>JAESGK010000005.1_pt1 | contig 1082002 bp, 873 predicted proteins | sample 9269681 | NCBI WGS metagenome assembly JAESGK01 (sample SAMN14515347, study PRJNA621673) | algae metagenome | isolation source: Timaviella obliquedivisa GSE-PSE-MK23-08B and co-occurring heterotrophs from... | place: USA: Grand Staircase Escalante National Monument, Utah | collected 2006-08-15
TCCGGAGCGCTACACCGGCTTCGCCTTCGGCCTCGGCGTCGAGCGTTTCGCGATGCTGCGCTACGGCGTGAGCGATCTGCGCGATTTCTTCGACAACGACGTGCGCTTCCTGCGCCAGTTTGCGTGACGGCGGCATAGGGCGGGCTCAAGCCCGCCATCGCGGAATCTGCATTCGCATCGGGAATGACGCAGTTGTTCCGGTCATTATCGATGTATACGAAAGATCAAAACGGCGGGCCAGGGCCCGTCCTACGGTGACCTGATGAAATTCTCCGAAAACTGGCTTCGCCAACACGTCAAGACCGATGCATCGCGCGATGAACTCGCGGCGACGCTCACCGCCATCGGCCTCGAAGTCGAAGAACTGACGGTGCTGGGCGCATCGCTCGACGGCGTGATCGTGGCGCGGATCGTCGAATGCGCGAAGCATCCGGAAGCCGACCGTCTGCAGGTGTGTCAGGTCGATGCCGGCATGGGCACCTTGCAGCAGATCGTCTGCGGCGCGCCGAACGCGCGCCCGGGTCTGGTCGCGCCGCTCGCCACCATCGGCACGCGCATCGGCGAACTCACGATCAAGGCCGCGAAACTGCGCAACGTCGAATCCAACGGCATGCTGTGTTCGGCGAAAGAACTGGGCATCGATGCCGACGCCTCCGGGCTGCTGGAACTGCCGGCCGACGCGCCGGTCGGGACGCCGCTGGCCGAGTATCTCGGTCTGCCCGACGCCAGCATCGAACTGAAACTCACCCCGAACCGCGCCGACTGTTTCAGCGTGCGCGGCATCGCCTTCGATGTCGCCGCCGCCTGCAACAGCGAAGTCGTGCCGCTCGACGCCGAGCCTGTCCTGGCGGGCAGCGATGCGACGCTCGTTGTGGAACTGGATGCCGGCGAAAAAGTGCCGCGCTTCGTCGGCCGGGTGATCGACGGCGTGGACGCGACCGCACCGTCGCCGGCGTGGATGGCCGAACGTCTGCGCCGCAGCGGCGTGCGCCCGATCAGTTTCCTGGTCGACGTGACCCAGTACGTGATGCTGGAACTCGGCCAACCGATGCATGCCTTCGACAAGGACACGCTGCAGGGGCCGGTGGTGGTGCGTCACGCGCGCGCGGGCGAGCAGGTGAAACTGCTCGACGGCCGCACCGTGTCGCTCGATGGTGATCTGCTGGTGGTGTCCGACAGCCAGGGCGGCAAGGCCGCGCGCGCGGTCGCACTGGGCGGGATCATGGGCGGCTACGACACCCGCGTCACCGACACTACGCGCAACGTGTTCCTCGAAGCCGCGCACTGGATTCCGTCCGCGATCATCGGCCGCAGCCGCAAGCTGGGGCTGCACACCGACGCCGGCCATCGCTTCGAGCGCGGCGTCGATCCGGAGCTGCCGCGGATCGCGGTGGAGTACGCGACGAAGCTCATTCTCGACATCGCCGGCGGCGTGCCGGGTCCGGTCATCGAAGCCGTGCGCCAAGCCGATCTGCCGCAGCCGCAGGTCGTCGGCCTGCGCCGCGAGCGTCTCGCGCGCGTACTCGGCGTGCGCGTGGCCGATGCCGAGGTCGAACGCATCCTGCGCGCGCTGGGGTTGGGCGTGGACGCGACCGCCGACGGCTGGCGCGTGACCGCGCCGACCCGCCGCTTCGACATCGCGATCGAAGAAGATCTGATCGAAGAGATCGCCCGCATCCACGGCTACAACGCCATTCCGACCACGCTGCCCGGCGGCGCCACGCGGGTGGTGTCGCCCAGCGAAACGAAGTTGGACGAAGCCACCGTGCGCCGGCAACTCGTGGCGCGGGATTTCCTCGAAGCGATCAATTACGCCTTCGTCGACGGCGAGTTGCTGGCGAAGTGGCAGGCCACCGACGGCGGCGTGCCGCTGGCCAACCCGCTCAGCGCCGAACTCAGCACGATGCGCACCATGCTGCTGCCCGGGCTGGTCGCCGCGCTGGGTCGGAACGTCGCGCGCCAGCAGTCGCGGGTGAGGCTGTTCGAGGTCGGCAAGGTCTTCGCGGCCCGTTCCGACGAGGCGCCGCTGGAAACCCGCCGCCTCGCGGCGGTGATCTGCGGCGATGCCCAGGCCGAGCAGTGGGGTGCGCAGGGCCGCGCGGTCGACTTCCACGATCTCAAGGGCGATCTGGACAGCCTGGCGATCGCGGCCGGTGCCGAACTCGACTACCGCCCGTCGCAGGCGGCTTGGGGGCACCCGGGTCGTTCGGCCGACGTGTTCCGCATCGACGGGGACGGCGAGGTCGTCCAGATCGGCTGGATCGGCCAGCTCCACCCGCGGCTGCAGAAGGCGCTGGATCTGGATACCGTCGCGGTGGCGTTCGAAGTCGATCTTGCGGCACTGCAGCAGCGTCCGCTGGCCCGTTCGGTCGCGCTCAGCCGCTATCCGTCCGTCCGCCGGGATCTCGCGTTCGTCGTCCCGGAAACCGTCTCCTGGGCGGCCCTGGCCGGTACCGTGAAACGTGCCGCAGGCCCGTCGTTGCGGGACCTTCGGCTGTTCGACCGCTACGTCGGCAAGGGGGTCGAAAACGGATGCAAGAGCCTCGCTATGGGCTTGATTCTCCAAGAAGAATCACGCACTCTGACCGACCGCGATATCGATCAGGTGGTGGCTCAGGTCATCGCTGCGCTGCGCGGGGAACACGGGGCGGAAATCCGCTCGTGAACCCGGGTCCGGTCGACATGCGTCGGCCAGACCGGGCGTGATCTGGGCTCGTTTTGGGGGAAACGGATGGCATTGACCAAGGCTGAAATGGCCGAGCGACTGTTCGACGAAGTCGGACTGAACAAGCGCGAGGCGAAGGAATTCGTGGACGCGTTCTTCGACGTGCTCCGCGAGGCGTTGGAGCAGGGGCGCCAGGTCAAGCTGTCCGGGTTCGGCAATTTCGATCTGCGGCGCAAGAACCAGCGCCCTGGCCGCAATCCCAAGACCGGCGAAGAAATTCCGATCTCGGCCCGCACCGTCGTGACCTTCCGCCCGGGCCAGAAACTGAAGGAACGCGTCGAAGCCTTCTCGGGAGGCTCCGATGCTTGATCCAGGCAGCAATCGAGAGCTTCCGCCGATCCCGGCGAAACGCTATTTCACCATCGGCGAGGTCAGCGAGCTGTGCGACGTGAAGCCGCACGTGCTGCGCTACTGGGAGACCGAATTTCCCAGCCTCAAGCCGGTGAAGCGTCGCGGCAACCGTCGCTACTACCAGCGTCACGATGTGCTGATGGTCCGCCAGATCCGTAGCCTGCTGTACGAACAGGGCTACACCATCGGCGGCGCGCGCCTGCGCCTGGATGGCGACGGCGCCAAGCAGGAATCGGCGATGAGTTCGCAGATCATCCGTCAGGTGCGGATGGAGCTGGAAGAAGTGCTCCAGCTTTTGAAGCGCTGACCGCTGGCCCAGCCCGCATCCAAGCGGGTACAATGTTCGACTACCCGGGGTATAGCGCAGCCTGGTAGCGCACCAGTCTGGGGGACTGGTGGTCGTCGGTTCGAATCCGGCTACCCCGACCAAATCAGAATCCGGCCACGTCCGGAATGCCCGATAAGGCATCGAAACCTCGAAGAAATTCGGGGTTTTTTCTTGTCCGACGTCGGCGAGCCGCATGCCGGCTTTCGCGATCCCGATGGCAAGTGGGGGCAACTCCGGGGATAAGTGCCATGTCCGTAAGCGTGTTGCCCCGATGCGGTTCGACGATGTCCTGATCGGCAACGCCGATCGTCCGGGCAAGCCCACGCTCGGCTGAATGCGCGGGGCGGAGGCGGGCGATTCCCGGTTTTTTTGTTGGACACTGCGCAGCGCCGATTTCCGGCGCCCTTCCCAATGGATTTCCGTATGCGCCCTCGCGTTGCCGTCGCTGCGCTGTTCGCTCTCTTCCTGTGCGCCTTGAACGGCTTTGCCGCGGCGCAGATCGCGCTTCCCCCCGGCGAACCGCCGCTTGAAGAAGCGCCTTTGCCTGCGGGCTTGAACGATCTGGACACCATCACCGTGTCCGGCCGGTATTCAGGCCCCGGTTTGTGGAAGGTGCGCAGCGGCGATCGGGTGATGTGGATCCTGGGCACCCAGAGCCCGCTGCCGAAGCGGATGGACTGGGATTCGGCCCACGTCGAACGCCGCGTGTCGGAAGCGCAGGAAGTGTTGATGCCGCCGAACGTGGACTTGGATGCGGACGTCGGTTTCTTCCGCGGCATCACTCTGCTGCCATCGCTGTTCAAGGCGCGCAAGAATCCAGACGGCAAAACCCTGCGCGACGTGCTTCCCGCGGCACAGTACGCGCGCTGGCAGGTGCTGAAAAAACGCTATATCGGCGGCGACGGCGACATCGAGGAGTGGCGGCCGGTGTTCGCGGCGCTGGAGTTGTACGAGAAGGCGATCAAGCGCTCCGGCATGAGCCAGGATCCGGTCGCGTCGGATGCGGTGCGCAAGGCGGCCAAGCGCAGCAAGGTGAAGATCACCACGCCGACCATCAAGATCAAGATCGCGAATGCCAAATCCGCGCTGCGCGAGTTTTCCAGCGGGGCGCTGGACGATCAGGATTGCTTCCGGCGTACGCTCGACCGCATCGAAGGCGATCTCGGCACCATGGCCGGTCGCGCCAATGCCTGGGCCGAAGGCGATGTCGAGACGCTGCGCAATCTGCCGTACCAGAATCAGCTCACTGTCTGCGCCGAAGTGTTCACGGGAACCGCGATGGCGCGCAAGCAGGGGATGCAGGACATCCGCGCGCGTCTGGAAAACACATGGCTGGCTGCCGCGGAGAAAGCGCTGGGACAGAACGCATCGACCTTCGCGGTATTGCCGATGAATCAACTGCTGCAGGCGGACGGTCTGCTGCAGCGGCTTGCGGCCAAGGGGTATGTGATCGAGGAGCCGTAAGCCACGGCTCCGCGTCGACGCAGAGCCTGTCTGAAATCTCCTGTAGAGCGGCTTTCAAGCCGGCCCAGGCAGAACCCGACCTTCGACGACATCAGGGCCGTGCCCACGGCCGATGAAAACGAAACGGTTGCGTATTGGAAGCAGCGGCCTGAAAGCCGCTCTACATGGGCTCAGGCGCATTTTTCATGATGGCCATTGCACAAGCGCCGAGGACGCTCAAGCGCCCGAGTAAGGCCCGGTGCCCGGCAGCGCCCAAAGCAGGCCGTGGGTGATGGTTCTGGGCAGACCCGTGAGGTGATCCTCATCGGGCAGCACTTCGCTTTCGATCCGAAGTCCCGGATAACCGCGGCCTTTCAGCGTGCGCTCGAAGTGGTGCATGTCGCCGACCATATCGGCGTTCATGTGACGCGGTCCGCTGCCGCGGGTTTCGAATGCGCCGATCGACAACAGCACATGCACCGGCAGATCGCGATGGGTGTCGGCGTAGCGCGCTTCGAGATCGAACATCATGCGCTGGTCGAACCACAGCGACGGGCTGGCGAGAATGTAGGTGCGGAACATGCCGGGTTTCGTCAGCAGCACGTAGCTGCCGAACAGTCCGCCCAGCGAGTGGCCGATGTAGACCTTGCGTTGCATATCGACGCGATACTCGCGGGCAATCAGCGGAAAGACATCGTGCTCGATGTAGTCGCGATACGCAGCGGCCTGGCCGTAGGTGCTGTCGCGGTCGTAAACGCCGGCAGGTTTCGCGCCGCTGCGTGCGAACGGGTCGGTCGGCGTGTAATCGCGACGCTTGCTGGGCATCGATGCTTCGCCGACGCCGTAGGACAGCCCGACCAGCACGAAATCCTCGACGTTCCTGCCCCTGGCGCCGATGCGTCGGCGCAGGCTGCGGATCAGCGGAAAACCGTAGTCGGAATCGGTGGTGAACACGACCGGATACGGTTTGTCGTTCTCGAAATAGGACGGCGGCAGATCGACCCACACCTCGTATTTGCGCCCAGTAGCCGTATTCGGCAGCGGGTACACACGGGTGTTGGGCAGAGCGTAGGGCCGGGCGCTGTTGGCATGCGCGGCAGGCGGCTGTCTCGCTGCTGCGGGCGCGGCCGATGACGTGTGAGGAGACTGGATCCGCTGCGGTTCTTTTCCCAGCCACCAGCCGCCGGCAAAGCCCAGCCCGAGCAGGCCGAAGGCTGCGAGGACGACGCGGGCGTTCGCCATCAACCCGTCGCGCGTGCGCTGTGGACGGCGTGCGCTGCAACTTCGGGCCAGCGTGCGAGCACCGACGCGCGGATGCCGGCGACATCCAGCCCCGCCTCCGCCAGCAGATCCTCACGGCTGGCGTGGTGCTGGAAGGCATCCGGCAGGCCGAGGTGCAGGATCGGGATCTGCACATCGGCCTCGGCGAGCAGTTCGGCCACGCCGGAGCCAGCGCCACCGGCGACGACGTTGTCTTCCATCGTGACGAAGCCGTCGTGGCTCTTCGCCAGTTCGAGGATCAGCGCCCGGTCCAGCGGACGCACGAAGCGCATGTTGACCGCGGTCAGACCCAGCGCTTCGCCGACCTGTTCGGCCGCGGGCACGATCGCGCCGAACGCGAGCAGGGCGATGCTCGCGCCGCTGCGGCGGACTTCGGCCTTGCCGATCGGCAGCGTGTCGAGGCCAGGCTGGATCGCGACGCCGGGGCCGGTGCCGCGCGGGTAGCGCACCGCGGCCGGGCCTGCGTAGCGATGGCCGGTGCTGAGCATCTGCCGGCATTCGTTCTCGTCGGCGGGCGCCATCACCAGCATGTTGGGCACGCAGCGCAGGAAGCTCAGATCGAGATTGCCGGCGTGCGTGGCGCCATCGGGGCCGACCACACCGCCGCGATCGATGGCGAACAGCACGTCGAGGTTCTGGATCGCCACGTCGTGCACAAGCTGGTCGTAGCCGCGTTGCAGAAACGTGGAATAGATCGCCACTACCGGCTTGGCGCCTTCGCAGGCCATGCCGGCGGCCAAGGTGACCGCGTGCTGCTCGGCGATGGCGACATCGAAATAACGGTCCGGGTATTCCTTGCTGAAACGTACCAGGCCCGAGCCTTCGCGCATCGCCGGGGTGATGGCGAGCAACTTGTCGTCGTCGTCGGCCATGTCGCACAGCCAGTCGCCGAAGATGTCGGTGTAGGTCGGCTTTTTCGCGCCGGCCTTGGCGACAAGGCCTTTTTCCGGATCGAACGGCGAGACCGCGTGGTAACCGATCTGATCGCCTTCGGCCAGGTCGTAGCCCTTGCCCTTGGTGGTCATCACGTGCAGCAGTTGCGGACCCTTCATCGTTTTCAGGGTCTTGAGCGCGGCGACCAGCGATTTGATGTCGTGGCCGTCGATCGGGCCGGTGTAGTGGAACCCCATTTCCTCGAAGAACGTGGACGGCACGAACATGCCCTTCCAGTGTTCTTCCCAGCGGCGCACGAAACGCGCGGACTTGCTGGTGCGCTTGTCGCCGAGGAGTTTCTTGCCGCCCTCGCGCAGGGCGTTGAGCGTGCGGCTGCCGGTCATCCGGCCCAGCATCTTGGTCAGCCCGCCGACGTTCTCGCTGATCGACATCTGGTTGTCGTTGAGGATCACCAGCAGGTTCGGTTCGGAATCCATGCCGCCCGCGTGGTTCAGCGCCTCGTAGGCCATACCCGCGGTCATCGCGCCGTCGCCGATCACCGCGACTACCCGGCGGTCGCTGCCGCTGCGGGCGGACGCGATGGCCATGCCCAGCGCGGCCGAGATCGAGGTGGAGGAGTGGCCGACGCCGAAGGTGTCGTACTCGCTTTCCTCGCGCTTCGGGAACGGCGCCACGCCGTCCTTCTGCTTCACCGTGTGGATGGTCTCGCCGCGGCCGGTCAGGATCTTGTGCGGGTAGGTCTGATGGCCGACGTCCCAGACGATGCGGTCTTCCGGGGTGTTGTAGAGATAGTGCAGAGCGGTGGTGAGTTCGATCACCCCGAGCCCGGCGCCGAAATGGCCGCCGCTGCGTCCGACCGATTCGATGAGATAGGCGCGCAATTCGTCGCAGATCGCCCGGAGCTCATCTTCGGGGAACTGGCGCAGATCGGCGGGGATGGCGATGCGCGAAAGGCGCGGATAGCGCGCGGAGTCGATCACGATGATGTTGGGCTGTCGGAGGAGGACGACGCGCTATTGTCCTCCCTCGCACCGCATAGCGGCAACCGAACCGTTCGCCGTGTTCAGTTCGGTCGTGCCGGGTCGTCCGCTCAGCGGCCGCGCAGACGGTCCATCAGGCTCGACTTGCCGTCGCCGGACGGCTCGGCGAAGCCGGTGGCGAGGTTGGCGTTGATGAAATCGATGACGTCGGCGGCCGGAACGCTGCTGGCCGCGGCGATCTCGGCGATGGTCGAGGGGCCTTTCATCATCGCGGTGGCGATCCGGAAGTGACGCGGGTACTCGCGCTCGGTCTGCGGCCACTTGCTCAGCACGAAACGGCCGTTGGGATCGAAGCCGGGCAGCAGCTTGCCTTCGCCGGCGAGCAGGCCGCCGAACCACTGCAGGCGCGCCAGCGGCTGCGCTTCGCCGAGACCGGCGGCGGCACTCTGCCAGGCCTGATCGTCGAGCTGCTCGAAATCGCGAAGAGCGACGTTGGCGACGAAATACTCGGCCAACGGTTTGAGCGTGGCCGGGCCGAAATATTGGCGCTGGGCGAAATCGATGAACAGCTCCGGGCCCTTGCCGCTCTGGTAGCGGGCGCGACCGTTGAGTGCGCCGGGGCGCAGCCAGTGCGAGAAGACGGTACTGCGCGCGACCTGGGCGGCGGGTTCATCGGGTTGGGCGGCCGCTGTCGTCGCGGGCGTTGGCGCGACGGCTGCGGGTGGTGGGATTGCGGGTGCGGCGGCCGGTGCCGCAGCGATGACTGGAGGCGCAGGCGGTGCGGGCGCAGCCACGGGTGGCGCGGCGGGCGCGGGTGTCGGTGGCGGTGGAGCAGGAGCAGGCGGCGGGGCGACCACGGCGGGCGCCGGCGCGGGCTCGGGCGCGCGGACGGGCGCTGGGGGTGGAACGACGACGGGTGCGGGCGGCGCCGGGATCTCGGCCATGCCGCCGCCGATGTCGCCCAATACCGTGCCCAGCTGATCGGCATCGAACGGCCGCGCAAGCAGGAAGTCGGCCTGGGTGCGCGATGCGGCTGTGAGGGCGATGATCTTCTTGCCGGCGGCATGCAGGCGCAGCCAGCTCATCGGGCCGTACATGCTGTCCATGTCGACGATGATGTACTCGGCGTCGTTTTCTGCCACCATCGACCAACCGCGAATCCGCCCGGAAACCTCGTTGAATGCGGCTTTGAGCGCGGATTCGGTGGCTTGATCCATCCCTGTCAGGCCCAGCGTGAACGACATGTTTTCAGCCCGATGCGTATTGACTGCGCAGTGTCGCCAAGCGGGTTTTCCGCGTCAACGCGCGCGATGCGGCGTTTTGTTACCTTCTGCGTCAGTTTGCTGCGGCTTGTCGACGCTGGTCCGTGCGTAATGCGACGCATGCCGCGAAAATCGACGGCAGCGATCATGTCAGGTGCCGATACCGCGTGGGCGACGCCATGCATTCCAACGCGCACTGCTCGCGGCATGTTCGAACGCCTGGTCAAGGATGGCCAGATGGTGGCCCGGATCACGAAACTGTCGCGCCACCAAAGGCGTCGTTCACGCCAGGATGCTGGTGCCGCGTGGATTCTTCGGCAGGTGCGTTTTCAGGAACGCCATCTGATCCGCGAGGATGTTGCGGTTGCTCAGGATGAGGTGTTCGACCCAGCTCGGGCGGTAGGGCACCGCGAGCAGCGGCATCGACGCCTGCTGCGGCGTGCGGCCGCCCTTGCGCGAATTGCAGTGGAAGCAGGCGCAGACGACGTTTTCCCAATGATCGCGACCGCCGCGCGAGAGCGGCACCACATGGTCGCGGGTCAACAGTTGGCGGCTGAAATGCTTGCCGCAGTACAGGCACAGGTGCTGGTCGCGCGCGAACAGCGCGGTGTTGCTGAGCGCCGGGGTGGGGTCGAGCGCATGCGAGCGGGCGTGACCGCGTGCGGCCACGATGGGATGCAGTGCCATGACGCTGCGTTCGCCGCTGATGCGGTTGATGCCGCCGTGGACGTTGAGGCATGGCTCGCCGAGCGTCCATGCGACCGCGCCGCGCGCGTAGAGGCATGCGGCGTCCTGCCAACTGATCCAATTGAGTACGCGGCCATGGGCATCGAGCGAGAGCAGCCGCACCGAATCCAGCCGCGCGTGTGCTGCGCCGGCGACATGTTCGGTCGAAGTCGGGTTGGTGCTGTTTCCGTCGGCGACGGCAAGGGCCGGGGCGGCTTGGATCGCCCGCTGGTGGATCCCGTTCGGGATCAGGCGCAACGCTGGTGTGTCGGCCTCCATATGAGGGCCGAGCATATACCGTTTTGACGACAAGTGCCGCCGCCGGCGAGGGTGCGCCGGCGGCGGTCTTCGATCAGTCCGGGATCACTCGCCGAAGGCGTCGGCGTGGAGGCTCATCAGCGGCGCGGCGCCGCTGGCGATGGACGCGACATGGGTGCGCGTACGCGGCAGGAGACGCGCGAAGTAGAAGCGCGCGGTCTCGCGCTTGGCATCCTTGAACGCCTGCGGCTGCGACGAGGCATCGGCGGCGGCGACGCTGCGCGCCCACCAGTAGGCCAGCGCGACGTAGCCAGAATAGAACAGGTAATCCCAGGCCGCGGCGCCGATCTCGTCGGCGTCGCCGACCGCGCGCTGGCCGATCTGTGCGGTCAACTGCGGCCATTCCTGCGCGAGTTCGCGCAGTGGGCCGACGAATTCCGCCAGCGCCGCGTTGTCGCCCTGTGCCTGGCAGAACTCCGCGATCATGCCGAGGAATACCTTCAGGCCGGCGCCCTTGAGCTGCATCGTCTTGCGGCCCATCAGATCCAGCGCCTGGATGCCGGTGGTGCCTTCGTACAGCGTGGTGATGCGGGCGTCGCGCGCGAGCTGCTCCATGCCCCATTCCTGGATGTAGCCGTGGCCGCCGAAGCACTGCAGCGCGTGGTAGGTGCATTCGATGGCCCATTCGGTGATGCAGGCCTTGACGATCGGAGTGAGGAAGCCGAGCAGCGCATCGGCCTGTTCGCGCTCGCTGGCGTCCGTGCTTTTGTCGCAGATATCCAGCAACAGGCCGGCCTGGTAACCGAGCAGGCGACCGCCTTCGATCAGCGCCTTCTGGGTCAGCAGCATGCGCCGCACGTCGGGATGCACGATGATCGGGTCGGCCGGCTTCTCCGGAAATTTCGCGCCGGTGAGCGCACGCATCTGCAGGCGGTCGCGCGCGTAGCGCAGCGCGTTCTGGTAGGCGCGCTCGGACAGCCCCAAGCCCTGCAGGCCCACGCCGAGGCGCGCGCCGTTCATCATCACGAACATCGCCATCAGGCCCTTGTGCGGCTCGCCGATCAGCGTGCCCGCGGCGCCGTCGAAATTCATCACGCAGGTGGCCGAGCCGTGGATGCCCATCTTGTGTTCGATCGCGCCGCAGCGCACGGCATTGGGCTCGCCCAGCGAGCCGTCCGCGTTCACCTTGATCTTCGGCACGATGAACATGGAAATGCCCTTGCTGCCGGCGGGCGCGTCCGGCAGCCGCGCCAGCACCAGATGCACGATGTTCTCGGTCATGTCGTGCTCGCCGGCGGTGATGAAGATCTTGGTGCCGGTAATGGTGTAGTAGCCGTCCGGATGAAGTTCGGCGCGCGTTTTCAGCAGGCCCAGATCCGTGCCGCAGTGCGGTTCGGTCAGACACATCGTGCCGGTCCAGCGGCCATCCACCATCGGGGTCAGGAACGCCTGCTTCTGCCACTCTTCACCGTGGTGCAGCAGCGCTTCGGTGGCGCCGTGCGACAGCAGCGGAAAGTTGCCCCACGCCAGATTCGCGGCGTTCACCATTTCCTTCATCGCGGTGCCGAGCGTGTGCGGCATGCCCTGGCCGCCGTATTCCACCGGCGATTCCAGACCGGTCCAGCCGGCATCGGCGAACTGAGCGTATGCCTCCTTGAAACCGGGCGTGGTGGTGACCTTGCCGGTCTGCTTGTCGTAGGCCGCACCCTCGGTATCGCCGACGCGATTCAGAGGTGCGAGTACGGTCTCGGCGAAACGGGCGCTCTCTTCGAGTACCGCATCCACCAGTTCGCGGTTGACATCTTCGAAACCCAGACGGGAGAAGGTGCGTTCGCTGTCCAGTACATCGAACAGCGCGAAACGGATATCGGCGAGTGGAGCTTTATAGGCGTTCATAGGGGTCGGGAGTAGGTGTCGGTAGTGGTATTTCGGATCGACGAGGCCGGCGGATGCAGCATGCGGTCTCGGGCGGGTGTCGGAAGAGGGCGGCGGTCGGCGGAAGGAAGGGCTTCGGCCGGGAACAGGCAATTCCTCGTCAGCGCATCACGCCCGGCAGGCCGGGCACGGGGCTGAGCGCACTGTTGCGCTTGATGGTGTAATCCCGCGTCTTGCGGTCCTCGGCGGCCGCGGTCAGCGTGCCTTCGAGCGTGTATTTCAGGCTGCGTCGGTCGGCCAATGCGTCCGCGATCAGGATCCGGGCCGCGGCGCTGGGCGCAAGTTTGACGGTCGCGATATCGACCGATTCCGGGCCGACGGTCAGCGCGGGCTCGGCTTTCAGTTCGCCCGCGACCTCGGTATCGGTGCGCAGGGTCAGCGTTACCCGGTCGAAGCGCATCGGCACGCTGCTGTAGTTCTGCAGCCGCAGTTCGACCGACCACTGGCCGTCGCTGCCGACGCTGAGTTGCTGGATGCTGGCGGTGGGCTCGGACACCCGTTTGACCGGGCCGCCGCCGATGCAGCCGCCCAAAGCCAGCATGGTCGCCGTCATCGCGATCGCCGCGGTCGCGCGCATCGCCCAGGCCTGCATCATCCCCCGTTGCCGCATCGTGCTCTCCAGTCAGGAAGGTGGGCCTGAAGCGTCAGGCCGAACGGTAATACTAGCGCGACACCGTGCGCGACCGTATGTCCGTGCGGGTCCGGGCCCGTCGACGCGTCATCGGCGGTTGCGGCCGTACCCTTCACGCCGCCTCCTTGGGGCAGCGGTGCGCCCCGCGCGGAGCGACTCAGCGCAGCGGGGCGCTGACGATCAGTGCTTCCAGGTCGTAGCCCATCGCCGTGGTCAGCGCCTTGAGTTCATCGAAGCGGGCGCGGCTCATCTCCGGGGTGCGCGACAGGATCCACAGATAGTCGTGGCCGGGCTCGCCGACCACCGCCCACTGGTAGTCCGGGTCGATCGCGATCACCCAGTAGTCGGCCCAGGTGAGCGGCAGCCAGGACAGCCAGTCCGGGGCGAAGCGCACCTCCAGCCGGCCCGGATGGGTCTCGTCGCGACGGGCGACGCCTTCCACCGTGTCGGTCTCGCCATCTTCGGTCCGGCAGCTGTTGTGCACGCCCACCATGCCATCGTCGCGGAGGGTGTACTGGGCGGTGCTTACGCCCACGCAGTTGCGCTGGAAGAACATCGGCAGGCGGGCGATCTCGTGCCACTGCCCGGCATAGCGGGTGATGTCGAGTTGTTCGACCGAAACGACTTCGGCTGCGGCGGCCGGCAGGGCCAGCGCAGCGGATAACAGCAGAGCGAACCGGCGCATGCGACCCCCCGTACGCAGCCCGCGGATGCGGGTCGGGCCGATCATAGCCGGGATACCTTAAAAACCCGTTCTGCCTAGGGATCACGACGTAGAGCGTCGGCGTTGGTGTCGGAATCTCGGCGATTGTTGCGCAGAGCCAGAGCAAATCCCCCGTAGCCCCCTTTTTCAAAGGGGGCGAAGCCTGATGCGCCATGTGCTTGTGTCTGCGTTTGGGTTTGGCTTTGGTTTTGGTTTTGGTTTTGGGTTTGGGTTTGGGTTTGGCTTTGGATTGGGCTTTGGATTTGGGCGAAGCGAGTGGTGCAGAAGTTGCTGTCAGCGGTACAGAAGTCGCTGCATTGGATGTTCCCCCTTTGAAAAAGGGGGGCAGGGGGGATTTGCTTTTTGTCGTTCATCCACACAGTCGATCTCGACCGTGCTTGCGCGGAAACGAGGCGACTTTCGACCGCCTTGAAATGGTTGGCAGCCCGCAGCCCGCAGCTCAGCGCCCCGCCACCGGCACCAGGTTCGGCGTGCGTTCGGGCCAGCCGCCGGCGGTGGCGCGATACACCGCGACCGCACTGGTCACGCTGCGCGTCCGCGCTTCGGCCAGCGCGTCCTGGGCCTGCAGCCGGGTGCGCTCGGCGTCGAGCACCTCCAGCAGGCCCGCGGCACCCGCGTCGTAGCGCAGTCGGGCCAGGCGCGCGGCTTCGGCGCTGTCGGCCGCGGCGGCGGCGAGATGCGCGTCTTCCTGACGTGTGCGGGCATGGCGAACCAACGCGTTCTCGGTGTCCTCCAGCGCCTGCAGCACCGATTGTTCGTACGCGGCCAGCGCGCCGCGGGCATCGGCGTCCGCCGCCGCGATCCGCGCGCGGACCCGGCCGACATCGAGGAACGACCAGTCGATGCCGAGCGCGACCACACGCGTGCCGCTGCCGGAATCGCCCAACGTATCGGCGTCGAACGACTGCACGCCGAGCAATCCCGACAGCGTGAGCCGCGGAAACAGTTCCGCGGTCGCCACGCCGATCCGGGCGGTGGTCGCATGCAGGCGTCGCTCGGCCGCTGCGATGTCCGGACGACGACGCAGCACGTCGGCCGGTGTATCGAGCGCCAGCGTCGCCGGTAGCGCCGGCAAGGCCTGCGTCGTCGACAGCGAGGCGATCAGCGCGTCAGGGGTGCGGCCGGTCAGCACCGCCAGCCGATGAGTCGCGGTCGCCACCGCAGCCTGCAGCGCCGGCACCCGCGCCAGCGTCGCTTCCAGCTGTGCGCGGGCGCGTGCGGTGTCGAATTCGGTACCGCTGCCCGCCGACAGCCGCACCTGCACCAGATCGCGCGTTTCGCGCTGCAGTCCGGCATTGGCTTCGGCCACGCGCAGCCGCTCCTGCAGCCCACGCAGTTCGGCGTAGGTGCCGACGACTTCGGCGACCACCGTCACCTGCATCGCCGCGAGATCGGCGCGGGTCGCATCGGCTTCGGCGCGCTGCGCTTCCACGCCGCGGCGCACGCGACCGAACAGATCCAGTTCCCAGGCGAGGCGCGCGCTGCCTTCGTAGTTCTCGTAGTCGCGCGGCGCACCTGCGGCCTGGTCGATGCTCCGGCGGCCGTCGGTCGCGTTGGCGTCGGCGGTGATCGTCGGCAGACGGTCGAACTTCGCGCCGCGCAGCAGCGCGTCGGCGCGGTCGAGGCGGGCGAGCGCGATGCGCAGGTCGTGGTTGGCGCGCAGTGCGTCGTCCACCAGCGCATCCAATTGTGCATCGCCGAAGCCGCGCCAGAACGCGGCGCCGTCGGTGGCTGCGGGCGCGGCTTCGGCGGTATAGAGCGAGGACGCGGCGAAACTGTCGGGCGCTGGCGCCGCCGGTTTCACGAAATCCGGGCCGGCGGCGCAGGCGGCCAAGGCCAGGGTCAACGCCGCGGTTTTCAACAGCGCGGCCGTGGCCGCGCGTGCAGGGTGAATCATTGCAGTTCTCCGGAAAAGGGCGCGCGTGTTCGCTGCCAGATGGTGACCAGCGATGTCGTCTGTGCGCTTACCAGGGCAGCGATTGCTCCTGATGGAAATAGCCGCCGTTGGGGCCGGCGTCGTCGATCAGCGCCAGACGCACGCTGGTGCGTGCGCCGGCCGGGACATCGATCTCGCCTTCGCCGCCGTTCATCTCGGTTTTCACGTAGCCGGGATGGATGCTGTTGATCTTGATCCTGCTGTCGCGCAGTTCGTAGGCCAGTTGCACGGTCCACGCATTCACCGCGCTTTTGGACACGTTATAGGCCGGCATCTTGAAGTCGTAGATCGGCGATGCGGGATCGCTGTGCATCGCCAGCGAGCCCAGCAGGCTGGAGACGTTGACGATGCGGCCCGCATCGGACTTGTGCAGCAGCGGCAGGAACGCCTGGGTGGTCGCGATCAGGCCGAAGACGTTGGTGTCGAAGGTCTTGCGCCAGGTGTCGAGCGTCTGCTCCGAGACCTTCAGACCGAAAGTATCGACGATGATGCCGGCGTTGTTGACCAGGATGTCCAGCCGGCCGTGTTTCTTCGCCACCGCGTCGGCGGCGGCGGACAGGCTGGCGGCGTCGGTCACGTCGAGTTCGATCGCTTCCACCGGCAGGCCCTCGGCCTGCAGCTTCAACGCGGCGTCGACGGCCTTGGCGCGGTCGCGCCCGGCGAGGAGAGTGTGCACGCCGGCGGCGGCGAGCTGGCGGACGGTTTCGAGGCCGATGCCGCGGGTGGCGCCGGTGACGAGTGCGATCTTGGTGACGTCAGACATGGAATGCTCCGTGGGGGGATGTGTGTCGGGTTGGTTGCGGGCGGCGTGGCTCGCCGCCCGGGGATTCGATGCTGCGGTCGCGCCATCGATGCGCGCGATCCGCTTCTTGTTGCTGCGATGCGTTTTCGTGCTTCGTGCTTACGCCTGCACCGTATGCGGCTGCGCATGTCCGCCGTGACCAGCGGGCGCGGAATCGCCGTGGGACACCAGCGGCCGGCCCGACAACTTGCGCAAGCTGACGTAGAACACCGGCGTGAGGAACAGGCCGAACAGGGTCACGCCCAGCATGCCGGCGAACACGGTGATGCCGGTGACCGAACGCACTTCCGCGCCCGCGCCATGCGACAGCAGCAATGGCACCGTGCCGGCGATGAACGCGACCGAGGTCATCACGATCGGACGCAGGCGCAGCCGACAGGCTTCCAGCGCCGCGTCGACAATCCCCTTGCCCTGCATTTCCAGCTCGCGTGCGAACTCGACGATCAGGATCGCGTTCTTGCACGCCAGGCCCATCAGCACCACCAGACCGACCTGCACGAACACGTTGTTGTCGCCGCCGGTCAGCCACACGCCGAACAGCGCGGACAGCAGGGTCATCGGCACGATCAGGATCACCGCCAGCGGCAGACTCCAGCTTTCGTACAGCGCCGCCAGCACCAGGAAGGCCAGCAGCACTGCCAGCGGGAACACCACCAGCGCGGCCTTGCCCTGGGTGGCTTCCTGATAGCTCAGGTCGCTCCAGTCGATGCCCATGCCGGGCGGCAATGCGGTGGTTGCGATCTCTTCCACCTTGGCCATCGCTTCCGCGGACGACAGCATCCGCGGATCGGCTTCGCCGAGGATGTCCGCGGCCGGATAACCGTTGAAGCGGATCACCGGATCGGGGCCGTAGGTCTGCGTGATCTTCACCATGCTGCCGATCGGCACCATCTCGCCGTTGGCGTTGCGGGTGCGCAGATTGGCGATGTCCTCGACGTTGTCGCGAAACTGCCCATCGGCCTGCGCGATCACCTGCCAGGTGCGGCCGAACATGTTGAAGTCGTTGACGTAGGCCGAACCCAGATAGGTCTGCAGCGTGTCGAACAATTCGGTCAGCGGCACGCCCTGCGCCTTGGCTTTCACCCGATCCACGTCCGCATCCAACTGCGGCACGTTGGCCTGGTAGCTGCTGATCGGGAAACCCATGCCCGGCGTCTGCGAAGCGCTGCCCTGAAACACATTCACCGCGTTCTGCAGCGCGCCGTAGCCCTGGTTGGTGCGGTCCTCGATGAACAGCGAATAGCCCGAACCGTTGCCGAGGCCCTGGATCGGCGGCGGCATCAGCGCGAACGCGAAGCCTTCCTGGATGCCGGCGATCTTCCGGTTGAGTTCGTCGCTGATGTCCTTTGCGGAGTTCGTGCGCTGGTCGAACGGCTTGAGCGTGAAGAAGGCCACGCCGCTGTTCGGGGTGTTGGTGAACTGCAGCGGATTCAGGCCGGGGAAGGCGATTTCGCTGTCCACGCCTTCGATGCTCTTGGCCATCTCCGCCACTTTCTTCAGCGCCGCGTCGGTGCGTTCGATGGACGCGCCTTCCGGCATCTTCACGCCCGCGATCAGATACAGCTTGTCCTGTAGCGGAATGAATCCGGTCGGCACCGCCTTGAACATCACGCCGGCGCCGACCAGCAGCACGAAATAGACCGCGAACACCGCACCGCGACGGCCCAGAGTCCGCGCCACCGCGCCTTCATAACGTTCCGAGCCGCGCTTGAAGAATCGGTTGAACGGCCGGAACACCCAGCCGAATAGACGGTCGATCAGGCGCGACGGCGCGTCCTTGGCGGCGCTGTGCGGCTTGAGCAGCAGTGCGGCCAAGGCCGGCGACAGGGTCAGCGAATTGATCGCCGAGATCACCGTGGAAATGGCGATCGTCACCGCGAACTGCTTGTAGAACTGACCCGTCACGCCGGACAGGAAGGCCATCGGCACGAACACCGCGCACAGCACCAGCGCGATCGCGATGATCGGCCCGGAGACTTCCTTCATCGCCTGGTGCGCGGCGGCCAGCGGCGTGAGCCCTTCCTCGATATTGCGCTCGACGTTTTCGACCACCACGATCGCATCGTCGACGACGATCCCGATCGCCAGCACCAGTCCGAACAATGTCAGCGTGTTGATCGAGAACCCCAGCAGATACAGCACGGCGAACGTGCCCACGATCGAGACCGGTACCGCGATCAACGGAATGATCGACGCGCGCCAGGTCTGCAGGAACAGGATCACCACCAACACCACCAGCAGCGTGGCTTCCAGCAGCGTGGTGACCACTGCCTTGATCGAATCGCGCACGAAGATGGTGGTGTCGTAGACCGACTTGATCTCGACGCCCGGCGGCAGCTTCTTGGAGATCTCTTCCATCTTCGACACCACCGCGTCGCGGATTTCCAGCGCATTGGCGCCGGGCGCCTGGAAAATGCCGATCGCGGAAGCGTTCATGCCGTCCAGGCGCGCGCGCAGCGTGTAGTCGCCGGCCGCGAGTTCGATGCGGGCGACATCGGCGAGACGAACGATCTCGCCGTGGGCGCCGGCTTTCAGCACGATATCGCCGAATTCTTCGACCGACTGCAGGCGACCCTTGGCATTGATCGACAGCAGGAAGTCGCTGCCGTTCGGCATCGGTTCCGCACCGAGTTGGCCGGCGGACACCTGCACGTTCTGTTCGCGCACCGCGCGCAGCACGTCGCCGGCGGTCAGGCCGCGCGAGGCCACCTTATCCGGATCCAGCCACAGGCGCATGGCGTAATCGCCGCCGCCGAAGGCCTGCGCGTCGCCGACGCCGGGGATGCGCGCCATTTCGTCCTTCACGTGCAGCCGCGCGTAGTTGCGCAGGTACAGCGAGTCGTATTTGCCGTCGGTGGACACCAGATGCACCACCATCAGGAACACCGGCGACTGCTTCTGCGTGGTCACGCCCTGCCGGCGCACGTCCTCGGGCAGGCGCGCAAGCGCCTGGCTGACCCGGTTCTGCACGCGCACCGCGGCTTCGTCCGCGTCCACGCCCTGCTTGAAGGTGACGGTCATCTGCAGCACGCCGTCGGAACCGGCGACCGACTTGACGTACATCATGTCCTCGACGCCGTTGATCGCTTCTTCCAGCGGCGTGGCCACGGTTTCGGCGATCACCTTGGGATTGGCGCCGGGATACACGGTGCGCACCACGACGGACGGCGGCACCACTTCGGGATATTCGCCGATCGGCAGCAGCGGGATCGCGATCAGGCCGGCGGCGAAGATCACGATCGACAGCACCGCTGCGAAGATCGGTCGATCAATGAAGAATCTGGAGAAATCCATGGAAAAACCTCGATTGCGGCATGACCGCAGCTGCACCGGGCGCGATGCGACCGGCGGGGTGGATCTGGAGTCCTTCCAGTAGGCTGCCGTCCCTTCGCCGCCGGGGGAGGGGATGCGGACGAAGGGACGACGGCCGTTTTAATCGTCTATCGATCCGGGACGACTATGTTCGAATTGCTGGCTGTGCTTGCGTAGGAGGGGCTTCAGCCCCGGGCTCTTCAATCCGCATCAAAACGATCTGAAGATCGGGCCTGAAGGCCCTCCTACGAAATGCGGATCAGAGTTTTTTGACGGATCAATCACTCAATGTTTCGCCACCATCGGCGCCGCCGGCTGCGCGCCCATCGTGATGGCCTGCGGCGTCACCGGCATGCCCGGAAAAAACACCTTCTGCACGCCGCTGACGATCACCTTGTCCTGCGGCGTCAGCCCGGACTCGACCACGCGCAGCCCGTCGACGGTGCGGCCCAGGGTCACGTCCTTGCGCATCGCCTTGTTCCCGGAGCCGAGGACATACACATACTTGCGGTCCTGATCGGTCAACACCGCTTTGTCGTCGACCAGCAGCGCCTTGAATTCGGCGCTGCCCTCCAACTGCACGCGCGCGAACAGGCCGGGCGTGAAGATGTTGTCGGGATTGGGCAGCACCGCGCGGGCGCGGATGGTGCCGGTGGCGGGGTCGACCTGGTTGTCGACGAAATCCACGGTGCCGGCGTGCGGGTAACCCGTCTCGTTTGCCAGGCCCACGCGCACCGGATTGCGGGTGGCGTCGCGCTGGCCGTTGCGCGCCAGCCCAGCGTAGCGCAGGAACGCCTGTTCGTCGCTCTCGAAATACACGTGCACCGGGTTGAGCGAGACCACCGTAGTGAGCGTGGTCGCATCGGCCTGGGCGAGATTGCCCGCAGTGACGATGGCGCGACCGGCGCGGCCGTCGATCGGCGAACGCACTTCGGTGAACTGCAGGTCCAGGCGTGCGGCGGCGACCGCGGCTTCTGCGGCGTTCACCCCGGCATTGCTCTGTGCGGTGGCGGCCTTGCGGGTGTCGAATTCCTCGCGCGAGATCGCTTTGGCATCGATCAGCGTCTGCGCGCGCACGTCCTGCGAACGCGCCAGCCGCGCCTCGCTGCGCGCGCGCTCCAGATCGGCTTCCGCGCGCGCCAGCGCCGCGCGATACGGGCGCTGGTCGATCAGGAACAACAGTTGTCCCTTGCGCACGTTGTCGCCTTCGCGATACGCCACGCGTTCGACGTAGCCGCTGACGCGCGGGCGCAGTTCGACGGTTTCCACCGCGGCGACGCGGCCGGTGAAGTCGTCCCACTGTTTGATGTTCCTGCTCAGCACCTGGGCGACGCTGACTTCGGGCGGCGGTGGCGTGCCCGCGCCGGGCGCGGCCTGCGAGCCTCCGCAGGCGCTGACGACGGCGGCGACCAGCAGCGACATCGCCAGCGGTAGGATCGGAAGCGCCGGAAGGCGCGTGCCGCGCTTGCGGCGTTGGAAACGGGCGGTGGTCATGTCGAAGGATCCTGGAGGGAGGAGGGAGAGGTTTTGCGGGAAGAGACCCCGCGCAGCAGCGCGCGGGCCTCGACCATCGCGCGCTGCGCAGACGTCGGCGCGGCGCAGGCGGGGGCATGCGCGCGGTAATCGACCACCGCGCGGGTGGCTTCGGTGCAGCGTTCGCAGAGCGCCAGCGACAGCGCCTTGCTGCCGATCACACGTGCCGTCGGTAGGTGTCCGGCGTGGGCCTGCTCGGAGTGAGCGTGCGCGTCGTGGAGCCCCCGGCTGTCGTCGCCGACAAGGTCTTCGATGCACAGCAGTTGCAGGCGCAGCGATTGGGTCATCGCTTCGTTGTGCAACACCTCCGCCAGCATGCGCAGCGCCGCGTTGGCGACCGAGCGGTGTCCGTAACCGGCCCATGGCGCCCGGCCGCCGGGGCCGCCCAGCATCACGTAGGCGCCGCCGCGATCGCAGCGCTTCAGTAGCGGCAGCAGATGGCGGGCCGCCGCGGCGTGGGCGATCAGGGTCTGATCGAGCGCGTCGCGCAGTGCATCCGCCGGCTGGTCCAGCACGCGACCGCGAAACGCGGGCGGCACGATCGCGGCGATCACCGCCGCCAGCGGACGGTCCAGCGCGCGGACGGCGTCGGCCAGCGCCGAGGCGTCGGCGTCGGTCCGACAGTCGCCTGCGACCAGGGTCAGGTCCGCATCCGGGTGCAGGCGGCGCAGGCCGTCGAGCGCGTCGGTGTCGGTGCCGGTCGCGATGATCGGCCGATGGATCGCCGTCGCCGCGGCCACCACGCCGCGACCCAGCTCGCGATCCGCGCCCAGCACCAGCACCGAGGGCAGCACCTTGGGAATGATTGTCCCGTTCACGGGATGCTTGCTCCCGTATTCGGGAGAATCGCGCGGCGCGGGCGACGGATCGACCATGCGCCCGCGGCGGCCAGCGCCAACATCGCGATGGGCACGCCGACCACGAACGCCAGCATCCACGCCATCAGCAGCGTCTCGCTCTGGCCGCGTTCGATGGCCTGCACCAGCGCGAGAAAACCGAGGCAATGCACGACGATCACGCCGATGGCGAGGAACGGGGCGAAGATCAGGCGGAGGCGGGAAGCGCGGGACATGGCGGCGGTCGGGTTCGTGGCGGTGTTCCAGATGCGGCGCACGATAGTCCTGTCGACGGCACTTGATTAGCCGGCGATTCAGGGAATAATTGTCCCGCGAACGGGCCAATCGGCCCATGCCGCTCAAGCCAGCCATTCGCCCCGCCACCTCCGGAGACCCTCCATGGCACGCGATCTCAACGACACCCTCATCTTCGTCCGCGTCGTCGAACACGGCAGTTTCATCTCCGCCGCCCGCGCGCTCGGGCTGCCCAAGACCACCGTCAGCCGCAAGGTCCAGGATCTTGAAACCCGACTCGGCGCTCAACTGTTGCACCGGACCACGCGCAAACTCGGACTCACCGAAGCCGGCAACATCTACTTCGAGATGTGCCAGCGCATCTCGCGCGAACTCGACGAAGCCGAAAGCGCCGTCGGCCAGCTGCAGGGCGGCCCGCGCGGCTGGCTGCGCTTCACCGCGCCGTATTCCACCGGCACCGCGTGGATCGCGCCGCTGCTGGGCGAATTCCACGCGCGCTATCCCGAAGTGCGCATCGACATGGTGTTGAGCAACGAGCCGCTGGACCTGATCGACAAGGAAATCGACGTCGCCCTGCGAATGGGCCACCTGCCGGACTCCAACCTCATCGCGCGCCGGCTCGGCGTGTTCCGTACCCAGGTCTACGCCAGCCCCGCCTACATCGCCCGCTACGGCGAACCGCTGCATCCTGACGACCTGCAGCACCACCGCGCGCTGGCGATGTCGAAACACCGCCGCAACGGCGGCTGGTTCTGGCCGCTGTCGGACGGTGGCGACATGCGCGACGTGCGCGTCGAACCGGTGCTGGTAGCCAACGACCCCGCCGGCCTGAAAGGCGCGCTGATCTGCGGCGAAGGCCTGATGCTGGGCGGCGACTTCATGATGAAACCCTACGCCGAACAGCAACTGGTGCGACGCGTGCTCGCCGGCTGGACCGGCCCCGAATACGAGTTCAACGCCGTGTTCCCGAGAGGCCAGCAATCGCCCAAGGTCCGCGCCTTCGTCGACTTCCTCGTCGAACGCCTCAACTTCGACGCCGACTACATGTTCGAACTCTGCGACGGCGTGGGCTCGCGCTGCCCGGACGCCGTCTCCGCGCTCACGATCGCCGAAGCGATGCGCGAGAAGCATGCGGATCTGCGCATCGTCGCCGGCAGCGAGCGCATCGACAGCAGTGAGGAAGAGGCGGTGGCGGCGTAGGTTGTCGACGCCGTTTCAACACGACGACAGAAACATCCGGGGAACAGATTCCCCGGATATGCGCTTCATGGCTTGTCTTCCGGCGAAGCCCCGCGCTCCAATGAACGCGCCAACAGCATGAGTCGCTTGGTCGACGCGGCACGCACCGGCCGATCACCCCATTCGTTGTGACCGGACGGGTTCGTCCTGCGTGGTTTGATTCTGTTGCTGCGCCAGTACCTGTGCCTGCGCCTGCTGTTGCGCCAACGTGTCCACATTCTGCAGCGACTGCTCCACCGGGCGATCTACGGCCTGCGCGACATCGGTCATGGAGCGCCGTGCCGCCGGGTCGGAGGGGTCTTGCCCCTGCACGACGAACAACTGCGTCCCGGCCGCGATCTGCGAGCCGTCCTGCTGCCGTTTTCCAGCCTCGTTGATCGCAATATGATTGGCTGAGGTGATGCCAGCCGCTTTGGCATCGTGGAAAGCGCCCATCGTCAATCGCTCGCTGATCGCATCGAATGTGCGCCCTCGTTCCATGTCGATGCTCGCCACGCCGCGTTCGATCTGTGTGTAGAGGCGATTGTCAGGATTGTCGGCGTCGCGCGGGTCGGGGAGACGTAAAGGCAACGGTGTCGACGACGCGGCCATCGCCATCGAATCCGCGCCATTGACTGCGCGCTCTTGTCGTCCTTCGCCGTGCAGCGCGTCGGGTTCGTCCGATCCATCTTCATGCCGACCGGCGCTTGCCATCCGCACAGGAGCCGCCACCGCCAAGCGGCTATCGTCCAACGACAAGCCCTCCCGGTTCGCCTCGCGCTGTGCCTGCTCGCGCACGTCGCGACCATTTTCCGATGCGCGTTCGATCGCATGCGGTGCGGCGGTCATCTCCGTCCGTGCCCGCTCGATATCAGCGGGTGTCGTTTCGGCGGCGAACACGTAGGTCTTGCCATCCGCGTCCAGGCGCAGACTGGCGATGGGGCTGTCGGGCCCATAGCGTCCATCGGCTTGCGGTTTCACCTGCAACGCGGTCGTCGCGTGGTCGAGTCCGTTCGCATCCCAGGTCGCGCGCACGGCGGTTGCGGCAACGGCGATCTGCTGGGCGCTCGCATCCACGCCCGCGTTGCGATAAGCGCCCGCAACCGTGTCCCGCAAGCGCGCATCGGCGTCCATCGGCGGCACGGGCGGAATCTCGCGCGGCGGCGGCAAGCGCCCCTGCAGGACGTCGCGGGTTGCGTCCAGTTCTTCACGTAGATTGCCGGACGCGGTGCTGTTGTAGATCAACCCCGTGCTGACCCATTCGCCATCCGCACGGCGCTGGTAGCGGTTCTTGTCCGATGCGACCAGCGTATCCACATCCGTGCGGGCGTTGCGCACGGCTTGAGGCATTTCTCCATGCGCCGCCCAACCGTTGCGGATGTACGTGTCTTCATAGCGTGCTGCGATCGAGGCCGGGCTGTTCGCGGCGTTTTCCACCACGATTTGTGCCGCCTGGCGGTCCAACCTCGCGACAAGAGCCGCATCATCTGCGGTTTTGGTGGTGTACGGCGTCATCCCGCGCTCGACGAACGGACCGTACACCTCGCGCTGCCATTGCCCGTTCTCGGGGTTGCGCTCCCAGTTCGACGGTCGGCTGCTGGGTGCATCGCCTGCGTCTGCCGGAATCGAGAATGGACTGCGCTGTGCCGGCGGGCCGCCCAACACCAACTCGACCGATCGAGTGGTCGCTTGATAGTTGAGTGCGTTCTCCGCTGACGGCGACGCTCGAAGATCGCCGCGGCGGGCGTTGTCGATGCCGTCGTCGCTGCGGTCGATCGGCGCCTCGCGCCGCCAACCCTGTGCAGGATTGTCCGGGTCGTAGACCCAGGTTTTACCGCCGAGCTCCTGATTGTAGATGCCACGATTGTCGTTCCACTCGGCGATCTTGTCGCCGGCGAATACCCCGGCGACGCCGCCGATGGCGCCCGTCACCAACAGGCCCGGCCCGGTTTCCACGCCCGCTGCGGCACCGGCCGCCATCCCGATGCCGGCGCCGGCCCAGCCGCCAACGCTGCGCGCGCCGAAGTGGATCAATTCCGACTCGGCCGCGGTGGCGTTGCCTTCGCTACGCAATCGACTGGCCGTGCGCATACTGTCTGCCGCGTCGTAGGCATCCAGCGCAATGCCGGCGATGCCGAGTGCAGCGCCGGCATGGATGCGTGCAGGCCGCACGCGGGTGACGTGGTCGACTTCCACCGCTTCACGCGCTGTACGCTCTATGCTTTCCACCACATGATTCGCGCTGCGTTCCGTCAGCATGTTCTCTCGGGTCGCAGGGTCGGCCTTGGGATTGTTCGGCAGGTTTTCAGGCAAATCCCGATGCCAGGTCTGCTGCTCTTGCCAGCCGTCGCGCAACGATTGTGTGAGCCTTGGGTCGTGGATACGCGCTTCTCTCGTCTCTTGTAGCGCTTGGCCCGGAAGTCGAGAGTCGGTACGGCTGTCGTAGAGTTCGGTACCTTCGCGGTTGAATATGCGGATAGGAGTGCCGGTCTCGGCAGCCACTTTATCTAGGCTTTCAGGTAAAGCGTTGTAGACGTCCTGATGGTAATTAGCGGTAACGTAACGGCCGTGGCCATCGACATCAAACTTGTCGGAAAATCGTCGATTGATACCCAGTTCGCTTTCCAAGCGATGAGCGGCTACAGCTCGAATTTCGACCTCATATCCGTTTTCGCGTAACGCCTTGATAAGGTTGACAGCGCCATTGCCGTTGCCGAGCGTGGTATCGATGATGATGTTTTTGCGCGCATCCATCGTCGGGGATGAAAGCTCTCTGGCCAGCAGGCTCGCGTCGTAATCTGTTTTTTCCGACCATCCGTAGGGGTGGTTTCGGCGTAATACTTCAACGCGAGGATCCAGTTCGCGGAACTCGTCTGGATCGATGGAAACGACGTTGCCGTCCAACTCGATTTCCGCGCGAGTTTTCAATCTTCCTTTCCCGCTTCCTGGCTGGCCCGCCAAGATAATTGCCCTTGGGTGGTCTTGCGAAGTTGCTTCGATAAAGTCTTTGCGCTGAAGAACCCTGTCGTGCAAGATCCGGTCGTGCTCTTCCCGAGACAATCTGTCCGTTTCAGTAACCATGCTGGCCTTCCTTTCTAAGGCCATCAAAGTATTCCATCAATTGTTTGAGCTTCCATGCGACAGATGGCCGGCAGTCGATCATGAGATTCAATTTCAAAATCGCCCGCGCAATGGCATCTGCATCGCCAGACACTTCTGCGGTGTTGAGTTCTTCGCGAGCTTCGGAAATGAAGGTGCCCAACCTGCTTTCAATGACCCAGATCGCGCGGTCAAAAGGGTCCACGCCTGCCGATGACGTTTGCATAACGTGGCTCAATACTTCCTGTAGTCGTACGATGTGCTCCGGATAATCTTTGAGCATCTCACGCAGGCCCTGCGGCACCGGGGGTGACGTTGACATCTCTGCTTTCCCTTTCTCTGTTTTCAGGCCGTCTGTAAGAATATGCATCGTGAAGTTTCTTGCATGCGAAGCGTCAAGAATGAAATCGTTGACGCGCACGCAGGATGATCTGCCGTAGCAGTAACGCTATGGCGACGCCGATCAGCGCGCCGATATTTCGCGCAGCGAAATGCGTCCATGTGGATTCTGCTGCCGTGCGGTTGCCTGTTGATAATTGCCATTTGACGAGATGCCATGTATTGGCTAGATCGTATGAAAATAGCAAAAGTGCGGCGATCATGAAAATGATGAAAATCTTTTTTTTGCGTGTTTTTTTTGGATTTACAGGAGAGGTCGACCGGTCTTCTTCATTCATAAATTGATGTTCCGTAAACATTTCTGCGGTCGCGGCGGGACAGAGTGGCAGCATGTCCATGAGGAAATCGGGTCAGAGTGTGCTTTCCGAGTTCCGCGATCAAAGACGGGTCGGAAAGACTTGAACTGACCCTGATTTTCTTCATGTTTCCAGTCTTCGCCAGTTCCCAATCAGGGCACAACCTTACGTGAGTCTTAAGCTTGACTCGGGCTTTGTGCTGAACTGATGTGGCTTCAAGAACAATACTGTCATATCTAACAAGGCTATAAGGTGCGCGCAAAGCCGCCGAGCTTGAGCACGCCCTACGACAGAACCCGGGGGTCAGAGTCTACTTTCTAGCCCCTCGGCACCAACAAAAAAGGCTGGAACCCCTGAATTTCATGAGGGTTCCAGCCTTTCCGAGTGACATCGGTATCGCGAAATGGTGGCCGAGGACGGAATCGAACCGCCGACACGGGGATTTTCAATCCCCTGCTCTACCAACTGAGCTACTCGGCCACTTGCGAGCGCGGAATGATACGGGGCCGCGGGCGAGAGGGCAAGCCGGCCCGGTGCTGAATGCGGCGGGGGCCGGCCTTTGCGTTCTGGGCGGGTAGGGGCATGATCGCTGCAGACCCTATCCACGCCGCGTCCGCGGAGGCTGCCATGACTCGCTCGATGACAAGCACGACTCTCTTCCTTTCCTCGCTGCTGGTCGCGCTGTCGGGCGCCGGCTGCGCCAGCAGCGGCGATATGCGCGACGCCGACCGCCTGGCCTTGTATCGCGCCAACGCCGGCGAGCCGGTCGACAGCATCCAGTATTTCGGCAATTACAACGGCTGGACGCCGCTGGGCGGCGGCACGATGGCGCTCTGGACCCGGCCCAGTCAGGCCTGGCTGGTCGAGGTGTACGAGCCCTGTTCCGACCTGGACTACGCGCACACCATCGGCATCCGCAGCATCGGCGGCCGGCTCAGCGCGCGGTTCGACCGCATCCACGTCAGCAACAACGGCCTGATCCCGCTGGAATGCACGATCAAGGAAATCCGTCCGCTGGACGTGAAGGCGATCCGAGTCGCCGAGAAGGACGCCCGCGCGAAGCGTCAGGTCGAGGCCGCGTCGGATGCCCCGTCTTCGCCGTCGCCGCCCGCAACGCCGCCCTCGGGCACATAGCCGGCGGGCTTCTCGGCGCCGCCGTCGAACAGGAACTTCTCCATCTCGGCCTGCAGGAACTTGCGGTGTTCGGGATTCATGGGCGAGAGGCGGTTCTCGTTGATCAGCATGGTCTGGTGCGCCAGCCATTTGGCCCAGGCGCCCTTGCCGATGCGCGCGTAGACGCGCTGGCCGAGCTCGCCGGGCCAAGGCGCGAAATCCAGGCCTTCGGTATCGCGTTGTTCGTACTCGCAGAACACGGTGCGGGGCATGGTGTTTTTCCGGATCAGGAAGAAGTGGTCTGCAGCAAGGTGCGGACCGGGGCGGGGATGCCCAGCGAGGCGTAGTGTTCGCGGGCGACCCAGCGCAGGCCGTCATCGTCGCCGATGCTGGGCCGCAGCGCGACATCGCGCCACGCCAGCGGGTGCATCAGCAGGCGGTAATGGGTGAAAGCGTGCGGGATGTCGGCCAGCGCCGCGGCGCTGTCGTAGTTGCCGGCGATGTGCTGCCCGAACCACGCGCGCGCGGCGTCGTGGTCGGCGGCTTCGGGTAGCGACCAAAGCGAGGCCCAGATCCCGCTCGGCGGCCGGCGCTGCAGCAGCACGCGGCCTTCGGCATCGCGAAGCAACAGCACGACGGCCTTGCGCTCCGGCAGCGGCTTGCCGGGTTTCGGCGTGGGTAGCTCGGCGACGCGGCCGTCGCGCAGCGCCACGCAGTCGCGCTGCAGCGGACACAGCACACAGGCGGGGTCGTGACGGGTGCAGAGGGTGGCGCCGAAATCCATCTGCGCCTGGGTGTAGTCGGCCAGACGTTCGGCCGGCAGCAGCGATTCGGCGATCGACCAGAGTTTTTTCTCGTTCGCGGGCGTACCCGGCCAGCCGTCGACGCCGAACACCCGCGCCAGCACGCGCTTGACGTTGCCGTCGAGGATCGCGTGCGAGTCGCCCCAGGCCTGCGACAGGATTGCGGCGGCGGTACTGCGACCGATGCCGGGCAGGGCGGTGAGCGCGTCGATGTCGTGCGGCAGCTCGCTGCCATGCAGTTCGACGCAGCGTTTCGCGGCCGCGTGCAGGTTGCGAGCGCGGGCGTAGTAGCCCAGCCCCGACCAAAGCGCCATCACATCGTCCTGCGGCGCCGCGGCCAGCGCGCGCAGATCGGGCAGGGTGGCGATGAAACGTTCGAAATACGGGATCACCACCCGCACCTGGGTCTGCTGCAGCATGATTTCTGACAGCCACACCCGATACGGCGTGCGCGGATGCTGCCACGGCAGATCGTGGCGGCCGGACACGTCGAACCATGCCAGCAGGGCGGGCGCGTAGCGCCGGGTGTCGATCATGGCTGCTGCGATCCGCTAGCCGCGAAACGTGGCGATGCCGTGCTTTTCAGCCCCCTTCGACAAAGGGGGCGGACAAGCGCGAAGCGTTTGTCCGGGGATTTGCCGTGGACTTTGCGCGCAGCTTCAGTCATCGCACATCCTCGTCATCGATGACGACATCCACGCCTTCCAGCACCGCGCCGGATATTTCCAGCTCGGGCGAACGCAGGCGACCATCCAGCGGCGGCAGCGGCGAGCCGCCGACCTGATCGATCCAGCCGAGCACGTCGTACAGTTTGAAGCGGCCGTCGAAATCGGTGGCGTCGCGCTGCAGGCGCAGGCGCGCGACATCCGCCAGATCCGCTTGGCCGGCGTAGCGCAGCGAGAACGGCAGCGGCGAAGTCGAATTCGACACCGGGACCGGCAATGCGGGCCACGAGGCGGGCCATTGCGGCAGCGCGCCGTCGAGCTCGATCACCAGCCGCTTGCCCAGCGCGAACGCGCCGCGGGCGTCGAAGCTGGGCACCGGCTCGTCGCCGCGCAACGCCACGCCGACCGGCGCCAGCACCCAGGTGCCCGCGTCGTAACGCAGCGGACCGTGCAGGCCCAGCGAAAACTGCAGTCTGGTGTTATCGGATGCGGCGTTATCGGATCCGGTTCCGACTGATTCGTAGCGCGCGGAGATGCCCAGTGTCGCGGGCGTCATCGTGATGGCGTCGTCGCCCAGATGCAGCGGGCCGGAGAGCGCGACCGTCGCCGGCAGCCGCCAGTCGCCGCTTTCGATGGCGAGCGTGCCGACCGCAGTGACGTCGGCATCGTTGGCCGGCCTGGTCAGTGCGATCGCGAGATCGAACGGAATCTTCATCGTGCCGTTGCCGGTCGCCGCATCGACGTAACGGCCGCGGAGTCGTGCGTTCACCGGGCGCTGCGGATGCAGCGACGGCAGGCGCAGATCGACGTTCTCGATCCGCCAGTCGCCGTTGTCGATGCGGCCGTTCACGACACGCAAACCGTCGGTAAGCGTCGGGATCTTCGTGTCATCGCCGGATGGCCGCTTCTCCAGCCATGCCTGCAGAGCGGGCAGATCGAACACGGGTGCATCCAGTTCGACGCGTTCGATCACCGGATCCTTGCCGCCGCTGCGCAGGCTGGACCACGGCAGCGCCAGCAGCACGCGTTCGGCGCGCAGGATCGCGGTCTTATTGCCCGGTACGCGGGCGACGATATTCCTGACCACCAGCTGCGGCTGGCCGCGCAACCGCGCTTCCGCGACGCCGTCGGCGGTGATCTCCAGGCCCAGAGTCTTGCCGGTGCGGTCGAGAATCAGCGGGACCAGTTGTTCCGGTTGCAGCAGCCAGGTCGTCGACAGCGACAGCAGCAACAGCAGAATGCCGAACGCGAGCAACGTCCGTCGCCAGCGCTTTTTCGGGCGCGGCGCGGGCGCGGCGTCGGCGTCCGCCATCACGCGAGACGTGTCCTGGGGGGGCTGATCATGCGCTCATGCGCCCAGCGCCTCCGGCAGTAGGGCGTCGACGAAGGCTTCCGCGTCGAACACGCGCAGGTCTTCGGAGCGCTCGCCGATCCCGGCGAAGCGGATCGGGATGCCGAATTCGCGCGCCAAAGCGAACACCACGCCACCCTTGGCGGTGCCGTCGAGCTTGGTCACCACCAGCCCGGTGACGCCGGCAGCGGCGTGGAACTCGCGCAGCTGCGACAGCGCGTTCTGGCCGGTGGTGCCGTCGATCACCATCAATACTTCGTGCGGCGCGGTGTCGTCGATCTTGCCGAGCACGCGCTTGATCTTGCCCAGTTCGGCCATCAGGCCCTGCTGCGTGTGCAGACGTCCGGCGGTGTCGGCGATCAGCACTTCGGTGCCGCGCGCCTTCGCGGCTTGCAGCGCGTCGAACGCGACCGATGCCGCATCTGCATTCTGGCCCTGCGCGACCACCGCGACGCCGTTGCGTTCGCCCCAGGCCTGCAACTGCGCGACAGCGGCAGCGCGGAAAGTGTCGCCCGCGGCCAGCATCAGCGTGCGGCCTTCGGCTTTGAAACGGTGCGCAAGCTTGCCGATGGTGGTGGTCTTGCCGACGCCGTTGACGCCGACCGTGAGGATCACGAAGGGTTTGGCGCTGCGGTTGATCGCCAGCGGTTTCGCCACCGGCACCAGCATCGCGATCAGGTCCGCGCGCAGTGCGGTCAGCAACGCCCGCGCGTCGGCGAACTCGCGGGCCTTCATCCGCTTGCGCAGCGATTCGATCAGCTGCGTGGTGGCGGTGACGCCGACGTCGGCGGTGATCAGGGCGGTTTCGATCTCGTCCAGCAGGTCGTCGTCGAGCTTGGGATTGCGCGAGAACAGGCCGCCGAAACTGCGGGCGATGGCACTGTTGCGCAGACGCTCGCGCCAGCCGGGTTTGCCGGGTGCGGCGGGGGGGGCTTCACCGGATGCGTCGGCGGGTGCGTCGATGGTTGCCGGGGCGATGGTCGCCGGGGCGGCGGCCGCATCGTGATGCTGCATCGCGACCTGCTGCATGTCGGTCGGCGCTTCGATGGGCGCACCGGCTTCGAAGGCCTCCACGATCTGATGGGATTCGGCGGGCGTCGTGGCCTGCGTGGCAGCATCGGGTTTCTTGCGGCGGAAGAAGGGAATCATCGCGAGCGGTTGTCCTGGATCTTGCAGGGGAGCGGTATGGCACCGGGAATGGGGGTTCTCAAGTCGGATCCATCGGCCATGGCGGCATGTGTCATGACGGCGCGCTTCGCTGCACGTCGGCCCAGTGGCGATGCCCGGCGTGGCGGTCGAAGCGCGCCCGGCGAACGCAAACCCCGCCGGCTGTTGGACAATGGCGGAATGTTATCACCCGCCTCCTTCGCACCTCGATGAAGCCGACCTCCCGATGAAGCGCCCGACCGACAGGGCTTTGCGCACGGTCGCGACGCCGCCCGCCGGAGTCGTCCGCATCATCGGCGGCGACTGGCGCGGCACCCGCCTGCCGGTCGCCGATCGGGAGGGGCTGCGCCCGACCGCCGACCGCGTCCGCGAGACGCTCTTCAACTGGCTGCAGCCGATGCTGCCCGGCGCGCGGGTGCTGGATCTGTTCGCCGGCACAGGTGCGCTGGGGCTGGAAGCGGTGTCGCGCGGCGCACGCGAGGCGGTGCTGGTGGAGCGCGACCCGCAGCTCGCCGACGGCCTGCGCACGCTCGCGGGAAAGTTGCCGGGCGGGGAGCGGGTGCAGGTGGTCTGCGCCGATGCGCTGGCCTGGCTGCGTCGGGCGCCGGACAGTGTCGACCTTGTGGGCTTCGATCTGGTCTTCGTCGATCCGCCGTTCGCTGGCGATCTCTGGCAGCCGGCGTTCGAAGCGTTGGAGGGGCGTCTCGCCGAAGAGGCTTGGCTGTATGTCGAATCGCCGTCGCCGGTGCGGCCCGGCGGCGCATGGCGGCCGCATCGCGAAGGCCGGACCCGCGACGTGCACTACGCCCTGCACCGACGCGCGCCGGCTTGAGCAGGCTCGGATGAGCAGGCCCGGTCGAGTGCGCCGGCCCGACCGGACCTGAGCCGCTCGACGCGCTGTTACACTTGGGGCTGTCTCCGTTTTCGGCGATCCCTTCGACGTCATGTCCACGGCCTCCACTCTTCCAGGCACCGCTACGCCCGCAGCCAGAATCGCGGTCTATCCCGGCACCTTCGATCCGATCACCAATGGCCACCTCGATCTGGTCGAGCGTGCCGCGCCGCTGTTCGAAAGGCTGATCGTGGGCGTCGCCGAAAGCCCGGGCAAACGCCCGGCGCTGGAACTGGCGCTGCGCGTGGATCTGGCCCGCGATTCGCTGTCGCGGTTTCCGAACGTCGAGGTCCGCGGCTTCGATTCGCTGCTGGCGCATTTCGTCAGCAGTGTCGGCGCCGGCGTACTGCTGCGCGGCCTACGCGCGGTATCCGATTTCGAATACGAATTCCAGCTGGCCAGCATGAATCGGCATCTGATTCCCGATGTCGAGACGCTGTTCCTGACGCCGGCCGAGCAATATGGCTTCATATCCTCATCGCTGGTGCGCGAAGTGTCCCGCCTCGGCGGCGACGTTTCCGGCTTCGTGCCGCCTGCGGTGAACCTGGCGCTGCTGGCCGAATGGCAGCGCAGCCGGGATTGAACCGGCGCTGCCGATGCCATCGTCGTTCGCGTTGCGCCCCGTTATCTGATCGTTCCTGATCGTTCCTGATCGTTCCGTATCGTGCTCACACCTGGGATTTCCGACCTATGAACATCATCGCCCGTCTGCTGCTGATCGTCGCCCTCACCATGCCCTTCGCGGCCTGCAAGAAGGAAGAGGACGCCAAGAAGGAGACCGCTACCGCTCCGGTGGCCGCGCCCACCAATGAAGATGCCGCCGCGTGGCGCGCCTATGTCACCGACGTAGTGGGCCGCAACATGGAAGGCGTGACCAGTCAGCCCTTCATCTATCTGTTGCCGCCGGAAAGTTCGACCGACTTCGAGGGTCTCTACGGTCGCCTGCTGGACAAGGCGCAGTCCGACGTTTCGCGCGGCATCCTGGCCGGCAACCTGCTGGCGTACGCATCGGCATCGCCGTCTTCGACCAAGTCCGCCGACATGGTGGTCGCGACGTTCGCGGATGTGAAGCCGGACAAGCTGAAGGGCGTGAAGCTGCTGTTCATCGGCAAGGCCGAGGACAACGATCGGGTCAAGGCCGCGGTCGCGCCGTCCGGCGTGAATTACGTTTTCGTCGAAGCGAAGTGATGCGCCGCGGCGGTCCATTCCGCCTCTTTCGAGTCGCGCATTTCGATCCGAATATCTCCGCATCATCCGTCGTCGTGGCCCTCGCGCCACGCCGACGATCCGGGCCCCCATGTCGCTGAAGATCAACGCGCTCTGCATCAACTGCGATGTGTGCGAACCGGCCTGCCCGAACCGCGCGATCTCGCAGGGCGAAACCATCTATGTCATCGATCCGGCGCGCTGTACCGAGTGCGTCGGTCATTACGACGAACCGCAGTGCGTGGTGGTATGTCCGGTCGAATGCATCGATCCGGACCCCGCGTTTCCGGAGTCGAACGAGGCGCTGCTGGCGAAGCTGGCGCGTCTGCAGGAGCAGGACGCATGAAGATTTCACGATCCCCTTTCGCGTTGGTTCTGACCTGCGCGCTCGCCTTCGCACCGCTCGCGTTCGCGCAGCCGGCATCTGCGCAGAGTGCGGCCAAGGCCGAACCCGCGCGCCCGCCCGGCGCCGCCATCGCCAGCGCGCATGCGCTCGCCAGCGAAGCCGGCATGGACATCCTGCGCCAGGGCGGCAACGCCTTCGACGCCGCGGTCGCGGTGTCGTCGGTGCTGTCGGTGGTCGAGCCGATTTCTTCCGGCTTGGGCGGCGGCGGTTTTTTCCTGCTGCACGATGCGAAGACCGGCAAGGACATCTTCATCGACGCCCGCGAAACCGCGCCCGCCGCGGCCACGCAGGCGGAATATCTCGATGCCAAGGGCGAATTCAACCGCGACCGTGCCACCAACGGGCCGTGGTCGGCGGGCATTCCCGGCTTGCCCGCCGGTCTGGTGCACATGGCGACGAACTACGGCCGCCTGCCGCTGAAAACCTCGCTGGCGCCCGCGATCCGCATCGCCCGCGAAGGGTTTCCCGTGTATGCGCGGCTTGCGGGCGGTTACACCGCGCGGCGCGAAGTGATGGAGCGCTACAAAGGCACCAAGGGCGTGTTCCTGGCCGATGGCGATCCGCCGAAGGAAGGCGAACTGCTGAAGCAGCCCGATCTGGCGCGCACGCTGGAACTACTGGCCGCCCAAGGGTTCGACGGTTTTTATCGCGGTCCGCTGGCGAAGAAGCTGCTGGCCGGCGTGAAAGCCGAGGGCGGGCGCTGGACCGCCGAGGAACTGGCCGGCTACCGCATCCGCGAACGCGCGCCGCTGCGCTTCGAATACGACGGCTGGGAGATCGTCACCGCGCCGCCGCCGTCGTCCGGCGGGGTGGCGTTGGCGCAGATGATGCAGATGCTTGAGCCGTGGGATCTGGCGAAGCTGCCGCAGACACAGCGCGTGCATCTCACTGTCGAGGCCATGCGCCGCGCGTACCGCGACCGCACGTTCTACCTCGGCGATCCGGATTTCGTGGACGTGCCGGTGCGCACGCTGACCAGCGCCGATTACGCCGCCGGACAGCGTTCCACCATCAACCCAAAAAAAGCGACGCCCAGCGACATGCTGTCGGGCGAACAGACGCCGCTGGAAGACGACGAAACCACGCATTTCTCGATCATCGACGGCGAAGGCAACTACGTTGCCGGCACCCAGACGGTGAACCTGCTGTTCGGTTCCGGCCTGATCCCGCCCGGCACCGGCGTGCTGCTCAACAACGAGATGGACGACTTCGCGCTGAAGCCCGGCACGCCGAACGCGTTCGGAGTGATGGGCTACGACGCCAACGCGCCGAAGCCCGGCAAGCGCATGCTCAGTTCGATGACGCCGACCTTCATGACCTCGCCCGATCGCGTCGCCGTGCTGGGCACGCCCGGCGGCAGCCGCATCATCACCATGGTGCTGCTGGGCGCGCTGGGCTATGCCGACGGCCTCGACGCCCAAGCCGTCGCAGCGCTGCCGCGCTACCACCACCAGTGGATGCCCGACGGCATCGGCACCGAGCGCGACGCGCTGCCGGCGGATGTCATCGCCGCGCTGCGCGCGATGGGTCATACCGTGGTCACGCCCAAGGACGCCGCCGACGGCCGCCGTTCCAGCGATACCTGGGGCAATCTGCAGACGGTGGAATGGGACAAGCGCGCCAACGTGCTGCACGGCGGCAGCGACCCGCGCAACCCGGTGGGCAAGGCGCTGGTCGAGACTGTGCCTGCCGCGGGCGGGCAGTAATGCCGTAACGGCACCGCATGAGCCTCTTCGAACACCTGCCGCACGCCTGTCGCCGCGTCCGCCTGCGCCGACTGCGCGTTTCGGATTTCCGCAATTTCCACGCCTACCGAAGCGATGCCGAGGTCGCCCGTTACCAAGGCTGGGCGCCGATGTCGGAAATCGAAGCCACCGAAACGCTGCGCGACTACAGCAGCAATGCCGGCCTTGAACCGGGCGAGTGGGCGCAGGTCGGGATCGCCGCGCTGGACGACGACCGGCTGGTCGGCGATCTCGGCGTCTGGCTGTCGCCCGACGGGCGCATGGCCGAATTCGGCGTGTCCCTGCATCTGCAATTCCAGCGCACCGGACTGGGGCTGGAGTCCGCGCAGGCGATGATCGCGCTGTTGTTCGCGCATACGCCCGCGCAGCGCGTGGTCGCGGCCACGGATGCGCGTAATCTTGGCTGCATCGGCCTGCTCCAGCGCCTCGGCATGCGTCTGGCCGATACCACCGAGGCCGAATACAAGGGCGAGGCGTGCATCGAGCACGTCTATGTCATCGAACGCGGGAGATCCACGTCATGAAACTCTGGTCGCTACTCGGCAATTCGCAGAAACTCGACGGCGGCGCGATGTTCGGCAACGCGCCGCGCGCGGTGTGGGCGCGCTGGCTGCCGCCCGATGAACTCAACCGCGTGCCGCTGGCCTGCCGCGCGCTGCTGGCCAGCCCGCTCAACGGCAAGACGGTGTTGTTCGAAACCGGCATCGGCGCGTTCTTCGACCCGCACATGCGCGAGCGCTACGGCGTGGTCGAAGACCGCCATATGCTGCTCGATTCGCTCGCGGCCGCAGGGTTTTCCCACGAAGACATCGATGTCGTGGTGCTGTCGCATCTGCACTTCGATCACGCCGGCGGACTGCTGGCGCCTTGGCAGCAGGATCGTGCGCCGGAACTGTTGTTTCCGAATGCGACCTTCGTGGTCAGCGCGGCGTGCTGGGATCGTGCGCGCTATCCGCATCCGCGCGACCGCGCCAGCTTCATTCCGGAACTGCCGGCGCTGCTGCAGGCCAGCGGCCGGCTGGAGATCGTCGACGGCGCGCATTCGGTCGCGCTCGGCGACACGGTGCGATTCCACTACAGCCACGGCCACACGCCCGGGCTGATGCTGGCCGAAATCGTCGGCCCGGACATCGTCGACGGCGAAGCCCACGGCGGCGTGGTGTTCTGCGCCGACCTGATTCCCGGACGGCCCTGGGTGCACGTGCCGATCACGATGGGCTACGACCGTAACCCGGAAATGCTGATCGACGAAAAGCGCGCCTTCCTCGAAGACAAACTCGCGCGCAACGTGCATCTGTTCTTCACCCACGACCCCGACTGCGCGCTGGCGCAGGTGGTGCGCGACGACAAGGGTCGATTCGCCACCACCCACGACACGCCCACGCTGCAGGCGCGGTCGCTCGCTGCGTGAACGCGGGCGACGCGACGTCGTGCGTGGTCGAGGACTGGTTCGGCGCGGCGTTCGCGACATTGCATCCGCGGTTGCAGGCGCTGCATCGCGAGGGCGGCACGCTGACCGGGCCGGTCGAATTCGCGACCGGACGCGGCCTCGGCGGTCTGCTCGGCAGAATCGCGCTGCGTCGTTTGGGCATCCAGTCCTTGGCTGGCCCGCACACGCTCACGGTCCGCATCCACCATGATGCGCAGGGTCTGCACTGGGCGCGGCGGTTCGACGACGGGCGCGAATTCGTCTCGCTGTTCCAGCCGCACGGGCGATCGCCGTCCGGATATTGGATCGAACATGCCGGACCGCTTGAATTGAAGCTGGATGTCGATGTCGTCGATGGCGGTTGGCGCTGGCGCCCGCTGGACTATCGGCTTTACGGCCGCCGCCTGCCGCGCTGGCTGTGTCCGCGCGTCGAAGCGGGCAAACGCATCGTCGGCGATGCGTATCGATTCGATATCCGCATCGCGTTGCCGGCTGTGGGCACGGTGCTGGCCTATGGCGGCGACCTGTGCTTGCAGCTGCGATCCGATGCATCCGTTGCCGCCTGAGCCTGCTTTCCCGACGTTCTCTCCACACAATCCAAGGAATCCCCATGCCCAAGATCACCCTGCTGTTCGCGTCGCTGCATATCCTGTTGATGCTGGTTTTGGCCGCGCGCGTGGTGATGCATCGGCGTACGCACCGGATCGGTATCGGTCATGGCGGCGACAAAGACTTGGCGCGGAAAGTGCGCGCGCACGGCAACTTCATCGAGTACGTGCCGATGGCGCTGCTGATGCTGGGCCTGCTGGAACTCTCCGGCCTGGGCGCAACATGGCTCTGGGGCCTGGGCGGCACGCTGCTGTTGGCCCGTGCGCTGCATGCCTATGGATTGTCGCGCCACGCCGGAATTTCGCCCGGCCGTTTCTGGGGCGTGATCCTGACGTGGGGCGTATTGCTGGCGATGGCTGGGATGGGCGTGGGGATGGCGCTGGCCAAGTAGCGATACCTGACATCGCCAACTGTGGGAGCGACGCGAGTCGCGACGAATCGCCGAAAGATTTCATGCAACTGTCGCGACTTGCGTCGCTCCCACAGTAAACGTTGCGATCAGCCTGCCGGCGTGCCGAAAATACGGTCGCCGGCATCGCCCAGGCCGGGCAGGATGTAGCCGTGCTCGTTCAACCGTTCGTCGATGGCGGCGACCACCACTTCGGTGTCCGGATGCGCCGCTTCCAGCGCGCGCAGGCCTTCCGGCGCCGCGACCAGGAAGATCGCTTTCACCCGCGCCACGCCCGATGCTTTCAGCATGTCGATGGCGGCGATGGCGCTGCCGCCGGTGGCCAGCATCGGGTCGATCAGCAGCGCAGTGCGCCCGGCGATGTCGTGGACCAGGCGTTCGTAATACGCGTGCGGCTGCAGCGTCTGTTCGTCGCGCCGCAGTCCGATCACGCTCACCGGCGCCGACGGCAGCAGCACCTGCACGCCGGGCAGGAAGCCCAGGCCCGCGCGCAGGATCGGCACCAGCGTGATCTGCTGCTGATCGCAGCGACCGATCGTCAGCGGCCCGGCCCAGGTGTCGACGGTGGCGTCGTGCAAGCCCAGATCGGCGGTGGCTTCGTAGGCGAGCAGGGCGGCGACTTCGCCTACCACCTGCCGGAACAGCGCCGGGCCGGTGGCGGCATCGCGCAACATCCCGAGTTTGTGGCGGACCAGCGGATGGTGGATTTCGATGGTTTTCATGGGTGCAAGATTAACCGACGACGATGCTTCGTAGCCCGTGTCCCGCGAAGCGGGATGCGGGAGCTTTGCGGCTGTCGTGCTCCCGGATGTCTTCGACATCCGGGCTACCTTGCTCCGGTGCCGATCGATGCCGCGAACTGCGCTACTGCTTCTGCGCAGCGGTCGGTGCGCGTCTGCAACAGCAGATGCGGACCATCCAGCGCGACCTGTCGTACGTTCGCGATACCGGCAAGAAGCTGACGACCTACGCCCGCGCGCAGTAGTCGGTCGTGGTTCGCCTTCAACATCAACGTCGGCACAGCGATGTGTGCGAGACGGTCGGACATGTCGACACGCATCGCGGCGGCGGCGCGAGCGCGCTGCACAGTGGGTGCGACATCATCCAGCGCAGCGCGCAATGTGCGGCGCAGTTCGGGCGTGCTCCAGCGTCCCAGCAGCACCGCCGACAGCGCAGCCGTCGGCAGGGCGCGCGTGGGTGCGAACCGGGTCAGGGAGGCGAACGGCGCCAACAGCGGCACCGGCGCGCGGTCGAAGGTGGTCGACAACACCAGACCGATGAGGTTGGGCGGCGGATCGGCCGCAATCGCAATCGCGATCGGGCCGGAGAACGATTCGCCCAGCAACACGAACGGCGCCTGTATCGGCAATGCTGCGCGGGCGAAGGTTTCCAGTTCGGCATAGCCGAGTGGCCGGTCCGGCGGATAACCGATCGCATGGACGTTACCGAAGCCGGCCGCACGCGCGGCTGCGATGAAGGCATCCAGCATCCGCGTGGTGCCGTCCAGCCCGGGCAGGATGTACAGAGCGGTCGTGTCGAGGCATCGCATCGCGGACTATTTTGCGCCGCCTGGCGGCCGCAACGGCGATCCGATCCGTTGCCCGCGACGGTCATCCCGCAAGCCAGCCTCCTGTTGAAACTGACAGGCGGCAATATCCGGCCGCCCTTTTTAAGCTCAGAGCGCCCGATCCGGGCGACTTCTCCAGACGAAAAGGGACTTTATGAGCCAGAACCTGCTGTCCTTGAATTTCACAGACGAACAACTGCTTGCGGTGGACAACGCCTTGACCGCTTTGGAGGCGGCCCTGCCGGGGCTGATCTCGTTGACCGCCGAGCAGCGCAAGGGCCTTGCGCGGATGGGGCCGAAGTCCGAAGCCTTCTGCCGCCAGACCCTGACGGTGTTGGCGCAGAACCCGCAGGTCATCCCGCCCAGCATCGACCTGGCCGAAGCGCAGGCGGACCTGGCCGCGCTGGAACGGCTGCGCCCGCGGCTGGCGCGTCTGCAGCGCCTGAACGAGCGTGCCGAGGACACCGACGACGCGCTCGGCAGCGATGTCATGGCGTTCGCGCTGGAAGGTTATGCGCTGCTGAAAGTGGCCGGCCGCAACCAGGGCCTGGAAGGCCTGCGCAAAGAGCTGTCCGCGCGCTTCGCCAAGAGCAGCGCCAAGCCGGACACGCCGCCCGCGGTCTAAGGACGGCTGCCTGCGGTACGGCCCGACAGCACTGCCGCAGGGCAGGGGCGCAGACGAACCGCCCGCCCAAGACGCATCGGGGCTCCGCGCCCCGGTGTCGTGCCGAAAAGCGCCACTGCCGGCCTGCGAACCGGCAACCATGGCGAAAAAAGCAGCAGCACTGGCCCTCGAAGGGGCAGCGATGGCGAAAAAATCGCCATCGCTGGTCCTTGATCCGGCAGCACTGGCGAAAAAAACATCATCGTCGGCCCACGCAGCGGCAGCGATGACCAAACAAGCGCCATCTGTGGCCCGCAAAGCGCCAACCCGCACCCGCATCCCCGTAGGAGGGCCTGCAGGCCCGAGCTTCGGCGCCGCCACCATGACCATCGGGCCTGAAGGCCCTCCTACGTAGATGCCCGATGGCCGCCGCGCGCTGCCATGCCGGCGTAAGCACCGATTCCGGACCGGCGCCAAGGCGAAGCACCGATCTGCGGTGCTACCGTCCAAGCGCCCGCAGGATCAGGGAGCGGGCAGCCCCGCGTCGACGGAAGGGCGGCCTGCCGCCCGGTCCGCGCGCGCCACTCTTCATGAAGAATATTCAAGGAAACGGTCATGTCGAAGCATCTTTCTTTTTCCCCTTGCCTTGCGGTTGTGCTGGGTTTCTCGGCGCTGACGGCAAGCCCACTTGTGAGTGCCCAGTGCGGTTGCCCTAGCGATGGCCACGGTGCGCCCAAAGCTGCTACCGGGTTAGGTCAGGAATTCCCCCAGGCCCCCGACCTCGCCGCCGATGCGGACTGGCAGGTGTACGAGTTCGAGCGCGACGGCATCCGCTATGTCCAGGTCAACGACCGGTCCGGCGCGGTGCGTGCGGCGGCCGGACGCATCGGCGAGACCTTCTGGGCTATGCCCATCGGCAGCGATGCCGACCGCGTCGCGGTGCAGGGCGACGCCGCACCCTTGGGTACGCCGCAGGTGCTGTTCCGCTCCAGCGATCTCGAGGTGGTGCTGTATCGGGACGGCACCCGGCAGCGCTGGCTGATCCGCGCGCCCGTCACCCACTGAGGGCAGAGTCAGCGTGCCGGCAGCGGCAGGTCCTGCGCCTGCGGATCGGTATCCGCAGGCTCCCACAGCAGGATATGCACGCCATGCGCAGGGCGGCGCCGCAGGGCGCCGCCATAAGCCTTGACCCGGCGCCCCAGATCCACCTCGGCTACGGTGCTGGCGCGGCTGATCTGGGGCGGCTGGCTGGGCGTTGCGGTCATCTTGATGCTGATACCGCGCCGCCCGCCACGTCGCCACACCCGCAGCGTTACCCGGTACGCATCGGGCGCGCAGTCCGACAACAGTGCGAAGGCATTGCAGATGCAACGGTAGGCCGCCAACTGCAGATCCACGGTCAGCGTCCGGGGCTGGCCGCGCATCTGCGCGTAGTGCACGTCCGCTGTGCCCGCCCAGAAGTCGGTGAAACTTTCCGGGTGAATCACCGCGTACAACCCACGTTCTTCGATATGCAGCGGATACAGCGCAGCGGACTGGCTCTCGAACCACTGCATGTGTTCGACCGCCTTGCTGTTCAGCAGCATCGCCGCGCTGTACTGTTCGTGCGCTTTGAGCATGTCTACAAGGTGCTTGCGCTGGTCGTCCATGCAGACCTGCATCTGGGCCATATACAGCACTTTCTCGCGTAGATTGCATTCATTGGACATGAAGCTGGACTGCGCCAGTTCGAGCGCCTGCTTTTCTGAAATTCCGAGCTGCCGCGCATGCTCAAAAAGATGCGAGATTTTTTCTCCAAGCAACAGCAGTGTGCTCGCTGCTATGGCTAGTGCCAATTGCGGCAAAAACACATTGCTATCGTGCATTCCCGGTATGCCTGTGTAAGTCAATGTTTGAGCGATAGCGAGATTTGCGCTCACGATACCGATTGCTGCGCCGCGCCAGCCATGAAGGAATGTTAGACCAATAGCTGGGAGCATCATCAGCATCAAAAGTGCTTGCTGAAACGAAGGGTCGATCCATTTCTTAAGGCTTATTGTTGAAAACAGGATCGCGATAATGCCAACTGATAATGCGGCATCTACGACAAAGTTTTTTGGCGATTCTTGGCAATTTTTGTGCCTTATCAAGAAAAGAAAAGGTACGGTGACCATGAGTATTCCCAAGTAGTCGCCAATCACGTACTTGGCGAAGCCTTGATAGGTGATAAGGGACGTCGGACCATCAAGGAAATAATTGAGTATGTTGTTGCAGATTGAAGACCATGCGGCGATCAATAGACCAATGAGTGGCAGCCAGCGACTGATCAGTTCGGGCTTTTTGAGCCAATTGCGGATAATTCGTGGCGCTACGCTTATGGCTGCGATGAGCAAGAAGGGGCTTAAGTAAGACCACATTTCACTGTATTGCTCTGCTTTCGGAGCTCTCAGTGTCAACAGGGCTGCCGTATCGCCGACGAAAATATAAGGCCAATAACGGTAAGGCAGCAGGAGCAGGGCAGCTGCCCGAAGTCCGGCTGGCAAGAACCATTGGTCGAAAGATAGATATCGCAGGACTAGATACGCGCCGCAGTACGCCGCACTCAACGCCAGTCCCTTGGCCATGTCGTTCCATCGCTTGTCGTCCATGCGAACCCCTCTTGGTTCCCGGCCTGTCCCCGGAACATCGTTGTTCCAGGGTCTTGCTCCGAGCGTAAAGCAAAAAACATAGGAAAGTGAAACAAAAAGAAAAGAATTACAGCCAGCCCACCACCATCCCGAACAGCCGCAGATGCGGCAAGTCGGCTTCGTAGACTTCGGTGCGTTCGGTGTCGCTGGAATGTCCCACCAGCAGCCAATGGTCGCGGCGCACCAGCACGCGGCGGATATCCGGTCGGCCCCACAGAGTGAAGGCGTAGATGGCGCCATCCACCACGTCGCTTTGCGCGGTGGCGCGTGCATCCACCAGCACCAGCGCATCGCGCTCGATCAACGGCGCCAGGGCCTGCGAGGGTTGCAGCGTCCAGCGCGCATCCTCGACAGGCGTCGCGCCCAGTTTCCGGCGGGCGACGAATTCCAGCAGATAACAGTCGTCCAACGCGTCCGGCCGGCCGAAGTCGACCAGACGCGGGATGCGTACATGCCCCTTCGGGATGGGCATCTCCATCGCCTCGGCCATCACCCCCGCTTCCACCAGCCGGGCATAGGCCACGCTGATCCGTTCGGGCGGCACGGCCAACAGCGCACCCAGATTGGGGGCGTACTGGGCAGGAATGGGCCGGCGGCCCCTGCGCCATTGCGAGACCTGATTGCTGGACACCCCTGTTTTCAGGGCGATGTAGTCGTTGCGCATGCCGGCGGTCTTGATGGCTTCAGCAAACGCCTGCGTGTAGGGGTCCATGGGCGATCCCGGTTGCTTTCCAGAGAATTGTGAAGATTAGACGATGAATCTATTGACATGTAAAGTTGTAAAGATGTATTAAAAGTAACGTTTGATGTATTTTATCTCACGACCAGTAAGTGGGTTGTGGCTGAACACGGCGCTGTGTGCCTGCTTTCCGTGGGGTGCATGCAATGCCTTCGACTCGCGGCGCAGCCGCAAAGGACGATGAAGATGGTGATTTCGAGAGACCTGTGCGGCAAAACGCGCTGCATCGCGCGACAGGCGCGCAATGGCGAGCGTCTGGGCGGTATCTATTCCCCGCTTTTGTTTCCAGTTGCAGGCCCGGTGCATCACAGTCGCGGACCGTGCGACGCGCATCGCCCATCATGCGGTGTGGGCTTTCCGAACGGGGGCCGCGCGCCATGCTCACCCTGAGTCGTCGCGTCGGCGAAACCATCTATATCGGCGACGACATCTGCGTGACCGTCTACGACCGCCTGCGCTATCACCTGATCCTGGGCGTGCTGATGCCTGCGAATGCGACCTTGCGCTACGGGGACACTTGCTTGCGTCCGGCGATCCTGCCCGGCGGCGAGCGTTGCTACCTGCTGACCCTGTTGAGCCTGGACGACTTCTGGGTGGAGGCTCCCGGGTCGATGCCTGAGCAGGCCGTGCGGGTCCGCGTGCGATTCAATCCAACCTATCTGGGAGCGTCGTCGCTGCACATGCGTCAAGTGAAGATCGATATCGGTGCACCGCCGTCCGTGGCGGTCCATCGCGAAGAAATCTACCTTCGCGTCCTGCGGTATGCGGGCGAACGACCGCCAGCCATGCCGTTTTCGGCATGGCTGCATCAGGCCCTGCATGCGCCTTCGGGCCGAGCGGCGGCGTGATGCGCGATGCGTCGAACATGCACGTGCCGAAGAGGAATCCATCGAAAACAAGAGTCCCTACACGAATGGCCGCTGATCGATACAGCGCTGCTGGATGCGGTGCTGCGCACGGCGCAGTGCCTGCTGTTCGTGGGGTTGATGCTGTTCTGTTGAATCGTCCGGATCTGTCGGCGCCAACCGCCGGAATCGCCGCCTACAAAGGAGTCATGCAATGAATCAAGAAAAAAGCGAAACGCAAAGGCAGGGTACCGGTGGTATCGGCGTTCTGCGGCAATTCTGGGGCCGCCGTCTGGGTCGGGTATCGATCGTAGTCGCGCTGCTGGCCGGTGCCGGCGCGGTTGCGCAGGTGACGACAGAAGATCCGCCGCCCGAGTTCTGTTACCAGGGCATATCGCAGATCTGTCGCGACACGCTGGAGAAGGCCGAACAGGCCATGCGCAATGCGCCGGCGAATGCGTCCATCGCGCAGTTGCTTGAGCAGGCGGAGACGAACGTGTTTCCGGCAACGGAAAGTGCGGCATACATCTATCGGGTGAAGGACCAGCCGGGCACGTTGCATAGCGGGGGCTTTACTGTCGATGGTCTTAACTCGGACGGCAGTCTGATTTCCGGCGGCCACGGCTGCATCCGCGGCGACGATCCCAATCAACCCGAGCTGTGCGCGGATGAGGACGAACTGGTCGCACGGGCGGTCGACAAATACCGATGGCTGTCGTCGCAATGCACCTTCGGCGCGGCGAGTCTGGCGGCTGATCTGCGTGTGGCGCCCTACAAAGAGGTGGAGAGCAACGCGAGTTCGCCCCTCATCAACTACGGCATCGTCAATTATGGTCATCGACACTACACCACGCAGTACAGCTGCAACGATGGCAAAAGTGGCGTTTACACGTTCAGGATCCGCAAGGAGGCTTCGTTTACATGCCCTTTCGGTTACAACCGCCTGGGCGATGCGATTCCCAATGACGGCGTGAACGATCTCACCTTGCCGGTCCTGTGCAAATACAATCGCGGCTCGCAGCAGATCACCGGCCCCATCCAGCAGTGCGCCAGCTGTGAAGCCAGTCCTTACCCCGTCTATCCCGCCACCGGCGACAAGGCGCGGGCCGAGGTGGACTTCGAGTTCGCCGGACGGCCGTTCACGCGCTACTACCATTCGCTGCGCCAGTTCCGGAACAACGTCGGGTTTGCGGTGGGCTGGAGCCACACCTTCAGCGATCGGGTGGTGTTCGGCATCAACGGAACCAACGCTGCGGCCATCGTCGACGATGCCGGCACCTACGAGGGCTACGCGCCGATCGGCAACAACCGCCTTCGCGGCCAGAACTCGACCGATACCGTGCTGGAATACGTGCAGGCAGCGGCGGTGCGCTGGCGTCAACGCCTGCCCGATGGCGAGGTGCGCGAGTTCAACGCCGACCGGCAGTTGACCGCGATCCGCGACCCGGACGATGCGCGTCTGGATGTGCTGATGGGCTACGCGAACGGATTGTTGGCCACGCTCACCGATGGGCAGGGCCGCAAGGTCCGCTTCCGCTACAACAGTGCGAAGCTGATGACGCGGGTGGAATTGCCGGACGGCGAAGTCATCGTCTATGACTACGACGGCGACCGCAATCTGACCACCGTCGACTACGGCAGCGGCCGCGTGCGCCAGTACCACTATGCCGAGCCCGCCCTGATCGGCGATGCCACCCAGCGCAACCATATGACCGGCATCACCGCCGAGACCGGCGACCGCTTCGCTTCGTTCCGCTACGACGCGCGCGGTCGGATCGTCGAGAGCCGGGTGTTCGGCACGCCAAATCACGTCACCACGGTGCGCTACGACAGCCAGTCGCAGGCGACCGTCACAACCGCCGACAACGAGCAGCGTGTCTACACGATCCTGCCGGGCCTGTACCGGCGCATCACCGGCGTGCGGACGGTCGGGCAGACCACGCAGGATGCGCAGCTGTTCGACACGCTGGGCCGGCTGCAGCGCAGCACCGACCGGAAGCTGGTGCATACCGATTACGAATACCACGCCACCGATCACTACCTATCGGCGACGGTCGAAGCGGTCGGCACGCCCGATCAGCGACGTCAGGACACCGTGCGCGACCCGGCGACCAACCGGATCACCGAGCAGAGCATCCGCGATGCGACCGGGCAGCTGAAAGCGCAGACCCAATGGATCTACAACAGCCGCGCGCAGCCGGTGTCAGTGAAGCAGATCGATCCGGCGACCGGCGATTCGCGCACCGCCACCATCACCTATTGCGAAGCCGGTGATGTCGCTCTGGGCACCTGCCCGCAGGTAGGGCTGGTGACCAGCGTCGACGGCGCCCGCAGCAACCCCCGCGACAGCGCCTTGGGTAATGCGGACGTCACCCGCTACGAATACCGCGCTGCGGACGCGCCCGAGTGCGCCGCGACGCCGGCCGCTTGCGCATGGCGCAAGGGCGACCTGTGGCGGATTGTCGATGCGGAATCGAACGTCACCGAGTTGCTGGCCTACGACGGCGACGGCCGCGTGAAGTCGATCCGTGACGCCAACGGCGTGACGACGGACCTCCAGTACGATCCACGCGGCTGGCTGCTCGCCAGCAAGGTGCGCGGCGCCGACGACGCCAGCGAGGCCGACGACCGCATCGAGCGGATCGAATACACCGCCGATGGGCAGGTGCACCGCGTCATCCAGCCCGATGGCGTGTACGTCACCTTCGGCTACGACGATGCCCGGCGTTTGACCTCCATCGCCGACCGCGACGGCAACGCCATCACCTACACGTTGAACGCCGCCGGCGAACGATTGAGCGAAGAGACGCGCGACGCGGGCGGCGACCTGCTGCGCAAGCTGTCCAGCGCCTTCGACACGCTGGGTCGCCTCGAAGCGCAGACCGATGCCTATCAGCATTCGACGGGCTTCCTGTACGACGCCGAAGACAATCTGTCGCTGATGACCGATGCGCTGGGCCGCAAGACCGCTTACGACCACGATGCGCTCGGGCGCTTGCGCACGACCCTGGAAGATATGGATGGCATCGCTGCGCTGACGCAGGTGCAGTACGACGCGCTGGATCAGGTGAAACAGATCACCGACCCGAACGGCCTGTCGACGTTGTACGACTATAACGGCTTCGGCGATCTGGTCAGCCAGCAAAGCCCGGACACGCGCACCACCAGCGCCACCCACGACGAGGCCGGCAACATCCAGACCCGCACCGATGGCCGCGGCGTCACCGCGACGTATGCCTACGATGCGCTGGATCGGATGACCGCCATCGCGTATCCCGACAGCAGCCGCAACGTGAGCTACGCCTACGACACCGCGCCTGCCGCTTGCCCAAACGGGGAGCGCTTCGCCAAGGGTCGGCTGGCGGCCACCACCGATCCCAGCGGCGGCACCGGCTATTGCTACGACCGCTACGGCCACGTCGCCCGCAAGCTGCAAACGACGCAAGGGCGGACGTACGTGCTGCGCTATCTCCACACCGATCCGCTGGGACGGCTGCCGGGCGAGACGGTCCCCCTGCAGAACCCGCCGCCGGGCAACCAGATGATCGGCATGACCTACCCGGACGGCAGCGGGGTGCGGATCGTGCGCGATGCGCAGGCGCGGCCGATGGAACTGCGGGTGCTGCTGGCCAACGGCCAGACGCAGCCGCTGCTGTCGAGCGCGACCTATTACCCGTTCGGCCCGGCCAGCCGCTGGACCTTCGGCAATGGCCGCGTGCTGCGCCGCTCGCTCAACGATAATTACCAGCCGGACGCCGTCGAGGACACCACGCCGGGCGGGATCAACGAAGGCTACGGGTTCAATGAGGTCGGCAACCTCGCGTCGCTGCGGCATGCCAATCAAATCGACCCGCCGCGCCGCAGCTACACCTACGACGGCATGAACCGGCTGACCCATGTGCGCGAGGGCGCGAGCGGGCCACTGCTGCAGGCCTACGCCTACGATGCGACCGGCAACCGCACCGCCAGGACGGATGGCGGCACCACCTCGCCGTACAGCTACAGCTTCGCAGGGCCCGGTCCCGGCCGGCATCACCTTCAGAGCGTCGGGGCGCAGTCGCGCGGCTACGACAGCGTCGGCAACACCACCCGTATCGCGGCGTCGAGCGTGCCGGCGGTGCGCGAGTTCGATTACGACGATGCCAACCGCATGCATGCGGTGCGGCACGATGGCGTGGTGGCGATGCGCTACCTGTACAACGCGATGGGGGAGCGGGTGCACCGGGCGGGCAGCGGCATCGCGGTGGCGACGCTGTACGACGAAGACGGCAAGTGGATCGGCGACTACGACGCCAACGGCCAGCCGATCCAGCAGGTCGTGTGGCTGGACGATCTGCCGGTGGGCCTGCTGGTGGGCGCGGGTGCGAACCAGAAGCTGTACTACATCGAAGCCGATGCGCTGGGCACGCCGCGGGTAGTGATCGACCCGACCCGCAACGTGGCGGTGTGGAAGTGGAATCTGGCGAACGAAGCGTTCGGCGACAGCGCGCCGAACCAGGATGTGGATGGCGACGGCACCGCGTTCGTATTCGACATGCGTTTCCCGGGGCAGCGTTACGACAGCGCGACGGGGCTGAACTACAACTACTTCCGCGACTACGACCCCGGCACGGGCCGCTACGCGCAATCCGACCCGATCGGGCTGGACGGCGGCATGAGCACCTACGGCTATGTCAATGGTTCGCCTCTGGTCTACAGTGACCCGGAAGGTATGTTCGCGGCGCTGGTGCTGAGGTTCGCGATGCGCTACGCGCTGCCGCAGGCCGGGTTGCGGCTGGGGGCGACGCATGCGGTCAAACGTGTGGCGCCGCGGCTTGTGCGTGAACAGATCAAGCGATTGGCGAAGCGCGCAACGGCACGGCAGGCGTATTGTCCCTCTGCATCCAATTCTGCTGCGCATCAAGCATATAAGGATAGTTTACGTACGGCGATGAGTAAGCCAGCAGTCTCTGATCCCAAATTGGCGCGTATCATTGATCCTCTATATCGAGCAAACGCTACTGTGGGGAGCGGAAGTGCGGCAGCAGCTGTCCGCCAAGAATTGGCTACAGGTCTGGCCGTCGGTGGAAGATTCCACTCTCAGAAAGCAGCTGATAGCATAAAAGCCTTGGGAAAGTGGTTGGATAAAAATCCGACAGCACGACCAGGTGATATTGCTGCAGCCCAGAATGTCATTAGAGACATGACTAACGCACTACGGGGATTGCCATGAATTCGCAATGCGAGGAATTTTTCTATTTGATAACTAACATTTCCAATGAAGCTAAAAGATCCAGTAATGAATTAATACTGGATTGGCTCCCAGAAAAACCACCGATTACAATTTTGTTCTCGGCCATTGGCTACAGTCTTGCTGAGAACTTCGACAGCAATGATGTGCTAAGTAATCAAAAATTATTTGCTTTGATAGAAAATGGTGTTAGCAGTGATGATCTGATGTTGGGAACGGCGGTGGCAACCGGGCTCATTGAAGGCATGGTGACCCGAGCCCAACAGGTCGACGGATTATGGGAGCGGATGGCTCCTTCCTTGGGACAGGGCTCGCTTCAACATGCAACGGCTTGGTTGAATGGTTAGACTTGAATGGTAATGGTTAAACGACGAACGGGGTCAGGTTGACTTCCCAATAGCGAATCACGAAACGAAACCCCGCAGCAGCGGGGTTTCGTTTTTTTTGAAGACCGCTACGGCAACATCGCCCGCAAGCTGCAGACCACGCAGGGGCGGACGTATGTGCTGCGATGAAAGACAAGGGCACACAAAAAAAGCCGGACAATGCCGGCTTTCTTCGTTCGCATCATTGCGGCAACGCTCAGGCCGCAGCGGCCTGCCGCTGGCGTGGGCCTTCCAGCAGCGCGCGCTTGATCACCAAGACCAGCAGATCGAGTTCATCGCTGGCGATGGCGAAGTGCGGGGTGAAGCGCAGCGAATTCTCGCCGCCGTGGATCACGCCGATGCCGTGTTCGCGCATCCATTCTTCGGTGGAATCCGTGCCGTAGCCCTTGAACTCCGGCGACAGTTCGCAGGAGAAGAGCAGGCCGGTGCCCTGGACCTTGGTGATCAGGCCCGGCAGTTCGGCTTTCAGCGCTTCGAGCTTGGTCAGCGCTTCCTGGCCGCGCTCGCGAATGTTGTCGCGCAGCGCCGGTGTGAGCATGCCCAGCACGGTGCAGGCGACGTCCAGCGCGCGCGGGTTGGTGGTCATGGTGTTGCCGTAGATGCCCTTGCGGTACAGGCCGGCGGCGCGATCGTTCACGGCCAGCACCGACAGCGGGTATTGCGCGGCGTTGAGCGCCTTCGAATAGGTTTCCATGTCCGGCGGATCGATGCCCTCGAAGCCGGGGTAGTCGACGATCGACAGCACCGCGTGCGCCCGCAGGCCGGCCTGGATCGAGTCCACCAGCAGCAGGGTGCCGTGTTCGCGGGTCAGGCGGCGGGCGGCGTCGTAGAACGCGCGCGGCACGGCGCGACCCGGGTCGCCTTCGCCCATCACCGGCTCCAGGAACATCGCTTCGATGTGCCAGCCTTCGCGCTCGGCATCGGCGAACGCCTGCTCCAGCTGTTCGATGCTGTACGGGTCGATGGTGATGGCCTGCGCGGCGTGGTGCTGATAGCTGCCCAGGTGCGCGGCATAGGTCTTGCGCGAGGAGTCGGAATACAGCGCCGGCAGTTCGGTGCGGCCGTGGAAGCTGCCCTTGACCGAGATGCGCTTGACACGGCGGCCGGCGTGCGGCGCGCCCGGATCGGTCATCAGCTTGGTGTTGACGTCGGCGATGCGCCCGGCAAGCGAAACCGATTCGGAGCCGGAATTCAGGCACAGGAACTTGTCGTAGGGGCAAGCGCCGAGGGTGTGGCCGATCTCCCTGCGGATGGCGCGCTCGAAGCGCAGCTGCGACAGGCTGGGGGTCATGATGTTGGCCATCGCCTGCGGCTTGGCCATCGCGTCGAGGACTTTCTGCGGGGCGTGGCCGAAACCGAGCATGCCGTAGCCGCCGGAGTCGTGCAGCACTGCGCCTTTGAGGGTCACGACCCACGGCCCGCGCGCGGCCAGCGCGATGTACGGGTTGACGGTGTCCTGCGAATAGAAATTGACGAATCCGGCCTGCACGGCGTCCGCCTGGGCGGCTTCGTCGAGATCCAGCAGGTCGGCGAATTCTTCGCGGATCGCGGCGTATTCGGCGCCTGCGGCTTCGATCGCTTCGACCAGATCGGGATGCGTGGCGGCGAAGGTCAGGACGGTGGCGTCGTCCAGCCCATGGGTGCGGCGCGTGCCGGCGTGGGCGCGAAGCGGGGCGAGGGTGTCGAGCAAAGCCATGGGATGGCCTCCGGCAGAAACGGCGAGCTGTCCATTATCGCCATCTGCCTGTCGATTGACAGTTGTGATCTGTGCAGATTTCATGGATATTTCGTCGATTCGACGAGGCAGATGGCGCAAATGAGGCTCACAGATACCGATCAGCAGCTGCTCTCACTGCTACGTGAGAATGCCCGGGCGCCCACGGCCGAGATCGCCCGCCGGCTGGGTCTGTCGCGGACCACGGTGCAGAGCCGCATCGAGCGGCTGGAGCGGGAAGGCGTGATCAGCGGCTATACGGTGCGCGTCAACGACGAATACGAGCGTGGCCTGGTCCGCGCGCACATCATGATCGCGGTGCAGCCCAAGCAGATGATCTCGGTGGTGGCGGCGCTGCGGGCGATGCCGGAGCTGCGCTCGCTGCATTCGGTCAGCGGCGCCTACGACCTGATCGCGATCGGCGCGGTGCCGGGCGTGGGCGAGTGGGATGTGCTGACCGACCGGATCGGGGTGATCGACGGTGTGGAACGCACCACCTCGTCGATCGTCCTGTCCACCAAGTTCGAGCGCTGAGGCGGATCCTCGTGTCTGCCGCGACCCTGCCGGTCGTCGACATCGCCCCGATGCTGGGCGACGCGGATCCTGGCGCCTGCGATCGGGTGGCGGTAGGCATCGGCGAGGCCTGCCGCGCGCACGGCTTCTTCTATATCGCCGGGCACGGCATCGACGACGCGTTGCAGACACGGCTGCGGGACGCCAGCCGCAGGTTCTTCGCGCTGCCGGATGCGGACAAGATGCGCGTGGCGATGCTGCACGGCGGTCGCGCCTGGCGCGGCTATTTCCCGGTCGGCGGCGAACTCACCAGCGGCCGGCCGGATCTGAAGGAAGGCCTGTATTTCGGCACCGAGCTGCCGCCGGACGATGCCCGGGTGCGCGCCGGCTGGCCGCTGCATGGCGCCAATCTATGGCCGGCCGAGATGCCGGCGCTGCGGGCGGCGGTGCTGGACTACATGGCAGCGGCCAGCCGCGCCGCGCAGGCGGTGCTGGCGGCGGTGGCGCTGAGCCTGGGGCTGGAGGAGGACTGGTTCCGGCGCCACTACACCGCCGACCCGACCGTGCTGTTCCGGATTTTCCGCTATCCGCCGCAGCCGGCCGCGGACGGCGGCTGGGGCGTGGGCGAGCACACCGATTACGGCCTGCTGACCCTGCTGCTGCAGGACGACGTGCCCGGCCTGCAGGTGCGCACGCCGCAGGGCTGGCTGGACGCGCCGCCGCTGCCGGGCACGCTGGTATGCAACATCGGCGACATGCTCGACCGCCTGACCGGCGGCACCTGCCGCTCCACGCCGCACCGGGTGCGCAACGCCAGCGGCCGCGAGCGGTTTTCGTTTCCGCTGTTCTTCGATCCGGACTTCACCGCCCGGGTCACGCCGTTGCCCCAGCACGCCCGGATCGACCCCGACCGCGTGGCCGCGGATCGCAGCGCACGCTGGGACGGGGCCAGCGTGCTGGCGCCCTTCAACGGCACCTACGGCGATTACCTGCTGGGGAAGGTCGGCAAGGTCTTCCCGCAGTTGCGCGCGGACGTGGTGTGAGCGTGGGCGGCGGCGGGCCGGCGGCTACAATGCACGCCCCCGAACGTGCGCCACGATGAAAAAATCCGACTTCCATTTCGAGCTGCCCGAAGCCCTGATCGCCCAGGCGCCCCTGGCCGAACGCTCCGCCAGCCGGCTGCTGGTGGTGCCGCAGGCGCCGGGCGACCTGCAGGACCGCTCGGTGCGCGATCTGCCCGATCTGCTGCAGCCGGGCGACCTGTTGATCTTCAACGACACCCGGGTGATCCCGGCGCGCCTGTTCGGCCAGAAGGCCACTGGCGGGCGGGTGGAGATCCTGATCGAACGCCTGCTGCCCGGCGACGAGGCGCGGGCGCAGATCGGCGCCAGCAAATCGCCGAAGGCGGGCAGCCGGATCGCCCTTGATGCCGGCGGCGAAGCCGAGGTGCTGGGCCGCGACGGCGAGTTCTATCACCTGCGCTTCCGCGTCGGCGAAGGGCTGGAAAGCTGGCTGCTGCACGCCGGCCGGCTGCCGCTGCCGCCCTACATCCGCCGCGAACCGGGGACGGACGATCACGAGCGTTACCAGACCGTGTTCGCGAAGGAAATCGGCGCGGTCGCCGCGCCCACCGCTGGGCTGCATTTCGATGAACCTTTGCTGGAGACGCTGCGCGCCCGCGGCGTCGAATTCGGACACGTGACCCTGCACGTCGGCGCCGGCACGTTCCAGCCGATGCGCGCCGACGACGTGCGCGAACACCGCATGCACAGCGAATGGTTGAACGTGGGCGCCGAACTGGTCGCGCAGGTGCGCCGCACGCGAGAGCGCGGCGGTCGCGTGGTTGCGGTGGGCACGACCGTGGTGCGCGCGCTCGAGAGTGCAATGCGCAACAACGACGCCGGCGAACGCGAACTGCAGCCGTTCGCGGGGGAAACCCGGATCTTCATTTTCCCGGGCTATCGCATCCGCAGCGTCGACGCGTTGCTCACCAATTTCCATCTGCCGGAAAGCACGCTGCTGATGCTGGTGTCGGCGTTCGCCGGCAAGGATCGAGTGTTCGCCGCCTACGCGCATGCGGTGCGCGAGCGGTACCGGTTCTTCAGCTACGGCGATGCGATGCTGCTGTTCCCATCGGGTGCGCACCCGTCCGCAGCCGTCGAGCCTTCGCATGCAGCTTGATTTCGCCGCGCTGCCGGCGAGCGAGGCCTATCGCTGGTTGACCGCCACGGTCACGCCGCGGCCGATCGCCTGGGTATCCACGCGTTCCGCCGACGGCATCGACAACCTCGCGCCCTTCAGCTTCTTCCAGGTGGTCTGCGATGCGCCGCCGACGCTGATGCTCAGCATCGGCCATCGCCCCGACGGCAGCGAGAAGGACACCCTGCGCAATCTGCGTGAGCGCGGCGAACTCGTCATCCAACTGGTATCGGCCGCGCAGGCGGAGACGATGAACGCCACCGCCGCCGTGTTCCCGCACGGCGTGAGCGAATTCGAGCGCTGCGGGGTGGCGTCAACGACGTCCGAACGCGTCGCGCCGCTGCGCGTGGCCGGTAGTGCAGTGGCCTTCGAATGCAGACTGGCCGCAATCCAACCGTATCCCGTCGATGCGCCGTCGCACCATCTGGTATTCGCCGAAGTGCTGCTCGCGCACATCGACGATACGGCGATGGCCGACGCGCGCCACATCGACCCGGCGAAGCTCGATCTGATCGGGCGCCTCGGCGGCGCGGCGTATGTCCGCACCCGCGATGTCTTCCAGCTCAAACGACCGGCATAAGTCCGCCGGTCCGCATCACTTACAGGAGTCGCGCATGTCGCGGATGAGTTTCGAACTGCTCGGCACCGACGGCGTGGCCCGCCGCGGCCGCCTCACCTTCCCGCGCGGCACCGTCGAAACCCCGGCATTCATGCCGGTGGGTACCTATGGTTCGGTCAAGGGCGTGATGCCCGATCAGGTCCGCGCGCTCGGCGCCGAGATCATCCTCGGCAACACCTTCCATCTCTATCTGCGTCCGGGTCTTGACGTGATCGCCGATCACGGCGGCCTGCACGGGTTCACGCGCTGGAACGGGCCGATCCTCACCGACTCCGGCGGCTTCCAGGTGTTCTCGCTCGCGCACAAGCGCAAGATCACCGAGGCCGGCGTGACCTTCGCCGCGCCCACCGACGGCCGCAAGGTCTTCCTCGGGCCCGAGGAGAGCATGCGCATCCAGAAAGTGCTGGATTCGGACATCGTGATGATCTTCGACGAATGCACCCCGTATCCGGCGACCGAAGAGGTGGCGCGCAAGTCGATGGAACTGTCGCTGCGCTGGGCCGAACGTTCGCGCAGGGCCCACGACGGCAACGACGCGGCGCTGTTCGGCATCGTCCAGGGCGGCGTCCACCACGACCTGCGCACCCGGTCGGCCGAGGCGCTGAAGCAGATCGGCTTCGACGGTTACGCGGTCGGCGGTCTGGCCGTGGGCGAGCCGGAGGCCGAGCGCAACGCGATGCTCGAACACACCTGTCCCCAGTTGCCGGCCGACCGTCCGCGCTATCTGATGGGGGTGGGGCGGCCCGAGGATCTGGTCGAGTCGGTGGCCCGCGGCATCGACATGTTCGACTGCGTGATGCCGACCCGGAACGCGCGCAATGGGCACTACTTCACGAGTTTCGGCACCGTACGCATCCGTAACAGCCGCTACGAGCGCGATCTGCGGCCGATCGAGGAGGGCTGCGGCTGTCATGCCTGCAGCAACGGCTATACCCGTTCCTACCTGCGCCATCTCGACCGCTGCAACGAAATGCTCGCGCCGATGCTGGGCACCCTGCACAACCTCTGGTACTACCAGACGCTGATGGCCGACATCCGCGCCGCCATCGAAGGCGGACGTTTTGCCGACTTCCGCGCGGCCTTTTACGCGGCCCGGGCGGACGCAGGGGCCGCGGCCGGCTGAACTTTCGCCCCGGCCGGCGGTCGGGAAGGGGCGGCAGGCCGGATGCGACCGCTGCGGGTCGAAGCCCGCAGCCCGGCCCGCATGGCATAATCCCCAGCTATTTTGCGCCCGGACCCGTCATCGATGAATCTGCTCGATCTCCTGATTTCCCCCGCCTACGCCCAGGCGGCGCCCGCCGCTCCCGGCGCCGGCAGCCTGATGTCGACCCTGATGTTCCCGATCCTGCTGCTGGTGGTGATGTACTTCATCATGATCCGGCCGCAGATGAAGCGCGCCAAGGAGCATCGCGGGATGCTCGAAAAACTGTCCAAGGGCGATGAAGTCATCACCAGCGGCGGCATCGCCGGTACCGTCCGCGACATCGGCGACAGCTTCATCAGCATCGAAGTGTCCGACAATGTGCTGTTGCGCGTGCAGAAAGGCGCCATCGGCCACGTTCTGCCCAAGGGTACGCTGAAGTCGCTTTGATGCGCTTCGCCTGACCTTCCGATCCACCTCGAATGCGGCCGGTCCCAGGACCGGACGCGGTGCATGTCATGCTCGAATATTCCCGCTGGAAATATGTCGTCATCCTGGTCGTGGTGTTGCTCAGCGCGATCTACGCGCTGCCCAACATCTATCCGCAGGATCCTTCCGTGCAGATCTCCGCCGGCCGCGGCGCGACGGTCGATGCCGCGCTGGAGCAGCGGGTGTCGCAGGCTCTGGCGAAAGCCGGGCTGAAGGCGAAGCTGATCGAGAAGCAGGGCGACAATCTGCTGGTCCGCACCGCGGATTCCGATACCCAGAGCAAGGTTGCGGATCTGCTGGGCGACACGCTCGGCACCCGCTACGTGGTGGCGATGAACCTGGCCTCGAACGTGCCCGATTGGCTGACCGCGATCGGCGCCAAGCCGATGGCGCTCGGCCTCGACCTGCAGGGCGGCGTGCACTTCCTGATGGAAGTGGACAAGAAGGCCGCGATCGACAAGCGCTTCGAAGCCTATCTGTCCGACATCCGCAGCGCGCTGCGCGACGCTGGTATCAATTACACGGCCGACCGCGACGGTGACACGGGCATGCAGGTGACCTTGGTGCCGCCGAGTACCGATGTCGCAAAAGCGGAGGCCGTGATCCGCAAGAATCTCTCCGCCGCCGCCGCCGACACCGGTGCGATGGTCGCGACCAATGCCTTCGTGTTCGAGACGGTAGGCAACGTCATCAGGATCCAGGTCTCCGACGAGATGATCCGGCAGATGACCTTGAATGCCATCGAGCAGAACCTCGGCACCCTGCGCAACCGCATCAACGCGCTCGGCGTCGCCGAACCGATCCTCCAGCGTCAGGGCGCCGATCGCATCGTGGTGCAATTGCCTGGCGTGCAGGACACCGCCAAGGCCAAGCGTACGCTCGGCGCCACCGCCACCCTCGAATATCGCGGCGTCTACGACGGCAATGCCTTCGATGCCCGCGAAAGCGGCAACGTACCCCCGGGCGCGCGCCTGTACGAGCGTCGCGAACTGGGCACCGACGGCAAGCCGATGCCGGTGCTGCTCAACAAGCGGATCATCGTCGCCGGCGAAGACATGATCGATGCCCGCACGTCGGTCGACCAGAACGGCCAGCCGGCGGTGACGGTGTCGCTCAACACGGCCGGCGGCAATCGCATGCTGCAGTTCACCAGCGAAAACGTGAACAAGCCGATGGCGGTGGTGTTCATCGAGCGCATCCCGCAGGTGCGCATCGTCGATGGCAAGGAAGTGAAGACCTTCCAGACGAAGGAAGAGGTCATCTCCATCGCCAACATCAACGAGCCGTTCGGCAAACAGTTCCAGACCAGCGGTCTGGAGCGCAAGGAAGCCGACGACCTGTCGCGCCTGCTCAAGGCCGGCGCATTGGCCGCGCCGATGGATTTCGTCGAAGAGCGCACCGTCGGCCCCAGCCTCGGCAAGCAGAACGTCGAGCGCGGCCTGAAAGCGGTGGGCTTCTCGTTCGTATTCGCGCTGGTGTTCTTCCTGTTCTATTACCGCATGTTCGGCATCGTCACCTGTCTGGCGCTGCTGCTGAACTTGCTGATGGTCTTCGCGCTGATGTCGGTGTTCGAGGCGACGATGAGTCTGCCCGGCTTGGCCGGCATCGCGCTCACGGTCGGCATGTCGGTGGACGCCAACGTGCTGATCAACGAACGCATACGCGAAGAGTTGCGAGCGGGGCTACCGCCGCAGACCGCCATCGCCGAAGGTTACAACCGCGCGTCGGGCACCATCCTCGACGCGAACATCACCGCCTTCCTCGCGGGTCTGGCCATGTTCGCGTTCGGCACCGGGCCGCTGAAGGGCTTCGGTGTGACCACCATGCTCGGCATCGCGACCTCGGCCTACACCGCCGTGTCCGTGTCGCGCGGCATCGCCACGCTGATCTACGGCCGCCGTCGCAAGCTGCAGTCCGTTGCGATCTAAGGGAGCAGAATCATGAAACCTTTCAACGTGTTCCCTTACGACAGCAAGATCGATTTCATGCGCCTGCGCATGATTTCGCTGGTCGTCGCCCTGCTCATCATGTTCGTCGCCATCGGCGCGATGTTCGCCAAGGGCTTCAACTTCGCCCTCGACTTCACCGGCGGCGTCAGCATCGAACTGGCCTACGAAAAGTCGGTCGATGTCGAAGGCGTGCGCAAGCGCCTGGAAGACCAGGGTTACGACAGCGCCCAGGTCCAGGCCTTCGGCACCGGCAAGGAACTGCTGGTCCGCCTGCGCGACGAGTCGTCCGTCAAGAAGACCGGCGACGACCCCACGGCGAGCATCGCCGAGAGCGTGCGCGTGATCGCCTCCGAACCCGGCAACCCGGCCAAGAAACTGCGCAGCGCCGAGATCACCCCGCAGGTCGGTCGCGAGCTGGCCGAAAACGGCATCTACGCGCTGCTGTTCGTGGTGCTCGGCTTCCTGATGTACATCTCGTTCCGCTTCGAATGGAAGTTCGCGGTGGCGGCGATCATCACCACCCTGCACGACGTGACCGTGGTGGTCGGCTGGTTCGCGCTGAGCGGGCATGAGTTCGATCTCACTGTCCTGGCCGGCGTGCTGTCGGTGATGGGGTATTCCATCAACGACACCATCGTGGTCTTCGACCGCGTCCGCGAGAATTTCCGCGGCATGCGCGCATCGCCGGTGGAAGTGCTGAACAAATCGATCAACCAGACCCTGTCGCGTACGGTGATCACCTCGTTCGTGGCGTTCCTGACCGTGTTCGCGCTGTATCTGTACGGCGGCGGTTCGCTGAAGGGCATGGCCGAAGCGCAGATTCTGGGTATCGTGATCGGTACCGTGTCCACGATCTTCGTGGCCTGCCCGCTGCTGCTGTGGCTGGGCGTGAGCAAGCAGGACCTGATGCCGAAGGCCCGCGACGAGGCCGCGCTGGCGCGTCGGCCCTGATCGCATTGTTCCGTTCCACGAAAAAGGCCGCGCAATGCGCGGCCTTTTTCGTGGGCTTCTTTCCTGGGCTTGCTTTCGTAGAGCGGAGTGAAGCTCCGCTGCGGCCTTTCCGAAGACGGCGCGCAGCGGAGCTTTGCTCCGCTCTACGTCGCTGCGGTCAATCGAAGCTCTTGGCGTACCCGGTATTGACGATCGCCTGCTGCAGACCATCGATGAGGCGCACATTCGCGGCTGCGACCTGGCGGGTGGCGCCGTCGATGTGCATCGGGCCCAGTGCGGCGCCGCGGAAATCGCAGACGCGGCCGCCGGCTTCGCGGACCAGCAATACGCCGGCGGCGATGTCCCACGCCATCAGCCCGGCTTCGAAATAACCGTCGTAACGGGCTGCGGCCACGTAGGCCAGATCCAGCGCGGCCGAACCGCCGCGACGGATGTCTTCGGCGTGGACCAGCAGCGATTTGATGCAGTCGAGCTGGGCCTCGGCGCGCTTGCGTTCGCGCGGGGCGAAACCGGTGGCCAGCATCGCGCCCTGCAGTTCCCTGCGTTCGCTGACACGGATGCGGTGGCCGTTCAACTGGGCGCCGCTGCCGCGACTGGCGGTGAACAGTTCGTTGCGCAGCGGATCGAAGATCACCGCATGCAGCGGTTCCGGGCCTTCGCACAGCGCGATCGACACGCACCAGTGCGGGATGCCGCGCAGATAGTTACTGGTGCCGTCGAGGGGATCGATCACCCAGGTGAAGCGGCTGGGGCCGCGGTTGCCCTTCTGCTTTCCGCCTTCCTCGCCCAGCACAGTGTATTCCGGCTGCGCGCGGCGCAGTTCCTTCACGATCGCTTCCTCGGCGAGCCGGTCGATTTCGGAGGCGTAATCCATCCGGTCCTTTTCGACCACTTCGATCGCGTCCAGCCGGGCCATATGCCGCAGCAGTATGTTTCCGCCGGCGCGAGCCGCCTTGACCATGACATTGACAGCGGGCTGTAGCATCGCGAACGACTCCGGGCGCCACCGAGTGGCGCAAGCGAAAAGGGCGGGGAAAAAGAACGGTCCGGCGCAGGGGCCGGCGCAAAAGTTTACCATTGGCGGCATGTCTTCCGCTTCCCGAACCTTCCCCGCCGAACGTCTCCGGATCGTCCTCGTCGGTACCCAGCACCCAGGCAATATCGGTTCCGCGGCGCGGGCGATGAAGACCATGGGCTTTTCGCGGCTGGTGCTGGTGGCGCCGCAGCGCTTTCCGGATCCGGATGCCTATGCGCTGGCGGCCGGCGCGAACGATGTCCTGGAAACCGCGGTCCGGGTCGACACCCTGGCCGAGGCGGTGGCCGATTGCCGGCTGGTGCTGGGCTGCACCGCGCGCAGCCGCCGGATCGCGCTGGACGAACTCAGCCCACGTCAGGGCGCGGCGCGCAGTCTTTCGACGGCCGTGGCCGGCGGCGAGGTGGCGGTGGTCTTCGGCCGCGAACGGACCGGACTGGAGAACGAAGAACTGCAGCTGTGCCACGCAGCCATCCATATTCCGGCCAATCCCGACTACAGCTCGCTCAACCTGGCCGCTGCGGTCCAGGTCTTGGCATATGAATTGCGTCTAGCGGGGACAGAAGATTCGGCCGTGCCGGCCACGGCGCCCGTCGTGGCCGGGCACGCGCCTGAAGGTCGCAGCGAACCGCCCGCGACCCACGCCGAACTCGAAGGCTTTTTCCTGCAACTGGCGGACACTCTGGATGCGATCGATTTTCACAAGGGCCGGACACCGGAGACGGCGATGGGCAAGTTCCGTCGACTCTTCCTGCGCGCGGAGCTGGACGCCCGCGATGTCCGGCTTTTGCGGGGAATGCTGGCCGATGCCAAGCGCATGGCCGACATCGCCGACGGCCGCATCGCGCCGCCGCAGCGGACCTGATGCGTCCTTCGTGCCTGCGCAAGAAACCACGCCTGTCGTCGTCGTGAACCACCGTCGCACCGTCTCCCTGCCTTTGGTGGAGCACGGCGCTTGAACCGTCTGTTCGCGTCTTCGGCGGTGTTCCTGGCGGCGCTGCTCACGTTCATCGGACTGGCGCCCGCTACGGCATCGGCTGACGATCAGCGTCACATTCTGGTCCTGGGGCGCATCAGCGACGATCCCAGGAGCCATTACGAGCAGCTCAAGCCGCTGCTGGATTACGTGGTTCCGCGGATGGCCGGCGTGGGCATCCGCGAGGGTCGGGTGCTGATGGCCCGCGATGCCCAGCAGATGGCCAGTTACCTGCGCCGCGGCCAGGTCGACTGGGTCACCGAGACCGCCGGCACCGCCATGCTCCTGCAGGAGCGGGGCAACGCCCAGCCGCTGCTGGTGACCGAACGCGATGGGGTCAGCCGCTACCGCACCGTATTCTTCGTGCGCCGCGACAGCGGTCTGGATGCGCTGGAGGATCTGCGCGGTCGCAGCGTCGCGTTCCAGAACAACGCGTCCACCAGCGCCTATTTCGTCCCGGCCATCGAGCTGCTGCGCAGGAACATGTCGCTCAGCCTGCTGCTGTCGCCGATGGACAAGCCCTCGGGCGGCACGGTCGGATACGTCTTCGCGCGCTCCGAGTTGAACATCGGCGCGTGGGTCCATAAGCGCCTGGTCGATGCCGGCACGATGAGCGATCTCGACTGGGACAATGCCGCGCGGCTGCCGGTTTCCTACCGCAAGGATCTGGAAGTGATCCACATGACCGATCCGGTGCCGCGCGCGCTGGAAATGGTGCGCGGGGATCTCGATCCGAAAGTGCAGGCGCGACTGCGCGAAGTGCTGATCGAGGCGGCCGGCGATCCGCTCGCCCGCGAAGCGCTGCAGCATTTTTTCCACACCACGCGTTTCATGCCGATCGACGGCGACACCCGGCAGGTGCTCGACCGGCTGCGCGGCGGTGTGGTCCAGGTGAGGGCCGCGGTCGAATGAGGCGCGCGGCATGACACTCTTCGATGGCCTCCACGCCAAGTTCATGGCGGTGATCGGCTTCGCCATGGTGATGATGCTGGCGGCGGTGGTGCTGATCTGGCAGCGCCAGACCGCGACCCAGGAAGAAGTACTGCAACTGAGCCAGGACGCCACCCGCACGCTGGTGTACGACCGTCTGCGCGAGCGCGGCGAGGCGCAGGTGTCGCAGGTGGCGGACGTGCTGGTGAATCCGGCGTATTACTTCGATCTCGACGCCATCGGCGCGACCACCCGCAGCATCCTCAATCAGACCGACGTGAGCTACGTGCTGGTCTACGACGCCAAGGGCAGCATCGTCCACGACGGCTCCGGCGACATCCCCACCTTCGGTCAGCAGATGTCGGATCCGCTGGCGCGGCAGATCGTCGCGTCCGATGGCCTGCAGGTGCTGAATACCGATGCGGTGATGGATATCTCCACGCCGATCCGGCTTGGCGACCAGCGCCTCGGCGGCGTTCGCGTCGGCTACTCGCTCGGCAAGATCCGCGCCGAGGAAGCGCACGTCAATCGCGAGATGACCAAACGCCTGCGCGAACTGGGCAGGCGCCACCTCGCCTGGATCGGTCTGCTGTTGCTGATGCTGGTATCGCTGGCGGTGCTGGTGGGCCTGCTGCTGCAGCGCGCGCTGGTGCGCCCGATCCGCCAGCTCTCGGATGCGGCGCGCGAGATCGAAGCCGGCAATTTCAATACCGTGCTGCCGATCAATGGCCGCAAGGACGAGGTGGGCACGCTGGTGCGCGCGTTCGCGCGGATGGCCGACAGCATCGCGCGCCACGATCGCGACATGCGGCGCATGGCCTACACCGATTCGCTGACCGGCCTGGCCAATCGTCTGGCCTTCCGCGAAACCCTCGATCACCGGCTGATGCACTTACGCGGCGTCGGCCGCCAGCTCGCGCTGCTGTTCGCGGACATCGACGATTTCAAGCGCGTCAACGACACGCTCGGCCATGACGTCGGCGACGAGGTGCTGATCCAGTTCGCCAACCGCATCCGCGAAGCGGTGGAACGGATCGGCGGCGGCGCCAGCGAGCTCGCGCGTTTCGGCGGCGACGAATTCGTCATCCTGCTGTACGGCGAAAATGAACAGACCGACGTGCGCGCGAGTGCGGCGCATCTTGCCGAAACCCTGGTCGCCGAACTGAGCAGGCCGATCGTGGTCCAGGACCGCCAGGTCTTCCTCGGCACCTCGATCGGCGTCACGCTGTTCCCGGAAGACGCGTCCGGCGCGACCATGCTGATGAAGAACGGCGATATCGCGATGTACCAGGCGAAGGTCGCCGGCAAGAACGGCTATCGCTTCTACAGTCGTGCCATGGACCAGGCAGTGACCCGCCGGGTGCGCATCGAACAGGATCTGCGCGGCGCCTGGGAGCGCGGCGAGTTGAGTCTGGTCTACCAGCCGATCTATCGCGTCGCCGACAAGAGGCTGCTCGGCGCCGAAGCGCTGCTGCGCTGGCAGCATCCGGTGCACGGCCAGGTCGCGCCTTCGGTATTCATCGACGTGGCCGAGCAGAGCGGCCTGATCGAGACCATCGGCCCGGCGGTGATCCGCGCCGCCTGCAAGGACGCCGTGCGCTGGCGTCGCGAAGGCGCCGATGAGCTGTTCGTGTCGGTCAACGTGTCCGCGCGCCAGCTGCGCAGCGGCGATTTCCGCGATCACGTGATGTCGGCGCTGGCCGACAGCGGCCTGCCGCCGCGGTTGATGCATATCGAACTGACCGAAACCGCGGTGCTCGGCGACGAGGAACAGGCGCGGCAGATCCTGGCCAGCCTGCGCGATGTCGGCATCAAGGTCTGGCTCGACGATTTCGGCACCGGGTTCTCCGGGCTGAGCCATCTGCGCCGGGTGCCGGTGGATGGCGTGAAGATCGACCGCAGCTTCATCGCCGACGTGATGCGCGACCCCGACGATCTGGCGCTGACCACCGCGATCATCGCGATGGCGCATTCGCTGGGCATGACCGTGGTGGCCGAGGGCGTGGAGAAGGAAGGGCAGTGCGACCTGCTGCGCGCGCGCGGCTGCGATCTGGCCCAGGGTTACTGGCTGGGCCACCCGATGAACATGCGCGATTTCACCACGCTGGTCGGTTGAGTCTTTTGCATATCGGCGCTGCGATGGTTTTTGTAGGAGGGACTTCAGCCTCGATGGAATGCTTCGATCCGATCAGCCGTTGGCACGGCCTCATTGGCGTCGCCCGTCGGGTACCGACTGGGCCGGGCTGAAGCCCCTTCTACAGAATTCGAATGGTCAACCCAGGCTCGCAACCCACGCCCACAGCATGGCGGCCAGGTTGCCCGACACCGCACCGAAGACGTAGATCGCAATCACGCCCGCTGCCCACGCGAGCAGCATCAGCGCGCCGTCGCGTTCCAGCAGTGCCAGCGCGTAGACCAGCAGCAGGCCAGCGAACATGAAATTGGTGAACGGGATCGGCAGCGCCAGCAGCACGCCCAGCAGGACGAGTTGCAAGCCGGTGAACACGGTCGCCACCGGGTGATCGATCATTGCGGTCATCCGCGGCCGCACCAGCTTTTCGAGCCAGCGCAGCCAGCGGTCGCCGGCGCGATCGAAACGGATCAGCGTGCTGCGCTGCGGGCCGCGGCGCGCGACGAAATCCGGCAGCCAGGGCTTGCGCAGCAGGATCAGCAGATGCAACCCGACCAGCACCACCAATGGGCCGCTGAGCGCGCCGGCCACGCCGGGGATCGGGATGAAGGCGGGGATGGTGGAAATGAACAGCAACACCCCGAAAGTGCTGCGCCCCAAGCCGCCGATCAGATCGCGCAGCGCCAGATGGTCGTTGGGGTCGCCGTCGCACAGATTGTCGAGCACTGCGCGCATACCGTGGGCCACGACCTCGTCTTCAGGGGGCTGCGGCTCAGTCGTCATCGTCCGCAACCGTACTCTCGATCCGTGTGAGCAGGAGTTTGTCGATGCGCGGGCCGTCGAGATCGACGACCTCGATCCGCCAGCCCGACCACTCGAAGTATTCGGCGGTGTTCGGAATCCGTCCGAAGTGCGCGATCGCCATGCCGGCGGCGGTGTGATAGTCGTGATCGTCGAGATGCGGCAGGCGCTGGCCGATGAGTTCGCGCAGTTCGTCCACAGGCAGCGAGCCGTCGACCAGCAGCGAGCCGTCCGCGCGTTCGACCACCAGCGCCCCGGAATCCGGGGTCTCCCCCGACTGCAGCCGGCCCAGCACGGCGCCCATCAGGTCGTTGACGGTGACCATGCCGGTGATCTCGCCGTATTCGTCCACCACCAGCGCCAGCGACTGCTGCTCTTCGCGGAAGATTTCCAGGAGTTTCAACGCATGCGTTGACTCGGAGACGAACAGCGCCGGACGGAGGGTCGCGAACAGGTCCGGCTGGGTTTCCTGCAGCCGGTCGAGCAGCGATTTCACCTCCAGCAGCCCCATCACTTCGGTGTCGCTGCCGCGGTAGACCGGGTAGCGCGAGTAGGGGGTCTCGCGCATCTCGGCGAGGTTTTCCTGGAAGCTGGCGTTGGCGTCCAGCCAGACGATCCGCATCCGCGGGGTCATGATGCTTTCGACCGTGCGGTCGCCCAGGCGCATCACCCGCTGCATCATGTTGCGTTCGTCGTCGTCGATGATGCCCTGCTCGTGGCCTTCGCTCACCAGCATCTGGATCTCTTCCTCGGTGATCGCGTTGCGGGCGTCGTCGCGGATGCCGAGCAGGCGCAGCACGCCGCGGTTGATCGCGCCGAGCGTACGCACCAGGGGCGTGGCGAACCGCGAGAGTAGGTCCAACGGAATCGCGACCTTGCTGGCGATGATTTCCGGATTGGTCAATGCCAGCCGTTTCGGCACCAGTTCACCGAAGATCACCGAGCCAGCGGTTATCAGCGTGACCGCGGTACCGATGCCGATCGAGCGGGCGTATTCCTGCAGGCTGGGAACCAGGTCGCCGAACCAGCTCGCGACCGCCAGCCCGATGGCTTCGCCGCCGAACACGCCGGTCAGCACGCCGATCGAAGTGATGCCCACCTGCACTGTGGACAGCAGATTGTCCGGATGCTCGGCCAGCGCCAGCGCCTTGCGTGCGCCGCGGCTGTGTTCGCCCATCTGCTTCAGGCGCGTCTTGCGCGAGGTCATCAGCGCCATTTCCGACAGCGCGAAGAAACCGTTCAACAGAATCAGCGCAACGACCACCGACAGTTCAAGCACGGCGCAGGGCTCCCTGGCGGGGGCTCGCCGCGCGGGCTGCGGGGCGGTTTCGACGGCGTTCGGAGGGCTCCGGCGTCGGTCGGGGCATCGGGGGGAGGGTCACGGGGGTGGGCATCGGGGGGTGCGCGGATCATAGCAGGCGGCCATGACCGCCCCGGGCCGCCGCCTGCGGCCGTGTTCAGGTCCGGCCGAAGCCGGGCCATGAATCCAGGATGTCGGATTGATGACGTTGAAGTGTCCGTGGAATGACATACAGACGGCGGATGTCATCTTTGCGTCACAATTCGTACTTACGCTGTTCACATCACTGTCATCAAGGCGCCCGCCCATGTTTTCCTTGCAAACGATCTTCGGCTCCGGCCAGCAGTTCTACGATCTGCTCGACGAGGCCGCCGCGGCCGCCCTTGCCAGCGCCAGCGCGCTGCACGTCATGATGAAAGCCACCGAGCGCCAGCCGGCCCTGGATCCTTTCAAACTGGCGCGCCAGCGCGAGCGCGCCGCATCCGAAAAGATCGGCAAGGCCCTGGTCGACAGTTTCATCACTCCGATCGAACGCGAGGACATCGAGGCGCTGGGTTCCGCCCTCTACCGCATCCCCAAGCAGGTCGAGAAGTTCGCCGACCGCTATTCGCTGGCGGTCCGCCATCTGGAAGACATCGATTTCGCGCCTCGCGCGGCGATGCTGGAACAGGCCGCCAACGTGGTGGTGGAGATGGTCAAAGAACTGCGCCACCTCAATATCGACCGCATGACCGCGCTCAACGAGAAGCTGCGCGCGATCGAGAACGAAGCCGACCGCCTGATGCTGGAGCTCTACCGCGACATCTATTCCGGCAAGCTCGACAACCTGCAGATGTTCCTGCTCAAGGAATTCTTCGAGATCCTGGAAAAGGCGATCGACCGCTGCCGCGAAGCCGGCGTGGTCGCCTACCAGATCGTTCTGAAGAACAGCTGAGACGACCGCCGTGCTTACTCTCGTCCTGCTGGTCATTCTGGCCGCGCTCGTTTTCGAGTTCATCAATGGCTTCCACGACACCGCCAACTCCATCGCCACGGTCGTCGCCACCAAGGTGCTGTCGCCCGGCAAGGCGGTGATGTTGGCTGCAGTGATGAACCTGATCGGCGCCTTCTACGGCACCGCGGTCGCCAAGACCATCGCCTCGGGCCTGATCGATACGGATGTGGTCATGGTCACTTCGCAAGTGATCCTGTGCGCGCTGGCCGGCGGCATCACCTGGAACCTCATCACCTGGTGGAAAGGCCTGCCATCGTCGTCCTCGCATGCGTTGATCGGTGGCCTGTGCGGCGCCGCGCTCGCCGCCGCGCACAACGACTGGTCCGCGCTGATCTGGTCCAAGCTGGGCGGTGAGGGCTGGACCAGCAACAATGGCCTGCTGTGGAAAGTGGTGCTGCCGATGGTCAGTTCGCCGATCGCGGGGTTCACGCTCGGCGTGCTGATCCTGGCGGCGATCTATGCGGTGATCTGGGCGTTCTCGAAAGCCGGCGGCGTGCTGGCGCGCATGGTGCGCCCGCGCTGGGTGAATGCGGTCTTCGGCAAGGCACAGCTGGTATCCGCGGGTTACATGGGTTTCGCGCACGGCAGCAACGATGCGCAGAAGACCATGGGCATCATCGCGCTCACCATCTTCGGCGCGCAGGCGGCAGGCACGCTGGACAATCTGCCGGCCTGGGCCCAGTTCCTGCACCCGGACGGCGGCGAGAAACATATCGACGCCTGGATCGTGATCACCTGCGCGCTGGTGATGGCGGCCGGCACCGCAGCCGGCGGCTGGAAGATCATCAAGACGCTGGGCCACAAGATGGTGAAGCTGCAGCCGATCGACGGTTTCGCCGCCGAGACCGCATCGGCGACGATCCTGGTCACCGCGGCGCACTTCGGCATGCCGGTCTCGACCACGCACAGCATCTCGACCGCGATCATGGGCGTGGGCTTCGGCAAGAATCCGCGTGCGCTGAAGATCACCGTGATCGAACGGATCCTGTGGGCGTGGGTGTTGACCATTCCCGCGGCCGGCGGTATCGCGTACGGTCTGCTGCGTCTGCTCGAGGCGCTGGGCTGGGCGTGATGCACTGATCCGGAATCGCTGTTTCAAGAACGCAGAAGCCCCGACGAAAATCGGGGCTTCTGCGTTTTTCCGTTGTGTAGAGCGGACGTCAGTCCGCTGCTTTTCTCGAAAGAGCAGCGGCCTGAAGGCCGCTCTACAGGGTGCAGGTCAGGATCCGGGTACTGTGATTGCTTACAGCAGATCGCCGCCCGCGGACAGCGCGCGTTCCAACTGGTCGCCCATGCCGCCGATTTCGAGGATCAGACGATCGACTTCGCTGGGGCCGAGGCTTTCGTAGGGACGGTTCTCGCACAGTTGCAGGTAGGGCACGTGGTCGAGTTCGCCGATCGCGAGATAGCCGACGCGGCTTTCCCAGTTGAAGGCCAGTGCGCGACGGCAGTCGATGCCGGTGGTCGGCGCGATGACGGTGCTGAAGCGCAGATAGGTGCGGCCGTCGTCGTCTTCCAGTTCGGAAAGGAAGATCGCCTGGTGACGGCGGCCTTGTTCGAGCGAGAGTTCGACGCAGAGCACGTAAGGCTCCTGCATCGTGATCCGGAAGTCGCCGGAAGCGAGATGGCTGCGGATCTGTTCGAAGTTTTGCATGGGGAGCCCGGGGGATAGCGTTGCATTATGCTACCCCCCAATGGACGCACTGTCTGCCGCCGACCGTATCCTCGCCGCGATCCGCGCGATTCCGCACGGCGAAACCGCGGCCTACGGCGTAGTGGCGCAGCGCGCCGGTTTGCCCGGGCGCGCGCGCATGGTCGCGCGGCTGCTGTCGCAGAACGACGATTCCACTTTGCCGTGGCATCGCGTGCTGCGCGCCGATGGCCGCAGCGCGTTTCCCCCGGGTACGCCTCATCATCGCGAACAGCTCGATCGTCTGCGTCGCGAAGGCGTGCGCGTCGACGACCACGGCCGCGTGCGCGCGGCGAAGCGCGCGAAATCGGTGGACGAGGAAGTCTGGGGATAGTCGATGTCCCGCGAGCGGGATTGCGAGCGTCAAACCAGTGGACCGGAAGACGCCCTGCGGAACCACGCCGCGATGCTCAGACGTTCGCGCATCGCCGGCAATACTTCGTGTTCCCGTTCGCTCAGAAAACAGATGCTGCCGCCGACGGGACGCACGTCGATGCTTCCGGCGCCGATGCTTTCATCGACGATGCTTTCATCAGCGATGTTTCCGTCGCTGCCATACAGCCGTAGCGCGCCGCCGTCGTCCATGCTCCAGTCGGTGTTGAGGTAGGTCACCCACGAGACCACGCGCGCGTCGCTGTCGCGGAAGCGGTCGCGGTGGCGGGCGTAACCGCCGCCGGGCGGATACGCGGCGTAGTGCGCCTCGCATTCGACCAGGCCCAGAAACAGGCTTCGATTGAGCACCGCGCGGACGATGTCCAGGCACGCGAGGAATTCGCGTGCCGGTGCGCCGCAGCGGGGATCGTCCAGCCAGCGCGTGGCATCGGCGCGGATGTCGTTGCGTAACGCACGACCGTCGCTGCGGCCCACGGCTGCCGGGGAAAGCTCGCCCGTTGCATGCAATCGCAGCAGATCTTCGCGCAGCGCGTCGCCCAGGCCCGTATCGGGCCAGCCTGCGATCCAGCAGGCGCCGGCATCGCGCAAGGCATCGCCCAGCATGGACGGGGCGCGCGAAAAATCGTCGCCGGAGAGGGTGGGAAGCGCGGACATGCCGGTATCATAGTCGCCGCATAGAACGCTCGATGATCGCGGCGCTCGATGATTCCGGCTTCTTTCCCCCCAAGGATCACGGATGTTCTCCAGGCTGCCCCCGGTCACCAAGGCGCTGTTGCTCGCCAACGTGCTGATTTTCCTGCTGCAGCAGGTGCTGCCCGACGCGTATCTCGCGCCGCTGCGGCTGTGGCCGTTCGATCTGGGCCGCGACCTGTACGCGCCGTCGTCGTCGTTCATGCCCTGGCAGTTGCTCACCCATGCGTTCATGCACGGCGATCTGCTGCATATCGCGATGAACATGATCTGCCTGCTGATGTTCGGCGCCGAGCTGGAGTCGTTCTGGGGCAGTCGTCGCTATCTGATCTTCTACGCCTTCTGCACGCTGGGCGCCGGGCTGTGTCAGGTCGCGGTCGCGACGCTGATGGTGAGCCAGGGGGCCGGAACGTATTCGACCTTGGGCGCGTCGGGCGGGGTGTTCGGTCTGCTGATCGGCTATGCGATGTTGTTTCCCGACCGTCGCATCGGCCTGTTGTTCCTGCCGGTGTTGCTGAAGGCGCGGACGCTGGTGATCATCTTCGCCGTCGCGCAGCTGGCGCTGGGTTTCAGCGGCCTGAATACCGGGGTGGCCCATTTCGCGCATCTGGGCGGCATGCTGTTCGGCTGGCTGCTGATCCGCTGGTGGCGACGTTCGAGGCCGCCGATGGCGCCGCCGCCGCCGAAGAAGCGGCCCTCGCATCTGCGCGTGGTGAAATGATGCGTGTCGTCGCGTTTCCGCCGCGCAAGCCCCGCGGCCCGGGGGTGTCCACTGGGTGGGCGTCCGCTGAACGGGCACCGGCGCTGCGGTTTGGGCCCTGTGTTATGTTCCCGGCTCGACGCCCGCAGACGGGGGACGGCAGGATGAAGAGTCGCGCATGAAGTGGGATGTTTTCACCGTACTGGAGCAAGTGCTGATCCTGCTGACGATCGGCAGCCAGGTATGGATCGCGATCAACGTGATCATGAAATCGCAGGGCGCCGAACAATACGTCCGGATCATGTCGTTCTCGACCGGTTTCCTAGCGTTCCTGATCACCCGCGCGCTCGGCGTGACTTTCGCCGACCTGATGCTGGCGACCCATTCCAGCGACAGTTCGTTCGGCATTCTGGTGATCGGTGCGGTGTTCCCGTTCCTGGTCGGTGTGCTGATTTCGGAGGGCACGATCTTCGCCCTGCGGCTGGGGATGCCGGTGCCGATCCGGATGCTGCTGATGGTCGCGGCCTTCACGCTGTCGCAGGCGGCGTACACCAACTACATCGCGCTGGCATCGCAGGTCACCACGCTGGACAAGGCCTTCATTCCGAATCTGTCGTACGCGATCGCCGTCGGCCTGTGGTTGACGTTCCGTTACCGCGACATGGGGCCGACCACCGATGCGGCGCAGAAGGGCAAATAGGGCGAATCAGGCCGAGCCGGCCGAAGCGTCTGCGTTCACGCCTTCCGGGCCGCAAGCAGAAACGCCGACCTCTTGAGGTCGGCGTTTTTCGTCAAGCGCGATGCGTTTCGTGGGTAAGCATGTTCACCGCACGCTGCTTACCACCAGCCCCACCACGGCCACGGGCTCGGCCGCATCACCACGTCCACGTGCTCGCGCACCGGCCACAGATAGACCACGTCGGCGGCCACCCGTGGGAAGCGGTAGTCGTATTCGCCGATCTTGCGGGTTTCGTAACCGTCGATACGGCCGGTGAAGGTGACTTCGCGAGTGTCGGTGAACAGCGCCGGATCGTAGAAGCCGGTGCGGCAGGCGATGAAGCGGCCGCGGGTATTGTCGGCGGCCCAGTACGGGCGGCCCTGGCTGTCGAGTTCGGTGGACAGCATTTCGAAACAGGTACGGTCGGCCAGCGGTTCGGTGCGGACGATGCGGCCGCCCCAGCGCACCACGCTGCCTGTGCTTTCCTGCTGGGCCGCCAGGTGCGGGGTGATCGCGGCGAATTCGCCGCGCAGGGGTTTGGCCGAGGTGACGCAGCCGGCTAGGGCGGCGGCCAAGGCGGCAACGACGAGCGTGCGTGCGTGGATGCGTGGGTATTGCATGCGTGGATACATGGGAGTCTCCGGAATGTTCAAGGTCGGTGCCTGCGCAGTTCGCGGATCAGTCCTTCCGCGTTTGCGATGCCGCCATGGTCGCGAGCGTACCGCCAATCGACGAAACGTGCGCTGAGCTCGATCAAAGTCTGCGCCTCCGGGCGGACTTCGATCACACGTCCGGCCCAGATCGCGACCGGCTCATGCGGCTCGCGACCCAGCCCAAGCCGACGGTAGCGACGCTCCAGCCGTCGCCAGGCGCGCAGCACCGGGTCTTTCTCGCGTTCCTGCCGCGTGGCGAGCCAGAACATCCCTGACAGCGCCAGCACGGTGGCGATCACGAACAACTGGACGAGGCGGGCGGAATCGAGATCCGGGACGCCGAAGGATTGCAGCAGCCGACGCTGGCGCGCGGCGCTGTAGCCGAGCACGAAATCGTTCCAGCTGCGGCGCATCCAGTCGCCGACATCGAACACCGGGCCCAGTCCCGCGAAGCCGCCCAGCGCGCCGGGTCTGCGGTCGTCGATGGTGTCGTAGATGCGTTCCGGCGCGACCGCGGCGGTGGGGTCCACGCGTACCCAGCCGCGGCCCTGCAGCCAGACTTCGGCCCAGGCATGGGCGTCGGACCGGCGCACCAGCCAGTAACCGCCGACCGGATTGCGATAGCCGCCGGTGTATCCGGTGACCACCCGCGCCGGGATACCGGCCGAACGCATCAGGAACACGAACGCGCCGCTGTAGTGTTCGCAGAACCCGGCCTTCTCGTCGAACAGGAATTCGTCGACGGTGTGGCGGCCGAGCAGCGGTGTGTCGAGCGTGTAGGCGAATTCGGCGCGGATCCAGGCGATCGCGCGCTTGACGATGGCGTTGTCGCTGGCCGCGCTGGAAGGACCGGCTTCGCGTCGCCAGGCGTCGGCCAGGGCCCGCGTGCGCGGGTTGTAGCCGGCGGGCAGGCGCAGGGCGAGCCTGCGCAACGACGGGTGCAGATCGGTTTCGAGCGTCGCCTGCGGCGACGAGCGCATTCGCCAGCGGGTGATGCCGTTGAGCTGGACATCGCTGCGCAGGCTGAAATCCCGGCCGAGCCGGCTGCCGGGCGGTGCGGCCAGCGGCATTTCCAGCGCCACCAGCTGATTGCGTTCGGTCGGTTCGATCTCGAGTTCGTAGTCGTAGCGTTTCGGTCCCGGCACCGCCTGCGCGCTGCCCATCGCCCGCGACCATTCCACGGCGGTCCAACTGCGGCCGTCGAAGTCCCACAGCACCGGGCCGCGCCAGTACATCTGCGTCTGCGGCGGCGCTTCGCCGATGAAGGTCGCGCGCAGTGCGGGGCTGTCGTCGGCGACCATGTCGATCCAGTCGCCCGGCGTCATCCGGTCGGACAGGCCCGGGCGGCTCAGTGCACGCTCGGGCACGCCCCACAGCGGCGCGCCGAAGCGCGGGAACAGCCAGAACACCACCATCGCCAGCGGCAGGCCGATGGCGATCATCCGCAGCACCGCGCCGAAGCGCCGCCACGGCCGGCCCGGAGGCGCGTTTTCGCCCACTTCCACTTCCGACAGTTTGAGCAGCGTCGCCAGCACCGCGATTGCGGCAATCAGCCCCAGCGTCAGCGACCGCGGCCCCTGGTCGAGCAGGAACGTCGCGAACGGCGCGAACAGCGCGAAGCCGAGCAGGCTGCGGGCATCGCGCAGCGAGCGCATCTCGACGGGTTTCAGCGCCAGCATCGTCGCCAGCAGCGCGCAGCCGGTATCTCGGCCGAAGCGATAGTCGTAGAGCGTCATCACCGTGCCGAGCAGGGCGACGATGAGGATCAGCCGCAGCCAAGTGGGTGCGCGGCCCTCGCGCGCCAGCATCGGTACCGCGACGGCGACCGCGCCGATGCCCAGCGCCAGCATCGGCTGCACCTGCAGCAGCAGCGGCAGCAGGCACGCGCCCGCGGCCGCCAGCGTCCACCGCCGGGCGATGGGTTCGAGCATGGGCGCAACCGCTTGTCTCCCTCCCTTTCGCTGAAGGCGAAGGGGGTGAGGTCGAGTGCTTGCGGACGATGCGTCCGCACTCGGCCGAACGCCCGGCGGCTGGGCCGACGGGCCGGACGGGTTGGGGAGGGGTGAAGCAGCGGCCTGCGACATCGGTTACCCCTTCCCGTTTCGCGAGGGGGCGGGAGATGCTGCCGGCATCAGCGCCAGCGCCTTCAGGCAGGCATGGCGGTGAAGCGCGCCCTGCGCCGGACCCAGCGGCGGTTGCCCCGGCAGCAGCAGTCGATATCGACGGCCGTCGCGCTCGGCCTCGTCCACCCAGCGCGCGAGGCGGCGGATGCGGTGTTCGTAGGGCAGGCTGGCGAGCGGGCGCCAGTCCAGATCGATGTCGGCGCCCAGCGGCTGTTCGTATTCGCGCACCAGCAGTTCGTTGCGTCGCGCCGACGGCTTCCAGGCGATGGCCCGGCGCGAATCGCCGCGACGGTAGCTGCGCAGGTGGTGGACGTCGTCGCCGGCGGGATGCAGGCGCGCGATGGCGCGGTCGCCGCCGCCTTCGGGCAGCGGCGGTCCGTTCGCTTCTGGCGCGGGGTAGACCAACAGCGGCCGTTCCGGCCAGACGTAGCTCCAGGCCACCACCAGCCCCAGCGGACGGGTAGTGGAGATGCGCAGGCGTTCGGGTTCCAGCCAGCCGCGATGTTCGGTGGGCAGCTCGATCACCGCCTCGCCGGCGCCCTGATGCAGCGACAGGAAGGTCGTGTGCTCGCCCCATGCGATGCGCAACCCGCGGCGTTCGCGGCCCGGCTCGGCGCGCGCATGCAGGCGCAGTTGCAGCGGCTTGCCGGCGCTGACCGGATCGGCGCCGATCGCGGTGATGCTGAGCGCCGACAACTGCAGATGCGCGGCGAACAGACCGGTGTGCGCCGCCCCACCCAGCAGCAGCGCGAGCAGCAGCGCCGGATTGTTGTTGTAGTTCAGGGCGCCCAACAGCATCGCCGCCAGCAGCGCTGCGAAGAACAGGCCGAAACCGGTCGGCAGCACATAGATACGACGGCGGTCGAAGGTCACCGGCAGCGCTTCGGGCGCGCGCGGCTTGATCCACTTCGACGCGCGGCGTTCGATCCACTGACGCAGCCCGGCACCCGATTCACTCATCGCGACTCACTCATGCCGACGCACTCATTCCGAATCACTCATCGACGCTCAATCCACCGCCACCGCATGCAGGATCGATTTCGCCAGCGCGGTGCCGTCGCCGCCATCGGCATCGGCCACCAGTCGATGCGCCGCCACCGCGATGAACAGGGTCTGCACGTCGTCGGGCAGCGCGTGCGCGCGGCCGAGCAGCAGCGCATGCGCGCGCGCCGCACGCAGCAGCGCCAGTCCCGCGCGCGGCGACAGACCGACGCGCACGCCCGGATGATGGCGGCTGCGCGCCATCAGTTTCTGCACGTAGGCGATCAGCGCCTCGCTAGCGTGGACGTCGCTCACCGCGCGGCGCAGTGCGCGCACGTCGTCGCCGCTCAGCACCGCTTCGCTGCGCGCGATCAGGTCGCGGCGGTCGCTGCCGGCCAGCAGCGCGCGCTCGGCGTCTTCTGGCGGATAGCCCAGATGCAGCCGCAGCAGGAAGCGGTCCAGCTGCGAATCCGGCAGCGGATAGGTGCCGGACAGATCGACCGGATTCTGGGTCGCGATCACGAAGAACGGATCGGGCAGGGGATGGGTCACGCCGTCGACCGTGACCTGATGTTCGGCCATCGCTTCGAGCAATGCGCTCTGCGTGCGCGGCGGCGCGCGGTTGATTTCGTCCGCCAGCAGCACCTGCGCGAACACCGGGCCGGGATGGAACTGGAAACTCCGCGCCTGCGCGTCGAACACCGACACGCCGACGATGTCCGAGGGCAGCAGATCCGAGGTGAACTGCACGCGCTGGAAGCCCAGACCGAGGCTGGCCGCCAGCGCATGCGCCAGCGTGGTCTTGCCCAGCCCGGGAAGGTCCTCGATCAGCACATGGCCGTCGGAGAGCAGGGCGACGAAGGCCAGGCGCACTTCCTGCGGCTTGCCCAACACCAGTTGATTGACCTGCGCCTGGGCGCGTTTGAGGGCGTCGATCTGCGCGTCGTTTAGCATGTACGGGGTTCGAGAGCGGGCGTCACGGGATTCTCCGAAGGCTTTGCGGACACTTTCCGGCAGTGTAACGAGACTACGCATTGAAACAGCAGACGGATTCGGCGAAGCGAAAGTTCATCGCGCTCTGGGCGGCGGCCACGCTGGTCAAGTGCGTGCTCGCCGTGCGCTTGCCGCTGTTCGTGGACGAAGCGTTCTACTGGCAGGAAGGCCGCCATCTGGCGTGGGCATATTCGGATTTGCCCGGACTGACCGCGTGGTTGACGCGGCTGGGTGTCGACATCGGCGGCGAAGGTCCCCTGGGGTTGCGCTGGCCGTTCCTGTCGATCGCGGCGCTGCTGCCATGGTGGATCGTCGCCATCGCGCGGCGCGAAACCGGACCGGCGCATGCGTGGCAGGCCGGCATGCTGGCGGTGCTGCTGCCGCTGCTCGGCACGCTCGGCGTGCTGACGCTGCCGGACGTGCCGCTGGCCTTGGCGACGGTGCTGTGCCTGGATGCGGGCAGCCGACTGATGCGCGGTACGACCTGGACGGCGATCGCGCTGCTCGCGGCGGGGCTGATCATCGGCGGGCTCACGCACTATCGCTTCATCGCGGTGATCGGCGTCGGTTTCGTCGCGATGCTGATGTTGCCGGAGGGCCGCCGCGCGCTGCGCGACGCGCGCGCGTGGCTGGCGGTGGCGCTGGGCGCGCTGGCATGGCTGCCGCTGCTGCTGTGGAACCTCGACAACGCCGATGCCGGCCTGCGTTTCCAGCTCGTCGAACGGCATCCCTGGGTGTTCCATCCCGACGGCCTGCTGTTCGTCGCGGTGCAGGCGATTGTGGTCACGCCGCTGCTGCTGTTCGCGATGCTGCGCGCCGGCATCGCGCAGCGTGGCGCGGATTCTGCGCCGGGCGTGCGTTATCTGGCGTGGTCGGGATTGCTGGTGCTGTCCGGATTCTTCGCGCTGGGTTTTTTCGCCGACAGCGAGCGCGTGAGTTTCCACTGGCCGCTGCCGGCCTATCTCGCCCTGCTGCCGCTGGCGCCGCTGGCGCTGTCGCAATGGTCGACCTCATGGCGCCGCGCCGCATGGACGTTGGCGGCAGCCGGTCTGTTCGCCGGTCTCGGCTACTACGCCGCGGTGTCGTCGCCGGTCGTGCGCGAACGCAGCGCGGCCAGCAAGTGGTATCCCTCGAATTTCGCCGGCTGGAACGAGCTGGCGAGCGAAGTCGAAGCGATGCGCGCGCGGATGCCAGCCGGCACGCGGCTGCTCGCCGACAATTTCAAGATCGGCGCCGAGCTGGGTTTCGCGCTGGACGATCCCGACATCCGGGTGCTCGATCACCCGTTGAATCACCACCACGGCCGCGCGCCGCAACTGCGGCTCTGGGGGCTGCAGCGCGACGGACGCCTCGCGCCCGCCGATGGCCCGATGCTGCTGGTGGTCGGCGCCACCGATGTCAGCTATCGCGAACTGCTGCAGCGCTACCACCATCTGTGCGCGATGGTCGGGCCGCTGCCGCCGCCGAAAGTGTTGAACATCGATCGCGGCCGCCAGCGGTTCCTGCTGTTCGCGCTGTCGCCGGACGCTGCCGATGGCGCATGCGTCGCGCCGGCGATGGCGTGGGTCGACGTTCCGACCGAAGGCGATGCGGTCGATCGCCGGTTCCCGGTGCAGGGTTGGGCATTCAAGGACGGCGTGGGACTGGCGCGGGTCGAGGTGCTGATCGACGGCGAACCTGTCGCAGACGCGCGGTACGGATTGGCGCGTCCCGAAGTCGCAGGCTTCTGGGCGAAATGGCGCGACGGCGGCTCCACCGATCCGCAGCAGCCGAACGTCGGTTTCCGCGCCGACGTCGATCTGGGCGGGCGCCCGCCCGGAACCTATTGGCTGGGCCTGAGGTTGCATGGTCGCGACGGCAGCGTCGAAGACTGGCCGGAGCAGGTCGTGCGATTGGAGTAATGCGTTTCTTTATTTATCTATGTAGATAGGCTTTCAAGCCGCTGCTTTTCGCGCAGATGGCGCAGCGGACTGAAGTCCGCTCTACATCGGGGCGCGACATCGAGGCACCGCATCAAGGCACCACGAACCCCGCCTCGCGCAACAGCCGCGCGGTGGCGATCAACGGCAGCCCGATCAGCGCCGTCGGGTCGCGGTTGTCGATCTGATCGAAGAGGGCGATGCCCAGTCCTTCGCATTTGAAGCTACCGGCGCAGTCCAGCGGCTGCTCGCGGGCGACATAACGTTCGATCTCATCGTCCCCCAATGCGCGGAAGCGGACCGTGGTGACGTCCAGCGCCCGCAGCCGGCGTCCGTCCGGACCGGCGATGCAGACCGCGGTCAGGAATCGCACCTCGCGGCCCGACATCGACCGCAACTGCGCGACTGCGGCGGCATGGCGGCCGGGTTTGCCCAGCGGCCGACCGTCCAGTTCGGCCACCTGGTCGGAACCGATCACCCAAGTGTCGTCGTTGGCCTGAGCGAGCACCACTTCGGCCTTCGCGATGGCCAGACGTTCGGCCACGGCTTGCGGCGACTCGCCGGGCAGCGGCGATTCGTCGACCTCGGGCCGGGCGGTGGCGAACGGCAGGCCAAGCCGTTCGAGCAGGGCGCGGCGGTAGGTCGAGGTGGAGGCGAGGATCAGGCTCGGCATGGTCGGCTGGGATTCAACGACAGCCCCGGGCTCAGGGCGCGGCGGTGCGGGCGCGCTCGATCTGGATCAGTTGCTGGTCGATGCGGGCGCGGGCCTGATCGATCGACGCGCGAAGTTCGTTCAGAGTCTGGATCGAAGCGGTCTCGCCGTGCTGCTGCAGCCAGAGCCGCTGGCGCAGCATTTCCTGCAGCGCGGAGCGGACGCTTTCGTCCTCATCGCCGGTGATGGCCTCGATTTCGGCTTTCGCAGTGCGTAGCCGGGCTTCGAGCGCGTCCGCGGCGTCCAGCAGGCGGGTAAAGGCGCGCTGGCGCGGGGCGTCGCGGCGGCGGACGCGCCAGGCCAATGCCAGAGCCGCAACGGTAATGGTTGCGGCGAGGGTCGTGATGGCAGGAAGTGCGGAACCGGTCACGCGGGTAGGCTCTGGTATGGTCGGACAGTCTGCCCCGGGCCGGGCCGAGGGGCAAATGGCCCGCACTGCAAGGGTTCGGGGTTTGACAGTGCGCGACGCTGTCCTTAACATTCCGCGTCTTATGTCCGCTGAAGTGCCCGAACTATTGGACGCTTGGCGTATGGCGGCAGCCCGGCGCAGTTTCGATGGCCGACTACCGCTGGCCGCGATGGCCCGCCTCCGCGATCTGCTGGCCGATACCGAGGGTGAAGCGCGCTTCACTCTGGAATTCGGCCATGATGCGTTGCAGGTGCCGTTCGCGGAGCTGCGGGTCGATGTCGAGTTGCCGCTGATCTGTCAGCGCAGTCTGCAGCGGTTCCTGCAGCCGGTGACGTTGTTGCAGCGGTTCGCGCTGGTGCGCGGTATCGATGGCGACGAGGAGGATGTCGAAGCCTCGCTGCTGCCGGACTACGAAGTGTTGCAACTGTCCGACGACGGCATGTTGCGGCCCGCGGAACTGGTCGAGGATGAGTTGATCCTCGCTGTGCCGCTGGTGCCGACGATGCCGGGCAGCGAATCGGTCGAGCGCGACTGGCCGGTGCCGCCCGAAGAAGAGGCGCGCGCCAATCCGTTCGCGGCGCTGGCTTCGCTGAAGAAAACCTGAGGAATGCGTCGAGAAAACCCGGTCAATACACCGTCCGGTCCGAACGACTTCCGCGATCCACGAATTTCGCTACATCGAATTTCGCTACATCCACCGAATCATCTACGTTTCAAGCTGGAGCAATCCCATGGCTGTGCAGAAATCCCGCGTCACTCCTTCCCGTCGTGGCCAGCGTCGTTCGCACGATGCCCTGACCGCCAAGCAGCTGGCGACCGACCCGACGTCGGGCGAGGTCCATCTGCGTCACCACATCACCAAGGACGGCTACTATCGCGGCCGTCAGGTGATCGCGCCCAAGGTCAAGGCCGTCGACGAAGAGTGATCGTCGCGGCGCCATGATGGCGCCACGTGAAAGCAGTGCCGGCATCGCCGGTACGCCACAGGGATGCGGCCGAAAGGCCGCGTCCTACTTTTTGAGCCTGGATTTGCCGTTCTGGGCGCCAGGCCCTTCCGCGACCCGGCCGCTGGCGGCCGCGTCGCCGCGACGAGGCAACGGGCCGGCATGACCAATCAAGTTTTCGCGCGTATCGCAGGCACCGGCAGTTATCTGCCGGAGAAGATCCTCACCAACGACGATCTGGCCAAATTCGTCGATACCAGCGATGAATGGATCACCACCCGCAGCGGCATCCGCCAGCGCCATATCGCCGCCGAAGGCGAAACCACCTGCGACCTGGCGTACCACGCCTCGGTCCGCGCGTTGGAAGCCGCCGGCGTGGACGCTTCCGAGCTCGACCTGATCGTCCTCGGCACCACCACGCCCGACCTGATCTTCCCGTCCACGGCCTGCCTGTTGCAGCACCGTCTGGGCGCGAACGGCTGCGCGGCGTTCGACGTCAACGCCGCCTGCTCCGGCTTCATCTACGCGCTGACCGTGGCCGACAAGTTCGTCCGTTCCGGTGCCGCCAAAAACGTGCTGGTGGTGGGCGCGGAAACGCTGACCCGGATGATCGACTGGAACGACCGCACCACCTGCGTGCTGTTCGGCGACGGTGCCGGCGCGGTCGTACTCAAGCCCGATACCGACACCGGCATCCTCAGCACCCATCTGCATGCGGATGGCGGCAAGAAGGAACTGCTGTGGAACCCGGTCGGCGTCTCCGTGGGTTTCAAGCCGGAAGAAAAGAATGCCGGCGTGCGCATCAACATGGCCGGCAGCGACGTGTTCAAGCATGCGGTCAAGGCGCTGGACTCCCTGGTCGAGGAGACGCTGGAGGCCAACGGTCTGAATCATCACGACATCGACTGGCTGATCCCGCATCAGGCCAATCTGCGCATCATCGAGGCCACTGCCAAGCGTCTGGACTTGCCGATGGAGCGGGTGATCGTCACCGTCGACCGCCACGGCAACACGTCGTCGGGTTCGGTACCGCTGGCGCTGGACGAAGCGGTGCGCTCGGGCAGGATCCAGCGCGGGCAGATGCTGCTGCTGGAAGCCTTCGGCGGCGGTTTCACCTGGGGCTCGGCGCTGCTGCGCTACTGAACCTTCGCCGAACGGCGTATTGACGAAACCGTCGCGATCGCGAATCGCGGCGGTTTTTTCGTGTTCGGCAGCATGCGTCGTGTCAGTCGCCGGGCCCCGCTCTCCCACATACGCCCTCGTACAGACAGACCGGTGCTTTCGCCCGTATCATCGCTCACCGAATTCGAGCTGGAAGACCGCGTGACCGCAAAGCAATCGACGTATCCGACACCGACCTCCGTCCCACCGGGACAGGAGGCGCAGCCCGTCGCAGCGCGCATCGATCCGCCTTTCGCCACTTACGCCCCCGGCCAGTACGGCGCGCGCCCGACGTTGCGCTGACCTTTCGCGTCCCGCGCCCGCGCCGGACCACGCACACCAACCCACGAACGCCATGAATACCGATTCCATGACCTACCGTCCGCTACAGGGCGAAATCGCACTGGTGACCGGCGCCAGCCGCGGCATCGGCGCCGCCATCGCCGACATGCTCGCCGCCCAGGGCGCGACCGTCATCGGCACCGCCACCTCCGACAGCGGCGCCGCTGCCATCGGCGAGCGTCTCGCGCCGCTCGGCGGTCACGGACGCAAGCTCGATGTGGTCGATTCCGCCGCGGTCGACGCGCTGATCGACGGCATCGCCAAGGAATTCGGCGCGGTGTCGATCCTGGTCAACAACGCCGGCATCACCCGCGACAATCTGCTGATGCGCATGAAGGACGAGGAGTGGCAGTCGATCATCGACACCAACCTCAGCAGCGTCTATCGCACCAGTAAAGCGGTGATGCGCGGCATGATGAAGGCGCGCAAGGGCCGCATCATCAATATCGCCTCGGTCATCGGCGTCACCGGCAATGCCGGTCAGACCAATTACGCGGCGGCCAAGGCCGGCATCATCGCCTTCAGCAAATCGCTGGCGAAGGAAATCGGTTCGCGCGGCATCACCGTCAATGTCGTCGCGCCCGGTTTCATCGACACCGACATGACCCGTGCGATGCCGGAGGCGGCGCGCGAGGGTCTGCTCGGCCAGATCGCGCTGGGTCGTCTCGGCGAAGCCACCGACATCGCTCACGCCGTGGCGTTCCTGGCCGGGCCCGCCGCAGGCTACGTCACCGGCGAAACCCTGCACGTCAACGGCGGCATGTACATGGCCTGAGTCGCGCGTTTGCGCGGCGCGGGCGAACCCGTTTTCAGTAAGTTATTGAATCGAAAAGATATCGCCAGGACTGTCCCAGGACCTGGATTCCCTTACACTATCCACCGCAATATTCCTCCCGGAGCACACTACCCATGAGCAGCATCGAAGAACGCGTCAAGAAAATCGTGGTCGAACAGCTTGGCGTCAAGGAAGAGGAAGTCACCATCAACGCCTCCTTCGTCGACGATCTCGGCGCCGACTCCCTCGACACCGTTGAACTGGTGATGGCCCTCGAAGAAGAGTTCGAGTGCGAGATCCCGGACGAGGAAGCCGAAAAGATCACCTCGGTGCAGCAGGCCATCGATTACATCAAGGCGCACGTCAAGGCGTAACGCCATCGATCACACAACCCGGGCGCGTCGCGTCCGGGCGAACGCAGGGGCCGCATCGCGGCCCTGCGCGTTTTGGGTCAAGCAGCTGCCACGGACGAGCCATCCGCAAGCGATCAGCATAGACGTGGTCCGCATGGCAGTGGTCTGAAGCAGAGTCAGGAGTCCAGCATGTCGAAGCGTCGTGTCGTAGTCACAGGTCTTGGAATCGTGTCGCCCCTGGGCAACGATCTGGCCAGCAGTTGGGATGGCATCGTCAACGGGCGTTCCGGTATCGCCGAACTCACGGGTTTCGATGCCTCGGCGATGGCGACGCGGATCGCCGGCGAGGTCAAGGGTTTCGATCCCGCCGACTGGATGACGGCGAAAGACGTCAAGAAGATGGACCCCTTCATCCACTACGGCGTGGCCACCAGCCTGATGGCGATCCGCGATTCCGGCCTGGAAGTGAACGAGGGCAACGCCGAACGCATCGGCGCGATCATCGGCTCCGGCATCGGCGGCATCTTCGGTATCGAGGAGCAAAGCATCAAGCTCCACGAGGGTGGCCCGCGCAAGGTGTCGCCGTTCTACATCCCCAGCACCATCATCAACATGCTGCCGGGCCAGATCAGTCTCATGACCGGCATCCAGGGTCCGAATTTTTCGGCGGTGTCGGCCTGCGCCACCTCCAACCATTCCATCGGCATGGCGATGCGCACCATCCAATACGGCGATGCCGACGTGATGATCGCCGGCGGCGCCGAATACGGCACCAGTCCGACCTCCATCGGCGGTTTCTGCGCGATGAAAGCCATGTCGACCCGCAACGACGACCCCACCCGCGCCTCGCGTCCCTGGGACAAGGACCGCGACGGTTTCGTGATGGGCAACGGCGCCGGCATCCTCGTCATCGAGGAATACGAACACGCCAAGGCGCGCGGCGCGCGCATCTATTGCGAACTGCGCGGTTTCGGCGCCGGCGCCGACGCGTTCCACATGACCGCGCCCAGCGAGGACGGCTCCGGCCCGGCGCGCTGCATGGTGGCGGCGTTCCGCGACGCGGGCATCAACGCCGATCAGGTCGGCTATCTCAACGCGCACGGCACGTCGACGCCGCTCGGGGACGTCGCCGAAACCCGCGCGATCAAACGCGCGCTCGGCGACCATGCTTACAAGACGATGGTGTCGTCGACCAAGTCGATGACCGGGCATCTGCTGGGCGCGGCCGGCGGCGTGGAGGCGATCTTCTCGATCATGGCGCTCCATACCGGCATCATCCCGCCGACGATCAATCTCGACACGCCGGGCGAGGGCTGCGATCTCGACTACGTGCCGAAGGTCGCGCGCGAGAAGAAGATCGATATCGCGGTGTCGAACGGTTTCGGTTTCGGCGGCACCAACGGGACGCTGGTATTCGGTCGTCTCTGATCCGCGCCACGCGTCCTTGATCCGCTTCACTGGGCTCCGAACATGATCGTCACCCGCGCGCTGCCTGCGGACAGCGATCTGCTGCGCCTGCATCGCCTCGCGCCCGCGCGCTATCCGCTGTTGCTGCAATCCACCTCGTCGTCGCTGCATGCCGGCCATGCGCAGGGGCGCTGGGATCTGCTGCTGGTCGCCAGCGGCGAAAGCCTGCGTCTCGATCCGGACAGTCGCGTCCGCGACCAGAATGGCAGCGACATCGGCGACGATTTCCTCGCACTCCTCGACGCGCGCTGGCATGCCCTGCGCACCTCGCGCGAAGAGCCGCGCTGGCCGTTCCGCGGCGGCTGGGCGCTGTATTTCGGCTATGAATTCGCCGCGCAGGTGGAGCCGGTGCTGCGTCTGCCGCAGGCCGAGGGCGCGTTGCCGGTGGCGCTGGCGCTGCGCTGTCCTGCGGCGGTGCTGCGCGATCACGCGACGGGCGAATGTTTCGCGGTGGCCGAGCTGGGCGCGGAAGCGATGCTGGACCGCATCCTGGCCGATCTCGATACGCAGGATCCCGCACCGTTGCCCGCATGGCAGCCGCCGCAGTCGCTGGAAGACGATGCGCCCGGCGCGTTCACCGACGGCGTCTCGCGCATTCTCGATTACCTCGCGGCCGGCGACGTGTTCCAGGTCAATCTCTCGCGAGCGTGGCGCGCGCGCTTCGCGCAGCCGCTCGAACCCGCACTGCTCTATGCGCGTCTGCGCGCGGCCAGCCCGGCGCCGTTTGCGGGCCTGTTCACCGGCGAAACCGCGAACGGCGACGACAAGACCCGGTGGGCGATCGTGAGCTCTTCGCCCGAACGGTTGGTGTCGGTGCGTGGCGATGTGGTCGAAACCCGGCCGATCGCCGGCACTCGCCCGCGCTTCGACGGCGACGACGACGCGGCGCGCATCCGCGAACTGGTCGGCCATCCGAAAGAACGCGCCGAACATGTGATGCTGATCGATCTGGAGCGCAACGATCTGGGCCGCATCTGCATGCCGGGCAGCGTCGAAGTCGATGAACTCATGACGGTCGAAAGTTATTCGCACGTGCATCACATCGTCAGCAATGTGCGCGGCCGGTTGCGCGACGACGCCACGCCCGGCGACACCATCCGCGCGGTGTTTCCCGGCGGCACGATTACGGGGTGCCCGAAAGTGCGCTGCATGCAGATCATCGCCGAGCTGGAAGGCACAGGTCGCGGCGCTTACACCGGCGCGTTCGGCTGGCTCAATCGCGATGGCGACCTCGACCTCAACATCCTGATCCGCAGCGCGGAAGTCGAAACGGACATGCGCGACGGAAGCGCGGCGGGCGGAAGCCGGCTGCGCTTCCGCACCGGCGCCGGCATCGTCGCCGACTCCGACCCGCAGCGCGAACTCGACGAAACCCGGGCCAAGGCCCGCGGCCTGCTCAAAGCGCTGGGGGCCGAGCCATGAACGCGCGTCTGTTCGTCGGCGAAGAACGCGTGGCCGAAGGCGCCGACAGCGTGCTCGCCGGCGGTCGCGGCTTCGCCTACGGCGACGGCGTGTTCGAGACCATGCGCGCGGTCGGCGGCGTGATCCCGTGGTGGCCGGGCCATCGCGCCCGGCTGGTGCTGGGCACGGCGCGGCTGCGGATCGCGCTGCCGTCGGCCGAATGCATCGACGCCGAATTGCACGATTGGCTGTCGTTGCATCGCGACGCGGTGGTGAAACTCGTCATCACCCGCGGCAGCGGCGGGCGCGGCTACACCTCCGCGCAGGATGCGCCGCCGGTGTGGATGCTGGCTGCCTCCACGCCGCCGCCGTCGCCGCGTCCGGGCGGCCTGGTCCTGCGCTGGTGCGAGACGCGCCTGGCGCGGCAGCCGCTGCTGGCGGGCCTGAAGCACTGCAATCGGCTGGAACAGATCATGGCCCGCGCCGAGTGGTGCGATCCGGACATCGACGAAGGCCTGATGCTGGACACCGGGGGCGACGTGATCTCCGCGACTGCGGCCAACCTGTTCGTGCTTCGCGAGGGACGCTGGTGGACGCCGCCGCTGGACCAGTGCGGCATCGCCGGGGTCTGCCGCAGTTGGGCGCTTCGCGCTTTCGCCGCTGGCGAACGTCGTCTCAGCGCGGACGATGTCGAAACCGCCGACGCGGTGGTTCTGTGCAACGCGGTGCGCGGTATCCTGCCGGTGGCCCGGCTGGGCGACCGTGCGTGGTCGCCGCATCCCGCGGTCGCCGATGCGCGCAGGCGGCTCGCCGCCGCGCATCCCGCTTTCGACAACATCCCGAATAACGTCGCCAGGAACGAGGACGCCCCGTGAGTCGAGCTCCCAGGAAAAAATCCCGCCTCGGCGTACTCGCGCTGCTGTTGTTGACGCTGATCGTGATCGCGACAGGCGTGCTCGGCGTGGTGGCGTATCAGCGGTTCCTCGGTTTCGCCGACGCCGCCATCGCCGGGATCGAGCCGGGCGACAGCGTGATGGTCGCGCCCGGCGATTCGCTGCCGAAGGTGCTGCGCAAACTGGGCGAACTCGGCATCGAGACCCGCGACCTCGAATGGCGCGCGCTGGCCAAGCAGATGGGCGCCGCCGGCAAGATCCAGATCGGCGAATACGCGCTGGAACCCGGCATGACCCCGCGCGATCTGCTGTCGCGGATGCGCGACGGCAAGGTCATGAATTATCGCTTCACCATCGTCGAAGGCTGGAACATCCGCGAACTGCGCGCGGCATTGGCGAAGGCCACGCCCTTGAAGCAGACGGCCGCCGATCTCGACAACGCGGCGCTGATGCGCGCGCTCGGCCTGGGCGCGCAGCATCCGGAAGGCCGCTTCCTGCCCGAGACGTATCTCTACACCCGCAACGACAGCGACCTGGACGTACTCAAGCGCGCGGCCACGGCGATGGAGCAGGCGCTGACCGAAGCCTGGGACGGTCGCGACAAGGATCTCCCGCTGAAGACGCCTTACGAGATGTTGATCCTCGCGTCCATCGTCGAGAAGGAAACCGGCATCGCCAGCGAACGCCCGCAGATCGCCGGCCTGTTCCTGCGCCGCCTGAAGGTGCCGATGCGGCTGGAAACGGATCCCACCGTCATCTACGGCATGGGCAGCGCCTACACCGGCAACATCCGCAGGACCGATCTGCGCACCGATACGCCCTACAACACCTACACCCGCGACGGCCTGCCCCCCACGCCCATCGCCATGCCCGGTCGCGACGCGCTGCAGGCCACCGCGCATCCGGCGCCCGGCGACGCGCTGTTCTTCGTCGCCGTGGGAGACGGCAGCGGCCGCCATGTGTTCTCGAAGACCTATGCCGAGCACCAGGTCGCGGTGGTGGAATACGTCAAGCGCTACCGTGAACAGCGCGCTGCGGAGCGGGCCGCCGCCGAACCCCAGGCGCGCGCGCAATGACCGAAGTCGCCGCCAGCAACGGACTCGAGCGCCATCCGCATTTCGTCTCGCTGGAAGGCGGCGAGGGTGCGGGCAAGACCACCGTGCTCAACGCGCTGCGCGATGCGCTGCAGCAGGCGGGGCACGACGTCGTATCCACGCGCGAGCCGGGCGGCACGCCGCTGGCCGAACAGATCCGCGACCTGCTACTCAACGTGGCCGTCGATGGCGTGCAGCACGAGCCGCCCACCGCCGAAACCGAACTGCTGCTGATGTTCGCCGCGCGCGCGCAGCACGTGCGCGAAACCATCCGCCCTGCGCTGGAACGCGGCGCCTGGGTGATCAGCGACCGCTTCACGGATTCCAGCTACGCCTATCAGGGCGGCGGCCGCGGCATCGATTCGGCATTCATCGCCGAACTCGAACAGCGCGTGGTCGGCCTCCAGCCCGGTCTGACGTTGTTGCTGGATCTCGGTGTTGCTCAGGGTCGCGAACGCACCCGCGGCCGCGATCTGGCATTCGGCGGCCAGGGCCCGGACCGCATCGAACGCGAGCGCGACGATTTCTTCGAGAACGTGCGTCGCGCTTTTCTGGACCGCGCGCGCGCTTCGCCCGATCGCGTGCGCGTGATCGACGCCACTCAGCGCGCATCCGAAGTCGCCGCCGACGCCGTCGCCATCCTGCGCATGTTCATCGCGCGTGGCGGGTTCTGATGGATCTGCGCGTGTCGAACGATGTGTCTGCCCTGCTGTTTCCCCCTTTGAAAAAGGGGGGCAGGGGGGATTTGCTGTTGGTGTTCGCCAAAGCAGAGCAACAGCAAATCCCCCCGTCGATCGCTTCGCGATCGCCGACCCCCTTTTTCAAAGGGGGCGAAAGCAAAACATTGCCGTCCGAGGTTGCCGACATGGCTGACGTGGCGAATACAGCAATCCCGAATGTTTCAGCGACGGTAATGGCCGTGACGGCAACGGCAGTCGAGGCCGAAGTCGAAGTCGAAGTCGAAGTCGAAGTCGAAGTCGAAGTCGAAGTCGAAGTCGAAGTCGAAGTCGAAGTCGAAGTCGAAGTCGAAGTCGAAGTCGAAGTCGAAGTCGAAGTGGCGACGATGACCAACATCACCGCGCTGTACCCCCCTTTGAAAAAGGGGGGCAGGGGGGATTTGCTGTTGCTGTTCGGGAAAGTAAAGCACCAGCAAATCCCCCCGCTGATCGCTTCGCGATCGCCGACCCCCTTTTTCAAAGGGGGCGAAAGCAAAGCATTGCCGTCCGAGGTTGCCGACATGGCTGACGTGGCGAATACAGCAATCCCGAATGTTTCAGCGGCGGTAATGGCCGTGACGGCAACGGCAGTCGAGGCCGAAGTCGAAGTCGAAGTGGCGACGATGACCAGCATCACCGCGCTGTACCCCCCTTTGAAAAAGGGGGGCAGGGGGGATTTGCTGTTGCTGTTCGGGAAAGCAGAGCAAAAGCAAATCCCCCCGTCGATCGCTTCGCGATCGCCGACCCCCTTTTTCAAAGGGGGTCACTGCAATCATGATCGTGCTGAATTTTCGGGATCGCACCCATGAGCCTCCAACTGCCCGCGTTCGCGCCCTGGCAGCAGCGCATGTATGCGCAGACCACCTCCGCGCTCGACAGCGGTCGCCTGGGCCACGGGCTGCTGTTCTGCGGCCCCGCGCAGTTGGGCAAGCGCCTGCTCGCGGAGCGTCTCGCCCAGCGCATGCTCTGTACCCGGCGCGACAGCGCGGGCGAACCCTGCGGCCAGTGCCGCAGCTGCCAGTTGTTCGAGAACCGCTACCAGCGCGATTCGCCCGAACTGCGCCCCGATGGACGCCTTGCGCATCCGTTCGGCCACTCCGGCCATCCCGACCTGACCTTCGTCGGCTACGAATGGAACGACAAGGCGCGTCCGCCGCGGCTGCGCACCGAGCTGGTGATCGAACAGATCCGCCAGATCTCCGAAAAACTCGCGCTCACCCCGCAGTACGGCGGCGCGCAGATCGTGATTCTCGATCCCGCCGACGCCATCAACCACGCCGCCTGCAACGCGCTGCTGAAAACCCTGGAAGAGCCGCAGCCCGGCCGCTATCTCTGGCTGATCAGCGCCCAGCCCGCGCGCCTGCCGGCGACCATCCGCAGCCGCTGCCAGCGGATCGAATTCCGCCTGCCGCCGGCCGACGAAGCCCTGGCCTGGCTGCTGGTGCAGGGTCACGCCGACCCCGTCGCGCATGAAGCGCTCACCGCTGCCCGCGGCCATCCCGGCCTGGCCGACCGCTGGCTGCGCGACGGCGGCCTGGATCTGCGCCGCGATATCGCGGCCGACCTGCAGGCCATCGGCCGCGGCGAACGTTCCGCGCTGGAAACCGCGAAACGCTGGGCCGACGCCGAAGATCTCGACCAGCGCCTGCGCCACGCCGCCGATCTGGCCCTGGCCGAAGCCGGGCGCTTGACCGATCCGATCAGAATCCGCACCCTCGCCACATGGTTCGACGCGGCCAACCGCACCCGCGACCTGCTGCGGACCACGGTCCGCGCCGACCTGGCTTTGGCCGAATTGCTCGCGCAGTGGCGCGGCCCGGGCAAACCGGCGGGCGGGGCGTCTCAGAAAGCTTCTGGAGTAAGACGATGAACGTGAAAGCGGCAGGCGGCGCCCGTCAGGGCATCCTCTCCCTCGCGGTGAAGGACAAGAACGCCCTGTTCCAGGCGTACATGCCCTACATCAAACAGGGCGGCGTGTTCGTGCCCACCCCCAAGCGTTATTTCATCGGCGACGAAGTCTTCCTGCTGATGACCCTGCCCGAATCCCCCGAACGCCTGCCCGTCGCCGGCAAGGTCGCATGGGTCACGCCGTCCGGCGCCCAGGGCAACCGCGTCGCTGGCATCGGCGTGCAGTTCGCCGACACGCCCGAAGGCGAAGCGGTGAAGAACAAGATCGAAGCGATCCTCGCGGGCATCCTCAATTCGGATAAAGCGACGCATACGATGTAGTCGCGCTGCCGGGAATCTGCTCATGCCGCTTGGAGACATTGCTGGTGAGGCGCTCGGCGGGGTATTCCGTTTCATCGGAAGACTTCTGTTCGAGGTCGTGGTGGAGTTGTTGATCCAGGGAGCGGGTTACGTGATCCTTCGGACCGTCCGGCCGAAGTCCGAGCCCGGTGAAACGGCCTGTACTCTGGTCGGCCTGGTTTTCTGGGCTGCCGTGATCGTATTGGGCTGGCTGGTCTATCGGCAGTCCACTGCGGCCTGACCATTCCTCCGGGCCGAACCCGCTTCGCGGGCCGGTTCGATGCATGCGATCCAGGCGCCAGCCACCGCTCGCCCCCCTTCCAACGCCCGCCCCCTTTCAACGCCCGCCCCTTTCAACGCTCGCCCCCTTTCAACGCTCGCCCCCTTTGAAAAAGGGGGCCGCTGATCGCGCAGCGATCAGCGGGGGGATTTGCTCTTGGCGCGATACCAGCAATGCCGAGCTGCTTTTGCTGAGGGCGGCAGCAGATCCCTCCCCGGGCTAAGCGCGCGTTCGGGATGACAGAGATTGGGATGACATCGTTTGGGTTGAGGCTATGATGCTGCGCTCGCGCGCTGCTGGCGCCCACGCTATCGACGAACGCCACGATGCCGCCAAAACCCTATTCCCCCAGCTGCGAACGCAACCGCGAACCGATCCTGTCGGTATTGCGCGAACACTTCGCAGATCGTCGCGATGTGCTGGAGATCGGCAGCGGCACCGGGCAGCATGCGGTGCATTTCGCGGCGGCGATGCCGTGGCTGCGCTGGCAGTCTTCGGATCATGTCGATCATCTGCCGGGCATTCGTCTGTGGCTCGACGAAGCCGCGTTGCCGAATACCCCGGAGCCATTCGCACTGCAGGCAGTGCTGGAACCGGTACCCGGCTTCGTGCCGCCGCCGTCGCATCGTTACGACGCGGTGTTCACGGCCAACACCCTGCACATCATGGGTTGGCCCGAAGTGGAGGCCTGCTTCGCCGGGCTGGCGACGGCGCTCGCCGATGATGCCGTGCTGGCTGTCTACGGCCCGTTCAATCGCGACGGCGCGTTCAGCAGCGACAGCAACCGCGAGTTCGACGCTTGGCTGAAAGCGCGCGACCCGCGTTCGGGCATTCGCGATTTCGAGGCGGTGAATGCCCTGGCCGAAGCCATTGGCCTGCAGCTGATCGCGGACATCGCGATGCCGGCGAACAACCGAACCCTGGTCTGGCGGCGGTGCGCGCGGCCCTGATAGCTGGCGGATGCGAGATGGCGTTTCGCGCAGAAGCCAGATCGCCCCGCCCGGAAGACCTGCTTTTCGACGCGGCTCCAGCGCCTCTGTGCGGGCCATTGCGGTATTTTCCGGGACGAAGTCGGGCCGTTTTCGACGTTTTGCCCTGAAATCATGGGGTTCCGGCCTTCCGGAGCCGCGCGCGCGGCGCCAGACTCAGGCCGACGTCGCCGCAATGGCGGCGCCATTGGACTTCGATTGACCATCAGACAAGGAGCAAGCGATGAAGCGTTTCGTTTTGTTGATGTTGTTGGCGCTGGGATGCGTTTCGACGGCCCAGGCCGTGCCGTGGTGCTGGAAGGGCACGGTCAAGCAGGTCGGTCCGAACCAGTATCTGAGCCCGGTGCAGTTGAACAACTGGTGGGTCGCCAACGGCGTCCCGGTCGGTGTGAGCAATCCGCACTATTACGTGGCGTTCCACGCCTCGCATCAGACCTGTCAGGTCTATGCAGGCTGGTCAGGTCCGACCTACGGTGTTCCGGGCGCGGGTCAGGTGTACGCGAGCGTGTACGCGCCCAGCACGTACACCAGCACGTTGAACGGTTACACGATTTCGCAGGGACTGTGGTTCAAGTGCATGAAGTGCTATCCGATTCTGGAAGCCGAGCCCTATCCGGATCCGATCGACAAGTAATCGCATCATCGTCGACCGGAATGCGAACCACGGACACGAACACGGCGGGTTTCCCCGCCGTGTTTTTTGTGACCGATCGGCTGCGGATCAGGCTTCGACTTCGTCCTTGTACGCATCCACCGGGATGCACGCGCACATCACGTTCTTGTCGCCGTAGACGTTGTCGACGCGCGCCACCGGCGGCCAGTATTTCTGCAGCCTGAGCGTCGGCAGCGGGAACGCTGCCAGCTCGCGTGGATAGGCGTGCGTCCACTCGCTGCCCGCAACCGCGCTGGCAGTATGCGGCGCGTGTTTCAGCGGGTTGTCCTCGCGATCGAGGCGGCCGTCTTCGATCGCGCGGATCTCGTCGCGGATCTGGATCATCGCGTCGATGAAGCGGTCGAGTTCGTGCTGCGATTCGCTCTCGGTCGGCTCCACCATCAGCGTGCCGGCGACCGGGAAACTCAGGGTCGGGGCGTGGAAGCCGAAGTCGATCAGGCGCTTGGCCACGTCTTCTGCGCTGATGCCGGTGCTGTCCTTCAGCGGACGCAGGTCGAGAATGCATTCGTGCGCGACCAGGCCGTTGCGGCCTGTGTAGAGCGTGTCGTAATGCGGGGCGAGACGCTTCGCGATGTAGTTGGCGTTGAGCAGTGCGACCTGGGTCGCTTTGCGCAGGCCCTGGGTGCCCATCATGGTGATGTACATCCAGCTGATCGGCAGGATGCTGGCGCTGCCGAACGAGGCTGCGGACACCATGCCGACCTTGCCTTCGCCGTCGAAGGTCTTCGGCAGGAACGGCGCGAGATGCGCTTTCACCGCGCACGGGCCGACGCCCGGGCCGCCGCCGCCGTGCGGGATGCAGAAGGTCTTGTGCAGGTTGAGGTGCGACACGTCCGAGCCCCATTTGCCGGGCTTGGCCACGCCGACCAGCGCATTCATGTTGGCGCCGTCGGTATACACCTGGCCGCCGTGCTGATGAACGATGTCGCAGATCGCGACGATGTCTTCCTCGAACACGCCGTGCGTGGACGGGTAGGTGATCATCAGCGCGGCGAGGCGGCTGCTGTACTTCTCGGCGTTGTGGCGGATGTCGTCCAGATCGACGTTGCCGTTGCCGTCGCACTTGGTGACGACGACGGTCATGCCGCACATCTGCGCCGAAGCCGGATTGGTGCCGTGCGCGGATTCCGGGATCAGGCAGATGTCGCGATGCGCGTCGCCGCGCGACTGGTGATAGGCGCGGATCGCCAGCAGGCCAGCGTATTCGCCCTGCGCGCCGGAGTTCGGCTGCAGGCTCACCGCGTCGTAGCCGGTGCATTCCACCAGCATCGCTTCCAGTTCGTCGATCAACTGCGTGTAGCCGGTGGTCTGTTCGGCCGGCGCCAGCGGGTGCAGGTTGCCGAACTCCGGCCATGTCACCGGGATCATCTCGGCGGTGGCGTTGAGCTTCATGGTGCAGCTGCCCAGCGGGATCATGGTCCGGTCCATCGCCAGATCCTTGTCCGACAGCGCGCGCATGTAGCGCAGCAGCTCGTGTTCGCTGTGGTGGGTGTTGAACACCGGATGCGACAGGAACGCCGATGTGCGCAGCAGCGCAGCGGGCAGGGCGTCGGCGGTGTCCGCATCCATTGCGTCGATATCGCCCGCGTCGGCGCCGAACAGCGCGGCGAGCGCGGCCACGTCCTCGCGGGTGGTGGTTTCGTCGAGGCTGATGCCGACGCTGTTCGCATCGATCGGCCGCAGATTGAGCTGCGCGGCTTTCGCCTTGGCGTGGATCGCAGCGGCATCGATGCCGGTGACGTGCAGCGTATCGAAGAAATCGCTGCCGACCGCAACGCCGGCCTTGCGCAGCGCGGCGGCGAGGATTGCGGCCAGGCGATGGGTGCGGCGGGCGATGCGGGTCAGACCTTCGGCGCCGTGGTAGACGGCGTACATACTGGCCATCACCGCCAGCAGCACCTGCGCGGTGCAGATGTTCGACGTGGCCTTCTCGCGGCGGATGTGCTGCTCGCGGGTCTGCAGGGTGAGGCGATATGCGGGCTTGCCTTCGGCGTCGATGGACACGCCGATCAGGCGGCCCGGCATGCTGCGCTTGTAGGCGTCGCGGCAGGCCATGAACGCAGCGTGCGGGCCGCCGAAGCCGAACGGCACGCCGAAGCGCTGGCTGTTGCCCACGACGATGTCGGCGCCCCATTCGCCGGGCGCGGCGATCAGGGTCAGCGCGAGCAGATCGGTCGCGACCGCGACCAGGCCGTTGCGCGCATGCACGGCGTCGGCGAGGGCTTTGTAATCGCCGATGCCGCCGAAGGTGTCGGGGTATTGCAGCAGCACGCCGAAACAGTCGACGGTATGCGCGTCGGCATCGTCGCCGATCAGCAGTTCGATGCCCATCGGTTCGGCGCGCGTGCGCAGCACTTCGATGGTCTGCGGATGCACGCCGTTCGATACGTAAAACAGGTTCGACTTCGACTTGGCCGAACGTTTCGCCAGCGTCATCGCTTCGGCGGCGGCGGTGCCTTCGTCCAGCAGCGACGCGTTGGCGATCTCCATGCCGGTGAGGTCGGCGCACATGGTCTGGAAGTTGATCAGCGCTTCCATGCGGCCCTGCGAGATCTCCGCCTGGTACGGCGTGTAGGCCGTGTACCACGCCGGGTTTTCGAGGATGTTGCGCAGGATGACGTTCGGCGTGTGGGTGCCGTAATAGCCCTGGCCGATGAAACTGCGGAACACCTGGTTCTTGTCGGCGATGGCGCGGATCTTGGCCAGCGCTTCGACTTCGGTGATCGCCTCGGGCAGCGCCAGCGGCGCTGCGGATTTGATGCTGGCCGGCACGATGGCGTCGGTCATCGCGTCCAGCGAGTCGTGGCCGATCGCGCGCAGCATGTGATCGATCTCGGCGTCGTTGGGGCCGATGTGGCGTTCGAGGAAGGCGGAATGGTGTTCGAGATCGCGCAGGGAGGCGCGGGGCCTCTGAGTCTTGGACACGGGAGTCGTCATGAGGGCGTCGTCTGGCGGAGGGAGGGGCGTTCACGCCCACCGGCCATGGCCGGCGAACGTTCGCGGGCTCGCGACTCGCGTCGCCAGAAACCCCGCTCACCCCTCTGTCCTTCTGCCTGAGAGTTTGAATCGCCGGGACCGTGATTCCGTGGTCCGGCGATCTTGCCCCTTCGGCGCCGACGCGGCCCGGCATGTCTGCGATGGGCGGCCGATCTCTCCAGAGTGCTGTACACGCGGCGGTATCAGGCCTGAGCGATTCCGGGCGAATTGCGCCTTCGGCAGCGACCTCGATGACCCGGGCCGCTTCTCCCACCGTGCCGCCGCAGTATAACGGGCGCCGCTCGGTGCCGTCTGCACGCTCCCGGTCTGCACGGTCCCGGCCGGTGTCGGCACGGGTGTGCCCGGGGCCGCGTTACCATGATACGATGAATGCATCGCGCGGCTCGACATCACGGGCGGAATCCCGATCACGACACGCTTCCCGGCCCGCGCGGGCGACGGTAGCGGCCGATCCCGCGACCGATCCGGCGACGGCGCCATGACGACGACGCCCTCGCGCGCACGGCTGGCGCTGATACTCGGCGGACTGGGGATGATCGGGCCGTTTTCGATCGACACCATGTTCCCGGCGTTCCCGCAGATCGGCGAACAGTTCGCGGCCGACAAGGTGGCGCTGCAGCAGACGATCAGCGCGTATCTGTTCGCCTATGCCTTGATGAGCCTGGTGCATGGGCCGCTGTCGGATGCCATTGGCCGGCGCCGGGTGATCCTCGGCGGCCTGACGGTGTTCGCGCTGGCGTCGATCGGCTGCGCCTTGGCCACCAGCCTGCCGACGCTGCTGGCGTTCCGCGCATTGCAGGGCATGTCCGCGGGCGTGGGCCTGATCGTCGGCCGCGCGGTGATCCGTGATGTGTACCAGGGCCAGTACGCGCAGAAACTGATGAGTCAGGTGTCGATGATCTTCGGCATCGCGCCGGCGGTGGCGCCGATCATCGGCGGCTGGATCCTGGGCTGGGAACGCTGGCCGGCGATCTTCTGGTTCCTGGTGCTGTTCGCGGTGCTGCTATTGATCGCCACCTGGATCTCACTGCCGGAAACCCATCCGCCGGAGGCGCGGTTCCGTCCGTCGCCGAAGCAACTGCTGCGCAATCACGCTTACATCCTGCTCAACGGCCGCTTTCAGCGTTTCGCGATAGCCGGCGGCTTCAATTTCGCGGCATTGTTCCTCTACATCGCGTCGGCCCCTGCATTCGTGCTGGATCACCTGAAACTGCAGCAGGACCAGTTCGGCTGGTTCTTCGTGCCCACCATCGCCGGCATGGTGGTCGGATCGTTCGTGTCCGGCCGCGCGGCGGGGCGGGTCAGCGGCACGCGGCTCGCGGGTACGGGCTTCGCGATCTGCGGCTTCGCCGCGGTCATCAACATCGCCTACAACCTGTGGGTGCCGCAGCCGTCGATGCCGTGGGCGGTGGTGCCGATGGCGATCAACTCCCTGGGCATTGCGCTGGTGTTTCCGATCCTCACCCTCGCGATCCTCGACATGTACCCGCGCCAGCGCGGTGCGGCGTCGTCGCTGCAGGCCTTCACCAGCCTGATCCTGCAATCGACCGTCGCCGGCGTGTTCTCGCCGCTGCTCAGCCACGACACGCTGTGGCTGGCGTTGGGCGCTGCGTTCTGCACGCTGGTCGGTTTCCTGTTCTGGTGGTGGGAAGTCACGCATACGCGGCTGCCGCCGGAACCGGAGTCGGAGTCGATGCCCGTGGAGACGCCGACGTTGTAACGCCTGATTGCGCTTACGCCGTGGTTTTGAGGCGCTTTGTACGGAACGGAACGCCCACCAGCAATGCGATCGAACCGGTGATGAGCAACGAGAATGAAAACGCAGTCAGTATTGGGAACGCAATTACTGTGAATGGATACGAGTCGTCGAATTGCAACCACCCGATGCCTTGGAATAAGGCGGTCGCGGCAAGTGCTGAGGTGAATGAAGCCTTGAAATAATCGCGTATCCGCCAGTGCGCGATTACCGCGCACGACACGGACACAGCAGAGAGAATCACGAAATCGATGATGATTGTGCTTTCTTCAGACATGTTCGCTCCGGTCATCAGTCTCGCTTCCATAGCCAACGCAGCGGCAATCCCGCGATCACCAGCACCGCGCCCCACGCCAGTGCATTCGCGCCGGTGCCGATCAGCGCATACACGCTGTACAGCAGCGCCAGCGCAGCGACCACGCTGCCGTGGCTGCCGAGTTTCAGCCACGCCGCACTGCTGAAGACGTAAGGCAGCAGCGTGGCGGCGGTGGAGAGCAGGATCGAGAACGTGAAGACCTTCACCAGCGAATCGGTGTAATTCGCGATCACCAGCAGGCTCGCCAATACGGTGCTGGCAAGCACGCCGACGCGCGGCGTCCCCTGTGCGTCCAGCGCGGCGAACGCTTTCGGAAACAGGCCGTCGTTCGCGGCCGCCATCGGCAACTGCGCCGACAACAGCACCCAGCCGTTGAGCGCGCCGAAGCAGGAGATCGCCGCGACCGCTGCGATGCCGATGGCCGCGGCCGGGCCCCACAGTGCTTTCGCGGCGTCGGCCATGGGCGCGGTGGAGGTCATCGCAACTTCGGGCGGGACCAGACCCAGCACCGCGGTGCAGACGAGGATCGTGGCGATGCCGGCCAGCAACGTGCCGATGAGCGTCGCGCGCGGAATCGTGCGTTCGGCGTCATGGATCGCACCGGCGGGCACTGTAGCGGCTTCCAGCCCGAGGAATGCCCACAACGTCAGCGCGACGGTCATGTGCAGCGCGCCCAGGCGTGTGGCGGGCGCGTCGGCTTGAGCGGCTGCGGCGATCGCTTCTGCTTCGCCGGCGAGCAGCGAGCTGTCGAGCCACCAGATCGCGATCCCGCCGAACAGCAGCAGCGGCAGCAGCTTCAGGACGGTGGTGACGATCTGCAGGCGACCGGCTTCGCGGATGCCGATCAGATTGATCGCGGCGCAGATCCACAGCGCCGCCAGCGCACAGGCCGCGCCGCGGAACGGCGTGGCCACGAGTCCGGGAAACAGGCTACCCAGACTGCCGGCGAACGCGACCGCAATCGCCGCATTCGCGCACCAGATCGAAATCCAGTAACTCCACGCGATGACGAAACCGGTGGTGTCGCCGAAGGCCTCGCGCGCGTAGGCGTAAGGCCCGCCGGCCTGCGCGCCGCGCGCGGCCAACCGCGAGAACGTGAGTGCCAGCAGCAATGCGCCGCAGAGCGTGATCGCCCAGCCGTACAGACTCAGCCAGCCGTAAGGCGCCAGCGACGCCGGCAGCAGGAACACGCCGCTGCCCACCATGCTGCCCGCGACCAGCGCGATGGCCGACCACAGGCCGAGCGGCCGCGGCGTTGGGGTCACCTGCGGAGCCGCGAATCACTCCGGTCGATGGTGCCGGTTCGTCCCGTGCCGGCAGGTGCGGATGCCGCAGGCGCGGACGACGCGGCCGCCGGTTTGGCCGCCGCCCTCGGCCGCACGATCGGACGCGCGCCCTCCGCGGCTTCGGGCTGCGGTTCGAGATACGTCTTCATGCTGGCGAAATCCACATCGAGTCGCGAGTAGTAGTCGCGGTTCTGCGTATTGGCCAGCGAGCCGGTATTGCTGCAGGACGCGTTGCCGCCGTACAGCCCGCCGCGCAGCGCATAACCGCGCGGCCCGAGGGTGAACAGGCCCGAGCCGCTGCTGCCGCCTTCCGTGGTGCCGGCAAGCCAGCCCACGGTGATGTTGTCGCCATCCTTGGTGATCGCCTGGCCGCCGGATACTTTCTTGGAGTCGCCGCGCGGGTGATGGATCGCCAGCACGCTGCTGCCGTCGGCGACCGGCGCCGCGTTCCAGCCTGCGAAATACGCATTCACGGGCGGCGCATTATTCAGGCGCACCAGCATGCCGTCGGTGAGGTGATTCGAATACAGATAGGTCGCACCGCCGCTGATCTGGGTGCTGGGTGCGGAGGTGAGATTGCCGCAGGCGGTCGCGTCGTAATTCCAGATGGTGTTCAGGGTGTTGGCGACCGTCTGCATCTGGGTCGGCACCGGCGCGACGTTGGTGTTGCTGGAGAAACAGTGGTTCGCAGCGTGGAAATAGGGGGTCTGCGTCACCGGCACGGTGTCCGCCAGCAGGGTGCCGGTGCAGATGTAGGTGCTGGAACCGATGACGAAGCGCATGTGCGCGACGGCATTCCTGGCGTCGACGAAGGCCTGGCCCAGTTCGTTGACGCGGCAGACCGTGTCGACGTTGCAGCTGCCGGATTCGCCGATCTTCTCGATGATCTTGTAGGTGTTGCGGCTGTCGGCGATGAGGTGCGACAGCACGGGGGCCTCCAGCCGCACCGCGAACGCAGGCACGCCGCGCGGACGGAAGATCTCGATGATCTGGGTATCGCCGTCGGTATTCGGCGTCCAGAACAGGCCGTTGGAGCCCGGCAGGCGTTTGGCTTCAGCGCCGGTCATCTTCGCCACCACTTCCGACGGACGCGCCGACCCGCCGAAGCGCAGTTCGGCGCGGCTGTCCAGGCGGCTCACGTCCAGCCCGACGCGCAGCGCGAGCGCGTCCATCGAACGGATTTCGACCCTGGCGACGAAGCCGCCAGCAATGGGCCGCCAGGTCAGCGCCGACAGCCGGCGCTGCAGGCCTTCCTGTGACGCTTCGCGGCCGATGCCGATCTGGGTGGCCTTCAGGCCTGGCGCCTGGTTCTTGCGCTGCAGGTCCAGCAGACGCGACGTCGCCATTTCGCGGTACTGCAGCTTCGCGACGTTCGCGGCCGGATAGGCGGCCGCGCGCCAGTTCAGGGCCGGCGCAGGGGCGGTCGTGCTGGGCTCGCCTGCGGCCTGTCCAGCCGGTGCAGCAGCGAGCGTCCGGCCGGAAGCGATCAGCGCGGGCGCGGCCAGCGCCAGCATGAGGGCGATGCAAAGTCGGGTGTTCTGCATGATGTTCTTCGCTGTCTTGATTGATGGGCGATGAGAGGCGGCGATGGCGCTATCCGTGGCGGCCGTCCTCAAGAATACCGATTATGCGTCGCGATACGTGCGGCGCAACAGCTCGTGAAAATGATGCACCGCATTCTCGCGCAGCGGATTGAGACGGCCGGCCTCGTACGAACCGGACGCCAGCCCGCGCTGCACGTCCTCGCAGATGGTGATGTCCTCGTCTTGGACCACGTCGCTGAAGGACAGATCCGCCTCCCGGCGCGCGCGGCCGGCCTCGGAATCGTCCGGCGCGTAGTAGAAATCGAATTCCACCCGGCAACGGTCCGCGCCCTTGGGGACGATGCGGTTGGTTTGCAGCCGCCCGGGCAGGATGTTCAGCATCGTATTCGGCCACAGCCAGTAATACAGCGCGTCGCCGCTGCCGTAGAGGCCTTCGCCGCTTTCTAGTGGACTGAACTGGAACGAATACCACTCCGCGGTTTCGGTCACGTAGCTGCGGTAATCCAGCAGCCGGTTCAGCTCCGGATGGATATGCGGGACGTGGTAGCCCTCCAGATAATTGTCGACATACACCTTCCAGTTGCAGGCGATGTCGTAGCCCACGCGATGGTGATGGCCGTAAGTATCGAGCCGGCGATCCGAGCCGATGCGCGCATCGATGCCGGCGACTAAGGCCTCGAACGGCGGCGCCCGCGCCTCGTCCACCGCCGCGAACACCATCCCCTGCCACACCCGCACCGCCAACTGCGGCAGACGGATGTCGTTCACCTCGAAATCGGTCGCCTCCGCCATTTCGGTCGCGTTGCGCAACTGACCATCGAGCGCGTACGTCCACCCGTGATACCGGCAGCGCAGCGACTTCGCCGCCAACCCGTCGCACTGCGCCAGCGGCCCCGCGCGATGCCGGCACACGTTGTGCATCACCCGGATCACCTCGTCCGCCCCGCGCACCGCAATCACCGGCAGCCCGCCCAGATCGGCCACCGCGTGATCCCCGGCATTCCGCAGCTGGCAGACGTGCGCGACCAACTGCCAGCCGCGATCGAAGATCAGTTTGCGGTCGAGCGCGATGAACGACGCATCAGTGTAGAAGCATGCATGCAATGCCAGCGCTCGCTCCAAGGACTGGGAAGCGCAGTTGGCGGAGTGGTCGGGTGTGGTCATTCTCCGAGTATCGCGCAGGCAGGCGGGATGCTGCCAGCTTCGGCGGTCATGTGTTCCGGCCGCCGGCCATCTCAATCAGGCGTTCCGCGTAATTCCGCCTGAGCGCGTGCGAACAGAACCGCGACTGCGGCCGCCTTCAGCTCCCGCCCGAGCGCGCGCCGTATGGTCAGCGCGAACACATCGCCGACAGCGAGGTCGTACAGCTCGTCGGCGTCGATCCGCGTGCTGCCATGGTCCAGCCGCAAACGGTTTCCCAGCTTGCGCTGGCAACCGGCCAGCACTTCTAGGTCAACGTCGTCCAGACCCAGATCCGCGTTCAGCGACTGTCCCGGGCGCAATCGTTTGGCGACCGCGCCCGAGACCCCGGCGATGTGCAGCAGGGTCTCGCGCAGGGCTTCGGTCAGGCGTTTGTCGATGATGTCGTCCTCGTCCATGGCTCGTTCCTCCGGCGCGGGCATCAACGCTTCAACAAGGCTTCGACCGGAACGCCGAAGTAGCGCGAGAACTCGCGGGCGATCCGGTAACGCGTCGGGTGACAAGTCTCCGCGCGCTTGATCGTCGCGATCGAGATCCGGATATTTCGAACCTCGAAGAGGTTGGCCATTTCCTCCTGACTGAGCATCCGCGATTCCCGCAGCTCACGCAGCATGTCGGCGTCGAGCAGCACGGAACCTTTCTTCTTCGGATTTCCGTCGCCCGGTGGGCAGGCCGCCAAGGGAAGGGGCGAGGGCGAATGGGTCGGCAACGGATGGATGGGCATCGAACCGTCCGGCACCGACCAGATCAGGTCGCCGGATGCACCGGCATCTGCCGGGGTGAGGGGGGCAGGTGTGGCTCGGCTGCCGTCGAAGACACCATAGACGACGGACGAGGCGGAATGGGTGGTATCGGTCATGACAGGACTCCCGAGAGATGGAGAAGGCCACTTGGGTGGCCGCCGACCCCGCAGCGGACTGCTGCGGGGCGGATAGGAGGCTGTCGGAAGCGCAGTTTGGAATCTTTACGGAGTTCTTACGAATTGTAAGTTGTTGTTTTGTTTATCTGGATATGGCCGCGATGTCCGGGTGGGAACGCAACTGCGAGTCCGTCGAACGTCTGTGCCGACGAATAGTTCTCATCTATCAAATCAGGGGGGGTCGTTGCCGACGAGGGGGTCAACGCTGAATGGGGTTCCCGTAACAGTATCCATCACGATCAATTCGACTTTCTCGGCACCGGTATTGCGCTCCATTTCGAATTCGATTCGGATCATCAGAGTTCCTGAAGGGAATTCTTCTTGAATGATCCCGAATTTCTTCCAGACCTTCCCGTCAACGTAGTGAACAGAACTTACAGCGGCAGGGCTCTTGATCTTGTGGACATGGAATCGCGGGGAGTTGTTGTTGCCCATATCAAGTGAGGCCAAGGCGATGTAAAGGCATTGCTTGCGGTCTGCTTGAAACCATATCTCTGTTTCTTTCCAATCGTGAGTGACGTTGCCGGGGTTCCCCGGCGTTTCGTCGTAGTCGATGGAGACCATTGTGGCAAAATCTTTCTGGTCTTTCGGTAAGACTATCTTTACCGGCTTGGTCGAAGACGAAAATGCGTCGATGGGCTGTATACGTGCTGTGATGAGAGCCATCTCTAACCTCCGGTTTAGTATTTTTTGATTCGTCCAAAATTTATCAAGGACGGTTGTGTGCCGCAGTGGAACGGAGGTAGTTTGATCGGTGTAAGTCGTCTGTTTTGGTGCTTTTATAGAATTAATTTGGGATCAGACTATCTTGAAAATGTCTTCTGAAGGCTATCGTCTGTATTCGAGATCTTTATGGCACTTGCGACTCTTCCTATGGGGGATTTGACAACTAGAAGGCCACAGTCGTGACGCTCGGTGCGAGGCGTGACCCCAGAAGGAATTTCAGCGAATCATCTTCGGAATCATTTCCCTGGGGTCGGCGGTGTGCGCAGCAACGGCACACCGACGCAGCCTCGTATCAGGCAAGGCCGCCCTCCGTCGGCGGGTCATTGCCGACCAGCGGGTCGCAATTGATCGCCTTGTTGAAGAAATCGCGATCCCTGGCGTAAACGGACAGCTTGAAGCTGGTGCGGATATCCCACGCGGGCAGACGCAGATGCAAACGCATGAAGCGGGTATGAGGCGGCACGTCGTCGGTGATCTTGTCAAGGCCCATCCAGTCGCCGCTGGCCTGCTGTTTATGCTCCACAAGAAGGATCCATTCCGGTTCGTTAGAGTCGACGCTGTGGAGATGGAATCTGGGCCGGTTGTCCGACATGGATTGCGGAGACTGGATCACGATATCGAGCACCTGCGCCTCGTTGTTGGTATGGAACCAGATCTCGCGGTGTTCCCAGCGGTAGCGCGGAATATGCGTTCCCGGAGGATGCCAGACCACAAGCCCAGTTCGTGCGTAATCGCATCGCTTCTTGGTCAATTCGTCCGTGAATCTGGCGCTGGAGAGGGTACGATCTTTGAAATCGCCGTATTGAACTGCCTCGAACGAAAACTGATTGATTATGTCGTAGGACATGTCGATTCTCCCTTCTGAACGGGTCGGTGCGATGATTGTTTCAGGATTCAACGCGCATCGGAGGCGCGGTTTCGGATCGTGTGAGTCGTTTTTCGGCCTTCCGCGAGGAATGCAGCGTCCGCTGGAATTTGCGGAGCGATGGATGCTCCGCCTCGCGTGCGTAGCAAGATCGCACCCGGAAAGGTGCGCGGAAGATCGAGAAGCTAACTTGCAAGACCTATCGGATGCTGCTTTCGAGAGCCACGAAGTCCGGGTGAGCATAACCTGAAGCGGTCAATGTCCGGATCGACGCTTCCACCTCCGTCCGGTGCCCGAGCAGCATGTTGGCGTTGACCCAGGGTGCCAGCATGTCGGGATTGCTTGTGCTGGTCGCGATCCTGCCCATCGTCGATTTCGCGGCGTTCCAATCGCCTCTTGCGTCGGCGAGTCGCCCCGCATTGCGCAGCCGTGTTCCGCGCGAGATCAGCGCGTCGGCCAGCGCTGTCCTGGCGTAGGTATCCTCAGGCTTGGCGCTCACGAGCGCACGCAGGGATTCGATTCCCGCGCTCATGTTCCGTTCGCTGTCGGAACTTGCGCTATATCTGCCTATCCTGAAGAGGATCATCGCGCTGAGTCGTCGCCACCTACTTCCGTCTTCCGCGGCCTGACCGGCTTCGGCCAAGCGCATGGCGATGCCCAGCCGGGTCGTGGCTGCGTCGGCATCGCCGCGCAGATAAGCGATGTCCGCGGCCCTCATCAGCGCATTGGCGAGACCGTGCTTCCAACTCTGATCGGACGGCTGGATTTTGGTGATGGTCGTCAATCGATCGACGGCTTCGAGATACTGCGTTTCCGCATCGTCAATGCGTCCGAGGCCGGCCGACAGGCCGGCGTTGAAATGAAGCAGGCTGGCCAACTGCTGTTCCCAGTCGATTGCATCCGGCCTCTTCCCGAGCAGGGTTTCGAGTTCTGCTATCTGTCGGGAGTAGCCGCGCGAGGCTTCCTTAATTCGACCTTCCTGCGCCTGACAACGACTTACCATTGATCTGGCCACTATCCGGTTGAACCGCCAGGAATCCGCGCCCGGCTTTTTCCGGATGGCGCGTTCCATATTTTTGATCGCGGGTTCGAGCTTCACCATCGCCGATGCGCAGTCCCTGCGCTGTTGATCGAGGTAGCCAAGATTCGCGGTCGCATACGCATTTTCCTGCCACCAATCGGGATTGTCCTGATCGATTTCCAGCAATTTTTTGGTGTACAGCAGATATCGCTCCCACTCCGCTACCGCCTCGTCGCTCTTGCCGGAAGTATTGGATTGCATCCCCAGCCAGTAAGCCGTCTGCCCGGCTTCGACGATCGCCTGCGTCGATGAAGGCGCCATTTTGATAGCGCGAAGTGCTGCCGCATCCGCACGTTCGAACAGGGTGCTTGCGGCAACGTCCTTGCTTTCGACGGACAGCACTTCGCCGCGCGTGCGTAGTGCGCGGGAATAGTTGATCAGATCTCCGGGCGACATATCCTCCACGGGCTGTCTTTCAAGAAACTCCAGGGCACGGGTACTGATGCTTTTCATCGGTGCGGTGCTGGCCGTCGGGCGCAGCTGATCGGAAAGCTCGACCAGCATGTAGCCGATGAGATCCAGTGCTTCGTTCCTGTTCCGTTCCGCAATAACGCTTGCCTGCATCGCCATGATCGCCAGCGATGTGGAGATGATCGACAGCGCCGCGAGCGCGGCGATGGCGATGCGCGAGAGAAGACGTCTCCTACTGCTCATCCGTTCCGATGCACGCAGAAGGGCGCTTTCGACTTCGCCGATGTCTTCGACGTATCGCTGTTCCACCTCGCGGGCTTCGATTAGCGGCCGTCCGGGATTTAGCAGATGGTCGTCGCGGCGCCCTTCGTCGTCCCAGCGCTTGGCCGCGTGTTGCAATCGCGCTCTTGCCTGCAGCAAACGCCGGTTGTCCTTTGTCCATTCCACAGCGCGCGGCCAGCGCCGTAGTAACGCTTCATGGACGACACTGAGAGTCGATTTTCCGTTGTGCTGATCGCGGACGAACAGGCGGGCAGCGGTGAAGGCATCAATGAGGGTGTGGGCATCGGCGTCGAAGGCATCGATGCCTGGGCTACGGCCGCTGACGGCATCGCTGTCGATCTGAATGACTATGAGGTCGGCGAGGACGGTGTCGAGGTTCTCCTGTGCATTCGCTGGCAGGGTGGCGAACACCTGTTCAGCCCGATGAGCTACAGCACCTTCCAGGCCCCCAATGTCGTTGTAAGCGTCAAAGGTGAGTTGCCGCTGATCGTTTCGACGTTCGTAAAGAGTCAGCAGGGTATGTTGCAATAGCGGCAGGGCATCAGGCTGGGACAACGCCGCGTCCCGCAACGCATCGTCGAGGCGTGTACGCGTCTCGGGGTCGGTTTCGAAGCTCAGATCGGCCTTCCATGCGGGTGAGCGGATGATTTCGCCGATTTCGCCGTAGCGCGGTGCCATCACATCGAGGTGACCATCACCGGCCTTGAGTTCTGCCAGTACCGGCAAAGCTTCGATCAATTTCAGATAGAAATCGCCGCGCGCGATCATCGTGACCATGACGTGCGGGCACGCGCACAGCGCCTGCAGCACGCGCGCGAACGCATCGCGCGCGTCCGCATCGATATCGGTCGTGGCGACAAGCGCTTCAGCGTGGTCGACCGTCAGCAACAGATGGGCATAAGGCTGTTCGGCCAGATCGCGTTCGGAGTGGCGTCGGAAGGCTTCGCTGACAAAGCCTTCGATCATGTTCGGCGTCTCGGTCAGCAGCGCCTTCAGTTGTTCCGGTGTTTGCGGCGGAAAGACCGGGCGGGCGCCGAGCGTCCAGGCTGTGAGCGCCGCTGTGAGGGGTACCAGCGGGTCGCTTCCATTGGCGGCGAGATCGCATGCGGTCACCGAGAGCGCGCGTAAGCCATCGAAGCCGTCCGGCTTGGTCAGCAACGGAATCGCTCCGGCGCGGAGGAGCGACGTTTTGCCGCAACCGCTGGCGCCGACGATCAGCACGAAGCGGCGCTGATTCTCGATCTGGACCCGCATCGCCCTGAGCAGATCCGCGACGATCCGGCTGCGCCCACAGAACACAGAGGCATGATCGGCACCGAAGGCGGATAGACCGACGTAGGGGCTGCCTTTCGTCCATCGTTCGGAGGGCACGCGTCGATAGTCTTCCGGCAAGCTCACAGGTGCGATCAGCCGATAGCCGACTTTGTTTACCGTTTCGACATAGCGCGGCTTTCGGCGGTCGTCGCCGATGTTCTTGCGGATACAGGAAATGGTTTTGCTGACCGGACTGTCGCCGTAGACAGTGCTGCCCCACACTTCGATCAACAGGCGCTCGGTACTGAGCGTTTCGCCAGCATGCTCGGCCAGCATCACCAGCACTTCCATCCATCGCGGTTCGAGCTTGATCTCCTGTCCTTCGCGCACGACGATCAGACGACCGGGAATGACCAGAAGGTCGCCGATACGGAACTGCGAACGATCCGTGAAGTCATCCATGCGCCACCTGCCGATGCGAGAAAGAAAACGCTTTCGTGCCAGCGCAACGCTGGCGACGCGTCATCGTGTTCGAAGTCGTCGGGCAAGGGGCAGTGAAGCGCCCTGATGCGGCGATGCGATATTGAAGTGATACCGAACCTGACCCAATTCCATGTCCGCCCCCTGGCAGTGGGCGCGCCTGCGCCCCATCGGTGTTCAATCGTGATCTTGCGTGTGGTGCCCAGCGTCTGGATTCGACACCGTTCCATAGCTTCCGTTGTCGCGCCATTGCCGGCGCTTGTCAAGAATGACGAAGGGCATGCCCGGACGACGTTCTGGCGTCATGGCATGCCCTTCGAGGCGAGTATCGTCAGCGCTTGCACGGGGCGGTATCGCTGACCCGCCGCAGGTCGGTCTATCTCATGCGATCGATGCGCTGCTGGGGCAAGCCGATCACTGCGTGCGAATGCTCAGGACGGATGCAGGGGGCGGCGCTTGAAGGTCGCTTCGATTGCCGGCTGCCGTGCGATAGATGCGCTCTATCGGCTGTGACGGTTTCGTGTCTCGACAGTGGGGTTCCCCTGCATTCCGCAACCGGCGAACCTGCGCGACCATGGCGGCATGGTCGGGAAATGCGGCGACGATGCCGACGAAAACACGAAGGCCCACCGGTCGGGCGGGCCTTCGTGAACGGTACTCGGCGCTGCGATGTCATCGTTGCGGCGATGGTTCGGAGCGGGTTTGTCGAGAAGTTTCGAGGCAGATCATTGCATGCCGCGTTTTTCGCTGGATCAGCCTTTATACGCGCCGACATACCATGGGCCGGCATCATCCCAGCATTGCTCCTGGACTTGGCCATTGGCCTTGGTGACATAGACGCGCAGATGGACGGCGCCGTCTGCATACCATGCCGTCGCGGATGCGCTGCTGCCATCGGTCGAAAATGCGCCGACATACCAGGCGTCCTTGTCCCAGCAGTACTCGGTGATATTTCCCCCGTTGCCGACATACACGCGGATATGGATCTGCCCGCTGTTATCGACCCAACTGGTCGCGCCCACGGTCTGTCCGGGTGCTTTCATGGCGCCGACATACCAGCTGTTGCTGTCCCAGCATTGTTCGGTGACGTTTTTTCCGTCGCTCGAATAAACGCGAAGGCTGACATTGCCCCAGCTGACAGCCGAAGTATTGAGACTGGACATGGTGTTCTCCTTGGTTGAATAAAGAATGGTTCCGTCTGTCGGGCATGCGGATCGCGTGCCCGCATTCGAATCCTGACTGGTTGCGGTAACGCGCCCGGGCGCTTCGCGAATCGGCTCCGGTGCCACTTCGATGCGCTTCAGTGGTTGGATGCCGCCGTCGGGTTGTCCATGCGGGCGATCTTCGTCACCGGCACGTCGAAGCAGCGCGCGAATTCGCGGGCGATGCGGAAACGCACCGCGCGTCCGCCTTCGGCGCGCTTGATGGTGGTGAGCGACAGTTGGATGTTGCGCCGCCAGCACTCGTCGGCGAGATCCTGCTGGCTCATCAGCCTGGCCCGGCGCAGTTGGCGGAGCAGGGCGCTGTCGAGCATCACGTGGCCGAGATGCAGGCGTTTGGCGGCGGAAGCCGCGGGCGCTTCGACGCTTCCGGCACGCGCGGTTGCGTGGAGCGATAGCGCCTCTCCGTCGCAATCGTGGAGGTGCGTGGTGCCATCCCCGGTCTGGTGGTGAGCGTGCTGGACGTATGCGAGTTCCATGGATGATCCCCGGGTTGGACGGATGAAGGCCATCGCGGTCGATGGCGGCGATGGCGTCGGGGTCTCTGTCCGTGTGCTGGCTGTATGCGATGACCGGGCATGCATCGTCGCGAGCGGTGGAAGGCAGCGGCATGGACAGAGGCGGCGCCATGGGTCGCAGCCTGCGCAATCCGCCGTTTGGATACCTTCCTGCAACCTTCCAATCGCCAAGTGGTTGATGCATAAGCTTTTGCGACGTCAGCCGCGCTGCATCCGGCTCTGCGCAAGCGAGGCCGCTCCGATACCTTCCGGGAACCTTCCGGGCGTCAAGCGATTGATCGATATGCCGATTTGCCTTGTGCCGGAGTACGCGGGGCGTCGTGCACGCCGTGGGCGTGCGGGGCTGCGGCGGGATATCGCCAACCCGGAAGGCAGGCGCTCGAAGCTGCGCCGGTGGCGGCGTATCGTTCGCCAGCCCAGACGCTGCAGCGGCTCGCGTGTGCGGAGGGCCATCGCATCCGGGTGCCGCCCGACCCGGTCGCGTCGCTGCCCCGATTCACGGCGTGATCGGGACGATCCAGTAGGGGGCGGGTTTGCCGTCCGATGGCTGATAGACATAGATCTTCACCGCATTCCCCTCAGGGAACGGGGTTGCGTACTGCACATCGCAGAGGAAGCAGTAGTTGACGCCTGCGACGATCTGGCTGGCGAATGCGAGCGGCGTGTACTTCGCGCCGAACAGCGGCTGCATGGCGGTCTCGAAGGCATCCTTGGCGATAGGCGTCAGCGTGAAGTCGAAATTCGACCAGTCGCCGACAAGCACCGGGTTCGACATGTGTGGCTCCTTGTCATTGGTTTGGGTTGCGGCGCCGGCGGTCGCAAGGCATCGCGGCAGCAGGAAGACAGCTGCGCTTCGATGTTCACGGGTTCGCGTGCCTTCGCGACTACAGCATCGCGGGTCCGGTCCCGGCGGATGGAGGCTTTGTGGGCCGGTTCCGGTGCGGATCGGGGCGCCGCGCCGCGCCTCGCGCGATGCCCGCCGAGACGAAGGCCCACCGTCATGGTGGGCCTTCAGGCATCAAAAGTTCTTGATCGGATCGTTGCTGGCCTGCGGGTCGCAGAACAGGAGCGTCGGGATCTGCTTGCCGTACTTCAATTCCACGAAAACGCCGAAGTCGATCAATTGATGGGGGTGCAGACGGATCGTCATCAGAGCGGATTGTCCATCATTGATCGGTTCGAACGCTTTGATCGGCGAATGTTTCGCCGTCACGCCCGTGGAACTGTAGTCGGTGATGACGGCCGTGGATCCATCGGTCGTCTCGTTCAGGAGTTCGATTTCGATGGTCGTCTTGCCATCGCCAAGCAGAACGAGATTGCTGGAATACGTCCCACTGTAATTGCCATGGCTTCCGGTGATGGTCAGTTGGATGCTCAGGATTTCAGGCTTGATCGGGCCGCTATTGCGAATGAATCTTGTCATGTCGGGACTTCCTGGGGTGAGGATGTATGTCGCGGCCGGACACTGCCCGGCAGCGACGGCTTCCGGAAATGCCGCTCCGGGAGCCGGGGTCTGGATCGTCGATAAGCTGGATCTTTGATCAGCTGGATCTTTGATCAGTGTTCCACAACGGGCGATGGGGTTCAGTACCTTCGTGGATTCTCTGCGGTGTTCGTTCCGGCAGCGATGTCCGGTATGGAAGCGTGGCCTTGGCCCACCAGCGCCATGAAATCCACCTCGCGATAGCCGATGCCCGCCAGCCAGGCGATCTGCGGTTCGACGCGTTCGCGAGCGCCCAGCAGAAGGTGTGCGCTGACCCACGGCACGATGACATTCGGATCCTTGGAGGTGCCGGCCATCGTTTCGAGCAGGTCGATCGCGCGTTCCCAATCGCTGCGGGCTCCGGCCGTCGACCCGATCTGCGAACGATATCGCCCCCGATGGACCAGGCCTTTCGCGAGCATGGACCTTCTGTGGATGCCGCCCTTCGCATCTTCGGCAGTGCGTTCCAGCCCGAGGATCGCCCTGTCCCATTGCGCGCCGACACCGTCTGTGCCTGGCAGGAAGCGCACGATCGACAGTCGGGCGTCCGCCTCCAGGCGTTGCAATGCCAGCGACGCATCGCCCGATGCCTTCATCTCGCGGATCAGCCTGTCGGCGATCGATGCGTGCGAGACGCGGCTGCCGGCGTCGTCGCGCATGGCGGCCATTTCGCCGGCTTCGACATGCGCGACCGCGAGATCCCGAACCCACACCTTGTTGTCGGGTTCGCGCGCGGTCACCGCCGACAATCGGGCGATGCTCTCTTCGATCTGCGCCTTCGCCTCGTCCATGCGTCCGCGGGAGACCGCGAGGCGGCTGCTGAACAGCAGCGATGTCGCAAGCCGTCGCTCCCAGACGAGCGCATCGGGCTTGCTCGCGACCAGCGTGCGCAGCATGGCGATCTGTTCGGCGTATCCGGCCGCGGCCTGCTGCAGGCGCCCTTCCGATTCGTCGCCGCTGCTGATCCACGACAGCGTGTCGGCCAGATCGTATCGCAGCGCCTCGTCGTTCGGCCTCGTCGACAGGACGCTCGCCTTGAGCCTGGCCGAACGTCTGAAATACGTCAGCGCTTCGCCGATGCGTCCCTGATCGCGGGCCACCGCGCCGAGGTTGTTGAACGCATACGAGAGTTCGATCTGCCATTCGGTGTTCTTGGGGTTCAGGCGGATCAGCTGTTCGCTGGTTCGAAGATATTCGGCCCAATGTCGGCGCGCCTCATCCAATCGGGCCTGCCGATAATGGTAATAGCCCAGCCAATACGCCGAGACGCCGAGTTCGGCGATGGCCTCTGCGGATTTCGGCGCGCGTTCCACCGCGCTGCGCGCGGCCTGGTTCGCGCGCAGGAAAGCCGACTTCGCTTCCTTGAGTTTCGCTTCTTCCATCATCACTTCGCCGACCGTGCGCAGGGCGCGGGATCGGTTGATCAGATCTTCCGTGCGCGTCTGCGCTTCGGGCTGGCGCTCCAGTTGGGCGAGCGCCTTGATGCTGATGCCGCCGAGCAGTTTGAGGTTGCCGAGTGGACGCAGTTTGTCGGCCAGATCCACCAGCATGAAGTCGGACAGCTGCAGGGCTTCCTCGCGACGGTGCTCGGCCTCGTCGCGCGCCTGCGATGCGAGCAGCGCGAGCACGCTAGAAATGATCGCGAATACCGCAAGGCTCGCGATCGCGCCTGCGCGCAGCCAGCGCTTGCGCCGATGGAGTTTGGCCGAGGCGTGCAGGAACGCGCGTTCATCGGCGTTCAGATCGTCGGGCAGCTGTCGCGCGGCGTCCAGCGCCTCCTGCAACGGCTGGCCCGGATTGAGGAGGTGGTCGACCCTGCGGCCTTCTTCCATCCAGCGTGCGGCCGCGCGATGCATGCGGGCCTTGGATTGCAGCAGGCGGCGATTGTCCTGGGTCCAGTCGCGCGCGCGCGGCCATTGCCGCAGCAAGGCCTCATGGGTCACCCGGAAGCCGGCCTGGCCGTCGCTCAATTCAGCGATGAACAGGCGGGCGCGGACGAAGGCTTCGGCGAGCGCGCCGGCGTTTTCGTCCAGCGCCGACCATGCCACGCGGCGGGCGCTGACGCTGTCGTTGTCCTGCTGCATCACGATCAGCTGCGATAGGACCGTGTGGAGGCTGCGTCTGGCCGCATCCGGCAGTGTCGCGAAGATTTCCTCGGCGCGATGCGCGAGCGCGCCTTCCATGCCGCCGATCTCGCGATAGGCTTCGAAGCGCAGTTCGCCGTCGCCGCTTCGGCGTTCGTAAAGCGCCTGCAGCGTGTGCTGCAGCAGCGGCAGCGCATCGGCGTGCGCGTTCGCCGCGTCGCGGAGCACGTCGTCGAGATGCTCCGCTGTCTGCGGATCTTCCTCGAACGTCAACCCCGCCAGCGCGGCGGGGGTGCGGATGATCTGGGCGATCTCGCCGGAACGCGGGGTGAGCACGTCGAAGTGGCCCTCGCCCAATTTCCGTTCGGCGATCTCCGGGTACGCTTCGATCAATGCGAGGTAGAAATCGCCGCGGACGATCATCGCCACCATCACCCGCGGGGATTCGCACAGATGGTGCAGCGCGCGCGAAAATGCGCTGTCCCGTTCGGGGTCGCGGGTCCGGGCCGCGACCAGCGCTTCGGCATGATCGATCAACAACAGCAGGTGCGCATGCGGTTGGTCGGCGAGTTCGCGCGATGGATGGCGGCGGAACGCTTCTTCGACACTGGCGCCGATCGATTCCGGCGACCGGCGGATCGTGGCGGCGAGATCGTCCGCCGGTCCGGGCGCGAACACGGGTCGTTCGCCGAGCGTCCATGTCGCCAGCGCTGCGGCGAGATGGGTCATGGCATCGCCGTTTTCGACGGCGGCCAGATCGCAGCGCGCGATCGACAGCGCGCGCAACCCATCGAACCCGCCGTCCTGACGCAGCAGCGGCAGCGCGCCGGCATTCAGCAACGAGGTCTTGCCGCAGCCGCTGGCGCCGACGATCAACACGAAACGCCGCTGGTTATCGAGCTGCTGGCGCATCGCGGCGAGCAGCTCCGCGATGACCCGGCTGCGCCCGAAGAAAACCCCGGCATGTTCGCCATCGAACGGACTGAGGCCGACGTAGGGGCTTGCGCCGCTCCAGGCCGAAGCCTGCACGGCGACGCGACGGTAGTCGTCCGGATAGGAGACTTTGGCGATCAGTCGATAGCCGCGTTTGCGGATGGTTTCGATGTAACGCGGCGATTTCAGGTCGTCGCCGAACACTTTGCGCAGATAGGCGATGGCCTTGTGGACCGGGTTGTCGCCGTAGAACGTGCCGCGCCAGACTTCGATCAGCAGTTGCTCGGCGCTGACGACCTCGCCCGCGTGCTCGGCCAGTGCGACCAGCACTTCCATCATCCGCGGTTCCAGCGTGGTCTCGTTGCCGTTTTCCAGCGACACGCTCAGGCATGCGGGCTGCACCAGTATCGCGCCGATGCGGAAGCGCGAATGCGAGGTACGGGTTCTGGTCCGGTCCGTATGCGGCTGCATTGGCATCCTGTCCGATGAACGAGCGCCGACGGCGTCTGCTTTGCGATACATGATAACCATCGCCGCGCGCATGCGAAGCGATCTCCGCCGCAGAAAGGTTCCGGCAATGAACGCCGCGCGGCCGAAGGCCGGCTTGCGCCGGCCTTCGATTTCGAACGGATGCGGCTTCGAGCGAACGCGGCTTCGGGCGAATGCGATCGCGGTCAGCCCTTCGCCGGAGCGACGGACGCCTGCCACCCGCAGCTCTGTCCTTCGTTCTGCTGCTTCAGCCAGGTCTGCAGGGGGGCGAAATATTCCAGCACCGCGGAGGCGTCCATCTTTTCGCCGCCGGTGAGTTCCTTCATGGTCTTCTGCCAGGGCTGGCTGGAACCCTTGCCGAGCATCGCCCAATACTTCTGTCCGGCTTCCTTGTTGCCGTAGAAGCTGCATTCGTACAACGGACCCTTGTGGCCGGCGGCGTCGCACAGGGATTTGTAGAACTGGAACTGCAGGATGTGCGAGAGGAAGTAGCGGGTGTACGGCGTATTGCCGGGGACGTGGTATTTCGCGCCCGGGTCGAAGAATTCCTCGCCGCGGGCGGTGAGCGGGGCCACGCCCTGGTACTTCGCTTTCAGTTCCCACCACGCCTTGTTGTAGGCGTCGGGTTTGATCGAGCCGTCGAACACGCCCCAGCGCCAGCGGTCGATCATCAGCCCGAAGGGCAGGAACGACACCTTGGCCAGGGCCATCCGCATCTGCGCGTTGATCAGCGCCTCGTTGCTCTGCTGCTGCGCGTCGAGCAGACCGATCGATTGCAGGTACTTCGGGGTCATGCCGAGCACGATGGTGTCGCCGATGGCCTCGTGGAAACCGTCGTGCGCGCCGGTCTGGAACAGCGGCGGCTGGTTGTTGTAGGCGAGGTAGTAATAGATGTGGCCGAGTTCGTGATAGATGGTGGTGAACTCTTCCTCGCTGGGTTTGATGCACATCTTGGTGCGCACATCGCCGTCCATGGTCATGTCCCATGCGCTGGCGTGGCAGACCACATCGCGGTCGCGCGGCTGGATGAACTGGGTCTTCTGCCAGTAGCTTTCCGGCAATTTCGGCATACCGAGCGAGACGTAATAATCCTCGGCGCGCTGGGTCATTTTCTTGGCTGTCAGCAGTTGGGCCTCGCGCTCGGCTGCGACCAGTTTCTCGGGCGTCGCGTCGCCCGCGATCTTCGCTCGTGTCGCGGAAAGATTGCTCTGTTCCCAACCCTGCAGCGCACTGTTGATGTCGAGGCTGCCGGCGCCCTGGTACGGTTCCAGAACGTCCCAGAGATTGCCCCAGTCCTGCTGCCACATGTTGCCCATCAGGTGCGCGGGCAGCATGCCGCCGCTCACCGCGCCCTTGCCTGGGCCGTACTTCGTTTGCAGCTTGGTGCGGGTATAGCAATGCAGGTCTTCGTACAGTGGCTTGACCTGGCCCCAGAGCCGGTCGGTTTCGGCCGCGATCTCGGCCGGGGTCATGTCGTAGCCCGATCGCCACATCTCGCCGGCGTCCGCGAAGCCCATTTCCTTGGCGCCTTCGTTCACCAGTTCGACGAAGCGCACGTAGTCTTTGCGCATCGGCTGGGAAATGGTGTGCCAGCCCTGCCAGGCGTCGAGCTGCGCCTGATAGTCGCGATTCTTCGCCAGCACTTCGCTGAGTTCGCCAATGTCGCGGCAGACTTTGCCGTCGCCTGTACCGGTGCAGGATTTACCGGCGCCGTAGTCGCCTTCCATCTTGCTCGCGATGCGGGTCAGTTCGGCGAGCTTCTCCGGGTCGCTGGGCGGCGGCATCGAAGTGGAGAGTTTGAGCAGCAGGATCGCGCGCGCGCTCTCGGGCGACATCTTCTGGCCTTCGAACTGCTTGGCGGCCTTGATCCATCCGTTGAGCTGACCGAGGAAACGCTCGTTCGCCTTGGCTGCGACCCGCTGGCTGTCGTCGTTGATGTAGGTGGACGACAGCCACTGCGCGGCGGTGAGGTCCGGGTAGGTCGCCTTGATTTCCTTGTTCACTCTGGCGACGAAGGCGTCGGCGTCCTTGTCCACGCTGGTGGCGGTCGCGCTGCCTTGGGTGGAGGAATCGCCCTGCTGCGCATCCTGCTTGCAGGCGCCGAGGGACAGCAGGCCGGCGCCGATGGCGAGGGCCAGTAGGGTGTTGCGATGGTTCACAAGGTATCTCCAGTGGCCTGGTGGCTATGGAAGCGGAGGCTAGAGCCCAGCCGCTGGCAGCGCAAGCCGTCCGGAGTCGCCGCCCCATATCGGCACTGCGGCATCAGGCATACAGGCCGTCGATCACCGAATATCCAGATGCATCCCAACTGTTCGGGATGGCATCGGCTTCCCAAGCGAGGAAGTCGGGATCGGCCAGCAGCGTGTCGCGATAGGCGGTGGCGGTCTCCGACATCGGTACCGAGTAGGTACGCAGGCGTGTGGCGACGGGCGTGAAGAAGGCATCGGCGATGCTGCGCTGGCCGAACAGGTAGGGACCGAGCGCGGCGTAGCGCTCGCGCAGGGTTGTCCACAGCTCCTCGATCCGGACGAGGTTGGCGCGAGTATCCTCGGGCCATTCGGGTTGTTTTTCCATACGGCGACGAATGTTCATCGACAGGTCGCGGCGTACGGCAGCGAAGCCCGAATGCATCTCGCACACGGCCGAGCGCGCCTGTGCCCGCAGCGCTGGATCGATCGGCCACAGCACGCCGGGCCCGGCCTGTTCCGCGGCCCACTCGGCGATGGCGAGACTGTCCCAGATCGTGATGCTGCCGGTCTCCAGCGCCGGCACGGTGCCGTTGGGCGACACCGCTTTCACCTCGGCGATCTGTTGTATGCCATAGCCGGGTTGGTCGAGGCGAATGATGCGTTCCTCGAACGGAATTCCGGCCCAGCGCAGGCAAAGCCATGGACGCAGCGACCAGGACGAATAGTTCTTGTAGCCGATGTAGAGCGTGTTGGGCATGGCGGGGCTCCTGGGCGGGTGAAAGAATTCGATCCGTGCGAAAGGCGAGCGAACCCGGTTCGCGGCAACGGGTTGTATCCAGGCTCAGGTCAGTGCTGCGCCAGTCGCATGCAATCCGCGCAGCTGCGGCAGGTTATGCAGGAAGTCTGCAGCATCTTCAGCATCATGTTCGAACCACGCCTTGGCCGAGCCGAGCCGGAACGAATAGCCCCAGACATCCATGTCGGCGAATGCGCGCTCGATCCCGAAGCCGGGTAATGCGTCTGCCAGCGTCAGTTGCAGATAGCAGGTCGCGTCTTCTTCGAGCTGGCAATCGCTGGCATCGGTGTGGATCGCGGCGCGGCGTTCGGGCGGCAGGACGATCAGATGGCAGGCTTCGTGGAGCAGCGAATGCAGCGGCGTGTCGCGGCGCGCATGCACGGTATCGCCGATCAGCCCGGCCTCGGGTTCGCCCCAGTAGCTGCCGGGAATCGGCGCACCGTCGTCGACCAGCGCCAGTCGCAGATCGTAACGGGCGAGCAGGGCGACGACATCGGCGAGGTCGATCTCGCCGAGCGTCAGGACGCTGGATGCTGTAGGAGCGGCGGAAGCCGCGATCGCGCTGACGGACATGCTTCATCGCGGCTTGCGCCGCTCCCGCGAAACGATCAGGGAATCGACGGACGCCCGTCGGGCAGCGCGACCGAGATGTCGAGCACGTCGTGATCGCCGTCCTTCGCCATCTCGACTCTCACGGCGTCTACGTCGACGCTGACGTACTTGCGGATCACTTCCAGCAGCTCGCGCTGCAGCAGCGGCAGGTAGTCGGGCGCGCCGCGGCTGCTGCGCTCCTGGGCGACGATGATGCGCAGGCGTTCCTTCGCGACCGAGGCGGTGTTCTTCTTGGGCTTCAGGAAATCGAAGAGAGACATCGGCTCAGCCTCCGAACAGTTTGCTGAAGAAACCCTTCTTCTCGAACTGGGTGAAGCGCATCGGCCGTTCCTCGCCGAGCAATCGCGCGACCGCGTCGTCGTAGGCCTGGCCGGCGTGCGACTCCATGTCCAGGATCACCGGCTCGCCCTTGTTCGACGCATTCAGCACGTCCGGCGATTCCGGAATCACGCCCACGGTCTTCAGGCCGAGCACGTCTTCGACGTCCTTGATGCTGAGCATTTCGCCGGTTTCCACCCGCGACGGGCTGTAGCGGGTGAGCAGCAGGTGTTCCTTGACGCGCTCGCCGTTCTCGGCGCGCTTGGTCTTGGACGCGAGCAGACCGAGGATGCGGTCGGAGTCGCGGACGCTGGAGACTTCCGGATTCACCACCACCACCGCCTGGTCGGCGAAATACATCGCCAGGAACGCGCCTTTCTCGATGCCGGCCGGCGAGTCGCAGAGGATGATGTCGAAGCCGTCGTCGGCCAGATCCTTCAGCACTTTCTCCACGCCTTCCTTGGTCAGCGCGTCCTTGTCGCGGGTCTGCGATGCGGCCAGCAGATAGAGGGTTTCGAAGCGTTTGTCCTTGATCAGCGCCTGCTTCAACGAAGCTTCGCCGTGGATGACGTTGACGAAGTCGTACACCACCCGGCGTTCGCAGCCCATGATCAGGTCGAGGTTGCGCAGACCGACGTCGAAGTCGATGACCGCGACCTTCTTGCCGCGGCGCGCGAAGCCGCACGCGAGACTGGCGCTGCTTGTGGTCTTGCCGACGCCGCCCTTGCCCGATGTGACTACGATGATTTCAGCCAATGTACTTCTCCCGATGATTTAGCAGGTTGTCGAAAAACGCACGTCGTATGCGTTTTTCAAGTCGCGCGCTCAGGCGAGCGCGGCGATGTGGATCTGTTCGTTGTCCAGCCAGATCTGCACGGCCTTGCCGCGCAGTTCCGCCGGAAGATCCTCCATGACCTTGTAATGTCCCGCGATGGCGACGAGTTCGGCATGGAACTCGCGGCAGAAGATGCGGGCCTTGTCGTTGTCGCGCGCGCCGGCGAGGGCGCGCCCGCGCAGGGCGCCATAGACGTGGATCGAGCCGTCGGCGATGACTTCGGCGCCCGCGCCTACGGTGTTCAGGATGGTCAGATCGCGCTGTTCGGCGTAGATCTGCTGGCCGGAACGGATCGGCGCGGTCAGCACCATGCCCGGTTCGCCGGCCGCGGCCGGCGCAGCGGCGCTTTTTGCGGGCGCGGCGGCTTTCGTGGGAGCGGCGGAAGCCGCGATGGGGGCGTCCGGGCGCGTGATCGCGACTTCCGTCGCTCCTACGGAACCGTCGGCGGGTTCGTACTGCGCGCGGAACTTGGACAGCAGCGGCAGGCCGAGTTCGGCCGACAGGCGCTCGTTGTCGCCGCTGCCCCAGGCCAGCGCGACCGGGATCACGCCGGCGGCGCGCAGCGCGTCGAGCAGCGAGCGCGCGGTCGCCGCATCCGGCGTGCCGGGCAGGGCGCCGAAATCGACGATCACCGCCGCGCGCTCGAACAGTTTCGGCGCGCGCGCGACGCGGTCGCGCATTTCGGCGCCCAGGCGTTCGACGTCGAGGGTGCGCACGCGCAGGTTGGCGATGCCGACCTGGCCGATCTTGAGATCGCCGGCCAATTCGTAATTCACGGGCGTGACCGCACTCACGCGGCGGTGCCCGTCGCACGCTGCGGACTGGCGCCGATCCGCGACACCGTAAGCCACGGCACGTCCGGCAGATTGGCGCCATACGTCTCGCTGATCCACGGATAACTGCAGAGATCCTTCATCAGCATCGCGGCGCGCAGGCCGGTCTCGGGCATCATCTGCTGGCCGACTTCGCGGAAACCGAAACTGCCGTGGAACAGCAGCGCCGGATCGGGCAGGGCCGGATCGCTGGCGTTGTCGATGAACACTTCGCAGGCCAGTCGCGGGTAACGCATTTCCGCGTAGCTCTGGGCATCGGCGTAGAACGCGCGCCCGACGCCGCCGCCGCGGCGGCGGCTGGCGACCACGATGCGGTCGATGTAGAAGAACTCCGGATAGCGTTCCGCGAACCAGCGGAAGTTGCTGCTGTCGTGATCGGCCCGATCGCCCACGCCGATCATGAAGCCGGTGAGGGTGCCGTCGCGCTCGGCCACGCGGAAGTATTCGGCGGAGTCGAAGAAATGACGCAGACGGTTCTGGTCGAAAGGCAGGATCGTGGGGCCGGCGGCATTGTTGAGGGCAAGGACGGAATCCAGCTCGTGCTCGCGCACGTCGCGGATGACAATCGACATTCCAATGACTCCGGCAGTGGCGTGCGCGGGCGGGAGCCCTGCACCGGTATGGCGCGAAATTATCGCATGCCCGTCCCGACCGGGCGACATTGCGGTGTTTCATCGGACTGGCTTTATCCGAAGTCCGGCCCGCGATCGCCGCCACCCATGACTTCCGGTGGGGTGCAGTGGCCGGCAGAGCGCCTACACTCCCCGGATGTTCACACGAATGGATCACAGCCGGCTGCTGCGTTACTCGGGGCTTTTCACCTGGGCGGTGGTCGGCGTGCCGCTGCTGTACACCTGGATCATGCCGATGCTGGCGGGTTCGGACGACGACCGCTTCCTGCTGCTGACGATGCCCTGGCAGGGCTGGGTGGCGTACGCCGCCTTCGGCGCCGCCTATGCCTGGCTCACCCGCGGCCTGGGCACGCGCCGGCCGGGGCTGTTCGACTACGTGCTGCTGGTGGTGCTGACCCCGGCGGCGATCGGGCTGGGGTATTACAGCGAGAGCGGCCTGGGCAGCGTCCTGCTGATGGTGGCGGCCTGCGCCCTGCCTTGGCTGTTGTCGCTGCGGCTGGGCGTGGCCTGGCTGCTGCTGAGCCAGCTGGCGGTGGTTCCGGTGTTCATGCGCCGCGATTTCACCCTGATGGAAGCGGTGATGCAGGCCCTGCTGTATGCCGGGTTTGCCGGATTCGTGTACGCCACCAGTCTGGTGGCGCGGCAGCAGGCGCAGGCGCGCGAGGAACAGCGCCGGCTGAATTCGGAACTTCGCGCCACCCGGGCTCTGCTGGCCGAAAGCGTCCGGGTCAACGAGCGCACGCGCATTTCCCGCGAGCTTCACGACCTGCTGGGGCATCATCTGACGGCCCTCAGCCTGAATCTGGAGGTCGCCAACCATCTGGTCGAAGGCAAGGCCCAGGAGCACGTCTCTCAGGCCCATACCCTCGCGAAATTGCTGCTCAGCGATGTCCGCGAGGCGGTCAGCCAGATCCGCGAGGACGACGCCATCGACATGGCGGCGACCCTGCTGCCGCTGGCCGACAACGTGCCCGGGCTGCAGATCGAGATGCTCCTGCCGGTGCCGTTCCTGCTGGACGACCCCGAGCGCGCCCACGTTCTGCTGCGCTGCACGCAGGAAATCATCACCAACGTGGTGCGCCACGCCCAGGCCACGACCCTGGACCTGGACTACCGCTGGCACGGCGACGGCGTTCAGGTGGTGGCCCGCGACGATGGCCGCGGCGCCGCCGAGGCGCCAGCGGTCGGCAACGGCCTGCGCGGTATGCGCGAACGATTGGCGGCTTACGGCGGCCAGGTGGAGATCGAAACCCGCCCGGGGCAGGGCTTCTGTCTGACCCTTTACCTCCCGGTCGTCCAGGCGACGGACCGGGTGGGACTGCCGCTGGGGCGGGGGCCGGCGCCAATGGGCGGCATTCCCGCACCCGGAATCGCGGCATGACCCCTTTCTGCCTCCCTTTTCCCGTGGTTCCCGTATTTCCCAAGGACGGTTCGCCGTTCAATCCGCGAAACGGTCAGGGTGACCGGCGCATTCACGGCTTCATGCAGGAGACGACATGATTCGCGTTTGTCTGGTCGACGATCAGACCCTGGTACGCCAGGGCATCCGTTCCTTGTTGGCCCTCGCCGAGGGCATCGAAGTGGTCGCCGAGGCGTCCGATGGCCGCCAGGCGGTCGAGTTGATTCCGAAGATCAACCCCGATGTCGTGCTGATGGACATGCGTATGCCGGCGATGTCGGGTCTGGAAGCGCTGCAGGCGCTCAGCAAGGTCAATCAACTCCCGCCGACGATCATCCTCACCACATTCGACGACGATCAACTGGTGCTGGCCGGCATGAAGGCCGGTGCCAAGGGTTATCTGCTCAAGGATGTCTCTCTGGAACAACTGGTCGGCGCCATCCAGGCGGTGGCGGGCGGCGGTTCGCTGGTGCAGCCGGCCGTGACCCAGCGCCTGCTGTCCGGGCTGGAGCACATGCGCAACGATTTCGTGAGCCTCGACCGCCCGGATCCGCTGACCGACCGCGAAACCGAGATCCTGCGCCTGATGGCTTCGGGCTTCTCCAACAAGGAGATCGCCAATTCCCTGGGCGTGGCCGAAGGCACGATCAAGAATCACGTCTCGAACATTCTGTCCAAGCTCGGCGTGCGCGACCGTACCCGTGCGGTCCTGAAAGCCTTCGAGCTGCAGTTGATCTGATCGCGGCTTTCCCCCGCGAGCCCGCTCCGGCGCCGCGCATCTGCGTTGATGACTGCGGGCGCCGGCGAATCGGCCTTATCCCGACGACGCTCGGCCGGTGAAACCGTACCTGGCCGTATTCGTTACGCCGGCATTGCGGTCGATCCGGTCGACGGGATTCCGGCGGCGGTCGGGCGGCGTGGCGGTCGTCGCCTTGCGGATCGACTGTGGCCGTCATCATGGGTCCGGGCAGTCGCCCGCTTCGTCACTTCCGATACGGCCCTCGCTCCGCACCGCCGTTCCCTGTTAGGATTCGGGTCTTGCCCGTCATCAGCGGGTATTGGTCCCGGAGAGCCTCTGTAATGACACGTCTGCTCGAGATCCTGATTTCCCTGGCGATCGTCGCCGCGCTGTTCCTCATCGTCGGCCTCGTGCTGCCGTCCAGTCGTTTCATGGTCGAGAAGATCGAAACGAACCGCAAACTGACCATCGTCTACGACACGCTGAACAATTTCAGCCGTTTCAAGGATTGGAACGCGATCGCGCTGCGCGACCCCAAGATGGAGTCCAGCATTTCCGGGCCCGAATCCGGCGTCGGCGCGGAATTCAAGTACAACTCCGATAATGCGCAGGTGGGTAGCGGCACCTGGAAGATCGTGGAGAGCGTGCCGAACGAACGGGTCGCGATCGCGATCGAGAACGACCGTCAGGGCAAGAACAAGCGCACCGAGTTCAAGCTCAAGCCGACCGGCAAGAACAACCGCAACGTCGAGATCAGCCAGAGCTACAAGGTCGACTACGGTTGGAATCTGCTCGGTCGCTACGCCGGTCTTTACGTGCGCAGCCATGTCGGCGACGACATGAAGTTCGGTCTGGCCAAGCTCACCAACATGCTGGCTTCGATCCCGAACATCGACCATGCCGTGTATGGCGACAAGCTGACCGGTCTTGCGGTCGTGCAGGTTCCGGCCGAGCATCTGCTGTTCGTGCCCGCCGGTACGCTCGAATTCAAGGATGAAGTGATCGAGAAGTCGATGGTCGCCAACCTGGAGTGGATCAATCGCACCATGGCCAGCAACGGCCTCGCCGCCGCAGGCCCCATGCGCATCGTTACCAGCGAACAGGGTCGCGAAACCTATACCTTCGACGTCGCTATGCCGGTCCGCAAGGCCGATACCGCCGAAGCCGCCGCCACCGCCACGACCGAGCTGACGGGTCTGAATCTGCAGGGCCCGGTGAAGTACAAGCTGCTGCCGGCGCGTCGCGCGGTCAGCGGCAAGTTCATCGGGTATATCCGCGAGCTCGAGAATGTCCGCAACGCGCTTCGCGCCTGGTCCGGACCGCGCGGGCTCGAAGTCGCCGACCGTCCTTACGAGGTTTACGACAGCGGTATCGATGGCGCGTTCACGGAAGACGGACAATTCACCGCTTACTGGCAACTCAAGTAAGCCGGCGGCTCAAGCCAAGAGGCGCTTGTCCGCATCCCTTGAAGTGTTTCCGAAGCGCCGCATTCTGCGGCGCTTCGCGTTTGCGGCTTCACCAAGCGCCGCTCCAACAGGCGCCGCTCCAACAGGCGCGGTCTCGATCACTATGACCCAGGTGGGAATGCGATGACGATGAAACCGCGCCGCCTGCACCACATCCTGGCCGCCGCTGGTGGCGTGTTGGCGGCGGCAGGCGTTGGCCTGTCGGCCTATGCCGCGCACGGCGCCGAGGGTGTCGCGCGCGCGAACCTGCAATCGGCCGCGCTGTTCGCGCTGGCCCACGGCATCGCGCTGGCCGCGCTGTCGCTGCACACCCCGCGTCGCCTCGGCACGCTCGCGCTGATGGCACTGCTGCTGGGCGTGCTGCTGTTCTCGGGCTCGCTGGCGGCTGCGCACTTCTTCGGCACGTCGACGCGGCTCGCGCCGATGGGCGGTTCGATGATCATCATCGGTTGGTTGCTGTTCGCCGTCGACGCGCTCAGACGCTGAACGGGTCGAACGCCGAGAGAAACACATGCCCAGACACGCCCGCGGCTTCGACACCCAGGCTGCCTACGAGCATCTCGCCCGGCGCGACCGCAAGCTCGGCGCCTGGATGAAACGCATCGGTGCGATCGATCCCGATCCGCGCTGGCGCAAACCGTTCGATCCGGTCGACGCGTTGGCGCGCGCGATTCTCTACCAGCAGCTCAGCGGCAAGGCCGCGGCCACGATCGTGAGCCGCGTCGAAGCCGCGATCGCCAGCGATCGGTTCCACTGCGACACGCTGGCGCGCTGCGACGATGCGACCATCCGCGCCTGCGGCGTGTCCGGCAACAAACTGCTGGCGCTGCGCGATCTCGCGGCGCGCGAGGCGCGCGGCGAGATTCCGGCCCTGCGGAAGATGTCGACGATGGATAACGACGCCATCGTCGACGCGCTGGTGCCGGTGCGCGGGATCGGCCGCTGGACGGTCGAGATGATGCTGATGTTCCGGCTGGGCCGCGCCGACGTGCTGCCGATCGACGACCTCGGCATCCGCAAGGGCGCGCAGGTCGTCGACAAACTCGATGCGATGCTGCCGCCCAAACTTCTGGCCGAACGCGGCGAACGCTGGGGGCCGTACCGCACGTATGCCAGCCTGTATCTGTGGCGGATCGCGGATTTCGGCGCAGACGCGAAAGCGGCGACCAGAACGCCGACCAAGCGTTCGCAGGATTGACGCTGCGAAGTCTGTCGAAAATCTCCGTAGGTGCGGCGTTTTGCCTTTCGTAGGAGGGCCTTCAGGCCCGAGCTTTTCATGGGAGACCCCGATTCCAGTCAAGAGATCGGGCCTGAACGCCCTCCTGCAGGATCAATCGTTCGGGATGCATCGGTGCCGCGCTCAACGCGGCAGATAGGTTTCCCACAGCCGGTTGCGGAACCGCCGCTGCGGGTCTGTCTTCTCTTTCAGCGCCGCGAAGGTTTCCGCTTCCGGGTAGGCGCGTGCGAACTGTTCCTTCGTCGCATGCAGCCGGTAGGGCAGGTAGTACCGTCCGCCCATGCCCAGCGCGGCATCGATCAATTGCCGCGTCCAGCGTGCCGAATCCGCGTCCGCCCAGCGCGAGGAGCGTTGTTTGTAATACAGCACGAACGAGAACACTTCCCGCGGCGCCCAGCGCATCAGCGTGCCGGGATCGGCCGGCGAATGGCGGATCGACACATTCAGCGCATTGACCTCGTGCGCGTGCAGGATCCGCCGCAGCAGATTCGCGAAGCCGAGGAAGTTTTCCGCCGGGATGAAGTATTCCTGGAGCAGATAGGTCGAGAACCTGCGCGTGCGCGGTTCCAGCGCATCGGCATCGAGGCTGGCTTCGCGATTGCGCCAGACCACCGGGCATTCCTGCAACTGTCGTCGCGTCACTTTGCGCTCGCGCACGGCGTCGCCGTACGGCAGCTCCGACGCCGCCCAGATCAGGCTTTGTTCGCGGCCGTAGTCGCGGTTGGCCGGGATCAGCCGCTCGTCGATGGTCGTCGGCGCGTCGGTGCGCCGCCAGGTGACCGCGAGCGGGTGATCGTAGTCCGGCGGCGCGAGGTCCGCGTTGTGCAGCACCGCGTCGTCGCGATCGATGATGCGCTCGCAGAACCAGGCCGGGTAATCGGCGAGCGCGACGAATTCCGCTTCGCGCACTATGCGGCCGTTGCGATCCAGTTCCAGTTCGACCTCGGCGATGACGCCCAGCCCGCCGTAGCCGCCGATCGCTGCATGGAACAGCGCCGGCTGCGATTCGCGGTCGAGATCCAGCACCTCACCGTTCGCGGCGACCATGCGCAGCGCGACGATGCTGTTGGCGATCGGGCCCTTGCCGACGTAGCGGCCGTGGCAGTTCACCGACACCGAACCCCCGACGGTGAAATTGCTGTAGCTCTGCATGATCGCGATCGACAGATCGTGCGGATCGATCAGCGTCTGCAGTTCGCGCCAGCGCATGCCGGCCTGTACGCGCACGCGTCGCCTGGCGGTATCCAGATGCAACAGCCGGCGCATTCCGCGCATGTCCAGATGCAGCGAATCCGGCCAGGCAGTCTGCCCGCCCATGCTGTAGCGCCCGCCGCCGATCGAGACCGGCGCTTGGGTGCGCGACAGCGCGGCCGATACCGCCTCTGTCGACTGTGGCCGCAGAATCGCCGCGACTTCGGTGTCGTCGAGGCGACTTACGTCGTCGATGCGATGCGCGTCGTCGCTGCGGCGACAGGATGCTGCGGTCGAGACGATGGGTGCGGCCAGCAGCCCGGCGGCGAGACGACGACGCTGCGGGTCGTGGGTCATGTCGGCAAGTGCGGCGTCGGTGTACGCAAGGTCAGCGCGCGCATCGATCAATGCGCATGCCAGCACCAGTGCCACGGTTCGTAGACGATGCCGTTGGGGTTGTCGCGCGGATAACTCATGACGAAGCCGTGATCGCCGGCCTGCGCCTGTAGCCAAGCGAACGCCGCGGTGCGTTCGAACGATTCCTCCGCGGGCGGTTCGCCGGGCGTGCCGATGTCCAGCGCGCGGCCGCTGTGGTGTTCGCTGTAGCCCGGCGCGGCGTTGACCGTGAGGATGTCGGGCACAGGAATTCCACGCGCGCGCTTGCGCTCGAAAATGCCCAGTTGATAATCGTGGCTGCGATAACCGGAGATCGCATCCAGCACGATGCCATCGCGCAGTGCGGCGGCGCGCAGCCTTTCCCAGGCGCGAGCCGCGTCGGGATGCAGCCACAGCGGGCGGCGATAACGGTCGAAGCCTGCATGCGCCAGCCAGCGGGGTTCGGACACCAGCGGCAGACCGCTGCGCGCGCTGTAGTCGTCCGCATCCAGTCCCAGCGCATCCAGGCGTTCGCGCAGCGCGTGCAGGGGCAGCGTTCCGGGGCCGCGCATGCTGGCGTGCGGTGCGGGCGCGTCGATGGTGTCGAGCGCATCGTCGATGCCCGGTTCGCGACTCCAGTGCGGATCGAGCGCCATCCAGCCCTGCGGCAATCCGGCGGCGAGATAGCGGCCATCGCGTTTGCACCGAAGCACCCAGCGCGCGCCCGCGAGAATGCGCGCGTCGCGGTTGCTGCGCGCGGCCAGCAGCCAGGCCGGCCACGCTTCTATCCGGGCGGTATTCAGCAGGATGCGGGGCAGGGGGCGCATCGACACAGATTAACGTTGCGACCGGGGCTCCGCCACGGTCGCGCGGCCATCATTTGGGCGGCTGCGCCGCGATCCACGCCGCGATCCACGCCGCGATATCGGCGATCAGCTCCGGCGAGACGTGTCCGGGCGTCTGGTATTCCTGCAGATTGCCGTCGCCTTCGCCGGGAATCCCGAGATGGTTCAACGTCTCGTACAGTTTGAAGGTCACGCGCGGCGTGTCGTGGAAGGCCGCTTTCCAGCCCTGCCAATCGGCGTCGACCACCTGGATGTCTCGCGCGCCTTGCAGGATCAGCATCCGCTGGGCGATGGCCTTCGCCTCGGCGACCGCGTCCACGGCTTCGACGCTGCGCCAGTACGCGGGCGACAGGCCCATCGGCGACTGCGCGGCGGTCATTTCGCGGCCATTGCGCACCGCGCTTACGCTGTCCACCAGCCGCTGGATCGCGGTGTTCTCGGCATCGCTGACCGTGCCGTCGTTGAGGATGGCGAGACGGCGGTTCTGTTCGATCAGGATGTCGAGCAGCGGCCGCGACGGCGCCGCCAGCAGGATCAGCCCGGCGATCTGCGGGTCGCGTGCGCCGATCCGCGGCGCCATCATCGCGCCCTGACTGTGGCCGAGCACGAATACGCGCTTCGCGTCGATATCCGGCAGCCCGCGCAGCAGCGCCGCGGCCGTCACCGCATCGTCGGTGGTTTCGAGATCGATGCTGCCGCCGTCGGCGAACTGCTGCGGATGCGCCCGGGTGCGCTTTTCGTAGCGCAGCACGGCGATGCCGCGTCCGGCCAGACCGCGGGCGATGTCGAGCAGGGGCCGGTTAGGACCGATGGTGCTGTTGCGGTCCTGCGGGCCGGATCCGTGGACCAGCACGACGGCCGCGAAGGGGCCATTGCCGTTCGGCATCGCCAGCGTCGCCGGCAGCGCGTTTTCGCCTTCACCGACCATCACTTCGGTTTCGCGATAGTTCGCGTCTTCGGGCACCGCTGGTGCGACGGTCGCCGGTTTCGCTGCCTGCGCCGGACGGATCGCGAAACCCGAGACCTTGCGTTCGTTGTCGAAACCGAAGACTGCGGCCAGCTCGCCGCGCTCGTAGCGCAACGGAATCGTCACTGTTACGCCGGTGCCGATGGTCCTCACGTCCGGTTCGCCGCGCGTCTGCAGCGTGCCGACCTGGGTGGCGAGCGAGCCAATGCCCTGCTTCAGTTGTTCCGCGCTTACGGCGGCGGCCATGGTCGCATCGAAACGCGCATGCACGGCCGCGAAATCGCCGGCATCCAGTGCATCCAGCATCGTCTGCGCCTCGCGCGCAGGGTCGAAGTCCTCCGTAACGTCCTGCGCGTTCGCGCGCGACGACAGCAGCGCACCGATGCCCAGCAACAGCAGCATTGCGGACAGCAGCGCCGCGCGGGCGGCGATGCGGCCTTCGCCTGGCTTGCGACCGAGTCTGCGCTCGATCTGGCGGATGACGTGGATCATGATGTTTTTTCTCCGGAAGCGGGGGCGTTGTCGTCGGAGGGAGCGGCGGACGATTTCAGTCGCCCGGCGTTGCGCAGCGCATCGCGCAGCACGTATTCGATCTGTGCGTTGAGGCTGCGCAGCTCATCGTCGGCCCACCGCTGCGCGGCCGCGAGGACTTCGGCATTGATGCGCAGCGGATAGGCCTTCTTTTCGCTCATGACGGGCGCTCTTGCGTGGGAATGGCTTCAGCCGCGATCAATACAGCGTGCCGGCATTGATCACCGGCTGGGTCGAGCGCTCGCCGCACAGCACCACCAGCAGGTTGCTGACCATCTGCGCCTTGCGCTCTTCGTCCAGATGCACCACGCCGTTCTTCTGCAGCGCTTCCAGGGCCATTTCGACCATGCCCACCGCACCGGCGACGATCCGCGTGCGCGCGGCGATGATCGCGTTGGCCTGCTGGCGCTGCAGCATCGCCTGGGCGATCTCGGGTGCGTAAGCGAGATGGCTGATGCGCGAATCCAGTACCTGCACGCCGGCATCCATCAGCCGTTCCTGCAGTTCTTCCATCAGATGTTTCGAGACTTCGGCGGCGTGGCTGCGCAGCGCGAGCTGGCCATCCTCGTGCTGGTCGTACGGATAACTGGTGGCCATGGTGCGCACCGCCGATTCCGACTGGATGTGCACGAAACTTTCGTAATCGTCGACGTTGTAGACCGCCTCGGCGCTGTCCACGACCTGCCAGACGATGACCGCCGCGATCTCGATCGGGCTGCCGTCCAGTTCGTTGACCTTGAGTTTGCTGCTCTCGAAGTTGCGCACGCGCAGCGACACTTTCTGCTTGCTGTAGAAGGGGTTGTTCCAGCGCAGCCCGCCATCCTTCACGGTGCCGATGTATCTGCCGAACAGGCTCAACACCGCCGCCTGGTTGGGTTGCACGGTGTACAGGCCGCTCAGGCTGAAGATCGCCAGCAGCATGACCAGCATCCCGGCGATGACCTCCGGGGGCGATACCGGCCCATGGGCCATGCCGGTCACGAACAGCCAGATGGCGACCGCTGCGGTGGCGAGTACGCCCAGAAGGAAGGGGATGCCGGGGAGCGAGCGGGAAGGATTCTCTTTCATGGCGCGGTCTCGCGTTGGTGGTGAATGATGATGTGATATCAAAAAGATATCACTCAATGCAAACCAATCCTGACGGACGGTCAAGTGCGTTGGAAAGGATTCCGCAAGTGTCTGATTTACAATGGCCTCTTTCCCGTCGAGCCTGCCCCATGCCCAGTCCGCCCGCGCTTGAATTCGGCACGCCGCTGTCGCCCTCCGCCCTCCGCGTGCTGCTGCTGGGCTCAGGCGAACTGGGCAAGGAAGTCGCGATCGAGCTGCAGCGCTTCGGCTGCGAGGTCATCGCCGCCGACCGCTATGCGGACGCCCCGGCGATGCAGGTCGCGCACCGCAGCCACGTGCTGAACATGCTGGACGGCGATGCGCTGCGGGCGCTGATCGCCGAGGAGCGGCCGACCCTGATCGTCCCCGAGATCGAAGCGATCCACACCGAAACCCTGGTGCAACTGGAGCGCGAGTTCGCCGAACGCGGCACCCATACCCGGATCGTGCCGACCGCGCGCGCCGCGCGGCTGACCATGGACCGCGAGGGCATCCGCCGGCTCGCCGCCGAAACCCTGGGCCTGCCGACCTCGCCGTACCGCTTCGTCGACACGCTGGACGATTACCGCGCCGCGGTGGCCGAGATCGGCGTGCCCTGCGTGGTGAAGCCGGTGATGTCGTCCTCGGGCAAGGGCCAGAGTCTGGTGCGCACCGCCGACGACATCGACAAGGCGTGGGACTACGCCCAGACCGGCGGCCGCGCCGGCGCAGGCCGCGTCATCGTCGAAGGCTTCATCGACTTCGATTACGAAATCACCCTGCTGACCGTGCGCCACGCCGGCGGCACCGATTTCTGCGCACCCATCGGCCATCTGCAGCGCGACGGCGATTACCGCGAAAGCTGGCAGCCGCAGCCGATGTCGGCCAACGCGCTGCAGCGGGCGCAGGAGATCGCGAAGCGCATCACCGACGACCTCGGCGGCTGGGGCCTGTTCGGCGTCGAACTGTTCGTGAAGGGCGATGAGGTGTGGTTCTCGGAAGTATCGCCGCGCCCGCACGATACCGGCCTGGTCACGTTGATCTCGCAGGATCCGAGCGAATTCGCGCTGCACGCGCGCGCGATTCTCGGTTTGCCGATTCCGAAGATCGGGCAGAACGGGCCGTCGGCGTCGTGCGCGGTGCTGGCGCACGGCCACGGCGTGCCGGTGTTCGACGGCGTCGCCGATGCGCTGCGCGCGCCCGATACCGCGCTGCGGCTGTTCGGCAAACCGATGGTTGAAGGTCATCGCCGCGTCGCGGTCACGCTGGCGCTGGGCGAGGACATCGACGCCGCCCGCGCCACCGCGCGCGACGCGGCGGCGGCGTTGAAGATCACGCTGCGATGAGCCGCGATTACAGACTCCGTAGAGCGGCCTTCAGGCCGCTGCTTTTGTCTTGGCCTTCGTAAACGAAAAATCATCAAAAGCAGCGGCCTGAAGGCCGCTCTACGTTGTGGGTGGACGCGAATATTTTCCTGCTAGGCTTCCTGCACGCATGAGGAGCCATCGATGAACGACACCAACGGCTACGCCGTCTTCTTCTTTCCGCAGGCATTGGAAGTATTGGGCGATCCGATCCGCCCGTTCCTGCAGGAGGGGCCGGCCGGCCCGCACGTCGCCTGCACCACCATCGACACCGGCGGCGCATTCATTGAAATGACCCTCGATGGCCGCACGCCCGAAGGCCGCGAGGTGTCGCTGGAACTGATGGTGCCCAGCAGCATGGTGCGGATGGTGGTGTCGACCCAGAGCGAAGCGATGTTCGGCTTCGGCCTGCGCGACGCCGACCCGCTGCCGGTCGCGCTGCCGGTGATCGGCCCGACCGCCGAGCCGGCCAACGCGCCGTCGGAAGCGCTGCCGTCTTCGTCGGGAGATGCGGAAGCGAAATCGTGAGGGTTGTGCGTCTTGCGCTGGTTTCCGTATGCGCAGCCTTAATCTGCGCATGCGATCTGCGGACCCATACGGTCGAGCGTGAATACGCCACGCTGGCCGAAGCGCGTCATGACGACCTGTTTAATCGAGGCTGGTTACCGGACATCCTGCCGCCGTCGGCGCGCGACATCCGTACCCGCAACAACCTCGATCACAACATATCGACAGGTGAATTCTCCTTCGATCCACGCGATGCGCCGGCATTCGTCGCCCGGTTGAAGCCGGGAGCGCTTCCGAGGATGAAGTTCGCCGACTGGAACGCCACCGTCGATGCGCAGGCGGCCGATGGACGTCGAGCATGGTCATATCGCGGCGGGAAGTACGGCTGGGTGTTCTTCTGCGAACTACGTGAAGGCTATTGCGAATACATGTTGTCTTGAAATCCGGCCGTACCCGAGCGCAAGCGGCTTCGGCAGCCGCTTGCGGACCTAACGACTTCATTCCATCGGCGGCAGATCGAACACCAGCACTTCAGCATCGATACCGCTCGACACGTCGACCCGCGACTCATCGCGATACATCAGCGCGTCGCCGGCTTTCAACGCATGGCCGTTCACTGCGACTTCGCCGCGCACGACATGCACGTAACCGAGGCGGCCTTCGGCGAGATCCAGCGTCGCGCGCTCGTCGCCGTCGAACAGGCCGGCGTACATCCGCGCATCCTGGTGGATGCTCACCGAACCCTCTGCAGCGTCCGGACTCACCACCAGCCGCAGCCGGCCGCGCTTGTCGGCGTCGGTGAAGCTCTGCTGGGCATAGCCGGGCGCGATGCCGGTCGTCGACGGAACGATCCAGATCTGCAGGAAATGCGTGGCGCCGTTCGCATCGTGGTTGTACTCGGAGTGGGTGACGCCGCTGCCGGCGCTCATCCGCTGCACTTCCCCGGGGACGATGGTGGCGGCATTGCCCATCGAATCCTTGTGGCCCAGCGCGCCTTCGATCACGTAGCTGATGATCTCCATGTCGCGATGACCATGGGTGCCGAAGCCGCGTCCGGGCTGCACGCGGTCCTCGTTGATCACCCGCAGCGGGCCCCAGTGGACGTGGTTGTCGTCGTGATATCCGGCGAACGAGAAGCTGTGCCAGCTGTCCAGCCAGCCGTGGTTCGCATGGCCGCGTTCGGCGGCGGGGCGCAGGGCGATCATCGCGAGGCTCCGGTGAGGGCACCGGCGCGAATGGGACGAGCGGCGCGGTGGCGGGCGGCCTGCAAGTGGCTGACGGCGTTCATTGAATCCTCCCTTGGCGCCGGGGCCGGATGCTGAGTGCATCCTCAAGCCAGCGGCGAACGCTGTCTAATGTAGGGAGATACAGGAATAGAACAATAATTGAAAATCGAATCTATTGTTCTATATAAGGAGCCAAGACCGGAATCAATGCGAGGTCGGCATCCGCCGCCTGGCGCTGTGGTTGGCCCGCTGCAATGGCAGCGGCATGCCCAGCAGATACCCCTGGCCGAACTGGCAACCCTGTTCCACCAGGATTTCGCGCTGGCGGTCGGTTTCGATGCCTTCCGCGATCGTGTCGATGCCGAGCGTGAGCGCCATCGCCAGAATCGCGCGCACCAGCGCCAGACTTTCCGTACTGGTATCGCCTTCGAGACCGGAGACGAAACTGCGGTCGATCTTCAGGCCCTGGATCGGGAAACGGTGCAGATACGAGAGCGCCGAGAACCCGGTGCCGAAGTCGTCGAGGAGTGCGGCGATGCCGTGATTGCGCAGGTCGCGCAGGATGCGCAGCGCGCGCGGCGCATCCTCGATCAACGCGACCTCGGTGATTTCGATGCGCAGCCGTCGCGGATCCTGGTCGGCCTCGTCGAGCATGCGCAGCAGACGGTCGGAAAAGTTGTCCGAGAGGAAGTGCCGCGGCGAGACATTGATCGAAACGTAGTGTCCGGGATATTCGCTCATCGACGACACCACGTGGGCGTACATCAACCAGTCGACCTGCTCGATCAGGCTGCTGTCCTCGCCGACGCCGATGAACTGGGACGGGGTGAGCAGGCCGCGATGTTCGTGATTCCAGCGCACCAGCGCTTCGCAGCCGACCTGCTTGCCGTCCTCCAAGCGCAGGATCGGCTGGAAATGCGGTTCGAACGCATCGTGCATGATCGCCCGGCGCAGATCCGCTTCCAGGTCGAGCAGGCGCATCGCTTCGGCGCGCATTTCCGCGTCGAACAATTCGCTGCGGTTGCGGCCGCGGCGCTTGGCGCGGTACATCGCGGCGTCCGCATCGCGCAGCAGTTCCTCGCTCTTGCGATAGCGCGGATTCCACAGCGCGATGCCGATGCTGGCGGACGGAAAGACCTCGCGGCCTTCGATCCACATCGGTTGCCCCAGCACGCGCCGGATCGCGGCGGCGTACTGCTCGGCGGTCTCGGCATCGTCGATGCCTTCGGCGAGGATCGCGAATTCGTCGCCGCCGAGGCGGGCGACGATGTCGTCGCGACCGATCACCTGCGAGATGCGGCGGCTGGCTTCCACCAGCAGCTCGTCGCCGGCGACATGGCCCACGCTGTCGTTGATCAGCTTGAAACGATCGATGTCGAGGAACATCACCGAAAAGGGTCGGCCGCCGGTGGACACGCGTGCGATGGCGTCGTCCAGGCGTTCCTGCAGCTGTGCGCGATTGGACAAGCCGGTGAGACTGTCGTGGCGCGCCTGATGGCGCAGCCGCTGCTCCGCGCGCAGCCGCTCGGCGATCTGTTCGCGCAGCTCGCGGTTGGCGTCGGCCAGTTCCTGGGTGCGGATCTGCACTCGCGTTTCGAGTTCGGCGTGCGCGGTGATGAGCTTGTCCTGCGCGCGTTTTCGCGCAAGCGCAGCGTCGATGTGATGGGCGACGAAGGTCAACAGCTCCTGATCGCGTTCGGTGAAACCGATGCCGGATGTGTAGCTCTGCACGCCGATCACGCCGAGCACGGTGTCGTCGCGACTCAGCGGTACGCCCAGCCAGCAATGCGCCAGCGGCCCGAAGCTGTTGACCAGACCCTTGGTTTCCAGCGTCTGGATCCGCGCCCGATCGGCCAGCAGCGGCCGCCCGGTGTCGATGACGTACTCGGTCAGCCCCTTCGCGCGCGGACGGTCGCGGACCTGGCGGATGTCGACCTCATCGGCGACATAGGGGAACTCGATGAACTTGCCGTCGTTGGAGAGCAGCGCGATGTAAAAATTCTTCGCATACAGCAGTTCGCCCACGATCGAATGCAGATCGGCGTAGAAACGATCGAGGCTGTCGGCGCTCACCGACAGTTCGGTGATGCGGAACAGCGCCTGCTGGAGTTTTTCGGCGCGTTCGCGTTCGACGACTTCCGCCTGCAGTTCGAGGTTGGCGATTTCCAGCGCGTGGGTGCGCTCTTTCACCCGTCGTTCCAGTTCGACGCGTGCGGTCTTGCGATCGAGTGCGGTCAGGATGTGCTGGGCGACGTATTCGAGCAGCGCGCGGTCTTCGGTGCCGTAGCGTTGCGCTCGCTCGTAATCCTGGACCACGATCGCGCCGCAGACCTGGGTGTCGCGCAGCAGCGGCACGCCCAGCCAGTCTTCGCTCAACGGGCCGCCGTCGTATTCGTGGTCCTGGATATTCAACGATCCCAGGATGTCGCGCGGCGAGCCGATCAGCGGCCGGCCGTGGCGCAGCAGCGCCGCGGTCATGCTGTGCATGTTGTGGTCGACCGCGTATTCGATCTCGGCATCCGGGTCGAAGGCGTCGCGGCTGTCGGCGAAATAGAGGTAGCGCATGGTCTCGCGCTTGCCATCGTACTGGACGATATAGAAGTTCTCCGCAGGCATGAGGCCGCCGACCACTTCGTGGATGCTCGCCAGCATGTCGCGCATTTCCAGCCCGGAACCCGCGAGATCGGAGATTTCGTACAGCGCGTGCTGCAGCCGTTTGGATTTCTCGAGCGTCTCGATCCTCGCATCGGCTTCCGCGAGTTGCAGCGTGGCGACGATGAGGTCGCGCGCCATCGCGAACCAGGACGTCTGCGACCAGCCTTCGGGCTGCGGGTCCGGCAACGACAGGCCGAGCGTCACGCCGTTGCCTTCGTCGTCGCAGAGACGATCCAGCAACATGCCTGGCGCGACTTGGACAGAGCCCCCTTGCTGATGATGGGCAAGTACGGCCAGCCGCAGTGCGTCGCTGCCCGAAGCGGTGCCTGTGCTGCCGAGACCGAGGCGCGCATGACGCCAGGCAATGGCGACATGGGTGCCGACCGGGAGGGTCTTCAGCAGAGTTCCGGCTGCGGTGAGTACAGCAGCTTTCAGCAATGGAGACTCCCTGGCGTCGCTCTCTGCGCCGGCACCCGCTTCATGTCTGCCGAGGATCATGAATGGAGCTTATACCCAAACTTTCGATTTCTACAACTGCATTCGTTTTGTTCGCTTTCGTCCGCTCGAGCCGGCCCGAAATGAACGCGAGCGCTGCGCGAAAGGCAGCCCGCATCGACGCTCCGGGATGCAAAACGTATACGAAAGTCTTATCGCTGCGCGAAGTCCGGAGCGTCGTTCGCGCGCTTCCAGCGGCCGAAAGCGTTCAGTCCCCGACGGTCAGCTCGACCCAGACCAGACGATGGTCCGTCGCGGTGATCGCGGTGTGTTCCGGCGTGCCGGCAGCCGGCCAATGCACGCCGCTGGCGGTCGCGCGCAGTCCCCTGGACGGCAGCAGATAATCCAGGCGCAGGTTGCCGACCCTGGGGCCGAAGTCGCCGGTGTCCTCGCGCGGATCGCCGCGATGACTCGCGTTTGCGCCGCTGGCGTCGCGCGCCGGGACGACGGCGCCTTCGCTGCGCGGCGCGGGCATGCGCAGCGTGCGCGGATGTTCGAGCAACTGCCGGATCGCTTCATGGCGGCCATCGCCGTCGATGGGGTCGTTGTTGAGATCGCCCGCGATCACGAAACGATGACCGGCGGGCAGACCGCCGCAGCGGCCCTGGTCGTCGCAGAGCCAATCCCGGTCGGCTTCGTCGTTGTCCAGATACTCGCGCCACAGCCGCAGTTCGTCGGCGTTGCGCGCGCCGTTGCGGTCCTCGGCGCCGTCGAACACCGGCGGCGTCGGGTGCGAGACCAGAAAATGCAGGACGCCGCGCGGCGTACGCACCGGCACGTCCCAGTGCGATTTCGACGACAGCCGCAGTTGCCGCCAGATCGCATCCGGATAGAAAAAGCCCCGCGCCTGCGGATCGATCGGCCGTGCGGCGTCCGGCATTGCGCTCCACTTCAGCCGCTGGAAAGTGCGCACCTGTGCGGCGTCGATGGGATAGCGCGACAGCACCAGCATGCCGTACTGGCCGGGATGCAGACCGTAGCCCCAGGCGTCGTTGCCGCGGTCGCGGCCCTCGCCGCCGACGATGCCGTTGCCGTCGAGATCCAGGCCGCTGGGCACGCCGGTGTTCACCGGTGCGAAATAGCGATACGGATACCGCAGCGCCTGGCCGTCGCTGCCCTGGGCCACTTCCAGATAGTCGCGCTGGAAGAGATCCGCGGCGCGGCCTTCGGCGTCGTAATCGAATTCGTTGAGCAGCACCAGATCGGGACGCACCCGCTGCAGCACGCTGGCGATGCCGCGCGCGGCGGGATCGCCGGCTTCGAGGCGCCGGATCAGCCCGCCATCGGTCTCGTCGTACAGCGACACGTTGTAAGTCGCGACCCGCAGCGTGGGCGATGCGGCAACGACGGCGTCCGGATCGCCATGCACGTTGACGCGCACGCAGCCGCTGCATGCGACCGCCAGCGCAGCGGCGATAAACCAGTGCAGGTTGCGAAGCGGGGAATGGGCATTCATTGCGGGTCGTCTCCGGCGAGTCGCGACCAGCCCTGGCCGTCGAAGGCTTCCAGCGGCTGGTAGCGGCGTTTGTAGGCCATCTTGCGGTGGCCGTCGATCCAGTATCCGAGATACAGATGACGTTTGCCGTCGCGTCGCGCCCAGGCGATCTGCTGCAGGATGGCGAAGGTGCCGAGGCCTCGATCCGTGGCATCGGGGTCGTAGAAGGTGTAGACGGCCGACATCGCGTCGGCGACGACGTCGGTCACCGCCACCGCCAGCAGATCGCCGGTGCCGTTGGGCTCGCGGGTGCGCAATTCGAGGAAGCGCCCCTGCCCCCAGGTGCTGACCAGGAACTGGTCGAATTCCGCCGCGCCGTGGCCGTCCATGCCGCCGCCGGGATGGCGCGCATTGAGGTAGCGCTGATACAGGGCGAAGTGTTCGTCGTTGCGTTCGGCGGGCAATACCCGCACTTCGAGATCGGAATTGCGCGCGAGGCACCGGCGTTGGCTGCGGTCGGGTTTGAATTCATCCACCGGAATGCGCACCGCCACGCAGGCCTGGCAGCCGCGACAGTGCGGGCGGTAGATCAGATTGCCGGAGCGGCGGAAGCCCCAGCCGAGCGCCCTCGGATACATCTGCGCCAGCCGCGGATCGCCGGGATCGAACACCAGATCGCGCGCCTGTCGCTCGGGCCAGTAACCGCAGGCGTGTTCCGAGGTGTGGAACAGGCGCATCGCGTCGTTGGCATCCACGTCGTCGCGGTGCCCGGTGCTCATGCCGATACCCGCAACATGGGCAGCGCCAGCCAATAGACGATGGCCGCCAGCAGTCCCGCAGCCGCGCCCGCGACCAGATCCCGCGGCCGATGACGCGACAACCGCAGACGCGACCAGGCGATGCCTGCGGCGAACACGCAGCACAAGGCGATCGCCATCGGGCCCAGCGGCCACAGCAGCCCTGTGGCGTAGACCGCGAACGCGATGTGCAGCGAGAGCTTGCACCAGCGGACCGTCGACATCGCCACCGCGACGATACCCGCCGACAACGCAAGCGCGAGCGCCGGATCGGGCGAGGGCAGTGCGCGCCATGCCAGCAACGCGCCGAGGCCGAGCAACACCAGCAGCGTGCGATTGAGCGAGCGGCGTTCGGACTGCTGGCTGGCGTCGACGTGCGCCCAGCGGCCGCGTCGCACCTGCCACCACGACCAACCCATCACAAAGCCCGCAAACAGCGCGAAGCCCGCGAACGCGGCCTGCAGCGTCCGCGGATCGCCGCCGCGCAGGGCGGCCGGCAGCATCAACGCCGCCGGCAGCGCCAGCAGCGGATGGCCGAGGATCGAAACGGCGCGGGCGAGGCGGTCGATGGATGCGGATTGGGGCATGCGCGCAGGATAACCGCCCCGGTTCGCAGGCGCTGCGAACGCGGCCGCAAACGCTGTCGATCGGCGCATGCCGCCGAGTGCATGCCGCTCAGTGCATGTCGCTCAAAGCCGGCCCGAGCCGATCAATCCCGCGATCAGTCCGCCGAAACCGCAGATGAAGCCGATGCTTGCGCCCAGCCAGCAATGGATGCGTTCGCGGCGGCGCATCTTCGCTGCGAGCACCGGATCGCGCACGGCTTCCATCGCGTGGCGGCGTTGGAGGATGCGGGGCTGCGCCACGAGCGATTGGTAGAAAATCACCGCAATGAACGCCAGCATCGCCAGCACGGTAGGCACCCAGCCTTCGCTGAAGCGCGACAGTGCCAGCAGGGCCACCACGAACAGCACCGATGCCGTGCCGTTGATCGCGGCGCTGCGGATCAGTTCCCGGCGCTCTTGTTCGTCGATCGCGCCCTTCAATTGTTTGCGCAGGCCCAGCCAGATGCCGGCGAAGGCGCCGATCAGCCCGATGGCGATGCTGCCGCCCGCGCCCAGCGCGACCTTGCCGAGCGTTTTCGCGCCACCGACCGCGGCGATACCGAGGATGCCCTTTGCCGCGACGGTCGGACTGGCGATGGTCAATGCGGTGGCGATGATGCCGGTGAAAGCGGCCCCCGGCGCGCTGCTGGCGGCGAATTCGCCGAAGCGGGCCAGCAGATCCTCGCGCAGGCTCTGGCGCGCGCGCGACAGCCGCTTGCGCACCGCCGCGTCCGACAGCCCCAGCAGCAGTGCGACCTGTTGCGAACTCTGGCCTTCGCGATAGAACAGCAACAGCACTTCGCGGCTTTCTTCGGGCAGCGCCGAGATCAGTTCGGCTGCCGCGTGTTCGCGCTCGTCTTCGACCAGTCGCTGCATCGGCGTCGGCGAGGGATCGGCGGCGAGTTCGATCGCGATCTCGGCGCTTTCGCCGTCGAGCGGCCGATGGCGGTTCGCGCGCAGGTGGTCGCGGGCGAGGTTGCGGGTGATCTGGCGCAGCCACGGCAGGAAACTCGACGGATTCTGCAGGCGCTTGAGGTGCTGCCACGCGCTGAGGAAGGCTTCCTGGGCGATGTCCTCGCTGGCCGACACGTCGCGGGTGATCGCCAGCGCCACCGCGGTGACGGTGTTCTGGCACGCGGCGACGATCCGGCCGTAGGCCGCGCGGTCGCCGCTGCGCGCCGCGGGCAGTTCCGCGCCGATCAGCGCGTCGATGGCGTGAATCGTATTCACAGCCCCGCGTTCATCCGAAGAAGCGTTTGAGCAGCATGCCGATCACCGTGCCGGTACCTTGCGCGCCGTAATGCAGGCCCAGATAGAAGATCGCCATCGAACCGACATACAGCACCCCGGACACCACGATGGCCAGCGGGCCATAACTGAAGTTGTAGGCCCGGTATCGGCCCTTCGCGCCCTTGGGATCGCGTGCGGCGTCGCGCACGATCATCGGCTGCAACACGCTGCGGATGCGCAGCAGAGTCCATAGCGAGGCGCACTCCGCCGCGATGGCGGCGATCATCGCCCAGGCGAAGCTCGGCACCCACCAGACCACCAGGAACGCGGCCAGCATCACGCTCAACGTGACATACAGATAGAGGCTGTAGCTGCGGAGGATCGCGTCGCGCTCTTCCAGCGTGTCGGCGAACGCCAGCAGATATCCACGGGTGAGGTGCGCGGCGATCGCGCCGCCGACCAGCGAACCGCCGATCAGCCCGCCCATGCCCACGACGCCGGCCAGGCTTTTGCCGGCGATGGCGCCGCCGAGCGTCGCGGTGCCGATGGCGGTAGCGCCCGCCGCCGCGGCCGGTTTGCTGGCCATGCCCAGGGCGGTGATGATCGCTGCCGTGAACGCGGCCGACGGCGCCGAACTGCGCGCGAAGTCGCCGAAGCGTTTGAGGATGTCGTCGCGCACCAGTTGCCGCGCACGCGAGAGCCGCTTGCGCGCGGCGGCGTCGCTGATGCCCAGCAGCATCGCCACCTGCTGCGAACTCTGGCCTTCGCGATAGAACAGCAGCAGCGCTTCGCGACTGTCGTCGGGCAGCGACGAGATCAGTTCGAATGCGGTGGCTTCGCGTTCGTCCTCCAGCAGCTTCTGCATCGGATGCGGGCCGGGATCGGCGGCCATCGCCATCACCAGCTCGGCGTTCGGCCCGTCCAGCGGCTGGTTGCGGTTTGCGCGCAAGTGGTCGCGGGCGAGGTTGCGGGTGATCTGGCGCAGCCACGGCAGGAAACTGTCCGGGCTGTGCAGGCGTTCCAGGTGCTGCCAGGCATTGAGGAACGCCTCCTGGGCGATATCCTCGCTGGCCGACACGTCGCGGGTGATCGCCAGCGCCACCGCGGTCACGGTGTTCTGGCAGGCGGCGACGATCCGGCCGTAGGCGCCCTGATCGCCGCTGCGGGCGGCGGGCAGCTCGTGCTGGATCAGATCATCAACGGACAGGGCGGCGTTCATATGCGGAATGATGTCCCATGCTGGGTCAGAAGGTGGAATCTGCTGTCGTAGAGAATTCAAGAATTCAAGAATTCAAGAATTCAATTGTTCGATGGAAAGCAGCGCGGGCACTGCGGCTGCATGTCGACACGCGGCATGCCAACCGTCAGTCGAATGCCTGATGCAGTTCCATCATCAGGATCGCTCCGAACATGGCCACGTTGTTGATGATCAGCCCGCTCGGGCCGAAAGACAGGCGATAGATCAACTGCCGTCGCACCGCATTCTGGGGGCGCCGCACCGCATCGCGATGCAGCAGAGGTTTCATGACTCTGCCGATTCCCATCAGCGCCTGCACGCTGAATGCCAGACTCGCCGCCATCGCCAGGCTGATCGTCAAGACGATGTTTTCGATTAATCCCGCGCAGAGGCCGGCGGTGAAACCCACCGCCACGCCGGTGATGAGATACAGGTTGTAACAGCGAAGTACCGCAAGCCGTTCTTCCGGGGTTTCGGCGAAGCCCAGCAGAAAACGCCGATAGACATAAGCGCTGAGCGCACCTCCGATCACGCTGCCATCCAGAATGCCCAGCCAGCCCAATCCGGATTTTCCGGCCATCGCCGAGCCGCCCACCATGGCCGCCGCTGCAGTCGTCGGCTTTCCCATCGAAACGATGCCTGCCATTACGCTTGCGGCGAGTGTCGCCGACGGCGCCGAATGCTGGGCGAATTCGCCGAAACGACGCAGCATGTCGTCGCGAACGAACTGGCGCGCGCGGGAGAGCCGCTTGCGCACCGCGCTGTCGGTGGTGCCCAGCAGGGCGGCGACCTGTTGCGAGCTCTGGCCTTCGCGATAGAACAGCAGCAAGGTTTCGCGGCTGTCTTCCGGTAGCGCGCCGATCAGTTCCGCCGCGACCATCTCGCGTTCGCCCGCCAGCATTCGCTGCATGGGTTGCGGGCCGGGATCGGCCGCCATCGCCATCACCAGTTCGGCGTTAGGCCCGTCCAGCGGCTGGTTGCGGTGCGCGCGCAGATGGTCGCGGGCGAGATTGCGGGTGATCTGGCGCAGCCACGGCAGGAAACTGTCCGGGCTGTGCAGGCGTTCCAGATGCTGCCAGGCGCTGAGGAAAGCCTCCTGGGCGATGTCCTCGCTGGCCGACACGTCGCGGGTGATCGCCAGCGCCACCGCAGTCACGGTGTTCTGGCAGGCGGCGACGATCCGGCCATACGCGCCATGGTCGCCGGTGCGGGCGGCGGGCAGTTCGTGCCGGATCAGGTCATCGATGGACAGGACGGTCGCGTTCATGTGCGAAGGAAGACTCGATCAGGAAAGGGTAACCGCTCAGGGACCACCGGTCCGCATACCCACAAGACCCGCCCCGGGGTGGAATGTGACCGATGGACGTCAACCGCCGCCGCGCCCGGACGTTTCCATGGCTCAAGCGGGCGCGACGTGCCCGGCCAACCCCGCACATAACTCACAGGGACCGCCATGAAAACCATCCTCATCATCGCCCTTGGCCTCGCCGCGACCGGCACGGCCGCCGTAACGTTCGCGCAGACGGCAGCGCAGCCCGCTGGCGACCGTCAGGCCCGCCACGCGAAGCTCGACACCAACGGCGACGGCGTGATCGATCGCAGCGAAGCGGCCAAGGCGCCGAAGTTCGCCGAGCATTTCGACAAGCTGGACGCGAACAAGGACGGCCGCATCACCGCCGACGAACGCCCGCAGCGCGGCATGCGCGATGGCAAGGGCGGGCGCGGCGACCGCATGGCCCAGCTCGACACGAACAAGGATGGCGTGATCGATCGCAGCGAAGCGGCCAAGGCGCCGAAATTCGCCGAGCATTTCGACAAGCTGGACGCGAACAGGGACGGCCGCATCACGGCCGAAGAACGTCCGCAGCGCGGCATGCGCGATGGCAAGGGTGGACACGGCGACCGCATGGCCCAGCTCGACACCAACAAGGACGGCCGTTTCAGCCGCGAAGAGCTTGCAGGCAAAGAACGCGTGCTGCAGAACTTCGCCGCGATCGACAGCAATCAAGACGGCGCACTGAGCCGTGAAGAAATGCAGGCCCATCACAGGGCGCATCGCGGCGAGCGTGGCGCACCGCGTCAGCCGAAGTAAGTGAGCGGCTCAGGAAAAAACTGTCATCCCGAACGAGGGCGAAGCCCGAGGAGGGATCTGCTTGTCTCCGGTGGTGCGCAACAGCAGATCCCTCCACCCGCTACGCGGGCGTTCGGGATGACAGAGGGATTATCGGTTTGCGGTTGAGATGCGTTGCCCGCCTCGAAGATCGGGGCGGGCAGCGGAATTACCGGGTAGTTTCGTGAAGTTGCCGCTTACGGCACGACCCGCTTCACTTCCCAGTCCAAGCCATCGCGGCGGACTTCGAGCGTTCTGCTCTCCGCCTGCGTTTGGCCATCTTTGGCCCTGGCGATCTCAAGCAGCACCGTGCCGCTGCCGGAGCCGTCGGTGCGATATTCGCGCACGTCGATCGACAGTGCGGACGCGGCATCCGTCCCGGCCCGGCAGGCGGACTGCGAACGGATTCGCGCGCGGTCGCCGGCTTCGAACTGCGCCAGGACCGTCTCCGACGGATCCGCGCCGTCCACGGACAGACACACGTCTGCGCCTTCTCGGGCCCGCAGTTCCGCCGTCGCGAGCATCGCGGCCAGCGCGCTCGGCACGGCCGCCGCGTATGCGCTCTGGGGGGCATCGCTCGGCAACATCATGGTTTCGGCTACCGCGGCCTGCGGCGCGGGTGCCGACGCGACCGATGCCGGCGCTGCGCCTGCAGGCGCCTTCGACGTCGATTTCAGCCAGCTGAACAGGCCGAGGCTGATCGCGATCGCGATGCTGATCAGCAGGCCCGCCTTGATCCGGAACATGCGTCGCTTCGCGGGGTCGTTGGCATCGTTGCGCGCGCTGTGCAGCAGATCGGTCGACAGGTAGCTGGTGGGCGAACGGCCGGAATCGAGCAGACCCGCGTCGCGCAGCAGCTCGCGCGCTTTCGGCTGATCCTCGGATCGCACTACCCAGACTGCCGGCGGCGGGGTCTTGTTCGCGGTTTCCCGATAACTGAAGTTGCCGCGGAGACTGCCCTTGAACGTGCGCCCGTTGGTGATGCGGGTGACCACGCCGTGTTCCTGCAGCAGAGCGGCGACCCGTTCGACGTTTTCCAGTCGGGGACTGGTGAAGACCTGACGCATGTGTGATCAGCCTTTAGGTGTGTCGTCGGCCAGCACGCGGATCATGCCTTCCTGGGCGGTGCTGGCCACGAGGTGACCCTGACGGTCGAAGATCTGGCCGCGCGCCAGCCCGCGGGCGCCCTGCGCGCTGGGGCTGTCGATCGAATACAGCAGCCAGTCGTCGGCGCGGAACGCGCGGTGGAACCACAGCGCGTGGTCCAGCGACGCCATCTGCACGTTCGGCTGGTAATAGCTGATGCCGTGCGGAAAGGTCGTGGTGCCCAGCAGATGGAAATCCGAGGCGTAGGCGAGCAGCGCGCGATGCAGCTCCGGCGCGTCGCCGACCGTCTCGCCGAGCTTGAACCAGACCTGCTGGAAGGGCGGGCGCTTCGGCGGATTGAGCTCGTCGCGCGGATAGATCGGGCGGAATTCGAACGGCCCCATGCGGTTCAGCCAGCGCTGCACCTTGCTCGGCAACTGCGCGAGCTTGTCCGCCGTGAGCTTCGGCGTGGGCTCCACGTCCTCGGGCATCGGCACGTTGGGCATCGGCAGTTGATGCTCGGCGCCGGGTTCGGAGATCTGGAACGACGCCGCCATGACGAAGATCGGCTGGCCGTGCTGGATCGCGGTCACCCGGCGCACCGAGAAACTGCCGCCGTCGCGGGTACGGTCCACGTCGTAGACGATCGGATGCTCGACATCCCCCGCGCGCAGGAAATACGCGTGCAGCGAATGCGCGGCGCGCGGGCCCTTGACCGGATCGATGTCCAGCGTCGCCTGCGCGGCCGACAGCGCCTGACCCAGCACCTGGCCGCCGAACACATATTTCGTGCCGATATCGCGGCTCTGTCCGCGGAACAGATTGTTTTCCAGCCGCTCCAGCGACAGCAGTTCGATCAATTCGGAGACGGGAGAGCTCATGGCCGGGCCGTTTGGGGAGTGCGCGCGATTATAGGCGCTGGGCAGACGGCTGCCCGGCACACATCGTTGCCGCGACGCTGTCCTCGACGCACCGGAGGCATGCGAACCTGCGCTCCCCACTGCAGGAGATCGCCATGACCATCGTCATCGCGCCCCGGGTCCACGACATCGGCGGCCTGGAAGTCCGCCGCGCCGTGCCGTCCGTCCAGGCCCGCAGCGTCGGCCCGTTCGTGTTCGTCGACCAGATGGGACCGGCGGTGTTCGCGCCCGGGCAGGGCATCGACGTCCGCCCGCATCCGCACATCGGCCTGGCCACGGTGACCTTCCTGTGGTCCGGACAGATCGGCCATCGCGACACGTTGGGCACGATCCAGGATATTGGCCCCGGCGATGTGAACTGGATGACCGCCGGCCGCGGCATCGCCCATTCCGAACGCACACCGGCCGGGCCGCGCGCCAGCGGCCATCCGCTGCACGGGCTGCAGACCTGGGTGGCCTTACCCAAACCCGACGAGGAGACCGCCCCGGCTTTCCATCATCATCCCGCCGCCACGCTGCCGCGGATCGAACGCCCCGGCGCGCTGCTGCGCATCGTCGCCGGTCGCGGTTATGGCGAGGAATCGCCGGTGCGCGTGTTTGCCGACACGCTGTACGTCGCGATCGATCTCGAAGCGGATGTCGAAACCGAACTCGATGCCGGCCATCGCGAACGTGCGCTGTATGTGCTGGAAGGCCAGGCGCAGCTGGACGGCGTCGATATCCCGGCGATGCACCTGATCGTGCTCGATGACGGCGTGCGTCATCGCCTGCGCGCGAAAACCCCTCTGAAAGCCATGCTGCTCGGCGGCGAACCGCTCGACGGCCCGCGCCACCTGTGGTGGAACTTCGTGTCGTCGTCGAAAGAGCGTATCGAACAGGCGAAACAGGATTGGCTGCTCGACCGCTTCGGCCACGTCCCGGGCGAGACCGAGTTCATCCCGCTGCCGGAACGTTGAGGCATGGCAAGGGCGGCTTCAGCCGCGATGCCGGATCAACGATGCGTAGCGCGGCTCACGGAAAACGCCGCCGAAATGTATCTTCGGCGGCGTTGGCGGTAAACGCGCTGTTCCGGTCCTGCTTCGATGCAGGCTTTCAGAATTGACGGATAACGGCGAAGAAGAAGGTGCCTACAGCGTCCGTGTCCTTTTCGATCAACGGACTATCGGCGACTTCATCCGGTAACACGTCGACGTTGACGCCTCCCATGCCGATCCACTTCGAGCTGATCGGCACCACGGTGAAGATGCTGAAGTGGGGAACTGTGACCTGTCCGGGTTTGTAATCGACCACGCCACGCGCGACTTCCTTCGGCAACGTGCCGTAGTAGTAGTTCGCGAGGTCTTTGGACATCGCGGTCGCGCCGACACCGGGGATCAACGTGACCGGGCCGACCTGGAAGGGGTGCCTGTAGTCCAGCGAGGCTTGATAACCGTCACTGGTGCTGGTGATATCGCCGCGGACATCGAGTTCGAATTCGCCGACGGCTTCGGTCCGGAACGATGCGGACAAGCCCGCGTCCGCGGCGTATTTCCTGTCTTCCAGCAGGTTGCGGTCGATGCCGTTCCGGGCAAGCGCATTCGCGCCCATGTCTTCGACGTCCACGCCATCGCCGCGCACAGCGACGAATCCGCTCAGCGTGAACGTGTCGTCGTCGACGATCTTGTAGCCGACCTTGGGACCTTCCACGAAGAACCGTTCACCTTGGTATCTGATATAGGGGAAAGGTTGCACGCGCTTGGTTTCGCCGGCGTACAAGGTGCTGCGCGCGGCGACGCCCAGGCCCAGGCCCCAGCCGTCGCCGGTGTCTTCGCGTTCCTGGGCCTGCGATGCGAACGGCATGATCAGGAGAAGCGAAAGCGCGCCTCCGATAAGAGCGGTCTTATGATGTTGCATGATCTTCCTTGGTGGGGGTGATGAATCAATCGCACATCTACGGGCGATTTCAGTCTTCCTCTGGCACGCACTCCGCGGGCGCTGAAAGTCGATTCCCGGGTCGCCGCGGCCGGTGGAGCATAGCGGAGGCTTTCGACGACCATCAATGACCGAATGATGATTGGGGATCGCGATTCAGCATGGGCCTATGGCGTGGCCGATGATTGTGCCGGCGTACGCGATGCAGGTTGATCCAGTCTGCGTGATACGTACCACAACCGAGGTGGATTGACGTTGCGTGTGGTCACACATGGTGCGAACAGAAGCGCTGAAGGCCCGCGATTCATGCGTGTCCTGTTTTGCGATCATGACGCCGAGCGTTTGGCGCTTCGGCATCGAAGCAGATGAAATCGTTCACGGGATCGACACACGGAATATCAAGCGACCGCATTCATGATGCAACGGTTGATTGTCATTTTTCAGCCGCAACGCATTGCCGTCGAGTCAAGGGTCGATCAACCTGGCGATCAGATTCGCGACCAGCAGCACGGCAAGCGCGATGCAGACAACCATCAACCAGGCCGCATGCATCAGGATGAAGCCGGGCGCGTGCATGACCGCGAACGTATGGATGATGGTCCATGGCATGAACACGATGAGACCAAGTATCGCCCCTTTCCACAGCGTACGACCGCTGAAGTGGAGCATCAGCCAGGCGAGCGCTGCGGTCTCCAATACTGTCAATGCCAGGAACAGCGCAAGCAGGCCGAATGCAGGCGACCAGGACGATGGCGGCTCGTCGTAGAAGAAATAATGATCGCGATCGAGGCCCATCATCGTCATCCCGACCGCCACGCCGATCCCGACGACGAGAAACACAGCAGGCAGGATCGCTTTGCGCCGGCCGAAATCGCGCTTGACCGGCGTCGTCACGGTATCAATCGTTCCAATCCAACGGCCTCCATGATCCTTGCCCACGGAAACAGCGGCCCCGGATCGCGCTTCCGCGCCACCTGCACATTCGGATCATCCATCGCCGCTTCCATCTCGCGGTCCAGATCCTCGTGCCCGGCGATGAACTGCACGCTCGGGAACTGCTGCTGCAGCTGCGCCAGCAGCGCGATCAGCGCGACGATCTGCGCTTCGGGGTAGGCCTCGTCCATCGCTTGATGCTTCGAATCGCGCCAATGCGGGTAACGGCCGGTGTTGACCAGTTCGATGCCGATGGAACGCGGGTTGTAGCCGCGGACGTGGTGTGCAATGCGGTCCGGGCGCACGTACAGCGTAGTGCGGCCGTCGCGATCGATGTAGTAATGGCCGCTGTTGCCGGTGCCGCTGGCTTCGTAGAGCACGCGCTCGCCGAATTCGCGCGCGGAGTCCAGCGTCGGCGTCTCGGTGCAGTGGATGACGATCAGATCGATCTGCGACAGCGGGCGAGCGTCGAGTTTCAGCTCGTAGGGCAGGGGGTCAATGACCACGGGCGGCATCGGCGGAAGGTCGGGAATCATGCCGCGGATGCTAGCATTTGCCGATGTTGCCGCCCCCCGAATCCGAACTCCACCGCCTGATGACGCAGTTCCCCCGCACCGGCGAGGTGCGCTGGATCGGCCTGCGCCCCGCGCGCGACGTACCGATGCGCGAGGTCGACAGCGCCGAAGCCGTGGCCGGCAAGGGCCTGCGCGGCGACCGCTACGGCAGCGGCAAGCGCGGGATCACCCTGATTCAGGCCGAACACCTGCCGGCGATCGCCGCACTGGCCGGCGTCGAGACCATCGCGCCGGCGACGCTGCGGCGCAATCTGGTGGTCTCGGGCATCCCGCTGATCGCGTTGAAAGGCCGCCGGTTCCGCATCGGCGAGGCGCTGTGCGAAGGCACTGCGCCCTGCGATCCGTGTTCGCGGATGGAGCTTGCGCTGGGCGCTGGCGGTTACAACGCGATGCGCGGCCATGGCGGACTGTGCGCGCGGATTCTGGAAGGCGGCACGTTCCGCATCGGCGATGCGGTTCATTGGATAGAGGATTGAGTCTTGAAAGTACGCGGTCACTGCATTCTGTCGCACGGGTTCGAGAGTGGGCCCGACGCGACCAAGGTCGCCGCGTTGGCCGAGGTCGCCGAACGTTCCGGCTGGACACATGAACGTCCCGATTACACCGACCTCGACGCGAAGCGCGAGATCAGCACCCTGGGCGACGTCGAAGCGAGGTTGGAACGCCTGCGCGCGCTCGCATCCCTGGCCGCCGCACGCGGCCCGCTGGTGATGGCGGGCTCCAGCCTTGGCGCCTATATTTCCGCGCGCATCGCGCTGGACCTGCATGGCGACGGCGCGCCGGTGAAAGCGCTGTTCCTGATGGCGCCGCCGCTGACGATGGGGCCGCTGCCGGCGCTGGATGCGCCGAAAATACCGATTTCGATCGTCCATGGCTGGGACGATGAACTGATTCCGGCGATGGCGGTCGCGGACTGGGCGCACAGTCGCCGCGCGCAACTGCTGATGGTCGACGACAGCCATCGCCTCTCCAATCACGTGCAGACCTCGGCCGACGCCTTCGCCGCACTTCTCACAGGTCTGCCTTCATGAAATTCCTCGCATGAAATTTTTCGTCAGCTGCGGCAAGGGTCTCGAATATCTGCTGGTCGACGAGCTGATCGCGCTCGGCTGCGCGCACGCCACCGCGGCGCGCGCTGGCGCCAACGTCGAAGGCACGCTACACGACGCCCAGCGCGCGGTGCTGTGGTCGCGGCTCGCCAGCCGCGTGCTGTGGCCGATCGCCGAATACGACTGCCCGGACGAGCGCGCGCTGTACGCTGGCGCATCCGCCATCGACTGGGCGCAGCATCTGCGCGCCGACATGACCCTGGCGGTGGATGCGCACGTCTCCGGCGATGCCATCACCCACGCACGTTACGCCTCGCAGCGGATCAAGGACGCGGTAGTCGACACCCTGCGCGGTCGCGGCGGCGAACGGCCGAATGTCGATCTGGAATCGCCCGACCTGCGTCTGAACCTGGTGGTGCGCGCCTCGAAGGTTGGCCACAAGGCGATCCTGTCGATCGATCTGGGCGGCGGGCCGCTGCACCGTCGCGGTTGGCGGCAGATGCAGGGCGAGGCGCCGCTGAAGGAGAATCTGGCCGCGGCGGTGCTGATGCGCGGCGGCTGGCCGAATGTGTATGCCGCCGAAGGCGGCGCGCTGCTCGACCCGATGTGCGGCAGCGGCACGCTGCTGATCGAAGGCGCGCTGATGGCCGCTGATGTCGCGCCCGGCCTGCTGCGCGACCTGCAGGGCGCGAGCGCGCCGCCGTCGCGCTGGCTCGGTTTCGATCAGGCGCATTGGCGCACGTTGATCGAGGACGCGACGCAGCGGGAGCGTCATGGCCGCGCTGCGCTGCAGATGCGCTTCTACGGCAGCGACCTCGATCCGCATGCGATCCGCGCCGCGCGCGAGAACGCGCAGCGCGCGGGCGTGGTCGAAATCATCGATTTCACGGTTTGCGATGTCGGCCGGTTGCCCGCGCTGGCGGAGCCGCGCGGTCTGGTGGTCTGCAACCCGCCCTACGATGCGCGGCTCGCGGCCGATCCGCAGTTGTATCGCGCGCTCGGCGATGCGCTGAAGCGTGCGACGCCCGAATGGAAGGCCAGTCTGCTCTGCGGCGACGCCGAGCTGGCGCGCGCCACCGGGCTGCGCGCGGCGAAGAAGTACCAGGTGTTCAACGGCGCGATCGAATGCGCGCTGATCGTCTGCGATCCGGTGCGTCCGCCGCAGCGCGAGGTGGCCGTCGACGCCCCTACGCCGGTGCTCAGCGAAGGCGCGCAGATGGTCTCGAACCGCATCCGCAAGAATCTCAAGGCCAGCAAGACCTGGCGTGCGCGCGAAAGCGTGACCTGTCATCGGGTGTACGACGCCGATATCCCGGAATACGCGGCGGCGGTCGATGTTTACATCGGCGACACCACCGGCGAACTGTGGTTGCACGTGCAGGAATACGCGGCCCCGGCCGAGATTCCGGAAGCCACCACCCGCAAACGTTTGCAGGAACTGCTGGCCGGCGCGCGCGATGCGTTCGCGGTCCCGCGCGAGCGGGTGGCGGTGAAAACCCGCGCGAAGGGCAAGGGCGGCAGCAAATATGCCGACAGCGGCACGTCCAAGCGCGGCGAGATTCTCGAAGTGCGCGAGGGCGCGGCGAAGCTGCGGGTCAATCTGTTCGATTATCTCGACACCGGCCTGTTCCTCGACCATCGCCCGATCCGTCTGCGCATCGCCGAAGACGCCCGCGACGTGCGGTTCCTGAATCTGTTCGCCTACACCGGCGCAGCGACCGTGCAGGCGGCGGTGGGCGGCGCGGCGCAGACCACATCGGTCGATCTTTCGGCGACGTATCTGCAGTGGTGTTCCGACAACCTGAAGCTCAACGGCTTCGGCGGCGCCCGTCACCGGCTGGTGCAGGCCGACGCGCTGGAATGGCTGCTGGCCGACCGCGGCGAGTACGACCTGATCTTCTGCGATCCGCCGACGTTCTCCAACTCCGCGCGGGCGGACGATTTCGACGTGCAGAAAGATCACGTCCGCCTGTTGGAGGCGGCGATGACCCGGCTGGCGTTCGGCGGCACCCTGTATTTCTCCAACAACTACCGCCGGTTCCGGTTCGACGAAGCGGCGGTCTCGGCGTTCGCTGTCTGCGAGGACATCAGCCCGGCGACCATCCCGCCGGACTTCGCCCGCAACCCGCGTATCCACCGCGCCTGGCGATTGCGGGCGCGCTGAGCCCCGCTCGCCGTTGCGGATTCGCCGGATATCAGCCGGCGAAATCCGCAGACGGAACTCATATTTCCCCGTAGACGATGCGATTCCACGCATTCCTGCGGCGTTCCGCGCCATCGGCCGGCAACTGGGCCGCGACCCGCAGTTTGGCCTGCACCTCCGGCGGCGGGTAGATGCTGGGATTCGCGGCGATGTCCTTGTCGATGAGCGGCGTGGCGGCGGTGTTGGCGTTCGCGTAGCTCACCGCGCTGCTGATGTCCGCGATCACCTCCGGTTGCATCAGGTAGCGGATGAAACGATGCGCGTTCTCGACGTTCTTGGCCTTGCCGGGAATGGCGACGACATCGATCCAGCGCAGCGCGCCTTCGCGCGGAATCACGTAGCGGATGCGCGGCGCCTTGGTTTTCGCGGCTTGCGCCGTTTCCCTGGCCATGACGTTCGCCTGGTCCACGTCGCCGGAATAGGTCAACACGACGCAGAGCCGCCCTTCGCTCAGATCCGCGATCAGCTCCGAGGAGGGGCTGAACTTGCGGATATAGGGACGGATCGCCCCATAGGCGTTGCGCACCGCGAGCAGGGCATTGTCGTCGGCTGCGTTGATGTCCAGCCCCTTCCAGAGCAGGGCGGCCGAAAACCCGTCCTGCTCGGCGTCCACGATGCCGATCCCGCACTTGGACAGCTTCTGCGCCGAGGCCGGATCGAAGATCAGGTTCCAGCTGTCCAGCGCCACGCCCGGCCCCAGGGCCGCCTTGACCATATCCTCGTTGACCCCAAGGCCGCTCGTCCCCCACAGATAGGGCACGACATGCGCATTGTTGGGGTCGATCTGGGCGAGATCGGCCATGATGTTGGCGTCGAACGCGTCGAATCCGCCCAGTCGCGTCCTGTCCAGCGTCGCCAGCAGCCCCTTCTCGATCATCCGGCCGGCATAGGGGCGTGCGGAGGGGAAAATCACGTCGTGCTCGCCGTGCGCTCCCGCCAACTGGCTCTCCAGTGCGTCGTTGTTGGAGAAGGTCGTGTAATTGACCTTGATGCCCGAAGCCGCTTCGAACTTCTGGATCGCGTCTTCGCTGATGTAATCCGGCCAGTTGTAGACGTTGAGGATCTGGCGTTCGGTCGTCTGGGCGACTACGGCTGCGGCTGCGGTAGCCGCTGCCGCTGCGGCTGAAGGCGGTTGCTCATGCTTGCTGCAACCGGCGCTGCCGGCGGCCGCAACGAGCAGTGCGAGTGCGACACGACTGGCTTTCCATGCCATGGGTAAGGCTCCTTGAGTGTGCTGTCGAGATCATCCATCCCTGGTCCGGACGCGCGTGGATCCTGGCTCCGGCTGCGCAATATACAGCCCGGCTCGAACGATCCGTTTCAGCTGGATGACTGTTCTGAGATGCCGGTCACCCCATCTCAGGGTGTCCGAAACCGACCCGGAGCGACCATGTCCGACCACAACGTCACTTTTGCCCGCATCGCCCGCCGCGTCCACGGGCAGCCCACCTCCGATGGCGCCGGCGTCAAGCTGCGCCGTGTGATGGGCACCCCGCAGCTGCCGGACCTCGATCCGTTCCTGATGCTGGACGAGTTCGGCACCGATTGCGCCGAGGACTACATCGCCGGGTTTCCGGAGCACCCGCATCGCGGGTTCGAGACCGTGACCTACATGCTGGACGGACGCATGCGCCATCGCGACAACCACGGCAACGAAGGCGTGCTGGTGCCGGGGTCTGTGCAGTGGATGACCGCTGGCCGCGGCCTGGTGCATTCGGAAATGCCCGAGCAGCAGGAAGGCCGCATGCGCGGCTTCCAACTGTGGGTGAACCTGCCGGCGGCGCAGAAGATGAGCGAGCCGCGCTATCAGGAATTCGCGCCGGATCGCATGCCGGTCGCGCATCCGGCCGACGGCGTCGCGGTGAAAATCATCGCCGGCGAAGTCGCCGATGCCGATGGCAGCGCGGTGCGCGGACCGATCGAGCAGCCGGCGACCGATCCGCTGTATTTCGATCTCGAGCTGAAGCCCGGCGCGCGATGGATGTTCGATCTGCCTGCGGGCCACAACGCATTCCTGTATGCCTACGAAGGCGAGGTATCGGTGGGCGAAGGCGACGATGCCCGCGAGCTCGAAATCCATGCGCTGGCGGTGCTTGGCGGCGGCCAGCGGTTGTCGCTGCGCGCTGGAATCGAAGGGGTTCTGGCGATTCTGGTCGCCGGAAAACCGCTGGGCGAACCGGTGGCGCGCCACGGACCGTTCGTGATGAACACCCGCGAGGAATTGATGCAAGCGTTCGTGGATTTCCAGCAGGGGAAATTCTGATCCGAACGTCGCTGCAGTGAACGCGGGTATTGCGAAGTCGCGACGCGGCGGCCTGGCCGGCCGCGCCGCGGCGACTCAGCGTTGCGCCACGTTGCCGGCGTCGAACTGCAGCCCCTGCACGACGCGCTGGTAGCGCCCCATGGTGTCCTTGTCCGACGTGCGGATGAACACATGGACCAGGCGGTCGCCGCCGAGCTTCACCAGCGTTTCGCGCACCAGTTCGTCCGGGCGCCCGGCGATTTCGGTGCGGTACCACCAGAGTTTCTGGCCCTGCATCTGCCCCGACTCTTCGCGCAGGCTCCCGGTCGGCTTGAACGGCGATTTGCGCGCGACAGTGACGGCGAACGCTTCCTGGCCGTTGGCATCCATCGCCCGGCACAGCAGGGCGCTGTCCGTTCGCAGGGTAGTCCATTGGAGATTGGCGGCGTCGGACGGCAGCGTGGGACATGCCGGGGCGGACTGCGCGGACGCGGTGGAAGCGAAGAGGGCGGCGGACAGCAGGAACGGCAGCGATGACAGTGGATTCATTGCGAACTCCGGGGTTGGATGTGGGTGGTCATCCGTGGACAGCGGCGCGATCGGCCCTCTGTCTTGCTGGAGAACGAAGCATCAACCGTGCCAGAGGCCTGTGCCGGAGCAGAAAAAAGCCCGGGAAGCGTTCCCGGGCTTTTTCGATGCGCTTGCGGCGCATGTTTGCGGCGCGCGCCCCGGCCTCACTCCGGGGATCCGTTGCGGTCCTGGCCCAGCCATTTGTAGAGGAAACCGCCGATCAGGCCACCCAGGATCGGCGCCAGCCAGAACAGCCACAGTTGGCCGATGGCGCCGCTGCCGGCGAACAGGGCCACACCCGTGGAGCGCGCCGGGTTCACCGAGGTGTTGGTGACCGGGATGCTGATCAGATGGATCAGGGTCAGGCCCAGGCCGATGGCGATCGGCGCGAACCCGGCCGGCGCGTTCCTGTGGGTCGCGCCGAGGATGATGACCAGGAAGAACGCGGTCATGATCACTTCGCAGAGGAACGCCGCCGCCACGCTGTAACCGCCGGGCGAAAGCGCATCGAACCCGTTGCTGGCGAACGCGCCGGCCGCGGTCGGATCGACGGCGAAATCCGGCTGTCCGCTGGCGATCTGGAACAGCAGGAATCCGGCCGTGATCGCGCCGAGCGTCTGGGCCACGATGTAGGGCGCCAGATCCTTTGCGGAAAAACGGCCGCCGGCCCACAGCCCGAAGCTCACCGCGGGGTTGAAATGCCCGCCGGAGATGTGGCCCAGCGCGTAGGCGCCGGTGAGTACGGTCAGACCGAAGGCGAGCGACACGCCGAGCAGGCCGATGCCCAGCGGATTGCCGTCGCCGCCGAAATTCGCGGCCAATACCGCGCTGCCGCAGCCGCCCAGAACCAACCACAGCGTGCCGATGAATTCGGCGCTCAGACGTTTGATCATCAGGTTCTCCTTGTGTGCGCCGGCGGAACGGGAAAGCCGGCGGAAAATCCGGCAGGCAGGGCGCCGGCCATGGCGACATCCCGCGGGAAGAGCAGCGGTCGAGAGATCGGTCGTCCTGACCGGTCGTCTCGATCAGTCTTCCTGATAGGGTGGGAACGGCAGCGACAGCACCATCTGCTGGCGCCTGGCCAGTGTTTCCGCATCGTTCGCACGCATGAATACATGGACGACGCGTTCGTCGCGCAGCTCGATCAATGCTTCGCGGATCAGCACCGTGGGTTCGTTGGGCACATCGCCGCGATACCACTGCACTTCCCGGCCGTTGAGCATGCCTTCTTCGGCGCGGTCGCCGCGGCGTGGCTTGAACGGCGATTCGGGACTGACCGTGAGCGCGAACGCTTCCGCGCTGTTTTCGGTCGAAATCGCGCGGCACAGCAGCATGTTCGGTACCCGCAGCACTTCCCAGCGCAGCGATTCGCCGGCGTCCGCCGGAAGCGCTGGGCATTCTGCCATCGGGTCGGGAGCGGTTTGTGCACTGGAGACGCCAGCCCAGACAAAAGCGAGCAGGAGAAGCCAGATCGAAGCCATCGATTTCACTACAGAGATCCCCGTGGTTGAGTTCGGCCGAGCCTCCGTGCGGGCGGTGTCGTCCGGATCATGGGGCGCTGCAGTGCGGTACCCGTGCCGGACGATGATGTCCCTGCAGCGAAAGTAAGCCAGAAACGCCTAGAATTCCAGCGTCCGACGCATTTTTCGTACTTGGACGCGCGCTCAGCGGCGCCGCAGCACCAGTTCCAGCACCAGATTGCTGCCGAAGAACGCCAGCACCAGCAGGGTCATCGCGATCAGCGTCCAGCGCACGGCCTTGACGCCGCGCCAGCCGTAACGCCAGCGGCCGACCAGCAGCGCGCCGAAGCCCAGCCACGACAGCACGCTGAACACCGTCTTGTGCGCGAGGTGCTGCGCCATCAGGTCTTCGACGAACACTGCGCCGGTGAGCAGGGTGGCGGTCAACAGAATGAAGCCGACCGTGATGGTGCGGAAGAGCAGCGTCTCAAGTTCGACCAATGGCGGCAGCGCGCGCAGCCAGCCGTGCAGTCGACGCCGACGCAGCGCGCGTTCCTGCGACCAGGACAGGATGGCGAGCAGCGCCGCGATCGCAAGCGTGGCGTACGCCAGCAGTGCGCACCAGGCGTGCAGTTGTCCCTGCCAGCCCAGCGGCTGCGGATCCTGGCGGCCGAAGCTGTGGTAGAGCCCCAATGTTGCGGCGGCGATCGGGAACACGATCACGCCCAGCGCCGCCATGCGGCCGCGCATGCCCACCAGTACGGTCAGCGCGGCCATGCCCAACCCGACCAGCGACAGCGCCGAAAAGAAATGCAGATTCGCGCCGCCGGCCTCGCGCCAGGCCAGCATGTGGGCGGCACCGTGCAGTACGGCCGCCGATGCTGGTATCGCCCAGAGCGCGACCGACACCCCTGGTCCGGCCTGCGTCAGCCGGCGCGCGAGCAGCGCCGCGGACAGCAGATACAGGGCCGATGCGATGAGAACGATTGTCATCGGACCAGTGTCGCATACGGCGATACCTTCCCGCACCGCATATAATCGCCGTCTTTCCGCAGCGGTCCGCGCCCATGTTCGAGTCCCTCACCCAACGTCTGTCCGGCACCATCGAGCGGCTCCGCGGCCGCGGCCGGTTGACCGAGGAGAACATCCGCGAAGCCACCCGCGAGGTCCGCATCGCGTTGCTCGAAGCCGACGTGGCGCTGCCGGTGGTGCAGGCGCTGATCGAACGGATCAAGGTCCGCGCGGTCGGCCAGGAAGTACTCAAGTCGCTCACGCCTGGTCAGGCGCTCATCAAGGTCGTCCGCGACGAACTCACCGCGGTGATGGGCGCGGCGGCGTCGGATCTGAATCTCAACGTGCCGGCGCCGGCGGTCATCCTGATGGCCGGCCTGCAGGGCGCGGGCAAGACCACCACGGTCGGCAAACTCGCGAAGCACCTGAAAGAAAAGCGCAAGAAAAAAGTGATGGTGGTGTCGGCCGACGTGTATCGCCCGGCCGCGATCGAACAGCTGAAAACACTGGCCGAGCAGGTCGACGTGCTGTTCTTCCCGTCCGACGCATCGCAGAAGCCCGAAGCCATCGTCCGCGCCGCGATCGACGATGCGCGCAAATCCTATGTCGACGTGCTGATCGTCGATACCGCCGGCCGCCTCGCCATCGACGAAGCGATGATGGCCGAGATCAAGGCGCTGCATGCCGCGATCAATCCGGTCGAGACCCTGTTCGTCGTCGACGCGATGACCGGCCAGGACGCCGCGAATACCGCCAAGGCCTTCAGCGAAGCGCTGCCGCTGACCGGCGTGGTATTGACCAAGACCGACGGCGACGCCCGCGGCGGCGCGGCGCTGAGCGTGCGCTACATCACCGGCCGGCCGATCAAATTCATCGGCATCGGCGAGAAGCCGGATGGGCTGGACGTCTTCCACCCGGACCGCGCCGCCGGCCGCATCCTCGACATGGGCGACGTGCTGTCGCTGGTCGAACAGGTCGAGCAGCAGGTCGACAAGGACAAGGCGCAGAAACTCGCCGAGAAGATCACCAAGGGCAGGAAGTTCGACCTCAACGACATGAAGGACCAGCTCGAACAGATGCAGAACATGGGCGGCCTGCACGGGCTCATGGACAAGCTGCCGGGCATGGGCCAGATTCCGGACAACGTGAAGAATCAGGTCACCGGCAAGGAAGTGCCGCGGTTGATCGCGATCATCAACTCGATGACCAAGAAGGAACGTCGCAACCCGGCGCTGCTGAACGGCTCGCGCCGCGCCCGCATCGCCCGCGGCTCCGGGCTCACGCCGGCCGATGTGAACAAGCTGATGAAGCAGTTTCAGCAGATGGAAAAAATGATGAGCAAGCTCAGCTCCGGCGGCATGAAAGGCCTGATGCGGGGCATGAAGGGAATGATGGGCGGTCGGGGCGGCGGCATGCCGTTCCGGTGAAACGGTGCCGATCCGTAGAGTGGCCTTCAGGCCGCTGCTTCCATACGTAGCTATTTCGTTTTCGTCGGCCGTGGGCATGGCCCTGACGTCGCCGCCGGGCGGGCTCTGCCTGGGCCGGCCTGAAGGCCGCTCTGCACAGGGATGGCCGGGGTGGGTTCCCCCGCAAACACTCGACGGCTATAATGGCCGGCTTACCCTGCCACTCCGGCAGCTGGGCTCCACAGGAACTATCGACTCATGGTCAAGATTCGCCTTACCCGTGGCGGCGCCAAGAAGCGCCCCTTCTATCATATCGTCGTCACCGACAGCCGCAGCTCGCGCGACGGCCGCAACATCGAGCGTCTGGGTTACTACAACCCGGTCGCTGCCGGTAACGAAAAGCGCGTCGAGCTCGACCTCGAGCGCACCAAGCATTGGATCGGTCATGGCGCCCAGCTGACCGACAAGGTCGCAGACCTCTACAAGCAGTTCGCGAAGCAGGCCGTTACCGCTGCTGTCGCTGCGGCCCCCGCCGCCTAAGCGGCCGGCCGCGGTCCGCCGCGGCCACCCAGCCCGATGAACGACCCGACGCGCCGCATCCTGATAGGCAGGATCCACGGCGCGTTCGGCGTGCGTGGCGAGCTGAAACTCGAATCGTTGACCGAGCCGCAGAGCAATCTGCTGCGCTATCAGCCGTGGATCCTGCGCGATGCCCAGGGCCGCGAGCGCGAAGTCGACGGTGCCCGTGCCCGTGCCGGCGGCAAGGGCCTGATCGGCACGCTGCCGGGCGTCGAGGACCGCGACGCGGCCGAAGCCCTGCGCGGCGCTGAGTTGTACGTGTCGCGCAGCGCGCTGCCGCCGCCCAAAGACGGCGAGTTCTACTGGATCGACCTCGAAGGCATGCGCGTCGCGAATGTCGAAGGCGTCGATTTCGGCGTCGTCACCAGCGTCTTTTCGAATGGCGCCAATGACGTGATGACGGTCCGCGGCGACCGCGAGCGATTGATCCCCTTCGCCCGGCCGGATTACGTGATCTCGCTGGATTTCGACAGCAGAAAGATCGTCGTCGACTGGGACGCGGATTTCTGATCGGCGCTTCCGCGACCGAGTTCGCGGCTGGAGCCGCTCCTACGAAAAGCAGCCATGCGCATCGATGTCGTCAGTCTGTTCCCGGAATTCGTGTCGCAGGTCGCCGGCCACGGCGTGGTCGGGCGCGCGCAGGAGCGCGGGCTGCTATCGATCCATGGCTGGAATCCGCGGGACTACGCCGAGGGCAACTACCGCCGGGTCGACGACCGACCGTTCGGCGGCGGTCCCGGCATGGTGATGCTGATCGACCCGCTGCAAGCCGTGCTGAAGGCCGCGCGCGAGGCCGATCCGCGCCCGGCACAGACTATTTATATGTCTCCGCAAGGAAAGCCGCTGACCCAGGCCAAGGCCCGTGAACTGGCCGGGCGCGAGCGGCTGATCCTGCTCTGCGGCCGTTACGAAGGCGTGGACGAGCGTCTACTGCAGGCCGAGGTCGACGAGGAGCTGTCGATCGGCGATTACGTGCTGTCGGGCGGCGAACTTGCGGCGGCGGTGGTCATCGACGCCGCCGCGCGGCTGTTGCCCGGAGCGTTGAACGCTGTCGAATCGGCCGCCCAGGACAGCTTCGAGGGCGAGGGCGGGTTGCTGGATTGTCCGCACTACACCCGCCCGTTGGAACACCCGCTTGGCGGCGTTCCACCTGTGCTGCTGTCCGGGAATCATGCCGAGATCGCCCGCTGGCGCCGCAAGCAGTCGCTGGGCCGGACCTGGCTGCGGCGGCCCGAGCTGATCGACGTCGCCACCCTCTCCAAGTCCGACCGCGCGCTGCTGGATGCCTTCCTGGCCGAACTGCCGAACCCTGCGGCGGAGTAGCCCCGCCCTAGCGCCGCTGGGGAATTTCCCCTTATAATGCGCGGCTTATCATTGTTTTAACCCTTGTTCCACCGATGCCATGACGCGGGTCCACGTGCACTCGCGCAACAACAATGCCTCTTTGAAGGCAATCAACAACAGGCCAGTCCCATGAACAAACCCTCCATCAACACGCTGCTGCAGCAATTCGAAGCCGAGCAGGTCGTGCGTCAGCTTCCGGATTTCGGTCCGGGCGACACCGTCATCGTCAACGTCAAAGTCAAGGAAGGCAACCGCGAGCGCGTGCAGGCCTATGAGGGCGTGGTGATCGGCATCAAGAACGGCGGTCTGAACTCCGCGTTCACCGTCCGCAAGATCTCGCACGGATACGGCGTCGAGCGCGTCTTCCAGACCCACAGCCCGGTCATCGAATCGGTGCAGGTCAAGCGTCGCGGCGCGGTTCGCGCCAGCAAGCTGTACTACCTGCGCAAGCTGGAAGGCAAGAAGGCGCGCATCAAAGAAGATCTTTCGATGCACAGCAAGACGAAAGCCGCTCCCGCTGCTGTCTGATCCGACGCAAGCCGGAAGGTTGTGCAGAAAGGCCACCGCAAGGTGGCCTTTCGCTTTCAGAGAATACGCCGGCCACCGCAAGGTGGCCTTTCGTTTTTGGACGATAGCAGGCCGCCGGAAGGCGGCCTTTCCGTCCGGTATCCTCGTGCTTGGCCTCCGTCTCTTTCGTATTCCACCATCCCATGCAAGCCGCCACGCCCACCATCACCGTCCGCCTCGATCTCTGGCTCTGGGCCGCGCGGTTCTTCAGGACCCGCAGTCTCGCCAAGCAGGCGATCGACAACGGCAAGGTTGATGTGGCCGGACAGCGCGCGAAAGCCTCGCGCACGGTGCGCGTGGGCGATGCGATGCGCATCGCACGCGGCGACGAGGTTTTCGAGATCGTGGTCGCCGGCCTGAGCGAGCAGCGCGGCCCCGCATCGGTGGCACAGGCTCTCTATACCGAATCCGACGAATCGAAAACGAAGCGTCTTGAGACCATCGCCGCTCTGCGCGCGGGCCGCGCCGGTTATCAACCGCCGGAGAGCAAACCCGACAAGCGCGCGCGGCGATTGATCCGTGCGCTGGGCGACATCGATGCGATTTGAACGCAGACGCCATATGAAAAACGCCGACGGGGCGAGCCGTCGGCGTTGAAGTTCAAGCGTGCGGCGGATGCTTGACGCGAACCGCCCTCCGAAGCTGCTTCAGAAGATCACCTCAGGTCGAAGCGATCCAGATTCATCACCTTGGTCCACGCGGCGACGAAGTGGTCGACGAACATCTTCTGCGCATCGTGCGCGGCGTAGACCTCGGCGAGCGCACGCAACTGCGAGTTCGAGCCGAACACCAGATCCGACACCGTGCCGGTCCACTTCAGTTCGCCGCTGCTGCGGTCGCGGCCTTCGATCACATGCGTGTTGGTTTCGGAACGCTTCCACTTCGTGCGCATGTCCAGCAGGTTGACGAAGAAGTCGTTGCTGAGCGTGCCCGGGCGCTGCGTGAACACGCCGTGCTTCGCGTCGCCGACGTTGGCGCCGAGTGCGCGCAGGCCGCCGACCAGCGCGGTCATTTCCGGTGCGCTCAGGCTCAGCAGATTCGCCCGGTCGACCAGCATCTCCGCTTCGGAACCTTCGAATCCCTTGGCGACATAGTTGCGGAAGCCATCGACCTTCGGCTCCAGCGGCGCAAACGAATCGGCATCGGTCTGCGCTTCGGTGGCGTCGGTGCGGCCCGGCGAGAACGGCACGGTCACGTCATGGCCGCCTTTCTTCGCCGCCGCTTCGACCGCGGCGTTGCCGGCGATCACGGTCAGGTCGGCCAGCGACACTTTCTTGCCGCCGCTTGCGCTGGCGTCGAAATCGCGCTTGATGCCTTCGAGAACGCCCAGCACCTTGGCTAACTGCGCGGGCTGGTTGGCTTCCCAGTCCTTCTGCGGCGCCAGGCGGATGCGCGCGCCGTTGGCGCCGCCGCGCTTGTCGCTGCAGCGGAACGTGGATGCCGATGCCCAGGCGGTCGAGACCAGTTGCGGAATCGTCAGGCCCGAACCCAGCACCTTAGTTTTCAGCGCGGCGACGTCGTTGGCATCGACCAGCGGATGATCGACGGCCGGCACCGGATCCTGCCAGATCAGTTCTTCGGACGGCACGAACTTGCCGAGGTAACGCACGCGCGGACCCATGTCGCGATGGGTGAGCTTGAACCAGGCGCGGGCGAAGGCGTCGGCGAACTTGGCCGGGTTGGCCAGGAAGTCGCGCGAGATTTTCTCGTAGGCCGGGTCCATGCGCATCGCCATGTCGGCCGTGGTCATCATCGGCTGATGGAACACGCCCGGCGTGTGCGCATCCGGCACGTTGCGGCCGGCGTCGCCCTTCGGCTTCCACTGGTGCGCGCCGGCCGGGCTCTTGGTCAGTTCCCATTCGTGACCGAAGAGGGTTTCGAAATAGCTCATGTCCCACTGCGTCGGCGTCGGCGTCCACGCGCCCTCGATGCCGCTGGTGATGGTATGGCCGGCCATGCCGCTCTCGTAGCTGTTGATCCAGCCGAGACCCTGATTCTCGACGTCCGCGCCTTCGGGTTCGACCTGCACCAGCGACGCATCGCCTGCACCGTGGGCCTTGCCGAAGGTGTGGCCGCCCGCGGTGAGCGCCACGGTTTCCTCATCGTCCATCGCCATGCGCGCGAAGGTGTCGCGGATGTCGCGCGCCGACGCCAGCGGGTCGGGGTTGCCGTCGGGGCCTTCCGGGTTCACGTAGATCAGGCCCATCTGCACGGCGGCGAGCGGGTTGGCGAGATCGCGTTCGCCGGAGTAGCGGCCGCCGGGCTTGTCGCTGGTGGAGAGCCATTCGCCCTCGGGGCCCCAGTCGATGTCGGCGTTGGGTTCCCAGATGTCGGCGCGACCGCCGCCGAAGCCGAAGGTTCTGAAACCCATCGATTCCAAGGCGATATTGCCGGTCAGGATGAACAGGTCGGCCCATGAAAGATTGCGGCCGTACTTCTGCTTGATGGGCCACAGCAGGCGCCGCGCCTTGTCGAGGTTGCCGTTGTCGGGCCAGCTGTTGAGCGGTGCGAAGCGCTGATCGCCGGTACCGCCGCCGCCGCGGCCGTCATGGATGCGGTAGGTGCCGGCGGCGTGCCAGGCCATGCGGATGAAAAACGGGCCGTAGTGGCCATAGTCGGCCGGCCACCAGTCCTGCGAGTCGGTCATCAGCGCCTTCAGATCGGCGACGACGGCGTCGAGGTCTAGGGTCTTGAAGGCTGCGCGATAGTCGAAGGCTTCGCCCATCGGGTTCGCGCGCGGCGAGTGCTGGTGGAGCAGACCAAGATTGAGCTGGTTCGGCCACCAGTCGGCGTTGCCGCGCCGGCGCGGGCGGGATTGTGCGCGTGCGTCGCCTGAGAATGGACATTGGGGTTCTGTAGACATGGTGTTCTCCTTGGGCGGACGTCGGGTGTGGATACAAGCTACTGCCGGCAAGTCATCGATGGAATTCGATTGTTTGGACCAGAGCGATAGAAATTGGCTATTGCTTCGCGTGCCCGGGCACAGTGGCCCGTCCGCTCGCCACGGGCACTGGCGGCTCGTCGCGATCGTCGAAGAAAAGATGCCAGCCGCTGGCGTTGCGCATGTAGCCCAGGACGCGCCGGCGTTCCTGTGGCGCGCCGGTGCAGTCGAGGCGGAGATGTATGTAGACCGTATCGCTGTCGCCTTCGCCGGGGTCTATATCCATCACCCTGCAATCCGGGTGCAGGCGTGCCGCATCCGCACGGAGCTGTGCGGCTTCAGGCTGCCGGCCGCAGCCCGCCAGCGCGACGATCATTGCCGCCGCGCCGAAATGAGGCAGGAGGCAATCAACGCTTCCCACCCAGCAGCCCGCCGCCGATCTTCAGCAGATCGCCGAGGCCGAGCTGGCCGTCGCCGTCCTGATCGAGCACCGCGCCGAGCAGGCCGCCGCCGATGCCGCCCTGCTGCCGCGCCTGTTGCTGTTCCCGACCGAGGATCGCGCCCAGCACATCGGCGGTCGGGTTGCTCCCGCCGGCCATGCCGGCCGCCGCGCCGCTGTCGCCTTCGTTGCCGCTGAACATGCGTTTGGCGAGATAGGCCAACACGATCGGGGCGAGGATCTTCATCAGCTGTCCGGCGCGGTCGCCGCCCAGGCCGGTGGCTTCGCCCAGGTGCTGCTCGGCGCGGCCCTGCTGGCCGCCCAGAATATGGCCGAGCATGCCGGCGCCGTCGGTCTGGCGGGTGGCCGCGGCGCCGCCCAGCACCATACCGAGCAGGCTGCCGATATCGGCGCTGCCGGCGTGATCCTTCTGCAATGCGCCGAACAGCGCTTCCGCGCCCTGCGGCTGACTGGCGTTCTTGCCCAGCGCGCCGATCAGCAGCGGCAGCGCGGCGCTGACTGCGCCGGCCGCCTGTGCCTTGCCGATGCCCAGTTGCTGCGAAATCCGCTGCAGCGGCGCGCCCTCGAGCTGGGCGAACAGTTCGTCGGTCAGTGCGGTCATGGGGGTCTCCTGAGCTTCGCTGGCGTGGTGAGAGCACTGTAGGCCCAGTCGCACGGCAAATGGGCGACGCCGCGGCTTTTTTCGATGCGCCGCCAACGGGGTACTCTGCCCGTGGGCGCCGGCCGTACGGCCGACATGCCCGTTCCCGTCAACGACAGAAGGATTTGAAGATGAAACGCATCAATTTTCGATGGATGGCTATCGCGGCGCTCGCGCTGGGTCTGGGTTTCGGAGCATCGGCATCCGCCGATTCCGACCCGCTGTGCTACAGCACCTGCCAGGAGCTGATGAACGATTGTCTGGCGCAGGTGCCTGAGGGCCAGTTCAACATCTGTTCGAGGCAATACCGCGAATGCCTTGCGAGCTGCGAACAGTGAGTTGACCCGCGAACGCGGGGCGGCGGGCCGCCGAGGGTGGTCCGCCGTTCGGCTTCGACGCATGCAATCCCCGTAAAGCCTTTGTAGGAGGCGCTTCACCGCCGATCGTTGTCGATCGTCCCTGAAGGTCCTCCTACAGGCGAATCCGTCACTCCAACGCCTTCAGCCGATACAACGCCTCCAGCGCCTGCTTCGGCGTGAGTTCGTCGGGGTCGATGCCGGCGAGTGCGTCGAGGGCGGCGGAGTTCGGTGCGAACAGTCCGAACTGCTGGGGTTGATCCAGCGTCTGTGGCGTGAACACGGGCGCGGGATCGCTGCGGCGCTGTTCGAGTTCGGCCAGGCGCCCGCGTGCTTCGCGCACGACGCTCTTCGGCAAGCCGGCGAGGGCGGCGACCTGCAGGCCGAAGCTGCGGTCGGCGGGGCCGTCCTTCACGGCGTGCATGAAGACCAGGGTATCGCCGCCGTGCTTGTCGTGATGTTCGACGGCGTCCAGATGCACGTTGGCGATACCGCTGCCGGGTTGGGCGAGCGCGGTGAGTTCGAAATAGTGCGTGGCGAACAAGGTGTAGCAGCGATTGCTCGCGGCCAGATGCTTGGCGCAGGCTTCGGCCAGCGCCAGGCCGTCGTACGTCGACGTGCCGCGACCGATTTCGTCCATCAGCACCAGCGACTGCGCGGTGGCGTGATGCAGGATGTAGCTGGTCTCGCTCATTTCGACCATGAAGGTCGATTGCCCGCGCGCGAGGTCGTCGCCGGCGCCGATGCGGGTGAGGATGCGGTCGATCGGGCCGAGTTCCGCTTTGGACGCCGGGACGAAGCTGCCGATGTGCGCGAGCAGCACGATCAGCGCGTTCTGGCGCATGTACGTCGATTTGCCGCCCATGTTCGGGCCGGTGATGACCAGCATGCGTCTGGCGTCGCCGCCATCGTCGCCGTTCAACCGCAGATCGTTCGGTTCGAATGGCTCGTCGCGCACTGCTTCCACCACTGGATGGCGGCCGCGTTCGATATGCAGCCGGGCGTCGTCGACCAGCGTCGGCCGCGACCAGTCGAGTTCGCGCGCGCGCTCCGCGAAACAGCTCAACACGTCGAGTTCGCTCAACGCGCCCGCGGCGCGCTTCAGAGGTTCGAGGTCGCGGTTGAGTTCGTCGAGGATGCCTTCGTACAGCAGCTTCTCGCGCGACAGCGAACGTTCGCGCGCCGATAGCACTTTGTCCTCGAACTGTTTCAGTTCTTCGGTGATGTAGCGCTCGGCGCCGGTCAGGGTCTGGCGGCGGGTGTAGTGGACCGGCGCTTTCACGGCCTGGCCCTTGCTGATTTCGATGTAGTAGCCGTGGACGCGGTTGTAGCCGACCTTGAGCGTGGAGATACCGCTGCTCGCGCGCTCGCGCGCTTCCAGGTCGATCAGGAATTGATCCGCATGCGTGCTGAGCGTGCGCAGTTCGTCGAGTTCGGCGTCGAAGCCTTCGGCGATCACGCCGCCGTCGCGCGCCAGCAGCGGCGGCTGTTGCGTGATCGCGCTCGCCATCCACGCGGCCTGCGCATCGTGTTCGCCGAGTTCGGCGCACAGCGACAGCAAGCGCGGCGAGTCGATGCCGGACAGCGCATCGCGGACCTTCGGCAACAGCAGCAGCGCATCGCGCAGGGTCGACAGGTCGCGCGGGCGCGCGCTGCGCAGGGCCACGCGCGAAAGGATGCGTTCGATGTCGCCGAGGCCGCGGAAGGCGTCGCGGACATCATGGTCTGCGCGCGCCGCGAGCAGTTGCTGCACTGCGTCATGACGCTCGCTGACGATCCTGCGTTCGCGCAGCGGGCGATGCAGCCAGCGGCGCAGCAGGCGGCCGCCCATCGGCGTAACCGTGCTGTCGAGCACGCCGAGCAGGGTGTGTTTGGTGTCACCGTCGACGCGGGTGTCGAGTTCGAGATGGCGGCGAGTGGCGGCGTTCATCGCGATCGCGCCGTCGCTGGTCTCGATGCGGATCGCGGTGAGGTGCGGCAGCCGCTGTTTCTGGGTTTCCTCGACATATCCCAGCAGCGCGCCGGCCGCGGCGATGGCCAATGGCTTGCCGTCGATGCCGAAACCGCTGAGGTCGAACAGATTGAAGAACTGCAGCAATTGTCGGCGGCCGCTGTCGGCGTCGAACAGCCACGGTGCGCGTCGACGTACGCCGTTGCGCTGCGCCAGCGATGCCGGCCAGCCGTCTTCGTCGGGCAGCAGCAACTCGGCGGGGTCGAGCCGCGCGAGCTCGGCTTCCAGCATGTCGTCGCTGGCGACTTCGTTGACCAGGAAACGCCCGCCGGCCAGATCCGCCCAGGCGATGCCGTAGCCGCTGCTTCTCGAGGATGCGCCGCCTCTCACCACCGCCATCAGCAGCGTGTCGCGGCGGTCCTGCAGCAGCGCCTCGTCGGTGACCGTGCCGGGGGTGACGATGCGCACGACCTTGCGTTCGACCAGCCCCTTCGCCAACGCCGGGTCGCCGATCTGTTCGCAGATCGCGACCGATTCGCCCAGCGCCACCAGACGCGCCAGATAGCCTTCATAGGCATGCACCGGCACGCCCGCCATCGGGATCGGCTGGCCGGCGGAATTGCCGCGCTGCGTCAAAGTGATGTCGAGCAGGCGCGCGGCCTTGCGCGCATCGTCGTAGAACAATTCGTAGAAATCGCCCATACGGAAGAACATCAATACGTCCGGATGCTCCGCCTTGGCGGCGAAGAACTGGCGCATGAGCGGTGTGTGCTGGTCGCTGGCGACGCGAGGAGAGGATGCGGTGTCGGACACAAGTGCGTTCGGGGGAGGCCGCCGGGCGCGTCGAGGCGCTGGCTGGGGGCGGAACGACTAGTATGCCAGCGCCCGCCCGGCAGTGCTTCAGTCATGCTTACAGTAGGCGGATCCTGTGCTACCGTCGGTGCGCGGTGATCCCCTGACCATAGAAAACAGGGGGACGGCGACGCGGTCCTTGGGGGGCAGTGCGGGGTGGCGTAACGCTTCGCAATGCGAGCAATGGGGACGCGACAACACGCCGGAACATACACACCGCCGATGATCGATCAACGACCACGTATAACGACAGACAACACTTAACGAAACAGGGCGAGGAGGGGGAGTATGAATTATCGTGCACCGCAACATTCGGTTTTGACCCGGGCACTTCTGGTGGCGCTGGTAGGAATGGTTCAAGCGCCGCTGGCGTTCGCCCAGGATAGTAGTGCAGGCGAAGAAGAGGCCACACTCGACAAGATCGTCGTCACCGCGCAGAAACGCGAAGAAGCGTTGCAGGACGTGCCGGTGGTGGTCACCGCATTGTCCGAAAAGATGCTGGAAGACAGCGGCGTCCGCGACATCAAGGATCTGCAGCAGCTGGTTCCGGGTCTCACCGTCACCAGCACCCAGAGCGAATCGCTGACCACCGCCCGCATCCGCGGTATCGGTACGGTCGGCGACAACGCGGGTCTGGAATCCTCGGTCGGCGTGGTGATCGACGGCGTCTACCGTCCGCGCAACGGCGTGGGTTTCGGCGACCTCGGCGAACTCGAGCGCATCGAAGTGCTGAAGGGTCCGCAGGGCACCCTGTTCGGCAAGAACACGTCGGCCGGCGTGATCAACGTCGTGACCAAACGTCCGAGCTACCAGCAGAGCGCAGAGGCCGAATTGACCATCGGCAGCTACGGCACGGTCGGCGTGTCCGGCTCGTACGGCGATTCGTTCAACGACATGGCGGCGTTCCGCCTGTATGCCGCCAAGCGCAAGCGCGACGGTTACCTCGATGTCCGCACCGGCGCCGGTCCGCGCACCGAAACCGAAGACCAGACCCAGAACTTCCACACATTCCGCGGCCAGGTTCTGTTCGAGCCCACCGACACGCTGGACATCCTGCTGACCGGCGATTTCAGCAATCGCGACGAAAGCTGCTGCTCGGCCGTCACCATCGTCCGCGGCCCGACCGCGGCGATCCTCGATGCGCTGTCGCCGGATTCCGGCGTGGCGCCGGTGGCCGATCCCTTCGCGCGCCGCGCATGGTCCAACCGCAGCACCGCGCAGTACATGAAGGACCAGGGCGTCAGCGGTCAGGTCGACTGGGAAACCCCGTGGTTCGGCGGCGCCACGTTCACGTCGGTCACTGCGCAGCGCAAATGGCAGTCCACCAACGGCATCGACTTCGATTACAGCACCGCGGACCTGCTGTACCGCAATCCGCAGGAATCGGACAACTTCAGCCGTTTCAACACCTTCAGTCAGGAATTCCGCCTCACCGGCAGCAGCGAGAAACTCGACTGGCTGGTCGGTGCTTTCTATGCGGACGAGAATCTGCGTCGCAACGAGGGTTACCGGGTCGGCAACGCCTACGAGCCCTATCTGTCGATCGCGCTGCTGTCGCGGATCAACCCCGCGCTCGCCGCCAGTCCGACCGCGCCTCTGTTCCTGTCGCAGGCGTCGGGCCGCCCGTTCGGCACCGTGTTCGCCGGTCATGCCGCAGCCGACCGTTACGAACAGGAATCCAAGAGCGTCGGCCTGTTCACCAACAACACCTGGCATGTGAGCGATGCGCTCGATCTGACCCTCGGCCTGCGCTACACCCGGGAGAAGAAGGATCTGGCTTCGCGTTACAGCAATCCGAACGGCGGTCTCGGCTGCGCGGCGATGTTGACCAACCCGGCCCAGGTCGTCGCCGCACTGGTGGCGCGTGGTCTCAGCGTCGCCCAGGCATCGGCCGCGGCGCCGCAGGTGGTCGGTTTCGCCTGTCTGCCGTGGACCAACGTCCAGCACAACGGCCGCAGCACCGACCAGAGCCGCGAAGAGAAGGAATGGTCCGGCACGTTCAAGGCGGCCTACCGCTTCAACGAACACGCGATGGGCTATTTCTCGGCCGCCCGTGGCTACAAGGCCGGCGGTTTCAACCTCGATCGCGTGCAGTCGAACAACGGCCTGTCCAGCGGTACGGCGGGCATCGTGCCGGTGAACGACACCTCGTTCCCGGGCGAGTTCGTCGACAGCTTCGAGCTGGGCACCAAGACCACCTGGCTCGGCGGCAACCTGTTGCTCAACGCCACGTTGTTCCATCAGAAGTACACCGATTTCCAGCTCAACAGCTTCCTCGGCACCAGCTTCGTGGTGCGTTCGATTCCTGAAGTGACCTCGCAGGGTCTCGACGCCGAACTGTTGTGGAAGACCGGCGGCTGGATGGTGCAGACCGGCCTGACCTATGCCGATACCAAGTACGGCGACGATCCGTTGCCGGACGCCGATCTGGCGTTGCTGCCCGGCAGCCGCGCCAGCTTCGCGCCGAAGTGGTCGGTGACCGGCTCGGTCGGCTACGAATGGGACATGGGCAGCAATCTCGAAGCCAGCGCGCACCTCGGCGCCAAGTACATGTCCGACTACAACACCGGCTCCGATCTCGATCCCGAGAAGCAGCAGGACGGGTACTCCGTGCTCAACGCGCGCGTCATCTTCGGCCGTCGCGATGGCCGCTGGGACGTCGAGCTGTGGTCGCAGAACCTGACCGATGCCGAGTACTACCAGGTCGCGTTCGATGCGCCGCTGCAGACCGGTACGTGGAACGCCTTCCTCGGCGCGCCGCGCACCTTTGGCGTCACCCTGCGCGTCAAGTACTGATACCGATTCGGCAACACAAGCTACAGCCAGACGGCCCGCTTCGACGGGCCGTCTTTTTTTTGCAGGTTGCGGCTGACTGTTCACGGGCGCATGCTGCGCCCGGGGAATCATTCAGGAATCGATTCGCGGGCCGGAGCAGCGACACCGCACGCCGCCGGCCGAAGGAATCCGAACGACGAGGCAGCCGACAGACTCGATCTGCCCGGCGTTCGAGGGGGACGGAATTCCCGCACGGCAGGAGTTCCGCAGTCTTTAGGTCGAAAGCCAAGGAGAACGTCGATGTCCAAGCCATCGCTCATGCATGCAGATACCATCCGCCGCAGTCGCTACGCGCCTCATGCGCTCGCCACCACGCTGACCCTGGCACTGGCCCTGTCGGGCTGCGGCCAGAAACCGGAAGAGCCCGCGGCCGAACCCGCGGTCGCCGCAGCCGCACCGAAAGTCGAAGCCGCGATCTGCCAGGCCAGCTCAAGCTGGATCAGCAATCCCAATCCTCCGCCGGAAATCGCCGCCGCCGAAACCTTCTGCGATTTCTACCAGTTCTCGTGGCAGTGGTTCCTGGCCCAGACGTCGCCGGCGAACGGCGGCAGCGAGCGCGTGTTCGAACAGAACCGTCTCATGAATCCGAACGTCAAGAGCGGGCAGTGTTCGTTGCCGGCCCTGCTGGGACGCGCCAGCGCCGCGAAGATGCTGGCGGCGCGCGACGACAAGCCGCTGGGCCTTGAAGACACGCAGGCCGACGGCAACGCGATGTACGACCAGAACGGCAACCTGCTGTACTACAACATGTGGTATTCGCAGGCGATGTGCGAATCCACCCAGCAGGGCTTCGCCTCGGGCACGTTCGAGATCAAGGTCGCCTGGAAAGTCCTGCCGGCGCCGGATCCCACCTACTACTCGATGCAGGCCACGCTGCCGGGCGGCACCGCGCCGGTCACGCTGGGCATGGTCGGTTTCCATCTCGCGAACTGGACGCAGAATCACCCGGAAATGATCTGGGCCACGTTCGAGCACAAGACCAACGCGCCCCTGTGCGACGGTTCCAGCCCGCTGCCGGCGTCCGGCTGGTCGTTCGCCAGCAACGACGCTGCGGCCTGCCTCACCGCGAATCCGCAGCCCACCTCGGGCCCGCCCAACGCCGCCTGCGACAGCTTCAAGTTCAATACGCCCGACAAGTTCGCTGCCCCGCCGCCGCCAGCGACCAATACGCCCGACAACATCTGCCGTCAGTTCGCTCACGGCAATCAGCCCGGCGAGTCGGTCAACGGCAACAACAATGCGTCCAACCTCCTGGCGATCCAGCAGCTCAACGATCAGCTGGTCGGCGCCAACGGCATGCTCACCCAGCTTCCCGACAGCAATCCGATGGCGATCTGGAAGAACTACGAAATGATCGGCGCGCTGTGGACCAAGGGCGGCGCATCGTCCGGCAATGCGCCGGTGCCCAATGCGGGAGGGCCTGCCGATCCGACCAGCCCGCAGCGCGGCTCGCTGGAACTGGCCAACATGAGCATGGAAACCTTTCAGCAGGGCGCGACATCGTTCATCCCCAACTGCTTCGGTTGCCACAACTTCAACACCGCCACGCCGTTGAACGTCAGCCACATCTGCGACAACCTGTTCAGCGTCGACAGCACGGGCAAGAACTGCGTGATTCCATCCACGGGCGAGAACGCGGCGGCCGCACCGGCGGCGCCCGCTACAGCCGAGAAGAAATGACGAGAACCGCTCCGCATAGGTGATTCACGGCAATGGCCCGCCCCGCGCGGGCCATTGCCTGCGGGCCGCATTGTGCCCGCGACGGCGGCCGGTATCATGCGGCACCGGGCCTCTCCGCCGCCCCGCCACGGATCCTGCATGACGTCTCCCACCGATGCCGAGCTTCGCGACCACGCCGAAGCGCTCGGCATGCGTTTCCGCAACGCGCGCCATACCCTCGTCACCGCCGAAAGCTGCACCGGCGGCTGGATCGCCAAGACCGTCACCGATGTCGGCGGCTCCTCCGACTGGTTCGACTGCGGCATGGTCGCCTACAGCTACGAAGCCAAGCAGGCGATGCTGGGCGTGCGCCCGGAAACCCTCGAAAGCCACGGCGCGGTCAGCCGCGAGACCGTGATCGAAATGGTTTCCGGCGCGCTGGTCCACGCCGGCGCCAGCATCGCGGTCGCGGTCACCGGCATCGCCGGCCCCGGCGGCGGCTCCCCGGACAAACCCGTCGGCACCGTCTGGATCGGCTGGAAACGCCGCGGCGGTTACGCCCACGCCCAACTCTTCCATTTCGACGGCGACCGCGACGCCGTCCGCCGGCAGACCGTCGCCGCGTCGCTTCGCGGGCTGGAAACCCTGATCGGGACACCTTGAGGCTCGAAGCCGATCGGTTCCCAACAGCCCTCGCCGCAAGCCCCTGTAGAGCGGAGCGCAGCTCCGCTACCGCGTTCCAGAAAGCGGCAGAACAGGAATCGCGGCTGTGCGACGCGGCTTATCCCTGCGACGGCCAGCGGAGCTTCGCTCCGCTCTACCGGATCCGTCGTGGAGGTTTCGTGCCCTCTGGATGCGAGGGCAGATCAATCAAGCGTTTCTGATCGTTGACGGGGCAGGGCGTTAGTAGTAATACTACTAACCATGGACCTGACCGAAACCCAACAAGCCATTCTCGCCCTCATCTCCGAGCGCATCGCCGCCGATGGCGTGCCGCCCTCGCAGACCGAGATCGCCCATGCCATGGGCTTCAAGGGCATTCGCGCCGCCCAGTACCACATCGAAGCGCTGGAGCAGGCCGGCTACATCCGCCGGGTACCGGGTCAGGCGCGGGGCATCCGGCTAGTGCACGAGGCCGCGAACGACGCGCTCGACCTGCCGCCGATGTCCGCGCAGTCGGACGATGTGCTGCGCCTGCCGTTGCTGGGGCGGGTCGCCGCGGGGTTGCCGATCGGCCCCGACCTGCGTTCCGACGATTACATCCTTCTGGACCGCGCGCTGTTCTCACCCGCGCCGAACTATCTGCTGAAAGTGCAGGGCGATTCGATGATCGACGAAGGCATCTTCGAAGGCGACCTGATCGGTGTTTACCGCACCAACGAAGCGCGCTCGGGGCAGATCGTGGTCGCCCGCATCGACGATGAGATCACCGTCAAGCTGCTGAAGATCGGCAAGGACCGCATCCGCCTGCTGCCGCGCAATCCCAGCTACTCGCCGATCGACGTGATGCCCGACCAGGATTTCGCGATCGAAGGGCTGTACTGCGGTCTGGTGCGGCCGAACCGCTGAGACGCGCCGTCTTGAGGCGAGCCGTCATGGGGCCAGCCGTCGTGAGGCCAGTCGTCACGATGCGGAGTTTTCCTACAGTCGCCCGCGCCGTTTTCCGATGCCACGCCAGACGACAGATCATTAAATTTCCGGGTGTCGCAGGTTTTGCGACGGGTCATCCCTAATCTGCAGCCACTCCCGGCTTCCAACCTTTTTTCTACACATTCACTGACGAGGATTCCACGATGGACGAGAACAAAAAGCGCGCCCTTTCCGCCGCACTGAGCCAGATCGACAAGCAGTTCGGCAAAGGCTCGGTCATGCGCATGGGCGACCGCCCGGTCGAAGCGGTTGAAGTCATCGGCACCGGTTCGCTGATGCTCGACATCGCGCTGGGCATCGGCGGCCTGCCGAAAGGCCGCGTCGTCGAAATCTACGGTCCGGAATCCTCCGGCAAGACCACGCTGACCCTGCAGACCATCGCCGAGTGCCAGAAGGCCGGCGGCACCGCCGCGTTCATCGACGCCGAGCACGCGCTCGACCCGATCTACGCGCAGAAGCTGGGCGTCAACATCGACGAACTGCTGCTGTCGCAGCCCGACACCGGCGAACAGGCGCTCGAGATCGCCGACATGCTGGTCCGCTCCAACGCCGTCGATATCGTGGTGATCGACTCGGTCGCTGCGCTTACGCCGAAGGCCGAAATCGAAGGCGAGATGGGCGATCAGCTCCCCGGTCTGCAGGCCCGCCTGATGAGCCAGGCGCTGCGCAAGCTCACCGGCAACATCAAGCGCAGCAACTGCATGGTCGTCTTCATCAACCAGTTGCGCATGAAGATCGGCGCGATGATGCCGGGCCAGAGCCCCGAGGTCACCACCGGCGGTCATGCGCTCAAGTTCTACGCCTCGATCCGTCTCGATATCCGCCGCATCGGCAGCATCAAGAAGGGCGAGGAAATCATCGGCAATCAGACCAAGATCAAGGTCGTCAAGAACAAGCTCGCGCCTCCGTTCAAGCAGGTCATCACCGAAATCCTCTACGGCGAAGGCATCAGCCGCGAAGGCGAACTGATCGACATGGGCGTCGAAGCCAAGATCGTCGAGAAATCCGGCGCCTGGTACAGCTACGACGGCGAGCGCATCGGCCAGGGCAAGGAAAACGCACGCCAGTACATGAAGGAAAACCCCGCGGTCGCCGTCAAGCTGGAAGCCGCGCTGCGCGCCCAGTTCGTGCCGGCGGACGCCCCGCGCGATGCCGGCATCGACGACGACGCCGAAGTCTGATGCAGCGGGGGCGGGCCGGATGGCCTCGTCAGCGGACGGCCCGCCCCCGACGCACTTCGCGTTCGTACCAGTTCAAGAACACGACATGTCACGGATGGCATGTCGGCGGATCGGATCCCCAAGTCCGGTCCGCATCTGCGGCACCGCTCGCCGGTGGGGTCGCATGCCGGAAGGCCTCATGGATGGGGTTTTCCGGTTCTTTTATTGTGATCCATTCCACTTGGCCGCGCTGAAAGCTGGCGATGCCATACAACAAGGCTGTCATCCAGAGCGTAGCGAGGGACCTGCTGTCCTGCTGATGTTTCGCGAGATGCAGATATTGGAAACAGGTCCCTCGCTGCGCTCGGGATGACAACTTTTCTGCGGGATGACGAATCTCCGCATCGATGATGGAGAACACGCATGCTCCAACTCCGTCCCAACTGCGAATGCTGCGACAAGAGCCTGCCGCCGGATTCGGCCGAAGCCATGATCTGCAGCTTCGAATGTACGTTCTGCGTGTCCTGCGCGGGATCGGTGCTGCAGGGCCGTTGCCCGAACTGCGGCGGCGCTTTCAGCTCGCGCCCGATTCGCCCCGCGCATCTGCTCGTGAAGTACCCATCGTCATCGGAACGCGTGCGCAAGGCTGGCGGTTGCGCTGCAGCTGCGTGATAGCGGGTTCGGCAGCAATGGAATGTGCTGACATTTCCTGTCAGTAGCCGACATCCACAATGCGGCCTCACGACGTCGGATGTCGAACATGATCAGCAAAACCATTCCAGCCTTTTTCGGAGGTTGCCTCTGCGGCGCCGTACGCTATGCATCCAGCACGGCCCCGCTCATCGAAGGCAATTGTCATTGCCGCGATTGCCAGAAAGCATCGGGCAGCGCATACGCGCCAACGCTGTTCTTCCCGATCGAGGCGGTGAGGATCATCGGCGACGCGAAGTTCTTCGAAAGCATCGGCGGCAGCGGTCAGCCGATCCGGCGCGGGTTCTGCCCGAACTGCGGCTCTCAGTTGTTCGGCCTGCCTTCGATGCGCGAAGACATGATCGGCATCCGCGCGGGATCGCTGGACGACACCTCTGCTTACCGTCCGCAAGCGGAGATCTTCACCGCGCATGCGGCGCCCTGGGCCAGCATGAGCGAGGCCACCGCGAAGTTCGAAACGTATCCGCCGATGTCCTGAGTGTCTGCCAGTCGCCGCGAATTCCTCATGACTGCCGGAGCAGGAATGCTCGTCATGGGTTTGTCTGGTTGTGCGACCTTGAACGGAGAAAGATCGATGTACGGTTTGATCGGCAAGATGAAAGCGAGACCCGGCCAGCGCGATGCCTTGATCGCGATTCTGCTCGATGGCATCGCTGCGATGCCGGGATGTCTGAGTTATATCGTCGCCAGCGACCCGGCGGATGCCGATGCGATCTGGATCACCGAGGTCTAGGACAGCGAGCAGAGCCACCAGGCGTCGCTGGCGTTGCCGCAGGTGAAGGATGCGATCTCGCGGGCGAGGCCGATCCTCGCGGGCTTCGACAGCCATGTCGTGACCACGCCCGTCGGTGGGCATGGGTTGGGGGCGTAGGCGACGCGCTCAGTCGCCATCCACCGCACGTCGTCCCAGCGCCGGATCGTCGGTGAAGAAAGCATCGATGCCCAATGCCAGGTACGCACGGATCTGGCGTATCGATCCGGCATCGTGACGCGCGGTAGGACTGCCGTCGCCGCGATACCCGCCTTCCAGGAAATGATTCTCCGGCCGGAAGGTGTAGACGATCACGCGCAGTCCGGCAGCATGCGCTTCATCGACAAGCCGGCTGCGGCCATCGACCGGATCCAGATCGCGATACGCGGGGCCGATGGCGTCGGCATAGGTCGCGATCTCGCGTAAGCCATCGGCCGTCATCATCGCGCTGTACGGCATCGGCCTGCCAGCAGCGACCGTGTCGTAAGGCCGGTCGTTCTTGCCGCCCAATAGCTGCAGCAGCGAAATATTCGAGCCGCTTTCGATTGCGCGGCGCAGCTCGCGCAGGTTGGCGGTTTCGAACGACTGGATCACGACCGGCGCCGTGAGCGTGTGCGGATGCGCGCGCAGGGTTGCGAGCAGCTTGGCTTCCATCGCCAGACCGAGTGAGGCGAAATGGGTCGGATGTTTGATCTCGGGCGCCAGTCCGATCAGCCGCCCATGTTTCGCCGAGCCTTCGGCGGCGAGCGCGATGATCTCGTCGAGTGTCGCGATCTGGTATCGACCGTCGTATGCGGTCGAGCGCAGTTCCGGCAACCGCTCGCGGGCGCGCAACGTCTTGAGTTCGGCCAGCGTGAAATCTTCGGTGAACCAGCCCGTGACCCGTTCGCCATCGATGGTCTTCGTGGCCTTGCGCGACGCGAAGTCCGGCCGCTGCGCGACATCGGTGGTGCCGGAGATCTCGTTCTCGTGCCGCGCCACCAGCACGCCGTCGCGGGTGCCGACCAGATCCGGTTCGATCAGATCGGCGCCGTCCTCGATGGCTTTCGCGTACGCCGCCAGCGTGTGTTCCGGACGCAGCGCGCTCGCGCCGCGATGAGCGATGACGAGGGCTTTGGAGGAAGGCATCGGCGCGGGTTCCTTCGGAATGGGCGAGGAAACGCATCCTGCCATGAGCAGCGCGAAGCCGAGCGGAAGGGCGGCGATCGTGACGGGGAAACGCATCCGGGATCCTGAAGCGGTCGTGGAAGCTGAAGCATGCCGCAGCTTCGCGACAGCATGATGGCGAGCCGGTATGCGCTCCGAAGCGCAATACCACTGCCGATCACAGCATCCGCGCGCCGCGGCGGCGCGAGGCCAGCGCATCGGCTTGGCGCGTGGGTTCCGGCAGGCGATAGCGGCCGACGTGGCGCATGGTCATCTCCACCGCGGTGTCCATCGAGACGCGGTGACCGGGCGAAACCACCAGCGGCAGGCAGCGCAGTTTGCTGCGCAGCAGCCAGCCCACCTGCTGGCCGCGATGCCGCAACGGCACCCGCGCGCCGCGCAGATCGGGCAATTCGGCGTCCGCGGCGCCCGCCAGGATCTTCTTCGCCACGCCGATGCAGGGCAGGCCGGTGACCACACCGAAGTGCGCGGCGATCCCCAGCCGGCGCGGATGGGCGATGCCCTGGCCGTCGACGAACACCAGATCCGGCGTGTGCGGCAGCTCGGCCAGCACCGCCAGCAGCGCGGGCAGTTCGCGGAACGACAGCAGCCCCGGCACATAAGGCATCGACGTGGGCACCCGGGCGATCCGCGCGTGCAGCACTTCGTCGCTGTCGGCGTCCAGCAGCACAGCTGCGGCGCGAGTGGTCTCGCCGCCGTCCTCGAAACCCACATCGAAGCCCGCGATCAGGCGTGGCGGCGAGGCGAAATCGTCTTCCAGCGACACCCGTGCCGCGAGCTGCGCCTGCAGTGCCCGCGCGCCGGCAATGCTGCCGTCCCAGCCATCGAATGCGGGCAAGGCCTTGGATGCGGCGCCCGATGCGCGGCGCGGTGTCGAGGAATCGTCCATGGTTTCGATTCTGCCGTCCTTGCCGCGGCGGCGATACCGCCGTCGCCCACGATCGCAATGGTCCGTTAAGATCCGCGCACTGCTTTCGACGGTCTTCCGCATGTCCTACGTCCGCTGTCTCCGTGGCATCGCTTCCGGTATCGAGTACGACGCCGACGTGCCGATGAATCTCGATCCCGCCGACGGCCGCCCGGTCGAAATGGTGCTGGATGTCGAACGTCTCGCCGCCGAAAAGCCCGACGCCGCCTGGTACGCCCCACATCGCCGCGATCTGTGGCGCTTCGGCGCGCTGATGGCGCTGGACATCGCCGATCCCGAAGATGCGCGGCATATCGTCGCGCTCGGCGAAGGCCATACGCCGCTGCTCGATTATCGCGACCATCCGCTCGCGCAAGCGGCCGGGCTCGCGCTGCAGGTGAAGGAAGAGGGCAAGGCGCATCCCGGCTACGGCGCCAACCCGACCCAGAGTTTCAAGGATCGCGGCATGGCGATGGTGGCTGCGCAGGCGCGCAGGCTGGGCCTGAAGAAACTGGCCGTGCCGACCCAGGGCAATGCCGGCGATTCGCTGACCCGTTACGCGCTGGCCGGCGATCTGTCGGTGGTGGTGGCGATGCCCGACGACACGCCGATGCCGATCCTCGGCAACGTCGCCGCTGCGGCCAAGCGCCATCCGGACCGGGTCAAGCTGGAACTGATCGGCCCGACCATCCGCGAGGCCGGCGCCTATCTCAAGGAACACTACATTCCGCAAGGGTATTTTTCGGTCGCCACGTTCCAGGAACCGGGCTGGCGCATCGAAGGCAAGAAGTCGCTGGGCCTGGAGTTGGCCGAGCCCATGCCCGGCGAGACGCGCTGGTCGCTGCCCGATGCTGTGATCTATCCCACCGGCGGCGGCACCGGCGTGCTCGGCATGTGGAAGGCGTGGAACGAGCTTGAGGCGCTGGGCCTCATCGACGGTCGTCGCCCGCGGATGCTCTGCGTGCAGAGCGAGGTCACGCCGCCGCTGGTGAATGCGTTCGATGCGGGCGCCGATGACACCACCGCCGTGGTGGCCGGCAACACGATCAGTTTCGGCCTGAACGTGCCCGGCGGCGTCGGCCACTTCAAGGTGCTGCAGATCATCCGCGCGAGCGGCGGCGCGGCGATCGCCTTGAGCGAAACCGACACCGCCGCCGAACTGCAGCGCGTGTGGCGCGACAAGCGCTGGTGGATCTCGCCCGAGGGCGCGGCGTGCCTGGCGGCGATTCCGCAATTGCTCGATCGCGGATTGCTGCGGCGCGGCGAACGGGTGGTCGCGGTGAATACCGGCTCTGCCGAGAAATACCTGCCGGCGCTGCGGCATCTGCTGTAGAGCGGCGATAACGCCTCGCACCCTTCCCATTGCGGGCAGGCCGCGCGATTGAATCGCTCGCGTTGGCGTTCCCGCGGGACCGCGTCGGGCCCGGATCGTCGCACTTCCAGCGGATCGCCGTTCGTCGTACCGTACGGCGCATCGGGTCCGTGTTCGTGCGGTTCCACAAGCCGGGGAAAATATGCACATTCCATCGCTCAAAGAAGTCGTCGACGCCGAAGAATGGCAATTGCGTTGCGATCTGGCGGCCTGCTACCGGCTGGTCGCGCTGTACGGTTGGAGCGATCTGGTGTTCACCCATATCAGCGCCAAACTGCCGGTATCGGTGTCGGGAGAAGCACAGCATCATTTTCTGATCAATCCCTACGGCCTGATGTTCGACGAAATCACCGCGTCCAGCCTGGTGAAGGTGGACGAGTCCTGCAACAAGGTGATCGATTCGCCTTTCCCGGTGAATCCTGCCGGTTTCGTGATCCACAGTGCGGTACACGAGGCGCGCGCGGACGCGGGCTGCGTGTTGCATACCCACACGCGCGCGGGCGTCGGCGTCAGCGCACAGAAATGCGGCGTGTTGCCCATCAGTCAGCAGTCGACGTTCGTGTTGGCGTCGTTGGCGTATCACGACTATGAGGGTGTGGCTTTCCGCGAGGACGAGAAGCCGCGTCTGCAGGCCGATCTGGGACAGGCCAATTTCCTGATGCTCCGCAATCACGGCCTGCTGGTAGTCGGCCCCACGATCGCGGACGCATTCCTGGCCATGTACACCTTCGAGAACGCCTGCCGCATCCAGATCGATGCGCAGGCCGGCGGCGAAACCATCGCCGTCGATCCCAGGATCGTCCAGGGCGTGGCGGAAGCGATGCGCGTGCAGACCGGCGGCATGGGCGGCGGCTTCGTCTGGCCGTCGCTCCTGCGCAAGCTGGACCGTATCGATGAGAGTTATCGCTCATGAACGGTTCGCTGCTGGTGACGCAACTGCTGGTGGCGGCGCTGGCCCTGGTCATGTTCGGTCTGGGGCTGTCGTTGACCACGCAGGACTTCACGCGTCTGTTCAATCACCCCAGGGCGGTGGCGGTCGCGCTGCTGTTGCAGGTCGTGGTGCTGCCGGCGCTGTGCTTTCTGCTGATCGTGGCGTTCGATGTGCCGCCGCTGTTCTCGGTCGGCATGATGCTGTTGGCCGCATCGCCGGGCGGCATTTCGGCGAACCTGTTCAGCCATCTGTTCGGCGGCAATGTGGCGATGAATATTTCGCTCACCGCCATCAATACCGTGTTGTCCATCGTCACCTTGCCGCTGATCAGCAACTGGGCCATCCAGCATTTCGCGAATACCGGGCAGGTGGTGCCGCTGCAGTTCGGCAAGGTGATGGAGGTGATCGTCATCGTGCTGGTGCCGGTGTTGATCGGCATGGCCGTGCATCGCTGGAAGAAGTCGTTCGCGATGCGCGCCGAAAAGCCCATGAAGATCTTCAGCGCTGTCGTATTGGCCGTCGTGGCGATTGGCGCGATCGTCAAGGAATGGTCGTCGTTGACGGAGAGCTTCGCCGTGATCGGCCCCGTAGTCGTGGGGTTCAACGTGCTCAGCCTGCTGGCCGGCTATTATCTGTCGCGCGCTACGGGCCTGGAAAAATCGATGGCGACCGCCATTTCCTTCGAGATCGGCATCCACAATTCGACCCTGGCCATCTTCATCGCGCTGGCGGTGCTGAACGATTTCCAGCTTGCGCTGCCGGCCGCGATGTATTCGGTCAGCATGTACTTCACGGCGACGTTGTTCGGGCTGTTGGTGCTGCGGCGAAGCGGGGGATCGCCGCCGTCGGCGATATCGTAAGCGTGCCTGACTGTGGTTACGGTCCGCCCCGGCAATGCACAACACCAAATCAACAGTCCGACGGCCCGACCGGCGTGCGCGGCAGCAGATCAGTGGTTCTTCCTGGATGCGGCCTGTGCGCGCTTCTCTGTTTCAGCAAGCGCCAGTGCGTTTTCTCTGCTGGTGGGATAGAGCTTGACAGCGGCACGCAGGTCGCGAAGAGCGCGGGTATAGTCGCCGTCCGACTCCCAGAGTCTGGCGCGAGTCATCAGCTCGTCGCCGGGCGCACGTTCGAAACGGATGTTCTGCGAGAGATAGAGCAGACCTTCGACGTTATAGCCGAGCTTCGATGCACTGCGTTGCGCGCGGGCGAGCGTTTCATATGAAGGCCCCGTCTGGAGTGCTTCGCGCAGCAACGGCAGCGCAATGCGATAATCTTTCTGCACGTCGAGCCGTCGGCCTATCTCGAGCTGGCGATACGGAGTGAGCATCCTCAGCCGGGGGTTCTGTGCGAAATAAGGCCGTGCATCCTCCAGCATCGCGTCCTGTTCTTTGAGAGTCCCGCCCCAGAACTGGCTCATGTAGGCCGAGGCGGTCGATCGGATGTAGTAACTGCTCGGGGACTGATTCAGCGCGGCGTGAAGCGCGCGCCGCATCATTGCAGGTTGTCCGCCCAGACTATAGGCCTCCATCATGATGTCGTACGCAGGCAGCAGTCTGGGTTCCTGTTTGATCGCCCGGCTCAACAGCACGCTGGCCTGCCGCGCCAGATTCATTGCCTGACGCATGCGTTCGGGTGGGACATTCCTGCTGAAATCTCCGCCCCGGATCTGCCAGGCCTTGCTCATCAGTATCTTCGCGCGTGCCGTATTTGCGTAGGGACTCGTCGGGGCGCCCTTGAGCCAGCGCAACGTATAGTGGTCGGCGTCGGCAGTGCTTTTCCAGCTGATCAACGGGAATGAACGATAGATGCGATATTCCGGGTCTTCTCCCGAGTAATGACGTTTGAGGAAACCGGCAAAATGCGCATCCAGTTTTTTCCATTCACGCGCGTCGATCATGGGCTTGAGTTCGGCAGCGAACGACCCTCCGGTGAATTTGTCGCGACAAAGCGCGTCGATCAATGCCGGCGACCAGTCCAGGTGAGGAGGAGATGGATAAATCAAGCAGCGTTGGATAGGGTCTTGTTCCGCTTCCGCGCGATCGATTTCCGCGAATATTTTCTCGTACTCATTGCGATTGGAAAGCTCCGGAATCGCCTTTGGTTTCCTGTCGCAACTGCTGACCGAAAACATGATGCATAAGCCAAGAAATGCGGTAAGCAAAATCCGGAAACGTTTTTTCCCCAGCAGTGCCATCGATCGATCTCCTTGCGGACCTCAAATTTCCAGGTTGGACGGATTTTGCAGATTTCACGCAGGCAAGCTGCTCAGACTTTGTAGAACCCGCGGTACCAGTCCACGAATTTCTTCACGCCCACTTCCACCGAGGTGGTGGGTGCATACCCGGTGTCGCGGGCGAGCGCGCTGACATCGGCGTAGGTGTCCGGCACGTCGCCGGGCTGCAGTGGCAGCAGGTTCTTCCCGGCTTTACGGCCTAGGCACTCTTCGAGTACTTCGATATAGCGCAGCAGTTCGACCGGGCTGTTGTTGCCGATGTTGTAGACGCGATAGGGCGCGGACGACGTGGCCGGGCTGGGGTTGAGCGGGTCGTGGGCCGGGTCGGGGCCGGGCACGCGGTCGAGGCTGCGGATCACGCCGTCGACGATATCGTCGATGTAGGTGAAGTCGCGGCTGTGCTTGCCGTGGTTGAACACGTCGATGGGTTCGCCCGCGAGGATCTTCCGCGTGAACAGGAACAGCGCCATGTCCGGGCGGCCCCAGGGGCCGTAGACGGTGAAGAAGCGCAGGCCGGTGGTGGGCAGGTTGAACAGATGGCTGTAGGTGTGCGCCATCAGCTCGTTGGCTTTCTTGCTGGCGGCGTAGAGGCTGACCGGGTGGTCAACGCTGTCTTCCACCGCGAACGGCAGTTTGCGGTTCGAGCCGTACACCGAACTGGACGAGGCGTAGACCAGATGTTCGATGCCGCGATGGCGGCAAGCTTCCAGCACGTTGAGGAAGCCGACGATGTTGCTGTCGATGTAGGCGTGCGGGTTCTCCAAGGAATAACGCACGCCGGCCTGCGCGGCGAGATTGACCACGCGGTCGGGCTTGAAGCTGTCGAAGGCGGCTTCCAGCGTCGCACGGTCTTCCAGCGAGCCTTTGACGAACGAGAAGCCGGGCTTGGGCGTGAGCAGCGCGAGGCGCGCGTCCTTCAGCGTCGGGTCGTAATAATCGTTGAGGTTGTCGTAACCCAGCACCTCGTCGCCGCGGGCCAGCAGGCGGTGGCTGAGGGTGGAGCCGATGAAGCCGGCGGCGCCGGTGACGAGGATGCGCATGGGGGTCGCCTGTGCGGTATGGATAACACGGAGACGCAGATTTTATGCGCGATCAATGTCGCCGGGCATTTTTTCCTTTGGCGATCGCGTACCTATCGACGATGCGGACAAGCTCCCTCCCCCGCATGCGGGGGAGGGTTGGGGTGGGGGCGTCGCGGCGGTCTTACAGCCTGCCGTCCACCGCATCCCGCGGCAGCACCGCTTTCACGTCGAACAGCACACTGCCCGGTTTGCCGAATGCACGGATGCCTTCGGCGCCCAGGTCGGCGAACTCGCGATGCGAGACCGCGAGGATCACCGCGTCGTAGGCGCCGGCCTGCGGCTGCGCGGTCATCGTGATGCCGTACTCCTCATGCGCGAGCGCGGCGTCGACCCACGGGTCGTGGACATCGACCTCGGCGCTGTAGTTGCGCAGTTCGGCGAGGATGTCGACGACCCGGGTGTTGCGCAGGTCGGGGCAGTTTTCCTTGAACGCCAGGCCCAGCACGAGGATCCGCGCACCGGCGGTGGGCAGGCCGCGCTGAGCCATCAGCTTCACCACACATTGGGCCACGTGCGGGCCCATGCCGTCGTTGATGCGTCGGCCGGCGAGAATCACGTCGGGGTGATAGCCGATCTGCTGCGCCTTGTGGGTGAGGTAGTAGGGATCCACGCCGATGCAGTGGCCGCCGACCAGGCCGGGTTTGAACGGCAGGAAGTTCCACTTGGTGCCCGAAGCGGCCAGCACTTCGTGGGTATCGATGCCGAGGCGATGGAAGATCAGCGCCAGTTCGTTGATCAGCGCGATGTTCACGTCGCGCTGGATGTTCTCGATCACCTTGGCCGATTCGGCGACGCGGATGCTGGAGGTCTTGTGGGTGCCGGCGTGGATGATGCTGGCGTACAGCGCGTCGACGAAATCCGCGACCTCGGGGGTGGAGCCGGAGGTGACCTTCATGATGGTTTCCAGCCGATGCTGGTGATCGCCCGGGTTGATGCGTTCGGGGCTGTAGCCGGCGTAGAAGTCGAGGTTGTAGCGCAGACCCGATTCGCGCTCGACGATCGGCACGCAGACTTCTTCGGTCGCGCCGGGATACACGGTGGATTCGTAGATCGCCACGCCGCCGGCGCGGATCGCGCGACCGACGGTGCGGCTGGCGGATTCCAGCGGGCGCAGGTCGGGGCGTTTGTATTCGTCGATCGGCGTGGGCACGGTGACGATGAAGACGTTGCAGCCGGCCAGATCGGCGGCATCGCAGCTGAAACGCAAACCTCCGGAGGCGCGGAGTTCGTCCGCGGTGACTTCCAGGGTGCGGTCGTGGAACTCGCCGAGTTCGCCGACGCGGTGCGCATCGATATCGAAGCCGACCACCGGATAGCGTTTGCCGAACGCGGTGGCCAGCGGCAGGCCGACATAGCCCAGTCCGATGATGGCGATGCGGATGTCGTCGTGAGCGGGAAGAGCGGCCTGCATCGTGCGGAATTCCAGGGTTCGTGAAGAGTCGGAGTTTACCAGTCGCATGCGAGTCCACCCGACGGTTGCGCGGGCGTGCAGGCTGGGGGTTGGCGTCGTGGATGCGGTTGCCGGCTGCAGCGCTTTACCGCAGCATGACGGCATCGAAGTCTTCGGCGCTGCTCCCCCCGCAGCAGGCGTCGGCTGTGTTGACGCGGAAAACGCATGGTTCCGGCCATGTCGCGCCGGCCGTGTCGCGCGCGTTGCCGCATTGCTTGCCGGTTTGCGTTTGAGATCACGTCGAATCATCGCGTCGGCCTTGCTGCAGTCGCATCCCCTGTCCTTGTATCGATCTCCCCTTTCGAAGAGTCCTCATGCGCGTTCTGGTTTGCGGCGGTGCCGGTTACATCGGAAGTCACACCTGCGTGGTGTTGGCCGAACGCGGTCATGAAGTGGTGATCGCCGACAATTTCTGCAACAGCTCGCCGGTGGTGCTGGATCGTCTCGCGCAACTGATCGGGCGAACGCCGGATGCGCGTAACGTGGATGTGCGCGATGCCGCCGCATTGGCGGCGCTGTTCGCAGAGCAGCGGTTCGACGCCGTGATCCACTTCGCCGCTTTGAAGGCGGTCGGTGAATCCTGCGAACAACCGCTGGCGTATTTCGACAACAATATTTCCGGCACGATTTCGCTGCTGCGCGCGATGCGCGAGGCCGGGGTGGGGCGATTGGTGTTCAGTTCTTCGGCCACGGTCTACGGCGATCCGCAGACGGTGCCGATCGACGAGGATGCGCCGCTGTCGTCCACCAATCCCTACGGCCGCACCAAGCTGGTCATGGAACAGCTGATCGGCGATGTCTGCGCTGCGGACACCGGACTGCAGGCGATCAGCCTGCGCTACTTCAATCCGGTGGGCGCGCATCCTTCGGGCCTGATCGGCGAAGCGCCGAACGGCGTGCCGAACAATCTGATGCCCTACATCTGCCAGGTCGCAGCCGGCAAGCGCGAGCGGCTGCAGATCTTCGGCGGCGACTGGCCGACCGTGGACGGCACCGGCGTTCGCGATTACATCCATGTGATGGATCTCGCACGCGCGCATGCGCATGCGCTGGAAGCGCTGGTCGACGTGCGCGGGCACCTGCCGCTGAATCTGGGCGCGGGCCGCGGCATCAGCGTGCTGCAACTGCTGCGCGCGTTCGAGGCGGCGAGCGGGCGCGGAATCCCTTATCGGATCGTCGACCGCCGCGCGGGCGATGTCGCCGAGGTCTACGCCGATCCGGCGCGTGCGCAACGCCTCTTGGGCTGGCGCACCGAGCTCGATGTCGATGCGATGTGTCGCGACGCCTGGCGCTGGCAGTCGGCGAACCCGGACGGCTACGTCGCGGGCTGAAGTCCTTTCGCGAGCGAGGCCGCCACCGCATCCGGCCGTTTCATCCACGCGAAGTGATCGGCGCGCTCGCCCAGACGGTTGGCGTCGAGCGTTTCGACGCGCGTATCGCCCGGACGCATTTTCGCGAGCAGGAAGTCCAGCGATGCTCGCGGCGCCAGCCAGTCGTCGGCGAGCAGCGCCGCATCGATGCCCGCATGCACGCCGCAGAGGGCGGTTTCCAGTTCGGTATCCATACCTTTGCCGGCGTAGCGCCCGCTGAGCCCGGTGCGCGCCCAGTCGCGCATCACGCCGCGCGCCTCCTTGCCGCCGAAACCGATGCTGCGGCCGGGCAGGGAGCCATTGCGGTCCGCCAGCCACGACAGGAAGCGGTAGCTCGGCGGCAGCAGCCACTTGCGGGGACGCGGGTAGACCCGCCAGAACGGCGAACCGCTGGCGACCAGCCACAGGCGTTCGGCCGTCTGCGGCTGCAGCGCCAGCAGGCAGGCAGCCAACTGTCCGCCCAGACTGTGGCCGCCGACGATCTTCGGCAGAGTCGGGAATCGCTGGCGGATGCGCTCGACGCCGACCGGCAGATCGATCGTCAGCAGCTCGCGGTAGCCCCAGTCGCTGTCGCGGCCGGCGCGCTGGCCGCTGGTGCCGTGGCCGCGCCATTCGTGCACGAAGACCGCGACGCCGCGTGCGGCCAGCGCCTCGGCGAAAGGCAGATAGTGACGGGCGGCGATGCCGAGCGCCGGCAGCCAGAGCAGTGTGGCGGCGGGGGCGGCGGGCGCGCGCAGCAACAGTCGGAACCGGTGACCATCCGTGGCGGTCAGCGGAATGCCGTCGCCCTCGTCGGGCAGCTCCGGATCGATTCCACCCTCCAGGGTCAAGACCGCTCAGCCGCGCCGAAGTGGTCGAGCACAAGCACATCGCTGCGCCCCGGACAGCTGCCGAGCTGCAGCGCGCGATGCACGTAATCGGATGCGCCGTGGCAGGCGTCGGCCAGCGCCGCGCCCAGCGCGAGCCGGGCGGCGACAGCGGCGGCCAGCGTGCAGCCGGTGCCGTGCGCATTCACCGCAAGGCGCGGATGGCGGATTTCGCGGCGCATGCGGCCGCCGCTCTCGCGACGTTCGGAGAACAGGTCCACCACGTCATTGCCTTCAACTTCAGCGCCTGCGGCGAGGTGACCGCCCTTGAGCAGCACCGCGCCGGCGCCCAGATCCAGCAGCGCGTCGCAGGCCTCGCGCATCGCGTCCAGATCGGGGATGGCGTGGCCGAGCAGCAGCTCCGCTTCCGGCAGGTTCGGCGTGATCAGCGTGGCCATCGGCAGCAGCCGCTTGCGCAGCACATCGATCGCGTCCTTGGCGAGCAGCCTGGCGCCGGAGGTGGCGATCATCACCGGATCGACCACGATATGCCGCGGGCAGTGCTGGTCCAGCGCCTTGACCACGGCATGGATCGTGTCGCTGTTGGCGAGCATGCCGATCTTGACCGCGCCGATGTCGAAATCGTCGAAGCAGGCATCGATCTGCGCGCGCAGGAACGCGGCGGCGGGCACTTCCACCGCGTTCACGCCGCGGGTGTGCTGCGCGGTGAGCGCGGCGATCGCGCTCAATCCGTGCACGCGATGCGCGGCGAAAGTCTTGAGATCGGCTTGGATGCCGGCGCCGCCGCCGGAATCGGAACCGGCGATGGTGAGGACGGAGACGGGTCGGGGGGAGTTCGTCATGGGTCGATTCTGACCGAAGTTTCGATCCGGTCAAAGCCGTCATGGTCAGAAAAAACAGGATCGTCGCTGCCGGAAAGTCCGATCGTGAAAACATACCTCGGCGCGAATACCGCATAGCTGCGGGTCCGTACGTCGAAGATCGCGTGACGGGCATGCAGCCGGAAAGTCGCTTCGATCCGATTGGCGCGATGGCCGCCAAGTACGGCGTCGCTGGTGTGGTTCAGGAATCGGATATCCGGAAATTGCGTGCGCAGATTCAGCATCTGCGCCTCAAGGAACCGCTGGACATCGGCGGGTCCGATGCGCCCGGGGCGGGCGGTCACCTGCAGCGTCGGATAAGCATGGGCGCCGCTGTCGTGATGTTTCATCGCGCAGCAGAAGGGTTTGTTCGCGAGGTGGATCCAGTCCTGCGGGTCTTCGGCAGCATGCTTCCACTGCTGCACTGGCGACCACGCAGGCGGCATGAAAGACCAGTCCGCAGGTTTGCGTACCCGGAATCCCAGACGCGGGTCGTGAAAGAGATCAGGATCTTTCTGTGCAGGCATGGCGCGATCAGGCCGGGACGAGATCGCCTGGAATCAACGAATGCACGATGGCCTCATGGGGCTGGCCGTCGACGAGGATGCCGTTGCGGGCGATGCCCTCACAGACCGCGCCGAGTTTCACCGCAACCCGCAGGCTGGCGGTGTTTTCGGGCTGGACCAGAATCTCGATGCGCTGCAGCCCGAGTTCCTCGAAGGCCCAGTCCGCAGCCGATCGTGCGGCGGTGACTGCAACCTCGCGGCCGCGCGCGGCATCGGCCACCCAGTAACCAAGATTGGCCGAACGTCGCCTCATGTTCACATCGCTGAAACCCACGCCGCCGTGCAGGATGCCCGATGCCGCATCGAAGATGCCGAGGTGATAGCCGGTGCCGGCGCTCCAGATGCGCTGGCAGTGCGCGATCCACGCGGCGCTGTCGCTTCGGACGTAGCCGGGTTTCGCCCATGGCAGCCACTGCGACAGCGTGGGCAAGGAGGCGGATACGGTGTCGAACAGCGCGTCGACATCCGTCGCCGCAAGTTCGCGGATCAGCAACTCATCGGTTCGGCGCAGCATGGCGTTCCCTGGTCGTCGGCGTCGGCGCGCCCGGAGCCGGCATGGTAGCGCCGCGCGAAGCGACCGTGGTCAGCGTGCCGCCGCGGCCAGCACCGCCACGACCTGCTCGCGCAAACGCCTCGGCATTCGCCGCAAGGCACGCAGGCACTGCGCTTCCAGCGCGTCGATGGCGCGATCGTCTTCGCGATCGATCTCGATCGGTTCGTTCGCCGCCAACGGATTGCCGCGGCCGGTGCCCAGCCATTCCAGATTGACGCAGGTGTGCACGGCGATGGCAATCAGATGTTCCATCGACGGTGTGCTGCCGATCGGGCTCTCCCACTGCGCGACCGCGCTGCGGTGTACGCCGACCTTTCTGGCGAGCGTCGACTGGGTCACCCCGGAGAGCGCGCGTGCGCGGCGGATCCTATCGTTCAACGTCGGCATCGACTGGACTCCTTCCATTTGGCGCATCGAAGAAAAATGTCTTTGCGGTACGGGCTTGTCCGGTAAGGCTCACTTTGCCATGTCAGAGTTTTGTCTCCGTCGTCGAATGCAAGGCTATTCGCGAAAACATCTGCTTTGCCTGCGACGCGATGTCATCGATATCGCACATTCTCCGACTGAAGATACTGGCGAAGCATCGAAAAAGATTCAATTCCGTATCGAAAAAACTTGTCCATTAGCGCTCACTTTCACCTGTCGCATTATCGAACCGAATATCTAATGCATGACTATTCGCCGAAGCATCGATCTTCACTGCCGTGCGATGTCATCGATACCGCACATTGCCGAACGCTATCGGCCAGCGTATCTACGAATTGTGCCGCATCGTTTCAAAGGATCCGCGGCAGGCGCAGCAAACAGCAGGTCACTCAATAGAGAAGGGAGGTTCTATGCGTTCCGCAATCCTGAAATTTTCCGTCGTCTCGTTGATCGTCGCGATACCCGCCGCAGCCGCCGGTGTCGCCTGGTGGAGTTCGACCACGACTGGTCTGGCCCCGGAATCGATGCGTGCCGAACTCACCGAAGATATCCTGCGAGAGTGGTCGCCAGAGGCTGCAAAGACTTACAGGATGAATTCTTCGGAGTGGGCATCCAGAATGGGGCCGACGCTTGCGGGCGCCGACATCGCCAATCTGGAGCGTGCGGCAAGTGCGGGCGATTTCGAGTCGATGAATCTCGCATTGCTGGGCAACGCACGCGCGCTTGCCAGTCCCATGCCAGAGGCCACCGCCGCCAAATTCGGCACCGCCGGCTCCGATCTGGTCTATACGCCGATGACGCCATGCAGGATCGTCGATACGCGACTCGCCGGCGGACCGATCGCGGCCAATGGATCGCGCAGCTTCGTGGCGTTCACCGCCACCAGTTTCGCATCGCAGGGCGGCGATTCCACCAATTGCAACCTGCCGGCGAACGTATCCGCACTGACCGTGAAGATCACGGCTTCCAACCCGCAGTTGAACGGCTTTTTCACGGTCTATCCGTCCAATGACGCGCGCCCGCTGGCGTCTTCGTTGAACTATATCGCGGGCGTCGATACCTCGAACGAGTCGCACTTCCGGCTGTGCAGGCCAGGCTGTCCGACGCAGTTCACCGTCTACAGTCTGTGGCAGTCGAATGTCATCATCGATGTGAATGGTTACTTCGCCGAACCCGAAGCGACCGCGCTCGACTGCACCGTCGCACAGCAGTCCGGCAATCTCGACCTGCTCGGCGGCCTGCAGATGCGCACCGTGAGCTGCCCGGCCGGCTACACCGCCACCGGCGGCGGCTGTGGCGGTCCGCTGGGAATCGGCGTCAGCAACTCGCAGCCGGTGGTCACCGGCGGCCAGCCCTCCGGCTGGAGCTGCGATCTGGTCGGCTCGTTGCTCAGTATCGTGTCCTATCAGGTCAACGCGACCTGTTGCCGCATTCCCGGCCGTTGAGACATGCTCTAGCCGGGCTCTACCCGCGCCTCCGTGCAGGAACGAAAAGCCCGCCAGGACGGCGGGCTTTTCGCGTTCGCGTTGCGATGGCGGGCGATCGGCGTTTACAGGACTTCCGAAGCGAAATCCGCAAGCCGCGAACGCTCGCCGCGTTTCAGGGTGATGTGCGCGCTGTGCGCCCAGCCCTTGAAACGATCGACTGCATACGTCAGGCCGGAGGTGGTTTCGGTGAGGTAGGGCGTGTCGATCTGCTCCACGTTGCCCAGGCAGATGATCTTGGTGCCGGGGCCGGCGCGGGTGATCAGCGTTTTCATCTGCTTGGGCGTGAGGTTCTGCGCTTCGTCCAGGATCAGCCAGCGGGTCAGGAAGGTGCGGCCGCGCATGAAGTTCAGCGAGCGGATCTTGATCCGCGACGCCAGCAGGTCGTTGGTCGCTGCGCGGCCCCAACTGCCGCCGTCCTGGGTGTTGGGCATCAGCACTTCGAGGTTATCGGTCAGCGCGCCCATCCACGGCGTCATCTTTTCCTCTTCGGTGCCGGGCAGGAAACCGATGTCCTCGCCCACGCTCACCGTCGCGCGGGTCATGATGATCTCGCGGTAACGCTGCTGGTCCATGGTCTGCGCCAGACCGGCCGCCAATGCCAGCAGGGTCTTGCCGGTGCCGGCGGTGCCGAGCAGGGTGACGAAGTCGATTTCCGGATCCATCAGCGCGTTCATCGCGAAATTCTGTTCGCGGTTGCGCGCGATGATGCCCCACACCGCATGTTGCTGACTGCGGAAATCGTCGACGATCTGCAGCTCGACGAAGCCGTCGTCGACCTTGGCGACGCGGAATTCCGCTTCGTCGTCGCCGGGCAGATACACGAACTGGTTCGGGTACCACTCGTCGTCCGCGAGGCGCGCGAGCTTGTAGAACGTGCGGCCTTTCTCCGTCCAAGACTTCAAGCCGTCGCTGTAGCGCTGCCAGAAGTCTTCGGGCAGTGCGCTGGAACCGGTGTAGAGCAGGCTGAAATCGTCCAGCGCGCGGTCGTTTTCGTAGTCTTCGGAAATGATCCCGGCGATCGATGCCTTGATCCGCAGGTTGATGTCCTTTGAGACGAACACCACCGGCACCGCGGGTTCTTCCTCGCGCAGCACCAGGATGGCGCCGAGGATCTGGTTGTCCGGCATCACCGCGCCGAAGCGCTTGGCCGAATCGAAACTGCCGGTCTGGAAGCGCAGCTTGCCGATGCTGTCGGCGGCGCGCAGTTGCAGGCCTTTCGGGCGCGACAGCGTGATGCCGGAGGCGATCTTGTCGGTGCCTCCGGCTTCGATCAGTTCGTTGAGGAAACGGCTGACCTGGCGCGCGTTGCGGCTGGCTTCGGACGTGCCTTTCTTGGCGTTGTCCAGTTCCTCGATCACCTGCATCGGCAGGAACACATCGTGTTCCTCGAACTTGAACAGGGCGGTGGGGTCGTGCATCAGCACATTGGTGTCGAGAACGTAGATGCGCTTGCCTTTGGTCATCATGCGTATGCGCTACCGGTTGCGGGAGTCGTGGGGGGAAAGGTGGTGCGGCGGGTCGGAAGGAATCGCGGGCGAACGAACGCCACCGCGACCCGTGTTGCGGGGCGATGGCCGGCGTTGCGGAGACATCGGATCACTGCGCCCGGGCCGCCTTGAGCGCGTCGAGGACAGCCTGGGCATGGCCGGGCACCTTCACGCCGCGCCATTCGGCGGCGAGCTTGCCCTTGGGGTCGATCAGGAACGTGCTGCGCACGATGCCCAGCACCTTCTTGCCGTACATGTTCTTTTCGTGGATCACGTCGAAGGCGTTGCACAGCGCTTCGTCGCCGTCGCTCACCAGCAGGAAATCGAAACCCTGTTTCGCGCAGAAATTCTGGTGCGACTTGATCGAATCGCGCGACACGCCCAACACCATGGCGCCGAGTTCGGCGAACTCCGGCAGCAGAGCGTTGAAGTCGAGACCTTCGGTGGTGCAGCCCGGCGTGGAATCCTTCGGATAGAAATACAGCACCAGCCACTGTCCAGCGTAGGCGGAGAGCTTTGAGGTGCTGCCGTCCGAGAGTGCGAGGGGCAGGGCGAGAGTGGCTTTGGGCAGCGCTTTGCCGGCTTCGGTCATCGTCAGAACTTCATCGGGTCCATGATGGCATCGAGATTCAGGTGATCGCAGAATTCGAGGAAATCGTCGCGCAGCGCCGCGATGTGCATGTCCGCCGGGACGCCGATGGTGACCTGCGCGGAAAACATGTCGGCGCCGGTCTGCATCGCGCGGTAGCGGGCGCAGTGCAGGCTTTCGATGGTGATGCCCTGGCGGTCGAAGAAATCCGCCAGCTGATAGAGGATGCCGGGCTTGTCCGCGGCCACCACTTCGACCACGTACGGCAGCAGGTTCGACTGGATCGGCTTGGGACCGGTGCGGTACCAGATCAGCTTGATGCCTTCCTCGCGCTCCAGCCGGGTGAGCATGGCTTCGAGTTTGGCGATGGCGTCCCACGGGCCGACCGCGAGGGCCGTGACCGAGACGTCGCGGCCGACGGTGGACAGGCGCGAGTCGACGAGATTGCAGCCGCTGTCGGCGATCCGCCGGGTCACCAGCAACAGCGGCGACTGCGGATGGGTCGTGTAGGCGTTGATCAGCAGGTAATTCTCGTTCGGCGCTGGTCGGGCGGTGGCGGTAACAGATTCGGTCAAGGTGAGGTCCGCGGCGAGGGAAGTGTTGAGAGTGGGTCCAGGGAGCACGATTCCGACCAGCGCGGCCCGGGGAGATTGTTCCAGCCGAACCATTCTAACGAGTCGCGCCGGCAGGATCGTTGCAGCGAAGTCGGGTCGCGCCGCGCGCGGTCCAGACTCCGGGCAGCATACTGGGCCGCGGTTTCGACCCGCAAGCAAACTCGACGGCGCGTGCTGCCAATCGGGTCTGCGCGCGCTTCAGCGGATGCAGGTTGGGGCTCAAGCCGTTGATTTCAATGGTGGAGGAGATTGAAGATCACGTGCCGCCCCGGCGCTTTCGACCACCATGCCTCGCTCACGGAGGATGGAGTGTTCAGACCTTCCCAAGTAACATCCGGCTGCTACGACCCGGCCCCCGGTCGCGTCGCCCTTCCAGAACCATCCGTCATTCCAAGGCATTCGCGTGCATCTGTCCGGCAGTATCACTGCGCTGGCGACGCCATTCACGGCGTCCGGCGACCTCGTTGGCGAACTCGACCTCCAGGCCTGGGACCGTCTGCTCCAGTCGCAGATCGATGCCGGCACCGAGGGCGTGGTGGTCGCCGGCTCCACCGGCGAGGCCAATGCCCTCGGCGAGGATGAGTACGATGCGCTGCTGCGCCGTGCGGTTGCGTTGGTGGCCGGGCGCATTCCCGTGCTGGCCGGCACCGGGTTGCCGAATACCGCGAAAACCATCGCGCTGACCCGTCGTGCCGCCGCCTGCGGCGCCGATGCCGCACTGGTGGTCACTCCTGCGTATGTCCGCCCGACCCAGGCGGGCCTGATCGCGCATTACCGCGCGGTGGCCGACGACGGCGCGCTGCCGGTGGTCCTTTATAACGTTCCCGGCCGCACCGGCTGCGACCTGCTGCCGGCGACCGTCGCGGAGCTGGTGTCGCATCCGCGGATCGTCGCGATCAAGGAAGCCCGCGTCGAGCCCGAACGAATGGCCGAACTGCTGTCCCTGCGCTCACCGTCGTTCGCAGTGCTGTCCGGCGATGACCCCACCGCCGCCCGCGCCATGCTCGCCGGCGCCGACGGTCTGATTTCGGTGGCCTCGAACGCGCTGCCGGCGGCGATGCGCCGGCTCTGCGATCTGGCCCGCGGCGGTCGCCGTGCGGAAGCCGAAGCCCTCGATGCCGAACTGCAGCCGATCTTCGATTTCATGGGCATCGAACCCAATCCGATTCCAGTCAAGGCGATCCTTGCCCGCCAGGGCTACGGTCGCGGCCTGCGCCTGCCGCTCACCGATCTGTCCGCAGCCCACACCTCGACGGCCGACGCCATCGCCGCCCGCATCGCCGGGATCGAGCGTGCGTTCGCCATGCCCGCCGATCGCATCGCCCACGCAGGTTGAGCGCCGGAACATCCACGCCGCATTTCGTTCATCCGGCCTCGCGCCCGCACCGTTTTCTCCAGGAGACCCCATGTCACCGATCCGTTCGAACCTCCGTCATGCCCTCTCCCGCGCCACGATGGCCGCGATCGTCGTCGCGATGTCCGTTGCCGTCCTCGGCACGTCGGGCTGCAGCTGGTTCCGCAAGAAGGACTATTACTCGCTGGACACCGACAAACGCCCGTTGGAATTCCCGCCGGCGTTCGATGCCGCCGAGGCCGAGCGGAGTCTTGCCACGACCGCCAGCGGTTCGGTGACGCGTTCTTCGCTGCCTTCGGGCGATCCTTCGGCGCGCGCGCTGGCGTTCACCGTCGCCGGCGACCGCGCCGCCACGTTCTCGAGGGTCGGCGAAGCGCTCGCGGCCACGCCGGGGCTGACCATCGCCAGCCGCGCGCAGTTGCTGGGCGCGTTCGATGTCGACTACGAAGGGCAGAAGTTCCTGGTCCGCATCACCGAGGCCGAGGGTCGCAGCACTGTGTCGGCCGTCGATCCGCGCGGCCTGCCGGCCGACAACGACAGCGCCGCGAAGCTCATGGCCGCGATGAGGACGGCGCTCGGCGGCAACTGACGCCAGCGCATCCTCGGAAAGCGAAACGGGCACCGCGAGGTGCCCGTTTCCGTTTGCGAAGACCGCGAAGATTCCGCCGGCCCAGCGTTCTGCAGATCAGCCCGCAGCAGGGTCAGCTTGCAGGGTCAGCTTGGAGGATCTGCGCTTGCAGGATCAGCGCTCCAGCAGCGGCAGCTTGTCCGGCTTGCCTTCCCAGTCCTTGGCGTCCGCCATCGCATCCTTGCGGGTGGTGATGACCGGCCAGGACGCCGCCAGCTCTTTGTTGAGGGCGACGAAGGCTTCCTGCCCGGCCGGCACATCGTCTTCCGGATAGATCGCGTTGATCGGACATTCCGGCTCGCACAGCGTGCAGTCGATGCACTCGTCCGGATCGATCACCAGAAAGTTCGGGCCTTCGTGGAAGCAATCGACCGGGCAGACTTCGACGCAGTCGGTGTACTTGCACTTGATGCAGTTTTCTGTGACGACGAAAGGCATGGTTCGACCCGGAAGGCGAGGAGCGGCAAGTGTAAAGCGAGGCGGGCTCAAGGAGAAACCGGTCGCGGCCCTGCGTCCGCCGCCGTCGCCCGCGAGGAGCGGAAACCGCGGGACGAAGTCAAAAAGAAAGCCTGCGTCTTCGACGCAGGCTTCGGTATGGCGCTCCCTACGGGATTCGAACCCGTGTTTTAGCCTTGAGAGGGCCACGTCCTGGGCCTCTAGACGAAGGGAGCATGAAACTTCGCTTGAGATATCGCGTTTTTCGATGAGCCGGCAAGGCTGTGTTCGATGGCCGGTAGGCTTGGCCGAACGGGCGATGCCGACAGGCTGTTAGTATAGCGGGTCAACCGGCGTCCTGACCAATTCCGGCCCGCCGTGCACATCACTCTCCGAGCGCCGATGACCGACCCTTCATTCCTGCCCACCGCACCGCGCACCATTCCCCGCGATCAGCACGCGATTTCGCGCAAGGACATCAGTCCCAGCGCACTGCGCGTGCTGTATCGGCTGCATGAAGCCGGATACGGCGCATATCTCGTCGGCGGTGCGGTACGCGATCTGCTGTTGGGCGAGCATCCGAAGGATTTCGACGTGGCCACCGACGCCACGCCCGAACAGGTCAAGCATCTGTTCCGCAATTGCCGCCTGATCGGCCGCCGGTTCCGGCTGGCGCACGTGGTCTACGGCCGCGAGATCATCGAGGTGGCGACGTTCCGCGCCAACACCGACGACGGCAGCGGCGACCGCGAGCAGGACGTGGAAGGCCGGGTGCTGCGCGACAACGTCTACGGCACCATCGAGGACGATGCCGTGCGCCGCGATTTCACCGCGAATGCGCTGTATTACGCGATCGCCGATTTCACGGTGCGCGATTATCTGGGCGGATTCGAGGACGTCAACAACCGGGTGATGAAGCTGATCGGCGACCCCGAGACGCGCTACCGCGAGGACCCGGTACGCATGCTGCGCGCGGTGCGGCTGGCGGCGAAACTGCGCTTCGGCATCGATCCGCCCAGCGCCGATCCCATTCCCAGGCTGGCGCCGCTGCTCAAGGAAGCCTCGTCCGCGCGCCTGTTCGAAGAGTGCCTGAAGCTGTTCCTGTCCGGCCACGCCGAGGCCAGCTTCCTCGGCCTCGAAGCCCACGGCCTGCTTCCGGCGCTGCTGCCGGAAACGGCGGTCGCGCTGGCGTCGAACCGCAGCGGTGCGCTGCGGCGGATGCTGCTGGAAGGTCTCCGCGCCACCGACACCCGCATCGCTGCCGAGGAGCCGGTATCGCCCGCGTTCCTGTTCGCGCTGCTGCTGTGGCCCGCGTATTGCCGCACCCTGGCGATGCTGCAGGCGCAGGGCATGCACGTCGCCGAAGCCGAACGCCACGCTGCCGACCGCGTCGCCGTGCATCAACTCAATACCGTGGCCCTGCCGCGCAGATTCTCGCTGCCGATGCAGGAAATCTGGCTGATGCAGTCGAGGTTTTCGCAGCGTCAGCGCAAACGAGCGGTGCGGATGCTGGCCCACCCGCGGTTCCGCGCGGCCTACGATTTCCTGCTGTTGCGGCAGGTGGCCTCCGACAGCCATGCCGAAGACATCGCGTTCTGGGCCGAAGCCCAGCACGACCCCGAACACGCGCTGGCGGTGGCCGCACTGCGGCCGGCGCTGGCCGAAGAGGAGGCCGCAGCGGAAGCGCGCGGTCCGCGTCGTCGCCGTCGTCGCCGTCCGGCGGCTGTCGGGCATTGATGTCCCCCGACGCCGCGCCCGCGGTCGCGACGCGACGCGACCCGGTGGTCGCCTATGTGGGGCTTGGCGGCAATGTCGGTGAAAGCGTCGGCGTGCTGCGTGCGGCGGTGCATCGGCTGATGACCGTTCCCCGCAGCCGTCTGCTTGCCGTGTCGCGCTTCTACCGCACGCCGGCCTGGGGCCAGACCGATCAGGCCGACTTCGTCAATGCCGTCGCTGCCCTCAAGACCGCGTTGCCGCCGCGGGTGCTGCTGGACGAACTGTTGAGCATCGAACGCGATTTCGGCCGCGAGCGCGCCGCGGACGGCAGCGGCCGCTGGGGTCCGCGGACCCTAGACCTCGATATCCTGCTCTACGGCGACGATCAGGTGGACTTGCCCGGCCTGCGCCTGCCGCACCCGCACCTGCACGAACGCGCGTTCGCGCTGATGCCGCTGCTCGACCTGGTCGACGACATCGAGATCCCGGGCCGCGGTAGCGCCCGGCGGGCGCTCGGCAGCGCCGAACGGGGCGGAATCGCACTGCTGCCGGAACGCTGAAACGCCGGAAAGCGTTCGCCGCACCTGCTAGGCTTAGCGCCCTCCGGCCTCTTCCCCCGGCCCAATCCTGGATGCACATGGCCATTCGAGAAGACAAGCCCTGGACCGTGCCGGCGCTGGCGGATGCCAAGCGCGACGGCCGCAAACTGGCGATGCTCACCGCCTATGACGCGGTGTTCGCGCGCGTGCTCGATCGCAGCGGTACCGACCTGATCCTGGTCGGCGATTCGCTGGGCATGGTGGTCAAAGGCCACGGTTCCACATTGCCGGTGACGGTCGACGACATCGCGTATCACACCGCCGCGGTCGCCAGCGGCCTGCAGCGCGCGCTGCTGGTCAGCGACCTGCCGTTCCAGGCCGACGCCACGCCCGAACGCGCGCTCGACGCCGCCACCCGCCTGCTGCAGGCCGGCGCGCAGATGGTCAAGCTCGAAGGCGCCGGTCCGCACAAACTCGACGTCATCCGTTTTCTCGTCGAGCGCGAGATCCCGGTCTCTGCGCATCTCGGCCTCACCCCGCAGTCGGTGCTGCGTTTCGGCGGCTTCAAGGTGCAGGGGCGCGAGGCGCTGGCCGCCGCGAAGCTGCGCGAGGACGCGCAGGCGGTGGCCGACGCCGGCGCCTCGCTGCTGGTGCTGGAATGCGTGCCGACCCCGCTGGCGCAGTCGATCACCGCCGCCAGTCCAATCCCCACCATCGGCATCGGCGCCGGCCCGCACTGCGACGGCCAGGTGCTGGTGCTGCACGATTTTCTCGGCCTCGACAACGGCCACCGCCGGCCGAAATTCGTCAAGGATTTCCTGGCCGATGGCGGATCGGTCGCCGGCGCGGTGGAGGCGTATTGCGCCGCGGTGCGCGATGGCTCGTTTCCCGATGCGCAGCACGCATACCAATAAGCATTCCGATAAGCCTTCCAACCAGGTGTTCCGCGGATCATGATCGAAACCATCACCGAACTCGGCCACCTGCGCGAACGCATCCTCGGCTGGCGCCGCGAAGGGCTGCGCATCGGTTTCGTGCCGACCATGGGCAATCTGCACGCGGGCCATTATTCGCTGGTCGAACTGACCCGACAGCACGCGGACCGCATCATTTCCAGCGTGTTCGTGAATCCGACCCAGTTCGGGCCGAACGAGGATTTCACCCGTTACCCGCGCACGCCCGAAGCCGACACCAGCGGGCTCGAAGCCGCCGGCTGCGACGCGCTGTGGCTGCCGACGGTGGAATCGATGTATCCGTTCGGCGTCGACCTCGCGGTGCGCATGCGCGTGCCGGGCGTGGCCGACGTGCTGGAGGGCGCGCATCGTCCCGGGCATTTCGACGGCGTCTGCACCGTCGTCGCGCGCCTGTTCAACCAGGTGCAGCCGGATCTGGCCGCATTCGGCAAGAAGGATTTCCAGCAGGTCGCGGTGATCCAGCAGATGGTCACCGATCTGGCCTATCCGCTGACGCTGTTGCGCGGCGAGATCGTGCGCGAGACCGACGGCCTCGCGATGAGTTCGCGCAACCAGTATCTGAGCGCGGAAGACCGGGTGATCGCCGCCGAGATCCATCGCACCCTGCTGGATATGCGCGCGCAGCTGCTTGCCGGGGTGTCGCGGATTTCGGTCGAGACCGGCGCCGCCATCCGTCTGGGCGACGCCGGTTTCTCGGTGGATTACGCCGCGATCCGCACGCCGGATCTGGCCGCGCCCGAAGTCGAACCGGCGCGTTATGCCACGCGCGGCCCGCGCGTCGTGCTGATCGCGGCGCGTCTGGGCCGCACGCGGCTGATCGACAATCTGGAATTCGATCTGGGCTGATGCGCGGCGGACGCATCGTCGACCGGCGATGACCGCTGCGGAGCCTCTCCCGGTTGTCTTCCTGTTTCGGAAGACAACGGACGAGTCCCGCGATGGCTGGTTCGCGTATCGCAGGCCGAAACCCTGTCCGGCCCGACTTCGCCGACGCGCTTTCCGTGTTCCTGACTGCGTGCAATCCGGTCATGTGACAGGACAGGTTCGCGCGATCCGTGCGCTGTTTTCGTTTGCATGGCGGCGCGCGCCGACGATCTGGCAAGATGCGGCATCGCGCAGGCAACGCCCATGAGCCCGTCATGACCGAACACATCGCTACCGCTTTCGACGCGCTGCATCCGCATGCGGTACGCCTGCGGCATTCGCCGATTTCCGCACTGATCGCCAGCGACGCCGGGCGTCCGCAGGCATTTGCCGTCCGCGCCGGTCCGATCTATGCCAGTTTCGCGCGCCAGCACTACGACCGTGAGGCGCTGGAGGCTTTGTTCTCCATCGCCGAAACCGCAGACCTGGCGTCTGCCCTCAAGCGGCTGTTCGACGGCGATATCGTCAATGTCACCGAAGGCCGCGCCGCATTGCATACCGCGCTGCGCAGCGATCTTTCCATCGCCGCGTACGTGCTCGAAGCCACGGCGCAGGCGCGCGACGCGCGTGCGCGCATGGCGGAGATGGTCGACCGGCTCATCGCTTCCGGCGTGACCGATGTGGTCAGCGTCGGCATCGGCGGTTCCGACCTCGGCCCGCGGCTCGTCGCCGATGCGCTGGACGATGGCGATGGCGGGCCGCGTCTGCGCGTGCATTTCGTTTCCAACGTCGACGGCAACGCGGTGCGCCGCACGCTGTCGCGGCTCGACCCCGCGCGCACCGCGGCGATCCTCATTTCCAAGACCTTCGGCACCCAGGAAACCCTGCTCAACGGCACCGTGGTGCGCGAGTGGCTGCAGGACGACAGCCGCGTGTATGCGGTGAGCGCGAACGTGCAGCGCGCGGCTGCATTCGGCATCGACGAAAGCCGCATCCTGCCGATGTGGGATTGGGTCGGCGGCCGTTATTCGCTGTGGTCGGCGGTGGGTTTCCCGATCGCGCTCGCCATCGGCATGGACGGTTTCGAGCGCCTGCTCGCCGGCGCCGCGGACATGGATGCCCACGTGCTGGCCACGCCGCTGCGCGACAACGTCGCGGTCTGGCACGCATTGACCGCGATCTGGAACCGCAATGCGATGCACGCCGGCAGCCAGGCGGTGTTGCCGTACGACGAACGCCTGCGCCTGCTGCCGAATTACCTCCAGCAGTTGGTGATGGAAAGTCTCGGCAAATCCGCGCGGCTCGACGGCGCCGCGCTGGCCACCCACACCGTTCCGGTATGGTGGGGTGGGGCGGGCACCGACACCCAGCACAGTTTCTTCCAGGCACTGCACCAGGGCACCCAGATCGTGCCGGCCGATTTCATCGGCGTGATCCGCGCCGATCATGCGCATGCCGACAATCACACCGCGCTGCTCGCGAATCTGCTGGCGCAGACCGAAGCCTTCGCCAACGGCCAGGCCAGCGACGACCCGCATCGCGCGTATGCCGGCAATCGCCCGAGCACGCTGCTGTTGCTGGATGCGCTCACGCCGGAGTCGCTGGGCGCGCTGATCGTGCTTTACGAGCACAGCGTGTATCTGCAGTCGGTGCTGTGGGGCATCAACGCGTTCGACCAGTTCGGCGTGGAACTGGGCAAGCAGGTCGCGAGCAAGTTGCTGCCGGCGCTGCAGGGCGACGCCGAGGCCGACGACCCGGTGACGCGGGCGCTGTTGGCGGAGATCCGCGGACGTTCCGTCTGATCGTAATTGCCGTAGAGCGGGCTTCAGATCGCTGTTTTTCCGCCGGACGGAAAACCAAACGCTACGGTTTCATTTCCACCAGCCGTGGGCACGGCCCGGATGTCGTCGTTGTTTTGATGCTGCCTGGGCCGGTCTGAAGACCGCTCTACAGGCGATGCCGTTGCAACGCCCACTCGACATGCTCGCGCACCATCGCATCGTCGATCTCCTGCTTCGATCGCAGCGCGGCGATCACCTCCGGCGTCGTCGGCGCATTGCCCAGCGCGATCGCGAGGTTGCGCATCCAGCGCGCGTAGCCGCTGCGGCGGATCGGCGAGCCTTCGGTGCGCTGCAGGAATTCGTCCTCGCTCCACGCGAACAGATCCGCCAGCGTCGCCTTGTCGAGAGCGTTGCGGGCGCGGAAATCCGGTTCGTCGGTGGTTTTCGCGAACTTGTTCCACGGGCAGATCAGCTGGCAGTCGTCGCAGCCGAAGATGCGGTTGCCGATCAACGGCCGAAGCTCTTCATCGATGCTGCCTTCGTGCTCGATGGTCAGATACGCGATGCAGCGCCGCGCATCCAGCCGGTGCGGCGCGACGATGGCCTGGGTGGGGCAGATGTCGATGCAGCGCACGCAGGTGCCGCAGTGCGCGCTGGCTGGCGGGTCCACCGGCAGCGGCAGGTCGACGTAGAGTTCGCCGAGGAAGAACCACGAGCCGCCGTCCTTGTCGATCAGGCAGGTGTGCTTGCCGATCCAGCCCAGACCGGCGTTGCGCGCCAGCGCGCGTTCCAGCACCGGTGCGGAATCCACGAACACGCGATAGCCGAACGGACCGATCTCGGCAGCGATGCGATCGGCAAGCTTCTGCAGTCGGTTGCGCATCAGCTTGTGATAGTCGCGGCCCAGCGCGTAGCGCGCGACGTAGGCGCGTTCGCCGTCGTCCAGCGTGGCCCAGGCTTCGTCTACATCTCGGCCGTAGTCCAGCCCCACCGACACCACCCGCAGCGTGCCCGGCACCAGATCGGCGGGACGGCTGCGCTTGTCGCCGTGATCGGCCATCCACCGCATCGAACCGTGCAGCCCCTGCGCCAACCAGTCGCGCAGATGGGTTTCGTCGGCGCCGAGTTCGATATCGGCGATGCCGCAGCGCTGGAAGCCGAATTCGCCCGCCAGCGCCTTGATCCGCGCGGCCAATGCGTGGAAATCCGGAGCGGGGCGGTCGATGGCAGTGATGTGTTCGTCGGTGTGGTCGTCGGTGTGTTTCACGCCGGGAGTATAGAATCCGGCCATGCGGATCGCCTCATTCAACGACATGCCGAAGCTGTACCGCGGTGCCGCGGTACGCGCCGCCGAGCAGGTGGCGATGACGCGCTTCGGCCTGGACGAGGACGATCTGATGGCCCGCGCCGGCCTGGGCGCGTGGCGGCTGCTGCTGGACCGCTGGCCGCAGGCGCAGCGCATCGGCATCGTCTGCGGGCCCGGCAACAACGGCGGCGACGGTTACGTGCTGGCCGAACTGGCGCGCAGTTCCGGGCGCCACGTCTTCGTGCTGCGTCTGGGCGATGAAGTGAAAGCGGGCGCCGCCCGGCGCGCCGCCGACGCATACGCGCAGGCGGGCGGCGAAGCGGCGACGCTGGTCGCCGATGAAGGATTGCCGCAGGCCGATGTCTGGGTGGATGCGCTGTTCGGCATCGGTCTGCATCGCGCGCTGGAAGGCGCCGCGGCGGATGTCGTGGCCGCGCTCAATCGCGATGTTTCATCGCCGGTGCTGTCGCTCGACGTGCCGTCGGGCGTGGATGCCGACACTGGCCATCATCATGGCCTGGCGGTGCGCGCCACCGTCACCCTGAGCTTCATCGCCGGCAAGCCCGGGCTGTACACCGGCCGCGGTCGCGAGTCGGCCGGCGAGGTGGTGATCGATACGCTCGGCCTTGCGGACCATGTCTTCGACGATCTCGAACCCGCTGCGCGTCTTGCGCGTGCGGACGCATTGCCCCTCTGGCTGCAGCCGCGCGCCCGCAGCGCGCACAAGGGCCATTTCGGCAGCGTGCTGTGCATCGGCGGCGATCACGGCTACGGCGGCGCCATCGCGCTTTGCGCCGAAGCCGCCCACCGCGCCGGTGCCGGGCTGGTCAGCGCGGCGACGCATGCGGAACACGTCCCGGTATTGCTCGCGCGGCGCCCCGAAACGATGGCGCGTGCGATCGCTTCGGCAGAAGAATTGAAGCCCTTGCTGGATGCGGCCAGCGTGATCGCCATCGGCCCGGGCCTCGGCAACAGCGAATGGAGTGCGGCGATGCTGTACGCCGCGCTGGATGCGGGAAAACCCTTGGTACTCGACGCCGATGCGCTGAACGCGTTGGCCAGACGCGACGCGCTTGCCCTCGGCGATGCGGTGCTCACGCCGCATCCGGGCGAAGCCGCGCGATTGCTGGGCGAGCGCGTCCCCGATCTCGAACGCGACCGCATTCTGTCGGTGCGCCAGATCGCGGCGCGCTACGACTGCGCGGTGGTGCTGAAGGGCGCGGGCACCGTGGTGATGGCGCCCGGGGAAATCCCGGTGATCATCGACGCCGGCAACCCGGGCATGGCCACCGGCGGCATGGGCGATGTGCTGACCGGCGTGATCGCAAGCGCGATCGCACAGGGCTGGTCGAATTTCGATGCCGCCGTCTGCGGCGCGCTGCTGCACGCCGCCGCCGGCGATGCCGCCGCCCGCGACGGCGGCGAACGCGGGCTGCTGCCTTCGGATCTGTTCATGCATCTGCGCCGTCTCGCCAATCCGGTATCCCACGCATGAACGATGCGGGCATCCGTGAAACGGGCATCGATGCTGCTGTCGTGCTGCATCTGACGGATGCAGACGCCACCGAACGTCTCGCGCAGGCGCTCGCGCGCACTGCGCCGACGCCCGCGGTCGTACATCTGCATGGCGACCTGGGCGCCGGTAAATCCACCCTTGCGCGCGGCTGGCTGCGCGCCTTGGGCATAACCGGCGCGATCCGCAGCCCGACCTACACGCTGGTCGAACGTTATCCGCTCACGACGGGCGAAGCCTTGCACCTCGATCTCTACCGGATCGGCGACGGCGCCGAGCTCGAATTCCTGGGCCTGGACGATACAGATGCGGCGCTGTGGCTGGTCGAATGGCCGGAGCGGGGAGGCGCCTCGCTGCCTGCGGCCGATCTGCGCGTGGCGCTGGCGATTGAGGGCGACGGCCGTCGCTGCGAACTGCAGCCGATGACGCCAGCGGGGCGGGATTGGCTGGTGCGGGCCGGCGCCCAGCATGAGCTTGCGGCTCGTTGATGAACCACAGCAGGAAGTTCAGGCAGGTTGCGGATTATTAAAGGAAAAGTGCTTGAAAAATTGCCCGGCGGGTGGTTGACTACCGGCCATGCGCGCAAAGTGGATCACCCTCCAGCAGATCGTCCTAGGCTTGGCTTTGCTGGCCGCCCTGTGCTGGAACCTTGCGCAAGCGAATGAAATCAAGGGTTTGCAGCTGAGCGATGGCGCCACCGGCACCCGCGCCGAGTTGCAACTGCAGGGCGAGGTCGCGTTCAAGACCATGTCCCTGTCCAATCCCGACCGCTTCGTGGTCGATCTCCCCGATACCGCCGTCGGCCGCACGCTGCAGCTGCCTTCGCCCATGGGCGCGATCAAGGCGGTGCGCACTGGCAAACCCACGCCGGGTACGACCCGGATCGTGTTCGATCTCGCATCCCCGATCGCACCGCTCAAGCCGCGCATCGAGCGCGGCGCCGACGGCGTCCGGTTGGTGCTGGAATGGCCGGGCGATGGCGCCAGACCCGCGACTGCCGGCGCGCCATCCCCGAAACCGACGACGCCTGCCGCTACGCCGTCGGGCACGATCAAGCCTGCTGCGGCGCCGCCGGTCGTCGCCGTGCCGACGCCCGCGACCCCGACCGTCATCGACAAGCCGATCCCGACATCCCCGGCCAGCATCCTGTCGCAGGGGGCGTCGACCTCCACTTCCGCTGCAGTGGCATCCACTCTTGTCGGTGCCACCACGACGGCTTCCGTGCCGCCGCCGGTCATGCCCTTGGCAGAGGCGCCCAAGCCTGTCGCCGCGACCGAACCGCCCGCAGTTCCGCCCGCATCCGCCGGCAAGACCCTGCAGGATCTGCGCGCCGGCACGCGGCCGCTGGTCATCGCCATCGATCCCGGCCACGGCGGCCAGGATCCGGGCGCCATCGGCCCGAGCGGCCGCTACGAAAAGCATGTGGTGCTGGCGATCAGCAAGGAACTGGCCCGCCAGATCAACGCCACGCCGGGCATGCGCGCCTATCTGATCCGCGACACCGACGTCTACGTGGAGCGCCCGCAGCGCGCCCGCAAGGCGCGTGCGGCCAAGGCGGACATGTTCGTCTCGATCCACGCCGACGCCGCCGAGAACCGCAGCGCCTGGGGATCGTCCGTGTACGTGCTGTCCACGCGCGGCGCGTCCTCGCAGCACGCCCGCTGGCTGGCCAACAAGGAAAACGCATCCGATCTGGTCGGCGGCGTGCGTTTGACCAGGGACACGTTGTCGAACGTGCTGCTGGATCTCGCGCAGAGCGGGCACATGAAGGCGTCGCAGGACGCGGCCGGTTACGTATTGGATGGCCTGAAACAGCTGGGCAAGACCCATAAGCCGCAGATCGAGTTCGCCAACTTCGAAGTGCTGCGCAACTCCGACATGCCGGCGATGCTGGTGGAGACCGGTTTCATCTCCAACGCGGAAGAAGAGAAACGTCTGTTCGATCCGAATCACCAGCGAAAAGTGGCGGCCGCCGTGCTCAACGGCATCCAGTCCTACTTCACCCGCCAGCCGCCGCCGGGCACGGTGTTCGCCGCCCGCGCCAAGGCCGGGGAGGCCACGGTCGTGGCCAGCGCCGCGGCGGCGAACGCAGTGGTCACCGGCGGCAGTCCCTGAGCCTGTAACAAAACCTGCGGCACGGCGCGTTCTGCGCGTCGCCCGCTATCGGGCAGTATCATCGCGACTGACTTCCTCGAACACCGCTGTGGCGGTGCTGCCCACGCCGTGACGATCCGCCAGCTCCCCGACACGCTCATCAACCAGATCGCCGCAGGCGAGGTCATCGAACGCCCGGCGTCGGTGGTCAAGGAGCTTGTCGAGAACGCCATCGACGCCGGCGCGCGGCGCATCGATATCGATCTGGAAGACGGCGGCGTGCGCCTGATCCGGGTGCGCGACGACGGCGGCGGTATCGCGCCGGAGGATCTGGCGCTGGCGGTGCAGCGGCACGCCACCAGCAAGATCGCCTCGCTCGACGACCTCGAATCCGTCGCCACGCTGGGGTTCCGCGGCGAGGCGCTGCCGTCGATCGCGTCGGTGAGCCGCTTCAGCATCGCCTCGCGTCGCGACGACGACGATCACGGCACGGCGCTGCCGGTCGACGGCGGCCGCGTCGGCGAACCCGTGCCGAAACAGCAGGCCACCGGCACTACCGTCGAAGTGCGCGACCTGTTCTTCAACGTGCCGGCGCGGCGCAAGTTCCTGCGCGCCGAACGTACCGAACTCGGACATATCGAAGAATGGCTGCGTCAGCTCGCGCTGGCGCGTCCGGACGTGGAGCTGCGCGTGAGCCACAACGGCAAGCCGCTGCGCCGCTACAAAGGCGACGGCGATGCGCTGTTCTCCGGCGAACGCCTGTCGGAGACCCTGGGCGAGGAATTCCTCGGTCATGCGCTGCAGGTCGACCACGCCGCGCCGCTGTCCACCGACAGCGGCAGCACCCTGCGCCTGCGCGGCTGGATCGCGCAGCCGGCGTATTCACGGGCCAGCGCCGATCAGCAATATCTCTACGTCAACGGCCGTGCGGTGCGCGACCGCAGCGTCGCGCATGCGGTGAAGCAGGCCTATGCCGACGTGCTGTTCCACGGACGCCAGCCCGCGTACGTGCTGTTCCTGGAAGTCGATCCGCGCCGCGTCGATGTGAACGTGCATCCGGCGAAACATGAAGTGCGTTTCCGCGATGCGCGCCCGATCCACGATTTCGTGTATCGCACCCTGCACGCCGCGCTGGCCGAAACCCGCGCCGGCATCGCTGCGGGCGTCGGCGACAATGCGATGCCTTCGACGTCCGCAGATTTTCAGCAGTACGCGTCGAACGGTGGTGTCATGCCGGGCATGCAGAACGGCGTCCTGCCGCAGTGGAACCGACCGATGCCGCAGACTGGCCTCGGCCTGCGCGTCGAGGACGCCCGCGCTGCGTACACCGCGCTGTATGCGCCATCGTCGTCGCATCCGCAGCCCGCGGTGCGTCCGCTGCCCGAAGCGGTGGATGGCGAAGTGCCGCCGCTCGGTTACGCCATCGCGCAACTGCACGGCATCTACATCCTCAGCGAAACCGTCGACGGTCTGATCGTGGTCGACATGCACGCCGCGCATGAACGCATCGGCTACGAAAAACTCAAGACCGCGCACGACCACACCGGCCTGCGCATGCAGCCGCTGCTGGTGCCGCAGACGGTCGCGGTCTCGGAGCGCGAAGCGGAAACCGCCGAGCGCGAGGCCGAGCTGCTGGATACGCTGGGTTTCGAGATCACCCGCAGCGGCTTGCAGAGCCTCACCCTGCGCGGCGTGCCGGCATTGCTGGCCGATGGCGAAACCGAAGCGCTGTTGCGCGACGTGATCGCCGATCTGGTCGAGCACGGCGAATCCAGACGCGTGGCCGCCGCGCGCGACGAACTGCTGGCGACGATGGCATGTCATGGCGCGGTGCGCGCCAATCGTCGCTTGGGCATACCGGAAATGAACGCGCTGCTGCGCGAGATGGAAGCCACCGAACGTTCGGGGCAATGCAATCATGGCCGCCCGACGTGGGCGCATTTCACGTTGGGCGAAATCGACCGTTGGTTCCTGAGGGGGCGCTGAGTATGGAAACGTTGAATATGGAGAGGATTCGGAGCGGTTGGCGACGTGCGGGCACGGCCGCGGCGCGCGCGATGGGGTTATCCATATTGATGCTGTTGGCGGCGTGCGGCGACAAGGCGTCGACGTCCGACAAGCCCGCGCTCAGCGCGGACGAAGCGCAGTATCTGTCCGACGAAAACCTGTGGCGCATCCAGCGCCAGGAGAAGCTCACCCAGCCCGATGGCTGGACCAGCCTGATCGGCCTGCACTGGCTGACGTTGCCGTCCCATTACGTCGGCAGCAGCGCGCGCAGCGGGATTCGTCTTGCGGCGGGGCCGGATTCGCTGGGCATGTTCACGCGCGACGGCCAGCGCGTCTTCTTCACCCCCGATCGCGGCGTTCCGCTGACCCTCGACGGCGAGCCGCTGAAGGGCCGCGTCGAGCTGAAGGACGACAGCCAGGGCGCGCCCAGCGTCGTCGGTTTCGACGAGGGCAAGGGCAAGCTCACGGTGATCCAGCGCGGCGGCAACCGCGCGCTGCGCGTGAAGCACGCCGATGCGCTCAGCCGCACGCAGTTCCAGGCGATCGAATACTGGCCGCCGGATCGAGACTGGCGCGTCGAAGCCACCTTCGTTCCGCATCCGGCCGGCAAGACGCTGCCGATCGCGACGATCATCGGCACCACCGACGACACCCCGAACCCGGGCGCGCTCGAATTCCAGCGCGAAGGCAAGACCATCCGCATCGAAGCCCTGGACCAGGGCGAAAGCACGCTGTCGCTGATCATCGCCGACCGCACCAGCGGCCACGAAAGCTACGGCGCGGGACGTTATCTCGACGTGCCGCGTCCGGACGCGCAGGGCAAGGTCGTGATCGATTTCAATCGCGCCTACAACCCGCCGTGCGCGTTCACGCCGTTCGCCACGTGCCCGCTGCCGCCCAACGAAAATCGCCTCGATCTGGCCATCACCGCCGGCGAGAAACGCTACAAGGTCAAACGCTGACGCCCCGGCGTATCCCCCGCAACCCAAGGATTTCCATGCGCATTCATCCTCTTCTGATCGGTTCGCTCGTCGCGGCCGCGGTTTCCGTCGCGGCCATCGCCGCCGATCGCGCCAGTCCCGCAGCAACGAAGGCCGCCGCGCCGCCCGTGCCGCTGCTGTGGAAAGTGTCCGACGCCGACAATGCGCTGTATCTGCTCGGCTCGTTCCACATGCTGCGTCCCGACGACTATCCGCTGTCGAAGGATGTCGATGCCGCCTTCGACGATGCCGAAGCGCTGGCGTTCGAGCTGTCGCCCGAGGAGTTGCTGTCGCCGCAGTTGGGCTCGGCGATGGGGCAGGCGGCGCTGCGCACCGACGGCAAGCCGCTGAACAGCGAACTGCCCAAGGCCACCATCGCCAAACTCGACGCCTGGATGGCGGCCAACGGCAAAGAGTTGAAGAAGATGGGCGTGCCCGCGGAGGCGTTCCAGATGTTCGAGCCGTGGTTCGTGGGCCTGACGATTTCGATCACAGAGATGGGCAAGCAGGGGCTGGATACGGAGTTGGGGTTGGACATGCATCTGATCGACCGCGCACGCAAGGCGTCGAAACCCACGTCGGGTCTGGAGAAGGGCAGCGAACAGATCGCCGTGTTCGACGGAATGGGCAAGGCCGAACAGCTGCAGTTGCTGGAAGAGTCGCTCGACGATGCCGTCGACTCGAAAGCGGAGATCGAAAAACTGCATGCGGCCTGGCGCCGCGGCGATCAGGACGCGCTGTGGAACGGCATGGCCGCTGACCTGCGCCGCGAATACCCGCAGCTGTATCGACGGATCAACGTCGCCCGCAACGACGCCTGGGTGCCGAAACTGCAGCGCATGCTGGATGGCGAAACCGAAGACGAAACACTGGTCGTGGCCGGCGCGCTGCACCTGCTGGGCGATGACGGCGTGGTCGAAAAACTGCGCGCGAAAGGTTACAGGGTCGAGCGCGTGTGCTCTGCGTGCGAGAGAAAATAACCGAGCAAATCGCCTCGCTTGGCGAAGCGACGCAGAGCCTCAGAGGTCGGAGGTACGCGCGCGCACGTTGTCGATCAGCACGATCTTCTGCCAGATGTTGGACGACAGCCCGGTGGTCAGACCCTGGATGTCGTTCACCGCGCCCAGCACCTGCGGATCGTCGAGATACTGCACGTACAGCGCCGCGATCTTGCTGATGATCGCCAGCATCTCGGTGCAGTAATCGAGATAGCGCGCCAGCTCGAAGCGCGACAGGTTCCGCTGCGGCGACGATGCGGTGTTCATCGCCGGCGACAGCAACTGTTCGGGATCCTTGGTGAGCTGGTGCATGTCGATCACGTGCGCGAGGCTGCGTAGCTGATGCAGCGCGCGCAGGGCCTTGTGCCGCTTGAGCCGGGCTTCGAAGGTGGTCAGGAAAAACACCGCGATGCCGAGGAAGATCACGTCGTTGATCGCCGACTCGATGATCGGCAGCAGCGCGAACCATTCCAGCCGCGATGTCGGCGCGGTGGCGGACGCCGCGATCATCGACAGCAGCGCCACCATCGACAGCAGGGCCAGTGCCACCCCGATGCGGATCGGCCAGTTCGGCCTGCGGATATGCTGGATGCCTTCGATGGTGTCGCCCGCGACGGCCAGCACGTCCCGCCCGACCTTGGACAGCCCGGACTGCGGGAAGCGCTCGTCGATGCGCGTGCTCAACCGTGCGCAGGTGGCGACGATGGCATCGGCATCGAGCGCGCGATAGGTCATGCGGCGGTCTCCGTGGCGACGGGGATCAGGGGAACCAGCACGATACAGTCGACCGGGCAGGCCGGTAGGCAGAGTTCGCAGCCGGTACACAGCGGTTCGATCACCACGTGCATGTGCTTGGCGCCACCGATGATGGCGTCGACAGGACAGGCCTGGATGCATTTGGTGCAGCCGATGCAGTCGGCTTCCACCACCACGGCGACCTGCGGCGGTTTGTGCGCGCCTCGCGAGCGGTCGTAGGGTCGCGCGGGTAGGCCCAGCGCATGGGCCAGCGCACGCGCGCCGGCGTCGCCGCCCGGCGGGCAGTGGTCCACGCCCGCTTCGTTGCGCGACATCGCTTCGGCGTACGGGCGACAGCCCGGATACCCGCATTGCCCGCACTGGGTCTGCGGCAGCAGGCGGTCGAGGCGCTCGATCAGCGCCAGTCCGCCATCGTCGTCGTCGCGCATCGCGGGCAGGCCTTGCGGCCCTCAACGCCCCGGCTGTGCCGGTGCGGCCGCGCAATGCCGGGCAAAGCCTTCGGCCGTATTCTCGAACCCGGCTTCTTTCGCGAGTTCCCAGGGACGCACGCATTGTTTCTCGCGTTCGCACCATGCATAGCCGGCAGCGGGCAGGCAGCCGTGGGCATCGCGATCGCCGCCGATCGCGCGCGGCGGCGGTGCGGCGTCATCGACGACAGCGGCTGGCTTGCCCGTGCAAGCGCTCAAGCCCACGGCCAGTGCGAAGACCACCAGCACCATACGCAGATGGGCATTCCGGATCGGGTCGGGCAGGGTCATGGCAGGGCTCCAGTCGTGAAGAAGTAGGCGTCAGCGTACCGGCATACCGGGCTGCGCGCCGTCGTCGGCATCCAGCAGCGCCAGCGCGCCGCCGTCGAAGCCGGCGGAGAGGATCATGCCCTCGCTTACGCCGAAGCGCATCTTGCGCGGCGCGAGATTGGCGATGAACACCACGCTGCGGCCGACCAACGTCTCCGGTTCCGCATAGCTGCCGCGGATGCCCGAAAAGATCTGGCGCTTGCCCAGTTCGCCCGCGTCCAGCTCGAAACGCAGCAGTTTGTCCGACCCTTCGACGAACTCGCACACCAACACCTTGCCGATGCGCAGATCGAGCTTCGCGAAGTCGTCCATGCCGATGAAGTCGCTTTTCGCCGCCTCGGCTTTCGGCGCCTCGCTCTTCTCGCTCTTCGTAGGAGCGGCTTCAGCCGCGAGCTTCGCTTTGGCGTCCGCGGGCTTCGCGGCTTGACCAGCCGTTCGGCTGTTGAGAGCCACCGCTCCCACAGGGGCACTCATCGTTTCCTTGGAGGCTTCGGTCATGGCTTCGATCTGCTTCGGGTCGATTCGGGTGAAGAGGTGTTCGTAGGGCGAAATGTGGTCCGGATAATGTGGAAGAGTCGCATCTTGAAATTCCAATGGCCTTTGTCTTTCAAAGAACGCCTCGACCTTCTTGGCGATTTCCGGAGTGATAGGTTTGAGATAAACACTCGCTATGAAAAAAGCCCAGAGTGCATCTGTGCATACCCAGTGAAGATCTGCGCGTTTTCCTTCTGCGTCGATCTCTTTTGCGAGGAGCCACGGCTTCTGTTGGTCCCATCGCTGATTGGCATAATCGATAACTGTCATGACCTCACGAACTACTGCGCCGAAGTTTCCGGATTCATAATTTGCGATAACCATGTCGTTGATATGCCAAGCGTAATAGCTAGATGACGGAGTGGTTCCGCTTTGATTGTCGAATCGCTCAGCGCCGCGCGGGTCGAGTTGCCCCTTAAAATATTTGGATACAAATCCGGCAGCACGGCTGGCGAGATTGACGAATTTGCCTACCACATCGCTATTCACCCGAGCGACAAAATCGCTCAGATTCAGATCAAGATCATCCACGCCACCCGACGACTTCGCCGCGTAGTAATACCGCAACGCTTCCGGCGGCAGCCCGGCATCTAGATAAGTCTTCGCCATAACGAACGTGCCGCGCGACTTCGACATCTTCGCGCCGTCGACCATCAGATAACCGTTCACATGCAGCCGCGTCGGCGCACGCAACCCCGATCCCTTCAACACCGCCGGCCAGAACAACCCGTGGAAATTCACGATGTCCTTGCCGATGAAGTGATGCAACTCGGCCTCACTGTCCGCCTTCGTGAACGCATCGAAATCGTAGCCTTTGGCCTCGCACAGCGCCTTGAAGCTGCTGAGGTATCCGATGGGCGCGTCCAGCCAGACGTAGAAATACTTGCCGGGCTGGCCGGGAATCTCGAAGCCGAAGTACGGAGCATCGCGGGAGATGTCCCACGGACGCAGGCCGCCGTCGGAATCCAGCCATTCCTGCAGCTTGGCCTTCATGCCCGGCACCATGACGTCGCCGGTCAGCCATTCGCGCAGGAAGTCCTCGAACTGGTTCAGCTCGAAGAAGAAATGTTCGGAGGCGCGCATCTCCGGCGTGGCGCCGCTGATGACCGAGCGCGGATCCTTCAGGTCGGTGGGCGCGTAGGTGGCGCCGCAGTTCTCGCAGTTGTCGCCGTACTGGTCGGCGGTGCCGCAGTTCGGGCAGATGCCCTTGATGTAACGGTCGGGCAGGAACATGCCCTTGGCCGGGTCGTAGAACTGCTGCACCGAGCGTCGGCCGATGTGGCCGTTGGCTTCGAGTTTGGCGTAGATGGCCTCGGTCAGCGCGCGGTTGCCGGCAGAATGGGTGGAATCGTAATGGTCGTAGACCACGCCGAACGCCGCGAAGTCGCGCACGTGCGCGGCCTGGATGTCGGCGACGAAGGCTTCCGGCGTGGTGCCTGCCTTCTCGGCCGCCAGCATGATCGGCGTGCCGTGGGTGTCGTCGGCGCAGACGAAATGTACGGTGTCGCCGGACATGCGCCGCGCGCGGACCCAGATATCGGCCTGGATGTAGCCGACCAGATGGCCCAGATGGATCTGGCCGTTGGCGTAGGGCAGGGCGTTGGTGACGAGCGCGGAGCGAGGCATGGGCACGGGAGCTGCGGAACGGGGCCGGCGATTATCGCACGCGCGCCTACGGCGACTCCCGCAGCCAGGTCTGGGTGCGGCCGAGCAGCGCGACGCCGAGGAAACCCCGCACCTCCAGCCGCTTGCCGCCCGCGATCGGTGTGAATTTCACCGAGTATTCCTTGCCGCTCTCCGGGTCGAGAATGCGTCCGCCGCCCCACACCTTGCCCTGCGGCTTCAGGCCCCAGGCGATGGTCATGCCCAGGATCGGCTTGTTGCGGCGCGCACCGCTGCACGCATCGCACAGTGGGTTCGGGCCGTCGCTGGTGTCGATCAGTTGCACGATCCTGGCCGACAGCGTGCCGTTATCGGCCTCGGAAACTTCGATCACCGCCTTGGGCTTGCCGGTGGCGTCGTCGATGCTGCGCCAGCGGCCGATGGGCGTGTTCTGGGCCATAGCGGTCAGCGGTAACAGGCAAAGCAGGGCGAACAGGGCGAGAGGTCTGCGGATCATGGCGGCTCGGGTCGAAAGGATGGGCTGTCAATGCAAACGGCCCGTGGATCGTTTCCGATCACGGGCCGTTCGTTTGGTTCATGCGGGTGCAGTCGATCAGTTGACGCGCACCCAGTTCGCCGAGCGGCAGAACATCATCTTGCAGCCGGTGACTTCCAGCTTGCTGCCGCCATCGATCAGCTTCACGGTCTTCGCCTTGAAGCTGTCGCCGGTCGAAGGCTTGAAGCCGTTGCCTTCGCCCCAGCCGCCGCTGATGGCTTTGAGATTCCACAGCACCGGCATGCCGATGATCGGTTTGCCTTTGTCTTTCCCGCTGCACTTGGTGCAGGCCGCATTCGGCGCGTACAGGGTTTCGACGACCTTGGCCGCCAGCGTGTTGTTCTTGGCCTCGTAGACCTCGACGATGGTCATCGCCTTGCCGGTTTCGTCGTCGATGGTCTTCCAGCGGCCGATCGGCGAATTCTGCGCCGACGCGACGAACGACGCGGCCAACAGCGGCAGAGCGAGCAGTGAAATGAAGGACTTGATGCGCATCTTTCCCCTCCCAGGGCATGGATCGTTGTGGAAACCCGGCCGGCGTTGCCTGTTCCGGGACACGTCTTTATACCGCATTCGGGGGGGTATGGAAGATCGGTGCGCCGAAACCTGGTCGGCGTTCAGTAGGACTGCGTCCAACAAAAAAGAGCCCGGCTTTCGCCGGGCTCTCTGGTCTCGCAGGTGACGTAACGCGGGCTTACTTGAACTTGTATTCCAACTGCGCCGAGATTTCGCGACCGACCGGGCTGTAACCACGCCAGAAGTACGGGTAGGTGTTGAAGGTGCTGTCGTCCGGGCTGAAGCTGTTGAAGACGTTGTTCACGAAAACGCTGGCGGTCAGTTTGTCGGTGATCTTCTTGCTGGCGTTGACGTTCCACAGGAAGTAAGGCGCGATACGCGCGGTCTCGGCCCAGTTCGGCAGGCTGCCGTAGCGGGTCATGAACACGGTTGCAGACCAATCGTTCTTCGACCAGTTGACCGATCCGCGGATACGGCTGCGGAAGTCGAAGTTGGCCGGATCGTCGCGGTAATCTTCATCGATCGCATCTGTGGCGAAGGGCTGGTTTTCGTTGCTCAGGCGGTGCGACCACTCGAGGCTGAAACCATAGTCGCCGAAACGATCGGTATCGAGGCGATACTTCACCGAAGCATCCAGACCTGTCACGCGTTCATAAGCCTGGTTCACCGGCCCGCTGCGGATTTCGCTGACGCGATCGGTGGGCTCGCCGGCGGCCGGCACACGTGTCACGCGGCTGATGATTTCCTGGCAGAACGCCGAGTTGATGTTGAACTGGTACGGCGTGCGCGTACGGCTCAGACCGGTACGACAGCTGCCTTCGGCGTCCAGGATGAAGGTCGAGGTCAGGTTGTTGATCGCGCCTTCCAGTTTGATGTCGTAGTAGTCGACCGCGACCGACAGGGCATCGGTGATGTCCCACACGAAGCCGGCAGTGAACGACTTGCCGGTTTCTTCTTCCAGCGTGGGTTCGCCCTTGCTGGTCGCGAAGATCGAATAAATGTTCGCCGTTCCGGCACAGGCCGATGTGCCGGCCGGCGCATTCGGCGGCACAGTGGCGAAGCCGCCGCCCGAGAGACAGCGGAAGGTGTCGAGCGCGGTGCCGAAGCTGCCGCTGCCTTCGTTGTAGACGAAGTGCATGTCGGGCGCCTTGAAGCTGGTCGAATAGTTGCCGCGGATCAGCAGGGAATCGAACGGGCGCCACTCGAGGCCTGCGGCCCAGGTCTTGGCGTCGTCGACGCTGGTGATGTCGTCGTACTTGTCGAACCGACCGGCCAAGCTCATTTTCAGCGACTCGAAGATCGGAATGCTGAATTCCGCGCCGATGGCATAACGATCGCGATCGCCGCCGCCATTGGTGCCAGTGAGATTGTAGGCTCTGCGATTGGTCGGAAGGATATCTGCGGGCGAGTTCAAGTCGTAGCCCTGCTGGGTCCCTTCCAATACGGCCGCGAAGCCGACCGGGCCCGCCGGCAGTTCGAACAGATCGCCGCTCAGCACGAAGCTGCCCTGGGTGGCCCAGGAGTGCGATTCGTACTTGAGGATCGTCGACAGCGAGCGGTATTCCTGCGGCGTGAGCGGCCGGTAGAAACGGTCCAGGTTGATCAGGTATTGCGGCGTGCCGGTGGTGTTCAGGCGTGGGCCGAAGTAGAAGTCGGTGACCGCGGAACCGTCCAGGCGCGGGCGGGTGCGATCGGCATAGTAATCGGCGCGACCCAGCGTGAAGTCCCAGTCGAAACGATCGCCCAGGCTGCCGCGCAGACCGACGGCGAAGTCTGCGGATTTTTCGTTGTACTTCTGATTGGTGTTTTCGATGCCGCCGTATTCCTGCGGCGTGAAGATGCGCTGGATCTGGACGTTGCCGTTGATGCCGGGGTTGGTCGCGAAGAAGGTGGCCGTGGTGCCTACGCCATCGGTATGCGGACCGCCGATGAATTCGACGCCACCGCTCAGTTCGGACTTGGAGTGGAAGGCCATGAGGCTGGCCCAGGCTTCCATGCCGTTGTCGAACTGCCAGGTGCCGTACAGGTAGCCGGACAGATCGTTGTTGCCGTTGGTGATGGACTGGTAGCCGACGTCCTTGAAATAACCGCAGGCCTGACCTTGGTTGTAAGGCGTTCCGCGAAGCGCCACCGGCGCCGTGTTGGTGTAAAGCGCCCTGAAAGTCCAATCCACATATTCGCCACCGAACCGGGCGCAGGCGCCAGCGGGCGGCGCTATGAAGGTATTCGGGGTGTTGGCGGGCAAGCCGACCCGATTGATGCGGAGCGTGCCGGCGGGCTGGATGCCTAGGACAGCGGGGGGCAGCGGATTGTCTTCGCGCGAATCCATGAACTCGCGCTGGTACGCGTAGATCGGCTCGTCGGCGAAATACTGCAGCGCATAGGTCAGGCTCCAGTTGTCGCCGGTCTTGCCGCCGACCCACTGCAGGTCGCCGAAATCGCCGCCGCCGGTGGTGCTGGTGCCGCCACGGATCTTGAACACATCGCCTTCGTAGTTCTTCTTGAGGACGATGTTGATGACACCGGCCACGGCGTCGGAGCCGTAGATCGCCGAGGCGCCGCCGCTCAGGATTTCGATGCGCTCGACCGCAGCGGTCGGGATGTTGCCGAAGTTCTGGAAGTTGCTCTGGCCGTTGTACGGGAATGGATAGTCGGCAGCGCGACGACCGTTGATCAGCAGCAGGGTCCGGCCGGCGCCGAGGCCGCGCAGATCCACAGGGCTGCCGTTGGGCGTAAAGCCACCCGCTGAATTGAGTTCGTTCTGCACCGAACCCGAGTTCTGGGTGATGGTGTCGAGGGTTTCGGCGACGCTCAGGAAGCCTTCTTTTTCGAGCTGCGCGCTGGAGATGATGGTGACCGGCGACGGACCTTCGACTTCGGCGCGCTTGATGCGGCTACCAATTACCTGGATGCGATCAAGATTCCCACTTTCTTTCTCTTGGGCAGAAGTCTGGGTGTCGTCTTTTTCTTCGTCCGTGCTGCCACTGGTGTCCTGGGCCAAAGCCATGCCCGAAATGAGGAACGACGCCAGAATGGCGGATGTAAGTTGGCTGCGCCGCATGAGGCGCGGATTGCGAGAAGTCATTGATATCCCCGGTTTCAAGTCGTTTACGAGATCGAGACGGCAGCAGCTTGGGCTGTCGTCTGCCACCGAAACTTAACATGGCTTTAACGCCCCTGTCATGTGAGTTGGGCCACATTCACGTTGCCATCGGGAAGGCCGGTTGGTAGCGCTTGCGGTTTGTGACGGGGGCCGCAGTCGCTTCGCGGGCTGGCTGCGACGCGACGCGGCCGCCACAATGGCGGAATGAATATGCCCACGACCGCCAACACGCTTCGAATCCCCTCCCACGCCGTCCAGCCGAATCTGTCGCCGCTGCCCCGGATCCGCAACATCATCGCGATCGGTTCGGGCAAGGGCGGTGTCGGCAAATCGACCACCGCCACCAACCTGGCCGTGGCCCTGGCCGATCTGGGCGCCCGGGTCGGCCTGCTGGATGCCGATATCTACGGTCCCAGTATCCCGACCATGCTGGGCCTGTCGGGCCGCCCCGACAGCCCCGACGGCAAGTCGATCGTGCCGATGCGGGCCCACGGCATCGAGACCATGTCGATCGGGTTCCTCGTCGAGCAGGACACGCCGATGATCTGGCGCGGCCCGATGGCGACTTCGGCCCTGACCCAGCTATTGAATGAAACCCGCTGGGGCGGTGACGGCGATGAAGGCCTCGACATTCTGGTGGTGGATCTGCCGCCGGGTACCGGCGACATCCAGTTGACGCTGGCGCAGAAGATTCCGGTCGCCGGTGCGGTCATCGTTACGACGCCGCAGGACGTGGCCACGCTCGACGCGCGCAAGGCGCTGAAAATGTTCGAGAAAGTCGAAGTGCCGGTGCTGGGCCTGATCGAGAACATGGCCCAGCACGTGTGTTCGAACTGCGGCCATGTCGAGCACCTGTTCGGCAGCGGCGGCGGCGAGCGCATGGCCGCGACCTATGGCCTGCCGCTGCTGGGTTCGCTGCCGCTGGAGATCGCGATCCGCGAGCAGGGCGATGCGGGCGTGCCGGTGGTGCGCTCGAACCCGGATTCGCACGCGGCAGAGGCTTACCGCAACGTGGCCCGTCGGCTGCTCGAAGAACTGGAAAAGCGTCCTCGGCTTCGCGCGGGGATCGGCGCACAGTTGATCTGAAAATAGGTGTCTGTGTATCCAAGTCGGCATATCGATAGTCTGGATCGATTGAAACCCTGCGAATTCGTGCTCCGATGCCCGCTCATCGGAGATGTTGCGCTGCAACGTGCAGTCTCGAAAACAAAGTGCGTATTTTTGGGAACGCTGCGGCAGACATTCTCTCGAAAGACATGCTCTCGAAAGACATTCTCTCGAGAGAGATTCTGTCGAGGCAGTTTTCGAACAACACTCTATTCAACTCAGGGGATTCAAAACTTATGGATCGTATCGCTGGTCGTGCCGCGCTCGTTACCGCCATTCTGGCCACGCTTGGCCTCTCCTCGGCTGCATTCGCGGGCGGTCGCCCGGATGCGGTGATTTCCGGCCTGAACGCCGGTCGCGCCCATGAAGCGGGCGAATTGCTGATCAAGTTCCGCGATGGCACCACCGCCACCGACCAGGACGGCGTGCGTCGCGGCATGGGTGCGCAGAAGCTCGATGTGGTCCGTCAGGGCCGTGGCGGCAAGGGCGAGATGGCGTTGATGCGGCTGCCGGCCGGTGCCGATCTCGCCGGCGCGGTCCGCGTGCTGTCGGCCAATCCGAACGTGGAATACGCCGAGCCGAACTGGACCTACCAGCACACTGCGGTGTCGAACGACACCTATTACACCAACGGTTCGCTGTGGGGCATGTACGGCGACGCCACCACCCCGGCCAACCAGTTCGGCTCGCAGGCTGCCGAAGCCTGGGCTGCGGGCCACACCGACTGCAGCGGCGTGCTGGTCGGCGTGATCGACGAGGGCATCTACTTCAACCATACCGATCTGGCCGCGAACATCTGGACCAACCCCTACGATCCGGCCGACGGCGTCGACAACGACGGCAACGGTTATGTCGACGATATCCGCGGCTGGGACTTCGACGGCAACAGCAACAACATCAATTCCGGCGGCGCCACCGACGACCACGGCACCCACGTGTCCGGCACCATCGCCGGCGTCGGCGGCAACGGCACCGGCGTGGCCGGCGTGTGCTGGAGCGGCGTGAAGCTGATCTCGGGCCGTTTCCTCGGCCGTCGCGGCGGCACCACCGCCAATGCCATCAAGGCGGTCGATTACTTCACCGACCTGAAGACCCGCCACGGCCTGAACATCGTCGCGACCAACAACTCGTGGGGCGGCGGCGGATTCTCGCAGGGCCTGCAGGACGCGATCGGCCGCGCCAACACCGCCGGCATCCTGTTCATCGCCGCGGCCGGCAATTCCGGCGCCAACAACGACACCACCGCCAGCTATCCGTCGAACTATCCGAACGCCAACATCGTCGCGGTCGCAGCGCTGGCCAGCAACGGCTCGCTCGCCAGCTATTCGCAGTACGGCGCCACCACCGTCGATATCTGCGCGCCGGGTTCGGCCGTCTTTTCGACCGTGCCGGTCAGTTCGAAGGGCGCGATCGCATCGGGCTACGCCAGCTACAGCGGCACCTCGATGGCCACGCCGCACGTGGCCGGCGCCGCGGCACTTTATGCCTCGTCGCATCCGGGCGCCAACGCTGCCACCATCAAGTCGGCGATCCTCGGCAGCGCCGTGCCCACGGCCTCCTGCAACGGCAAGGTGGTCAGCAACGGTCGTTTGAACGCAAGCGGCTTCTGATCCATTCCTGTTCGCGTCACTCGAAGGCCCGGCAATGCCGGGCCTTCGTCGTTCCGGCCATGTCATCTCCGGTTGCCTTCCGAGCCGATCCCGTAGAATGTCGCCCTGACCACGAATGGAGACGGGCCGCGCGGCCCCGGGAACGACTGCATGAGTATCAAGAGCGACCGCTGGATCCGCCGCATGTCCGAACAGCACGGCATGATCGAGCCATTCGAGCCCGGGCAGGTCAAGCATGCCGCCGACGGCCAGCGGATCGTCAGTTACGGCACTTCCAGCTACGGCTACGACGTGCGCTGCTCGCGCGAGTTCAAGATCTTCACCAACATCAACTCGACGATCGTCGACCCGAAGCACTTCGATCCGGGCAGCTTCGTCGACATCGAGAACGACGTCTGCATCATTCCGCCGAATTCCTTCGCGCTGGCGCGCACGGTCGAATACTTCCGCATTCCCCGCGACACGCTGGTGGTCTGCCTCGGCAAAAGCACGTATGCGCGCTGCGGCATCATCGTCAACGTCACGCCGCTGGAGCCAGAGTGGGAAGGGCACGTCACCCTGGAATTCAGCAACACCACACCGCTGCCGGCGCGCATCTACGCCAACGAAGGCGTGGCGCAGATGCTGTTCTTCCAGTCCGACGAAGTCTGCGAAACGTCGTACAAGGATCGCGGCGGCAAATACCAGGGTCAGACCGGCGTGACGCTGCCGCGCACCTGAGGCGGCATTTCTCCTCAAAAAATACCGGAAGAAAATTCGATGGATCAGCAGAACAACCCGTACCGCGCGCCCGAATCGACCATCGCCGATTACGCTCTGGATGGCGAACTCGCGGGGCGCGGCGAGCGTCTGGCTGCGGCCATCGTCGATGTGCTCATCCTGCTGGTCATCCTGTTGCCGATCATGTTCTTCGGCGGCTATTTCAGTCAGGTGATGGATGCGGCGACCAGCGGTCGGCCCATGTCGTTGATGACGGAGCTGGCGTGGGGGCTGGTCAGTCTGGTCGTGTTCTTTGCGATCCAGAGCTATCCGCTGTATGCGACGGCGCAGACCTGGGGCAAGCGCTTGTTGAAGATGCGCATCGTCGGTCTCGATGGCCAGCGGTTGTCGTTCGGGCGATTGATCGTGCTGCGCTATCTGTCGATGCAGGCCGTCGGTCTGGTGCCGTGGATCGGGCCGCTGCTGTCGATCGTGAATGTGCTCTTGATCTTCCGTGCCGATCATCGCTGCGGCCACGATCTGATCGCCGGAACCAAAGTCGTCAAGGCGTGATCGCAGTTGCCGTCGAAATTGCGTATCGGTGCGTCGCACGATTCATCGTTGATCATGCGTTGATGAGCATGCCTCGATGAGCATGCTCCAATGAGCATGCCCCGATGAGCGCCCGCGCATGAATCCGCTCGAACGCGTCTACGACCATCTGCGCCACTCGCGCCTGCAAGAAGCCGAGCAGGCGCTTGCGCCGCTGCTGAAACAAACGCCGCGCGACCCCGCCGTGCATCGCGCGCATGCCGTGCTGGCCCAGAGCGCCGGACGCAACGACCTGGCGCTGCAGGCGATGCGCACCGCGGTCGGACTGGCGCCGGACGCGGTTCCGCTGTTGATGGAATTCGGCCAGTTCCTCGCGTCGACTGGGCACGCGGACGAATCGGTGGAGACCTTCCGCCGGGTCGCGACCCTGCAGCCGGCATCGCCGGAGGCGTGGTATTTCCTCGGCATGGCGCTCTACACCGCGCGCCGCGACGCCGATGCGCTGCCTGCGTTCCGGCAGGCCCATGCATTGGCGCCGGGGCAACCGCAGATCGCGCGCGCGCTGGCCGAAACCGAATACGCACTCGAACATCATGCCGAAGCCTTGACGATGTACGAGCGCCTCGCCGAACAGACCGCGCCCGGGCAGTCGATCGATGCGGGATTGTTCCTGCGCCTGTCGCAGTGCAGGCGCAAAATCGGCATGCCGACGCAAGCTCTGGACACCGCGCGCGAAGGTCTGCAGCGGTTCGCGGACGACGCGCTGCTGTGGCTGGAACTCGGCTGGGTACAGGAAGACCTGGGCGACGCCACGCAGGCGCAGGAGGCCTACGCGCGTGCGCACGCGCTGCAGCCGGAGTGGGGCGACCCGCTTGCGGCATCGATCGCGCTGCTGCGTGCGCAGACGCCGGAAGCGCTGGTGGACGAAGCCGAGGCGATGCTCGCGCGGGCGACCGTCCCCGAACAACAGCAGGCGTATCTGCATTTTGTCCTGGGCAAGCGCGACGACGCGCGCGGCGCCTACGCCGAAGCGGCGCGGCACTGGTCGAGCGCGAACGCGCTGCGTCGACGCGTCGACGGCGGTTTCGACCGCGCGGAATTCACGGCGAAGATCGATGCGACCATCGAAGCGCTGACCGCCGACCTGTTGCGCGCGCGCCATGTCGATGCCCTGCGTGACGAACGTCCCGTCTTCGTGCTGGGCATGCCGCGCAGCGGAACCACACTGGTCGAACAGATTCTCGCCGCGCATCCGCAGGCCTACGGCTGCGGCGAGTTGACCGGAATCGTCTCGATCGCGCAGGACGCATCCGTGGGAACCGGTCTGCGCTGGCCGCAGGACGCGGCGCGTTTCGACGCGGCATGGGCGCAGCGCCAAGCATCCGCATACCTGCAGCTTGCCGGCGCCGCGGCCGATGATGCAGCGCGCCTGATCGACAAACAACCCTACAACTTCCTGCATGTCGGCCTGATCGCCATGCTGTTCGCCGACGCGCGCATCGTCTGGTGCCGGCGCGATCCGCGCGATATCGCGCTGTCGATCTTCAGCGAAAGTTTCTCGCCGCTGGCGACCTACGCCACCGATATCGACGACATCCGCTTCTTCATCGAAGAGCAGGAACGGCTGATGCGCCATTGGCAATCGGTGTCGCCGCTGCCGATGCTTGAAGTGCAGTACGAAACCATGGTGACCGACACCGTAGCCCGGATCCGGCGGCTGATCGATTTCGCCGGGCTGCCCTGGGACGACCGCTGTCTGGATTTCCACACCAGCGGACGCTCGGTGCAGACGCTCAGTCGCTGGCAGGTGCGGCAACCGATGCATACGAAATCAGTGGGTCGTTGGCGCCATTACCCGCAGTGGTTCGGCGCGGATTGATCGCGGGGCATTTTGATCCCGCGGCACTGATCGGCGGATCGCGATTCAGTGCGTCGCACCGGCCGCGATGCGGCGGTCCTTGCGGGTGCGCACCGCGGTTTCGATCATGATTCTCAAGCCGGCGACCACGATGCCCAGCGACAGGCTTGGCGCGTCCGGGTATGCGGCGGCCTGCTCGGGCAGGTACGGGATATGCACGAACCCGCCGCGGGCGCCGCCGCGCGGATTTCCGTCTTCCGCCAGCGCATGCATCAGCGCATAGAACACGCGATTGCAGACGAAGGTGCCGGCGGTCTGCGAAATCTCCGCGGGGATGTCGGCTTCGCGCAGCGCGGCGAACATCGCCTTGATCGGCAACGTCGAAAAATAGGCGGCCGGGCCGCCGCGCACGATGGGTGTGTCCACCGGCTGCGCGCCGTCGTTGTCGGCGATGCGCGCGTCGTCGACGTTGATCGCGATCCGCTCCAGCGAGATCTGCGCGCGTCCGCCGGCCTGGCCGACGCAGAGGATCAGTTCGGGCGCGTGTCTGCGGATCGCGGCGCGCAGCGCGCGCGGCCCGCGCGCGAACGATGTCGGCAGTTGCGCAGCGACGACGCGACGGCCGGCGATGGTTTCGCCGTGCAGCGTTTCGACCGCGAGCCAGCTCGGATTGATGCTTTCGCCGCCGAACGGATCGAAGCCGGTCAGCAGGACGGTGCGCTCGTGGGGTTTCGGCTTCGGCATGACTCAGCGCAGCGCGATGAAATAGATCAGCAGGATGTTGCAACCCAGCAGCAGCGCGCCGGTACGCCACTGCGCGCGGATCACGGCGTACGGGTCCTTCAACTCCAGCAGCGCGGCCGGAACCAGATTGAAGTTGGCCGCCATCGGCGTCATCAGCGTGCCGCAGTAGCCCGAGAGCATGCCGATGGCCGCCAGCGGCGCGGCGTCGGCGCCGTGCAGGGTCACCAGCAGCGGTATTGCGATGCCGACGGTCATCACCGGGAACGCGGCGAACGCATTGCCCATGATGATGGTGAACAGCGCCATGCCCAGCGCGTAGGCGACGACGACGAGAAAAGCGTTCTCGACCGGGATCGCCGCGCGCACCACGCCGGCGACCGCCTGGCCGACGCCGGCCGCATCGAATACGCTGCCCAGCGCCGCCAGCAGCACCGGCAGCAGCGCCGCCCAGCCGATGGCGTCGACCAGCCGGCGCGATTGTTCGACCGCGCTGGCCAGACTTTGCCGGGTGATGCCGCATGCCACCGCGAGCGCAATCACGCAGGCGATGGTCAGCGAACTGAGCGTCATGGTGTTGGCGTTGTCGAACAGCGGTTGCCCGCCGATGCTGACGTATTTGAGCGACAACGTCCCCAGCACGGTGATCGCGGGAATCAGCAGCGCGGGCAGGAACAGTCGATTGCCGAGGCGCGCGGCTTCGCTGCGTTTCTCGTCGACGGTGGTTTCTTCGTAGCGGCCGGTGCGCAGGCCGCCGAGGCCGGCGATCAATGCGATCAGCACCACGCAGCCACCGACGAGCCGCATCGGCATGTGCTCGGCCGCGAACAGCAGCAGGGCGAGCAGCGCCCAGAACAATGCGGTGGTGTAGCGACGCGGATTCGCGCTGTCGCGGACGCCGCGCCAGGCCAGCGATGCGAAGTAGAGGCCGAGCAGCCAGTAGACCGCGGTCAGGCCGATCATTCCGGCGCGCTCTCGTCCGGCGTCGCGACTTTCGTTTGCGCGAGCCGTGCATCCATCGCGCGCTCGAAGCGCAGGATCCGCCATGCATGGATCACGAACGCGCAGATCGCGGTAGGAATGCCCCACAGCGCGATCTGCAGCGGTTCCAGCGCGATGCCCTTGTCGCCGAGCACGCCCTGGATCAGCAGCACCGCGCCGAACGCGATGAAGATGTCTTCGCCGAAGAACAGGCCGACGTTGTCGGTGGCTGCCGACATCGCGCGGATGCGCTCGCGTTCGGCCTGCGGCAGGTCGCCGTGCGCGATCTCGGCGGCCGCTTCGGCCATCGGCGCGACCAGCGGGCGCACCGCCTGCGGGTGGCCGCCGAGGCTGGTGAGACCAGCCGCGGAACTCACCTGGCGCATCAACAGATAGGCCACCAGCAGTCGGGCAGTTGTCGCGCCGCGCAGACGCGCTATCCACGCCTGCGCGTGTTCCTTCAGGCCGTGGCGTTCGAGCAGGCCGATCACCGGCAGCGCGATCAGGAACAGCAGCAGGAAACGTTTGTCGGTGAACGCCTTGCCGAGGATGTCCAGCACCTCCAGCGGCGACAGATTCGCGGCGAGGCCGGTGATGAAGCCGGCCGCCACCACCACCAGCGCCGGATTCAGGCGCAGCACGAAGCCGAGCACGACCGCGAGTACGCCGATCAGCGGCCAGTAATTGATGAGCGTGGTTTCCATCAGCGTTGGATTCTGGCTTATGCCGCGAAAGGAAGGATATCGACGCCGTCCGCGACCAGCCTTTCGCGCAGTGCGCGCGCGAAGACCGCCGCGTCGTCGCGGTCGCCGTGCAGGCAAAGCGTGTCTGCGCGCAGCGGCAGCAACAGGCCTTCGCCGCTGCGCACATGCGCCTGCAATGCGAGCATGCGTGCCTGCGCAAGCGCGGCGTCGAGCGTGTCCAACACCGCGCCCGGCGTGCCGCGCGGCAGCAGGCGTGCGTCGTTGCCGTAGCCGCGTTCGGCGAACACTTCATGCGCCACGCGCAATCCGGCGGCGTTGCCGGCCGCGGTGGAGGCCGAGCCGGACAGTCCCACCAGCGCCAGCGTCGGATCGAATTCGCGCACCGCCGCGGCGATGGCGGCGGCGACCAGCGGGTCGCGTGCGGAGCGGTTGTAGAGCGCGCCGTGGGGTTTGACGTGGCGCAGCGCAATGTCTTCCTCGCGGGCGATCGCGGCGATGCGTTCGAGTTGGCTGCGGATCAGCGCGGCGATGTCGTGCGGCGCCAGTTCCATGTCGCGCCGGCCGAAGTGCGCACGGTCGTCGTAGCCCGGATGCGCACCGGCGACCACGCCGTGCTGCCGGCACAGCCGCAGCGTTTCGCGGATGGTCGCGTCGTCGCCGGCATGCGCGCCGCAGGCGATGTTCGCCGAGCTGATCCACGGCATGATCGCCGCGTCGTCGCCGCAGCCTTCGCCCAGATCGCAGTTGAAATCGATGCGTGGCACCGGCGGCTCCGCAGCGGAAAGACGCAGACTAGGCAATGCCGGGGCCGGCTGCAAACGTGCAGCGGCTCATCCGCGCTGCAGCCGGTCGTCGATCGCGAGCAGGGCGCGCGCCAGCTCGGCGTCGCGCTTGCGCCGCAGCACGCTCGCGGCGTCGGCGGTGATCGCTTCGAACCGCAGCGCATCGCCCGCGCGCAACTGCGCCAGCCGCGGAAGATCGACGGAAATCACATGGCCCAACCGCGGATAACCGCCGACGGTCTGCGCGTCGGCGAGCAGCACGATGGGCTGGCCGTCGGGCGGCAATTGCAGCGTGCCGGGCGCGACCGGCGCCGAAATCTGCTCCGGCAGCGTCGCGACGATGGGCGCGCCGCTGCAGCGCAGGCCCTGGCGGTCGCTGCGCGGATCGACGCGCCAGTCGTGCGACGCCAGCGCATGTGCGGCATTGATGCTCGCGGCGCTGCATTCGCTGGGCACGTAGCGGATCGGCGAAGCGTTCGCAGGTGCGGTGTCCAGCGCGATCCACCATGCGGGTGACTGCGGTTCGACCAAGTCATGCGTCGGCTGCGGCCCCAGCGGAAGTCCATCGCCGCTGCGCAGCGCGCGCCCGTGCAGACCGCCGAACCCGCCGCGCAGATCGGTGCTGCGGCTGCCGAGCACGCGCGGCACGTCGAAGCCGCCGGCTACCGCCAGCCACGCGCGCAGCCCGCTACGGATCGCGCCGAGCCGCAGGACTCCCGCCGGCAGATCGACCGGCCGCCCGCAGGGGATGGTGTGGACGCGGCTCTGCGTGTCTTCGAAACGCGCGTCGATCGCGGCCCCGCACAGCGCGATCCGCGCCGGCTGCGGCAGTTCGAACGTTGGCCCGCCCAGGGTGATTTCGAGTACTGCCGCATCGGATGGATTGCCGACCATCCGGTTCGCCAGCGCGGCCGATGCGGGATCGAGCGCGCCCGCGCGACCCACGCCGAGGTGACGCCAGCCGTCGCGACCCCGATCCTGCACGGTGGTCAGCGAACCTGGCGCGATCACGCGCCACGCGGCCCTGTTCATGTGCTCCCGCTCATGCGTCGCGCTCCAGTCGCGCGTAGGCATCGTCGTCGATGGCGACGAAGCGCACGCGGTCGCCGGGGGCGAGCAGCGAAGGCGGCGCGCGCTGCGGATCGAACAACCGCAGCGGCGTGCGCCCGAGCAACCGCCAGCCGCCGGGACTTTCGCGCGGATAGATGCCGGTCTGCGCGCCGCCGATGGCGACGCTGCCGGCGGGCACGCGCGTGCGCGGCGTGGCCAGCCGCGGCAGCGCCAGCGACGGATCGAGACCGCTGAGATAGGGGAAGCCGGGCGCGAAACCGATCATCGCCACGGTGTAGATCGCCGTGCTGTGGCGCGCGATCAGTTCTTCGGGCGCGATGTCGAGTTCCGTTGCGACATCCTCGAGGTCTTCGCCGAAGCTGCTGCCGTAACGGACCGGGATCTCGACGAGTCGCGAATCAGGCATCGCGGCGGTTTCGGGATCGATGCGGTACTGCGCGCGCAGCCAATCGTGGGCGGCATCCGCAGCGATGGCATCGGTGTCGAAGAACACGCCGAGGCTTGCGTAAGCCGGCACCAGATCGCGCAGCCACGGCGGCGACTGTGCGCGGATGCGCGCGGCAAGCGCATGAACCTGCGGGTTGGTCGCAGCCTCCGCCGTTGCGCCGAGATGGATCAGCCAGGCATCGTCGGCGAGCGGTTCGAGACGCATCGATGGCGTCGGGTGCATGGACGTCAATCGAAACCCGGCCAGCGGCCGCCGTTGCGATCCACCCAACGGATGACGGCCCAGTACCACCATGCACTCATGAAAGTGAAGGTGCCCAGCAGCGCCCATGGGAACACCAGTGCGACCAGCAACGACATCACGCCGACCGCGATACAACCCCCCAAGAACGCCTGCGCCATGCCACGCGAAGTCAATCCCCACATGCCCAGTTTGATCAATAGTGGCGGAGACGGCGGCAGCGGTGGTGGTGCGCTCATGCGGTAGCCCTGCTGGTTCCGGTGAGTGGTTTCAATGAGGATCTATCGAGTTTCAATCGCATCGCGCAGCACTTCGACCCGTGCGATCAGCAATTCCGGCGAATACGGCTGCGCGGTGGCCATGCCCCACACCGGCCGCGGCCAGGCGATGTCGTCGTGGAAGCGGGCGATCACATGCACATGCAACTGCGGCACCACGTTGCCCAGCGCGGCCACGTTCAATTTGTGCGGCTTGACCGCGGCCTGCAACGCGCGGCTGGCGCGATCGATCTCCTGCATCAGCTGCGCCTGCTGCGCGGCATCGAGATCGATCACCTCCACCGCGTTCTCCACCCGCGGCACCAGGATCAGCCACGGATGATTGGCGTCGTCCATCAGCCGCACTTCGCACAGCGCGAACTGCGCCAGCGGATGGGTGTCGTCGGCGAGCTGCGGGTGCAGATGCCAACCGTGGACGTCGTTGTGGGAATGGCGGCTCATCGCAGATGCTCCGAGAGGAAAGCGGTGGTGCGGTCCCAGGCCAGCGCCGCGGATTCGGGCGCGAAGTCGCGGCGCTCGTCGCAATTGAAACCGTGGCCGGCCGGATAGGTGTGGATGATCGCGTCGGGATGATGGTCCCGGTGCTGCTGTATGTCCTCCGGCGGGATCAGGCGGTCCTGCTCGCCGAAATGGAACAGCATCGCCGCCCGCGCCGGCTCGCCGAGGAACGGCACGCTGCGGCCGCCGTAATAGGTGACCGAGGGCAGCCCCTGGCGGGTATTGGCCAGCATCGCCACGGTGCCGCCCCAGCAGAACCCGGCCACGCCGACCCGGTGATCGGCTTCGCGCAGCCAGCGCGCGGCGGCGGACACGACCTGCAACGCGCGCTCGAAGCCCAGTTCGGCGGCCAGTTCGCGGCCCATTGATGTACCGGCGTCGTCGTAGCCCAGTTCGACCCCGGGCCTGACCGGATCGAACAGCGCCGGGGCCATCGCCGTGAAGCCCGCCTGTGCGAAGCGGTCGGCGACCCGGCGGATATGCGGATTCACGCCGAAGATTTCCTGAACGACCACCACCGCGCCCCGTGGTGGTGTCTCCGGCTGCGATGTGTGCGGCTGCGACAGCCAGGCCTGAACCGGGCCGGCCGGCGTCGTCAGTGGGATCCACTCGCCCATGAGGTCTGGTCTCGCGATGACGGAGACCGACATCCTAACGCCGCCGCCGCGATCCCGGGCGGCGGGAAGGGCCGCATGGGGCGGGGCGGTATACTGCGCGCCCGTTTTACATGCACGGCGCCCATTCCGCGGCGCCGGCATCGCGCCTGACCGGATCGCATCCATGTCCCTGCTCGACACCCCTTCCAATGGCCGCAAGGTCGGTTTCGTCAGTCTCGGTTGCCCGAAAGCGCTGGTGGACTCCGAACGCATCCTCACCCAGCTCCGGGTCGAGGGTTACGACATCGTGCAGACCTACGACGATGCCGACGTGGTGGTGGTGAACACCTGCGGCTTCATCGATTCGGCGGTGACCGAATCGCTCGACGCCATCGGCGAGGCGATGGCCGAGAACGGCAAGGTCATCGTCACCGGCTGCCTGGGCAAGCGCCCGGAGCAGATCCGCGAAGCGCATCCGGACGTGCTGGCGATCACCGGCCCGCAGGATTACCAGAGCGTCATGGCGGCCGTGTACAAGGCGTTGCCGCCGCAGCACAACCCGTTCACCGATCTGGTGCCGCGCAAGCTCGCCGACAATGACGTGGGCATCAAGCTCACGCCGAAGCACTACGCCTATCTGAAGATTTCCGAGGGCTGCAACCACCGCTGCAGCTTCTGCATCATTCCGTCGATGCGCGGCGATCTGGTCTCGCGTCCGGTCGACGAGGTGCTGCGCGAAGCCGAGAAACTGGCGATGGGCGGCGTGAAGGAACTGCTGGTGATCTCGCAGGACACCAGTGCTTATGGTGTGGACGTGAAATACGCCGAGCGCACCTGGCGCGGCAAGGCTTACCAGACGCGAATGAAGGCGCTCTGCGAAGGTTTGTCCGAGCTCGGGCTGTGGACGCGCCTGCATTACGTCTACCCGTATCCGCACGTCGACGACATCATTCCGCTGATGGCGGACGAGAAATTGCTGCCGTATCTCGACATTCCCTTCCAGCACGCCAGTCCGCGCGTGCTCAAGCTGATGAAGCGCCCGGGCGCGGTCGACAAGACCCTCGAACGCATCCAGCGCTGGCGCGGCATCGCGCCGGACATCACTATCCGCAGCACCTTCATCGTCGGTTTCCCGGGCGAGACCGAGGCCGAGTTCGAGGAACTGCTGGATTTCCTCGACGAAGCGCAGCTCGATCGCGTCGGCGCCTTCGCCTATTCGCCGGTGGACGGCGCAGCCGCGAACGCGCTGCCCGACCCGGTGCCGGAAGACGTGAAACAGGAGCGCCTGGCGCGCTTCATGGAACGTCAGGCGCAGATTTCCGAAGCCAAGCTCGCGGCCAAGGTCGGCAGCGTGCAGCGCTGCCTGGTGGATTCGGTGGATGGCGACCTGGGCATCGCGCGTTCGATGGCCGACGCGCCGGAAATCGACGGTCTGGTGCAGATCCAGAACAGCCTCGAAGCCGGCCTGCGCCCGGGGCAGTTCGTCGATGTCGAAATCATGGGCAGCGACGAACACGATCTGTACGGCGAGGCGGTACTCGAATCCTGATGCGCGACGACTGACGGGCATGGCGAAGCGCCGTTTCATCGCGCCATCGCGAAGCGGGCTGGACCTGGCTTGCTTCGCGCATCCTGTCTTCGATGGCGTGTCGGCGTTCCGCCCGTGGTTCACGGCGCCGGCATGGCCGACCCCGGACGATCTGAACGCGGCGATGCCGGCCGTCGACAAACGTTTCGCGCTGCAGGATCAGGCCTTGCTCGACGACGGTCTGCACTACGAGACGCGGATCGCCGAACGCGGCGCCATCGCGACCCGCGCCGGGAACTGGCACGACCTGTTCAACGCCGCGATCTGGTGCCGATATCCCGCGATCAAGCGCGCGCTCAACGCGCAGCAGATCGCGCACATCGCCACCATGGGCCCGTCGCAGCGCAACCGCGCGCAGTACGCGCTGACCCAGTTCGACGAAGCCGGCGCCATCGTTCGCGTGCGCGACCCGCAGTTGCTTGAACTCTGGAATCGGCATGCGTGGTCGATGTTGTTCCATGCACATGCGGATGCCTGGCGCAACGGCGATATCCGCATCGCCGCGGTGATCGGCCATGCGCTGCTGGAGCACGCGCTGGTGCCGGAAGTTTTTCTGGTCGGCAAATGTCTGGTGGTGCAGGGCGATGGCGACGACGACCGCAGCGTCGCGCAGGTCGCCCGCGCGATCGCCGAAGGCACGGTGTTGAACGATCCGCTGGAGCTGCGCCCGCTGCCGATGGCGGGCATTCCCGGCTGGTATTCCGGCCAGGACGCGCGGTTCTTCGCCGAAGCCGGATGCTTCCAGCCGCTGCGCGCGGGACGGGCGTATCCATCGCCGCTGTGAATCCTCAGTCGGCCTCCGCTCCCGCGGCTTACAGCGGACGACGCAGCATCCAGTAACCGAGATACGTGAACCACACGATCTGGCTGAGGCCGAAGATCGTCCCCAGTCCGCCGAGCGAAGGCAGTGCGGACAGCACGCCCGACGCGCCGACCACCAGACCGATGAGGTTCAGCGCCTTCGGCAGCGCCCCAGACCGTAGCGCGGTCAGGCTGATCAGCAGCACCCACAGGCCGCCCACCACCTCCACGCCGCCACCCAATCCGTTCTGGACCGCGCCGATCGCGGCCCAGACGGTCGTCGCCCGTGCTGCGTCCCGTGGATACATCGCGGCGACGCTGTCCAGCCCGGTGTTGGCGATCATGCCGCTGGCGATCACCAGCCCGGCCCATATCAGGCCGAAGGCGGTCGCGATCTGCATCGCGCCCGGTGATCCGGCTTTCAGCCGTTCGTGCAGGGCGACCGCCAGCACCGCAAGGCCAGCGCCGCCGGCGACATAAATGAAGAGCATCCAGATCTGGAAGAGGAGCTTCCTGTCGAGCAGGAACGACAATTTCTGTTCGGCGCTCCAGTTCGCGGTGTCTCCGGGATTGAGGACGGTCGCCATCATCGCGAAGCCGACGATATAGGCCGATGCTTCGGCCAGAGCGGCGATGCCGCCCGCTTTCTGTAATGACTTCATGCGTCGCGTTCCTATCGGTAGCTGGCATTGGACCGCACTTCGTATCGCGGCCGCGCCTGCGTCAGGTCCGTATGCCGATCGGCACATCCATTCCGCAGGTTTCCGACAAGCGGTACACGTCCCGTCGCGGCCGCATGCTGCGTTGGGCACAATGGCATCCGCCTCCACTTTCAGTAGCGACGACCATGCGATCACATGCGCGCCCGACACTGTTTCCGTTCGCGCGGTTCGCCGTCGCCATCGTGATGTTCGGCGCCGCCCACGTCGCCGTCTGTGCGGATCGCCCGCAGCACCCGCCGATGACAGCCGAACAGTTGGCGCCCTACCTTCCGGACGGCGCGAATATCGAGACCCGCCTCGACGCCGACCTCACCGGCGACGGCATCCGCGATCTGGCCGTCGTCGCCGCGAACGACGATGCGCGCGTGCTGAAGGTGATGATCGGGTACGTTGACGAATTCAGCCTGGGCCTCGACCCGGTCGGCGAGATGCGGATGGGCAGTGCGCCGCTCGGCGCCGCGTCGCTCACCGTGAAGAAAGGCGTGTTGATCGTCGAGGATCTCGACGGTGGCACGACCGCGATCCAGTCGCTGTACCGGTTCCGCTTCGATCCGAAGCAGACGAAGATGCGGCTGATCGGCGACGACGTGACGCTCTACAGCCGCACCAACGCGCACGATTCGAGATCCATCAGCACCAACCGTCTGAACGGCATGCAGATCGTGAAGCGCAGCGTGGTCGGCGAAGACGGCTACACGGACCAGCCGGAGCAGAAGAAGAAAGTCGGCACCGCGCCGATCTGGATAGAAGATGCTCCCTTGCCGGAAGACACGCTGGGTTTCGGCGACTGATGGCTTTTCCGGAACGGCGGATCACCGTTGACCGATCGCCGCGACATTAACGGCCGGCTTACACCCATTCCCGCGAAGGTAAAGTGAAGCGTTTCTGCGGCCGGCCGATCAGGTCGAGGAAATTCTCGAACATGGCTTCGGCCTGGCTTTGCATCGGCAAGGCCAGCGACGCGCTCTGCGCGCGGATGCTGGCGTCGTCCTGGGCCAGACCGGAAGCGGCCAGTTCGTCGGCATAGTCGGGATTGCCCAGCCAGCGTTCGATCAGCGGCTGATTCGCCTCGGGATGGAACTGCACGCCGTAGGCCATGTCGCCATAACGGAAGGCCTGTTGTTCGCAGGTGCTGGTGCGCGCCAGCTGGATCGCGCCGTCCGGGAGCGCATAGCTTCGGGCATGCCACTGGAAGACCTGCGTCGTCGCGCCCAGAGGCGATACCACCCTGTCGGCCAGACCGGCCTCGGTGAGTTCGAGCCGATACCAGCCGATCTCGGTCTGATCGTGCTTGCGCACCGGCGCACCCAGCACGTGCGCCAGCAGCTGCGCGCCGAGACAGATGCCCAGCACAGGTTTGCCCTGATCCAGCGCCTGTTCGATCACCCGCAATTCCGTGCGCAGATGCGGCCGCCGTTCCTGCTCCTCGACATTCATCGGCCCGCCCAGTACCACCAGGCCGCGATAGCGGTCGATCTTCGGCTGGGTATCGGGATGGCGTTCGAAGTTGACGAAGCGGACCCGGTGGCCGCGCCGCCGGATCAACGGGTCCAGCGTGCCCAGGGGCTCGGCGGCGACGTGCTGGAAGACGAGGATGCGGGGCATGACGCAAAGGATGGGCGAGCGCGGCGCGTATCGCAATGCATCGCGCGCGGGATCAAGCCGCCCCGGTCGGTGGTACCCACGGAGCGGATGACCAGCTTCGCTGTTGAAAACCCGCCATCGTCCCTCAGCGCGGCGGATCCACCAGCTCGTTCGGTTCGATCTTCACCCGTTTGAGGTGGAAGTCGGCGACATGCGCCGCCGGTTTGCCGCCGCCCCAGAACTGCCAGCGGCTGGTCAGTTCTTCCGGGCCGAGGAAGGCGAAGCGCGCGTCGTGCATGTGCGCGGCCTTGGCGGGGTCGAAGTTGATCGCGCCGTCGAAATCGAACACCACCTCGCCGTTGCGATCCATGCGCGAACGCATCTTCGGATGATTCCCGCTGGCGCAGACATGCACCAGCACCACGTCGTCGCCGTCGCGCACGTAGAGCGTGCGCATCTCATGGGACGTGCCCGGGAACAACAGTTCTTCCACCGCATGGCCGCCGGCGGTGACGGTATAGCTCACGGTGGTGTCCGGCATCGAATTGCCGTCGAGCCCGGCGCCGCTCCATTCGCCGGCCAGGGCCTTGAAGCGTTCGATCAGATGCGGCTTGCCCGCCGCATCCGGCTCCGCAGCCGATGCGGGCAGCGACATGCAGACGAAAAGGGCGGCCAGGAAGGCGGCAGTGTGCAGACGACGCATCGCGGTGCTCCTGAAGATCCGGGTGACGGAATCGTACGCCGATCGCGCTGGCAAGGGCGGTCCGGAATCAGCGGTCCGAAAGCGGCGGTTCGCAGGAGCCTGGGCAATCCGCTAATCGGCAGGCCTGGGCAACGCGGCGATATCGCGGACCAGACCGATTCCGATCTCGGCCGAGCGCAGGCTGGATGCGTGCGCGGTGCTGGCGCCATCGGTGCCCAGCGCGCTCAAACTGAGTTGCCCCTTGCAGTTCTGCGAGACCTGGACCGGGGCTCCGCGGCCGCCGAAGACCTCGCGCACCTTGCCCAATCCGCGGCGTACGGCATTGGGCCGCTGGACGGTGCGCACGGTCCTGCAATCGCGACTCCACACGCGCACGGCCGGTCCTTCGTTGACCAGACCCCGGCGACTCGCCGATTGCCATTCGGCGACGCTGGGCAAACGATAGGACTGACCGCTTTGTTCGCTGAACCAGCGGACGAAGTTCTTCGCATCGTTGTAGGTCACGCATCGGGCGACCACTGCGTTTGCGGCGTCTGCTGCGCAATCTACAGGCTTGATTCCCGCAGCGCTGGCGTAGCGCGCGTACAGCGCAGCGCTGACCGGCATCACGCCGACCGCCATTCCCTTGCGGGTGTAGGTCGGCGCTTCGACCACGCCGAGTCTGGGGCCGTCGGCATCGACGATCCCTTCGGCGCGAGTGGGTATCTGCAGCAGCAGGTCGCGTCGCGCGGTCAATCCGGCGCTCGGCGGGTCGATCAGCGCGAACAGCGGCAAGGCCGGCTCGGCGATGCTCCGGTCGTAGGCCTCGATCGCCGTATCGAATTCCTTGCGGAGCGCGCCGTCCAGCTGGTTGGCGACCGCCGTCCGCGTCGCCGGCGCGCTGCCCAGGCGCACGCTGGCATCTTGCCAACCGCTGTAATCGCGCCGGACCTCATCCCAACGGCGCGCGCTGATCGCAGCGACCAGCCGCGCCCGGAGTCTGTCTTCCAACTGCACGCGAAGACCGTCGTAATCGGCTTGCTTCGGCGCCGCGATCAAGCCGTCCAGCGCGTTCGGCCGGGCCGGCGGCAGCAACCGGTCGGCGGCGATGAGTTGGCCGATCTCGGCCGCGCTCATGGGTTTCGCGTCCGGCCACAGCGCCCACGCCGCCAGAACGAGCGCCAGACCGCCGGTCGCGGCCATGATCGCAAGCCTGCGGCCCGCGATCAGCGGCGGCGCATCGGGGATGCGGTCGAGCGCCGTCGCCATTTCCGCTGCGTTCTGGAAGCGCTGCGCGGGCTGGCGGGCCAGCGCTTTGTCGATGAAACCCTGCCAGTGCGCGCGCTCCTTCGGCAGGCGCGGGACGTTCTGCTCCAACTGGGCGATCGCCACCTCGAATGCATCCACGCCGCGGAACGGCAGACTGCCGGTCAGCAATTCATAGGCGAGCACGCCCACGCTGTACAGGTCCGAGCGCGCATCCACCGGCATCCCGCGCGCCTGCTCGGGGCTCATGTAGCCGGTCGAACCCACCGTGAGGCCGACTTGCGTCAATCGTTCGCTGTTCAGGGTGCGGATGGCGACGCCGAAATCGGCGAGTTGCGGCGTGCCGTGCTCGTCGAACAGCACGTTTGCCGGTTTGATGTCGCGGTGGACGATGCCCTTGCCGTGCGCGTAGCCCAGGGCATCGAGCAGCGAGGCCAGCAGCTTGCGGATTTCCGCCAACGGACGCGGTGAGGCGCGGGCCGTCAGGTCGCCGCCGGGCAGGAACGGCATCGCGTAATACAGCGCGCCGTCGCCGCTGTGACCGACGTCGTGAATGCCGACGATGTTCGGATGGCTGAGTTCGGCGATCAGCCGGGTTTCCTGCTCGAAACGCTCGACCGCGTCCGCGCCGCCGGCTTCGGCCATGCGCAGGATCTTCAGCGCGACCGGCCGCTTCAGCGCGATGTGCTCGGCCACGAACACTTCGGCCATGCCACCGCGGGCAAGGTGCCGGCTGATCGTGTAGCCGGGAATATGGGGCACGGCGGGTGGCGTGGCAGTCATGGGTGAATTGTACGCACACAGCCGCAGGCTATTCATCGTGCTGATTGAGTGCAGCGACACTCTAGGGCGCGGCCGGTCAATACATAGCGTTCATGATGCTGAATCTTTCCGGGTCCATTGAAGTTGGTTAGTAGAAGTCAGACCGCCACGGCGACGGCTGGCCGCTTTGAGCAGCTGATGGTATTGAAAAAGGACAGAATCAATTAGGCCCGGTTTCACCGCTCCCTTGTCTTCACGGCAACACCTCTGTGCGAAACTCTTGCATGTCTCACGGAAACCGGTGTCTCTAGCAAACTCGTGGCATCGATGATGACTTCATGGCCGACGTTCATCCAAGTCTGCCGCCATGCGGTGTCATTGCGTTGGCTCTTTCGAGTGCGTCGAGCATTACCTGAGCCTTGCCGTCGATGAAGATATTCAAGTCCTCATTACGCAGTCCAGATTCCTTGCATCATGACTAGCGCTAAACATAGGGCCCTTGGATCGGCATCCCTATTCCACTGGAATGCAAGGTCGATGTTCGCAAGCTCCAACCGGCAAGCGCCGTGACCATGAACGAAATTGGATATAGGCTTTCGTGGGGAGAATAAGCAGGTCCGTTCTATCTCACTGTGCAGCCGGCGTTGTCGTTGCTCTGGTGTGGATTGAATGACACAACCTTGTCGTTGCCGCGCCGATGCTCGACGTCCAAACAGGCTGTCCAGTACAACTCGATCTGGTTTTCGTCGCCCTCGGAAACGTATTCGCGAAGGGCAATCAGGATATTGGACAGTTCAACCTCTTGCTTGTCCGCGAGTTCGAGAATCCACTTCAATTCTCCCGTGGGCTCGTTCCAGTAACAGACGCCGCACGGCCCGGCAATATCCTCGCTTCCCTGCAAGACCAAGCGCAAATCAAGCGAACTGTACATATGGCGCACAAGCGTTGGCGCGACATATTGCAACACTTGATTGGTATGCCAATCTTTACGCTGGTCAAGTGTCCAATAAATCAGGCGGTCTTCATTGATGACCTTGTTGATCACATCGGTATTCCAGCGTTTCTGAATGATCGTGTCCGCTACAGTTGCCTCCATCCGACAACCGTATTCGCCGAAGGTGATGAGATCGATAGGAAGATTCCCGGACGGAAGCGGTTGCTTTGATCCACCGCCGCCATGACCCCGCACATAAAACCTGTAGATAGCCATATTCAAATCTCCTGTGGTTGGTGCCTGGAGCGAACATGGTTCGTGCGCCGCAGCACTGTGTTATACGCAGGTTCGCTGGACTCGATCATGTATGTTCATGGGTTCGTCAAGCGAGGTGTTGATCTGTTGTCTTTTAAAAAAAATGGGACGGCACCGGGGTCGGTGGATCTTGAGGTACACGTGTTGCGCAGGTCGACGGCGGGCCTCGCCACGATCACAGCGCCTGGCTCATGCTGCTGTGCGGAGGTTGGGCGGTATACGACTGCCATGCGGCCGTCTGGTGGCGACAAATGATCGGTGATTGTACTTGTAGGGGGAGTTGAGGTTCAGTGGCATTGGCACGTATTGGCGTCCTGGAGGTTGCTTCAGGACTTGTAACATGTCGCCGGCGTAATCGGTGCAAGCCCAGTTGGGATAAGTGATGAACTGATCGTCGAATGCAACGAGTTCAATGATTTTTGATGCCGCGCGTCGCAATGATCGTGTTAACGGCGGCGAGCACTTTATAATCGGTGGTCGGCATTGGATTCTCCCGCAAATATTCGAGTTAAAAAGTCCAGACAGACCGTCATGCCGCCTCGTGGCCCTGCGGTTCGAGTTTTTTCCGGTATTGCTGTATCTCGGCAATTTTCACATCGGACCGCTGCTGCCGCTCCTCGGAGATTTGCGCCAGCGCAGTGCCAGCCTCGCGCAGGTAGGCGGCGAGGGCAGGGCCGGTGAGGTAGGTGCCGCTGAGCTTGTTCAATCGCGACCATCCGTTTGCGAAGCTTTGATTGAACAGACCCGACACCTTGCCCGCAGCATGCCAATCGGCGGCCTGCTTGATGAAAAAGGTATCGGTGCTCTGCACGAGGCTGCGCATCGCATGTGTCCGCAGCGCGCCGTTTTGCGCCTGCTCGAACCTTTCGAGCTGCCGACCTGCGTCGCTCGCCACTGCGGCCATGAAATCGGCGAACGACTGGAAGAAGAACGCGATTTCCTTGACGATTTCCTGCATGCGCTTGAGGGCGCCGATGCTCAGGCTCAGCGACTGCACGGCGAGCTGCAGGGTTTCCTCCTGCGTCTGCTGGCCTTTGAGCAGCACGTTGATACGCATCAGTTCGGCGGCCTGGGTGCGCCGCTCTTTCTCGAATGCTTCGGCCCTTTCCAGCATCCTCATCTGCATTTCGCGCAGGTTGGACTCCTGTGCACGCTGCTCGTCGGAGAGCTGGCCGACCGCCTTGGACGCAGCGGCCATCGCCGCCTCGAGCTTGCCGATGGCCTCGTCCAGTGTCGCCAACCGGGCCTGCCGGTCGGCGAGCGCCTGCTCCCGCTCGCGGATGCGCGCATCCAGCGCCGCCTGGGCCATCTCTCCGGGCCTTGCTTCCGTTTTGGGTTCGGTGACTTGCTCGTCGGGTTTTGAATCCGCCTTGAGTTGGGCGATCTCCTGCTGCAGCGTCTCGGTTTCCGTCTTTAGCGATCTTCGCTCGGACTGTAGATCGGCAAGCTTGCTCTGTGCCGTCGCCTGCGCCTCGGCGTCTTCCCCGCCGCCTGTATCGCCGCGTGCCGGGGTGGTGCTGCGCGTGGCGGCACCGAGAACGCCGCCGGAACCCAGCATCGCGATCGGGGCCACCACCGACGACACCACGCCGGCAGCCACGCGGACGATGGACATCACGAAAGCGCGCTCTTCCGCGGTATTGGCCTTCGCCTCGAAGTCCTTGGCCATCCGGTCGAACTTCTCCACTTCCGTCTGCAGGTCGGCCACCAGCTGCCCAAGCTTCTCGCGCTGCGCATTGTTCTGATCGATTTCCCGCTGCAGCGCCTCGCGCTCGTTGATATTCTCGCTGAGCGCCAGCTCACTGTGACTGGTGACGCGTTCGGCGTCTTCGATGATCTTGCCATAGGCCGTGGCGGTATCGAGCAGGCTCTTCTGCATATCGAGGGCTTTGCTCCTGATGCGCTCGGCGATGGCCGTCAGGTCCGTCTTGATGAAGCCGCGAAGCTCGTCAATCTGCTCGGGTGTTCCGGTGCCGCCGGACACGGGTCCACGGATGTCGAGCCACTCGGGAAAACTGTCCTCCAGGATGCCGTTGATTTCTTTGGCGGTGGCGATTGCGCGACTCATCGCCAGCGCGCTGTCCTGCTGCGCCTTAATCAGCGCGCTCATCAAACTGCTGATCTGAACGCGGATGCCGCCATGCTTCTGCGGCGTGGTGTTGTAGGCGATGTAAAGCAGATCCACCGCGTGGTCGGTGTCGCGCTTGGCGCGGGTGACATCGTAGCTGCCCTGGATACGCTCGACGGAGAGCGCGACGATGTGAGCGTCGCTCCCAGGCAGCACCATCTCAGCGGCGGATCTCAACTTTTCGGCCGCAGTGTCGATGCGGCTGGCGAGCAGTGCTTGGCGGCTTTGAAAGGCTTCCGTCGACATGTCTAGCTCCTTGGACGCGAGAACGTCCGGTTGGTGGTAGGTAGGTGGGGCGGTGAGACGCCTCTTTTCACGGCAGGGCGCATGCCCGGAGAAGTTCTGGCGACAGCCGGCCATCGTTGCTAAGCAACTGGCAGGCGCGAACCATTTCCTTGGCCAGTTGGCTGTCTATGCGGGCGAGGTGTCGCTCGATGGCGGCCGGGCGCTGGGAAGGCGGAATCTCCTTGATCAGCCGAAGCTGCTGCGAGAACTCCTCCAATGGCTCGCAGTGGCGCTGGTAGGCCGAGCGGCTGGCCGCAAGCGCCGCATGCACGATCGTCAGCTGTTGCTCGGTGATGGCGATCTTGCGCTGCGTGTCTGCCTCGCGGGTGTTGGCATCGCGGCGATCCTTCTCAAGGCGGTCGAGCTCGGTGCGCGCATGATCGCGCTGCCGTTCGGCAGTATCGATACGACCGCCGATGTCGCCCAGCTGCGCATCCAGCGCCTTGCGTTTATCCAATAACTGCTCGGCAATGCAGTAGACCGGCAGGATCCAGCAGAGCCAGGCCATTGCTTCCTTTTCCTTGATCTGCTGCTCGATGACGAGGCGCTGGTTTTGCAGCTCGTCGACTCGGCGGCGGGAGTCGTCGATGAGGATCTGACTGCGCTTGATGTCTGCCTGCAGCTTCCGTATGGGCTGGTCAGCCGATTCCAGGTCCTTGAGCAGGGTGCCCAATTGCGTCTGCATCCGGGCACTGCTGGCGGACAACTGTGCGTCCTGCACCTTAAACCGCGCGACGCGCTGTTCCAGCGCGTGCCGGATCACCTCTGCATGCGCGCGGCGGGCAGTGTACGGGCCAAGCGCATCGCCGGTGTTATTGCCGTCCCACCGGCCGGAGGCCGGTGGGCAAGCGAGCGCAATTACGAACAGTGCCGGTAAAACCTGTCGCAAAGCGGTGTGAAAGTGTGATGCGAGCATGGCGGCAGGATGCAGTGAAGCTGGTCGAAGAAAAACTATCGACTGCAGGGTATGTGGACGTTTTTGCTGCCCATATAGTTGTTATTTATCTTGTTACAGTTCTTTGATTTTGTCCCGTTTATCGTGAAATGGGCTTTTTCACCTTGCTGGTGGCAACCCTTCACCACTTCAATCACGCACGCCTTAGGTCCGTCGATCATTTCTCTGAGTGTTGTATCTTTGCGCAAGAACTCCGTGGCACCTTCTTCGGTGTAGCTCTTGACGTCACTGTTTTCGGGTTTGTTCCAGCCTTCGCGGAACACGATGACGGCATGCGCGCTCGTCGCGCCGAAGAACAGGACAAAAAACAATAGGATCTGGCGAATCATGTGAACTCCTTGATGTGTTGGCTTCCAATGCTGTGAGCCTGATTCTGTAAGCCGCTTCCACTCCAGGCAAGTCCAAAGATTGCATGCATTAGCCTTTGGCCCCCGGAAAGCAGGAAGCACAAATGGAAGACGAGCAGGTCTATGCAAGGGCTGTGCTGCAGCACACCGAACACGTGCTGCAGATGTTTACGGGTCAGAGACTCATCAGTAAGGTGTTCGCCAAAGTTTTCCAGTCGCACGCGATGGGTCGCCTGGTCATCGCGCATTACGATTGGAAGGCCGGTGCAGGGGCAGCGCCGACGCTGGCCCTGCTGCAGTCGAAGACCGGCTGCCACCGTACGTTAGCGGCGTTCGTGGGTATCGCAAAAGCCGCGCGGCTGCTGACCAGCGAACCCCATCCGACCGACCGCAGAAACAAGGTCTTGGTTCCCGGCCCTCGGTTGATCCAGGGTCTGCGCGACTGGCTCCACCATCACTTGAGTCTGGCGGAAACGATCCGACTGCTGCCCATCGGATGCGCCTGCAGACTATTGGAGGACGATGACTATTTCGAACGCTATGTGCGTGCGTCGATCCTGGTGATCGACCGTATTCCGGAGATCCGGCAGCGTTTCCCGATGTGGAACTGGTTCGAAGAGCACGAATGCGGCCTGCGCATCGCGTACGCGCTGCTGCGTTCGCACTATGGCCTATGCCTTGAACACGGCCTGCCGATTCACTGTCCGGTGGCGTTGGACGTCAGTGGCGGCAGCGTGGCGCAACGGCTCTCTTTGTCGAAGTCGCACGTGCGAAACGTATTCAACGGCGCCGAACAGCTGGGTATCCTCACACATGACGACAGACGCCGATCGCTGTGGCTGTCGGCCGCGTTTCTCGACGAGGCGCGCCAAGCGTTCCTCGCCCTCCTGTCGGCAATGGCGCTGGCCCATGAACATGCGGAGGCGTTGGGCCAAGAAGAGGCCAACCTCGCGGTTTGAAAGGTGCAATCTTGCTGAGCAGGTAGCTGGCTGTCGCTGGCAACATGTTTTCATTGCTGTGCGATACCTGCCGACGCTCACCGCAGTCTGGGATATGAGGCCAATCGAAGACGGCGGCGCAAACGTCTGGCCGCCAAGTGTCCATGCCGGTGCCGCCGCTATGACCGAAGCGGATTGACGTCGTATTCCACGGCTACGATAAAAAACTTCTGCAGCCCACCCGGCAGCTGCGCCTCGAATTCATCATCGACACGCTTCTTCAACATCGCGCGCGCCAGCGGCGAGTCGATGCTGATCCAGCCCAACTTCGCATCGGTTTCGTCCGGGCCGACGATGCGGTAGCGGCTGGCGTCGCCGGTGACGGTGTGCTCGACCTCGACGGTCGCGCCGAAGAACACCGCATCCGGGTCGCTGGGCGCGGTGTCGACCACGCGCAGATGTTCCAGGCGTTTCGATAGATAGCGCACGCGGCGGTCGATCTCGCCGAGCTGTTTCTTGCGATAGGTGTATTCGGCATTCTCCGAACGGTCGCCCTCGGCCGCGGCGGCGGCGAGGGCCTTGACCACTTCGGGCCGGCGCACGCGCCAGAGATCGTCCAGTTCGGCCTTCAGCCGGTCGTGGCCCTCACGAGTGATGAGGGCGGTGCTTTTCTCGGCCGGCGGCCGCCAACGGGACATCGCGTCAGTGGGCGCCGCTGTGACGCGTCAGGGTGGCGCCGCCGACGATCTTCACGCTGTCGGTCGACACGATTTCGATCTGGCGGTCGGTTTCTCCCTTGCTGTTCGGGTCGAGGGTCGCGGTCTTGCCGCCCGGCTGCAGGGTCCAGTTGCCGTCGATGGTATTGCCGTCGATCTCCAGCGCGAACGTACCGCCAGCGGCGATGTCCAGCATGGTGTCGCCTGACGCGTAATGGCCTTCGAAGGCCTTGGCGTCGAAGCTCGGTGCGGCCGCGGTGGGGGTGGCGTGGTCCTGGATGATCGCGGCATCGGTGCCGGGCAGCGGCGCGGGCGGTTCGGCGGCCTTGACCGTTTCCACGGGGGCGGGCTCGGCGGCGGGCGCTTCGGCCGCGACATTGGTCGCCGGAGCGGCTTCGGCCTCTTCGGCGGCATCCTTCTGACAGCCGGTGGCGAACAGCGCGAAGGGCAGGGCGAGCCAGAGCAGCGCAGCGGACTTGCTTGATTTCATCGTTCGGATCTCGATTGGTCGGGAATGGGTGCGGGGGAATGGGTGGGCAGTGCGGTCGGGGGGATCAGCGCTTGCCGCCGAAGATGCCGCCGAGCAGGCCGCGCAGGATCTGTTTGCCCAGCTGGTTGCCGACGGTGCGCGCGGTCTGTTTGGCCATGGTTTCGACCATGCCCTGACGACGTTTGGTGCCGAACACGGCGTCCTTCACCGACTGGCCGAAACCGCTTTCCTCTGCGTCGTCTTCGGCGCGGGTGCGGGCGGGCGGGGCCTTGGCCTGTTCGGTGGCAGTTTCGACTTTTTTCATCAGCATCTCGGCCGCGGAATCGCGGTCGATGCGGGTGTCGTAGCGGGTGCCGACCGGGCTGCCGGCACGCACCTGGGCGCGCTCGGCTTCGGTGATCGCGCCCATCCGGCAGCGCGGCGGCGCGATCAGGGTGCGTTCGACCGGCATCGGAATGCCTTTCTCTTGCAATGTCGAGACCAGCGCTTCGCCGGTGCCGAGTTCGGCGATGACCTTGGCCACGTCCAGCGCCGGGTTGGCGACGAAGGTCTGCGCCGCGGTCTTCACCGCTTTCTGGTCGCGCGGCGTGAACGCGCGCAGCGCGTGCTGAAAGCGGTTGCCGAGCTGGCCGAGGATCGCGTCCGGCACATCGTCGGGGAACTGCGAGCAGAAATACACGCCGACGCCCTTGGAACGGATGATCCGCACCACCTGCTCGATGCGCTGCTGCAGCGCCGGCGGGGCATCGTCGAACAGCAGATGCGCCTCATCGAACACGAATACGAGCTTGGGTTTTTCCAGATCGCCGACTTCCGGCAGGCTTTCGAACAGTTCGGACAGCAGCCACAGCAGGAAGCTGGAATACAGCTTCGGCTTCAGGATCAACTGGTCGGCGGAGAGGATGTTGATGACGCCGCGGCCATCGGTATGGGTCCGCATCAGATCGTTCAGTTCGAGCGCCGGCTCACCGAAGAACATGTCCGCGCCTTCCTGCTCCAGCCGCAGCAGCGCGCGCTGGATCGCGCCGATCGACTGGGCGCTGACCAGGCCGTAGCTGGTGGAGATGTCCTTGCGCTCCTCGGCGACCAGGCCGAGCAGGGCGCGCAGGTCTTCCAGATCCAGCAACAGCAGGCCGCGGTCGTCGGCCAGCTTGAAGACGATATCGAGCACGCCGGCCTGGGTGTCGTTGAGTTCGAGGATGCGGCCGAGCAGGGTCGGGCCCATCTCGCTGACCGTGGTCCGCACCGGATGGCCGAGCTTGCCGTAGATGTCCCAGAACACAACCGGGTTGGCTTCGTTGCGGTAGTCCGGGTTGCCCATCAGCGCGAGGCGCTGCTGGATCTTCTCGTTCATGGCGCCTGCGGTGGCCAGACCGGCCACGTCGCCCTTCACGTCGGCCAGGAACACCGGTACGCCGATCCGCGAGAAACCTTCGGCGAGGGTCATCAGGGTCACGGTCTTGCCGGTGCCGGTCGCGCCCGCGATCAGGCCATGGCGGTTGCCTAACTTTGGCAGCAGATACACGTTGCCGCTGGTGTCGGTGGTGACGGCCTTGCCGACCAGGATGGGATCCATGAAGCGTCCTCGGAGTGGGGGCGCGAAGCGCGTTCGCGAAAGTCAGCCCCGGATTCTATTCGGGATTCGCCCCTGGCGCGGCTGGCTGCGATGGGTCTGAACTGCCCTGCTGGCGATGACTTCCGCGGGTTGCCCGGGCCGGCACCGGGGGCTACCCTGCTTTCCCCACTGTTGCCCGTGCTGTTCATGTCCCCATTCGTCGCTGTCGCCCGCCCGCTCGCCCGCCTGTGCTCGCTGTCGCTGCTTGTGTTGTTGGCGCTGGCGGCCCTGCCTTCCCATGATCTGCATGCGCAGTCGCGCAAGATCCGCGATCTGGATGCGGTGAAGATGCGGATGGCCGCCGCCGAAGGCCGCTATCGCGACGCGCTGGTGAAGGTCGGCAACAGCGACCCCGCCGGCACGCTCGAAAGCAACGCCGCGCTGGAGGACATGGAGGACGCGATCGCCGCCTGCCTGAAGCTGAAGGGTTGCCCGATCTCGGATCTGCTCGCCACCTACAAGCGCCTGCTCAAGACCGATGTCGACGGGCGCGCCATCGGCGACTCGGCGGTCGGCGAAGACGTGCAGGGTTTGATCGACACCGAGATCGCCACCGCCGACGTGCCGGCGTCCGCCGAGGCCGCGGCGCTGCTCAGCGACGACGGTCAGCGTTTCGTCAACATGGTGCGGATGAATCCGGCGGTGCAGGCCGGCATCCGCCGCTGGTTGACCGACATGCGCGTCTCGCTGATCCAGACGCATGAGAACTACCAGTACATGCGCGACCAGATGTCGCCGGCGTTCCAGCGCAGCGGCCTGCCCGAGGCGCTGCTGTTCGGAATCATGGCCAAGGAGTCCACCGGCCGCGTCCACGTGGGTTCGCGCGCCGGCGCGGTCGGGCCGCTGCAGTTCATGCCGGCCACCGGCCGTCGATTCGGTCTGGGGCCGGACGGCACCGGGTTCGATACCCGCTACGACCCGCGCATGTCGGCCGGCGCTGCCGCCGCGTACCTCAATGAGCGCAACGCCGAATTCGGCAATAACATCGAGTTCTGGCTGGCCGCCTACAACGGCGGCGAAGGCCGCGCGCTGCGCGTGTATCGCGCCACCGGCGGCCGAAGCTTCTGGGATGCCTCGGTCTACGAGCAATTCCCGGCCGAAACCAAGGACTACGTGCCGATGGTCATCGCCGCGGCGTGGCTGTATCTGCATCCGAAGGAATACGGCCTGAGCTTCCCGAAAATCGACGCCAAGCCCTCGACCTTCCGTCTCGCGCGTCCCGCTTCGATCTACGAACTGACGATCTGCCTCGGCAACGGCGGCACCCGCGACGGTTTCATGCGCGCGCTGCGCAATCTCAACCCACGCTACGAGGCCGACGACTGGATCCCCAGCGGCACCACCATGAACGGCACCGCGAAAATCGTCGGTCTCTACAACCGGCACTGCCTCCAGGGCCAACGTGCCGAACTGGCCAGGCAAGTGGTGACCAGCGACCCGACGTCCGCCATCGTCCGCGTCGGCGCGATCGAGACCGTGGTCGGCACCGCGACCGGCGAAGACGGTACCGCAGTGCCTGCCGGAAACGTCGCTCCTCCGGCTGCGGTCAAGCCGCAGGACAAGCCCAAACCCAAGCCGATGCGCCAGCACACGGTCGCCCGCGGCGACACGCTGATGTCGATCTCGCGCAAGTACGACTGCCGGATCGGCGAACTGGCGAAAGCCAACGGCCTCAAGGCGCCGCGCTACACGGTGAAGCCGGGGCAGCGGATCCGGTTGGAGGGGTGCGGGGGGTAATTGCCGCCGCACGACGCTTCGTGCGAACAGTCGAAGCGATGACGGTCGGATCGTTATCGGATCTCGATCCCCGAGAGCTTCCACCACAGCAGCCGGTGGCGCTTGAAGACCAGTTTCGCGGGGGCTGCGTCGCCCTGCGGCTGCAGGGTCACGATGAAGGTGGACAGATCTTCGTAGCCTGCCGAGGTCTTCCACTGCTGCATATCGATCGCGCCGCTGCCCTGTCGGCCGGTCGCATCGTCCGGCGGCACCGCTGCGAGACCGTCGCGGGCGAGGCCGCGGCCGGTGAACATCAGCATCAGTCCCTGTTCCGACACCATCGCGTCGATCGCGGGGCCTGCCGCGGAGGTCGCGAGTGCGGCGCCGAAGTCGCGCCAGCCGCCGCTGCCGTCGCCGCCGATGCGTTCGGCCGCCGCGATGGAAAACTGCGTCTTCAGGTCCTGACGCAGCGCGGGAAAATCCACGTGAGCGGCCAACGCTTCGGCGTCGCCGCGTTGCGCGGCCATCAGCATCGAGCGCACGGTGAGCTGCGGCGCGAAGTACACCCAGGCCAGGAATGCGAGGACGAACAGCAGGGACAACGGTTTCACGATGCGGCGCATGCGCGGCTCCAGCGTCGGGTGGGCGACGCTGGAGTGTAGCCGCTCGTCGTGGATATCGCCGCGCGCGGCGCGCGGGGTGCTCAGCCCGGGAACTGCAGGCGCATCGTCTTCTCGTTGATGTAGTGGTTCTGCACGAACACGTCGCCGTTGGTGGCCTTGGTCACGTTCTCGTACGTCTCGAAGCCGAGATCGTCGCCGTTCTCCCATTCGATGGTATCGCCGATGTCGATCCGCCAGTCGGGATCGATTTCGGCGACGGTGTATTCGTCCTTGGCGGTTGCGATAGCGATGGCGCACTGGTCGAGATCGATGACGGCGATGGTGCCCTTGCGACGCATACGGTGCTCCCTGTCGTGTTGGGCCGCGCAACCGTGCGCGGCTTGGCGGCGCGCCGGTGCGTGTACCGGCGCTCGAGTCACGGTACGGGATGCCATGCGCCAATATCAATGCGATAAGGGCTGGTAGAACTGACAGGTTTGATGGGTCACTTCGCTGTCAGCGCACATGCGCCGGCGCATCGTGTCGCGGAGATGCGACACGGGTCACGCTCGCGTCAACGCAGCTGCGCGAGACGCTGTCCCAACCGCACCGGCGTTTCCGATGCGAGCGCGGCGGACAACGTCGCAACGCCTTTCGGCAACAGCACGATCACGGTGGAACCGTAGTTGAAACGCGCCATTTCCGCGAAGCGATCCAGGGCGATGTTCTGCCCGCGATAGTCCTTGCGGGTGATGCGGTCGCCGTAGGCGGGGATCTCGCCGCCGCTCCACACCGTTTCCACGCCGGACACCAGCAGCGCGCCCACCATCACCTGGCACATGGGCCCGAAGTCGGTATCGAAATGGCAGACCAGACGTTCGTTGCGCGCGAACAGCCGCGGCACCGACTTCACCGCATCGGTGCCGACGCTGAACAGCCGGCCCGGCACATGCACGGTTTCGCGCAGCGTGCCCGCCCACGCCATGTGTACGCGATGATAGTCACGCGGCGACAGGTACACGGTCGCGAACAGGCCATCGGCGAACGGCGCGGCGGCGGCTTCGTCGCCCAGCAGCTCCGCGGCGGTGAACGACTGTCGTTTCGCCTGGAAGATACGGCCGTTGACGATGTCGCCGCACTGGCTGATATGGCCGTCGGCCGGCATCAGCAGCGCGCGCGGGTCGGCGTCGGGAATGCGTGCGTCGGATTTCAACGCACGGGTGAAGAAGGCGTTGAAGGTCGGGTAGGCGTTCGGGTCCGGCTCGGCGGCTTCGCCCAGATCGACGTTGAATTTGCGGGTCACGGTGTCGATCAGCCACTGCTTGACCGCCGGATTGCGCGAGTAGGCCAGCTTGCGCGCGGCCGACGACATCAGCCGGTGCGGCAGGGCGTAGGTGAGGGTGGTGATCAGGCCCATGATCGCAGCCCCATCATTGTCCGGCCTTCGTCAGCGCGATCAGGTCTTCGGCGATCGCCTTGGGCACGAACGGCGGCTGGATCACGCCCGCCATGCGGCCCTTCGGGTCGAGCACGACGAGGGCGGCGGAATGATCGACAGCGTACTGATCGACCGGCGCGCCCTCGGCAGGCGGCACCTTCGCGAAGACCAGCGACAGCGATTTCGCGAATGTTTCCAGCGACGGAACATCGGCGGTGGCGGCGAGGGTGTCCTTGTGGAACGCGTGCGCGTACTCGCCGATTTTTTCGATGGTGTCGCGCTCCGGGTCCACCGAGACGAACAACACCCGCGGCCGGGTGCTTTCGGGCAGCGCGGCCCACCGCTTCTGCGCCTGCGCCAGTTCGGCCAGGGTGGTCGGGCACACGTCCGGGCAGTAGGTGAAGCCGATGAACACCACCGTCCAGTGCCCGCGCAGCTCGCCCGGCACCAGTTGGGTGCGGTCCGACTGCTGCAGCGTGAAGGCCGGCAATTCCCGCGGCGTCGACAGCAGGCGCATGGCCTGCAGCTCGGGGCCCTTGGATGGCGTGCGCTCGAACGCGTATTCGGCGGCCCACAGACCGGCGCCGGTGGCCAGGGCGATGAGCAGGATCAGCAGGGTGGTGCGGTTGAACATCGCGGCGGGTTCTTCATCGGGACATGGCATCGGGTCCGGTCATGATAACCGCGCGACCGTTATACTTCGCGGTCACTCCGCGCCCCGGGCGCCCGCCGTGCCGACATGACCGACGAACTCCAGACGATCATCGACCTGATCCGCTACGGCGCCAGCCGTTTCAACGCGGCCGGGTTGACCTTCGGCCACAGCTACGACAACGCCCTCGACGAGGCGACCCAGCTCACCCTGCACGCGCTGCACCTGCCGCACGATCTGCCGCCGGTCTACGGCCAGTCCCGGGTGACGCTGGCCGAAAAAGAGGACGTGCTGGGGCTGTTCCTGCGCCGGATCGAAGAGCGCATCCCCGCCGCCTATCTCACCGGCGAGGCCTGGTTCGCCAGCCTCAGCTTCAAGACCGACGCCCGCGCCCTGGTGCCGCGTTCGCCGATCGCCGAACTGATCGAGTCCGGCTTCGAGCCCTGGCTCGGCGGCCGCGAGGTGCGCCGCGCGCTGGACCTGTGCACCGGTTCGGGCTGCATCGCCATCGCCATGGGTCATCACAATCCCGAATGGCACGTCGATGGCGTCGATATCAGCGACGACGCCCTGGCCCTCGCCGCCGAAAACAAGACCCGCCTGCACGCCGAGAACGTCCGCTTCGTGAAGTCGGATCTGTTCGGCGGCCTGCAGGGCGAGCACTACGACCTGATCGTCACCAATCCGCCCTACGTCACCAACGACGAGACCGACGCGCTGCCGAAGGAATACTCCTTCGAGCCGGAACTCGGTCTGCGCGCGGGCGACGACGGCCTGGATCTGGCGCTGCGGATCCTTCGCGACGCGCCCCTGCACCTCACCGAGGACGGCCTGCTGATCTGCGAAGTCGGCGAGTCCGAGCGCGCGCTCAGCCGCCTGCTGCCCGAGCTGCCGCTGGCGTGGGTCGAGTTCAAGGTCGGGCAGATGGGCGTGTTCGTCGCCGAATGCCGCGACCTCGTCACCTACCATCCGCGCATCCGCCAGCTCGCCGACGCCCGCGATCCTGCGCTGCGTGCTGCCGCGGCTCCCGCGTCCGCTTCTTCCGGCTTGTTCTGAGTGAGTAATGAAAAATCTCATGGGTCCGTCATCCCCGCGTAGGCGGGGATCCATGCCCGGGGCATCATGCAATATGCTGTTTTGTGGGTGCCATGTGAACGAAGCGAAGATGTTCCGGTGTCTTCGGAGATGCAACAGGCATGGATCCCCGCCTACGCGGGGATGACGGGCCGTATTTCCGGACGATAAGAAATTCCGATGAAGCAACCCGCCGTCTACATCCTGGCCAGCGAACGGAATGGCACGTTATATACAGGAGTCACCAGCGATCTTGTCGCCCGCACATGGCAACATCGTGAGCATATCGTCGATGGCTTCACCAAGCGATACAACGTCACGATATTGGTATGGTATGAGCTGCACGGTTCCATGGACGCTGCGATTCTTCGGGAAAAACAGATCAAGAAATGGAACAGGGCGTGGAAGTTGCGTTTGATCCAGGAATCCAATCCGCGATGGAACGACTTGTGGTCCGATATCGTCGGATAGTAAGACAGGCATGGATCCCCGCCTTCGCGGGGATGACGAGCGGGGGCGGCAAGGGCGGCTTTTTTCAGACAACCCAAGGCAATGCATTGAATTGAACAGTTTCGGCCACCTGCTCCGCGTCACCACGTTCGGCGAATCGCACGGGCCGGCGATCGGCTGCGTGATCGACGGCTGCCCGCCGGGGCTGGCGATTTCGGAAGACGAATTCGCGCAGGATCTGCAGCGCCGCGCCACCGGCCGCAGCCGCCATACCTCGCAGCGGCATGAGACCGATGCGGTCGAGATCCTCAGCGGCGTGTACGAAGGCCGCACCACCGGCACGCCCATCGCGCTGCTGGTCCGCAACACCGACGCGCGCAGCAAGGACTACGGCAACATCGCCGCGCAGTTCCGTCCGGCGCACGCCGATTACACCTATTGGCAGAAATACGGCCATCGCGACCCGCGCGGCGGCGGGCGCAGCAGCGCGCGCGAGACCACGATGCGTGTGGCCGCCGCCGTCATCGCCAAGAAGTGGCTGGCCGAACGCTACGGCGTGACCGTGCGCGGGCATCTGTCGCAGCTCGGCGAGGTGCTGCCGGATCACGCGCTGGGCGCGTTCGACTGGAACGCAGTCGAGGACAACCCGTTCTTCTGGCCGGTCGCCGCACAGGTACCGGCGCTCGAAAGTTACATGGATGCGCTGCGCAAATCCGGCGATTCTGTCGGCGCGCGCGTCACCGTGGTCGCCGACGGCGTGCCGGCGGGCTGGGGCGAACCGGTCTACGGCAAGCTCGACGGCGACCTCGCCGCGGCGATGATGTCGATCAACGCCGTGAAAGGCGTGGAGATCGGCGACGGTTTCGCGGCGGTCGCGCAGAAGGGCAGCTTTCATCGCGACGAGATGACCCGCGAGGGTTTCCTGTCGAATCATGCCGGCGGCATCCTCGGCGGCATCAGCAGCGGTCAGCAGGTGGTGTGCTCGGTGGCGTTCAAGCCCACGTCGAGCCTGCGCCTGCCCGGACGCGGCATGAACGTGCTGGGCGAGGAAGTCGAAGTGGTCACCATCGGCCGCCACGACCCCTGCGTCGGCATCCGCGCCACGCCGATCTGCGAAGCGATGATGGCGCTGGTGCTGATGGATCAGGCGCTGCGTCACCGCGCGCAGTGCGGCGATGTGGGCGAGATTTCGCCGCGGATTCCGGGCGCCATCGACACCGATCCGAAACGATAGCGGCCAGTCGCCGTATCCACGCCCCACAGGCAGCGACTGCGCCGCAGACCAGCACCGAAATCCCCTCTCTCCTGTAGGAGCGGCTCCAGCCGCGATGTTTTCCTCCCGATCGGGCCTGAAGGCCCTCCTACCAACATCAGGTGATACGAATGAGCAAGACGTTCAACGTGGCAGTGGTCGGCGCGACGGGCGCCGTGGGCGAAGTGATGCTGTCGATCCTCGCCGAGCGCAAATTTCCGGTGGGCAAGATCCATGCATTGGCCAGCGCCCGCTCGGCCGGCGGATCGGTGAAGTTCGGCGACGACGACATCATGGTGGGCGATCTGGCCACCTTCGACCCGACCGGGATCGATATCGCGCTGTTCTCTGCCGGCGGCTCCATTTCCAAGGAATACGGGCCGAAATTCGCCGCCGCCGGTGCGGTGGTGATCGATAATTCCTCGGCTTTCCGCTACGACGACGACGTGCCGCTGGTGGTGAGCGAAGTGAACCCGGAGGCCGCGAAACAGCGTCCGCGCGGCATCATCGCCAACCCGAACTGTTCGACCATGCAGATGATGGTCGCGTTGGGCCCGATTCACCGCAAGGTCGGGATCGTGCGCATCAACGTCGCCACTTACCAGTCGGTGTCCGGCGCCGGCCGTTCCGGCCCCGAGGAGCTCGCGAAGCAGACCGCCGCCCTGCTGAGCTTCAAGGATCCGGACCCGAAGCGTTTCCCGGTGCAGATCGCCTTCAACCTGATCCCGCACATCGACGACTTCCAGGACAACGGTTACACCAAGGAAGAGATGAAGCTGGTCTGGGAGACCCGCAAGATCCTCGGCGACGACAGCATCCAGGTGAATCCGACCGCGGTGCGGGTGCCGGTGTTCTATGGCCATTCCGAAGCCGTGAACGTCGAAACCCGCGACAAGATCACCGCCGAGGAGGTCCGCACCCTGCTGTCGACTGCGCCGGGCGTTGAGGTCGTCGACGAGCGCGGGCCGGGCGGTTATCCGACCCCGGTGACCCACGCTTCGGGCCGCGATGCGGTGTATGTGGGCCGCATCCGCGACGATATCTCGCACCCCAGAGCGGTCAATCTGTGGATCGTTTCGGACAACATCCGCAAGGGCGCCGCCCTCAATGCGGTGCAGATCGCCGAACTGGTCGCGGCCGAGGCCTGATGACGCGGGACAAGGACAACCGTTGCGAATCCCGGAAGTTGCGAAGCCTGGAGCAGGCGGCTAGAGTCTCGGGGTCGTTCCTGGGGACAAGCGTGATCAAACACTTGCGGATCACAGTTAGCGTTCTACTGGCAGTGGCGGCCCTGGTGTCGCCGCTGTCGGCGTGGGCGCTCGGCCTGGGCCAGATCAAGGTCCTGTCGCAGCGCGACCAGCCGCTGCTGGCCGAAATCCCGGTCATCTCCAACGATTCGACCGAACTGGAAGCGCTGCAGGCCCGTCTGGCCTCGCCCGAGACCTTCGCCCGCATCGGCCTGTCGCCGCCGCAGGGCATCGTCTCGGATCTGCAGTTTTCGGTCGCGCTGGACGCCCGCGGCCGCCCGGTGATCCGCGTGACCAGCGCGGCGCCGGTGCAGCAGCCGCTGCTGACCTTCCTGCTGGAAGTGGACTGGGGGCAGGGCCGCCTGGTCCGCGAATACTCCGCGCTGCTGGATACCCCGCAGACCGCCGCCGCGCCGGTGCAGCCGCCGATCCAGGAAGCGACCGTCGACCCCGGCAATACCGTGGTGCGGCTGCCGGACCCGCCGCCGGCCGATCCGCTGACCGCCGCCGAGCCCACCGCCATTCCGCTGCCGCCGCGCGATGAACAGACCGCGGCCGTGCCCGAGCCGCTGACCGCACCGGAGCCGGTCGCGATCCCGCTGCCGCCGGAAGATGTGGCCGCCACCGCCGCGCCGATCGAAGTCATCTCCGGCGACGAGACCCGCACCGTGCGCCGGGGCGAAACCCTCGGCGGTATCGCGGCCGACCTGGACCGCGGCTTCAGCCTCGACCAGACCATCCTGGCGCTGCTGCGCGCCAATCCCGACGCCTTCATCGACGGCAACGCCAACCGGCTGAAGGCCGGCGCGGTGCTGCGCATTCCCGACAACGCCGGGATCGCCCAGTACACGCCCGACGAAGCCGCCGTGGTGGTGCGCGAACAGGCCGCGCAGTGGCGCGGCAGCGGCCGTGCGCTGCCGCAGCCGCCCGCAGTGGTGGGCACGCCGGCCGGCGAACCTGCCGCCGTCGCGGCCGCCGGGCCCGCGCAGCGACCCGCCGCAGGCCGCGCCAGCGCGCAGGCGCGACTCGAAATTGTGCCGCCCTCCGCGAACGACGCGAAACGGGCGGGGACGCGATCCGGCGTCAGTGCCGGCGGTGAGGGCGACATGTTGCGACAACAGGAACTGCAGCAAACCAACGAAACCCTGGCCGCGCGCGCCGCCGAGGTGGAGGAGTTGAAGGCGCGCGTCGCCGAACTCGAACAGCTGCAGCAGAAGCAGAACGAACTGATCGCGCTGAAGGACAGCGAGCTGGCGGCCGCGCAGCAGCGCCTGGGCAACACCCAGGCCGCCGCCGCTGCCGAGCCCGCGCCAGCATCCTCCGGAATGGGTCCGTGGCTCGGCGTGGGAGCTGGCCTGCTGGTGATCGGCCTGCTGGTGGGCTGGTGGCTGCGCCGCCGTCGTCCGGTCGAGGTCGCGCCGAAACGCGATTTCGAACGCCTCGCCGCCGCCCTGCCGAAATCCAAAAGCGCTGACGCCGTCCCCGACAATGCCGCAGACGCGGACGAAGCCGTCGCTGAAGCGGCGCCGGCGACCGCCGCGCCGCTGCCGGCCGAGCCGGCATGGAACCGTCTGGCGAAACCGCCGGAGCCCGAAGCGCCCGATCCCGTGGTGCCGGCGCGCGGCGTGCCGACCTGGCACGCCGGCGGCGTCGACGGCGGCGGTCCGGCCAATCCATCGCAGCCGGGACAGGTGCGTCTGGATCTGGCCAAGGCCTATCTGGACATGGGCGACCGCGACACCGCGCGCACGCTGCTGGACGAAATCGTCGCGCGCGGCGACACCGAAGCCGTCCGCAGCGAAGCCGCGCGCATGCGTCAGGAACTGGGCTGAGGCCCGTCCGGATCCGTCGATGCGATATGTCCTAGGCGTCGAATACGACGGCAGCAATTACAGAGGTTGGCAGCGGCTCACGCCCTACGGCCAACAGGGTGGGCCCCGCACGCTGCAAGTCACGCTGGAAGACGCCCTGTCCGGCGTTGCCAGCCACCCCGTCGCAGTGATCTGCGCCGGGCGTACCGATGCCGGCGTACACGCCGAGTGCCAGGTGGTGAATTTCGACAGCGATGCGCAGCGCGATCCGCGTGCGTGGGTGCTGGGCACCACTACCCGCCTGCCGCCCGCGATGCGCGTGCGCTGGTGCGTCCCGGTGGACGGCGACTTCAATGCCCGGTTTTCGGCGCGCGCGCGGCGTTATCGCTATCGCCTGCTCAATCATCAGGTACGCCCCGCGCTGGGCAGGCAATACCTCGCCTGGGAGCGCCGCAGGCTGGACGCCGACGCGATGCACCGCGCGGCGCAGAGTCTGCTGGGCGAGCAGGATTTCACCTCTTTCCGTACGGTGCACTGTCAGGCTTCGCATCCGCGCCGCGACCTGCAGTTCATCGAAGTCGTACGAGAAGGCGATATCGTCACGGTGACAGTGCAGGCCAATGCGTTCCTGCATCACATGGTCCGCAATATCGTGGGTTCGCTGCTGATGATCGGTGCCGGCGAACGTCCTGAAACATGGATGGCCGAATTGCTGGCGGCGCGCGATCGCAGCCTCGCGGGCCCGACGGCATTCGCACAGGGACTGGTGTTCGTCGGTCCGCGTTATCCGCGCACATGGCCGCTGCCCGAAGAAGTGCTGCTCGATGTCTGAGCTTCACCGCACCCGCATCAAATTCTGTGGCCTGACCCGCGCCGAAGACGTGGCCGAGGCCTGTGCGCTGGGCGTCGATGCCGTGGGCTTCGTGTTCGCCGCGCGCAGCAAGCGTCTGGTGTCGGCCGCGACGGCCGCGGACCTGCGCGACGGTCTGCAGCCGTTCGTCGATGCGGTCGCGTTGTTCATGGGCAATCCCGCCGACGAGGTGCGCGACGTCATCGCCGCCGTGCGGCCGACGATCCTGCAGTTCCACGGCGACGAGGACGACGCGTTCTGCGCCGCTTTCGGCATGCCGTATCTCAAGGCCATCGCCATGGGCGGCGACGCTGCCGTCGACGGCGCGGCCTTGCTGCGCCGCTATCCGCGCGCGGCCGGTTTCCTGTTCGACAGCAATGCCAGCGGCCAGGCCGGCGGCAGCGGCCACACCTTCGACTGGTCACGGATTCCCGGCGATTTCGCGAAGCCTTATCTGCTCGCCGGCGGCCTGCATCAGGACAACGTGTTCGACGCGATCCGCGCCACCGGCTGCTGGGGCGTGGATGTGTCGAGCGGCATCGAGTCTGCGCCGGGGATCAAGGACGCGGCAAGGATGCGGCGATTCGTCCGGGAAGTGCTGCGCGCCGACGGCGTCGAAACTCAATCTATGCAGCGCACATAGTCCGGGATTTTTGAAAGGGAGGTGCGCATGTTGACGCGCTTCCCGATATGAAGATATTTCGATGATTCGTAGACGTTTCGATCACTGAAAAGCAGGTAACCATTCTGGTCGCAGAATGCGCCTGGAAATTGATTCAGCGGCATGAAGAATGAGCCGCCCTGGTGATAGAAGACTTCCTTTGCGGGAATATTCCATTTCTGCCGCAGATATTTTCCGGTAATGCGCATGCTTGGATACCTTTTGCTGATATTTACAAAGGGTATGTCGCGATTTCTGGCGATTTGTTGAAAAAAGTTTCGATTTAATTGTGATCGATGCTTCTCAGGTCTTCGGGCAACCGGGTCCGCAGCGAATCCCTCAACCACTCGGCGAGCCGTTCGATCCGCGAATTGGCCGCGCGCTTCGGCGCGCACAGCACCCATTGCGCATCGGTTTCGACGAAGCCCCACGGCGCCAGCAGCCGTCCGGTGGCGATATCGTCCGCAACCAGCGGTTCCGGCGCGATGGCGATGCCCAGACCCGCGACCGCAGCTTCCAACAGGTAATAAAGATGCTCGAAGCCGGTGCCCATGCGCAGCCCATCGGCATCGAGCCCGACGCGCGCGGCCCAGTCGCGCCACGCCTGCGGACGCGAGGCGGTGTGCAACAGCGGATGCGCCGCGAGCGCCTGCGGCGACGCGCCGTGCAGGGATTCGGCGCCCGGCCAGCGCGGGCCGACGACCGGGCCGATCCGTTCCGGGGCGAGGACATGCACCTGCCAGTCCTGCGGCCACGGCGGCGACGCGATCAGCAGGGCGGCGTCCAGCCCGCTGAGTTGCGCGTCGGGCGCGGTTTCGCTGGCCGACAGATGCAGTTGCAACTCCGGCCGCTCGCGCGCCAGCCGGTCCAGCCGCGGGATGACCCAGCGCGCCAGCACGCTGCCCGGACAGCCCAGCACCAGCGGCGCCTGCTGCGGCCCGCGGCGCAGTTCCGCCCAGGCCGCGCGCAGCGGGTCGAAGGCGGCGGCCGCAGCGCCGTGCAGGCGGTGGCCGAGCGGCGTCAAGGCCACCCCGCGGCCCTGGCGGACGAACAGCGCCGCGCCCAACGCGTCTTCGAGCGTCCTCAGTTGCCGGCTGACCGCGCCGTGGGTGACGTGCAGCTCGGTCGCGGCGCGGCTGACGCTTTCCAGCCGGGCCACGGCCTCGAAGGCGCGCAGAGCGTTCAGCGGGGGCAGATTCTGGGGCATGATGTGTGAGTTTTAGTAACGGGTTCGATTGATTTTATAACGCTTGTCCGCTGCCGGTCTGCGATAAACTGAAGCATCGCCTCCGCTTGACCACGCCGCCATGCTCGACACCCAGACCGATTTCAACGCCTTTCCCGATGCCGAGGGCCACTTCGACCGCTTCGGCGGCCGTTTCGTCGCCGAAACGCTGATCGGCCCCCTGCAGGAACTCGCCGCCGCTTACGACACGGCGCGGGTCGATCCGGCGTTCATCGCCGAATTCGATCGCGACCTGAAGCATTACGTCGGCCGCCCCAGCCCGATCTACCACGCCGAGCGGCTCAGCGCGAAAGTCGGCGGCGCGCGCATCCTGCTCAAGCGCGAAGACCTCAATCACACCGGCGCGCACAAGATCAACAACACCATCGGCCAGGCGCTGCTCGCCAGCCGCATGGGCAAGCCGCGGATCATCGCCGAGACCGGCGCCGGCCAGCACGGCGTGGCCAGCGCCACGGTCGCCGCGCGGTTGGGGCTGGAATGCGTCGTGTACATGGGCGCGACCGACATCGAGCGCCAGAAGATCAACGTCTACCGCATGAAATTGCTCGGCGCGACCGTGGTGCCGGTCACCAGCGGCTCGGCCACGCTCAAGGACGCGCTGAACGAAGCGATGCGCGACTGGGTGACCAATGTGCACAACACGTTCTACATCATCGGCACCGTCGCCGGCCCCGACCCGTACCCGCGCATGGTCCGCGACTTCAATTCGGTGGTGGGTCGCGAAGCGCGCGCGCAGATGCTGGCCGACTACGGCCGCCTGCCGGACGTGGTCACCGCCTGCGTCGGTGGCGGCAGCAACGCCATCGGCATCTTCCACGCCTTCCTCAACGATGCCGGCGTGCGCCTGGTCGGCGCCGAAGCGGCGGGCGAGGGCATCGCCAGCGGTCTGCATGCGGCCTCGCTGGCCGCCGGCCGCCCGGGCGTGCTGCACGGCAACCGCACCTATGTGCTGTGCGACGACGACGGCCAGATCATCGAGACCCATTCGATCTCCGCCGGCCTCGATTACCCGGGCGTCGGCCCCGAGCATGCGTTCCTGAAGGATCGCGGCCGCGCCGATTATCTCGGCATCACCGACGACGAAGCGATGGAAGCCTTCCATCTGCTTGCGCGCACCGAGGGCATCCTCCCGGCGCTCGAGTCTGCCCACGCCATCGCCCAGGCGATGAAGCTCGCCCGCGAGCTGCCGAAGGATGGGCTGGTGCTGTGCAACCTCTCCGGCCGCGGCGACAAGGACGTGCATACCGTCGCGGCGCGCGAAGGTCTGGTGTTTTGATTTTCCCCTTCTCCCCTCGGGAGAAGGTGCCCGAAGGGCGGATGAGGGTACGGCGGAGCGGTGATGCAGAGCATCCCGGTACTGACCCTTTGCCGCTTCGCCGAACCCTCTCCCCAACCCCTCTCCCGACGGGAGAGGGGCTTTGACTGCAGGCCTCACTGCCCATGAACCGCATCGACACCCGTTTCGCCCAACTCCACTCCGCCGGCCGCAAGGCGCTTGTGCCGTTCATGACTGCGGGCGACCCCTCGCGCGAGGCCACGGTGCCGGTGATGCACGCGCTGGTCGAGGCCGGCGCCGACGTGATCGAACTCGGCGTGCCGTTCTCGGACCCGATGGCCGACGGCCCCACGATCCAGCGCAGCTCCGAGCGCGCATTGGCGCGCGGCGCCGGGCTGACCTTCGTGTTCGATGCGGTGCGCGAATTTCGGACCGTCGACGTGCACACGCCGGTGGTGTTGATGGGGTACCTCAATCCGGTCGAGATCCGCGGCTACGCGCGTTTCGCCGAAGAAGCCGCCGCGGCCGGCGTCGACGGGCTGCTGGTGGTGGATCTGCCGCCTGAAGAGGCCGACGACCTGCGAATCTCGATGCGCGCGCACGGCCTGTCGCTGATCTTGCTGGCGTCGCCGACTACGCCCGACAAGCGTCTCGACCGGCTCTGCGCCGACGCCGAGGGCTATCTCTATTACGTCAGCTACGCCGGGGTGACCGGCGCCGATCGCCTCGATACCGGCGATGCCAGCGGCCATCTCGACACGATCCGCGCCCGTGCCGGCGTGCCGGTGGTGGCCGGGTTCGGCATCAAGGATGCCGCCAGCGCCGCCGCGATGGCCCGCTCGGCCGAAGGGGTGGTGGTTGGCAGCGCGCTGGTCGCGGCCCTCGCCGAGTCGACCGATCCGGCCGATGCCGCGGCCCGCGCCCGGGCGTTCCTCGCGCCGCTGCGGGCCGCGCTCGACGCCGGCTGACCGGACCCGCCGAGGGCGTTCCGCCGCCGATTCGCCGTCCGTCCGGTCCATGCGGGGCCGTACGGAGACGGCGATGGAGTCTTGCTAGACTGGCGCGCTAGGACCTCCAGGAAGGAGGCGGCCCCCACCAGAAGAAGACGATCGAACGCATGTCCTGGCTCAAAAAACTGATGCCCGCCCGTATCCGCACGGAAAGCGGGGTGTCCCGTAAACGCAGCGTGCCCGAAGGGCTCTGGGAAAAGTGCGACAGCTGCGGCGCAGTGCTGTACCGGCAGGAGCTGGAGGACAACCTCGAAGTCTGTCCGAAATGCGATTTCCACATGCCGATCCGCGCCCGCGTCCGCCTGGCATCGTTCCTCGATCCCGGCACCGGCACCGAGATCGGCGCCGAACTGGGGCCGACCGATGTCCTGAAGTTCAAGGACCAGAAGAAATACGTCGACCGCATCAAGTCGAGCCAGAAGGCCACCGGCGAGCGCGACGCGCTGATCGTGCTGGAAGGCGCCCTGCGCCAGCGCCCGATCGTGGCGGCCGCGTTCGATTTCGCGTTCATGGGCGGCTCGATGGGCTCGGTGGTCGGCGAACGTTTCGCCCGCGGCGCCGAGCGCGCCCGCGACCTGGGCGCGCCCTTCGTGTGCTTCTCGGCCAGCGGCGGCGCGCGCATGCAGGAAAGCCTGTTCTCGCTGATGCAGATGGCCAAGACCTCGGCCGCCCTCGGTCGCCTGCGTGCGGCCGGGCTGCCGTACATCTCGGTGATGACCCATCCGACCACCGGCGGCGTTTCCGCCTCGTTCGCGATGCTGGGCGACATCAACATGGCCGAACCCGGCGCGCTGATCGGTTTCGCCGGCCCGCGCGTGATCGAACAGACCGTGCGCGAAACCCTGCCGGAAGGCTTCCAGCGCCCCGAATTCCTGCTCGACCACGGCGCCATCGACCAGATCTGCGACCGCCGCGAACTGCGCGAACGCATCGCCCATCTGGTCGCGATGATGATGCGCCAGCCGATGCCTGAAGACGAGCTGGTGACGGAAGGCTGATTGCTGCTTGCTGCGGAGCGGTGCGTATCGACGGCGCAGGGACATGCCGGTGCTCGTAAATACACGTCATCCTCGCGCAAGCGAGGATCAGGACGCGACCATCGATCATTGTCGAGTCCACGCTTGCGGGGATGACGGGATTCGAGCGCTTTTCCCGTCTTCTCCATCACCTTTCCACGGCGTTCTTCAATGACCAGAAAATACTTCGGCACCGACGGCATCCGCGGCAGGGTCGGCGAGGGCGCGATTTCGGCGGACTTCGTGCTGCGCCTGGGCAACGCCTACGGCCATGCGCTGCGCGCGGCGGTACGCCACATCGATCAGAAGCACGGCGGCGAATGGCGCAAGCCGATGGTGGTGATCGGCAAGGACACCCGCATTTCCAACTACATGTTCGAGGCCGCGCTGGAAGCCGGGCTGGTCGCGGCCGGCGTCGACGTGCAGTTGATGGGCCCGATGCCCACGCCGGCGGTGTCGCACCTCACCCGTTCGCTCGGCGCCGACGGCGGCATCGTCATCAGCGCCTCGCACAATCCGCACTACGATAACGGCATCAAATTCTTCTCGGCCGAAGGCGAGAAACTCGACGACGCCACCGAACTGGCGATCGAGGCCGCGCTCGAAAAACCGTTCAGCACGGTGTCGTCCGAGCAGCTCGGCAAGGCCGTGCGCACCCGCGACACCATCGGCCGCTATGTCGAAGCCTGCAAAAGCTCGGTGCCGCGGCGTTTCGATCTGGGCGGCATGAAGATCGTGGTCGACTGCGCCCACGGCGCGACCTACCAGATCGGTCCGCTGGTGCTGCGCGAACTCGGCGCCCAGGTCGACGCGATGGGTGTAGACCCCAACGGCGTCAACATCAACGACGGCGTCGGCTCCACCCATCCCGACGCCCTGGTCGCGCGCGTGCTGACCAGCGGCGCGGACCTGGGCATCGCCTTCGACGGCGACGGCGACCGGCTGCTGTTCGTCGACAGCGACGGCATTGTGCGCGACGGCGACGATCTGCTGTACGTGCTTGCCACCGACTGGCAGGCGAGCGGCCGACTGCGCGGCCCGGTCGTCGGCACGCTGATGACCAATTACGGCCTGGAGCGCGCGTTCGGCGAACGTGGCATCGCCTTCATGCGGACCAAGGTCGGCGACCGCTACGTCCATCAGGCGCTGCTGGAACACGGCGGGGTGCTGGGCGGCGAAACTTCCGGCCACCTTCTATGCCTGGACCGGGTCAGCTCCGGCGACGGCATCATCAGCGCCCTGCAGGTGCTGGAAGTGTTGCGTCGGCGCGGCCTGAGCCTGCAGCAGGCGCTGGCTGGCTTCGGCAAAGCGCCGCAGAAAACCGTGAACGTGAAAGTGGCCGCAGGCAGCAGGCCGGCCGAGGCCGACAGCGTGAAAGCGGCATTGGTCGAGGCCCAGGCGGCGGTGCAGGGCAGGGGGCGGGCTTTCCTGCGTCCCTCGGGCACCGAACCGGTGGTGCGGGTGACGGTCGAGGCCGACGACGCCCAACTGATGCAATCCACGCTGGACCGGCTGGCCGACGCGGTTCGCGCCGCGGTTTGATCGCGGTGGTTCGATCGAGGCTTTGATCGCGATCAAGGACGGCCATGCCGTCCGCGATCAGAATTCCGCATCGCCCATGCCGGCCCGGCAGCGATAATCTTGACGCAGTATTCCAGGACGATAGAACGACATGACCCAGGCTTCCACCCCGTACATTCCGACACTCGACATCCGCCGCTACGACACTGATCGCGAGGCCTTCGTCGCCGAACTCGGCGCGGCTTACCGCGAATGGGGCTTCGCCGGCATCCGCGGGCATGGCATTCCGCAGGATCTGATCGACGGCGCTTACGGCACGTTCCAGCGTTTCTTCGCGCTGCCCACCGACACCAAGATGGGGTACCACCTGCCGGGCACCGGCGGCGCCCGCGGCTACACCGCGTTCGGCGTGGAGACCGCGAAGGATTCCAAACATTTCGATCTCAAGGAGTTCTGGCACATCGGTCGCGAGATCCCGGACGATTCCGGCTATCGCGAGGTCATGCCGCCGAACCTGTGGCCGGAAGAAACCCCGGACATGCGCGAACGCGGTTACGCGCTGTATCAGGCGCTGGACGCGCTGGGCTCGCGGGTGCTGTCGGCGCTCGCGCTGCATCTCGGCCTGCCGGAAAGCTATTTCGCCGACAAGACCGACTCCGGCAATTCGATCCTGCGCGCGATCCACTATCCGCCGATCACCGCCGACGACATTCCCAACGTCCGCGCCGGTGCGCACGAAGACATCAACCTGATCACCCTGCTGGTCGGCGCCAGCGCCGCGGGCCTCGAAGTGAAGTCCCAGCAGGGCGCATGGGTGCCGTTCACCTCCGACGCCGACACCATCGTGGTCAATATCGGCGACATGCTGCAGCGCCTCACCAACCACGTGTATCCGTCCACCACCCATCGCGTGGTCAATCCGCCGGGCGAGCAGGCGCGCAAACCGCGCTACTCGATTCCGTTCTTCCTGCACCCCAATCCCGACTTCCTGATCGATGTGCTTACGTCGTGCGTCAGCGCCGACAATCCGAGCCGCTACCCGGAGCCGATCACCGCGCAGGGTTACCTGGAAGAGCGGCTGCGGGAAATCAAGCTGAAGTGATCGCGGGCGGTGCGGCCTCAGGCTCGCCCGCAGAATGCTGGACGGTCGATTGTTCTTGACCGGGAGACGGAGCCTCCCTGCGGAGGCTCCGTTCCGTTTGCGGACACACCGATCCCGGCGGGGCCGCAGCATGGATCATGAGCGGTGGATCAGCAGCCGATCGCGTTGCAGATCGGTACGATATTGCTGCTGCTGAACCTCGCGCCGACATAATACGTACCGAACGCGCCGATATGAGGCCCGCTCACCACGCTGTTGACGGAATTGCCGGCATGCGAGTTATGGGTGAATTCGCGCAGCCACGGGCCACCGCTGCTGCCGTAGGTCATGTCGCAGCCCTGCACCAGCACATCGTTGCCTTCGGAGGGCGCGTAGAAGGTCCACCCGGCGCAGACATTGGTGTACTGCGTGCTCAAGTTGCTGGCGTAGCCGTGCGAATAGGTCCACTGCTCGTAGGGCCAGTCCCAACTGCGTCCCAGCCAGCCGACGTAATTGACCACGGGGATGCCGGTCGACACTTCGTTGGTGAGTTTGATCGCGGCCACATCGTGCTGACGTCCGCCGATGTTGATCCAGTCGGTGAGAATGGTCGCCGACTGATAGCCGTAACTGCCGTAGGGGGCCGCGCCGTAACGGTCGGCAGGAACGAACACGAAGTTGTAATTCCAGCCCAGGCCGCGGCTGTAGACGCAATGCGCCGCGGTCAGGATCACCGAGTTGCCGCTGGCGACGCTGGCGGTGCAATACGAACTGCCGCCGCCGGGAACGTTGAAGTACAGCTTGCCGATCTTGTTCCACGGCGGCACCGTCCACTGCGAGGTGTAGTAGTTCCCGAGAAAGCGCGTCCAGCCGTAGTGCGGACCGTCCATGGTGGAGGCGTCCGGCACGGCGCTGCGCGAAGCGCGCTCCTGCGCGGCGGTTTCATCGACGGTCTTCCACGCTTCCGGGAAGCTTTTTCTCGCCATGTAGTCGCCGAAGCTCGGCGCAATGCCGCCGGTAGTGCCTTCCGGGCGGGTGGTCGTCTGTTTGCCGGGCGTCGGCGCGGGTGCGGGATTGCGTGCCGATGTGTCCCATGCCAGCGGTCTCACTGCGGCGCGCTGCGCGGCGGTCGAGAACGGATTGGGCGTGCCAGAGATGCGCTGTTGCGCGACGGTCGGCGCATCGATGCGGACCGTTTCTCCGTTGTTCGAGATCGTTCTCTGTTCGGCCGACCATGCATGCGAGCTCAGTGCAAGGCCGAGGGCTGCGGTGGCGATGGTCGCCAGCCGTGCCCGGTGGGCAGTGTGCGGGGGGGACGAAAGATCGAACCGTTCCATGTCGTTTCTCCTTCTCTGTCGGGAAAAGAACCGCCTTCTGGCGGCACTGGTTCTGGCGGCATCCTTCTTCGCCGCCAGCTGACGATCGGACGCGTTGCGCCCGAAAGCAGGGGGTGCCGGCGCATCCTGGCGCCGGCGTATCGTGCATGCATGTCGTCGCGCTGACAGGAATGCAGTGATCCGAATGCAGATCGCGTGAGTACGACATGCGCGGATCGCGCACTGCTGCAGTTGTTCGATTCGATGCGATTCGCCTTGCTGACGCGACCGGCCGCAGCGTAGTCGTGTCCCGCCGGCAGTGGCGTTCAGGGACGATATCCTTATATCCGTTTCGCCTCCATTGCTGTCGCTCAGGCGCTGTTGCGCAAGCCCGTATCGACAATGCCATTCCGGCATCGACCTGGTGACGGCTGGCATGACGCAGTTCCATGCCCGCACTTGTCCATGAGTCCGTGGTGCATTCGATCGATCCTGAACAGTGTCGATCTCCGGGCGACGCGCTGATCGAACCTTCGCCGACCCGACTGGCGAATCCATCCTTGGCGAGCGCGGGATTTTTTTCTACTGTCAGTATCAACAGGCTGGATTTTCATCGCCTGATCGCCGACTCATTCGGCGTCCCGGAACTCCTTGCTGCGGCTGGCCACCAGCGCGCGCGCCAGGCCATCCGGCAGGTATTTCGAGATGCCGGCGATCACCCGGTTGGCGCGGCCGGTGATGCAGCGGGTCTGGCCGCGCTCCACGGCGTCCAGGCCCAGGCGGGCCACGCTTGCCGCGTCCAGCCACAGCAGCTTCGGCAGTTTCGACACCCGCTCGCGCATGCCGTTGACGTCGTGGAATTCGGTGTAGGTGAAGCCCGGACACAGCGCCGAGACGTTGACCCCGCGTTCCTTCACTTCCAGCGCCAGCGCTTCCGAGAAGCGGATCAGGAAGCTCTTGGCGGCGCCGTAGAGGGTGTGCCCGGCCGATGCGGGCACCAGTCCGGCGAGCGAGGCCACATTGACGATCCGGCCGAAGCCGGCGGCTTCCATCGCCGGCAGGAAACGGTGGGTCAGCTCGGATACGGCGACGATCATCACCTGCAGGAAATCGGCATGGGTCTTCCAGTCGGCGGACAGATAGCGCCCGGGCACGCCATAGCCGGCGTTGTTCACAAGATGAGCGACGTGCAGCCCGCGGGCGGCGATCTCGGCCTGAAGCGCTGCCGGGGCGCCGGGATCGGTCAGGTCGGCGGCCAGCGTCACCACCTCGACCCGGGGCCGCAGTTCTTCGGCCAGGGCCTGCAATCGTTCGGTCCGGCGGGCGGTCAGGATCAGCGGCACGCCGCGGCGGGCGTATTCGCGCGCGATCGCCGCGCCGATGCCGCTGGAGGCGCCGGTGACCAGCGCATACCCCTTGGCGTGCCCGCTGTTGTTCGCACTCATGCTTGTCCTTTCCATTCATGGGGTTGGAATCGCGGGTTCGAGCCCGCTGAGCAGCCAAGCATACCCGCCGCCGCGGTCGTGGCGCGCCATCGGCTATCCTGTGCCAACCGTATCGATCGATATCGTTCTGGAGCCTCTCATGCGTCGCAAAATCGTCGCCGGAAACTGGAAGCTGCACGGCACCCGCGCCTTCGCTACCGAACTGGTGTCCGCCATCGCCGCGGGGCTGCCGACGACCGGCATCGATGTCGTGGTGATGCCGCCGCTGCCCTACATCGGCGAGCTGATCGAGGCCTTCGAGGGCCGGGGCCTTCAGTTCGGCGCCCAAGACGTGAGCGCCAACGAAAAGGGCGCCTATACCGGCGAGGTGTCGGCCGCGATGCTGGTCGATATCGGCGCCCGCTACGGCCTGGTCGGGCATTCCGAGCGCCGCCAGCATCACGCCGAGCACGACGCCCTGATCGCCCGCAAGTTCCTCGCAGCCAAGCATGCGGGACTGGTGCCGGTCCTGTGCGTGGGAGAGTCCCTGCACGAGCGCGAAGCCGGTCAGACCGAGTACCGGATCGAGACCCAGCTCGCCGCGATCTTCGAGCACGCCGGCGCCCAGGCCTTCGCCGGCGCGGTCATCGCCTACGAGCCGGTGTGGGCGATCGGCACGGGCAAAACCGCCTCGCCGGCCCAGGCCCAGGCCGTCCACGCCTTCATTCGTGGCGAAGTCGCGGCGCGCGATGCTACAATCGCCGGCTCGCTGTCCATCCTCTACGGGGGCAGCTGCAAGCCGGACAACGCGGCCGAGCTGTTCGCACAGCAGGACGTGGATGGCGGATTGATCGGTGGCGCCTCGCTGGTGGCTGCCGATTTTCTCGCCATCGTCGCGGCCGCACGGGCCTGATTCTTTGAGGATGTCCTCTGGGATGCAGGCTCCGGGCGGAAGCGCTTCCGTCAGCCCCGCACTTTTTTTCTACGAGCGCCAACGATGCTGTTGATCCTCAATGTTGTGTACGTACTGGTCGCGATCGCCATGATCGCGCTGATCCTCATGCAGCGCGGCGCCGGTGCTTCTGCGGGCTCGGGGTTCGGCGCGGGCGCATCGGCCACGGTGTTCGGCTCGCGCGGCGCGTCGAACTTCCTCTCGAAGTCGACCAAGTGGCTGGCCATCGTGTTCTTCTCGGTCGCGCTGTTCATGGCGTGGCAGGCCACCCATCTGGCCAAGCCCAAGGCTGCGGCCGAGCAGGATCTGGGCGTGATGTCGCAGACGGCGGTGCCGAAGGCCGATCCGAAAGCCCCGGCGGTGCCGGTGGCGCCTGCCGCGAAGCCCATTCCGGCCGCACCGGCGCAGTCGGCTCCCGTGAAGCCCGCCGACCAGCCGACGCCTCCGGCCGCAACGGCCCCGGCCGAACCGGCGCCACAGGGAGGTTGAACGCGTTTCCGGGGTGTGGGTTCTTCACCCGCGCCTGAAGTCGCTTCGACGCATCGCATCGCGAGCGCGTCGGCGAACGATATCGATACCGGCGCACCATCCCGGCTCGGATCGAAAAGGGTGCGACTTTTGCGCAGCATCCTTTACAATAGTCAGGCTCCGCGCGCCGATTGGCGCGAAACAGCGATATTGCCCAGATGGCGGAATTGGTAGACGCACTACCTTGAGGTGGTAGCGACGTAAGTCGTGGGGGTTCGAGTCCCCCTTTGGGCACCAACGCGCAGCAACAACCAGCGTCACCTTTACCGAACTCGTGCATGGACGCATGGGGCGATGTCAGGGAAACGACATCCGGTTCCGCGAACGCCCGCACATCCCTTGTGCGGTTTTTTTCGGGGGCGGGAACGCGATTCGGTCACAGGCGATCCATCGACCCAACCCCAACGCCGAGAGAACTGAAGTGCTGGCCGAATATCTGCCGACCTTGCTGTTTCTGATCGTTGCCACCGCCATAGGCATCGCCCTGATCGTCGTCGGCAACGTCCTCGGCCCCAAGCGCTTCGACGCCGAAAAACTTTCGCCCTACGAGTGCGGCTTCAATGCATTCGAAGACGCGCGCATGCGCTTCGACGTGCGCTACTACCTCATCGCCATCCAGTTCATCATTTTCGACCTGGAAATCATTTTCATCGTGCCGTGGACGCTTGTGTTCACCGAGCTGGGTCCGCGCGGCCTGGTCACCATGGGGCTGTTCGTCGGCATGCTCTTTCTCGGCTTCATCTACGTCTGGAAGCGCGGTGCGCTGGAGTGGGAGTGACGGTGCGACCGTCGTTTCCCTCCCTGCGCATCCACCGGAGTCCTGTCTGATATGGGCGTCATCAATAGCATCCAGAAAGTCGCGGATTTCGCGAACAACCCGATCCCGGAAGGGCGGCTCGACGATATCCTGCGTCCCGAAAGCCTGCTGTCCGAGGATGGCAATCCGCTTCTGGAACACGGTTTCGTCACCACCAGCTTCGACGTGTTGTGGAACTGGGCGCGCACCGGCTCGATGTGGCCGATGACCTTCGGTCTGGCCTGCTGCGCAGTGGAAATGATGCACGCTGGCGCCGCACGCCTCGATCTCGACCGCTACGGTGTGGTGTTCCGCCCGTCGCCGCGCCAGTCCGACGTGATGATCGTCGCCGGCACCCTCGTCAACAAGATGGCCCCGGCGCTGCGCAAGGTCTACGACCAGATGCCCAACCCGAAGTGGGTGATCTCGATGGGCAGTTGCGCCAACGGCGGCGGCTACTATCATTATTCGTATTCGGTGGTGCGCGGCTGCGATCGCATCGTCCCGGTCGACGTGTACGTCCCGGGCTGCCCGCCGACCGCCGAAGCGCTGGTCTACGGCATCCTGCAACTGCAGAAGAAGATCCGCCGCGGCACCAATTTCGGCGACAACATCCAGGGTGTCCGCTGACATGGCCGACAACGCCCTCGTCGAACGCCTGCGCGCGCGTTTCCCGGCCGCCACCGTCACTGTCGCTGAACCCCGCGGCGAACTCGGCATCGAGTTCCCGGATGGCGACTGGCATGCCGGCTGCGAAGCATTGCGCGACGAGTTCGGCTTCGAATCGCTGGTCGATGTGTGCGGCGTCGATTACCTCGGCTACGGCAGCGACGAGTGGGACACCGATGTCTCCTCCGAAGGCTTCAGCCGCGGCGTAGAAGGTCGCGGCGTCGGCCGTTTCAAATACGGCGAAAGCACCACGCAGCAGACCGAAGGCGTGGAAGGTCAGGCTATCGTGTCGGTTCTCCACCGGCGTTATGCCGCAGTCGCGCACCTTTTGTCTGTGCAGCACAACCGCCGCGTGCGCGTGAAGGCGTTCGCGCAGAACGACGACCTGCCGATCGTGGCCTCGCTCACCGACCTGTGGCCGGTGGCGAACTGGTTCGAGCGCGAGGCCTTCGATCTGTTCGGCATCATCTTCGAGGGTCACCCGGACCTGCGCCGCATCCTCACCGATTACGGCTTCGTCGGTCATCCTTTCCGCAAGGATTTCCCGCTGATCGGCAATGTCGAAGTGCGTTACGACGAAGAGAAGAAACGCGTGATCTACGAACCCGTCACCTCGGTCGAGCCGCGCGTCGGCGTGCCGCGCGTGATCCGCGACGATGCGCGCTACGCCACGGCTTCGGGCGAATCCGCAGCGCGCAAGGTGGAGTTCCCGAAATGACCACTGCGCACCCAGCCAGCACGCTGCAGGCACGCGAGGCGTTCGCCAGCAACATGACCGAATCGAAGCAGGAAATCCGCAACTACACGCTGAACTTCGGCCCGCAGCATCCGGCCGCGCACGGTGTGTTGCGTCTGATCCTCGAGATGGACGGCGAAATCGTCCAGCGCGCGGACCCGCACATCGGTCTTCTGCATCGCGGCACCGAGAAGCTCGCCGAATCCAAGCCGTTCAACCAGTCGATCGGTTACATGGATCGCCTGGACTACGTGTCGATGATGTGCAACGAGCACGCCTACGTGCTCGCCATCGAACGCTTGATGCAGATCGAAGCGCCGGAACGCGCGCAGTGGATCCGCACGATGTTCGACGAGATCACCCGCATCCTGAATCATCTGATGTGGATCGGCTCGAACGCGCTCGACCTCGGCGCGATGGCGGTGTTCCTCTACGCTTTCCGCGAACGCGAAGAGCTGATGGACGTCTACGAGGCGGTGTCCGGCGCGCGCATGCACGCGACCTACTACCGTCCGGGCGGCGTCTATCGCGATCTTCCCGAGAAGATGCCGCAGTACCGCGAATCGCCGTGGCGAAAGGGCGGCAAGCTCAAGCGCTTCAACGAATGGCGCGAAGGCTCGATGCTCGATTACATCGAAGCGTTCGCCAAGGATTTTCCGGCGCGCGTCGACGAATACGAAACCCTGCTCACCGACAACCGCATCTGGAAACAGCGCACCGTCGGCATCGGCGTGATCCCGCCGGAACAGGCGCTGGCGTGGGGCATGACCGGCCCGATGATCCGCGGTTCGGGCATCGCCTGGGATCTGCGCAAGAAACAGCCCTACGCGAAGTACGCGGAAGTCGATTTCGACATCCCGGTCGGCGTGGCGGGCGACTGCTACGACCGCTATCTGGTCCGCGTCGCCGAAATGCGCGAATCCACCCGCATCATTCAGCAGTGCGTGAAGTGGCTCAAGGCCAATCCAGGCCCGGTGATGATCGACAACTACAAGGTCGCTCCGCCCAGCCGCGAGTCCATGAAGGACGACATGGAAGCGCTGATCCATCACTTCAAACTGTTCACCGAAGGCTACTGCGTGCCGGCCGGGGAAACCTACTGCGCGGTCGAAGCGCCGAAGGGCGAGTTCGGCTGTTATCTGGTGTCCGATGGCGCGAACAAGCCGTTCCGCGTGCATCTGCGCGCGCCGGGTTTCGCCCATCTGTCGTCGATGGACACGATCGTGAAGGGCCACATGCTGGCCGACGTGGTGGCGATGATCGGTACCTACGACATCGTCTTCGGCGAAATCGATCGCTAAGGGTGCAGAAAGAATGAAAGCGACCGGAAATTTCGAAGCCTGCCGCAACGTCGACCCGATGGTCGCGTTGAGCGACAAGACGCGGGCGCACATCGATCACTGGCTGGAAAAATTCCCGCCGGATCGCAAGCGTTCGGCGGTGCTGCAGGGGCTGCACGCCGCGCAGGAACAGAACGAAGGCTGGCTGACCGACGAACTCATCGCCGCGGTCGCCAAGTACCTCGACCTGCCGCCGGTCTGGGCGTACGAAGTCGCGACCTTCTACTCGATGTTCGAGACCGAGAAGGTCGGCCGTCACAACGTCGCGTTCTGCACCAACATCAGCTGCTGGCTCAACGGCGCCGAAGATCTGGTCGCCCATACCGAGAAGAAACTCGGCTGCAAGCTCGGTGAATCGTCGGCGGACGGCCGCATCTTCCTCAAGCGAGAGGAAGAGTGCCTGGCCGCGTGCTGCGGCGCGCCGATGATGGTCATCAATGGTCATTACCACGAAAATCTCACTGCCGAGAAGGTGGATGAGCTGATCGACGGTCTGAAGTAGGGCAGGGCGACGAGATGACACATCACGGCTCCAATACTCACAGCCCCCATCCGACCGGTCCCGTCGGCCCCGCGCCGAAGGAGCACCAGGTCGTCTACACCACGCTGCATTTCGACAAGCCGTGGTCGTACGAGAATTACCTGAAAACCGGCGGCTACAGCGCGCTGCGCAGGATCCTCGAAGAGAAGATCCCGCCGGAACAGGTGATCGAGATGGTCAAGGGTTCCGGGCTGCGCGGCCGCGGCGGCGCGGGCTTCCCCACCGGCCTGAAGTGGAGTTTCATGCCCAAGGGCACCGGCATGCAGAAGTACATCCTCTGCAATTCCGACGAATCCGAGCCGGGCACCTGCAAGGACCGCGACATCCTGCGCTTCAATCCGCATTCGGTGCTGGAAGGCATGGCCATCGCGTGTTACGCGACGGGTTCGACGGTCGCCTACAACTATCTGCGCGGCGAGTTCCATCACGAGCCGTTCGAGCATCTGGAAGAAGCCACCGCCGAAGCCTACAAGCACGGCTGGCTGGGCAAGAACGTGCTCGGCGCCGGCATCGACATCGACATCTACAACGCGCTCGGCGCCGGCGCCTACATCTGCGGCGAAGAAACCGCGCTGATGGAATCGCTGGAAGGCAAGAAGGGCCAGCCACGCTACAAGCCGCCGTTCCCGGCCAACTTCGGTCTGTACGGCCGTCCGACCACGATCAACAACACCGAAACCTACGCGTCGGTGCCGGCGATCATCCGCAACGGCGCCGAGTGGTTCCTCAATCTCGGCAAGCCGAACAACGGCGGGCCGAAGATCTTCTCGGTCTCTGGGCATGTCGCGAAACCGGGCAATTACGAAGTCCGCCTCGGCACCTCGTTCGCCGATCTGCTGGAAATGGCCGGCGGCGTGCGCAGCGGCCATAAGCTCAAGGGGGTGATCCCGGGCGGCTCGTCGATGCCGGTACTGCCGGCGGAAGCGATGATGGCCTGCACGATGGATTACGACTCGATCCAGAAGGCCGGTTCGGGTCTGGGTTCGGGCGCGGTCATCGTGATGGACGAAACCACGTGCATGGTGCGCGCCTGTCAGCGCATCGCGCGCTTCTATTTCAAGGAAAGCTGCGGCCAGTGCACGCCGTGCCGCGAAGGCACCGGCTGGATGTACCGCATGCTGACCCGCATCGTCGAGAAGCAGGCGACGATGGAGGATCTGCACATGCTGCGCGCCGCCGCCGGTCAGATCGAAGGCCACACCATCTGCGCCTTCGGCGAAGCCGCCGCGTGGCCGGTGCAGGGCTTCCTGCGTCATTACTGGAACGAATTCGAGTACGCGATCGTGAACAAGCGTTTCCTGGTCGACGACCAGCGCGCGGGCACCGTGATTGGACCGGTCGAGCAGGTGGCCGCATGAGCACCGAAACCGTGAACGCTCCCGCCGCGCCGGTCGTCCCCGAGGGCCATGTCGCCATCGAGATCGACGGCCGCCCGCTGTTCGCGCCGAAAGGTTCGATGATCATCCATGCCGCCGACAAGGCCGGCATTCCGATCCCGCGCTTCTGCTATCACGAGAAGCTGCCGATCGCGGCGAACTGCCGCATGTGTCTGGTCGACGCCGAAATGGGCGGTCGTCCGATGCCCAAGCCGCAGCCGGCCTGCGCCACGCCGGTCGCCGACGGCATGAAGGTCTTCACGCGCAACGAAAAGGCGCTGAAAGCGCAGCGCAACGTGATGGAATTCCTGCTCATCAACCATCCGCTGGACTGCCCGATCTGCGATCAGGGCGGTGAGTGCGAACTGCAGGATTTGTCGCTGGGCTATGGCCGCTCGGTCAGCCGGTTCTCGGAGCGCAAGCGCACCGTGGCTGACGAGGACATGGGGCCGCTGGTCGCCACCGAGATGACGCGTTGCATCCAGTGCACGCGCTGCGTCCGCTTCACCGCCGACATCGCCGGTACCTACGAACTGGGCGGCATGCAGCGCGGCGAGAATCTTCAGATCGGCACCTACGACGGCAAGCCGCTCACCACCGAACTCTCCGGCAACGTCATCGACGTGTGCCCGGTCGGTGCGCTGACCAACAAGGTGTTCCGCTTCCGTGCGCGCCCTTGGGAACTCATCGCCAAGGAGTCGCTGGGTTATCACGATGCGCTGGGCAGCAACCTGTTCCTGCATGCGCGCCGCGGCGACGTGATGCGTTCGGTACCGCGCGACAACGAAGCGGTCAACGAATGCTGGCTGTCGGATCGCGACCGCTATTCGCACCAGGGTCTGTACGCCGAAGACCGTGCGACCAAACCGCTGATCCGCGTCGAAGACGGCGCGGATGGCGATTCGTTCCGCGAAGCCTCGTGGGAAGAAGCCCTGACCAGGGCTGCCGAGATCCTGCGCGCCCATCGCGGCGACGCGCTGGGCATGCTCGTGCATCCGTCGACCTCGAACGAGGAGGGCGCCTTGCTCGCCCGTCTCGCCGACGCGCTGGGGACCGGCAACCTCGACCATCGCATCGCCCAGCACGACCTGTCGGACGGCGCGGTCGCCGCGCAGTTCGCGATGCCGGTCGCCGCGATCGGAACCGCCGATGCCGTCGTCATCGTCGGCTCGAACCTGCGCCATGAGCTGCCGCTGCTGCATCAGCGCCTGCTGCAGGCCTCGAAGCGCGGTACGAAGATCCACGTCATCAACCCGGTCGACTTCGATTTCGCATTCCCGATCGCGTCGAAAACCATCGTGCCGCCGTCGCAGCTGGCGTCGGCGCTGGCGGGTTTCAAACTCGACAATGTCGCGAAAGTGGCTGTTATCGTCGGCGCCATCGCTGAGAACGGCGTACACGCCGCCGCGATCCGCAAGGCCGCCGCCGATGTCGCAGCCGCGAACAACGCCGCGCTGTGCCGCATTCCGCAGGGCGCCAATGCGCTCGGCCTCGCCCGGATGAGCGTGCTGCCGACCGCGCGCGATGCGCAGGCGATGCTGGGCGACGCCCGTGCGGCGTACATGCTGTACGGCATCGAGCCGGGCCTCGATTTCGCCGATCAGGCGCGCGCGCTCAAGGCATTGGGTGCGGCGAAGGTCGTGGCCTTCAGTCACTTCGCCTGCCGCTTCACGCGTGCGGTCGCCGATGTGATCCTGCCGATCGGCGCGCTGCCGGAAATCGACGCCACGCTGACCAATCTCGACGGTCGCGATCAGCGCGCGGTCGCCGGCGGCAAGCTGCCGGGCGATGCCCGTCCGGGCTGGCGCGTGCTGCGCGCGCTCGGCGGCGAACTCGGCGCGGCCGGTTTCGAATTCACCGACCTCGCAGGTCTGCGCGCCAGCGTTGCGACTCGCGCCATGTCTGTCGCTGCATCGCCGGCACCGGTCGCAACCGGCGAAGGGCTCGAACTCGCGGTGTCGCAGGCGATCTATCGCGTCGATGGCGTGACCCGTCGCGCGTCGGCGCTGCAGTCGCATCCCCTCAACGCCGGCCCCCGCATCGTGCTGCATTCCGCGGACGCCGCTGCCGCATCGCTGGTCGATGGCGAGATGGCGAAGGTCGACAACGGCGCAGGCGCCGCCACGCTGCAGGTCGTCGTCGATGATCGCGTCGCCAGGGGCGCGGTCTGGGTCGAATCCGGCTACGGCCCGACCGCCGCGCTCGGCGGCGGTCGTGTCCGCGTGACGGGCGTCGCTGCGACGGGAGCCGCCGCATGAACATGCTGTTCGACGCGCTGCGCGACTGGCTGCTCGCGATGGGCACCACCGGCGCATTGCTGTGGATCGTGCTGAAGATCCTCGCGATCATGATGCCGGTCATCATCGCCGTCGCCTTCTACGTGGTCTGGGAACGCAAGCTGATCGGCTGGATGCATGTCCGCCACGGCCCGATGTACGTAGGCTGGGGCATCCTCCAGGCCTTCGCCGACGTGTTCAAACTGCTGTTCAAGGAAGTGATCCAGCCGAGCAGCGCGAACAAGCCGCTCTTCATCCTCGCGCCGCTGCTGGCGCTGGCGCCGGCGCTCGCGGCGTGGGCGGTGGTGCCGTTCGACGCCAGGCTGGTGCTCTCCAATGCCAACGCCGGCCTGCTGTATCTGCTGGCGATGACGTCGCTGGGCGTGTATGGCGTGATCCTCGCGGGCTGGGCCTCGAACTCGAAATATGCGTTCCTCGGCGCGATGCGCGCGGCCTCGCAGGTCGTTTCCTATGAGATCGCGATGGGCTTCGCGCTGGTCAGCGTGCTGATGGCCGCCGGCAGCCTCAACATCACCGATATCGTGGTCGCGCAATCGGGCAACGCCGGTTTCTTCGAGTGGTTCTGGTTCCCGCTGCTGCCGATGTTCGTCGTCTACTTCGTTTCCGGCGTGGCCGAGACCAATCGCGCGCCGTTCGACGTGGTCGAGGGCGAATCCGAAATCGTCGCCGGGCACATGGTCGAGTATTCGGGTTCGCAGTTCTCGCTGTTCTTCCTGGCCGAATACGCCAACATGATCCTGGTCAGTTTCCTGACCGCGTTATTCTTCCTCGGCGGCTGGCTCAGCCCGCTGCAGGGTTGGATCACGGCCGACGTGTCGCCGTGGGTCGACTGGATCTGGAAAGGCGGCTGGCCGTGGCTGTTCCTGAAGGTGTTCTTTTTCGCCAGCGTCTTCATCTGGTTCCGCGCTTCGTTCCCGCGCTATCGCTACGACCAGATCATGCGTCTTGGCTGGAAGGTCTTCATTCCGATCACCATCGCGTGGATTTTCGTCACCGCACTGCTGGTGTTTTTCGGCGTGTTCGAGAAGGGCGTGTGATGACCAGGATCGTTTCCTACCTCAAGAGCCTGCTGCTGCTGGAACTGTTCCAGGGCATGGCACTGACGCTGAAGTATCTGTTCCGTCCCAAGTACACGCTGATGTACCCGATGGAAAAGACGCCGCAGTCGCCGCGTTTCCGCGGGCTGCACGCGCTGCGCCGCTATCCCAACGGCGAAGAGCGCTGCATCGCCTGCAAACTCTGCGAAGCGGTGTGTCCGGCGCTGGCGATCACCATCGACTCGGAGCAGCGCGCCGACGGCACCCGCCGGACCACGCGCTACGACATCGACCTGTTCAAATGCATCTTCTGCGGATTCTGCGAGGAATCCTGCCCGGTCGACTCGATCGTGGAAACCCACATCCACGAGTACCACTTCGAGAATCGCGGCGAGAACATCGTGAACAAGACGCAGTTGCTGGCCATCGGCGACCGTCTCGAAAAAGAAATCGCCGAACGTCGCACCGCCGACGCCAGCTACCGATAAGCACGCACCATTGAACGCATCTTCCTGAGGGCAGCCGTGGAATTCACCACTCTCGCATTTCTGGTCTTCGCCGCGATCGCCGCCATATCGGCGGGCGGGGTGATCACCGTGCGCAATCCGGTGCACGCCGCGCTGTGCCTCGTGCTGACCTTCTTCACCGTCGCCTGCACGTGGATCCTCGCGGGCGCCGAGTTCCTGGGCGTGGCCCTGATCCTGGTCTACGTGGGCGCGGTGATGGTGCTGTTCCTGTTCGTGGTGATGATGCTCGATGTCGAAATCGAGCCGATGCGCGAAGGGTTCGTGCGCTATCTGCCGCTGGGCCTGCTGGTCGCGGTGGTGATGCTGATCGAGATGCTGACCCTGATCGGCGTGAAAGCGGAGTTCGCCGCGACCTTCGGCGGAGATCCTGCCGCAGCGCAGGGACTGTCCAACACGGAATGGATCGCGCGCGCGCTCTTCACCGAGTATCTGCTGCCGTTCGAGCTCGCCGCGGTCATCCTGACCATCGCGGTGATCGCTGCGGTGATGTTGACGCTGCGCCGTCGCAGCGGCACGAAGCACCAGAACCCCGCCGAACAGTCGCGCGTCCGCGCCCAGGACCGGATCCGCATGATCAAGATGAATGCTGAAACCCCGGCGGCGACAGGCGATGCCGCCGTGAGCGAAGAGGTGAAGTCATGATGGGACCGCTTGCCCTCGGGCACTATCTGGCGCTGGGCGCCGCGCTGTTCTGCATCAGCCTGGCGGGGATCTTCCTCAACCGGAAGAACGTCATCATCCTGCTGATGTCGATCGAATTGATGCTGCTCAGCGTCAATATCAATTTCATCGCGTTTTCGCGTCACCTCGGCGATGTGGCCGGCCAGATCTTCGTGTTCTTCATCCTGACCGTGGCCGCTGCGGAGGCCGCGATCGGCCTGGCGATCCTGGTCACCCTGTTCCGCAATCGGCACACGATCAACGTGGCCGAGATCGACACTCTGAAAGGCTGACGGAACCCGGCATGGAACCTACCGTTATGGAGCATGCACTCATCGAGCATGCGCTCTCCAAGTCCGTCCTGGTCGCGGTCGTCCTCGCGCCGCTGTTCGGCGCGATCCTGGCCGGCCTGTTCGGTCGTCGCATCGGCCGTGTCGGCGCGCACACCGCAACCATCCTCGGCGTCGGCGTGAGCTGCGCACTGTCCTGCTACGTGCTGTGGCAGTTGGTCGCGCAGGGCGCCATGCCGTTCAACGAGAACCTCTACACGTTCTTCGATGTCGCGGGTTACGACGCGCACGTCGGCTTCATGGTCGACAAGCTGACTGCGATGATGATGGTGGTCGTCACCTTCGTCTCGCTGCTGGTCCATGTCTACACCATCGGTTACATGGCCGAAGATCCGGGTTATCAGCGCTTCTTCAGCTACATCAGCCTGTTCACCTTCTCGATGTTGATGCTGGTGATGAGCAACAACTTCCTGCAGCTCTTCTTCGGCTGGGAAGCGGTGGGCCTGGTGTCCTATCTGTTGATCGGCTTCTGGTTCAAGCGCCCGAGCGCGATCTTCGCGAACCTCAAGGCGTTCCTGGTCAACCGCGTCGGCGACTTCGGTTTCCTGCTCGGGATCGCCGGCGTGCTGTTCTGGTTTGGCACGCTTGACTATGCGACTGTTTTTGCCAAGACGGGTGATCCGGCGATCACAGGTGCGACCGTGACCATCTGGTCGGGCGCGCTCACTGTGTTCGGACAGACTTGGGCAGTGACCTGGGAATGGGCGGTGCCGACGGTGATCTGCATCTGCCTGTTCATCGGCGCGATGGGCAAGTCGGCGCAGGTGCCGCTGCACGTGTGGCTGCCGGACTCGATGGAAGGCCCGACCCCGATCTCCGCGCTGATCCATGCCGCGACGATGGTCACCGCCGGCATCTTCATGGTCGCGCGCATGTCGCCGCTGTTCGAGCTGTCGGAGACCGCGCTGAGTTTCGTGCTGTTCATCGGTGCGACCACCGCGTTCTTCACCGGCCTGATCGGCATCGTCCAGAACGACATCAAGCGCGTGGTCGCGTATTCCACGCTGTCGCAGCTCGGCTACATGACCGTGGCCCTGGGCGTGTCGGCGTATTCGGCGGCGGTCTTTCACCTCATGACCCATGCCTTCTTCAAGGCGCTGCTGTTCCTCGCCGCCGGCTCGGTCATCATCGGCATGCACCACGAGCAGGACATGCGCAAGATGGGCGGCCTGCGCAAATACATGCCGATCACCTTCTGGACCAGCGTGCTCGGCACGCTGGCGCTGGTCGGCACGCCGTTCTTCAGCGGTTTCTATTCGAAGGACACCATCATCGAGGCGGCCGCGCATCACGCCCATGAGTCGACCAGCTGGGTCGCGACCTACGGTTACTGGGCGGTACTCCTCGGCGCGTTCGTGACCTCGTTCTACAGCTTCCGGCTGCTGTACATGACCTATTTCGGCGAGGAACGCTTCCGTCACGCGCACGACAGCCATGCGCATGGGGATCATGCGCATGGGGGCCACGACCATCACGACGCGCACGCCGATGCGCATCCTGCCGATGCCCATGACGACCACGACCACGGCCATGGCCACGGTGCGCATGAGCCGCATGAATCGCCGTGGGTGGTGACGATGCCGCTGATCCTGCTGGCCATTCCCTCGGTCCTGATCGGCTTCCTCACCGTCGGGCCGATGCTCTTCGGCACCGACTGGAGCGGCCATCACGAACAACTGCCGTTCTTCCTCGGCGCCATCGACGTGGGTCAGGCGAATGATGTGGTCGCCAAGCTCAAGGCCGAGCTGTGGCACGGCCCGGTCGCGTTCGCGCTGCATGGTTTCATGGCGCCTGCGTTCTGGCTGGCCTTCGGCGGCTTCCTGCTGGCCACGGTGATGTACTGGTGGAAACCGTCGCTGCCGGCGAAGGTCGGCGCATTCCCTCCGTTCGCGTTGATGGGCCGGATTCTCGACAACAAGTACGGCATGGACGATCTGTGGATCGGCGGTTTCGCCGGCGGCGGCATCCTCGCTGGCAAACTGTCGCGCAAGCACGACGAGAAAGTGATCGACGGCTTCTTCGTCAACGGCAGCGCGCGGATCGTCGACCTGGTCTCCGGCCTGCTGCGCAAGACCCAGTCCGGCTACCTCTACCATTACGCCTTCGCGATGATTCTCGGCCTGATCGCTCTACTGGCCGTGTTGATCAAGTTCTGGCGCTGATTTTCGATGTCAATCGATACGAACTGACGGATACCGAATCGCGATGCACAATTGGCCTCTTCTCAGCATCCTGGTCTGGCTGCCCATCGTCGGCGGCGCACTGGCGCTGGCGCTCGGCAATCAGCGGGCGCAGACCGCGCGTTGGCTGGCGCTGACGGTCGCTGTTGCGACGTTTGCGCTGAGCATTCCGCTGCTCACCGGATTCGACTATTTCACCTCCGGCCTGCAGTTCGTCGAACAGCGCGAATGGATTCCCGCATACGACATCCAGTACCACCTCGGCGCCGATGGCATCTCGGTCGCGCTGATCGTACTGACCACGCTGACGACCGCGCTGGTGCTGATCGGTGCGTGGGGCTCGATCGACAAGCGCGTGAACCAGTACGTGGCGGCGTTCCTGTTCCTGGAAGGCCTGATGATCGGTGTGTTCGCCGCCGTCGACGCGATGCTGTTCTACGTGTTCTTCGAAGGCATGCTGATCCCGATGTTCATCATCATCGGCGTCTGGGGCGGTCCGCGCCGCGTCTACGCCTCGGTGAAGTTCTTCCTCTACACCTTCCTCGGCTCGGTGTTCATGCTGGTCGGGCTGATTTACCTGTACCTGCAGGCCGGCAGCTGGCAGCTGCCGGATCTGTACGCACTGCCCTTGGACGCCAAAGAGCAGATGTGGCTGTTCTTCGCCTTCCTGATCGCGTTCGCGGTGAAGGTGCCGATGTTCCCGGTCCACACCTGGCTGCCCGACGCGCACGTCGAAGCGCCGACCGGCGGCTCGGTGATCCTGGCGGCGATCATGCTGAAAATCGGCGGCTATGGTTTCCTGCGTTTCAGCCTGCCGATCGTGCCCGATGCCAGCCACGAATTCGCCTGGCTGGTCATCGCGCTGAGCCTGATCGCGGTGGTCTACATCGGCCTGGTCGCGCTGGTGCAGGAAGACATGAAGAAGCTGATCGCGTATTCGTCGATCTCGCACATGGGCTTCGTCACCCTCGGCATCTTCATCGCGCTGATGCTGGTTCGCGACCAGGGCAATCCCGAGGCCGCGCGCCTCGGCATGCAGGGCGCGATGGTGCAGATGATCTCGCACGGCTTCATTTCCGGCGCCATGTTCTCCTGTGTCGGCGTGCTGTACGACCGCATGCACAGCCGCATGATCAAGGATTACGGCGGTGTGGCCAACGTGATGCCGTGGTTCGCGGCGTTCCTGGTGTTCTTCGGCATGGCCAATGCCGGCCTGCCGGGCACGTCGGGTTTCGTCGGCGAATTCATGGTCATCGTGGCCAGCTTCCAGGCGCATCCGATGCTCGCGTTCACGGCGGCCATCACCCTGATTCTCGGCGCCGCTTACACCCTGTGGCTGGTGAAGCGGGTCGCGTTCGGCGAGGTCGGCAATGCGCACGTCGCCGAACTCGAAGACATCAACCCGCGCGAGTGGATCGTATTGACGGCGTTCGCGGCCGGTACGCTGCTGATCGGCATCTATCCGAAACCCTTGACCGACTTGATGGAACCCGCCATCGCCCAACTCGCCAGCCAGCTGGCGATCAGCAAGCTCTGAGACCATCATGATTGCAACCAGCGCCACCTCCGCCGATCTGATGCCGCTGCTGCCCGAGCTTGTGCTCGTGGGCGCCGCGTTCGCGCTGCTGATGCTCGACCTGTTCATCGGCGAGCGCCAGCGCGTTCTCGTCCATGTGTTGAGCATCGTCGCGCTGATCGTGGTCGCGGGCATGCTCGCGCTGGACGTGGGCGGGCAGGGCACCGTGCTCAACGGCATGTTCATCCGCGACGACATGGCCGATGTCCTGAAGTGGGTGACCTGCGTGGTCAGTGCGTTCGCGCTGGTCTATGCGTGGACGTTCCTGCGCGAGCGCGGTCTCTACAAGGCCGAAATCACCGTGCTGATGCTGTTCGCCGTCGCCGGCATGATGCTGCTGATCTCCGCCGGCAACCTGGTGATGGTCTATCTCGGCCTCGAAATGCTGGCGCTGTGCTCGTACGCGCTGGTCGCGGCCGATCGCGACAATCCGCTGGCATCGGAAGCGGCGATGAAGTATTTCGTGCTCGGGTCGCTGGCGTCGGGCCTGCTGCTGTACGGCATGTCGCTGATCTACGGCGCCACCGGCAGTCTCGATCTCGCCGCCATCCACGGCGCCGCCAGCTCGACGCCGCTTCTGCTCACCGGCATGGTGTTCCTGGTCGCAGGCATCGCGTTCAAATTCGGTGCCGCCCCTTTTCATATGTGGCTGCCGGACGTGTACCACGGTTCGCCGACCCCGATCACCCTGTTCATCGGCGCCGCGCCGAAACTGGCGGCGTTCGCGATGGCCTATCGCCTGCTCGAAGGCGGGCTCGGCCCACTCGACGAGCAATGGCGCACGCTGCTGTCCGGTCTCGCCGCGTTCTCGCTGGTGGTCGGCAATCTCATCGCGCTGGCGCAGACCAACCTCAAGCGCATGCTGGCCTATTCGACGATCTCGCACGTCGGCTTCCTGCTGATGGGCCTGGCCGGCGGCGGCGCGGTCGGTTATGCGGCCGGCATGTTCTACGCCATCAGCTATGCGGTGATGGCGGCGGCGGCCTTCGGCATCATCGTGGTGCTGTCGCGCCGGGGCTTCGAAGCCGACCGCATCGAGGACTTCAAGGGCCTGAACGCCCGCAGCCCGTGGATGGCCGGCCTTGTGCTGTGCGTGATGGCGTCGCTGGCCGGCGTCCCGCCTTTTCTCGGGTTCTGGTCGAAGCTGGCGGTACTGCGCGCGGCGTGGGAAGGCGGCCAGATCTGGCTGGTGATCGTTGGCATCGTGTTCGCAGTCATCGGTGCGTTCTATTACCTGCGCGTCATCCGCGCGATGTACTTCGACGAGCCCGAATCCGCCGATGGCCGCGAGCCGATGGCGCAGCGCGACGATCTGTCCCTGCGCGTGGTGTTCGCGATCAACGCGCTGTCGCTGCTGGTTCTGGGTCTCGCCTGGAGCCCGATCATGGCATGGTGCCAGCAGGCATTCGCCTGAGCGGTGGCGATGTCGGCAGGCTGATTGTGTTCATTCGACGGTTTTGCGCTTGCAACTATTCGCGTCGCCCGTCATAATTCCGCTCCTGATGCGGGGTGGAGCAGTCTGGCAGCTCGTCGGGCTCATAACCCGAAGGTCGCAGGTTCAAATCCTGCCCCCGCTACCAGCTTTTCGAGTTCTTCTGCAGCCCTTCGCGGGCCGCGGTCGAACAGTCAAGTCGGGCTTGGTCGAAGCATGAGCTGCGCTTCGACGCCGAAATCCAGCGGTATTGGACAAGGGGCCCGCAAGGCCCCTTTTTCATTTCCGGGAATTTCATGGCGGACAAGGCCACCGACATCTCGAACCTGTTGTCGCCGACCGTCCAGGCCTTGGGTCTGGAACTGCTCGGCGTCGAGTATCTGCCCTCACCGGGTGGTGCGACGTTGCGTCTGTATATCGACATCCCGTCGGGCGCTGCCGCGGGCGACAGCGAAACGCCGCGGATGGTCGGGATCGAGGATTGCGAAGCGGTCAGCCGGGAAGTCTCGGCCCAGCTCGACGTCGAGGATCCGATCAGCGGCAATTACACGCTGGAAGTATCGTCGCCGGGGGTGGACCGTCCCTTGTTCACCCCGGCGCAGTTCGCGCGCTTCCTCGGCGAGCAGGCCAAGATCGGCCTGAAGCTGCCGCAGGATGGCCGCCGCAGGCTGCAGGGCCGGATCGCCGCGGTCGAAGGCGAACGCATCGAACTGGACGTCGAGGCGAAGCCCGAGTTGCAGCGGGTGTCGGTCGCCTTCGACAACATCGAGAAGGCGCGGCTGGTACCGGACTGGGTGGCGCTGGGTTTCGTTGCGACGAAACCGGGCAAGAAGCCGGCAGGCAAACCTGCGGGCAAGCCATCTGCCAAGCGGCCGACGAAGCATTGAACGAATACCAGGCCTTCAACGAATGCGTACCTGAAACCACGCACTTGAAAATAACGCACTTAAAAGTTTGCAGAGGCGTAACAGAATGAGTAAGGAACTCCTGCTTGTCGTCGACGCGGTCGCCAATGAAAAAGGCGTGCCGGAGTCGGTCATCATCGAAGCCCTCGAGGCGGCGCTGGCGACGGCGGCCAAGAAGCGTTTTCATGAGCAAGACGTGCTGACCCGCGTGTCCATCAACCCGAAGGACGGCAGCTACGAGACGTTCCGTCGCTGGGAAGTGGTCGCCGACGACGTGGTGATGGAATCGCCGGACCGCCAGACGCGGATGATGGACGCCATCGACGAAGTCGAAGGCGTCGAGATCGGCGATTACATCGAAGAGCAGATCGAGAACCCCGAGTTCGGCCGCATCGCCGCCCAGGCTGCGAAGCAGGTCATCGTGCAGCGCGTGCGCGAGGCCGAGCGCAACCAGGTCGTGGATGCGTGGAAAGACCGCGTCGGCGAGCTGGTGACCGGCGTCGTCAAGCGCGTCGAACGCGGCAACGTGTACGTCGATCTCGGTGGCAACGCCGAGGCGTTCATTCCGAAGGACAAGGCGATCCCGCGCGACGTCGTGCGCGCCGGCGACCGCGTCCGCGGCTATCTGTTCGACGTGCGCAGCGAGCCCCGCGGCCCGCAGCTGTTCATCAGCCGCGCCGCGCCCGAATTCATGATGGAGCTGTTCAAGCTGGAAGTGCCGGAAGTCGGCCAGGGCTTGGTTGAGATCAAGGCGTGCGCCCGCGACCCGGGCGATCGCGCCAAGATCGCCGTCATCGCCTACGACACCCGCACCGATCCCATCGGCGCCTGCATCGGCATGCGCGGTTCGCGCGTGCAGGCGGTGTCGAACGAACTGAACGGCGAGCGCGTCGACATCGTGCTGTGGTCGGACAATCCGGCCCAGTTCGTGATCAACGCGATGGCGCCGGCCGAGGTGCAGTCGATCATCGTCGACGAAGACAAGCATTCGATGGATCTGGCGGTCGCCGAAGAGCGCCTCGCCCAGGCCATCGGCAAGGGCGGCCAGAACGTTCGCCTGGCCAGCCGTCTCACAGGTTGGCAGCTGAACGTGATGACCGCCGACCAGGTCCAGGCCAAGAGCGAGGCCGAGCAGACCACCGCCCGTCACCTGTTCATGGAAAAACTCGAAGTCGACGAGGAAATCGCCGGTATCCTTGTGGCCGAAGGCTTCAGCACGGTCGAGGAAATCGCCTATGTGCCGGTCGGCGAACTGCTGGCGGTGGAGGGCTTCGACGAGGACATCGTCGAGGAACTGCGCTCCCGCGCCCGCGATGCCCTGCTGAACGACGCGCTGGCGGTGGAGGAGGAGTTGGACGAACACCAGCCGGCCGACGACCTGCTGGCGCTGGAAGGCATGGACAGCGAGACCGCCTACGCCCTCGCTGGGCATGGTGTCCGCACCGTCGAGGATCTCGGCGAGCTGGCAGCGGACGAAGTGGCTGAATTCGGCATCGACGGTCTGGACGAGGCGCGCGCCGCGACTCTCATCCTCGCCGCCCGCGCCGAGGAAATCGCCCGGCTCGAACGCGAAGGCTAAGCCTCGACGGGATTAGAATTCCCGTCGAACACGTCGTAATTTTCCCGTGTGGGACCGGCCGAAACGCCGGCCCGCAATTCAGGATACGGATACCGAATGTCGCAGCAAACCACCATCCGCACACTGGCCGAACTGGTGAACACGCCGGTCGAAAAGTTGCTGAAGCAGCTGGCAGAAGCCGGCATGACCTTCAGCGGCCCCGACCAGACCGTGACCAGCGCTGAAAAGCTGAAGCTGCTCGGCTTCCTGAAGCGGTCGCACGGCAAGAATGAGGCCGCCGCCGAAGATCCGGCCGCGCCCAAGAAGATCACGCTCAATCGCAACCGCAAGCAGGAAATCACGGTCGGTGGCGGCAAGAATCGCCAGACCGTCGATGTCGTGGTGCGCAAGAAAGTGACGCTGGTCAAACACGATGGCGTGCAGAGCCCCGGCGATGAGCGCGCGGAAATCCTGCGCAAGCTCGAAGAGTCGCGCCAGCGCAATCTGGACGAACAGCAGCGTCTGGCCGAGGACGACCGCAAGCGCGCCGAGGACATCGCCGAGCGCAAGCGCGCCGTCGAAGAAGCCGCCGCCCGCGTGGCCGCAGAGGCTGCCGCTGCCGCCGCCGTTGCATCCGGTACCCCCGAAAAGGGCGAGGAAACGACGGCTGCCGCACGTCCGGCGAAGACCGGCGGCCACGGCCACGGTCATCCGAAGCCGGTGCGCACCGAGCCGGCGCGCGTCGACGACCGCAATGCGCACAAGAACAAGCCCAACCGCGGCTCGCACGTGATGGTGGCGGAAGTCGAAGACGACGACAGCACCGCGCGTTTCGCCGGTCAGCTGCATCTGAGCCCCACCGAGCGCGAGCGCCGTTCGACCGCACGCTCCAAGCCCAAGGCCAAGCGCCAGCTCGAACAGAGCCGCAGCGGCGGCGGACAGCACGGCTTCACCCGTCCGACCGAGAAAGTGGTCCGCGAAATCGCGATCGGCGATGCGATCACTGTCTCCGATCTCGCCCAGAAGCTCGCGCTCAAGGGTGGCGACGTGGTCAAGGCGCTGTTCAAGATGGGCGTGATGGCCACCATCACGCAGACCATCGATCACGACACCGCGGCGCTGGTGGTGGAAGAACTCGGCCACAAGCCGGTTCGCGCCGACAGCGGCGACGCCGAAGTCGAACTGCTGGCGCACATCGAGGACCAGCAGGGCGAGAAGAAGTCGCGTCCGCCGGTGGTCACCATCATGGGTCACGTCGATCACGGCAAGACCTCGCTGCTCGACTACATCCGTCGCGCCAAGGTCGCGGCGGGCGAAGCCGGCGGCATCACCCAGCACATCGGTGCCTACCACGTCGAGACGCCGAAGGGCGTGATCAGCTTCCTCGACACCCCGGGCCACGCCGCGTTCACCGCGATGCGCGCCCGCGGCGCCAAGCTCACCGACATCGTGATCCTGGTCGTCGCCGCCGACGACGGCGTGATGCCGCAGACGGTGGAAGCCGTGCAGCACGCGAAAGCGTCCGGCGTGCAACTGGTGGTCGCGGTCAACAAGATCGACAAGTCCGGCGCCGACCCGCTGCGGGTCAAGAACGACCTGCTCGCGCACGGCATCGTGGCCGAAGAGTTCGGCGGCGAGACCCAGTTCATCGAAGTCTCGGCCAAGACCGGCCAGGGCATCGACGATCTGCTCGACGCGATCCTGCTGCAGGCCGAAGTGCTGGAACTCAAGGCGGTATCCGAAGGTCGCGCCACCGGCGTGGTCATCGAATCCGCGCTCGACAAGGGCCGCGGCCCGGTCGCCACCGTGCTGGTGCAGGAAGGTTCGCTGCAGAAGGGCGATTACCTGGTCTGCGGCGTGCAGTACGGCCGCGTCCGCGCGCTGTTCGACGAAACCGGTACACAGGTGCAGGCCGCGGGTCCGTCGATTCCGGTGCAGGTGCTCGGTCTGTCGGGCGTGCCCGATGCCGGCGACGACTTCGTGGTGGTGGCCGACGAGCGCCTCGCCAAGGAAGTCGCCCAGCAGCGCGACACCAAGCGCCGCGAATCGCGTCTGGTCGCGCAGGCCGGCAACCGCATGGAAGACATCATGGCCCAGATGGGTCAGGGCGGTACCCAGCTCAGCCTCAACCTCGTGGTCAAGGCCGACGTGCAGGGCTCGGCGGAAGCGCTGCGCCAGGCGTTGGTCGGTCTGTCGAACGACCAGATCCGCATCAACATGATCGTGTCGGGCGTTGGCGGTATCACCGAATCCGACGCCAATTCGGCGCTGGCGGCGAAGGCCACCATCATCGGCTTCAACGTCCGTGCGGACGCTTCGGCGCGCAAGGTCATCGACGCCAACGGCCTCGATCTGCGCTACTTCTCGATCATCTACGACGTGATCGATCAGGTGAAACAGGTGGCGTCCGGTCTGCTCGGCGTGGAGATCCGCGAAGAGATCATCGGCACCGCCCAGGTCCGCGACGTGTTCCGCAGCTCGAAGTTCGGCGCGATCGCCGGTTCGATGGTCATCGAGGGTGTGGTCAAGCGCAACAAGCCGATCCGCGTGCTGCGCGACAACACCGTCATCTTCGAGGGCGAGCTGGAATCGCTGCGCCGCTTCAAGGAGAACGTCGACGAAGTCCGCAACGGCACCGAATGCGGTATCGGCGTGAAGGCCTACAACGACGTGAAGCCGGGCGATCAGATCGAATGCTTCGAGCGCATCGAGGTCCAGCGCACGCTCTGAGCGTGCGCCGAACTTCCCGAAGAAGCGAACAAGCATCTTGAAGAAATCCTTTTACCGGACCGACCGCGTATCCGCCCAGCTCCGCCGAGAGCTGGGCACGATCGTGCATGCGATGGTGCGCGTGCACGGCCTGCCGTCGGTCAGCGTGTCCGACGTCGAGATCACCCGCGATATGGCCCATGCCAAGGTGTTCGTGACCGCGCTGCAGTCCGAGCGCGCGAAGGAAGCGATGAAGGGCCTGAAGGAACTCACGCCCGAAATCCGCCACGAACTGTCGCGCGCGGTGAAGATGCGCCACACGCCGGAACTGCATTTCCACTACGACGATTCGGTGGATCGCGGCGAGCGCATCGACAATCTCCTGCGCGATCTGGACACCGAATCGAACGACGATTCGAGCGCCGACACAGACGACGATTCGAGCGACGATTCGTAGGGTTCGCCTCGCCGCACCGGCTCTTTCGAGCGAACGGTGCGCCACGGCCGCGCCCTATACATCCGCCGATTAAGTCCTATCATCCCCTGATGGCGCTGGCCCCCAAGACAATCTTCCGCAAACTCGACGGCATCCTGCTGCTCGACAAGCCACAGGGGCTCAGCTCGAATCAGGCGCTGCAGCGCGTGCGCCATCTGTTCCGCGCCGACAAGGGCGGGCATACCGGCAGTCTCGATCCGCTCGCCACCGGCCTGCTGCCGATCTGCTTTGGCGAAGCCACCAAGATCGCCGGCAATCTGCTCGGCTCGCGCAAGGCCTACGACACCGTGGCGCGGCTGGGGATCGTCACCGATACCGACGACGCCGAAGGCCAGCCGCTGCTCGAACGCCCGGTTGCGCGCTACGACATCGGCACCATCGACGCCGCGCTGCGCGATCTGACCGGGCGGATCATGCAGCGCCCGCCGATCTATTCGGCGCTCAAGCGTGGCGGCGAACCGCTGTACGCCAAGGCGCGGCGCGGCGAATCCATCGAGATCGAGCCCCGGCCGGTGGATGTACATGCGTTCGAGCTGCTGTCCGAGGCCGATCTGCTCGACGGCGACGCTCCTCAACTCCGCCTGCACGTCGAATGCGGTTCCGGCACCTACGTGCGCAGCCTTGTGCGCGACCTCGGCGAAGCGCTGGGCTGCGGCGCGCATGTGGCCGAGCTGCGCCGACTGTGGGTGGACCCGTTCCGCGACCCGCGGATGTGGACCCTCGAATCGCTGCAGGCATTGGCCGAACGCGGCGCCCACAGCCTCGAAGCCTGTCTGTTGCCGATCGAGGTCGGCCTGGTCGGCTATCGCCGGATCGATCTCACCGACGACGGCATGCGCCGGTTCGAGCAGGGCCAGCGGCTGCAGCTGAATCACGAAGCGTCGGGCGTGTGCGCCGTCTTCGACCCTGCCGGTCGCGCCCGTGGTCTCGCGAAGATCGACGAGACCGGCAGCCTCAAGCCGGAGCGCGTGTTCCAGCGTCAGGACATCGCCAGGCCATGATGTCGTCCATTCCTAGGAGATCCACCGCCATGATGCCGCTCCGCTTGCGTTCCGTGCTGCTCTCGTTTTTGATGCTGGGCTTCGCCTGCCCGCTGCTTGCGGCCGAATTGACGCCGGACCTGTCGGCCGAACAGGTCGCGGCCGAATCGTATGCGCGGATGAGCGCCGGCGAGTGGGACGGCGCGGCGGAGACGTTCGATCCGGCGGCGCTGAAACAGTTCCGCGACATGATCGCCCCGATCCTCGAGGGGCCGATGGGCGAGGGCATGATCGGCATGTTCTACGGTGCCGGGAAGACCGCCGACGACATCCACAGGATGAACGATACGGCGTTCTTCGCCGGCTTCATGCGCAACATCGCGGGCGGCGTCGCCGTCAGCCTGAAGGGACAGGAGATCCTGGGCAGCGTCCCCGAAGGCGCGGACCGGCTGCATCTGGTGACCCGGGGATCGGTCGAGGCGATGGACATCCGCATGACGCAGATGGAAGTCGTCACCATGCACCGCACCCCGCAGGGATGGCGTCTGGCGCTGAGCGGCAAGTTCGACGGCATGGCGCAGGCCATGCGCAAGGCCGGCGAAATCAAGACCGAAACGCCCGCCATCGCGCCCTGACCGGGTCGTCCGCGACCGCATCCAGGCCTGCGACAAGCGGCCTCCGAGTCTCCGCAAAAACGTCCAAGCCCTTGTTCCGACGAGGGGCCGGGGCTACAATTCCGCTGCTGTCCGGGCCGGATTCATGCCGCTACCCGGGCAGCATCCTTTCTGTCATTCCATTCAGGCGGACTCAGCGGTGCGCCGCGCCGGTCATCCGGGCGTTGTTCCTGCCGATCTCGCGTCAAGAGGCCTCACATGTCCATCGATTCAAGCCAAGTCATCGAAACCCACAAGCGCAGCGAGAACGACACCGGTTCGCCGGAAGTCCAGGTCGCGCTGCTCACCGCGCGCATCGTGCAGCTCACCGAACACTTCAAGGCGCACAAGCAGGATCACCACAGCCGTCGCGGCCTGCTGATGATGGTCAACCGTCGTCGCAGCCTGCTCGACTACCTGCACCGCAAAGACGCGGTGCGCTACAAGGCCCTGATCGAAAAACTCGGTCTGCGCCGCTGAGTTACAGACCCGCCGCGGTGCAGCAATGCGCCGCGGTTTCGTTTTGGGGTCCATGAGATCCCGTCGCGATACGCATCAACGTTCCGCAACAGCTCAACCTCCGTAACAACGTTCCCGCAATGCGAACGTTCGCATCGCCCGGCCGCATCGAGCGGCCACCCGGTCCGGGGCAGGGGCTCCCTCCGGTTCATCGATCAAAGTTTTTCGAGGACATTCCAACGTGGCAAAAGTGACCAAGCGTTTCCAGTACGGCAAGCACACCGTGGTGCTCGAGACCGGCGAGATCGCCCGCCAGGCCGGCGGTGCGGTGATGGTGTCGGCAGAAGGCACCGTCGTGCTGGTGACGGCCGTCGCCGCGAAGACCGCGCGCGAAGGGCAGGATTTCTTCCCGCTCACCGTCGACTACCAGGAAAAGTTCTACGCCGGCGGCCGCATCCCGGGCGGCTTCTTCAAGCGCGAAGGTCGCCAGACCGAAAAGGAAACGCTGACCTCGCGCCTGATCGATCGTCCGATCCGCCCGCTGTTCCCGGAAGACTTCCGCAATGAAGTCCAGATCATCGCCACCGTGATGTCGCTGAATCCGGAAGTCGACGGCGACATCCTGGCCCTGATCGGCGCGTCCGCCGCGCTGGCCCTGAGCGGCGCCCCGTTCGACGGCCCGATCGGCGCCGCCAAGGTCGGTTACAAGAACGGCCAGTACATCCTCAATCCGAGCACGACCGAACTGGTCGACAGCGATCTGGAACTCGTCGTCGCCGGCACCAGGAACGCCGTGCTGATGGTCGAATCCGAAGCCCGCGAACTGTCGGAAGACGTGATGCTGGGCGCGGTGATGTTCGGTCACCAGCAGATGCAGATCGCGATCGACACGATCAACGAACTCGTCGCCGAAGCAGGCAAGCCGAAGTGGAACTGGCAGGCCCCCGCCAAGAACGACGCCCTGATCGGCGCGATCAAGGCCGCGGTCGGCGATCGTCTCGGCACCGCGTTCCAGGTGCGCGACAAGCTCGAGCGTAAGGACGCGATCTCGGCGCTGAAGAAGGACGTGATGGCCGGCCTCGCCGCGCAGATCGAAGCCAATGGCTGGAGCGCCTCTGAAGCCTCGAAGGAATTCTCCGAACTCGAATACCAGACCCTGCGCGATGCGGTGCTGAGCACCAAGGTCCGCATCGACGGCCGCGCGCTCGACACCGTCCGCGCGATCACCTCGAAGGTCACGGTGCTGCCGCGCGTCCACGGTTCCTCGCTGTTCACCCGCGGCGAGACCCAGGCGATCGTCGCGGTCACCCTCGGTACCGCGCGCGATGGCCAGGTCATCGACGCCGTCGGCGGCGAGTACAAGGAACACTTCCTGTTCCATTACAACTTCCCGCCCTATTCGGTCGGTGAAGCCGGTCGCATGATGGGTCCGAAGCGTCGCGAAATCGGCCACGGCCGTCTCGCCAAGCGCGGCGTGCTCGCGGTGATGCCGACGATGGAAGCCTTCCCGTACACGATCCGCGTCGTGTCGGAAATCACCGAGTCGAACGGTTCGTCCTCGATGGCCTCGGTCTGCGGCAGCTCGCTGGCGCTGATGGATGCCGGCGTGCCGATCAAGGCGCCGGTCGCGGGTATCGCGATGGGTCTGGTGAAGGAAGGCGACGACTTCGTCGTGCTGTCCGACATCCTCGGCGACGAAGATCACCTCGGCGACATGGATTTCAAGGTCGCCGGCACCGACAAGGGCATCTCGGCCCTGCAGATGGACATCAAGATCCAGGGCATCACCGAAGAGATCATGAAGACCGCGCTGGCCCAGGCCAAGCAGGGTCGTCTGCATATCCTCGGCGAAATGGCGCACGCCATGACCGCGCCGCGCGCTGAACTGTCCGAGTACGCGCCGCGCCTGATCACCATCAAGATCCACCCCGACAAGATCCGCGAAGTGATCGGCAAGGGCGGTTCCGTCATCCAGGCGATCACCAAGGAAACCGGCACCCAGATCGACATCCAGGACGACGGCACGATCACCATCGCGTCGGTCAGCGCCGCCGCCGGCCAGGCCGCCAAGTCGCGGATCGAGCAGATCACTTCGGACGTCGAGCCGGGCCGCATCTACGAGGGCAAGGTCGCCAAGCTGATGGACTTCGGTGCGTTCGTCACCATCTCCCCCGGCAAGGATGGTCTGGTCCACGTGTCGCAGATCTCCAACGATCGCGTCGAGAAGGTCAGCGACGTGCTCAAGGAAGGCGACATCGTCAAGGTCAAAGTGCTGGAAGTCGACAAGCAGGGCCGTATCCGCCTGTCGATGAAGGCGGTCGAGGAAGGCGAAGGCCCTTCGGCCGAATAAGCGATACGTCGCAAGCGACACGATCGGTTCGGACATCGTCTGGCCGCAAGGGGTGGAAGGGGTCGAGTACGCTCGATGACTTCCACCCTTTTTCGTATGCGTTTCGTGTCGTTGGCGGCTGACGGTCGCCGTCGATCGTGCGCGTCGCTGCGCAGATGCGGACGCCCAATGGTGTGATAAAGTCTGGCGCTCGTCGCAGATGCAGTGTGACGGAAGCAGGTCGCGGAGCGATCTGAGCGCTGAAAACAAGGGAGGAGCAGGACATGGATGACTCTGGCTCGAGCGCATTACCCACATCGTTGTTCGTGCTGTCGTTGCCGCGCTCGCTGTCCACGGTGGTCTATCACGCCGCATGCCTGTCCCTCGATCTGAGCCAACCGGCATGGACGACAGACGGCGAACTTCTGAATTCGGATCGTTTCGCGCGGCCGCCCGGCGATGTCGGCGAACCTGGCAGCAAATTCACCCTGCGCGAACGCGCTCCGGAATTCTTCGATGATCTCGGTCGTTTCCTCGACCGGACGGTGGCTCCGCAGGGTTACGGCTACAAAGACGTCGTACATCCGTTCGTCTGTTCGGCGTGGCTGGCGGATGGACGCTTTCCGACGATCAAACTCCGACGCGATCCTGCCGAAGTCGCGATGTCGATGCTGGCGCGATCGTGGCATTACCCGGCGACAGTGGCCTCGCCCGGCCGGGATCTCGACGCCGCCGTCATCGAAGGCCTGTTGCGCGCGTGGCGCGCGATCGACGCCGTGCCCGGAGTGACGCTGGATTACGACGCCGTGACCGCCGATGAAGACGCGCTGCACGCTGCGCTCGCCGAGCTGTATCCAGCCGCTTCGCTGCGCCGCGTCCGCTTCATCGATAGCGCGTTCGCCGCCTATCGCGAGCGTCAACTCGCGCGGCGCGAAAGCGATGAATATCTGCGGCTGTCCGCGCTCGTCGACACGCTTGCCGATGCGCTCGCCGATGCGCTTGCCGATGCGCTCGAGCGCGACGCCGTTGTCGCAGCCGATCCAAGGCAGGCGATCGCGTAGTTCAATCATCATCACGACAAGGGGGGGTGACGCCGCAGAAACGCACGCAGTTCGATCTCGCGATACAGGAACGTCCATTCAATCCAATCAAAGGAAAGATCATGAAGATCATCAACAAGACCAACGATCGTCTGTACTACCTGGTGACGCCGAGCGGAACCACGCTGTCCGGTTCCCAGGTCGTCGCATCGGGTGTCGTCGACAAGGGCAATTCGCTCGAGTTTCCGCTGCAGGCAGGCAAGAGCCCGATCGTCTATTTGAAATCGATCAGCCAGTACAACCAGGGTTATTTCTCGGCCCAGCCGGCCGACGACAACAGTACCGTCACGATCGCGGTCATCACGTCCTGACACCCGCTTCGCCGCGGGGCGCGGTGCCTCCGCAGATCCCTCGGCAATGCGTCGAACGCAGTCCGTTCTCCGGGCTGCGTTCTCCGGAAAATCGCATAAAACAGCAGAAAAATAGCAAGGATCAGCATGAACGCAATTTCTCCGGCGGCATCCCGCACTCCGGTCCTGTTCGTCGGCGATGCCGTGGCCGCCACCGGTTTCGCGCGCGTGATGCACAGTCTGTGCGAAGCCTTGCGGTCCGACTACGAGATCCATCACATCGCGATCAACTATCACGGCGATCCGCACGATTGCGGCTGGCACATCTATCCGGCCAAGCTGGGCGGCGATGTGTTCGGCGTCAATCGCTTGCTGCCGCTGGTCGAAAGCGTCCGGCCGGCGCTGATTTTCCTGTTGAACGACATCTGGATTCTCGCCGATTACATGACGCAACTGCGGGCGTTGCCCGTGCTGCCGAAGGTCGTGATGTATTGCCCGGTCGATGCCGGGCCGATCGAGCCCTCGGCCGTCGAACGCCTCGAAGGCGTCGAAAGATTCGTCGTCTATACCGAATTCGCCAGACGCGAGATCGAAGCGGCGCTGGCGGGACTGCGCGAAACGCGACCGGATTTCGCATTTCCGGACATCGAAGTCATCGCGCACGGTGTCGACAGCGTGCTGTTCCATCCTTTGTCTCCTGAAGACATCGGCGAATCGGTTTCGGCAGGTCGTCGACGCGCGATCCAGTCGATCTTCGGCGACGATCCGGAGATGCAGGACGCTTTCATCGTCCTCAACGCCAACCGCAACCAACCGCGCAAGCGCATCGATCTCACGATCAAGGGCTTCGCGCAGTTCGCGGCAGGCAAGCCAGCGAACGTCAAACTGCATCTGCACATGGGTGTGGAGGATGCCGGCTGGAATGTCGTGCATCTGGCGCGGCGCTACGGCATCGACGAACGCATCGTCCTCACCACCAACGGCGACAATCTGCCGTCGGTGCCGATCGAACAGCTCAATACGATCTACAACGCCGCGTCGGTCGGCATCAACACGTCGATCGGCGAGGGCTGGGGGCTGGTGAGTTTCGAGCATGCCGCGACGGGTGCCGCCCAGATCGTGCCGCGTCATTCCGCCTGCGAGGAACTGTGGCAGGGCGCTGCGCTGATGGTCGAACCGGTGATGAGCCTGACCACCGAAGGCATGCTCACCGAAGGCCGTTATGTGTCCCCGGAAGGCGTGGCCGCCGCATTGCAGCGGCTTTACGACGATCGCGAATTGCTGCGCGAGATGTCGCAGGCTGCCTATCGCAACGCGACCCGGCCTGAATATCGATGGTCGGTCATCGCGGGTCGGTGGCACCGGCTGTTCCAGGAGGTGCTGGATGATGGCGTGCTGCTCGAAGCGGCATCGGTCGGAAAAACCTCGCCCGTGCAAGCATTGAGCCCGGTGGCGTAACCGAATGGCGTAACCGGGTGGCGGGCGGGATCGCAGTTCTGTGCAGCGCGCGCGCTGCATGTGTAAAAATCCGCGCATGCGATTACTCCTGCTCGCGATCATCATGGGTTTGCCGGCGGTCGATGCCAGGGCGCAGGCGTCGGTGCCGTCCGTACCGGCATCGAATCGCGCGACCGACGCCGAAACGCTGGATACCGTAGCGGTGACAGGCGCGCCACGCAGCCTGCGCCAACTGCCGGGTAGCGTTTCGACGCTCGATGCCGAGGCGCTGCGCGACGGTCAGCGCCAGGTGAATCTGTCCGAATCCTTGCAGCGGGTGCCCGGATTCTCCGCACTCGATCGGCAGAATTTCGCGCAGGATCTGCAGATCCAGTCGCGCGGCTTCGGCGCACGCTCGACGTTCGGCATTCGCGGGATCCGTTTGTTCGTCGACGGCATTCCCTCCAGCGCCGCCGACGGGCAGGGACAGGCGGCAGCGTTTCCGCTGTCCTCGCTCGACCGCATCGAAGTGCTGCGCGGACCGCTGGCTTTGCAATACGGCAATGCCGCGGGTGGCGTGATTCTTGGACTGAGCGAACTCGATGCACCGCCGGGACCATCGTTCGACGCCTGGACCGGCAGCGACCGCAGCCGTCGCGCGAGTCTGCGGATCGACGGCGGCGACCATGACGATGCCTGGCGCTGGCGTGCGACCGGCAGCAGCTTCGCTACCGATGGCGCGCGTCCGCACGGCGCGGCGCGCCGACATCAGTTCAATGCCATCGGCGAATGGTCGATGGGCGAAAACGAGCGTCTGCGAGCGATCTACAACGGCCTGCGCCAACCCCTGGCGCAGGATCCGCTGGGACTGACGCGGGACGCGTTCGCGCGCGACTCCGACAGCACCGATGCCGTGGCGTCGGCGTTCGATACGCGCAAGACCGTGCGCGAAGACCAGTTCGGCGTGGATTGGCGTCGCGAGCGCCCAGGCGCGGTCGAACTGCGGGCCACGGCGTATCGCACCGATCGCGCGGTGGAACAATACCTCGCGGTGCCGGCCGCGGTGCAGGGCGCGCCCGGCAGTGCCGGCGGCGTCATCGATCTGCATCGTCTGTCCACCGGTATCGACGCCGCAGCGCGCTGGCGCGGCGAACGCGGCTCGTTCGCGCTTGGCGTGGAGGCCGTGCGCCTCAATGAAGACCGGCGCGGATTCGAGAATTTCGTCGGTAGCCGCCTCGGTGTGCGCGGACGTTTGCGTCGCGATGAGCACAATCGCGTCGATGTCGTCGATCTGTACGCGTCGGCGGACTATGGTTTCGCCGAGGACTGGACCGCGCTGTCCGGCGTTCGCCGTTCGCGGCTGCGCTTCGACAGCGAAGATCGCTATCTCGTTAATGGCGACGACAGCGGGGGGACGCGCGACGCGAATACCGCGCTGTCGTTCGGCGTAGTCCGCGCGTTCGCGAGCGGAGAAGCGTATGCGAGCTATGGCCGCGGTTTCGAGACGCCGACCTTGAACGAAATGGCGTATCGGCCCGATGGTGCGCCCGGATTCAATCGCGATCTCGAAGCGTCGCGCAACCACGCCTACGAGCTGGGCCTGCGCTGGCGATCCGCCGATGCCTCGCGGCGGATCGAGATGGCGCTGTACCGGGTGGATGGCGAAGACGAGATCGTGCCCGCGCTCAATCGCGGCGGGCGCGCGAGTTTCGCCAATGCCGGCGCCACCCGCCGGGAAGGCGTCGAATTCGGCGCGTCCGGCGATCTCGGCGCGCATTGGCGCTATGCCGTCGCCGCGAGCTGGATCGATGCACGTTTCGTCGAAGGCTTCGCATTCGTCGCGCAGAACGAAACCCGCGTCGTCGCCGCCGGCAACCGCATTCCCGGCGTGCCGCGCAGCGATGCCTTCGTGGAACTGGAATGGCGTTCGGACGACGGCCGCTGGTCGAGCGCGCTCGAGTCGCGGCTGGTCGGCGCCATCGCGGTGGACGACCGCAACACCGATGCCGCGGAGCGTCACGCGCGCGTCGCATGGCGCGGGCAATGGCGCGCGCGCGACAGCGGCTGGCTTGCGTTCTGGCGCATCGACAATCTGTTCGACCGCCGCTACGCCGGTTCGGTCATCGTCAACGAGGCCAACGGCCGGTATTTCGAGCCGGGTGCGGGGCGCGGTTTCAGTCTGGGGTTCGGCTGGACGGGGCAGCCTTGAGAGGCTGTATGCCTCTTCGGTCTCCGACTGAATCAAGTTCCGTTTTCGATCGAACCAGGAAGATCGAGAAGCGCTTGCTCGTCATCCCCGCGTAGGCGGGGATCCATGCCCGCAGCAGTAAGCAAAACGCATAATTTATTGAATGTTCCAAGGCATGGATCCCCGCCTTCGCGGGGATGACGGTTTAGGAGGGTGACGGACTAAGGGATGACGAACCGGCCGATGCGATTCCGACTATCCGATTCGTTTAGGACAACCCGATCGCCGCCAGCAGGCGCTTGAACCAGCTGTCCTGATCGCGTTGACGCGCCCGTACCGCGCGTGAGCTTTCGCGCAGCGATTCGCCGAACGCCGGCTGCGGATTCGCCGGCAGATTCGCCATGATCTGGGTCTGCCCGGTGGCCACGTACTGCGGCGCGATGTCGGTGCCCTGGAAGATGCCCAGCGGCGTGTAGCCACCGTATCCCGGGAAGACGTTGCCCAGCTTGTTGTTGCCCATGCGCCGGATCATCAGTTCGGAGAACACGCGACGGAAATCGGTGGTGACCGGCACGTCGCCGAAGTAGGGCGACAGCACCTGCGGATCCAGCCCCAGCCACTGGCCGTAGAAGCGACGGCCGTTGACCGGGCCGCCCAGCACTAGCAGCGGATTGCCGTAGCCGTGGTCGGTGCCGCCGCTGCCGTTCTGGCGCACGCGACGACCGAACTCCGACTGCACGATCACCGTCACCCGCGCGGCTTCGCCGCCGGCGTTGAGATCGTTGTAGAACGCGGTCAAGGCTTCCGACAGTTCGGCGATCTTGTTCTGGTAATAGTGGTAGCCGCTGCCGGCCGTGCCCTGGCCGTCGTGGGTGTCCCAGCCGCCGAGGTCGACCGTCGCGAAGCGCAGGCCCAGGTTGAAGCGCACCGACTGAGCGACCGTCCACAGTTGCCGTGCGAAATTGGTGGTGGGCCAACCCGCGGGCAACGTCGAGGTATAGGTCTGCGCACCGATCACGCGCAGCGCCGCGTCGGCGCGCTGGCCGCCGGTTTCGATGCCGGTGTGCCCCGACCACATCGAGGCGAGCGTCTCGTTGAGTCCTTTGGTGCCCGCGGGCATGCCGCTGCGGAACTGCTGCCACTGGTAGGCGCCGCTGTTGAGCGAGAAATCGGTGGGGCTGGGCATCGACAGCGCCTGGATCGAGCCGAGCAGGTTCGCCGGCTGCCGACTGTTCACGGCCACCACCGGCAGGACCGGGGTGCCGGCGACGCCGGGCTGGGTGTTCCAGGCGCGGGTGAGCCAGCCGGTGCCGGTGCCCTGTTGCCCGGGGGTGCCGAGATCGCAGTACAACTGGGCGTCGAAATGGCTGCGGGTGACGGTGGTGGGCATGCCGCAGCTGTGGACGATGGCGAGCTTGCCGGCGTCCCAGAGCCCTTTCAGGCCGGTTGCCGAGGGATGCAGGCCGAAGCCGGTGGCGGTGCCGTTGGCCAGGGTCAGCGGCAGTGCGCCGTAGGTGCCGGACGCTGCGACATTCAGCGACGGCCGCGCTTCCTCGTAATAGGTACGGTCGTTGCCTGCGATCGGCGGGACGAGGTTCAGGCCGTCGATGCCGCCGCGCAGGAACACCAGCACCACGGTGTCGTAACTGTTGACCGCGGCCTGGGCTTCGCTGGAGAACAGCAGACCCGGGCCGGCGGCGCCGACGGCGGCAGTGGCGCAGGCGCCCTTCAGGAATTCGCGGCGATCGATGTGGAGATCAGACATGGGCATTCTCCTCAGCGGCTCATGAATTCGGGGGACATCAGGATCAGCGCGACCATGCTGCGCAGGCGCTGCTGGTTGTAATGCGCTTTCGGATTGCTGGCGTTCCAGCTGTCGGTGTCGGCGATGACCTCGGTCGCGGCGCCGTTCTGGGCCATGAACGCGACCAGCGTCTGCCGGCGGGACGCCACCGGGATGTAGCCGAGCACGCGCTGGCACCAGAAGTCGACGAGATTGTTCGCGCTCCAACTGCTCACGCCGGTGCGGGTGGCCGCCAGGATCGGCGCCATCGGCACGCTGGCGTCGCTGGTTTCGCTGATCCAGTTCAGCAGCTTCCAGGTCATCGCATAGCTGTTGGAACCCGACCAGGCCACGCCGGTGTCGGGATAGCCGTTCGGCGCCGGCCATTCGTAGGGCATGTTGCCGGTGGAGCCCATGCGCCAGAACAGCTCGTCGCTCTTGGCGTCGCCGACGCGCGGTGTCCAGTCCGAACCGGTCACGCGCAGCGATGCCGCGGCCAGTTCGAACGGACGGCGGTTCTTCTCGCCCCAGCTGTGGATGAACGCGTTCGACAGCAGGATGTGGCGCAGGGTCAGCGCGATCTGATTGGGGTTCTGCCAATTCTGGCGGAAGATCGCCGCGGCGCTGTCGACCAGCGCCTGGTCGGGTTTGTCGGTGACGAAGCGGCGGATGAGCTTGCGGCAGATGAATTTCGCCACGCGCGGATGGCTGGCGATGCGGTCGAGGATGTCGCGACCATCCTTCATCGATGGCTGTTCCGGATTGAGGAACTTGCCGAGCACGAATTTGGGGCCCGAGTCATGCCATGCCTGGCGATAGACGAAGGTGCCGTCGTCCTCGGTCGGATACTGCCAGTGCCCGTCCTTGATCGACCAGCCGGTGAACGCCGATGCGGTTTCGTAGACGTCCACGTCGGTATAGCCGATGGGATAGGTCGGATCTTCCGGGCAGGGCGGCACCTGGAACGGATCCATGAAGCCGAGATAGTTCTCGGCGCCGAAGGTGTGCAGCTCCAGCAGCTCGCGCGCGAAGTTCTCGTTCGGGCCGGAACGGGTGTTCGAGGCGTTGTCCAGGTAGTACATCATCGCCGCGCTCTGCGCGACGGATTCCAGCATGGTGCGGAAGTTGCCCAGCGCGTTGGCGCGGATCACGTCGCGGTGGTAATGCACGAACACCGGACCGGCGGCGAAGTCGGTGGCGGTCACGTTGAAGTGGTTGTGCCAGTGTCCGGTCATCACTTCGAGCAGCTGGCGCTTGGAATGCACGGCGCGGGCCAGCGATGAACGCTGCACTTCCCAGGCGGGGCGCATGCGCACGTCGTAGACCGGGTCCGACGCCACGTGATCGGTCCACAGCTGGGTCAACGATTTGCCGAGCGTGGTGTAGCCGGCGTTGGCGAGCCGCGTGTCCATCGCGCTGTCGTTGATGGCGGACGGATTGAGCTGCTGGTCGACGAAGGCGGTGAGCCGTGCGGTGTCGTTCGCGCCCAGCGCGTTGAACTCGGCGATGGAGGTGGAGGTGGCGCCGTACGTGAGGTGATTGAGCGCCCGCACCGCGAACGGCGCGCGCTGCAGCGTCGAGAGCTCCGCCTGGGAGATATTGCCGGTGGAAGGCCCCGCCATCGACGGCCCGGCCATCCGCGGCACGCCCGGATTGGCGGCGGTTGCGGCGGCGGGATCTGCGGCCGCAGAGACCGCGGGTTCCGGCGCGCGCGCAGGTGCGGACTGGAAGCGCAGCGGCCCCTTGATGCCGTGACGCCGCGCGAACACGGCGTACATGGCCTTGCGTCGTGCGTTGGGAGAAATCGGTCTCGGCATGGTGCTGCTCCGGTGAGTCTGTCGGCCGTCGGGCGGCGCGCGTGGATGGTGTTGTTACCGGATGCCTTCGACGATCGGCGATGCGGCAGGCCGTCGATGACAATCGGGATGAAGCATTACGACAGCCCCAGCGCCGCCAGCAGGCGTCTGAGCCAGGTGTGTTCGTCGCGTTGGCGGGCGCGTATCGCGCGTGCGCTCTCGCGGATCGATTCGCCGTATGCCGGCTGCGGATTTGCGGGCAGATCGGCCATGATCCGGCTCTGCCCCGAACCGGCCACGTACTGCGGCACCATATCTGCGCCCTGGAAGATCCCCAGCGGCGAATAGCCGGTATAGCCCGGGAAAATCTCGCCCAGCTTGTTGTTGCCCATGCGCCGGATCATCAGCTCGCTGAACACCCGACGGAAATCGGTGGTCGCCGGGATGTCGCCGAAGTAGGGCGAGAGCACCTGCGGATCGAGACCCAGCCACTGCCCGTAGATGCGGCGGCCGTTGATCGGTCCGCCGATCACCAGCAGCGGATTGCCGTAGCCGTGATCGGTACCGCCGCTGCCGTTCTGGCGCACGCGACGGCCGAATTCCGACTGCACGATCACCGTCACCCGGCCCATCTGGCCGGTGGGATTGAGTTCGTTGTAGAACGCGGTCAGCGCGTTCGACAGCTCGGTGATCTTGTTCGAGTACAGACTGTTGCCGGTGGTGCCCTGGTTCTCGTGCGTGTCCCAGCCGCCCAGGTCGATCGCCGCATAGCGCAGGCCCAGATTGAAACGGATCGACTGCGCCACCGTCCACAGCTGACGCGCGAAGGTCGTGGTGGGCCAGGTCGCGGGCAGGGTGGTGGTGTAACCCTGCTGCGCGATCAGCCGCATCGAGGCTTCGGCGCGCTGGCCGGCCATTTCGATGCCGCTCTGGCCCGCCCACAGGCTGGCGAGGGTTTCGCTGACGCCCTTGGTGCCTGCGGGCATGCCGCTGCGATAGGCCTGCCACTGCGGCGCGCCCGAAGTCAGCGCGAAATCGCCGGGGCTGGGCATCGACAGCGACTGCGTGGAGCCGCGCAGATTGGCCGGCTGCCGGCTCGCCACCGCGAGCAGCGGCATCGCGCCGGGCGCGCCGCCGGCGGGCTGCGTCTGCCAGGCGCGGGTCATCCAGCCGGTGGCGCTGTTCGGATTGCCCGGCGTGCCCAGATCCAGATACGCCTGCGCATCGAAATGGCTGCGGGTGACGGTGGTCGGCATGCCGCAGGATTGAACGATGGCGAGTTTGCCGAGGACCCACAGGTCGCGCAGACCCACCGCAGACGGGTGCAGGCCGAAACCGGTCTCGGCGCCGCTGGCCAGGGTGAGCGGCAGTGCGCCGAATTCCCCGCTCGCGGGGATGCGCAGGCTGGGCCGCGCTTCCTCGTAGAAACCGCGGTCGTTGCCGGCGATGGGCGGCACCAGGTTCAGGCCGTCGATGCCGCCGCGCAGGAACACGACGACGACGGTGTCGAACGGATTTTCGGCGGCGTAGGCTTCGCGCGAGAACAGCATGGCCGGGCCGGCCGCGCCGATCGCCGCGAGCGCGCCGCAGCCCTTGATGAATTCGCGCCGGTCGAGACTGGGTGTATGCATGGCGGTCTCCTCAGCGACTCATGAATTCGGGGGAAATCAGGATCATCGACACCATGCTGCGCAGGCGCTGCTGGTTGTAATGACGTTTGAGATCGGTCGTCGCGGAACTGTCGGTATCGGTGATGACATAGGTCGCCGGGTCGCCGTTCTGCGCAAGGAACGCCACCAATATCTGCCGACGCGATGCGATCGGCAGATAGCCGAGGATCCGCTGGCACCAGTAGTCGACCAGATTGTTCGCGGTCCAACTGGCGACGTTCGCGCGGCTCAGCGCCAGGATCGGCAGCAGCGGGGTGAGCGCGGCGTCGGTATCGACGGTTTCTGTCAGCCAGCCCAGCATCTTCCAGGTGGTCACCATGTTGTTGGAACCCGCCCAGGTCACGCCCACGTCGGGATAGCCGTTCGGCGCGGCCCAGTCGTAGGGCGCATGGCCGGTGGTGGCGAGCCGGCTCATGAAATCGTTGCTGCGGCTTTCGCTGACGCCCTTGATGGTCCAGTCGCTGCCGCAGGCGCGCAGCGCCGCGGCCATCAGCTCGAACGGGCGCCGGTTCTTCTGTCCCCAGCCGTGGATGAAGGCGTTCGAAAGCAGGATATGGCGCAGGGTGAGCTTGAGCTGGTCCGGGCTTTGCCAGTTGGCGCGGAAGATCGCCGCGGCGCTGTCGACCAGCGCTTCGTCGGGACGGTCCGACACGAAGCGGCGGATGAGTTTCCTGCAGATGAACTTCGCGACCCGCGGGTGGCTGGCGAGGCGGTCGTAGATGTCGCGGCCGTCCTTCATCGCCGGCTGTTCCGGATTGATGTACATGCCCAACACCAGCTTCGGACCCGCGTCGTGCATCGCCTGGCGATAGGCGAACGTGCCGTCGTTCTCGGTCGGGAAGCCGTTGCGGCCGTCCTTCACGGTCCAGCCGGTGAACGCCGCTGCGGTGTCGTACACGTCCAGATCGGTGTAACCGATCGGATAGCTGGTGTCTTCCGGGCAGGGCGGCACCTGGAACGGATTGACGAAACCCAGATAGTTCTCGGCGCCGAAGGCGTGCAGTTCCAGCAGTTCGCGCGCGTAATTTTCGTTCGGCCCCGAGCGCGAATTGCTGGCGTTATTGAGGTAATACAGCATCGCCGTGCTCTGGCCCACGGCTTCGAGCATTGCGCGGAAGTTGCCGAACGCATTCGCGCGGATCACGTCGCGGTTGTAGTGCGCGTAGACCGGGGCGGCGTTCGAATTGCTGATCGCGACGTTGAAGTGGTTCTGCCAGAAATCGACCATCACCTCCTGCAACTGGCGGCGCGAATAGACCGCGCGCACCAGCGCGGCGCGCTGGGTTTCGCGCGCGGGGGCCGAACTGTCGGTGGTGACGATGCGGTGATCGGCCCAGAGTTGGGCCAGCGACTTGTTGAGCGTGGTGTAGCCGGAGGCGTTGAGCCGGGTGTCCAGCGCAGTGTCGCTGATGCTTGCGGGATTGAGCTGCTGGTCCACGAACGCGGTGAGGCGGGCGGTGTCGTTCGCGCCCAGCGCGTTGAATTCGGCGATCGATGCGGCGGTGGCGCCGGCGGTCAGATGGTTGAGCACGCGGACCGCGAACGGCGCGCGCTGCAGGGTCACCAATTGCGGCTGCGAGCTGTTCGCAGAACCTTGCCCGGCCATGATCGGCGTGCGTGGTTTGTCTGCGGCTGGACCGGGTGCGGTGGACAGTGCGGACATGGTTCCGGCGTCCGACTCGGGCCGCAGCGGCGGCATCGGGTGGAACCGGATACGTCCCTGGATGCCGTTGCGTCGCATGATCGCGGCGTACAGCGCTTTGCGACGGGAAAACGAGAGCATGGTTGGCATCGGGGCTCCAGGCGCCTGCCTGAACGGCAGCGTAGTGGCAGCACTATAAGCCCGATGCGCGAAGCTGGATGCGTCGTTGTTGCGTAGAAACTGTGACAGCCGCCACGGCCCCGAAAAATGCTTGGAATTGTCGCCGGGACAGGCTATTGCGCGGTCCAGCCGCCATCGATGGGGAACGAGGTACCGGTCACGTTATGCGCCTCGCGGCGGCACAGCCACAGCACCATCGAAGCGATGTCTTCGGGCAGCGACATCCGCAGGCTCGGCTGCTTTTCCGCGACCAGCGCGCGCACGCCATCGTCTCGCGTAGCTCCGGGATTGCCGAGTGCACTCCGACGGGCTTCGATCTGCGGTTCGATCAATGCGGTCTCCACCCAGCCCGGGCAGATGCAGTTGACGGTGACTCCACCGCTGTCGCGGCTGCCCGCGGCCGCGTATTCCAGCGCGGCGACCTTGCTCAGACCGAGGATGCCGAACTTGCTGGCCACGTACGGCGCCTTGTTCACCGAGGCCACCAGCCCGTGCACCGACGCGATGTTCACAACACGGCCGTAGCCGCGCGCGGCCATGCCCGGCATCGCCAGACGCATGCTGTGGAACGCAGAGCTGAGATTGATCGCGAGAATGTCGTTCCATTTCTGCGTCGGCATGTCGGCCAGCGGCACCGCGTGCTGGATGCCGGCGTTGTTGACCAGCACATCGACCGGCGACCACGCCTCGATGTCTGCCATCATCGTTTCGATCTGTTCCGGGTCGCGCAGGTCCGCGCCGAAGTGGCGGACTTCGTCGGCGCCCGCGTCGCGCACGGCCTGCAGCGCGGCGTCGATCTGTTCCGGCGTGCCGAGGCCGTTGACCGCGATCTTCGCGCCGGCCGACGCCAGCCCGCAGGCGATGGCCAAGCCGATGCCGGACGTGCTGCCGGTGACGAGGGCGGTGCGGGGGGCGAGGAAACGATCGGACATGGGCGTCTCTGCGGCAGTGGAGGTGAAGCGCCATCGGCAGCGTGGCGCGCAGGAGGGCAAATTATGCGGGATGGCGGTGTGAGGCGGGTTTCGATCCGCTGGTCGCGCAAAGTTCCAGCGAGTTGTATCGGTTATTGAAGAGCAAGGGCAGGAGCAAATCCCCCCCTCCCCCCTTTTCCAAAGGGGGGTAACTTCCAGAGCATGCAGCTTTCAGAGCATGCAGCTTTCAGAGCATGCAGCTTTCAGAGCATGCAGCTTTCAGAGCCTGCAGCTTTCGTAGGCGGCCGCTTTCCGACGGCTCGGCAGAACGCGCTTTGCTTCGCCCCCTTTGAAAAAGGGGGCTACGGGGGATTTGCTTTTGCTTTTGCAATCCCGCTCAAGACAGAGCACCCGCAACCTTCACACCAACCCGGTCGCGTAGAACGCAGCGATGATCACGAACACCGCCGCAGTCTTGATCAACGTGATCGCGAAAATATCCTTGTACGCCTGACGATGGGTCAGCCCGGTCACCGCCAGCAGCGTAATCACCGCGCCGTTGTGGGGCAGGGTATCCATACCGCCGGACGCCATCGACGCCACCCGATGCAGCACGTCCATCGGAATGTTCGCGGCGTTCGCATTGGCGATGAAGGTCTCGGCCATCGCCGCCAGCGCGATGCTCATGCCGCCCGAAGCCGAGCCGGTGATGCCGGCCAGCGCGGTGACGGTGATCGCTTCGTTCACCAGCGGATCGGGGATCGAACCCAGCGCGTTCGCCACCACCAGGAACCCCGGCAGCGCCGCGATGACCGCGCCGAACCCGTACTCGGAGGCGGTGTTCATCGCCGCCAGCATCGCGCCGCCGATGGCGTTCTTCGCGCCCTCGGCGAAGCTTGCGGTCACCGGCTTCCACGCCAGCGCAATCACGCTGAGAATGCCGACCAGCAGTGCGCCCTGTACCGACCAGATCGCGGCCACTTTCGAGACTTCCTGCACCACAGGCGCGGCGTTGCCGATCACCGCCGGCACGAATTCGTGGCTGGTGCCGTAGGTTTGCGGGATCCAGATCGTCAGCAGTTTGTTGACGATGCCCACCAGCAGCAGCGGCGACAGCGCCAGCAGCGGATGCGCGAGTTTGCTGTCCGCGAACGGTGCGGGTTCGTTGAGCAGGGTGGCGGCGTCGCCGTAGCCCTCGCCGTTGCGCTTCGCGACGCGTCGGCGCCACTCCAGATACGTCATGCCCAGGATCAGGATGAACACCGCGCCGATACTGCCCAGCCACGGCGCCGCCCAAGTGGTGGTGCCGAAGAACGAGGTCGGGATGATGTTCTGGATCTGCGGCGTGCCTGGCAGCGCATCCATCGTGAAGGTGAAGGCACCGAGTGCGATGGTGCCCGGAATCAGGCGCTTCGGGATGTCGCTCTGGCGGAAGAGTTCTGCCGCGAACGGGTACACCGCGAACACCACCACGAACAGCGACACGCCGCCGTAGGTCAGCACCGCGCAGACCGCGACGATCGACAGCATCGCGCGCTCGGGGCCGAACAATTTGATCACTGCGCTGACGATGGATTTCGAGAAGCCGGAAAGTTCTATCAATTTTCCGAAGATCGCGCCGAGCAGGAACACCGGAAAATACAGCTTCAGGAACCCGACCATCTTGTCCATGAACAGGCCGGTGAACATCGGCGCGACCAGCGAGGCGTCGGTCAGCAGTACCGCGCCTAGCGCCGCGATCGGCGCGAACAGGATCACGCTGTAGCCGCGATAGGCCACGAACATCAGGAAGCACAGCGCCGCCAGCACGATCAGAAAGGACATGTGATGGCCGCCATGCAGGAATTCCTGGTTGTGGTGAGTACGACTTGTGTCGAGTACGACGGAAACGCGATGCCGCGCCTGCGCACGCAGGGTCGACGAAGGCCGCCAGTGTCGGTAGCCGCCGATGCGCGGCCCATTGTCCGAAGGTACAAGTGCTGCCGCGGGCGGCGATGCCTAGTCTTGCCGCAATGTTCCCGTCGCAGCCGGCCCAACCAGGTATCGGCAGCGTCTCTGTGCATTTCCGTTGAGCACCACCCCTTGCGCTCCACCCTATTGAGGACCAGATCGATGCGTCGTACGAATCCCGTCGCCCTCCTGACACCGGCCGCGCTGCGTCGCGCCGCCCTGAAGCACAGCAGCCTGAGTCTCGCGGTGGCGCTCGGCCTGTGCGCGCCGCTGGCGTATGCCCAGGAGACGCCCGCCGATGCCCAGGCCGAGCAGGGCACCCTCGATGCGATCGTGGTCACCGCGCGCAAGCGCGAGGAAACCCTGCAGGACGTGCCGGTCGCGGTCACCGCGTTCACCGCGGACAGTCTGGACAGGCTCAACGTCGAAGACCTGAGCGATCTCGACGCGCAGGTGCCGAACCTCACCATCTACGCCGCGCGCGGCTCCAGCAGCACGGTCACCGCCTACATCCGCGGCGTCGGGCAGTCCGATCCGCTGTGGGGCGTCGATCCGGGCGTGGGTATCTATCTCGACGACGTCTATATCGCCCGTCCGCAGGGTGCGCTGCTCGACGTCTTCGACGTCGGCCGCGTCGAAGTGCTGCGCGGCCCGCAGGGCACGCTGTACGGCAAGAACACCATCGGCGGCGCGATCAAGTACGTGTCCAAGCCGCTGCCGGAAGATGTCGACGGTTTCGCCTCGATCACCGTCGGCAATTACGGCCAGCTCGACGTGAAGGGCGCCATCGGCGGCTCGCTGTTCGGCCAGGACAGCGGCCTGCGCGGACGCATTGCGGTGGCCAGCCTCAATCGCGACGGTTTCGGCGAGAACGTCACCAACGACCAGCCGGTCAGCGACAAGGAAATCAACGCCGTCCGCATGAACCTCGGCGCGTATTCCTGGGACGATTTCGACGTGCAGTTCGCATTCGACTGGATCGACGACAAGTCCGGCGTGCGCGCCGCGCGGATGCTGGCGCCGAACCGTTTTGCGCCGACCTTCGCGCCGATGGACAGCCGTTACGACGTACGCAACGGCATGCCGAACATCAACAACACCGAGATCAAGGGCGTGTCGGCCACCGTCAACTGGCGTCCGAACGACAGCTGGGCCTTCAAGTACGTGGCCGCCAAGCGCGAGTCGGATACCGAAACCAATATCGACTTCGACACCCTGCCGAACAAGATCGCCGACGTGAAGGCGTTCTACACCGACGAGCAGACCACGCACGAAGTGCAGGTCAACTACGACGGCGGCGGACGCGCGCGCGGCGTGGTCGGCGTGTACAAGTTCGATGGCCGCGCGGGCGGGCAGGTGCTGAACAATTTCTTCAATCTGGTATTCGGCGACACCCAGGGCAATGTCTTCACCAACAGTGTCGCGTTGTACGCCGATTGGACCTTCGATCTGACCGATCGCCTGAAACTCGACGTCGGCGCGCGCTACACCGACGAAGACAAGCGCGCCGACGTGCTCAACCGCTTCTACACCAACGCGACCTATACCACGCTGCGTCCGGTCGCGCCGATCGCCGCCGATTTCGACAAGACCATCAACTTCAAGAACACCTCGCCGAAGGTTTCGCTGGATTACCAGGTCAACGACGACATCATGATCTACGGCCTGGCCACCCGCGGCTTCAAGTCCGGCGGCTACAACATCCGCGCGCAGGCCACCGCGGTGCCGCGCTCGGCGGAGCCCTTCGACGACGAGCAGGTCGACAGCTACGAGATCGGCAGCAAGATGTCGTTCCTCGACCAGCGCCTGTTCCTGAATGTCTCGGCGTTCCACAACAAGTACAAGGACATCCAGCTGTCGGTGTTCACGTCGTACGACAGCAACGGCGACGGCACCAACGACGCGTTCTTCGGCGATTTCACCAACGCCGGCGAAGGCACGGTCAACGGCGTCGAAGTCGAATACCAGTGGCTGCCCAGCGCGAACTGGCTGGTGTCGGGTAACTTCGCTTGGCTCGACGCCAAGTACGATCGCTTCCTGTACCTGGGCGTGGATATCTCCGACGAACAGACATTCACCAACGCGCCCGAATTTTCCGGTGCGGTCAATCTGGAATACCGCACCGAACTGGGCAGCATGGGCAATCTCTCCGCTCGCCTCGGTTACAGCTATCAGGACGATGTGGTCGCGACCACCGAAATCGTCCGCAGCGGCGCAGTGCCGATCACCCAGGACGGGTACGGCCTGATCAACGCAGGCGTGATCTGGAAGCCCAACAACACGTGGACGGTGTCGCTGCAGGGCAGCAACTTGGCCGACGAGGAATACCTCACCACCGGCTACAGCCTCAACGCTGCGCTGGGCGTATTTACCGGTTTCTACGGTCCGCCGCGCCAGTACACGCTGACCGCGCGTTACGATTTCTGATTGCAGCGCAAATCGGGCAAAGATTCCAAACAGCGGCGGACGCAAATCCGCCGCTGTTTTTTTGTTTTTGTAGGAGCGCCGGGAGGCGCGAAGCCCGCACCGTTATAGCTGCGACGATATCTGCAATCAAGAAACCATCTTGATGACGGACTTCGTGATAGCTGAAAGGGCGCGGGCTTCGCGCCTCCCGGCGCTCCTACAAAAAGCATGCGCCTGCATTCGAGGTGGGCGGATGCCGATCTGCGATATCCTCGCGCTTCGAGCGAAACCAGTCCGCATCGGGGTTATGTCGAACACCGCCATCCAGCCCAAAGCCATGAGCGCGCAACCATGAGCGCGGCGCGATGCTGAACAGCGGCGTCGTGATCCTTGCCGGGCTTGCGTGGCTGGGCATGATGTTCGCGGTCGCGATCTACGGCGAACGCCGGCCGCAGGCGTTCGCGAGGCGTTGGCCGGACATCTACGCGCTGTCGCTGGCGGTCTACTGCACGTCGTGGACATTCTTCGGCACCGTCACCCAGGCCGCGCGCTACGGCTGGCCGCTGCCGCCAACCTTCATCGGCACCATGCTGCTGTACGTGTTCGGCATCGGCCTGCTGATGCGGCTGGTGCGCCTGGTGCGCGAAAGCAACAGCACCTCGATCGCGGATTTCGTCGCCAGCCGCCTCGGGCAGGACGGCTGGCTGGCGGCCTCGGTTACTTTCGTCGCGGTGCTCGGCATCGTTCCGTACATCGCGCTGCAGTTGAAGGCGGTGGCGATGAGCTTCGCGCTGCTGGTCCGCGACGACGCGGCGCAGGTGCCGGCCTGGCAGGACAGCGCGCTGTACGTGGCGCTGGCGATGGCTGCGTTCGCGATGCTGTTCGGCACGCGCAGCGCCAGCGCCGCCGAACACAACCGTGGGCTGATCCTGGCCATGGCCTTCGAGGCACTGCTCAAGCTCGGCGCGATGCTGGCGATCGGGATCTTCGCGTTCGGACTGCCGGAGGCGCCGTCCGCGACCGAACTGCTGCGGCCCCAGGCCGGCGATCTGTCGGGCTTCGCGCCGCTGGTGCTGCTGGGCGTGCTGGCGATGTTCACGCTGCCGCACCAGTTCCATGTCGGCGCGGTGGAATGCCGCGACGAACGCCACGTGCTGCGCGCGCGCTGGCTGTTCCCGCTGTATCTGCTGCTGATCGCGATTCCGGTGCTGCCGCTGGCGCGCGCGGGCGATGCGCTGCTCGGCGCACAGGGCGTCCCTTCGGATCTGTACGTGCTGGCGCTGCCGCTGTCGCAGGGGCGCGAAGATCTGGCGTTGCTGGCGTTCCTCGGCGGCCTGAGCGCCGGCACCGGCATGGTGATCGTCAGCACGGTGACGCTGAGTCTGATGATCGGCAACCACTGGCTCACGCCGCTTTGGCTGCGCGGCGTGTGGGCGCCGCGTCGAGACCGCGCAAGCGCCACGGCGTCAGACCAGCCCGACCTGCGCGGCGCGGTGCTGGTGCAGCGGCGCATCGGCATCCTCGCCATCGTGCTGCTGGCCTGGGGCTACAGCCGGTTGATCGCCGGCAACGACGCGCTGGCCGATGTCGGCGCGCTGTCGTTCTCGGCGCTGGGCGCGCTGGCGCCCGCACTGGGGTTTGCGCTGTGGCGGCCGCAGACGCCGCCGCGCGCGGTGATGCTGGGCATCGCCGCGGCGGTCGCGCTGTGGATGTGGCTGTTGTTGGTGCCGGCGCTGGTGGAAGCGCGCGGGCTCGATATCATGTGGCTGCGCGAAGGCCCGGGCGGCTGGTCGCTGTTCGCGCCGGACGCATTCTTTGGGCTGACCGGCTGGAGCCGGCTGGGGCGTGCGGTGACCATGAGCCTGTTCGCCGGCGTCGTCGTCACGCTGTTCGCTTCGACCCGCGCCACCGCGTGGTGGCAGGCCGGCCCGCGGCGCATGGGTGCGCGCGGGCTGGCGCTCGGAACCCTGCGCGATGCCGGTCGCCGGTTCCTGCCGCGCGAGACCGTCGACGCCGCGCTGCTGGGCGCCCCGGTCGACGGCGCGGTGCCGGCGCTGCAGGAAGCGCGGCTGGAACGCGAACTCGCGACGGTGCTGGGCTCCGCTTCGGCGCGCCTGCTGCTGGACGCCGCGCGCCGCGAGGCCGGCCGCGATTTCGACACCGTCGCCGCGATCGTCGGCGAAGCCTCGCAGGACCTGCGCTTCAACCAGCGGCTGCTCGAAGCGGCGCTGGAAAACATGAGCCAGGGCATCAGCGTCGTCGATCGCGACCTGCATCTGGTCGCATGGAACCGTCGCTATGCCGAATTGTTCGGTTATCCCGAATCGCTGCTGCGCGTGGGCGTGCCGGTGGCCGAGCTGGTGCGCTACAACCTGCGCCACGGCTGGAGCGCGTATCCGATCGAGGAAGAAGTCGAGAAGCGCCTGCGCCATATGCATGCCGGCACGCCTTACGTCAGCGAACGCATGTTTCCCGATGGCGATGCGGCCGAGGACGTTGTCGTGGAAATCCGCGGCAACCCGATGCCCGGCGGCGGCTTCGTCGCCACGTTCACCGATGTCACCGCGTTCCGCCGCGCCGAGGCCGAACTGATCCACAGCAACGAGACCCTGGAACAGCGCGTCGCCGATCGCACCGCACGGCTGGACCAGGCCCGCGCCGACGCCGAACGCGCCAACGACGCCAAGAGCCGCTTCCTTGCCGCGATCGGTCACGACCTGCTGCAGCCGCTGCACGCGGCGCAATTGTTCACCGATGCGCTGGTCGAACAGCTTCCGGCCGCGGCGCAGCGCGCGACCGCGCAGCAGATCCGCGGCGCGCTCGATTCCACCGGCGATCTGCTGTCGGGCCTGCTCGACATGTCGCGGCTGGAGGCGGGCGGGCTGGTGCCGCAGCCGCGCGCGTTCCCGCTGGCCGATGTGCTGGAGCCGCTGGCGTCCGAATTCCGCGCCTTGGCCGCGGAGCGCGGGCTGCGTTTCCGCTACCGCGCCACCCGCGCCTGGGTGCAGACCGACCCGCAGTTGCTGCGCCGCGTGCTGCAGAACTTCCTCGCCAATGCGGTGCGCTATACCGAGCGAGGCGGCGTGCTGCTGGGCGTGCGCCATGCGCAAGGTCGACTGCGGATCGAAGTCCACGACAGCGGCCCGGGGATTCACGAATCGCAGCAGTCCGCGATCTTCGAGGAGTTCCGGCGCGGCGAGAACGCGGCGGGGCAGGGCCTGGGTCTGGGCCTGGCGATCGCCGACCGGATCGCCAGACTGATCGATGCGCCGCTGCGGCTGCGCAGCCGCATGGGTCGCGGCACGCTGTTCGCGCTGACCTTGCCGGCGGTCGCGGCGCCGCGACAGGATGCCGTGCCCGCAGCCTCCGGCGGGCTGGACGGCCTGCGCGTGCTGGCCGTCGACAACGACCCGCAGGCGCTGGCCGCGCTGCGTGCGATCCTCGACGGCTGGCACTGTCGCGTCGACGCTGTGGGCGACGGCGCGCAGGCGGAGGCGTTGCTCGCGGCAGGCGCCGATCCGACGCTGTGGTTGTTCGACTACCACCTCGACGACGGCGACACCGGCGTCGCGCTGCAGGCGCGTCTGGCCGAACGTTTCGGCGCGCGACCGACCTTGATCCTGAGCGCCGACGACAGCGGCGACGTACGCCGCATCGCGCTGGAGCACGGGCTGGGCCTGTTGCCGAAGCCGGTCAAGGCGCTGGCGTTGAAGTCGATGCTGCGGCGTTTGTCGACGGCGCGGACCGTGTGATTTTTTTTTAGTGCCCAGAGCGCGGTCGTGTGGTCTCAGTGTTTCTGCTGTCGGACAAGAGCAAGAGCAAATCCCCCGTAGCCCCCTTTTTCAAAGGGGGCGAAGCGTTCGGTTCTTTCAGGAGCGCTCGGATCTACAGAAGCGCCCGGATCTACAGAAGCGTTCAGATCTACAGAAGCGCCCGGATCCTTCAGCAGAAGTGATCCCCCCTTTGAAAAAGGGGGGCAGGGGGGATTTGCTTTTGCTCCCATCGCAGCCCTCCGGATAGCGACGCGACAAGCCGATCAGGCCGATCCCTATAATGACGACCCGCGATGGAAGCCTCCCATGCCTTACACCCCGATCGTCGCCACCCTCGGTTACGTACTCTCGCCCGACCGCAGCCAGGTGCTCCTGATCCATCGCAACGCGCGACCCGACGACCAGCATCTGGGCAAATACAACGGCCTGGGCGGCAAGATCGAGCGCGACGAGGACGTGGTCGCGGGCATGCGTCGCGAGATCCACGAAGAAGCCGGCATCGCATGCGACGAACTGCAGCTGCGCGGCACCATCAGCTGGCCCGGCTTCGGCAAACACGGCGAGGACTGGCTGGGGTTCCTGTTCCTGATCACCGCCTACAGCGGCACGCCCTACGAGTCGAATGCAGAGGGCACTCTGGAATGGGTGCCGGTGGATCGCATCCTCGACCTGCCGCTGTGGGACGGCGACCGCCGGTTCCTGCCGCTGGTGTTCGACGACGACCCGCGCAGCTTCCACGGCGTGATGCCATACCGCGACGGGAAGATGGTGTCGTGGATGTACTCGCGGATCTGAGCCCGGCCGATCCGAACGAGATCGACCGCCGCGTCTACAGCGGACTGTTGCGCCGGGATTCGATATCGGCGGCCAGCTGCGATCGCAGGGCGCTGCATTTCTGACGCACGGTTTCGTAGTCGGCCGCCGACAGCGGCCCCGACGCACCGCCGGTCAACACTTTGGTGATCGCGCCCTGTAGCGGCCCGTAAGCCTCGTCGTGGGCGGTGCGCGAGAGGTACATGCCACCGACTTCGTAATACCACTTGCGCAGATCCTGGCTCAGCGCGCGCAACTGTTCATAGGTGACCTCCTCCGCGCGCGGCCATTTGGGCAGCAGCGCGGTGTATTTCCACAGTTCGCCATAGACCTCGACGCGGCGCTTGCGCAGATCCAGATCGATTTCGCCGGCGTATTTCTGCGAGAGAGAAATACGGTCGCTCCACAGCTTCCCCAGCCATGCCGCGAGCGCGATCACGACAGCGCCGCCGCCGCCCACCGCAGCAAGGATGGCGATCGCCAGCTCGAAGACCGAGGTTTCCATACCGCCTCCCGCAATGAAGTCTGCCGAATACTACGCAATGATCGCCCGTCCGCGGCCGTACAGCCTGCGTGGCCATGCCCGGCCGACGGAGAATGGACTATCCTCCGCCGCAGACTTTCGCGCCGCGGCCGTTCGCGGCCGCACCACCCGCCGCCGACCGACGCCCTCCGCATGAAGCAGTTCATCCTCACCCTCGTTGCCGTGCTGATCGGCGGATCTCTCGCCCTGCTGGGCTACGACCGCTTCATCGTGAAACCCCGCGATGCTGCGGTGGCCGCCAAAGGCGAAGCCGAAGCGCTGGTCGCGGCGCATGCCACGGCCCAGCTCGATCCGGGCAAGGCGCGTAGCGAGGCGAGAGCGGTCGCGGCCGAAGTCGAGGCGTCGGTGCAACGCAGCGTCGAGAACGCGCGCCAGACCATGGACGCGCAGGCCTCGGAGATGAGCCAGCGCGCCCTGGTGGCCGATGCGGTCCAAAGGGCAAGCATGTTCCGGGCCGCGCTGACCGAGTATTACCAGACCTACGGCCGCTGGCCGACGGATGCCGACGAAGCCGGTCTGCCTTCGCCCAGCGAAATGCGCGGCGGCGCGGTGCGCACCGTGACCATCGGCGCTCAGGGCGCGGTCACCATCGCGCTGGACGACCGGTTCGGCGTTGGCAGCGTCGTCATTCTCAAGCCGGATGCGAATGCGGCCTCGGGCATCGTCGACTGGAACTGCGAAGTGAAGGGCGATGCGGCGCTGAAACAGGCGATGCCTCGCTGCAAGGGCTGAGCGGAGCGTTGTAGCCGGCCGCCGCTGCGGCTGTCGGCGCGGCGGGACCGCGTCGATCAGTGCCGGCGGACCAGCACCACGGTGATGTTGTCCGAGCCGCCGCCGTCGAGCGCCGCGGCGACCAGCCCGTCCACGCATTCCTGCGAACTGCATTCGGTATGCGACAGCACCTGCGAGATGTTGCCGTCGTCCACTTCTTCGGTCAGCCCGTCGCTGCACAGCAGCAGTTGCATGCCCGGGCGCAGTTCGCCTGCCAGGGTTTCGACGTTGAGATTCTGCGGCTCGGTCACGCCCAACGCTTGGGTCACCACATTGCGGTGCGGGTGGGTGCGGGCCTGATCCACGGTGATCGCACCCTGCGAAATCAGTTCCTGGACGTAGCTGTGGTCGTGCGACAGCTGGGCGAGCTGGCCGTCGCGCCACAGGTACGCGCGGCTGTCGCCGACCCAAGCCACTTCGAAACGATTGCCCAGGATGCGCAGGGCCACCACGGTGGTGCCCATCGGCAGCGCATCGCTGCGCTGGCGCGAAGCGCGGATGATTTCCTCGTCGGCGGTGCGGATCGCCTGGGCCAGCGACACGCCCTGACGGATCTCGCGGACGATGGTCTCGCGCGCGAGCGCACTGGCGACTTCGCCGTATTCGTGGCCACCCATGCCGTCGGCAACCAGCCACAGCCCGAGGTCGCTGTCGCCGTAATAGGTGTCCTCGTTCAGCTCACGCCGCAGCCCGGCGTGAGTGAGGTGACCGAATTCGATCATGCAACGGCCATTTGGGAGAGAGTCAGCCATAGTCTCGGACATATACGTAATTGCGGAATGAAACCGGACGCGCCACTAAAAATCAATTGCTTGTATGGACAAGTGCGTGCTGCGCATCAAGTTTGCGACAGTAGGGCCGGTTCCGTCGCCGTCGCCGGTTTCGATCACAACGTCGGCGACGGGGTGGAACAGGCCAGTGCGGTGCCTGATTTCGATTGCATCGATGCGACCGGGTCGGGTGGTGTCTGTGGACGCGTTTCGAGACTGTGACCGATGGCGCGGTTGGGGATTCGCTCGGCATATCCATCTGCCTATCCGGCCAGTGCATGCGCACTGTCGCTCGGCGGCGCGCGGCATGCCGCGCGAAATCCCGCCTCACCCCTGCGGGCGGCTGCGCCGTGCACATCGGCAATCCTGCCGATGTGTCGAACCAAGGAGTTTGAACTTGTCCCCCATTACCGGACGCCAAGAAGCACGGGGTCAAGCGGCGTGCTTCAGTTTCCTTGCATAGTCGTTGGGTGAAAAGTATCCGAGCGCTGAGTGCAAGCGTGTCTGGTTGTAGAAGCCGTGGATGTAGCTGGCGATGGCTGCGCGCGCGTCTGCCTTGGTGTCATAAACGCCGGTGACTTCTTCATTCTTGAGGGTGGCAAAGAAGCTCTCGGCCACCGCGTTGTCCCGGCAATTACCCTTGCGGCTCATGCTCGGAACGAAACCGTGCGCGCTGATCGTTTGCTGGAACTCTCTGCTGGCGTACTGACTGCCGCGATCGGAGTGGACAACATTCCCTTCTCGGCCGTACAGGCAGACGCGGTATTGAGGAATGCCTGCTTCACCAGATCGTCAGGCATCCGTTCGCACAGGCTGTAGCCAAAAACCTGTCGGGTCAGTAGGCCGATGACCGTGGCCAGATACAGCCAGCCTTCCCGGGTCGGGATGTAGGTGATGTCGCCCACCCAGGCTGGCACCGCGCCGTCCACGGCGAACTGACGATCAAGCAGGTTCTCGGCCACGGGCTGCGTATGCTGACTGTCGGTGATGCGGGACCTGAAGCGACCTTTGATCTTCCCACGCAGTCCTTCCTCCACCATGCGGGGACGACCGTAGGTGCGACGGCTACCGGCGTGAATCGTATGCAGGTCGGCGCGCAGCGCTGCATCTGGATCCGGGCGCTTTAGACGACTCAGGTACTCATGGAAGCCGGACACCGACACCTCCGGCGTGCGGCACAGCTGCCTGACCGAATAACCAGCCCGTTCACGTGCGACGACGGCGTACCTCATTTGGACTCCCTGGCGAAGAACGCCGTCGCTTTTTTTAAGATGTCCCGCTCCATCTTCAGCGTGGCGTTCTCGGCCCGTAGCCGGGCCAGTTCGCTCTCCAGTTCTCTGACGGGCTTGCGGCTGGCCGAACTCAGTGGGCGCCCCGCGCGCGAAGCGTCCAGCCAGTTGCTCAGGGTCTTGACCGACATGTCCAATTGCCGGGCCGCCTTGGCTGGACCGGTCGCGAGTCCGCGCCCAAATTCTCCCCATTGTTGCCGGCCGGGGTCGCCGCGGTCGAGTCGACGACATCGGTCTCCGATGCGACCTTGACCGTGACGGAACGAGCACTGGTCGCTTCCGCCGTACCAGACAGAGTTCGGGAGTTCGCCACTGGCCGCTGGTGCGCGCTGCAATCGCTCTCAAAACTCGGAATCGTCGGGTTCTCGCTGTTGGCGGATCCGAGCCGGGCACCAATCTGCCTGAAGGCATTGTAGGAAGCGACACCGACTTAAACGGATTCTGTCAAGTGCCGATACCAGTTCAGGAAAGAGTGGCTCGACTTCATTTCAGTGCGTGTGACCGTTGAAGGGGATCGTTGGCGAGTGAGCCCAGCTTCAATCGGATCGCTCGACTGGGTTCATGATTCGTTCAGCAGTGGTTTCGCATTCGCAAATCAACGCGTTCATACGAGCATGGTCGTTCGCGCAGCGCGTTGATTCATTTTTGATTCACGGTATATTGTGATTTATCTTAGAAGATAGTAAGGTTGAATCGCAAAGTCTGGCAATGTAGCATTCAGTTGCTCATCCAAGTGCACGGGAAACGATTCTCCAACTAGAGCAAGGGAATGCTGATCTTGGAACACCTGACGACAACCCGCGATGGTGTACGAATACGCTACTCCTGTAGTGATGTTTCGTCCGCGAAGCCGGCTCTCCTGTTCGTCATTCCGTTCGGTCTCAAGCTCGACCTCGCACAGCCGTTCATCGATCGTTTCAAGGATTCCTTCCGCGTGATCTGCTGGGAGGCGAGATTGATCCTCGCGCCAGCGGAACATCCGGTGAGTGAGAAGGAGCTCACGGTCGAGCACCATGTCGCCGACTTATTTGCCATTCTGGATGCCTGCGAAGTCGAGCAGGCGCACATCGTGGGCTACTGCTCGGGCGCCGGGATTGCGTTGGCCGCGGTGAACGTCAACCCGGATCGATTCGGCGCTTTGGTGCTGGTCAGCGGCGACTATGCCTTGCTGAGTCAATCGGATTGCGTCACGCAGTTCGGTCGCGACATCGACAGCCTGCTGCCGATGGCTTCGAAAGACCGGAAAATGGCGCAGTTCATTCTCGAGCGCTTGCCGGACCAACGCACACAGTTGAGCGCGCGCGAGGTCCCCGAAGGCATCAAATTGCCGTTTTCCCAAGCTCATTTCTTTCAGCGCTACGCGCTCAACTACCTGTCGTATCGCTCCACGAACTTTCAGGAGCTTGCATCGACGGTCAACAACCGCACGCTCCTGATCGCCTGTGAGCGTGATTTGCAAACCAACGTCCACAGCTCGATGCAAATCCAGAAACACATGAAGAACTCGTCGATCGTCATCGAGCCCGAAGGAGATCACTACGAATTGTTGCGTGACGCTACCCGAGTCATGGGGGTCACTCGCGATTTCTTGACTGGAGCGTACGAAGGTGTCGCATAAGAACAATCGGCACGCGTCGATCTCGCGCATATTCGAAGCCGAGGCTTCCAGGCGCCCGCGGGCCATTGCCTTGAGCTGCGCCAGCGTCGCGCTCACGTATGCGGAGCTCAACGCCCGCGCCAATCAGGTCGCCTCTCACTTGTCCGCATGCGGAGTCGCTCGGGGCGACGTGGTTGCCGTGATGATGTCGCGTTCTCCGGAGCAAGTGGTCGCGATTCTGGCCGTCCTCAAGTGCGGTGGCGCCTATCTGCCCCTGGATGGCAACAGTCCCGTGGCCCGCAACTCGAAGTGCTTGAATGCCGCTCGAGTCAGCCTGGTGATCGCGGATCATGAGATCCATGAATCGCTGGCGCTGGGCAGACACATCGTCGACAGCCGCTCGGCGGATCTTTTCTCTGCGGAAAATTCCGACAACCTCGAGATCGAAGGGGAACCTGACGATCCTTGCTACGTGATGTTCACGTCGGGTTCGACGGGTCAGCCGAAGGGAGTCGTGGTTCCCCATCGCGCTGTCATTCGCCTGGTGAAGCAATCCAACTACATCGAAGTCTTCGAACACGACAGCATCCTGCAATTCGCGCCGCTCTCGTTCGACGCATCCACCTTCGAGATCTGGGGCGCGCTGCTGAATGGCGGCACGCTCGTGTTGTATTCCGGCGCGACGTTCGACCCCAGTCTGTTTGCCAGGGAAATCCGTGAACAGCGGATAACGATCCTCTGGTTGACCGCCGCGCTGTTCCACTTGATAGCCACTCGCTTCCTGACCTCGCTGAAAGGAATCAAGGTGCTGTTGGCGGGCGGTGACGTTCTCTACCCGAAAGTGGTCAACAAGGTCCTGGATGCAATGCCAGAACTGGTGCTCATCAACGGCTACGGACCGACGGAGAACACCACGTTCACCTGCTGCCACCGCATGACGACGGCAAATCGCCCGACCGAGTGCGTGCCCATCGGCACGACGATATCCGGAACCCAGGTGCACATCCTCGATGATGCGCTGCAGCCGGTCGCGGACGGTGAGATCGGCGAGCTGTACGCCTCCGGCTCAGGTGTGGCGCTGGGCTATCTGAACGACGACGGGCTCAGCACTGCATTCTTCCGCAATCCATCCATCGCAGACGGCTTGATCTACCGCACCGGCGATCTGGTACTTCGCAACTCGAACGATGAAATCGAATTCCGAGGGCGCCGCGACAATCAGATGAAAATTCGCGGCTACCGGGTGGCTCTGGAAGAAGTGCAGGCCAGCTTGCTGAAATTGGACCACGTGGTGGACGCCGCCGTGACGGTGGAGAAATTCGACAACGGTGATCAGCACCTGATTGCCGACTTGTTGGTGGATGCGGAAGGCGCGACCACGGTGGCCGAAGTGAAGCGGGCACTCGCCGAAGAGCTGCCGGCCTACATGGTTCCAGACTTGATTCGTTTGAGTACCAATCTGCCGATCAACATGAACGGCAAGATCGATCGACAACGGATCAGGGAGTCCGCTGTTTCAACTGGCTGATACACCTAACAAACAAATGAATGCAAATCGTTTTAGGAGAGAAAAATGTCCGACGCTGATGTGCGCACCATTGTCCTGGGCGTGATCCAATCCAAGCCAAGCTTGCAGCATCTGCCTGGCGACCAGGATTTCTTCGACGCGGGTGTGTCGTCACTCACCGTGATCGACATGCAGCTACAGATCGAGGAGAAGTTGGGCGTGACTGTTCCGACTTCGCACCTCATGGCCAATCCGATGATAGACGGATGGGTCGCGGCCTATATCGAAGCCAAGTCCGCGGTCGAAGTCGCCGCGGTTGGCTGATCTTAAATCTACGCGCAATTGAACGGAGCAGCGGATTCACATGAGCAAAAAATTTGGTTTGACGCAGGAACAACAGGCGAGCTTCAGAGAGAACGGTTTTGTAGGCCCATTCGATCTGTACGAGGCAGACGAGATCAAGGACACGTACAAGCGCATTCGCGCGGAACTGTTCGATCGCTCGCATGCCGCCTACGAACTGGACAACAAGAGCGTCATCGCGGGCTATGACCGCCATCTGGATGTCAACGATTTGAGCAAGCACATCATGCGCCGCGAAATCGTCGACAAGGTGACCGATATCCTCGGCCCCGATTTGATTTGCTGGCGTTCCGAACTGTTCCCCAAGTACCCGGGTGACGAAGGAACCGATTGGCACCAGGCCGACACATTCGCGCATGCCTCGGGCCAGCCCCAGATCGTCTGGCCGCAGAATGATCGGTTCGGTGGCGCGATCACCGTTTGGACGGCGTTGACCGACGCCTCCGAAGAGATGGGCTGCCTGCGCTTCATGCCCGGCACTCATGAAGAGATGTTCTACGACGAGTCCAAGGGCATGAAGTACGAGCCGGAGAACGTCAACAAGCTCGAGAAGGACGGCATCAAGCGAGGCTTCTTCGGCTACGACTACCGCAATCTTCAGAAGGATCCGGATTGGCGTCCGGATGAGTCGAAGGCAGCGTCGATGCAGATGCGCGCGGGTCAGTTCGTGATCTTCTGGTCGACGTGCATGCACGCGTCCCACCCGAACTCCACGACGGACAAAACCCGCCTGGGCTTCGCTGCCCGCTACGTTCCTGCTTCAGTGCACGTCTACCCGGACTCCGACCACGTGGAAGAGTACGGCAGCCGCATCTCTCTCGATAACTTCGGGGTGATCGTGGTCTCCGGCGATGACCCTTCTTCCCACAACCGGGTGCTGAAGCAGAATCGTCGCGGCCTCAAGTTCGCCCAGCAGTAGTCGGCGAGGCTCATGGGTTTGGGAGAGATCCGGTCTGCGTGAAGCGTAGATCGATCTCTTCCCTCCCGCGGCGCCGACGTGCTGCGTCGCAACACACACGTATTTGTGTGGTCAGGGGCTTCCGGCTCATGGCATGTCTGCGACGTGCGTAGCCAAAAAGATGAGGCCGCCTTCCTTGCAGGCGGCCATCGAGCAAGTTGGAAAGGGGAAGCGGCATGGTGGAGCAGGGACTTTCGATCAATTTCGTGCAGCGTCTTTATCGGATCTTTCGATCCCACGCAGTGTTGTACTCGTTCACGGCGATCTTGATCGTTCCGGTCTTGTTCGGGCTCTATCAGGTTCACCGTTCGCTCGCGGCAACGCTGCCGGAATCGCAAGGCAGCCGGCTGTTGGCTGGAGTCCACTCCGAAGTGCGCATCGCCCGCGATGAAAGCGGTATGCCTTCCATCACGGCCGACAACGATCGTGACGCTTTCTTCGCCATGGGCTACGTGCATGCGCAGGATCGCCTATGGCAGATGGAGCGGCAGAGGCGAATGGCGCAGGGCAAGTTGGCCGAGGTGTTCGGCAAGAGCGCGGTCCCAATCGACATCTACATGCGCACCCTGGGTCTCTACCGCAATGCCGAGCTCTCAGTCGGCGCACTGACTGAACCCGGTCGGCAGTCATTGTTGGCGTATGCCGCGGGTGTCAACGCGTGGTTGTCGGAAGGGCATCCTTTGCCCGTCGAGTTCCGCTTGCTCGGCATCAAACCCGAGCAGTGGCGCGCCGCGGATTCGCTGGCGGTGGTCAAACTATTCGCGCTCAATTTGTCGGGTAGCTATCAGCAGGACCTCAATCGATATCTTGTGGCCCAGAACCTGCCGGTCAGGCAGTACGAAACATTGTTTGGCCTGCACGAATCGCCGCCGGAGAGCAGCGTGGCAGCCACGCCATTTCGCCAGACACAGATGGCGGCGCTCGGCGAAGTCTTCACCGAAACCGAAACCCGCTGGCGCGTGGGGGGCAAGCAGATTGGCAGCAACGCCTGGGTCGTCGCGGCGAAATTTTCGCCGGATGGTCTCGCCATGATCGCCAATGACCCGCACATGGGGCTCGACGTGCCCTCGTTGTGGTACGCGGTGGAAATTCACGGCGCGCGCTTGCGCGCGTCCGGCATGAGCCTGGTCGGTCTGCCCGTGATCATGCTTGGTCGGAACGAGCACGTTGCCTGGGGTGTGACCAACATGATGGCCGACACCATGGATCTGTATTTCGAGGAAGTGAACGCGGAGGACAGCACTCTGTATCGCCGCGGAGATGCCTGGAAAAAGTTCGACAGCCATGTCGAAACGATTCAGGTGAAAGCGGATTTCCCGGCCGTACTGCGCGAAGCCCTGGCGCCCGTGAAGATCCTGGTGCGTCGCACGGACAAGGGGCCGGTCATCTCGGATGTCACGGGTGTTTCCGAGCAACCGTTGTCACTCGGGTGGGTGGGTGACTCCACGCAGGACACCTCGTACGAAAGCTTTTTCCAGCTGAACTACGCCGGCGACTCGAATGCAGTGGGCGCCGCCATGCGGAGCCTGCTCTCGCCAGCGCTCAATCTGCTGTACATCGACGACCAGCAAAACATCGGATATCTCGGCGTGGGAAAGATCCCGCTGCGCGGCCGCGGCGAGGGCATGACGCCCGTGCCGGCCTGGGACGAGTCCGCCGGTTGGCGGGGTTTCATCCCCGACGAACAGATGCCGCGGAGTTTCAATCCGGAGTCCGGCTACATCGTTTCGGCTAACAACCGCATGATGGCCGCCGACTATCCCTATTTCGTTTCGGGAGACTTCGCCCAGCCCGAGCGCGCGCAACGCATCGAACAACTCATCCAGGAGAAGATCGCCAGCGGAAAGCCGCTTTCGATCAAGGATCACGAAGTCTTCCAGATGGACATGCTCGATCTGGAAGCGAAAGCGATGTTGTCCGAGCTCGCCGCCGTGAAACCCGACGATGACGAGACGGCGCGAATGCTGGAGTACCTGCGCAACTGGGATGGCAACGCCAGTTCGGAAAGCATCGGGGCGACCATCTTCTATTCTTCGATGCGTCATCTGCGGTCGGCATTGCTCTCCGAAAAGCTGAAAGGCTTCTGGGGGAATGTCCGTCTGCAGCGCCGGATGAATCGGATCGTCGCGGACATGGAACCCAAGTCCGTCCGGCAGGCGCTTCACGATACGGAGTTCGATTGGTGCGATCGTCGGGACACACCGGAGCGCGAGTCCTGCGAGACCATCAAACTCGAAGCTCTGTCCGCAGCCGCGCGGGAGCTGACTCGCCTGCTGGGCCCGGATATGGATGACTGGCACTGGGGCAGCGCGCACAAAGCCATCTACCGCCACACGCCATTCAGTGATGTGAAGGGGCTCGATTTCCTCTTCGAACGCCGCGCGCCCGCGGCCGGCTCGCCGAACACCGTCAATCTTTCCGGTTTCAGCTACAGCGAAAAAGACGGGTACGTGCAAACGACCGGACCCGTATTCCGGCAAATCATGCAGCTCGGTTCGGCGTCGGCACCGGGACAGCACTGGATGATGAATTCAACCGGGCAATCGGGGAATGTCATGAGCGAACACTACGACGACATGTTGGAGAAGTTCGCGGCGGGAAAGTACGAGGCTTGGCCATCAGCTTCGACGACCGACCACACGCTCATCCTGAAGCCCACCGCCGCTGCTAACTAGGACGCGCGTGAAACTATTCAACATTCTGATCGACGAGGCACCACTCAAGGTGGTGCTGTCGTTGCTGCTCGGGATCCTGACGGGTATTGGTTACGCGTTGCTGATTCCGCTCGTCATGAGTAGCCTCGAGACCAGTGCCGACTTTCCAGCGCTGAACAAGGGCAATGTCTGGTTCTTCTCCTTCGAGGTCAGTCATTTTCGATTCGCGGCCCTGTTCTTCCTCTCGTGCATCGTGATCATCGTGGCGAGAACCTACTCGCAGCTGTTGCTTTCGTGGGTGGCCATCGATGCCACCTCGCAACTGCGCCGGAAGTACTACGACACGATCCTGCGCGCGCCGCTCGAAAAGCTGGAGAAGGTAGGTAGTCCGCGCCTGATCGCCTCCATCACCACCGATGTGAAGACGGTGATTCAGGGCGCCCAACATCTGCCGGATCTGCTGATCAGCGCAGTCACCGCGCTCGGCATGCTCCTGTTCCTGATGTACCTCAACACGAATTTATTCTGGTTCGTCTGCAAGGCGATCGTCTTCGCCGTGATCACTTTCCAGATTCCGCTGCTGCTGGGGAGTCGTTTCTTCCGTCATGCGCGCTACAAGATCGACGTGTTGCACGAAGGGATCCGGGGGAACATCCAGGGCGTGAAAGAGTTGAAATTGTGCGCGGAAAAGCGCCACGACTACATGAGCGAAGTGCTGATGCGCTCCGAAGACGATGTGGGCAGGGCCAACAAGCGCGGGCTGACCATCCTGCGATCCGCCATGAACTACGGCGACATGATCAGTTTCTTCGTTATCGGGTTCACGGCGTTCATTTTCGTGAACCGCCATTCCGTCTCCGCGGAAGAACTGACCGGAGCCATCATGGTGCTGCTTTACATCAGCGCTCCGATCAGCGTCGTCCTCAGCGCGATTCCGAACCTCGTGTCGGCCAATGTTTCCCTGAAGGCCGTGGACAAACTGTTCTCCGAGATGCCGCACGAGGAGATCGCGCAGACGGTGCACGAGCTGGCGCCTTGGCAGACCCTGCATCTGCGGCACGTGTCCTATCGATATGAGGTCGATGGCGAACGCGCCGGCTTCGCCGTCGGACCGTTCAGCTTCGACATCCACAGGGGTGAGACCACCTTCATAGTCGGCGGCAACGGCTCGGGAAAATCCACGGTCGGCAAGATCATCACCGCTCACTACTTCCCCGAAGCGGGAACCGTGAGCCTGGGTCAACAGGTGATAGACAGAGAGTGGATCACGACGTACCGGAATCAGTTGTCGCTGATCTCCTCGGATTTCTATCTGTTCGATCGGCTGTTCGGCGCGGCGAAGCACGCGGATGAGGCAACGATCCAGAAATATCTCGAGTGGATGCAGCTCGACCACAAGCTCACACTGACGAATGGCCGCATCTCGACGCTCTCCCTCTCCGACGGACAGCGCAAGCGGCTCGCCCTGGTGGTCGCGCTCCTGGAAGACAAGTCGATCTATCTATTCGACGAGTGGGCGGCGGATCAGGACCCGGAATTCAAGAAGGCTTTTTATCACGACGTGCTGCCGTACCTGAAATCCAGGAACAAGGCGGTGGTGGTCATCAGTCACGATGACCGCTATTTCGATGTGGCCGATCGCATCTACGTGATGGAAAGCGGTGTGGCGCGGGAGATGTCCGCTCCGCGACCGCTCGACAAGGTGCTCCACCTGAGCAGCGACTCCATGAAGGAGCGCGTGCCGGAGCTCAGATGCTGACCCGCGCTCTTTACGCCGAAGACCAGGAATCATTCAAGGATTAGCCATGTTGCTCGAAAGACTCGACACACCCATCACGGTATTGAATGTAGGCCAGTACGGCGTGAACGTGGATGCGTTTCAGCACCAGATGCGCGAAGCGTACTCGGAGTTCGAATGGGACTCGTACCTGCTGCAGCAGAACAAGATATCCCTCATCAAGGAAGTCATTCCGCGGGAGTCGCTGGCGCGCGTTTCGAATGACACCTGGTATGACATCTACACCGGCGTCATACAGAACCCTGAGCTCTACACGGTCTTTCCAGGCCTTTCGTCGAGCGACAAATCGCGGATCGAGGCGCTGGTGCCCACCAGGAAGCGGTGCATGTCCGAATACTCGATGCATTGGAACGGGAAATGGAACATCGAGCGCATTCCCAGCAGCCTCGTTTCGCAAACGAAGGCGCTGATTGCTTCCGATGGAGAAATCGACTATCGGCAGTCGCTAAGAAAGTTCAAGGAGCTCCCCGGGGAGCTGTTCGACAGCAATCTGCGCGCGCTGCTGGTTGGCGTCGCGGACATGGTCCGGGAGACCAAGCACTCGATCCAGAAGCTCAACGTCAGTGTTCACAACACGGTTGTCTACTGCCATCCGCAGCAGCTCGTGACGAACTCGCCCGAGGGCATTCATCAGGACGGCGTGGAGTTCATCGTTTCCGCGCTGGTCGTCGAGAGAAACAACATCAGCGGCGGGAAAAGCGTCATCTACGGAAGGGACAAGCGCACGAAGCTGCTGCAGGTCGAACTGCAGGCCGGGCAGGGCATCTTCCAGGCGGATCTCGGAACGGAGCTCTGGCACGAGGTCACGCCCATCACCGCGATCGACAAGACGAGGAGCGGGTATCGGTCGACGATCGGCTTCGACGTCACGTTGATCCCGTAACAATGAACACCGATCTCCCAACTATGAACGCCGCCGTCGCCCCGGAATTCCCGCTGACGCTGACTCAGCGTGACATCTATTTCGATCAGATCTGTCACCCCGGCGCGCCTATCTACAACATCGGTGGCTACTTGAAGCTGGGCGCGGTGAACGCGGCCCGAGTGCAGCACGCGCATGCGATGCTGGTTCGTGCGCACGATGCTTTCGGAATTCGCATCGTCTCTTCGGAGAGTGGCACCCATCAGCGCATCGTGGACGAAGACGAGCGCACGCTCGGGCTGCCCATCATCGATCTGTCGGATCAACCCACGCCTGCCGAAGCTGCCAGGGAGAAAGTCGCTCGCCTGTTCGAAGCGCGGATGCCCTTCGAAGATACGGAGTTGTTCGAGGCGTTGCTTCTCAAGCTGAGTGAGTCTGAATACTGGTACGTGGTCGTCGCGCATCACCTGATGTGCGACGGCTGGGGATTCATCAATCTGGCGCATGCGCTGGCGGCTCACTACAAGCAGGGGGCGCAGGATCAAAGCGTCTTGTGCTGGCGCGACATCGCGGCGAGTGACGAGAATTACCAGACCAGCGAACGGTATGCGCGTGACCGCGACTACTGGCGTGATGAATTGAAGAGCTTGCCGGAACGGCTTCTGTCTGCGCGCACCGGTGCCGGTACCGGGCAGGTGGTTCACAGCAGTGTGCGTCACGTCGTAACACTAGACACGAAAGAGCTCAGTTGTTTGCAGCAAGCGGCGACCGACATGGGTGTCGGCGTCCCTCACGTCCTGTTGGCCGCCCTCGCGTCCTGCATGGGACTCGGTTACGGTCAGTCCGAACTCGTCGTCGGATTGCCCGTCCACAATCGCCGTGGGGAAGCGCAAAAGAAGGCCATCAGCGTATTCACCAGCGTCAGCCCGATGCGCTTGTCGGTAACCTCAGGCCAGCGTTTTTCCGAGGTCGCCCGGCACGTTGCCGAAAAGCAGAAATCGAACTTCCGTCATCAGAGATATCCCATCGCGGACATGGTTCGGGATCTCGGTCTTTCCGGGGTGCACCAAAAGATCTACGACATCGGATTCAGCTATCTGAATTTCGAAGACGATGTCGAGTTCGACGGAAACCTGTCCAAGCTGGTCTACGTCAGCCACAACCACGAAACCACGCCCTTGTTTGTGACGGCATGGGAATGCGGTGGATCGATCGAGATCAAGCTGGATTGCAACCGGAGCTACTTCGGTGAGTCGGAAGCGCAGCTCCTCGGCAACCGACTGGTTCAATTGCTGAATCTGGTGACGTCGAATCCCGGCAGGGTGCTCACCGTGTCCGACGTTGTTCCCGAGGAAGAGCGCGCGCTGCTGCTGACCACGTTCAATGCAACGACGAGCGACTATCCGAAAGACTCGCTCATCCATGAGTTGTTCGAAGCGCAGGCCGCGGCGCGGCCGCAGGCCGTCGCGGTGGTCTACGAAGATGGTTCGCTCACGTACGGCGAGCTCAACGCGCGCGCGAACCGGCTGGCGCACTACCTGGTTGCGCAAGGCGTGCGCCCCGATGACCGCGTGGCCATCTGCGTCGAACGCGGCCTGGACATGATCGTCGGGCTGCTGGGCATCTTGAAATCCGGGGCCGGATACGTGCCGCTCGATCCCGGCAATCCGCCCGAGCGACTGGCCTTGATGCTCGCCGACAGCGCACCCAAGGCCCTGCTGACGCAGCAGACGCTACGCGATCGCTTGCCCTGCGATGCGTTGCCTACCGTGATGCTGGATGGAGCACTCGAGCGGCTCGAACCATACTCCACGCAGAATCCGGCGGCCCCCGGCCTCGGGGCTACGTCGCGGCATCTCGCGTACGTGATCTACACATCTGGCTCCACCGGGCAACCGAAAGGCGTGATGGTCGAGCACGCGTCGGTCATCAACTTGTGGGCGAGTCTGGAAAGGACGATTTTCCATGACCTGCCATCGAACGCGCGAGTCGCGCAAAACGCGCCCATCAATTTCGATGCTTCCGTGCAGGGTCTGGTCCAGCTCCTGTCCGGACGAACCCTCGTCGTCATTCCTCAAGCCGCGCGCCTCGATGCGAATCTGTTCTTGCGCTACGCCCGTCAGCACCGCATCGAAGCAATCGATTGCACACCGATGCAGCTCGATACCCTGCTCAAAGCCGGGCTTCTTGGGGAGGGCGACGGTACCGCCTTGAAGTTGGTGGTCGTCGGCGGCGAAGCCATCAACGGCGCCATGTGGAAAACATTGAGGGCTTCGGGGTCGATTCGTTTTTACAACGGGTACGGTCCGACGGAAACCACGGTCTATGCCACCGAGTGCGCTCTGCCCGAGGCAGGTGAATCGCCGATCATCGGCCACCCGATCGCCAACACCCGGATCTACATCCTGGATGGCAAAGGTGATCTGCTGCCGCTAGGGTCGATTGGAGAGCTCCATATCGGCGGCGCGGGCGTTTCGCGCGGGTATCTCAATCGCGAGCAGTTGACACGCGAACGTTTCCTGAAGGATCCGTTTGCCGGCGAAACGGGCGCGCGCATGTACAAGACCGGCGACTTGGCGCGCTGGCTGCCGGACGGAAACATCGAATACTTGGGACGCAACGATTTCCAAGTCAAGATCCACGGCTTTCGAATCGAGCTGGGCGAAATCGAATCGCGACTGGCGGCGTGCTCCGGTGTGAGCGAAGTCGCGGTGCTGGCGCGCGAAGACGTGCCGGGCGACAAGCGACTGGTGGCCTATCTAGTGGCCGGCGAGGGCGTCAGCCTGTCGGTCGCGGAGCTGCGTCAACAGTTGATGGCGCAGTTGCCCGAGTACATGGTGCCCAGCGCGTTCGTCGTGCTGGATGCCTTGCCGCAATCTGCCAACGGCAAACTGGATCGCAAGGCATTGCCCGCGCCCGACGGATCCGCCGTGCTACATCGGGAGTACGAGGCGCCGCGGACGGATAGCGAAGTGGCATTGGCGGAAGTCTGGCAAACGCTGCTCGGCATCGAACGAGTCGGTCGCCAAGATCACTTCTTCGAACTCGGCGGACACTCGATGCTGGCGATGCGGCTGGTCGAGCTGCTCCGCGCGCGGGGGATCAAGGCGGAAGCCAGGGCCGTTTTCATGACTCCGTTGCTTTTCGACTGTGCCGCCGCGCTCGTCCCGATCTCGATCGAGCCTACCGGCATTCCAGCGAATCGCCTCTTGCCCGACACGCAGGTCATCCTGCCGGACATGCTGCCGCTGGCGAACCTCACGCCTCAGGAGATCGCGACGATCACCGCGGCCGTTCCCGAAGGCGTGGCCAACATCCAGGACATCTATCCACTGCTGCCTTTGCAGGAAGGCATGCTGTTCCATCACCTGATGCAGGCGGAGCACGACGTGTACGTCTTGCGAACGGTCCTGGACTTCGACCGCAGGGATCGACTGGATGATTTCCTGGCGGCGTTGAACCGCGTGATCTCGAGGCACGACGCCCTGCGTATCGTCGTGCTCTGGGAAGGACTGTCCCAGCCCGTGCAGGTCGTGCTCCGGCAGGTCACGCTGGTCGCAACCGAAATGGCTGCGATGGACGCGCCGAGAGATCGGTCGGGTCGGATCATGCCGCACCAGTTCCGCCTGGATGTGCGGCATGCGCCGTTGATCGGCGCGCGTTTCCACCAGGAGCGCACGTCCGGCGCGTGGGTGCTCGATCTCGCGGCTCACCACATCGCCTTCGATCACGAATCTCTGGCGCTGATGATGGCGGAGGTGCAGAACCTGATGAACGGCACGGAAGAGCTCCTGCCGGCCAGCGTTCCGTTTCGGAACATCGTGGCGCATGTGCGCAATACGCCGCTCGAATCGCACGAGGTCTACTTCCGCCAGACTCTGGCGGATATCGAAGAACCCACTGCGCCGTTTGGCGTATTGAACCTGCGGGCGACTGGTTCGACGAGCACGACCGCGCAGTGTCGGGTTTCTCCAGCATGGTCCCGGCGCATCCGGGATTGCGCTCGCCGTCTCGGGGTTCCCTCATCGGCCTTGTTCCATACCGCCTGGGCGCTGGTGCTGGCGCGTTGCACCGGGCGCACCGACGTGGTTTTCGGAACCGTGTTGTCCGGTCGTCTGCAGGGCGATGCAGGTCTCGCGCACGCCATGGGCTTGCTGATCAACACATTGCCGGTGCGTATTTCGCTGGCGCGGCTCCCGGTCAGGAATGCGGTGCGGGAATGCCAGGACCGACTGGCATCGTTGTTGGCCCACGAACGGGCTCCGCTGAGTCTGGCTTTGCAGTGCAGCGGCGTGCCGTCCCCTTTGCCGTTGTTCACGTCGCTGCTGAACTATCGGCACAGCGCGCCGCAGGAACATGGCGAATTGCTGCCTTTGACGGTCGCGGGCGTGCGGGTGTTGCGCACGGAAGAGTGGGCCAACTATCCCGTCGCGGCGCTAGTGGATGACTACGGCGATGAATTCACGCTGGGCGCGATTTGCGTCGAGGGACTGGATGCGGAACGCATCACAGGCTATTTCCGTTCCGCGATCGAGAACGTGGCCCGCGCGCTGGAAGACGAGAACAGCGAAGACGTTCTGACCCTGGACATTCTGCCTCCGGGCGAGCGACAGCAACTGCTCGCGGACTTCAACGAAGCCACCTCCGACTACACACGGACATCCCTGGTGCACGAGCTGTTCGAGGCGCAGGTTCGCGCGCGCCCCGAATCCGTGGCGCTGGTGCATCGAGGTGAAATGCTGGACTACGCGACGCTCAATAAGCGCGCGAACCAGTTGGCGCACTACCTGGGGGCGCTGGGTGTGAAGCCCGACGACCGGGTCGCTGTATGCGTCAGGCAGGGCGTGGACATGGTGATCAGCCTGCTGGCCGTGCTGAAGGCGGGTGGCTGCTATGTGCCGCTGGACCCTAACTATCCGCAGGATCGCATCCGGCACATGCTGTCCGACAGCGCTCCCGTGGCGTTGCTGACGCAACTTTCGCTGACGGAGCGAGTGGGCACGCATGCGCTGCCGACGCTGGTGCTGGACGCGCCGTCCGATCGCGAGGCTCTGAAGTCGCAGCCCACGCACGATCCGGTCAAGTCTCCCGATCTGAATGACTCCCACCTGGCGTATGTCATCTACACCTCGGGTTCGACCGGCGAGCCTAAGGGCGTCATGGTCGAGCACCACAGCGTGGTGCGCCTGGTCACCACGCGAGACTACGTGCAGCTCGACAGCACCACGGTCATGGCGCAGGCCTCGAATACTTCGTTCGACGCCGCGACCTTCGAGATCTGGGGCGCGTTGCTCAATGGCGGTCGCCTGGTCGTGGTCGAGAAAGACACGCTGGTCCATGCCGAGCGGCTGGCGGCGCAGATTCGCGAAGACGGCATCAACGTGCTCTTCGTGACCACCGCGCTGTTCAATCACCACGCGCAAAGCAAACCGGATTGTTTTGCCGCATTGGGGACGTTGCTTTTCGGCGGCGAGGCTGTGTCGCCGGGCGCGGTTGCCACCGTCGTTCGCAACGGCAAGCCGAAGCGGCTGCTGCATGTCTACGGCCCCACCGAAACCACGACGTTCAGCGCCTGGTATCCGGTGACGTCCGAACCTCTGGCTGGCGCAGTTACCGTGCCCATCGGCCGAGGATTCGCGGACACGCGTCTCTATGTGCTGACGCCCACGCTGCAACCGGTTCCGGTCGGAGTCTCGGGCGAACTGTTCGTGGCCGGGGCAGGGCTGGCGCGGGGCTATCTCGACCGTGACGATCTCAGCGCCGAGCGCTTCCTGAAGGATCCGTTCGCACGTGAACTCGGCGCGGGCGATGCGAGCGCGCGCATGTACAAAACCGGCGACCTGGTGCGATGGCTGCCGGACGGCTCACTGGAATTCCTGGGTCGCCGCGACTCCCAGATCAAACTCCGCGGCTTCCACATCGAGCTCGGAGAAATCGAAAGCAAGCTCGCGGCGCACCCGAATGTGCGGGAGGCGCTGGTGCTGCTGCGTGAGGACGTGCCGGGCGACAAGCGCCTGGTGGCGTATCTCACGTGCCACAACGAGACCTCCTTCTCCACCGCGCAGGTGCGGTCGCACCTGGCTTCGCACTTGCCGGACTACATGCTGCCGAGCGCGTTCGTCGTGCTCAATGCCTTTCCGTTGACGCCCAACGGCAAGCTGGATCGCAAGGCCTTGCCAGCGCCGGAAGGCGAAACCGTCGCTGTCGAATATGAACCGCCCCAGGGTCATACCGAGGAAGCGCTGGCGGAAATCTGGCGCGAGCTCTTGCGCGTTCCACGCGTTGGCCGCCACGACAATTTCAGCGCACTCGGTGGGCATTCACTCCCGTCGATCACCTTGTCGGCTCGCATCCTGGAGAAATTCCAGGTCCGGCTGCCGCTGGAGGCGCTGTTTGGCGCCGCGAGCCTGATGTCCATGAGCGAGTTGATCGTCAACGCGCAAGCGAACCTGTTCAGCGAGAAAGATGTGGAAGAGATGGAGGCCGAACTCGACGTCATGTCTGACGAAGACCTTCTCGCCTACCTCGAGGACCTGAAGTAATGTCTGTCCAACTACCCACGCGCGAAGAACTGCTGCGGGCAGCCTTGCGGAAAAAAATCCAGACAGAGGCGGGCGCGCGCGGCGGCCGAAACACGCGCGATGTCATTCCCAGGGTGGATCGCAATCGCCCGTTGCCCTTGTCCTTCGCCCAGCAACGCCTGTGGTTCATCGCGCAACTCGATTCCGCGGCGAGCGGGGCCTATCACATCTCGGCGGCGTTGCGCCTGACCGGAAAGTTGGATCGCGCGGCTTTGCGCGCCACGCTCGATCGTCTGGTGGCGCGCCAGGAGGGGCTGCGAACGCGGTTCGTGCTGCTCGACGGCGTGCCTCATCAAGTCGTCGCGCCGGACAGCGTTGGCTTCGCCCTGATCGAAACCAACCTGACGCATCTCGCGGAGGACCTGCGCGAGCAAGCGGTGAAGGCGGAGAGCGCCGAAGAGTCGCGGGCATCATTCGATCTCGCGGCGGGCCCCATGATCCGCGGACGCCTGCTGCGGTTGGCGGAGGACGAGCATGTGCTGCTCGTCACCCAACACCATCTCATCAGTGACGGTTGGTCGATCGGTGTGTTGGTGCGGGAAGTGGCCGCGCTGTATGAAGCCGCGAGCCGGGGCGCAGCGGATTCATTGCCTGCCTTGGAAATCCAGTACGCCGACTACGCTGCCTGGCAGCGTGATTGGCTGAAGGGCGAAGAGCTCGAGCGTCAGCTCGGCTTCTGGCGCGAGCATCTGACCGGCGCACCGGCCTTGCTCACCCTCCCGGTTGATCGTGCGCGCCCCGCGATGCCTAGCTATTCCGGCGCGCAGGTGCCGATCCGGATTTCGAAGGAACTCAGTGCCCGCGTGCGCTCGTTGGCACAGCGCCATGGCGTCACCGACTTCATGACGCTGCTGGCGGCGTGGTCGGTCTTGATGGCGAGGTTGAGCGATCAGAACGAGGTGGTCATCGGCACGCCCGTGGCGAATCGCCAGCGACGGGAAGTGGAAGGCCTCATCGGATTCTTCGTCAACACGCTGGCACTGTGCGTGCGGCTGGAAGGCAATCCGAGCGTGCGTGAGCTGCTGGCACAGGTGAAGGGTACCGCGCTCGCGGCATTCGGCCATCAGGAGCTGCCCTTCGATCAGGTCGTCGAAGCGGTGCAACCGGCGCGCAGCCTGAGCTACAGCCCGCTGTTCCAGTCCGTGTTCATCTTCGACAAGGTGGCGGTAGAACGGACGTTGACATTGCCGGGCGTGGTATTGACGCCCCTGGACGTGCCGCGCGCATCCGCGCAATTCGACGTGTCACTGGCACTGAGCGACAGCGAGGAGGGATATTCGGGCGAGATCGAATACGCCACCGACCTGTTCGAGCGCGCGACCGTGGAACGCTTCGTCGGGCATTTCGTGACGCTGATCGAGGGCATGGTCGCGAGCGATGACGCGCACGTGGCGGCGCTGCCGCTGCTCACCGCGGAGCAGGAACGGCAACTGCTCGTGGACTTCAACGACACCGCGCTGGTCCTTCCGGACGACGCGTTCGTCCACGAACAATTCGAGGCCCAGGTCGCGGCTCGGCCGGATGCGATCGCGGCGACGTACGAAAACCAGTCGCTGAGCTACGCCGAACTCAACGCGCGTGCGAACCGGCTGGCGCATTACCTGATTTCGCAGGGCGTGGGCCCGGATGTGTGCGTGGCGATCTGCCTCGAGCGATCGCTGGACATGATGGTGGGAATTCTCGGGGTGCTGAAGGCGGGCGGCGCCTACGTGCCGCTGGACCCGACCTATCCGCGCGAACGACTCGCATACGTGCTGGCGGACAGCGCGCCGAAGATGCTGCTGATTCAGCACGCCGTGCGGGACCGCCTGCCGTCCCATTCGATACCGACCCTGGCCTTGGATGCCGCGGAAGGCGAACTGGCCGCCCAGCCGACGACGAACCCGGATGCCCGGCACCGGGGGCTCGCGCCGGGACACCTGATATATGTGATCTATACATCGGGTTCGACGGGCATGCCCAAGGGCGTGCAGGTCCTGCATCAAGGCGCGCTCAACTATTTCCATCACGCCCTGAAGCACTACCTGCCGGAGGGTACGGCGGGCGCCGTGGTGACGACGCCATTCAATTTCGACTCGTCAATCACCACGTTGATCACGCCGCTCCTGTGCGGCAAACAACTGGTGCTGCTGCCGGATGAAAACCATCACTGCCTGACGCAGCTGCACGAGTACTGCCGGCAGTCCACTCCCTGGTTGTTCAGCATCGCGCCCGCGCACCTCGAGGCGCTGGTCGAGATGACTTCCGAATCGCCCAGCCTGACCCCGCATGTATTGGCCATGGGCGGCGAACTGCTGACCTGGAGAGGGCTGCAGAAATTCCGCGAGCGCGTTCTGCCCAACGCCATCGTCTTCAACGAATACGGCCCGACGGAAACGTCGGTCGCGTGCACGATGTTCGACTGCAACGAGGGCCGGGCCGCGTCGAATGGCGACGGAGTGCCGATTGGCCGACCAGTCGCGAACATGAAGGCGTACGTCCTGAACACCCAGCGTGTTCTCACGCCCGTTGGTGTCCCCGGAGAACTGTATGCGGCTGGTGTGGGCATTGCGCGCGGCTTCCTCAATCGACCCGAGCTGACCGCCGAGCGCTTCCTGGACGATCCGTTTTCGGATGTTCCGGGTGCGCGCATGTACAAGACCGGCGACATCGTGCGCTGGTTGCCGGACGGCAATCTCGAGTTCGTCAGTCGCAACGACTTCCAGGTCAAGATCCGTGGCTTCCGCGTCGAGCTGGGTGAGATCGAGGCCACGCTGGCGAGGTGCGCGGGTGTCGGCGAAGCCGCCGTGCTGGCTCGCGAGGATGCGCTGGGCAATAAGCGTCTCGTCGCCTATCTATCGGCCAAGGCCGGCGCCATCCTGTCGGCGGCGATCCTGCGCGAGGAGCTGGCCGCGCAGTTGCCGGACTACATGGTGCCGGGTGCGTTCGTCGTGCTCGACGCGTTCCCACTGACGCCGAACGGCAAACTGGATCGCCAGGCCTTGCCCGCTCCGGAAGACAACGCGTTGGTGCGACGGCAGTTCGAAGCCCCGCAAGGCGAGATCGAGGAAGTCCTCGCGGCCATCTGGCAGAAGCTGCTCGGTGTCGAATCCGTCGGGCGTCACGATCACTTTTTCAAAATGGGCGGGCATTCGCTGCTGACCGTGCAGCTCGCATTCCTCATCGAGGATCGTCTGGGCATCGAGGTGCCGCTGCGCGAGTTGTTCGAGCACGCGGAACTGGACGTGATGGCGCAGCACATCGCGGGGAAGAGAGGGCAGGCCTCACTACCGCCGCTAACGCCCGCGCCGCGCGACGGCAGGCCACTGCCGCTGTCGTTCACTCAGCAACGCTTGTGGTTCATCTCGCAGATGGATCCGGCGGCGAGTGCGGCCTATCACATGCCCGCGGCACTGCGCCTGACGGGCAAGCTCGATCGGAGCGTGCTGCAGGCCGCGCTCGACCGCGTGATGGCGCGACAGGAAGGACTGCGCGTGCGTTTCGTCACCGTGGACGGAGTGCCGCACCAGGTGATGGCGCCGGCGGATGTCGGATTCGCCCTGACCCAAAAAGATCTGAGTCATCTCGCGCACGCAGAGCGTGAGCGAACCGCCGCGGCGGAAGCCGCCGAATCGGCGAGCGAGCCATTCGATCTGGCGACGGGCCCGCTCATCCGCGGACGCTTGTTGCGTCTGTCGCAGGAGGAACACGTCCTCCTGATCGCCCAGCATCACATCGTCACCGACGGCTGGTCGGTGGGTGTGATGGTGCGTGAAGTGGCGACGCTGTATGCCGCGTTCAGCACGGGCAAGGCGGAGCCGCCGGCGCTGGAAATTCAATACGCCGATTACGCGGCATGGCAGCGCCAGTGGTTGCAGGGCGAAGAACTCGAGCGACAGATCGATTTCTGGCGTCAACATCTGCGCGGCGCGCCGCCATTGCTCGCGCTGCCGACCGATCGTGCGCGTCCGTCGATGCCCAGTTACCAGGGGGGCATGGTGCGGCTGGACATCTCGCCGGAACTCACCGCCCGCCTGCGGGCATTGTCGCAGCGTCATGGAGTGACGCTGTTCATGACGTTGATGGCGGGTTGGTCGGTGTTGCTGGCGCGACTGAGCGGCCAGCAGGATGTCGTCATCGGCACTCCGGTGGCCAACCGTCAGCGCCGCGAAATGGAGAGCGTGATCGGATTCTTCGTCAACACGCTTGCGCTGCGCGTGCGCCTGGACGACAACCCGAGCGTTCGCGACTTGCTGGCACAGGTGAAGGCGAGCGCCCTCGCGGCATTCAGTCACCAGGAACTTCCGTTCGATCAGGTCGTGGAAGCGTTGCAACCGGTGCGCAGCCTGAGCTACAGCCCGCTGTTCCAGGTCACGCTCGCGATGGACAACACGCCGGACAGCGAGCTTGCCTTGCAAGGTGGCCTGGCGTTGCCCGGCCTGACGTTGGCTCCCGTCGCGACGCCGCAGACCACGGTGCATTTCGACTTGTCGTTGTTTCTGAGCGATGACACCAGGGGGCTCACCGGCGAGCTGGGGTACGCCAGCGACTTGTTCGATCCCGCAACCATTGAGCGCTTCGCGGCGCATTTGCTGACGTTGCTCGAGGGCATGACGGCGAACGATGCCGCGCGTGTCGCCACGCTGCCGCTGATGACGCAAGCGGAGCAAGATCGCGTGCTCGTGGATTTCAATGACGTCCCGGCGGAAAAACCAAGCGACTCGTTGATCCACGAGCAATTCGAAGCCCGCGTCGCGGCCAATCCGGATGCCACCGCGGTGGTCTTCGAGTCGCAATCGCTCAGCTACGCCAAGCTGAACGAGCGCGCGAACCGGCTGGCGCACTACCTGGTTGCGCAAGGCGTGCGACCCGATGACCGCGTGGCCATCTGCGTCGAACGCGGTCTGGACATGATCGTCGGGCTGTTGGGCATCTTGAAGTCCGGGGCTGGCTATGTGCCGCTCGATCCCACCCATCCTCCCGAGCGACTGGCCTTCATGCTCGCCGACAGCGCGCCCAAGTTCCTGCTGACGCAGCAGGCGCTACGCGATCGCGTGTGCGGCGACGCTTTGCCCACCTTGATGCTGGATGCAGCACCCGAAGAGCTCGAACCATACTCCACGCAAAATCCGGCGGCCCGCAGCCTCGGGATTACGCCGCGGCATCTCGCGTACGTGATCTACACATCGGGTTCCACCGGGCAACCGAAAGGCGTGATGGTCGAGCATGCGTCGGTCATCAACTTGTGGGCGAGTCTGGAAAAGAGGATTTACCAGGAGTTGCCAGCCGACGCCCGAGTAGGGCAGAACGCTCCGATCACCTTTGACGGTTCGTTGAAGCCGCTGGTCCAGCTCCTGTCCGGGCGAACGCTCGTCGTCATTCCTCAAGCCGCGCGCATCGATGCGAATCTGTTCTTGCGTTACGCTCGTCAGCACCGCATCGAAGCAATCGATTGCACGCCGACGCATCTCGATGCGTTGATCAATGAAGGAATCCTCGATGAGACCAGCAATCCTTCCTTGAAGCTGGTTGTCCTGGGCGGCGAGGCCATCAACGGCGCGATATGGAAAACATTGCAGGCTTCGCGGTGGCTTCGCTTCTACAACGTGTACGGCCCGACGGAATGCACGGTCAACGCCACCCATTGCGCTCTGCGCGAGGCAGGTGAATTGCCGATCATCGGCCGCCCGATCGCCAACACCCGGATCTACATCCTGGACCCGCAGGGCGCTCCGGTGCCCATCGGCGTCGCGGGAGAACTCTACATTGGCGGTGTCGGTGTCGCGCGTGGCTATCTGAATCGCGCGGAATTGACCGCGGAACGTTTCCTGAAGGACCCGTTTTCGGATGCGCCGTCCGCGCGCATGTACAAGACCGGCGACCTCGCGCGCTGGCTGCCGGATGGGACCATCGAATACCTGGGACGCAACGATTTCCAGGTCAAGATCCGAGGCTTTCGCATCGAACTGGGCGAGATCGAAGCCAAGCTCGCCGCGTGTGCCGGCGTGCGCGAAGCGGTGGTGTTGGCGCGTGAGGATTCGCCCGGCGACAAACGGCTGGTGGCCTATTTCACGGCCGTCGCCGGCGCGCACGTGTCCACGGAAGACCTGCGGTCGGAGCTGAGAGCGCAGTTGCCGGACTACATGGTGCCGAGCCTGTTCGTGATGCTCGACGCCTTCGCTTTGACCGCGAACGGCAAGCTGGATCGCAAGGCGCTGCCGATGCCGGACAGCGATGCTCTGGATCGACGCGAATACGAGGCGCCGCACACCAGTAACGAAGTCGCGATCGCGGAAATCTGGCAGCAACTGCTGGGAGTCGTGCGCGTCGGTCGTCACGACAATTTCTTCGAGATCGGTGGCCACTCACTGCTGGCGGCCCGGGTCGTTGCCGAGTTGCGTTCCAGGATGGGGGCCGAACTGGCGCTGCGGTCGATCTTCGAGCGTCCCACGATCCACGAGCTGGCTGCCGCCATCGAGTGGGCGCCGAGCAGAGCTTGGGAATCCGTGGTGCCGACGCAGCGCGATGGTCGTCCGTTGCCCTTGTCGTTCGCGCAGCGACGACTGTGGGTCATCGATCAACTGGACCGAGACAACCACGAGTTTCGCAGTCAATACAACATACCCATGGCCTTGCGCCTGCGGGGCAAGCTGGATCAGAAGGCGCTGACGCTGGCGTTGAGCGGCATCGTCGATCGCCATGAGATTCTTCGCACGGTGTACGCCAACGATTCGGCTGGCGAAGGTATGCAGATCATCGAGGCACCGCGCGAGCTCGAAATCCGTGTGATCGAGCTGCCCCAGGTTGCGCAGGAAGAGCAGGAGCAGCACGTGCACGCGCTGGCCCTCGCCGATGGTGCGAAAGTGTTCGATCTGATGCGCGACCCGATGCTCCGGGCGACCCTGGTTCGCCTCGATGAGAGCCATCATGTGCTCCTGCTGAACTTGCATCACATCGCGGGCGACGGGTGGTCGCTGGCGGTGCTCGCACGCGAATTCATGGCGCTTTATGCCGCGCACAGCGGCAACGCTTCGTCGACATTGCCAGCGTTGCCCGTCCAGTACGCGGACTTCGCCCAATGGCAGCGGCGACAACTCAGCGGCGACAGCTTGCAGCGAATGCTGGCGTATTGGACGCAGCAGCTGGCTGGTCTGCCGGTGGTGCATAGTTTCCCGCTCGACAAGAAGCGACCCGAGAAACAGAGCGTGGCGGGTGCGTTGGTCAGCCAGTCGCTCGATAAGCAACTCGGCGATAGCTTGATGGCGCTCGCTCGTCGCCAGGATTGCACGCTCTTCATGCTCATGCAGGCCGCGTTCTCGGTCCTGTTGGGGCGCTACAGCGGCGAGTCGGACATCGTCATCGGCACTCCCGTCGCGAATCGGCCGAGCGCCGAGCTCGCGCCGATGATCGGCTTTTTCCTGAACACACTGGTGCTACGCAACGATCTGTCGGGCAATCCAGGTTTCACGGCCCTGCTCGCACGCAGCAAGGAAATGGTTCTGGGCGCCTACGAGCACCAGCATCTCCCATTCGAGATGCTGGTGGACGCGCTGCGTCCCGAACGAACGATCAGTCACACGCCGTTGTTCCAGGTCATGGTCACGGTGCAGAACAATGACTCCGTCGACTTGACGTTGCCGGGTCTGAATGTGCGGACGCTCGACTTCGACCTCGGCATCGCGAAATACGATCTCAGCCTGAGCATCGCCGAACATGAGGACGGCATGCGGATCGCTTGGGAGTACTGCACGGATCTGTTCGAACGCGACACGATCGTGCGCCTGGCGGGAAACTTCGAGGTATTGCTGCAGGCAATCGCCGCGGCGCCGGAGACACCGATCGACGAGCTGGCCTTGCTGGGCGCCGCCGAGCGCCAGACCCTGCTGCGAGCCTGGAACGACAGCGCCTGCGATTATCCGCGCGAGCAACTCGTGCATGAAGCATTCGAGTTGCAAGCGCGGCGCACGCCCGACGCGCCAGCCCTGAGTAGCGAGACCGGCAGCCTGAGTTACCGTGAGCTGGACGAGCGCGCCAATCAGCTGGCGCATTACCTGCGCAATCACGGCCTGCAGGTGGAGGCGCGGGTTGGAGTGTGCATCGAGCGTTCGCCGGAAATGCTCATTGCGTTGTTGGCCACACTCAAGGCTGGCGCCGCGTACGTGCCGCTCGATCCTGGCTACCCGCTCGAACGCCTGCACTATATGTTGCACGATTCGGGCGCTTCTTGGCTGCTCACGCAGAGCGACGTCGTGCCGGTGTTCTCCGTTCCAGCGCAATGCCAGACGCTGTGCCTGGACGAACCGGCTCTCTGGGCCGATCTGTCGGCACTGCCGGCCAGCGAAGCTCCCGCGGTGCCTACACTCGGCCCGGCGAATCTGGCCTATCTGATCTACACCTCGGGCTCCACCGGCAAGCCCAAGGGAGTCATGATCGAACACCGCAACGTGATCAATTTCTTCACGGGGCTCGATCAGCGTCTGGGTGTGTCGGCCGCCGCGCAGACGTGGCTGGCAGTCACCAGCATCAGTTTCGATATTTCGGTTCTCGAGTTGTTCTGGACACTGTCGCGTGGCCACCATGTGGTGTTGCAGGCGGAACGTCCGATGCCGGTCGCGGAGATCGGCGAGATCGATTTCAGCTTGTTCTATTTCGCGGCCGAAGACAATCGCGCCACCAACAAGTACCAGTTGCTGCTGGATGGCGCGCGGTTTGCCGACAGCCATGGTCTCGCCGGCGTGTGGGTGCCCGAGCGGCATTTCGCCAACTTCGGTGATCCATTCCCGAATCCGTCGATCGCCGCCGCCGCCATCGCCGCGGTCACCCACAACGTTCCGATCCGCTCCGGCAGCGTCGTGCTGCCGCTGCACGATCCGATCCGGGTTGCGGAAGAGTGGTCGATGGTCGACAACATTTCCGGCGGTCGCGTGGAGCTCTCCATCGCTTCGGGATGGCAGCCCAATGATTTCGTCTTCGCTCCGCAGAACTACGCGAAACGCTACGAGGTGATGAAAGAAGGAATCGACACGTTGTGTCGCTTCTGGCGCGGGGAGGGCATCGAGCGTACCAACGGCGTCGGAAAGCCGGTGACGGTGCATCTGCGTCCGAAGCCGATCCAGGCAGCATTGCCGATCTGGATCACGGCGGGTGGCAGTCCGGAAACTTTCCGCTATGCCGGTTCCATCGGTGCCAATGTGTTGACGCACCTGCTGGGGCAAAGCGAAGAAGCGCTCAGCGAGAAGATCGCGATCTATCGGCAGGCACGCGCGGACGCAGGCTTCGACGCGGGCCGCATCGCGCTGATGCTGCATACCTTCGTCGGAGAAGATGCCGAGTCGGTCAAGCGGGTCGTCGAGCAGCCGCTGAAGAATTACTTTCGCCAGTCATTGGATTTGCTCAAGCCTTTGGCGGAACAGGCCGGTCTCGATGTCAACATCGATGTCGATGCGCTTCTGGCGCTGGGCTTCGAGCATCATTTCGCGCGCAGCGGATTGTTCGGCACCGTCGAATCCTGTTGCCGACGGGCGCAAGAACTCCGCCGGCTGGGCATTGATGAAATCGCATGCCTGATCGATTTCGGTATCGAGCATGGCGTCGTCGTCGAGCATCTGCCGCTGTTGAAGCAGATGCAGTCGAGCTTGCGCCAGCAGAGCGCCCAGCAGCGCCTGCTGGCGAAGCGACTGAAGAAATCGACTTCGCCGTTCGAGTCAATTCAACAGCATCGCGTCACCCACCTGCAATGCACGCCTTCCTATGCGCGTGAACTCGTCATCGACGAAGACGGGCGGCAGGCGCTCGGTGGGTTGCAGCAATTGCTGGTTGGCGGCGAAGCCCTGCCCACCGAGCTCGCGATCGCCCTCGAGGCCGTGGTGCCGGGTCAGATCTTCAATATGTACGGCCCGACCGAGACCACAATCTGGTCGTCCGTCGCGGAAGTTTCGGGTGGAGATGTGCACCTGGGTGAGCCGCTGGCCAATACCCAGCTCTACGTCGTCAACGGTCGACAGCAGCTCACGCCGATGGGCGCTGTCGGCGAATTGCTGATCGCCGGCGACGGCGTGGCGCGTGGCTACTTCGAACGCGAAGCGTTGACCCAGGAGAGATTCCTCGCCAATCCATTCTTGGGCGAAATCCCGGAACACGGTGAGCGCGTTTACCGGACGGGAGATTCGGTGCGTCGCTCGGCCGATAGTCGATTGCACTACGTCGGGCGTATCGACCATCAGGTGAAGATCCGCGGTCACCGCATCGAGCTGGGCGAGATCGAAAGCACGTTGTCTTCGCATGCGGCCATCGCACAAGTCGTGGTGATCGCGCGCGGCGAACCGAAACAACTGGTTGCGTATGTCGTGCCGAAGGCATCGGCCCAGGCGGTCGCATCGGACGTGCTGAAGGCGTACCTGCGACAGCATCTGCCGGAAATCATGGTGCCATCCGCCATCGTCACGATGGCCGGGTTGCCGCTGACGCCCAACGGGAAAATCGATCGCAAGGCGCTGCCGGATCCCGAGATGGATGGCGCGCTGCTGGCCGACTACGTCGCGCCGCAAAGCCTGCTGGAAGAGGAGCTGTGCGCGATCTGGCAATCCGTGCTGGGCCTCGAGCGAGTGGGCGTCACCGACAATTTCTTCAGCATCGGTGGAGACTCGATCCTCGCGATTCGCTTGATCGCCCGCTGCACGTCGCAAGGCATCCTGGTGACCGTGCAGCAATTGATCCAGCACCAGACGATTCGTGAACTGGCGCCGCACGCGCGGCAGGGCCAGGGAGTCATTCACTCGCAGAAAGCGGTCGCGGGTGCCCAGGTGTTGTTGCCGATCCAGCGCTGGTTCCTGGGCAGCGATGACGCTATCGATCGCCATCATTACAACCAGTCGGTGCTTCTGAACGTAACGGATTCGCTGAACGAGGAGCAGTTGGCCTCGTGGGTGACCGCGCTTTATCTGCGTCATGACGCCTTGCGCCTGCGCTTCACTGAGCGGGACGGCGTCTGGCACGGCGACTATCGCGATTTCGATCCAGCGATGGTGCGGGCGTCGATCGCATTCGAGGACTTGCGAGACATAAGCGAGGCCGAGTGGCGCGCGGAAATCGCGCGTATCGGCGAGCGCATGCAGGCCAGCTTGTCGCTGAGCGATGGGCCGTTGTTCCGGGCGGTGATGTTCGAGGCGGGTGCGGGATTCCGTCGCCTGTTGCTGATCGCGCATCACCTGATCATCGATGGCATTTCCTGGCGTGTGCTGCTGTCGGATCTTGAGCAGGGTTACCGGCAATTGCGCCAGGGGCAGGGCGAGGTGACGTTGGCGAAGAAGCGATCCTCACTGCAGGAGTGGGGCAGTTTTCTCGAGCAGCACGCTCGGAGCGAAAGCGTCCAGAGCGAATTGGGCTATTGGCAGGAGCAGTTGGCGGTACCGCCACTGCCGATCGCCGCTACTGGGGCCGTCGACCAGAGCCATGCCACGACGGGCGTCGTTTCCTTCGAGCTCGATGCGGACGACACCGATGCGTTGTTGAAGGCCTGCCATCGCGCCTACCGCACGGAAACGCCGGATCTGCTGTTGGCAGCCGTCCTGCGCGGGTTCCAGCGCTGGGGCGACGTGTCGACGCTGCTGTTCAGTATGGAAGGTCATGGTCGCGAATCTTTGAGTAACGACATCGATCACAGCGAGACCGTGGGTTGGCTGACCAGTCTGTATCCGCTCGCGCTGCGGGCACCGACGACGTCGTCCGTGGGTGACCTCGTCATGCACGTCAAGGAACAGGTGCGTGCCGTGCCCGCGAAAGGCATCGGTTACGGTTTGTTGCGGCATCTTGCGGGAGCGGATGCCTTGGCGCCATCGACGCCTCGCAACGGCATCCTGTTCAACTACCTGGGGCAGTTCGATCAATCCGAGGCGGATGGCATCGCTTTCGCTACGGAATTCGCAGGGCATGCGGTGAGCCCGCGTCGCCGGCGTGAGCACGCTGCGGAGATCACGGCGTTGATCAGCGCCGGCCGCCTGTCGTTCGGCATGGGTTTCAACGGCCTGGAGCAGGAAGCCGCGCGCATGCAGGCGTTGTTGGACGAAATCCATTCGGCACTGAAGGAAATCATCTCGCACTGTCGCGAAACGCCGAACGTCCACTACACGCCCAGCGACTTCCCCCTGGCGCAGGTCACGCTGGCGCAAGTGCAGCAGTGGCAGCAGACGTATCCGGATCTGCAGCGGCTTTATGCATCCACTGCGATGCAGCAAGGCCTGATTTTCCACGAACTCGTCGCGGGCGGCGCCTACGTGACACAGCTCGATCTGTCGCTGATCGGCGTGCTCGATCAAGAGCTCTTCCGCAGCGCCTGGCAACAGATCGTCGAGCGGCACGACATCTTCCGCACGATCTTCGTCGGCGATCGCCTCGTTCAGCTGGTACGCGCGCATGCGACCGTGAATTGGCAGGCGTTCGACTGGCGCGACCTCGATGCCGAGCAGCAGGCCGAAAAATTCCTGCAGCACCGCCGGGCGGACAAGAAGCTGGGCTTCGATCTCACCCAGGCGCCGTTGTTGCGCCTGGCGGCCATGCGCCTGACCGATACGCGAACCCGGCTGCTCGTTTCCTACCACCACGCGCTGATGGATGCCTGGTCGCAGATGGTGTTGTTCGACGAGATCATGCATGTCTACCGCGCTCTCTTGCACAAGCGCGCGGCGGAGCTGCCGGCGCCCGTTCCGTATTCAACCTATGTCGCATGGTTGGCGCATCAGGATCGAGCGGCTGCCCACCGGTATTGGCAGCAGCATGTCGGCGACATCCGCTCCACCACCGAGTTAGGCCTGGCCGGCGCATCCCCGCACTCGACCGCGGCGGAGTACGACGAGCAGCGCTTGCACCTCGGTGTCGAGCTGACGCGGCAACTGCAGGAGTTCGCCAAGACCAATCACGTGACCATGCACGTCCTGATCCAGGCTGCCTGGGGCTATCTCGTCCATCGTTACAGCGGTCGCGATCACATCCTGTTCGGTGAAACCATCTCGGGTCGTCCGGCGACGTTGCCGGACGTCGAACAGATGGTTGGCTTGTTCATCAATACGCTGCCGGTACGCATGGATTTCGCCGCGGACGTGGATGTCGTGTCGTGGTTGCAGCGTCTGCATCGGGAAAGCGTCGAGCGCGAAGCGTTTGCCTATCTACCGCTGCTGGAGATCCAGGCGTTGAGCGATCTCCCGCGCGGTCAGCCGCTCTTCGAAACGCTGCTGGCCTTCAACAATCTGCCGGAGCCCGATGCGGCGAGAACTGAACAAGACCTGCGCGTCGAGGCGATGCAAGGTGATGAGCAGACGAACTACGGCCTCACGTTGAGCGCGCAGTTGCTGACGGATCTGTCCTTCCGCCTGACCTACCGGACGGATCAATACGCTTCCGCGACGCTCAGCACCTTGCTCGGGCATTTCCGGGAAATCCTGAGCGGCATCGCGAACGCACACGGCAAGACAGTATCGCAGTTGCCGCTGTTGACTCGCGTCGAGGAAGAGCAGGCATGCGCGCGACGCCTGACCACTGCGACTCGCCCGGATGCGCCGGGCGCGGACGAGGGCACCGAGGCCTTGTTGGCGGCTCTTCACGAAAGGCCGGTGTACGTTCTGGACGCGAAGCTGCGTCACGTACCGCCCGGCGTCACCGGCGAGCTGTATTCCACACAACCTGACGGCCGTCTCGACCGCACAGGGGAGTTGGCGCGGTGGTCGGTCGGTCGCCTCGAGTTGCTCGGGCGAGTGCACGACCAGGTTTGCATTCAGGGGCAAACCTTCGGATTGGCGCAGGTGCGCCGACAACTGCAAGCCTGGCCGGGAATGCGCGAGACCTGCGTGCTGTGCAAAAGCGACGAGGGCAGCGCCCGTCTGGTCGCCTGGCTGGTTCCGGAGCAAATGCCGGAACACGAACTGGATGCGCTCCATGTCCTGCGTCGGTATCTGCAGGACCATCTGCCGGACGCGATGGTGCCAGCCGGATTCAAGATGCTCCCGGCGTTGCCGCGGCTGCCGGATGGCCAGGTCGATGTCCAACGGTTGCCAGAGCCTCATTGGCTGGAGACGTTGGCATACGTGGCGCCAGAGACCCCGACCGAACGAGCGCTCGCTGACATCTGGCAGGAATTGCTGGAGCGCCCCCGGATCGGCGTGCTGGACAGCCTCTTCGCGTTGGGCGGCAACTCGCTCACCGTCGTGCGGCTTGAGTTCGCCATCCAGGAAAAATTCGGCGTCCAGGTCACCCTGCGTGAGCTGTTCGAAAACGCCCAACTGCGCGCCCAGGCGCTCGTGATCGCGGCGAAAGAAAAGCAGATGCGACAGCCGGCCATCGAGCTGGTGCCGCGCGACCAGCGGCCACTGCCCCTGTCATTCGCGCAGCAGCGCTTGTGGTTCATCGATCAGATGGATCACAGCAGCAGCGAATACAACATGCCGCTGGCGATCCGTCTGCACGGCCACCTGGATTTCCACGCGCTTCAGGCAACGCTGGATGCCATCGTCGGCCGGCACGAGATTTTGCGCACGAGCTATCGGGTCACGGAAAGCGGCGAACCCCATCAAGTCATTCATGCACCGCCCCCGTTGCAGATCGACGTACTGACGGGTAGTTCGACCGAAGAGGGAGTGCGCGCGCTGTTGGCGGCTGAGGCTATGAAGCCGTTCGATCTGAGTTCCGGTCAGATGCTGCGCGCCAGCATCCTGCGGCTGAGCGACACGGAGCATGTGTTGCTCATGACGACGCACCACATCGCTTCCGATGGTGTGTCGATGGGTGTGCTCATCGACGAGTTCGTGAGGCTTTACGGCGTCTTCGCCCGTGGTGGTGAGAACCCGCTGCCGCCACTGGCGGTGCAGTACGCTGATTTCGCGCACTGGCAGCACGGTTGGCTGCAAGGCGAAACGCTCGAGCGGCAAGTGTCGTACTGGACGCGACAGTTGGCGGGCATTCCTTCCCTGCATGGCCTGCCGCCGGACAAGTCGCGACCGGCTTCGCAAAGCTTCGCCGGCGCAACGCATCGGCGCCCGATCGACCAGGCATTGCGCACGCAACTGCAGGTGCTGAGTCAGGCGCATGGCACGACGTTGTTCATGACGTTGCAAGCGGCGTTTGCCGCACTGCTGGCGCGGTACAGCAATGAGACCGACATCGTCATGGGCACACCCATCGCCAACCGCGCGCACCCGGCGTTGGCGTCCGTCATCGGCTTGTTTGTCAATACATTGGTCTTCCGTAGCGAAGTAACGTTGGAGCAATCGTTCGCTGCATTGCTCGAACAAACTCGAAAAATTGCCTTGGACGCCTATGAGCACCAGGACGTGCCTTTCGAAATGCTGGTGTCTGCATTGCAGCCTGAGCGCAGCTTGAGCCACAGCCCGGTGTTCCAGGTGATGTTTGCGCTACAGGAGAATGTCGATGCCGAGCTCGCTCTGCCGGGCTTGCGCGTGGAAACGGTGGATACCGATTATCAGATTGCCAAGTTCGATTTGAGTCTGACTATCGACACGACTGGGGATGGATTGCTGAGCAACTGGGAATACTGTGTCGATTTGTTCGAGGCCGATACGATCACTCGTATGGCGGAGAGCTTCGAACTGCTGTTGCGTGCAGTGGTAGCCAAGCCAGAGCAGCCTTTGGGCAATGTGCCGCTGCTGACGGCGGATCAACAGGAATTGATGTTGACGGCGTGGTGCGGACAGGTCCCGGCCTATCCGGTAGATCGTTGTGTCCATGAATTGTTCGAAGAGCGCGTTCGCGCGGATCCGGGCGCGCTGGCGGTCACCAATGGCCAACAATCTCTTACGTATGGCGAGCTGAATCAGCGCGCGAACCAATGGGCGCATTATCTGGCAGAGCAGGGAGTGGGCCCGGACGTTCTCGTCGGTATCTGCGTCGAGCGTTCGATCGACGCCATCGTCGCGATCATGGCCGTGTTGAAGGCCGGAGGTGGGTACGTACCGCTGGATCCGAACTACCCCTGGCAGCGTCTCGCTTTCATGCTGAGAGATTCAGGTGTGCGTTGTCTGCTGACTCAGAAATTCATGGAAGAAAAATTGCGCGATTCGAGCGCGCACCTGTTGTTCCTGGATGCGCCACCTGAGGCCGTGACGCAGCATTCGCAAGAGAATCCACGATCGCGGGCTCGCGGTCTGACTTCCCGCAATATTGCCTATATGATTTACACCTCCGGCTCGACGGGGGAGCCCAAAGGCGTGCTGATTACTCACGACAATGTGGTCGTGTATTGCGAGGTGTCGAGACAGAACTACGGAGTAAACGCCAACGATCGGGTACTGCAGTTCTCAACACTGTCATTCGACATGTTCATCATTGATTTCTGCAATTCACTGCTCACGGGCGGCTGTCTGGTGCTCAGAAACGAGGAACTCCTGGTGGGGCCTCAGACCTTCTGCCAGTTCATGATAGAGCATCGAATCTCCGTGGCGAGTCTATCGACCGCCTTCTGGCATCAATTGTGTTCCAGCCCGGCCGGGCTGGATGCATTGAACCAAAGCGATTTGCGCCTCTTGATCATCGGTGGTGAGGCGATGTCGAAGACCGCCGTGCGTCAATGGCATTCAGTTGTTTCACGAAAGGTGCGCGTGCTCAACGCCTACGGTCCGACCGAATGTACGGTCATGGCCAGTTTGTTCGATGTCAATACATCCATGGACGGGTATCTGAGCGTGCCCATCGGACGCCCAACCCGTCATGTACGTGTTTACGTGCTCAATTCCAGTCGTCAGTTGGTGGGAATCGGCGAGGTGGGCGAACTGCATATCGGCGGACCCGGGGTTGGTGCGGGATATCTCAACAGACCGGAGTTGACCGCAGAGCGATTCATTCAGCACACGTTCCCGGGTGGTGTCGAAGAGCGTCTGTACCGGACGGGCGACCTGGTGCGCTGGACCAGGGACGGTGAACTGGAATACGTGGGCCGAGTCGACCACCAGGTGAAGGTGCGCGGATTCAGAGTGGAAACGGGTGAAGTCGAGGCCGTGTTGCGTCGTCACGCGGAGGTGAATGACGTTATTGTCGTTGCTCGTGGTGTGCCCGCCCAACTGGTGGCGTACGTGGTGGCGGACCAGCGCGCAGGATTGGCCAGTGAATGGCGTGCCCACCTTCGCAGTCAGCTTCCCGAGTTCATGGTGCCCTCGGCTTTCGTCGTGCTCGATACCATTCCGCTGTTGCCGAATGGAAAGCGGAACCTCAAGGCACTTCCGGATGTCGGCGCCGAGCACGCCGGTGGCGAAAACTACACGGCTCCCAGCACTCCCACGGAGCTCCTGATATGCGATCTCTGGCAAGAGTTGCTGAAACTGAAACGCGTCGGCATTCACGACAACTTCTTCGAGATGGGAGGCCACTCCTTGTTGGCGACGCGCATGGTCTCGGCGCTGCGTCAGCAATTCGACCTGGAGATCCCGTTGCGAGAGATCTTCAACTTGCAAACGGTGTTCGATTTGAGCGCATACATCGATGCGGAGAGCGAGTTGGCGCGTGGTCTGGATGGCGCCGACAGCAACCCGGCAAGCAAGGAAGACCGGCATTCGTCCGCCGAGGTTTGGGAGTTGTGATGAAAGTCATTCAGTCCGAATCCAGGCAGAGTCGTTGGTTCGTGCGCTTCAGGCGCAACCATCAGGCAAGGCTGCGCCTGTTCTGCTTTCCCTACGCCGGTGGCAGCGCCGGTCTGTTCGAACCGTGGGGAAGGGCATTCGAGGGCGTCGACGTCGTCGGGGTGCAGTTGCCGGGCCGCAGCAGTCGGATCAACGAAAAGCCGCTCGATTCGCTGACCGAGATCGTCGCGCACCTCATCGTCGAACTGCGTGGCCTCAACGATTTGCCTTTTGTTTTCTTCGGGCACAGCAACGGCGCGCTGATCTGCTTCGAATTGGCCAGAGAGCTGCAGCGACACGGCATTGGTGGCTTGCAGCACATCATCCTGTCCGGCAGACGCGCTCCGCACTTGCCTCGTGTGCATCCGAATACCCACGACCTTCCGCACGATGCCTTCATCGAAGAGTTGCGATCCATCAATGGCACGCCTGAAGAGTTGCTCAACAACAAGGAGCTGATGGACTTGTTCGCGCCGACCCTGCGTGCCGATTTCAAAGTGAGTGAGACCAACAAGTACCGCGCCGACATCAAGCTGAACACGGCGGCGTGCATTTTCTGGGGGCGGCTCGACACGGATGTTCCAGAGGCGGACATCCAGGCATGGCGTGCCGACTTCGAAACCGGGGACATCGAGTTCACGGAATTCTCCGGCGACCACTTCTTCATTCATTCGCAGCAGCAGCTGGTTCTCGAAAGAGTCGGCAAGATCCTCGGCGGGTTGCCAGCCGGGCGGGTAGCCAGGGACCTTCGGGAAGCGGCGTGTTGACATGATCACTTTTACCTACGTGCGCCTGCACACCACAGGAAGGCTTACTTGTATGACTGGCTGCGAGTTGCGAGGACATCACCGATGACACCCCTGAAAAAACTGTCCTTCTTGTACCTTGTGACGTTGGTTGGCGCGTTCGCGGCGATCCTGACCGTCCTGCATTTCGGGTCGGACCTGCCGCGGGCTCAGGCGGCGGCGCTCGTGGATTCCGGCCAAACAGCGGTGGCAGCCGAGCAAACTACCGCGCTCTCAGGGCTCTCGAAAACCTTGAAGGCCAATTTCGACCACCCCTTGGGCCGCCTTTTCCTGCAACTGTTGGTCGTCATCGCGCTGGCGCAGCTCGCGGGCCGCGCTTTCAGGCGCATGGGACAACCCGCGGTGGTGGGCGAAATCGTCGTGGGTATCCTGCTCGGACCGTCGCTGCTCGGCCTGCTGGCACCGCAAACCTTCGCATTCCTGTTTCCAACGGACACGCTGGGAACGCTGCACCTCCTGAGTCAGGTCGGGGTCTGCCTGTTCATGTTCTGCGTGGGCATGGAACTCGACGCGAAACAGGTGCGAAGCAATTCCTACGTGGCGGTTGCGGTGAGCCACGTCAGCATCGCGTTTCCCTATCTGCTGGGCGTGCTGCTGGCGTATTTCCTGTTCAGCCAGTTCGCCGGCGCGGGGACGACCTTTACGGCGTTCGCGTTGTTCATGGGCATCAGCATGAGCATCACCGCATTCCCGGTCCTCGCGCGCATCTTGCAGGACCGCGGCATGTCGCGAACATTCGTCGGCGCCACTGCGATGACCTGCGCGGCGGTCGACGACGTCACGGCCTGGACGATCCTGGCCTTCGTCGTCGCCGTCGCGAGTGCCAGCAGCCTCACGAGCTTTTCCCTGAACGTGGTTCTGATCCTCGTGTTCATCGCGATCATGATGTTCGGCGTACGACGGATCCTGCCACATGTGCTCGGCCAGGACAGGATGAATCAGGACGCTCCGTCACCCGAGACACTGGCGATCGTCGTATGCGTAGTCGTCGCGGCCTCGTTGAGCACCGAGGTGATTGGCATTCACGCCTTGTTCGGCGCATTCCTGGCCGGCGCGGTGATGCCGCAAGTTGCAGGTTTTCGCGACCGGATCGGCGAACGGATCACGGCGTTCGGCTCCGTGCTTCTCCTCCCGTTGTTCTTCGTCTACACCGGTCTGCGCACGCAGATCGGATTGCTCGAGGGCCTCGAAGATTGGTCGATCTGTCTGCTGATCACGGCGATCGCCACTCTCGGCAAGCTGGGCGGCAGCGCCGCCGCGGCCCGCTTCACCGGCATGAACTGGCGTGAATCGCTGCAGTTGGGCGCGCTGATGAACTCGCGCGGGTTGATGGAGCTCATCGTGCTGAACATCGGCTACGACCTGGGCATCCTCTCGCCACGCATTTTCACGATGCTGGTGATCATGGCGGTCCTCACCACCATGATGACGGGCCCGCTGTTGACGCTGTTCAGCAGGCAGAAATACGCGATCCCCGAACAGCTGCGAGAGCCCTCGCGTACGTGATGCACCAAGGAGAGATCGCATGAGCGAGGCAGCACATCATTCGACCGACGAAAAGTTCGAGTCTTGCCGCCAGTACCTGCTGGGGTTGGGCGCCGACAAACTGCTCCACTCCGGGCGGCACTTTCTCGCACATTTGGAAGGAACCTACTGGTTGCTGCGCCGTTGGGGATTGCCCGAGCCGGTATGTTATGCGGGGCTGTTCCACAGCATGTATGGCACCGACGGCTTCAAGCGCAATGCGTTGACGATGGACGACAGGCATGAGGTTCGCGCGTTGATTGGCGAGGACGCCGAGCGATTGGTCTATCTGTTTTGTTCCATTCGCCGCATCAGCATGTTCGAAAGCGGAGCTCCCCAGGCCATCCGGTTCCGCGAAGCCGCCAGACGCACGCCCATTGCACAGCATGAGTGGGTTGCCCTCTTGCACATCGAGTACGCGAATACATTGGATCAGTGTCTGGACCTCGGGTTTCTCGGGAAATTCGTGCTGACCAAGCTGGGTCGGAAGTGGATGCATCTCAGGCAGCACCTGAGCGCGGCCTGCAACGCCGAATTGGCCCCGGTTTTCGCCAGTCACCGGATATCGCGGTGGCAGTACTTCGCCTTTCAGCCGTTGTTCTGGGTCATGCAGCGGCTGTGAGACGAGACGGCCAATAGCGCCGGAACGAAGAGCGCACAAGAACGATTACCGGAGGCAGCGCCAGCTGCCTGAAGAGGAAGAGACATAGTGCAAAGCACGGCGGAAATAAAAGATTTGCTGCGATCCCTCATCAAGCAAGGGGTCACGCTCGGCGTGTCGCAAGACAAATTGCTCATCGAAGGCAACTGGCAAGCGCTGAGCGAAGACGTCAAGTCGCTCATCAAGTCCAACAAACAAAACATCATCGACTTCGTCGAGGCGCGAAAGAAGGCGAAGGTTTCGCAGCTGCGCGCTCGCCCCGCCGATGTCGCGCCGGTGCTGTCATTCGCGCAGAAGCGACTGTGGTTCATCGATCAGCTGGATGGCGGCGTGAGTACCCAGTACAACATGCCGTATGCCTTGCGCCTGACGGGGCAGCTGAATCGGGATGCGTTGCAACGGGCGCTGGATCAAATCGTCGCGCGTCACGAAATCCTGCGCAGCGTGTACTACACGCTGGGCGATGGCGAGGCGGGCGTTCGAACGATGGATGCGATGCCGGTGAACATCACCGTCGTCGATCTCTCGCACCTGGACGCCGCGGAGCGTGACGAGCACGTGCGCTCATTGGCGCTTGCCGAGGCGAAGAAGCCGTTCGATTTGCGACGCGACCTGATGCTGCGCGCGAGCCTGGTGGTACTGGCCGGGCACGATCACGTCCTGTTGTTCACGATGCATCACATCGCCTCGGACGGCTGGTCGATGGGCGTGCTGACGCAAGAATTCGTGACCTCGTACGACGCGTATTCGAACGGCGCGACGGATCCGTTGCCGCCGCTGCCGGTGCAGTACGGCGATTTCGCCTGGTGGCAACGAAACTGGCTGCAAGGCGACGTACTCGAGCAGCACCTCGATTTCTGGGAGCACCAGCTCGCGGACTTACCCCAGGCGCACAGTCTGCCGCTGGATTTCCCACGACCGGCCGCGCAGAGCTTCGAAGGAGGCAGCCACGTCCATGTCCTCGACCGGACCTTGAACGATCAGCTCAAGGCACTGAGCCTGGCGCAAGGCACGACGCTGTTCATGACATTGCAGACGGCGTTCGCGGTGCTGCTGTCCCGCTACAGCAACGAAACCGACATCGTGATGGGAATGCCCATCGCCAATCGCACCCAGGCCGAGCTGTCACCGTTGATCGGCTTCTTCGTGAACACGCTGATCCTGCGCAGCGACTTGTCCGGCAACCCGCGCTTCAGCGCGCTGTTGCAGAAGAACAAGCAGATGGCGCTGCAAGCGTACGATCACCAGCACATTCCCTTCGAACTACTGGTCGACCGGCTGCGTCCCGAGCGCAGCGCCCGGCATGGCGCGTTGTACCAGATCATGTTCGTGCTCCAGAACAACGAGCAGAGCGAACTGCGCTTGCCTGAGTTGACCCTCTCCCAGGTCGACACCGGGCATGTCGCGGCCAAGTACGACATTCACCTGGGCATGGAAGAGTTCCCGGACGGATTGCAGGCAAACTGGACCTATTGTTCCGCGCTGTTCACGCCCGCCACGATCGAACGCATGTCCGGGCATCTGGAAACGCTGTTGCGAAGCATGGTCGCGGCACCGGACACGCCGATCCTGAATCTTCCCATGCTCGGCAGCGCGGAACGACACCGGCTCGCGGTCGAGTGGAATGGAAAAATCGCAGGCGATTCGCGCGACTGCATCGTGCCGAGGCGCTTCGAGGACCAGGCAACACGGACGCCGAACGCCGCCGCCGTACGGTGCGGAGACGCGGTGCTGAGTTATGCCGAGTTCAATCGAAAAGCCAACCGCCTCGCGCATTGCCTCGTCGAGGCGGGCGTCGAGCCGGGCGTCGTGGTCGGAGTGCACGCCACACGTTCGCCAGAGCTGATGGTGGCGCTGCTGGCAATCTGGAAATGCCGCGCCGCCTATGTGCCGTTCGATCCGAACAGCACCCCGAAACGGCTGGCGGTCATGATCGAAGACGCGGGCATCGAGCTCGTGGTGGCGCAGTCCGCGCTGCGTGCCAAGGTACCCGTGTCCGGAATCGACGTGCTCGAGCTGGACGATGTTCTGGCCGAGACATGGTTCGCGGAATACCCCGACCGCAATCCTGGTGCGCACGGCACGGAAGTTGGCCCTGAGGACAGCGCCTATATCATCTACACCTCGGGCTCGACGGGCGTGCCCAAGGGTGTCGAGATCGCGCACTCCAGCCTGGCGGACTACTGCGGTTACGCCCTTGGTCGTTACTACACACAGGGACTCGCCGGTTCGCTGGTGGTGACTTCGCACGCGTTCGACATCACCGTGCCCAGTCTGTTTCTGCCTCTGCTCGCGGGAGGCTGTGTCGAGTTCATGCCACCGCAAGGAGAACTGGATGCGTTGGCGACGCGCCTGGCTTCCGCGCAGGAGAGCTACCTGCTGCGCATGACGCCTCTTCATGCGCAAGCGTTGCTGGACTTGCTATCGCCCACCACCCGCCTGGCCGCGGCGCACGTATTCGTCATCGGCGGCGCCGGCTTCCCGCCGGAACTCGCGCGTGAACTGCAATCGCGTTTTCCGCGCAGCCAGATCTTCAATCACTACGGTCCCACCGAGGCGACCGTCGGTTGCGCGATGTTCGACGTCACGGCGCAACTGGACCGTCTGGGGAAAACCATTCCCATCGGCAGTCCGATGGACAACACCGTGTTGTATGTGCTCAACGCGGCGCGGGAGTTGGTGCCCGTGGGTGTCAGCGGCGAGCTGCACATCGGCGGGCAGGGGCTGGCGAAGGGTTACCTGAATCGGTCCGATCTCACCGCCGAAAAATTCATCCGGAATCCTTTTGGTGATGCGCACGCCGAGCGGCTCTACCGGAGCGGCGATCTGGTGCGCTGGTTGCCCGAGGGCACGCTCGAATTCCTGGGGCGGTGCGACGACCAGGTGAAGATCCGTGGATTCCGCGTCGAACTGCAAGAAATCGAACACCACCTGCGCAGCGACTCCCGGGTAGCTCAGGCCGTCCTGGTTGCACATGAAGACAGCGATGGTGGAAAGCGCCTCGTGGCGTATGTGGTGCCCACCGGGGAATCCGATCACGAGCAGTTGGCGACGCAGTTGCGAGACGCGCTCCGTCAAGAGCTGCCTGACTACATGGTGCCTTCCAGCATCGTCCTGCTGGAGCAGCTGCCGCTGTCCGCCAACGGAAAAGTGGACACGCGCCGCTTGCCTGAACCCGGGGTTGGCTCGGTGCAGGTGAAGGTGCCGCCAGAGACCGCGACCGAGCGTCGCCTGGTCGCACTGTGGAGCGAGTTGCTCGAGGTCCCGTGTGACGCCGTTACGGCATCGTTCTTCGAACTGGGCGGACATTCCCTCCTGGTCACGCGCCTGATCGGCACAGTCAATCAAGAGTTCGCGGTGAGTCTGAAGATTGCCGACGTCTTTTCTCATCCGACGATTCGAGCACTGGCCGGCTTGATCGACTCGGCAACGAGGGGCTCGATCGTGCGGATTCCGCGCGTGTCGCGGGAGTCGGTGCTGCCCTTGTCGTTCGCGCAGCAGCGCCTGTGGCTCATAGACAGGCTGGCGGGCAGTAGTCAGTACAACATGCCGTTCGCCTTCCGGCTGCGCGGTCTACTGAATCGGGAAGCATTGCAGCGTGCGCTGGATACGATCGTCGCGCGGCATGAAGTCTTGCGCAGCGTCTTTCGCACCCGTGACGATGGCGAGGCCTTCGTCGTCGTGCAGGCTGCCTCTTCGATACCGGTGACGGTGATCGATCTAACGCACCTCGACGTGGCTGCGCGAGAAGAACGCGCGCACGCGCTGGCGGCAGCCGATGCCACGCGGCCATTCGATCTCGGCAACGACCTGATGTTGAGAGCGAGCCTGCTGGCATTGTCCGGGCAGGAACACGTGCTGCTGTTCAACATGCACCACGTCGCCTCGGATGGCTGGTCGACAGGCGTGTTGACGACGGAATTCGCCACGCTGTACGACGCGTTTTCGAGAGGTGCCGATCAACCTCTGCCGGCTTTGCCGATCCAGTACGCGGACTTCGCCCACTGGCAACGCCAGTGGCTGCAGGGTGAAGTGCTGACGCAGCAACTGGACTACTGGCTGACTCAACTGAATGGTCTGCCAGCCGTGCACGGCCTGCACCTTGATTTCCCCCGCTCGGCGGTGCAACGCTTCGCGGGCGCGCTGCATTCGCAGCACCTGGACCAGACCCTGAGCCAGCGTCTGCGGAAATTGAGCCTGGAAAGAGGCACGACGCTGTTCATGACGCTGCAGGCGGCATTCGCCGTACTTCTGGCGCGCTGCAGTGGTGAGACCGACATCGTGATGGGCACGGCCATCGCAAACCGCACGCAGGCGGAGTTGTCGCCCCTCATCGGATTCTTCGTGAACACATTGGTGTTGCGCAGCGATCTGTCGGGCAACCCGTCGTTCAGCGATCTCCTGCAGCGGACCAGGAAGACGGCGCTGGAGGCCTACGAACATCAGCACATCCCCTTCGAGATGCTGGTCGACAAACTGCAGCCCGAGCGCAGTTTCCATCAGAGCCCTTTGTTCCAGATCATGTTCACGCTGCAAACGGGCGAGCAGGGCGCGCTGACGTTGCCCGGCTTGAGCATGCAGGCCCTGGAGCAGGAACAGCACACGGCCAAGTTCGATCTGACGCTGGCGCTGCGCGAAACCGATGACGGCTTGCGGATGAATTGGGAGTACTGCACCGAGCTGTTCCACGCGACGAGCATCGCGAGCCTGGCAGAGGCCTTCGTCGAGTTGCTGGCCGGCATCGTGGCGGAGCCGAACAGGCCGATCCATTCGTTGCCGCTCGTCTCCGCGAGGACACGGCACCGGCTGCTGGAAGAATTCGCTGGCGCTCCGGCAGAGCATCCAGAAGACGCATTCATCCACGCGTTGTCAGGGTCAGAGGCAGAGGCGAGGACAATCGCGGATACCCGACTCTACGTGCTGGATCGAGACCGGCAATTGCTGCCCATCGGCGTTGCGGGAGAGTTGTACATCGCGGGCACCGGGCTCGCGCAACGCGGTTCGAACTACCCGGAGCTGGCGCAGCGTCTCGTACGGCATCCGTTTTCGGATGATCCCGGGGTGTCGCTGCTCCGATCCGGCGATCGGGCTCGCTGGCTGCCGGGCGGCAAGCTCGAGTACATCGGAAAGATCGACGCGCAGGTCGAGAAGGAAATTGAAGCGGAAGGCCCCGCATACGAAGCTCCGAGGGGCGAGTTCGAGATGCGGCTGGCGGCACTCTGGCAAGACGTGTTGAGTGTTCCTGCTGTCGGCCGTCGCCACCATTTCTTCGCGCTGGGCGGCAGTTCCCTGAGTGCCGTGCGCCTGGAGTTCGCGATCCGGGAACACTTCGGCATCGAGCTGACATTCCGCGAGTTGTTCGAGCATGCTGAGCTCGCCGCGCAGGCGGAACTCATCGCCACGAAAGATCGGCGAGTCGAACTACCGCGGATTGAAAAAGCGGCGCGCGACGGCCGGCCGCTGGCGTTGTCGTTCGCGCAGCAGCGTTTGTGGCTCATCGACCAGCTCGTGCCGGGCGGCACGCAATACAACATGCCGCTGGCATTGCGGTTGACGGGCCAGCTGGATGTCGAAGCGCTGAGGAAAGCGCTGGATGCGATTGTCGCCCGACATGAAGTGTTGCGAACGGTTTACGCCATTTCGGAGTCCGGCGAGCCCTGCCAGCGCATCCAAGAGCTTGCGTCCATTCCGTTCTCGACCGTGGATCTGCGCGACATTCCGAATGAGTCACGGGCCCGGCGAGTGCACGAGCTGGCGGAAGCGGAAGCCAACAAGCCGTTCGATTTGCGTCAGGACGCCATGCTCCGGCTTGCGGTGCTCGTGTTGGGCTCCGAAGAACACGTGTTGCTGTTTACGATGCATCACATCGCTTCCGACGGCTGGTCCCAGAATGTACTCGTCAACGAGTTCGTGACGCTGTATCGGGCATTCAAGGATGGACAGCCGCTGGCGCTGCCATCCCCGCCGGTGCAATACGCGGACTTTGCTCAGTGGCAACGGGGTTGGCTGCAAGGAGAAGTGCTGGACCGGCAGTTGAACTACTGGCTGCGGCAGTTGGCGGCCCTGCCGCAAGTGCATCGGGTACCCACCGACTTCCCGCGGCCGGCCGTGCAACGTTTTGCCGGGGCGGTGCACGATCAGCAGTTCGACCAATCGCTGAGCGAACGACTGCACGCATTGAGCGTCGCTCAGGGCACGACGCTGTTCATGACCCTGCAGACGGCCTTCGCGACGCTGCTCGCGCGGTACAGCGGCGAGACCGACATCGTCATGGGAACGGCCATCGCAAATCGGGCACAACCCGAGCTGGCGTCGTTGATCGGCTTTTTCGTCAATACGCTGGTGCTGCGCAGCGACCTGTCCGGGGATCCTTCTTTCGCCACGCTGCTGCAACGAAACAAGCTCATGGCGCTGGCGGCTTTCGAACACCAGCACATTCCATTCGAAATGCTGGTGGAAAAACTGCAGCCGGAACGCAGCTTCAGCCACAGCCCGCTGTTCCAGATCATGTTCACGCTGCAGAGCGGCCAGGATCAGTCGAAACTGGAACTGCCTGGTTTGAGCATCGAGGCGCTGGAGGCGGAACAACACACCGCGAAGTTCGATCTGATGCTGGCGTTGCACGACGGTCCGGATGGCATCAGGGCCAATTGGCAGTACTGCACGGAACTGTTCGCCGCGCAGACCATCGCCCATATGGCGGACGCGTTTGCGCAGTTGTTGGCCGCACTGGTCGCGGAGCCGGAGTGCCCGATTCAGCGCTTGCCGGTATCGATGGTCGGCACACGCGCACAGCGGCTCGCGCTGGATCCTGCTCACGACGCGCATGACCCCGCGTTGCCGGCACTCGGGACCAGCGGCCGCGAGGCGCCGGTCTACGAAGCGCCGCAGGGTGAGATCGAAATCGCATTGTCGACACTCTGGATCGGACTATTGAGCGTCCCGCGCAACACTGGCTATTTCGGTTCTGCGATCGAGAACGTGGCCCACGCGCTGGAAGACGAGAACAGCGAAGACGCTCTGACCCTGGGCATCCTGCCTCCGGGCGAGCGACAGCAACTGCTCGCGGACTTCAACGAAGCCACCTCCGACTACACACGGACATCCCTGGTGCACGAGCTGTTCGAGGCGCAGGTTCACGCACGCCCGGACTCGGTGGCGGTGGTTCATCGGGACGAAGTGCTCGATTACGCGACCTTGAATGCACGCGCGAACCAGCTGGCTCATTACCTCAAGGCGCTCGGCATCAAGCCGGATGATCGCGTCGCCGTCTGCCTCGAGCGGAGCGTGGAGATGGTGGTCAGCCTGCTCGGGATACTCAAAGCGGGTGGCGCGTATGTGCCGCTCGATCCGAGCTATCCGCAAGATCGCATCCGGCACATGCTGTCCGACAGCGCTCCCGTGGCGTTGCTGACGCAACTCTCGCTGACGGAGCGAGTGGGCACGCATGCGCTGCCGACGCTGGTGCTGGACGCGCCGTCCGATCGCGAGGCTCTGAAGTCGCAGCCCACGCACGATCCGGTCAAGTCTCCCGATCTGAATGACTCCCACCTGGCGTATGTCATCTACACCTCGGGTTCGACCGGCGAGCCTAAGGGCGTCATGGTCGAGCACCACAGCGTGGTGCGCCTGGTCACCACGCGAGACTACGTGCAGCTCGACAGCACCACGGTCATGGCGCAGGCCTCGAATACTTCGTTCGACGCCGCGACCTTCGAGATCTGGGGCGCGTTGCTCAATGGCGGTCGCCTGGTCGTGGTCGAGAAAGACACGCTGGTCCATGCCGAGCGGCTGGCGGCGCAGATTCACGAAGACGGCATCAACGTGCTCTTCGTGACCACCGCGCTGTTCAATCACCACGCGCAAAGCAAACCGGATTGTTTTGCCGCATTGGGGACGTTGCTGTTCGGCGGCGAGGCCGTGTCGCCGGGCGCGGTCGCCACCGTCGTTCGCAACGGCATGCCGAAGCGGCTGCTGCATGTCTACGGCCCCACCGAAACCACGACGTTCAGCGTCTGGTATCCGGTGATGTCCGAACCTCTGGCTGGCGCAGTTACCGTGCCCATCGGCCGAGGGTTCGCGGACACGCGTCTCTATGTGCTTACGCCCACGCTGCAACCGGTTCCGGTCGGAGCTCAAGGCGAACTGTTCGTTGCAGGGGAAGGGCTGGCGCGGGGCTATCTCGACCGTGACGATCTCAGCGCCGAGCGCTTCCTGAAGGATCCGTTCGCACGTGAGCTCGGTGCGAGCGATGCAAGCGCGCGCATGTACAAGACCGGCGACCTGGTGCGATGGCTGCCGGACGGCTCACTGGAATTTTTGGGTCGCCGCGACTCCCAGATCAAACTCCGCGGCTTCCGCATCGAGCTCGGAGAAATCGAAAGCAAGCTCGCGGCGCAGCCGAATGTGCGGGAGGCGCTGGTGCTGCTGCGTGAGGACGTGCCGGGCGACAAGCGCCTGGTGGCGTATCTCACGTGCCACGACGAGACCTCCTTCTCCGCCGCGCAGGTGCGGTCGCACCTGGCTTCGCACTTGCCGGACTACATGCTGCCGAGCGCGTTCGTCGTGCTCGATGCCTTTCCATTGACGCCCAACGGCAAGCTGGATCGCAAGGCCTTGCCAGCGCCCGAAGGCGAAACCGTCGTCGGCCGTCGTGACAATTTCTTCGCGTTGGGTGGCAGCTCCCTGACTGCCGTGCGCCTGGCATTTGCGATCCAGGAACGTTTTTCCGTCGAATTGTCGTTGCGCGAGTTGTTCGAATATTCCGAACTGGCCGCACAGGCCGGTCTGATCGCGACGAAAGAACGATTGGCGGCGCTCCCCGTCGTGAGCTCCGTGGTTCGCGATGGCCAGCCTTTGGCGTTGTCCTTTGCGCAGCAGCGACTGTGGTTCATCGATCAGCTGACGCAGGGCAGCGCGCAATACAATATGCCGATCGCGCTGAAACTGGAGGGCGAGCTGCAGGTCGACGCCTTGCACGCGGCTTTCAGCGAGATCGTGCGACGACATGAAGTGTTGCGCACGATCTACGCCACCTCGGCGACCGGGGAAGCGAGCCAACGGATCCTGCCGGTCGACGTGCTGCCGCTGGCGCGCTTCGAGCTGTCTGGACTGCCGGAAGAAGAACGAGAGGCGGAAGTTCTGCGTCTTGCCGAGACGGATGCCCTCACGCCTTTCCGCCTCGACCAGGACCTGATGGTGCGCGTCAGCCTCATCGCCCTGGATGCGAAGACTCATGTGCTGCTGTTCAACATGCATCACATCGCTTCCGACGGCTGGTCCATGAGCGTGCTCATGGAAGAGCTCGTCCAGTTGTACGCGGCGTTCGTCCAGGGTCGATCGAGTCCGCTGCCGCCACTCGCAATCCAGTACGCCGACTTCGCCGCTTGGCAGCGTTCGCACATTCGAGGCGACTACCTCGAAGAACAGTTGAACTACTGGCGAAAGCAGCTCGCCGGTATTCCGCCCGTGCATGGCCTGATCCTGGATCGGCCGCGTGCGCTGCAGCCGAGCTTCGTCGGCAAGGCGCTCACGGTGCCGCTCGATTCGGCGCTGGCGCAACAATTGAAGGAATTGGGCCAGACACAGGGCGCCACTCTCTTCATGGTGCTGCACGCCGCGTTCGCCGTGCTGTTGGGACGCTGGAGTCGCGAGAACGACATCGTGGTCGGCACGCCCATCGCGGGTCGCACTCGCAAGGAGCTGGCTCCGTTGATCGGTTTCTTCGTCAACAACCTGGTGTTGCGCAGCCGGTTGAACACGGAACAGTCGTTCGCCGAATTCCTGCAGGCGTCCCGGGTCACGGTGCTGGAGGCTTTCGAACATCAGGATGTGCCGTTCGAGATGCTGGTCGATCGTTTCTGTCCGGAGCGCAACTTCAATCACTCGCCACTGTTCCAGATCCTGTTCTCGCTGCAAAACAAGATGCAGACCGATCTGTCCTTGCCTGGAGTCCAAGTCTCGGGAGTCGCGCGCGAGCAATCGCTGGCGAAGTTCGAGTTGTCGGTACAGGTTGGGCCGGGCGTCGACGGCCATGAAGTCGAATGGAGTTACAGCACCGATATCTTCGACGCCGAAACGGTTGCCAGCCTGGCGGAGCACTATGTGCTCCTGCTCGAGGCGGTGGTCGCGGCCCCGGAAAAACCGCTTGGCCAGCTGTCCGTGGTGACGGAAAGCGACCAGCGTTTCTTCGCAGCGCAAGCGGCGCGGGCGGTGACCGGGTCGGCGCCGGTCGTTTGCCTGCATCAGCTCTTCCAGCAGCAAGCGGCGCGCTGGCCAGACAACGTCGCGCTGATTCACGAAGGCACTCGGCTGAGTTATCGCGAGCTGAACGAACGCGCCAACCGGCTGGCAAACTACTTGCGGACGTCCGGTGTGCGGACGGGCGACTTCGTCGGTCTCTTCGTCGAGCGCTCGGCGGACATGGTCGTCAGCATCCTCGCGGTCCTCAAGGCCGGCGCCGCGTATGTGCCGATGGATACGTACAATCCTGCGGCCCGCACACGGCACATGCTCGATGACTCAGGCGTCACCTGGATCATCACGCACCAGGATCTCCAGTCCCGGTTGCCGTCCACCACTGCGCAGGTACTGCACCTGGACTCGTCCGTGCACGCGGAAGCCATTGCCCGATGTTCGGCGATGGACCTCCAGGACACCGCGGTCACGAGCGCGCATGCGGCGTACGTGATCTACACCTCCGGTTCCACCGGCAAGCCCAAGGGCGTCGTGGTCGAGCACGGCCACGTCGTACGACTGTTCGACAGCAGCGCCGAGCATTTCAGCTTCGATCACAACGACTGCTGGACCCTGTTCCATTCCTATGCCTTCGATTTCTCCGTCTGGGAGATCTGGGGCGCGCTGTTGTACGGCGGGCGTCTCGTCGTCGTGCCCTATGCGATCTCCCGTTCCGCGCCCGATTTCCATCGGCTGCTGAAAGAACAACGGGTGACGGTGCTGAATCAGACGCCTTCGGCTTTCTATCTGCTCATCGAGCAGGCTCAGCAGGCGGGCGAACTGGATCACCTGCGCTATGTCGTCTTCGGCGGGGAAGCGCTGGATCCGCCGCGATTGCGGCCGTGGCTCACGCGTTACGGAGATGAGCAGCCACAGCTCATCAACATGTACGGCATCACCGAAACGACCGTGCACGTCACCTATCGACGGATCCGGACTACCGACGTGGGCAAACCTTCGAGCGTCATCGGTGTGCCGCTGCGCGACCTGCTCTGCCATGTGTGCAACGACGCGATGTCGTTGCAACCCATCGGCGTGCCCGGCGAACTGTTCGTGGGCGGTGGTGGAGTGTCGCGAGGCTACTTGAATCGTCCGGAACTCAACCGCGAGCGCTTCATCGACAGCCCCTTCGGCGGAGCGGGGCAGCGCCTCTATCGCACCGGCGACCTGGTGCGCTGGACCACCGCCGGTGAACTGGAATACCTCGGCCGCATCGATCATCAGGCCAAGTTGCGGGGTTTCCGCATCGAGCTGGGCGAAATCGAGCATGAGCTGCTCAACAGCGGTCACGTGAAGGAGTGCGTGGTGCTGCTTGTTGGTGATCGCGGTGGCGAACAGCGATTGGTCGCCTACATCGTGCCGAATCGGGACGACGAGCATTTGCCCAATTCATTGCGCGAACATCTGCTCTCGGTCTTGCCGCAGTACATGGTGCCTTCGATCTTCGTCATGCTCGAGCGTATTCCGCTGACCGAGAACGGCAAGATCGACCGGCACGCCTTGCTCTCGATGGCGGAAACGCGTGTGGCACGCGCGGAGTACGTCGCGCCGACAACGCCGATGGAGACACAGCTCTGCGAAGTCTGGCAAGACGTGCTGCAGGTCGAAAAAATCGGCATTCGAGACAACTTCTTCGCCGTGGGTGGTGATTCGATCCGGGTCGTGCAGATCGTGAAGCAGGCGCAAGCCGTGGGCATCGTGCTCGATGTGAAAGACGTCTTTTTCCATCAGACCATTGCCGAGCTGGCCGCAATTCAACGCGGATCGCGTGCGCCCGTCGAGCCGGCGCCTCTGCACTTGTTGACGGGTGCATTCGATGCATCGCCTTTCATGGATGAGACCGTGGAAGATTGCTACCCCGTTACGGCCATGCAGCAGCGCATGCTGGAACAACACGGTACGCACGGTCTGGAACAGGCGGTCTATCAGCCGCGTGTCATCTACGACATCCACGGCATCAAGCTGGAGCCGGCCCGCGTGGAAGCGGCGTTGCGTCATTTGCTCGACCGGCATCCTGCACTGCGCACGCGATTCCATCGCACTGAAAGCGGCGACCACGTTCAGGTGGTGCTGAAACGCCTCGATTTCCATTTGCCGGTGGTGGACATCTCGAAACTGAAAGCCGCGGCCCAGGAGCAAGCGGTTGCGAACCTGATCGCGCAGGATCGGCCGTTCGCGCTGGGCGAGACGGGCATCCGGTTCACCTTGCTCGTCTATGGCAAGCGGAATTATGGCCTGTTCATCTCCACGCACCACGCGATCATCGACGGTTGGGCGCTGGTGGAACTGCGCAACGAGCTGATGGCGCTGTACCAGGAGTCAGGTCAGAAACGAGCGATGCTGCGTTCACCCGCGTCGGGCAACGTGTTCAAGGAACACGTCGCGTTGGAACGGGAAGCGCAAACCTTCGCGGATCACAAACAGGCCTGGCGTGAACTCATGACGGACTACCAGCCAATGCCCGCGCTGGATTCGATCGCGGCGGATGCGAGCGCGAGCAACGCGCTGGGTCTGCACGTCGACGCCGCACTGGTCAGCGGGCTCAAGCGCCAGGCAGAGCAGCAGGGCGTGACCTTGAAAACCCTGTTGCTGTTGGCCTACCAACGGGCGCTCGGGAATCTGTTGATGGCCGACACGGTTACCGTGGACGTCGTGTGCAGCGGTCGTTCGCCACGCCTCAGCGATCCGCTGGGAGCGATCGGCCTGTTCTGGAGTCTGCTGCCCATCTGCACTCGGTTGTCGGCACATCAGAGCGACGCCGAAGCAATCGCCGCGACCGCGCGAAAGCTGCTGACCATGGACGCGCATTCCCTGTTTCCCGCCGACCGCGTGCGCAAGCTCGTCGATGTCGAGTCCATGACCTACGCGGCATTCAACTACGTGAATTTCCACAACGCGAAAACCGGATCCGGCAATTCGGGCGGGGAGGAGGTGGGCGAGCTCAAGGTTCGTTACGCATCCGATCGATTCGCCTACGCCGTCAAGTTGACGATTTCCGGCGGCGATGGCGACGGCATCGACGGCAGCATCGAATTCGATCGCCGATATTTCAGCGCGGAGCGGTTGCGCGAGCTTCGCACCGACTTCCTGGCTCGATTGCGACAGCTCGGCAATCCGGAAAAAGTTCATGCGGAAGAAGTCCATGACTAAAACGATCACCGACTTGTCAGACGTGTCCGTCGACGATCTGGATTCGATTCAGGGCACACGCTTGCTGCTCCACGTCGATCAGGGTTCCGCCCGGGTGGCCGAGTGGGCGACGGAAAACCAAGAGCACGTGGAGCGATTGCTGCAAGCCAACGGCGCGCTCTTGATCCGCGGACTGAAATTCGCCGGTAGCCAGCAATTCGGAGTCGCGCTCGCAACCTTGTTCGGCGCGGAGCTCCTGGAATACGTGTACCGGTCAACGCCCAGAACCCAATTGCGAGGGAACGTCTACACGGCCACGGAATACCATCCTTCGCTGCAGATTCCCCAGCACAACGAAAATGCCTACGGCAATCGTTGGGCGATGCGCCTCGGTTTCCTGTGCACCGTACCGTCGGAGCAGGGTGGCGCAACGCCGATCTGCAACAGCGAACTCGTGTACCAGCAGATTCCGGATGCGATTCGCGATCGCTTCGAACGGGATGGCGTGATGTACGTCCGCAACTATTCCGATATCGACGTTCACTGGAACGACGTCTTTCAGACCGAGGAGCGCGATGAGGTCGAGCGGTTCTGTCAGGCCAACCAGATCAGCCATGAGTGGCTGGACGGCAATCGGCTGCGTACCCGGCAAATCAATCAGGCCAGCATCCGCCATCCGGTCACCGGCGCGCAGGTCTGGTTCAATCAGGCGCATTTGTTCCACGTGTCCAACCTGGATGAAGAACTGCAGAGGAATCTGCTCGCCACGGTGGACGAAGCGGATTTGCCACGCAACACTTACTACGGAGACGGCGCGCCCATCGCGACTTCGGATCTGGCGCTCATCCGGAACATATACCAGCGTCACGCCATACGCTTCGACTGGCAGCGAAACGATCTATTGCTGCTGGACAACATGCTATATTCGCACGGCCGCGATTCGTTCGTCGGCGATCGACAAGTGCTGGTGGGCATGGCGCGTTCCATCGATGCCGATAGCGTGGAGAGCCGGCCATGAACTCATAGCACGCGCCGCGCGACCCGCTGGGCTCTCGCCCGGTTTCAGCATCCTCGACTGATCCCATGTCACTTGAAATAAGAGTGTTCGCCATGAGCAATTTCTTCCAATTACCGATGTGCTCACCATGAAGAAGCTAGTCATCGCTGCTGTTGTCCTGATCCTCTGCCTGAGCCTGATTGTGTGGAGGAAAGGCATCGACAAAGAGGATGCGCTTCCGATTCAGGTGGAGCTGGCTCAACGGGCAACCATCGAGCAAAGGGTTCGTGCGACGGGAAAGATCCAATCATCCGTTCAAGTGAAGATCAGCGCCGACATCAGCGCTAAGATCACGCGTTTGCACGTCAAGGAAGGCGATCAAGTGGAGAAGGATCAACTGCTGGTCGAACTGGACGGCACGCGACGCGCGGCCGGTCTGGCGAGCCAGGATGCCTTAGTGAAAGTCGCCCAGGATGAAGCCAGGCTCGCTCTTGCTCAAAAGAAGCTCGCCGAGAGTCGACTTGAACGCAACAAGCTTATGTTCGCGCGGCAGTTGGTATCCCGCGATGCCTTGGATGCCGCTAGGAGCGATTACGAAGTGGAAGCGGCCCGCTATTCGTCTGCCGTGGAGCAAATCAAAAGGGCGACGGGCGAGCTCGAGCAAACCAGGTACGACCTGGCCCTGACGCGCATCTTTTCGCCCATTTCCGGCACCGTCAGTGTGTTGAAGCGAGAGGCGGGGGAGATCGTGATCGGTTCCCAGTTCCAGGAAGACGTCATCATGGTCGTCGCCGACCTGGGCCAGATGGAAGCCACGGTGAACGTCGACGAGAACGACATCAGGAAGGTGAAGATTGGCCAGCCCGCCACGTTGTCGGTCGACGCGCTTCCAGGGGCCGTGATCGTGGGCCGCGTGGCAGAAGTCGCGGCCAGCGCGCGCCTGGCGGATCAAGGCGAAGTACTGCAGAAGACGGAATTCCGCGTGAAGGTGGCGATCACCGAGGGCGGTGGTCAGGTGCGACCGGGAATGACGGTCAACGCCAACATTCTGACGGATACGCGGCAGTCCGCGTTGAGCGTACCGATTCAATCGGTGACCTTGCGGCCGGTGGAGCAATGGCGGCAGACCGACAGCGAATCCGCGGGTAGCAAGCCCGTCGTCGACAAGGATGGCTACGTGCAGCTCGTGTATGTCGTGGAAAACGGCAAGGCCGTCGCTCGTCAGGTGAAGGTCGGCATCCAGAACGAGGATAGAATCGAGATTCTCGACGGGTTGAAAGAAGGTGTGAACGTGGTTTCGGGAAGTTACCGCGCGATCACTCGTGACTTGAACGACGGCGATGCCGTCGAGGTCGCCGAGAAAGGCGCAGTGGCCGGCTCCTGAAACCACGCAGATGACTACGAATGCCAACATGGTCGACGCACAGCAGCCGCTGCTGCAGATCGACAACGTGACCAAGTCGTATCAACTGGGCGATGAGACCGTTCAGGCGCTGCGCGGTGTGTCGCTGCGCGTCAGCAACAACGAGTACGTCGCCATCATGGGCTCGTCGGGCTCGGGAAAATCCACGCTCATGAACATGATCGGCTGCCTGGATGTGCCGACGTCGGGCACCTACCAGTTGGACGGGCAGATGGTGGGCACGTTGAACGACGATGCGTTGGCTGAAATCCGCAACAGAAAGATCGGCTTCGTATTCCAGACCTTCAATCTCGTGCCGCGAATTTCCGTCTTCAAGAATGTCGAACTGCCGCTGATCTACATGGGAGTGTCCAAAGCGGAGCGACGCGTTCTCGCGGAAAGCGTCATCGAGTCAGTCGGTCTTCGCGACCGGATGAAGCACAAGCCGAACGAACTATCCGGCGGTCAGCGGCAACGCGTGGCGATTGCACGGGCGCTCGTGTGCAAGCCGTCACTGATTTTGGCGGATGAGCCGACCGGAAATCTGGACAGCACGACCAGCGAAGAAATCATGGCCCTGTTCGATGCCCTGCACCGCCAGGGAAACACCATCGTCGTCATTACCCACGAAGAGGACATCGCCGCGCACGCTCAGCGCGTCGTTCGCCTGAAGGACGGATTGATCGAAAGCGACCGCAGGCGAGCGCCATCGTGAAGGTACAAATCGACATCGCCGAGGCCGCCAGGATCGCATGGAGCGCGGTCATCGCCAACAAGTTGCGCGGTGCGTTGACCGCGTTGGGCGTCATCATCGGCATCGTGGCCGTCACCACGACGATGATCGCGGCCAACACCATGCAGAACGCATTCCGGCAGTCGTTCGCTTCCGGCGGTGCCGACGTTCTGTACGTGTCCAGAACTCCCTGGGTCGATCTGAGTTCTGGCGCGCAATATCGGAGCCGGCGAAATCTGGACCTGCATCAGAGCCACGCTCTGGCGACTCGTCTCCAGGGCAAGGCCATCGTGGTGCCGAGTATCAGCATCGATCAACCCGCCCGTTTTCTCGCCAGCGAGATGACCGGAATCACGGTCATCGGCACGACGGACAAAGAGAGCCAGCTCTCCGATCTGATACCGGAGCACGGACGTTTTCTCCTGCCGTTCGACGAGCAGAACAAGTTCGACGTCGCGGTGCTGGGCGCCACCGTGGCTGAAGGATTGTTCGGAAACCTCGAGCCCCTCGGCAAAACCTTTCAGATTGGCGAAAAGCATTTCCGCGTCATCGGCGTCATGGGCAAGCGGACCAACGGCTTCTTCGACGGTCCGGACTTCGACCGTCAGATCTACATCCCGATCACCACGTTCGAGAAAGTGTTCGGCAATTCGTCCGGTCGCGCGAACGTCGACATCGCCGTCAAGGCGCCCTCACTCGAATCGGTCGACGATTTTCAGTACGAAGTGACCGATGCGATGCGCAGGATTCGAGGCCTGCGCCCCGGTCAGCCGGATGACTTTTCCATCAGCACGTTGGACTCGCTCCTCACGTCGTACAACGACACGATCGGCGTCGTCGTACTGGTGGGATCGCTCATCACGGGCATCGCGCTGTTCGTTGGCGGAGTCGGCGTGATGAACATCATGTTCGTCTCGGTGAAGGAACGTACCAGGGAAATCGGCATCCGCAAATCCATCGGCGCGAAGCGGCGCAGCATATTGCTGCAGTTCCTGTTCGAGTCGGCATTGATCTGTTTGTTCGGTGGATTGATCGGCGTAGGGTTTTCCTGGGGAATTGCCCAATTGATCGACGAATCCACCATGCCCGTCAGTTTGTCGCCGGCAGTTTTTCTCGGTTCCTTGCTCATCGCCACTCTGGTCGGCGTCTGTTCTGGGTTGCTACCTGCGATACAGGGTGCACGTTTGAATCCAATCGAAGCGTTGCGCTACGAATGAACTTCACGGAGCTGACCAATGCAGATTAGTGAGACCCTGTTCATGGCGCTGAATGCGATCCGTGACAACAAGCTGCGCTCATCGCTGACGTTGGTTGGCATCACCTTGGGCGTTGCCTCGATCATCGCGGTGATGACTGCCGTTGCCGCGATCCAGACATCCATCGAGGCTGAGATAACGGTTTTCGGAGCGCAAACGTTCCGGCTGCAAAGATTGCCGAAGGGTTTCGCGAGCGAAGAGCAGTTGGCTGCCTCCAAATACTGGCCTGCCGTCACGCAATCCGAAGCCCAGGCCATTCGTGAGAACGCCAAGCTGATCGACGCAGTCGGCGTCGAGCTCTGGGAGGACGGCAGGAGCGCTTCCTACAATGGAAGCTCCGCGGAGGCCAGCGTGTTCATCTGCGGCGGGACACCGGAATATTCCGACGTCAACGCGCATGCGATCGAGTCTGGTCGCAATCTTTCCCGCGTCGACCTGATGGCGGGACGAAAAGTCGTGGTGCTGGGCCACGCGCTCGCGAATGAACTCTTCCCGTACGTCGATCCGATCGGAAAGAAAATTCTGATGGATGGGCAGAGTTACGAAGTCATCGGCGTCTTCACGAAAAAGGTGTCGGCGTTCAGCAGCCGCTTCGAGGCCATGGCGCTGATTCCGATATCGGCGTTCACCAGCGTCTACGGCAACTATGACTCCCAGGGTGTGCCGCGCTCGGTCAATGTCACTTTGCACGCCAGGAGTCCGGAAGTGCTCTTGGATGCAATCGAAGAAGCGCGAATGACCCTGCGACGCCTTCGTCATTTGAAGCCGCACGACGACGATAATTTCTATTACTTCACCAATCAAAGCTCCATCGAGAATTTCAACAAGGTCACCGTCGGGCTCAAGATCGGCGCGTTCGTCATCGGCACCGTCTCGTTGCTGGTCGCCGGTGTCGGGATCATGAACATCATGTTGGTGTCGGTGACCGAGCGCACTCGGGAAATCGGCATCCGCATGGCGCTCGGCGCGAAGCGCAAAGACGTGCTGCGACAGTTTCTGCTCGAAGCAGCGGTGCTCTGCAATATCGGTGGCGTGATTGGCATCGCGATCGGCTTCGGTCTCGGATATGTTTTGGCGTTGATCACCTCGCTCAAGGCCACCGTACCGTTGGCTTGGGCTATTTACGGAATGATTTTCTGCAGTCTCGTCGGCCTGACGTTCGGCGTGATACCGGCGCGAAAAGCATCGCGCCTGAATCCGATCGAATCGTTGCGCTACGAATGACTCGCGAAGACGAAAAGGAGTTGGAGAAGAAAAATGATGACGCTCATGAATTCCGCTTCTCGACATCACCTGAATGAATCTCCGCACGAGATGCCGCGATTTCTGCTCGATGACATTCAAGGCGCATTGGCCGCGAGTTCCCGATATCCAATCGGGTACGAGCAACAAGTCACCGCGTTTGCCGCGAACTTCTACGGCGTAGAACCCGAGAACGTTCTCTTCACGAACGGAGTCGATGATTGCGTCGATCGGATGGCGCACCATTTCAGGCACATGCGCTTCATTTACATGAAGCCCGGCTTCGATGGGTATTGGCAGCGGCTCAAGCTGTTCGCGGCCAATACTTTGGCCATTACATTGCGTCCCGACGATTTCACGATCGATCGGAACGACATCAAGAAGTTCTGCAAGTCGGATGTGGTGCTGATCGCCAATCCATCCAACCCGACGGGCAATTCGGTGTGTCAGCGCGATCTCGAAGAAACTCGCAACGCATGCGGAATCCTGTTTCTCGACCGCACATACCGGCACTATTCACAACGGAAGAACCTGTCGCCGTTGGAGAATAATCAGCTCACCTATCATTCTCTATCGAAGGCTTATGGATTGGCCGGATTCAGGCTGGGAGTCGTGGTGGGGCCCAAGCACGAGATCGCCGGGCTGCGAGAGTTGGGAGGCTACTGTGCATTGGGCACCGTATCGTTGGCGCTCATCGAAAGCGCCCTCAAGAACGAGGCTTTCTTCATGGAACGCGCCTGTGCCGACGTGGAGGAAAGGAACCGGGTGTTTCGAGAGCTTGAAGCCATCGGCATCGGTATCAGAAACACGGAAACGAATTTCCTCCTGATCAAGACAAATGGTCGTTCCTATCAGGAACGACTTCAGGAGGAAAACATCCTGGTCAAGGATGCAGGGCCGCTCGGGTTGCCGGACTATCTACGAGTTTCCATCGGCCTCGAGAGCCAAAACGATCGGCTGATCTCCACAATCGCAAGAATTCACAACACGTTCGAAGCCGGGGCCCACTTGCGTGGGCCCCGAGTGGAATCCGCCTTCCAATCAATGCCGCAACCATCCTGAGTTACGCAAATATGATCACGAGCGATTTTGAATCTAAGTTAGTCGAGGGAATCCAGCCCATCCGACAGTTCGTCCTGGCCAGCAGCATCCACCATCTCTTCTCGAGTGGAATCTACGATGTACTGCGCTCCAGGAAATCCTGCGTTAATGGAATCTCTGACGAGATCGGGCTCGACAAGGCGCGGGTCTACGGATTCCTGATGTATCTCGTCAACGAGAACATCCTGGTTCGGGAAGGCGAGCTTTTCGAGCTGAGCGAAAGGGGCAAGGATCTGGAGCAGTTTCGAGCATGGTACACGATGCTCGTCGGCGGCTACGGTGGCACCTTTCTCGAGATCGGAGACAAATTGAAGTCCGGCTCCGGAGTGGCTGGGAGAGAGATCGTCAGTGTTGGAGTGGGAAGTTGCGGAATCAGCCACTACGACGCTTTTCCACTCACCAAGAAGTTGATTCAAAAAATGAGTTCTCCTCCCGCGACCATCTGCGACATGGGCTGCGGAAATGGCATGTACCTCATCGAGTTCTGTGAATATTTCGCCGGCATCAAGACCATCGGCATCGAACCCAATGAAAGCAGCTGCGTGGTCGCCCGGGAATACATCGCATCCCGCAACATGAGTGATCGAGTGGAGATCATTTGCGCGGACGCGGCGGAGTGGGTCACGAGGCCTTCTGAGAACAAGCCCGACCTGTTCATCCTCGGTTTTGTCCTGCACGAAATCATGGGTCAGCGCGGCAGGGAAGAGGTGGTCCGTTTTCTCTCGACCATTCGCAAGAGCTGCCCGAAATCGGCCATCGCGGTGATCGAGGTCGACGATCAGATCGCGACACCCGGCGTCATGCAGCACGGCCTCGCCAAGGCCTACTACAACCCGTACTACCTCCTGCATTACTTCACGAACCAGAAATTGCTGACCCCGAGTGAATGGGAAAGCATCTTTCACGATGCGGGATACGCGGTCACCGCAAAGGACACCACCGGCCTGAACGTCGACTCGACAGGCCTGGAAGTGGGGTATTTGTTGACGGCCTGAGTTTCCCGTCCGGTAGATAGTCTGGAGTTGGAGCCGGCCGTGCTCCAACTCCAGCTCTTTGAGCAAATTCAAAATTGAGTTCCAAACAGAACCAAACGCTACACTAGATGCCTCGCCGCACGCGCTTGGCCGAGCAGACCCGTTGCAACGAGGCATTCCGAATATGAAACCCGAAGTTTCCTATCCAGAACGACCGGGCGGTGCCGATGCATCGCAGCCGCATCCCGTCGCTGCCACGCCCCAGGCGCGCGATGTCACTTTGAACGGCCGCCGCTTCGACGATGGCGACGCCCGCGCGCCGCACCTGCTCAAACTGCTGGCGTCGCGCTCCACACGTATCGAGGACTATCGTCCGCTACTGCAGGGAATGGCGGACGGGGCCGAGTACACCGTGCTCGCGGAGATGCTGCTGGACAGCGAATGCCGGCACGCGCTCGAGCACGGAACCGCCATGGTACAGGGTGGCGGCGAGATCGCGCTTTGCCGTGACAGCAGCAAGACCGTCCTGATCTTGCCGGCGCACCGACTCCTGCCGCAGGCCGGCGCGACGAGTGACGCGACCATCGACGTGTACGCGAACGACATGCTGTTCGTCGTGCTGGGCGAGGGCCGCCTCTTACTCGACCACCATCGCGTGGTCGAAGCCAGCGCCGAATGCGGGGCGCGCGCGTCGATAGTGCCGTGCGGTCGCCGCGCGTACGCGCGCTACGACGCGTTCGAGCTGCGCGCCGGCCGCGACGCGATCGACATCGCGGCGGTGCAAGGCGAGCCGTGGCTGCTGCAACTCGTCACCAGCATGCACGATCCGGTCGCGCGACACTTCGATCGCCGTAGCGGTACGCTCGTCGGCGTGTCGTCGGCGAACTTCCACGCGAGCAGGCTCGAGTTCGTGCTCGACTTGTTCAAGCGCTTCGGACATGCCGAGGCGGCCGACAGTGTCGCCGCGATCCACGGCGGCAGCAGGTTCCACTTCGTGCGCTGGAAGGCGGTGCAGACCATGCTGCATCTCGACTACGAACGCGGCGTCGCGATGCTGCGGCAGTCGGTCTCCGATCCACATCCGCAGATCAGGGACGCGGCCGAGCGCACCCTCGCTAACTTGGCGCGCGCTGCGCAGACTCAGGAGTAACGCCATGCCGGCCGTATGGGACCTCAACACCGAGCAGTCGATTACGTTCGACGAGCTGATCGCGCACTTCGACGCGCTCGGCGCGGATGTGCTCGTCCGCGACGTCGAATCTTCCGCCGCGATGCTGCGGCGGCTCTATAACAACCGCACGTTCCTGGTGGAAATCTTGCACCGGCAAATCCAGGACATGCCAACATTCGAGCGGATCAACGGCTACACCTCACAGGTGTTTATCTTGCACCGGTCGACGCACTACTTCGTCCGCGCGGCGCTTTGGATGAATGACGCCGGCAAGCGCAGCGACGAGGTGTTCCTGTACGAGGATGCGCACGATCACAACTTCAACTTGCTGACGCTCGGTTACGTCGGGTCGGGCTACCGCACGCGCGTGTTCGAATACGACCATGCCGCGGCGATCGGCTATCCGGGCGAGGCGGTTCCGGTGCGCTATTGCGATACCATCGATCTCTCTGCCGGCCGCGTACTGCTGTTCCGCGAGAGCCGCGACATCCACGTGCAGTTCCCACCGTCGGAGTTTTCGATTTCAGTCAACATTATCTCTACCGGTAGCCAACACGTGCCGCAATATGCGTTTGACTTGAACCTTGATCCCTCGACTACCTCTGCGACGATTCGCAAGACTCTAGTCGGCTACATGCCGGCCACCTTCGCACGGTTCGCGCAGGCGATGGGCGTGAAGGACCTTACAAACCGGCTGGGAACGATGCTCGACTCGCCCTTGCGCGATCCCGCTCGGCTCGCCATCTACACGGCGATGGCTGAGATCGACGGCGACGCCGCGTGGCGAACGGCATTGGCCGATTGCTCCGCCGCGATCCAAGCGGTCGCCAGAATGAAGCTGGACCGGTGCGACGCCTGACCAGTGATATCCCGGCCAAAGGAATTGGCCGAGGCTCAACACATGGACCAACTTTTTCCTCTACGGGAGACTTATATGAAGAATGATATTTCTAGCCTCGACGATCTGATTGCCAGCCTGGATGACGAGGTTCAGATGTGTGTTGATGGCGGAAACGTGGGCGGATTTGTCTGCCAATTTGTTCTCGGCCTAATTTTTCCAGACTAAAAGAGCGGTAAAACGGAGTGAGTTCGCCGCGGTTGACCGCGGCGAACTCTTGTCTGGTCAACATGCCATGGCGGGTGAACCGCCCCGGGAATTCCGGAGACTCATTGGTGTGAGTCACGCCGCTTGGGCCAGCTCATGTTGTTGCCGATGACAGTTCGCTTCTGCTTCCGCCGGCGGGATGTCACCGATCGAGCTGAGCAGATGCTGATGATTGAACCAGTTGACCCAATCCAGGGTCGCCAGTTCGACGTCTTGCAAGCTCCGCCACGAGCGCCGGTGGATCACTTCGGCCTTTTACAAGCCGTTGATCGTCTCGGCGAGCGCGTTGTCGTAGGAATCGCCGACGCTGCCGACCGACGGTTCGATGCCAGCGCCGGCGAGACGTTCGGTATAGCGGATCGAGACGGACTGGACGCCGCGATCGCTGTGGGGTGAATCAGGCCGCTACTCGTCGGCCGCCGGGCGTGCAAGGCCTGCTCCAGCGCATCAAGCATGAAGTCGGTGCGGGCCGAGGTCGACACCTCCCAGCCCACGATCCGCCGCGCGAACACGTCGATGACGAAGGCCACGTAGACGAATCCGGCCCAAGTCGAGACGTAGGTGAAGTCGCTCACCCACAGCGCATTCGGCCGCGTCGCCCGAAACTGCCGGTTCACCCGATCGTGCGGACACCAAGATCCGGGTCATCCAGCGGCGTGCCTACGGCCTGCGCGACGAGGATTATCTGCGACTGAAGATCCTCACTTGCCAGCTTCCTGAGCTGTGATTCGGGGAGAATTTACCCACACGAGTTCATGAAGAGCCCGAAAGGTTTGCGCAGAGATCGAGCGACACTGGGACGGCATCGCCACGTACTGCAAACCCCAGAACAAGGTCAGCCTCGGCTTGGTGGAAGGGCTGAACAACAAGATCCGGGTGATCCAGCGCAGCGCCTACGGCTACCGCGATGAGGACTATCTGAGGCTCAAGATCATCGCCAGCTTCCTGCCACCGCTACCCGAAAACGTCAAATTGCACCCACACTGATCCGCGAAGACCCAGTACTTGGATGTTGCCCAGGGGGCGAAAGTCTCCAGCCGAGCAAGCTACGACAGAGGTCGGGCCGTAGCGGGGACTGTAAGTTTCCACCCGCTGTAGGGAGCAAAGTAGGAAGCAACGAAAAGCCCTTGATTCTTTTGTTCAAGAATCAAGGGCTTGCGTCTGATCATGGCGGAGAGGGGGGGATTCGAACCCCCGGTACGCTCACACGTACGCCTGATTTCGAGTCAGGTACATTCAACCGCTCTGCCACCTCTCCGAAGGGGCTTGCTGCGGAAGGACTGCGCCCACCGCTGCGGGGCGCCATCATACGAGTTGAGGCCTCCCGGGACAAGGCGGGTACACTGACGGCCTCATTCTTGACATTCTGATAACCCCCATGTCCGAAATCCTCGCTCCCGTGTCCTTCGGCGAACTGCTCGACAAGATCGCCATCCTGCAGATCAAGTCCGAGCGGATGACCGATCCCACCAAGCTGACCAACGTTCGCAATGAGCTGACCGCGCTCGAACTCAGCTGGATGGCGCATCCGGCCGCCGGCCACGACATCGTTCGCCTGCGCGCGGAGTTGAAGGCCGTGAACGAGCGTCTGTGGGTGATCGAGGACGATATCCGGATCAAGGAAAAGGCGCAGGCCTTCGACGACGAATTCATCCAGCTCGCCCGCAGCGTGTATTTCGAGAACGACGAGCGCGCCCGGATCAAGAAGGAAATCAACGTCGCGCTGGGTTCGGCCTATGTCGAAGAGAAGTCGTATCAGGATTACCGGGCGGGCAACGCGGCGCCGTGACGTTGCCCTTGGTTCCGTGCAAGCCGGACGTCATTCCACTTCGGACAGCGGCAAGCTGCTGATCCGGCCATTGCGAAGCCGCAGCCAGGCGCGGTCGCCGACGCGCGTCTCGATCACGCCGTAGGTCGTCTCGACCGCATACTGCTTGCCGGCGATGCGGCCGAAGCGCGGCTTGCGCTGCAGTTCGTAGGCCAGCATCGCGGCGACCTCCTGTTGACCCGCGTCTATGTGCCTACCGATCGTCTCCGGGCCGGTCGTTTCCCAGTCCTGCGCCGCCACTTCCATCCAGCCGAACAGCCCGCCGCTCTTGCCGCTGTGCGCCACCCGCGGCTGGCGGTGGGTCATGGTCTGCGCGAACACCAGTTTGGGGCTGCGGTCGCCGCGCGCGAGTACCTGCGACCGCGGCCCGTAGCGCGCGTCGAGACTCACGGCGAGCGCGGTAAAGCCGGTCTCCAGTTCATGGCGCGCGATCAGCAGAAGCACGTTTCGGCTGGCGTCGCCCCGCGGCAGGTCCGCGACAGCGACCCCGCGATGGATGCGTAGCTCGCCGATCCTGATCGCCCCGCTAGCCTCCAGTTCGCGCCGGATCGCTGCGGCGAGCGCGTCCGCGCGATGGTCATGGGTCATCCCCGCGTTGAGCCGCGCGAGCGCGGGCCGCAGATGCTTGTCTTCCATGCGGTGCATGTTGGCCGCGCCGAGCGCATCGCCGAGCGGACTCAGCCCGGACGAGCGCGGGACGTACGTCTGGTATTCCAGCGCCTCGCTGGGCAGCACCAGCTCGATATCGACCGGAGCATCGAGCGGCAGGGTCAGTCCGTTGACGGGTTTGATCCATTGCGCCGAGGCGTTGCCTGCGCAGAGCGCGGCGGCGAGGCAGAAGGCGGTGCGCAAGAACAGGATGCGTTTCATGGATGGGGATCTTTTGTGCGGAAGGGGCGGGTGCCCGGGTGTTCGTGGGAGTAACGTTCGAACGCTGCGACGCCATCTTCGACCGTCACCAGATCCATCACGCCATCGTGCTCGATCTTGGTCCCCCAGCGCAGCTCGCTGGCCGGCTTGCCGAGATATTTGCGCGCGGCATCGTCGTAGCGGTCCGCGCAGTAGCGGATGTCGGAATACGGGCCGCTGCGGCGCGGGTTGCTGGCGGCGTGCAGGCCCAGCACTTTCGTTCCCATGGCGTTGGCGATGTGCATCGGGCCCGAGTCGGGGGTCATCAGCAGGTCGGCGCGTTCCAGCAGCGCCGGCAGCTGTTTCAGGGTGTCCTTGCCGACCAGATCCAGCGCCGGCGCGGTCATCGCCGCCGCGCTCATCGCCGCAAGGATCGCATCGCTGGTGTCGCGCTCCAGCGCGCTGCGGCCGCCCAGCAGCACCACCCGCCAGCCTCGGGCGACGGCGTGATCGGCGACGGCCGCATAGCGTTCCGGCCGCCAGTTGCGCAGCGCGTGGCTGGAGCAGGGCGAGATCGCGAGGGTCGGTACGCCATCGTCCGGCCACTGCGCGCGGGCCCATGCGCGAGCGTCGTCGGGAACCGGCATCTCCCAGATCACCTCGGTCTGCGTCAGGCCGAGCGGTTCGCAGAAGCTGCCGATGGCGTCGAGCACGTGGATGCCGGGCCGGTCGGGAATGCGTTCGTTGATGAACAGGCCGTGCAGATCTTTCGAGCGCGACCTGTCGTAGCCGATCCGGCGCTGCGCCGGCAGGAAGGCCGACAGCAGATTCGCGCGCGCCGCCACCTGCATCTGCAGCAGCGCGTCGAAACGGCGGCCCTTGAGTTCGCGCTTGAGCGCGCGCATCCCGGCGAGGCCGGTCTTCTTGTCGTAGACCAGGAATTCGACGCCGGGCAGCCCGTCCAGCAGCTTCTGCTCTCCCTTGCCGATCACCCAGGTCAGGGCCACGTCGGGCCAGGCGCGGCGCAGGGTGCGCACCAGCGGCAGGACGTGCGTCACGTCTCCCAGCGCGGACAGGCGCAGGAGGCAGATCGAGTGGGGCGCGGTCTTGTGCAATTGATAGACTCGATGGATATGGCCGCCTTCGATGCCACCGAAAGCCTGGTGCCCTTCCGCGATGCTCGCGGGACGGGCGGCGCTATGGGCAGTGCTGCTATGAGTGGCGCGATTCTGTTCGACTCGGCACGTCTGCGGCAAGCCGGCCTGCGCGCGGCGGAGCCGGGCTGGTTCGATGCGGCATGGTGGGGCGAGCGCGCGCAGCCCGTGGGCAGCGGCGGACGCGGCGGCGCGTGGTTCATCGACGCGCCGCCCGATGTCAGCGGTGGTTTGGGCAGCGGCGGTTTCGGTCCGGCGGTGCTGCGGCATTACCTTCGCGGCGGTTTCGCGGCGCGGTTCAGCCGCAATCGCCATCTCTGGCGCGGGCCCGAGCAGATCCGCAGTTTCGACGAATTCCGCCTTCTGCGCGAACTGCTGCGCCGGAAACTGCCGGTGCCGCGGCCGATCGCGGCGATCTATTGGCGCGAAGGACTGTTCTATCGCGCCGGGATCCTGCTCGAACGTCTGCTCGGCGTGCGCTCGCTGGCCGACCGCGCGGCCACCGACGGCAGCGCCGCGCCGTGGGAAGAGGCCGGCCGGGTGATCGCGCGCATCCACCGGGCCGGGCTGGATCACGCCGATCTGAACGCCCACAACCTGCTGTTCGAGGACTCGGGCCGCGGATGGGTGATCGACGTCGACCGCAGCCGATTGCGCATTCCGGCCACCGGCTGGCGCGAGGCGAACCTCGACCGGCTGCAGCGTTCGCTGCTGAAACTGCGCGGCGCGCGCAGCGAGGCCGAGGTCGGCAAGGATTACGCGACGCTGCGCAGCGCGTACGATGCGCTCTGGCAACGCGGGACTTAGGGCAGCGATGAGTTGGGGTTTGCGGTTTCATGGCGTGGGCAATGCGTCGGCGGTCGAACTGGGGTCGGCGATGGCCACCCTCGAGCGCGACGGCCGGCCGTGGCTGACCATCGATTGCGGCGGCGAAGGCCTGACCGCGTTTCTCGCCCACTACGGCGAGGCCCCGCAGGCGCTGTTCATCACACATACCCATCTGGATCACGTCGCCGGCTTCGAGCGGCTGTTCGTCGATGCCTACTTCGATCCCGCGCGGCGCGGCCGCACCCGCATCTACGTGCCCGCGCGCGTGGTGCCGCTGCTGCACCAGCGCGTCGGCGATTATCCGAACGTGCTGGCCGAGGGCGGCGCCAATTTCTGGGACGCCTTCCAGGTGATCCCGGTCGGCGACGCCTTCTGGCACGACGGCATCCGTCTGGAAGTCTTCGAGACCCGCCACCACTGGCCGCAGACCAGCTACGGCCTGCGTCTGCGCGGCAGCGCGGTGTGGACCGGCGACACCCGGCCGATCCCGGAAACCCTGGCGTGCGTCGCCGATGCCGGCGAACTGATCGCCCACGACTGCGGCCTGCACGGCAATCCCTCGCACAGCGGCATCGCGGATCTGGAGCGCGAGTATTCGCGCGAACTGCTCGAGCGCTGCGTGCTGTATCACTACGCCAGCGCCGGCGACGGCGACGCCCTGCGTACCCGCGGCTATCGCATCGCCCATCCCGGCGAATGCATGGCGTTGGCCGAACCGACTGCGGCACGGGCCGAGGCCTTCGACGCAACCGATGCCGCGCCTGCGGCCTCTGTTCGGGCATAGCCCACTTATTCCTGCGCATGAACGCCGTTCCGGACATTCCCGACCTGCCGCGCGACGCCCTCGGTCGCCCGCTGCACGACCTGCGCCTGTCGGTGATCGAGGCCTGCAACTTCCGCTGTCCGTACTGCATGCCGGCGGAGCGGGTACCCGACGACTACGGGCTCGATGCGGCATCGCGGCTGTCGTTCGACGAGATCGAACGCCTCGTGCGCGGGTTCGTGCGCGTGGGCGTGCGCAAGCTGCGCCTCACCGGCGGCGAACCGCTGCTGCGCAAGCGTCTGCCGGAGTTGATCGCCCGACTCGCGCGCATCGAAGGTCTCGACGACATCGCGCTCACCACCAACGCCAGCCTGCTCGCCGCACAGGCGCCTGCGCTGCGCGAAGCCGGACTGCACCGGGTCACCGTGAGCCTCGATACCCTGGATCCCGCACAGTTCTCGGCGCTGTCCGGCGGACGCGGACAACTTGCCGACGTGCTGCGCGGCATCGACGCCGCGCGCGACGCAGGTTTCGCGAAGATCAAACTCAACTGCGTGATCCAGCGCGGCGTCAACGACGATCAGGCGCTGCCGTTAGTCGCCTTCGCCCGCGAGTACGGCCACACCCTGCGTTTCATCGAATACATGGATGTCGGCACCTGCAACGACTGGAATGTCGAGCGCGTGGTGCCATCCAGCGAATTGCACGATGTCATCCACGCGCGCTGGCCGCTGCATGCCCTGGGCCCGCAGTACCGCGGCGAAGTCGCCGCGCGGCACGCCTTCGACGACGGCCATGGCGAAGTGGGTTTCGTCAGTTCGATCAGTGCGCCGTTCTGCGGCGACTGCCACCGCGCACGCGTCTCCGCCGATGGCCGTCTCTACACCTGTCTGTTCGCTGGCGAAGGCACGGATCTACGGCCGTGGCTGGGCGACGATGCGGCGTTCGTCGAACGGCTCACGGGCCTGTGGCAGGCGCGCGGCGATCGTTACAGTGAGTTGCGCAGCGGTCTGAAGACGCCTCGCAAACGCGTCGAAATGTATCTGGTGGGCGGATGAGCAAGAAAACAGACAAGGCTTCGACATTGACGCACCTCGACGCCCAGGGCCGCCCGGCGATGGTCGACGTATCCGCGAAAGCGGTCACCGCGCGCGCGGCTACCGCCGAGTGCCGGGTGAAGTTTCCGGCCGCGGTTGCGGCGCAACTGCACAGGAATGGCCTGAAAAGCGCGAAGGGCGGGGTGGTCGAAACCGCGATCGTCGCCGGCACGCTGGCGGTGAAGCGTACGCACGAGCTGATTCCGTTCTGCCACCCGCTGCCGATCGACGGCATCCGCTTCGGCATCGACTGGCGCGGCGAACGCGAGCTGGACATCGTCTGCACGGTCAACACCACTCACCGTACCGGCGTCGAGATGGAAGCGTTGACCGGCGCGACCATCGCGGCGCTGACCGTCTACGACATGTGCAAGGCGCTGTCCCATGCCATCGTGCTCGGTCCCGCGAAGCTGCGCGGCAAGCGCGGCGGCAAGCGCGATTTCGGCGCGATCGCAGGAAAAGATTGATGGCCGATATCAACGTGCTGTACTTCGCGAGCCTGCGCGACGCTGCCGGCATCGACAGCGAAGCCGTCGCTCACGACGGCGATCTGCGCGCGCTGTATCTCTTGCTGCAGAGGAAGCACGGCTTCACCCTGCCGCTCGAACGTTTGCGGGTCGCGATGAACGGCGCGTTCGCGCGCTGGGACGATGTCCCGGGCGAGGGCGCCGAAATCGCCTTTATTCCGCCGGTGTCCGGAGGTTGAGATGAAGCACCTGTTCGCCCTATCGGATAAGGCTTTCGACATCGCTCCGCTGCGCGAGCGCCTGTTGCGCGCGGAGGCCGGCGCCTACGCGAGCTTCGAAGGCTGGGTGCGCAACCACAACGACGGCCGCGCCGCGCTGGGCCTGCGCTACGAAGCCTATGCCGCGCTGGCCGAAGCGGAGGGCGCGAAGATCGTCGCGGAGGCGCTGGCCAGATTCGAGATCGCCGACGCTGCATGCGTCCATCGCGTCGGCGATCTGGCGGTCGGCGACCTCGCGGTGTGGGTCGGCGTCAGCGCCGCGCATCGCGACGCGGCCTTCAGCGCATGTCGCTGCATCATCGACGAAGTGAAATCGCGGGTGCCGATCTGGAAACATGAGCGGTATGCGGAAGGCGATGCGGGTTGGTTGCATCCCGATTCCGGCTCGACCGACTCCGATATTCGCGATGCGTGACCGGATCGCACGTATCGATCCGGTACGGTCACGATCGAATCCGATGGCTCTGCTTTCGTAGGAGGGGCTTCAGCCCCGAGCCGTATCTGATCATCGGATTTGCGGCAGAAGCTCGGGCCTGAAGGCCCTCCTACGAACGGATGCAGCGCTCGAACGTCTCTAGGCAGGATCGATAAGCATCTCTTCCAAACGCAGAGAAGCAGATCCCTCGCTATGCTCGGGATGACAGTTCTTGAGTAGACGTTCTGAAGCAGAGCCCCTTGGTAAGGGGGCGCGGCGAAGCCGCGGGGATCGGAAGTACATCGCCGGGCCCGCGCAATGCAGACCTTTCCATTGTGACGAACCTCGTGCCGTCGCCACGGCTGATGCGAATGAATCGCCGTCGGGATGACAACGTGACGTAGACATTCTGGAGCAGAGCCCCCTTGGTAAGGGGGCGCGGCGAAGCCGCAGGGATCGGAAGTACACCGCCGGGGCCCGCGCAATGCAGACCTTTCCATTGCTACGAACCTCGTGCCGTCGCCACGGCTGATGCGAATGAATCGCCGTCGGGACAGCAACGTGAAGAGCAAATCTTTGGGATTGACATGCGCAGCATGGAAATGGCGATGGCCCCGCCGGCTGACCTCGGCACCCGCATCGACCGATACCGTTGCTGCCTTCCGGCCCTGGCGGGGTTTTCGATCTAGCGTCGCGAGGGGCCGACGGGGCCACCATAGACGTGCGTCAGCGACGCTGTGAATCGGCGGGGAGAGGGACATGGCCCCGACGCCCAACCTCTTGATCCTGCTGAAAAACCATTCGCCGGACCGGGGTGCGTCGAACGAGCCGCCATTCTAGCCGACCGGGACGGGCGAGGGAACGGGCAATCGGCCGGGCAGACCCGAGGGCGCCGGAATGCATGCGCCCAACAAAGCGCCGACCTTCGAAGTGTAGGTCCGCGTGCTCGGCCAACGGGTGCTGTATCCGGGCATCCATTACGTGCTGGTCGCGCTGGGAAGCGCGCCGGTTCATGGCCGCGACGGTGCCGGTGCGGCTGTCGGTGATCGTGTTCTTCGGGGCGTTGTGGATATGGCGTGCGTTGGGTGCAGGCAAGTCGGTCCCGGCAATTCAGCTCTTGAAGCGCATGGCGCGATTGATGCCCAGCGCGGCCAGCGTGCCGACCGCGCCGGACAGCAGATACACGCCCAGCCACGCCAACCCGAACTGCGCGCACAGCGCCAACGCCACCAGCGGCGCGAAGGCGGCGCCGATCAACCACGCCAGGTCCGAGGTCAGCGCAGCGCCGGTATAGCGATAGCGCTGTCCGAAGTTCGCGGTCACCGTTCCCGCGGCCTGGCCGTACGACAGACCCAGCAGCGCGAAGCCGATCAGGATGAAAGCGGCCTGGCCCGTCGATCCCGCGCCCATCAACGTGGGCGCGAAGCCGCTGAACATCGCGATCACGATGGCCAAGCCTCCGAGCGTGCGTGCGCGGCCGACGCGATCCGCGATCAGCCCCGACGCCACGATGCCGCCGGCGGCGATGAAACCGCCCAGGATCTGGATCATCAGGAAGCCGACGATCGATTGATCCGAATACAGCAGGATCCACGACAGCGGGAATATGGTGACGATGTGGAACAGCGCGTAGCTGGCCAGCGCCGTGAACGCGCCGATCACCACATGCTGGCCCTTGGCGCGGAACAGTTCGCCGATCGGCGTGGGCTCAAGCTCCAGTTCGCCCATCTTGCCCTGGTATTCCTCCGCCACCACCAGCCGCAGCCGCGCGAACAGCGCGACCACATTGATCGCGAACGCGACGAAGAACGGATAGCGCCAGCCCCAGGCCAGGAAATCCTCCTGGGTGAGGCTCGCATGCAGGAATGCGAACACGCTCGCCGCGACGATGAAGCCGACCGGCGCGCCCAGCTGCCCCAGCATCGAATACCAGCCGCGACGTTCCTTCGGCGTGTTCAGCGCCAGCAGCGAAGGTAATCCATCCCACGATCCACCCAACGCAATGCCCTGCAGCACGCGGAAGCAGGACAACAGCGCGATCGAAAGCCAGCCGATCTTGGCGTAGGCGGGCAGGAACGCCATGCCCGCGGTGGCGGTGCCGAGCAGGAACAGGGCGACGGTGAGTTTGACGCCGCGGCCCCAGCGCGCCTGGATGGACATGAAAAGCACGGTGCCGATCGGTCGCGCCACGAACGCGAGCGAAAAGATCGCGAACGACCACAGCGTGCCCTGCAGCCGGTCCATGAACGGAAAGAACACCGCGGGGAAGACCAGCGCCGACGCGATGCCGTACACGAAGAAATCGAAATACTCCGACGCGCGGCCGACGACCACGCCGACGGCGATTTCGCCCGGCGCCACGTCGGGATGCGCTTTCGTGCCGTGATCGCGCGAGGACGCGCTGGCGCCGTGATCGGATGGGATCGGGTCGGAAGACACTTGGACGGAATGCATGGGGAATCCTGAGTCGGCAGGCTGCGGACGTAGCCTGACAGAGACCCCCGCCGGAAACGATAGGACAAAACGTCCAATTTTCGCAGCCATGCCCCGGGTCTACATTGACTCAAGTCAATTCTGCTCACCTTTGCGGGGCGTCATGTTTATCCCACGCAGTTTCGTGCAAACCGTCGTCCTGCTGACGACCGTCGGCATGCTGTCCGGTTGCGATCTGCTGGTGCTGAATCCTGCAGGAGACATCGCGGCCCGCCAGGGCGATCTGATCGTCGTGGCCACGCTGTTGATGCTGATCGTGATCATTCCGGTGATCGCATTGACGTTCTGGTTCGCGTGGCGATATCGCGCCTCCAACCCGTCCGCGACCTACACGCCCGACTGGGATCACTCCACGCAGTTGGAGCTGGTGATCTGGGGCGTGCCCCTGTTGATCATCATCGCGCTGGGCGCGGTGACCTGGATCAGCACGCATCTGCTGGATCCGTATCGGCCGCTGGACCGGATCGCCGACGGTCGTCCTGTTCCGGCAGACGTGAAACCGCTGGAAATCCAGGTGGTCGCGCTCGACTGGAAGTGGCTGTTCGTCTATCCGGAGCAGGGCGTCGCTTCGGTCAACGAAATCGCGGTTCCGGTCGACCGGCCGGTCCACTTCCGCATCACCGCCTCCTCGGTGATGAATACGTTCTACGTGCCGGCGTTGGCCGGGATGATCTACGGCATGCCCGGCATGGAGTCGAACCTCAACGCGGTGATCAACGCACCGGGCGAATACGAGGGATTCTCCGCGAACTACAGCGGCGCGGGTTTCTCGCACATGCGCTTCAAATTCCACGGCGTGTCCGATGCGGATTTCGGTCGCTGGGTCGAAGGCCTGCGCGACAGCGACGATGCGCTGACCCGTGCCGCGTATCTCGAACTCGAAAAGCCGAGCACGCGCCATCCGGTGAAACATTACGCCAGCGTCGACAACAAGCTGTTCGACGCGATCCTCAATCGCTGCGTCGATACCGAACGGCTGTGCATGGACCAGATGATGGCGCTCGACGCCGAAGGCGGCTTGGGCCTCGGCGGCCTGGACGCGCTGGCGATGCCGCGTCGCGGCGACCCGCGTCTGGGGCCGTATGTGTCGGCGCAGGTCTGCGTCGTGCCGCAACCCGATCGACCGCTCGTGTCGTCCGTCCTCGGCGGCATGAAGGCGCCGTGATGCGCGAAGCCTCGCGCATCGAAACCGTATTTCCAAACAGTCTCCGGAAGTAACCTCTGATGTCTCCCGACAGCCTCGACATCCAGCACTCCCCGATCTTCGGGCGCATGACCTGGGACGCCGTTCCCATGCTGCACGATCCGATCGTCATGGCCACCTTCGTCGGCACGATGATCGCCGGTATCGGCATGTTCGCGGTGATCACGAAATACCGGCTGTGGGGCTATCTCTGGAAGGAATGGTTCACCAGCATTGACCACAAGAAGATCGGCATCATGTACATGGTGCTGGGTCTGGTGATGCTGCTGCGCGGTTTCGCGGACGCGCTGATGATGCGCCTGCAGCAGGCGATGGCCTTCGGCGACAACCTCGGCTATCTGCCGCCGCATCACTACGATCAGATCTTCACCGCCCATGGCGTGATCATGATCTTCTTCGTGGCGATGCCGCTGGTCACCGGCTTGATGAATTATCTGGTGCCGCTGCAGATCGGCGCACGCGACGTGGCGTTCCCGTTCCTCAACAATTTCAGTTTCTGGATGACCGCCAGCGGTGCGGGATTGGTGATGCTGTCGCTGTTCTTCGGCGAATTCGCGGCCACGGGCTGGTTGGCGTATCCGCCGCTGTCGGGCGCCGCCTTCAGTCCATGGGTGGGCGTCGATTACTACATCTGGGCGCTGCAGATCGCCGGCGTCGGGACATTGTTGTCTGGCGTGAATCTGCTGGTGACCATCATCAAGATGCGCGCGCCCGGCATGGGCCTGATGCGCATGCCCGTGTTCACCTGGACGGCGTTGTGCACCAACGTGCTGATCGTGGTGTCGTTCCCGGTGCTGACCGCGGTGCTGGCCTTCCTCACCCTGGATCGCTACGCAGGCACCAATTTCTTCACCAGCGATCTCGGCGGCAACGCCATGATGTACGTCAATCTGATCTGGATCTGGGGCCACCCGGAGGTCTACATCCTGATCCTGCCGCTGTTCGGCGTGTTCTCGGAGATCGTCTCCACGTATTCCGGCAAGCGCCTGTTCGGTTATTCGTCGATGGTCTACGCGACCGTGTGCATCACGGTGCTGTCGTACCTCGTGTGGCTGCACCATTTCTTCACGATGGGGTCGGGCGCCAGCGTCAACTCGTTCTTCGGCATCACCACGATGATCATCTCGATCCCGACCGGCGCGAAGATCTTCAACTGGCTGTTCACGATGTATCGCGGCCGCATCCGTTTCGAAGTGCCGATGCTGTGGACGATGGGCTTCATGGTCACCTTCGTCGTCGGCGGCATGACCGGCGTGCTGCTGGCCGTCCCGCCAGCGGACTTCGTGCTGCACAACAGCCTGTTCCTGGTGGCGCACTTCCACAACGTGATCATCGGCGGCGTGGTGTTCGGCCTGTTCGCGGCGATGACCCACTGGTTCCCGAAAGCCTTCGGTTTCAGGTTGGACGACTTCTGGGGCAAGGTGTCGTTCTGGTTCTGGCTCGCCGGCTACTGGTTCGCATTCACGCCGCTGTACGTGCTGGGCCTGATGGGCGTGACCCGGCGCATGAGCCACTTCGACGACCCGTCGCTGCAGATCTGGTTCCAGATCGCCGCGTTCGGCGCGGTGCTGGTGGCCATCGGCATCGCGGCCTTCCTGTTCTGCATCTACATCAGCTTCCGCCGGCGCGAACAGCTGCGCGATGTCACCGGCGACCCGTGGAACGGGCGCACGCTGGAATGGTCGACATCGTCGCCGCCGCCGGACTACAACTTCGCGTTCACGCCCGTGGTGCACGACAACGACGCGTGGTGGGACATGAAGCAGCGCGGCTTCCAGCGCGTGCAGAGCGGCTTCCTGCCCGTGCACATGCCGAAGAACACGCCCGCTGGCGTCGTGCTGGCGGCGCTGAGCACCGCGCTGGGATTCGCGATGATCTGGCATGTCTGGTGGCTGGCCTCGGCATCGCTGGTCGCGATCGTGGTCTACGCGATCTATCACAGCTTCGACTACGACCGCGATTACCACATTCCCGCCGAGCGGATCGCGGCGACCGAACAGGCGCGCAGCGAGCGATTGGAGGCGTCCCATGTCTGAGTCCATCGCTATCAGGCTGCAGGAAGGCAGTCCGGCGCTCCCGAGTTCTGTCTTCCTGGATATCGAAGGCCGCCACCATCCCGAGAACGGCACGCTGCTGGGTTTCTGGCTGTATCTGCTCAGCGACCTGATGATCTTCGCGTGCCTGTTCGCCGTCTACGGCGTGCTCGGTCGCAACTACGCGGCGGGGCCGTCCGGTGCGGATCTGTTCGATCTGAAGCTGATCGCGGTCAACACCGCGATCCTGCTGGTGTCGTCGATCACCTACGGTTTCGCGATGATCGCGATGCAGAAGCGCAACAAGAAGGGGTTGATCGGCTGGCTGGTCGCAACCGGCATCCTCGGGCTTGGATTCCTGGCGATTGAACTGTACGAATTCCAGCATCTGATCCACCTGGGCGCCGGCCCGCAGCGCAGCGCGTTCCTGTCGTCGTTCTTCGCCCTGGTCGGCACCCACGGCCTGCATGTGCTGTTCGGCGTGGTCTGGCTGGCGGTGCTGTGCGTACAGGTGCATCGCCATGGCCTGACCCGCGCCAATGTCCGCCGCGTGGCGTGTCTGTCGATGTTCTGGCATTTCCTCGACGTGGTCTGGATCGGTGTGTTTTCCTTCGTCTACCTGATGGGCACGCTCCCATGAACTCTGCTCCCATGAAGCCTGCCGCCATGAAGCCCGACATGAACCCGGACGCGGCGTTGCAGCACGCGCTGCACGAACACGAAGCGGATCATTCCGACGACGGCATCCCGCACGTCTCGGCGCGCGAATACCTCAACGGCTTCGTGCTGTCGGTGGTGTTGACCGCGATCCCGTTCGCGCTGGTGATGACCGGGACGATCCCGGACTCGACGTGGGCGGCGGTGGTGATCCTGGCGTTCGCCGCGGTGCAGATCGTCGTGCACATGGTCTACTTCCTGCACATGAATACGAAGTCGGAAGGCGGCTGGAATCTGGTGGCGCTGGTGTTCACCGCGGTGCTGGTGATCATCGTGCTGTCGGGTTCGCTGTGGGTAATGCATCACCTCAACACCAACATGATGCCGGGGCCGCACGAGATGCAGGACATGCTGCGGAACGCGCCGTGATCCAGCGGATGATCCAGCGGATGATCCCGCGCGCGGACCTAGCGACCCCGTCGACGCTGCGCGCGGAAGCGCGAGGTTCGGTCTGGACGGTCGTGTTCGCCATGGGGCTGCTGGTCGCGTTCGTCGGCTTCATCGCGCTGGGCATCTGGCAATGGCAGCGCATGGGCTGGAAGGATGCGTTGATCGCGCGCGTGGAGGCGCGGGTCCACGCCGATCCCGTGCCCCCGCCACCGCGCAGCCGCTGGCCCGAGATCACCGCCCAGAGCGACGAATACCGCCGCGTACGCCTGTCCGGCCGTTTCCTTGCCGTGCCGGAAACGCGTACCCAGGCGGTGACCACGCTGGGCGCCGGCTGGTGGCTGCTCGCGCCGTTTCGTACCGATGACGGCGAGATCGTGCTGGTGAATCGCGGATTCGTGCCGACGGGTGAAGGCGCCGCACCGCCGCCGACCGGTGCGGTCGCGATCGAGGGCCTGCTGCGAATCAGCGAGCCGAAGGGCGGGTTTCTCCGCAGCAACGATCCCGGTCAGGACCGCTGGTATTCCCGTGACGTGGGCGCCATCGCCAGCGCGCGCGGCCTGAACGGGGAAGCGGTCGCACCGTTCTTCGTGGATGCGGCGCGCGATCCGGGCGGGCAGGGCTGGCCGAGGGGCGGGCTGACGGTGGTGCAGTTCCGCGACCATCACCTTTCTTATGCATTGACCTGGTTCGGCATGGCGTTGCTCACGGCCATCGCCGGTCTGCGCTTGTTAGTATCGATACCCCGTTTGCGTCAAGATCGTCGCGAACGACGAGGCTTCGAGCCATGCAGGATCCATCCCACATGACTGAAACCCGCGCTTCGTCCCGTCGACGGAGCCGGGACGAGGCCGCGTCCCGCGACCGTACCGGGCTGCGCAACATGCAGCAGTTGATCCAGTTGCGATGGATCGCGGTGGTCGGGCAGCTCGTCACGATCCTGGTGGTGCATTACGGGATCGGCATCGCGCTGCCGCTGCATTCGATGCTGTGCGTGCTGGCCGCGCTGTCGGCGTTCAACCTCGCCAGCCATCTGTGGTGGCGGAAGCGGGTGCAGGTGTCGAACGCGGCGCTGCTCGCCGGGCTGCTGGTCGATGTGGCATCGCTGACCCTGCAGTTGTATCTCAGCGGCGGCATCACCAATCCCTTCGTCTTCCTGTTCCTGCTGCAGGTGGCGCTGGGCACGGTCCTGCTGCGTTCGTCGGCCAGCTGGATCCTTGCGGCCGCGACCGGCCTGTGCGTCGCCGCGCTGATCATGCTGCCGACGCCGATCACCATCGACGCCCATCCCGGCGAGGGCATGGCCGATCACTACGTGCAGGGGCTGCTGATCTGCTTCCTGCTGCTGGACGCGCTGCTGGTGGTGTTCATCGGCCGCATCGGCGGCATCCTGCGCGAGCGCGATGCCCGCCTGGCCGAACTCCGCCAGCGCGCCGCCGAGGAAGAGCACATCGTGCGCATGGGCCTGCTCGCGTCGGGCGCGGCGCACGAACTGGGCACACCGCTGTCGACGCTCTCGGTCATTCTCGGCGACTGGCGGCATCTGCCGTCGTTCGCATCCGATGCCGAACTGGCGCACGACGTCGAGGAAATGCAGATGCAGGTGGCGCGCTGCAAAGCCATCGTCACCAACATCCTGCTCACGGCGGGCAAGACGCGCGGCGAATCGCCGGTCGAGACGACCCTGCACGCCCTGCTCGACGACATGGCCGAGGAATGGCGCACGCTGCGCAACGCCTCCGGATTCCACTACACGCGACGATGCGCCGACGACCCGCGCATCGTGTCGGACGCCGGCCTGCGGCAGATGGTCTTCAATGTGCTGGACAACGCCCTCGAGGTCTCGCACGGCTGGGTCTCGCTGGATGCGCATTGCCGCGAGGGCGAACTGGTCATCGACATCAGCGACGCCGGTCCCGGATTCGCGCCGGACGTGCTCGATCGGCTCGGCTCGCCGTACAACTCGACCAAGGGCCGTCCCGGCGGCGGACTGGGTTTGTTCCTGTCGGTGAATGTCGCGCGCACGCTGGGCGGCAGCCTGACGGCGCACAATCGGCGCCAGGGCGGCACCACCGTGACCCTGACCCTGCCGCTCTCGGCGATTGTCCTTGAGGAGCGCGACGATGACGAATGAACGCAATCTGCTGATCATCGAAGACGACGCCGCCTTCGCGCGCACGCTTGTGCGCTCGTTCGAGCGCCGGGGCTACACGGTGCGCCACCTGACCGGAGAAGACGGGCTGGCGGCACTGCTGGAGACGTTCGCGCCCACCCACGCTGTGGTCGATCTCAAACTCGCCGGCAATTCATCCGGATTGTCCTGCGTGCAGGCGCTGCACGAACACGATCCGGACATGATCATCGTGGTGTTGACCGGATACGCCAGCATCGCCACCGCGGTCGAAGCCATCAAGCTCGGCGCCCGCCACTACCTGGCCAAACCCTCCAATACCGACGATATCGAGGCCGCATTCCAGCGCGCCATCGGCAACGCCGATGTCGAACTCACGGGCCGCAAGACTTCCATCAAGACGCTGGAGTGGGAACACATCCACGAGACCCTGGCCGAAACCGGCTTCAATATCTCCGAAGCGGCGCGCCGCCTGGGCCTGCACCGACGGACACTGGCGCGCAAGTTGGAGAAGCAGCGCATCAAGTGATGCGAACGTGGCGGTGAACCGCCCCGGAAACCCCGGAGGCTATTCGGTTTGCGTCACGCCGCCTGCTTTTGTTCAGCGACCTGCGCATGATCAATCGCTTCAGCTTCCGCTGGCGGGATGTTCCCCATCGACGACAGCAGCCGTCGATGGCTGAACCCGTCCACCCACGTCAGCGTCGCCAGTTCCACCGCTTCACGCGTCGGCCACGACCAGCGGTGAATCACTTCGGCCTCGTATAAGCCGTTGATCGTCTCGGCCAAGGCGTTGTCGCAGGAATCGCCTGCGCTGCCCACCGATAGCGCGTCTTTGCGTTCGCCAAACGCTCGCTGTAGCGGATCGATACGCACCGCACGCCACGGTCGCTGCGGTGGATCGGCGACTGCTCAGCGGGCTTCGCTGTGCGGCACGCCTGGATGGCAAAACGCCCGATCAAGACACGCAGGATGCACGGTGCACGCCAAGTCCAAACGCATGCCATCACGCAGGGAAATAACTCGGACGACGCCCGGTTCTTGATGCGTGAACGGCGTTGGCGGCGATGTCGGAAAGTATGCGTTGAAGTGTGGAAGCACGTGATTTCCCGGTATTACCCGGCTTTTTTCGTCGCGTCCTTGCGTGAGTCGCATGCATCGCTGCAATTTTCGACGCGTCACCGGGATGCTCGATCAACGCCTTGCAGCCAGGATTCCCGCCCACTGGCATGAGCTTTGCTCAGCTATGTGCATCTGCCGACTCGATTCGCGGACTCCGAGCCGTGGCGTCGATGAAATTCCTACGCCACTGCATGCCGCCTTCATCCTTCATTCGCTGCAAGGACACCATTCCCATGAATAAGCTCAGTTTTTCCGCCGCGGCGCTTCTATTGGCAACCACGCTCGTGGCCTGCGACCGGCGTGAGACGGAAGACGACGGTACTCCAACCGCTTCCGATTCAGGCGTGCCCCGGCCTGCCGAGCCCACGGGCATCGTCACCGAGGGCGCAATGCCAGCCGACGCATCCGCCCCACCGGCGAAGTCAGCAGCCGACACGCCGACTCCCGCCGGCACGGCCGACGCCGACTTCTATCGTCAGGCGTTGACCAGCGGCGCAGCTGAAGTTGCGCTCTCCGCGCATGCAGCAGGCATGTCGTCGTCTGCCGAAGTCGCAGGCATCGCTGAAATGCTGGTCAAGGATCATGGCGAACTCAACAGCAAGCTGCGCATCGCTTCCGGCATGAGCGATGGCGTCCCTCTGCCAGGCGAAGCGAAAGCTGCAGAAGATATCAAGGCGAAAACAGGCGCCGCTTTCGATAACGCCTATCTGAAGAAGATGAGCGAAGGGCACAAGAAGTCGATCTCGCTTTACGAAACCGCATCGACAGGCGCGGCGGATGCCGAAACGCGCGGACTGGCGTCGGCCGCCCTGCCGAAACTGCGTGAGCACGCCGGTCATGTAGAGAAGGCGCTGGCCGCGCAGTCGAAGACACCCTGACCATTGCCGCGCAACTCATGCGCCTGCGCGCCTCATCGCCAGACGATCCGACGAACAGAACTGCATTCGCTTGCTTCCACTCTCCAACCCGTAGCCCAACCGAGGAAATACCATGAAAAGCCTATTCTCCAACAAGTGGCCTCTCGCCATCCTGCTCATGATCGCCGTCGGCGGCCTGTCGGCCTGCAACACGATGGCGGGCGTCGGCAAGGACGTCGAAAAGGCCGGCGACAAGATCGAAGACAAGGCCGAAGACTGCAAGGACGGCAAGTGCTGATCATGCGGGTCTGACGTCGTACATCCGACGTCTCTCCACAGCATCGGGCGTCGTGCTTTGGCACGGCGCTTTTTTTTTGAGGCGCGTCGCAACCCTCGAAAGCTGTCCGATCTTCAATCTTGTTCATCCGGCCAGGACAAGTTTGAACTCTGGGTGCGCTCGTAGGAGGGCCTTCAGGCCCGATCTTTTTACAGAAAACCCTCTCAAAAGCATGCTCGGGGCTAAAGCCCCTCCTGCGCGGGCAGAGCCATCGAATTCAAACATATTCGAGCCGAAGCAATAGGATGAGGGGCGCTTTTCCCGGAACCCGCTGCTCTCCTTCTCCCCGCATCGCGGGGAGAAGGTGGCCGAAGGCCGGATGAGGGGCGCTCTTCGCGCGATACATCAAACCCCATCACCCGTCGTCGCGAATCTCCAGCCTCGGCAACGCGTGGACGATCTTCATCGTTTCCAGGCTGACGGTGATCACGCGAAGGAACAGCTCCAGCGGGTAACGAGGGTTGCCCATGGTCTCGATGGCCCAGTCGTTGGCGTCGTTGACGATGCCGCTGTCCTTGTCGGTCTTCACGCACTGGCGTTCCACCACCCAGTCGAGGGCGGGTTTGCCGTTGACCACGTAGTCGTAGGCCTCCAGCGGGATGCCGGTGACGGTGATCTTCGCGTTGTAGTGCAGGGTGGTGAGGTCTTTGACCTTGCCCTGTTTGCCGTATTTCATTTTCTCGACGCGGTAGTCGGCGTCGGTCAGTGTCTTGCCGCCGGTGTCGACCGTGGCGCCGGGGTACATGGGGACGGTTTCGTAATGCAGATGCAGCGCGGCGAGGTCGCGGCCGGCCTGGCTGAAATCGCGGAAATCGGCGGCGGACTTCACGCGCGGGATGCGCGGCAGCTCCTTGCCCAGATTGTCGGCGTAGCGCTCGCGGTAGTCCTCGGAATGCAGCACGCCGTAGACGTAATAGAACAGGTCTTCCTTGCTGATGGCTTCGTCTGGGTAGGCGGATTGGAAGTGGGTGAGGCCTTCCTCGGTTATCGCGTCACGGCGGGTATGCGTGGCTGGCGCTTCAGCGGAAGCAAAAAGATCAGCAGCATCCGCCTCTGCTTGTTCGCCGTAGAGATATAGTGGGAAACACTGCGAATCGCCATTGCAATGAATGTCTGGAAGGGCGTTGCTAATCAGCGCAATGAAGCCAACACCACTATACTTCGCATTTATCTGTATGACCTTGTTTTCAATTAATGCAGACGGAAATATTCTCGGCATCTGATAGACGCAGTTGTTGAAATGCTGATTAAAGTAAACCCAGCTCTTGGTGAAAGGCCTGTAAGCCGTGACCACAAAGCCATTGGTTTCAGTAATTCTGCATTTGTGCCGGGCTAAGTCTTGCTTAACCTCCCGAGTCCAGCTAATTTTCGGAGAAGAGAAATCGAGAAAATCGTCAACATTCGGCCACTCATTTTTCTCTATCCCTGAACACGCGGCCGCATATCGAGAAACCTCGGAATTATAGAAATCGATCATTCGATCAACAGTTGAAATCAATTTCGTATTCGAAAAACTGTACACCCATGCATCTCTGTTCGTTTTTATTCCATTTGAATAGTTTTCAAAAAAGCTTCGTTCATGCGCGCTACGCTTGCCGCCAAGCGGCAAGAACCTATCGAAAATTTCAACGCGCTGCTTTAGCCAGTCGCCATGCGAATCTGGTTCAATGATTCTCCATTTTTGCTCTCTTTCAATGCCTTCTATCGAATTAAAAGAGTGGACAATTTCAAGCTTATTTTCACGACTCAAGTAGTCGCCAATATCGTAGTAATTAATTTTCCCGCCGCCCCCGTCTGGGCTTTTTACAAGCACCGAGACTGCGATAGGCGCACGGCTTCCGCTGCCGAAAATTTTGCCTCCCTCCTTTCGTGATATTTCACCAGATGTCCGCTGATTTCCGCGCAGATTGAACACGTACAGACTCGAAAACTCTCCAGCCAAACATTTTCGAAGGCCATTCGCGGTATTGGCCTCCAAGAAGCCGGCATTAGTTACAAATCCGATCACACCATTCTCGCCGATGCGATCACTTGCCCAGCGAATGGCGCGGATGTAGCTGTCATAGAGCGCGTTTTTTAGCGTGGCTGATGACTGAGCTGCATAGGTTTCTCGAATACGCATATCAAGACACGGGTAGGCGACATTTTGATTGTTGTCGTTCGCGCTTTCCTGTCCCGCAGAATACGGCGGATTCCCCACAATCACCCGAATATCCAGTGCCTTCTGCCGCTTCCGCCGCCCACTGTTCGCCACTAAGAGCTGATCGACCAGATCCTCCTTCTCATACATCTGAAACGTATCGGTGAGGCAGATCCCCTCGAACGGCACGTAATCGCCGCCGACGATGTCGTGATAGGTCGCTTCGATATTGATCGCAGCAATGTAGTACGCCAGCAGCACGATTTCGTTGGCGTGGATCTCGTGCTTGTACTTGTGCTTGAGCTGCTCCGGCGTGATCAGCCCGCTCTGCATCAGCCGGGTGATGAAGGTGCCCGTGCCGGTGAAGGGGTCGATGATGTGCACGCCCTTGCTGCCGAGGGTTTCGCCGAACTCGGTCTTGAGGATGTGGTTCACGCTGTGGATGATGAAGTCCACCACTTCCACCGGGGTGTAGACGATGCCCAAGCGCTCGGTCATCTTCGGGAAGGCGTTTCGGAAGAACTTGTCGTACAGCTCGACCACGATCTTCTGCTTGCCGGCAGCGCTGTCGATGCCTCCGGCGCGCATCTTCACGCTGTCGTAGAAGCGCTGCAGGGTGTCGGCTTCCTTGTCCAAGCGATGTTCCTGCAGCACGTCCAGCACCGCCTGCATGGCCTGCGACATCGGGTTGTGCTGGGCGAAGCTGTAGTCCTGGAACAGCGCGTCGAACACCGGCTTGGTGATGAGGTGCTGGGCCAGCATCTCGACGATCTCGCTGTCGCCGAGGCTGTCGTTGAGGTCATCGCGCAGCTCGGCGGCGAAACTCTTGAACGCCGCGATTTCACGCACATGCGTGGGATCTTCCAGAATGGCGTTGATGCGGTCGATGTGGGTGCGGGCGATTTTGGCGATGTCGTCGGCCCATTCTTCCCAGTGATTAGGATTACCGACCTTCTTCACCAGCTTCGCGTAGATAGCGCGCTCGATCTCGCCGATTTCGAATTCGAGCTGCGTCTGCTCAGGCGCTGGCTCATCGACACGCCTGCCGATGCTGCTTCCTCCCTTGGCCTGGCGCTTGGCTTTGTCACTCGCCTTCAGCGCGGCGGCCTTGCGCTGGATCTTGTCAGTAACGGCGACGACTTCCATCTTGCTGGTGTCTTTGCCGATGAGGTCCAGCTTGTTGACCATCGCGTCGAAACGGTCATCGTGCGAACGCAGCGCCTGCAGCACCTGCCACACGACTTTGTAGGTCTTGTTGTCGTTGAGCGCTTCGTGCGGCTCCACGCCGGCGGGAATCACCACCGGCAGCACGATGTAGCCGCGCGCCTTGCCCGGCGCGTTGCGCATCACCCGGCCGACCGACTGCACCACGTCGACCTGCGAATTGCGCGGGGTAAGGAACAGCACTGCGTCCAGCGCGGGCACGTCCACGCCTTCGGACAGACAGCGCACGTTGCTGAGCACGCGGCAGGTGTCGTCGGGCGTCTCGGCTTTCAGCCAGTTGAGCTTGGCGTCTTTCTGGCTGGCGTTCATGCTGCCGTCGACGTGTTCGGCTTCGCAGACCAGATGCGAGAGTGCGTCGTCATCGTCGCCGTTGTCTTCGCTGGTGGCCTGATAGGCCTCGACGACGGCCTGGAACATGTTGGCGATGTTCTTGGAGCTGACCTTGTGGGTCTTCGCGCCCTTCTGCACTTCGATGACCTGACAGAACGCGACTGCGCGGCGCATCGCCTGCACGGTATCGGCCGGCTCGCTTTCCAGCCCCTGCTTGGACAGCGCTTTCCAGCAGCCGATGATCTTGGCGGCGTCGTCGACGCGCAGCTGGTTGTCCTCGTCGCGCAGCAGCGACTGGATGCGGCGGTTGACGTGCGACTCTTCGATCGACAGCACGATGACTTTGTAGTCCACCAGCAGGCCGCGTTTGACCGCTTCGGAAAAACTGATGAGGTACAGCTGCTTGCCGTACAGCGCTTCGTCGTCCATCGAGCACAGGGCGACGTTGTCGCGATCGGCGAGCGCCTTGGCGTTCTCGCCATAGATGCGCGGAGTGGCGGTCATGTACAGGCGTTTGGTAGCGCGCAGGAATGCGCCATCGTGGACTTTGACGAAATTGCTTTCGTCGTCGTCGCCGAACGTGGCGCCGGTGGTGCGGTGAGCTTCGTCGCAGACGATGAGGTCGAAGTCGGCAAGACCGAAGTCGCGCTGCGCTTCGCTGATGACATCGATGGAGTGGTAGGTGCTGTAGACCACGCTCATGTGCTCGCCGTCGTGGCGCTTGGACACTTCTTCGGCCAGCCGCGCGGCGTTGGTGGTGGCCGGGTAGCGCAGTTCGTGGACGAAGGTCTGGACGCTGTCGTCGTCCTGTTTGCGCTTCTTGCCCACTTCGCTGTCGGAGCACACGGCAAAGTTGTGCAGCGGCGTGTCGCTTTCCTGCGTCCACTCGGTGAGCGTCTGCGACAGCAGCGCCAGACTGGGCACCAGGAACAGCACGCGTTTGCCCTTGCCGGCGATGGTCTCGGCAATTTTCAGGCTGGTGAAGGTCTTGCCGGTGCCGCAGGCCATGATGAGCTTGCCGCGCGCGGCGTCTTTCAAGCCGGCGCTGACGGCCGACAACGCGGTCTGCTGGTGCGGGAGCAGGGTTTTCTTCGGCTTGAGGACGGCCTTGGCCTGCGGCTGGTACTGCGACCAGTCGATCTGACTGGATTCCAGATCATTGAGGTCGATCTTGCTGACCGGCGGCTGCTGGTCGCGCAGGGCGTCTTCGGCGTGGTCGCTCCAATGATCGGTCGTGGCGATGATGATGCGGCGGGTGAAAGCCTTCTTGCCGGAAGCGGTGAAGAAGCTGTCGATGTCCTTCTTCTGCAGTTTGTAGTCTTCGGCGTAGAGCTTGCACTGGATGGCGTGGAACTCGTCGGTGCCGTGGGTCTTGGCGACCAGGTCGATGCCGGCGTCGCGGGCGTCGAGGCCCTGCGCTTTGGCCCAGTCGGCATACGTCCAGACATCGGAATACAGGTCGCGATAGGTGGCTTCGTTGCGCAGGTAGACGCGGATGAGTTCCTCGAAATAGGTGCCTTTTTCGCGCTCGGACGCGGAAGCGTGGCGATAGGTGTTCAGCAGGTCCTGCAGTGCGCTCATGCGTCCGGGTTCCATCGAAAGAAGCGGCAAAGAGCCGTGCCGCATTTTGGCATGGGGGGCGAGGGGTGTGACCCGGCGGTTGTTGCAGGGGCAGGGCGAAGAGCGCCCCTCATCCGGCCTTCGGCCACCTTCTCCCCGTGCGGGGCACGGGGAGAAGGAAAGCGGAGAGCCAGAGATTACGTTTTGTTGCAGGGGCAGGGCGAAGAGCGCCCCTCATCCGGCGCTTCGCGCCACCTTCTCCCCGTGCGGGGCAAGGGGAGAAGGAAAGCGGAGAGCCAGAGATTACGTTGTGGCACGGTGAGAAGGAGAACGGAGAGCCGATGGATCCTTCCTTCTCCCCGCATGCGGGGAGAAGGTGGCGCGAAGCGACGGATGAGGGGCAGGAGTCGCCGCGCTGTTCGATCAGTAACGTGGTCAGCTTTGATTGCCGCAGCGATCCCGGCTCTCGCCGATGGCGAGAACCGGGCTACGAAAGCGGTTGGTTCGTTGGGGGCTGATGCTGGAAGCGCTGTGGCTGAGGCTTTGCACATCATCGTTGAGCCTCGATGCTTCATCGGCGGTGCTTGGATCTTCAGCGTCGAAGCTCCGATGCTTCAATCTCGAAGCTCCGGGCCTCAACGTCGAAGCGGCTTGCCCCGGCATCGCAGCGACCAGCCTCGACGGTGAAGAAAAAAGCATCGCCGCCGTGGCTTGGGAACTCCGCGCGCGGTGCCGCGAGCTTCGGCGATGGTGAAAATTTCATCATCGCTGGGGCTTCAGAGCCCCGGCGGCGGTGAAATGCACATCAGCGCCGGTGTTCGCGATGGCATGTCCTGGGCGCGGAACAGCAAATCCTCGGGAGGGGCAGGGCATGCCCACGGCAAACAAAAAAACCGACCTGCTTGCGCAGATCGGTTTTCCGTATGTCTTCCGTAGTGCCTGGCAAATGAAGCGAGCAGGCTCGGACAAGTACTTGATGGATATGGTGGGCGGTGCAGGGTTCGAACCTGCGACCCTTGCCGTGTGAAGGCAATGCTCTACCGCTGAGCTAACCGCCCGATGTTCCGGCCGGCCATTTTACGGAGCCGGGCGGGTGGAGGCAAGCCGTCATTTTCGGGCGGCTTGCCGGCGACCGGAGCAGTCACTCCAGCTGCGATTTGGCGTAGGCCGCGTCCAGGGCCTCCATGGCGTCCACGGGTTTGCACTTGGCGGCCTTTTCGTAGGCGGCTGCGGCGTCGTCTTCCTTCTTGTCGCCGTGCAGCAGCATCAGCAGGTTGCCGTGTTCGATGTGGGCGATGGGCGAGGCCGGGGTGAGTTTGAGGACTTCCTTGATGTGCTTTTCGGCTTCGGCGGCTTTCGCGCCGTAGGTCAGGCCGCCGATCATGGCGCCGATCTTGGAGATGATCTCGGCGTGGTACAGCGCCATCGCGGTGTGGGCTTCGGCGTGCTTGGGGGCCAGCTTCAGCGCGGTATCCAGCGATGCGCGGACCTTGCCGGCGATGCCGTCCTTCAGCGCCTTGGCGATCGACAACCCCTGGCTGTAGCGGCCCAGCGCGTAAGCGTGGCGATAGTGGCTGTTGGCGTCGTCGGGCAGCGCCTTGATCGCGGCTTCGGCGAGCTTGGCCGCCTGTTCGAAGCGTTTGAGTTTTTCGGCATCGGCATCCACCAGATAGGTCGTATGGATGCCGATGGCCTTGACTGCGACCGAGGCGCCGACCGGGCCGAGGGCTTCGCCTGCATCGAAGGCGGCCTTGAAATCGCCGTGGTGGAAGCTGCGCCAGGCATCCTGCAGCGCTTTCGCCACTGCGGCGGCGTCCAGGCCCTTCGGCGCGGCTTTGCCGGCGGCTTTGATCAATACAGCGGCGCGTTTCTCGTCCGGGAAGGGCTCGCAGTCGCCTGCATGCAGCTTGGACCAGTCTTTCTTCAGCGCATCGCCGGCATAGGCGAAGGCTTTGGCGTCGTGCGGGAAAGCGGCCCAGTCGTTTTTGGCCATGTGTCGCGTCCTCTCGATGGAAGCGGGCAGCATCCCGCGACTCGCGATGCGAGGCAAGCCCCGACCATACGGGCTAGTGTGTTTGCTCGGCGCGGGCCGCGCATGCTGATGTCATCCAAAGCCGGTTTGCCGGCGCCCCGCAACGGAGACTCCCCATGGCACGCAAGAAAATCACCCGCACCGCTCCCGACGCGACGCCGCGTCATTTCTGGCTCGCCGGCCTCGGCCTGGCGGTCATCGCCCAGCGTCAGACCGCCGCTGCCGCGACCCAGGCCGTCGATCGCGTCGCCCGGACCCGCCGTCAGGCCGTGGCCGCCGTCGGGCAGGCGCAGTCGAAGCTGATCGAAACCGCTGGCCAGGTGCGCGGCCGTCTCGAAGCCGGCGCGGCCCAGTTGGGCAGCACATTTGAAACCACGCTGTCGCCGCTGGTCGCGCGGTTCAGGCCGGCGAACGCAAAGCGCGTCGTGCGTCGTGGCCGCAAGCCGGGGTCGAAGAACGTACGCCGCACCGTCAAGAAGGTCACGGCCAAGCGCGCGCGCAAGGCCTGATCGTTTCAGAGGTGTGTACGCAGACAGGGCGCCGATGGCGCCCTGTCTATTTGTAGCGACAGTACGTATCGAAATCAATTGCGGCGATGCTCGGTCGACGGGATCCCGTTCGATTTCACTGGGATATACCCAATGCGGCAGATCCAGTATCCGTTCTCGCAATCGATTTGTTCGTAACCGGCCGCGAGGCATTCGCGGTAGAGCCGACTGCAGTCGGCAATCGTGCCTGCATTGGCTTTGCCGTTGGGCATACCGAGCAGAACTGTGGTCGCAACCACGGCAAATACTGTTTTCATCATGCTGTTCATGAACAACTCCTTTTGTTGAACGTCCCCTGCGGACGAAAAATACTCTGATTTTGAATCGTTCGGCCACCTGTTATCCGATCAAACAGACAAGACGGTGATGGCGCCCTGTCTGTTTGTAACGGTTGTGTTGCAGCGGCTGCCGAATCGATCAGGGAATCTGACAGCCGTTGCGGATCAGACAATCTTCATAAGCCGCATAACAGGTCGCGAACGGGATGCCGGAGGCGCGACACTGGTTGTATTGCTGGTAGCAGGTGTTCCTGCGGCATGCGGCATCTGCGAGCGCCGAGGCGGTCAGCAGGACGAACGCGGTGGCGGCGAGGGTGGTTTTGAGCAGCTTGCGCTTCATTGCGTAATTCCTTCCGATGGATGCCCCTGCGCGCTCACCATAGCGCGGGTGGCGAACCGCATTTCTTGTCGGGCAGCACGTTTTCGCGTGGCCGGACAGCGAAGGAAGTGGTCTGACCGCTACGGACTCAGTCCTGATAGGCGCGGATCAGCGTGTTCAGATGCATGCGCTCGGCGTCGCGCAGGAACGGCGCCAGCAACATCATCACCTGGATGATGCCCTGGCGGATGGCGACCTGTTCGTCGCGATCGCCGCGGGCGGCGGAGTAGTTGAGCCAGAACGTGGACAGCACCAGCACGTTGGTGGCGGCGGCATTCAGTTCGTCCGCCGAGGCGCGCATGATGCCGGCCTGCGACAGGCCGCGCATGACCAGATGCGCACGTTCGTCGGCGCGCTTGAGGATCCGCGCGAAGCGCATGCGCATGCGCCGGTTGCGGCTGAGGATCTCGACCAGATCGCGATACAGGAAACGGTAGTCCCAGATGCACTCGAAGATGAGGTGCAACTGCAGCCAGATGTCCTCCAGCTCCGGCAGTCGGCCGCTGGGCGCGGCCAGCGCGTTGTCCATGCGCTCCTCGTAGCGCGCGAACAACTGCTCGATGATGTCGTCCTTGTTGCGGAAGTGGTAGTAGAGATTGCCGGGGCTGATCTCCAGTTCGTCCGCGATGTGGTTGGTCGTGACGTTGGGCTCGCCCTGCGTGTTGAACATCGCAAGCGAGGTGTCGAGGATCCGCTGTCGCGTCTGGCGCGCCATCGAGGAGGTGTCGTCTCAGCCCGGACGGGGCGAGGTCAGCCGGCCAGTTTCTTCACCAGATCGACGTATTTCTTCTTGGCATCGTCCTGATCGGTGCCCTTGAGCTTGGCCCAGGCTTCGTACTTGGCGGTGCCCACGAAATCGAAGAAGCCGGGCTTCGCACCGCTGACATCGCCTTCGGATCCCTGCTTGAACAACGCATACAGCCGCAACAGCGTGTCGTTGTCGGGGCGTTCCGCCAGGCTCTGGATATCCTTCGCGGCTTGTTCGAAACGGTTCTGCAGATCGGACATGTTGAATCCCTCCCTTGAGGCGGGCATGACAGCATGGCCGGTGTGGCCGGTCAATACGAGGCCGCATGGGCCATTGTCGCCGAGGGTCGTTTCCGGTCGCGCGGCCGATGCGGTTTCGACCCGGCACCCTACGGCTGCGGATTGTTCTTGGCCGCCGGCTCTGGCAACTTAGCCGCTACGGACCGCGCCGCGGTCCCGGAGCCATGCAAGGGACACCGAGCGGGTTCTACTCTCATGAGGGCGAGGACATGAGTTATTTCGTTACCGGCGCGACCGGGTTTCTGGGCCGTTTTCTGGTCGGCAACCTGTTGAAGCGCAAAGGCACGGTGTATGTGCTGGTGCGCAAGGATTCGCAGAAGAAATACGATGCGTTGGCCAAGAAAATGGCCTGGGACCCGAAGCGGGTGGTGCCGGTGCACGGCGATATGACTGCGGCGAACTGCGGTTTGACGGCTGCCCAACTGAAGACGCTGACAGGCAAGATCAAGCATTTCTTCCATCTGGCTGCGGTCTACGACCTCACCGCGAGCGCCGAAAGCCAGCGCAAGGCCAACGTCGACGGCACTCAGAATGCGTTGGATCTGGCCGCTGCGATCGGCGCGGGTTGCTTCCATCACACCAGTTCGATCGCCGCCGCGGGCATGTACCCCGGCGTCTTCCGCGAAGACATGTTCGACGAAGCGGAGGGTCTGGACGACCCGTATCTGCGCACCAAGCACGATTCCGAGGGACTTGTGCGCAAGGAAAAGCGCATCAAATGGCGGATCTACCGTCCGGGCATGGTCGTCGGTCACTCGCAGACCGGCGAAATGGACAAGATCGACGGTCCATACTATTTCTTCACCTTCCTCAAGAAACTGCGCGAAATGCTGCCGCCGTGGATGCCCACGCTCGGTATCGAGGGCGGCCGGATCAACGTGGTGCCGGTGGATTTCGTGGTCGACGCCATGGACCACATCGCGCACAAGCCCAAGCTCGACGGTCATTGCTTCCATCTGGTCGATCCGGAGCCGATGCGCGTCGGCGAGGTGCTGAACACCTTCGCCCGCGCCGGTCACGCGCCGGAAATGACCATGCGCCTGGACGCGCGGATGTTCGCGTTCGTGCCCAGCGGCGTCCGCGGCGCGGTGGGCAACCTGCCGCCGATCAAGCGTTTCATCGGCATGCTGCTGCGCGACTTCAAGATTCCGAAGGAAGTGCTGAAATTCATCACTTATCCCACGCGCTTCGACAACCGCGAGACCGAGCGCGCGCTCAAGGGCAGCGGCATTTCCGTGCCGAAACTCGAAGGCTATGCCTGGCGGCTGTGGGACTACTGGGAGCGCCACCTCGATCCGGATCTGTTCATCGATCGCACCTTGAAGGGCAAGGTCAAGGGCAAGGTGGTGGTGATCACCGGCGGATCGTCGGGTATCGGTCTGTCGACCGCGGAGCGCGTGGCCGAAGCCGGCGCGACCACGGTCATCGTCGCCCGCGGTGAGGAAGAACTGTTCAAGGCCCGCGATGCGATGAAGAAAACGGGCGGCAAAGTCTTCGCCTACACCGCCGACCTCGCCGACATGGCCGACTGCGATCGCCTGGTCGCGGCCATTCTCAAGGATCACGGCCACGTCGATATCCTGGTGAACAACGCCGGCCGCTCGATCCGCCGTTCGATCGAACTGAGCTACGACCGTTTCCACGACTTCGAGCGCACGATGCAGCTGAATTATTTCGGCTCTCTGCGCCTGATCATGGGCGTGATGCCGACGATGATCCAGCGCCGCAAGGGCCACATCATCAATATCAGTTCGATCGGCGTGCTCGCCAGTTCGCCGCGGTTCTCGGCCTATGTCGCTTCGAAGGCGGCACTGGACGCGTTCAGCCGCTGCGCCCAGGGCGAGCTGTCTGGCAAGGGCATCAGTTTCACGACCATCAACATGCCGCTGGTCCGCACGCCGATGATCGCGCCGACCAAGATGTACGAAAGCGTGCCGACGCTGAGCACCGACGAGGCCGCGGACATGGTGGTGAAGGGCATCATCGAGAAACCCAGCCGCATCGCGACGCGTCTGGGCATCTTCTCGGCGCTGCTCAACGCGGTGGCGCCCAAGGCCTATGAGGTGATCATGAGCACCGCGTTCGAGCTGTTCCCGGATTCGGCCGCGGCCAAGGGCGACCGCAAGGCGCTGAAGGAAGCCCAGCCCAGTCAGGAGCAGATCGCGTTCGCATCGCTGATGCGCGGCGTGCACTGGTAAGGCGGGTCGAAACGCGAAGCGGATCGCCGAGCGAATCGCGAAAACACGAAAGGCAGCCGCGAGGCTGCCTTTCGTTTGGGATCTTCGCTGCAACCGGCAACGACGAACGCTTTCCGCCGGACAAAAGAAACCCGCCAACCTGAAGCCGTGAGGGGAGGGGAGCTACGGCATTCGTTGCGGGCTGGCGGGTCAAGAAGCGGCTGATGGCCGCCTAACGGAGCATCGCTTTCGCGACACGAGAGAGCGCGTTGGAGCTGTAGCGGTCGATCTGATCCGAATGAGCGGGGCGGGGCAACGGACGTTGCCCGGCTTCGTTCATTCGCGCGTCAGGAGATTATTCCTTCGGCGCAGCGTTCTTGCGGGCGCGCTTGGCCGGGGCCTTCTCGGCGGCTTTGGGCGCTTTCGCGGCCTTGGGGGCCTTGGGGGCTTTCGCGGCTTTGGCAGCCTTGCGCGGCGCGGCGGCCGGCTTGCCGCCCTGGCGACGCAGTTCGGCGGTCAGGGCTTCGACGCGGCTGCTGAGATCGTTGAGATCATCGCGACTTGGGACGCCCAGCTTGACGAGGGCGCGCTGCACGCGGTCTTCAAAGACTTTTTCCAGCTTGTCCCAGGTATCGGTGGCGCGCTCGCGGGCCTGACCGACGCGGTTCTCGACCACATCGCGGACCACTTCGGCGCGGCCGCCGGCGAACTTGCGCATGGTCTGCTCCAGACCCATGCCTTCCTTCACAAGACCTTCGAACAATTTGGTGCCTTCGGCCTGCGCGCGCGAGAAGGCGCCCACGCCGGCGAGCCAGATCTGCTGCGCGGATTCGCTCAGCGACTTGGACATGCGCTCGGCATGCGCCTGCGCATCGTCGGATTTCGCGGTGGTCTTCTTTGCGGTGGTTTTCTTGAACTTGGCCATGTGCCCTCCAAAGCGGGCGCGTAATCGATTGCGCAGCAGAATGGAGGAGTTGTCTAGAGTATTCACACAAGGAATCGGAAGCGGATCGCGTTGCCGCCGATGGAACGGACGGCGGTCGATCCGTTGCCGCGGTCGATCAATGACGGCGCTTGATCAGCTGCGCTCGCGACGTTTGATCAGATGCTCGGTCTCGTCCAGCGCACGGCGCAGGCGGGCGGTGGTCTCGGTGCTGCGCGGCGGCGCCTTGCCGAGGTTGCTGAGCACCGTGCGGTGCTTGTCGTTCAGCACTTCGTCGCGCAGGCGGATGCCGTGCGCTTCCAGCACCGGGCGCAGGGATTCGGCGCGGTTGCGCAGATCCTGCAGGGTGTTGCGGTAGCCGAGCTGGCAAACCCGGCGCCTGTTGAAGAAGCTGAAGGCATTGGTGAAGAACATCTCGCCGTCGTTGGAATTCGGCTCGAAGATCAACTGGTCGACGCCCGGGTACTGCTGCGCGTATTTCGCCAGGCCCACCTGCATACGCGATTGCAGCAGGGTACGGAAGGTCTGCGACATCACCGCCGGCAGGCCGCCCTGCCAGATCCGGTGGGGATCGAATTCACCGCGACGCCCGGCATCGCTGTCGACCTGGGTCGAATCGAACGGCACCAGCGGATTGATGCCGATCAGCAGATCGATGCCGCGTTCCAGCAACACCGAGGCATGCATGGTCCGGCGCAGCGCGCCGTCGACGTAGTGGCGGCCGCGCACTTCCACCGGCGGATACAGGCCCGGCAGCGCGGCGCTGGCCTGCACGGCCTTGGAGATCGGGATGTCCGTCCACTCGCCGGCGCCGAAGCGCACGGCTTCGCCGCTGTCGAGATCCACCGCGACGACGTACAGCTCGCGATCGAGCTGGCGGAAATCGTTGCTGCGGCCGCGACGCGAGAAGATTTCGCGCAGGAAGCGCTCGATCTCGGAGTTGTCGAACAGGCCGGCCGGCACCAGGCCGCCGAAACGCTGCATGAGGTCAGACAGTCGCGAATCGCGCGGGTTGAGCAGCAGGCTGCTCCACCATTCCACCGTGAGCCGGGGCAGCGCCGATGCGCGGCGTGCGTATTCCGTGAGGGCCGGCCGCAGGAAGGTTTCCGGCCGGAAACGCACATCGTCGCTGTCGCCGGTAATGAAGATCCGGCACATTTCGGCGGTCGACATGCGATTGACCAGACCGGCGGCGAGGAATGCGCCGCTGCTGACGCCGACGTAGCAGTCCATGCGGGTGAGGTCGATGCCTTCCAGCGCATCGTCCAGCGCGCGCAGGGCGCCCAGTTCGTACATCGCGCCGATCGGGCCGCCGCCGGCAATGGCGAGGCCCACCCGTGCGGTGGTCGGGGCGGGTGATTTGGCAGGGGATTTGCGCTTGCCGGATTTGGCCTGGACCGGACGCCGGGCGGCGTGGAGTGAGAGCATGCATGACGATACGGTGGGGAATGGTCCGAGTGTAGCGGAAAGCCGAAGACGCGGCGCTTGCACCTTGGTCGGATTGCCCGATGGTTTTGATGGGTCGATTCAAGCGATTGATCCGCAAGAAGAAAGTGGATCATCGGCTGTATGCTGCATGCAAGGTGCTTGCCGTGCGGCGATGCGCGAACGATGATCGTCGCCGATGAAGATCGTCACTCCAGACCTAGCGCACGGCCGGCGACGGCTCGACAAACGAACATTGAGCGTGCTGCTGGCACGCAGGTTGGCGTGGCACCACGCGGTCCACGACCCCGTGCGCGAGCCGCGCAACAATCTGCGCTGGCTGCCCGAACTGCGGCGCTGGCAGGCCGAGCGCCTCGCCAACAGCTTCGAGGGTTTCATGCACGACCCGAAGCGCAAACCGGCCGCGGAATTCTTCCTCACCGATCTGTACGGCGACCGCGATTTCAGTCGCCGCGACGCCGATATCGCCCGGGTGGTGCCGAGAATGCAGCGGCTGTTGCCGCAGACCTTGCTGGAAACGCTGGCCGATGCGATCGAACTGGGCGTGCTGAGCCATGCCTTCGACCTGCGCATGGCCGAAGCGTTGCAGCGGCTGGCGCCGCGTCGGACCACGCTGGACGACGCGCTCTACGGCCGCGCCTATCGCGAGGTGGGTCTGAAACGGCTGCGCTCGCATCAGATCGATCTGATCGTGGTCGCCGGCTATGGGCTGGGGCATGCGCTGCGCGGGCGCGGCGTCGCGACCCTGCTCAGCGTGCTGCGCGGGCCGGCGCGCGCGGCCGGCTTCGGCGAGTTGCAGTCGTTCCTGGAGCGGGGCTTCGGGGCTTACGCCAAACTGGACGATGTGGCGGCCTTCATCGCCGACATCGAACGCAGCGAGCGCGAAATCGCGCGCCGGCTGTTCGCCGCTCATCCGCAGCCGTTCGCGCCGCTGGAAGATGTGCGCGAAGCCGGCGCGAAGCCGGCGCGCATGCGCAACAGGTGATGCCGCGTCGACCGCATGGGAAATGGATAATCCTTACAACGCTCCCGAAGCGCGTATCGCTGCCGCTCCGTCGCGAGGCTTCAGCCTTCGCAATGCGGTTGCGACCTTCCTCGCCGGAGGCATCCTGGTGCCGGCATCGATCTTCGCTGGAGCCCGTGTGCTGCTGGGTGTTCGCGCCGATGGCGCTGCCGGCAGTCCAGGTTTCTGGACATTCATTTTCGTTGCATCTCTGATCGGCGCCACAACGGCCGGGCGTTTCCAGCGCTTTCCGGTGTTCACGGCCGTCGTTGTCGGCGTAGCGATCGTGGTCGCGATGTCCATCCTCGCGGTCATCGCTATCGTGGCTTGGGCATTCGCCACGGGTATCGTCTAGATGATCGGCTCGCGCCGCACCGACTGGTGGCGTCGCCTGCGGGTTTGACGCCATGCAGGCACGCGGCAGATGTCCGGTTCCGGGTCGGCTTGGCGGAGATGACTGTCGGTTCCAGCAGACGCCGCATCAAGTCGGAATCGTCGTTCCCGCGGCTTGCGATGGATGGATCCGGTCCGAGGGAGAGCCTCGCACGAATGCGACGCGCCGCCTCCGGCTTGCATGCATGCGCGCCCGGATCAGGTGAACCGTTCGTCCAGCACCCGGCGGATTTCCTTTTCGATCGGGCCCTTGAACGCGGAGGCCAGGAAACCGAGTTTCGCGGTGACCTGCAGCTCCTTGGGCAGCAGCGCGATCGTGCCGTCCACGCCGGAACGGCTGAAGTGCATGTCGTCGCCGTCCCACGCGTAGTCGAACTCGAAGCGTTCGGAGAGTTTCTTGGCCACTTCCTCCACGGCCTTGCGCGCCTTGGCGTGCGGCAGCGAGTGCGAATGGCGGATATCGATCGACATGAAGTTCTCCTGAGCCGGTTGCCGGCGGTGTTGTCCGGTATTGTGCTGACAGACGGCCGCCGTTCCAAGGCCGAATCCCGGCACCCATGGTAGATTGCGGCCGCATGGAAGGTTTGAAACTCCGTTTTCCCGAACACCACCACCCCGAAATGCCGCTCGGCATCGGCGTGCACGCCATCGGCCGCATCGGCGATACCGTCGGGCTGGTGGGCGATGATGAAGCCCCGTCGATCCGGCTCTTCGTCGACCGCCGCGGCGTCTGGATGACCGTCGCCGATGGCGCGCGCGGCATCCACGTCAACGGCCGTCCGGTCCAGCGCATGGCGATGCTGCGGCTGGGCGATGCGATCTATCTGGATGGCGTCGAGATGCTGCTGGTCTCGACCCGCGGGGTGCAGGCGCTGCCCGATGCGCTGCGTCATGTCCCCGGCGAATTCCGCGGCGACTGCCGGGTGCTGGTGCGCGGCGTCGGCGGCCGCTACCACGGCCGCAGTTTTACCCTGGAGGCGCCGCGGCTGGTCGGTCGCAGCGACGAGGCCGATATCCGCATCGAAGACCCGGCCTTCCCCGAGCGTCATGCGCGGATCGAGATGATCGGCAACCAGGTCGTACTGCGCGATTTCGGCAGCGGCGACGGCAGCATGGTCAACGGCGAACCGATCCGCGATGCGCTGTTGTCGCCGGGCGATCAGATCGTGTTCGATGTGCACCATCGGTTCGTGATCGAAGCGCCGGCCAGCAATACGTCGCAGCTGACGCGGGTCACGGCCGCTGAAGATGCTGCTGAAGCCCTGCCGGCCCCGCGCCGTCGCGGCCGGCGCCTGCCGTGGCTGCTGCTGGCGGCGGCGCTGCTGGCGTCGGTGATCGCCGCGCTATTGCTGTTGGGCGGCGATTGACGGCGTCGCCGCCGAAACCCGCTTCCGCCACCACTTCCAGAGCCGCCAGCCCAGCAACAGGGCGAGGATGCCGGCATACAGCGCCGGCTCGCGGATGTCGGATTTCACCAGCCACCAGAAGTGCAGCACGGCCAGCACGCCGATGGCGTAGACCAGCTTGTGCAACAGCCCCCAGCGCCGGCCGAGACGCCGGATCCAGCCCTGCGTCGAGGTGATGGCCAGCGGCACCAGCAGCAGCCAGGCGGCGAAGCCGACGGTGATGTAGGGTCGTTTGGCGATTTCCTCGAAGATCTGCAGCCAGTAACCGCGCAGGTCCAGGCCCAGATAGGCCGCGAAATGCAGGGTGGCGTACGCGAAGGCGTACAGGCCGAGCATGCGCCGGAAGCGCAGCACCACGGTCTGGCCCGTCAACTGCCGCAACGGCGTGACCGCGAGCGCGATCATCAGGAAGCGCAATGCCCAGATCCCGAGCCGATGCTCGACTTCGGCCACCGGATCGGCGCCGAGCGCATCGCTGCCTGTCCTGAATACATCCCAGAACTGCCAGGCCAGGATCGCGAGGGGCGTCAGGCACAGGGCGTGGACGAGAACCTTTGCGACGATGAGGCGGGGGGAACGTTTGGACATCAGGCGGTTTCAGCAGTCGTTGGAATTAGAGATGTCATCCCGAACCCCGGCGTTATCGGGGTGAGGGATCTGCTGTTTTGAGACGTGGAGAAAAAGCAGATCCCTCGCCTTCGGCGTCGGGATGACAGTATTTGTATGGTCCGTCAGAACCACTTCTTCAGATCGAGACCCTTGTACATCCCCGCTACCTGTTCGGCGTAACCGTTGAACATCCGGGTCGGGATGCGCTCGGCGAACAGCTTGCTGGCGGTGCCGCTGATCCGGCGCTCGCTTTTCTGGCTCCAGCGCGGATGGTCCACGTTCGGATTGACGTTGCTGAAGAAACCGTATTCCGACGGCTGCAGATCGTTCCAGGCGGTCGGCGGCATCTTCTCGACGAAACTGATGCCGATGATCGATTTGATGCTCTTGAAGCCGTATTTCCACGGCACGATCAGTCGCACCGGGGCGCCGTTCTGCTGCGGCATGGGCTTGCCGTACAGGCCGGTGGCCAGCAGCGCCAGCGGATGCATGGCCTCGTCGATGCGCAGGCCTTCGCGGTACGGCCAGTCGATCGAGTCGTAGCGCACGCCGGGCATCTGCTTCGGGTCGGCCAGACTGGTGAAGGCTACATACTTGGCTTTCGAAGTCGGCTGGAACTGCTTCAGCACGTCGCCCAGCGGAACGCCCAGCCACGGGATCACCATCGACCAGCCCTCGACGCAGCGCAGGCGGTAGATGCGCTCCTCCGGTTTCAGGCCCTTGAGCAGATCGGTCAGATCCAGTTTGCCGGGCTTGGCGCATTCGCCGGAGACCGAAATGGTCCATGGCTTGGTGCGCAGGGTCTTGGCGGCCTGCGAGGGATCGGCCTTGCCGGTGCCGAACTCGTAGAAGTTGTTGTAGGTGGTCACGTCTTCCAGCCGGGTGAGTTCCTCGGTGGTCCGGAAGCCGGACTTCAGCTGCGCCGGGCTGGCCGTGGTCTTGGGCGGCGGCGGGGGCTCGGCCTCGGCACAGCCCGACAGGGCCAGCGCCGGGGCGGCGGCCAGCAGGCCGATCAGGCGGCGGCGGTCGCGATAGATCGCCTCGTCGGTGATCTCGGAGGCCGGGATGCGCAGGGCGTCGCGCAGGGACGAGGGCAGGGGCATGGGTGTGTCCGTCGAGCAGAGGGTCCGACTATAAGACGGTCGAAGTAAGCATTCGGTTGCGCGGCATCTGCAAATTTCTTTTCGGCATCCCCGCACCCTCCCAAAACGATGCTGCGCTGCGGCATACTCGGCGCCCACCCCCTACCCACGGAATTCCGATGTCGCGCGCCTTCAACTTCAGTGCCGGTCCCGCCACCCTGCCCGAGAGCGTCCTCCGCCAGGCCCAGGACGAGATGCTGGAGTGGCGCGATTCGGGCGCGTCCATCGTCGAACACAGCCACCGCGGCCCGGAGTTCATCCAGGTCGCGGCCGAGGCCGAAGCCGACCTGCGCACGCTGATGTCGATTCCCGACGATTACGCGGTGCTGTTCCTCGGCGGCGGCGCCACCACCCAGCAGGCGCTGATTCCGCTGAACTTCGCCGCGCCGGGCCAGGCCGCCGACTACGTGGTCAGCGGCCACTGGGGCAAGACCGCGATCAAACAGGCCAAGCCCTACGTCGATCTGCGCGTGGCCGCGACCAGCGAAGCCGGCGGCTTCCGCGACATTCCGGCGCGCGACAGCTGGCAGCTCTCGGCCGATGCGGCTTATGTCCACATCACCGCCAACGAGACGATCCACGGCGTTGAATTCCGTGACACGCCCGACGTCGGCGACGTGCCGCTGGTCGCCGATTTCAGCTCCAGTATCGCGTCGGAGCCGGTCGACATCTCGAAATACGGCGTGATTTACGCCGGTGCGCAGAAGAATCTCGGCCCTGTCGGCATCACCGTCGTGATCGTGCGTCGCGACCTGCTGGAGCGCGCAGGCCAGCCGCGCGCCGACATCTTCAACTACGCCTCGCACCTCAAGGGCGAGTCGATGCTCAACACGCCGCCGACCTGGAACTGGTACATGCTCGGCCTCAACGTGAAGTGGATGCTGGCCGAAGGCGGCGTCGCCGAATTTGCCCGCCGCAGCGCCGAGAAATCCGCGCTGTTGTATTCGGTGATCGACGGCTCCGGCGGCTATTACCGCAACGAAGTCGCCGCCGCCGCGCGTTCGCGCATGAACGTGCCGTTCTTCCTCCACGACGAAGCCCTGGACAAGCCCTTCCTGTCCGAAGCCAAGGCCGCCGGCCTGATGGCGCTGAAGGGACACCGCGCGCTCGGCGGCATGCGCGCTTCGATCTACAACGCGATGCCGGTCGAAGGCGTGAAGGCATTGGCGGATTTCATGCGGGAGTTCCAGCAACGCCATGGCTGAGCAACGCAAGCGCGGCGGCACCGCGAAGCCGGTCAAACGGCCCGTCAAGCCAGCCGCGAAAGCTGGGGCCAAGCCGACGGCGAAGGCCGCCAAGCCCAAAGCCGCGAAAACGCGGGCCGTGGCCCAGGGTTCGGTGGACATTCCCCTCGACGCCCAGGGCAAACCCGATCTGCTGTCGGTGCGCGCGCAGATCGACGGCATCGATCATGAGATCCAGAGCCTGATCGCCGAACGCGCGCTGTGGGCGCACCAGGTCGGCAAGGCCAAGGGCAAGCTCGCGGCCGCGGTCGATTACTACCGCCCCGAACGCGAGGCGCAGGTGCTGCGCCGCGTGGTCGACCGCAACGAAGGTCCGCTGTCGGACGAAGTGCTGGTGCGGCTGTTCCGCGAAATCATGTCCGCCTGCCTGGCCCAGCAGGAGCCGCTGAGAGTCGGTTTCCTCGGCCCCGAAGGCACGTTCTCGCAGCAGGCGGTCTACAAGCACTTCGGCCATTCGGCCAAGGCGCTGCCGCTGGCGACGGTGGAGGAAGTTTTCGACGAAGTCGCCGCCGGCCACGCCGATTTCGGCGTGGTGCCGGTGGAGAACTCCGGCACCGGCACCATCCAGTCCACGCTCGATCTGTTCCTGACCTCGCCGCTGATGATCTGCGGCGAAGTGGAACTGCGCGTTCACCAGTACCTGCTGTCGCGCACCGGCCATATCGAAGATATCGAACGCGTCTATTCGCACGCCTTGTCGCTGGCGCAGTGCAAATCCTGGCTGCGGCAGAACCTGCCGAAGGTCGAGAAGCACGCGGTCGTCAGCAACGCCGAAGCCGCCCGCCGCGCGCGCAACGCCGACGATGCTGCGGCCATCGCCGGCGAGAACGCGGCCCATGCCTACGGCCTGAAAGTGGTGGCCGGCCCGATCGAAGACCGCGCCGACAACACCACCCGCTTCCTGGTGATCGGCCGCGCCTCGTTCCCGACCTCGGGCAACGACCGCACCTCGCTGCTGGTGTTCATTCGCGACCAGCCCGGCGCGCTCTACAAGATCCTCGAACCGCTGGCGCGGCGTTCGATCAGCATGAACCGCATCGAATCCCGGCCCGCGCACGGCAAGCTGTGGCAGTACGCGTTCTTCATCGACGTCAGCGGCCACGCCGACGAGTCGCCGCTGAAGGATGCGCTGGCCGAGATCGACGAGTTCGCCGGCGACGTGCGCGTGCTGGGGTCTTATCCGGTGGCGGTGCCGTAAGCCCGCGCATCGGAAACCAGAATCAGGGATGGCAAACGATCCTCTGTCATCCCGAATCCCCGGCTTCATCGGGGTGAGGGATCTGCTTCCGTTACGCGACATCCGCACAGCAGGTCCCTCGCTTCGCTCGGGATGACAACGGGCGCCGCCACGGGTTTGCGACATTGGGTCCTTGAACATGATTGTCGGCAATCTTCGATGAAACCTACCGATCACGCGTCCGAAACCTTCTTCTCCGCGCTCGCCCAACCCGGCATCCAGCGCCTGCGCGCCTACGACCCCGGCCACGATCTGGTCGCGTTCCGGCGCCGGTTCAAGGACTCGCATCTGATCGAGCTTGGCTCGAACGAAAACCCCTACGGCCCCAGCGCGAAGGCCAAGGAAGCCGTGCTCGGCGTGATCCACGACAGCTTCCGCTATCCCGATCCGCTCGGCGCCGATCTCAAGCGCGCGCTCGCCGCGAAGCATGGCGTCGACGCCGCTTCGATCCTGCTCGGCAACGGCTCGCACGAGCTGCTGATGCAGTTCGCGCAGGTGTTCGCAGGGCCGGGCGTCGATGTGGTGGCGTCGCAGTTCGGGTTCGCGGTGTACGCCATCGCCGCGCAGGCCGCGGGCGCGACGCTGCGGGCTGCGCCGTGCAACGCAGACGATCACGCGATGCCGCGCGGTCACGATCTCGACGCGATCGCAACTGCGATCACCGATGCGACGCGGCTGGTCTATCTGGCCAACCCGAACAATCCGACCGGCACCTGGTACGCGGCGGATGCGTTCGCCGCGTTCATGGCGCGCATTCCGGCGGATGTCGTGGTGGTGGTCGACGAGGCTTACGCCGAATTCGTCGAGGCGCCGGAATGGGCGTCGGCGCTGACATTGCAAAACCAGTATCCGAATCTGATCGTCGCCCGCACCTTCAGCAAGGCCTACGCGCTGGCGGGGCTGCGCGTCGGTTACGCCATCGCCCATCCCGGCCTGATCGCGGTGATCGAGCGCGTGCGCGAGAGTTTCAACGTCAACTGCGCCGGTCTGGCCGCCGCCGAAGCCGCGCTGGGCGACGACGAACATCTTGCCTGGGTCATCGCGCGCAACGCCGAGCAGCGCGAAACGCTCGCGTCCGCGCTGCGCTCACGCGGTCTGATGGTGTTCCCGTCGCAGACCAATTTCCTGCTCACGCAGCTCGCGGCGCCGGGCGACAACGCGCGCGTCGCGAAGATCGAAGCGGCGCTCTGCGACATCGGCATCGTGCTGCGGCCGATGATCGGCTACGGCCTCGGCCACTGTCTGCGCATCACCGTCGGCAACGCCGACGAAAACCGGCGCCTGCTGGCCGGACTCGACAAGGTACTGGCATGAGCGGCATGGACAAACAGGATTGGATCGTCGGCGCGGGTGCGCCGCTGCAGGGCCGCATCCGCGTGCCCGGCGACAAGTCGGTCTCGCACCGCGCGATCATGCTCGCGTCGCTGGCCGAAGGCGTGTCGCGGATCGACGGTTTCCTCGAAGGCGAGGACACCCGCGCGACGGCGGCGGTCTTCCAGCAGTTGGGCGTGAAGATCGAAGCGCCGTCGCCGCAGTCGCGGATCGTGCACGGCGTCGGCCTGCGCGGGCTGCGCGCCAGCGCCGATGCGCTGGACTGCGGCAACGCCGGCACCGGCATGCGCCTGCTTGCGGGCGTGCTGGCGGGGCAGGCGTTCGACACCACGCTCATCGGCGATGCCTCGCTGTCGAAGCGGCCGATGCGGCGGGTGATCGATCCGCTGACGACGATGGGCGCGGTGATCGACAGCGACGCTGGCGGCCTGCCGCCGCTGCGCATCCGCGGCGGTGCGGCGCTGCGCGGCATCGACTATGAGCTGCCGGTCGCGAGCGCGCAGGTGAAGTCGGCTCTGCTGCTGGCCGGGCTGTACGCCGACGGCGACACCACCGTGCGCGAGCCGCATCCCACCCGCGATTACACCGAACGCATGCTCTCCGCCTTCGGCTGGCCGATCGAATTCTCGCCCGGCATCGCACGCGTGCGCGGCGGCGCGGACGGGCGCCACGCGCTGCGCGCGACCGACGTGTCGGTGCCGGCCGATTTCTCGTCGGCGGCGTTTTTTCTGGTGGCGGCCAGCGTGATTCCCGGCTCCGATCTCACCCTCGAAGCGGTCGGCATGAACCCGCGCCGCACCGGCCTGCTGCATGCGCTGCGGATGATGGGCGCCGATATCGTCGAAAGCCAAGCGCGCAATCAGGGCGGCGAAGCCGTCGCCGATCTGCGCGTGCGCGCAGCGCAGTTGCGGGGCATCGAGGTGCCCGAGGCGCTGGTGCCGGACATGATCGACGAATTCCCGGCGCTGTTCGTGGCCGCGGCCTGCGCCAGCGGCAACACCCGCGTCAGCGGCGCCGCCGAACTGCGGGTGAAGGAATCCGACCGCCTCGCCACGATGTCGTCGGCGCTGCGGGCGCTGGGCATCCGCGTCGACGAGTTCGACGATGGCGCGGTCATCCACGGCTGCGAATCGGGCAGCAGCCCATTCGCCGTCGACCCGCAGTCGCCCGTCGTCATCGACAGCCACGGCGACCACCGCATCGCGATGGCCGCCGCCATCGCCGGCCAGCGCTGCCGGGGCGAATTCAGGATCGGCGATATCGCCAATGTCGCGACGTCGTTTCCGGGTTTCGATGCGTTGGCGCGCGGCGTCGGGTTTTCGCTGCGCGAGGCGTAAGCAGAAAATCCTGTCATCCCGAACACGGGCGCAGCCCGTGGAGGGACTTGCTTGTTTTTTTGCGTGATGGCTTCAAGAAACGCAGAAGCAGATCCCTCACATGCGTTCGGGATGACAACTTGGGCGTGTGCGGCGCACTCATTCGCATCCTCTCTGGTCGAGGTTGCCGACATCACGGCGTAGTTGCCGGGGCTCGATGCGTTGGTGTGAGGGTTGGCTTTTCTCTGCACCAGGCCCAGCGAAACATATCCCTGTCATCCCGAACACGGGCGCAGCCCGTGGAGGGATCTGCTGTCATGCCGCGTGATGGTTCGAGAAATACGGCAGCAGGTCCCTCACATGCGTTCGGGATGACAGATGAACAACCTGTGCGGATCGAGCGTCGGTTGAAGGCTGCTCAACAAAAAACGATCAGCGCCCATCCAGCGCGAATTCGATCGGCACTTCCACCGCGCCGGCTACGGCGCGGCCGTTCTGTTGCGCCGGGCGGAAGCGCCAGCGTTTCGCGGCCTGCACCGCGGCGCGGTCCAGCGACCGCGAGCCGCTGCGTCCGACCACGCTGACCGCGATGGGTTCGCCGTCGGCGCCGACTTCGATCCGGACCACGACCGTGCCGGATTCGCCGTTGCGCAGCGCGTCGGACGGATAGCGCGGGGCGGGTCTGGAGATCGCGACCGGCACGCTGCCCGGGGCAAGCGGGGCGGTTGGCGAGCCCGAGCCGGTCTGCAGCGAACCATCCGCGACGGGGCCCTGTACGGGAGTGCCCACCGGAGAGGGTGCAGCAACCGGCGGCGGCGCGGGTCGCGGGTTGCGGAGCGCGTCCTGGGCGGCTTCCGACAGCCCGCTGGCGCTGCGGTCGCCGCTGCCCATGGGTGCGGGCAGGGGCTCGAATATCTGGCCGTCGACGCGCGTGGCCTTGTCCTCGGCGCGGTAGAAGTTGCCGTTGTCGCGCATGTCCAGCCACAGCAGCAGGAACACCAGAAAGCCGACGCCGAATCCGGCGGCCACCATCAGCCATGCGCGGCGCGACAGGCGGACATACGATCGCCACGAGGGGCCGGGCGGCGATTTCTGCGGAGGCATGCCTTGCGGCGTCGTGGGCTGGACAGTCGACATGCGGGAGGTCGTGGGCGCGGAGGTGGGGCCGATTGTGGCACGGGTTCCACGGAGCGGCCCACGCGTCCGGGCGGCGTTCAGACCGGGTTTCGGGCGATAATCCGCGTCCCGTCACGCTTCGCGATGCCCCCATGCTCGATCCCGTCCTGCTGCGCAATCAACCCGACGTCCTGGCCGCTCGCCTCAAGGAGACCCGCGGTTACGACCTCGATGTCGCCGTGCTGCAGCAGTGGGAATCCGAGCGCAAGCAGCTGCAGGTGCGCACGCAGGAGCTGCAGAACCTGCGTAATACGAAATCAAAGCAGATCGGCATGCTCAAGGCCAAGGGCGAGGATGTGTCGGCGGTGATGGCCGAGGTCGCCGGTTTCGGCGACGAGTTGAAGGCCAGCGAGACGCGGCTGGATGAAATCAAGCTCGCTATCGAAGACATCGCGGCGGGCATTCCGAATCTGCCAAACGAATCCGTGCCGCCAGGCGAGGATGAGGCCGGCAACGTCGAGCAGCACCGCTGGGGCACGCCGCGTGCGTTCGATTTCGAGGTCAAGGATCACGTCGAACTCGGCGCCCGCAACGGCTGGCTGGATAGCGAGACCGCCGCCAAGCTCAGCGGCGCGCGCTTTACCGTGCTGCGCGGCCAACTGGCGCGCCTGCATCGGGCACTGGCGCAGTTCATGCTGGATCTGCACACCGATACACATGGGTATGAAGAAACGAATGTGCCGTTGTTGGTCAACAGAGATTCTTTGGAAGGAACCGGCCAGTTACCCAAATTCGAAGAAGATCTGTTCGCGATCGATCACGGTGCAGTGACTGAACGTTTCTTGATCCCCACCAGCGAAGTTCCCCTCACCAACATCGTCCGCGACGAAATCCTCGACGCCGAGCGCCTGCCGCTGCGTATGACTGCGCATTCGATGTGCTTCCGCGCCGAGGCGGGCAGCGCCGGGCGCGACACTCGCGGCTTTATCCGCCAGCATCAGTTCGAGAAGGTCGAACTGGTGACGATCGCCAAGCCCGACGAGAGCGACGTCGAACACGAGCGCATGACCCGCTGCGCCGAGACGGTGCTCGAAAAACTCGGCTTACCGTATCGCAAGGTGCTGCTGTGCACCGGCGACATGGGGTTCTCGGCGCAGAAGACCTACGACCTCGAAGTCTGGTTGCCTGCGCAGAACACCTATCGTGAGATTTCCTCATGCTCGAACTGCGGCGATTTCCAGGCGCGGCGCATGCAGGCGCGCTGGCGCAATCCCGCGACCGGCAAGCCGGAGCTGGTGCATACGCTCAACGGCTCCGGTGTGGCGGTCGGCCGCGCTTTGATCGCGGTGATGGAGAACTACCAGAACGCGGATGGCTCGATCACGGTGCCGGACGTGCTGCGCGGCTACATGGGCGGTCTCGAAAAGATCGCTTGATCACAGAGGCCTTTCTCTAACGCGACACGGGCCGCAATAGCGGCCCGTATCGTATCCGGCATGTGGCCGGCTGACTTGCGCGAATCCCGTAGCCCGGGTGTGCAAAGCACACCCGGGATGAAGCGAGGCATCGCCTTCCGAAAAGCCCCGGGTGCGCGTGGCGCACCCGGGCTACGATTTCACAGGTTATTTCGATCTCGTCGATCCCCGTTCGAAGAAAAAAAGCTCGAAATGCGGCATTTTCCGTAGCCCGGGTGTGCAAAGCACACCCGGGATGAAGCGAGGCATCGCTTTCCGAAAAGCCCCGGGCGCGCGTGGCGCACCCGGGCTACGATTTCGCAATTTGCTGCGATTTCGTCGATTCCTCACTTGCGCCAGATGCCGGCGTAGCGCCACACGCCGTCGTCTACGTAACCGGTGACGCTGCGGGTGAGCATGTCGGCGTCCATCGCGCTGGCCCACTCGCTGCCGTACTGCGTGCTGGTCAGGTCGTGCCGCGCCTTGAACAGGCCCAGCGCTTTCGAGCTCCACACCGCCGCGAACAGCGGCTGGCCGTTGTGGATGTAGGCGTTGACGTAGAGCGGATAGCGGCCGGCGGCCTTGTTGGCATCGGTGGCGGTCTGGTATTCGGCCGAGGTCATCGTCGATTTCATCTGCCATGCGCCGAAATCGGCTTTCTGGTACATCGCGCTGTAGCGCAGCTGTCCGCCGGACGACAGCACCGACACGTTGCGCGGCAGGTAGCCCAGGCCGATCAGATAGTCGCGGCGGTTCTGGTGCTGTTCGATGTCGTAGTCGACATAGGCGCTGGTCAGCGGTCCGGGCGCCTGGGTGTAGACGGTCGCGTAACGCACACCGTTGGCGGTGTGATAGCTCTCCAGATGGCTCAGGCGGAAGCCGCGGCCGGTCATGTCGGCATGCTTCGCGGTGTATCCGGCCACGGTCTGGCCGTGGTTCGCGCCCCACAAGAAATTACTCTGCGGGCGGAAGACGGCGTTGAAATAGGTGTTCGCGCCGCTGTTGAAGCCGTCGACGTATTCGAGCTGGTAGCCGCCGAGGATGGCCTGGTCCACTTGGCACTGGTAATCCTGCGCCGCGATGTTGCGTCTGGACACTTCCTTGCCGCCGGGCGACAGCGCGCCGGGCACGGCGCGCGCCTCGTAGGTCGCGTTGTCGACGAAATAGGCGGTGGGGATGCCGCAGATCCGCGGAATGCGGTTGCGCTTGCTGCCGCCGTTGTCGTTGAGGAAGCCGCCGACGAGAGTGAACGGATCGGTCGCGCGAGGCACGGCGACTTCGAAATGCAGATGATTGCCGCTGGCGCAGCCGACATCGTCTTCGATCCCCAGCGCGGTGCCGGCGACGACGGACTGGCCCACGCTGCGGCCGGCCGCGGTGCTCGATCCTTTGCGCATGTGGCTGTATTTGCTCCATTCGCCGTTGGCGTGCTCGATCCAGAGGTAGTTGTTCTTCTTCGCGCTGGCGGCCACGCCGTCGCAGTCGATCGCCAGGTCGAAGTCTTCCTCGATGAAACGGATGATGCCGTCGGCGGCGGCGACGATGGTGTAGCTGCTGCCGTTGATGCCGCTCATGTCGATGGCTGCGTTGCTGTCGACATCGTGCTGCACGTGGTCGCGGCCGATCTTCACTTCGGTGCCGTTGGCGTAGGGGATCCGATAAACGCCGTCCGACGGATCGACGGCGGACGCGGTGGCGCTGAGGCCGCAGAGCAGCAGGCCGGCGGCGATGCCGGCGCAGCGGAGGCGGCCCGTGGATGCGGATGTGGTGCGGTGTGGCATGTGACGGTGAAGCATGTGGCTGTTAAACACGGTGTTCTCCTGATGGGCGAAACGGGTTGGGGTCGTGGATTCGGCTGGGTTGCGATGACGCGGTGCGCTGGTGTGCGGCTGCGTCGATCGGTCCGTTGCTACATGAGTCGCAGTGCAGGGCCGGAACCCGCCACCCGATTTCGATTTTTTTCGATTTCTTTTTTTCGCCCGGTCCGGATACGGCACGGGCCGCAATCGCGGCCCGTGCCGTATCCGGCATGTGGTGATCGGCTTACTTGCTCGAATCTCGTAGCCCGGGTGTGCAAAGCACACCCGGGATGAAGTGAGGCATCGTCCTCCGAAGAGCCCCGGGTGCGCTTTGCGCACCCGGGCTACGCTGTCGGAAAGCGCGGCTCATTCGGAAAGCGCGACTCAGAACAGATCGCCATCCGGCCACTTCGATACGCCTTCCACGATCTCGGTCAGCATCGCGTTCATCTCTGAGGTGCTGCCGTTCGACTTGTTGGACGTGGCGGCCATGCTGAAGCCGTCGCTGCGGCGGCGCAGGACCGAGGTGGTGCCGCTCATCTCGCCGTAATGCGCGTAGGAGTTGCCCAGCACGCTTTCGTGGCGCAGGAAGCGCAGCAGGTCGATGGGCGTGGCGATCCAGCCGCCGTGCGCGTCGAAGCGCTGCGGTTTGACGCTGGAGTACGCGCCGCCGCCGTAGTACTTCACTTCGTTGCTCTTGCGGTCGGCTTCCTTGTCGCCGCCGATGACCATGCCCGGTGCGCCGGCGGGCTTGAGGATGGCATCGCGCACGTAGGTTTCATAACCCTTGCCGGTGCGCGCTTCGATCACGCGGCCGAGCAGCGAATAGCCGAAGTTGGAGTACATCTCGTTCGTGTCCGGATCGTTGTCCGGGTTGTAGCTCGCCGCGCCCGGGGTGTAGCCCAGCGGATAGTTCTTCAGCGTCCACTCGATCAGGCCTTTGTGATCGGTGCCGGTGTACGCGAACATCGGGTCGCTCTTGTCGCCGTCCTTGTTGACGTTGACCAGGCCGGCGCGGTGGCCGATGAGATGTTCGACGGTGATGTTCACGATGTTCGGATTGTTGGCCGGCGTCGAATACTGGCCGCCGAGCACGCTGTTGTTGCCGAACACTTTCGAGTTCATCTCCAGGCTGGTGTCGGCGATCACCTTCGCCACCGCCACCCGGGTGATCGGCTTGGACACGCTGGCGACGCGGAAGCGGTGCGAGGTGCCGACGGCTTCGCCTTTCTCGACATCGGCATTGCCATAGCCCGAAGCGTAGACCAGGCGTTCGTTGAGGCTGATCGCGATCGACATGCCCGGCACGTCGTTGGCTTTCATGTAGGCGCGGACCTTGCTGTCGATCAGCGCCAGATCGCTGGCCTTGAATGCGGTGTTCTCCCAGATGCCGTTGAAGCGCACGCCGCTGGTGGAATTGAAGGCTTCGATGTACTGCGGTTCCCAGCTTGCATAGGTGTAGTTGTCGAACACGTGCTGATAGTTGCCTGCGGGGATGCCGTGGCGCGCCGACCACTGCGGGCCGCCGGTCTTGACCCAGATCGCGGCATAGCGATCGGCGTTGCCCTGCTTGTAGCCGCTGACGACTTTGAGGCGATAACCCTTCTTGGCGTAATCGTCGAATGCGGTCTGATATTCGGATGCCGACAGCCCGTGGCGTGCGGCGGTGGCGGGCGCGTTCTTGTCGAAGATCGCGGCGAAGCGCGGCGAGCCGTTGATGCTGAGCACGCTGAGGTGCGACGGCATGAAGCCCTGCGCGCTCATCTGGGTGACCGCGGCCTGGTACTGGTCGGCGGTGAGGCCATGACGCGCGGCGCGCGCGGGGCCGCCGGTTTTTTCCCAGATCGCGGCGTAGAACGGCTGGTTGCCGACCGTGTAGCCGTTGACGTAGCTCAGGCGGTAGCCCTTCTTCGAATAGTCGTCGAATGCGGCCTGGTACTGCTGCGGATTGAGTCCGTGACGCGCGGCCTGGGCGGGGCCGGGCGCCTTGCTCCACAGCGCGGCGTAACGCGCGCCGCCGCTGTCGTAGCCGGAGATGGATTTCAGCCGGAAGCCTTTTCCGGTGAAGTCCTCGAATGCGCTCTGGTATTGCGCCGAGTTGAGGCCGTGGCGCGCGACCCAGTCGGCGGCGGCGGCCGGCAGCGCCAGCATCGACAGACCGACGAGGGCGAGTGCGTTCGCCGCGAGTCGGGCGCGCTGGCGCTGGGCGTTGGTGGAACGGATGTTCGGGAGTGTGGTGTTCATGCTGAAGTCCTGTTGGAGAGTGGAGATGGATGTGATGTGGATGTGGATGAGGATGGATGCATCGTTTTTCCGGCAGCCGCGTCGGCGCTTACTTGCGCCAGATCGCGGCATAGCGCGCGCTGCCGCCTTCCGAGTAACCGGAGACCGCGCGGGTGAGCAGGCCGGCGCCGGTCGACGCTTCCCATTCGTTCTGATACTGCGCGCTGGTCAGGCCGTGGCGCGCTTTGTAGGTCGCGCCGGCTTTCGAACTCCAGATCGCGCTGAAGTAGGTTTGGCCGCCGTGGCCGTAGACGTTGACGTAGACCAGGCGGCGGCCTGCGTTGTCGTTCGCATTGAACGCCTGCTGGTATTCGTTCGCGGTGAGCTGGGACTTCGACTGCCAGCTGCCGAGATCGACCTTTTCGTACAGCGCGGTATAGCGACGCTCGCCGCCGACCGAGGTCACCGCGACGTTGCGCGGGCGGAAGCCGGCAGCGCTCAGGGTGTCCATGCGCTGCTGGTGCTGCTGTGCGCTCAAGCCGTGGTATGCGGTGACTTCGGGGCCGCCCTGTTTGCGGAAAATCGCGGCGTAGCGCACGCCGCCGTCGTCGGCGTAGCTTTCGACCATGGTCGGGCGATAGCCCTGGCCGGTGAACTGATCGAAACGCTGCTGGTACTGCGCGCCGTTCAAGCCGTGCACCGCCTGCCACGGCGTGGTGCCGGCCGGCCGGAAGATCGCGTTGTAACGCACATCGCCGCCGACGCTGAAGCCGTCGATCCATTCCAGCGCGTAGCCGGCCATCGAGGCCTGATCGAACAGACATTGATAATCGCGCGCCGGCACGCCGTGACGGGCGACTTCCTTCGCGCCCGGTTTGATCGCGCCGGGCACGTTCCGCGCGTCGTAACTCTTGCCGCTGACGAAACGGCCGCCGTCGATGCCGCAGATGCGCGGAATGCGGTTGCGCTTGCTGCCGGCGTTGTCGGTCAGGAAGCCGCCGACCGTGGCGATGCCGCCGGAGGCTTTCGGCACGCCGACCTCGAAATGCAGGTGATCGCCGCTGGCGCAGCCGACATCGCCTTCGTCGCCCAGATAGGTGCCCGCTTCGACGAACTGGCCGACCTTCAGCTTGGCCTTGCCGCTGGACGAGCCCTTGCGCATATGCGTGTACTTGGTCCACTCGCCGTTGGCGTGCTCGATCCAGACGTAGTTGTTCTTCTGGTCGGCGGCGGCCACGCCGTCGCAGTCGAGACGCTTGTCGAAGCCGTCGACGACATGGCGCACGAAGCCGTCGGCCGCGGCCACGATCTTATAGGGGCCGCCGCCGCGGCCGCCCATATCGATGCGCCCGGGCGGGCTGTGATCGACGTGATCGTTGCTGACCCTGACTTCGGTGCCGTTGGCGTAGGGAATGCGGTAGACGCCTTTGGAGGCGTCCAGCGCGAAGGCGGGGCCGCACAGCAGCATCGATGCGGCGATCGCGCAGAGCGCGCTGCGTTTGTGGGACATGAGCATGATGGTTCTCCTCGGGAGCGTGGGTGAGTCGGGCGTTGCGCTGCCGTTTTCGCTTGCGTTGCATGCCGGCTCATCGAGGTAGTCGCGAAGCCGCGCCCGATCCCGCCACTTTTTTTCGAATTATTTTTGGGCATGCATCGACGGCCACATTCCCCCGCATTCCACGTTGGGGCGAGGGCAGGGAATGATGTGGCGGGATCCGTCGTTGTTTTCCGACTACAGGAAGGAGCCGCCCGCGCGGCATCATTCCCGCCCGCAACCTCCGAGGAGATTCACCATGTCATTCACCGCACGCACACTGTCCTGTCTCGCGCTTGCCGCCGCGATGCTGTCTTCCACTTCCGATCTCGCCGCGCAAAGCCCGCAGGCGACGAAGCCGACCTTCACCGCGCCCGACGACCCCGTGCCGAACGGCCCGACCCGCCCCGATCCCGACGGCGGCGATGTCGTCCAGCTCAAGGCCGTGGTGCATCGCGACCTTGCGCTCAAGCCCGGTTTCCTGCTGGCCGGTACTCAGATCGCCTGGGGCAATACCGCGATCATCCAGGCCGCCACCGCGTCGGAGAAGAAGGACGGCAAATGCTCATTCCGTTACGTCTATGCCACCAGCAATCTCGGCATGGTCGCGTCGCTGCCCACCGACAACCGGATTTTCTTCGAGGCGCCGAACGGCGCCGTGCTGTCGAGCCGCCCGCTGGCCGCGCTGGGCGCACAGGCGTCCGCGAACAGCAGCGGGCATGTGTCGCTCGCGCCGGGCACGTGGATGCTGTACGTGCATGCCGACGCGACCGCGGTCAACGCCGAATCCGACGAGTCGAACAACCTCCGCCGGGTCAAGGTCACGGTAAAGGGAAGCTGCAGCTGATGGGTGCTGCCGGCGCGGCTGCAGCCGATAACGCTCAGCCGCGTCGCGTGGCGTCCGCCAGCGCCTGCGCCGCTTCCGCGGTGCGCGGGTCGTCCGCACCGAACGCGTCCTGCCGCACCTTCAGTGCCTCGCGCAGCAGCGGCTCGGCTTCTTCCGCGCGGCCGCGTTCGATCAACAGCCGACCCAGCGGCACCAGTACCACCGCGAAACGCTGGTGATCTGCGGCCAGGCGTTTGCGATAGATCGCCAGCGCCTGCCGCATCGCGCTTTCGGCTTCATCCAGTCGTTTCTGCCGGTACAGCACGATCCCCAGGCGGTTGAGCTGCATGCCCACGCGGTCGTGCTCGTCGCCGTAATGCTTGCGCTGGCCGACCAGCGCTTCGCGATACTGGCGCTCGGCGCTGACGAGATCGCCGCGCTTTTCGGCGACCTGGCCCAGGTTGTAGATCACCATCCAGCGCCCGGGATTATCGGCGGGGTAGATCTCCAGCGCCTCGCGGTAGTAGCGTTCCGCTTGCGCCAGATCGCCGGATGCCAGCGCGGGCGGTTTCGAATCGCTCGCTTCCAGATAGCTCTGGCCGATGTCGTTGAGGTTCAGCGCGATCGACGGATGGCGTGCGCCCAGCGCCTTGCGCCGGATGTCGAGCGAACGCAGCAGCAGGTCGCGCGCGCCGTCGAAATCGCGGCGGGTCTTCAGCACCCGGGCGAGCGTGATCATGGTCAGCGCGACGTTGGGATGGTCGACGCCCAGCGAGGCCTGCATCGACGCCAGCGCTTCGCGGTACAGCGCCTCGGCCGAATCGTATTCGCCCAGATCGTTGCGCACCTGGGCCAGATCGGTCATCGCATACGCGATTTCCGGATGCTGCGCCGGCAGCAACTGCCGACGCAGGCTCAGCGACTGGCTCAGCAACGGCTCCGCGCCGGCGTAATCGCCCTGGCGACGCAGGCTCATGCCGAGGTCGCCGAGATTATCGGCGACGCGCAGATGGCGTTCGCCGTACAGCGTGCGGTGCATCGCCAGCGCCTCGCGGTACAGCGTTTCCGAACCTGCGAATTCGCCGCGCAGATCGAGCAGTCGGGCCAGATCGCCCAGCGTGGCCGCGATGTCTTCGTGATCCTTGCCGAACGCCGCGCGATAGCGTCCCAGCGCATCGCGCAGATCGGTTTCGGCGGCGGCGTAGTCGCCGCGGTCGCTGCGCACCCGGCCGCGGCTGCGCAGCGCGCGCGCCAGCAGCAAGGGTTGCCGCGATGCTTCAGCGCGGGCGATCTGCAGGCTGCGCGCGAACAGGGTCTCGGCGCGGTCGTACACGCCCAGCTGGCGATACGCTTCGCCCACCGCATCCAGCAGTTCGATCTGCACATCGGGCTGGCCGCCGAGTTCGCGTTCGATCGCCGCCCAGCCGCGATCCAGCAGTTCGCGCGCGCTGAGCTGCGCGCTGCCGGACGCGTCGGGATTCGCGCCCTCGAACACCCGCAGCACCAGCGTCTTCACCTGCAACGCCTTCGCGGCTTCCGCCTGCGCACGGTCGCGTTCGCGCGCCAGCGCGCTGGCTTGGATCGTTACGGTGACCGCATACCCTGCGATCATCGCGACGATCGCAATGCTCGCGGCCACCGCCCAGGCATGCCGGCGGACGAACTTGCCGGTGCGGTAGCTCCAGGTTTCCGGCCGCGCGCGCACCGGCCGGCCCTGCCGCCAACGCTCCAGATCCTCGACCATCGCGATGGCCGACGCGTAGCGGCGCTCGGGCTCCTTGCGCAGCGCTTTGAGCACGATGTTGTCGAGGTCGCCGCGCAGCTTGCGGCGCAGCGCCGACGGCGTGGTCTGGCGCACGATCGCGCTGCCGTGATCGGCGCCGTCTTCGCCGACCACGCGTTCGCTCGGGCGCACCGGCTCGGCGCGGCAGATCGCGGTTTCCAACGTCTGCTGCGACATGTCGGTGACCCGCTGGGCACGCTGGCCGGTCAGCAGTTCGTACAGCAGCAGGCCGAGTTGATAGACATCGGTCGCGGTCGACGCCGGCTGGCCGTAGACCTGTTCCGGCGTAGCGTAGTCGGGCGTGAACACGCGCAGCGCGGTGCGGGTCAGCGGCTCTTCGCCCAGCGGTTCGTCGGCCAGCGCTTTGGCGATGCCGAAATCCAGCAGCTTCGCCTTGCCGTCGGTGCCGATGATGATGTTGCCGGGCTTGATGTCGCGATGGGCGATCAGATTGCGGTGCGCATACGCCACCGCCTGCGCCACCTGTACGAACAACGCGACGCGCTGATCGACGCTCAGCCGCTCGCGGTCGCAGGCGCGGTCGATCGGTTCGCCTTCCACATATTCCATCACCAGATACGGCCGGCCCTGCGGGTCGCGGCCGCCGTCGAGCAGCCGTGCGATGCCTTCATGATTCAGCGTCGCCAGGATCTGGCGCTCCTGCTCGAAGCGGCGCAGGAATTCGTCGGAGTCGGCACCGGCGCGCAGCAATTTCATCGCGCCGTGCTGGCGGAACCCGCCTTCGCGGCGTTCGACGAGATACACGGTGCCCATGCCGCCACGGCCCAGCGTGCGTAGCGCGTGCCAGACGCCGATGCGGAAGTCATTGAAGCCGGAGTCATCGGCATGAGACGCAGGCGAGGGCGGTTCAAATCCGCCGCTGCCCGAGGCGTGATCGAACAGCGCCTGCCACAGCGGCTGCGCGAGCGCACGTGGCGACAGACCCGAGACGTCGAGTCCGGGCGACTCCGCCAGCGTCAGCAGTTCGCGCAGTTCGGCCGCCAGCGCCGGCTCGCGGGCTTCCAGATCGGCCAGAAACCGTGCGCGCGCGTCGCCTTCCAGCTCCAGCGCCTGATCGAACAGCGCATCCAGAATGATGCGCGGGTCTTGGCCGTCGCCGTGCTTGCCGGCGCTCATTCGCCGTCGAGCGCCTTCAGCAGCCAGACCCGGGCGCGCATCCAGTCGCGCTGCACGGTGCGCAGCGAGCTGCCCATGGCCTCGGCGGTTTCCTCTTCGGTCAGGCCGGCGAAATAGCGGCATTCCACCACCTGGGCGAGGCGCGGGTTGAACGCCGCCAGCCCTTCCAACGCGCCGTCGATCGCCAACACCCGCTCGGGCGCGTCCTCGGTGCTGACCAGGTCGGGTTCCAGGGTCACCTGGACCTGGTCGCCGCCGCGCTTGCCTGCCAGCCGTCGCCGCGAGTCGTCGACTAGGATCCGGCGCATCGCCCGCGCGCAGATCGCGAAGAAATGCCCGCGGTTCTGCCAGTCCACGCCGCCTTCGCCGACCAGTTGGATGTAGGCCTCCTGCACCAGACTGGTGGTGTCCAGCAGCGCCCCGCGCCGGCCGTTGCGGGCCAGCTGGCCATGGGCGATGGCGCGCAACTGGTCGTAGACCATCGGCACCATCCGGTCGAAGGCCTCGCGGTCGCCGGCGTGGTGGCGCTGCAGCAGTTGGGTGATGTCATTGAGGACGTGGTCGCTGGGCATGGCGTCGCTCGGTGGAGGTTCGGCGGGAGGCGGCTTCGCCTAGACACGCTATTAAACGTCAGAATCCGTGCCGGACGGGCCGGGCAGGATGCATCCGAAGCATGGGCGTCTTGCGTCTTGCATTGCACGGGCGCGATAAAGTTGCTTCAATACCGCCCAGCGTTCTGTATATGGAAAAGTGGACATGAACGATCTCAACGACCTGTATTACTTCGCGATGGTGGTCGAGCACTCCGGATTCGCCGCCGCCGAGCGCGCGCTGGGCATCCCGAAATCGCGCCTCAGCCGCCGCATCAGCCAGCTCGAAACCGACATGGGCGCGCGCCTGCTGCAGCGTTCCACCCGACGCTTCGCGGTGACCGACGTCGGCCAGAGCGTCTACCGCCACGCGCAGTCGATGCTGGCCGAAGCCAGTGCTGCGCGCGAAGTCGTCGACCGGCTCAGCGCCGAACCCCGCGGCCTCGTGCGGGTGAGCGTGCCGGTGGGCCTCGCCCAGGAGCTGATGCCGAAACTGCTGCCCGATTTCCTCGCCCGCTACCCGCTGGTGCGCGTGCAGTTGCACGTCAACAACCGCCGCGTGGATGTGATCAACGAAGGCTTCGACGTCGCCATCCGCGTGCGCGCCAAGCTGGACGACGACGGCAGCCTGGTGATGCGCAGCTTCGGCCAGATCCAGGAACTGCTGGTCGCCAGCCCGAAATACCTCGACCGCGCCGGCCGCCCGCGCGACCCCGAAGAACTCGCCAACCACACCACGCTGAGCATGAGCGAGGACGAGGCCCGCCAGCGCTGGGAGCTGCAGGGCGCGGGCGGCGAAGTCCGCCGCGTCGAACTCAAGCCCCGAGTCTCCGGCTTCGATTTCCCGATGCTGATGGCGCTGGCCAAGCAGGGCCTGGGCGTGACCCTGATCCCCGAAACCATCTGCGCCGACGCCGTGCGCAATCGCGAGCTGGAAGTGGTGCTGCCCGCCTGGCGCCTGCCCATGGGCATCTGCCACGCGGTCTTCGCCTCGCGCCGCGGCCTGCTGCCGGCGGTGCGGATGTTCATCGACTACCTCGCCGAGAACATGCCCCCGCTGCTGGAGGCCTCGCGCCTCAACTGCCTGCACTGCCCGGGTGGGATGGCGCCGGAGAAGCAGGTTAAAATCGCCGAGTCGGTGTGAGGATTGGCATGGGGAAGCGGCTCGGTGCGCTCGATGCGCATCGAACCCTCTCATTGTCATCCCGAGCCGAAGGCGAGGGATCTGCTGTTCTGCTTCGGGCAGGAACAACAACAGATCCCTCACCCGATGAAGCCGGGATTCGGGATGACAGGATTTTTTTCTGCCGCAGTTGAAAAAATACGGAAGCGTGGCCGAGTGGTTCAAGGCAGCAGTCTTGACTGCGCATGCCGAAGGCCGCAGCGAACATCGACCGCAGGTCGATGGTCAAACTGCTAGAGCGATACGATAGCGACAACGGAGAGATGGCCGAGTGGTTTATGGCAGCAGTCTTGAAAACTGCCGTGGGTTTACGCCCACCGTGGGTTCGAATCCCACTCTCTCCGCCAAATATTCAGCCTAGGCCATTGATTCGATTGGGTGTTCTAGGAAAGTACTTTCCGGACAGGGGTAATCGTACCAATCATGTCCGCGGGCACTGCGAAACCATCGTCCATCCGCATCTGTGGCGTGTGCCCGGCGGCGAATTCGAAGCGGAAGTCGCGTGTCATCAGCGCGCAGTAAAGCAGCAACTGTGCGTGGCCTACCGAAGCGCCGACGCATGAGCGGGGTCCAAAGCCGAAAGGGACGTAGGCGCTCGGTGCCGTCTGTCGGCGCGAGGGCAGCCAGCGATCCGGGTCGAAGGTTTCCGGATCTTCCCAATATTCTTCCGAATGATGCTGGATGTACGAACTCAGCTCGTAGGTCTCGCCTTTTTTGATTGAAACGCCATCGAAGGCGATATCGCGCGATGCGATGCGACGTGTGACGAACGGGGTGGTCCATAGCCGCATGGCTTCTTTGATGAAACGCATCGTGCAGGGAAGTTTTCGCACCGGTAGCCGATACAGCTCATCCGCGTCCAGCGCACTCGTTTCTTCGCAGATGCGTGCGTACCAATCCGGGTATTTCGAAAAAGCGTAGAGCAGGCAGGCGGCCATCATTCCTGGAACGCCTGAAATAGCGATCAACTGTACCGTCACAAGGTACGTCACCCGATCCACGCCGATCCTGTCGCTGAGGGTAAGCAGCGATTGTGCATAGTCCTCGTGTGTGTCGCCGCTACGGACGCGACGGTTGAGTTCGCGGGTGATGACGCGGCTGGATGCGCGCAGTACCCGGAAATCGGAGATACGCTGTCTGAACGAAATGAGCTGGGTCTGCTGTACGCGGAACCGCAGTTCCTGTTCGGCGATGAGGGCGCGCGCTCCATCGGAATCGACGTTGTCGATCACCATCGGAATCAGCGTCCGCGACATCATCTGCCACACGATCTTGGTCAGGTCTTCGCTGCGCCCCGCATGCGCTTGCAGATCTGCGCGCATGCGTTCGTAAAGTGATTCCATGTGCACAGGCGCCGAGAGTTTCGCGCTTTTCTCGGCGATCAGCGACCGCACTTCTCGCCACTCGACAGGCTCGGCGGATTTGCGCATCTTCAGCAGGTCGATCAGCGACTCCGCAACCTTGAGATCCCGGGCGTTCTCCTTGTCTACTTTCAGTGCAAGTACCGGGTCGAATATGCCGATCACCCCATCCTCAAGCTTCACGATCGGGCCATCGCGGCGTGCTCGTTCGAGCAGACGGGCCGCAGGATTGAATTCGGTGGCTTCGACGTCGACGGTCAAGTGCATGTCCTCATTCGTGAGGGAAGGTGGCCGATGGTCGGCCACCTTCTTTGTGTGCATACCGCTTGGGATCTAATCAGAACTCGACCCAATACGGCCATACCTTCCAAAGGCTGCTTTTCTCGTTGGGATGAATGTTCAGAGTCACACGGGCAGCGCGCATCAGTCGGGCCATGGTTCTACTCCTTAATTTTTTGAAATTAAAAAAGTTGAAGCGGTGACGCGGAACTTTGATAACACGCCAATATTTACGGTGTCAATTTTCTTTGCATTCGCTGTATGCCTGCGGATTTACGGTATCAAAACGGATTTTTTTCATATGATCCTGTTGCTTGCTGTTTTTCGCTTTCGATTTTCTTGTGCTTTTTTTCGGCGATCGCGATCATTGATGCGGTCCGCATGGATGTATCGCTTCAGGCCTTATCCGGTTATCACGCCGGCCGGCGTGTGGTTGCGGAGTCATTCGCCGAACAGCTGCGCTCGAGATGGACTCCGGTTTCCAAAAGAGGCAAAAAAACGGCGGGTTGAGCGGAGCGGGACCGGCTTTGGTTCGGGCCGAGACGGATGCCGCGGATCGACCGACCGACGGCCAGCGTTCGGTTCCGCAGACGAAAGCGGCTTGCGGGCGTCAATATCCGCATGGATTCCGTTCGATGTCATAACCCCTCCCATAAACGCCGGCTTGAACATGCCTCACGACTGCCTCACGACTGCCTCGCATTCGCTGATGCTCACCGCCGTTGGCTGAGTATCCAAATCAACATGGCTGAACGAACCACCTCAAGAGCCCGGTTTCGTTTTGCAGCCCGACCCCTTCGCCGGTACGTTGCATCAACACGCCGTCCGGAGGGGAACGAACATGTCGCATCTGAAACTCACGAGTACCTGCGCCTTGGTCCTGATGCTGGTCGCTACGGCGGTAAGTGCGGGGAAAACCCGCACCAAAAGCAATAATTCCAACGACCGTGCGGCGCCGGAAGGCGTGGTGCTGCAGGACAGCGCAGCCGCGGCCAACGGCTGTTTCACCGGAACCGGGGCATGGTCCTGGGCGGCGGTGTCCTCGGTCGGCGCGCTGGCCGGTGGCGGCAGCGGGGCCGCGGCGGCCAGCTACGCACGGACGGGATCGATCGAAACCGATCTCCGTCCGGTCTGCGATTCAGCGCAGTCGGCCATCGACCGGATCAACGCCGATGCCGCCAAGCTCGGCGCGCTGGACGCAGCGGTCGCAGCCGGGGACGAGGGGGCGATCCGGCGTCTGCTGATCGAGAACGGCCTGCCGTTGCAACTGGCGACCGGCGCGCAGTTCCATGCCATCAATACCAATGGCACGGGCGCGACCAATGGCCGGATGTCGGGCTTGAACGACAGCGCCTCCGATGAAGCGCCGCAGGCCGCCGTCGCCGACATCAAGATCGGGGACATGCCCAATCGCATCAGCATGAATGTCACCGTCGCGCGCACGACCGGCGGGCTGAGTTTCACCGTCAGTCGCAGCATCAAGAACAAGAACGGCCACGTCACGCTCAATCGCTGACATCGGCCGTTGTCCGCCGCGTGGCCGGGATACGACCCGGCCGCGCATGCGGATTCGAGACATCTCCCATCGCGTTGGGGAGGCTTTGCCGGACCGCTCCCGCTAGAATGCCGGATGCCCATCCGCCCCAACGCCGCTCCAACCCCCGCCCTGACACTCATCCGCAACGCTTCGGTGTTCGCGCCGGAGGCCTTGGGCCTGCGCCAATTGCTGGTCGGCGGCGGCAGGATCCTGTGGATCGGCGACACCGATGAGCCCGCGCCGGTCGTGCCAGGAATGGCTGTGGTCGACCTGGGCGGCAGACGCCTGATTCCCGGTCTGATCGACGGCCACGCCCATGTGACCGGGGGCGGCGGCGAGGGCGGGTTCGCGACGCGGGTGCCGCCGGTGCCGCTGTCGCGGTTCACCACGGCCGGGGTGACGACGGTGATCGGAGTGCTGGGCACCGACGATCTGGCGCGGACGCCGGGCGAGCTGCTGGCCTCGGTGCATGCGCTGCGCGAGCAGGGGCTGGGCGCGTTCGCGTGGTGCGGCGGCTACCACCTGCCGCCGGTCACGCTGACCGGCAGCGTCCGCGGCGACATCGTGTTCCTCGATCCGGTGATCGGCGTCGGCGAACTGGCGATCAGCGACCACCGTTCCAGCCAGCCGACCTTCGACGAATTCGTGCGCGTCGCATCCGAGGCGCACGTCGCGGGGCTGATGACCGGCAAGGCCGGGGTGCTGCATCTGCATCTGGGCGACGGCGTGCGCGGGCTGGCACTGGTGCGCCGCGCGCTGGACGAGACTGAATTGCCCGCAAGCGTGTTTCATCCCACGCATATCAATCGGCGCAAGGCGCTGTTCGAGGAAGCGCTGGCGCTGGCGATGCGCGGCTGCACGGTCGATATCACCGCGTTCCCGGTCGGCGAGGGCGAGGACGCCTGGTCCGCTGCCGAGGCCTGGGAGCGCTACCACGCGGCCGGCGCGCCCGCGGAGCGCCTGACCATCAGTTCCGACGCCGGCGGCTGCCTGCCCACTTTCGATCACGACGGCCGCCTGTGCCGGATGGACGTCGGCAGCGCGCACGCGCTGCTCGACACGATCCGCGCGCTGCTTGCCCGCGGCCATGCGTTGGACGCGGTGCTGCCGGCGTTCACCCGCAATATCGCGCGCCATCTGCGGCTGGCGGGCAAGGGCGAAATCACGATCGGCGCCGATGCCGATCTGGTCGCGCTGGATGCCGATGGCCACGTCGCCGATGCGATGGCGCAGGGCGTGTGGCATGTGCGCGATGGCGAAACGCTGCGCATGGGCATGTTCGAGACCTCGCAGGCGGATCGCATTTGAAGCCTCGATACTGTCATCCCGAGCGTAGCGAGGGACCTGCTGTTCTGTGCTTTTCGCTCTGGAAAGCAGGTCCCTCCACCCGCCTTCGCGGGTGTCGGGATGACAGATGTTTTTTGTAATCATTACTTCGTAACCAAATTCAGGATGTCAGATGTGCCCCAGTAAAATCCCCGACGGGGAAGCGCGCGGTTGGATCATTCCCATCGGCGGCGCCGAGGAAAAAGAGAACGACCGCGCGATCCTCGCGCGTTTCGTCGAACTCTGCGGCGGCGCCGACGCCGATATCGTGGTGATCCCGACCGCGAGCCGGCTCAACGCGACCGGTCCGCGTTACGTCGACATCTTCAACAGCCTCGGCGTGAAGACCGTCGAGGTGATGGATTTCGATACCCGCCGCGATGCCGACGAGCCGCGCCGGGTGGAGCGCATCCACGAAGCGACCGGCGTGTTCTTCACCGGCGGCAATCAGCTGCGGCTGGGTACGCTGCTGGGCGGCACCGCGGTGGCGAAGGCGATCCGCCTCTGCAATGCGCGCGGCATGCACGTGGCCGGCACCAGCGCGGGCGCGGCGTTCCTCAGCGAACACATGATCGCGTTCGGCGAAGAAGGCCCGACCCCGATCGCCGGCATGGTGCGGCTGGCGCCGGGTCTGGGGCTGACCAATCGTTTCGTGATCGATCAGCATTTCCGCCAGCGCGACCGGCTCGGCCGGCTCACCGCGGCGCTGGCCTTCAATCCGTTCGCGATCGGCATCGGTCTGGACGAAGACACCGCGGCGCTGATTTCGCCGGACAACGTGGTGGAGGTGCTGGGCAGCGGCGGGGTGACCGTGGTCGACGCCGCCGGCCTGCAGTTTTCGTCGATGGCCCAGGTCAACGAGGGCGAGCCGGTCTGCCTGCTGGGCCTGAGCTTCCACATCCTCGTCGCCGGTGCTACGTTCAACCTGCATACGCGCAAGGCTTCGGCCGGCGCGCTGCTCGTACCCAAGGAATAGCGGGCTGTCGGAACAGCCTGCTGTCGCAGCCATGGAAGGCTGCGACGGCGAAGCAAGCGCGTAAGCGATTGTTTCGCCGGGAGCGAGTCCGGCGGTGCCGGACCCGCGACTTAAAAAACGTACAGGAGTACGTTTTTCAATCACTCGACAAACAGGAGTCGCTTCACGTCATGCGCATTCTCGATCGTTCGGTGTTCGTTGGTCCCTCGCTCTATGCGCATTTCCCGGTGATCCGGCTGGAGCTGGATCTCGGCAAGCTGGAAGCCTGGCCCACCGGCCGGCTCGGCGCCGGTTTCGTCGATGCACTGGTAGAAGCCATTCCCGGTCTGGCCGAACACGGCTGCTCCTATCGCGAGCCCGGCGGGCTGATCCGGCGGATGAAGGAAGGCGAGGGCACCTGGCTGGGCCACGTGCTGGAACACGTCGCCATCGAACTGCAGAACATGGCCGGCGAAGACGTGACCTTCGGCAAGACGCGCAGCATCGACGACCGCCCCGGCGTGTATTCGGTGGTCTACGAATACGCACAGCGCGAGGAAGGCATCGAAGCCGGCGAACTGGCGCTGAAACTGTTGCGTTCGCTGCTGCCGGAAGACCTTCGCTCGGCCGACGCCGTACCGGACGACTGGAACTGGCCGGAAGCGCGCGACACCTTCATCCGCTACGCGCAGCGCCGCGCGCTGGGGCCGTCGACGATGTCGCTGGTCAAGGCGGCCGAAGAGCGCAACATCCCGTGGCTGCGTTTGAACGAGCAGTCGCTGGTGCAGTTGGGCCACGGCAAATATCAGCAGCGCATCCAGGCCACGGTGACGGGCAAGACCTCGCACATCGCGGTGGAACTGGCCAGCGACAAGGAAGAAACCAACAAGATTCTCGGCTCGCTCGGCCTGCCGGTGCCTCGCCAGGAACTGGTGCAGAGCGAAGGCGCCGCGCGCCGCGCCGCACGCAAGATCGGCTTCCCGGTAGTGACTAAACCCTACAACGGCAATCACGGCCGCGGCATTTCGATCAAACTCGGCAGCGACGAGGAAGTGGTCGAAGGGTTTCTCAAGGCGCAGGCGATCTCGCGCTCGGTCATCGTCGAGACCTATCTGGAAGGCGACGATCACCGCCTGCTGGTGGTCAACGGCGAATTGGTTGCGGCGACGCGGCGCACGCCGGGCCATGTCATCGGCGATGGCACGCACACCATCCGCGAGCTGGTCGAGATCGTGAATCAGGATCCGCGCCGCGGCGTGGGTCACGAGAAAGTGCTGACCCGGATCGAACTCGATGCGCAGGCCGAGATGATGATGGCGCGCGTCGAAGTGACCGCCGACACCGTGCCCGAAGCCGGCCGCGCGATCTATCTACGCTCCACCGCGAACCTGTCCACCGGCGGCACCGCCACCGACGTGACCGACATCATCCATCCCGACAACCGCGAAATGGCGGTGCGCGCGATCAAGGCCATCGGCCTGGACGTGGGCGGCGTGGATTTCCTCAGCACCAACATCGCCGAAAGCTACAAGACCATCGGCGGCGGCATCTGCGAAGTCAACGCCGCGCCGGGGTTCCGCATGCACGTGGCGCCCAGCGAAGGCAAGCCGCGGGATGCCGCCGGCCCGGTGATCGACATGCTGTTCCCGCAGGGCGCGCCGTCGCGGGTGCCGATCGCCGCGATCACCGGCACCAACGGCAAGACCACCACCTCGCGCATGCTGGCGCACATCGCCAAGATGACCGGCTTCACGCCGGGCCTCACCACCACCGACGGCGTGTACATCGACGGCCAGCGCACGGTCGAAGGCGACATGACCGGGCCGGTCTCGGCGCGGATGGTATTGGCCGATCCGCAGATCGATTTCGCGGTGCTGGAAACCGCGCGCGGCGGCCTGCTGCGCGCCGGCATGGGCGTGACCCGCGTCGACGTGGGCGCGGTGCTGAATGTGCAGTCCGATCATCTCGGCATGAAGGGCATCGACACGCTGGAGCAACTGGCCGAGGTCAAACGCATCGTCGTGGAAGTGGCCGAGGACTGCGCGGTGCTCAACGCCGACGATCCCAACGTGCTGAAGATGGGCGGCTACACCGACGCGAAAGTCATCTGCTACGTCACCCTCAATCCCTCGCATGGGCTGGTGCGCGAACACATCCGCGCCGGCGGCCGCGCCTGCGCGCTGGAGGCCGGCGTCAACGGCCAGATGATCACCCTGTACGACAAGGGCAGCCATATCCCGCTGCTGTGGACGCATCTGATCCCGGCGACGCTGGAAGGCAAGGCGCTGCACAACGTGCAGAACGCGATGTTCGCCGCGGCCATGGCGTTCTCGATGGGCATCAAGCTGGACGCGATCCGCCAGGGCCTGCGCACCTTCGATAGCACCTTCTTCCAGGCCCCGGGCCGGATGAACGTGTTCAACGAGCATCCGTTCAAGGTGCTGTTCGACTACGGCCACAACGCGCATGCGGTGGCGGCGATGGCCGATCTTGCGCAGCGTCTGGAAGTGAGCGGCCGCCGCCTCGTAGTGGTGGCCGGCCCCGGCGACCGTCGCGACGAAGACCTGCGCGAGATCGCCAAGGCCGTGGCCGGCGGGTTCGATCATTACATCTGCCGCCGCGACGACGGGCTGCGCGGGCGCAAATCCGACGAAGTGCCGCAGCTGATCGCCGCGACCCTGCGCGAGCACGGCGTCGCCGATCACCAGATCAGCATCATTCCCGACGAACAGGACGCGATCGACGCCGGCCTGCGTATGGCCCTGCCCGGCGACGTGCTGCTGGTGTTCGCCGATGCGCTGGTGCGTTCGTGGAAGCAGATCATCAAGTTCAAGCCGGAGGGTGCGCCGCAGAAAGTCGCGGTGGCCGCCGCGAGCACGGTCGACGAGGATGCGACCGCCGAGCCGCACTTCTCGCCCGAGCAGTGGGAAGGCGTGAGCCGCGATGAGCGCGGCATCTTCATCTCGCGCGAGAGCGACGACTGAATACCGTGACCCCGCAGGTGTTCGATGCATCGACAGGCGAGCCTCCGTTCGAGGACTCGCGGCGGCTCACGGGTTCGAACGTGTATTTCGCCGGCTGCGGCGCGGCGCTCGAAACCATGGGGCCACAGGCGCGCGACCCGGTCGCGCTGGCCGCGTGGTGGCTGCGCGCGGAAGCCGCGCGCGACGCCCTGGGCTGGACGACGACCGAGCCTGTGGTGCGCGTGCATCGCAGCGGGACGTCGCTGGCGTTCGTCGCGCCGGCCGATCAGCTCTACACCGCGACCGAAATCAACGAATGGGCGTGGTGCGCCAGCGTCGGCTATACCGGGCTGCATGCGCCCGGCCATCCCGCCAGCCACGACACCATGCTCGCGCTGCACACGCTGCATCGTTTCGCGGCGGCCGAGCGTCGTCCCGACGCGATCCTGCTGCTGGAATGCGCGCAGCGCCATGGCACGCCGGCACTGATCGACGACGATGCGTTGACTCTCGGTCTGGGCGTGCATGGGCGCACCTGGACGATGGATGCGCTGCCGGCCCCGGAGGAAGTGCCATGGCCTGCGCTCGGTAAGATTCCCGCCGCGCTGGTCACCGGTTCCAACGGCAAGACCACCACCGTGCGCCTGATCGCGGCGATGCTGCGCGCGCACAGACTGCGTACCGCGCATTCCTGCACCGACGGGCTGTTCGTCGGTGCGGGCGGCCGCGACAACGCCGATATCGAGCGTCTCGAAAGCGGCGATTACTCCGGCCCGGGCGGTGCGCGCCAGCTGTTGCGCCGCACCGACGTCGAAGCGGCGGTGCTGGAAACCGCGCGCGGCGGCCTCCTGCGGCGTGGGCTTGCGCTGGCCGAGGCCGATGTCGCGGTGGTCACCAACATCAGCGCCGATCATTTCGGCGAATACGGCATCCATTCGGTCGAGGATCTGGCTGCGGTCAAACTCACGGTCGCCCGCGCGGTGGCCGCGCACGGTTGGCTGGTGCTGAATGCGGAAGATTCCCTGCTGCGCCGGCTGGGCCCGGATGCCGCGCCGCGGGTGGCGTGGTTCGCGGTCGATCACGAAGCGCTGCCCGAGGATGCGATGAGTCTGCCGCGCTGCGCAGTGCGCGACGGCAGCCTGCTGCTGGACGACGGACTGGAAACCCATGACCTGGGCGAGATCGCGGCGATGCCGATCACCCTCGGCGGGCGCGCGCGCTACAACATCGCCAACGTCGCCGGCGCCGCGCTCGCTGCGTCGCTGCTGCGGGTGCCGATCGATACCATCGCCGCGGTGCTCGCCGATTTCGGCCGCAGCCACGTCGACAATCCCGGGCGCCTGCAGCACTGGGCGTTCGCGGGCATTGAAGTCTTCCTCGATTACGCCCACAACCCGGACGGTCTTGCGGGTCTGCTCGACATCGCCCAGGCGCGACGGGGCGCCGGACGTCTGGCGCTGCTGCTGGGGCAGGCCGGCAATCGCGAGGACGCACAGATCCGCGAGCTGGCGGCGGCGGCGGCCCGATACGCGCCGGATCTGGTGGTAGTGAAGGACATCGACGGTTTTCTGCGCGGCCGCGTCGCGGGCGAAGTGGCCGAAGTGATCCGCAATGAATTGCTGCGGCTGGGCATGGACGAGGCATCGCTGCCGGTGCGGCTGCGCGAAGCCGATGCCGCGCGCGAAGCGCTGGGCTGGGCGCGCGTCGGCGACGTGCTGGTGCTGCCGGTCCACAGCCTCGATGCCAAGGCCGAGGTCGCCGGGTTACTCGACCTGCTCGAAGCCGGCGGCTGGCGCCCCGGCGACGTCCTGCCTCCCTGATGGGGTTGCCTTCCTGATGGGGTCAGGTTCATTTCGTTCGAAATGAACCTGACCCCATCAGGAAGGACCCCTCTGGATGCGCATCCCAGGCGCGGATCGCGGCTTCCACCGCATCGATGCCTTTGGCGGCGGCCGCTTCGTCGACCTGATCGATCGTGTCGTTCGGGCTGTGGATGACCTGCATGACTTTGGGCGTCGACATCGGCCGCTTGCCGGCGAACATCGCGAGGATGTCCGGGATCTCGTCGGCGCCGACCAGCGAATAAGACACAGCCGGCCACCCGGCCTTGAGGAATGCCAGGTGGTCGGACGGCGGATATTCCTTGCCGGCGCTGATCGCCAGCCCCTGGGCCTGTGCGGCGCTGCGGCTGGCCGCGACCAGCGGATGCGCGGGATCGGGCGTCATCATCCACAGACTGTCGCCCCAGCCGAACACGTCGAAGTTGATGTAGAGCGCGGGTTTCTCGCTCTTTCGATCCACATATGCGGTGGCGCCGAGCAGGCCGCGTTCTTCCAGATCCCAGAACGCGACCTTCACGCGGTGATGCGTCAACGGCTTGCGCTGCAGGCGTTCGGCCAGCGCCATCGCCACCGCGCTGCCGGAGGCGTTGTCGGTGGCGCCGCGGCCCGTATCGACGCGATCCGAATGCGCGCCGATCAGCAGCAGCGGCGCGCCGGCCGGGCCGCCGAGATCGACCAGCAGGTTTTCGCCTTCGCGCGTACCGGCGACAAACGGCTGTTTCGTTGCGGTCAGCCCCATGCCCTGCAGACGCGTCTGCAGATGCGCGCGACGGCCGGCATTGTCCTCGGCCTGCGCCATGCCGGCGACATCGCCGTACCAACGGCTGTGGACGGGATCCGATGCGCGGGATGCTGGCTGCGGATCGGACACGGACGCGCAGGCCGTCAGCATCGGAATCAGTAGAGGAACCAGCAATGCGGCGACGAGACGGGCCGGGCGACGCGGCAGCAGGGACATCGGGCCATTCCTGTGGGCCAACAGCGTTGGCGAAAGGCGAATACTGCCAGAGTCGCGACCGCCCCAGAGGTGTCGTAAGTCACCCGGAGCCCGGCAGCCTGCGCAGGGGTCGGTTTTTTCCTACACGCAGATGCGGAGAACGGCGCTTGTTCGACCAGCCGGGCTTGCCTAGTCTGTGCGCAGGAAGACTTTCGACGACTCTCTGGGGAAAGGAATGACGATTCGGGTATTTCTGCTGGACGACCACGCGCTGGTGCGCACCGGCATGCGACTGATGCTGTCCGCCGAAGTGGATATCGAAGTCGTCGGCGAAGCCGATACGGGCGAAATCGCGCTGCCGATGATCCGCAGGCTCAAACCCGATGTGGTGCTGTGCGATCTGCATCTGCCGGGCATCAGCGGGTTGGAGGTGACCGAACGCATCGTCAAGGGCGGCTACGACAGCAAGGTCGTGGTGGTGTCGGTACTGGAGGATGGACCGATGCCGAAGCGGCTGATCGAAGCCGGCGCCTCCGGTTACGTCGGCAAGGCCGGCGATGCGGTCGAATTATTGCGTGCGGTGCGCGACGTGGCGCGCGGCAAACGCTACCTCGCCAACGGCATCGCCCAGCATCTGGCGCTGGCGGGGATCGGTGGCGAATCCTCGCCGTTCGACGCGCTGTCGCCGCGCGAACTGGAAATAGCCATGCTGCTGGTGCAGGGCATGCGCCAGGAAGAGATCGCCAAGCGGCTGAGCCTCAGCGCGAAGACCGTGAACACCCACAAATCGCGGCTGTTCGAGAAACTAGACATCCAGGACAGCATCGCGCTGGCGCGGCTGTCCTCGCAGTACGGTCTGAGCGACCCTGCGCGCGTGCTCTGAGGGCGTGTTCAAAATCTCAACGCGCTTGCGATAGCGATTACGAAAAAGCGCGTTTCCATTCCCGGTAGAACGGTCTGTAGAGCGGCCCGTAGAGCGGCCTTCAGGCCGCTATCTCTCCGGATAGGTGGTAGCGGCCTGAAGGCCGCTCTACGGACCGCTCTACCGACTTCCTGCTGCAAGCCCGGCCATCGCACGTCGGCAGGGGTGTGAACCCGTCTGCCGACGCGCGTGGGGTGGGGCATTACGCTTTCTTTTCGCTGTCCTCGTCGTCGACGCTGGGCTGCGCCGTCGATTCTGCATCGGGTGCCGCATCGGGAACGGAGTCGAACAACTGCAGGCCGATGCCGTACTGCGGCGCGGCGATGTCCTGCACGAGTTCCGCAGCGACGTCCGGCGGGGCGATGACGATGGCCGGGGCGATTGCAGGCTCGGCTGCAGGCGCCGCGACGGGCTCTGCAGCGGATTCGACCACGGGTTCGGCGGCCGGCTCCGGCACGATGGCGATGGCCACGGGTTCGATCACCGTCTGCTCGACGATCTGGGGCTCGACGACCTGCTGGACGATTGCCTCTTGGACGACGGCATGCTGCTCGACCGCGTCCTCGATGACGGTCGTCGGCTCGGCGGCCACCACAGCAGCGGTTTCGATCGCTGCCGGCGCTTCGACCATCGGCACGCTCGCTTCGGCGGCCGCGGCCGTTTCGCCCATATAGGCTGCGGGCGTTTCGATCTCAGGCGCTTCAAATGCTGCGGCTTCGGTCGCGGGCGCAGCGGCTTCGGACTGGGTGGCTTCGACCGCGACCGCGACTGCGAGCGCCGCCGGAGCGACCGTTTCCACGGCGGCGGCGCGTGCCGGGACCGACGGTGCGGCCGCTGGCGCGGCCACCGGTTCGCGCACGATGGCCGGGAGGTCGTCGAAATCGAACTCCGGCTGGCTGCGGTCGACGGTCGGCTGCGATTCGTCGCTGGCCATCGCATCGTCGGCCAGCATTTCCTCGCCCGCGGCGGCGCCTTCACCGGCACCGCGACGACGACGACGACCGCCGCGACGACCGCGACGACGACGACCGCCGGCTTCCTGCGAACCGTCGTCCGCAGCGTCGTCGGCCGCATGTTCAAGGCCGTTCGCATCGAGCGCAGTGTCCAGCGTTTCCAATGGCGCTTCGGCACCATTGGCATGCGGCGGGATGGTCGACGCTATGGCCGCGACTGCGGGCGTGAGCGTCGCTGTTTCCGCTGCCGCGGTGGTCTGCGGCTTCGGCGTTTCGGCGGCACGCTCTTCGCGACGTGGCTGCTGCTGACGCTGTGCGTTTTCCGCGCCTTCGGCGTTCGCCGGTTTCGGCGTCTGCTGGCGCGGTTGCTGCTGCTTCGGCTGCTGTCCGTTGGGTTGCTGGCCGTTCGACGGCTGGCCGTTCAAGGGTTGATTGCCCTGCTGCGCCTGTTTGGGCTGTTGCGGCTGTTGCTGGCGCGGCTGCCGCGGCTCGTTCTGCGGCTGCGGTTTCGCCTGCTGCGGCTGCGAGGCCTGCGGCGCGCCGCGACGCGATTCGTCGCGGCGTGGCTCGTCGCGGCGCGGCTCGTCGCGGCGCGGCTCGTCACGGCGCGATTCATCGCGACGCTGCTGGTCGCGTCCGCCCTTGGGGCCGCGCTGGTCGCGCTGCGGATCTCGACGCGGGCCGCCGTTGCGGTCCGGGCGTTCGCCGCGGTCGCGGCCCTGCTGCGGACGCGCCGGTGCCGGCGCCGGTGCGGCATCGCCGCCGCCGAAAATGCCCTTCAGCCAACCCATGAAGCCGCCGGATTTGGTGGCCGGGGCGGGCTGCTGGGCGAACGCGGGCGTCGGTGCCGGCTGTGGTGCCGGCGGCTGCGGCGCGGCGGCGCGCGGGGTTTTTTCCTCGCGATCCTCGCGGTCCTCGCGCAATGGCGCCGGGCGCGCTGGTTTCACGTTGGTCACCGCGGGCGCGGCCGGGACGTTGAGATTCGCCTTGGTCAGCGCGATCGTCGCCAGCTTGCGCGGGGTGCCGCGCTGATAGCTCGGCTTCGAGGTCTCTTCGCTCAGCTCGTTTTCGCGGATGCGGGTGACTTCGTAGTGCGGCGTATGCAGGGATTCGTCGGCGACGATCACGATCGGCGCGTCGTGGCGCTTCTCGATTTCGTTGAGCGCGCGGCGCTTTTCGTTGAGCAGGTAGTTGGCGATCTCGACCGGCACCTGCACCAGCACCTGGCCGGTGTTGTCCTTCATCGCATGCTCTTCGGCGAGGCGGATGATCGACAGCGACAGCGATTCGATGCTGCGCATGCGGCCGTGGCCGTCGCAGCGGGGGCAGACCAGTTGGCTGGATTCGCCGAGGCTCGGGCGCAGCCGCTGGCGCGACATTTCCATCAGGCCGAACTTGGAGATGCGGCCCAGCTGGACGCGGGCGCGATCGTGCTTCAGCGCCTGCGAGAGCTTGTTCTCGACATCGCGCTGGTGCTTGTTCGACGCCATGTCGATGAAGTCGATCACCACCAGGCCGCCGAGATCGCGCAGGCGCATCTGGCGGGCGACTTCCTCGGCCGCTTCCAGATTGGTGTTGAACGCGGTTTCCTCGATGTCGCCGCCCTTGGTGGCGCGCGAGGAGTTCACGTCGACCGCGGTCAGCGCTTCGGTCTGGTCGATCACCAGCGAGCCGCCGGAGGGCAGGCGCACCGAGCGCTCGTAGGCGTTTTCGATCTGCGATTCGATCTGGAAGCGGTTGAACAGCGGGGTGTCGTCGATGTACTGCTTGAGCTTCCGCATGTTCTGCGGCATCACCTGCTCGACGAACTCTTTCGCCTCTTCGTACATCTCGGGCGTGTCGACCAGGATCTCGCCGATGTCGGCGCGCATGTAGTCGCGCAGCGCGCGGATGATCAGCCGCGATTCCTGATAGATCAGGAACGGCGAGGTCTTCTTCAGCGCGGCCTCGGCGATCGCCTTCCAGACGCTGAGCAGGTAATCGAGATCCCACTGCAGCTCTTCGGCGTCGCGACCGACGCCGGCGGTGCGGATGATCACGCCCATTTCGTCGGGGATGGCCAGCACATCCATCGCCGCCTTCAGCGCGGCGCGGTCGTCGCCCTCGATCCGGCGCGAGACGCCGCCGGCGGTGGGCGAGTTGGGCATCAGCACCATGTAGCGGCCGGCCAGCGAGATGAACGTGGTCAGGGCGGCGCCCTTGTTGCCGCGTTCTTCCTTGTCGACCTGGACGACGACTTCCTGACCCTCGCGCAGCAGCTCCTTGATCCCGGCCTTGTGGTGGTCCACGCCGGCCTGGAAGTAGTCGCGCGAGATTTCCTTCAGCGGCAGGAAGCCGTGGCGTTCGCCGCCGTATTCGACGAACGCCGCTTCCAGCGACGGTTCGAGCCGGGTGATCCGGCCTTTGTAGATGTTGGATTTCTTCTGTTCTTTCGACGGTCGTTCGATATCGATGTCGTAAAGGGTCTGGCCTTCGACGATGGCGACGCGCAGTTCTTCGGCCTGCGTCGCGTTGATCAGCATGCGTTTCATGGTCTTGCGTTCCTCACGCGCATCAACCCCGCTCGAGAGCGGGCGCGCGGAACGCCATGGGCGTTTTCGCCTCTGGAGACTGCCGGCGACCCCGTCGCGCGCTCGTCCCGCCCAAGGGGGCGGGCCTGCCATGGGGCAGGCGCGCGGCAGGAGCCGCTTCAAGTATTCCAGCGCTGCAACACCACGGCGAGCCGCGGGAGCGCTTGTTGTTCTAAAAACGTGTTACAGGCCGGCCGCCTGCGTCGGTTGCGCTGGGAAGCGCGATGATGCGGCGGCACGGGACGTGTTCAGCACGAGTGTCTGACGCACTCGGCGATAACCGGCTTTGCCGACAAGCCGCTAACATGGCCGCCCCGGAGGCGGTGGTCGCGTACTGCATCGGATATCGCGGGGGAGGCGGGCTTTCGGCCCATTCGAGCGACGCGACGCGAATGCGTCTGTCGCTAACTCCCTAGCGAAATCAACCCCTTATACCGCTCAACGAGTGTAGCAGATCACAATCCCCATGACCGCATCCAATCTTCCCCCGCGCTCCGGCGTCGAGCCTTCGGGCAAAGTCCGCCTTGTCCGCATCCACGAGGACCGCGACGGTCAACGGCTGGACAATTTCCTGTTCGGCGTGCTGAAGGGCGCACCCAAGTCGCTGATTTACAAGATCATCCGCAGCGGGCAGGTGCGCGTGAACGGCGGCCGCGCCAAGGCCGAGACCCGGCTGGAGGGCGGCGACGAGGTGCGGATCCCGCCGGTGCACGTGCCTGAACCGGGCGAGAAGGGCACCCCGGCGCCCGGCCTGCTGCAGGCGGTGGAGGCCAGCATCATTTTCGAGGACGCCCGGTTGCTGGCGATCAACAAGCCGACCGGGGTCGCCAGCCACGGCGGCAGCGGGATCAATTTCGGAGTGATCGAGACCCTCCGCGCCCTGCGTCCGAACGCAACCCTCGAGCTTGTCCATCGGCTCGACCGCGACACCTCCGGGCTGATGGTCATCGCCAAGAAGCGTTCGGCCCTGATCGAACTGCAGGCGCTGATGCGCGAGAGCGATGCCGAAGACGGCCGCGGTATCGCAAAACGCTACCTGACCCTGCTGGTCGGGCGCATGCCCGACGGCACGATGAGCGTCGATGCGCCGCTGCATATCGGCCTGCGGCAGGGCGGCGAGCGGCACGTCCAGGTGCATTCGGGCGGCAAGGCCTCGCTCAGCCATTTCCGGGTGCTGGAGCGGCGCGGCGGGCATTCGTACTGCGAAGTACGGATCGAGACCGGCCGCACCCACCAGATCCGCGTCCACGCCCAGCACATCGGCCATGCGGTGGCGGGCGACGATAAATACGGCGATCCGGAGGTCAACAAGCGCCTGCGCGAGCAGATCGGCCTGAAGCGGCTGTTCCTGCATGCGGCGTCGCTGGAATTCGCGCTGGACGGCGGTCGCGAGCCGTATCTGCTGGATGCGCCGCTGGCGCCGGAGCTGGTGGATGCGTTGGATCGTCTGGGCTGAGGGTTGTGCCCTCGGAGGGTGGCCTTTACGGCGGTTCGGGGATCGTTCAGAATTTCATGGTCAATGGAGGATGCCTGCGCAGCGGGCGTCCTTTTTTCGTTTCCAACAGGGGGATTCACCATGTTCCGTCATGCCTGCGTTTCGATCCTCGCGGCGCTCTTCGCCGTGTCCGCTCATGCCGCCAAGCCTCTGACCCAGCCCATGCCGCTGGGCGAGAATCTCGCCGTAGAAGTCGTGCTCAACCAGCAGGAAGTGGGTGTGGATGTCTCCGCGACCAATGCGATGGCGGCCGGCGGCGGTCTGCTGGGCGCGCTGATCGTGGCCGGCGTGGACAACGCCCGGACCAAGAATGCCGAAGAGCGCATCGTTCCGATCCGCGACCTGCTGATCGCCTACAAGTTCAACGATGCGTTCGAGCGTCAATTGCGCGCCAAGTTGCCCTCGGAAGGCATCACCACGACGCCTGTCTTCGTGATGCAGAACACGTCGCTGGGCGCGATCGACGCGCAGAACAACAACCAGTCGGCGTCGCGCGCGTTCGTGTTGACGCCGCGCTATGCGTTCGACAACCGCTTCGACCAGATGACCGTGCGCCTTACCGCGCAGATGGTCGAGCGCCAGCCGAAGAGCAACGGCAAGATCAAGGCCGTCATCGGCTTCAGCCGTAGCTATACCTTCCAGTTCTCCCTGCCGGAAACGTCGGACAAGCCGGAAGAGAACGTCGCGGCGTGGACCGGGTTCGGGGGCGACGCGCTGGTGGCCATGCTCGACGAAGGCATGCGCCAGACCGTCGACATGCTGGTGTTCGATTTCTCCACGGAAGGCCGCGCCCAGTGGGAGAACTTCGACCGCAAGGCATCGGTCCGGCTTGCTGGCCGCACGTATCCCGGTCTGAAGGTGCGCGAAACCCCCGAGTGGGTGTGGACGCGCGTAGGCAAGGGCTGGATGCAGGCCCTCAACGGCCATCGCATCGCCGCCGCGCTGCCGCTGACCACGCAGGTCGCGGCCCCGGCTGTCGAGGCTGCTGCCGTCGAAGCTGCAGTGCCCGCGAAGATCGAAGCGCCTGCGACGCCGTGATGCGCGCGCTATCGATGATGCATGCGCTGCCGCTGCTGATCGGCATGACGCTGGTGGGCTGTACCGTAAAAGTGAACAACGTGCGCGTCGATACCGCGAAGATCGATGCGCGCGTCTCCGTGGCGTTGCGCTGCGCTTACCGGCTGCAGTCGGTGAGCGATCAGCGCCCGTCCGGCGACCGTGCAGGTACGCTCGGCATCAATCTGCTCACGGTGGAGAATGCGCCCGACACCCTGCGCTCGCAGTTGCTGCAGGCGGGTCTTGCGGATGCTGCCGGCGAGGGTGCGCCGGTGTCCGTCGAACTCATGCGCCTCTACATCAACCAGAATCTCTATACCAGCCTGCCCACGGTGGTGTATCGCGCGAAAGTGGGCGAAGGCCAGCCCTTCATCATCCGCTCGCAGCTCGGCACGATGAGCTGGAGCGGGTCCGAGGAGTCTGTTTACGAAGGCTATTCCGCCGCCATGCGCGATGCGAATACCCGGCTGATCGGCGAGCTCAACGCGCGCTGTCAGTGAGCGATATCCAGGGGACATGTGCCCGGGCCGATCGATCGGCCCGGGTCGACGACGACGGCGCCCGTCCGGAACGGCCTATCGGGGTTCGTGCCGCCAGATCTCGCCGCTGTCCGTGATGGCCCAGGCGTTGCCGGCGGCGTCCACGCCCACGCGCTTACCGGCGCCCTGTACATCGACCCAGGCGCCGGAGTTATCCCAGCGATGGATCGCGTTGCCGTCGCCCTTGCCGCGCTTGCAGGTGACGGCGTACACGGAGCCGTTCGCGGCGACATCGGTGAAGCAACCCGGGCGCTTCTGCCAATAGCCGCCGCCATTGCTGAACCATTCGAAGATCTGCCCCTGCGCGTTGACCACCCATGCGCTGCGCCCGACCGAAATGCGTACCGCGGCGCCGGGCATTTCTTCCCAGCCGCAGAAGTCCTTGGCGCCGCCGGCGATGCCCGTATTCGGGCACGGCATCGCGCGCGAAATGGCGTTGCCGCCTTCGCCGTTCGGCTGCGAGGTGATGACCCAGATGCCGGCTTGGCCGGCGGCGACGTCAGTGATCGGCTTGTCGTTCGGCGTGCCGCGCTTGATCCACTCGCCGTCGTTGATGCTGGTGTAGAGCATCGCATCGCCGCCGACGGTGTAGCTGTTGCCGGCGTAGGTCGCGATGGCGCTGCCGTAGCCGGCAACGCCGAGCTGTGCGAACTCGGCGCCGTTCCAGCGATAGAAGTGCGAGGAGCCGCGACTGTTGGGAACGACATCGCAGCCGGTCACGTACACCACGCCATTGCCGCCGCCGGCGATGTCGCGCGCGCAGCCGGCCACGCGCACCCAATGGGAATTCGGTTGGACGTAAACGTCGCCGGCGCGAACCTCTGCGTCGACGGGTTTGGCTGGGGTGCGCATCACGGTGGGTGTCCCCCAGTCGGGCGGTGCGGCGCCGACGGCGCAGGCCATGGCGAGCGTGACCGAAGCGAGCGCTGCGGCGGAAAGATTCGAAAGACGCATGAGTGATTCCTCGATGTGTGCATGCGGGGGCATGCGGATGGGATACGGATGTCGGATGCGGGCGGAATACAGGTCGAGTGCGGCGTTCACCCCATGGTGAGAAAGATCGCGATCACGATCGGCGGGATCCACAGCGTTTTCAGGCGTGCGGGCATCAGCGCCGAAAACAGAAGCAAGATTGCGATCACGGCGGTGCGAACCGGGCCCAGCAGCCAGTTGATCGGCGTGTAGACGGCGGCGAAATAGAAATGTTCGGCCGGATACACGCGCATCTCGACGGTTTCGCCGACCGAGTAGAAACGGCCGCCAGGAATCTTGCTGACCTTGAGTTTGTGCGTGTCCATGCGCGGATTGACGATGGCGCGGCCCAGAAAACAGTTCGCGCGATTTTTCGTTCGGCAACTGTCCTGGGCCACCCTGATTTCGCCGACGACGGCATCGCCCGCGCTCAGCAGCCAGAAGCGCCAGCCGACTTGCAGGGCGCAGAAACACACCACCGCGAGAACGATCCAGAGCAGTATTTTTCGATGAATGGGCATCAGGGCAGCACCGGCTTGATGGGGATGGCGGCATGGCGCGACACCAGTGGTCGTGCCGCAACGATCAGGGGAAACATTTGTTGCCTTTTTTCGGATGGATGGCGCACAGCGCCCCGCCGCCGCCGGACTTCGCGCCAAGCGACACCACGTTGTTGCCGGCGCCGTCCACGGCGGTGAAGTTGCCGCCGCTGCCGCTGCCGCCCTGCGACAGACGCATCACCGCGGCGGGCGTTCCGGCGCGGTTGCTGAGCAGCAGATGCCGACGACTGCCGCTGAGTTCGATCACCGGCTTGTTGTTGCCGTCGCCCAGCACCTGCAGTTCGCCGTGGCCGTCCGCGGCGGTGTACAGCACCAGCCCCATGGGTTTTCCGGGTGCGCCGAGCCCCAATTGCGCGCGGCCGCCTTCCTTGGGATTGCTGCCGGCCGAAATCACCTGTTGTGCGTTTTTGTCGTGCAGGCGCAGGATGCCGCCGCTCTCGCCGACGTTCACCGCCAACTCGCCCAGCACCTTGGCCGGCGCCTTGCCTTTGCCGCCGCCGCCGTCGCGCAGGAACAGGCCATGCCGGTTGTTCGGGCCGGCGCCGACGATGGTGGAATTCTGCGCGGTATAGGCCTCGATCCGCGGGCCGGTGCTCTGGCGTATGCCGATGCGCGCCTGCGTGTCCGACGAGCCCATCTGCGCCAGCAGGATCGCCTGTTCCGCGGTGCGCTCCAGCTGGATGGCGGTGCCGGAACCCAGGGTGCCCATTTTCAGGAAATGCGCGTCGCCGCTGGCGTCGATGGTGACGATGGGGCGGTCTTTGGCATCCACGACCACGAACGGTGCGCGGACGCGATTGGCGACGTTTTTGCCGGTCGGCGTTTCGCGATCCTGCTCGTCCGCAGCGACGCGGGTTTCCAGTTTGCGCACGCGATCGTGCAGGGTCTGCAGGGACGGCGTGGGGCCGACGGCATAGGCGCTGCCGATGCCCATCAGCAGCGCGGTCGTCAACACCGAACCGCCGATGGCGGCGCAGGTGGCGATCATCAGTTCGCGGCGGAGAATTTCGGGGCGGCTCACGACGCACCTCCGAGACGGCCCAGCGCGGTGCGACCTGCGGCTTCCAGTCGCGGGCACAGCGATGCCTGACGTTCGCCCATGGTCATGCCGGTGATGTTGAGCGAGAGAATGATCGTGCCGTTGCGGACGACGAGCTGTTGCGCGCCGATCAGATCGGCATTGCTCGCCGAGCACCACGCCGCGTCGCCAAGATCTTCGATTTCCTGGCCAAATTTGCTGGTTTTCTTTCCCAGCTCGTCGTTGACCGCCATGTTGAGATTGCCCGACAGGCCGGTGAGATTTTCGTACAGCGTGCCGGTTTCCGCGGGCGTCCCGCCGCGGATCACCTGCACCATCAACATGGTCATCCTGCCCGGGTGTTCGCTGCTGGCCCACATGCAGTTCTCCGGGTCGTCGGCCATCTGTCCAGCGCTTTGGCCGATCACGGTCTGCGCTTCTTCCATGGTCAGCAGCGTGCAGGCGCGCGGCAGCGGGCCGGCCGGTGCGTCCTTGCTTGCGGTGGATGCGGCGGCGGCCTCGACGGAGGGCCAATCGGCCGATTCCGCATCGGCTTTCTTGCCGCAGCCGGACATGAGCAGTGTCGCGGCGCTCGTGAGTATCAGCAGATGTCGATGCGCGGACAGAATCGTGTTCATCGGATCTCGCTCCTCACAGGGCCGGCGCGGTCACGCCGCGGTAGCGGATACGGACTTTCGCGTCCGAGGTGGATTGCGCATGCACCAGGCCGTCGCTGCCGACGAAGGCTTTGGCTTCTCCGCTGGGCATGCCCGGAATTTTCAGGGTGTAGGCATAGCCGGTGGTCGGAATGCCGTCGACGTTCTGCGGCCCCAGCTTGCGGCAGCCGCTCATCGGGTATTTGCCCGAGCGGATATCCGCGTTGAGTTCCTTTGCTGCGGATTGACCCACGTCGACCTTGCTGTGCCGAGTCCACTTGCCGTCCATCCGGGTATAGGTGTTGCCGCCGACGACGATGATTTCCAGACGCATGCCGCCGGTTTCGGTGATGGTGTGGCGCGCGGGTTGCTGTGCGGATTTCTCGGCAGCGCGCAGATAGACCTCGCAGACCGGATCGAGCGCGTGCGCGGTGTTCGCTGTGAAGATCAGGCAGGCCGACAGGGGAAGGGCGATGAGCTTCATGATGACTCTCCATTGAAATTGAGACCAAGGGTGGGCGAAGGCGGTGTCGGCCGCGATCTGCGGACGGCGTAGTGCGCCAGGCACAGCAATCCGAAGTTCGCGAGTAGCAATATCGATTTGAAAACCAGTGCGGCCAGCAGGAATGGGCTGACTTCGAAAGCATCCGGGCCATCGAGCATCCGCAGCGCGGACACCATCTGCAGCGATTGCAGGATCAGCAGAACGAGCAGGCCGATGCGAACGCCGTGCAGTGCGATGCGCAGGATGCTCACCGCGTTCTCCCGTAACGCCACGGCGTGCGGTGATGCCACCACCAGGACGCCGGAATCTGCGGTGCGTAACGGGGCTGGTAGGGCGCAAGCGCGCACCAGTCGATGGCGTTCGGTGTGGCGCTTTCACTTGATGCCGCCGAATCGGACGTTTCGCTCGATGAGTCTTGCGACGTGCCCTGTGCAATGCACGGCCCGCGTGTGTCGTATTCGTAACGGTCGTGATCGATCGCGTACGGATAGTCGTCGCCGTAGCGATAGGACTCGTACGGCAGCGTCGACGGCGCGACCGGTTGCGGCACTTGCGTGGTCGGGTGGCCCGGACCGGGAGGGTCGGGCGGATGGGCCGATGCCTGCGCGCTGGCGAGCGCGAGGCCGACGAAGATGGCCAGATGCACGGCGTTCATTGCTGCACCACGCCGGCTGGTACCCAGACCGCGCATTCGATGTCGTAGATGAAGAAATCTTCCTTCTCTGCTTTCTCGTGGAATTCCCAATCCACATGCACGCTCGTGCCTTCGAAGCGCACCGAAGTGCGAGCGCCCGACGCCGACAGGTTCGAACTGACGCTCGTGCCGATGCTGCAGCTCGCTGGACGCATCCAGGACGGCATGCGCAGGTCATAGCGGTCGCGGCTCGCGCGGATGGGATAGCTGTCGGGATCGCCGCGATGATGGGTGGCCGAAAGGACAAGGCCCCCATTTTTCTCGATGGCCTGGCAGTAGTGATAAGCCGCAGGCATGTTGGGCACTTGGCACGTGGACACGCCCGTTCCGACGCCATTGAGCTTGATCTTTTCCCAGCGCGGCTCGAACGCGATGTCCTTGCCCGCGCCGCGAGTGCCGCTGGCCGATGCGATTTCCACCGACGCATCGCCGGCCGTCGCTTTGGTCACGCCATCCGGCAACTGCGCCAGGATCTTGTCGCCGGCCCAGTCGAGGATCTGCGCTTCGTTCGGCTGGATGCGCCCGTACTGCGTCGGCAGTGTCACCTGTACTTTGCCGCGCGCATCACCAAAGCACAGGCCTTCTATGATGAACGCGCCGCCAGGCTGCAGCGAGGATTCGTTCGCGGGCCGGATGCGGGTGATTTTCGGCGTGTTGCCGTTCTGTGTGCATGCCAACGCGGCCGAGGTAATGCGCATGGAGGCATCCGTTCCGACCGGCCGCGCCGCGCCGCCAGCACGAACCACTGCCGCCGTGTTTGTGCCCAGACCGCGATAGGCGGTGGTCAGGCGGTCATTGGCACCGGATTGCGGCTGCGACGGCGGCGGCGTGTTCTGGCTGGGCGTGACCACCACCGGGCCGGTCGGCGGTTTGCCGTTGTTGCCCTGTGCCACAGGCGGCTTCGACGCGACCGGCGGCTGAGAGGCGACCGGCGGCTGCGACGTCGTTGGCGGGATCGCAGGTTTGCTCGGTGCATTGCCGCCCCAGGGCGAAGGTTGCGGCTGTGGCTTCGGCTTGCGCGGCTTGGGCATCGCGACCGGCGCGGGATCCACCACCGGCACCCGCGCTTCGCTGTCGCCGCGACCGGGAATGGTGGAGGGCGCGGCCGGCCCGGACTGCTGCGGGTAGCCGTAACCCTGCTGTGCGTCGGCGGTGCCGCAGGCGGCGGCCAGCGCCAGTGCGAGCAGCGATATTGTGTGATGGATGCGCATGATCGTGGCTCCCGATTACTTGCTGTCGGCGACGCTGGCGTCGAAACGCTTCGCCAGTTCGTACACGGCTTCTTCGATGGCCTCGCGCAGCACCGCGTCGAAGTTGTCCTTGCTGGTGGACTGGTGCTGCACTTCGGGGCTGTAGGCCACGCCGCCCTTGCCTTTCTCGGCGCGGACGCGGTTGATGAGCGCGCCGATGCCGCCGACGCTGCGCGCAGTGCCCTTCAGGCGCTTGCGCACGCTGATGGCATCGACCACGTCGCCGGTGTTGGCATCGACGATGCTGATGTCGATTCCGAACTCGTCGTTGTTGCGCGCACCGCCGACCTGCAGGCCGCCAATGTTCACGCCGTTGCTGCTGGTGCGCGTGCCGCTGCCCAGCTCGGTGATTTCGGCTTCGAAGATGTACTCGGCGCCGCGCAGCTGCTGCTGCGACGTACTGCCGGTGGTCTGCCCGGCGGCGTTCATCTGCTTTTCGCGGACCACGCCGCGATCGAGCTTGGCGCGCTCCACCACGCGGAACTGGCCGCTCTGCACCAGTGCGGTCTTGAACTGTTCGGTGGCGCCGCGCGGCGAGATCTCGGGCAGGTTGCTGGTGAATTCGTAGATCGCGACGGCGACGCGCGCGTCGCCGCTCTTGCGCGGCAGGGTCGGGCGCTGCTTGGAGCCGGCGTGGGCGGTGCCGATGCAGGCGGCGAGCGTCAGGACGAGGGCGAGGGCGAAGCGGTTGCGGGGCATGTCGGCGATCCGTGATGTGAGGGACCATTGCCGAACGGGGGTTGGCCATGCGAACCGGACATGGCGCCGAAATTATTTTCTGATCGACGACGGAACTCGCTCGACGGCAATCGCTGGATTATTTACTGCCAGCGAACAGCGCCCCCTTCCAACCTCCCCCTGCGCTGCGCGCAAGTGGAGGAGCAGATCGTAGAAAGCGAATCGCAAGAGCTCCCTCCCTTTCGCCGTAGGCGAAGGGGAGGGCTGGGGAGGGGTTCGCCGAGCGTCGGTAATGGTGGGTTCCGAAAGCAACCCCCTCCCAACCTCCCCCTGCGCTGCGCGCAAGTGGAGGAGCAGATCGTAGAAAGCGAATCGCAATAGCTCCCTCCCTTTCGCCGTAGGCGAAGGGGAGGGCTGGGGAGGGGTTCGCCGAGCGTCGGTAATGGCGGGTTCCGAAAGCAACCCCCTCCCAACCTCCTCCTGCGCTGTGCGCAAGGGGAGGAGCAGATTGTAGAAAGCGAATCGCAATAGCTCCCTCCCTTTCGCCGTAGGCGAACGGGAGGGCTGGGGAGGGGTTCGCCGAGCGTCGGTAATGGTGGGTTCCGAAAGCAACCCCCTCCCAACCTCCCCCTGCGCTGCGCGCAAGGGCAGGAGCAGATCGTAGCCTGCCGTAATTCGGCGTTAGGGCGGGTCGCCATGCATCAGGAACGATCGTTGAAGCTATCGCAACGCCGCCATGCGCCGGCGTACGACCGTAACGCTGTCGGGATGGTCGTAGCGCGCGCTGGCGGCTGCGGCTTCGTCCTCCAGCGCCTGGGCAGCGGCGATTTCTCCGCCGGCCGCCAGCACATCGGCGCGTATGCGTGTCAGATACGGACCCATGCGCACGTCGCGGAAGCCGGCGACGCTGTTCCACGCTTCCATCGCCGCAGTGCTTTCGCGCCAGGCGACGGCGCGGTCGTGTCTGGCCAGCGCCACGCGTGCCAGCCCGCCATGCGCCAGCGCGATATGCGCCAGCGTGCGGCCGTCTGCATGGTCGACGATGGTTTTGAACTGCGTCTGCGCTTCGTCCAGCTTGTCGTTGTCCAGCAGCCAGCGCCCCCAGCTTTCGCGGATCGCCATCACCGGCTGTTCGCGGTCCTGCTGATGCGCCAGATAGTCGTCGAGCGAGGCTTTGAGCATGCGCCCGGCCTCCTCGTTGCGGCCGGCGCGTGCGTAGGCTTCGCCCAGGAAGCGTCGCGTCAGCCGCAACTGGAACGAGAATACGGACTGCTGCACGTAGCTGCGTTCCACTGCCTCCAGTGCTGCGATACCGGCCGCTGCCCGGCCTTCGCTGGCCATGCGCTCGCCGTAATGCAGGCGTACGGTCGCCGCTTCCAGCGGATGGCTGCCGTCGGTGGGCAGCAGCGGCAGCAGGCGTTTGAATTCGAGATGCGCCGCATCGCGCTGACCGATCAGATGCAGGGTGCGCGCGGCGTTCGCGCGCGGCACCCACGCGGTGGGAAATTCCGCGCCGGTGGTGCGATCGGCGATGTCGGCGGATTTCCGGAATGCGGCCGCGGCTTCGGCGAATTGCCCAAGCTGCTGGTGGATCAGGCCGAGATTGCCGTACAGCGTCTGCAATTCGGCATCGTTCCTGTCCGGCAGCGATTCGGCGAGCGCCAGCGCCCGGTGGTAGGTGGCGATGGCGCGCGCAAAGTCCTGCTGCTGTGCGTTCAGGAACCCTGCCAATTCATGCAGTGCGGTGACGTGCCCGCGCGAACGCGGCGCGTGTTTTCCGAACAGCGCCACCGCGCGTTCGAACGCGTGTCGCGCATCGTCGAGGCGACCATCCTGGCGTTGGAGATGTTGCCCTCGACTGATCCACCAGTAGGCGCGCAGCTCGGGGTCTTGATCGCCGGCGGTGCTCAGCAGCTTGTCGGCTTCGGCGAGCGTGGCTTTGCAGCGGGTGTCGTCGCCCGCACTGCAGGCGCGCACCGACGCTTCCACCGCACCGTTGAGGATGTTCGGATGCAGCGGGCCGTAGCGTTCCCGCACTTTCTTCAGCTGCATCGCCTGCAGTGCCTCGTAGCGTTCATCCTCGCCGAGCTGTGCGTACAGATCCGCGACGGTGCGCAGCAGTTCGATCTGCATGTCCGGATCGTTGGCGAAACGCGATTCGATCTTCGCCGCTCCGGCATCCAGCAGGGCTTTCGCGCTGATGCTGCCGCGCGGCTGGTCGGAGGCGATGCGCGGGTCGTTCGCGGCGAAGATTTCGATCAGGAAGTCCTTGATCGCGCTGGCGCGGCGCGCTTCTTCGGCCGCGCGCTGTGCCTGCCAGAGCACGCCGCCCACGCCGGCGCCCAGCGCGACCAGCAGCAGACAGGCGACCGCCACGCCCTGGCGATGGCGGCGCACGAACTTGCGCGCGCGCTGCCAGCGGCCGATGCGCTGGGCCTGGATCGGCTGATGCGACAGATATCGCTGCAGGTCTTGCGAAAAAGCGTCGACCGAAACGTAGCGGTGGGCGGGGTCTATGGCCATCGCTTTGGCCAGGATGGCGTCGAGATCGCCGACCAGCTCGCCGCGACGTTTGCCGCTGGCGCGGCTCGATGCCAGCGGCGCCTCTTCGCGCTGTTCGATCATCCGCCCCAGCCGCGAGCGGGTCGGGAACGGGCGCTGCCCGGCCAGCAGTTCGTAGAGCATCACTCCCAGCGCATACACGTCGGTAGCGACCGTGATCGCGCCGTCGTCCATTTGTTCCGGTGCGGCGTAATCGGGCGTGACGGCGCGGCCGCCGAGCAGGGTCAGGCCCGCGCTCTCGTCGCTGTCGCCATCGATCAGCTTGGCGATGCCGAAATCCAGCAGTTTTACTTCCCCGGCGGCAGTCACCAGCACATTCGCCGGTTTGAGATCGCGATGCACGACCAGCCGCGCGTGGGCGGCCTGCACCGCGGCGGCGACCTCGCGCAGCAGCGCCACGCGATCGCGGGTCGACAGCGCCTGGTCTGCGCAGTGTTCGGTGATCGGCGTGCCTTGCACATACTCCAGCGCCAGCCAGGGCTGCTCGTCCCCGCCTTCGTCGGTGCCGATGCCGGCATCGTAGAAACGCGCGATGCGCGGATCGGTCAATCCGGCGAGGATGTCGCGTTCGCGCTGGAAACGTTCGCGCTGCGCGCCGGCCAGCAGGTGCGCATGCGGCAGTTTCAGCGCGACCTGACGTTCGTAGGCGCCGTCGGCGCGCGCTGCCAGCCACACCGCGCCCATGCCGCCGCTGCCCAGCGGCCGCAGCAGCCGCCAAGGGCCGAGGCGCATGCCTTCGACGTACGGCGAGACGGTTTCATCGACGCCATTGGGCCGATCCAGCCAGTCGCCGCTGCGGCGTTCTCCGGTGGACAGCACCGCACGCAGCGAAGGTTTGAACGCGGCGTCGTTCTCCGGCAAGGCGTCGAGCCAGGCCGCGCGTCGCCCGGGTTCCAGTTCCAGATAAGCGTCGAGCAGGGACGAGAATCGGGGCCAATCGGACGGAGGGCAGGGCAAGGGCTTCATGAGAGCGAGAACTTCATGCGCGTTTCCGTGGGTGGGCGCCCGCCCGAACGGGATGCGGGGAACGAACCGGACAACGGCAGCCGATGGAAGCGGCCCCCGGCATTCACTCCAGCATCGAGGCCAGCAGCAGTCGCGCTTTTTCCCAGTCGCGGCGCACGGTGCGTTCGGTCAGGCCCAGGGTTTCGCCGATTTCGACTTCGGTCATGCCGCCGAAATAGCGCATCTCCACGACCTGGGCGAGTCGCGGTTCCAGCTGCGCCAGCGATTGCAGCGCCTCATGGACCTGCAGGGCTTCCTCGTCGCCGGCAACGCCGTCGCCCAGCGCGGTGTTGAGCGTGATCGCGCGCTCGCCGCCGCCGCGGCGCAGCGCGTGGCGTTCGCGCAGCTGATCGACGATGACCGTGCGCATCACCTGCGCGGCGTAGGCGAAAAACCGCCGGCGGGTGTCCACCTGCAGCGTCTCCTTGCCCGACAGCCGCAGCCAGATTTCGTTCACCAGTGCGGTGCTGTCGAGCAGGGTCAACGGACCGGACCGCGACAGGCGCGCCCGGGCGAGTTTCTTCAGTTCGTCATAGGCGGCGTTGAACAGCGCCGCGTTGTCGACGCCTTTGCCCTGATTGCCCACATCGATCAGTTCGGTGATGTTGCCCATGGGCATCCCTGGCATGTCCGGTAGCGGAAATACTAATCCAATCGTTGCCGGCACGACGGCCGCGCGGCCTGCCTGGCGGCGGCGCGATTCCCAGCGAAGCCATCTTCGCGCGTAAAGGGCAAGCAACAATCCCAGGTTCCCGGAAGCCGTACCTGCCCGAGGGGGCTGCCCATCGTCAGTCCGCCAATGCTTCGGCCCTGGCCGCGCAGATGAAGTCGTTTTCGCTGAGCCCGCCGACATCGTGGGTGGAGAAGCTGACGACGCAGCGGTCGTAATGCACGCCGAGATCGGGGTGGTGGTCTTCGCGGTGGGCGACATGCGCCAATGCATTCACGAACGCCATCGTCCGGTAGTAGTCGGCGAAGGTGAAGGACTTGACCAGCGCGTGGCCGTTTTCCGCCAGCTCCCAACCGGGCAGCTGCGGCATGAGTTCGGCGATGCGCGCGGGCGGCAGGCGATGCTCGTGGCCGCGGCGCGGAATGCAGTGGGCCTGGGCGAGGGGGATGAGATCGGACACGGCGGGGCTCCTGGTGGGGGTCGCATGAAGCTGAACACTTTTTCGCCCGCGTAACGCAAACCTGACGAGCACGGACGGGTCGGACGGCTAGAATAGCCGGATGATCCAGATTTCCGAATCCGCCCAGTCGCATTTCCGCCGCCTCATCGAACGCGAAGCCCTGCCGGGTCTGGGGGTTCGCCTCAGCGCCATGCATCCGGGCACGCCGCGCGCCGACGTCCGCCTCGAATTCGCCGAACCCGGCGATCTGCAGGGCGACGAATGGGCGGTGGACTGCGAAGGGTTCACGCTGTGGCTCGATGCGGCCAGCGTGCAATACCTCGACGGCGCCGAGATCGATTACACCCAGCAGGCCACCAGCGGTCATCTGCAGATCCGCGCGCCGAAGATCAAGGGCGTGACCCCGGGCGAGTCGGCCTCGCTGGTCGAGCGCGTGCGCTGGGTGGTCGAACACGAGATCAACCCTCAGCTCGCCGAGCACAAGGGTCACGTCTCGGTGCAGGAAGTCACCGCCGAGGGTGTGGTGATCCTCAACTTCGGCGGCGGCTGCCACGGCTGCGGCATGGCCGATGTGACCTTGAAGCAGGGCATCGAAAAGACCCTGTTGGAGAAAGTCCCGGGCGTGATCGCCGTGCGCGACGCGACCGACCATGCCAGCGGAGCGGCGCCCTACATCGCGCGTTCGTCGGACTGACCGGGCCTCGCCGGGCGTGTTCACCGCCGGAGAGTTGATCGAGATTCTTCAGGTCCGCTATCGGCGGCGGTTTCCGGTGCACGCCGATCGGCCGTTCGGTGCTTTCCCGCCGACCTGGCGGGCCTGGTTCCTGTCGATACAGGAACGCTTGGGCGCAGTGACCGGTGCGCCGGTCGCGGATTACCTCGACATACTTCTGCAGCGCCCCGAACGCGCGCCGCCCAGGGCCAGCCTGGAATTGAGCCGCTTGCGCGCATACGCCAGCCTCGGTCGCCAGCAATGGGAGCCGGCGCCTCGCGACCAGCGTTGGATGCGTGGGATCGCAGGGCTGGTCTCCGGGCTGTTGCATGTCGTGTTCATGCTGATGCTGCTGTGGCTGGGTTTCGTGGCGATCGGCGACGCGCCGCCGCAGGCCAGGCAGGCGGGCGAGACCGTCTTGATCGAATACATCGGCACCGGAACGCCGGCGGAGCAGGGCGGCACGGCAGCGCCTGGCGAAGTGGATGCCCCCGCAGCCTCGGCAGCGCCTGCCCCGGCGCAGACTTCACCCACCCAGACCGCAGCCGCTGCACCGCCGCCGTCTGCCAGCGCCTCCACCCAGCCGCCCGCCAGCGAACAACCGCCGCAGCCGGCCGAAGCGGGTAGCACGCAGCCACTGGTCGTGACCGAGACCGCGCGGACCGATATCGATTTCACCTTGCCTGCGCCGGTTCCGCGCGACCCCAACCTGCCGCAGTTCCAGGTGACCGTTCCGCAGGTGTCGCCCTCGGTCGTCGAGATCGAAACTTTCGAACCCCGGCCTACGACGGTGCGCGCGCTGGAACGGCCGGCCCTGCGCGTGCCGACGCCGACCGTGCCCGCCCTGCGCACCGAGGTGACCGAAGTCGAAGTGCGCCCGCCCACAGCGGAAGTGCAGGTCAGGCCGCTGTCGCAGACGCCGTTGCGAACGCCTGACATCCAGGTGCCGACCTTGCGCACCACGCCAACGGAGGTGCCGATGCGCGCGTTGCCTGCGCGGGCCGCAAGTACCGGCGCTGCGACTCCCAGCCCGGCCGCAGCGCCCGCGCCGCCTGCGGCTGTGCCGGGTAATGCGGCCGCGGCGGCGGGACGCAGTTCCACCCCTGCCACCGCTCCGACCTCCGGTGGACAACCGCAGGCGGCGGGCGCCGGTCGATCGACCTCCACGGCGACCACCGGCGCCGGCCCTGCACCATCGCCCCGTCCCGGCGCTGCGCCCAGTGCGACCCGCAGCGACGATTGGGGCGATTCCAGCCGCAATGTGCCTGGCAACAGCACCACGGCCGGACGCGGGCCGGGGTTGTTCAATAGCGACGGCGGTATCCGCCTGCCGGGCGACGGCGGCCGCGTCGGCGGCGGTCTGCCCCCCGGTACCATCATCGAAGACTTCCAGAAGATCGATCGCATGGGCACCTGGCTCAAGCGCCCGCCGCTGGATTACACCCCGACCCGTTTCGACAAGTTCTGGGTGCCGAATCGGACGCTGCTGGAAGAGTGGGTGAGTCGCGGCATCAAGAAGGTCGCGATTCCGATTCCCGGCACCACCAAACGCATCGAATGCACGGTGTCGCTGCTCACCGCTGGCGGAGGATGCACGATCTACGACCCTAATCTGCAGGATCAGGAAGCCATCGCGCGCCCGCCGCCGGACGTGCCGTTCAAGCCCGAACTGCAGGAAGACAAGGGCAGTCTGAAGAAGTGATGTCATGTGAAGCCGCGGCCATCGCCGCAAACGAAACGGGAGCCTTGCGGCTCCCGTTCTTTTTTACTGCGGCGATGGATCGGACCGAAGATCAGTGTCCGTGCAGATCGCCCAGCGGGCCCTGCTGCTTCGCGAAGTAAGCGGCGAGATCGGCGATCGCCTGCTCGTTGAGATTGCCGGCTTCCACCGCGCCCTTGATCTGGTTGGTCATCAGCGCGTGCTCGCGGCCGCCATCGCGGTACTGCTGGATACTGTGGAACAGGTAGTCCTGGTATTGCCCTGCCAGCACTGGATAGGTGACGTCGATCGGCTTGGCGCCGCCGGCGCCGTGGCAGTCCACGCAGGACTGTCCGCTGGTGCCCAGTTTCTTGTTGGCGGCGATCTTCTCGCCGCGTGCGGCATCGCCGTCGTAGGCGGTGACATGTTCGAACTTGGCCTTGTGTGCTTTGGCGTCGGCGTGCTCGCCTTCGCCTTTCGAACAGCCGGCGATACCGAGGCTGAGGGCCAGCGTGAGGGCGATGGCGAGGGGACGCTTCGTCATGGTGGCGGCGCTCACTTCTTCAGGCTCGAAAGGTAGGCGGCGATGTCCTTGATGTCCTGCTCCGAAAAGCTCTGCGCCTGCGCCTGCATGGTCGGGTGCTTGCGCGTGCCCTTGCGGTACTCGGTCAGCGCGTTTTCGAGGTACTCCGCCGATTGGCCGGTGATCTTCGGGACGCTGAAGGTCGGGTAGGCGTTCTTGTAGCCGGTGACGCCGTGGCAGCCCTGGCAGGTGTAGGTGAGCTGCTTGCCTTTTTCGGCGGAGCCGGTGGCGGGAGTCTGCGCCTGCGCCGCGAATGCGGCGAAGAAGGCGAGGCAACCGGCGAGCAGCGGATAACGATTCGGCGATCGGATCATATCTGGCGTCATGTCAGGGCGTGATGTCGGGGCGTTGGGCGTCGTGTGCGCGCATAATCCGTGTGCAGCCGGATACACGCCAGTGATTCTGCGTGCCGGCACCACCGCATGCGTGCAATCCGGACAGTATAGCCTGACGGTGCGCGTCGACGCAGGCGGGCTCTCCCGATGTTCGTCCGGTTCCATGCAGCGCGATGGCACGGCCCCTGTCATGCGTCAACCATGACCTCTGGCCGATGTTGCAAGTGAATGGGTGATATACCTTGATACAACACCTCATAACCATGCCGACGATACCCACCATGTCCGCCGACCGCATTCCTCACCTTCCGGCCACCAGGCCCACTTTTGCCCGCGCCCTGGGCGTCGGGATCCTGCTCGGTTGCCTCGCTTTGTCAGGCTGCAAAGGCGGCGGCGATGCCAAGGCCAAGGAAGGCGAGAAGAAGGCGCAGGACGCTGTGCCGGTGGAGGCGGTGAAGGTCGTGCGCCGACCGATCGCCGCCAGCTACAGCGGCACCGCGCCGCTCGAAGCGCGCGCCGAGTCCCAGGTGGTGGCCAAAACTTCCGGCGTCGCCCTGCAGGTGATGGCCGAGGTCGGTCAGGAAGTGCGGGCCGGTCAGGTGCTGGTGCGGCTGGATTCCGACCGCGCGGTGCTGCAGGCGGCCCAGACTTCGGCGCAGATGCGCAAACTGGAAGCCAATTACAACCGTTCGCTGCAGTTGTCCAGGCAGCAACTGGTGAGCGCCAACGATATCGACCAGCTGAAGTTCGACCTCGAGAACATCCGCGCGGCCAATCGGTTGGCCAATCTCGAACTGTCCTACGCCAACGTGGTTGCGCCGATCTCCGGCGTGATCGCCGAACGTTCGATCAAGACCGGCAACTTCGTCCAGATCAACAGCCCGATCTTCCGCATCGTCGACACCTCGCGCCTCGAAGCCACGCTCAACGTGCCCGAGCGCGAACTGGCCACGCTCAAGGCCGGCCTGCCGGTGCAGTTGCTGGTCGATGCGTTGCCGGGGCGCCCGTTCACGGGCCGCGTCGATCGCGTCGCCCCGGTGATCGACTCCGGCAGCGGCACCTTCCGGGTGATCTGCGCCTTCGAGAGCGGCGGTCTGCTGCAGCCGGGCATGTTCGGCCGGGTCAAGATCGATTACGACCAGCGCGCCGATGCGATGGTGATTCCGCGCAGCGCATTGCTCGACGACGAAAACGATCCCGCGGTCTACACCGTGCGCGGCGGCAAGGCCGCGCGCGCTTCGATCAAACTCGGCTATTACGACGGCGAATGGGTGGAAGTGCGCTCCGGCCTCACGCTGGGCGACCGCGTGGTCACCGCCGGAAAGGTCGCGCTGCGCGAAGGCACCGAAGTCCAGGTCATCGGCGACCCGGTCGTCAAGAAGGTCGCCGCTGCCAAGCCCGAGGGCAAGAAACAATGAGCGCCGCCGGATCCCACGACAACGGCGATCACCACGGCGATCACCACGACGGTCGGCAAGACATGTACGACGGTGAGGGCAGCAGCGGCGGTGGATCGGGCCTGGTCGAATTCTCGACCCGTCGCCGGGTCACCGTGGCGATGTTCTGGTTGACGATGTTCCTGTTCGGCGTGCTGGCGCTGATGAACCTCAAGGTCAATCTGCTGCCGGATCTCAGCTATCCCACGCTCACGGTGCGTACCGAATACACCGGCGCCGCGCCGACCGAGATCGAAACGCTGATCAGCGAACCGGCCGAGGAAGCGCTGGGCGTCGTCAAGAACCTGCGCAAGCTGAAATCCGTGTCGCGAACCGGGCAGAGCGATGTCGTGCTCGAATTCGCCTGGGGCACCGACATGGACCAGGCCAGCCTCGAAGTGCGCGACAAGATGGAAGTGCTGCAACTGCCGCTGGAAGCCAAGCCGCCGGTGCTGCTGCGCTTCAATCCGTCGACCGAACCGATCATGCGCCTCGTGCTGGCGGCCAAGCCCGGCGCGGACGCGGCCGGCGACGATGCCCAGGCCCTGCGTCGCCTCACCGAACTGCGTCGTTTCGCCGACGACGATCTGAAGAAGAAGCTCGAACCGGTCGAAGGCGTCGCCGCGGTGAAGGTCGGCGGCGGCCTGGAGGATGAAGTCCAGGTCGATATCGACCAGCAGAAAATTGCCCAGATGGGCCTGTCGATCGACGGGGTCATCCAGCGCCTGCAGCAGGAAAACATCAACGTCTCCGGCGGACGCCTGGAAGAGGGCAGCCAGCGTTATCTGGTGCGCACCGTGAACCAGTTCGCCAGCATCGACGAAATGCGCGAGATGCTGGTGACCACGCGCAGCGCCGGCAACGACGCTGCGGCCGTGGCTGCGCAGCAGATGGCTGCGGTCGCGGCGTCCACCGGTTCGGCCGCGGCCATCGCCGCCGCCAACTCGGTACAGAGCGCCTCCGGCGGCGGTTCCAGTTCGCCGGCCGGCGGCATGGCCGTGCGCCTGAAGGACATCGCCGAAGTCCGCCAGGGCCACAAGGAACGCGAGACCATCATCCGCCTCGGCGGCCGCGAAGCGGTCGAAATGGCGATCTACAAGGAAGGCGACGCCAACACCGTCTCCACCGCGGACGCCATCGCAGCGAAGATCGAGCAGATCAGGGCCCAGATTCCGGCCGACATCGAACTGACCACGGTCGACGACCAGTCGCAGTTCATCCGCCACGCGATCGCCGACGTCAAATTCGACGCCGTGATCGGCGGCCTGCTCGCGGTGCTGATCATCTTCCTGTTCCTGCGCGACGCCTGGAGCACGTTCGTGATCGCGCTGTCGCTGCCGGTCTCGATCGTGACGACGTTCTTTTTCATGGACCAGTTCGGACTGAGCCTCAACGTGATGTCGCTCGGCGGCCTCGCGTTGGCGACAGGCCTTGTCGTCGACGACTCGATCGTGGTGCTGGAAAGCATCGCCAAGGCGCGCGAACGCGGGCTCGGGGTGTTCGAGGCGGCCATCGAAGGCACCCGCGAAGTCAGCATGGCCGTGGTCGCGTCCACGCTCACCACCATCGCGGTGTTCCTGCCGCTGGTGTTCGTGCAGGGCATCGCCGGCGAGCTGTTCCGCGACCAGGCGTTGACGGTCGCCACCGCGATCGGCATTTCGCTGATCGTGTCGATGACCCTCATCCCGATGCTCAGCGGCTGGCGCGACCGCGCACCGATGGCGTTCGCGGAAGAGCCGCCGCATCCGCAGTGGCAGCCCGAAACCCGCTGGCAGAAACCGCTGGCCGCGACCGGCCGCGGCGTCGGCGTGGGCGTGCGCGGCTTCTTCTTCGGCATCGCCTTCGCATTCGTGCGTCTCTGGCGCCTGCTCGCCGCGGTGATCGGCCCGGTGATGCGCACGCTCAGCGATCTGGCGATGGCGCCGTACAACCGCATCGAAGCGGGTTATCTGCGGGTGCTGCCGGGCGCGCTGCGGCGGCCGGCGATCGTGCTGGTGCTGGCGGCGTCCGCGTTCGGCCTCAGCCTGTTGGCGGTGCCGATGCTGGGTACCGACCTGATCCCGCAGCTGGCGCAGGATCGCTTCGAAATGACCGTGAAACTGCCGCCCGGCACGCCGCTGCGCGATACCGATCGCGTGGTGCGCGAGTTGCAGCAGACGCATGCGAAGGATGACGGCATCCGCGCGTTGTACGGCGTGAGCGGCAGCGGCACGCGGCTCGATGCCAGCCCCACCGAAAGCGGCGAGAACATCGGCAAGCTGTCGGTGGTGATGACCGACAGCGGCGACGAGAAGCGCGAGGCGGAGCTGGTCGACGGCCTGCGCGACAGCGCGAAGCAGTATGCCGGCGCGCAGGTGGATTTCAGCCGTCCGGAACTCTTCAGCTTTTCGATGCCGCTGGAAATCGAACTCAGCGGACAGGATCTGCAGGGCATCGAACAGGCCGGCCGCAGGATGGCCGCGCTGCTGCGCGAGAACCCGCACTACGCCGACGTCAAGTCGACGGTGGAGCAGGGCTTCCCCGAGATCCAGATCCACTTCGACCAGGAGCGCGCCGGTGCGCTGGGCCTGACCACCCGCCAGATCGCCGATGTGGTGGTGAAGAAGGTGCGCGGCGATGTCGCCACGCGCTACAGCTTCCGCAGCCGCAAGATCGACGTGCTGGTGCGCGCGCGGGCGAGCGATCGCGCCACGCTCGACGACATCAAGCGCCTGATCGTGAATCCCGGCAGCGCCAACCCGGTGACCCTGGATTCGGTCGCCGACGTGGTGTCCACCACCGGTCCCAGCGAGATCCACCGCGCCGACCAGGTGCGGGTGGCGATCGTGTCCGCGAACCTGCGCGACATCGATCTGGGCACCGCGGTACGCGAGGTCGAGGACATGGTGGCGAACGCCGAAGGCGGCCTCGGCGCCGGCATCGGCCTGCATATCGGCGGCCAGGGCGAGGAACTGACGCAGTCGCTGCAATCGCTGTTGTTCGCGTTCGGTCTGGCGGTGTTTCTGGTGTATCTGGTGATGGCCTCGCAGTTCGAGTCGCTGCTGCATCCGTTCGTCATCCTGTTCACCATTCCGCTGGCGCTTGTCGGCGCGATCCTGGCGCTGCTGGTCACCGGCTCGACGATCTCGGTGGTGGTGTTCATCGGCCTGATCCTTCTGGTCGGCCTGGTGGTGAAGAACGCGATCATCCTGATCGACAAGGTCAATCAGGCGCGCGAGGGGGGCATGGCCAAGCGCGAGGCTCTGGTCGAAGGCGCCCGGTCGCGCCTGCGTCCGATCATGATGACCACGCTCTGCACGCTGTTCGGCTTTCTGCCGCTGGCGTTGGCCTTCGGCGAAGGCGCGGAGGTGCGCTCGCCGATGGCGATCACGGTGATCGGCGGCCTGCTGGTGTCGACGCTGCTGACGCTGGTGGTGATCCCGGTGGTCTACGATCTGCTCGACCGCCGCCCCGATGCGGATTACGTCGCCCGCGCCAAACGCGTACGCGCCAAGCGCGGCCAGGACTTCGACGCCGCCGCGGGTGAGAGTGTTTCGACCGCAAACATCCAGGACCAGCGCATCCAGGACCAGCCCATCCAGAACCAGCGCATCCCGAAGGAGGGTATGCCGACATGAGCGTCGCCGAGTTCAGCATCAAGCGCCCCGTCACCACGGTGATGTTCTTCATCTCGATGTTCGTGGTCGGGTTGATCGCTGCGGTGCGCCTGCCGCTGGAAGCGCTGCCCTCGGTGACCTTCCCGGGCATCTTCCTGCAGATGCCGTACAGCGGATCGACGCCGGAGGAAGTGGAGCGCACGGTGCTGCGCCCGGTCGAGGAAGCGGTTTCGACGATGACCGGCGTCAAGCGCGTGCAGGGCAGCGCCCGCGCCGACAGCGCGTGGATGTTCATCGAGTTCACCGACTGGGAGCGCGACGTATCGATCGCCGCGTCCGAAGCCCGCGAACGCATCGACGCGATCCGCGACGATCTGCCCGACGACATGCAGCGCTACTTCGTGATGAAGTTCTCGACCAGCGACGAGCCGGTGCTGAAGGTGCGGCTGGCCAGCAAGCGCGATATGACCCGCGAATACGACATGATCGATCGCGAGTTCAAGCGCCGGCTGGAGCGCATTCCGGGCGTCGCCCGGGTCGACGTGCTGGGCGCGCCGCCGAACGAAGTCGAGATCGCGATTTCGTCCGACCGCCTCAACGCCCACGGCATCGGCCTGAACGAACTCAACATGCGGCTGCGCGACGTCAACTTCTCGGTTTCGGCCGGGCAGATCGACGACGGCGGCCGGCGTCTGCGCGTGCAGCCGGTCGGCGAAATCGTCGATCTGCAGGAGTACCGCGACATCGTCATCGATGGCAAGGGCACCCGCCTGTCCGACGTGGCCGATATCCAGCTCAAACCGGCGCGGATCGACTACGGCCGGCGTCTCGACGGGCAGCCGGCGGTGGGCCTGGACATCTTCAAGGAGCGCAGCGCGAATCTGGTCCAGGTGGCGAAGGACGTGCTGAAGGAGGTCGACACCATCTCCAAGGATCCGGCGCTGGACGGCGTCCAGGTCAAGGTGGTCGACGATCAGGGCGAAGCGGTGACCGGCTCGCTGATGGAACTGGCCGAAGCCGGACTGGTCGGCCTGCTGCTGTCGATCCTGGTGCTGTACTTCTTCCTGCGTCACTGGCCCTCGACGCTGATGGTGACCACGGCCATTCCGATCTGTTTCGTGATGACCCTGGGTTTCATGTATTTCGCCGGCGTCACGCTCAATATCCTGACGATGATGGGCCTGCTGCTGGCGGTCGGCATGCTGGTGGACAATGCCGTGGTGGTGGTGGAGAGCATCTACCAGGAACGCGAGCGCATGCCCGACCAGCCGCGTCTCGCCTCGCTGGTAGGCACTCGCAACGTCGCGATCGCGCTGTCCGCGGGCACGCTCTGCCACTGCATCGTGTTCGTGCCGAACCTGTTCGGCGACCGCAACATGCTGAGTATCTTCATGTCGCAGATCGCGATCACCATCTCGGTGTCGCTGCTGGCGTCGTGGCTGGTGGCGGTGAGTCTGATCCCGATGCTGTCGGCGCGGATGAAGACGCCGCCGCTGGTGCGCGACAACCGCGGTCTGATTCCCCGTCTGCAGGTCCGCTATGCGGCGTTCCTGCGCTGGACGCTGGAGCATCGCGGCAAGAGCATCCTGGGCATCCTGCTGATCGTGCTGTTGAGCGTCATCCCGGCGATGCAGATGAAGACCAACATGTTCGGCGGCGAGGAGGGCGGCGAAGCCGATATCTTCTACCAGTGGAACGGCGCCTACACCAAGCAGCAGATGTCCGATGAAATCCTCAAGGTCGAGACCTTCCTGGACAAGAACCGCAAGCAGTACGGCATCGTCCAGATCTATTCGTTCTACAGCGAGGAAGGCTGGGGCGGCACCCAGGTGAAGTTCGATACCGAGAAACCGGCCGAAACCAAGAAGCGTGTCGAACTGCTGCGTGAGGCGCTGCCGAAATCGGCGCGCGCGAATATCGGCATCGGCGATCAGGGCGGTCCGGGCGGCGGTGGCGGCCTGGCCCAGAATGTCCAGGTGATGCTGGTCGGCGATTCCTCCGAAACCCTGCGCGAGATCGGCGAGGGCGTGGTGCCGATCCTGGCCCGCCGCAAGGAACTGCGCGACGTGCGCGTCAACACCGGCGACCAGAACAGCGAACTGTCGGTGCGGGTGGATCGCGAACGCGCGGCGACGTTCGGCTTCAGCGCCCAGGAAGTGTCGCAGTTCGTCGGTTTGGCGCTGCGGGGCGCGCCGCTGCGCGAATTCCGCCAAGGCGATACCGAAGTCCCGGTCTGGGTGCGTTTCGCTGGCGCCGACGATTACGGGATCAAGGACATCTCCGCGTTCACCGTACGTGCGCCGGACGGCCGCATCGTGCCGCTGCTGGCGATGGTGGATGTGCGGATCGGCGAAGCGGCATCGCAGATCGAGCGTTCCAACCGCCAGACCACGCTGACCATCCAGGCCAATCTCGCCGACAAGGTGTCGATGCCCGAAGCGCGCAAGGCGATGGAGGACACGCTGAAGTCGATCCCGTTCCCGGCCGGTTACGCCTACACCTTCGAGGGCGGCGGTTTCCAGCAGGACGACGACGCGATGAAGCAGATGATGTTCAATCTCATCTTCGCGCTGGTCATGATCTATGTGGTGATGGCGGCGGTGTTCGAGTCGCTGTTGTTCCCGTCGGCGATCATGAGCGGCGTCGTGTTCTCGGTCTTCGGGGTGTTCTGGCTGTTCTGGATCACCGGCACCGAGTTCAACGCGATGGCCTTCATCGGCATCCTCGTGCTGATGGGCGTGGTGGTGAACAACGGCATCGTGATGATCGAGCACATCAACAATCTGCGACGGCGCGGCATGTCGCGCACCGATGCGCTGGTGGAGGGCAGCCGCGAGCGGTTGCGCCCGATCCTGATGACGATGGGCACCGCGATCCTGGCGATGGTGCCGATCGCGCTGGGCCAGACCAAGATGGCCGGAGACGGCCCGCCGTACTTCCCGATGGCCCGCGCCATCGCCGGCGGGCTGGCATTCTCGACCGTCGTCAGCCTGCTGTTCCTGCCGACGATCTATGCAGTGCTGGACGATCTGGGCTCGGCCACCTCGCGCGTGATCGCGCGGGCGCGCGGCAAGCGCAGTGTTGCTGCCGCTGCGGTAGCGGCGATCAAGGCGGAGTAATTGATCGCGCGCCTGCGGGCTTCACGCTCGCAGGCGCGCGGTGTCGTAGGAGGGGCTTCAGCCCCGAGCTGTTGCTTGATGCTGTTGCTTGATCCCGGCTTCACGTCAAGAGCTCGGGCCTGAAGGCCCTCCTACGACCGTCATCCCCTGCTTGCGCGGGGATGACGGTGTCGTTTAGATCGGCTCACCCCATCAATTTGGCGAGCATCCTCGCGCCGCCGGTCCACACCCCGATCGCGGTGCCGAGGCTGGTCAGGAAGAAATTCAGCAAGGTGCGGGCCACGCGATTGCGCCACCAGCCTTTCACGGTCTGCACGTCGTCGCGCAGGGCCATGAAGTCGGCGTAGGTGGGTTTGCGCACCCAGGCTTCGACCAGCGCGCTCAACGTGCCCGAGGCCAGCGCCGGGTGCAGCGGCGTGATCGGCGAGGCGAGGAACGCGGTGAGGATGCTCAGCGGATGGCCGCCGGCGATGGCGCAGCCGATCGCGCCGAGCGTGCCGGTGACCAGCACCCACTGCAGCACCAGGTCGCTGCCGACCTCGAAACCGCCGCGCCAGAACCCCCAGACGAAGCCGCCCAGCACGAAGAAGGCGAGCAGCAGGGTGAACCACGGGAACGACGACTTTTCCGCGACCGCTTCAAGTTCCAGGCGCAGCGGCGCGGGATCGCGGTCGTCTTCGGCCAGATGCTTCGCAAGCCCCTGCAGATGGCCGGCGCCGACCACCGCCAGCACTTCGCGCGCTGCGCCTGCGCCTTGTGCCGGGATCTCGCGCAGCCTCGCGGCCATGTATTGATCGCGCTCGGCGATCACGGTCTCGTACAGCGCCGGGCTGTCGGCGGCGAACTCGCTGAAGCTCGACTCCAGCATGTCGCCTTCCTTCAGACCTTCGATCTGTTCGTCCGACACCTTCTCGTCGAAGAACAGCGATGCCATCAGGCCGCCCGACACCTTGGCGCGGCCCCACCAGCCCAGCCGCTGCATCGCGCGCTTGAAAGTCAGGCCTACGTCGCGGTCGATCAGGTGCAGCGACAGCCCGCGTTCGCGCGCGTCCAGCACCGCGGCCTTGAGTTCCGCGCCGGGCTCGATGTCGAGTTGTTCGGCGAGCCGGCGCTGATACGCCGCAAGCCCGAGATTCGCCGCGAACACCGCGGTCTTGCCTTCGCGCAGCACTTTCACCAGATCCAGCCGGGCGAGGGCATCGGGATCGGTCAAGGCCTGCGCGCGCTGCGGGTCCAGCTCGACCGCGATGGTGTCGTAATCGCCGCTGGCGATGGCCGCCCGCACCACGTCGACGCTGGTCTTGGAGATATGCGCGGTGCCCAGCAGGGTGTAACGCACGCCGCCGCGTTCGACGATGGCGTGCGGCTGGTCTGCGAGGGTGGCGGGAAGATCCGTCGCGGCGGGAAGCGCATTCGCGGTCGGGAGATCTGCTGCGGTGTCGTCGGTCATCAATGGCGCCTGGCGAGCCGCGATCGGCTTCAGGCCGGATTGTCAGGCCCAGCGCAGGGCCAGCGCAACCGAATAGGCTGCGGTCGCGCAGAGGATTCCCCGGAACGGGATGCGGAACCAGTACACCCTGGCCAGGGCCAGCAGCGCCGCGAGAAACGCAAGCCCCAGCGCCAACAGGAACGGCGAGCCGAACATTACCGAAGGGCGTGCGATCGCCATGTAAGCGTAGAGCGCGCCGAACAACATCGCCCCCAGGCTGTGGCTGGCGTTGATGCCGATCCAGGCATTCCACATCGTGATCTCGCGGGTCAGCAATGGCGACACCGCTTTCATCCGCGTTTCCAGTTCGGCATCGCGCGGCGAGAATGCGTTGCCGAAGAAGGTGTAGTAGAGATGGATGCCGCCCAGCGCGAAGACGATGCCCGCGCTGGCGGCGATCAACGACTGCGATGCATCGATCATGACCATGCCCTCAGGCGAAGCCGTAGGGCAGATTCGGCGAGGACACGATCCGCGTGCCCACCGGTTCGCTGCGCAGGAAACGCAACGCGTCGGCGATCACGTCCGGATGCTCGGCGATGCGGTTGTGCCCATAGCCGCGGGTGCTCAACATGCGCGCGCCGTGCCACAGCCGCGCATAGCGTTCGCCCTCGGACCACGGCACTTCGCGGTCCTCCACGTCGTGCACGATCAGCGCCGGGCGGCCGATCAGCGGCGCGTTGCGGTGCGCCTGCAGGTCGTCGATCGACACGCGCGTTTCGCGCTCGAAGAACATCGCCAGCCGCTGCCCGAAGGGCACGCCCAGCCACACCAGACGGCTGAAACGCTCCATCGCCGCCAGCGGGTCTGCGGCGGGGGCGATCAGGATCGCGCGTTCGGCCGCCAGCCCGCGCGCCAACGCTACCGCCGCCGCGGCGCCGCCCAGCGAATGGCCGAGCACCGCCGCCGCTGGACCGTAATGCTGACCCACCGCGAGCAGATGGCAGGCGAAATCCGGCAGCGTGGTGCGATGGCCGCCGCTCTTGCCGTGTCCGGCCTGGTCGAAGGCGACCACCGCGTAGCCCGCGGCCTGCAGGGGTTCGATCCACGGCGCGATGCGGGTGCCGTGGCTGGACCACCCGTGCGCGAACAGCACGTAGGGCTGCTGTGTCGGATCGCCCCAGAGATAGGTGGCGATCTCGATGCCGTCGACGGTCAGTCGCTCTTCGCGCGCGCCTGCGGTCGGCGCAGTGGCCGCGCGCGCGCGACTGGAACGAAACGGCGTGCTGAAGATCCTTGCGGCGCGCAGCAGCGTGGTCTCCGGCTGCAGTCGCCCACCGATCAGAAAGCCGATGCGCGCTGCGTAAAGGATCAATAAATTACGAACGGTCGTGCTAATTTTAGCGAATGCGAAAGCCATGGCGAATCTCCGTGGGGGGAGGCGATCAGTCTTGGTGGGGCAGGGGCTGGGGTTGAGGCTGGGGTTGAGGCTCGGGCAGATAGCCCAGCAGGAGCCGATCGAACATCCGCTGGCCGTGCGCGGTGGCGGCGTCGATGTCGGTGATCGCCATGTCGTGCTGGACAGCCAGCGCAATGGCGTTGATTTCGAAAGAGAATTGCCCTGCGTCCAGATCGCCGCGCAACTCGCCGGCGGCCATCGCCATGCCGATGGCGCGGACCAGTTCGCTGCGCCAGCGCTGGTGATGCATCAGCACCCTGTCGCGCAGCGGGCCGGGGCGGTCGTCGTACTCGCTGACTGCGGTCAGCAGCAGGCAGCCGCCGCGATCCTGGCGCAGCCAGTCGAGCCAGTTGGCGAAGATCGCGCGCAGCCGGGTCAGGCCGCGTCCCGCCTTGAGCGCCGGGATCAGGGTGTGTTCGCCGAAACGCAGCGCCGCGGCGTCCAGCACCGCCAGTTGCAGGTCTTCGCGCGAACCGAAATGCGCGAAGACCCCGCTTTTCGACATACCCACCGTGTCCGCCAGCGGGCCGATCGACAGCCCCTCCAAGCCGGCCGAGGCGGCGATCATGTAGGCGCGCTCCACGATCATGTCGCGGGTGGCGGCGCCTTTGGAGGTGGGTGCGGCGGGCGTCATGGCGCCTTTATAGAACGACCGTTCGTTTTTTTGCAAGCGTGAAGCGACGAACGGTCGTGCGGAAACGTCGTGCCAACCTTTTCAGTCGCGATAGCGCTTCAGCAGGTCGCCGTACGCATCGATCCGGCGGTCGCGCAGGAACGGCCAGATCCGGCGGACGTGTTCGCTGCGTGCCATGTCCACGTCGGCCATCAGGATCGTCGGCTCGGCGCCGGCTTCGGCCAGGAATTCGCCCTGCGGCCCGAGGATATGGCTGTTGCCCCAGAAATCGATGCCGGCGGCATCCAGCGGCGACTGCTCATGGCCAACCCGGTTGCAGGACAGCACCGGCAGGCCGTTGGCGACCGCGTGGCCGCGGTGGCTGAGGATCCACGCGCCGCGCTGGCGGTCTTTCTCGGCCAGTTCGTCGCCGGGATCCCAACCGATCGCGGTCGGATACAGCAGCAGTTCCGCACCGGCCAAGGCCATCAGCCGAGCCGCTTCCGGGTACCACTGGTCCCAGCACACCAGCACGCCGAGGCGGCCAACAGACGTGTCGATCGGTTCGAAACCGAGGTCGCCGGGCGTGAAATAGAATTTTTCGTAGAAGCCCGGATCGTCCGGGATATGCATCTTGCGGTACTTGCCGGCGGTGCTGCCGTCGGCGTCGAAGACCACCGCGGTGTTGTGGTACAGACCGGCGGCGCGGCGCTCGAACAGCGAACTCACCAGCACCACGCCGTGCCGTTTGGCCAGCGCCGCCAGCCGCTCGGTGCTGGGGCCGGGGATCGGCTCGGCCAGGTCGAATTCGTCCACCGACTCGTGCTGGCAGAAGTAGGCGCCGTTGTGGAGTTCCTGCAGCAGTACCAGCTTCGCGCCGCGCTTTGCGGCTTCGGCCACGCGCTGTTCGATGACGGCGAGATTCGCCGCTGCATCGCCGTGATTGCGCTCCTGGATCAGCGCGACAGGGAGGGTCTTGGTCTTCATGGGCGAATTGTAGACGTGAGGTCAGGCCGCCGCGCACTTCCCGACCGTATTCCAGGTGCGGGTGGTGATCGCGCCAGCGTAGGTTTTTTCGAGCAGGGCCATGAACGCGGGGTTGGCGGGTTCCGGCGGGTAGGCACTCAGGATGTCCAGGCCACGCATCGTCAGGATGCGGGCGCCGTTCTTTTCGATCGGCAGGGCAAGCCGGGTGGCCGGCGGCTCGCGCAGGAACGTCACCACCTTGTTCATGCCTGCAGGCAGGTCGAACGCAGCGAACGGGTCGGCTTCGATCAGCGCCTGCAAGTGGGCGGTTGGACGCACCAATGTCCAGAAACTGCGATCCAGCGATTGCTTCATCGCCGCCTCGATCCTGCGGGCCAGCGCCAGTTCGGATTTTCCGGTCGAGTCGAAGGCCACGTTGCCGCTGGACAGCAGCGTCCTGACGTTGGAAAAGCCGGCCCCTTCGAAGCAGCGCTTCAACGCCGGCATTTTCGCGTTCATCGGGCTGACGCCCCGCAGCAAGGCGACGTAGCGCGGCACGGCGGCTTCCTAGACCAGTCCCTCGGGCAACTGCATCGTGATGCAGTGCAGGCTGCCGTTCTGCCAGATCAGCGGCCGGCACGGCACCGGCACGATGGCGCGGCCCGGGAAGGCCTCGGCCATCACTTCCTGCGCGCGCGCGTCGGCCACATCGCCGTAGGACGGGATCAGCACCGCGCCGTTGACGATCAGAAAATTGGCGTAGCTGGCGGCGAGACGGCGACCGTCGTCGAACACCGGCTTCGGCCACGGCAGCGCGAACAACCGGTACGGCGCGCCCTCGCGGGTGCGCAGCGCCGACAGTTCGGCGGCCATCGCCTGCAATTCTGGGTAATGGGTGTCGCTGACGTCGTCGCAGCCCTGATAGACGATGGCGTCCTCGGCGGCGAAGCGGGCGAGGGTGTCGATGTGGGCGTCGGTATCGTCGCCTTCCAGATAGCCCCGGTCGAGCCACAGCACCCGGCGCTGGGCGAGCCAGCCGGACAGTTTCGCGGTGAGTTCCTCGCGCGACGCCTGCGGGTGGCGCTCATGCAGGCAGCGCCAGGTCGTCAACAGGGTGCCGGCGCCGTCGGTTTCGATGCCGCCGCCTTCCAGTGCGAAATCGATCTCGTGACGCTGTACATCGGCGAAGACGTCCTGGGCGACCAGCGCTTCGACCAGACGATCATCGCGGCTGGCTTCGAACTTGCCGCCCCAGCCGGTGAAGCGGAAATCCAGCAGCCGGAACGCGGCGCCATCCTCGCTCGGGCGCAGCGTCACCGGGCCCGAATCGCGCAGCCAGGTGTCGTCGTACTCGACGGTGACGAAACGCACGCGGGCCATGTCCACGCGCGCCGAGCGCAGTCGGGCTTCGGCATAGATCTGCAGATCGTCGTCGGCGACGCAGATCACCGCCTCCTGGAAGGCGGTGATGGCGGCGACGAGGGCGATGTAGGTTTCCTCCACTTCAACCAGGCGCGGGCCCCAGTCGGTCTCGGAATGCGGCCACGCGATCAGAACGGCGGACTGGGGTTCCCACTCCGCGGGAAAACGGTACTGGACGGTCATGATTCGGCGATAAGGGTCAGCGGATCGGCGGCTTCGGTCCGACTTCGTTCGCGCCGGCGCGGATGGCGACGGCGTCGATGACCCGGTCTTTCTCGAAATAGACGACGAAATTCGAATAGGTCCAGCGGTTGATCGAGGGCCACTGGCGCTTCTGGCCGCCGCGAGGGTCCAGGCGCTGGATGGGCGCGCCGAATTTACGTTCGACATCGGCCATGCGCGTGCCGCGTGCGGGCAGGGCCATGCCCGCTTCTTCGCCGACGCGTTCGATCAGCAGGGTTTCGGCGGACGCCTGCGGGGCGGCGGCCGCGAACAGGATGGCAGCGAGAATGGCGGCGGGGAGCTGGCGCATGGGGGATCTCCTCAATCGTAAATGCGGGTGCGAAATACGGATGGCGTTCGAAGGGCGGGCGCCCCACGTGCGTCGCCGATTGTAAGCGCATCCGCAAGCGCATCGCGACAGCGTGCGCGATCACGGGGGATCGCTGCGGAATCGGGACGCCAGACGCGACAAAGGCCGCACAAGGCGGCCTTTGTCCTGGTCTGCGGCACAGCTGTTATATAGATGTATCGCAGCGTGTGCTTCTTGATCGAAACGGCTGTTTCAGCGCTGGCGCGCCTTGAGCATGCTCGTTATTTCAGCGCTGGCGCGCCTTGACCATCGCTTGTTATTTCAGCGCTGGCGCGCCTTGAAACGCGGATTCGACTTGCAGATCACGAAGACCTTGCCACGGCGGCGGACGACTTTGCAGTCGCGGTGACGGGCCTTCGCCGACTTCAGGGAGGACAAGACCTTCATGGGGAACCTCGGCGATAACGCAGTTGAGTGGATGGGAATGACGCGGATGGTAAATCAGCCGCGCATTCTGCCGGTATTTCGCAGGCGATTCAAGTGTTTGCGTCGAAAGGTCATATCGCCAGGCCGCGAGCGGGGCGAGCTGCCGGCTACAATGGTATCCCCGATATCGCTGCCGAGCCCGACATGCCCGATCACGCCGTACCCGATTCGGCCGCCCGCGCCGCGAATGTCGATGTTCTCACCATCGACGGGCCTTCGGGTTCCGGCAAGGGCACCATCAGCCGGCTGGTGGCGAACCGACTGGGCTGGCATTACCTCGATTCCGGCGCCCTTTACCGCGGCGTAGGCGTCGCCGCCAGCTGGGCCGGACTGGATCTGGCCGACCCCGCGGCGCTGGTTCGCTGCGCGTTCGACGCCCATATCGGTTTCGTGGAGGCCGCCGACGGCGAGCTGCGGGTGATCGTGAACGGAGTGGACGCCACCGACGAACTGCGCACCGAAACCGCCGGGGCTGCGGCCTCGGCCATCGCGGCCGTGCCCGAAGTCCGCTCCGCGCTCCGCGACCGCCAGCGGGCCTTCCGCCAGGCCCCGGGCCTGGTCGCCGACGGGCGCGATATGGGCACCGTGATCTTCCCCGACGCCCCCTACAAGGTGTTTTTGACCGCCAGCCCCGACGAACGGGCCGAAAGGCGGTATAAGCAGTTGAAAGACAAGGGGGTTTCCGTTATCTTCGACGACCTGTTGCGGGAAATTCTCGCCCGCGACGCCCGCGATGCCAATCGCGCGGTGGCGCCCTTGCGGCCGGCCGACGACGCCGTTTGCATCGACACCACCGGACTCGGCATCGATGTGGTCGTCGAGCGCGTCCTGGCCATCGTGCCGGGCGCGCATCCCTAGCATCGCTGGGGCGAGCGAAGACTTCACGCAGCAGACAAGTCCGACGCTTCCGTCGCGTGAGCAACGGAGCGGCGGTTTTTTTCCACTTCTCACTCTTCATGGCCATAGGCAATCCCGCCCAGGCCCCTACGGGTGGACCGGTTTCACAAGCTTGCGTTCGATGGAAGCTTCCGTCGAAGCACGCATCCGGTCTATGTCATCTACCGAGCAATCAATCCATGACCGAATCATTCGCAGAACTGTTCGAAGCGAGCGCGGCAGCCAATCTGTCCAAGCTCAAGCCCGGCTCCATCGTGGTCGGCACCGTTGTCGATGTGCGCACCGACGTGGTGGTCATCAACGCTGGCCTCAAGTCCGAGGGCATCGTCCCGATCGAACAGTTCCGTAACGACGCCGGCGAAATCGACGTCGCAGTCGGCGACATCGTCAAGGTGGCGCTGGACTCCCTCGAAAACGGCTTCGGCGAAACCGTCCTCTCCCGCGATAAAGCCAAGCGCGCGATGGTGTGGGACGAGCTGGAAGAAGCGCTGGAAAAGAACGAAACCATCACCGGCCGCATCAGCGGCAAGGTCAAGGGCGGTTTCACCGTCGACATCAAGGATGTCCGCGCATTCCTGCCGGGCTCGCTGGTCGATGTGCGCCCGGTCCGCGACCCGGTGTACCTGGAAGGCAAAGAGCTCGAATTCAAGCTCATCAAGCTGGACCGCAAGCGCAACAATGTCGTCGTCTCCCGCCGTGCGGTGGTCGAGAGCGAACATTCGGAAGAGCGCGAGCAGCTGCTCGAGAAGCTGGTCGAGGGCGCCAAGCTCAAGGGCGTCGTCAAGAACCTCACCGATTACGGCGCGTTCGTGGACCTCGGCGGCATCGACGGCCTGCTGCACATCACCGATATGGCGTGGAAGCGCGTGCGTCATCCGTCCGAAGTGGTCGAAGTCGGCCAGGAACTCGAAGTCCGCGTGCTCAAGTACGATCGCGAGCGCAACCGCGTCAGCCTCGGCCTGAAGCAGCTGGGCGAGGATCCGTGGGACAACATCGCGCGCCGTTACCCGGCCAACACCCGCATGTTCGGCAAGGTTTCCAACGTGACCGATTACGGCGCGTTCGTCGAGATCGAGCCGGGCGTCGAAGGCCTGGTCCACGTGTCGGAAATGGATTGGACCAACAAGAACGTCAATCCGTCCAAGGTCGTGCAGGTCGGCGATGAAGTCGAAGTCATGATCCTCGACGTGGATGAAGAGCGTCGCCGTATTTCGCTGGGCATGAAGCAGTGCTCGTCGAACCCGTGGGAAACCTTCGCGGCGATCTTCAAGAAGAACGACAAGGTGTCGGGCCAGATCAAGTCGATCACCGATTTCGGCATCTTCATCGGTCTGGACGGCGGCATCGACGGTCTCATCCACCTGTCGGATCTGAGCTGGAACACCACCGGCGAAGACGTGGTGCGCAACTTCAAGAAGGGCGACAACCTCGAAGCCGTCGTGCTCGCGGTCGACCCGGAGCGCGAGCGCATCAGCCTCGGCGTGAAGCAGTTGGAACAGGATCCGTTCGGCCAGTTCATGGCGACGAATCCGAAGGGCTCGAAGATCTCCGGCACCGTGAAGGAAGTCGACGCCAAGGGCGCGATGATCGATCTGGGCGACGGTATCGAAGGCTACGTCACCGCGCGCGACATCAGCTACGACCGCATCGACGACGCCAGCCAGCACCTCAAGGTCGGCGACACGATCGAAGCCAAGCTGATCGGTATGGACCGCAAGGGCCGCACCCTGCAGCTGTCGATCAAGGCCAAGGACGAAGCCGAGACCCAGGAAGCCATGGCCGAGTACGCCAAGGTGTCTTCCGACGCCGCCAGCGGCACCACCAAGCTGGGCGCGCTGTTGCGCGAGCAGCTGGAAAACAATCGTTCCGAGTAATTCCGCACCCTCGGCCTGCGGCGATCCGGTCTTCCGGATCGCCGCAGCGCCGGTCGGCTGCGGCCCGTAGAAAGGACTGCGAGCGCTCATGACCAAATCCGAACTGATCGAGATCCTGTCCCAGCGTCAGAGTCATCTGAAGGCCGACGACGTCGATCTCGCGGTCAAGTCGTTGCTGGAAATGATGGGCGGCTCGCTCGCCGAGGGCGAACGGATCGAGATCCGCGGCTTCGGCAGTTTTTCCCTGCACTACCGTCCGCCGCGCACCGGTCGGAATCCCAAGACCGGCGACGCCGTGGCGCTGCCCGGTAAGCATGTGCCGCACTTCAAACCGGGCAAGGAGCTGCGCGACCGGGTCAGCGACGTCGTCCCGCTGCCGCCGGAAGATTGAGTCCGGGCTGTTTGCGACCGTCCGCAGCTGCATCGACGCGACCAACCGTCGTCCAGCGTTTTATTTCATCGCCTCGCCATGATCCGCTCCGGCGTTCCGCCGGCCGACAGCGGCATCCATCGTTTTCGTCCTTCGGGCGGCATACACTGATGCCCGTTCCGACTTCAAACGCGGCCCGCCTTTCCCCATGCGCTCTTTGCGTCTGCTCATCGCCATCGTGTTCCTGGCCGTCGGGCTGGTGCTCGGCGTGTTGAACGCCGAACCCGTCGCGGTCGATCTGGGCGTCGTCGAAGCAAAGGCGGGGCTCGGCGTGATCCTGCTCTGCACCTTACTTGCCGGCGTGCTTGTCGGCGCCCTGGCGATCGTCGCTTCGGTGGTGTTGCCGTTGCGCAGGACGCTGCGGCGCGTCGAGGAACGCATCGAGACGCAGGCCCAGAAGCCCGAAACCCCGCGCAACGACACGCTCGCACTCCCTTCCTTGTCCGCTCCGTCGGAGACTTGAGATGGCCTTCATCTCCGAGTGGTTCTGGTATTTCCTGCTGATCCCGCTGGCCGCGGTAATCGGCTGGGTCGTCGGCCGCCGTGGCGGCGAGCGCCACAGCGACCATCAGGTCAGTCGGCTGTCCACTACTTATTTCCGCGGCCTGAATTACCTGCTCAATGAGCAGCCGGACAAGGCGATCGAGCTGTTCCTGCACGTCGCCGAACTGGACAAGGACACCTTCGAGACCCAGGTCGCGCTGGGACATCTCTTTCGCCGCCGCGGCGAAGTCGATCGCGCGATCCGCCTGCATCAGGGCCTGGTCCAGCGCTCCGATATCAACGATCAGCAGAAAGTGCAGGCGCTGCTCGCGCTGGGCGAGGACTACATGCGTTCCGGCCTGCTCGATCGCGCCGAGACGGTGTTCACCGATCTGTCCAGACTCGACGACCGCGCACCGCAGGCGCTGCGTCATCTGATCGGCATCTATCAGGCGGAACGCGACTGGCAGCAGGCGATCGACAAAGCGTCGCGCTATGAGGCGGTGACCGGCGAGCCGATGGGCAAGCTCATCGCGCAGTTCGAGTGCGAATTAGCCGAGCGCCACCGTACCGCCGGCGAGAGCGATCAGGCGCGTGCCGCGATCGCGCGCGCCTACGCCGCCGATTCCAATGCCGTCCGCGCCGGCATGCTGGAGGGTCGGATCGAATTCGATACCGGCCGCTATCCCGCCGCGATACGCGCCTACGAGCGCGCCGCGCGCCACGATCCCGATTACCTGCCCGACATTCTGCCGTCGCTGCTGGTCTGCTACGAAAAGGTCGGCGACCCCAGCGGCGCGCGCACGTTCCTGACCGAGATGTGCGAACACTATCGCGGAATTTCGCCGGTGCTGGCGCTGACCCGGCTGGTCGAAGCCGGGGAGGGCGTGCATGCGGCGCGCGATTATCTCGCCCGTCAGCTCAAGGAGCGCCCGTCGGTGCGGGGCGAGGCGGCGCTGATCGATCTGAGTCTGGCCGACAACACCGACCCGACCGCGACCCTGCACGATCTCAAGCACGTGACCGAGCAACTGCTGGTCCGCAATCCTAGCTATCGCTGCAACCGCTGCGGTTTCGGCGCACGCAGCCACCACTGGCAGTGTCCGAGCTGCAAAGAGTGGGGCTCGGTGAAGCCATTGCTGAACTACGCCGTCGTCTGATGGCGCTGTCGGCCGGTTCCCTCGCCTGGTTCGCGTTGTTCGCGGCGCTTGGCGCCGCCGGCACCTGGGCGGCTCGGGCCTATGCGCAGCACCGCCGTTTGCTGGATGAGCCCGGCGAGCGCCGCAGCCATCGGGTCGCAACCCCACGCGGCGGCGGTATCGCCATTGCCTTGGCGTTTCTGATCGCGATCGCGGCGATGATCCTGCGCCAGCCGCGCGAGATCGTGCTGCTGGTCTGTGCAGGCTTCGGCTTCCTGCTGGTGGCTGGTATCGGTTGGATCGACGACCACCGGCCGCTGTCGCCATGGTCGCGACTGGTGGTGCATGCGGTCGCCGCCGGATGGTTGGCGGTGGGATTTTATCTGTCCGGTAGCGGTGCCGGTGTCGCGCTGGTGGTCTTCGCACTGTGTCTGGTGCTGGTAAACATCTGGAATTTCATGGATGGCATCGACGGTCTCGCAGCCACCCAGGCGGTGCTGGTCGCTGCGACGTTCGCATGGTTGGCGGGAAGCGCGCTTGCGGTTCATCTCGGGTTGGCGTTGATCGCGGCAACCTTGGGTTTCCTTCCGTTCAACTTTCCCCGGGCGAAGATTTTTCTGGGCGATGTGGGCAGTGGGGCGCTTGGATTCGCGTTGGCGCTGATGGCCGGGTTGTCGTTGGATGTCATGCCGGTCGAGGCATGGCCGCTGGCGCTGCTGCCGTTGAGCGCGTTCGTGTTGGATGCCGGTTTCACTCTCCTCACGCGGATGTTGCGCGGTGAGCGCTGGTGGGCGCCGCACGTCGAACACGCCTATCAGCGTTGGTCCAGACGGGCCGGCAGTCATGTGCCGGTGACGACAGGCTATGCGGTTTGGACGTTGCTCGCATGTGCGGGCGCCATTTGGCTGGGGGGGGAAGGACAGAGAGGAATTTCGATGCTGGTGTCTGCTTGGCTGATGTTGGGGTGCGGGTTCTGGTACTGGCTGCGTCGGCCGGCCAAGCACACTGCGAACGGAGGATTTGGCGCATGACCACCACATTGAAAGACCGTCTGGCCAGCGCATGGCCGCGCGCCATGATCGTGCTGCACGATCTGTGCATCGTCTGGCTGTGCTGGACCGCTCTGGTGCAATTCCGTTATGCCATGCTCGACACCGCCGCGCAGCCCGCGCTCTGGTCGACTGAAGCTCTGCTGGTGCTGCTGGCCCAAGGATTGGTGTCCTGGCAGGTAGGCCTGTATCGCGGCGTCTGGCGCTTCGCCAGCGTGCCCGATCTCATGAATATCCTGAAGGCGAGCCTGTTCGGCCTGCTCGCCATCCTCTTCGTACTTTTCATCTACAACCGACTCGATCAAGCGCCACGCTCGGTGCTGGTGATGTATCCGTTCGTGCTGACCCTGATGCTGGGCGCGCCGCGGTTGCTGTATCGGTCCTGGAAGGATCACGGCCGTATCAACAGCGACAAATCGGCGGTGCGCGTGCTGATTCTGGGCGCGGGGCAGGCGGGCGAAGCCCTGGTCCGCGACCTGCGCCGTACCGGCGCCTATCAGCCGGTGGGCTTTCTGGACGACGCCAGGAAACTGCGCGGCAGCCATCTGCATGGCGTGCCGGTATTGGGCAGGATCGACGATGTTGGCCGGATCGCGCCGGAAACCGCGGCCAAGTTGCTGGTCATCGCGATGCCGTCGGTCGACGCCGAACAGATGCGCCGGGTGATCGAAACCTGCGAACGCACCGGCGTGCCGTTCCGGATGGTGCCGCGGCTCAACGATATCCTCGAAGGCCGCTCGCTGCCCGGCGAACTCAAGGAGGTCGCGATCGAGGATCTGCTCGGCCGTGCGCCGGTGGTGCCGGACTGGAAGGCCATGCGCGATTGGCTCGGCGGCCGAAGCGTGCTGGTGACGGGCGCGGGCGGCTCCATCGGTTCCGAACTATGCCGCCAATGCGCTCGCCACGGCGCCAGCAGGATCGCGCTGGTCGAGATCGACGAACTGGCACTGACCACCACGCAGATGCGGCTGCGTCGCGACTTCCCCGGGATCGAGCTGGCGCCGGTGCTGGGCGACTGCGGCGACCCGGCGGTGATCCGCTACGCGCTGGATCTGGTCAAACCGGATGCGGTCTTCCACGCCGCCGCATACAAACAGGTGCCGCTGCTGGAAGCGCAACTGCGCGAAGCGGTCCGCAACAACGCGCTGGCCACCGAAACGGTGGCCCGGGCGAGTTCGGCCGCTGGCGTCGGCACCTTCGTGCTGATTTCGACCGACAAGGCTGTCGATCCGGTCAACGTGCTCGGTGCCACCAAGCGTCTTGCCGAAATGTTGTGCCAGTCGCTGGCCGATCCGCGTTCCACGCGTTTCGTCACCGTACGTTTCGGTAACGTCCTCGATTCCGCCGGCAGCGTCGTGCCGCTGTTCCGCGAACAGATCCGCTGCGGCGGCCCGGTGACGGTCACGGATGCCGAAGTCACCCGGTTCTTCATGACCATTCCGGAAGCCTGCCAATTGATCCTGCAGGCCTCGGCGATCGGTTCGCAGCAGGCGATCTACACCCTCGACATGGGTGAGCCGGTCTCGATCCGCCTGCTCGCCGAGCAGATGATCCGCCTCGCCGGCAAACAACCGGGGCGCGATATCGCCATCGTTTATACCGGTCTGCGCGCTGGCGAGAAACTGCATGAAACCCTGTTCCATGCCGACGAACGCTATCGGCCCACCTCGCACCCGAAGATCCTGCAGGCGGCGCCGCGACAGGTGTCTACCGAAGCGATCGCCGCGGCGTTGGCGCGGATGCGCGAGGCCAGCGCACGCTACGATCTGGAAGCATTGGCCGCGATGCTGCGCGAAGCCGTGCCCGAATTCGTGCCGACGAAGGCTGTCGGCGATTCCCATGCGCATGCGGCGACGGTGGTAGCATTTCCCGCCCGCAACGCGCGAAGGACCTGACGGCCCTGCCGATTCGATCATCGTTCATTGCCGGGTCGATTCGATGTCTCCAACCAGCACCGGTGCTTGCCTGCAGGATTCTTTCGCGCCCTGCGGCACACCCCGCATCCCGAGAGGTTGACCAGTTTCGATGACCCGCATCCGCAAAGCGGTTTTTCCCGTCGCCGGCCTCGGCACCCGATTCCTGCCGGCCACCAAGACGGTGCCCAAGGAGATGTTGCCGATCGTCGACAAGCCGCTGATCCAGTATGCGGTGGACGAAGCGATCGAAGCGGGCTGCGATACGCTGGTGTTCGTCACCAATCGTTACAAGCATGCGGTGGCGGATTATTTCGACAAGGCCTACGAGCTGGAGCAGAAGCTGGAGAAATCCGGCAAGTACGAACAGCTCGATCTGGTGCGCAATATCCTGCCGCCGCACGTCCGCGCTGTGTTCGTGACCCAGGCGGAGGCGCTGGGCCTCGGTCATGCGGTGCTGTGCGCGAAGGCGATCATCGGCGACGAGCCGTTCGCGGTGCTCTTGCCGGACGATCTGATCTGGAATCGTCAATCTGGAGCCGGTGGCCCCGGGGCGCTCAAGCAGATGGCGGATGCGGCCGAGGCCACCGGCAACAGCATCATCGCGGTGCAGGACGTGCCCCATGAACAGACCGGCAGCTATGGCATCGTCGATACCGATCCGTTCGTCGGGCGCAGCGCGCGGATCCACGGCATCGTCGAAAAACCCAGGCCGGACGTGGCGCCGAGCAATCTGGCGGTGGTCGGGCGCTACGTGCTGGACGGCAGCATCTTCGACATTCTGGAGCGCACCACGCCTGGCGCAGGCGGCGAGATCCAGCTCACCGATGCCATCGCGACCCTGCTCGCGCATAAGCCGGTCCATGCCTATCGTTTCCAGGGCACCCGTTTCGACTGCGGCACCCATCTGGGCCTGATCGAAGCCACCATCCGCTACGCACTAGACCACGAGAAACTCAGCGACGCCGCGCGCGGCATGATGCAGAACGCGCTCAACGAACTTGGTGTGATCGATCTCGATTGATCGGGTCCAGCGGTGGCTCGAAAGCGTGAGCAGACGCTCATTTCCGCATCACGAAAAAGCATGTCGCGCTGTGGTAATGCGTACTTTTTGTCGGCGATCAAACGCTGGCCGGCAAACGCAGATCACCTAAACGATTGATTGCACAGCAAAAAACGAAGCCGTTCTCATGCTGTTTGTGCGGGTCGCTGGCCAGAATAAGCGTGTGGCGGCGAATGTTGCCCGTAGCGATTGCGCCGGTCGAGGGCTATTCTCCCGGCTCGACTCCGTTTGAGCGGAGTCAGGAACTCATCAGCCTGGATGCTGCGTTCGATCATTCGCAACGACTGGGGGAGAGGGAATGGGGGAAACCATGACGCCTGGCGCAGCCGGGCGGCAGCCCGCGGCGGCGCAGTGGTGGAGCTGGCCACTAGCGACATCGGTGATCGTCGCTATCTGGTTGATCGCCTACGCTGCGGCGGTGATGCTGGAGTACGCATCCTTCACCAGTCTCTGGTTTCCGCCGACCGCGGTCAGTTACGCGGCCTTCGCGGTGTTCCAGCGCGGCGCATGGCCGGGCCTGATCCTGGCCAATCTGATCGGTGCACAGCTGACGTTCGAGCAGGCCGGGCTTGGGGTGGGGCCTCTGCATATCCTGCTGTACGGCAGTCTTTTCGCGCTGACGCACTGCGCGGCGTACTGGTTCGCAGCGGCGGTCACGCTGCAGTCGATTCCCCGCGCCGCGCCGCCTTCTCTGGCGCGCACCGTCGGCGTGTTCATTCTTGGCGGCATCGCTGCCGCGTTGATGGCTTCCGTATCCGGCATATGGGTTTCGACGATGGCAGGCCTTTCGCCGGAGAGCGACAGCGCATCGATGATCCTGCCGTGGCTGATCGGCGATATCGCCGGACTGGTGGCATTGGGCCCGCTGCTGTTGCTGGTCTTCCGCAAACTGGCGGCGCGATTGCGGGTTCCGATCCCACACCGGCTGCATGTCTTCGACGACCTGCCGCGCCCGCCGCGCAATACCCGCGTGTTCGCGCTGAAACTGCTGCTGGTGCTGGGCGCCGCGGGCCTGTCGCTGCTGGCCGTCGCCAGCACGCCGGGCAACGAGCCTCTTCTGTTCGTCGTGTACGCCGCGATCATGCTGCAACTGTGGATCGTCCACACCCAAGGCGCAGTCGAATCGCTGGTATCGATCGCATTGTTCAATCTCACAATCGTGGTGATGGTGTTCGGACTGAGGCTTGGAGAGCACGCGCTGACCCTGCAGTTCGCGATGATCACTCTGGCCGTGGGCAGCTATTACGGACTGGCGGTGCCGATGCTGCATGCCGACAACGTCCAACTGCGCCGGCTGCTGATCCATGATGCGCTGACCGGCGCCTACAATCGGCATTTCTTCCTCGAACTGTCGCAGCAGGCGATCCGCCAATCGCGGATGCGCGAGCAGCCGGCATCGATGCTGATGCTCGATCTGGATAATCTGAAGCACATCAACGATCGCTACGGCCATGCTGCGGGCGACCGGGCGTTGTCGCAGATCGCTCACGTCTGTCGCGGCGCACTGAGCGCGAACGATGTGCTGGGACGATTGGGCGGCGACGAGTTCGGCGTGCTGCTGCCCGGGCTGGACCACGCCCAGGCTGCGCAGGTGGCGCAGCGTCTGATGGCCGCGGTGCGGGCCTCGGTCTATCCCTTCACCGGGGATATCCGTCCCAGCATGAGCATCGGCATCGCCACTACCCAGAGCGATACCGACGATTACGACAGCCTGTGGCTGCGCGCGGACTCCGCACTGTATGTGGCGAAGCGTGGCGGCAGGGACCGGATCGCGCAGGAAGAAGTACCCGGAACGGCCGAAACGATATGAACCCGTAACCCCCATAACCCGTAGAGCGGAGCAAAGCTCCGCTATCCCGTTACCCGCAAAGCGCTGTCTCCGGAAAGCAGCAGCGGAGCTTCGCTCCGCTCTACGGATCTCGACGACTTCCGACAGGCGCTTACAGCGCTTCGAAAATGCCCGCCGCGCCCATGCCGGTGCCGATGCACATCGTCACCATGCCGTACTTCTGCTGGCGGCGACGCATGCCGTGGACGAGGGTCGCGGCGCGGATCGCGCCGGTCGCGCCCAGCGGGTGGCCCAGCGCGATCGCGCCGCCCAGCGGGTTGACCTTCGACGGATCGATGCCGCAGGTGCGGATCACCGCCAGCGCCTGCGCGGCGAAGGCTTCGTTGAGTTCGATCCAGTCGATCTGGTCCTGGCTCAAGCCGGCCTGCTTCAGCGCCTTCGGGATCGCGGCGATCGGGCCGATACCCATCACTTCGGGACGCACGCCGGCCACCGAATAGCTGACGAAGCGGGCGAGCGGGGTCAGGCCGTAATCCTTGATCGCCTGTTCCGAGGCCAGCAGCAATGCGCCGGCGCCGTCGCTCATCTGCGAGCTGTTGCCCGCGGTCACGGTGCCGCCGAACTGGCCGTTGCGGAACACCGGCTTCAGCTTGGTCAGGCCTTCGATGGACGAATCGGGGCGCGGGCCTTCGTCGTTCTCGATCAACGCCTTCTTCAAACGTACGGCATGGCCGGCGAGATCGGGAATGCGCGAGACCACTTCGTACGGCGAGATTTCGCTGCGAAACTCGCCGGACTGGATCGCGGCCATCGCTTTCTGGTGCGAGGCGAGGGCGAACGCGTCCTGGTCGTCGCGCGTGATCTTCCACTCCTCGGCGACCTTCTCGGCGGTGATGCCCATGCCGTAGGCGATGGCGACGTTCTCGTCATTCGCGAACACCTGCGGCGACATCGCCACCTTGTTGCCCATCATCGGCACCATCGACATCGATTCGGTACCGCCGGCCAGCATCAGGTCGGCGTTGCCGAGGCGGATCTGGTCGGCGGCCATCGCCACGGCCTGCAGGCCCGACGAACAGAACCTGTTGATGGTCTGCGCGGCGATGGTATTGGGCAGCCCGGCCAGCAGCAGGCCGATGCGCGCGACGTTCATGCCTTGCTCGCCCTCGGGCATGGCGCAGCCGATGATGGCGTCGTCGATGCGGGAAACGTCGATGCCCGGCGCCTGCGCGATCACGCTGCGCAGCACGTGCGCCAGCATGTCGTCGGGACGGGTGTTGCGGAATGCGCCCTTCGGGGCCTTGCCGACCGGCGTGCGGGTGGCGGCGACGATGTAGGCGTCCTGGATCTGCTTGCTCATAGGGATGTGTCCTGGGTTGTCTCCTTCCCCCGCCAAGCGGGGAAAGGTCGGGATGGGGGCCTACCGGATGACGGCGGCCCTTCCTCGGCCCTGCCGCGCAAGCGCGCGGCAGGAAGATGTGATCGTCAGTTCCGCAGCGGTTTCCCGGTCTGCAGCATGTGCTGGATCCGGGCCTGGGTCTTCGGCATCTGCGCCAGCGCGACGAAATGCTCGCGCTCCAGGCGGATCAGCCATTCCTCGTCCACCAGCGCGCCGCGATCGACTTCGCCGCCGCACACCACCGTGGCGATGCGGGTGGCGATCTCGGCGTCGTGCTCTGAGATGAACCGACCTTCCAGCATGTTCGCCAGCATCATCCGGAAGGTGGCGATACCGACATCGCCGGCCACCTGGATGCGCCGCGCAGGCATCGGCGGCCGGTAGCCGGTTTCGGCCAGGGCCAGCGCCTGCTGTTTGGCGATATGCAGCAGTTCATGCGCGTGGAAGACCACGATGTCGTCCTTGCGCAGCAGGCCGAGTTCCTTCGCCTCGATCGCCGAGGCCGAGACCTTGGCCATCGCGACGTTCTCGAATAAAGGCTTCAGGTGGGCGAAGACGTCGCCGCCCGGGCCGGCCGCCTGCGAGGCGCGCACCGCGAATTCCTTGAGGCCGCCGCCGGCCGGCAGCAGGCCCACACCGGCTTCGACCAGGCCGATGTAGCTTTCGAGATGCGCGACAGTGCGGGCGGTGTGCATCTGGAATTCGCAGCCGCCGCCGAGGGCGAGACCGCGGACCGCGCCGACCACCGGCACCAGCGAATATTTGATGCGCTGGCTGGTGGCCTGGAAGTTCGCGACCATCGCTTCGAAGCCCTTCAAGTCGCCGGCCTGCAGCAGGCCCAGCGCGCCGGACAGATCGGCACCGGCCGAGAACGGCTCCTTCGGCTGCCAGATCACCATGCCGCGGAAGTCGCGCTCGGCGACGCCGATGGCTTCCTGCAGACCGTTGAGCACGTGGTCGTTGACCGTCTGCATCTTGGTCTTGAACGACGCGACCGCGATGCCGTCGCCGTCGTGCCAAAGGCGCACGCCGTCGTTCTCGAACACCGTCTCGCCGGGGGCGAAACGCTCGCCCAGCACCGGATCGGGGAAACGCTGGCGCTTGTAGACGGCCAGGGCGGAGCGGGGCAGGTTCGCGGCCCTGGCCGGGCTGAAGCTGCCGTCGGCGGCGTGCACGCCGTCGCGGCCGTCCAGCACCCAGGCGGGCAGGGCGGCACTGCTCATGGCCTTGCCGGCGGCGATGTCGTCGGCGATCCACTGCGCCACCTGCTTCCAGCCGGCGGCCTGCCAGGTCTCGAACGGGCCGAGCGACCAGCCGTAGCCCCAACGGATCGCCAGGTCGACGTCGCGCGCGGTGTCGGCGATATCGGCCAGATGGTAGGCGCTGTAGTGGAACAGGTCGCGGAACACCGCCCACAGGAACTGCGCCTGGGGATGCTGGCTTTCACGGAGTTTCGCGAACTTCTCCGCGGGATTCTTGATCTTCAGGATCTCGACCACTTCCGGCGCCGCAGCGCGGTCGGCCGTGCGGTAGTCCTGCTTCTCCAGGTCCAGCACCACGATGTCCTTGCCGACCTTGCGGAAAATGCCGGCGCCGGCCTTCTGTCCCAGCGCGCCCTTCGAGATCAACGCGCCAAGCCAGGCCGGGGCGTTGAAATACCTGTGCCACGGGTCGTCGGGAAGGGTGTCGCCCATGGTCTTGATGACGTGGGCCATCGTGTCCAGGCCGACCACGTCGGAGGTGCGGTAGGTGGCCGATTTCGGGCGGCCGACCAGCGGGCCGGTCAGGCCGTCGACTTCATCGAAACCCAGACCGAAGGTCGCGGTGTGATGGATGGTCGCCAGGATCGAGAACACGCCGATGCGGTTGCCGATGAAGTTCGGGGTGTCCTTCGCGTAGACCACGCCCTTGCCGAGCGTAGTGGTGAGGAAGGTTTCGAGGCCTTCCAGCACCTCTTTATCGGTGGTGCTGGCCGGAATGAGTTCGGCCAGATGCATGTAGCGCGGCGGGTTGAAGAAGTGCACGCCGCAGAAACGATGGCGAAGTTCTTCCGGAAGAACTTCCGCCAATTTGTTGATTCCCAAACCCGATGTATTGCTGGCGAGGATCGTGTTCGCGGGGACGAACGGTGCGATCTTTTTGTACAGATCCTGCTTCCAGTCCATCCGCTCGGCGATGGCTTCGATGATCAGGTCGCAGCCGCGCAGTTGCTCCAGGCCAGTGTCGTAGTTGCCCGGGGCGATCGCCTCGGCCAGCGACTTGCTGGCCAGCGGGGCGGGCGAGAGCTTGCCCAGATTGGCGAGCGCCTTGAGTACGACCCCGTTGGGGTCGCCTTCCTTCGCGGCCAGATCGAACAGCACCGTATCGACACCGGCGTTGGTCAGATGGGCGGCGATCTGCGCGCCCATCACGCCGGCCCCGAGCACGGCGGCACGCCGTATAAGCGGTTTCTGAGACATGTTCTGCATCCTGTTGATTGCGTGGGGTTTAGTCATGCTATGAAGCTGTGAAAATGAGGGGTTGACCAGATAACGTCAGTTGATTTTTCCGGCCTTGAAGCCGGCTGAGGCGAAGCGGATCAGTTCCTGCGCCGCGCGCTGGCGATGCTCGGTCTCGGACACGCCATGCGGGCGTTTGATGATCCCGAAGTCGGCCATGGCGTAGGTCAAGGCGCCGGCCAGGAAGTCGAGCCGCCAATAGAGTTCCTCCTTGCTCAGCCCGGGCATGCACGCGGAAATCGCCTTGGCGAACTCGCGCAGCACGTGGCCGTACTGCTCGGACAGGAAACGGCGCAGCCCGTCGTTCTTTTCGGCGTAGGCGCGGGCGATGACACGGATGAACGCGCCGCCGCCATGGTGGTCCTGGGCCATCGCCAGCGGCGGCTCGACGAAGGCCGCGAGAATGGCGTCGAGGTCGCCGCCGCCTTCGGCCTTCACCGCCTCCTGCAGGCGCGACAGGCGCTGGGCGCTCATTTCGTCCATGCGCCGGCGGAACACCTCATTGACCAGATTTTCCTTGCTGCCGAAGTGATAATTGACCGCTGCGATATTGACGTCCGCCTGGCTGGTGACCTGGCGCAGCGAGGTGCCGCCAAACCCGTACTGGGCGAACAACGTCTCGGCGGCGTCGAGAATCCTTTCCTTGGTCGAAAACTGGGCTTTGCTCATGATGGGCTCCGGTTCGACGAACGAAAACGGCCCGAAGGCCGATGGGAAAATGTCGACGCAATGCATCGACGGGACGCTTGAGCTGAATCAAACGCTTGTTTGAGACTATCATCCAACCCCGTCGGCGTGCAAAACGTGACCGCCGACAAGGATGCAAAGAGACCCCGCGCCGGGTTAGAATCTTCTGCAGCCGAATCGGCTAAACCCGCGTCCACACGCGGGTTTTTCCTTATCATTCATGTTATGTTTCGGCCGCCTGATCGCGGTCGTTTACCCCCGGAGACCACCCCCATGGCGCTAGAGCGCACCATTTCGATCATCAAACCCGACGCCGTCGCCAAGAACGTCATCGGTGAAATCTATTCGCGTTTCGAACAGGCGGGTCTCAAGGTCGTCGCCGCGAAGATGAAGCACCTCTCGCGCAAGGAAGCCGAAGGCTTCTACGCCGTGCATCGCGAACGTCCGTTCTTCAACGCGCTGGTCGAATTCATGATCTCCGGCCCGGTGATGATCCAGGTGCTCGAAGGCGACAACGCCGTGCTGAAGAATCGTGACCTGATGGGCGCCACCAATCCGAAGGACGCCGCGCCGGGCACGATCCGCGCCGATTTCGCCGCTTCGATCGATGCCAATGCCGTACACGGTTCCGATTCGCTGGAGAACGCCGCGATCGAAACCGCTTACTTCTTCGCCGCGACGGAACTCTGCCCGCGCTGATGGCGCGGTCGAAGAACATGCGATGACCGAAGTCGTGCAAAAACAGAATCTGCTCGACCTTGATCGCGATGGTCTGGAGCGCTTCTTCGCCGATACCCTCGGCGAGAAGCGCTACCGCGCCCATCAGGTGATGAAGTGGATCCACCACCGTCACGTCACCGACTTCAACGACATGACCGATCTGGGCAAGGCGCTCCGCGCCAAGCTCGAAGCCGATGCCTTCATCGGCGTGCCGCAGATCCAGTTCGACAAACCTTCCGAAGACGGCACCCACAAGTGGCTGCTCGGCATGGACGGCAAGAACGCCATCGAAACCGTGTTCATTCCCGACAAGGGCCGCGGCACGCTATGCGTGTCATCGCAGGTCGGCTGTGCGCTGAACTGCCAGTTCTGTTCCACCGCGACCCAGGGCTTCAACCGAAACCTTTCCGTCGCCGACATCATCGGCCAGGTCTGGGTGGCCGCGCGCCATCTGGGCAACGTGCCGCACCGCCAGCGCAAACTCACCAACGTGGTGATGATGGGCATGGGCGAACCGATGCTGAACTTCGACAACGTCGTCCGTGCGATGAGCGTGATGCGCGACGATCTTGGCTACGGTCTTGCCAACAAGCGCGTGACCCTGTCGACAGCCGGCGTGGTGCCGATGATCGACCGTCTCGCGGTGGAAAGCGACGTGTCGCTCGCGGTTTCGCTGCACGCGCCGAACGATGCGCTGCGCAGCGAACTGGTGCCGCTCAACAAGAAGTATCCGATCGAAGAACTGATGGATGCCTGCGTGCGCTACGCGCTGCGCAAGAAAGGCACTTCGATCACGTTTGAATACACGATGATGCAGGGCGTCAATGATCGCCCGGAGCACGCGCGCGATCTGGCGCGGCTGATGCGGCAGTTCGACAACGCGGTGCAGATGAAGGACGCGGCGAAGGTCAATCTGATCCCGTTCAACCCGTTCCCGGGCACGCGTTTCACGCGCTCGCCGGACGCGGATATCCGCGCATTCCAGAAGATCCTGCTGGACGCCCAGGTGTTGACGATGGTCCGTCGCACCCGCGGCGACGATATCGACGCCGCCTGCGGACAGCTCAAGGGCCAAGTGGCGGATCGTACCCGTCGCCAGGCCGACTTCCGCAAGACGCTTGAAACGCTCGAATCGCGCGCTGGTCGCGCAGCGGGCGGTGACGAATCGGCAGCAGCGCATGCGGCAGCATGATGCGCGGCGCCTCATGATCGGCCGCGATGCCCCGGCGAGGGACGCGTCCGCAACGGCAGGAAGCCTTGCTTTGGGGAGCAATTCGCAATGACATCCTCCGAAGCCGGTATGCCCGAGAGCACTCGCGGCATCGGCGAACGTCTCAGACAGGCCCGCATCCGTGCGGGGCTGAGCCCATCCGAAGTCGGCGCAAGGCTGAAAATGCCGACGCACGTGATCGAAGCGCTGGAGCGCGAAGACTGGGCGCGCATCGGCGCACCGGTCTTCATCCGCGGCCAGCTGCGCAGCTACGCGCGTCTGATGGAACTGCCGGGCGATGCGGTGGTCGAGAGCGTCTCGACACCGGCCCCCAGGCCTGCCGAACTGGTGCCGCGCACGTTCACGCCGCGCGTGCAGCGCATGATGGAGCAGACCGCCCGGCGCCTGGTGTACGTGGTGATCACCGCCACGATCGCGGTCCCGGTCTGGTTGGCCACGCGGTCGCATCTCGACGGTGCGATCGATGCTGTGCCGCTGGACATCGAGTCGACATCGGCCTTGCCGCAGCCGAAAGGTTCGCTCTCCGACGCTGTCGCGCGCAACGGGGATGCGTCGCTCCCGGCGCCGCCGCTGGTCGCTTCGATCACACCGCCACTGCCGCAGCGCGCCGCCGTCGCTGCGGATCTCACCGTCAGTTTCAGCGGCGAAAGCTGGGTCAGGCTGACCGCTCCGGACGGCACCACGGTCGAACAGGCGCTGGTGCAGCCGGGTCAGCAGCGGGTGTTCAAGCCGGGCCAGATCGGCGAGGCCGTGATGGGCAATGCACAGGCCGTATCCGCGCAGTATCGCGGGCAAGCGCTGGACCTCACCCCTTACATCCGCGCGAATGTCGTGCGCTTTACGGTATCCTCTGACGGTTCTCTCCAGCCGGTCGATCGCTGAGGAGTCCCGGCCCTTCGCCGGACCGCGCCTACGCATGGTCCGGACGGATGCCGCAGGGAATCCGCGACGGCCAACCCGCCGGAGCGGATCCGGGAACCCATCCGAGCCTGTCTGCCCCTCGCGGCACCGGTCACCGGCCGGAGACCCGGCGAACCACTTTCGAAGCCACCCGTGACGGTCGGTGTTCAGGCGCGACTTGCTACAACGTCGCGACGTTTTCGGCGCCGTACTTCCGTTGTTCCCGTCACGCCTTCCATCGACAGCAACATTCTTCCAGACGATAACGACACATGGCGATCGACGATCTCCTCGACGAACACGAACAAAGCGAACGCGTCCGTACCTGGCTGCGCAGCAATGCCGCCGGCCTCATCGGCGGCGTGGCACTGGGTCTGGGCGCGATCTACGGCTGGTACTGGTGGCAGGATCAGGGCGAAGCCAAGCGCCTCAAGGCCAGCGACGACTATCAGGCGGTGGTGGAGCAGGTCCAGGCCGGCAAGCTGAAAGAAGCCCAGGCGAAAGCAGTCGTTCTGAAGGATACGCCGTTCGCAGCGCTCGCCGCGCTGGATCTGGCCAAGGCCCATGCCGATGGCGGCAAGCGCGATGATGCGATCGCTGCGCTGCGCGGCATCAAGACCGAAGACACCGCGATCGCGGCAGTGGTTTCGCAGCGGCTCGCACGGTTGCTGATCGATGGCGGCAAGAGCGAAGAAGCCCTGAAGCTGCTGACAAGCATCGACGACCCGGTCGCGCATGAGGTGCGCGGCGATGCCTTGTTCGCCCTGGGCCGCAAGGATCAGGCGCGCGATGCCTACAGCAAAGCATTGGCCCAGTTGGACGTCGCCGCGCCGCAGCGTCGTCTGGTCGAATTGAAATTGTCGCAAGCCGGCGGCACCCCGCCGAAACCCGATGCCGCGTCCTGAACGCATCGAATCAAGCCCGTCAAATTGAGCAGGTCACATTGAGCACGTCGAATACGATGAATCTCCACAACAATCCGCGCAGTTCTGCATTGCTGCGCGTCGCGCTGCTCGCTGCCGTGGTCGCGCTGTCCGGTTGCAGCACGGTCAAAGGCTGGTTCACCCTCGACGACAGCGGCAAGAACGCCGCCAACAAGCCGAACGAACTGACCGAATTCGTGCCCTCCGCGACCGTATCCCGATTGTGGACGGCGAAAGCCGGCAGCGGCGAAGACGGGCTCGGTCTGTTGCAGGCACCGGCCATCGCCGATGGCCGCGTCTATGCCGCTGCGGTGGAAGGCGGCGTTCGCGCCTTCGATCTGCAGACCGGCGCGACGATCTGGCATTACAAGAGCGAGCTGTCGTTGTCCGGCGGTCCGGGTGCCGGCGAAGGCCTGGTCCTGGTCGGCAGCCTCGACGGCGACGTGATCGCACTCGATGCCGCGACCGGCACCGAAAAGTGGAAAGCCAAAGTCCCGAACGAAGTCATCGCCACGCCTGTCGCCGGCCAGAACACCGTGCTGGTTCGTTCGAACGACGGTCGCATCACCGCGTTCGATGCCACCAGCGGCGAGCGTCGCTGGTTCTGGAATCACGATCTGCCGTCGCTGTCGGTACGCGGAAACGATGCGCCGGTGCTGGGTCCGGGTTTCGTCTTCGTCGGCAACGACGACGGCACCCTTGTTGCGCTGTCGCTCGTCGACGGCCGTCAGCTGTGGGATCAGATCGTCGGCCAACCCGACGGTCGCACCGAGCTGGATCGCATGGCCGATGTCGATGGCGCGCCGGCCCTCGATGGCACCACGCTGTTCGCGAGCAGCTACAAGAAGCAGACCATGGCGGTCGACGGTCCGAGCGGCCGTCCACTGTGGTCGCAGGACCACGGCGGCGTCGGTCGCGTCGGTGTGGCCAGCGACCGCGTGATCGTGGCCGATCCGGGCGGCGTGGTGTGGGCGCTGGACAAGGCCGGCGGCTCGTCGCTGTGGCAGCAGGCCGGGCTTGCCCGTCGCAACCTTTCCGGCGCCGCGGTGCAGGGCGAGTTCGCGGTGGTCGGCGACTTCGAAGGCTATCTGCACTGGCTGCGTCTGGACAATGGCGATCTCGGCGCCCGCGTGCGCGCAGGCCGCGATCCGGTGCGCGCCGCGCCGGTCGTCGTCGACGGCATCCTGATCGTGCAGACCGCCGGCGGCAATATCAGTGCCTACCGCCTGCAGTAAGCCGTCACGCTGATACCTCCTGCGGCCCCGGGTAGTCCGACTCCCCGGGGTCGCGCGTTTCGAACATCCGGATCCCATCTCCATCCCGGATGTCCATTCCCCACTTCAGATCCGATGCCATGCTGCCCCTCGTCGCTCTCGTAGGTCGTCCCAATGTCGGCAAATCGACGCTCTTCAACGCGTTGACCCGCACCCGCGACGCATTGGTCCACGATGAGCCGGGCGTCACCCGCGACCGCAATTACGGCGTCTGTCGTCTGGTGGAAGGCCGTACGTTCGCGATCGTCGATACGGGCGGCATCGCCGGCGAAAGCACGCATCTCGAAAACGCAGGACTGGCCGGCGCGACCGCGCGACAGTCGCGCGCCGCGGCCGAAGAAGCGGATCTGGTGCTGTTCATCGTCGACGGCCGTGAAGGCCCTTCCTCGCTCGACGACGAGATCCTGCGCTGGCTGCGCAAGACCGCGCGCCCGGTGGTGCTGGTGGTCAACAAGACCGACGGCATCGACGCCCGCGCCGCGCTCGCCGAATTCTCGCGTTACGGTATCGCCGATGTCATGGCGATCTCGTCCGCGCATCGTCAGGGCATCGACCATCTGCTCGACGATGTGATGGCGCGCCTGCCCACCGAGGGCGATGCCGAAATCCTCGACAACGACCCGGAGCGTGTGCGCATCGCGTTCGTCGGCCGGCCGAACGTCGGCAAGTCGACGCTGGTGAACCGCATTCTCGGCGAAGAACGGATGATCGCGTCCGAAGTGCCCGGCACCACCCGCGATTCGATCGCTGTGGATCTGGAGCGCGATGGACGCAAATACCGCTTGATCGACACTGCCGGCATCCGCCGCAAGGCGCGCGTGGAAGAAGCGGTCGAGAAATTCTCGATCGTGAAGACGCTGCAGGCGATCGAACACTGTCAGGTCGCGGTGATCATGCTCGACGCTACCGAAGGCGTGACCGACCAGGACGCCAGCGTGCTCGGCGCGGTGCTCGACGCCGGACGTGCGCTGGTCGTGGCGGTGAACAAGTGGGACGGCCTGTCGCAGTACCAGCGCGAGCAGACCGATGGTTTGCTGTCGCGCAAGCTCACCTTCGTGAACTGGGCCGAAGCGGTACACATCAGCGCCAAACATGGCTCCGGCCTGCGCGAGCTCTTCGGTGCGATCCATCGCGCCCATCATTCGGCCACGCGCCAGTTCACCACCTCCGAAGTCACCGTGGCGATGGAAGTCGCCTACGAAACCAATCCGCCGCCGGCGATCCGCGGTCATGTGTCGAAGATGCGCTTCGCGCACCCGGGCGGCGACATGCCGCCGACTTTCGTCGTCCACGGCTCGCGCCTGCGCAGCCTGCCGGAAAGCTACCGCCGCTATCTGGAGAACTTCTTCCGCAAGCGTTTCAAGCTGGTCGGTACCCCGGTGCGCTTCGTCTTCAAGGAAGGCGAGAACCCGTACAAGGACAAGAAGAATGTCCTGACCGAAGGCCAGATGGCCAAGCGTCGGCGCTTGATGCGGCATGTGAAGAAGAACAAGTAGAACCGTAGGTCGGGTGTAGAGCGGACTTCAGTCCGCTGCTGCTCTCCGGAAAGTGCAGCGGGCTAAAGCCCGCTCTACAGCCGCCGCAGCGTCGCTTCAGCGCCAATCCCGGAATGCTTATCTTCTCAACTTGAACGCTAAGATCCCCGCCAACGACATCACCCTGGGTCTGCTCGCTGGCGGAAAAGCCTCGCGTCTCGGCGGCATCGACAAGGCCTGGCTCGAACGCGACGGCGTGCCGCAGGTGCTGCGCTGGCAGCGCCGGTTCTCGGACGAAGTCTCTGCGATGCTGGTGTCGGCCAATCGAAATCCCGATCGCTACGCCGCGCACGGTTTGACCGCCGTTCCCGACCGCATCGCCGACGCCGGCCCGCTCGGCGGCCTCGACGCACTCGCGAACGCCTGCAAAACCCGTTGGTTGTTCACGCTGCCGGTGGACCTGGTGGGCACCAACGATTGCCTGCTGCGTACGCTGGCGACGATGCGCGGCGAAGACGGCGCGTATGCGGTCGATGACGACGGCGCCCAGCCGCTGGTGGCGCTGTGGCGTCGCGATGCATTGCGCACCGGCTGCGCAGAAGCGCTCGCGGCCGGTGCAGGCGCCGTGCATGCGCTGCAGGCGACGCTGGAGATGCCACCCGTGGTGTTCTCCGGCTTCCGCTTCGGTAACCTCAACACGCCGGCCGATCTCGACGCCGCCGGCATCGCATCGGACCACGCATCGCCATGAGTTTCCCCACCCGCATCGCTTTCGACGACGCCCGCCGCATTCTCGACGATGTCGCCGCACGTCGTCGTCTGCCTGTCGAACACGTGACGTTGGCGAAAGCGCACGGACGCGTGCTGGCGCAACCGTTGGTGGCCGCGCTGCCGCAGCCCGGCTTCGACAATTCGGCGATGGACGGTTTCGCCGTGCGTCATGCCGATCTCGACATCCACGGCGAAACATCGCTGGCCTTGGTGGGCGAACAGTTCGCCGGTCGGACCGTCGATCTGACCGTCGGCGCGAACGAATGCGTGCGCATGACCACCGGCGCGCCGCTGCCTGCGGGCGCCGATACCATCGTCATCAAGGAAAACACACGCCTCGAAGGCGACCGCGTGCGCGTGCTGCAGGCGCCGAAAGTCCGCCAGCACGTGCGCCGCGCCGGCGAAGACGTGCGCATCGGCGATGCATTGCTCGCGGCAGGCCAGTTGCTGACGCCTTCGCGGATCGCGCTGGCCGCGGGGCAGGGCGTGGATCGTCTCGAAGTCGTGCGGCGGCCGACGGTCGCAGTCTTCACCACCGGCGATGAGCTGGTCGAACCCGGCCTGCCGCTGCAGCCGGGCGAGTTGTACAACAGCAATCGCGAACTGCTGATGGGCCTGCTGCGCGCCGACGGTTACGAGCCGGTGGCGTGGCCGAACCTGACCGACAATCCGGCGGCGATCGATGCGGGTCTGCGCCACGCCGGACACGCCTTCGATGTGGTCATCACCTGCGGCGGCGTGTCCGCGGGCGAAAAGGACCACATCCCCGCGCTTTTGCAGGCGGAAGGCGACGTGCATTTCTGGAAAGTGCGGATGAAGCCCGGCATGCCGGTACTGTTCGCGGATGGCGGCAGGCTGGGCGACGCGCTGTTTCTGTGCTTGCCCGGCAATCCGGTGTCGGTGCTGGCGACGTGGCTCACGCTGGGCCGTGCGTTGCTCGATGGCCTGCAGGGCCGGATCGAGCCGCGCCTCCGTCTGCGGGCGCGGCTCAGCACGGAATGGCGCAAGACCCATGAGCGTCTCGAGTTCCTGCGTGGGCGGCTGTCCTGCGACGACGAGGGCCGGCTGCAGGTCGAACCCAATCCCGCAGACGGCTCGCATCGCATGCGCGCCGCCGCCGACAGCGATGCGCTGATCGTGCTGGGAGAGGGCGAGATGACGCTGGAGGCGGGGAGTGCGGTGGATGTGTTGCCGTACTGATCTTCAACCCTGTCATCGCGAGCGCAGCGAGGGACCTGTTTTTCGACGAAACCAACAGCAGAAACAGGTCCCTCGCTGCGCTCGGGATGACAGCACTACACTTGACCGATGACCAGCATTCCCGAAATCACTCCAGCCGAAGCCCTCGACCGCCAACGCCGCGGCGCCGTGCTGATCGATGTGCGCGAAGCGCACGAGCGCTCGCTGGGCATGGCCGATGGCGCGCGCGGCGTCGCGATGGAGACATTGATCGCCGATGCACAGGCGCATCTCCCTGATCTCGATGTCGAAGTGCTGTTGATCTGCCAAGGTGGCATGCGTTCACTGCGCACTGCCGAGGCGCTGGCTACACAGGGTTTTGCGAATGTGGCATCGGTCGCGGGCGGCACCGCGCGATGGGCCGACGAGTCGCTACCACTGGTCAAACCGATCGACGACATCGACGCGGGCTTCGATCAGGATTTCGCAGAACGCTATTCGCGCCATCTGCGGCTGCCGCAGGTCGGCATGGACGGGCAGCGCCGGCTCGAAGCCGCGCGCGTGCTGCTGATCGGCGCGGGTGGGCTGGGCTCGCCGGCGGCGTACTATCTCGCGGCCGCCGGTGTCGGCACCCTGCGCATCGCCGACGACGACGTGGTCGACCGCAGCAACCTGCAGCGCCAGATCCTGCATACCGAATCGAGCATCGGCACACCGAAAGTGGAATCCGCCGCTCGAACGCTGTCGGCGCTGAATCCGCGTACGGCCATCGAGCCGGTCGCCGAGCGCGTCGGCAGCGCCAACGTCGAACGCCTGCTGGAAGGCGTCGATGTGGTGGTCGACGGCGCCGACAATTTTCCCGCGCGCTATCTGCTCAACGACGCCTGCGTGAAACTCGGCAAGCCGCTGGTCTACGGCGCGGTACATCGTTTCGAGGGTCAAGCCAGTGTCTTCGATGCCGGCCGTGATCGTGGACATGCGCCGTGCTATCGCTGCCTGTTTCCGGAACCGCCGCCGCCGGAATCCGCGCCCAACTGCGCCGAGGCTGGCGTACTGGGCGTGCTGCCGGGCGTGATCGGGCTGATCCAGGCGACCGAAGCGATCAAGTTGATCCTCGGTATCGGCGTGCCGCTGAGCGGCCGCCTGCTGCATTTCGATGCGCTGTCGATGCGTTTCCGCGAAACGCGACTGTCGGCCGACCCCGAATGCGCGGTTTGCGCGCCGGGTCGGGCGTTTCCCGGCTATATCGATTACGCCGCGTTCTGTGCCGGTGGATGAGTCGCCCGAATCCGCAGTCGTGTTCGGGCCGGAGCATGACGTGAGGATCTCTCCTTGAAATCGCGCATCGTATTCGCGTGCGTGCTGGCGATGGCGTCCTTCGATGTCTCGGCTGAAGCCGTGTGCGAGTTTTCCGCACAGGGCGCGAAGGTGTCGCCTGCCGCGCTGCGCATCGCCCAGGTCGCCTGCGACGAACACGCGCTCTGGCGCCGGCCCTTCATCAATGCCCAGGGGCGGATCGTCAGGGTCGCATCGATGGAAGCCGAGCAGGATCTGCTCGCCGATGGCCGCACGCCGAGCTGGCGCCGCGTGGCGCACTACTGGCAGGCATCCGGCCTGCTCGACGACAACGTGCGCTGGGAAAAGCGCCGGATCGAGGCAGGCGGCAGCGAACGACGCAACGGCGCCTCCGATTGCGTCGGCAATGCGCAGGACTGGGCGGCGAAAGCAGCCTGCCGTGCGTTCCTGATCGATGTGCCTTGGTCCGCGACCTTCGTCTCCTTCGTGATGAAAACCGCGGATATCCCCGGTTTCGTCCGCTCGTCGTCGCATTCGTATTACATCGGCGATGCCGCGCGCAGGCCGGACGACGGCCCGTATCGGCTGGCCGACCCGATCCGGGAGCCGCCGGCCGTCGGTGACCTGCTGTGTTATCTGCGCGAAAAGAACCGCGTCTACGCCTACCGTGGCCTGGTCGACATGCTCGACCGCTCCTCGAAAGCTTTCGATTCGCACTGCGACATCGTGGTCGGCGTGGATCTCGACGGCGACAGCAAGCTCTATGCGATCGGCGGCAACGTCGTGCAGGGCGTCACCATGCGCAAATTGAACCTCAACCGCAGGGGGCTGCTGTCGCTGTCGATGAAACAGGACGGTGATGATGCGATGGCATTCAATATCGCGGACGAAAAAGCGTACAGCCTCAATCGCCAGGACTGGGCGGCCCTGCTGAAATTGAACCGCTGACGCGTTCCGTGCGCGGGATTCACGCGGTTGTCGGCATCGTTCCGGCGATCATCGCGACATGAAGCCGGACAGCGCCGCATCGAATTCCGCGTGCAGCGAGATGTCGTTGTGATCCGCCGCGGCGATGCGCACGATGCGGGGTTTCGCCGGCAGGGCTGCGATCAACCGCAGCGTGTTCGCTTCCGGCACGATCTCGTCGCGGCCGCCGTGCACGATCAGCACGGGCTTGCGGTATGCGCGCAGCGCTGTGGTCGATTCGTAGCGCTCGGTCAGCAGCCAGCTCGCTGGAAAGATCGGATAGTGCGACTGCGCGGTGGCCACCATGCTGTCGAACGGCGTGACCAGCGCCAATCGTTCCACCGGCCGTTGCCCGGCGACCTGACTGGCGATGCCGCTGCCCAGGCTGCGGCCGATCACGCCGATCCCTTCGCCGGGATGCCGCCGCTGCACCTCGTCGAAGACGGCGAGCGCATCGGCCACCAGCGCGGTCTCGCCCGGCTCGCCGCTGCTGGCGCCATAGCCGCGATAGGCGACCAGATACACGCTGCGATCGGGAAACATCCGAGCCAACGCATCGCGGTTGGCTTCGATGCGCTCGGCATTGCCGCCGAAATACAGGATGGGCGCAGGTTTGCCCGGATTCACCGTCCAGCCGCGCAGCACGGCGTCGGGACGTTTCAGTTCGAAATCCGTGCCCGCGGCGTCGGCGGTCGTCGTCCAGCCGTAGTAGATCATCTGGCGCTGTCGCGCATGCAGGAACCAGCAGGCGCCGGCGTAGGCCAGCACGGCCAGCACCGTCGCGATCGCCAGAACGCTACGCATGCCGCTTTTGCGCCGCCTCGAACGCGGCCAACTGCTCCGGCGTCGCCTCCTGCTGATGCTTCGCCTTCCATTCGCCGAACGGCATGCCGTAGACCGCTTCGCGGGCCGCGTCCTTGGTCATCTCCAGACCGCGTTCGACCGCCGCTTCGCGATACCAGTCGGACAGACAATTGCGGCAGAAGCCGGCGAGGATCATCAGGTCGATGTTCTGCACATCGCTACGCTCGCGCATCAGGTGATCGCGCAGGCGGCGGAAGGCGGCGGCTTCGAGTTCGGTGACGGTCTGCGGGTCCATGGCGGGCTTATCGTTGGGGACAATCGGGGATAATAGGATGTCCTGTCATCCCGATCGAACTTCATGACCGCCAAGATCCTCGACGGCAAACGCATCGCCGACCTTCTGCTCGACGACCTGAAAGTGCTGGTCGACGCGCGCGTCGCCGCCGGCAAGCCGCGTCCCGGGCTGGCGGTGGTGCTGGTCGGCAGCGACCCGGCGTCGCAGTCGTATGTGCGCAACAAGCGCCGGGCGGCGGAGAAGGTCGGCATCCGGGCGCTGGACCATGACCTGCCGGCCGGCACCTCCGAAACCGAGCTGCTGGCGCTGATCGACCGGCTGAACGTCGATCCGGCGGTCCACGGCATTCTGGTGCAGCTGCCGCTGCCCGGGATTCCGGACGCGACCCGTCTGATCCACAGGATCGATCCGCGCAAGGACGTGGACGGCTTCCATCCCGAAAACGTCGGCCATCTGGCGCTGCGTCAGTTCGGGCTGCGGCCCTGCACGCCGCGCGGCATCACCACGCTGCTGGCCTATACCGACCGGCCCGTCCGCGGGCAGAGCGCCACCATCGTCGGGGTGAGCAACCATGTCGGCCGGCCGATGGCGCTGGAACTGCTGATCGCCGGCTGCACGGTGACCAGCTGCCACAAATTCACGCCGGAGGACGTGCTGCGCCGGCACGTGGGCGAGGCCGACATCCTGGTGGTGGCGGTCGGCCGCCCGGGCCTGATCCCCGGCGACTGGGTGAAGCCGGGGGCGGTGGTGATCGATGTCGGCATCAATCGCCTGGACGACGGCCGGCTGGTCGGCGACGTGCAGTTCGAGACTGCTGCGGCCCGCGCCAGCTGGATCACCCCGGTCCCGGGCGGGGTGGGGCCGATGACCGTCGCGACCCTGATGCAGAACACCCTGGAAGCGGCAGAGGCTGCGCAGACGGTGGGCGGAGTCTGACGCTCAAATCCCCCCGTCGTCCGCTTCGCGGCCGCCGACCCCCTTTTGCAAAGGGGGTAACCGCTGCGGAAGACCTATTTTCGTGCTTCAGAAGACCGATTTTCATTAAAAGGCGATGTGCCAGCCGAAAGCTCATCCTCAACCTGCCAATGCGGGCAGTCTTGTTTCACCCCCTTTGCAAAAGGGGGTCGGCATCGCGCAGCGATGACGGGGGGATTTGCTTTTCCCGGCCGCGCCCACGCCACACGATGCCCGGCACGGTACAATAACGCGCTTCATTCCCATCGGACCGGCCATGCTCCGCATCCAGGCTGAAGCGCTCACGTACGACGACGTCTCGCTCGTTCCCGCGCACTCCACCGTCCTGCCCAAGGACGTCTCTCTCGCCACCCGGCTCACACGCACTCTGCGCCTGAACCTGCCGATCGTTGCGGCGGCGATGGACACCGTGACCGAAGCCCGCCTCGCCGTCGCGATGGCGCAACTCGGCGGCATCGGCATCGTCCACAAGAACCTGACCCTGGAACAGCAGGCGGCACAGGTCGCGAAGGTGAAGAAGTTCGAGGCCGGCGTGATCAAAGAGCCGTTCACGGTCAGCCCCGATACCACCATCGGTGAAGTGCTGAAGCTCACGTGGGCGCGCAACATCTCCGGCGTGCCGGTCGTCGATGGCGGTCGGCTGGTCGGCATCGTCACGGGCCGCGACATGCGCTTCGAGACCAAGCTCGACGATCCGGTCCATCACATCATGACCAAGAAGGATCGCCTGATCACCGTGCGCGAAGGCGCCAGCGACGAGGAAGTGCTGTCGCTGCTGCACAAGCACCGGATCGAGAAAGTGCTGGTGGTCAACGATGCCTTCGAGCTGCGCGGCCTGATCACGGTGAAGGACATCCAGAAGAAGCGCGACAATCCCAACGCCGCCTACGACAACAGCGAACGCTTGCTGGTGGGTGCGGCAGTCGGCGTCGGCGGGGACACCGAGCAGCGCATCGAGGCGCTGGTGGCAGCGGGCGTGGACGTGATCATCGTCGATACCGCGCACGGCCATTCGCAGGGCGTGATCGATCGCGTGCGCTGGGCGAAGAAGACATTCCCGCTGCTGCAGGTGATCGGCGGCAACATCGTCACCGGCGACGCCGCGCTGGCGCTGGAAGACGCGGGTGCGGACGCGGTGAAGGTCGGCGTCGGTCCGGGTTCGATCTGCACTACGCGCATCGTCGCCGGTGTGGGCGTGCCGCAGATCACCGCAGTGTCGATGGTCGCCGAAGCGCTGCAGGATCGCATTCCGCTGATCGCAGACGGTGGCATCCGCTACTCGGGCGACATCGGCAAGGCGATCGTCGCCGGCGCATCGACGGTGATGATCGGCGGCCTGTTCGCCGGTACCGAGGAAGCCCCGGGCGAAACGGAGCTGTTCCAGGGCCGCAGCTACAAGAGCTATCGCGGCATGGGCAGTCTGGGCGCAATGGAAATGGGCTCGAAAGACCGCTATTTCCAGGACGCCAGCGACGCCGACAAGCTCGTGCCCGAAGGCATCGAAGGCCGCGTCCCGTATCGCGGCCCGCTGGGCAATGTCGTCCATCAGCTCGCCGGCGGCCTGCGCGCGACGATGGGCTACGTCGGCTGCGCGACCATCGAAGAGATGCGCAAGAAGCCGATGTTCGTGAAGGTGACTGGGGCAGGGCAGCGCGAGAGCCATGTGCACGATGTGCAGATCACGAAAGAGCCGCCGAATTACCGGATGGGGTGAGCATGATCCACCGCTTTTTGTAGGAGCGGCTTCAGCCGCGAGCTTTCCGGCAAGAGCGATCGTCGCAACAAGAGCTCGCGGCTGAAGCCGCTCCTACGGAACACCATGACCGACATCCACAGCGCCGACATCCACACCGACAAAATCCTCATCCTTGACTTTGGCGCGCAGTACACGCAGCTCATCGCGCGTCGCATCCGCGAGATCGGCGTGTACTGCGAGATCTGGGCCTGGGACCACGATCCGGTGGACATCGCGAAGTTCAACCCGAAAGGCATCATCCTCTCGGGCGGGCCGGAGTCGACCACAGAGGACGATTCGCCGCGCGCGCCGCAGGACGTGTTCGCCAGCGGCGTGCCGCTGCTGGGCATCTGCTACGGCATGCAGACGATGGCGATGCAGCTCGGCGGCATGGTCGAAGGCGGGCATCACCGCGAATTCGGTTACGCCGAAGTCGAGGTGACCGGCGACGACAAACTGCTGGGCGCGCTGACCGATCATCCGGGCCGTGCGGGTCTCGACGTGTGGATGAGCCATGGCGACCGCGTCACGAAGATTCCCGACGGTTTCAGCGTCACCGGCCGCACCGACAGCGTGCCGATCATCGCGATGGCCGATGAAGCGCGGCGCTGGTACGGCGTGCAGTTCCATCCCGAAGTCACGCATACCAAACAGGGCGAGACGCTGCTGCGCCGCTTCGTGCTGGATATCTGCGGCTGCCGCGCGCTGTGGACCGCGGCCAATATCATCGACGACCAGATCGCGCGTGTGCGCACACAGGTCGGCAGCGATGAAGTAATCCTCGGCCTGTCCGGCGGCGTCGATTCCTCGGTGGTCGCGGCGCTGCTGCATCGCGCGATCGGCGAGCAGCTCACCTGCGTGTTCGTCGATACCGGCCTGCTGCGCTGGAAGGAAGGCGACCAGGTGATGGCGATGTTCGCGGAGCATATGGGCGTCAAAGTCGTGCGCGTGAACGCCGCCGACCGTTATTTCGACGCGCTGGCCGGCGTGAGCGACCCGGAGGCCAAGCGCAAGATCATCGGCGGTCTGTTCGTCGAGATTTTCGACGAAGAATCCAACAAGCTCGCGAACGCCCGATGGCTGGCGCAGGGCACGATCTACCCGGACGTGATCGAATCCGCCGGCAGCAAAACCGGCAAGGCGCACGTGATCAAGAGCCACCACAACGTCGGCGGCCTGCCCGAGCACATGAAGCTCGGTCTGGTCGAACCGCTGCGCGAGCTGTTCAAGGACGAAGTGCGCCGCCTCGGCGTCGAACTCGGCCTGCCGCGCGAGATGGTCTACCGCCATCCGTTCCCCGGCCCGGGCCTGGGCGTGCGCATCCTCGGCGAAGTGAAGCGCGAATACGCCGAACTGCTGGCGCAGGCCGACGCGATCTTCATCGAAGAGCTGCGCCGCGCCGACTGGTACGACAAGACCAGCCAGGCGTTCGCGGTGTTCCTGCCGGTCAAATCGGTCGGTGTGGTCGGCGACGCCCGCGCCTACGAATGGGTGATCGCGCTGCGTGCGGTCGAGACCATCGACTTCATGACCGCGCACTGGGCGCATCTGCCCTACGACTTCCTCGATACGGTATCGCGCAGAATCGTGAATGAACTGAAGGGGATCTCGCGGGTGGTTTACGATATCAGCGGCAAGCCGCCCGCCACGATCGAGTGGGAGTGAAACGACAGCGGCTTTACAGGTTATTTTGCTAGTTGACCCTCACCCCCGGCAGACACTCATCATGAAGATACTCATCGTCGTCGTCCTTCTGCTGGTAGCGGGTCTTTACTGGTACTCCGGTCGGAGCGACATACAACCAATCACCGAAGCCGATGTCCGCGAGTTCTATCGGCTGCAATTCGAGCCCGCGAATCTTCTCGATGCGGAGCTTGCATGCACCACTATGGCCGACGAATACAGTTCCGTCGAAACGAATCACTCGCCCGGCGCGGGCCCCGTAACGATGACGTTCGACAAGACGAAGTCGTGCGGCGGCGCGCGCGAAAGCGCCGAGATGTTGAAGAAAGTCATTGCGGCGACGGGTGCGCAACCGCAGGCTTCGTACACGCTGCGTTCGATCGAGATCTCGCCGGATGGCGGTACGGCGACCGTGAAGATCGCCAGCAAATTCCGCATCCCAGGGAAAATGAAGGTCGAATCGTCCGGCACGTCTTCGCTCGTCAAGCGAGGCGACAAAGTGCTCGCGTTGGGCGGCGAAAACACCAATTATCTTGCACGGGACTGAGCGCTTTCCCATCATTGCGGTGCAGCCGGTCGACGGAGATAGCGTAAGCGGAAGTGGATACGGCGCCGGGGCGCGTTGGAACTCATCTGGAGTAATGGGGCATGGGGAAGCAAGGCATCAAGGGCATCATCGGCGGGGTACTGGCGATCGTCGCTTTTTTCGGGGTCAGGTATGGTCTCGGCCAGTATCGGGAAATGCAGTCGACGCTGGACGAGGAAATCGTCTACGCGTACTACCAGAAACAGATCAACGCCATACGTACCTTCGATGCGGAAACGCAGTGCAAGATGATGCATCCGCGGTTCCGTGGGGTGGAGGAGGCGCGTACACCCGCCGGCAACCAGACGGTAGTGATGGATCGTCGCGAGGCCTGCAAGTCGATCCGCGAGTCGATGAACACAATGAAAGCAGTGGTGAAGGCGCTGGAAGCCGAGCCCGACATGAAATTCACGATCGAATCGGTGGATCTGACGCCGGATCGGCGTCAGGCGGAGGTCAAGCTGCGCTATGCCATGGATATCGGCAAAAAGCTTTCGATCTCGGCGACCGGCAGCGAAACGCTGATGCGGCACAAAGGCGACGTGTATGTGATCGACAGCCAGTCGAAGAGCGTCATCAAATAACCTGGTACAGGTGTCCGATCCGAAAGGGGCTTGCTTCAAGGCGCGGAATGCGGATTTTCGTCACCCTGCGTTCGTGATTCCCCCATAGGCGGAATCCAGTGACTTCAGGCATCTGGCGCGGCGTCGTGTTCTCGCTGGAGAACGGCGAGGGTGTGTGTTTTATGGTGCGCTCGCAGTTGTCCTCGGACGATGAATTCGCGGGACGATGAATTCGCGGCCTTCGCAGTTGCGGGTCGGATTCAGCCGCACTCGGCCGGCTATTTTTCGACCGCCTGCGAGGCCTGTGCAGCAGGCGCAGCGAGCAGGTCGACGCTATCGGCGGCGCGGCGTTTCCAGAAATCCGATGCGGGCCATCGCTGCTCCATGCCGTAGAACGCGATCAGCTGCTCGCGATATGCGCGATGGATGTCCAGGAAATGATCCGCATGACGCGAAAGCGCGCCGGCATCGCCGTTCCCGCATTCGATGATGGCCTGAGCGCCGCGCAAGCCGGTATACAACGCGTTGGAAATCCCTTTCGACGACAGCGGATCGAAGGCGAGGGCGGCGTCGCCGACGGCGAGCCAGCGGCCGTCGTCGGAGGCTGCGCGGTCGAGATGGCTGCTGCAGGCATCCGCGCCACGGGGCTGCGACGACGGCACATGGCCGTGCGCATGGCAGTACGCGAACAGCCGCGGTGCCTGCGCCAGCGCGGCCCAGAGGCCGACGCGGGTGAGCAGCGGACGTCGGTCGATAAGGTCCGCATCGCACAGGAATGCGACCAGCCGCTCCTGCGAAGGCAGCAGCACGCTGTACCACCAGCCGTTATCGACGGCTTCCACCCAGGTGCGACCGTCCCGATCACTGTCGTCATCGGCGGCGAGACGCATGTGGAAGGCGAGCAGCGCATCGTGTTGGATCCTGGTGGCGCCGAGCGCGCGCGCCAGCGTCGCCGGACGGCCGCTGGCGTCGATCAACCAGCGGCTTTCGATGATGCGGCTTTCGATGATGCGATTTTCGACCAAAGCGCCGGGGTCATTGCTGCGAAGCGTGAGCCGATGGATGTCGGCGCCATCGACTTGCGCCGCGAGCGACAGCTTCGCATCGCGCACGATGTCGGCGCCTGCGGCCTGCGCAAGCTCCAGCAGCGAGTCGTCGAATCGCCGCCGGTCCAGCTGCAGACCTTCGCCATGCAGCTGGAACATGAAATCGTTCGCGTGCGGCGCGTCGCTGCCCCAGAACGCGAGCGTGCCGTGGCTGACGCGATGATCGTCGGCAAGCACATGGTCCAGTGCACCCAGTTCGCGCAGAAGATGACGCGCCGAGGGCGGCAGGCCTTCACCGACCTTGAACGACGTCGCGCCCGGCCGATGCGTACCGCCGGTATCGGCCAGCAGCACGCGGCAGCCCGCACGCGCGAGCACGATCGCGGCGGCGGCCCCGGCCGGGCCGCCGCCGGCGATGGCGACATCGTAGGCGCCGTCGCGCATCGCGTCAGTCGCGTTTGCGGCCGTGTCGCACCGGCAGCGGCGCGGCGTTGGCGTCTTCCTGCGAATCGAAGTTCGCGCCCGCCGGCTGCGTGCGCGCCTTCGGATGCGACTTGAGCAGGACGTCGCCCGCTGCCATCGCGGCCTTGAGTCTGGGCGGTGCCGCCAAGGCGGCTTCGGTCATGCTCGCGGCGTCCGCAGGTGCGACTTCGGGGCCGTAGGACGCGACCATCATCACTGACGGGAATGCAGGATTGTCGGTCACACCCCGACGCACTTCGACCAGACCCATCGAGCCGAAGATCCGCACCATCTGTTCCATCTGCCCGGCGGTGGTGCCGTGCAGCGGTTTGTTCCAGCTGGTGCGATTGGAGAACGCTTCGATGCGCCGCGCGATGGGCTGGGTCTGATCGATGACGATCGCGTAATCGTCGGCGGTCAGCACATGATTCGGCACGCGCGCCGGCCAGAACGTGGGTGCGAACGGGTCGTACGCTGTGTCGTAGCCGGCGCGGCAGAACGCGGTATCGGCCTGCCACGGCAGCCCCATCCAGCGATTGATGTCGCCGGGCGCCTGGGTGTTCAGCGGACCGTTCGCCGACAGCGCGGTGGCCTGATCGAGCGTCGGTCCGTAGTTCGGCGCGGGCACGCCCGGCGGGCGCGCGCGGATCCGGAACGGGCGGTCGTACAGCGTGAGATGCCGCATGGGCCAGGTCATTTCGCAGCCCGGGTGGAAGGCATCGGCCAGGCAGAACTCCAGCGCTGCGCGGTCCAGCATCGCCGGCTGCTGCGCCAGCGGCACGGCGTCGATGTTTGCCGGCGGCGCGTGCTGCGGGTCGCGGTCGGCGACGAAGTCGCCGTTCATCCAGCGCTGCAGGATGTCGTACTGGGTCTGGCTGATCGACGCGTTCTGGCGCGGGCTTTGGCCGGCGGGTACTTCCATCGCGTCGCCGTAGATCCACGGCCACGGCATCTGGTTGCCGTCGGGCGGATTGGGCGGGCGGAAACTGTTGAATACCTGGCGCCGCAGTTCGGCATTGGGGTCGTACTCGCCCGGCGGCGGAAGCGTCGACAGCCGCGCGAGCAGCGCGGCGTCCTCGAAATCGAAACGGCCGTGATAGCCGAACAGCGTCGCGAACCCCTGATTCACCCACTGCAGGCCGGTGAGCCGCTGCAGGATCGGGTAGACGTCGTCGACGAACGAGATCGCCGCCGGCGGCGCCATCCAGCCGGCCTGCACGTACAGGTCGTAGAGCAGATCGTAGAGCGTGCGTTCGGATTTCACCTGCGGCGCATAGTTCGGCGGGGCGGTGACCACCCACGCCGATTCGACCGGAATGTCGCGGCCTTCGATGTTCACCGTCGCCGCGACCATGCCGTCGCAGGTGTCGTCGTACCAGCCGTCGGCGTTGATGAAGGAATTGCCGTCGGTGGGAATGAAGATCGGCGTGCCGTTCGGCGATGCCGACACGCCATGACCGCCGAGGAACAGCAGCCGGCCGCTGGCGTCGGTCTGCAGTTCGCCGATCTTCACCGGCACGCCGGTGAATTCGCCGGAACAGATCACCGGCGCCGCGCTGCGGCCGGCGATGGTCTGCGGGCCGGCGTCGATCACCAGCGTGTCGCGGGTCGCGACCTTGGCGTTGCGTAGCGGCAGGACCGTGGTCGCGGCTTCGGGGATGTCCATCGCGATCTGCCACTGGTACCACGCGGCCTTGCTGTTGACGACGTGCACGTTCCAGCGGATGTCGGCAGTGTCCGCGGTGAGTTCGCGGACCATATCGCCGGCCGCGTTGTAGCCGTAGATGCGGAACTGCGCGGCCTCGCGTTTCAGCGCGCCGGTGGCGTCGCGGTAGAAGCCCTCAGGCTGCGGCGGCGGGTCGGCGACCTGCGGCCCGATGTAGAACTCATCCGCGCTATTGCCTACGCGGGCCAGGCCGATGGCCGGATGGATCGCGGCGCGCACGATCCGCGTGTCCACGGCCTGCGGAAACGCCACGCCCGGCGCGTACTCCGCCGGGCGCGGCACCACCGGCTCCGCCAGCGGCACGCCGTTGACGTTGCGGCGGTTTTCCGACGAAGCGCGATACACCACCCGGCGCGCATCGGAGATGCTGCCGGCCGGCTTGTGATCGGGCAGGGCATGCCACGGGTTGTACGCGAGGTTCTCGCCGTAGGTGGACTGGCCGCGCGCATCCAGATCCTGCTGCGGCAGTTCGAGGATCCCGACCTGCACCGGCGGGCTGGCGTCTTCGCTCCAACGGACGGTCGCGGCGTCCAGCGGCATATCCTTGTCGTTGGTCTGGAACTGCAGCAGGAAGCGGAAGCGCGCCGGTCCCTTGCGCATGCGCGCATGCAGGTCGGCGCGCAGATAGAACGGATCGTCGAAGTCGGGTGTCGTTTCCGCCGGAGCCGGATCCAGCGGTTCCAGCTTGTATTTCACGAAGCGGTCCTGGCCGAACGAGGAAGGCAGCACGCTCCAGTAGTCGGTGGTCAGCACCGACTCGACCACCTTTTGCATGTCGTCGAGGATGCGCGCGGTGACCGGGTGGTCCCTCAGATATTGGTCGCCCTTGCCGTGCAGAGATTGGCAGGTGAATTCGCACATGTCCTTCGCGGTGTCGACGAAGAACACATCGTGGTTCTGCAGAATGAAGTCGTGGGTGATCGCATCCTGGTCGGGCTGCAGCAGCTTTTCGCCGTCCACGTCGAACAGCTTGATGCCGATGCCGGTGGTGCCCTTGAGGTCCGGGCGGCCCGGCTGGACATCGGCCGAGAAACGCACCCACACCGGATAGTCCCTAGCCTGGGCGAATACGCCGACGCGCAGATTCTCCGGCAGATCGGGATCGACGATGAAACGACCCTGCGCGGCGCCGTGCAGGCGCAGGAAGACCGGCCGCGTCGCGGGATCGCGGCCGGCGGCCATGCCGCGGCCCTGGAAGTAATCGACGAACAATTGTTTGAGGCCCGCGACCGGATCGCTGTCGCAGCAGCACGGGCTGGGCGGCAGGACGGGCGGAAGCCGGATCGGCGTTTCCTGTCCCGACGCTGGCTGGGATGAACTGGGCGCGGATGGCCCGCTCGTGCTCGACATGGTGAAACCTCCCCTGTTGAACGCTCATGGAGCGTCGATCCTTCGAAAACCGGTCGCCAGCGGATGTCCGACAGATGACATGGGCCGGGCCAGCGATCATCATGCGTCGGCCAGCACCGACACGGCGGCGCGACGCGACCCAAGCATGCAAGCAATCGACGACAAAAAACAGGGGGCGGCGGGTGCTGCACAGCCCATCCTGTCCAAACTGGCAGACCAGTCCGGACGCGAAGGTACGGACGCCGCTGCGGGCGATGCCGACCTGCGCTGGATGCGTCGCGCACTCGCACTGGCCGAACGCGCCGAACGCGAGTACGACGAGATTCCGGTCGGCGCCGTGCTGGTCGATGCCCAGGGCCATGCGATCGGAGAGGGCTGGAACCGCAACATCGGCGACCACGACCCGACCGCACACGCCGAGATCGTGGCGATGCGCGCAGGCGGTCTTGCGGTCGGCAATCACCGCTTGATCGGCTGCACGCTGTACGTGACCCTGGAACCCTGCGCGATGTGCGCGATGGCCGCGGTGCATGCGCGCATCGCGCGCGTCGTCTACGCCGCCAGCGATCCGAAGACCGGCGCCGCCGGCAGCGTGTTCGATCTGCTCGCCGACCCGCGCCACAACCATCGCGTCGACGTGCAGGGCGGCCTGCTCGCGGAAGAAGCCGGCACTATGCTTACCCATTATTTCCGGCGAAAACGCGGCAAGCCTGCGCTGTGATCTGAGCAGTCAGGCGTGCGATTCTGTAGGAGGGCCTTCAGGCCCGATCTTTTTGCCGGAACATCGTAAAAATCTCGAGCCTGAAGGCCCTCCTACAGAGCGCTATCCGCGTCTGCGGGCCAGTTCCTGGTCCAGTTCCTCATCGAAACTCTTCACCGACAGACTCACCTCGCGCCCCATCGCCAGACTGGCCGCCAGCAGGCAGAGCATGCCGGCGACCGCGAAAATGGTGGGCACCGCGCCCAGCCGGAAATCCAGCAGCGCATCGGCCGCCAATCCCAGACTCGTCACGACGAAGCATCCCAGCGCCGCATACAACGTCCAGCAGGCGCGCAGCACCAGCGCGGCCCGATGCCGGTGTCGCGAGATCTGGGTGTCGCGTTCCTCGCGGTCGGGCGCGTCCCGTTCCCAGGCCACGATCAGCGCGCGCAGGCGATCGACCACGCGCGCCAGCCGCGCATTCGCCGACACCAGCAGCGAGCCGGTGGCGGCCATCAACAGGGCCGGCGCCAGCATCGCGCCGAGGATGGTGTGGTGATCGAGTTGCGAGCTGAGCGACATGCCCGTGACCGGCTGGGGGACTGGGCTATCATGCGATGTCCTGTCTTTCGATGCGAGCCGCATGTCCCTGTTTGCGATGACTCAAACCCTTGCGGCCGAAGGCCGCCTGATCTGGATCGACCTGGAAATGACGGGGCTCGACACCGACAACGATTCGGTCATCGAGATCGCCACGGTGATCACGGACGCAAACCTGAACGTGCTGGCCGAAGGTCCGGAATTCGCGATCGCCCACGATCTGGCCACGCTGGAAGCCATGGACGACTGGAACCGCAATCAGCACCGCAGGTCGGGCCTGTGGCAGCGGGTGCTGGAGCAGGGCGTGACGATGCGCGAGGCGGAGCTGCGCACCATCGAGTTCCTGCAGCAGTGGATCGGGCCCAAGGCCTCGCCGATGTGCGGCAATTCGATCTGCCAGGACCGCCGCTTCCTGCACCGCTGCATGCCGGAACTGGAGCGTTATTTCCATTACCGCAATCTCGACGTCAGCACCCTCAAGGAAATCGCCAAGCGCTGGGCGCCGCAGGTGCTGGCCGGCGTACAGAAGGAATCCGCGCACACCGCGCTGAGCGACGTGCGCGATTCCATCAGCGAATTGCGCTATTACCGCACACGTATCGGGGAGTTCGCGTCGTCCGCCCGGGAGACATGACCATGAAATCGATCCTGCTCGCGCTGCTGTTGCCGTTGTCCATGAGCGTTGCGGCCTTCGAGACTGCTTCGCCACCCGCGGCGCCCGACGCCGCCAAGCCCGCCGCGCCCGCGTTGCCGCCGGGCATGAAGCAGTACTGGTTCGTGATGCTGAAAAAAGGACCGAAGCGCGACCAGCCGAGCGACGAGGCGCAGGCATTGCAGGCTGGGCACATGGCGAACATGGAGGCCTATGCCGCACGCGGCATCCTGCAGATCGCCGGTCCGATGATGGACGACGGAGACATCCGCGGCATCTTCATCCTCGATGTGCCGGATCGCGCCGGCGCCGAGGCGATGTGTGGCGACGATCCGGCCGTGAAGGCCGGACGCCTGCTGTGCGATATCCGGCCGTGGCTGTCGCAGAAGGGCGCGGCGCTGAAATAGCTTGCTACGACGACACGGTGCGCGGATCGCCCGCGATCACATCTTCGGCTTGATCGCGTCAGCGCCGGCGTCGAGTTCGTCGGTCACACAGGTGAACATCGTGGCGGAGAGCTTCGCCACGAGGTAGTCCTTGAACGCTGGGCCCTCGATCAGCGATTCAAGCTTGGCGTCGTCGAGCTTGCGGAGTTCTCCGATGAGCGGCATCGCATTCAGGCGTTGCTCGACGCATTCGCACAGCGCGTGCTCGGGACGGGCCGACAAGGCGCTGCCAAGGCCCGGCGTCTGGCGAAATTGCGTATTCATCCCGTTGCAGCCGGTCGTGATGGTGTCCATCAGGAGGTCGACACCCTCCTGGCCCTCGGCGGCACGCGCGGGCGATGCCATTGACGTGGCGACGAGGAGGGTGGTCAGAGCGAGGCAAGCAACGATGCGCATGGCGGATTCTTCGAGAGCGTGAGAGGTTGTGGCCGCCGCGATCAGCCGGCTTTCGACTTCGCCAGTTTCAGCCAGGTATCGACCACGGTGTCTGGATTCAGCGACACCGACTCAATCCCTTCCTGCATCAGCCATTCCGCAAGATCCGGATGGTCGCTCGGGCCCTGGCCGCAGATGCCGATGTACTTGCCCTTGCGCTTCGCGGCCTGGATGGCCATCGACAGCATCTTCTTCACCGCCGGATCGCGTTCGTCGAACAGATTGGCGACGATCGCCGAATCGCGGTCCAGGCCCAAGGTGAGCTGGGTCATGTCGTTGGAGCCGATCGAGAAGCCGTCGAAGATGTCGAGGAATTCGTCGGCCAGCAGCGCGTTCGACGGCACTTCGCACATCATGATGATCTTCAGCCCGTCCTTGCCCTGTTCGAGGCCGTTTTCCTTCAGTACTTCGATGACCTTGTGGCCTTCGCCGAGCGTGCGCACGAACGGGATCATCACCCAGCAGTTGTCCAGGCCCATGGTCTCGCGGACCTTGCGCACCGCGCGGCATTCCAGCGCGAACGCGTCGCGGAACGACGGGTCGACGTAGCGGCTGGCGCCGCGGAAACCGATCATCGGATTTTCTTCGTGTGGTTCGTAGCGCGCGCCGCCGATCAGGTTGGCGTATTCGTTGGACTTGAAGTCGGACAGGCGCACGATCACCGGGTTCGGCGCGACCGAGGCGGTGATGGTGGCGATGCCTTCGGCGAGGCGGTCGACGTAGAAATCGACCGGGCTGGCATAGCCGGCCATCTTCGCGTCGATCTTGCGTTTGACCTCAGCGTCCTGGTTCGCGTAATCGAGCAGCGCCTTGGGGTGCACGCCGATGTGACTGGCGATGATCATTTCCAGGCGTGCGAGACCGATGCCGGCGTTGGGCAGCATCGCGAAATCGAAGGCGCGTTCCGGATTCGCCACGTTCATCATGATCTTGAGCGGCGCCGGCGGCATGTTGTCCAGATCGGTGACGATGCGCTCGAACGGCAGCAGACCTTCGTAGATGAAACCGGTGTCGCCTTCGGCGCAGCTCACGGTCACCTCATGGCCGTCGATGATCGTATCCAGCGCATTGCCGGTGCCGACCACCGCGGGCACGCCCAGCTCGCGCGCGATGATCGCGGCATGGCAAGTGCGGCCGCCGCGATTGGTGACGATGGCCGAGGCGCGTTTCATCACCGGCTCCCAGTCGGGATCGGTCATGTCGGCGATCAGCACGTCGCCGGGCTGCACGCGGTTCATGTCGGCGAGCGAACGCACCACGCGAGCCACGCCGCTGCCGATCTTGTGGCCGATCGAGCGGCCTTCGCAGACCACTTCACCGCGATGGCCGAGGCTGTAGCGTTCGATCTGGGTGGCGTGCGCGCGCGATTTCACGGTTTCCGGACGCGCCTGCACCACGAAGAGTTTTCCGGTGATGCCGTCCTTCGCCCACTCGATGTCCATCGGACGGCCGTAGTGCTCCTCGATGGTCAGCGCCTGACGCGAGAGTTCCTGCACGTCTTCGTCGGTGATCGAGAACGCGTTGCGCAGCTCTGCAGGGGTGTCCTCGTTGCGCACGCGCTCGCCGGGCTTGTCGGAATAGACCATGCGGATCTGTTTGGCGCCCATCGAACGGCGCAGGATCGCCGGCTTGCCCGCGCGCAGGGTCGGCTTGTAGACGTAGAACTCGTCGGGATTCACCGCGCCCTGGACTACGTTCTCGCCCAGGCCATAGCTGGCGGTGACGAACACCACGTTGCGGAAACCCGACTCGGTGTCGAGCGTGAAAAGAACGCCCGAGGAACCGAGATCGGAACGCACCATCAGCTGCACGCCGGCCGAGAGGAACACGTCCTCGTGCTTGAAGCCGTGATGCACACGATATGCAATGGCGCGATCGTTGTAGAGACTGGCGAACACTTCCTTGACCTTGCGCACCACGTCGTCGGCGCCGGTCACGTTGAGGAAGGTTTCCTGCTGGCCGGCGAACGAGGCGTCGGGCAGGTCTTCGGCTGTCGCCGAGGAACGCACGGCAACGGCGATCTCGATACCACCGTTCTCGGCGCACAGCTGCGCGTAGGCCGTGCGGATGTCGGCATCGAGCTGCGGCTGCAGCGGGGCGTCGATCACCCAACCACGGATTTCGCCGCCGGCCGCGTTGAGGGCGGGCACGTCTTCGACATCCAGGGTCGCGAGACGGTCGAAGATGCGCTGATGCAGATCGTTATGCGCGATGAAGTCCTTGAATGCCTCGGCGGTGGTGGCGTAACCGCCCGGCACCGAGACCCCCAGCCCGGCCAGATGGCCGATCATTTCGCCCAGCGAGGAGTTCTTGCCGCCCACGCGGGCGAGGTCGGACAGGCGCAGCGCGTGCAGCCAGAGGATGTTCTCGTTCAACGGGGGCTCCATACGGGCGCGGTGCGGCGCCGGGAAAGCGGTTATTTTAACAAGACCGCGCCCCGCGTAGTCCCATCGGCCATCACCAATGCGAGCCCCATGAGCCAGACCCGACCGGTTTTCTATATTTCCGACGGCACCGGCATCACCGCCGAAACCATCGGCCACAGTCTGTTGACACAGTTCAGCGAGACCCATTTCCGTACGGAACGCATCTCGTTCGTGGATACCGCGGAGAAGGCGGGGGAGGCCGCAGTGTTGATCCGCGCGGCCGGCGAAGCTTTGGGCACGCGCCCCATCGTCGTCAGTTCCTGCGTCGACGCCCATCTCAGTGCGGTGCTGGCCGAGAGCGGGGCGCTGATGCTGGACGTGTTCGCGCCGTTCATCGAGCCGCTGGAACGCGAACTGGGCCAGCAGCGGCTGTCGCGGGTGGGGCAGGCGCACGGCATGGTCGATTTCGAGACCTACCATCGCCGCATCAACGCGATGAATTTCGCGCTGACCCACGACGACGGTATCGCCACCAATTACGACGAGGCCGACGTGATCCTCGTCGCCGTCTCGCGCGCCGGCAAAACTCCGACCTGCATCTATCTGGCCATGCATCACGGCGTGAAGGCGGCAAACTACCCGCTGACCGACGAAGACCTGGAGCACGACCGCCTGCCGCCACGGCTGCGCCAGCACCGCGCCAAGCTGTTCGGACTGACCATCGACCCGATCCGGCTGCAGCAGATCCGCCAGGAGCGCCGCGCCAACTCGCGCTACGCCCAGCTCGACACCTGCAAGCGCGAGGTCGCGGCGGCCGAAGCGATGCTGCGCGCGGAACGCATTCCCACGCTCAGCACCACGCACACGTCGATCGAGGAGATCGCGAGCAAGGTGATGACGACGTTGGGGATTTACCGCGAGATGTATTGATCGCTGCCTGAACCGGAAAGCGCGGATTCCGGGGCGTTTGCGCGAAACAGTCGGTTCCATATTCCCCGCGTTTCGCCGATCCGTCAATGCTGTCGCGGATCGCATCGGGTGTGTACGATCCGCTGCATGTCGCACGTCCTCTCCCGCTCGATCGATGCCGCCAAAATCAACCGATTCTCGTGGTTGATGGCGCTGTATTCCGAAAACCACCAGCGCCTGCATCGGCTGTTCATCCCCGAGGATCTGCGCGAGGGCCGCTATGTGTCTTCGGTCGGCGACGGCCTCGACCTGCATCTGGAGGTGATGGTGCAGCATGCCTACACCGTCGAACTGCGGCTGAGCTACGCGCTGATCGATCCGGTGACGGGCGAACCGGATCCGTCCGCGCACGTGCGCCTGTATCGCGATACCAAACAGGTTGAAGCGACGCATTGCTACGTCGGCAGGCGCTGGCAGGACGTGATCGGCCTGTACCCCGCACCGGGCGAAGCGCTGGATCACCGCCTGCGCATGAATACCTTCCTGAGCAAGTGGCTGCAGTATCTTGCCGAGCGTGGGCATGGCGCCGCCAGCCTGCGTGCGCGCTGCGAGGATCCCCAAGGCGTCGCAGCCATCCCGGACGCCTGAGCCGTCCACGACTTCGGATCGTCGCCATCCGGCGTAAGCAGAAACGACGAAGCCCGCGTGAGCGGGCTTCGTCGTTTCGAATAGTGGCGTCCCCACGGGGATTCGAACCCCGGTGTCCACCGTGAAAGGGTGGTGTCCTAGGCCTCTAGACGATGGGGACGTCGTAGAACGTCTGTTACTGCTTCAGATCCGGCCTAACGATCTGAAGCGTCTTGAATCTTGGTGGAGCCAGGCGGGATCGAACCGCCGACCTCCTGCATGCCATGCAGGCGCTCTCCCAGCTGAGCTATGGCCCCATGTGTGTCTGGAGAGCGCAAAATTCTAGACGGCGTCTGCGGAAGCGTCAAGCATCGGTGGAACAATTTTTTCACAGGCCCTCACCAAAGCGCGTCGCGCAGCTTGTACCAGGCCATCGCCGCGACCAGCATCGGGGTGCGGAACGTGCGGCCGCCGGGGAAATCGCGGTGGTGGATGCGTTCGAACGCATCCAGTCGCCCGGACTGCCCGCGGATCGCTTCGGCGATGATCTTGCCGGCCAATCCGGTGACGTTCACGCCATGCCCGGAGAAGCCCTGCGCGAAATAGACGTTGTGCTTGCCGATCCGGCCCCAGTGCGGCGCGCGGTTGAAGCTGATGTCGATGGTGCCGCCCCAGACATGCTCGAAATCGACATCGGCCAGTTGCGGAAACACCTTGCGCATCCGCCGGGTCATCACCCAGGCCAGGTTGGGCGGCTGGACGTTCGAATAACTGGCGCGTCCACCGAACAACAGGCGGTGGTCGCTGCCGAGGCGGAAATAATCCAGCGCCCAGTTGGTGTCGGCGACGGCCATGTCGTTCGCGATCAAAGCCCGGGCGCGGGCTTCGCCCAGAGGTCGTGTGGCGCCGATGTAGGTGCCGACCGGCATGATCTTGCGGTCGAGCTCCGGGGCAACGCCTTTCACCAGCGCGTTGCCGGCGAGCACCGCGAAATCGCAGCGCACGCGCCCGTCGGCGGTATGCAGGACCGGGCGCGCGCCGTGTTCGATCCGCAGCACTTGGCTGGCTTCGCAGATGCGCACGCCGGCCGCGAGCGCGGCGCGGGCCAGGCCGAGGGCGTACTTCAGCGGATGCAGATGCCCCGAGCGCTCGTCGTAGAGCCCACCGAGATAGCGCGGCGAGTCCAGCATCGCGCGCAGCGATTCGCGGTCGTGCCATGGCAACGGGTAATCGTAGTGTTGCTGCAGCTCTTCCTGCCAGGCCAGCAATTCGCGCACCTGACGGGGCTTGATCGCGACGTGGCAATGTCCCGGGCGCCAATCGCAGTCGATGCCGTAGCGTTCGCGGCGTTCGTGGATCAGCCGGATGCTGTCCAGCGACCAGTCGAACATCCGGCGCGCGTCTTCGCGCCCGAGCAGGGTTTCCAGTTTGCCCTCGCTGCAGCCCCAGCCGAAGATCACCTGGCCGCCGTTGCGGCCCGACGCGCCCCAGCCGATGCGCGCGGTTTCGAGCACCACGACCTTGTAGCCGGCTTCAGCGAGTTCCAGCGCAGCGGACAGGCCGACGTAACCCGCGCCGAGGATGCAGACATCGGCGTCGATGTCGCCCTGCAGTGCGGGCTGCGGCGGGAGCGGTTCGACGCTGGCGGCGTACCAGCTGGGCGGGTAGGGCGAGGTGGTCATGCGTTGCCCGATTCGTCACACCGACCGCAGATACCAGTCGTATTCCAGCGTGGTCACTTCACGATAGAAACTGTGCAGCTCCTTCAGTTTCTGCTGACCGTAGATGTGACGGAAACGTTCGCCGAACTGGTCGACGATGAAATCGCTGGCCATGAAGTCGCGGATCGAGTCGCGCCAGTACGGCGTCTTGATCTCGGTCTGTTCGTAGGCGTTGCCGACCACCGGCGCGCCGGGGTCGTAGCCGTGTTCGATGCCGTCGAGCATGCCCGCGAGCACCGCGGCCGTGGCGAGGTACACATTGGCATCGGCGCCGGCGATGCGGTGCTCGATGCGGGTGTTCTTCTCGTCGCTGTGCGGGACACGCATGGCCACGGTGCGGTTGTTGAACCCCCAGACTTCGTTCAGCGGCACGAACGCATTCAGCACGAAACGCCGGTAGCCGTTGGCGTTGGGCGCGAACAGCAGCAGGCAGTCCTTCGCGCTGCGCTGCAGGCCGCCGATGGCGTGGCGCAGCGCATCGCAGGGCGCGTCGGGTGTGCAGGCGAAGATGTTGTCGCCGTTCGCATCCAGCACGCTGGCGTGGATGTGCAGGCCGCTGCCGGCCTGGTCGACCAGCGGTTTGGCCATGAAGCTCGCCTGCAGTCCCTGTTTCTGGGCGATGGACTTGATCGCGCGCTTCAGATAGATCGCATCGTCGCAGGCCAGCAGGGCGTCGTCGCGGTGCTTGAGGTTAATCTCGAACTGGCCCGGCGCGTATTCGGCGACAGCGGTGTCGGCCGGGATGCCCTGGATCCGGCAGGCGTCGGCGACGGCATCGATGAAGTCGTGGAAATCGTTGAGGTCTTCGATGTAGTAGACCTGCGTGCTGGTGTTGCGCGCGCCGGTGTGAGCATTCACCGGCGGCTGCGGCCGCCCGTGGGCGTCGGGCAGGCGGTCGAACAGATAGAACTCCAGTTCCACCGCGACTACCGGCTTCAGCCCGCGCGCGGCGTAGCGGTCGAGCACGCGCTTCAGCACTTCGCGGGGATTGGCTTCGAAGGCGCCGCCGTTGGCGTCTTCCATCGACAGCAGTAGTTGCGCCATCGGTCGCGGCGACCAGGGCACCGGCCGCAGCGTGCCCGGCACCGGACGGCAGATGCGGTCTTCGTCGCCGATGTCGTAGCCCAGCCCGGTTTCCTCGACGGTGTTGCCGGTGATGTCGGTCGCGATGAGCGACATCGGCAGGCAGATGCCGTCGGCATAGACCTTCTCCAGCGCGCTGCGGGTGACGCGCTTGCCGCGCAGCAGGCCGTTCATGTCGGGGAGGATCAGGTCGACCAGCTCGCAGTCCGGCGTCTGTTCGAGTGCGCGAAGGTCTTCGGGCGTGAGGCTTGCAGGCATGATGGCGGGGTTCTTCGGGGTCTCGGCAACAGTGTGACAGCTGCCGATACGGGCTGGAAGGCGTCAAGAATACTCAACAGGTATCTTGCCGGCATTCCCGTCTTTGCTGCGATAAATCGGTGCTGCTCTGCAGCAATCCTTGATTTTCTCCCGACGATCGGGCCGAGTGTTGCAGAAATCGAACATGCCGGTTAACGTGCGGCTGACGTCCTCCAACGCCTCGACCAGAGCCTTCCGCATGCCCTCCCCATCGGCACGGCTACCACTGGTCGGTCTGCCGACCGACCGCAAATTCATCGGCCCGCACCCTTTTCTTGCGGTGGGAGAGAAGTATGTCCGCGCCGTCGTCGATGGCGCAGAATGTCTGCCGCTGTTGATCCCCGGTCTGCAGCCGGCGCTGCCGTTGCGGCCACTGCTGGAAGGGCTGGACGGTATTCTGCTGACCGGTTCGGTGAGCAATATCGAGCCGCACCACTACAGCGATGAGCCCAGCTACGCCGGCAATGTGCATGACCCGGCCCGCGACGAAACCAATCTGGCCTTGATTCCGCTGGCGATCGAACTGGGGCTGCCGATCCTCGCCATCTGTCGCGGCTTCCAGGAAATCAACGTCGCCTTCGGCGGACGCCTGCACCAGAAGGTGCATGAGGTCGAAGGCCATCTCGATCATCGCGAGAATCCCGACGATCCGCTCGACCTGCAGTACGCGCCCACGCATGGGATTGCGCTGAGTCCCGGCGGATGGCTCGCCGGTATCGCCGGCGCGGAAACGGCGCGGGTCAACTCGCTGCACGGGCAGGGCATCGCGATGCTGGGCGAAGGCCTGACGGTGGAGGCGACCGCGCCGGACGGGCTGATCGAAGCCTATCGTCGCAGCGGTTCCGCTTGCGATGGTTCGACGGGTCCATTCCTGCTGGCGGTGCAATGGCACCCCGAGTGGCGGGTGCTCGAGAATGATTTTTATCAGGGCATTTTCCGTGCCTTCGGCGACGCCTGCCGACAACGCGCCAACCAACGGATACGATGACGGCATGAGCCCGAAGACCCCACCCCGCAAAGCGCCATCCAAACGCACGGTCGGCAAACGAAAACCTGCGCAGATTTCCGCCGACGCCCAGCCCGGCGAACACGCGCTGCTGCGTTGGCTGAAGGACCGCAACATCACCGAAGTCGAATGTCTGGTGCCGGACATCACCGGCAACGCGCGCGGCAAGATCATTCCCGCTCACAAGTTCTCGCACGATTACGGCACCCGGTTGCCGGAAGGCATCTTCGCCACCACCGTCACCGGCGATTATCCCGACGACTACTACGACCTGATTTCGCCCTCCGACGCCGATATGCTGCTGAGCCCGGACCCCGACACCGTGCGGCTGGTGCCCTGGGCCACCGATCCGACCGCGCAGATCATCCACGACTGCTACACCAAGGCCGGCGAGCGCCACGAACTGGCGCCGCGCAACGTGCTCAAGCGCGTGCTCGACGCCTACGAAGCGCTGGGCCTGAGGCCGGTGGTCGCCCCCGAGGTCGAATTCTTCCTGGTGCAGAAGAACACCGACCCGGATTTCCCGCTGCAGCCGCCCGCCGGCCGCTCCGGGCGTCCGGAAACCGCGCGCCAGTCGTACTCCATCGATGCGGTCAACGAGTTCGACCCGATCCTCGATCTGATGTACGACTACAGCGATGCGATGCAGCTGGACGTGGACACGCTGATTCATGAATCCGGCGCGGCGCAGCTGGAAGTCAATTTCACCCATGCCGATGCGATGTCGCGCGCCGACCAGGTGTTCATGTTCAAGCGGATGATGCGCGAAGCCGCGATGCGCCACGGCGTATATGCGACCTTCCTCGCCAAGCCGATGGAGAACGAGCCCGGCAGCGCGATGCACATCCACCAGAGCCTGATCGATGTGAAGACCGGCAAGAACGTATTCGCAGGCAAGGGCGAGGGCCAGCAGAGCAAGATCTTCGATCACTACCTCGGCGGGCTGCAGAAATACGTGCCGATGGCGATGGCGTTCTTCGCGCCGAACGTGAATTCCTATCGCCGGCTGGCGTTGGGTCAGGTCGCGCCGATCAACGTGCAGTGGGGTTACGACAACCGCACCTGCGGCCTGCGCGTGCCGATGGATACGCCGGAAAACACCCGCGTCGAAAGCCGCTTCGCCGGCTCCGACGCCAATCCCTATCTGGCGATGGCCGGCACGCTGGCCTGCGGCCTGTTCGGGATACGCGAGAAACTGCAGCCGACCGCGCCGCTGACCATCAGCGCCCAGGATGTCGGTTTCGAATTGCCGCGCTCGCTCGGCGAAGCGCTGGATCAACTGGAAACCTGCACGGTATTGCACGATCTGCTGGGTTCGCGTTTCGTCCGCGCCTACATCTCGGTCAAGCGCAAGGAGTACGAGACCTTCTTCCGCGTGATCAGTTCGTGGGAGCGCGAATTCCTGCTGTTGAACGTCTGAACTGCGGCTTCTGTCATCCATCTCGCGGCTGGTTTCGACAAACGATCAACCGCTCCTCCAATCCCCAGTTCGGAACCATCATGGATCACACCGACATCGTCCGCCTGCAGCAGCTCGACGCCGCGCATCACCTGCATCCGTTCAACGACAACGCCGCGCTGGCGAAGAAGGGCACCCGCATCCTTACCCGCGGCGAAGGCGCCTATGTCTGGGATGCCGACGGCAACAAGTTGCTGGATGCCTTCGCCGGCCTGTGGTGCGTGAATCTCGGCTATGGCCGCAAGGAACTGGGCGATGCCGCGTCGCGGCAGATGACCCAACTGGCCTACTACAACAGCTTCTTCCAGTGCACGGTGGAGCCGACGATCCAACTCTCGGCCAAGCTCGCGGAACTCACGCCGGCCGATCTCAATCACGCCTTCTTCACCAATTCCGGCTCCGAGGCCAACGACACCATCCTGCGGCTGGTGCGGCATTTCTGGGCGGTGCAGGATCAGCCGCAGAAGAACATTTTCATCGGCCGCCACAACGGCTATCACGGCACCACCATGGCCGGCGCCAGCCTGGGCGGCATGGCCGGCATGCACAAGCAGGGCGGATTGCCGATCCCCGACATCCACCACATCGATCCGCCGTTCTGGTTCGCCGACGGCGGCGACATGTCGCCCGAGGAGTACGGACTGGCCGCGGCGAAGCGGCTGGAAGACAAGATCCTCGCGCTCGGCCCGGACCGGGTCGCGGCCTTCATCGGCGAACCGATCATGGGCGCGATCGGCGTCTACATCCCGCCGGCCACCTACTGGCCGGAGATCGAGCGCATCTGCCGCAAGTACGACGTGCTGCTGGTCGCCGATGAAGTGATCTGCGGTTTCGGCCGTACCGGCGAATGGTTCGGCGCGAATTATTTCGGCTTCACGCCGGACGTGATGACGCTCGCGAAAGGCATCACCTCCGGTTACATCCCGCTGGGCGCGGCGATGTTCAACGACCGCGTCGCCGATGTGCTCAAGCACCAGGGCGGCGAGCTCGCCCACGGTTGCACCTATTCCGGCCATCCGGTCTGCGCCGCGGTGGCGCTGGAGAACATCCGCATCCTGCAGGAAGAGGGCATCGTCGACCGCGCCCGCACCCAGATCGCGCCGTATCTGGCCCAGCGCTGGGCGGAACTCGGCGAGCACCGACTGGTGGGCGAAGCCCGCATCGCCGGCATGGTCGGCGCCCTGGAACTGGTGCCCGACAAGGGCAGGCGCGCGTTCTTCGAGGACCGCGGCAAGGTCGGCATGCTCTGCCGCGACATGGCGTTGCGCAACGGGCTGATCCTCCGCGCCACCTATGATTCAATGCTGCTGTCGCCGCCGCTGATCATTACCCGCGAGCAGGTCGACGAATTGTTCGAGAAGGCCTGGAAGTCGTTGAACGAGACCGCCGCCGCACTGGAGGCATGATCGTGACCGCATGACCGCTGGCGCATGCCGCCGAGCTGCGCGACACTCGCCTTGCGAACCGCTACCGCCATCCACCGATGCCCTGCCGGGCGAGAGGAATGCCATGAAATTGCGAATGCTGGGTCTGTCCGTTGCCGTTTCCATGCTGGTCGCCTGCGGCGGCGGCGACAAACAAGCCGCCGACGGCGGTAAAGCCGGGAGCGGCGAGAAGATCGTCAACGTCATCAACTGGTCGGATTACATCGCCGAAGACACCAACGCCAACTTCGAGAAGGCCACCGGCATCAAAGTGGTCTACGACGTCTTCGACAGCAACGAAGTGCTGGAAACCAAACTGCTGGCCGGTTCGAGCGGCTACGACGTGGTGGTACCGTCCTCCGACTTCATGGGCCGCCAGATCAAGGCCGGCGTGTTCCATCAGCTGGACCGCAGCAAGATTCCGAACTACGCCAACCTCGATCCGACGATCATGAAGCGCCTGGAAAATCTCGACCCGGGCAACAAATTCGGCATCCCGTACATGATCGGCACCACCGGCATCGGCTACAACGTCGACAAGGTCAAGGCCGCTTTCGGCAATACCGACGTCGCCAACAGTCTGGATCTGATCTTCAAGCCCGAGAACATCTCCAAGCTGAAGGATTGCGGCGTCACCGTGCTCGACGCGCCGATCGACATCATCAAGATCGCGCTGCACTATCAGGGCGAAGACCCGAACAGCGAAGATCCGGCGGTCATCGCCAAAGCGGTGCCGCTGCTCAAGGCGATCCGCCCGTACATCACCACGTTCCATTCGTCGTCCTACATCGATGCGCTGGCCAGCGGCGACACCTGTCTGGTGCTGGCCTGGTCGGGCGACATCATTACGGCCCGCAACCGCGCCGTCGAGGCCGGGAACGGCGTCAACATCGCCTATTCGATTCCGAAGGAAGGCGCGCCGCAGTGGTTCGACATGCTGGCGATCCCGAAGGACGCCAAGCATATCGATGAGGCCTATGCCTACATCAACAATCTGCTCGATATAAAGGTGATGGCGGCGAACTCCAACTTCATCAGCTATCCGAACGCGATCCCGGCGACCAAGCCGATGATCCTGCCGGAAATCACCAACGACCCGACCCTGTATCCGCCGCCGGAAGTCGCTGCCAAGCTGTGGACCTTCACCGTGGTGTCGCCGAAGGCTGCCGAGCAGTACACGCGGATCTGGACCGATCTCAAGACGGGACGCTGATGCCGCTACTGAGCCGGCATCGCCGGCTCTCGTTCTACGCTGCACGACTGCGCGCTGCAAGACAGCGCGTTGCACAACACGACGGGGATGATGGATGGGCACCGAGCCAGCCAGCAGCGTTAAAGAAAATGGCAAAGAGACCGAGGATTACCTGCGGATTGTCGATGTCCGCAAGGAATTCGACGGTTTCGTCGCGGTCGAAGACACCAACCTCAGCATCCGCAAGGGCGAAATCTTCGCGCTGCTCGGCGGTTCCGGCTGCGGCAAATCGACGCTTCTGCGCTGTCTGGGCGGATTCGAACGACCGACCTCCGGGAAGATCTATCTCGACGGCCAATTGATGAACGATCTGCCGCCCTACGAGCGGCCGATCAACATGATGTTCCAGTCGTATGCGCTGTTTCCGCACATGACCGTGGCCCAGAACATCGCATTCGGCCCGAAACAGGACGGCATGCCGAAACAGCAGATCGAAGCGCGCGTCACCGAGATGCTGAAACTCGTGCAGATGGAAAAATATGCCCAGCGCAAGCCGCATCAGCTCTCCGGCGGCCAGCAGCAGCGCGTGGCGCTGGCGCGTTCGCTGGCGAAAGGGCCGAAGCTGCTGCTGCTGGACGAACCGATGGGCGCGCTGGACAAGAAGCTGCGCTCGCAGATGCAGCTGGAACTGGTCAACATCATCGAGAAGTCGGGCGTGACCTGCGTGATGGTGACCCACGATCAGGAAGAGGCCATGACCATGGCCACCCGCATCGCGCTGATGGACAGCGGCCGCATCCGTCAGGTCGCCACGCCCGACGAAATCTACGAATCGCCGACCAGCCGTTTCGCCGCCGAATTCATCGGTTCGGTGAACATGATCGAAGGCCGGATCGAAGAGGACATGAAGGACTACGTGACCATCCGCGCGCCGCAGCTGCCGGACGTGATCTACGTCGGTCACGGCATTTCCGGTTACGAAGGCCAGGATGTCGCATTCGGGGTGCGCCCGGAAAAAGTGCAGATCAGCAAAGAGGAACCGGCGCAGCCGCACAACAAAGCGCGCGGCAAGATCGAGGACATCGCCTATTTCGGCAGCCACTCGGTCTTCCACGTGCGCCTGCCCACCGGCTTCAAGATGATGGCCAACTTCGCCAATCAGGAACGCTGGGCGAGCGAAGGCATGACCTGGGGCGATGAGGTCTGGGTGTGCTGGGGCGAGAACGAAGGCGTGGTGCTGACCTCATGAACGCGGGCATCGGCAGGGTTCTGGCGAAACTGGTCCCCGGCAAGCGCTGGGCCGTGATCGCGATACCTTATCTGTGGATGCTGCTGTTCTTCGCGATACCGTTCCTGATCGTGCTGCGCATTTCCTTCTCGATGCGCGACCAGACCTCATCGCCGCCGTATACGCCGATCATCGAGTACATCGACAACGCGGTCACGATGAAGCTCAATCTGAGCCATTACGCGACCCTGGTGACCGATTCGCTGTACGTGCAGGCCTACGGCAGTTCGCTGTGGATCGCCGCGGTGTCGACATTGCTCGCGCTGCTGATCGGCTATCCGATGGCCTATGTCATTTCGCGGCTTTCGCCCTCCGCGCGCAACGTGGCGATGATGCTGGTGGTGCTGCCGTCGTGGACTTCGTTCCTGATCCGCGTCTACGCCTGGGTCGGCATCCTCAAGAACAACGGTCTGCTCAACGGCCTGCTGATGAAGCTCGGCATCATCGAGGAACCGCTGAAGATCCTGTACACGCCGCTCGCGACCTACATCGGCATCGTCTACTGCTATCTGCCGTTCATGATCCTGCCGCTCTACACCAACCTGGTGAAGCACGACAACCGATTGCTGGAGGCCGCCTACGACCTCGGCGCCAAGCCGTGGCAGGCGTTCATCAAGATCACGCTGCCGCTGTCGCGCGCCGGCATCATCGCCGGCTGCATGCTGGTGATGATTCCCGCGGTGGGCGAGTACGTCATTCCCGAGATGCTCGGCGGGCCGGACACGCTGATGATCGGCCGGCAGCTGGTCAATGATTTCAGCGCCGCGACCGATTGGCCGCGCGCGTCCGCAGTGGCGATCTCGATGCTACTCCTGCTGCTGGTGCCGATCCTGATCTTCAACCGCGTGCAGCAGCGCGAGATGGAAGGCAAACTGACATGAACGCCTTCCGGAGACATTGGCTGACATGGTCGGTGCTGGCGCTGGGCTTCGCCTTTCTGTATGTGCCGATCCTGATTCTGATGATCTACTCGTTCAACGAGAGCAAGCTGGCCAGCGTCTGGTCGGGCTTTTCGTTCAAGTGGTACGGCGCACTGTTCCGCGACCGCGACATGCTCAGTGCCGCATGGCTGAGTCTGAAACTTGCGTTCTTCACCGCCACCGGCGCGGTAGTGCTGGGCACGCTGGCTTCGCTGGTGATGACGCGGATGCGGCACTTCCGCAGCCGCACGCTGTTCGGCGCGCTGATCACGGCGCCGCTGGTGATGCCGGAAGTGATCCTCGGCCTGTCGCTGCTGCTGCTGTTCGTCTCGATGGGCAATGTGCTCAACGGGCTTGGCATCGGTCAATTCCAGCCGAAGGGTGTGCTCACACTGTGGATCGCGCACGTCACCTTCACGCTGGCGTTCGTCACCGTGGTCATTTCCTCGCGGATGTCCGAGCTGGATAAATCGCTTGAAGAAGCGGCGATGGATCTTGGCGCGAACCGGGTGAAGGTGTTCTTCCAGATCACCTTGCCGATCATCGCGCCCGCGCTGGTGTCGGGCTGGCTGCTGGCCTTCACGCTGTCGCTGGACGACGTGGTGATCTCGAGTTTTGTCTCCGGGCCGGGCTCGACCACGCTGCCGATCAAGGTGTTCTCTTCGGTGCGTCTGGGCCTGAATCCCAAGATCAACGCACTGGCGACGATCATGGTCGCCATCGTGTCCCTCGTCGCGGTGCTCGGCTGGTGGTGGATGCGCCGCGAGGAGCGCCGCCGCCAGCGCGACATGCAGCTGGCGATGCAGGACAACGGCTGATCGCAGCGGTTGCACAGCCGAATGGCGCCGCCTGCGTGTGGCGCAGCCACTCACATCACAGAGGCAAGAGACATGACGGTCGAATTGATCCATCCATGGAGCGGTGCAGTCGACTATCGCTACGACTACATCGGCGCAGCCGATGTCGAGCGCATTCTGCAGGCCGCCGCGCAAGCCGCACCCGCTTGGGCCGCACGCGACCTTGAGGATCGCGGCGCGCTGCTGCGCGCGGTCGCTGCGCAGTTGCGCCAGCAGCGCGAGGCCATCGCCGCAACGATGACCGCCGACATGGGCAAGCTGCGGCGCGAAGGTCTGGTGGAGATCGAGAAATCGGCGTCGGCCTGCGAATACTACGCAGAGCACGCCATCGACTATCTTCGCGACGGCATGATCGCCACCGAAGCGCATCGCAGCTACGTGACCTACGAGCCGCTGGGCTGCATTTTCGCGGTGATGCCGTGGAATTTCCCGATCTGGCAGGTGTTCCGTTTCCTTGCCCCCGGATTGATGGCCGGCAACGTCGCGGTCCTCAAGCACGCGAGCAACGTGCCGCGCTGCGCGGACGCGATCGCCCGCGTGCTGCGCGATGCCGGCATTCCCGAAGGCGTATTGGGCGTGCTGCACATCGACAATGCGATGGCCGCCCACGTGATCGCCGACCCGCGCGTCAGAGCGGTCACGCTGACCGGCAGCGAACGCGCCGGCAGCGCGGTGGCTTCGACCGCCGGCAAGCACCTGAAGAAATGCGTGATGGAACTGGGCGGCAGCGACCCGTTCGTGGTGCTGGACGATGCCGATCTCGACGTGACCATTCCCGCGGCCATCGCTTCGCGCTTCGGCAACGCCGGCCAGACCTGCATCGCCGCCAAGCGTTTCATCGTGACCCCGGGCATCGCCGATGCGTTCGTCGCGCGCTTCGTCGAAGCTGCCGGCAAGCTCGCAGTGGGCGATCCATCGGACGAAGCCACGACCCTCGCACCGATGGCCCGCGCCGATCTGCGCGATGAAGTCCACGATCAGGTGCAGCGCAGCGTCGCCGCCGGCGCGAAGTTGTTGATCGGCGGCACGCCGGGGCAGGGCGGCTCGCACTATCCCGCGACCATCCTCGACCACGTCGTGCCGGGCATGCCCGCGTACAACGAAGAACTCTTCGGCCCGGCCGCGAGCATCCTGCGCGCCCGCGACGACGACGATGCCGTTCGCATCGCGAACGACACTGCGTTCGGCTTGGGTGCGAGTGTCTGGACTGCAGACAAGGCGCGCGGTGAAGCGGTTGCGCGGCGTCTGCAGGCGGGTGCGACTTTCGTCAATGCGATCGTGCGCAGCGATGTGCGGTTGCCGTTCGGGGGGACCAAAACATCCGGATTCGGTCGCGAGCTGGCGGAGCATGGGATTCATGAGTTCATGAATATCAAGACGGTTTATGTGGCTTAGATACAGGAGTTACGGATGCAATGAAGGATTCTCTGGAAGATCGATTTGTGAGATTTCTGAAAGATCATTGCGGGGCGCAAAGTCTTGACTCAGATGATTTTTCATTCCCGCCAGGAGTTTCAAAAGCTGATTTCTTGGTTTTTGAAAAAACGCTAATCGTTGAATTAAAAACACTAATTTCTGACCCGGGGCCGCGCATTGACGAAAAAATTAATGAGCATATACAAGCCGCCGGAGGAATTCCTTATGGTGCAATTTGGTCTACTCAGCTTTTTACTGATCAAGCCGAGAGCGATGCTTTTCACAACAGAATTAGCATGTCCATAACTCGAAACACTGAGTCAATTTGTAGAAATGCTAACCACCAGCTAGCCGATACAGAGAAATTCCTAGAGCTACACGCGACCAAGTTATTGGTTATTTTGAATGAAAGCATCGACACTCTTGATCCTGAGCTGGTGGGTTATCGCGTTTCAAAATTTCTAAACGACGGCACGCGTTCAATAGACTATTGCCTTCTTATCTTTGAATCACATTTAATTCGTGTCAGCGATACGGAACAAGATCCTATTTTTTGTATTGCGAATGATAAAACTACGCATCGCTCCAAAAGACAGATGAGAAATATAATGAAAAAATGGGCGGTATTTAATAATGTATCGTATGTTGAGGCAGACCCATCAGAACTCGGTAGTGCAAGCTACGTTCCTCGCAAGCAGCCCTAACAATTCGGGTATCTGACTTCTAGACGAACCCGTGGAAGTTGTGCGTGTAGTTCAACCGCTAGTGTAAATCGCGAAGGGGTGGCTATCGTTCAGACGATCTCTGTACTTTAGCCGGGAAAAAAGTGCCTGGAAGATTTGGTGTAAGGCTTGGACCTTCTTTCGCACTGGAGCGCGGGTCATTGTCTTTGTCTCGCTGCGCCGCTTGCGGCGCGAACGGTAAAGCCGGCCCGAAGAGCCTGCCCTATACTTGATACGGGGCAAGCACCGGAGGTGCGATTCAAGAAAGCAACTGCAGAGCTTCCGCGCTTTGCGCGGGTCACTTTCTTTGTCGCAAAGAAAGTAACCAAAGAAAACTCTCAGTACCGGAGCAAATCTGCCAACTGAAATGTGGCTGGGATTTTTCTATGAGGCATCCTGCCTCATAGAAAAACGGCACACGTCCTGTGCGCCGCCCTCCGGGTCTCCTATCCAGGTCATGCTTCGCCGTATCCTCTGTTTCGATGGGACGAATTGGATTGGGTTCGGTGGTGACTTCGGCTCATTACGAGGTGGCTTGAAACCCATGTCAGGCGAGTGCTGCCCAGACTGGGAATGAAATACCACAACACGACATCGTCCCGACGAAATTCCAGAAACAGCGAACTATTCCGTAATCGTAGACCCGGAGGGCGGCGCACAGGATGTGCGCCGTTTTTCGACGCGGCAGGAGGCCGCATCGAAAAATCCCGGCCAACTCGCCGACGGCAGATTTGCCTAGGTACTGAGAGTTTTCTTTGGTTACTTTCTTTGCGACAAAGAAAGTGACCCGCGCAAAGCGCGGAAGCTCTGCAGTTGCTGTTCCATGCATTATCGATTCGGCTCAAATATGCCTGAATTCGATGGCTCTGCTTACGTACGAGGGGCTTCAACCCCGAGCACGTTGTTCATAGGGGTTTCGTGTAAAGAGATCGGGCCTGAAGGCCGCCTTCCTACGAACGCATGCAGAGTTCAAACTTCTCCCTGACCTCAGTCAAGCATCGGCCGCAACCTCACCGGCACCCCACTCAACACCGAAGTCCCCGAAAGCGGATCCCGCAACCCCTCATCCAGCAACGCATTGAGATTCGCCCCCGGCCGCTCGCTCGCCAAACGCTGCGAAGTACCCGGCAGATCATGCCCCCAACCGTGCGGCACACTCATCACACCAGGCCGCATATCCTCACTGTATTTCACGCGCACTACGATCTCCCGCTCCCCGGCGCCCTGTAGCCGCGCCAACGCGCCGTCGGCGATATCGGCCGCAGCAGCGTCCTGCGGATGCAGCAACGCCAGACAGCGCTCCGGACCCTTGGCCAACGTCGGCAGGTTGTGCATCCAACTGTTGTTCGAGCGCACATCGCGTCGACCGATCACGATCATCGGATGACCTTCGCCCGGTGCGTGCGCGTCAGGTTGCGACAATGCCGCTTCGATGCGCGCCAAATCGGCCAGCAACGCAGGCGGCGCCGCATGGATCAAACCATCGGGCGTGCGCAGAACACCGGGCAGTCGCGCCTGCAACGGTCCGAAATCGATACCGTGCGGCGCCGCAGTCAATGTCGCCAGCGACAATCCCTCGGGACGCGCACCGAAACGATCGCCCCACGGACCAGCGCGCAGACCCAGATCGAGCTGACGTTCCGGGCCGGAGAGATGTGCGCTGGCCTGGAGCAGGGCGGCGATCTGTTCGGGCTGCTGTTCGGCCGGTACGCCCGCGGCAGCGAGCATCCCCTGCAGATCCTTCTTCAACGCATCCTCATCGCGTGCATCGACATCGGCGGCGCTATCGTGGCCTTCCAACATCGCTGCGAGCCGCATCAGGATCCGCCACTCGGGCCACGCGTCTTCGGGGACCGGCAGCACCGGCTGACTGAAACGCGCGGCATGCGTCCACGCCAGCTGCGAGAACGCGACGTCGTAATGCGGTTCCTGCAGTGGCGAGAGCGCCGGCAGGATCACATCGGCATGCCGCGTGGTTTCGTTGCGATAGATATCGAGGCTGAGCATGAAGTCCAGACCGTCGAGCGCCGCGGCGAGGCGTGCGCCGTTCGGTGCGGAGAGCACCGGGTTGCTGGCGATGGTGATCAGCGCGCGCACTTTGGGCCCGGCCTCGCTGTCGGGCGTATCGATTTCCTCGGCGAGACAGCCCATCGGGAATTCGCCCATCACTTCCGGCGCGCCGCTCACCCGCGAACGGCGGCGTCCCATCACCACGCCGCGTCCGCGTCCGCCTTTGCCCGTGCTGTTGGCCTGGAACGCGGGCGCCAGCGGCCAGCGCATGCCGCCTTCGGCGTCGATGCGGCCGGTGACGAGGTTCAACACTTCGATCAGCCAACTGCAGAGCGTGCCGTGCGGCTGCGTGCAGGTGCCGATGCGGCCGTACAGCGCGGCGCGCGGGGCTTCGCGCAGTGCGTCGGCGAGATGGCGGATGGTCGGCGCGTCGAGGCCCGCGGCATCTGCAATGCGTTCGGGCGTGAACGCGATCACCGCCGCCTGCAATTCGTCCAAACCAGCTACGTGACCCTCGGCGCCGCCGAGTCGCGGCGATCCGCTCGCGAGCAGATGCTGCAGCATGCCGAGCAGCAGGAAGACATCGCCGCCGGGGCGGATCGCGTGATGTTCATCGGCGACGTCGGCTGTTTCGCTGCGGCGTGGATCGATCACGATCATGCGACCGCCGCGCTCGCGCAGCGCGCGCGCCTTGCTGCGGAAATCCGGCACGGTCCACAGACTGCCGTTGCTGGCGATCGGATTGGCGCCCAGCACGATCAGCAGATCGGTGCGCTCGATGTCGGGCACGGGAATGCTCAGCCAATGCCCGTACATCAGTCCGCAGGCGACATGCTTGGGCATCTGGTCCAGCGTCGAGGCGCTGAAGACGTTCGGCGTGCCCGCAGCGCGCGCCATGCGCGGCACGTACAGCTGCAGTCCGAGCTTGTGCACGATGGGATTGCCGAAGCTCAATGCCAGCGCGCTGCGGCCGTGCGCGTCGAGCAGCGGCAACAGCCTGCATTCGATCTCGGCGAACGCGTCTTCCCAGCCGCAGGCTTCCCAGCGCGCGTCGGCGCCGCGGCCGCGGCGGATCATCGGCGTGCGCAGGCGGTCGGGGTCGTCGTGCAGATCCTTCAGTGCCACGCCCTTGGGGCAGAGGTAGCCGCGGCTGAAGACATCGTCCTTGTCGCCGCGGACGGCGACCACCTCGTCGCCTCGCAATTGCACGGTCAGGCCGCAGGCGGCTTCGCAGAACGGGCAGATCCGGTGCGCGGTACGGGTGTCGGCGGGGGGAGGGGGCATGGCATTCTCAGGATGCGAAGCGGGGGAACTGTCTGGATTCTGCAGCAAAACCGCGGCGCCGTCCGCTGGGTCATCCACGCTCCTGAAACCGGGCGTCATGGGCCGTCGGCGGCATCTGCACGATCGGGCGCTGGCAGAGCGCCGGACTCGGCAAAAGCACTAGAAGCGCAGCCTTCGACGGCATCGATAATGGGGTCTCCATGGGAAAGACCATCCGGCCGTGGGCGATGTCTTTACCGGGATGGTTTCGATCCCGGTTTGCGAATGCATGATTTCAATCATTTCAAATCCAAAAAATCGATGAGCGTGATCGGATTATGATTTTTTTGATCGATTGATGATGATTTTTATATCGAACCCGGAACGCCGGGATCGGGTCATGAGGTTTTGATGAACGTTTGATGATTATTTGGCACGACGTCCGTTGCGCACACAGGCAACCTGACCGCGCTTCAAGGCCTGCCCGGGCAAAGCCGAATAGCCGTTCCCGGATTGACCCCCGGTCTTTCCAGAAGCCATCGAATGCTTCCACGCACCATACGCACGCGAATAGGGGAGGAGAACATGCTGCCTGCGCCCACTCATCGTACTGATACGAACCTGCCGGAAGCGATCGATCGTCATACAGGAGGGCCCTGCCAGCGAATCCTGGCGGCAATGTTTCTGAGCGGGGCGATGACCGTGCTTGGCTGCAGCGGCGCTGTCAATCGAGATGCTCCGCAGAGGGCCGTCACGGGCCCAATGGGCGCCCTCGAGAACTTGACCTCCGATGCGGTCCAGGATGTGGACCGACCCAGGATTTTTCTCGCGTACAGGGCACGCAGCGGATTGATTCAAGCCGATATCGAATCGGCCGGCATCGAATTCACCGATCGGGGCTACGACACGGTCGTATTCAACGTGGGGTCGGCCGACAAGGCGCGACTCATCGCGCAGATCAAGTCGGAATTGGCCGCGTCACGGCAGGTGATTCTCGATTCCGACGGAGGAGAAAAGGAGATGACGGCCGTCTCTGATATTGCAAAAGCTGTGGCCGGACTAGGGACGAAAAGTGAGGGTGTTCTGCTGCAGAAAATCGAGGGTGAAGTATTTTCCGTGATACCGCTTGAAGCCGAAGCGACATATCTGCGACGCCAAATCCATGCCGGGAAGCGAATTTCCGCCGGCAACACCGTGATCTATGCGCTCGGTATCAAATGACCATGCCATTACCACCAGGAGCCATCGCCATGAATAAGAATCACCTTGCCATCTGTGCCGCGCTGCTGTCCATTGCCTCGATGCCATCGATGGCGCAAGAGTACAAGTATCGACTCAGCACCAACCGCGTGTCCGGCTTTGTCGAAGTCGGCAAAAGCACAAAGAGCGTGACCTCAAGCGAATATTGGGGGAAATACTTCCAGTGGTTCGGAAACCCCCAAGAATGCAGCTCGTCCGGGACCGTGAGCTGCACTTACACGAGGGCGACATCGTTCGCGGTCGCCACAAGCTGGAAGATCGGAACCCAGCTTGCGGCGAAGGAAACCTATCCGATGGGTGAGATGACGGCTCAGCTGAGCTCGGAGCTTTCGGTCCTCGAAACCGATACCGATACGTTTACGGTCGCGACGACTTTCAACCCCGGGTACACCGCGCTGCCTTCGACCTTCATCGAGCGCGACAAAGTGGTATATACCGTCAAGGGTGTCTGGGTCAGGGACAAGAATGGGGTGTTGTGCCGACCCGTCCTGTCGCTTCTTCCGATCTGCGACCGATATGTGTGGACCTCCGGCGCAGTGGCGGGCACTGTGACCACGCTCAAGCGCAAGTGGTCGGAGCAGACATTCAGATATTACACCTATCCCAATGGCCAGCGTCCGTCCGGTCTGAGGCTCGAATGATTCCGTAGTTCGAGTTTCCGTCAAGTCTTCACCATGGAGATTTGAATTCCGATGGATTCGAATGCGGCGGGAGCAAGCGAAAGTCGCTCTCGCCGCATTCCATTTGCCCAGCATCGATCGTATCCGCATCAATGGATCACGATAAACGCGCTGAAGAATATGTCTGTCTTGTGGGTCTGAAGAAGAGGCTTTTGCCGTGAATGAGTCGGGATACGAAGAAAGTCGACAGGATTCCAGCAGGCGATCCCTTTACGCTTTTTCGGCGTTGACTATGCTGGCGATCGCGTTCGTCATGTTTGCGTTCTTCATTGCGCAGGATCATGGCGTGGACGAAAAATCCATACCGGATGTCGCCATGGACAATGCGGATGATTCGAGTCCGATGCCTCTGTATTCCTTCGGCGTGACGAAAACAATGACTCGGGTCGGCGCCCCTCAAACCTCCGCATACCATCCCTCGATGCCATTGAAGAATCAGGTCGGCACGCTTGTCCGCGCAGCCGACGTTGGCGAAGCCAATGCGGCCTGTGTCCTGTCTGCGGCACTCGATCTTTGCGCGCGTTACCATGCCGGCCATTTCATGGATCGATATCCCGACGCATACCTGGCAAGCATGAGCGAGGAACAGGCAGAGCAATTCGTCATTGCAACAAGTTATCGGGAAGAGCGTGTCGAAGCCATGTGCGCCGGTATCGATGAAAATCAGATAGCAGAATCGAAAGGTTGGATCGTCCAGTCCGCGCTCGCGGGCTATCAGTCTTCGATGTCGAGATTCGTCGAGCCTGCGCGGGGGCAGGACTTGGGGAAATCGCGGGACGATCAACGCGTCGCGATCGCTTATCGCGTGAACGCCGAGCGCATGCTCAATCGTGCGGCCGAAGCCGGTAACATCGAGGCGATCCGGGCGGTTTCCCTCGCCTATGCGACCGGCGAAATAGCGAGCCCGCTCGGCGTGGTCTCGATCAGATCCGATGAACTGAAGGCCCTGGCCGCTTCGAACGCTTTGATGATGATTCGTGAACGCGCGAAAATGGACAAAATGCCGTTCGATGCTTCGGATTACAGCGAACTGGAATCCTCGATTCGCAGTCAGATGGCAGCCATGGATCGGCATGATCTCTCGCGCTTCTCGAAATTGTCTTCGATCTACTTCAACGCTTACGAAGCGAGACTGGAAAAAGACCCGGACAAGTTCGGCGTACTGGCCGACCTCCCCGAAAACGCATGTGGCGTCGACTCCATGCTGGCAACGAACTGAACTTCATCGGCATCCGAAGCCCCTTGGGCTTTTCCGGGTCACGCCCGTTCCGGATACCGGCTCGCATACGCCGCCAGCAATTCCTGGGCGATCGACGCGCCGGCAAGCGCGGTGAGTTCGCTGTGATCGTAGGGCGGGGAGACTTCCACCACGTCCATCCCCACGATATTCAATCCGGCGAGTCCACGGATGAGCTGCAGCGCGTCGTGCGTGGTGAAACCGCCGACCACCGGGGTGCCGGTGCCGGGTGCGAACGCCGGATCGAGGAAGTCGATGTCGAAGCTGACGTAGCACTTGCGGTCGCCCACACGGTCGTGGATCGCGGCGATGCACGCGTCCGCGCCGTGCGCGTGCAGCCAGCGCGCGTCGAGCACGCGAAAGCCGTGATCGTCCGGGTTCAAGGTGCGCATGCCGATCTGGATCGAGTGGGCGACATCGACGATGCCGGTCCTGGCCGCATGCCAGAACATCGTGCCGTGATCGATACGCTCATCTTGATCTTCCCAGGTGTCGCTGTGCGCATCGAAATGGATCAGCGCGAGCGGGCCGTGCGCTTCGTGCAGCGCCTGCAGGATGGGATAGCTGATGAAGTGATCGCCGCCGAGCGCAAGGGCCGCGACGCCGGCCGCCGCGAATGCGCGGAAGGTCTCGCGCAGCGTGTCGGGCACGCGTTCCGGGCGGCCCTGGTCGAAGTGCGCGTCGCCCCAGTCGATCACGTTCAAACGCTCGCAGGGATCGAAGTTCCACGCGTACGGCGCGCACCACGCCAGCGATGCCGACGCCGCGCGGATCGCGCGCGGACCGAAGCGCGTGCCCGGACGGTTGGTGGTGGCGAGATCGAAGGGCACGCCGACGACGGCGACATCGACGCCGGTCAGATCCTTGGTGTACCTGCGGCGCAGGAAACTCAGCGCGCCGGAATAAGTGGGTTCGGCATGCGTGCCGTAGGGCGAGGTGCGGGTGAACGCCTGATCGATACGATCGGCGGCGACGGGTGTGGTTGTATCCGGTTGGCTCATGACATCTCCTGAGACAGACCGCTCGTCGTTCGCCGGGACGCGCGTGACCGGGTGTGGTGCTTATTTCATCGTGGGCATGACGAATTCGGCCTGCTTCGATTCCGCGTGCAGCGCACCTTCCGGCCAGCGCGCGGTGATCGTCTTCAGACGCGTGTAGAAACGCACGCCGTCGGGGCCGTGGACATGCAGCGGGCCGAAGATCGAGCGTTTCCAGCCGCCGAAACTGTGGAACGCCATCGGCACCGGGATCGGCACGTTCACGCCGACCATGCCGGCCTGCACGCGATGCGCGAACGCGCGCGCGGCGCCGCCGTCGCGGGTGAAGATCGCGGTGCCGTTGCCGTATTCGTGCGCGTTGACGAGTTCCAGCGCGGCGTCGAAATCGGCGACGCGCATCACGCACAGCACCGGGCCGAAGATTTCCTCGCGATAGATCCGCATATCCGCGGTGACGCGATCGAACAGACAGCCGCCGAGGAAGAAACCGTTGTCGTGGCCGTCGACCGTGTGGCCGCGACCGTCGACCACCAGCGCCGCGCCCTCGGCGACGCCGGCATCGACATAGCCGACCACCTTGTCGCGATGCGCGCCGGTGACCAGCGGGCCCATCTCTGGTTCTGGAGAGCCCGGGTCCAGGCAGCCCGGACCGATCTTCAGCGCCGCGACTTTCGGCGCAAGCTTCGCGACCAGCGCATCGGCGGTGGCATCGCCGACGCAGACCGCGACCGAGATCGCCATGCAGCGCTCGCCCGCGGAGCCGTAGCCGGCGCCGAGCAGCGCCGACACCGCGCCGTCGAGATCCGCATCGGGCAGCACGACCATGTGATTCTTCGCGCCGCCAAGCGCCTGCACGCGTTTGCCGTTGGCGCTGCCGCGGGCATAGATGTATTCGGCGATGGGCGTGGAGCCGACGAAGCTGATCGCCTGCACCCGCGGTTCGTCGAGCAGGGCATCGACCGCGACCTTGTCGCCTTGGACGACGTTGAACACGCCGTCGGGCAGACCCGCCTGTTTCAGCAGATCGGCCATGAACAGCGACGCCGACGGGTCGCGCTCGGACGGTTTGAGAATGAAGGTGTTGCCGCAGGCGATGGCGACCGGGAACATCCACAGCGGCACCATCGCCGGGAAATTGAACGGGGTGATGCCGGCGACCACGCCCAGCGGCGCGTATTCGCTCCAGCTGTCGACATCGCGGCCGACGTTCATCGAATGCTCGCCCTTCAGCAGATGCGGAATGCCGCAGGCGAATTCGACCACTTCCAGGCCGCGGGTGACTTCGCCTTTCGCATCCGATAACACCTTGCCATGTTCGGAGGTGATGATCGCGGCGAGATCGCCTGCGTGGCGTTCCAGCAGTTCCTTGAACCTGAACATCACCCGCGCGCGATTCAGCGGTGTGGTGTCGGCCCAGGCGGGGAATGCGGCGGATGCGGCATCGACGGCGGCGCGGATGTCGTCGGGCGATGCCAGCGGCACGCGTTTGGTGACTTGGCCGGTGGCGGGATCGAAGACATCGGCATAGCGGTCTGCCGATTCGAATGATGCGCCACCGATGAAATGTGGAATCAAAGCCATATCCGTCCCGAAGTTTGTTTGTAGGAGCGGCTTCTGTAGGAGCGGCTTTGTAGGAGCGGCTTCAGCCGCGAGCTCCTCCCCACAAAACCATCCGTCGCCAGCATGTCGTCGCGCAAAAGCTCGCGGCTGAAGCCGCTCCTACGCAAAGCCGGTGCGCCGAGGCGCACCGGATGCAGTCATCAGGTCAGCGACAGCGCGATCGCCGCAGGCGCGTATTCGTAGCCGAGGTCTTCGGCGACCGCCTTGTAGGTGATCTTGCCGGCATGCACGTTGAGGCCGTTGAGCAGATGCTCGTCGTCCAGCATCGCCTTCTTCGCGCCCTTGTTCGCCAACTGCACGGCGAAGGGCAGAGTGGCGTTGGTGAGCGCGAACGTGGAGGTGCGGGCGACGCCGCCGGGCATGTTCGCGACGCAGTAATGGATCACGCCGTCCACTTCGTAGGTCGGGTTCTGGTGCGTAGTGGCTTTCGAGGTCTCGAAGCAGCCGCCCTGGTCGATGGCCACGTCCACCAGCACCGAACCGGGACGCATGAGCTGCAGCTGTTCGCGCGCGATCAGCTTCGGCGCCGCGGCGCCCGGGATCAGCACCGCGCCGATCACCAGATCGGTGTCGGGCAGGCGCTCTTCGATGGCGTCGTGGGTCGAGTAGATCGTGGTCAGCTGATGGCCGTAGACCTCGTCGAGATATTTGAGGCGATCCAGCGAGCGGTCGAGAATGGTGACGTGCGCGTTCAGACCCATCGCCATGCGCGCGGCGTTGATGCCGACCACGCCGCCGCCGATCACCAGCACTTCCGCCGGTTTCACGCCGGGCACGCCGCCCAGCAGCACGCCGGAGCCGCCCTGCGCTTTTTCAAGCGCGTGCGCGCCGGCCTGGATGGACATGCGTCCGGCCACTTCGCTCATCGGCGCCAGCAGCGGCAGGCCGCCCTTGCGATCGGTGACGGTTTCGTAGGCGATCGCGGTACAGCCGGATTTGACCAGGCCTTCGGTCTGCGCCGGATCGGGCGCGAGGTGCAGATAGGTGTACAACACCTGGCCTTCGCGCAGCATCGCGACCTCGACCGGCTGCGGTTCCTTGACCTTGATGATCATCTCGGCGCGACGGAAGATTTCTTCCGCGGTATCGACGATTTCGGCGCCGGCTTTCTGATACATCTCGTTCGTCAGGCCGATGGATTTTCCGCCATCGCGCTGCACCATCACCTTGTGGCCGTGGCCGACGAGTTCGCGCGCGCCGGCCGGGGTCAGGCCGATGCGGTACTCGTGGTTTTTGATTTCCTTGGGGACGCCGATCAGCATGACTGGATACCGTGGATAGGGTGGATGGCGCGCATTAGGCGGTCTGGCCGATCACATGCGCAAGGGTCTGGAAAATTCTATCGATATGCCCGCGGCTCAGGATCAACGGCGGCGACAGCGCGATCACGTCGCCGGTCACCCGGATCAGCAGGTTTTCCTCATGGAAACAGCGGGTGAACACGTCGTAGGCGCGGGCGCCGGGCGCACCCGGGCGCGACGCCAGTTCGATCGCGCCGATCAGGCCGACATTGCGGATGTCGACCACGTTCGGCAGCGCGCGCAGGGCGTGGATGGCATCGGCCCAGTACGTTTCGAGTTCGATGGCTTTCTCGAACAGATTTTCCTCGGCGTAGGTGTCCAGCGTCGCCAGCGCGGCGGCGCAGGCCAGCGGATGGCCGGAATAGGTGTAGCCATGGAACAGTTCGATGAGGTTTTCCGGGCCGTGCATGAAGGCGTCGTGGATGCCGTCGGACACGAATACCGCGCCCATCGGCACGCAGCCGTTGGTCAAGCCTTTGGCGGCGGTGATCATGTCCGGCTGCACGTCGAAACGCTGCGCCGCGAAGGCTTTGCCGACGCGGCCGAATCCGGTGATCACTTCATCGAAGATCAGCAGGATGCCGTGCTTGTCGCAGATCGCGCGGATGCGTTCGAGATAACCCTTCGGCGGCAGCACCACGCCCGCCGAGCCGGCGACGGGTTCGATGATGACCGCCGCGATCGTGCTGGCATCGTGCAGCAGGACCAGACGTTCCAGATCCTCCGCCAGTTCCACGCCGTGCTCCGGCAGGCCGCGGCTGAACGCGTTGCGTTCGATATCGAGCGTGTGGCGCAGATGATCCACGCCCGGCAGCAGGCTGCCGAACCATTTGCGGTTGTTGGGCAGGCCGCCCACCGAAATGCCGCCGAAACCGACGCCGTGATAGCCCTTCTCTCGGCCGATCAGGCGGGTCCGCTGGCCTTCGCCGCGGGCGCGGTGATAGGCGAGGGCGACCTTCAGCGCGGTGTCCACCGCCTCCGACCCGGAATTGGTGAAGAACACATGATTGAGATGATCGGGGGTGATGGCGACCAGACGTTCGGCCAGCGCGAACGGCAGCGGATGACCCATCTGGAAGGTCGGCGCGAAATCGAGGGTGGCGATCTGCTGCTGCACCGCTTCGACGATGCGCGGGCGGGCGTGGCCGGCATTGCAGCACCACAGGCCGCCGGTGCCGTCTAGGATCTCGCGACCGTCGACCGATGTGTAGAACATGCCCGAGGCGCTGGCCATCAGCCGCGGCGCCGACTTGAACTGGCGATTGGCCGAGAACGGCATCCAGAACGCGTCCATGGCTTCGGGTGGGCTCGTCGCCTGCCGGAGGTAGTGCTCGCCGTATCCGGCGGCGGGCAGGACGGGACGATCGTCGCTCATGAACAGGCTCCAGGTCGGCGGTACGGGCGGGCGGTACGGGCGGTTCGAGCAGGCGGTTTGGGCAGGCGGTTTGGGCAGGACGTACAAGCCGGCGTCGAGGTGCAGGCAGCTCGGTCTACGAAGCTTAACGCGTTGAAAAAACTTTACAACCGATGCTGGAAACCGCATGCGACGCCCGTGTTGCGCATCCGTGTAAAGTATCCGGCAACAGCAAAGTCGACGGATTCTGAATGGATATCGGCGCACGCCTGCAACTCGTCCGCAAAACCAAGGGCCTCAGCCAGCGCGAGCTGGCCAAGCGGGTCGGCGTGACCAACAGCACCATTTCCCTGATCGAACAGAACAAGGTCAGCCCCTCGGTCAGCTCGCTGAAGAAGGTGTTGGACGGGATTCCGATCTCGCTGGCCGACTTCTTCACCCTCGATCTCGATGCAGGCCCGGTCGACAGCCCGTTCTACGAGCGCGGCGAGCAGCCCGATGTCGGCAACAACGACATTCATTATTATCTGGTCGGCCAGCGCCGGCCGCAGCGGCAGATGTGCATCCTCCGCGAAGTCATGCCGCCCGGCACCGATACCGGCGAAAGCATGCTGGCGCACGAAGGCGAGGAGGGCGGGGTGATCGTCCAGGGCCAGGTCGAAGTGACGGTGGGCGACCGGGTCCGCATCCTCGGCCCGGGCGAGGCCTATTACTTCGAGAGCCGCATCCCGCACCGCTTCCGCAACATCGGCGAGGACGACGCGATCCTCGTCAGCGCCAACACCCCGGCCACGTTCTGAGCCTTCTCCCTGCGTCTCTCAGGAATTCCTCCCCATGACTGCTCCCCGCACCCGAGACACCTGGCAGGCGCTCGCCGATGGCCTGCGCATCCGCACCCAGGCCTTCATCGATGGTCGCTACGTCGACGCCGCCAGCGGCAAGACCTTCGACTGCATCAGCCCGATCGACGGGCGGGTGCTGGGCAAGGTTGCCGAGGGTGAGGCCGAGGACATCGAACGCGCGGTGGCCGCCGCGCGACGCAGTTTCGAAGCCGGTGTCTGGGCGAACGCCAAGCCCACGCACCGCAAGAAAGTCCTCATCCGGTTCGCGCAGCTCATCGAGCAGTACGGCGACGAACTGGCGCTGCTCGAATCGCTGGACATGGGCAAACCGGTCAGCGATGCGCGCGCCGTCGACGTGGGAGCGACCATCCGCTGCATGGCCTGGACCGGCGAAGCGCTGGACAAGGTGTACGGCGAAGTCGCTTCGACCGGCCCGGACGAACTAGGCCTGATCACCCGCGAGCCGCTGGGCGTGGTCGGCGCGATCGTACCGTGGAACTTCCCGATGCTGATGGCGGCGTGGAAGATCGCGCCCGCGCTGGCGACCGGCAATTCGGTGGTGCTGAAGCCGTCGGAGAAGTCGCCGCTCACCGCGATCCGTCTGGCCGAGATCGCGATGGAGGCGGGCATCCCCGCTGGTGTCCTCAATGTTGTCCCGGGCTTCGGCAAGGGCGCCGGCGAACCGCTGGCGCTGCATATGGATGTCGACGGCCTGGTATTCACCGGCTCCACCGCCGTGGGCAAACACCTGCTGCAGTGCGCGGGTCGCTCGAACATGAAGCGCGCCTACATGGAATGCGGCGGCAAGAGCCCGAACATCGTCTTCGCCGACGCGCCGGATCTGGCCGCAGCCGCGAAGGCCGCGGCCGGCGGCATCTTCTACAACCAGGGCGAAGTCTGCACCGCGGCGTCGCGGCTGCTGGTGGAACGTTCGATCAAGGACGAATTCGTGGCCGCGGTGGTCGAGGCCGGCAAGGGCATGTATCCGCGGCATCCGCTAGAGCCGGGCGCGCCGATGGGCGCAATGGTCGATGAAGGCCAGACCGCGCGGGTGCTGGACTACATCGCGAAAGGCCATGCCGATGGCGGACGTCTGTTGCTCGGCGGCAAACGCGCCGACATCGTCGCCGGCGGTTGCTACATCGAACCGACGGTATTCGACGGCGTCGAGCACACGCACACCATCGCCCGCGAGGAAATCTTCGGCCCGGTGCTGTCGGTGATCGCTTTCGACGATGAAGCGGATGCGCTGCGGATTGCCAACGATACCGAGTATGGCCTGGCTGCCGGCGTCTGGACCCGCGACATCGGTCGCGCGCATCGCGTCGCGCGCAAACTCCGCGCCGGTAGCGTCTGGGTGAATTACTGGGACGGCGGCGACATGACTGCGCCGTTCGGCGGCTACAAGCAATCCGGTAACGGCCGCGACAAATCCCTGCACGCCTTCGAGAAATACACCGAAGTCAAGGCGACCTGGATCAATCTGGCGACCTGAGCGGGTTTCTGATCCGCTCGGCGATGCGCTTCTTTCGTCGTGAATCTTCGGCCATCCAAACGCTGCGACGTATAGCCAAGCTGATCAGCCAGCGATACTGACGATACTATGATCAGTATCGCTGTCCTTGGTCGCCTTTATCGTCGGTATTGATGTTCTTCGGCGAAAAAAAGGGAGCGATTCTCACCATTTGTTAAATATAACGCACTGGCCGAAGCGCACGGGTTTGTGCGTAGATGAAGCGCTGCCTGCAAGCGTACCGATGGGGCATCGGATCGGAATCGATGGCATCGCAGATAGCGGAACAATGGGGAAGCGGTAGAGGCGGGCTGTGCCATCAAGCATCGATGCGGAGCCACGCTACGAACGATTCCAGCGCGCGCGCCGGTTTCGTGACAAGACCGCTCAAAACAAGACCGTCGTTGAAACCCGAACCTCGCGTCGGGGCTTGATCGGCTCCATCGATCTCCGCCCGATGCGTCGCAGCAGGGAACGCCGGTATCCACGATGATGGTCGCAAGGTCCGGGGGGACTCATGGAAGATCATTCGCGCTTCAACCTTATCGGTTCGTCTCCGCAATTCCGCAAGATCATCGACCAGATCCACCGGTTGGCAAAGCTGGACGCGACCGTGTTGATCGCCGGGGAAACGGGGACGGGCAAGGAACTGGCGGCACGCGCGATCCACTATCTCAGCGCGCGATCCGACAAACCCTTCGTGCCGGTGAACTGCGGATCGCTCACCGATTCCCTGGTCGAGAGCGAACTGTTCGGCCACGAGCGCGGCGCCTTCACCGACGCCAAGACGGCATCCGCGGGCCTGATCGGCGAAGCCGCGGGCGGCACGTTCTTCCTCGACGAAGTGGATACGCTGAGCGCCAAAGCGCAGGCCGCGCTGCTGCGGTTCCTGCAGGACCATACCTATCGCCGCGTCGGCGGCGGCGGCTTGCGCCAGGTGGATGTGCGCGTGCTCGTGGCCAGCAATGCCGATCTGGCCGACCTCGCCCAGAAGCGCCAGTTCCGACAGGATCTGCTGTACCGGCTCAATGTCCTGTCCCTGCACATGCCGGCCCTGCGCGACCGCCAGGGCGATGCGGCGGTGCTGGCCGGCGCGGTGCTGCAGCGTCTGAGCCATCAATACCGGATGCCGTTGAAACCGCTGCATGCCGACGGTCTTGCGTTCGTGCAGCAATATCGCTGGCCCGGCAACGTGCGCGAACTCGAGAACATCATCCATCGCGAATTCCTGATGAGCGACGATGCCGAACTGCGGCTGCGCGAGTCCTGCAATCTGTTGATGGGTGAGGTGTCCGTCGAAGTCCCCGCCGACGGTATCGATCATCCCTTCCGCGACGCCAAGGCCAACGCCGTGGCCGAATTCGAGCGCAGCTATGTCCGCGCGATGCTGGCGCGCACCGGCGGCAACATTTCCCAGGCCGCGCGCCTGTCGAAGCAGGAGCGCAGCGCGTTCGGCAAGCTGGTGCGCAAATACAAACTCGGCGGTTTGGAAGATCAGGTCGCCTGATCCGGCGCACGGTAGGCCCGCGGACCGGAGTGCCGATCGCCGACCTGCGATGCGGGATGGGTGTCGCTCCGGTGCAGGCCGCTTCAATGCAGACATGATCGGACGCGGCTACCGGGCACAATGCCGGATAGCGGCATTTCAGGCCGCCGACACGATATCCTCCAAACGCGATTCTGCGACGCACCGAGGTCGAATCCGCCTCCCATGGACGAGCAACTGGTTGAATTTGCCGAGAATGCCATCCGCGCCTATCTGGCCGAACGCCCTGAGAGCGCGGATACGATCGAGGGCGTCCATCGCTGGTGGATCCGCTGGCCCGGGTTGGCGGAATCGCCGGTGGTGACCCAGATCGCGCTGGAGCGCCTTGTCGCTTCAGGCGAAATCGAATCCTTCACTATCGGCAACCAACTGCTGTGGCGTCGTCCGCGCAGCCTGATCCGGGCGGTTTGAGCGCGCGCGGCAATCGAGTGACTTGATCGGAACGCTTGAAATGATTGCCGAGGCGATCCGCGCGGCCGTGTCCGCCCATCGATCCATGAATCGTCCGGCGCCTGTCATCGGTGCGCGTATCCATGCGCCTGGATCCTGAGGTGAAAAAACACCCACCGGGTCGGAATCGACCCATGCCTTCGATGCGAACGAAATGACGGCGCCAACGCGCGCCGGCATGACGTGTTCCGGTCCATCGACCTTGAATGCGCAAGCGCCCATGGTGAGTCGAAAAATACCTCGCGCATGAGCGCTTCGCGCAGACATTTGCCGCAAGTTCTTGGTTTTAAGGCCGAACGGATGGATTCCGGGTCTGGCGCGGAACTTGCTGCGGCTTCCGCCAATAGCACTTCATCATCCGGGCGCGACCGGCCCGGCGTGGACGGGGGCGGGCGCGGCGGAATCGAAAACCCCCACGCGTACGACCTGACCGTGCACGCCATCGTTTCGGCCAAACCGGGCGACGGCGCGTTCCCGATGCAGCAGATCGCGGAGCACTTGAAGCATATGGGCAAGCCGTTCGTGCGCACGACGACGACTGCGCCCAGCGCGTTCGGTTTCCATCGCCGCATGGGCATGATCGCAGTCTTCACAGCAATCACGAGAAAGGATCAGGATCATGGATGGTGGAAGGGGCGGGAGAGGCAGGGGCTATGCCAGCGGTGAGCACAGAGGCGCGATGGAGTTTCTGAACGCCCAGAACAAAGGGCGCAGCAGGCGCAATTCGCTGCCGCAGGCGGATTTGATCCATGCGACTGCGTTGGAACAGGATCCGTTGATGCCGCCCAGAGCCTTCGGCCGCGACAACTTCGAAGCGCTCAGGGATGCGCGTGGAAGCATCGATGCGCGCGCACTGCTCAGTCAGATGCATCCGAGCCAGGAGATGGGATGGGATCCCGATCTGGGCGGCGGGCGGCGACAGATCCGGACCGGCCGCAATTTCAGGGTTCCGGATAGAGACGACCCCGCTCGCCACTTCAATGTGCGTATCCATACCAACGACAACCATCGGCAGAATCCGGAAGAAAATGCGTTCGGCCATGCCATCGTCCGGATCGAGCATGTAGAGAGAGTGGTCAACGCTGCGGGCGCTGAAGTGCATCATGTCAGAGGGGCGCTGATGGGCCTGCCGCCTGCCGGGCACGTCGGCGGTCCTTGGGTCGCGCATCCGAACGATGCGCAGGCCAATGCCGCGCATATTCCGGCAAGATTCGGCCGGCGTCTTCGCTGACGCCATCGGATCGATGACATAGTCGACGGTGGACGAACACCGCACCAGGAGAGATGTGTGTACGCGATAGCGCAGACGGATGAAGCATCGCAGCGTGCATCTCATGGCGACTCGTCTGCCAGCCTGTCGCTTTCGACGCTCTGGGACGCGCTGGAGTCCGCGCAGTGGTCGCCCCGCGCGCTGGAGCAATGGCTGCCCGAAGTGCTGGCGCGCGCGTTCGAGCTTCCACCGGATGCGCGCATCGCATGGCTGATGCGGCTGCGCGAAGCCGCGCGCCATGCCTGGGCGGCCCCGGTCGCCGTCAGGCAGACGCTGTTGCAGCTCGCCTGCGCGTGGTGCGACTGGCCGCTGTCGCTGACGACGGCCGAAAGTCTGGACGCGGCCGGCGAACTGCCCGACTGGGCCGGTCCGCTGCGGGTGGATGCGGAGCTGCGGCTGGGCGCGTCGCAGTCGGCGCTGTCGCGCTGTCGACAGATGGCGCTGTTGCGCCCGACCGACCGCTGGCCCGGCGCGAGCCACGATGCGCTGCAACGATGGCTCGCTTTCATCGAACGCGTCGCATCGCCCATCGTCGGCGAATCGCTGCGCCTGGAACCGATGGGGCATCACCATGCGGGCGACTTCGCCTGGCAATACTACGACCCGGCCATCGCCGAGCGCTGCTGCATGCCCACCTTCGCCGATCACGCCCATTGGCATCGCTGGCTGGATCAGTGCTGGGGCTACGGCGATCAATGCATGTATGCGGTGATTCACCCGGAATGGGGTTTCATCGGCAGCGTCAGCCTCATTCTTCGCGGCGGCGTCGGTTTTTTCTATTACTGGTTGGGACGCGATTTCCAGGGCTACGGCCTGGGACCGGCGGCGGCGCAGCTGTTGCTGGATCACGCGCGTGCCGATCGCGGGATGCATGTGTGCTACGCCAAGGTGTTCGAGGACAATGCGCCCTCGCGCCGCGCCCTGCAGAAGCTGGGCTTCGATGCGCTCGACTTCCGCCCGGCGCCGCCCAGCGCGCATGAGGTGCTGTATCGATGCGGCCCTCCACAGTGCCGCGAAGACAGCGTCGAGGAATTGCGCACGCTGTTCGAGCGCATGGGTTCGGACACCCGCATCGCGGTGCCCCTGTCGATATTCGATAGCGGCAGCAGGCGATGAGCGCGCCGGTCGGCGTCTGTCCGCCAGCGTAGGTCAGTGCCCCCGGAACCGATGATGTCGATTCGCTGCTGCGCGATGCGGCAGCGCCTGCATTCCTGCCTGTCGAAGAACCAGCCGCACCTTGTGCGAGGGCCGGTGTTCGCGCCGTGCGACGGGCGTATGCAAGCGCCGGGACACTGCCGATACGACATCGGCGCCCGATGAGGTCGATATCCACCCAGCCGAGGAAAAAAATCCTCACGGCGATTTGCGGCCGCAGCGGCTGCGGCAGGGGATGGCGATGCCTTGATTCAAAAGGATTTCACGCGTCGTTGGCTGCTGCGCAGTCGACGGCTGCACGCATCGGCAACGGGTGCGACTGCACTCTCTCGATGGAAGGAAGTTTGCGGTAAACGAGAAAAACGCATGCATTTCAAAGCTTTCCGGATTTCGGAAAGTTGGCACGTTACTTGTTACTGCTATCCACGAAGCAGCAATGGGCCGCCCATGCGTTCGCGATGGATCGCCCGGAGTTGCGAAGGTTGCATGCGGTCCGGCAGCCGACACGGGTCCGCACGTCGGACGCATCGAATATCAACACAACCCTGGATTGGGGCAAGCGAATGAGCGAAAGCATTCAGAAGAAGCTGTTGCGGGTGCGTCCACCACGTGTGCGCATCACCTACGACGTCCATACCAATGGCGCCATCGAGAAGCGCGAGCTTCCGTTCGTCGTCGGCATTTTCGCGGATCTCTCCGGAGACCGCGATACGCAGGCCACGACGCCGGTACCGCCGGAGTACAAGGAAAGGAAGATCGTCGAGATCGATCGCGACAACTTCAACGACGTACTCAAGCAGAGCGTTCCGCGCGTCAACCTGGCGAAGATCGCCGATGTGCTGACCGCTGTTGCGGCAGATGCGCCCAAGCCCATGCTCAGCGGCGCGCTGACCTTCGCCTCGATGGACGATTTCGAACCCATCAGGGTCGTCCACGAAGTGCCGATGCTCAAAGCGATCTATCAGCGGCGCAAGTCCCTGCGCGACGCGCAGGCGCGGGCCGAGGTCAATGACAAGGTCGCCAAGAAGCTGAACGAAGCCATCGTTGAGATGGAAAAAACCGCACCGGACCTGGCCATCGCCGCGCCGTGGGTCGCATCCTCCAGGTCATCGCTCGATGCACTGAACGATGCGCTCAAGTCGATCGACGAAGCGAGACCGACGCCAGCGGTTCCTAAGAAGCCTGCTGTAGCCGCAACAGCCACGACGCCTGAGATACCCGAGGTACCCGAGATACCCGAGATACCCGCGACGCCCCAGCAGGTCCAGGCCGCAGCGGACAAGCTGAAGGCCGCCAAATCGGCGCTGAAAACGTCTTCGGATCTGCTCAACGCTGCTGTCACCGCTCAGGGCGCACTGCCCGATGGCGATAAGAACAAGGCGAGCGCAGCGGGACTGACTGCGTTGAAAGCGCTCGCTACGCCGATGGGAACAGCAGCGACCGAGGTCGCGACGATTCCCGATGCGCTGACGCCAACGGCTAACGTATCCGATGCCGACAGAAAAAAGCTGGATGACCACGCGAAGGCATTGGTGCCGTTGATCGATAAGCTGGCCCCAATTCCTGTTTACGATGATAAGGCGGTCAAGTCCAAGCTCGAGGAAGCGTTTCCGGACAATGCGCCCTTCGCGAACGACGTGGCCGATGCGATGAAGGCGCATGTGTTCCCGGTCGTGACCGCGGCCAGCGGCAAAGGCGTTGGGTGCGGCTCGGCGGTATCGATCGATAGCGCCGTTGCGGCCATCGATGCCGCGCTCAGCAAGCAGCTCTCGGTGATCATGCATAGCGACGGCTTCAAGGCGATGGAAGCCACCTGGCGCGGTCTGTTCCATCTGGTATCGCGCACCGAGACCAGCACCCGGCTGAAGCTGCGCATCTTCAACGCCCAGCTGGCGGAATTGCAGGACGACATGTCCAAGGCGCCGGAGTTCGACCAGAGCAAGCTGTTCAAGATGATCTACGAAGCCGAGTACGGCACCTTCGGCGGCTCGCCCTACAGCATGCTGCTCGGCGGTTACGAGATCGGGCCGGATCACTCCAACATGACCTTCATCGGCAAGATGGCCGAGGTGGCTGCGGCGGCGCACGCGCCGTTCCTGGCCGCGGCCTCGGCGAACATGTTTGGGCTGCAGGACTTCGGCGATCTGGCCAGGCCGCGTGATCTTGCGAAGATCTTCGAAGGCGCGGACCTGACGGAGTGGTCGGAATTCCGCGGTACCGAGGATTCGCGCTACGTCTCGCTGGTGCTGCCGAAGGTGATGCTGCGCCTGCCGTACGGCCAGAATACGCTGCCGGCCGAAGGTTTCATCTTCGAGGAAGATGTGCTGTCCGACAACCGCGTTCCCAACAACGACCACTTCCTGTGGGGCAATGCCGCGTACTTCCTCGCCGAACGCATCACCAACGCCTTCTCGCTGTACAGCTGGACCGCGGCGATCCGCGGCGTCGAAGGCGGCGGCCTGGTCGAAGGCCTGCCGATCTATACCTTCAGCAGCGACGAGGACGAGGGCATCAAGGAAATCTTCTGTCCGACCCAGGTCGCCATCACCGACCGTCGCGAGAAGGAGATCAACGATCTGGGCTTCATCGCGCTGTGCCACAGCAAGGGCAGCGGCAAGGCGGCGTTCTTCGGCGGCCAGACCACCAACAAGCCGAAGAAGTACATCAACGCCGACGCCAACGCCAACGCGGCGCTATCGTCGCGCCTGCCGTACATCATGGCGGCCTCGCGCTTCGCGCACTACATCAAGGTGATCGTGCGCGACAAGGTGGGCGGATTCCTGACCCGCGGCAACGTCGAGGCGTTCCTCAACAGCTGGATCTCGCAATACGTGTTGCTCGACGACAACGCATCGCAGGACGTCAAATCGGCGTTCCCGCTGCGCGAGGCCAACATCGTCGTGGTCGATGTTCCGGGCGAGCCGGGATCCTACAAGGCGACGGTCTTCCTCAAGCCGCATTTCCAGCTCGAAGAGCTGACCACATCGATCCGGCTCGTGGCCGATCTGCCGAAATAAGCCTGCCGAACGTCTGCTGGAACCGGCGCCCCGATGGCGCGCCGGAGGCGCATCGCACAACACATTCAATCCGAGGAACGAACGCAATGGACCTGATCCTTCTGCAACCCGGGAATTCCGAGATCATCGGCGATACCAGCTCCACCTACATCGACAACGACTGGCGACAGGATATCCTGCAGTTCGGCAAGTGCATGGAGCTGGTCTCCATCCATCACGGCATGAAGCAGCAGATCACCACCGACGTCAGCAACAAGGCCCGCACCTCGGGCCGGCCGGTGATCACCGAATTCACCTGCGTCAAATACGTCGACCAGACCTCGGTGAAGATGTACGACTATTGTCTGCGCGCCGCTTCGCTGGGCTCGGACAAGGCGAACCCGACGAAGATCTACATCGCCCGCAACTCGGGCGACAGCAAGACGATCAACATCATGACCATGGCGCTGCGCGACGCGATCATCAGCGAGATCCAGTTCCAGTCGCATCCCAACGACATGCCGACCGAGCAGTTCAAGCTCAGCTTCACCGAGATTCTCTGGACCTTCACCGTCCAGGAGCACGACATGTCGGTGGCGGGCAATGTCCAGGCGGGCTGGAGCGTCATGCACAACCGTCCGATCGGCAACGCGTTCACCTGATCCGCCTTATCCGTTCGATCTTTTCCGTTCGATCTTATCGGTCTGATCCTCCTGCTTCGTGCGGCGATACGCCGCGCGAAGCAGGCCCGGCGATACCCGACCCGCCTGCCCACGTGTCTTCGAATGCGGAGTGTCCATGCAGTTCCTGTTCGAACGCCTCAGCGTCATGCCGCGCGACCTGGACGGCCGGTTCGAGCCGTTCGACGAAGTCGCGGCGGTCATGGCGCAGATCCAGCGCATCGCATCCACCAGCAGGCACGCCGGCGACGCGATCGCCTCCGTGCCCTGGGGCATGCGTTCGGTCGTGACCATGGGCGCCGACGCGACCCTGCAGATCGAGGCTTACGCGAAGCAATTGAGCGAAGCCATCGTGCGTCATGAACCGCGATTGACATCGGTGAAGGTCAGCGTGGAGCGCGGCGAAGATCCGCTCAGTCCCTATGCGCTGCTGGTCAACGCCGTATTCCCCGACGAAGCGCAGCCGCGCAACGTCCGCATCGCCGCGCCGTACTGACGTCAGGGAAAGAGCAGGGCATGCAGACCTCCACCGATCGACTGAAGGATTTCTACCAGCAGGAGCTGTCGTCGCTGCGCGAGGAAGCCAGCGAATTCGCGCACGACTATCCCGAGCAGGCGGCGTTGCTGGGGATCCATCGCGGCCGGTCCTCGGACCCGCAGGTGGAACTGCTGATGCAGTCCTTCTCGTATCTGACCGGGCGGCTGCGCCACCAGTTGGAAATGGATCAGGCGGATCTGCCGAATGCGCTGTTGGGCGACCTGTATCCGCATCTGGAAGCGCCGCTGCCATCGATGATGATCGCCGAGATCCAGATGCAGCCGGACGGCACCGCGGCCATCGAACGCGGTCGCAGCGTGACGGCGTCGGTGCCGATCGAAGGCGGCGGCAGTGCGGTCTGCCGGTTCCGCACCTGTTTCGATACCGCGCTGGCGCCGCTGACCGTCGTCGATCTGGCGATCATGTCGCCGGAAGATTATCCGCAGCTGCCGCGCGATCCCGATGTGCGCGGCGTTCTGAGGGCGCGATTGCGCAAGAACGGCCGCACGCCGCTCAAACAACTGCAGCCGCGGAATCTGCGTTTCCATCTGAATCCGGAAGCGGGTTCCGGCACGGCCAACGCGCTGCACCACTTGCTGTCCGCGCATGTGCGCGGCCTGGCGGTGGTCGAAAATCCGGAACGCAGCACGCTGCCGCATCTCATCCCGGTGGACAGTCTGCGCTGGGTCGGCTTCGAAGACGATGAGGCCGCGCTGCCGTCGCATCCGCAGGCGCATCCGGCGTTCCGCATCCTGCAGGAGTATTTCGCGTTCCCGGAGAAGTTCCTGTTCTTCGATATCGCGTCGCTGGCGCTGACGGTGGCCGACGAGACCGTCGACCTGCTGTTCCTGCTGGACGTGCCGCCGAAGCCGTCGATGCGGCTCACCTCGTCGATGCTGCTGACCAACTGCGTGCCGCTGGTGAACCTGTATCCGCAGCGCATCGATCCGCTGAACCTCGATCACTCGCGATTCGAATACCGCCTCACCGGCGATGCCGCGCATCACGCGAACTGCGAGATCTACCGGATCGAACGGCTGCACGCGGTGCGCGCGGGTGCGGCGCCGCGGGTGGTGGCGCCGTATTTTTCGATGGACGATTTCCAGCACGTCGAAGGCCAGGACTACTTCTACATCACCCGGCGCGAGGCCAGCCAGCGCCCGCGCGTCGGCGGCACCGAACTGCACGTGTCGTTCCTGGATGCGAAATTCGCGCTGACCGATCCGGCCGAGGACGTGATCGGCGGCAGCGCGCTGTGCACCAATCGGCGCATGCCCGAGCGCCTGCGCGTCGGCGATCGCCTGGAGATCGAAGGGGCGCCGCCCACCATGGCGATGCGCGTGCTGGGCAAGCCGACCGCGCATCAAACGCCGCCGATGACCGGCGAACGCCCCTGGCTGCTGGTCTCGCAGCTCGCGCTGAACCATCTGTCGCTGGCCAGCGGTCCGCATGCGCTGGCCGCGCTCAAGGACATCCTGCGCCAGCACGTCGGCCCCAGCAGCACCCTGGGACACCGGGCGATCGACGGCATCCTGGGCATCGACACCCGCCACGTGGTGCGCTGGCAGGCACAGGCCGGCCAGCGCGGCTACATGCAGGGGTTCGAGATCGATATCACGCTCGATCACGCGCGCTTCGAGGAAAGCAGCGCCGTGCTGTTCTGCGCCGTTCTGCGGCAATTCTTCGCCCTGTATGCCGCCGTCAATACGGTGGTACAGGTGCGCCTGCGCATGCCCCACATGAAAGGAGTCCTGAAGGAATGGCCACCGTTGGCAGGCAATCAGCTCCTTCTCTGAACAAGGCGATCGTAGGGCAGTACGCACGGTTCAACGTGTTCCAGCTCGTGCGGCTGCTGCAGCGCATGCCGGGCAAATCCGTGCCGGGCGGCGCATGGCCGATCGCCACGCGCCTGCGCTTCCGTGCGGATCTGCGCGCCGGTTTTCCCGGTCATGAAGTCACGCGTCTGAGGCGGGCCAAGGCCATGCCGACGTTCCATTGCGAAGCGCGCTCGGGGCGCAGGCTGCCGGCACGTCTCGAATTGCGCACGCCGAATTATTGCGTGGCGAGCGAGCTGGGCCCGCTGCCTGAGCCTTTCCTGGAATGGGTGCGCGATCAGGAACGCGTTGGCGGGCACGCCATGGCCGCGTTTCTCGATGTGTTCAACCAGCGCGTGCATGTGCTGCGCCACGAACTGAAACAGCGATCGCTGCGCGCGCTGGATCCGGCGCTGCCGGCGCAGACGCGGTATGCCGCGCAGCTGGCCGCGCTGATGGGCGTGGCCCTGCCCGATCAGCAGGCGCAGATCCCGCTGCCCATGCGCGCCTGGCTGGGCCTGTCGGGCCTGCTGGTCAACAGCCGCAAGAGTCCGGCGGTGGTGGCGCAGATCCTCACCGCGTATCTCGGCGTGCAGTGCCGCCTGCAGACGCTGGTCGGGCGCTGGCGCGACCTCGAGGACGCCGATCGCATGGCGCTGGGCCGCAAACAGCATGCGCTGGGCCATCAGAGTCTGCTGGGTCGCCGCAGCTGGGACGCGCATGCATCGGTGCGGCTGTACGTCGGACGCATGCATTACGACGCGGCCTGCGCGCTGCTGCCGCTGCGCGCGACGCGCAGCGACGATGCGCAGCCGAACGGCGCGCATCGCGGCCTGGTCGCCATGATCCGGATGCTGCTGGACCGCCGATACGATTGCGAGGTCGAACTGATCCTGGATTCCAGCACCGTTCCGCCTTCGCGCCTGTCGCTGCCGTGGCGCGGCGGCGGCCTGGGGTTGCGTCTGGGCCAGACCGCCTGGCTGGGGCGCCACACCGGGCCTCCTTCGTTCCCCTTGTCGCCTGGACGGAGCGGCGATTCGGGGCCGCGTCTGGGCCTGACCGCCTGGCTTGAGCGCCGCACCGAGCGTCCGCTGCGCTTCACGGTCGAGGCCTTCGACCGCCTGGACGGGGAGGCCGCCGCGTGAACCTGCCGCTGGATCCCATCGCCGCCAGCGCGGTCGAGCTGGTCGAACAGCCGCTGCTGTTCCAGCACTGCCGGATCGACATGCCGCAGGGCCGGATCCTCGGCGAAAGCGCGCTGCGTCTTGTGCAGTTCCAGGGGCAGGAGAGCGTGTCGGATCTGTTCGAGTATCAGCTGGAGCTGCACGGCGACACCGTGAAGACCGGCGCGGGCAAACCGCTGGTGTTCTCGCAGATCATCGGCCGGCCGCTGACGGTGGGCATCGGCATCACGCCGGACGACGATCCCGATGTGGGCCACGAAGCCTTCATGCGCGCGCTGGACGGCAGCGACCCCAAGGGACTGTTCGCGCTGTTCAACGGCATCGTCGCGGCGTTCGCGATCGAGGCGCCCGGCGTGTACCGCGTGACGATGCGGCCCGCGGCGTGGCGCATGAGTCTCACCAACCGCTATCGCATCTTCGCCCAGAAGAGTCTGCGCGAGGTGCTGGAGCAACTGTGTCGCGAGCATCGCGTCGAGGCGTCGTTCGAGGGTTTGAAAGGCAGCACGAATATCGCCTCCACCCGGATCCAGGACTGGCTGCAGGCGGGCGAGTCGGACCTCGAATTCATGCGCCGGCTGATGACCAAGGCGCACGTGTTCTATTACTTCAGGCATGAAGCGAAACGCCACGTGATGGTATTCGACAATCAGGTCGCGTATCCGCCGGCGCTGTCGGGCAACGCGCCGCTGCGCTACACGTACAGCGGCATGGACGAACTGGGCATGCACCAGTACGACGTGGTGTCGCAGTACAACTACCAGCAGTCGATGGGGATCAGCGGCGTCGAGGGCGTGTTCACCCTGCAGAGCGAGGCCTGGGACGTGACCCAGCCGGGCGACCCGCTGGCGACCTTCACCAGTTTCCGCGCCAACAGCCGGCCCGATCCGGGCGAACTGCCGTTCAAACAGTACAAGATCGTGCAGTACGGCTTCAGCGACAAGGAAGTGCGCGAGTACGCGCAGTCCACCGAACTGGCCATGCACACCGCCAACGTGCAGTTCAGCGGCGCCAGCTTCTGCCCGGCGTTCCGCGTCGGCCATCGCTTCAGCATGGCGCCCACGCCGTCGGACTACACCGGCGACGATGTGCGTCCGGAGCTGGCGGGCGTGGAATTCGTGCTGACCCAGGTGCAGCACAGCTCCAGCCTGGACGGCCAGTACAGCAACCAGTTCATCGCCACGCTGGCGACCGGCCTGGTGTCGGCGGTCGGTCTGCAGGACACCCAGCAGGGCATGGTGCTGGCGCATGTCACCACGCCCGAAGGCAGCGAAGCGGTGCAGGACTGGCCGTACTACGTGCCGGACGATTTCAGTCTGGGCCGCCAGCCGCTGATGGACAGCCAGGGCGTGCATCCGCGCCTCAACGCCAAGGGCGTGTACGTGCGCTTCTCCTGCGACGGCCCCGACGCGCCGCCGGTGTGGGTGAAGCTCGCCGGGCACATGCAGACGATTCCGGAAGTCGGCACCAGCGTCTGGGTATCGCGCGCCAACGACGAGTCCGAACTGCCCGAGATCCAGAACATCGTACAGGCCGACGGCAGCAAGACCATCACCGATTCGGGCTGGACCGCGCACACGCAGGCGGGCAACAGTTTCTCGACCAGCTACGGCGACAGCCGCAGCGTGCGCTTCGGCCAGCCCTGGAGCCGCGCCGACGTCAATGTCGCCGTCAAACTGGTGGAAGATGCCTATGCCACCGGGAAATTTCGCGATGCGTCGTATTCGCGCGGCGGCAACTATGGCTATTCGACGTCGGAAAACGCAGAAAAAGGGCTGCTCAGCGAATCCCTGTCGTTCGGTTCCACCTACAGCGAGTCGTGGAGCCTGGAACAGAAGAGTTTCAGCGCCGCCGGCTCCAGTCATCACCAGTCGGTGATCGGCAAGAGCGACCCCGCGGCCGTGCAGCCCGAGGCGCCCGACGCCGATGCCCAAGCGGCGGTGCAATCCTCGCGCTCGGTGGTGTGGGGCAACACCTATTCCAACAGCGACAGTCACGGCGATACGAAATCGGTCTCCACCTATACGGGCAACGTCGAGAACGACAGCACCCACAACGGCAACGTCGTGTCCACGACCACCATCAGCGGCACGTCCAGCAACGACAGCACCCATTACGGCAAGGTCAGCAGCACATCCGCGATCCATGCCGATTCGGAGAACATCTCCACCATCACCGGCACCAGCACTAATCACAGCACCCACAACATCGTCCACAACATCACCCACGTCGTCGCCCAGTCCAGCGCCAGCGCGATCGGCGCGAACGAAAGCAACGATGTCATCGGCGTCAGCAATTCCAATTCCTTCACCGTCGCGAGCAACCGCAACTCGCTGGTCGGCGCGAACATCGACCTGAGTCTGCAGGGCACCGGCAACGTCGTGTCCATGACCGGCGTGGAAAGCCGGATGACCATGACCATCACGAACAATGCGCTCAGCGTGAACGGAGAATCCAACAGCGTCAGCGTCACCGGCCCCAGCACCACCGTGGAAGTGGCCGGGCCGGGCGTACACGTCTCGGCGAAATCCGCGCAGGCCAACATCGACCTCAACGGGCCGGTGATGCAGATTCCCTTGATCGTGCTGGTGATGTGAACGATGAAGATCATCAAGCCGCTCACGCTGGGCATCCTGCATCAGCCTTATCGGTTCCAGGGCCGGCATCGGCTGTCGATCGCCGCGCTGGGCTTTTTCGCGCTGGGCGGTAGCGACGAGCGTTTCCGGGTCGACAATCTGCAGTGGCCGCGCGTGCTGCCGCAACTGCCCCCGGAGCAGCCGCTGGATCACGTGCTGCCCAAGGCGTATGCCGAAGTCATGCTGTGCGGCAATGCGCATGCGCCGAAGCCGGTCGAATCGATGCAGGTGCGCCTGCAGTGCGGCCCGGTGGACAAGCGGCTGCGGGTGATCGGCGACCGTCGCTGGGACCGCACATGGTCGCGCGCGGTCTGCGTGCATGCGCCCACGCCGTTCACCAAAATGCCGCTGACGCTGGAACGCGCCTACGGCGGCGCCGATCACGACAATCCCCTGGGCTGCGGTCATCTGCCGCCGCTGTCGTGGCTGCAGGTACAGGGGGGCAAGATGCCCAACATCGAGTATCCGGACCGGCCGGTCGTGCCGGGTCGTCTCGATCAGCCGTATGCCGCGTATGCGCCGCAGCAGCTCGCGCACGCCAGGCGCAAGCGCGAGGCCAGCGGCACGTACGACCAGCGCTGGCTGGCCGAGGATTTCCCGGGCCTACCGCGCGATTTCGATTTCTCGATCTACAACCTCGCACCGCCGGACCAGCAGTTCCGCGGCCGCATCGCCGGTGGAGAAGCGTATCGGCTGGAAGGCGTGCATCCCACCCGATCGGTGATCGCCGGCAGTCTTCCGGCCATGCAGGCGCGTGCTTTCGTACTCAAAAAAGAAGATGTGCTGACGCAGGGGCAGGGCGCCGATGCGGTCCAGGAAGTGGCGCTGCACTGCGACACCGTGTGGTTCTTCCCGGAAGTCGAGGTCGGACTGATGGTCTATCGCGGCGAAGTGCCGGTGACCGACAGCGACGCGCTCGATATCGATACGCTGATGGTGGCCTACGACGCCGCATCGCGCCCGCGCGACATCGCCCACTATCGTGAGGTCATGGCGCTGCGGCGCGACCCACACACCGCGGCGCTGCACGCGTTCAACGAATCGCAGCTGGCGCCGCTGCGCAGCCCGCAGGCGCAGGCAGAACGCGACGCCGCGCGCGCGCGGCAGGCGCTGGCGGCGCAGGCGCATCGGCAGGCGCTGCTGGACGAAACGATGGAAGAATTCTGGCAGCGCAGCGGCATGGCGAAACCGGCGGATCATCAGCCGCCCCAGGCGCCCGCGCCGTCGCTGCCGGCCGTGTCGGCGGATGCGCTGGCCGAGGGCGATTTCGACCTGGCCGAACTGTACGCGTGCGCGCAGGTGCTGGCCGATCAGGCCCGGCGCGATGGCGAAGCCAGACTCGCGGCCCTGCCGGGACAGTTGCCCGCCGCACCGCCATCGCCGCCGGAAAAAAGTCTTGCCGAGCAGACCGATGCCGCGCTGGCGCGTGCGGCGCAGCCCGCGTACGACCTGCAGACGCCGGCCCATCAGGCGCCGCTGCCGCCCGAACTGGCCGAAGCGCTGGCGCTCGCCGAACAGGCCGCGCCCGGCAGCGTGGACCCGCAGCAGCTGGCCGAGGCGCGCGCGGGGCTGGCCGGATTGCCCGCGCTGCAGCGGGCGGCGCGGACCGCTGCGCCGGAGCCGACGACCCTGAAGCATGCGCTGCCCGATCCCGTGGCGCAGGCGCTCGGCGCGCGCCTGCTGGCGATGCATCGTGCGGGCGAATTGCTGGCCGGCCGGGATTTCGCAGGGGCGTATCTGCGTGGCGCCGACCTCCGAGGCGCCGATCTGCGTGAAGTGCAACTGGAACGCGCCGATCTGCGCGGCGCCTGTCTGGCCGGCGCGGATCTCTCCGCAGCCGCGCTGACCGCCGCGCGGCTCGATGAAGCGGATTTCTCCGCTGCACGCCTGCAGGGCGCCAATCTGTGCGGTACATCGGCGCGCGCCGCGACCTTCGCGAATGCGGTGCTGAAGTCCGTGCATGCCTTCGATGCCGACTGGTCCGGGGCCGACCTGCGCGGCGCGCTGCTCGACGACGCGCTGCTGATGCGCATCGATCTGAGCGATGCGCAGCTGGACGACAGCCAGCTCACCCGGACGGTGTTGATGCACGCGAAGGCGCCACGGAGCCGCTGGGTGGGCGCGCACTGGAGCATGTGCGTCGCGCCGTCCGCGGATTTCACAGCGGCCTGCTTCGATGGCGCGACGCTCAGCCGCAGCGTGTTGATGGACGCATCGCTCGCCGGCAGTTCATGGCAGGGCGCCAGTCTCGATACGGTCTATGCCGGCGGCAAATCCGACTGGCGGAACAGTAAACTTTCGCTGCTGCGCGCCAACAAATGCGGCTGGCGCGGCAGCGCATTGACCGGCGCCTGCATGGACGGCGCGGTGCTGAGCAGCTGCGATTTCGGCGAGGCCGACCTCAGCGGTGCGAGCATGCGCAATGCGCAGCTCTATCGCTCGCTGTTCATGCGCAGCACCCTGCGCGATATCGATGCGGGCCAGGCCAGCTTCTTCCAGTCGATGTGCCGCAAGGCCGACTTCAGCGATGCCGGGCTGGAAGGCGCGATGCTGGTGCAGGCCGACCTGAGCGAGGCCGTGATGCAGGGCGCCAGGATGGCGGGCGCGCGCGTCGATCGGCCGGCGAGGCTGTCATGAGCGCAACCGTCGCCGCTGCGCCCACCGCGACCTGGGAAGAGATCGCCCGTTTGCTGCGCCTGTCGCGGCCGGTGAGCGGCCTGTCGCTGAAAACGCTGTCGATGCGCGCACGCGTGCTGGCAGGCGGGGTGTTCCAGAAGTGCGACCTGACCGCAGCCGACTTCAAAGGCAGCGATCTGGGCCACTGCACCTTCATCGACTGCGTCATGCGCGATGTCGATCTGCGGGCGGCGGCGCTGTCCAATACGACGTTCGTGCGCTGCGGGCTGCCCGGTGCGCGCATGCCGATCGGCGACCCGGCGCAGCTTGTGCTAGTCGACTGCGACCTGACCGGTTCCGACTGGCAGGGCACGCATATCGCACGCAGCGCGGCCAGCGGCTGCGATCTCTCGGGCGCGGCCATGCGCGGCGTGCACCTGGAGCGCAGCGTGCTGTGGCAGGCAAGGCTGGACGGCGCCGACATGCGCGATGCGATGCTCGATCAGGCGGCTGTTTGCGATACCGATCTGCGCACGACCGCATTGAACAGGCTGCAGGCCACGCTGAGCGCGCTCATGAAGAACGATCTGCGCGGCCAGCAATTGGCCGGTAGCCGCTTGGTGCGCTGCCAGTTGCAGGGCAGCGATCTTCGCGGCGCCGATCTTCGCGGCGCTGATCTGGGCGAATCCGGCTGCATCCAGGTGAATTTCGAGGGCGCCAACCTCGACGGGCTGCGCGCCCGGCGCGGGATGTTCCTGTCGGCGCGGCTCGCGAACTGCAGCGTGCGCGGCGCCGACCTGCACGGCGCGTTGTTCCATGCCGCGGTGCTCGAAGGCGTGCGTTTCGAGCACTGCGCCATGCGCGAGGTCAGCTGGGAAAAGAGCCGCATGCGCGACATCCATTTCAGCGATTGCGACCTGCGCGACACGCGCTTCGATCACGCCACCATCGACGACGGCGAATTCGTGCGCGTGCAGTTGCAGAACAGCAGTTTCCATAACACCCGCCAGACCGACGTGAGCATGCGCAACGCGAAACGCAAGGGCATGCGCGGCACCAACTCGACCCTGCTCGACATCGAAGCTCCCACCCTGGAATTGGAGGACGTCCCATGCGCACCTTGAACGCCGACCCGACCGCTCCGGTGGCGCCGGTCGTCCCGGCCGCACTCGCCGACACGCGCATCGCGCTGCTGTTCGACGACGGCAGCTGCCTGCTCGGCAACGGCATGCGCGCAGTGCGCGCCGTCAGCTGTCTGGTGGAACCCCGGATCGGCGACCGCGTGCTCGCAAGCGCCACTGCCGATGGCCTGTGCCACGTCCTGCATATTCTCGCGCGCAACGAAGGCGAAACCGCCCATCTGAGCGTTCCCGGGGCGACTGCCGTCGCGCTGCGCCAGGCGCACATCGCGCTGCATGCCGGCGAGAGCCTGCATCTGGGCAGCGCCGGCGAAGCGTCGCTCAGCGCGGCCGGCGGAACGCTGTCGTTGAACGGCCGCAATCTGTTCGTCACGGTCGCCGATTCCATCGTCGAACAGGCCAGTCATTACGTCGGCAAGGTCGGTCAATACCTGCTCGACGTGCGCGCGCTGCTGCGCCTGCACGGCAACGACGCACTCATCACCGCCGCGCGCGACATCAAGGTTGATGCCGAACGCATCAGCATGGGCTGAGCCATGTTCGCCAACAACAATCTCGGCGTGATGAGTCTCGGATTCCCGGACGTGTGCATCGTCGGCATCGTCCCGGTGCCCGAGGTGAACATCGACTTCTCGATCACCAACATCCCCACCGTGTTTAACGTGCTGTACGGCGGCGGTCTGGTCGAGAATCTCATCACCATCAGCGTGCTGAGCACGGCCGATGCCGGCGTCGGCGTGGTGTCGGGCATGTGCATGGGGCCGAAGCGTTCCTTCCTGGGCAGCTTCAAACTGCTGGTGGGGGCGATCTTCGTGTCGCGCATGACCTCGATCAACGGCCAGAACGGCGTGCTTCCCAACACGGTCGGCGTCTGTCTGGTGCCGACGCAGTTCCGCGTGCTGGTGCTGTCGTGAGTACTGTCGTGAGCGCCCTTCGTCGCGGTCTCATCGCGGTCCTGGCGTTGAGCCTGCTGGCCGGCTGCGGTTCGATCAAGAGCAAGCTGGGCATCGGGCCGCCGCGCACCGACCTGCGCAGGCTGACGATGATCGCGGAGCAGGGCGCCAATCAGGGCAATGCGACCCAGATCGACATCGTGGTGGTCTACGACGACAGCGTCGTGGCGCGGTTGCCGAAAACCGGGCCCGACTGGTTCCGACAGCGCGATGCGCTGCAGAAAGAGTTGGCGACGGCGATCGAAGTCGTTTCGCTGGAAGTCGATACGCCCAGCGCCAGCTTCGCGGTGAAGCTTCCGAAGAAGGTCAAGAAGAGCTTCGCCGTCTATGCATTCGCCAACTACGTCGCGCCGGAAGGCTGGCCGCTGATCGCGTTGGCGCCGTACAAGAAAGCCACGCTGCGGCTACAGTCGAGCTCCATCGCATTGGAACAGAAGTGAATGCAGAACCATGAACGCAGCACCGATGAAAGCAGCACCGATGAAGGCAGCACAATGAGGAACGTCGCATGACCGACAACGAATTTCTGCCCGACCCCGTACAGTGGTCCGAAGGCATGCTGCTGTCGCCGCAGCATTTCCAGCAGAACGATATCCAGTGGCAGGCGATGCTGCATCAGCGTCTGCTGGGCCTCACTCCGAACGCCTGGGGCGTGCGTCATCTGCAGTTGGACGCCACGCGTCTGCCCGACGGCGTGATCCGGGTCATCGAATGCGATGCGGTGATGCCGGACGGTCTGCCGCTGACGTATCGGGCGGCGGCCTCCGGTTTTGAGCTGAAGCTGACCGTGGAAGCCAGGTTCGCCGCCGACGGCGCGCCAGCGCCCGTACGGGTTTTTCTTGCGATCCCGCCGCGGTCCGGCGCGCTGGACGTGCCCAGCACCACGATCCGCCGCTACGAGAACCTGCCCGGCAGGAAGACGCTGGACGAAGTCACCGGCATCGGCGACGTGGTGGTGGAGCGGCAGCGCGCGCGCTTCGAGCTGTTCTCGGAAAAGGATCTGCCATCGGGCTATCACGCGCTGCAGTTGCTCGAAGTCATCCGCGATGCGTATGGCGCCGTCGCGCTGACGACGTATCACCCGCCGATGTTCCGCATCGGCGCATCGGCGTTCCTCGGCGCGCAGGGGCTGCAGCAGCAGTTCGCCTCGCTGCGCAACGATATGTGGGGGAAACTTCGCGAACTGGCCGGTACGGCCGTCGACGATGCGCCGGAATCCGTCGCGGTGCTGGGCGAGGAGGCGCGCATGCACCTGCGCGTCGCGCGCGAAATCGCGGCGTGCCTGCCATTGATCGATACCCTCCTGTTCGATCCGCTCTCGTCGCCCGCGCAGGCGTGGTGGGCGATGGCGCAGATCGTCGGGCGCATGGCGGCGGTCGGCGGCAACCCGCGCCCGCTGGCGATGGATCCCTACCGTCATGCCGATTGCTATCCGCAGTTCCAGTCCGCACTGGCGTTCGTGAAGCGCAAGCTGGCGCTGATCAATACCGATTGGGACAGCCCCGAGTTCATCCGCGTGGGCGAGGGCACTTACGAGCGTCGTCTGCCGGAGGACAGCCCGCAGACCGTGTATCTGGAACTGCGCACGCGCGAGGGACAGACCGCGAACGACTTGCAGGCCTGGCTGAGCGAAGCGCGCATCGCCAGCGAGGATCTGCTCCCAATACTGCGCCAGCGTCGTCTGCCGGGCGCGTCGGTGCGCGTGCTCAGCGCGCGCGAGGTTGCCGGGTTGGGACTGCGCGCCAACGCGCTGATCTGCGCGGTGACCAGTCAGCGTCTGGAAATGCCGCAGGGCCCGGTCGACAGTTTCCGCGCGGGCCGGGCCATGGTGGTGCAGGGCGATGCGATGAACGCGCCGGCCGCGATCATCCTTCACCACCGCAAGCATGCGACCGGCAAGGCGCCAGCTGCCACGGCATCGACCGTGGCGTCGACGGCTGCACCTTCGTCTCCGGCATCGCCGACAGGGCCCGGATATGCCTGAGCGCATCGGCGCCCCCCTGTTCCTGCTGGCGCGCTTCGCCGAATTCTTCGAGGCGGTGGCGGGCAGCAAGCTGGCGATCGCCGAGGGGCGTCTCGGCGCGCAGCTCGTCGTGGGCGACGAACTGCCGTCGAGCGATTCGGGCGAACTCGCCGCGCGGCTCAGCGCGAAACTCGCCGGGGTGCTGCGTGCGCAGGAAAAGGAGGTGTCCCGCAGCGGTACGCCGGCGGAAATCGACGCCCATCGCAAGGCCATGTACGTGATGGCTGCGCTGACCGATGAAGTATTCATCCTGGAACTGGATTGGGCCGGGCGCGATGCGTGGGTCGATGTCCTGATGGAACACAAGCTGTTCCATTCGCGCAATGCGGGCATGCGTTTCTTCGAGATGGCGGACGCGTTGCTGGATCCGCACACGCCGGATCCGCTGCAGGTCGATCTGGCGGCGGTGATGGTCATGGCGCTGCAGCTCGGGTTCAAGGGCCGTTACCGCGGCGCGCGCGACGACAGCGAATTGCACGCCTTGCGCAACCGGCTGTTTCGGCTGGTCGAACGCGAGCACGGCGGCCGCGCGATGGACACCGCCTTCCCGCAGACGCTGCAGCAGTTGCAGGCGGGTGGCACGCCGGAGCGCCTCGCGCCGCTGTCGCCCTGGTATACCGGCGCGGTCGTGCTGCTGATCGCATACCTGGCGATCTCCAGCGCGATGTGGCTGTTGCTGATCGAACCTTTCCGCAGCACGGTGGGGAAAGGCTGAATGAGTCCGAAGCCCGTCAGCGACGCGTTGCCCAAGACCGGCCTCGACAAGGCCGGCGTGGACACGTCCGGTCTGGACAATCTCGGTCTGGACAAGCTTGGCCTGGACAAGATCGATCTGGGCAATCTCGATCTGTTCAGGACATCGCTCGCGGTGGCCGGCGTTCTGGTCGCGATCGTGATCGTCGCGGTGCTTGTGAGGCGCCTGCGCAGCGCAGCGGCCCTGGTTCCCGGCGGCAAGGACGGAAAGTGCGGCATCTGCGCGCGCGTGTGGGCGTACATCGAGCGTTTTCTCGACGCGATCGATTACCTGTCCACCCGTCGCGAATGGCGCTATGCGCAACCCTGGCTGCTGGTGCTGGGCGAACAGGGCGCCGGCAAGAGCAGCCTGATCGAATCGGTCTCGGCCACGTGGCGGCATCACCCGCCGCCGCATGCCGATCAGCTGCAGGCTGAGGGCATGGCGTGGTCGTACTTCCGTTACGGCGTCCTGATCGACGGCGATGGCAAATTGGCCGCCGCCGAGCCGGGCAGCGATCACGGAAAGCAGTGGAACAAAGGCCTGGAACAACTGAACGCGCTGCGCCCGGAACGGGCGCTCGACGGCATCGTGCTGTGCGTATCGGCACGCACGCTGCTGCATGCGAAACAATCGCAGCGCGTCGCGCTCGCGGAAAACGTGAATCGACAGATCAGCCTGCTGCAGGCCAGCGTCGAATTCATGCTGCCGGCCTATGTCGTGGTCACGCATTGCGACGATATCCCGGGCTTCACCGCGTTCTGGCAAAGCCAGGACTGCGCGCGTCGCGGCGAGATGGTCGGCTATTCCGCCATCGCGCAGGACCAGACCCTGCAGCCGTCGGCGTGGGCGGAGACCGCGTTCGACCGGATCGGCGCGCGCATGCGCGAGGTCCAGGTCGATGTGGCGGCGCTGAGCGAAAAGATCGACGATGTCGACGGATTCTTCCTGTTTCCGGGGCATTTCCGCAGCCTGCGCGACCCGCTGGCGCAGTGGCTGGAAACGGTGTTCCGCACCACCGCATGGCAGAGCGGCTATCTGTTCCGCGGCATGTACTTCACCGGCTCGGTCGAGGCCAACGGCGCCAGTGCGGAGGGGCCGCGCGACGACGTGGATTTCGTCGATGCGCTGGTCTCCGAAAAACTGCTGCGCGAGCCGGCGCTGGCCAGGCCGACCCGGCAGGGTCTATGGTCGCGCAATACGCTGATCCGGCGGCTGCAGATCGCCTCCATCGCCGCCGGCATCGGCGTGTTCGCGGCGCTCGGTTTTGCCGGCTATCGGGTCTCGAAGCAGGTCGAGATGATCGTCGGCGCCATCGATTCGCTGGAGAAGATCGCGCCCCGTATTCCGCCCGCGGGCAGCGGCGAATGTCTGGCCCGCGAGGATGTCTATCCGCTGCTCGAGCATGTCTCGAAGATCGATACCCGCTCGCGCTACCTGTTCATTCCGCTGTCGTGGGTGGATGGCCGCCTGACCAGCGGCAGCGCCACGGTGATCGGCCGTTCGATGGTGGAGAAGGTGCTGATGCCGACGCTGTCCTGCGTGCTGGAACAGCGCGCGGGCGAACTGCTGGCCTCCACGCGCGGCGTTACCAGCGCGCCGACGTCCGTGCTGTCGCAGCAGCGCGAAGATTTCCGTACGCTCATCGTCGACGCGCGCAGCCTCGAAGAGAGCCTGCAGCGGTTCAAGACGCTGTCTTCGAGCAGCGGCACCATGGAAGAGCGCGAACTGATCTCGACGCTGGACAGTCTGCTGCGCTATGCCTACGACGAAGCCCTGCCGCCCGAGGCATGGCGCAAGGGCAGCGTGCTGGACAATGCGTTCCGCGATATCGCCGATGTCCAGCAGCCGGTGATGCCCAATGGTCTGCACGCCCGTCTGGCCGCGGCGATGGATGCGCGCAGCGCGAGCCTGCGTGCGGCGCTGGGGCGTGAAGTCGCAGTAGGCGACGATCTGTTGGCGCGGTTGGACGAGGGCCAGCCGCCGATCCTCGACAACACCCGGCGCATGGGCTTCTGGCTGGCCTGGGTGCAGCGGTCGTGGCTGGGGTCTTCGCCCGAACGCAATCCCTGTCAGGAAATCGTCAACGCCAACAAGGCCGATGTGGATGCGCTGATCGCGTATTACGGCGACATCGCGACCATGCAGGGCATGACCATGGACGGCATGCTGCAGCGGTTCAGCGCGAAGCAATGCCATGAACCGGAAATGCAGACCCTGGCCACGATGACCCTGGCGCCGTACGGCCCGATGTTCGTCGCCGGCAAGGATGGACTGGTGATGGCGCCGGAGCTGCAGGGCGAACTGTCCGGATTGCCGGCGCTGGTGTCCTTGCCTTTCATGCAGCTGACCTCGGCGCGGCCGTTCGCGTGCGTGGGTGCCGCCGCGGAATGGCGCTCGAACGAAATCGCCGAGGCTGCGGGTTATCTGCAGCAATACGAAGCCTTCGCCAAGTCGCGGAAACTGCCGACACTGCCCGACGGCGCGATCCCGCTGTACGACACGCTTGCGCGCGCGTCGCTGGGGCACGCGCTCGATGATGCGCTGCGCCGCGCGCAGCGGGTTCCGCCCGAGTCGCAGGCCGATCTGGAGGCCGCCACCCGCACCGACGCGCAGTTGACCAAGGTCGGCGACGAACTGGCGCGCGGCCTGGATTCGCTGAAGACCGTGCTGAACGCCTACGCGAGCTATGGGTTCTCCGATGGCGGCGCCGAAGTGCGTCAGTGCGCGCGTGGATTCGCTGCGGACAACCTCGGCGGCGTGGATGCGCTGGCGGACAGCAGCCTGCTCTATGCGCCGACGGTCGCGGTGGGCACGGACACCCTGTTCACCTTCGGCGGCCTGCCGGTGACCAAGGATTATCTGGCACGCCAGGTGGCGCGTGCGGAGGTGTTGGCCGGATACGCCGACCCGTTCCTGGCCCTGCTCAGCGATACCCCGGGCGTCGACGACGCCTGGCGCGACACGCCGCAGACCGCGGCGTTCTGGCGCAACACGCGCGACGAGCTGGATCGCTACACCAAGGGCAAGGAACCCGCCGGCCAGGTCGCCAATCTGGATGCCTATTTCGTCGCCCAGCTGACCGGCATGACCTACGCGAACTGCGCCAGCGTGCTCGCGGCCTACACCTCGCCTGAATTCGGCAACGACCTGTTCTCGGACCGTCGCCGCAAGCTGGAACGCCAGGTGCAACTGCGCTGCACCGACCAGCGTCAGGCGCAGGCCGAAGCGCTGTATGGCGCGCTGGCCACGCGCTTCAATCGCGATCTTGCCGGCCGCTACCCCTTCGGCGACATCGGCGCCCGCGATGCGGGGCTCGCGGCAACGCGCACGTTCTTCCTCGAATACGCCGATCAGCGCGACAGCATCGCCGCCGCGTTGAACGCGATGAACAACGATCGCTGGCGCAGCGCCAAACGCTTCATCGCGGACCTGGACATTGCGGCCGCATTCTTCGCGAACAATGTCGCCGCGCCGGGCGACATGGCGGTCACTGGATTGACGCCGGTGTTCCCGGCGGAAACCGCCAGAGCGGTCGGCAGCGACCAGATGCTGACCTGGCGCCTGGACGTGGAAGGCGCGGAATCGGTGTTCCCGAACGGTCTCAAAGCCCTGCAGTGGTACCCCGGCGACAGCGTCGCCCTGCAACTGCGCTGGGCGGCGCGGTCGCAGTGGCGCCCGCAGGCCGACCCCGCGCAACCGGGCCTGAGCGTGCAGGACGCCAGCGCGAGTTTCGACGCCGGCGGGCCGTGGGCGCTGTTGCGCTTCATCGATACCTACCGCTTGCCCGGCAGCAATGCGAAGGAACCCGACCAGATCCTGCTCGGCTTCAGCGTGCCGGTGCAGAGCCAGGTGGCGGGCGCGGACGGCAAGCCGGCGCGCAGCGAAGCGAAGGTCTTCATGACCTGGCTGCTGACGGGCGTCGATCCGAAGACGCAGACGCAGAAAACGATCGCGCTGCCCGCGGATTTCCCGCGCAGCGCGCCGGTGGAGTAGGGGCTGCGTCTGCGGAGACCCGCGGATGCGGACGCGGAATCGATGGACGCATGACTCGATTGAAAACGGTGGCACTGGAGATGAGCGTATGAACAGCAATGCACGAGACCATGCATCCGACCATGCACACGACACCGATCGCTACTTCCAGGCGACGGTCGGGCTGACGCTGGAGGCATTGCTCGCCCCGATTTCGGCCGCTGCGCCCGAAGGCCGGCCCGCTGCGGAGGACGAAAGCTATCGCCGCATCCGCCATGAGCGCGAGGAAGAAGATGCCAGCCTGCCCTTGGGCGCCTGGGAGCGCGAGCTCAAGCGCGCCAACTGGGTCGCGGCCAGCGAACTGGCGGCCACCGCGATGGCGATGCGCAGCAAGGATCTGCAACTGGCGGCGTGGCTGTTCGAAGCGCTGATCGCACGCAGCGGTTTCCAGGCGTTGGCGCCATGCCTGGGCCTGATCGACGCGCTGTTCGTGCGGTACGGCGCCGGCCTGCATCCGCAGGACAGCGAGCATCGGATCAATCTGCTGATGTGGATCGGTCAGAAACTGCTGCCGTCGCTGCGGCGGGTGGCCATCACCGCGACCGGCAGCGGCCGCGATTACGCCTGGAACGACTGGGAACAGGCGCAGCGCAACGAACAACTGCGCGCCAGCCTGGGCAAGCAGCGCGAAGCCGAGATCGAGGGCGCAACGCTGGGCGATGTGGGCGCGGCGCTGGCGTGCACGTCGAACGAACGGATCATGTTCCTCCAGCGCTGTCTCGGCGAGGGACTGGCCGCGCTGCAGACAATGGAAGCAACGCTGGATGCGCAGTTCGGCGACGACGCACCGGGCTTGAGCGCCATGCGCAATCTGCTGGAGCGCATCGAAGTGGTGCTGGCGGCCGAAGCGCGCAAGCGCGGCGTGTCCATGCCGGCAGCGGCGCTCACCGATGACAGGGAGTCCGACGCTGCGGACAATGAAGATGGCGGTGGCGATGACGATGCGCGCAGCGACAGCGCTGCGATGGGGTCTCTGGACCGGCGCGAGGTCTATGCGGCGCTCGCCGATATCGCGCATGCGCTGGAAACCATCGAACCCCACAGCCCGGTGCCGTATCTCATCCGGCGCGCCGTGGCCTGGGGCGGCCTGAATACCGCGCAGCTCTACAACGAGGTGTTCGTGCGCTGCGGCGGACAGATCAACATCTTCGAATTGCTGGGACTGGGCGACCCGGCGGCCGGGCATCCGCCCGCCGCGTGAGCCGACGTCCAACATCGCCGCAGTCGTTCGCGATACCGCACAGGAGCAGGATCATGAGTCGACGTTCATGAGCAGCACGACACGCCAGGGCCCGGCCGCAAAGTCGCCGGCCGCAAAACCTGTCGCGGTTCTGATCGCGGCGAAGATGCGCATCGCGATACCCAAAGGCGCGCAGTCGCACGGACACGCGCCGGTGAACGTCAAACAAGCCTTGAAAACCGCGGCCAATTCGTCGCCCGCGGCCAAGGCGGCCTTCAAGCGCGCAGCCCCCGCCGTCAAGGCGGCGGCGCCTCACCTCAAGGCGCTGGCACAGCCGAATCGCGGCCTGCTGTCTTCGCTGCGGCACGGCGTGTCGGCGATGCATTCGCTGCGCCAGGCGACGCGCGAAATGGCCAAGGAAACGCCTACGCCTCCGCAGTCGGCCAGGTCGGCGTTCAAGGCGGCTGCGGCGTCGTCGCCGGCTGCGGCGGCAGCGTTCAAGCATGCCGGCCCTGCGGCGGCCAAGGCGCAGACGCATGTGGCTGCGCTCGCCAGGCTGCAGCAATCGCCCAAGCCCGGGCTGTTGTCGTCCCTTGGTCACGGGTTCCAGGCGATGCGCGCGCTGCGCCAGGTCACCAAAGAGATGCAGAAGGAATCGGCGCCGGCATCCTTGTCGTCCATGCACATGTCGGGATCCCTGCATGCATCCGTCAACCCGGGACACGATGTGCACGAAGGGCCGCGCTCCGGGCTGCTGTCGACCTTCGGGCAAAGCGTGCAGATGCTGCGCGCATTGCACGGCACGGCGCAGACCATCGGCCAGCACGCCATTCCGGAGCATCCATCGGCGAAGATGCCGGGAACCCGGGCCGGCGGAATGCAAGGTCCGGATTCGACCCCGTTCGCGCTGATGTTGATCGCGCGCAGAAAAAACGGCGGGCTGTCGCCCTTCAAGGATCGGACATGAACGCGCGTCCGCGATACGACATCGGCACGCGCATGGTCCCGCGCTGCTGCGGGCGCGATCGGCCGCGGTGGAGACGCGCGATGCGGAGCGGGGCATTGTGATAGGCCCCGACCCGGCGCACGATCCCGTCCATGGCGCCGCCACGCTTCGACCTTTCGGCGGCGCGGCCCGCGCGGCATGGATGGCCGGGCGCGTGCGTGCGCTGCGCGAAGCCGAGGACGATGCGCAGACCGTGCTTGCGTTCCAGCTCACGGGACTGGCGACGCATGCGATCGATCCGGCCGAGGTCGTGTGGGTGATCGACCTCGCGCCCGCCGAAGGCGAACGGGCGTGGCGCGTGTTGAAGGCGCTGTCGGGTCGCGCGCCGCGCGGCGCACCGATCCGTTACATGGCCTGCTGCGTCGACAGCGCTCACCATGCCCGCCTGGCCGCGCATCCGCTGCTGAAACCGCTGGTGTCCAACGGCAGCCTGCTTCTGGAACATGCGTTCCTGGATCACTCGTTCCGCGATGATGCTTCGCCCGATAGCCCGTTCGCCCATCGGCAGAGCGCGCGCATGCCGGCGCACATCGTCCGCAATCCCATCGTGGTGTTGGCGCACGAAGGGATTTCATCGCTTTCGCAGGGTCTGTTCGCCTCACGCTCCGGCGAACTGCTGGAGGCTTGGCGCGACGGTCGCGGCGGTCTGGACTGGCGTGCGACGACCCGGCGCGACGGCGTGATGCGGCTGCTCTCGACCTATCGGCAGTCCATCGACGACGCTGCCTTCACGCTTCCGCATGGAGCGATGCGCGCGCTGTCGGCATTGCTCCAGACCAGCGGCGGGCGATTGTTGCTGCGCGCGTCCGACCTGGGCGCCAAGGACATCGCGCAGCTCCGCAGGGGCGCGCTGGATCCTGAGCGTAGCGACGCGCCCGCCGACGGCCTCGGCTCAGCCCTGAGCGTGAATTTCGAGGCGCTGGCGCGCTGGCATCGGACGCAGGGCGCCAGCGTGCATCAATCGCAGCGCGACGATCATGGGCGCGTGCTGCACATCGCATTGCACGATATCGCTGGCGGCCGATTGCAGGAATGTCTTCCGGAGGTGTTAGGACTTCCGCATCCGGACGATCACGTGCAATTGCTGCTGGCCATGGAAGCGCTGTCGACGGTCTCGCCCGCGCAATGCCTGTCCCTGCTGCATGCGCAGGCCGGAGACCCGCGGGCGCTGCGGGCGTTGTCGCGGCACATACCGCATCGCGAGCGCGGCAGACCAGTGGCAGCGCAGGAGCAATGGCGCGAGATGATCGCGTACTGCAGACGACTCCATTTTCCGCGGTGCGACGGCAGCGATGAGGACGACGCGATGTTCGAGCTTTTCGAAACGATGTCCGCTGGATTCACGGCGCTGCCTCCGGCCGGACCCGAACAGCCTCTTCTCATCTGACTTGCGCACGGCCTGCCCATGCGCACCGAGTTAGTTTCGTCAATCCAATTCAGGAGGTGTTCCCATGTTGAGAAGTAGCGGCGGACCGGGTCGTGCGTCTCAAACCGGGCCGTCCAGTGCCAGCACCGAAAGTCATGCTTCGAGCGGCAGTAGCAGTAGCAGAAGCGCCATGGCGCCCATGCAAGCCCCGTCCGTCAGAGACGTCCTGGCGCAGTTGGACATACGCCAGGAGTTGGCGCGCACGATGCATACGGTGGATGCCCGCTACGCCCACCAGGCGCAGACGCCGATGGCCGAGCACATGCACGGCACAGCCGAGGTTCGCGGTACCACGCGCCGCACGGCGCAGGTGCATACGCCGACTGATCGATTGCAGCTGTCCGCTATGAATCGTTCGCCTGCCGACAATTACATGCAGTTGGAGCGCAATACCGGCGCGGGCATGGTTCCTGTGGGGCGCTTTCAGAATCCGCCGCATCTGCCCCAGAGCGAGCGTCACATCTATGCTTCAGGCGGACGGGGCGCACCGTCCTATCCGGCCGAGGCAAGCCATTTGTCGAGCACGGCGCCAACCCAGCGGGGCGTCTTTGAAAATATGCGTTCGGAAATGCTGGTGCAACCGGTGGCAGGAGCGACGCCGACGCAGGCTGCGCATCTTGCAGCGTTCGGCAACATCGTTGGCATCGCCGAACAACGACGCGACCCTTTCATGGCCATGGCCAGCGCGCAATCGATCGAGCATGGAACCCTTGCAGGATCGACCGACACTGTCAGCAGCGTTTTAGGAAGCCGCAACCCGAGGGGCGGCAACAACCCCGGCACCATGCCAGCCTCCGGCACCGGCGCGGTGGCGACATTTCGCGGCGTGCGCGCAACGTTGACAAGTGGCGCGGCAGCAAGCCCGGCCAGCGAACGTGTACTCGCGAACATGGAAGATGTGCACACCGACCTGATGGCCAGCGGCTATGACGGCCAGCAGGTACAGCGGATGGCCGACGATGGCTTGGATCCGCGCTTCATTGCGGAATCGATGGCCACGCGCATGCGTTCGGCCGCTACGCGCAACCCTGCGCGGATGATGGGCCAGCTTACGCACAACCTGCGTCCGCTTACGAGTGGCGCCATGGCCATCGAACAGGATGAATGAGCGCTTCAAAACACGAGTTGCAGGTTTCCACCCACGTCGCTGGCACACGAGAAGCTGATCATGAATGAAAGGCATGGCTACAACCTTCGTAAGAGACCAAGAGATCCATCTTCCCAAGCTCCTGCCACTCAAGCTCCACTCTCTCAATCCGTTCTCGTCGGTCAGCGCCAATCCGCCATCTCGCCTCCGCTTGGCACCAGCGCCACTGCTCCGCGGACAGCGCCAAAAATTCCCGTCGGCATGCCGCCACCCGAGTCTGGGTCCACCACGGTGGCGCGTATGCAACGCGCATACGACCGGGACTCACAAAGAACCACCGATGGCTATTCAGGCAATCGAAAACATGCTTTTGTCAAACGCATGGAGCAAACGGTTGCTCCGGATTTCAGAAATAGTCCGCGCACCATGAAGGACATCAGCACGCCTTATGGCTCGGTCAATCTCAGCAAGTTTCCGACCAGCGATCCCGCGCCAAAAATCACCACGGAGAAGTCCAACTTCAAGAATTTCTCTGTCGGCCATAAATACACGGAGCTTACCCAGTCGCTGTTCCCTCCCGTCGCTAAAGGCGGAAATCAGCTCCAGCAGGACGCCGGTGTTGCCCGCGAGTTGCTGGAAGCCATTCGAACCGACGAGCCGCCGGCAAAACGGCGACGCCTTATTCAGGAGGGCGCGCAATCCAACGCCGCCGCCAAGTTGATGACCATCGCTACGCTATCCGAACCAGAGCGTGTGTCTGGCAGCAGTAAATATTTTCGAGGCGCCCTGAGGGGTATTGAGCAACAAACACTAACGCCTCACGACGCTTTCGCTTCGGACAACCCGGTCTTCAGCATGGGCGTCAACCCAACCTTGCAGCGGCGTCAGCTCAATCGGGAACACAAGAAGCTGACAAAGCCACCCAGTCGGCCCAAGGGCTTTACCAGCTTTGGCGGCAATATGTCCGACAGCAGTGACGATGAGCTGTGAAGCCACGGAGATTCGATTCGACGTCGGGTGGCAACACCAAGCGATTGGTTTAAGGATCAGCTAAAGTTTCAGATCCAGTTCGACGCCGTGCTTTCGCGACGCCGGCAATGCATCGGTCACGTCGCCGTTGATGGCCCGACGGACTTCGGGCGGAACGCGATAGGACAGGATGGTCTGAGTCCGCGTCGGCAGCGGTTCGTCGATGGTGGCGAGCGGTTCGGCGCGCGTGACATGCGCGACCCGGCCCCAATCGCCGGAAATGGAAGCCCGACGGTCGTCTTCTTGCGGGTGTGCGGTGCCGAGTTCGGGCCGGGGGCTGTCGACGGGACGGATGACACTCACGCGTTCGCGACCGTTACGCAGATTCAGCAGGATATCCAGCAGCATGATCCGCATCCGTTCGCGACGATGCACCGAGTATGCGAGCTGTCATCGCTCCGGGCAAGTCATGCTCAGGGCAAATAACGGGGGAAAACAATGGCGAGGGTGTATCAGACCGCAAGCATGGGCGAAGCGCATGTCCGCGTTGCCATCGTCACCGCGAAAGGCCAGGCCGATCTGCTGGTGCATCGGGTCGGCAGCTGGGGGCTGGCGCAAGGCGACGGACTGTGGTTCATCACTCGAAACAAACAGGACGCCAACGTCTGGATTCATCCGTGCAGCATCGGCATGGCGGACGTGCGCATCTGTTTCGTGGACAATTATGCGGAAGCCGGGTGGGCGAAACCGCATCGTCTACAGGGTCGTTTCTCCCGCTGAGCGCATGCGGCGATGGCCACAAACGAAAAACCGCCTGCCGAACGCGTCGGTTCGACAGGCGGCAGCGGCATCAGCTCTGAAGGGCTTTCTTGAGCTCGCGCATCTGGTCGTGGCATGCGCGCACCTGCGGCATGTGGACCTGAAGCACGTTCTTGACCGAGGCGTCGTCGATCTTTTCGAGGGCGTCCTCGAAATGGTGCAGCAGTCGATCTTCCGATTCCTCCAGTTGGGCGACATAGATCTTCGCATCGTCCTTCGTGAGCGAAGCGCGCAGATCGGCGTAACCCTGCCTGAACTTGCCGGCGATGGTGCCGTCTTCCGGAACGTCTTCGTCGTTCACGCGCAGCGTCGACGAGAGCGACTGGATCAGGTCCCGCTTGTGCTTCGCCATATCGGAGAAAATGGATTTCAGTCGCTGGTCGTCGATCTTCTGGATCGAATCTTCGTAGAACATCGCGCCGTCTCGGGCGATCTGCACAAGTTCTTTCAGGGTGTCGGCTTTTTGCATGGGATATCTCCTTGGGGGATTTTGGAAAGATCTACCGGAACAACGGTTTGGCGGCGCTTTCCGGGCCGCGCATAAAGCATTGGAGGAAATGCATTGCTTACCGTTGACGTGAATGCATCAAGGATCGTGCCAAGGACGGCGATGGACATGGCGACGATTCAGCCCGGCCCAGGCAGAGCCCGACCGGCGGCGACATCAGGGCCCTGGCCAAGGCCGACGAAAACGAAACGGCTGCATATCGGAAGCAACAGCAGTTCCCGCGAATATGGACGCTGACGGTGCTGCTCGAAGACCTGATCCACCATCTCCGGCGAGAGCGCATGCGCCATCGCCTCCCGCATCATCACGCTCAGCAGGGCGCGCCGTTCAAAACGCGCCAGGATCGTGTCCCGCTTGGGCTGCTCCTTCTTACAAAGGGGGCAGCGTAACCATTGCGGGAAAGACCTTGAAAGGGCTTGGCCTGAAGGCCCTCATATGAAGGCATGAAGCGTTCGAATTCCGCTTGGCCGGATCAATAGTCAGCCCTGGCATCGCCGACAAAGATACAACCGCCGCGATCCCGTCTCCTGTCGCACGATCCCTTTCCCGCACTGCGGGCACGGCTGGCCTTCGCGATCGAAGACGAGGAAGCGGAAGCCTTCCGGGGTGTCGGTGAGGTAATCCTCACGCATGCCCGCCGCGGGTTCGATGCCGCGGGTGGCGTAGCTGCGCCGCGGGATGGCCAGCAGTTCGCGGGCCAGGCGTTTGATCTGCGCTGCGGCGAGTTCGGACGGCTTGCGCTCCGGCAACAGCCCGGCGGCGAACAGCACTTCAGAGCGCAGGTAGTTGCCCATGCCCGCAAGGAAGCCCTGATCCAGCAGCAACCCGCCCAGCGCGCGGCCGCTGAAGCGCGGGTCGCGCAGGCGTGCGGCGACCATGGCGGGCGTCAGTGTCGGGTCCAGCACGTCCGGGCCGAGTTTCGTCAGGAATGGATGACGATGCATCTCGTCGCTGCGCCACATTTCGATATCCGATGCCGAATACAGCAGAATCGCGCTGCGTTCGGTTTCCAGCGCCACGCGCAGCGAGCGGGTGGTCTCCGGACGCTCGCCGGGCGCGGCGATCTTCCACACGCCGTACAACTGATTGTGGCTGTAGAGCGTCCAGCCGTGATCGAAGCGTGTGAGCAGGGCTTTGCCGTGCGGGACGATCGCATCGATGCGTCGTCCCTGCAGTTGCGCTTCATAGGGTTTCAACGCGGGAAACGCGAACCACGCCGAGCGCAGCGGTTCGCCCACGACGGCGGCGGCCAGCCGGTCGGCGGCGCGGCGGATCTCGGGGCCTTCAGGCATCGCTGGGTCGCATCCGGTTCGATAGGATCGCGTTCATCGCAACGACGGCGGAATCGTTTGCAGTTCGTGGTATTCGAAGCCCAGATGGCGCTCGGTGACGCGGGCGATCCGCGCCGAGACCGGCACTGCCGGGCCGGTGCCGTGGAAGAACAATAATTGCGCCACATTGCCTTCGTGCAGCAGGCAGCCGCCGGGCCGGAACACGCCGCAGCCGCCTTCGGAAAGATCCAGAACATCGGCGGCCCAGGCCAGATCGCCGTGAACGATCATGACCTGGATCGCGAACGGGACGCGGTCGCCGGTGCGCCGATTTTTCAGCAGGGTTTCTTGCATGCGGGACCATCCTGGAGCGTGGGAATTGCCGGAGCCGTAAGCAGACGCTGCGATCGTCGCAAGCGTGCGGACCCAAGGCTGCCTCAGGCGCGCACGGCAGGCAAGCCTCGCCGTCGGGTGCGGGCGAAATGCCCGGCATCCGTCTGCACAGTGGCCGCATGCAGATGCGAGGCGTTCCGGATCGATCAGATCGACTGCATTCGCCCGCCATCCACCGCCAGACTGACGCCGTTGATGTAACCCGCGGCCGGCGAGCACAGGAATGCGATCGCGGCCGCGACTTCATGCGGTTGCGCGAACCGGCCCGCCGGTACGGTCTGGCGCATGCCCGCGGCCACCGCGGCTTCGTCCTGACCGCTGGCCTTGGCGCGGTCGTGCAGGATCTGGGCCAGGCGTCCGGTCTCGGTGTAGCCCGGCAGCACGTTGTTGACGGTGATGCCTTCGGCCGCGAGTTCGCGAGAGAGCGTCTTGGCCCAACTCGCGACCGCGCCGCGGATGGTGTTGGACACGCCGAGGTTGGCGATGGGTTCGTACACCGAGGTCGAGATCACATTGACGATCCGGCCCCAGCCGGCGTCGCGCATGCCCGGCAGCACCGTCTGCACCAGCGCGTGATTGGCCAGCAGATGTTTGCGGAAGGTGTCGAGGAACGCGTCTTCGCCGGCGGTTTGCACCGGACCGCCAGCGGGACCGGAGGTGTTGTTGATCAGCACATGCACGGGGCGCCCGGCGACGAGGGTTTCCATCGCGGCGCGCAGGCCGGGCGTGTCGGCGATGTCGGCGGCGATGAAGCCGTGGCGCTGCGTGCCGGTATTCGGCAAGCCATCGACCACTGCCGCCAGCGCGTCGGCGCGCCGCGACATCACCGTGACATCGGCGCCGAGCAGGGCGAGTTCGTGCGCGGCCGCGCGGCCGATGCCTTCGGACGCGCCGCAGACGAGCGCATGTTTGCCGCTGAGATCGAGATCCATGGGCGTCGTATCCGTGTGGATTGAAGGTGGGTGCGTCCGCTTCAGTCGCGCATCAGCGCGGCGATCGCGCGGGCGCCGGGGTCGCTACGGCTGGCCATGTCGTCGCGCACCGCCTGACGATTGGCCGGCGGGTGATTCTGGCTGATCTTGAATTTCAGGTCGATGCGTTCGGGCCGGAAGCGGAAGCCGACGATGCCGCGCAGTTGGCTGCGGTGGTCGTCGCGGTCCATTTCGAACCGCCAGTCGCGCCCGACCGTGGCTTCGAAACGCTGGCTGAGGCGGTCGACGAGATCGCCGAGCGTGGTTTCGTCGTCGTAGCGTTCGAGCGTGCCGCGCAGATGGGCGATGGCGTAATTCCAGGTCGGCACGCGAGCAGCGCTTTCTTTATCGGGATACACGCCCGGCGAGACGTACGCATCCGGGCCGTGGACGATCATCAGCACCGCGCCGTCATGGTTCGCCTGTGGATTCGGTCGCGCCCAGTGGCCTTCGATCAGCACCGCGTCACCGTCGCGGCGATACAGCACCGGCAGGTGGCTGGCGAAGGGCGCGCCATCGGTGTCGGTGCTGATCAGGCTGACGAACGGATGCGCGTCGATCAGCGTGTCGAGCAGGGTCAGGTCGGTTGCGGCGAAGGCGCGGGGAAGGTACATGCGGTTATCGGATCGAGATGCGTTGAGTCTCGCGCGAAAAGCAAATCCCCCCGCCGCCTGCTGCGCAGACGTCGACCCCCTTTTCCAAAGGGGGTGATGTCCGTGTTCCACGTTCTTTCGGCGGGGTAGGCGACGCATACGCTTTTCTCTGCAAATTCAGACAAAGCGTTGCCTTTGCTTCCCCCCCCTTTGAAAAAGGGGGGCAGGGGGGATTTGCTTTTCCGCCATCCGCCATCGAACACTCAGGCCCGCGCGCCCAGCGTCTGCACCATGCGGCCGTGCAGCGCGGCATCGTCGTCGCCCTGCGGCGGCAGGACTTCGCTGAGCGAGAATCCGCGCTCCAGCGCATCTTCTTCATCCAGTCCCTCGAATGCGACGAACTCGGCGTCCATGAGCGCCGCGCGGGCGGTGTCCTCGCTGTCGTAGGCAAGAAGGTTGCCGTCGCTGTCGAACACATCGGCGGTGCCGGCCTCGCGGACGCGCAACTGCGCCCACACCAGGGTGCGCCCGAGGCTCGCAAGCCACCATTCCCGGCGCGCGTCCTGTGGATTGATGTTCATGTCGGAACCGCTCATGTGGTCGCCTCCGACCACAGCCACAGGATGCCGGCCGTGAACAGGCCGATCAGGATCGTCGCCAGCGACAGGCGCGCCGGCGTGGCGAGCCCGTCGAGATTGCGGTCCTTCGCCGCACGATAGCCGCCATCGAGCAGCCACCACAGCGTGGCGGGATGGATGAACGCCGGCGCGGGGAGCGCGGCGCGCATTTCCGGTTGGCGATCGCGCAGATGCACCAGCGCCAGCGGCCAGAAGATCATGAAGGCGGTGGCGCCGGCGATGGCCAGCGCCACGCAGACCAGGGCGAAGAACAGGATCATGGCGGTGGTTCGTCTCGACTGTGGGAGCGGCGGAAGCCGCGATGGATTTTGGAAAGCGTTGTAAGTCTTCAATCGCGGCTACCGCCGCTCCCACAAGGGCAGAACATCAGAACTCCGCATGACCCGGCGCGCGCGGGAATGGAATCGCGTCGCGGATGTTGCTCAGGCCGCAGATGTACACCACCAGCCGCTCGAAGCCCAGGCCGAAGCCGGCGTGCGGCACGGTGCCGTAGCGACGGAAGTCGCGATACCAGCCGTAGTGAGAGGGATCGAGGCCGAACTGGGCGATGCGCGCGTCCAGCACGTCGAGGCGTTCCTCGCGCTGGCTGCCGCCGATGATCTCGCCGATGCCCGGCGCCAGCACGTCCATCGCCGCGACGGTTTTACCATCGTCGTTCAGACGCATATAGAAGGACTTGATGTGCTCGGGGTAGTTCATCACCACCACCGGGCGGCCGACGTGGGTCTCGGTGAGCCAGCGCTCGTGCTCGGTCTGGAGGTCCAGACCCCATTCGACCGGGAATTCGAACTTCTGCTTGGCGTTCTGCAGCAGCTTCACCGCGTCGGTGTATTCGATGCGCTCGAACGGCGCGTTCACGAATGCTTCCATCCTGGTGATCGCGTCCTTCTGCACGCGCTCGGCGATGAACGCCATGTCGTCGGCGCGTTCGCTCAGCACAGCGCGGAAGAGGTATTTGAGGAACTGTTCGGCCAGCGTGGCGTCGTCGTTCAGATCGGCGAAGGCGATCTCCGGTTCGATCATCCAGAACTCGGCCAGGTGGCGGCTGGTGTTGCTGTTCTCGGCGCGGAAGGTCGGGCCGAAGGTGTAGACCTTGCTCAGCGCGAGGCAGTAACCCTCGACGTTGAGCTGGCCGGACACGGTGAGGAACGCCTCCTTGCCGAAGAAATCCTTGCTGAAGTCGACGTTGCCTTCGGCGGTCTTCGGCAGGTTCATCATGTCCAGCGTGGAGATGCGGAACATCTGGCCGGCGCCTTCGGCGTCCGAGGTCGAGATGATCGGCGTATTGACCCAGTAGAACCCGTTCTCGTGATAAAAGCGGTGCACCGCCTGCGCCAGACAGTGGCGGATGCGGGTGACCGCGCCGAACAGGTTGGTGCGAGGGCGCAGATGCGCGACTTCGCGCAGGAATTCCAGGGTGTGCGGCTTGGGCTGGATCGGGTAGGTTTCCGGGTCTTCGACCCAGCCGACCACTTCGATCTCCGTTGCCTGAATCTCGAAGCTCTGGCCCTTGCCCTGCGAAGCCACCAGGGTGCCGGTGCCGACCACTGCGCAGCCCGCGGACAAACGCTTCACCTCGGTCTCGTAATTCGCCAGCGCATCGTTGGCGACGAGCTGGATGGGCGCGAAGCACGAGCCGTCGCTGACCTGGACGAAGCTCAGTGCGGTGGAATCGCGGCGGGTGCGGACCCAGCCCTTCACGGTGACTTCGGTGCCGATGCCGGCCGTCCCGGCCAGAGCTTCTTTTACGCTGCTGAACGCCATTGCCTTGAATTCCCGCGCCGTCGCGCCGATATGAGGTGAGCCGCGAAGTTTAACTGAGGCTACAATCCCGCACATGGCCATTTCCCTCGCTCCTGCCGCCCTGCAACGCATCCAGGGCTATCTCATCGATGCCCCGGCCGCGCTGGGCCTGCGTTTCGGCGTCAAACGCACCGGCTGCTCCGGCTGGAGCTATGTCGTCGACCTGGCCCGCGAAGCCAAGCCCGGCGATGTGGTCAACGAGCAGGACGGCATCCGCGTCTACATCGACGCCGACAGCCTGCCCCTGGTGGACGGTACCGAGATCGATTTCCTCAAGCAGGGGTTGAACGAGCAGTTCGTGTTCCGCAACCCCAACGTCAAGGCCGAATGCGGCTGCGGCGAGAGCTTCACCACCGACGCCGACCGCGCGGCCTGATCTTCGACGCCTGATCTTCGACGCCGGTTTGCGGCCGGATCGACTTCCGGACCTCAGTCCGCCACAACCTCAGTCCGCCACTTCCACCCGGTCGCGGCCATTGCGTTTCGCCGCATACAGCGCCTGATCGGCGCGATGCATCAGCGATGGCAGCGATTCTTCCTTATCCCAAGCCGCCAGCCCGATGCTGATGGTGACCGGCAGCGATTCCGAGGCGTAACCGACCGCTTCGCGCAGATACTCGCACTGCAGCTTCGCCTGCACAGTCGTGACGTCCGGCAATAACCAGACGAATTCCTCGCCGCCGTAGCGGGCGATGGTGCCGTGGCCGCCGCTGGCCGCGCGCAGTTGGCCCGCGACCTCAGCCAGCACTCGATCCCCGACCAGATGACCATGCACGTCGTTGACCACCTTGAAGTAGTCGATATCGATGATTGCCACGCAGCAGGCCCGATCCGCATGAAGCTGCGCATCCAGTGCCGCCGAGAATGCGCGGCGGTTGGCCAGCCCAGTGAGCGGGTCGGTGCGGGTCTGTTCGATCAGGTCGGCATTATCGGCTTCCAGCATGTCCTGATAGCGATGCAGCTGGTCCTCGTACCAGGTACGGTCCTGCAACTGCAGATTGAGGGCACGACTGTTCTGGCGCATTTCGAGCAGGCGCGAAACCTGTCGGGAAAGGGCGTTCAAAGCTTCGATCTGATGCGTTTCGAGCTTGCGCGGCTGGCGGTCCATGACGCACAGCGTGCCCATCGGCAGCCCTTCCATGCCCAGCAGGGGTGCGCCCGCATAGAAACGGATCCCGGGGTTGGACGTCACCAGCGGGTTGTCGCGGAACCGCGGGTCTTCCATGGCATCCGCCACCACCATCACTTTCTCGGGATTGAGGATGGCGTGCGCGCAGAACGCGTCGTCGCGCGACGTTTGCGGTGCGTCCAGCCCCAACCGGGCCTTGAACCACTGGCGGTCGGCATCGATCAGGCTGACCGAGCCCATCGGCATGCCGCATACCGCCGACGCGATCATCACCAGATCGTCGTACGCGGCCTCCTGCGGCGTATCCAGGATTTCATAGCCCCGCAGGGCGGCCAGGCGCTCGACCTCGTTGTGAGGCTTGGTGGGTCGGATCACATCGTTTCCTGCATGGGTTGTGCGCATGACCGGCGGCACGGGGAGGCGCGCACGCTGCGGACTATACTCCGGCGACTTTCCGGGGAACCGTGCATATGTGCAAGTCTGTCGCTGTCCTCTTCGTTGTCTTGGCGGCTGCGTTCAGCGGCGGCGCCCGAGCCCAGCAGGTCGACGAAGGCAAACGCCTGCACGCGTTTTTCGCCGAGGAATGGGAGCGGGGCCTGCGCGAGAATCCGGAATCGGCCTCTTTCGAGGGAGACAAGCGCTTCAACGACCGCTGGTCCGACAACAGCCTGGAAGCCATCGCCGCCAGCGAGGCCGCCGATCGCGAGGCGCTGGCCAAGCTCAAGCGCTTCGACCGCAGCAAGCTCAGTCCGGCCGACCAACTGAACTACGACACCTTCCTGTGGCTGCAGGAAAAGTCCGTGCAGCGGCAGGCGTTCCGCGAATATCTGCAGCCGATGGGCCACCAGGGCGGGGTGCAGACTGCCGACGGCCTGGTCGAAGGTCTGGCGTTCAACGAAACCCGCGATTACCGCGACTGGCTGGCGCGGATGCGCGCCCTGCCCAAGGCCATCGATCAGACCATCGCGCTGATGCGCGAAGGCGTGAAGGCCGGCAATGTGCCGCCGCGGGTGCTGATGCAGCGCGTGCCGGCGCAGATCGCCGCGCAGATCGTCGACGACCCGGCCGCCAGCCCGTTCTACCGGCCATTCACGAAATTCGCGGCCGGGTTGCCCGAGTCAGAACACGCGGCGCTGCGGGCCGAGGCTCAGAAGGTCATCGCCGAACAGATCGTGCCGGCGTACCGCAAGCTGCAGACCTATTTCAACGATGCCTACCTGCCGAAGACCCGCGCCGGCATTGCGGTGGCCGATCTGCCCAATGGCAAGGCCTATTACGACTTCCTCGCCGGTTACTACACGACCACCGGCCTGAGCGCCGACGCCATCCATGAGATCGGCGTGAAGGAAGTGGCGCGGATCCGCACCGAGATGGAGAAGATCAAGGCCGAGGTCGGTTTCAAGGGCACGCTGCCCGAATTCTTCACCTTCATGCGCACCGATCCGCGCTTCTTCGAGAAAACCCCGGAGGCGCTGCTGGCCCATTACCGCGCCATCTCCAAGCGGATCGATCCGGAGCTGGTGAAAGTGTTCCGGATCATTCCGCGCCAGCCCTACGGCGTGCGCCCGATTCCCGACAACATCGCGCCCGACACCACCACCGCGTATTACCAGCAGGGCGCCAGCGACGGGAGCCGCGCGGGTTTCTACTACGTCAATCTCTACCGGCCGGACATGCGGCCGATCTGGGAAATGATGCCGCTCTCGCTGCACGAGGCGGTGCCGGGCCATCATTTCCAGTTCGCCCGCGGCCTGGAACTGCCGGACGCGCCGATGTTTCGCCGCACCGCGTATTTCGTGGCCTACGGCGAAGGTTGGGGCCTGTACGCCGAACAGCTCGGCTACGACATGGGCCTGTACGACGATCCCTACGACCGCATGGGCCAGCTGGCCTACGAAATGTGGCGCGCGGTGCGTCTGGTCGTCGATACCGGCATGCACGCCAAGGGCTGGAGCCGCGACCGGGCCATCGCCTATTTCAAGGACAACGCCCCAAAGACGGACCAGGACGTCGTCAACGAAATCGACCGCTACATCGGCACGCCCGGGCAGGCGCTGGCCTACAAGATTGGCCAGTTGAAGATTTCCGAGCTGCGCGCCCGCGCGAAGCGGGCGCTGGGCGACAAGTTCGACCTGCGCGATTTCAACGACGCGGTGCTGGAAACCGGATCGGTGCCGCTGGAGACGCTGGAGCGGCATATCGACGCGTGGATTGCCGCGCGTCACTGAAGAGGAGAGACCTGTGGGAGCTGCTGTTGAAAGCCCCCGCTCCCACAAGGGCCGGGTTCAACGCACCGGCTTCAACACCAGATCGTGGAAATCGAAGCTGAAATCCGTGTTCGGCGAGATCGCCTGCATCCCGGCTTCGCGCACTTTGCCGTCGGCGTCCAGCGCGAAATTCACGAACGCATCGGCGTTGAGCCAGCGCTCGTCCCAGCGGACGATGAACGTGTCGTGCTGCCAGTGGCTCAGGGTGCCGACCAGCGACGGCGTGCGCGAGAATTTCATCCGCAGCTTGCCGCCTTCCTGGGCGATCGACACGTCCCCGTACCACGGGTCGCGATACGTCCCCACGTAGCCCGTCAACCCGAGTGACGGCTTCGAGTCCTTGGCCCGCGCCGCTTCATGCTTCGCCCAGCTGTCGTCGGCGCTCTTCCGCGATTTCGCCAGCGCTGCGCCGTAGGCGGCGTTCCAGTCGGTTTTCGGCGCTTCGAGATAGGCATCCAGCGCGCGCAGCGTGATGGCATTGAACGCTCCGCCGAGTTCGGCATTGGTCAACACGACTACGCCGAGTTTGTGCTCCGGCACCAGCGTCAGCCGCGACACCATGCCCGGCCAGCCGCCGGTGTGCCAGACCAGTTTGCGGCCGCGATAGTCGGACAGCATCCAGCCCTGGCCGTAGGCGACGAAATTGGGTTTGGCCGGCAACAGTTCCGGCACCGACGGCTGCGCGACCGGCAGAGGAGTGATCGCCGACCACATCTGCTGCTGGGTCTTTTCCGAAAACATCCGCTGCTCGGCGCCGCGGGCGTCGCGGTAAACGCCGCCGGCCAGCTGCAGGCGCATCCACTTGGCCATGTCGTGGGCGCTGGCGTAGAGGCCGCCGGCGCCGGCGGCGTTGTGCCAGGTCAGCCGCGGCGCGGGCTGCAGATCCTTGAAATCGGCCAGCGCGTAGCCGGTGGCGACGTTGCGGTCGCCGGGTTTCAACGCGTCGCTGTTGTAGCGGGTTTCGTCCATGCCCAGCGGCGCGAAGATCCGGGTGCGCAGGAACGCCTCGAACGGCTGCCCGCTGACTTCTTCCACCACCAGCTGCGCCACGCCATAAAGAATGTTGTCGTACGCGTAGCGGTCGCGGAAAGAGCCGCTCAGCGGCACGTGCCGCAGACGCCGGGCGACTTCTTCGCCGGTGTAGGTCGTCGTCGGCCAGTACAGCAGGTCGCCCGCGCCCAGCCCCAGGCCGCTGCGGTGCGCCAGCAGGTCGCGGATGCGCATTTCGCGGGTGACGTAGGGGTCGGACATCTGGAACCAGGGCAGGTGGTCGATCACCCGATCGTCCAGCTTCAATTTGCCCTCTTCGGCCAGCAGGTTCAGCGCGGTGGCGGTGAAGGCCTTGGTATTGGAGGCGATGGCGAACAGGGTGTGGGCATCGACCGGCGCCTTGCCGGGGACGCCGCCGATGAGCTCGCGGTCGCCATAGCCGCGCTCGAATACGATCTCGCCGTCCTTGACCACCGCCACCGCAATGCCCGGCACCTCGAAGGTCTTGCGCACGCTTTCGACGAAAGCATCGAAGTCCGCGAACTGGGCGGGCAGGGCGGGCGCGATCTGTGCGGTGGCGGCGTTTGTTTCGGGCGCTGCCGAGACGGCGATGCCGGCCGTGGACACCAGCGCCAGTCCCACGCAACGGACCAGCCAACGACGATGCAGGGAGGGGAGGGGAGGGGTGCGGATCAATCCGGGCATGGTTCGGGTCCGTCTGGGTTCGAAGGGGGCAGGATAGAAAGGGCGCCACTATCCCGCATCCGCCCCCGCCGCGGCACCTGCCGGAGGTCTTTACAAGGCGCGGTTTGCCTCCAAGTGCTTGAACTGCCATACTTTCCGGCTCTCCTGCCTCGGCAGGGGACCTTGCCCTACCGTCGCTTCACGGCGCCGAGGGGGCTTTCGCCAGACAATTCCGTCTGCGATATCCACAAGGACACACCGCAATGCGTCATTACGAAATCGTCTTCATGGTCCATCCGGACCAGAGCGAGCAGGTGCCGGCGATGGTCGAGCGCTACAAGTCGCTCGTCGAATCCGGCAACGGCACGATCCACCGGTTCGAAGACTGGGGCCGCCGTCAGCTCGCGTATCCCATCCAGAACCTGGTCAAGGCCCATTACGTGCTGATGAACATCGAGACCGATCTCGCTGTTCTCAACGAACTGGTCGAAACCTTCCGCTTCAACGACGCCGTCCTGCGTCACCTCGTGATCAAGCGCGATGGCCCGGACACCGAGCAGTCCCTGATCATGAAGAACAAGGACGACAAGGACAAGGCAGAGAAGGGTGATCGCCGTCGTCGCGACGATGACGGCGCCGTCGGCATCGCCGACAGCGACGATGCCCCCGAAACCGCTGAAGTCGAAGCCTGAGGAGGCCCGCCATGTCCAAATTCTTCCGCCGCCGCAAGTTCTGCAAGTTCACCGCCGAAAACGTGGTAGAGATCGACTACAAGGATCTCAACACCCTGCGCCAGAACCTCACCGAGAACGGCAAGATCGTTCCGAGCCGCATCACCGGCACCAAGTCGAAGTACCAGCGCCAGCTCGCGACCGCCGTCAAGCGCGCCCGCTTCCTGGCCCTGATTCCGTACACCGACAACCACAACGTCTGATCGCTTCGCCACCTCGCCCGGGCGTTGTCGCCGGCCAGCCGCGCAAATCCTCATTGGCTTGAGCCAACTCCGGTTTGCGCGTCTGTCCGCTCCTAGCCCGGCCATCGCTGGCTGTGCGATCGGTTCGCCTGCAGCGTCTTTACCGTCCATTCGGACAGCCACAGTTGCGGCGCGACAGCGCCGCTAACGAATACGGAGTTATTCCATGCAACTCATTCTTCTGCAGAAAGTCGTCAATCTCGGCAACCTCGGCGACAAGGTCGACGTGAAGCCGGGCTACGGCCGCAACTACCTTGTGCCGCAGGGCAAGGCCGTGCCGGCCACCGCTGCCAACCTCGCGACGTTCGAAGCCAAGCGCGCCGAATACGAAGCCAAGGCCAAGGCACAGACCGACGGCGCCGAATCGCGTCGCAGCAAGCTCGAAGGCGTCAGCGTCACGATCAAGGCCAATGCCTCGACCGAAGGCAAGCTGTACGGTTCGGTCACTGCGCGCGATATCGCCGAAGCCCTCACCGCTGCCGGCCACAAGGTCAGCAAGTCGGAAGTCATCATGGGCGAAGGCGCGCTGCGCAACATCGGCGAATTCGACGTGCTGGTGCACCTGCACGCCGAAGTCGAAGTGACCGTGAAGGTCGTCATCGAGCCGGAAGCCGCGTAAGCGCGTCTTCCAGGGGTCGAACGGACGGGCGCCGCAAGGCGCCCGTTTTGTTTGGCGAATCACGCCCGCGCCGCAAGGCGCCCGTTTTGTCTGGCGCCATCCACTCGAATCGCAGCCATTGAGACGGCGGGCCTGTAAGTAAGAAAGCATACTTATCCACAGCTTGTCCCGTCGCGAGCCCACAGGCCGGGCGCATACGATGGCCTCCGGGATCCGAACGCTCGGCGGCCCGCTTCAAGCATCCATCTTCCCGTCGCCACGTCCCCGGAGCACCGCATCCCGATGGCTTTCCGCCCCAATGCCTACGGCGACAAGCCGCGCCGCGACACATTCAGCGACAGCCGCGTCGAACAGTTGCGCATCCCGCCGCAGTCGATCGAGGCCGAGCAGGCCGTGATCGGCGGCCTGATGCTGGCGCCGGACGCCTTCGACCGCATCGCCGACCGCCTCAACGAGGAAGATTTCTACCGCCGCGACCACCAGCTGATCTACCGCGCGATCCGCGAGCTGGCCGAGAAAAGCAGGCCCTACGATGCGGTGACCCTGGGCGAATGGTTCGAGTCGCAGGGGCTGGTGGAACTGGTCGCCGGCGGCGCCTATCTGGTCGAACTGGCCAGCACCACGCCCTCGGCCGCCAACATCACCGCCTATGCCGAGATCGTCCGCGACAAGGCGATCCTGCGCCAGCTGATCGAAACGGGCACCGGCATCGTCAACGACGCCTTCGTGCCCGAGGGCCGCGACAGCGACGAGATCCTCGCCAAGGCCGAAAAGGACGTGTTCGCGATCTCGGAGGCCCGCTCGCAGGGCCGCACCGATTTCGTCGCCATCAACAAGGCGATGGCCGAAGCCTTCGACGTGCTGCAGACCCGCTACCAGAACGGCAGCGGCATCACCGGGCTGCCGACCGGCTACACCGAATTCGACGAGATGACCGCCGGCCTGCAGCCGACCGATCTGGTGATCCTGGCCGCGCGTCCGGCGATGGGCAAGACCACCTTCGCGCTGAACATCGCCGAGCACGCCGCGATCAAGACCAAGAAGCCGGTCGCGGTGTTCTCGATGGAAATGTCGGCCTCGCAGCTCGCGTTGCGCCTGATCTCGGCCAACGGTCGCGTCAACGCCACCCGTCTGCGCACCGGCCAGCTCGAAGACGAGGACTGGAGCCGGGTCAGCGGTGCGATCCGGATGATCAAGGAAACCAAGATCTTCATCGACGACACGCCGGGCCTGTCGCCCGAGGGCCTGCGCGCGAAGTCGCGCCGCCTCAAGCGCGAACACGGCCTGGGTCTGATCGTCATCGACTACTTGCAGCTGATGGCGGTGCCCGGCAACAGCGAGAACCGCGCGACCGAAATTTCCGAGATCTCGCGTTCTCTCAAGGGCTTGGCGAAGGAACTCAACGTGCCGGTGATCGCGCTCTCGCAGCTCAACCGCTCGCTTGAGACGCGCGCCGACAAGCGCCCGGTGATGGCCGACCTGCGCGAATCGGGCGCCATCGAACAGGACGCCGACATGATCGTCTTCATCTATCGCGACGATTACTACAACAAGGAAAACTCGCCGGACAAGGGGCTCGCCGAAATCATCATCGGCAAGCAGCGTAACGGCCCGACGGGCTCGTTCAAGCTGAAGTTCTTCGGCGAGTACACGCGGTTCGACAATCTTTCGTTCGATGCGACGGGGAGTTTCGAGTAAGCCTGCGGCAGAGGCGAAAAGCCGGAAGTTTCCCAAGATAGGTCCATCCTGGCCGTGGAACGGCCGACATATCGGAGGTGTCATGAAGATGAAGCATGCAGTTTGGGGTCTGTTGCTTTCGATCGTTGCGGCGATGACCGCGCCTGCTGCAATGGCCGCCGGTATTTTCGTGCCGGCGCAGCAACGCCAGGATATGGTCCACGACAATGCGCGCAACGTCGTCTACATCACCAGCGGCAGCGAAGTGCTCCGCTACGATCTCGCGACAGGGACGTTCCTGTCGCCGATCGCGCTCGGCGGTCAACTGGTCGGGATCGACATTTCCCCCGACAGCCAGACCTTGGTGGTCGCCGACGCGGCCTCATCGTCCACGCAACTCTCGGTCTATGTCGTATCCCTGCAGCATCTGTCGGGCCTGCAATACCTGGCTTCGCGCAAGGTTTCCGTGAACAAGCAGGATGCCTATGAAGGCGGCGCCTATTCGGTGGCCTTCGCTTCGGACGACACGATTCGGGTAACCTCCACGTTCCTCGGTTCCGGCTGGGTGCCGATGCGGCAACTGGATCCTGCGACCGATACCTGGAAAACGCTGGCATCGGTCAGGCAGGACACGATGCTGTCCGCAAGCGGCGATGGCGACACGATCGCGTTCGCGGAATCCAACATCTCGGATGGCCGCTGGGGTCTGAACGACATTCCGACCGCTTCGATCGTACGTCGCGAGTGGTACGAGAACGGAACGTCCTGGTTCAATTTCGAAATCGCCACCAATCACTTCGGCAGCCAGTTCGCGATCCCGACCTATGGCGGCACCTTCATCTACAACGAAATATATCGAAAAGTCGGCACGCTCGGCGTGTACGCGGGGCCGCAGCCGATCGCCGCCGTCTACCATCCGGTCCAGCGCGTCGCTTATTTCCCGTGGGCGCAAACGCGCGAGGTGCGCGTCTACGAGATGGACGGGTTCAACCAGCTTGCGAGTTACGACTTCGAGCACGATTTCACGCACACCGGCAACTACGCCTACGGGCAGGGGCGTATCCGCATCTCGCGCGACGGTTCGCTGTTGATGGTGACCGTCAGCGGCGGCGTCAGAGTGCTGCGCATGTATGCGCCATTGGAGGCATTGCCGGTCACGGTTTCGGCGCTTCCGAGCGAGCGAACATCGTTCGGTCTGTCCGGACGCATCGGCAACGGCGACAGGACGACATACAGCATCGTGACCGCGCCGGAAAACGGACGGGTATCGATCTACGACGGCACGGTGACCTATCTCCCGCGCGATGGTTTTATCGGCACAGACACGTTCTTGTATCGTACCCACTATGGTTTCGCGACCCGCGACGCCCTGGTGACTGTGCAGGTCGTTCCGCCCAACGTCGCGCCTGCCGCAACCGACAACGCGGCGGTCGTGCGCAATGCGCCGGTATCGATTGCGGTATTGGCGGACGATCGCGACGCGAACGGCGACGCGCTGAAGATCGTGGCGGTGACGCAGCCGCGCTACGGACAGGCGCTCATCGAGGGCAGGCAGATCAGGTTCATTCCCGACGCGCGGCGCAGGGGCGATTCGACCTTCCATTACACGGTGTCCGATGGCCGCGGCGGACTCGCGAGAGCGAAAGTGACGGTCCGCAAGCGTTGAAGGATCGGTGAGCCGTCCCGCTCCCGCCACGCGCCGGGAGCGGGCGGAGAACAGGGAAACAATGCGCAAATACCGGAAGGCATGAGGCGGGCGCCGCTTCGGGCCCGCGGCGACATTCAACAGGTACCGCCCAGGAAAGAGCATGGACGTCTTCGACAACATCGGCCGCAATTACGATTTCTACCCGAACACATCGATCGCGCTGTGCGCGATCGCCTACGACGACATGTCGGCCATCCACGGCGAAGTGTCTTCGCAGACAGGCCTGCAGGTTGTGTGGGGACCGGCGGAGCTGAAAAGCTGGGACGACATTTCCTATAGCCGCGCCTATATCGCAGGCGATATCGGGACCGGCGAGTATTTCGTCGTGATCCGCGGCACCAACTTCGACAGCATCGTCAGTTGGCGCAAGCAGGATTTCGATATCGCCAAGACCCGGCCCTTCGGGACGCTGCCCGGCAATCCACCGGGCGTGCCGGCGGATGCGCTGATCGCGCAAGGCTCGTTCAACGGCATGTCCGATCTGCTGAAGCTGCACGACCCGCGCACGGGCGCATCGATGCTCCAATTCCTGAAAGCGCTGCAGCCGCGTTATCTCTACGTCACCGGCCACAGCCTCGGCGGCACACTCACGCCGACGCTGTTCGCCTATCTCAACGCGATGCTGTACGGCGCCGGGCCGGTCACGAACATGGCGCTGTGGTCGTTCGCGGGGCTGACCGCGGGCGGCACGGGATTCAATGCGTACTTCAATTCGATCCTGCCGAACGATCAGGGCTTCCTCTGGCGGATCCAGAACAGCCTCGACGTCGCGCCGCTGTGCTGGTGGTCGTATCCCGGCATCCAGCAGATCTACGTGCCCTATGACCTCCACTGGGACTGCATCGACAAGGATGCGGTGGAGGATCTGTTCGCCGACGCGGCGAAGGCGGGCATCGGTTACGCGCATCCGCAGCCGGGTCTGCTGCTGCCGGGCGCGTTCGACGACGGCATTCTCGATGGCGATGTCTGGGCGCTGCAGGCGTTGCACCAGCATCACCCTGCGACTTATCAAGCGCTGCTGAAGATCCGCTATCCGAACGGCGGACGCTGATCCGCAGGGCTGCCGCGACGCGCAATGCGCGTTGCGGCAGCGGTTCAGTCTCAGTCCGTGAGAGTCCCTAAATGTATGATTTTCCTCTGGATTCGGCTTGTTTCGGCAGATCGCCGCCCGCCCGGTCCAGCCTCTGGAAAACTACACATCAGGAGATTACATGGAGATTCGATACGCTCCGCGCACGATGCTGGGCATCGTTGCGCTGACAAGCTCGCTCGTCGCGGTTTCGCTGGCCGCGGCATTGCCCGCATCGGCGGCGGGGACGTTCATTCCGGCACCGCAGCGCGTGGACATGGTTCACGACGACAGCCGCGGCCTCATCTACATCAGTCAGGGCGGTGAAGTCCTACGCTACGACATCGCCAGCGGCGGCTTCCTGTCGCCGATCGTGCTCGGCGGCCAGCTCAAGGGCCTGGATCTCTCGGCCGACAACGGCACGCTCGCCGTGGCCGACGACCTGTCCGGCAGCACCAGCGGCTGGGTGCATCTGGTGTCGCTCAACGACCTGACCGCCCGCACCCTGCCGTTCACCAAGAACGGCAGCTACGAAAGCGGTACGTACTCGGTGCGCTTCGCGGCCGACGGCAAGTTGTACGCGACCACGGAGTTCTGGGGTTCGGGCTGGACGCCGCTGCGCAAGCTGGACCCGGCCACGGGCGTGTGGACGCCACTGGCGTCGGTGCGGCAGGCGACGATGCTGTCGACCAGCGGCGACGGCGATACCGTGGCCTTCGCCGAGTCCAATATCTCCGACGGTTCCTGGGGTCTGATCGATATCCCGACCGGGCAGGTCGTGCGCCGCACCGGCTACACCAACGGCACCGGCTGGTTCAACTTCGAGATCGCCACCGATCGCCTGGGCAGCCAGTTCGCGATTCCCACCTACGGCGGCACGTTCGTCTACAACGATGCCTACCAGAAGGTTGCGACCATCGGCCAGTACGCCGGCCCGCAGCCGATCGGCGTGGCTTATCACCCGGTAGAGCGTACTGCGTACTTCCCATGGACCGGCGGTGGACAGGTGCGGGTGTACGACATGAACACCTTCACCCAGACCGCCAGCCACGATTTCGAGGATGCCTTCGCATGGGTCGGCAACAACGCCTACGAGCAGGGCCGCACCAGGCTGTCCAAGGACGGTTCGCTGCTGATGGTGTCGGTGACCGGCGGCGTGCGTTTCCTGCAGACCTATGCATCCTTGAATGCAGCGCCGGTGTCGACCACGGCATTGGCCGGCATGCCGACGTCGATCGCGCTGCCGGGCTCGATCGGCAACGGCGGCAGTCTGTCGTACGCGATCGTGCGGGCGCCGGCCCACGGCAGCGCGACGCTGGCGGGCGGGAACGCGACCTACACCGCGCAGGCGGGCTATTCCGGCAGCGACAGCTTCCGCTACCGCGTGCAGTACGGCAGCGCGGTGCGCGAAGCTGAAGTCGATATCGGCGTGACGGCGCCGAATCAGCCGCCGGTGGCGCTGCAGGACAGCATCGTGACGCGGCAGGTGTCGATCCTGATCCCGGTGTTGGACAACGACAGCGATCCCGACGGCGACAAGCTGATCATCACCGGCCTGAACCAGCCGGCCCAGGGCACCGTTTCGATCGAAGGCGATCAGGTTCGCTTCTCGGCGCCGTGGAGGTCATGGAGAGGGACGGTCAAGTTCGAGTACACGATCAGCGACAGGAAAGGCGGCACTGCCAGCGCCGTGGTCCAGGTGACCCGGTTCTGATGGGCTGTCGATCGGCATGTGCCGATCGGTTCTCGCAAACCACCACCGCCGACGGAATGTCGGCGGTGGTCTGTGCCCGGCGTCTGCGGACGCTGGGGAGGAAACATTATTCGGCGCCGCGCCCGCTAAAATGGCGCATGCCCAGATTCGACGCCATCTCCAACGCCGCCGACTTCGACCCGTCCAGCCAGCGGCACGCGGAAGCCAGCGAACGCCCGACCCGGATCCGCGTCGATCTGGATGCATTGACCCAGAACCTGCGCGCGCTGCGTCGGCACTGCGGCGTGCCGGTGATGGGCATCGTCAAGGCCAACGCCTACGGCCATGGTCTGGTGCCGGTGGCTTTGCATCTGCAGGCGCAGGGCGTCGAGCAGCTCGGCGTCGCGTTCGTGGAGGAAGGCATCGCGCTGCGGCAGGCGGGCGTGCACGTACCGATCCTGGTGATGGGCGGCATCTTCGGGCCGCAGGTGGCCCGCTTCATCGTGCACGACCTCGAAATCACGGTGTCGTCGCTGGACAAGCTGCGCCAGGTCGAAGCCGCGGCCGAGGCGCTGGGGCGCAAGGCCACCGTCCATCTCAAGATCGATACGGGCATGGAGCGCATCGGCGTGCACAGCTACAGCGCAGGGCCGTTCGTGGAAGCCGCGGCGGCGTCGAAGTGGTGCGTGGTGAAGGGCGTCTATTCGCATCTGGCCTGCGCGGACGATCCCGCATCGCCGATGACCGCACTGCAGCTCGAACGTTTCCTGGAGGTCTGCGCGCACTTCGAGCGCATCGGCGCGCCGATGCCGCTGCGTCATCTGGCGAATTCCGGCGGCGTGCTGCATTTCCCGGACACCCACCTGGACATGGTGCGTCCCGGCATCGCGTTGTACGGCGTGCTGCCCGATCCCGCGTCGCGGCCGACGGTCGTACTGAAGCCGGCGCTGTCGCTGGTCTCGCAGGTCGTCTACTTCAAGGTGGTCAAGGCCGGGCACCCGGTCAGCTACGGCGCGACCTGGGCGCCGACGCACGACACGCGCGTGGTGACCATTCCCATCGGCTACGGCGACGGTTATCCGCGCGCGCTGTCGTCGCGCGGCGAGGTGTTGATCCGCGGACAGCGTCATCCCATCGTCGGGCGGATCTGCATGGACCAGTTCATGGTCGACATCGGCGCCGGCGGCATCGCCTACAACGAAGATGAGGTGGTGCTGATCGGCCGGCAGGGCGACGGCGCGACCGCCGGCGCGATCGCTGGGAATATCAGCTGTGAAGCGGTGGCCCAGGCGGCGGGCACGATTCCCTACGAAATCCTGACCGGCTTGAACGACCGCATCCCGCGCGAGTATCGCCGCGCCGACGGCGCGCAGGCCTGATGCGCGCCGCATGAAGCCCGTCGCGGAAATCCGCAATCTCGTTGTGGTGCTTGGCGATCAGCTGGACGCCGACTCCGCCGCGTTCGCCGAGTTCGATCCTGCGCGCGATGCGGTATGGATGGCCGAAGTCGCCCACGAATCCACGCATGTCTGGAGCACCAAACCGCGCATCGCGATGTTCCTGGCAGCGATGCGCCATTTCCGCGATGCGCTGATCGCGCGCGGCTGGCGGGTCGAGTACCGCGCGCTGGATACCCACGATTTCGCGACGCTCGAAGCGGCGCTGGCGGCGGACCTGGCGGCATTGAAACCCGAGCGTGTGGTCGCGGTGCAGCCGGGCGAATGGCGCCTGGCGCAGTCGCTGCCGCAGGTCTGTCGCGATGCCGGCGTGGACTGGGCCGAGCGCCCCGATCTGCATTTCTATTCGACTCCGGACGACTTCGCCGAGTGGGCGAAAGGCCGCAAGGAGCTGCGGCTGGAATATTTCTACCGATGGCTACGCAAGCGCGAGGACGTCTTGCTCGAAGACGGCGAGCCGGTGGGCGGGCAGTGGAATTTCGACGCCGATAATCGCGGCACCTTCGGCAAACAGGGGCCGGGCGCGCTGCCCGCACCGCGCGCGTTTCCGGCCGATGCGATCACCCGCGAAGTCATCGATCTCATCGACACGCGGTTTGCGGATCACCCGGGCACGCTCGACCGCTTCGACTGGCCGCTCACCGCCGCGCAGGCGCAGCAGGCGCTGGACGATTTCATCGAGCATCGATTGCCGCTGTTCGGGCGCTATCAGGATGCGATCTGGTCAGGCGAGCCGTGGCTGTACCACTCGCGGCTGTCCGCGGCGATGAATCTGAAACTGCTGTCGCCGCGGCGCGCGGTGGACGCCGCCGTGGCAGCGTGGCGCGCGGGCAGGGCGCCGATCGAAGCGGTGGAAGGTTTCGTCCGCCAGATCCTGGGCTGGCGCGAATTCGTGCGCGGCGTGTACTGGCTGCGCATGCCGGGCTTCCTCGACGACAACGCGCTGAATGCCGATGAGCCATTGCCGGCGCTGTTCTGGACCGGCGACACGCAGATGGCGTGCATGCGCGATGCGCTGCGGCAGACCCTGGATCTGGGCTATTCGCACCACATCCAGCGGCTGATGGTGACCGGGCTGTTCGCGCTGCTGCTGGGCGTGCGGCCGCGAGAGATCCACGCGTGGTATCTCGCGGTCTATGTCGATGCGGTGGAGTGGGTGGAGTTGCCGAATGTGTTGGGCATGAGCCAGTACGCGGACGGCGGAAAGATGGTGTCGAAGCCTTACGCGGCATCCGGCCAGTACATCAAGCGCATGTCGAATCACTGTGCGGGCTGCCGCTTCGATCCGGGCGAGGCGCTGGGCCCGAAGGCCTGCCCGTTCACCACGCTGTACTGGGATTTCCTCGACCGTCATGCCGCACGTTTCCGCGACCACCCGCGCGCCGGCATGCAGTGGCGCAACCTCGACAGGCTGGCGCCCGAGCGCATCCAGGCGATCCGCGAACGGGCATCGGCGCTGCGCGCGACGCTGGCGAAGACTGCATCTTCTGCCGCAGGCGAACCGTAGTCCTCTGTTTCCCGTACAGAGCAGGCTTCAGCCATGAATGATCCCACCCGGACTTGTCTGATCACCGGCGCCAGCGGCGGCGTCGCCACCGCACTGGCCGACCTCCTGCGCGCCGACGGCTGGCGGCTTGCGCTGGTGGGCCGCGACGGCGCCCGCATCGCGGCGGCCGAAGGCGATCTCGTGATCGAAGCGGATGTCTCCACCGAAGCCGGCGCGCGCGCTGCGCTGGACGCCGCCAAGGCCTCGTTCGGGGCCGCGCCCGATGCCGTGGTGAACTGCGCCGGCGCGGTGCTGATCGCGCCCATCGCCCGCACCAGCGAACAGCAATATCGCGACTGCCTGTCGGCGAATCTCGACAGCGCCTTCTTCGTCGCCAAGGCCTACACGATGGCGCTGCAGGCGGAAAAGCGCGGCGGTGCGCTGGTGCTGTTCAGTTCGGTCGCGGCCGGCGTGGGTGTGAACAATCACGCCGCCATCGCGATGGCCAAGGGCGGTGTGGAAGCGCTGACCCGTTCGCTGGCCGCGGATTTCTCGGCGCTGGGTCTGCGCGTGAACGCGATCGCGCCGGGGCTGATGGAAACGCCCGCCACCGCGCGATTCGTGTCCAGCGAACTGGCGCGCAAGGCGGTTTCCGCGCAGTATCCGCTGGGACGCCACGGCGAGGCCGCCGATGCCGCCGAGCTCGCGGCGTTTCTGGTTTCGCAGCGTGCCGCATGGATCAGCGGGCAGGTCATCGCCGTGGATGGCGGCTTCCTCGGCGTAAGACCCCCTGTGAAGGTGAGTTGATGGCGAACGCGATCGTCTGGTTCCGCAACGACCTGCGCCTGACCGACAACCCGGCGTTGCAGGCCGCGCTGGATGCCGGCTACGCGCCGATTCCGGTCTACATCCACGCCCCGGAAGAAGAGGGCGCATGGGCGCCGGGCGCTGCCGCAGAGGCGTGGCGCCACCGTTCGCTGGCTGCGCTGGATGCCGATCTGCGCAAGCGCGGCTCGCGGCTGCGGATCTTCCATTCGCCGACCCAGCAGACCCTGCAAACGCTCGCCGCCGCCTGCGATGCCGAAGCGGTGTTCTGGAACCGCCGCTACGAACCGGCGATCGAGAAACGCGATACCGCGATCAAATCCGCGCTGAAGCATCAGGGCCTGCGCGCCGAGAGCCACAACGGCGCGCTGCTTCTGGAACCCTGGCAGGTCGCGACCAAACAGGGCGGGCCGTACAAGGTCTTCACGCCGTTCTGGCGCGCCGGCAGCGCGATCCTGCATCTGCCGATGCTGCACGACGCACCCACCACGCTTCCCGCAGTCGACGACGGCCCGAAGGGATTGCCGCTGGATGCGCTGAAACTGCTGCCGACGCTGGGCTGGGACGCCGGCTTCCGGGATCACTGGCAGCCCGGCGAAACCGGCGCGCGCGCCACGCTGGATGTGTTCGCCGAGGGCGCGCTGCGCGATTACCGCAGCGAGCGCGACCGCCCCGATCACGCCGGCACCTCGCGGCTGTCGCCGCATCTGCATTTCGGCGAGATCGCGCCCTGGCGCATCGCCACCGTGCTGCAGTCGCTGCGCACCCCGCGGCTGGCGGAAGAGATCGACGGCTACCTGCGCCAACTGGGCTGGCGCGAGTTCGCCCATCATCTGCTGCATCACTTCCCGCACACGACCGAGCAGAACCTCAACCCGCGTTTCGCGGACTTCCCGTGGGCGAAGGTCAGCCCGTTCATGCGCGATGCCTGGCGCCATGGCCGCACCGGCGTGCCGATCGTCGATGCCGGCATGCGCGAGCTGTGGCATACCGGCTGGATGCACAATCGCGTGCGCATGATCGTCGGCAGCTATCTGTGCAAGCACATGCGCTATCACTGGCGCGAGGGCGCGCGGTGGTTCTGGGACACTCTGGTCGATGCCGACCTCGCCAACAACACCCTGGGCTGGCAGTGGATCGGCGGCACAGGCGCCGACGCCGCGCCGTACTTCCGCGTCTTCAATCCGGTGACCCAGGCCGAGAAATTCGACCCCGACGCGAACTACATCACGCGCTGGGTGCCTGAACTCGCGAAGCTGCCGCCCAAATTGCGCTTCGCGCCGTGGACCGATCCGCTGACGCTTGCGCGCTATGCGCCGGACTACCCGCGACAGCCCATCGTCGATCTCGCCCGCGGGCGGCTTGCGGCATTGGATGCGTATCGACGGATCGGTGGCGACGGCGAGTGAGTCCCCATTGTTCGGCTTGACCCCGGTTCGCGTTGACCGCGGCTGCCCCGCGTGATTCACTCGCGACGACCCGGGGAGAGCACCATGGCAGAACAGAAGTCCGCCGCATCCAAGCCTGCATCGAGGCGGCCACGCCGCGAATCGATGTCGCGCGTCGACACCGCATGGCTGCGGATGGAGCGACCGACCAACCCGATGATGATCACCGGCGTACTGATGTTCGACGAGCCGATCACGCTGGCCAGACTGAAGAGGGTCATCGAGAAACGCTTCCTCGACTATTCGCGTTTCCGGATGAAACCCGTCGAAACGCCCGGCGGCATGGCCTGGCAGACCGACGACGACTTCGATCTCGATTGGCACGTGCGGCTTTCGGCGCTGCCGGGCCGCGCAGACCAGAAGGCGCTGGAACGCTTCGTCAGTGCGCTGGCGTCCAGCCCGCTCGACAAGACCAAGCCGCTTTGGCAGTTCCATCTGGTCGAGAAATATCACGGCGGTTCGGCGCTGGTGTCGCGGATCCACCACAGCTACGCCGACGGCATCGCCCTGGTGCAGGTGCTGCTGTCGCTGACCGACACCGCCCGCGAGCCCGGCAAGGGCGCGGACCTGGGCAAGGCCTGGCTGAAGCAGGACGGCGCCAAGGTCGCGCGCCGCGTGGGCGCGGTGGAGCGCTATACCAAGCTCGGGACGAAAATGCTCGAAAAGGGCATGGACATGTACCGCGACCCGACCCTCGCCGGCGTGCTGGCGAAAGAGGGTGGCGACATCGCCCGCGAACTGGTGCACGCGCTGGCGTTGCCCGACGATCCGCCATCGCTGCTGCGCGGCAAACTCGGGGTGAGCAAGCGCGTGGCCTGGGCGCCGCCGTTGGATCTGGAAGAAGTCAAAGCCGTGGGCCGCGCCTGCGGCTGCACGGTCAACGATGTCCTCATGGCCACCGCCGCCGGCGCGCTGCGCCATTACATGATCGAACGCGGCGAACACGTCGAAGGCATGACCCTGCGCGCCACCGTGCCGGTCAACCTGCGTCCGCTGGAGCACGCGCGCAAGCTCGGCAACCACTTCGGCCTGGTCTTCCTCGATCTGCCGGTCGGCATCGGCAACCCGATCCGGCGGCTGGAACATGTCGCCGAGTGCATGAATCAGCTCAAGAGTTCACGGCAGGCCATCGTTGCGTATGGGCTTCTGGCTGCGCTGGGCATGGCGCCGGCCGCCGTGCAGGAGATCGCGCTCGATCTGTTCAGTCGCAAAGCGACCGCAGTCGCCACCAATGTGCCCGGTCCCCAGCAGCCGCTGTATCTGGCCGGCGGCAAGATCAAGGAAATGATGTTCTGGGTGCCGCAGACCGGCACCATCGGCATCGGCCTGTCGATCCTCAGCTACAACGGCAAGGTCCACTTCGGCCTGATCGCCGATGGCAAGCTCGTCCCGGATCCCGACGCCGTGATCCGTCGCTTCGGCGGCGAATTCGAGAAGCTGCTGTACCTCACCCTGATGGGTCGCTGGGAAGAAACGCTGGATTCGGTCGCGGCCGAGGCGTTGCTGGACTGATCGGTAAAGCGGATCGGCGTTTCGAGGGCCGACCGTCTTCATAGGTGCGCCTACCGCGCACCTGTCCTGATGGGCAGGGGCAGAAGGATGCGTCACAGGCGCACCCCATGAAAGCGCCTCGGCCATTCCGCATTCCGCACGACACTCGCGCAAATCGCCCAGACAGTCCGCTGTTCAGCTTCGCGCGCCTAAGGTGACTCCGCTTACCGGCGCCCAAGCCGATCAACAGGAGTCTCCGATGCACAAGTCGTCCCACGCCCCGATCGCACTCGCCATTGCCGCCAGCCTGTTCCTCAGCAGCTGCGCCACCTACACCGGGCAGACCAATGCCCCCGACGACCCCAACCGTACCCAGCGCGGCGCCCTGATCGGCGCAGCCGTCGGCGCGGTGGCCGGTCTGCTCAGCGGCGACGACGCCACCGAACGTCGCCAGCGTGCCCTGGTCGGTGCCGGCGTCGGTGCCGTAGCCGGTGGCGCCGTCGGCGTTTATCAGGACCGTCAGGAAGCCGACCTCCGTCGCCGTACCGCCGGTACCGGCATCGAAGTCACCCGCGACGGCGATGTCATCAAACTCAACCTGCCCGATGGCGTGACCTTCGACTTCGGCAAGGCCAACCTCAAGCCGCAGTTCCATTCGGCGCTGGACCAGGTCGCCGCCTCCATGGCCGAGTACAACCAGACCATCGTCGAAATCAGCGGCCACACCGACAGCGTCGGCAGCGACGAAGCCAACCAGCGCCTGTCCGAACAGCGCGCCGGCTCGGTCTCCAACTATCTCGCCGGCAAGGGTCTGGTGCGCGAACGCTTCGAAGTAGTCGGCATGGGTGAACGCTATCCGGTCGCCAGCAACGACACCGATTCCGGCCGCGCCGTAAACCGCCGCGTCGAAATCCGCGTGGTGCCGCTGACCCAGGGCGGCTGATCTCAGGGCTTCAGTGCACGCCGCTCCAATGGGCGGTCAGGTATCGATCCAGACAACGGGCCGCCCATAAAGGCGGCCCGTTGCCGTTGTGGCGCAGGCGAATCAACTCACAGGGGATCGAGTCACAGGAAGGCCCGCTTGTTTGTCCAACCCAGTAGAGCCGGCATTCCGCCGCGCTGTTCTGGAGACATCCGATGCGAAGCGCGATCCGCACCCTTCTATTTGCTACAGCGCTGGCGATGGCTGTTTTTTCGTTCCCGGCGGCAGAGGCTGCACCCCCTTCGCCGAAGGCGGACGGCGCTGTCGTCGTCATCGTCAAAGTGCCGTCGCCCTGGTATGCCCCGGATGCGCTGATCGAACGGAAAATGCGCGCGGCACTTCCGCAGTACCAGCGCATACCCGGCCTCGCCTACAAGATCTTTTCGATCGCGCGTTCCGGCGGCGAATTCGGCGGCATTTATCTGTGGCAGGATCGAGCTTCTGCCGAGGCTTGGTTCAATCCTGCATGGTTTCGCAGGGTGAAGACCGAGCGCGGCGTCGAGGCAGACGTGCGCATGTTCGATGCTCCCAGAGTGATGGACAACCTCGCGACGGGTGCCGAGCCGGCCGCGGCCGCATCCTCGTTCGATGACGCGGTCGTCACCGTAGTGACAGTGCCGCATCCTGCGAACTGGTCGCCGGAACAGATCCTGCGCGGCTTCGACACCGAAATGGCCATCGAACGTCGCGTGCCCGGCCTGCTGCGCCGGTATGCGCTGCTTACGGGGGATGGCCGGTTCGGCGGTGCGTATCTCTGGCGCGACGAGGCCGCCGCCAGGCAGTGGTTCAATGCCGCGTGGCAGCGCAAGGTGCGCACGTTGTACGGCAGCGCTCCGCAGGTGGAGTGGTTCGATGCACCGATCCTGATGCCGTCCACCCTGCAGGCCAACCGCGATGCCGAGCGCATGCTGATCGGCGCGGCCCCCCGATGAAGATTCCCGACCTCGATATGTCCAGCATCCGGCAGGCGGTCGACGGCGACCTGATGGCGATGGATGCGCTGCTGCGCGCCATCGAACCGGGCGTTTACAACCTTGCTGTGCGCATGCTCGGCAATCTGGACGATGCGCGCGACGCCAGTCAGGAGATCCTGCTGAAGGTGGTCACCCATCTTGCCGGCTTCCGACATGAAGCCGCGTTTTCCACATGGGTCTACCGCATCGCGTACAACCATCTGCTGACCGCCGCCACCAGAAGTCGCGAATCGCCGGAGGTGTCGTTCGACGCGATCTCGGACAAACTGCAGCAGGGTCTCGCTTTCGGCCGTGGGCAGATTGCCATCCAACTGGACAGCGGCCTGCTCGACAGCGGCGTGCTCGACAGCGGCATGATGACGCCGGAAGACAAAGCCGCTGCAGTAGGCGTGGCCATCGGCTGTACCCAAGGCATGCTGCTCGCGTTGGATCGCGATCAGCGCCTTGCCTTTCTGCTCGATGTCGTATTCGGTCTGGCGTCCGAACAAGCCGGCGAGGTCATCGGCATCACCGCTGCGGCATTCCGCAAGCGGCTGTCCCGCGCACGCGAGCGCCTGGCCGGTTTCATGCAGAACACCTGCGGGCTGATCGACGCCGAACGCCCGTGCCGCTGCGACCGGCAGCTGCCGGCCGTGCGTGCCCGTGCCATGGCCGAACCTGCGCACGAAGCCGCAGCCCGCCTGAAGTTCCCGCCTGATGCACTGGCCAGAATCGAATTCGCGGAATGGCAGGCCTTCGGTGATGCCGCCGCGGTCTTCCGCAGCCATCCGGAATATCGCGCGCCCGGCGAAATGACCGGCGCCATCCGGCGACTGCTGATCGCCCGCGGTTATCTGCACACCGGCACGATCAAGCTGTAAGGACACACGACATTCACGGAACCGTTCCGCGACTATTCCGCCGTCATCGCCAACGCCAGCGCCTGCGCCACTTCGATGCCGTCGATCGCGGCGGAATAGATGCCGCCGGCATAGCTGGCGCCTTCGCCGGCGGGATACAGGCCGCGGGTGTTGATGCTCTGATAATCGGCGCCGCGGGTGATGCGGATCGGCGATGACGTGCGCGTCTCGACGCCGGTCAGCACCGCGTCGTGCATCGCGAAGCCCTTGAGCTGGCGGTCCAGCGCGGGGATGGCTTCGCGGATCGCTGCGATGGCGTAGTCGGGCAGTGCGGTGGACAGGTCGCCCAGGCGCACGCCGGGCGTGTACGAGGGCTGCACGTCGCCGAAATCCTTCGACGGCCGGCCGCGCACGAAATCGCCGACCAGTTGGCCGGGCGCCCAGTAATCGCCGCCGCCCAATGCGAACGCCTGGCGTTCCCAATGGCGCTGGTACGCGATGCCGGCGAGCGGACCGCCTGGGTAGTCGGCGGGGCTGATACCGACCACCAGACCGGCATTGGCGTTGCGTTCGTTGCGCGAATACTGGCTCATACCGTTGGTGACGACCTGACCGGGCTCCGACGTGGCCGCGACCACTGTGCCGCCGGGGCACATGCAGAAGCTGTAGACGCCGCGCCCGTTGCGGGCGTGGTGGACCAGGCGATAGTCCGCCGCGCCCAGCAGCGGATGCCCGGCGAACGGGCCGAAGCGCGCGTGGTCGATCATCGACTGCGGGTGCTCGATACGGAAGCCGATCGAGAAGGGTTTGGCCTCGATGTAGACGCCGCGCGCGTGCAACATCTCGAAGGTGTCGCGGGCGCTGTGGCCGATCGCCAGCACCACGTGCTCGCAGGGCAATTCCTCGCCATCCTTCAGCACCAGCCCCTGCATTCGCCCGTCGACGATCCGCACGTCCTCGACCCGTGCGCCGAAGCGGATCTCGCCGCCCAGCGATTCGATGGTCGCGCGCATCTTCTCGATCATGCTCACCAGCCGGAACGTGCCGATGTGCGGCTTGCTCACGTACAGGATTTCTTCCGGCGCGCCCGCCAGCACGAATTCCTCCAGCACCTTGCGGCCGTAGTAGTGCGGATCCTTGATCTGGCTCCACAGCTTGCCGTCCGAGAACGTGCCGGCGCCGCCTTCGCCGAACTGCACGTTGGATTCGGGATCCAGCACCGCCTGACGCCACAGGCCGAAGGTGTCGCGGGTGCGCTCGCGCACCGCCTTGCCGCGTTCCAGCACGATCGGCCGGAAGCCCATCTGCGCCAGGATCAGCGCCGCGAACAGGCCGCAGGGACCGAAACCGATCACCACCGGCCGCGATTTCAATGTGCCCGGTGCCTGCGCCACGAAGCGGTAGCGCATGTCCGGGCTGGGCGCGACGTGGGCGATCCCGCGCCCGGCCACGGCCGCAGCGGCGGCGTCGCGCAGTTCCACATCGACCGTATAGATCAGCAGGATCGCGCTGCGCTTGCGCGCGTCGTAGCTGCGCTTGTGGACCGTGAACCCCATGAGATCGCCGTCGTCGATGCCCAGACGCTGCACGATCGCCGCCCGCAAGGCCTCCTCGGGGTGGTCCAGCGGCAGTTTGAGTTCGGTCAGGCGCAGCATTCGGCGATTCGGGGCGGGCTAAGCCGCAATGCTCGTCGAGGTCGGGGGCGGGCGCAAGCGCGCCCTGGCGTTGCCGGTTCGGCACCCGCCTACAATGGCCGGCCGCACGACGACCCGGATGCTTCCCGATGGCGCCAACCCCGACCGCATCCGCGTCGGCCGATGCAAGCTCGACAGACGTGATCGTCATCGGCGGCGGCGCCGCAGGCCTCATGTGCGCGCGGGTCGCGGGCCAGCGCGGACGCCGCGTCCGCGTGATCGAGCACGCGAACCGCTGCGGCAAGAAGATCCTGATGTCCGGCGGCGGCCGCTGCAATTTCACCAACACCGGCACCACCGCGGCCAACTTCATCTCCGCCAATCCGCATTTCTGCAAATCGGCGCTGGCGCGCTATACGCCACAGCACTTCATCGAGATGGTGGAACGTCACGGCATCGCCTATCACGAGAAGGAACTCGGACAGTTGTTCTGCGACGATTCGTCGAAGCAGATCGTGAAGATGCTGCTGGACGAAGGCGCCGACGCAGGCGTGCGCATCGAGACCGGATGCAGCGTCGAGCGCGTGCAGCGCACCGACGAGGGCTTTCGGGTGATGACCACGTTCGGCGAAGTGCGTGCGCCGTCGCTGGTGATCGCGACCGGCGGCCTGTCGATCCCCAGCATGGGCGCGACCGGCTTCGGCTATGAACTCGCGCGCCAGTTCGGCCACACCGTGCTGCCGACGCGCGCCGGACTGGTCCCGCTCACGCTCACCGGCAAGCACCAGGACCATCTTGCCGAGCTCAGCGGCGTCGCGCTGCCGGTCACCGCGTACTGCAACGGCCGCGAATTCAGCAACTTCATGCTGATCACCCATCGCGGCGTGAGCGGCCCGTCGATCCTGCAGATCTCGTCGTACTGGAACGTCGGCGACGCGCTGCACCTGGATCTGCTGCCGCAGGACGATGCGTTCGATGCGCTCAAACAACTGCGCGCGAAACGACCCGCGGCGGAACTGCGCACCGTGCTGGGCGAACTGTTCCCGAAACGCTTCGCGGAGCGCCTGTGCGAGGTCTGGTTCCAGAGCCGTCCGATGAAACAGTTCAACGATCCGGAACTGCGAGCCATCGCCGGGCAATTGCAGCGCTGGCCGCTGATCGCCAGCGGCACCGAAGGCTATCGCACTGCTGAAGTCACGCTGGGCGGCGTCGACACCGATGGAATTTCGTCTTCGACGATGCAATCGAAGCATGTGCCCGGGCTGTACTTCATCGGCGAAGTCGTCGACGTCACCGGCTGGCTCGGCGGCTACAACTTCCAGTGGGCGTGGGCGTCGGGGAATGCCGCCGGCATGTCTGCGTAGGGCGGGCCCCGGCCCGCCATTGCGATATCGAGCCCGCAAGCCATCGATCCGGCCAGGCCAAGTTTGAACGCCGCATCTTTTTGTAGGAGGGTCTTCAGGCCCGAGCTTCACGCCGAAAACCCGATCCAGCGACCGCTCGGGGCTGAAGCCCCTCCTACACAAGCACAAGCACAGAGGTCGGAACCGCGAATCGAAACGCATCGCGCGGATCCACGAATGATGGCGAGAACCTCACCCTCAGATCTCACCGGGATTGGCAAGCCGCGGCAGCAACCCGGCCAGCGATGCCAGATCCTGCCGGTTATGCTCCGCCACGCGCCGCAGGTTCCGCGCCGATCCGCCGCGCAGATAGCCGAGCCACGCGGCCGGCGCTTCGCTGCCGGGCAGATCGTCTTCGCGCACGACGCCCAGCACCTGGCGTTCGATCGTGGCGAGGCGGCAGTTCTCCCATCGGCCGCGAAAGCTGCGGCGGGTGGGATAGAGCAGGTCGATGTGTTGCAGCCCCGCGAGCGGGTTATGCAGGCGCGCCAGACGGAAGCGCGTCGCCAGCAACGGCGCGTCGTAGCTCTTGCCGTTGTAGCTGGCCAGCATGATGTCGGCGTGCAATGTGTCTGCGAACGCGACCAGCAGATCGCGTTCGGCGGAAAGCGTGGTGATCAGCCACTGACGAATCCACAGACCGTCGCTGCGCCACTGCGCGGTGCCGATCATGAAGGCGCGCGTGCCGGTGCCGCCGGCCAAGCCGGTGGTCTCGGTGTCGAAGAACAGCACGTCGCTGGTCCGAATCATCGCCTCGCGACGGTCGAATGCGCCGCACAACTGCTGCGGCACCGGGTCGCATGGCAGCGTGGTTTCGATCAGGCGCAGGCCTGGCGCGATCTCGTCGCCGGGCAGTGTGCGGTCGACATCGGTCATCGTGCGCGCGACGCCCGCGGGCGCGCGCACGCGCAACAGCCTGCGCAGATCGGCCACCGTTTGCGCGGCGTCCGGTCGCGACGTGTGCAGAGGGATCGGAGGCGACGGTGCGATGCGCGCTGGCAGACCCGATGGCTTGCCGGCCTGCGCGCGCAGCGTCCGCAGGCGTTCCAGCGTTTCGCTCATGTCGGCCCGGCGGCGGACAGTGCGATCAACACGCGTCGCGCATGCGCTTTCGCGGTGGAATCGCGCGCGGCGCCTTCGATATTAAGAATGGGCCCGACGCAGGCCGGGCAGCCGCTGCTGCAGTCGCAGCCATCGATCAGTCCGGTCGCGCGGGCGACGAGTTCCGATTGTCGCGTCCACAGCGGCTCGGCCAGGCCCACGCCGCCGGGGAAGTTGTCGTAGAGGTAGATCGTCGGCGTGAATGCGGCCAGATCCTCGGGCGTGGCCGGCGCGCCTTCGCCGCGTCGCAATTGCCCGCGACCTTTCGCATCGGCGACCGCGAACCACGCGCCATCGCCGCTGCCTACCGCTTTCTGCAGATCGGCGCCGTCGGCCATCACCGCGATGCGCGCGATCAGGTGCAGCGCATACGCGGCGCCGAGAAAACCGTCCAGCGCGTCCTGCTTCGACGCGAACAGACTGTCCAGCACCGGCTGCGACAGTTGCCACCACACCGCGGTGGTGTGCAATTCGGCATCGGGCAGATTCACCGGGCCGTAGCCGATGTTCTCGTGGGTGTAGTAGCGTATCTTCTTGTAGCCGGACACCCGGCGGACCACGTGCACTTCGCCGTGATGACTGGCGCCGGTCCCCGTGACCGCGCCGTCGAACTGCTCCAGCACTTTCAGCTTGGTGTAGTCGATCGCGTCGGTGTAGTAATCGACATGCGTGCGCGTCACGAACGCCTTGCGGCCGTCCCAGTCCAGGCGTTCGACCTGATACGGCGTGGACTGGATCATGTGGATCGCGCCTTCGTACAGCGTCAACGGTGCGGCGCTGTAATCCACTTCGGCAATGATGACCTGACGGCCGTCGGTGCGGTCCACCACCACGAAGTTGCCGTCGGCCACCGAGCGCAGGCTCACCGCGTTGGCCGGATAGCTGTCGGCGATCCACTCCCACACCGCGCCTTCGGCATGCAGTACGCCGTCTTCGGTCAGCAGATCGAGATACGCGCGCGGTTCGACCGGGCCGAAATGATCGCCATCGCGGAACGGCAGTTCGAACGCGGCGCAGCGGATGTGATCGAGCAGGATCACCGGTTGATCGGTTGCAATTCGAGCATGTTCCGGCGGCGCGCTGGTGAAGAACTCGGGATGACGGACGATGTATTGATCCAGTGGATCGGAGCTGGCGATCAACACGCCGATCGACGCCTGCTGGCGCCGGCCTGCGCGGCCGAAGCGCTGCCACGTCGAGGCGATGGTGCCGGGATATCCGTTGAGCACGACCACATCGAGGCTGCCGATATCCACGCCCAGTTCCAGCGCCGAGGTGGTGACGATGCCGTCGATCCGCCCGGCGCGCATCGCGCGTTCCGCGTCGCGGCGTTCGGTGGGCAGATAGCCGCCGCGATACGCGCGGATGCGCGGCGGTTTGCGCGGGTCGTGATCGAAGACGTCCTTGAGATATTTGGTCAGCACTTCGACCATCGTCCGCGACTGCGCGAAGATCAGCGTTTTCAGCCCGGCCTTGATCGCCATGCGCGCGATGCGCGTGCTCTGCGAGCGCGCGGAGGCGCGTAGGCCGAGGTCCGGATTGGTCACCGGCGGGTTCCAGAGCAGCACGTGCTTTTCGCCGGTGGGCGCGCCGGACTCGGTGATCGCGGTCACCGCGCGCCCGATCAGCGCCTCGGCGTGTTCCTTCGGATTGCCGATGGTGGCCGAGCACAGGATGAACTGCGGGTTCGCGCCATAGAACGCGCAGACGCGTTTCAAACGTCGCAGCAGATTGGCCAGATGCGAACCGAATACGCCGCGATAGGTGTGGATCTCGTCGATCACGATGTAGCGCAGGTTCTCGAACAACTGCGCCCATTTGGTGTGATGCGGCAGGATGCCCTGATGCAGCATGTCCGGATTGGTCACGACGACATCGCCGTTGAGCCGGATCGCCTGACGCTGGTCGCCGGGCGTATCGCCATCGAAGGTCGCGGCGCGCAGGCCAAGATTTCCGGCCTTGTTGAGTTCCAGCAGTTCAGCGACCTGATCCTGCGCCAGCGCTTTGGTGGGGAACAGGTAAAGCGCCTTGGATCGATCGGCGATGGCCGCGGCGATCACCGGCAGCGTATAGCAGAGCGTCTTGCCCGATGCCGTAGGCGTGACCACAACGATATCCTCGCCGCGCTGGGTCGCGTCCCAGGCATCGGCCTGATGGCTGTAGAGCCGGCTCAGCCCGCGTGCGCGCAGCGCTTCGGCCAACGTCGGCGGCAGATCGGCGGGGAAGGGCGCATAGCGACCCTCGCGCGCGGGTAGCGTGAACGCGCCGGTGATCCGGTCCGGATATTTTTGCTGCAGCTTCAGCGCCAGCGTGCCGCCGCCTGGTGCCAGCGTGCTGGTTTCGGATGTGTCGATCCGCGTCGGGTAGGAAGAAACTGCGTGCATGATCGGCTCCGGTGGAGCCGCGGTAGATACAGGCAGCTTGTCTCACCCGCTGAGACTGACCCTGTGCGGCAGCACATTCCTGTCTTCGACGATGTGGTCGAAGCATGCGACGACGCATGCAGCATTCGGCGAATTCGTCGATGTCATCCGCGACAATGTCGTCGGGTTGGCCTTATGCAGTGGCCCCAGGTCCGCCGTAAGCGGTCGAAAAATACGGAAAGGTTGTTGTTCTGGGCCGGATCCCCGCGAAAACGCGTTTCGCATGTCGAGTCAATCGTACTTTCGTCAAAGTCATGACGATGGAAATAGGCTGCCCGATATGCCGGCGCTTCGGGTTCGCGGTCATTTTCGCTGCCATATGCTTGGCGATGCATTTGAAAACGGTGACTGCTTTGTGCGTTCCATTCTCGTGTGCCGTGGTTTCCTGCGCTGAGCGTTGTTCGCGCCAGGGTAAAGCAGGTCGACCAGGACGATACTTTTCCACGGTAAATCGGACGATTATTCCGTGTAAGCCTCTTCGGCGGGAGAATCCTGCGTTTTGATGAGGATGCATGGATCCGGAAAAAAGCGTTCGTGAAAGACGGATCGACGGGGTTTACAATCACGGATGTTCATGGCTATAGTCGATAGCGAGGACGCTGCGGGTAGTCGTTGAGAGTGCTGGCGAAAGCAGCACAGGGACATAAAGGGAGTTGTAATGCAGGAACGTAGTGGGGGCGCGCGAATCGTGCGATGCATATGGAGGTGCCGGGAGGTTCCCTGGCTGGGGCGGGACAATCAGTGACGCCATTTGCGTCCATCAAACAAGAACCATGTGGATCCGGACAGCGATAGAACGCGCAGGCGTCGGCTGGATCGATCCGTTATGCTTTTCGATTCTGCGAAGACCTTGGCATCAGTTGCGAGTCCGGTTCGTTCTGGACTTGCTCCGGTCATCTGCATGTCGTTTTCTTTAGGTATATCTACTCGATTCGAATCGTGTGGGTGTTGACCTGGAGTAGATACGCATAGCGCCGAATGGGGTCGCCGAGGTCGTTTCGCATTGCCATGCATGCGACGCAAGCCATGGCCGCCTTGATGGACGCAGAAATAAGGAAATCGCGTGCTGGACATGGGGAAATCAGGGGGCGAATCGGTTTATTTACAGCGTAGTGCATGTGCTAATGCCGGTAAATCATGTCTGGATTTGCCGAGGGAAGAATCGTGGGCCGTGACGACATATGGATATCCGGCGGTTGAGCGGACACGCGCATCTGAAACAAGCGCATGCATGCCCGCTGACGCCATGTCGCCGTTCTCGACACGATGAAGAGGCGCGATTGTCGACAGGCGGCTCGAGCGTAATGTGAGGGGGAGTCTTCCGGTTTTCGGATGGGAGATGGGCTGTATCAGTGAATCGCGCGATGTCGTGCTGCGATTCCCTTGATGCCCGTCGCGAAGCGCCGCGTCGCTTGGAATGCAATACATACATAAGGAGAAGTCGATGTCGAAGCGTCCTTGCCTGGTTGTTGGAGCAAGCGGAAACATAGGGGAGGAAATCGCAGTTCATCTTCTGAAGAGTGGGCGTCGCGTCGCGCTCACGCATTCGCCCAGGTCCGGTCCATGCATTCGCGTGCCTTCGGACGATGACAATGTCCGTTGGTACGGCGTGGACGTGTGCGACAGCGAGGATGTTCTGCGTTTGGTGCAGGCGGTCGAGCGGGATTTCGGAAGCGCGCCCGATCTCGTCTATTGCGCCGGTATCGTCAAGGATGGGGCGATTTCGCTGATTTCCGACGAAGCTTGGAATGCCGTGATTCAAACGAACCTCACCGGCGCTTTCCATTTCGTTCGGGCTTTGTCCAAATCCCTCATGGTCGTGGGCGATGGCAGGATCGTATTGATCGGCTCGGTGTCCGCGACGAAAGGAAATCCCGGTCAGCTCAGCTATGCGGCCGCAAAGGCCGGCATGGAGGGCATGTGCCGGGTGGTCGCGGTCGAGTTGGGGAGGTTCGGCGTAACCTGCAATGTCGTCTCGCCCGGCGTCATCGAAAGTCGCATGATCGATGAAACGCCAGCACCGGCAGTTCAGAAACTTCTGAAGAGCACGCCGCTCCGTTCTTTCGGAAAGCCGTCCGATGTGGCTGGCATGGTCGCTTTCCTGCTGAGCGAGGATGGTCGTTATATCACTGGACAAACAATTCAAATCGACGGCGGCATGACCGCTCTCTGACAAGGAAAGGTGGAAGATCGTGACTGGAATCAATATCGCTGAAATAAAGGAAATCGTCGAAATCGCTCTCGATCGCGAACTCGATGAATTCTCCATGGATGCCGACTTCTACGAAGTCTATTCGATGGATTCTCTGGGCGCCGTGGCGCTCGTCGTAGAGGTGCAGAAGCGTTTCGACGTGAGAATCCCGGACGAAAGCATGCCCAACGTCAGAACCGGGGAGCGGCTCAAGGCGATCATCGCGGAACTGATCGCGGCGAAGGAAGACATGGGTGTGCCGGCATGAGCGAGGCCGAGGCCGTGTTTCCGCAGACGCTCGATTATCACCAGATCGTTCGACTGGTGCCGTATCGCTCGCCATGGTTGCTGCTGGACCGGGTGATCCGTTGGGACCAGAAGCGCATCGTCGTGCAGAAGGCGATTTCAGGTGCGGATCCGATGATGGCGGCGCACCTCTCGGATGGTCCTTCGATCATGCCCGGGGTTCTCTACATCGAATTCGTCGGACAGGCGACGATGCTGTTGGGCGTGCTGTCCAGCGGAGGCAAGCAGGGCCCTGAGGGCGTGGCGGTTCTGGCGCGCTGCAAAGGCGATTTCGTGTCTCCCGCCTTCATCGGCGAAACGATCACGGCCGAGGTCACCATCAGCGATGTCATCGCCGGGAAAACCGTCTACGAAGGTGTGGTGCATGTCGGCGATCGGCTGATCTGTCGGGTCTCGGGCATCGGCGCGTTGATCAATACGCCGGTCGCATCCACCGCATCTTGATTCCTTTCAACTCGGGCCGCGCCATGATAGAGCCATATAAAAAACCGATTTCAATCTCCAGGCATTGCTGCGCGATCGCGAATATCGGCAGCACCTGGGACGAATGCTGGGACGCGTTGCTGGAAGGACGAAGAGTCTTCTCGAACGGCGCGGATCTGATTCCGAACTGGCCGGACAGCCCGCCGCTATCCGCCATCCTCGACTTTCCCGGCATGGAAGGGCAGCCACCGTTCAATCGGCGCACCGGCGTGCTCGCGAAAATCGTCGGCACGCAGATGCGGCAGGCCGTCGACGATCTGCTCGATGCCAACCCGCAGACCAGGTTGTCGCTGATGGTGGCGACATCGCACGGCGATCCCGGGCCGCTTTCCGAAATCGTGGATTTCCGTCAGGCGAGTCTCCCCGACGACACGATTTCCACTTCCACCTGGGAAGGCGTCGTGGTCGACAATCTGATCAAGGACGTCAATGCGGGGCTTGGTCGTTCGTTGTCGGGAACGACGACGTCCGCGGCGTGCGCGTCCTGTCTCGTCGCACTGTCCTATGCGGCAGACCGCATCAATGCCGGTCTGAGCGATGCCGTACTGCTGGTCGCGATCGACACGCTGTCGCGCGTCGCCTCCGTGGGTTTCAACAATATCGGCGCGATGTCCAGGAACGGCTGTCGCCCATACGACATCGACCGGGACGGCACGACCGTAGGCGAAGGCGCGGTAGCGATGCTCTTGACGCGCGAGGGTCTGATCGCCGCGCAGGATGTGATGGGACTGGTCTCGGGAACGTCCGTATTCTGCGATGCCGCGCACATGGTCGAGCCCAATCCGGTCGGCGTCGCCAGCGTCGTGCACACCGCGATGCAGCAGGCAGGCCTGCAGCCTGCCGATGTCAGAGGCATTTTCTGGCACGGAACCGGTACGCGCCAGAACGACAAGACCGAAGCGGCCGTCGCGCAAATCGTCTTCGGCGACAAGTCGCCGCTCTGCACGTCGACGAAGGGATCCCTGGGACACACCATGGGAGCATCGGGCGGGTTCAATGTCCTCGCCGCGTGCGAAGCCAACAGACAGGGGATCTTTCCGCATGTCGTCGGCACCACGAATTCCGAGTACGGGAACATGACATTGGCCTTGAACCGGCCGCATGCCGTCGAACCCGGCCCGATGCTCGTCACTGCGCTCGGCTTCGGCGGCATCAATGCCGCTGCGGTCATTCTGCCGCCGGAGACAGTGCAATGAGCATCTTCATGCTTGAAAACGGGCCATACATCAATGCCATCGGCTGGACCCGCAAGCCGGATCATTCCGTGGTCGCCGCGACCGAAGCGTCCTATGCGTCGATGGCGAATCCGGTCGAATTCGACGGTTCCGGCGGCTATCGGGTGAAGCATGGCGATGCGGGGTGCGTTCCGACGGATCTGCCGCTGCCGCTCATGCGCAGCAGCGGCGTTGCGCGTGCGCGATCGGCGGCGAAAAGCACGATCTTCGCTGCGCTGCTGGGTAAAGAACTGATCGCGACGGTCTCCGGGCGCAGCGACTACAACGGTGAGCGAACCGGCGTCGCGGTCGCGTCCAGTACGGCGATCACGCCGATCGCCTGGGAGTTCGAGACCGTCGGCATGCAAAAGGGCTGGCCGAAAACCGACACGATGCTGCTGCCGAGTTCCATTCCAAGCGCGATCACGACGCAGACATCCGCGGTCTTCGATACGCACGCCGCGGCGATCGCATTCCAGGATGGCGCATTCGGCGTGTGCGCTGCGATCGAACACGCATACCTGTCGTTCGCGCACAATCGTTCCGACTATTTCCTGGTAATCGGCTCCGAGGAAATCTGCAGCGTCCAGTGCGACGCGCTGGATGCGTTGAACGACGGCCGGCCACGGATCGATGGCGCTTCGGGGCTGGTCCTCGGCAAATCGCCGTGCAGCCCCGAGGATTGGCGTCTCGCGTTCTGTTTCAATGCTACGGGAGACGAATCATCCGCGCTGCCGCAAGACTGGGAGGATGCCGAAGTCCTGGATCTGACGATAGCGGGCACTGCAACGGTCTTCACCGCGACCCTGGTTCCCTACGCGCTGCACCAGTTGTTCGGGCGGGCGCAGCGGCAGGCCGTGCTGGTCTGCTCGATGCCGGAGCGCGGGAAGTACCTCGTCGGGTTCGAGCGGCCGCTGAATTGATGTCGGCGTCGAGCGGAAGTCGTACGAATGGAGCGGGCGAGGGCAACTGACCGCGCCACCCGGTATGCTGCGACGTCGCCCGGTGCCATGCCGGAGCGTCGCCGCTGCCGATCGACGGAATGGAATTCGATGAATATGTCTGGAAGAAATGCAGAATGGCCAGCGCCGTAGAGATCTCAGCGAATATAGAAAAGGACGAGAAGGAAACGTTGTTTCCTGTGTTGTTCATGTTCCTGTCCTTCGGGAGCATGATCGCGAGTCTCGGCGCGATCCTGTTTTTCCACGACTATTTCGCGTACGCCATCTGCGCGCTGCTCTACGCGGCAGTGGTCGCGATCGAGTTGCGGTTCGGAATCAAATCGCCGGTTTCGATCTCCATGCTGCTGCTTTACGCAGGATTGGCGATCCTGGATGGCGTGACCAAGGATTACACCGGCTACGCCGGGATCATCATTTTCGCCTGGTTGACGACGCTGTCGACCGCACTGCTTCTGTTCGGAAAGCCGTTCACTACTTTCTACTCCAACGGCAAGGGATTGAGGTCGCTGCATTTCGCGTCGTCGCTGATCTGGACAGCCGCCTATGCGCTTTCGCTGCTTGCGAGCGTTCTGTTGATGCCGGATATCCTGTATCTGATCGTCCCGTTCGCCCTGTGCATTTCCTTCGGGCTGCTGACCATTTTCCTCAACCTTGTCTGGTTCGGTCGCGGCAATGGTCGTCAGACGCGTTTTGCGATCCAGGAATTCGAGTTCCATCGTCTGCTTTCCGACTCGCCGGAATTTCCGCTGTTCTGCGATTTTTTCGCGCGACAGATCTACCGCCCCGGCGAAGACGGCAACATGAAGACGGTCGAGGAGATCGCCGAGATCGTCTCGAGGACCGAAAAGGAACTCGCTGCGGACTCGTATATCTTCGTCGCCAAGGACGAAGGACGCATCGTCGGCTGCATGCGCTGCATCCTCGACCGCAAGGGAAGACCATTTCCGCTGGAAACCGAAATGGATTCTTCGCTGGATCCGCTGCGTCGGATCGGCAGGCTGATGCACGTCGGCCGTCTGGCGGTCGACGACCGGTACCGTGAACGTCCGGACGTGCTCAACGGATTGTTCAAGTGCTTCCTGGATCTGTCCCTGAGCCAGGATGTCTCTTTCGTCGTCGCCGAAGGCTATAGGCACCGCCTGCCGACTTATCTCAAGCTGGGCTTCGAGATCATGTTCGACCGCTCCGACCGCCGGCACGCGGTCAAGATGGCGTACGGCTACGTCTGCTACCCGCTGTTCATGAATTTCGCGTTCCTGGTGTTCAATCGCGATGACGCTTCCATGAAGCGGTATCACTTTTCGGACTTCATCAATCCGTATCTTGCCGAGCGATGGTACAAACGCGCTGGCCTGCGCTGCTTCTTCCGGTCGCGGCAGTTGTGGCCCTGGCGCTTCACGCTGCGGCAGGTCAAGGCACTCGTCTAGCGTCCGGAAACCGAATCGAAGGAGAGATCGGGTGGGTCATTCGCGATATCCAGTATGTCTTGCGGTCGTCATGTTCCTGTCGTCGTTCCTGGCGTCTGCGCAGGAGATTCCCTATGGTGTCGAAAATCGGCAGAAGCTCGACGCGATCCTGAGGACGGCGAAGACGCAACTTGCGTCGAAGGCCGATCATGCGCAATGGTTGAAAGCGGCGGGCATCGCCAGTCATCAACTCGCGTGGCTCAAGGTGGATTCGGCTTCGGAAGATGCGGTCAAGTACCTGAAGCGCGCCTCCAGCATGAGCCCGGCCGATGCGGAGTTGCTGGCGTATCTTGGGAGTTCGCATGCGATGCTCGCGAGGGACAGCAGTCTGACCGTCAACAAGATCAGCAATACCAACAAGGGATTGGCCTTGCTCGATCGTGCGGTCAGGCGGGAGCCCGACAATCTGACGATTCGCATCATCCGGGGCAGCGTCGCATACGAATTGCCGCCGATGTTCTCCAGGGAGAAGACGGCGCAGGACGACTATCTTTTCGTGCTGAAGGCGGCGCGGACGGGGGCTCGCGTCACACCGGAGCGGCTCTCCGAGACGTATTTCAAGCTGGGACAATTGGCCGCGAAGCGCAAACAAATGGATGTCGCCGACAAGTTCTACGCCAAGGCCTGGAGCGTCGCTCCACGGTCCGCCTGGGCAGCGAAAGCTCGGAAAGCCAAGCGATGATCGAGCTTCAGGGGGTATCCCATACCTATCGGATCGGCGATCAACGCACCAGCGCGATCCAGAAGGTCGATTTCAGCGTGGAGGCGGGCGAGATCGTTTCTATCGTCGGCCCATCCGGAAGCGGGAAGTCGACCATGTTGAGCATCATGGGATGCCTGCTGACGCCCGACAGCGGCGTCGTGCGGATCATGGGAAAGGACATGTCGCATCAGAGCGATGCGACCAAGGCCGAGATCAGGCGTCTCCATATCGGATTCATCTTTCAATCGTTCAATCTCATCCCCGTGCTGAACGCATTCGAGAACATCGAGTATCCGCTGATCATCGGCGGCATCGCCGGCGGCGAGCGAAAACGGCGCGTCTCGGCCATCCTGGAGCGGGTCGGGCTTGAGCCGCATCAGAGGAAGCGGCCGGATCATTTGTCGGGCGGCCAGAAGCAGCGTGTGGCGATCGCGCGCGCGCTCGTCACCAACCCCGGGTTCATCCTCGCGGATGAGCCGACCGCGAATCTGGACAGCCAAACGGCGACGGAGATCCTGGCACTGATGTCGGAGTTGAACCGGGAGCTGAAAACCGCGCTGATCTTCTCGACCCACGACCCGAAAGTCTCCGCGTTCGCGCACAAACGGGTTCGCCTCGAAGACGGGATGTTAGCCGCATGAATACGTGGAAGCTCGCGCTCAGGAATGTTTTCCGCAACAAACGGCGGACGGCCATCACATTCCTGTCGATCATCTCGGCGGCATCCGCGATCATCGTCTTCGGAGGCTTCATTGATTTTTCTTTCGAGGGATTGAGGGAAACCACGATCAGGACGCAACTGGGCCATTTCCAGGTCGCGAAGAAAGGGTATTTCGAGCAGGGCGCCGGGCTATCCGAGCAGTATCTCATCGCGAATCCTGCGGAGATCGAGGAAGACATCAGACGCTCGCCTCTCGTCAATGCGACGACCTGGCGACTTTCCGGATCGGGGTTGATCAGCAATGGCGAAACGACGCTTTCCGCCCGTCTGATCGGCGTCATGCCGGAGCGCGAAGAGGAGTTTTCGGCATTCGAGATCGTCCTGTCAGGCAGGCAGCTGGACGAAGATACGCCGGACGGCTGCGTCATCGGTTCGGGTTTGGCGAAAGGGCTTCATGCCTCGGAAGACACATCGCTCACGATCCTCAGCACGACACTGGACGGTGTGGTCAATGCGATCGACTGCAGGGTGGTCGGCATCATCAGGACCGCATCGAAAGAGTACGACAATGTCTACGTGAAAGTGCCGCTTCCACTGTTGCAAAGTCTGGTCGATACGCAGAAGGTCGAAAAAATACTGGTGCTGGCGAACGACACCCGGCAAACGCCGGCGTTGAAGAAAGTCGTGGAAGCGTCGCTGAAGAAACGGCCGGAGCTGGAATACAAGACCTGGCTCGATCTGGCGGAGTTTTACCGGGGAGTGGTCAATCTCTACACCACCATCTTCAGTCTGGCCGCGATCGTCCTCGGTGTCGTGGTTTTCCTGAGCATCGCGAATACGATGGGCATGTCGGCATTCGAAAGATTCCGCGAAATCGGTACGCTCCGGGCCATCGGTCAGACGCGCGCCGGCATCGTGAAAATGTTCCTGTACGAAGGAATCCTGATCGGCATCATCGGCGGTATTCTCGGCCTGATCGCAGGCAGTCTGCTGGCGTATGCCATCAATGCGCTCGGAGGCATCGATGTCGCGGCGCCACCGGGCATGTCTTCGGGGTATACCGCATTCATCAACCTCAGTCCGAAAGCATTCCTCTACGCATTCCTTACATCGGTGGCGGCATCCACGCTGTCGTCGTTCTATCCCGGGTATCTGGCCTCCCGGCTGGACATCATCAAGGCGCTTCACCACTCATGAGAATCATCAGCATCCTCTGCGCATGTCTCGCTTTCATGATCTGCGCAGCCGGCGCGCGCGCGCAGGATATAGCGGCCGCCGATATCCTCAGGAAGACCGATTCGGTCCGGTCGCCGTCTCCCCATTTCGTCTTCAACGTCCATCTGCAATCGAAAACCCGCTCGGGGCAAAGCGAGAGCGAATTCGAAGTCTCGGTGCGCGAAAGCACCAAGAGCCTCGTGCTGTATCGCCAGCCGCTGAAGCAGCGCGGACGCGCCATGCTGCTGGACGGCCCGAACATGTGGATCCATATTCCCGGAACGAACCGCCCCATTCGCATCTCGGCCCAGCAGCAACTCGTCGGCGCGGTATCCAATGCGGATGTGGCGCGTGTGGTCTTCAGCATCGACTACGAAAGCGACCGCATCGAAAAAATCCGCATGGGCGATGTGCCGGCGCTCAGGCTTTCACTACGGGCCAAGCAGCGCACATCCAGCTACCAGACGGTCAATCTGTGGGTCGGCGATCAGGATTACCGGCCTCTCAAGGCGGAGTTCTTTTCGCTGTCCGGAAAGCTCGTCAGGACGATTCATTACGGGGGTTATAAATCCGTGTTGGGCAGATTGCGCCCCACGGTGCTGGAAATTTCCGATGCGATCAATCCTTCGGTCAGCGCGACGCTCACCTTCTCGGATTTCAAGATCAAGGAAACGCCTGCGGAGTACTACCAGCCGTCGTACCTGGGGAGGCTTTCGCATTAACCGTTGCGGGCTTTTCTGCGCCTTGATGATCTGCTTCCCGGCGGACGTGTGGGCGGCTGACGATGAAACAATGCCCGCTTCGATGGAACAGAGGCGCGACGTTCCGGCCGACGAACCGGAGAGCGCCGACGACCAGCGCTTCGTGCTTTCCGGATACGTCAGTCCGCGTGCGCAGTACGATCTCCGGGATCATGGCGACAGCGCGAACCGGCTCTCCGTCGTTGCCGTTCTCAAGGGGAAACTGGCTACTGAAAACGCTACGCTCGCATTGCAGTTGCGGCCGGAGTTCGCGCGTTCTTCGCCATCGGACGATCGCGTCGCGCGAGTTCATGTGGATGAATTAAACTGGGAAATGCAGATTTCGCAATCCGCATTCCTGTTCGCGGGCAGGAAGCGGATCGTGAATGGCGTCGCGCTCGGGAGAAACCCGAGCGATTTTCTCAATCTCGACAAGCCGGAAGACCGGACGCTGGCGGACGAAGATCGTCGTGCCGAAAAAAAAGGCGACGACCTCGTCGGTTGGTCGTACTTCGGCCCGACATTCAGCCTGCAGGGTGCGGTTGCATCCGCGGCGGACGGCGACCGCCGGGTCAGGGCGTTGCTGCAGTTGACCGGAAGACTCGATACGTTGCGAACCGATTATTCCATCATCGGCTATTACGCCGATAATCCGGGCCTAGGCCTGAATTTTTCGACCGCCATCGGCGACAAGATCACCGCTTACACCGAGATCGCCGTTCGCAAGAATCGCGATCGGCGCATACCCGTCCGGGACTCGCAACATGGATTGATCGGCGCGATTGATGATCGCCGGAACTGGTTTGCCCATGCCGTCATCGGCGGGCAATACACGTCCAACCTCGGACAGACGTTCACCGCCGAGTACTGGCGCAATGCCAACGGCTATTCGGCGTCCGAATTTTCCAGCGTGGAGCATTCGCTTCGCACCGGCCAGGGTAACGTGCCGCTGGCCGGAAGACTGATCGCCACGCCGTCGCTGCGGCGAGAAACGATGTTCTTCCGTATCAGCGACGTGAGACTGAAGGAAAACCTTCAACTTGAAGCGACGCTGATCCACAGCCTGGACGACCGCAGTAGATTCCTCCGTGGCGCGATCGTCTGGGACGTCGACGAAGCCGATTCCATCAAGGCGGGCGTGGATTCCTTCTCGGGATCGGACTTCAGCGAATACGGAGTGAATCCTGTCGATACAAAACTGTTCGTCATCTACAAGAGGTACTTTTGAGCCCATGCTTACGCCGCAAACAGCGTCCGAAGACGGGTCCATCGCGTTTCCGATTTCCGGGCGCTACTCCGTGGAGCTCGACGACACGCTGCACGTCCTGTGGTCCACCTGGCGCGACTTCGGGAAGCCCTGCTTCAGCCCGGAGCTTCTGCAGGACATGCGTTACGGTATTTCGACCATCATGGATGGGACGTTTCCGGCTGCGGATTCATTGCGCTATTTCGTCATGCGGTCCAGATGGACGAACGTGTTCACGCTCGGTGCGGATCTTGGATATTTCCAGGAAATGATCCTGTCCAACGACAGGGCAGCGCTGATGGCGTATGCGCGACAGTCTGCGGACATGATGTATGCCTTGCATTGCGGTTTCGGGAAAGGCGTGGCGTCCATCGCTCTGGTGCAAGGCCGTTGCGTCGGCGGGGGCTTCGAGACCGCAGTCGCCTGCGATTACATTTTCGCCGAGCGGCATTCGGAATTCAGCTTCCCGGAAATCCAGCTCGGTATCTTCCCCGGCATGGGCGCGCTACCCATTCTGGCAAAACGTCTGTCCAGGAGCGACTACGAAGAGGTCTGCCACTCCGGCAAGACCTTCAGCGCCGAAGCAATGAAAGCCAAGGGGATCGTCGATTTCGTCGTCGAATCCGGCGATGGCGAGCGCGCAGTCGTCGACTTCGTCAAGAAGCGCCACGGCGCATTCCGGTCCCATCAGGCGATGGCGGCCATACGAAAAGAGTTCTCGCAACTTTCGCTGAGCGATTTCCATGCAGGGCTTGAATGTTGGGTCGATGTCGTCATGTCGCTCGACAGGCGACGGTTGGCGCTTCTTTCTCTGGCGGCCCAGAAGCAGGCGGGCGCATGATCCGTGCATACGACCATTCGCCGGGTATCGGCATTGTGGCGCGGCTCCTGCAGTTCTTTCCGCTGAGCTGCTTCCTCTTCGCTGCATTCCGGCATGGGAATCCCCAGCCGGAAGATTGGCTGATCGCATTCATGGTGGGCGGTGCTGCGGCCATGTTGCAGATCGTTGTTGCGATGATGATCTCGTATGGACGCCCACTCGACAGGCTGCTCCTCGGTGCGAATGCGTATCTTGTCGTCGGCGGCCTGTCGGCGCTCTTTAGCCAACTCTGGATTCTCCAGATGCTCGACAGCCTGCGGGAAAGCGGTCTGTTTCTCTGCATTCTTGCTGTCGGCGTCCTCGCGACCTTCGGATCCAGGGCCGGATTCGTCGGGCAGGAAGACAGTGCCGGCCAAGCGCGAACGAAGCGTTACTCGCTCGCACTGCTTGCGCTGGCGGTCATCGCTACGATTCCTTCTTTTTTCATCAGGGGTCAGCTGATCTTCTCGGCCGTGATCCCATTGACGTTGTTGACCATCGCCAATCGATGGTTTGTGCGGCGTATCCAACGACCATGATCGATTGTATATGGCCCTTGACGCGCTATATCGGGCCATCTGGCCGCGATGGTCGGCGACATCGCATTGGGCACCGCGCTGGCGCGGATCGAGTCGCTGCCGGCGATGAAGAACCGGCCCGTGGTCGATTTGTCCATGCTCTCCGGGCGTTGACGCCTCCGGAACGACGGGGCGGTTCACTACAGCTGGGAACGGATCGGCAGCACGATGGTTTCCATGAATTTCTCCTTCCACGGACGCCGCTGCCATTTCTTCAGGCCGTATGGGCTGGAAGCGACGAGATCCTGTTCGAAGACGAGCGTCATGCGTTCCGCGAACGCCCGGTCGTAGAGATTCAAGCTGGCCTCGTCGTTGAGGCGGAACGAGCGGATGTCGAAGTTCGTGGAGCCGACGGACACCATTTCGCGATCCACGATCAGCATCTTGCTGTGCATCATCGTCGGCCGGTATTCGTGGATCTCGATGCCGGCCGCCAGCAACTCGCCCCATGATGCCCGCGACGCGTGGCCGACAGTCTCCGAATCGGTATGCGCGCCCGGCAGGAGAATGCGGATGCGGACGTTGCGCTTGCGTGCGGCCAGCAGCGCCTGGATGATCAGATCATCGGGCACGAAGTACGCCGCCGCGAGATCGATGCTCTTCTCCGCGGACGACAGCGCCATGAGATACATCGCGTGCATGCTTTCGCTGCCGCCGGCCGGCGAACTCATGAACAGATGCGCCTTCACGTCGCCTGCGCGAGCTTGCTCGGGAAAGTAGCGGTCGCCACGCAGCATCATGCCCGTCGTCTTGATCCAGTTGTCGTTGAAGGCGGCCTGGAACTGCGGAACCACGGGGCCTTCGATGCGGAAGTGCATGTCGCGCCAGTGACCCGGGCCGCGGGCGTTTCCGGTCCATCCATCGGCGATGCCCACGCCGCCGGTGAATGCGATGCGCCCGTCGACGACGAGGAGCTTCCGATGCGTTCTGTTGTTGATCCTGCCCAGGTTGTACCAGCGCAGCGGGCGATATCGCTCGACACGGACACCCGCTTTCCGCATGCGTTCGATCATTGCATCGTCCATTTTGGCGCTACCGGCCCAGTCGATCAGGACATTGACCTCGACTCCGGCGGACGCGCGCTCGGAAAGAACTTCAGCGAACCGTTCGCCGATGGTGCCCGACCAGTAGATATAGGTTTCGAAAGTGACGCTCTGCCGGGCGGAGTCGATGGCTTCGAGCATGGCGGGGAAGATCTCATCGCCGTTCTGCAGATCGACGATGCGGTTGCCGTCCAGGATCGATGGCCCGAGCATCACGCCCATTTCCCGCTGGAACTGCGGATCGCTGACGCCATGCCGGTGCAATGGCGCGTGCTCCAGCTTCTTCTCCGGCGTGGAGAAATTCATCGCAAGCACGAATGCCAGCAACGACAGCGCTGCTGTAGCGACGATGATGCGCGCCTTGCCGTAGGACTTCTTCATCGCTGCGTTCCTGCGTTGTCTTTCGCGTCTTCCGGCGCGTTTCCGGACAGCCGCCGCTCCATCCACTGCAGGACCGCAAGCACCAGCAAGGTCAGCACGGATGCACCGGCGGCGATGGCGTAATACTGGAAACCGACGGACACGCCGATGATCGCGACCATCAACAGCGAGGCCGCAGTAGTGATGCCGACGACGGCCGCTTCGCCGCGTTGCGCGAAGATCGTGCCTGCGCCGATGAAGGCGACGCCCGCGACCACCGCTTCGACCATGCGCAGCGGATCCATCGTCACCTCATCGCTGGTGTTGAACCTGGGGTCGGCGAGGATGAGCTGTCCGATGCACGCCAGCAGCGCCGCAGCGCCCGCTACCAGCATATGCGTACGGAATCCGGCGGGCCGGTCCTTGAGTTCGCGTTCGAGGCCGATCGCGCCGCCGAGCGCCATCGCCAGTGCGATGTCGAGGATCATGCGTAGTGAAATGGCGATATCCATCAGCGGATGCTAGAACATTACGATCCACGCGGCAGCGCGATGGCGACGTCATCCGGATATAGCGCTTTCTTTGCGCAGATTGCACGATGCCATGCGTTCGTATCGGGCAATGCGCAATGGCGAAATCGCATATCGCCTCGATTCCGCGCCCGCTAACCGATCTGCGTGAATCCGTCGGATGGGGCTGTGCGCGGCGGGAACGATGCGACGATTTCGGTGTCCACGCATGCCACGAAATCTTCGTCGTCCGCGATCTCGATCGGCATGCCGCCGGTGAACAGGGAGAACGCGGGCAGCACCGTCTGCTGCGGTTTGAGCCAGAACACCGGCCAGCGTCCCGGCAGCATCGGCAGACGCGTCGCCGGATGCAGATGTCCGCAGACGACGTGATGCGATGCGACGCTTTCGGGGGCGTGCCGGAACGCGAGACCGGCGTCGTCGACGGCAGGCCCCAGCATTTCCACCGCCAGCGAAGCGGCGCGCAGCGCTGCATCGTGATTGCCGGTCAGCACGCGGATCTGCAGCATGGTGTGCGCGTCCCGCCATGCCTGCCATTGTCCGCGCCACGACTGCGGTTCGATGGCGCCGTGCAGGAAATCGCCCAGTACCCAGACTTCGCGCGCGCCGGTCGACGCGGCCAGGGCCGACAGCCGTTCGAGATCGAGCGTCGTGCCGCCGGCCGGAAGCGCCATGCCGTGTCGGCGGAAGGTGTCGGCCTTGCCCAGATGCAGATCCGATAGGATGAGTCGCGAGCGGGCCGGCCAGAACAGCGCGCGTTGCGCGAGCGCCAGCATCGGATGACCGCCGATGATCAGTTCGATGCTATCGGGCATGGCGTTTTTCCAACTGCTGCGCCGCGCGACGCACGCGCGCCTGCCAGTCTTCGGTGCTCAGGCGTCCACGGAAGCCGTCGGTCCACAGCGGGAACGACAGCGGCGTGAAACCGGACGGCGAGTGCAGGGCGATGGTGCGTCGCGCGCAGTCGACCAGCGCCGCTTCGATCTGGCGCAGATCGAGCTGCGCTTGCAACACCTCGCGTTCGGCCTGCGCCAGCAGGACATGATCCGGATCGAAGCGACGCAGCACGTCGAAGATCAGGCCGCTCGACGCCTGCACCGCGCGCAGCGATTTCGGCGCGCCGCCGGGCAGCGACGGCACCAGCAGGCCGGCGATGCGCGCGATCTCGCGGAACTGGCGGCGCGACAGCTCGCCGAGGTTCATGCCTTCGCGAAGGTCGTCCAGCAGATGGTCCGGCGACAGCATCGCACGCAGATCCTCGATTCCGATGTCGACGGGATCGGCTGGCGAGAGCATGAAACCGTAGTCGTTGGCGGTGTAGCGGAAGCTGTTCTTCCTGAGTTTTCCCCAGCGCAGCGAGCACAGCGCCGCCAGCCCTTCATGCACGGTGCGGCCGGCGAACGGATACACGAAGACATGCATGCCATCGCGCGCATGGATACGTTCCACCAGCAGGCGATCCGGGCCGGGCAGGGCGGACAGGCGCTGTTGCAGCGCGAGCAGCCGCGAGATCGCGTCCAGTTCCGGCGGGCGCGACGCGTCGCCCTGTGCCGCGTCGAACAGGCGTTCGGCCTCATGTCCGAGTTCGCTGGACATCGGCATCCGGCCGCCCTGCCACTGCGGCACATCGCCGCCCGCGCCCTTGGCGATCTTCACCAATGCGGTCATGTCTTCGAGACGGAACAGCTCCAGCATGAGGCCGGCGAACTGGAAACGATCGCCGGGGCGCATGCGTCCGACGAAGCTTTCCTCGACCGAGCCCAGCCGCGCGCCGCGCAGCAGCTTCACCGAGACCGATCCATCGCTGGTGATCGTGCCGATCGACAGCCGGTGACGCAGGGCGATGCGGCGATCGTGCACGCGATGGATGCCGTCATTGTCGAGCACAACGCGCTGGAAGTCCGGATAGGCGGTCAGCGCCCGACCGCCGCGGACGATGAAGTCGAGCACCGCCTGCCATCGGTCGGCGTCGAGCGCCGCATAGGCGTGGGTGCCGCGGACTTCGGCGTACAGCGCATCCGCAGAGAAACCGCCGCCCAATGCGAGCGTGACGCAGTGCTGCGCCAGCACGTCTTCGCACAACACGGGCGGCCGCCGCGGCTCGATGTCGCCCCGCGCCAGGGCGATGCGCGCCGCGGCGTACTCGACCAGTTCCAGCGCATGCGTGGGCACGCAGATCACATGACCCGATTCGCCGGGACGATGCCGCGAACGTCCCGCGCGCTGCCGCAATCGTGCGATGCCCTTCGGGCTGCCGATCTGGAACACCTGATCGACCGCCGGATAATCCACTCCCAGATCGAGGCTGGATGTCGCGACGACACAACGCACGCGGCCGTCGCGCAGCCCCTGTTCCGCAGCGGCGCGCAGTTCGGCATCCAGCGAACCATGGTGCAGGGCCAGCGTCGCCGGGTCTTCCGGCCATACCGCCGCCAGTGCCTGATGCCACAGTTCGGCCTGCGCGCGGGTATTGGTGAACAGCAGGCTCGAGCGCACCGCGAAGATGCGCTCGATCACCTTCGGCAGTTGCCCCAGACCGAGATGGCCGGACCAGACGAAGCGCTCGCCCGCTTCCGGCAACAATGTTTCGACTTGGACCGGGCGCGGCAGCGGCGACGAGACGATGGCGCTGTCGGGCGCATGCGGCAGCAGCACGTCGCGGGTTTCGTGGAGATTGCCCAGCGTCGCCGACAAGCCCCACAGACGAAGCGTCGGCGACAGTGCGCGCAGCCGCGCCAGCCCCAATTGCAGCAGCACGCCGCGCTTGTTGCCGACCAGTTCGTGCCACTCGTCGACGATGACCGCGCACAGGTGCGCGAAGTTTTCGCTCGCCTCGGGATAGGACAACAACAAGGCGAGGGATTCGGGCGTGGTCACCAGCACGTCGACCTTGCCGCTCCTGGCCAGACGCTTGTCGCGTGCGCCGGCATCGCCGGTGCGCAGCGCGACCTGCCAGTCCAGGCCCAGATCGTCGATGGGTTCGCGCAGGGCGCGCAGACTATCCACCGCGAGCGCACGCAGCGGCGTGATCCACAGCACGGTCAAACGCCGTTGCTTCGGCGGCTTTTTTCCGGCTTTGGGCACGGACTTTTTCGCATCGGCGCTGGGACGCGAAGCGAGCCGCTGCGCTTTCTGCTGCAGCCGCAGCGCTTCGATCAACGGCCCGCCGATCGCCGCCAGCGTTTTGCCGCTGCCGGTGGGCGTGTGCACCAGACCCGATTCGCCTGCTGCATAGCGCCGCCATACTTCGCGCTGGAAGCGTGCGGGCGTCCACCCGCGCGATTTGAACCATGCGGCCAGTGCGTTGGCCGCAGTGTTTTTCTGGGCGGTGGGCAGGTCGCCGTCGCTCATTGCGCCAGCGCCTGCAGGGTTTCGAGTCGATCCGCCTCGGCCGCCGGCTTGTCGTGGCGCCAGCGCAGGATGCGCGGAAAGCGCACCGCGATTCCGGATTTGTGGCGACTGCTGCGATTCACGCCCTCGAAACCCAGTTCGAACACCTGATGCGCGCGCACCGAACGCACCGGCCCGAAGCGTTCGAGCGTATTCGCGCGGATCCATTTGTCGAGCGCGAGGATTTCCTTGTCGTCCAGGCCGGAATAGGCTTTCGCGACCGGCACCAGCGCATCGCCGTCCCAGACCGCGAAGGTGTAGTCGGTGTACAGGGTGCTGCGTCGGCCGTGGCCGGACTGGGCGTAGATCATCACCGCGTCGATGGTCAGCGGATCGACCTTCCATTTCCACCAGTCGCCACGCCTGCGGCCGGATTGATATGACGACGACAGGCGTTTGAGCATCAATCCTTCGACGCCGCGCATGCGCGCTTCGAGGCGCAAGCCCGCCGCGGATGCCCAGTCGTTGGCGGCGAGCGTCGGCGAAAGACGGATCCGGTCGTCGCTGCGTTCGCTCAGCAGTGCATCCAATGCCGCACGCCGTTCCGCGAGCGGACGCGACCGCCAGTCCTCGCCCTCCAGTTCCAGAAGGTCGTAGGCCAGCATGCGCGCCGGCGTGTCGGCGAGCGTTTTCGGCCCGGGTTTGCGGCGCTGGATGCGCGTCTGCAAGGCGGTGAACGGCATCGGCGCATCGCCGTCGCGCCACGCCAGCAGTTCGCCGTCGATCACGCAGTCGCGGGGCAGGGCGGCGACAGCGGTTTCGATTTCCGGAAAGCGGCCGTCGAGCCGTTCCTCGCCCCGCGACCACAGCGCGATCTCGCCGCCTCGGCGGATCGACTGCAGGCGGATGCCGTCCCACTTCCACTCCAGCGCCCAGTCGTCGATGTCGCCCAGCGTTTCGACGTCCGCTTCGAGCGGGGAGGCGAGGAAAAAAGGGTAGGGCTGCTGGCGGTCGCTCTCCAGCGCATCCGGATTCAACAGATCGGCGAGGAACGACGGCGTGGGCGTCCACGCGCCCAGCATGCGCTGGGCGATCCGCGCGATATCGATGCCGGACATCTCTGCGAGCGCCTGCTGAACCAGACGCTGCGAGACGCCCACGCGCAGGGCGCCGGTGAGCAATTTGTTGAACAGCAGGCGCTCATCGAAACGAAGCCGCCGCCATGCATCGACGATGGTCGAACGCCGCAGCTCGGCCGGCGTACCGGCCAAGGGCAGCAGGCGCGTCTCGATCCAGTCGGACAGCGACAGCGCTTCGCCGTCCTCATTCTCATGATCGTCCAGCAGCAGCGCGAGGGTCTCGGCGAGGTCGCCGACCTGGTCGTAGCTGTCGTCGACCAGCCAATCCGGATTGCCGCTTTCCTCGGCGATCCATTGCCGCAGTTCGCGCGTGTCGGCGATCTTGCCGGCCTTGCCGCCGCTGATCTTGCCGCCCGACAGCAGCCACAGCGCCCATGCGGCGTCGCGCGGCGGCGCTTCGCGGAAATAGCCGATCAGCGCGGCGCGCTTGTCGAGCGTCGCGGTGCTGCGATCCAGGTCGCGATACAGCGCAGCGAAACGTTTCATGCGTCGTCGTCGCCGAACTGGGTCGAAAACGCTTCGGCGGCGATGCCCTGTTCGTTGAGTACGCGGATCAGGGCGTCGGTGTTGCCGTGGGTCGCGATCACGCGCGAAGCGCCGGTCGCGGCGATCGTGCGCAGCAGATCGGGCCAGTCCGCGTGGTCGGAAATCACGAACCCGCGGTCGTAACTGCGCCGTCGCCGGTTGCCGCGCAGGCGCATCCAGCCGGAAGCGAAGCCCAACTGCGCGCGCTTGAACCGCCGCAGCCATGGGCTGCCCGCGGCGGACGGCGGCGCAAAAATCAACTGACCCGCGAAATCCGAGCCCGGCGCCGAGTCCGCGACCGCCTGCGTCTCCAGCATCGCGATTCCTTGTCTGCGGTAGACATCGACGCCGGCGGCGATCGCGCCATGCACGAACGCCGGCTGATGGGTGAGGGCGCCCAGTTCGGCGAGCACGCGCTGCGCCTTGCCCAGCGCGTAACACAGCAACACCGCGGCATCGCCTTCGCGTGCGCAGTGATTGCGCCATTCGAGGATCTCGCGCGCGACATCGGCCGTGGTCGGCCAGCGGTAGATCGGCAGGCCGAAGGTCGCCTCGGTGATGAAGGTGTCGCAAGGTACGACTTCGAACGGTGCGCAGGTCGGATCCGGCTGGCGTTTGTAATCGCCCGATGCCACCCAGATCTCGCCGTCGACTTCGACGCGCACCTGCGCCGAACCCAGCACATGTCCGGCCGGATGCAACGACACCGTAGCGCCGCCGAGCGTGAAGCGCTCGCCGTAATCATACGTGTGGAAGTTCTGTTCGCCGAGCCGCCATTGCAGGATCGGCAGGCCCGCCCGTGTGCCGTGATATTCGCCCATGCCGCCGCGTGCGTGATCGCCGTGTCCATGCGTGATCACCGCGCGTTTCACGGGTGTCCAGGGATCGATATGGAAATTGCCGGCGGGACAGTACAGACCCTCGCGCCGGAGCACGATCAGATCGGATCGATGTGCGGATGGATGCATCGGATGAGTATAGCCACGAGGTTTTTTGCTGGCAGTCGCGACCCGCGATGTGCCGTGAAGCGAAGCGGGCAACGATGAATATCGTGCAGATCGCGCGACACGTCATTCAATTCACGGATTTCTACATCCCGAGCGTTACAAAAAGCGCACAGGGTCAAGCGTTGTATGCGTCAGGAGCGACATCATGCGAAAAGTGCAAGGCACGCTCGTATTCAGTTATCACCCAAATCAACCGCACATCCTTCTCGACGGTCACGTCGACGTCTACCGGTTCGACGCTGGGCTGGAGTTCGAGCGACCGATCGAATCGGGCGCCCTGGTGACCCTGACCCTGATCACCGTACCGGGACCGAATCCTGCCAACAGCGCGAAGGCTCAGTTCGATGTTGAACGCATCGCCGCTGTCCATGTCGATCGGCCAGCGAGGTCGAGCCTGCTGTCGCTGCCGGTGACATTGAAGATGGTGGGTTGAGATCAGAGGCAGAGAGGACCGGCTATATATGGCCTCGGATCGTCCATGCAAAGATTTGACATAATATTCATTATGCGAAATACAGTATGGTGGCCCGGGACCTGTCCGCGAAACTGCGAGAAAGAAAGTCAGCGAACGTTTGGCGTTTGCTTGCAGGCTTCGTAGACCTTGTCGTCCAGGCGGCGCAAAAGGTCATACGTCCGTTTGAGCCCTACCCTCTGCAATGTCTCATCCCGCTCGCGTCGAGCTGCACGGCATCTCAGAACCTCAGGGCGCTCCCGTCCCGGTCTGCCGAACGAATAGGATCCGGCAGCCGCGTTTTCTGCCTTGCGCCGCTGGATCGCGCGTTCATCGTCCGCCACTTTTCGAGCCAAGTCCGGGTTGTAGCCAGGATCCGTGTAGACGCGCGTCGATCGCGTGGCATGGGTGACTGGGCACGGCTCATTCTGGAACGTGACATTCCGGGATCGATCAACGCACTTGTAGATAACGCCATCGGCGGCGAGAACTACGGGGGAAAACACGATGGATAGTGCGAAAGGCACAAGGACTCTCATGCGGCCTCCGTGCTGGCGAGAAGGCGCAGTGTGCCCGTAGTGTCACTCGATGGCGATGGGCGGCCCCGGCGATGGTGGACCGCTGGACGGGCTCACACTTCTGCTGGACCGTTTGCGCCCCGGATTTTTGCGTTGTTGCAGTCCCTCGCATCCGCGAAAAGACACTACAGGTCTCTGCGCCCGGACCGCATCGTGTTGGTATGCCCGTCGTGAACCTGGTAATGCAGGCGCGCGCTGCCGTCGGGCTTGTGCCGGATCATGACGAAGGCCTGCTGCCCACCCGGGTAGTCGCGACGGCCGAAGGTCGGGCCCTGCCCGCCCAGCGCATCGTGCAGCGCGGCGCTGTCGCCTTGCGGGCGGATGTGCATGAATGCACCACCCTGACGGCTCACCGAACAGCCGCTGAGCTGGGTGGTGACGACGATCGACTCCGCACGCTGGCTCAGGGTGCTGGCGGGAAGACGGCCCTGCGAAAAGCCGGTGACGCGGGTGTCGTTCGGCATGCCGTGCGGCTGCGCGCCGGCATCCATGCGGTCGTTGGTCGATTGCACCATCGGCAGGAAAGCCGCGGTGAAATCGTGCCCCACCTGTCGGCTGTCGTGGGCCTGGTGGTGCCCCTGGGCATCGCCGGACTCGATCAGGCTGAGGTGCGCCAGCGGCCGGCGCGTCCTGCCGGAGGTATCGGTGATCCGGTCGAACTGCGGGAAGCTGGACGTGCGGCTGGTGACGTTGCGGAACTGGTACTGCGTCGCCGTGTTCGATGCCCCACCCGGAGCGTCGGCGTCCTGCACTCTGCTCTGCACGGCGTAGGTCCGCAGGAAGGCCGCGGGATGTTGCTGGAACAACTGTTCCGGCGACAGGTGGCCGTACTGCATGCGGCGCCCTTTCTCGACCAGGTTCGGCCGATCCAGCAGCTTGCCGGTGCGCTTGATCGCGCGGCCGACGTCTTCGCTCCCCGTGGTTTCGAGCAGTTTGCCGGCGCCCATCATCGCCATCGTCCGCAGCGGCGCGGTCGGCAGGGTGTACAGCGCCGCGCTGCCCACCGCCATGCGCGCCACGCCCTTGGCCATGCCGGTCCACGTGCCGCCTTGGCCGCTGTTGCGGTAGACCTCGCTGGCGCCATCGACCACCTGCGATGCGCCGGTGGCGTGGTAGGCCATGGTCGCCGTGGTCTTCAGCGTCGAGGCGATCCTGTCGAAATAACTCATGGCCTTTCTCCCGAGACGGTATCAGGGCTGATGTCAGAAGAACCTGCGGTGGTGGTCGACGGTGTCGTCGCTCACCTGTCGGCTGCTCGAGAGCCGGGAGCCCTTCTGATTGGTCGTGAACAGGCCGGCCGTGTTGCGCTTGCCGATCTTGTCGTCCTTCATCATGTCCTGGTAACCGAAGGTGTCGTAGGCCTTGAGCAGGCGTTCGCCGCGCTGGGTCGGCTGCAGTTTGCTGTCCAGCGGCATGTCGAAGCCGGTGCTCACGCGCGAGTTTCCGGAGCCGTGCCCCAGTCTGAGATTGCCGGTCGAATCGAAGGTGTGCTTCATGTACTGCTTGTAGGCGTTGACATTTCCGCCTTCGAACGCCTTGAGCAGATCCTTCGACATCGCGTTGCGCTTGGCCACGAACGCCTGCTGCGGGCTCATGTTGCTCGTGTCGACGACCTTGCCGTAGCCCTCGCCGCCGGTCTCCTCTCGCATGATTTCGCGCGCGAAACCGCGCATGCGCCCGATCGCGGCGGCCTGGTGCATCGGGCTTGCGGTGGACGCGAACTCCAGCGTCGCCCGGTTCAACGCATGCTGCCCGGTGCCGCTGGCGATGATGTGGTTGATCGAGGTCGGCCCCGGGTCCCGGCCCTTCTGCACATCGCGTTCCTGCACGGTCAGGCCTCGCCCCATGCCGACGGCGGCCTGCACGTAGGTGTTGCGGTTCGAGTCGTACTGGGTGTAGCGCGAAGTGACCTTCTTCTCGTTGTAGTGGTTGTGCAGGATGCCGCGTTCGATCGGACTGAAGCCGATGCCTGGCCCGTACTTCACCTGGTGGCTCAACTGGCCGCCGGTCGGTCGACCGGTGTCGTAGTGGAAAGCCGATGTCGAGGGCGTTTGGCCGACGCTGGTCATCTGCATCTTGTTGCCGACGCGCGGACCGGATTGATCGTCGTCGGTGCGCTTGCGCTTGTTGTTCACTCTGAAGAGTCTCCTGCCTGCTGGCGTCATCCTGCGTCTGCGATGCGCCGATGGCGTGGTGCCCATGGCGACCTCGGTCGTCCCGGCGGATCGATCATTCTTGTTCCCTTTGGCCGCACGATCTTTTTCAACGCTGAGTTTCGACGACTCGAGCGCCCCCGGATACCGTGTCGCCCTCGGGCGAATTGGGCAGGCGATGGTTCGAGTCGAACTGAAACGTGTGGAACTGAAACGTGTCGAACGGAAAAGTGACGCCGTTGTCCTGGTCGTCGGTGACGGCCGCGCGCCTCACCCGCGCACCTCACCCGGGGTTCTCCACGTCGTGCGCGAACCGGGTGTTCTCCGCACGTCTGGCAAGATGATTGGATGCGATCGTGGCGACGCTGCCCAGCGTCCACGCCGCAGCGGATGCATAGCCGTAGTACGCAGCCGTCGGGTCGTTGGAATCAGCCGATTGCCGCTGTGCCGCCACCGCGCCGAACCCGGCGCCCGCGATGTTGAGCAAGCCACCGGCGACCTGCAGGCCACTGGCTACTTTGCTCTTGCCGGACTGGAACCAGTTGTAGACGCCCTGGCCGGTTCCGATGGCGCCTGCCACACCCCAGAACGCATTGCTCGCGTAGGCCGTGGCCGTGGATGCCGTGGCCGCCCAACCCGGCGACGTACCGAAATAGCTGAAGACCGAACTTGTGGCATCGCTGGTGCCAGCCGCGAAACTGGATGCGTCCGCGACCCGGTTCAACACGTCGTTAGCGCCGGTCGCCTGGCCCTGCGCATGCCGGGCGCGCACGTCCTGCTGGTTGTTGTAGGCGCTGAAGCCGGCGGACGTCGACCACAGCGCACCGGACACGGCCCCGCGGACCGCATTGAGCGTCGTGCCGGGAACCGGCGCACTGGTGACCGCGGCGGCCAGATCCAAGTACTGCGCCGCCAGCCTCGACTTGGGCAGACCGCCGGGGGCCACGCGCTGCACGCCGGAGTCGTCCTGGACGCTCCGCCGGGGCGGTGGCTGCTGCACGGACAGCAGCGGCGTTTGCGCGGTGGCGTCGCGCTGCGGAATAGGCGGCAACACGGGCACGCTGGGGCGACGTGGAGGCAGGGACGGCGATTGGGCATCGACGGCCAGCGCGACCGTCTGGTTCAGCGCCTGCGCCAGCGGCTGCGAGGACAGCGGCCGCGAAGGCGGCGTCGCCACGCTCGCAACCCGCTGCTGTTCGGGCAACGACGGCGGGCTGCCGCCCTGCGCTTCGCGTGCATTGCTCATCGACGGGGCTCTCCTGTGTGTCCGTGTCGGCGTGCAGGCCCCCGGTGCGCAAACAGCGCGCTTCCGGGCTCCATCTCAAGCCGCTAGCAATCCACGTGCCATCCGTGGATGCCTTGCAAGCCCTTGTTTTTGCTGGCATGCGCCAGCGTGCGACCAGCCGGCTGGGTGAAATTCCACCCAGTCGATGCGGCGGCGCCCTGGCCCCGGAGCGTTAAGCTGCGCCGATGTCCACCCCGCCCGCCATTGATGGCGTATCCGCCAGCCGCCTGCAGCTACCGCCCGGCCCTTGGACGACGGTGTTGGAGGCGCTGTGCGTGCGGTTTCCTGCCGTCGATCGCGAGACATGGCGCAGCCGCTTCGAGCGTGGCCGGGTGCTCGATGCGGATGGTCGGCCTCTGCACGAAGATGCGACATTCAGGGTCGGCGCCGAAATCCATTACTACCGCGAGATGCCGGCCGAGCCGCGGCTGGCGGTGGAGGAAACCATCCTCCATGTCGATGAGCACCTGATCGTGGTCGACAAGCCGCATTTCCTGCCGGTGATCGCGGGCGGCGGCTACGTGGCCGAGACCCTCCTGGCGCGGCTGGTGCGGCGTTTGGGCGACATCGGGATCGCACCTTTGCATCGGCTGGACCGGCTCACCGCAGGAGTGATGCTTTTCTCCGCGAATCCGGCGACCCGTGCCCGCTACCAGTCGCTGTTCCGCACCCATGCGATCGGCAAGCGTTACGAGGCGATCGCACCGCCGCTGCCGAAAGCGGTCTGGCCGCTGGAGCGCCGGTCGCGGCTGGTGCGCGGCGATCCGTTTTTCCTCACCCGGGAAACCGAAGGCGAGCCGAACGCGTTCACGCGGATCGATGCGATCGAGCGCGGGCCCGGGGCTTGGCGTTATGCGCTGGAACCGGTCACCGGACGCAAACATCAGCTGCGGGTCCACATGGCCGCGCTGGGCGCGCCGATCCTCAACGACCCGCTCTATCCGGTGCTTGCCGCCCCGGCGCCCGATGATCCAGCGCGTCCGCTGAAGCTGTTGGCGCGGTCGCTGTCGTTCGTGGATCCGCTGGACGGCTCGTTGCGGACGTTCGAGAGCGGCCTCAGGCTGTGAAGACCACGGTTCAGCGCGGCGCGTCGAGTCGGCGCGTCGCTTTCACTTCCACGGGGCGCGACAGGCGGGCATAGGCCGCGTGAACCGCATCGCTGCCGTAGGCCTGTTCCAGCCTGCGGATGATGAAATGTCCGCGCGCCATGTCCTGGTAGTGCTGGATGAACAGCGTATTGACCGCGGCGCCGCTGGCCGCGCCGATCACCGGCACCAGCTGCGCAGCGAACTTGTGGGTGATGACTACACCGAAGCGCGAGGCCACCGCTTCGATCATCTTGGCAAGCCAGACGCCGGCCTTGCCCGCCGATACCGCCGACGCGCCCTGCTGGCCGGCGCTGGCGGCCGCGCCCTTGGTCAGTGCGGCCGCGGTCTGCTTCAGCACTTCGTTCAACATCGCGCGGGTGGCGTAGTAGCCGGTTTCCGACGCGTCGTCTCCACGGCCCGGACCGCCCAGCGCGAACACCGCCACGCAGTCCTGCGCGACGGTCGGATCCTGCAGCGAGAATCCTTCGCTGCGGGCGATATCGGCGATCGAGCGCAGCATGATGGTGGTGGTGACCGGCAATTCGACCAGCAGCCCGGTGAAGCCGAAGAAGCCGCCCGCCGCGCCGCTGGCCGCCGACATCAGGGTGTGCGAGCGCGTCGATGCCGAGGTGCTGGGGGTGTCGCGCAGGCTGCTCAGGGCAACCCGCACCGATTTCGACAGGGCGCCCTGCACCGCCGAATGCACGCGGCGGCCTGCGCTGTCGGGCAGCCTGCCCAACGCCGATTCGAGCGGTTTGCCGACGATGTTCGTCAATTTGGCGACGATCGACGGGGATTCGAGCAGCGCGAAGGCGCGTTGAAGCGCTGCGAGGTCGTCGGGGTGCTGTTCGATTCGGTCCATTCGACCATGCTACCCCGCCGGTCGTCCGCCTGTGTTTCATGCAGCGGACCGGCCCGTTATTAGCTCCAAAGCCCCCCCCCCCGGCTCTGCCAGGGGATTCCACTGGTTTGACCTTTGCGGCGGTCGGCTTCGAAAACCCCTCTCCCACCGGGAGAGGGGTTGGGGTGAGGGTACGGCGAAGTTCCGATGGTTCGGACATGCGTGGCTTCGCCGTACCCTCATCCGGCGCTATGCGCCACCTTCTCCCGACGGGAGAAGGGATCGAGCTCTGCTGCCTTCAAGCTTGTACATGGTGCTATCGGCCCTTTTGAGGGGCTTTCCTTATAAAGCCCTCGGCTTTGCCCGGGGATATTTACTTAGCGATAATGCCCGGCTGGCCACGGCCGCCACCCATCGTCCCGGGAGTTCGCGATTTGAGTGCTTCACCAGCGGAGACCGCCCTGTTCTCCGTGCTTCCCCAAGGACTGTTCGGACCGCTGGCGTCGCCCAACCGCATGCATTACTGGCGGCTGCTGTGCCGACTGTTCGGCGAATTCTTCGGCCCGGACGCGCCGATGCCGCCGAGCATCGGTTTCCAGCGCCGCGAAATTACCTCTGCCATCGAGCGCTATCTGCTGACCGACGATCCGTGGGAAGACGACGACGGCGACGCCCCGGACACGCCGCTGGCGATCCGCGCGGGCACGGTCTACGAACGTTTCCGCCAAGCCGGCTGGCTGCGCCAGGAGCGCATCGGCGCTCGCGACATGGTGTCGATGACCCATCCGGTCTCGCGGATGCTGACCCTGCTGATCGATTTCGCCGAGCGCGGCCCGACGTTCTTCGGCGCCAAGGTCCGCTCGATCGAACTGCAGCTCAGCCAGATCATCGCCGGCAAGGCCATGGGCGACACCCTGGACGAGGCCGCCGACCAGTCGCGGCAGCTGTTGTCGAACGTCGCGTCGATCAGCGTGCAGGTCCGCGACCTCATGCCCGAGCTGAGCAAGGCCGAAAGCACCGCGCAGTTCGCCCGCAAACTCTTCGAACGCTACGTCGGCGAGCTGTTCGTCGGCGATTACGCCGAGTTGCACAACGCCGATCACCCACTGGCGCGGCGGACCTCGATCCTGACGATGGTGCGCGAGATCGAATTCGGACCGCTACGGGCCAATCTGCTGGCCTGGTACGCCGAGCGCGCGCCCGGTGGCGACCTCGCGGTGGCCGAGCACCGGCTGCAGCGCAGTCTGCGCAGGCTCTACGAAATCGATCGGATCGACGAATATCTGGGTCGCTTGGACGACGATATCCGCCAGGCCAATCGTCGCGCCCTCGCCTTCCTCGACTACCGCCTGCGGGCGCCGGATCAGCTCGACACCCTGCTCCGCCGCGCCTGTCGCGGCGTGCTGGCGGCGCCGGAAGACGCGCTGCGGCTGCCGGTCGCGCCCGGCGGGCTGATGGACGAACAGCGCCTGCGGGCGCCGCAGCGCCGCCCGCAGCCGATCGCGCGCACCGCCAATACCAATCCCGAGCCCACGCCCGAACAACTGGCGCGGCTGAACCTGCTGCGGCAGATGAAGCGGGTGCGGCTGGTGCTGCCAGAAGACCTGGCGCGCTACCTCGACCGGCATTGGGACGACAGCGGCAGCCTCGATTCGCAGGCGCTGCAGATCGCGACCATTGAGGACTTCCGCGCCTATCAGACCCTAGTCACGCTCGCCCTGCGCAGCCAGCGCAAGGGCGGGCTGCGCCGCGAAGACCCGCTGCACCGGCTGTTGCGCGGATTCCGTGTCGAACTCGCGGCCGGCGTAGTCTCCGACGTCCCCAACGAGCACGCCAATCCCTACCTGCATTCGCCGCGCTTCGTCCTGCGCCGCACCGGAACCCACGCTTCGATGAAAGCCACACGCACGAAAGACATCACCGCATGAAAGGGCTCCGATGAAACGCTCCTGGACCCAACTGAGCCAGCTGTCCGGCGGCACCTACATCGCCCAGGACTTCGAACGCGCCGCGTACCGTCTCGTGACCGAGCAGGTGCTGTACAGCAGCGACCGCACCTCGCGGAACGCCTATCACCTGGTCGAAACCTGGTTCGCCGATTTCGGCGCGGCGCTGGAACCGCTGGGAATCCGCCTCGAACGCAATGTGCACTATCGCTATGTCGTCGCCCTGCCCTCGCACGGCGAAGGCACCGCGGTGTCGCTGGAGCAGACATTATTGATACTGGTGCTGCGCCACCGCTACGACGCCGCGATGCGCCAAGGCCAGATCGAGGATCACGGCGAAGTGATCGTGGAACTGCCGGAGCTGCAGGAGGCGTATCAGGCGCTGACCGGCCGGCCGATGCCCGAACTGGGCCCGCTGCGCGATGCGCTGCGAATGCTGCGGCGCTGGTCGGTGTGCAAGGTCGTCGATTGCGAAGCCGACGACCCGCAGCCGTTCCGCATCCTGGTGCGGCCGGCCATCGTCGAGATCGTCGGCGCGCAGTGGCTGCAGCGACTCGACCAGCACAATCGCGATGGCGACGAGGAGAACGAAGACCGCGACATCGACAGCGCGACGACCGCAGTAATGGATACCGACATCACGGATACCGACGATGTATCAGCTTAAGCGCGCCCATCTGGTGCAGTTCTTCCTGTTCCAGGCCGAAACCCTGGAACTGGACGCCACCACCGCGATCATCGCGCCCAACGGCGCCGGTAAAAGTGCATTGTTGGACGCCCTGCAGATCGTGATGCTGGGCGCGGACCGCAACCAGATCCGCTTCAACGCCCAGGCCGGCGGCAGCCATCGCGCCCGCAGCATCCGCGATTACTGCCTGGGCGTTTACCGCGCCGGCGACGACGGCCGAGTGCGCGAGACCGCGACGACCTACATCAGTCTGGTGTTCGAGGACACCATCAGCGGCGAAACACTGAGCGCCGGCATCGCGCTGGGCGCCGCGGCTGACGAGCCCGATCACCGCGTCCACGGCCTGTACCTGCTGCCGGGCGTCGCGCTGACCCTCGACGATCATCTGGAAACAATCAAAGGCGAGCAGCTCCCGCTGGCGTGGGCGCAGTTCCGCACCGCCATCGTCGCCCGCTGCAAGGCCGCCGGCACCAAAGCCGAGCTGCACCAGACCAGCGACCGCTTCCTTCGCGATCTGCTGCAGCAACTGCGGCCCGCCGGCAATGTCCAGATCGACCCGGTCGCATACCGCAAGGCGTTCCAGAACGCGCTGAATCTGCAGCGGGTCAACGACGTCGACCTGTTCGTGCGCACCCTGGTCGCCGAAGAGCGGCCGACCGACATCGGCAAGTTCCGCGCCCTGCTGGAAGGTTTCCGGCTGATCAAGGAAAAGATCGAACAGGTCGCGAACCGCATCGACGCCGCCGAAACCGTCGAGGCGCAGTACCGCAAGGTCGCCAGCCAGGCCACGCGCGCGGCCTCGTATCGCGCGCTCGGCGCCGAATACCGCCGCGACGCCCACGGTGAACAGGTCGATGCGGCCGAGGACACGCTGACCTCCGCGATCGATGCGAAACAGCGCACGTCGCGCGCGCTGGAGCAGGCGCGCAGCGACCGCTCGACCGCGCGCCAGCAGGCGGAAGACGCGCAGCGACGGCTGCAGGGCACCCGCGGCTACAGCGAACAATCGTCGTTCGACCAGATCGCCGGCCGCGACCGCGACGAACTGGCGCAGCTGAAACGCGAGCTGATGCGCAGCGCCGGCTTCGTCCGCGACCAGCTCGGCGCGGTGTCGAAGCTCGATCTGCCCGGGCTGGACATCGATGCCCTGACGCTGGCGATGGCGCCGTGGGGTGCGCTGTTCCAGCAGGTGTCGATGCTGCCCGCCGATGCCGACATCGACCTGCCGCCGGAGGCCTTGCATACCCAACTGCAGGCGGCGATGGCGCAGGCCGTGCCGACGATGACGCTGATGTCGGCCCGCACCCACGAACTGCGCAGCGAATTGGACGCCGCGCGCCAGCGCGCGAAAAGCGCGCGCCAGAACCAGACCCGCCTGCACGCCGGCCAGGCCGAACTGCGCAGCGACGTGATCCGGCTGATGAGTTATTTCGAGGAAGCCGGCATTCCCTGCCGCCCGGTCTGCGATCTGGTGCAGGTGACCGACCCCGCCTGGCAGGGCGCGATCGAAGCGTACCTGCGCAGCCATGTCGAAGCCCTGATGATCCCCGTCGAACACGAGGAGCGCGCGGTGAAGCTGTATCGCGCGCTGCAGGGCGGTCGCTCGGTCTACGGCGTGAAGATCGCGTTGACCAGCCAGGCGCGGCAGTCCCGCGGCGACACGCGCATCGCTGCGGGACAGGTGTCCGCCCTGCTCCGCGGCGACGACGATGCCCTCGCCTACCTGCGCCGCCAGCTCGGCGAACTGCGCTGCATCGAGACCGAAGCCGAAGTCGTGCGCGCAAAACAGGGGCTGAGCCGCGACGGCTTGGTGGTGAAAGGCGGCGGCGTCGAACGCCTGCGCCTGCCGGCCGCCACCGAGCTGAAGATCGGGGCGTCCGACAACCGCGAGCGGCTGAAGCTGCTGCGCGAAGACCTGGAACAGGCCGAACACGACATCCGCCGGCTCGAAACCGCATGGCAGGCGCTCGACGCCCGCGTCGCCGATTGGGCGCGGATCGGCAGCCCCGAGCACGCAGCGCAGGCGATCCACGGCCTGCTGCTCAAGCACCGCGAAGCCGCCGCGCGCTACCGGACGCTGCGCGACAGCCATGCCTCGCTCGCCGACCCGGATCTGATCCATCTCAGCGAACAGGCGCAGGCGCTGGCGGAGCGCCGCGACGCACTCGAAGCCCTGGTCGAACGGCTGGTCGGCGAAGAAGCCGTCGCCCAGGGCAAAGCCGCCGACGCGCAGACCCAGCTCGACCGCCTCAACGCCGAGAGCGAGCGCATCGCCCGCGCCGCGGTGGATGCGTTCCGGCACGCCGATGTCGATCCGAATCTGGTCGAGCAGCATCGCGACGAGCTCGACGGGAAATATCCCGAGCTGCCCGAGCGCATCGCCCGCTGCCTGCATCGCGCCGATGACGCCGAAAAATCGCTCAACGCGGTGCTGCCCGAGGCCTGGTCGGGTCTGGCGCAGTACGCCAAGGACCACGGCATCGCGCTCGACGTGGAGCCGCAGGACTGGCGCAAGGCCGACGCGCTGCTGCGCGGGGAGATCGCGCATCTCAAGGACACCGAGTTGGTCCAGCATCAGGCGATGGCCGACGAGGCCTACGCCACCGCGGTCGAAACCTTCCGCAGCAACGTCGCCTCGGCGCTCTACGACAACTTCACCCGGCTCAAGCATCAGATCCAGATCCTCAACCGGACGCTGATGGGCAGCCCGGCGTTCTCGAACAACGAGCGCTATCAGTTCCGTTACGAAATCGCACCGGAATTCAAGGACCTGCACCGCTTTATTCACAAAGTGGCTGATGTCGGCGAGACCGACACCCTGTTCGGCAGCGCCGGCGAAGTACCGGAGGCGTTCCGCGAGATCATCGAGGACAGGATCGGCGGCCGCGGCAACGCGCCTTCGCCGCTCGACGATTACCGGCGCTTCTTCAGCTTCGAAGTGAACATCCAGCAGGACGGCCGCGTCATCGGCACGCTCAGCGAACGCATGCGTTCGGGCTCCGGCGGCGAGCACCGCGCGCCGATGTACGTGATCGCCGGCGCCGCGCTGGCGGCCGCCTACGGCAAGCGCGACGGCCAGCAGGGCGGGCTTGGGCTGATCATGCTCGACGAGTTCGGCGACAAGATCGACGCCCAGAACGCCCGCGCTACCACCCAATACCTGCGCTCGCTCGGCCTGCAACTGATCCTGGCCGCGCCCGACACCGCCCAGGGCACGCTCACCGGCGTGCTCGACAGCTACATCGAACTGTTCCGGGACGGTCCGCTGCTGCAGGTGGAACGCGTGCAGGTCACCGACGCTGGCCGCGCCCTGCTGCACAGCGACCAGTTCGCCCTGCACCCGGAGCTGCTGCAGGCGGAGATCGCGCGGATCGAGGCGGAGCGGGCGTCGGCATGAGAGTCCTTAGACACTCCCGATTCCGTAACTCGAATCCGGAAAGGTCTGTCATCCCGAACGCCCGCGCAGCGGGTGGAGGGATCTGCTTGTCGCTGGCCGTGCTCAAACAGCAGATCCCTCCGCCCGCTGCGCGGGCGTTCGGGATGACAGGTGGTGGGTCAGTTTCGGGTTGAGCGTCACGCTGTTACACGACTGGCTTATCGAGACACGCTTTTCCGACCCTGAAGTATTTTGAGCGGGCTTGAAGGTTCCTTCAAAACCCCTTGCAGACGTCCCACACCTCCGAGTCCAGGCGACTCAGCAGGTCGAAGGTCCGCTTCAGGCCGACCCGCTTCAAAGTGGCTTCACGCTTGGCTTTCGCGGCCTGACACGGCGTCGGGCCGGAAGGGCGGCGGTTGGCGGTGCGGACCACGGTCGCCTTCCCGCTCGGGCGGTTGCGGCGATCCATTTCCTGCTGGATCGCTGCGCTGCGCGCGGCCAGGGCCGGGTCATCAAGCTTGGCTGCGTAACTGCGTACCGATGCCGTGCGCTGGCCCGGGTCGCAGGGCGCGTTCTGGTAGCTCTTGATGCCTTTGGCGTCGATGCAGATATGGATTTCCTGCACCGCCGCCTGCGCGGCAGGCAGTGCGTAGATCGCGATGAAAACAAGCGAAATCAATCGGATGCGTGCGCGAAACAACATGGGTGATGTCCTCGGCGAAAGCCGTGTCTGGCGAGGACATCAAGGTAGCCGGCGTGCCGGCGGGGATCCGTCGGCCGTTTGCGCAGGTCCGCGTCGGCGGATTCCGCTGATAAGGGTCAGGGAATCCTTAGTAGGAGGGCCTTCAGGCCCGATTTTTTACGCCGCAAACCCGATCAGAAAACTGCTCGGGGCTAAAGCCCCTCCTACGCAAGCACAGCCGTCGAATTCAAACCATAACCGTACCGGATCAAGAGGCTACTACACTCGATTCAGGCCACTGGGGAGCGGTCCGCGGGCCGGTCGCCTGGTCAGGACATCCTGAAACCAGACGCGATCCGCGCGCCCAGCCAGACCAGCGCCAGTCCGGCCACCAGGGTGATCGCGAGATAGCCGAACATCAGCCCGCTGCGCTGGGACTTGGCGTACAGCAGGCACTCCAGCATCAGCGCCGAATAGGTGGTCAGCGCGCCGAGCACGCCGACGATCAGGAACGCGCGCCAGTACAGCGCTGACGGTCCGCGGCCTTCCAGCCAGATTGCGATGAAGCCGGCCGCGAACGAGCCGATCAGATTCACCGCGAGCGTGCCCCAAGGAAAGCCGCTGCCCAGATGCCGCAACAGCAGGCCGCCCAGCCAGAACCGCCCCACTGCGCCGAGCGCCCCGCCCGCGGCCACCAAGAGCAGTTGCTGCCACCAGAGCGCAGCCATCAGCGAAAAACTCGTCGATTGAATTCTGGATTATCTTTTTTATTCATGGGCTTGAACGATATTTTTGATGTCGGATATCACTCGGAAACCGTGTCCCGCCCGGGCTTGGCGCGGCGCGCCCGCTCGCGGTCCGTACGCAGGCGGTCGAGCTTCTCCTTGAGCTTGAGTTCCATGCCCCGCTCCACCGGCTGGTAGTAGATCCGTTCGCCCATCGCATCCGGGAAACCGGTCTGCTCCAGCGCCACGCCGCCCTCGGCGTCGTGGTCGTAGCGGTAATCCTTGCCGTAGCCGATCGATTTCATCAGTTTGGTCGGCGCATTGCGCAGGTGCAGCGGCACCTCCTGAGTGCCGTATTCGGCGACGTCGCGCTTCGCGGCCTTGAAGGCCGTGTAGGCCGCATTGGATTTGGCGGTGCTGGCCAGATAGATCACTAACTGCGCGAACGCCAGCTCGCCCTCGGGGCTGCCGAGGCGGTCGTAGGTCTCCCACGCGTCGATCGCCATCGACAGCGCGCGCGGGTCGGCCAGGCCGATGTCCTCCACCGCCATTCGGGTCAGCCGCCGGGCCAGATAGCTGGGGTCGCAGCCGCCGTCGAGCATCCGTGTCAGCCAGTACAACGCTGCATCGGGATTCGAACTGCGCACGGATTTGTGCAGCGCCGAGATCTGGTCGTAGAACTGCTCGCCGCCCTTGTCGAAACGCCGGGTGCGGTCGGCCAGCACCTGTTCGAGGATCGCGTCGGTGATCGTCCCCGGTTCACTCTCTTCCCCATCCGCCCCGCTATCGCCGGCCCCGCTGTCATCGGCCAGCTCTGCCGCGATTTCCAGCAATGTCAGCCCGCGGCGGACGTCGCCATCGGCGGCGCTGGCGATCAGCTGCAACTGCTCCGGGGCGATCCGCAGACCGCGGCCGCCCAGCCCGTGCTCGGCGTCGTCCAGCGCGCGCTGCAGCGCGACCGCAATATCGTCCGCCGACACCGCTTCCATCACGTGCACCCGGCAGCGCGACAGCAGCGCCGAGTTCAGCTCGAAGGACGGGTTCTCGGTGGTCGCGCCGACGAACAGGATGGTGCCGCGCTCGATATGCGGCAGGAACGCATCCTGCTGGCCCTTGTTGAAACGATGCACCTCATCGACGAACAGCACCGTACGCCGGCCTTCGGCGAAACGGTGGCCGGCTTCGGCCAGCACCTGACGGACTTCGGGCAGGCCGGACAGCACCGCGGAGATCGCGCGGAAATCGGCGTCGGCGTATTTGGCCAGCAGCAGCGCCAGCGTGGTTTTGCCGCAGCCCGGCGGGCCCCAGAGGATCATCGAATGCACGCGCCCGGATTCGATCGACTGGCGCAGCGCGGTGTTCGGCGCCAGCAGTCGCCGCTGGCCGACCATCTCGTCCAGGGTCCGTGGGCGGATGCGCTCGGCGAGCGGGCGCAGCGCGTCGCGATCGACCGCGAGCAGGTCGCGGTCGTCGAGCAGGCTGGAATTCAGGCCGGATGTCGGGGGAGTGCCTTGCCGGGCCACGGGTGCAGAGATCGTGAGGGCTGGCCCGTCACCTTAACAGGCGCGGGCGCTGCAGGCCGGCTCAGCGGCTGCCGACCGGTGTCGACGATGCCGCAGGCGGCGCGGCGTCGAGGGTGTAGGTCACCCGCAGCCAGGCATTCTGCTCGCGGTCGTACAGCGCCTCGACCCGTGTCGGCGCAGTGCCGTCGAGGCCGAAATCGGCGATGCCCTGGGCGTCGATGCGCAGATAGCGTGCGCCGGCTTCGACCGTATCGATCTTGTCGAGCTGCAACCGCACCTGCTGATAGCCGAATTCCTGACCCAGCATGCCGACCACGCGGTCGTCGAGTTCGCGCACCAGTTTCGAGTCGTTCGGCAGTGTGCGGCCACCGGGGCCCACGGTGCCGATGCTCAGCTCGGGATAGCCCGCGGTTTCGAAGATCGCGTCGTAAAGCGTGCTGAAGCGGAAACCGATCCAGTCCTGCGAGGACTCGATCTGCATCTCGCCCTGGCCGCTGACCAGACGGTCGCGCAGGCTGGTGGTCTGCACGTCGACCTGTTTGAGCCGGATCTTCACCGCGCGCCCGCCCAACTGTTCGGACAGCGCGCCGACCAGCGATGCCGCGACCACGCCGTCCAGGCTCTCGCGCTCCATCGCGATCGCCGCACGCGCCTGGGCGGTGCCGGCGGCGGTCGGTTTCGGGGGAGCCGCCTGGGTTGCCGCGGCGCCGATGCAAAGCGTCGCCGCAATGCCCCAGGCAAGACAACGCCGGACTCGGCGCGGGGAGATGGCTCGGACGGTTCTGATCATGCCGCGATCAACGCGGAAAACGCCGATCCGCGGCCCATCGCAGCCCGCCCGGGCGACGCTGCGATTACTGTTCACCGATGACATCGATGCCCTTGGGCGGCGTGAAGCGGAAGGTCTTGGCCGCGAAGGTGGGGTTGCGCTTCCAGCCGCTGAAGGTGATGTCGGTGCGCTGACCCAGGGCATCGACGATCAGCATCCGCGCCAGACCGGTGGCATTGAAGCCGAGGCGCGCGTTCTGGAAGCCAGCGCCCTCCTCCTGCTTGGGCGTGAGTTCCAGCCATTCCAGGCCGCCCTGGTTGCCGGTGTCCTTGAGATTGAAATCGCGGCTGAGTTTCTGCGGATCGATCAGCGCGGCCAGCGGGCTGTTCTGTTCTTCCGCGCCCTGCGGCCGGACCGTGACCTGTTTCAGGTCGGGGTCGTGGACCCAGACCTTGGTACCGTCGGCAACGATCAGTTGTGGATGGGGTTTGAGATATTCCCAGCGGAACAGGCGCGGTGCCGACAGTGCGACCCGGCCGGACGAGGCTTCCTTGCGCTTGCCCTTGCTGTCGAAGACCTGCTGGCTGAACTGGCCGTCGAGGCCTTTCAGGCTTTTGGTGAAGGTGTCGAGGGATTCGCGACCGCCTGCCTGGACGGTACCGGCGGCGAGCAGTGCGGCGATGACTAAGATGCGGGGGATCAAGGTCATGGTAAGGGCTCGGTGGTCGGGGTCGACTGGGATGGCGGGAGTCTGAACAGCCGAAGCTGAACAGGAATCGGCTATGGGCTGCGCTTGGTAGGAGGGGCTTCAGCCCCGAGCTCTGCGGAAAGAAAAGCTCGGGGCTGAAGCCCCTCCTACGAAGGCATTGTGGGCGTCCTGGTAGCCCTGACCCTGCAAGCCGATCACCTCGGCGGCGGCGGTGCGATCACCGTGCGGTCGCCGTTGTGCTCCGGCGGCGAAACCACGCCCGCCGCTTCCATCGCTTCGACCAGCCGCGCGGCGCGGTTGTAGCCGATCTTGAGCCGGCGCTGCACGCCTGAAATCGAGGCGCGGCGGCTTTCGGTGACGATCTTCACCGCTTCGTCGTACAGCGGGTCGCTTTCGTCGCCGCCACCGCCGCCGGTTTCGGGCAGTCCGGTCGGGCCGACGACCACGCCGTCGCCCATCGTCTGCACTTCTTCCAGCACGCCTTGGACGTAGTCCGGCGCGCCGCCGGTCTGTTTCAGGTTTTCGACCACGCGATGCACTTCCTCGTCGCTGACGAAGGCGCCGTGGACGCGTTCGGGCAACGCGGTACCCGGCGGCAGATACAGCATGTCGCCGTGGCCGAGCAGGGTTTCCGCGCCCGACTGGTCGAGGATGGTGCGAGAGTCGATTTTCGAGCTGACCTGGAACGCGATGCGGGTCGGAATGTTGGCCTTGATCAAGCCGGTGATGACGTCCACCGACGGCCGTTGGGTGGCGAGAATGAGATGGATGCCGGCGGCGCGGGCCTTCTGCGCCAGACGGGCGATGAGTTCTTCCACCTTCTTGCCGACGATCATCATCATGTCGGCGAATTCGTCGATGAAGATGACGATGAACGGCATCGGCTCCAGCGGCCGCGGCGCTTCGTCCAGGTCGGGGTTCGGCCGGAACAGCGGGTCCAGCAGCGGCTGGCCGGCGTCCTGCGCGTCCTTCACCTTCTTGTTGAAGCCGGCGAGGTTGCGCACGCCCACCGCGCTCATCAGTTTGTAGCGGCGCTCCATCTCGGCCACGCACCAGCGCAGGCCGTTGGCGGCTTCCTTCATGTCGGTGACGACCGGCGCCAGCAGATGCGGGATGCCCTGGTAGACGCTGAGTTCCAGCATCTTCGGGTCGATCATCAGCATCCGCAGTTCCTTGGCGCTGGCCTTGTACAGCAGCGACAGCACCATCGCGTTGACCGCCACCGATTTGCCCGAGCCGGTAGTGCCGGCCACCAGCAGATGCGGCATGCGCGCGAGATCGGCGACCGTCGGCCGCCCGGCGATGTCCTTGCCCAGCGCCAGCGTCAGCGGGCTGGCCGACTTGTCGTATTCCTTCGAACGCAGCAGCTCGCTGAGATAGATCATCTCGCGATGGGTGTTCGGGGTTTCCAGACCGATCACCGACTTGCCGGGAATCACATCGACCACGCGCACCGATTTCACGCTGAGGCCGCGGGCGATGTCCTTGTCCAGCGAACTGATCTGGCTGACTTTCACGCCCGGCGCGGGCTCGATCTCGAACCGGGTGATCACCGGCCCCGGATACGCGCCGACCACCTGGGCCTCGATCCGGAAATCCTTGAGCTTGAATTCGATCTGCCGGGAAATGGTTTCCAGCGTGCCCTCGTCGTAGCCCTTCGGCTGCGGCTTGGGGTCGTCCAGCAGCGACAGCGGCGGAATGCCCGAACCGTCGGAAACGTGGAACAGCGGAATCTGTTGCTCGCGCTTGGCGCGTTCGCTCTTTTCGACGACGGGCGCCGGCGGCGGCTCGATTTTCACCGGCTCGCGCTTGGCGCGCTTCTCGCTGTCGACCTTGCGCACTTCCTCGCGCTCTTCGCGCATGGCCCGCACCTGCTGCCATTCGGCGGCCTGCTGGGTGCCCTTGCGGAACATCGGCGGAATCTTCATTGCCAGCGCGCCGATCCGGTCCATCACCGCCAGCCACGACAGGCCGGTGGCGAGGGTGATCGAGATCAGCAGCAGCGCCAGCAGGAACAGATTGCCGCCGACCATGCCGAACCCGCGCAGCAGCGAGCGTCCGACCAGTTGGCCGAGGATGCCGCCCGCCCCCGCCGAGAAATCCGGCGCCGAGCCGATCTTCATGTGCAGCAGGCCAGTCGCTGCGACCAGAAAACCGACGATCCCGACCAGGCGCAGCGCCGGCCCCAGATCGGCGTCGCCATCGCCATCGCTGTCCATGCCGAAGAGCGCGATCCACGCGACCGCGCCGAGGATCAGCGGCAACAGAAAGGCCACATAGCCGGTGAGGTACAGCAGGACGTCCGCCAGCCACGCCCCGACCCGGCCGCCGGCGTTCTGCAGCGGCGCGGTCACGCTGCCCGAATGCGACCAGCCCGGATCCTGCGGCGAAAAGGTGAACAAGCAGACCAGGAGATACAGCAGGAACGGCGCGATCATGATCAACGCGATATCGCGCACCAGCCGCTGCCGGCCCGGACTGGATTTCGGGGCCTCGGCCACGGCGGCGCGACGGAGTTTGCTGCTGCGGTCTGAAAGCTCGCGTGCCACCGTGTGGGGATACCTGAGAAAGTGCGTGTAGGGGGCTGATCTTACAGGGAAAAGCGGTTGCCGGCACTCGGATCGGCCGTCCCACTGCATGCGGTCGGGCGTAGACATTGTCGACCGCGCCTGCTTTCCGGTCGACCTGGAGAACGGGGTACCGCATCGTACCGTCCCCGGAGCGCGGCCGACATCGTGTCGTCCGTACCGCCTCAATCCTGCAATTGTGACGGCGGTCTCCGCCTTCGAGCGCCTATCGGGCTTTGCCATGCCCGAGAATGCAGGCAATCCGGGCTTCTCCTGCGCGCGAATCGAGCACGGACGGCGAACCGTGTTGTAGAGTCGCCCGAGTCCGTCCTGCACGCATCCATCACCAGCCGAACACAACCGAGAGAACACGCGAATGGCGTCCGATCCCGCGACCGACTCCCTGAAACGCCGCCTGATGCGTCGCCCCCTGATGGCGCTGGCGATCGCGCTGGTGCCCCTGCTGGCCGCCGTGGCCAGCCTGCCCGCCCTTGCGGCGCCGCTGAAGATCAAGGCGCCCGCGGTTCCGGTGATCGACTGGAAACCCTGCTTCGAGGAATTCGAGGATCTGCAGTGCGCCACCGTGCAGGTGCCGCTGGATTACCGCAAGCCGTTCGGCGCGAAGACCGAGCTGGCGGTGGCGCGCATCCTCGCATCGGATTCGAAGAACAAGATCGGCACCCTGTTCCTCAACCCGGGCGGTCCGGGCGCTTCGGGCGTCGATCTGATCTTCAACGGCTTCGGCGACTATCTCAACGAAGCGCTGCAGGGCAAGTTCGACATCATGGGCTGGGATCCGCGCGGCACCGGCGAATCCACGCCGATCCAGTGCTGGAACAACGACGACATCCGCGACGCCTACTTCCAGGGCCTGCCGACGTTTCCCTATCTGGCGAACCAGGAAGCCAACTTCTTCGCGCGCTACCGCAACATCGCCTATCGCTGCGCGAGCAGGAAGCAGCCGATCTTCAAGCACATGAGCACCGCCAACGTCGCCCGCGACCTCGATCTGCTGCGCCAGGCGGTGGGCGACCAGCGCCTGAATTATCTCGGCTATTCCTACGGTTCGTTCATCGGCAACACCTACGCGAACCTGTATCCGCAGAAGGTCCGGGCGATGGTGATCGACGGTGTGCTGGACCCGAACCTGTGGAGCAGCGGCTGGCAGATCAAGGCCGACCGCAGCTCGACGGACGAGGTGCTGCAGGAATTCTTCAACCAGTGCGATCAAGCCGGTCCGGACTGTTATCTCAGCGGCCCCAGCGGCTCGAAGGCCCGTTTCGACGCCATTCTGGCCGTCGGCCGTCGCCAGACGATCGTGATCGGCGAAGGCGACGACATCTTCGAGTACGCCTACGACGAATTGGTCGGGGACGCGATCGGCGCGATGTACACGCCCGAGATCTGGCCGAGCTACGCCGATTTCCTCGATCTGCTCTCCGTTGCGATGCAGGGCGACAAGTCCGCCTCCAAGAAAGCGCTGGTCCGGCACCGCGCCATCCAGCAGAAGTTCCGCGACGCCGGCCCGGTGCCGCGGAGTGTCTACGACAACAGTCTGGAAGCCTATTTCGGCAACCACTGCGCCGACGCCTCGTATCCCAGCGGCTTCAAGTGGTATTCCGCGATCGGCAAATATGCGGATGCGGGTTCGTTCGTCGGTCCGAGCTGGTGGTGGAACAACGCCTCCTGCGCGGCCTGGCCCACCGCACGGAACCGCTACACCGGCCCCTGGAAGACCACCACGTCCACGCCGGTGCTGGTGGTCGGCAATTATTTCGACCCGGCCACCAACTATGCCGGCGCGGTCGCCAGCAACCGTCAGCTCCGCAACAGCCGGCTGCTCAGCTATGCCGGCTGGGGCCACACGGCGGCCTTCAGCGGCCGCAGCGTGTGCACGGACGACTACGTGATCGGTTACCTCCTCAACGGCGACCTGCCCGCCCCCGGCACCGTCTGCCCGGCGGCCGCCAATCCCTTCGTCTTTGCGAAGACCAGGGCCAAGGCCGGCAAGGCGGTTCCCATGCCGATGGTCGGCCTGCCCACGCTAAGACCGCAGCGGCCGCGCTAATCCGCTGACGGCGGTGCGACTCCAGAAGCCCCCGGCATTCCCGGGGGCTTCCGCGTTCGGCCGCCTGTCTGCGCGGACGGCAATGCTTTACGATGCACGCCCGCCGCAGGCACCCCCGCGGCCATTCCACCGGAGCGCGCCATGCGCCTCAACAAACACATCAGCGACACCGGCTACTGCTCGCGACGCGAGGCCGACAGGCTGATCGGCGAAGGCCGGGTCACGGTCAATGGCCAGCGCGGCCGGGTCGGCTCCGAAGTGGGCGAAGGCGACGAAGTCCGGGTCGACGGCCAGACACTCAAGGCGCGGTCGGCCGCCAAAGGCCAGCGCAGACACGTCTATATCGCCCTGAACAAGCCGGTGGGGGTGACCTGCACCACCGAGGCCGACGTGAAGGGCAACATCGTCGAATTCATCGACCATGAGCAGCGGATCTTCCCGGTCGGGCGCTTGGACAAGGATTCGGAAGGCCTGATCCTGCTGACCAGCAACGGGGACATCGTCAACGCGATCCTCCGCGCCGAAAACAAGCTGGAGAAGGAATATCTGGTGGTGGTGAACCATCAGGTCAGCGACGAATTCCTGCGCGGCATGAGCCGCGGGGTACCGCTGAACGGCGAGATCACCCTGCCCTGCAGGACCGGCAAGCTGGGCCGCAACGGGTTCCGGATCGTGCTGGTGCAGGGCCTGAACCGGCAGATCCGCCTGATGGCCGCGCATTTCGGCTTCCGCGTGAAGCAATTGCTGCGGGTGAGGATCGGTAACATCAAACTCGGGCATCTCAAGCCGGGGCAGTGGCGGAACCTCACGGGGCCGGAGTTGCAGGGGTTGTTGCCGGGGTATGAGGATTTGTAAATCCGGTATCGATCGCAGCGTACCGGTTACCCGGCCTTTGACCGGATCGTCGGGGGAATGCCGCGAAAATGATCGCACCAGCCGACGTGGTGATCGCGCGCTGATGAGAAGCCACTTTTTCGCGAAATGAACGGGCTTCGCGAAGAAGCCCGTTCCCGTCTGCATGCAATCGCGTTCTACTTCTTGCAGAAGGCGATCTGGTCATGGATCGGCAGGGGACTACTGTCGCCGGTGGTCAGCAGTACGGTTGCGCTCAAGGTGACGATATATGCGCAGTCCGTCAGGGTCGAGAAAGTGAAGTTGTTGACCGCTGTGCCGAATCGTTCCCCTGCAACGGCTGCCGGCAGGGTGAAGCCGTAAGGACCGCCCGGGCCCGTCATGGTGATGGACACATTGCCCAGATTGGGATGCGCGGCAGTGAACAACACATCGAGACCCGAGTTGAGACCGGCGCATCCATTGCTGCGCAGTTGCACCGAGTCGACAGAGCAGACGCAGAGCTGGTCGTCGAGAACCGAAGGCGCCCACGATCCGCCCTTCGCCACACCATCGTAGAGCGTATTTTCGATGGCGACGTGGAAGCAGGTTCCGGCATCGGTTTCGCTCGCGGGATTGCCCACCTCACGCACGCGCATGCGCAGGGCGATGTGGCGATTCTGCGCCAGCGATGCCCCCAGACTGGTGCTGCTGACGCCGGCTTCGACGCCGAGCACGCTGATACCCGGAGATGCGGTCAGGGCCCCGGTGACGACATTCAGCAGATTGCCGTCGGGTACAAAAAAGCCTTCGGGTCCGAACACGTTGCTGTACTGCGGTACGCGCACCCAGCCACCGGCGATGACGGCGTTGACGGCACCGCCGCCGGGATTCGCCGGATCCACATGGACTTTCTGCGTCTTGATCGGATTCGGGTCGCCGGGGAACGCCGGCGCGTAGCGTTCGAGCTTGCCGATGGGAGTCTTGTCGAACTGGGTCGTCGCCACTGGGCTCCAAGGTCCGGTCGGATTGCCAAGAGCGTCCGTGTTCCGGAACTCGAACCGGTACTCCATGGGCTGCCCATTGAAGGTTTTCGAGAGCGCACCGTTCAACCGCACCGTGGAATAAAAAGCGCGGTTGTCGCCCACGGTCAGCCCCGAGCCGGGCACTGCGCTCTGGATATCCGAGGCGTAGAGATAGCCGCCGAGAGCGTCGAACACGGGCAGATAATCGACGGCAGGTGGCTGCTTCTCGATACAGAGATCCACGCAGAAGCACGGGCCAGCGTTCTCCCGATCGGGTGCGCGTCCGCGCGAAGGCGCTTCGGCAAGCAGGGTCGTACCCGCCAAGGTTTCGACCTTGAAATAGAGGTCCGGGCCTCCTGTCCATTCGAGATTGATCGTCGGCGAGAAGATCGTTTTCCTGAAATCAGCGGTCGAATAGTCGATCCGGAAATGACCGCTGCCATCGGTGACCGCATCGCCGAGCGCGTCATCCTGCAGCCAGTCGACATCGAACGCGCGTACGCGGACGCCGCCGATGGGCGCCTGGGTCTTGCAATGACGAACATGGCCGCAGATGGTCCATGCCGAAAATCGTCCGCGAATCCCGCACCAATAGCGATGAGGGAGGGTGTACTCCCATGCGGCGACACGATCCCGCTCGATATCCCGCCACAGCGGCTGAAGCGTGGTGATCGTGAACTGCAGCGGATCCGGTGGCCGCGGGCCGGGCTTGCGGCCGGGCACCGTGCCGCAATAGAGATCTATCTCGAAAGCTTCGCCATCGTACTTGGCAGAATCCGGAAATTCGAACAGAAAATTGCCTTTCTCATCGATTATCGTCTCGGCGAGCAGGAACTTCTTCCTGGCGTCCTGCAGAGCATCGTCCACCTGCATGAACGTGTCTTTCGGATTCGCTACAGCGAGTGTGGTCGCATCGCGTTCCGGTGCGAGGCGATAGAGCTTCAGCGTGAGTCCGGCGAGCGGTTCGGTGCAATTTCGGCACAATGCGCCGAGCAGCGAGCCTTTGAATAGGTATGCCATGACGACCTCCGTTTCATTTGGGGACGAGTCGCCCGATTCGAGCGGCAACTCGAAATTGTGTTGCGTTCAAGATTGCCCCGCGGCCACCGTTGAGGGTGGGCCTGATCTGCCCGCGAATGCGCCGTTAGATGCTGGTCATGCTGTCGCGAGCGGAGACGATGCCGGAACTTGCCCGACTTACCTTGTGCGTGGGTTCGCATCCCGCATGGTGATCCTCGATGGTTCTGGCTGGGCATCAGAGGCAACGCTCATATCGTCGGCGAACGGCCATTGGAAACGACAATGCCGGTTACGGATAAAGGCAACGATGAGGAGGTGATCGGACAAAGGCAGGCAACCCGGGACTGGACTGGTCCAGACCCCGCAAATCCTCCCGGTTGCGGCTTTCGGCCACACCCGTCCCATAAGGCCGTCACCGGATTTTTTCGACAATCTGTCAGTTCTGCGTCGATCCTGGACCCGGCGCCTGGCTCCGCCAGCACTGAACCAAGCCCCCATCGCACCACTGACGCAGCAGGCCGATGGCAGCGCCGGGAACCGCCTCTGTCGGATGCGCTTGCAACAACAATTCGCAGACACCCGCAAAATCGCCGCCGTACAGGAAATGCCGCAGGGCCAGGGATTCGTCGAAAGCCATCGAACGGAAGCGGGTGATGCGTTCGTCGTCGCGCCAAAGCAGCCAATCGCTGGTGTCATGGCCTGCTTCGCGAACGGCGGCAGGAGGCATCTTGTCCTGCTTCAGGGCATTCCACATCTCGATGCTGTTCCATGCGTGCCGCAGGTACTGCACGCTGGGGTGGAAGCGCAGGCGCAGGCCCGGCCATTCGGTGTCCGGCATCTCCAGCAAGGACTGCCAATCGGTGCGATCGGCATCGGCGGCGTCGAAACAATCCAGCAGCCGACGCTCCAGTCGCGCCAGTTCCGCCAACTGCAGCGATGCGGAAAACGGTTCGGCGCCCGCCAGATATTCCGGCAACGACTCGCCGAAATGACGCAGCGAACGCACCCGCGACGGGTATGCCGCAATGTAGCCGTCGCACATCCGTGCCCAGAGTGCGTCGCCGAGATAGCAGCCCAGTATCGGGTGGTCGTTCTCCAGCGCTTCGCGCAGCCGGGCGGCATAGGCGTTGCGGTAGATCGCGATGCCGGTCGCGGCCGGAATGCCGCCGCTTGCGAGATATGCCATCGCGGCATCGGCGGCCAGCCCGCGCATGTCGGCCAGGAAATCGCCCTGCAATTCGGCCAGCGAAGCGGTCATGCGTGCGCCTCGTCGCGTACGGGGCATAGCCGCTGGTAGCAGGCCCGCGCGATGTCCAACTCCTGCAGCAGTTCCGACAGCGGCGGAATATGGTCGTCACGCTCGATCATCGTACTCACCGGGCCGTAACGTTCGATCGCGGCTTCGTACAGCCGCCACACTTCGGCAGGAACGTCGTGATCGTGCGTATCGATGACGTAATCGCCGTAATCGCTGTGCCCGGCCAGATGGATCTGCCACACCTTGTCGCCGGGTATGCCCGCGAGATAGTCCAGCGGGTCGAAGCCGTGGTTGCGCGCGCTGACCTGGATGTTGTTCACGTCCAGCAGCAGCCGACAGCCGCTGCGGCGGGCGATCTCTGCGAAGAACTGCCATTCCGGCATCTGCGAGCCGGAGAATTCGACGTAGGAACTGAGGTTTTCGAGCAGGATTTCCCGGCCCAGGAAATCCTGCACCCGACCGACGCGGCCGCACACGTGGGCGATGGCTTCTTCGGTGTACGGCAGCGGCAGCAGGTCGTGGCTGTTCACACCGCCGACGCCGGTCCAACACAGGTGATCGGAAATCCACATCGGTTCGACGCGCTTCGCCAGCGTCTTCAAAGCGCGCAGATAGTCCATGTCCAACGGATCGGTGCTGCCGATCGAGAGCGATACGCCATGCATCGCGATCGGATAATGCGCGCGGACGTGTTCGAGATGGTGCAGCGGCTTGCCGCCTGCGACCATGAAGTTCTCGGACGTGATCTCGAACCAGTCCACGCGCGGCGGTTCGGCCAGGATCTCCGCGAAATGTTCGACCCGCAGCCCCAGACCGAACCCCAGGAACGGACGCGACTCCGGTGCATGCACACCGGAGCCCGCCGTCGTCTTGTTCGACAGCAACGACATGTCAGCCCGCTTTGCCGCCGATATTGGTGCAGGTGGACGCCGGCAGCGCGATGAAGCCCTGCCCCTTGCAACTGCCCTGGCCTTTGCACGCATTGCTGGCGGTCTTGCAGTCGTTGTGGCCCTTGCAGACATTTGCGCCCATGCAGTGGATGAAGTCTTTGGAGGACGCGGTGAAGTTGATCTTCGGGTCGACGCGACGGCCGCCCATGTCGGCGCAGGCATCGGCCGGCGCGGCGACGAAGCCTTGGCCTTTGCAACTGCCCTGCCCGGCGCAGGCGTTCTTGGCGGTCTTGCAGTCGTTGTGGCCCTTGCAACTGTTGACGCCGGCGCAGTGGACCATCGCGACCTTGCCGGCGGCGGGCTTGGCTTTGGCGGCCTGCGCGCCCGAGGCCGCGGCAAGGCCGGCGGCCAGCATCGCGAGGGAGGCGCCGGACAGCATCGAGAGCGGATTCGTATTCATCGGTCGGTAACTCCATAAAGTGATTGGTGGCGAACGGCCGAACGTTCCGTGGGGAGTGCGGATCGTCGACTCGCCATAAAGAGACCCGCCGAAGCGGAAACGGTGCGCGGCCGGGAAACATCGTTCCGATGCGGGCGTCGGCGAGCGTTTCCCTTGATTCGCCCGCCGCGCATCTCCAAGCTATGCCGTCTCGCGCCGGTCACTGCGCCGCCCCTCCTTTCATCCAGAGGCTTCATGAGCACTTCCAAGCACACCCAGCTGGTCATCCTCGGCTCCGGCCCCGCCGGTTGGACCGCCGCCGTCTACGCGGCGCGCGCCAACCTCAAGCCGGTGGTGATCACCGGGCTGCAGATGGGCGGCCAGCTGATGACCACCACCGAGGTGGACAACTGGCCGGGCGATGCCCACGGCCTGATGGGCCCGGATCTGATGAACCGGATGCAGGCGCACGCCGAGCGTTTCGAAACCGAAGTGATCTTCGACCACATCCACACCGCAGACCTGTCGCAGCGGCCGTTCCGGCTCAAGGGCGACAGCGGCGAGTACACCTGCGATGCGCTGATCATCGCTACCGGCGCCACCGCGAAGTATCTCGGCATTCCGTCGGAAGAGAAGTTCAAGGGCCGCGGCGTGTCCGCCTGCGCCACCTGCGACGGCTTCTTCTACAAGGATCAGGACGTGGCGGTGATCGGCGGCGGCAACACCGCGGTCGAGGAAGCGCTGTATCTATCGAACATCGCCCGCAAGGTCTATCTGGTCCATCGCCGCGACACGCTGCGCGCCGAAAAGATCATGCAGGACAAGCTGTTCGCCAAGGTGCAGGCCGGCAAGATCGAAACCGTGTGGCACCACACCGTCGACGAAGTGCTGGGCGACGACAGCGGCGTCACCGGCATGCGCGTGAAGTCGATGCTGGACGGCAGCACCCGCGACATCGCGGTCAACGGTTTCTTCGTCGCCATCGGCCACACGCCGAACACCACACTGTTCGAAGGCCAGCTGGCGATGAAGAACGGATATCTCACCATCCAGACCGGCCTCGACGGCAACGCTACCCAGACGTCGGTCCCGGGCGTGTACGCCGCCGGCGATGTCGCCGATCAGGTCTATCGCCAGGCCATCACCTCGGCCGGCTTCGGCTGCATGGCGGCGCTGGACGCCGAGAAATTCCTCGATAAAGAGGGCTGAGCGATGCTGCGGATCAGCGCCGACTTCGACGACATCGATCTCGCGCTGGTCCACGGTTTCCTGTCCGGCGACTCGTACTGGGCCGCCGGCATTGCGCAGCACACGCTGGAACGCGCGCTGCGCAATTCGATCTGTTGCAGCGGCCATCTCGACAGCCGGCAGGTCGCGTTCGCCCGCGCGGTCACCGATCAGGCCACGTTCGCCTACCTCGCCGATGTCTTCGTCCTGCCGCAGCATCGCGGCAAGGGCTACGGCCGCGCCATCGTGGAGGCACTGATGGCCGACCCGCGTTTGCAGGGCCTGCGCCGCTGGCATCTGGTGACGAAAGACATGCAGCCGCTATACGCGAAGCTGGGGTTCGTGCCGCTGTCGCAGGCGGAGCGGCATATGCAGAAGCACGATCCGGATGTATATCGCCCCGCCGTGCACAGCTCACCGGCGCGCGAATGATCATCCGACTGTTGTCCACCCTGGATAGCGTATCTGCGGATGCGTGGGACAGGCTCCACGACGGCCGCAATCCGTTCGTGTCGTACGCCTTTCTTGCGGGCCTGGAAGCGCACGGCTGCCTGCGCGAGCAGTGGGGCTGGACCCCGCGGCATCTCACGCTGTGGGACGGCGACACCCTGATCGCCGCCGCGCCGGGTTATCTCAAGGACAACTCGCACGGCGAATTCGTGTTCGACCACGCCTGGGCGCGGGCGTACGCGCAGTACGGCCGCGAGTACTACCCGAAATGGCTGTGCGCAGTGCCCTATTCGCCAGTGACCGGGCCGCGTCTGCTCGCGCGCGACGACGCTACCCGGCGGGATTTGATCGACGCGCTGTCGGCGCTTACGCTTGAGATGGGCGCATCGTCGGCGCACGTGAATTTCGTCGATGCCGACGATGACGCGCTGTTCGACGCGATGTCATCCGACGCGCATCCCGGCTGGCTGCAGCGCATCGACGTGCAATACCACTGGCACAACGCCGTCGGCTGGACATGCTTCGACGATTTTCTCGCCGCGATGAACCACAAGCACCGCAAGAACATCCGCCAGGAACGCGCCAAGGTCGCGCGCAGCGGCGCCACCTTCCGGGTGCTGCACGGCGACGAAGCCAGCGACGTCGATCTGGCGGCGATGCACGGTTTCTATCTGCAGACCTTCGCCGATTACGGCAATTCGCCGGCGCTGACGCTGGAATTCCTGCGCCATCTCGCACGCATGCTGCCGCGGCAACTGGTGCTGATCCTCGCCGATCACGAAGGCGACGCCATCGCAGGCGCGCTGTGCCTGCGCGGCGGCGACACGCTGTACGGGCGCTACTGGGGCGCACAGCGCACCCTGCCCGGCCTGCATTTCGAGACCTGCTACTACCAGGGCATCGACTATTGCCTGCGCGAAGGACTGACCCGCTTCCAGCCGGGCGCGCAGGGCGAACACAAGATCGACCGCGGCTTCCTGCCCGCATTCGTGCGCAGCCGGCACTGGATCGCCGATCCCGATTTCGCCCAACCGCTGGCGCGCTGGTGCGAGGAGGAAGCGATCGCGGTGCGGCGCTACGCCGCGCAGCTTTCGGCGCATTCGCCTTTTCGCGCCAATGCAGAAGATCGCGAGTGACGCTGCGCCTGCCCTGGCTGTCGCCCGATCCACACGCGCCTTTCCCTCCCGTCGAGCGCGCGCTGCGCGATCCGGACGGGCTGTTGGCGGCCGGCGGCGACCTCAGCCCCGTGCGTCTGCTCAACGCCTACCGCCACGGCATTTTCCCGTGGTTTTCCGAAGATGAGCCGATCCTGTGGTGGTCGCCGGATCCGCGGATCGTGTTCCGCAGCGAGAGCGTGCATCTGTCGCGCCGGTTCCTGCGCCAGCTGCGCGGCAGCGGCTGGGTCGCGCGGGCCGATACCGCCTTCGTCGACGTCGTGACCGCCTGCGCCTCAACGCCGCGTCGGGGACAAGGCGGAACCTGGATCACCGCCGACATGCGGCATGCCTATGCCGAGCTTCACCGGCTCGGACACGCGCACAGCGTGGAAGTATTCGATGACGGCGGCCGGCTGGTCGGCGGCATTTATGGCGTCGCGGTCGGCCGGATGTTCTTCGGCGAGAGCATGGTCAGCCTGGCGTCCGGCGGTTCCAAGGCCGCGCTGGCCGCCCTCGCCTTCCGGCTGCAGGCATGGGGCTGGCCGCTGATCGACGCCCAGGTCGAAAACCCGCACCTGCTGCGGATGGGCGGCGAAACCCGGCCGCGGGCCCTGTTTCTGGCGCAAATCCAACCCTTGACCGATTCGCCCGGCCGAATCGGATCATGGCGTGAGGCGTTCGGAACCTTGTCGCTGAACGACTTGCCGCACGTTGCATCGGGCGATCCGCCCTGAAGCTAACGCTTTCTTTGCGGTTGGAGCCGTTGCGTGGCAGAATGCGCGGCTTCGTTGGGCCTTTGTGCCCGACCTCAACGGCAGCCCAAGGCGCATGGCGAAAGACGACGTCATAGAATTTGAAGGTACGGTCTCGGAGACCCTCCCGAACACGATGTTCCGGGTGAAACTCGAGAACGGCCACGAGATCATTGCCCATATCTCCGGGCGCATGCGCAAGAACTACATCCGCATCCTCACCGGCGATAAGGTCAAGGTCGAAATGACCCCCTACGATCTGACCAAGGGTCGGATCACGTATCGCATGAAGTAATGCATCCGACATATGGATGAAAAAGGCGGCCGATGGCCGCCTTTTTTGTGACTGCGACAGCTTCGACCCTGGATCAGACCTGTGGGCAGCCGGCAGCGCGAAGGCATTGGGACAGACGGAGCGAACAGCCCGTCCCGCCAGCATCTACGCAGTCGTAATACGTGATCAGACAGGCCTGGCAGACGTTGTAGGCCTGCGAGGTGCCGACGCCGGCCAGCGCCAGGACGAAACCTGCAGCGAGCATCCCGACTTTCGATTTGATTTTCGGCAGCATGTCACGAGCTCCTTTCGTGCCTGCAAAAGTGCAGGCAGCCCGAGTCTATGCCGCGTTGCCGGATCGGGAGTGTGACTCCCGACCCGGAACCCTGGTCTACGGCCTTCTCAGACCGTCACGGGCAGCAGTTTTTCCGGCTCGGCCTGCGATTCGACCACCAGCTGGTTGTCGCGCACATCGATCGAGACCCGTCCGCCGCCGGCCAGCTTACCGAACAGCAGTTCGTCCGCCAGCGGGCGCTTGACCTTGTCCTGGATCACCCGCGCCATCGGGCGGGCGCCCATCTGCGGGTCGAATCCGTGCTCGGCCAGCCAGTCGCGCGCGGCCGGGGTGGCCGACATCGAGACGTTCTTCTCATGCAGCAGGGTTTCCAGCTCGATCAGGAACTTGTCGACCACGCGCAGGATGTGGTCGAAGCCCAGCGCCTGGAACTGCACCACCGCATCCAGCCGGTTGCGGAATTCCGGACTGAAGCTGCGGCGGATGATCTCCATGGCGTCGGTGCTGTGGTCCTGCTTGGTGAAACCGATGGAACGGCGGGCCGCCTGCGAAGCGCCGGCATTGGTGGTCATCACGATGATCGCGTTGCGGAAATTCGCCTCGCGGCCGTTGGTGTCGGTCAGCACACCGCGGTCCATGACCTGCAGCAGGATATTGAAGATGTCCGGGTGCGCCTTCTCCACCTCGTCCAGCAGCAGCACGCAGTGCGGGGTCTTCACGACCTTTTCGGTCAGCAACCCGCCCTGATCGAAACCGACATAGCCCGGAGGCGCGCCGATGAGGCGGCTCACCGAATGCGGCTCCATGTATTCGCTCATGTCGAAACGCACCAGTTCGATGCCGAGCTGCAGCGCGAGCTGACGGGTGACTTCGGTCTTGCCCACGCCCGTGGGGCCGGCGAACAGAAAGCTGCCGATCGGCTTGTCCGGGTTGGCGAGGCCGGAGCGCGCAAGCTTGATCGCCGAGGTCAGGGTCTCGATCGCCGGATCCTGGCCGAAGATCACCATCTTGAGGTTGCGTTCGAGGTGCTGCAGCACGTCCTTGTCGGAAGCGCTGACCTGCTTGGCCGGGATCCGCGCCATCTTGGCGACGATGATCTCGACTTCTTCGACGTCGATGCGGCTCTTGCGCAGCTCGGGCGCCAACAACTGCTGACGCGCGCCGGCCTCATCGATCACGTCGATCGCCTTGTCCGGCAGCAGACGGTCGTTGATGTGCTTCACCGACAGATCCACCGCTGCCTGGATCGCCTCGTCGGCATAGGTAACGTGGTGGTGGGCCTCGTACTTCGGACGCAGGCCGCGCAGGATCTCCACGGCCTCGCCGATGGTCGGTTCGACCACGTCGATCTTCTGGAAGCGCCGGGCCAGCGCGCGATCCTTCTCGAAGATGCCGCGGTATTCCTGGAAGGTGGTCGAGCCGATGCAGCGCATCTCGCCCGAGGCCAACGCCGGCTTGATCAGATTGCTGGCGTCCATCGTCCCGCCGCTGGCGGAGCCGGCGCCGATGATGGTGTGGATCTCGTCGATGAACAGCACCGCCTGCGGGATCTTCTTCAGCGCCGCGAGCACCGACTTCAGCCGCTTCTCGAAATCGCCGCGGTACTTGGTACCGGCGACCAGCGCACCGAGGTCCAGCGAGAAGATGGTGGCGTCGGCCAGCACGTCCGGCACCTCGCCGTCGACGATCCGCCGCGCCAGTCCTTCGGCCAGCGCGGTCTTGCCGACGCCGGCTTCGCCGACGTACAGCGGGTTGTTCTTGCGCCGACGGCACAGCACCTGGATGGTGCGCTCGACTTCTTCGACGCGACCGACCAGAGGATCGATCTTGCCCTCGCGGGCCAGGGCGTTGAGGTTGACCGCGAACTCGGCCAGCGGGTCGTTCTTGCCTTCGCCCGCCTCGCTCTCGCTGTTCTGTTCGATCGGATCCTGCCCCTGCGGCTCGGCGCCGTCGCCGGTCTTGGCGATGCCGTGGGAGAGGTAGTTGACGACATCCAGCCGGGTGATGCCCTGCTGGTTGAGGTAATAGACGGCGTACGAGTCTTTCTCGCCGAAGATTGCGACCAGCACGTTCGCGCCGGTAACCTCGTTCTTGCCGGAGGACTGCACGTGATAGACCGCGCGCTGGAGGACGCGCTGGAAACCGAGCGTGGCCTGCGTATCGCGGGCATCGTCTTCGGCCAGCGTGGCCACCGACGTCGAAATGGCGTGTTCCAGATCGCTGCGCAAGCGCAGGAAATCGGCGCTGCAGGCCTTGAGCACGGTTTCGGCGGATGGGTTGTCGAGCAGCGCCAGGAGCAGGTGCTCGACGGTCATGTACTCGTGCCGCGCCTCGCGGGCGTGCTTGTAGCACTGTCCGATGGCGTATTCGAGGTCTTTACTGAACATGGTCGCACATCCTCCGAGAAGTTCTGCCGGTGGGACCGACTGTGCCCGGTTGGGTCACATCGGGCCTCAGGGTTTCAGGATGGGAGCGCCATCCCGAAGCGGAATACCGAAGATCTGGAACACTGCGTCGTAATAAACGATATCTGCCTTCGTCGATCACATCGTCCAAGGCGATCCATGCCGCATGACGATGCACTCAATGTACGGTCGGACGCAAGTAGAAGATTCAGATGCAAGTTCCGCGCCATTCGCGCGGTCGTGCCATTCCGATGGCGGAGACTGTGGGGGCAGGCTCAGGCTTTTTCCATGGTGCACAGCAACGGATGCTGATGCATGCGCGCGTATTCGTTCACCTGGGCGACCTTGGACTCGGCGATCTCGCGGGTGAACACACCGCAAACGCCCCGCCCGCGGGTATGCACATGCAGCATGACCTGGGTCGCCTTCTCGAGATTCATGCTGAAGAAGCGCATCAGCACTTCGACCACGAAATCCATCGGGGTGTAGTCGTCGTTCAAGACCATCACCGAATACAGCGGCGGCCGCGCAAGCTCGGGCTTGCTGGTTTCGACGGCGACGCCGTGGTCCCGCTCGTGTTCGTGGTCGTGCTGGTTGGCCATCCGGCAATTATAACGGCGGCGTCGATCCCGGTGACGCCCGCAACGATGCGTCTGCGCAATCGGCAGCGAACGGCGTCGCAAGCGGCGAGTAGCCCGCCCGGTACAGGCCGTTGGCTCGGCCCCGTCGGGCCGCCGACCATGGACGACGGTCGGCCCGACGGAACACAATGCGACACCGCAGCGGCCATTCCGACCGCTCGACCAGGGGAGTCGCCCATGTCGTCATCCGTCCGTGCCGTGCTTATCGCCTCGCTGCTGTCCGGCTGCCTTCTCGCCCCGGCGGCGCACGCCGAAGATGCCTCGGTCAAGACCCGCCTCGATGCTCGCGGCGTCAAGTACGAGCTGGACGACGACGGCGATTTCAAGGTCACCTACAACTATTCGAAGGAAGGTCGCAGCCAGCTGGTCTTCGTCAGCGGCAGCACCCAGAGCGTCGGCGGATTCAACATCCGCGAGATCTTCTCGCCCGCGGCGCGCATCGAGAAGGACGGCATCAACGGCGCCAAGGCGCTCGAACTGTTGGCCGAAAGCCGGAAGAACAAGGTCGGCAGTTGGGAAAGCAGCGGCGACGTGCTTTATTTCGTGATCAAGCTGCCCGACAGCCTCGACGCAGCGCAGCTGGAATCGGCGATGGATATCGCCGCCGAGACCGCGGACGACATGGAAATCGAGCTCAGCGGCGATCGGGACGATCTGTGACCCTGGCGTTGCAGACGTCGGGTCGACGCGCATGACCTATCGCGAAGGCCGCTTCTGGCAACCGGACGTGACCGTGGCCACGGTCGTGGTCGCGGACGGCCGGTTGTTGTGCGTCGAGGAGCGGGTGAACGGCCGACTGGTGATCAACCAGCCGGCCGGCCATCTCGAACCGGACGAAAGCCTGCTGGAAGCCGCCCTGCGCGAAACCCGGGAAGAAACCGGCTGGGACGTGCGCCTGACCGCTTTTCTGGGCGCCTATCAGTGGAAGGCGCCGGAAACCGAACGTCACTACCTCCGCTTCGCCTTCGCCGCCGAGCCCGAGCGTCACGATCCGGCGCATCCGCTCGACGACGGCATCGTCCAGGCCCTGTGGCTGACCCCGGACGAGCTGCTGGCGCAGCGCGAACGCCACCGCAGCCCGCTGGTCTGGCAGGTGGTCGCCGATCACCTCGCCGGTCACCGTTCGCCGCTGTCGGTGCTGCAGCATCTGTCCTGACGCTGCGACATCACGGAATACGGCCTCATGACCGCTCCCCGCATCATCGTCGGCATGTCCGGCGGCGTCGATTCCTCGGTCGCGGCCCTGCTGCTGCGCGATGACGCCCTGACCCACCCGGACCGCCGCGTGGCCGGGCTGTTCATGCGCAACTGGGCCGACGACGGCAGCGGCGATTGCCGCGCCGAGGACGACCGCCGCGACGCGGTCGCGGTCAGCGGCCGGCTGGGCCTGCCGATCCATTTCCGCGATTTCTCCAACGAATACTGGTCCGGCGTGTTCGAGCATTTCCTCGCCGAGTACGCCGCCGGGCGCACGCCGAACCCCGACGTGCTGTGCAACCGCGAAATCAAGTTCAAGCATTTCCTCGACGCCGCCCGCGAACTGGGCGCCGACTTCATCGCCACCGGCCACTACGCCCGGATTCGCGAACGAGACGGTGCATGGCAGTTGCTGCGCGCCGCCGACCGCAGCAAGGACCAGAGCTATTTCCTGCACCAGCTCGGCCAGGCGCAGCTGGCGGCGACGTTGTTCCCGCTGGGCGAACTGATCAAGACCGACGTGCGCCGCATGGCTGCCGACGCCGGCCTGCCGACCGCCGCGAAGAAGGATTCGACCGGCATCTGTTTCATCGGCGAGCGCGATTTCCGCGAATTCCTGTCGCAATACCTGCCGGCCAAACCCGGGCCGATGGTGACGCCGGACGGCCGCCAGGTCGGCAAACATACGGGCGTGTTCTATTTCACCCTCGGCCAGCGCGAAGGCCTGCAGATCGGCGGCGTGCGCGGTTTCGCGGCGGCGCCGTGGTTCGTGGTGGGCAAGCGCGTGCACGACAACACCCTGATCGTCGATCAGGGCAGCGACTCGCCCTACCTGCTGTCGACGCGGCTGTGGTCCGAAACGGCGCACTGGATTTCCGGTGCGCCGCCGGCGGCGCGCTTCGCCTGCACCGCGCAGACCCGCTACCGCCAGCAGGACGAAGCCTGCGACGTCGAGGTGCTGGCCGACGGCAGTCTGGCGGTGACCTTCGAGCGTCCGCAGCGCGCGGTCACACCGGGGCAATCGCTGGTGCTGTACAAGGATGAGGTGTGTCTCGGCGGCGCGGTGATCGCGGCCACCGATGCGCCGTTGGAACGGCGCGATGGCGGCCCCACATCATGGCTTCAGGCGGACCGCACAAACATCGCGGCTGGCTTTCAACAGCCGGATGGCTGGTCAACCGCTCCTACAAAGAACTGATCGCTCATGACCATGGATGTACGTTCCCGCGTTATCGCGCTCGCCGGCATGCTGCAGGCGCTGAAGCTGGTGCGGCAGATCGCCGACACCGGGCACGCCGACGCCACTGCGGAGCGCGCCGCGCTCGACAGCGTGTTCCGGATCGACGCCGCGTCGGCCGATGCGGTCTACGGCGGCGCACGCGCGGTGCGCAGCGGTCTGCTGCTGCTGCGCGACTATCTGGGCAACACCAATGCCGACCCCGCGTTGCCGCCGCTGGCCCGGGCGGTGCTGCAGATCGAACGCCGCTTCGTCGCCGACGAGACCCTGGCGGGCCAGGTCCTGAGCGGCATCCGCGCCCTGGAAGGCATCGCCGAACGCCAGGGCAGCATCCATCCCGACGCGATCGCCCGCCTCGGCCAGCTGTACGCCGACACCATCAGCCACCTGCGGCCGAAGGTCATTGTCCAGGGCAATCCGCACTACCTGCAGCAGGCGGACGTGGTGGCCGAAATCCGCGCCCTGCTGCTCTCCGCGCTGCGCTCGGCGGTGTTGTGGCGGCAGATGGGCGGTTCGCTGTGGGATTTCGTGTTCCTGCGCCGCGCGATGATGCAGGCGATCGAGGCGGAGCTGGATTGAGCCCCACTTCGTAGAGCGGCCTTCAGGCCGCTGCGGTTTAGCTGCAAAAAAGCCCGGCTTTCGCCGGGCTTCTGTTTTTCTGTAGAGCGGAGCAAAGCTCCGCCACACCGTCTTCGGAAAGACAGCAGCGGAGCTGCGCTCCGCTCTACGGCATTGCATTACGCCGTGACCGTATCCGCCACATCCTTGTAATCGGCGATCTGATCGAAATTCATGTAGCGGTAGATCTCCGCGCCCTGCGCGTCGAGCACGCCCATGTCGGCCATGTACTCGGCCTTGGTCGGGATGCGGCCGAGGCGCGAGCAGATCGCCGCCAGCTCCGCCGAGCCCAGATACACATTCGAGTTCTTGCCCAGACGGTTCGGGAAGTTGCGGGTGCTGGTGGAGAACACGGTCGCGCCCTCGCGCACCTGCGCCTGATTGCCCATGCACAGCGAGCAGCCGGGCATTTCCATGCGCGCGCCGGCGGTGCCGAAGGTGCCGTAATGGCCTTCCTTCGTGAGCTCCGAAGCGTCCATCTTGGTCGGCGGGGCCACCCACAGACGAGTGGGAATGTCGCGCTTGCCTTCCAGCAACTTGGCCGCGGCGCGGAAGTGTCCGATGTTGGTCATGCACGAACCGATGAACACTTCGTCGATGACCGCGCCGGAGACTTCCGACAGCGTCTTCACGTCGTCCGGGTCGTTCGGGCAGGCCAGGATCGGCTCATGCACGTCGGCCAGATCGATCTCGATCACCGCCGCGTATTCGGCGTCGGCATCGGGTTCGAGCAGCTGCGGGTCGGCGATCCACGCTTCCATCTTCTTGATCCGGCGGGCGATCGAACGCGCATCGGCGTAACCCTCGGCGATCATCCACTTCAGCATCGTGATGTTGCTGTTGAGGTACTCGATGATCGGTTCCTTGTTCAGGCGCACGGTGCAGCCGGCGGCGGATCGTTCGGCCGAGGCGTCGGACAGCTCGAACGCCTGCTCGGCCTTGAGATTCGGCAGGCCTTCGATCTCCAGAATGCGCCCGGAGAAGATGTTCTTCTTGCCCTGCTTGGCGACCGTGAGCAGGCCCTGCTTGATCGCGTACAGCGGAATGGCGTTGACGAGGTCGCGCAGGGTCACGCCCGGCTGCATCTCGCCCTTGAAGCGCACCAGCACCGATTCCGGCATGTCCAGCGGCATGACGCCGGTGGCCGCGGCGAAGGCGACCAGACCCGAGCCGGCCGGGAACGAGATGCCGACCGGGAAACGGGTGTGCGAGTCGCCGCCGGTGCCGACGGTATCCGGCAGCAGCATGCGGTTGAGCCAGCTGTGGATGATGCCGTCGCCCGGGCGCAGCGAGATGCCGCCGCGGTTGGCGATGAATTCCGGCAGCGTGTGGTGGGTCTTCACGTCGACCGGCTTCGGATACGCGGCGGTGTGGCAGAACGACTGCATGACCAGATCGGCGGAGAAGCCGAGGCAGGCCAGATCCTTCAGCTCATCGCGGGTCATCGGGCCGGTGGTGTCCTGCGAGCCCACCGAGGTCATCTTCGGCTCGCAGTACGCGCCCGGGCGGATGCCGGGCTGCACGCCGTCCACTTCGGGCAGGCCGCAGGCGCGGCCGACCATCTTCTGCGCCAGCGAATAGCCCTTGCCGGTGTCGGCCGGCTGCTGCGGCAGGCGGAACAGGGTCGAAACCGGCAGCCCCAGCGATTCGCGCGCCTTCGCGGTCAGGCCGCGACCGACGATCAGCGGGATGCGGCCGCCGGCGCGGACTTCATCGAACAGCACGTCGGACTTGATCTGGAACTCGGCGATGACCTGCCCGTCCTTCAGCGCCTTGCCGGCGTAGGGCAGCAGTTCGACCACGTCGCCCTGGTGCATCTGCGACACGTCGAGTTCGATCGGCAGCGCGCCGGCGTCCTCCATCGTGTTGTAGAAGATCGGCGCGATCTTGTTGCCCAGGCAGACGCCGCCGAAGCGCTTGTTCGGAATGTACGGAATGTCTTCGCCGGTCCACCACAGCACCGAATTGGTCGCGGACTTGCGGCTGGAGCCGGTGCCCACCACGTCGCCGACATAGGCGACCAGATGGCCCTTGGCCTTCAGATCCTGGATCGCCTGGATCGGTCCGCGCTTGCCGTCTTCTTCCGGCACGAACGGCGCGTCGTCGCGCCTGTTCTTCAGCATCGCCAGCGCGTGCATCGGGATGTCGGGACGGGTGGTGGCGTCCGGCGCCGGCGACAGGTCGTCGGTGTTGGTTTCGCCGGGCACCTTGAATACGGTGATGGTCAGGTTGTGCGGCACTTCCGGCTTGCTGGTGAACCATTCGGCGTCCGCCCAGCTCTGCAGCACGGCCTTGGCGTTGGCATTGCCGGTCCTGGCTTTCTCTTCGACGTCGTGGAAGGCGTCGAACATCAGCAGCGTGTGTTTCAGCGCCTCCGCCGCGATCGTTCCGACGATGGCGTCGTCGAGCAGCTGGATCAGCGGATGGATGTTGTAACCGCCCAGCATGGTGCCGAGCAGTTCGGTGGCGCGCTCGCGCGTGATCAGCGCACAGACTTCGTTGCCGAACGCGACGGCGGCCAGATACGACGCTTTCACCTTCGCCGCGTCGTCGACGCCCGCCGGGACGCGGTGGGCGATCAGTTCGAGCAGCGTGGCTTCCTCGCCGGCCGGCGGCGCTTTCAGCAGCTCGATGACCTCGGCGGTCTGCTGCGCGGTGAGCGGCAGCGGCGGGATACCGAGCGCAGCGCGTTCGGCGACATGGTGGCGATAAGCTGCGAGCATCTGATGACTCCTGGTGTCGGTCGTACTTGGAAATGTGGAATAGCTTGGAAGGTATCGCAGCGGCTTCAGACTGTCGGAACGATCAGCTTGAGGCCTTTGAAATAGTCGCGGAAGAAACGGTCGTCGCGGGTGATCAGACCATTGCACTGCAGCATGGCATGGGAGCCGATCAGGAAATCCGGCGCGGCGCGGCGCGTGCTGTCTTGCGGATGGCCGTCGTTGCGTTGCCGATAGCGGCGCTGCATCTCGCCCGCGCGCAGCGCCGACTTGGCTTCCAGCGGGCTGAAACGGATGCTCATGTCTTCCAGCACCGCAAGCGCCTCGGCGCCGTCGCGCAGCGCGCCGCAGATCTCGGCCAGCGCCACATCGCAGACCACCACCGGGCCGGCGCTCAGGCACTGGCGCAGGCAGGCTTCGGCGGCATCGGCGTGCAGGCCGTCGGCCAGCAGATCGATCAGGACGGGGGAATCGATCGCGATCATGTCGAGGATGCGGAACCGTCGTCATCGGCAGCCAACCCACGGCCCGCCTGTCCACGCACCGCCTGCATGGCCGCATCGGTGGAATCGAAACCGTCGAGCTTGAACCGGCCGCGGGCGCGGGAGATGGCGTCGTCGACGCTTTTGCGCAGCACGATCCGGCTGCCTTCCAGCTCCACCTTCAGTACGCTGCCCTTGGTCAATCCCAGCGCATCGCGGACGGCTTTGGGCAGGGTGATCTGGCCACGCTCGGCGACTGTCGCTTCCATCGGGCGATCCTCTTGCGGTATGCGGAAATGATACATACTTATCCGCGCATACTCTACCGTCGATGCGATTCGCCTCCATGATGGGAGGCGCCTCCGCCGGAGACGCCAGCAGCGTCGGTCGGTGGATAATCGCGACAAGCCCCCTCCCCCAGGAGCACCGCCATGCACGATTCCTTCGCCACCCGCAGCCGCCTCGACGTCGACGGGCGTTCCTTCCTTTATTACAGCCTTCCGAAACTCGCCGAACGCTTCGCGTCCGACGCCGACTCCGGCACCACGCTGGATCTGGCGAAGCTGCCCTATGCCATGAAGGTGCTGCTGGAGAATCTGCTGCGGCATGAGGACGGCGTCAGCGTACTGCCCGCGCATATCGAAGCGGTCGCCCGCGGGGACGCCGAGGAGGATCCCGACACCGAAATCGCGTTCATGCCGGCGCGGGTGGTGCTGCAGGACTTCACCGGCGTGCCCTGCGTGGTCGACCTGGCGGCGATGCGCGACGCAGTCGAAGCGCTGGGCGGCGATCCGGGCCAGATCAATCCGCTGATTCCGTCGGAACTGGTCATCGATCATTCGGTGCAGGTCGACGTGTTCGGCAAGCGCGAAGCGCTGGATCTCAACGGCCAGATCGAGTTTTCGCGCAACAGGGAACGCTACAGCTTCCTGCGCTGGGGCCAGAAAGCCTTCGCCAACTTCGATGTGGTGCCGCCGAATACCGGCATCGTCCATCAGGTGAATCTGGAACACCTCGCACGCGTGGTCATGGAACGGGAGGTCGATGGCGAAACGTTCGCATTTCCCGATTCCGTCTTCGGTACCGACAGTCACACCACGATGATCAACGGCATCGGCGTGCTCGGCTGGGGCGTGGGCGGCATCGAGGCCGAGGCGGCGATGCTGGGACAGCCGTCGTCGATGCTGATTCCGCAGGTGGTGGGCTTCAGGCTCACCGGAAAAATGCCGGAAGGCGCCACCGCCACCGACCTGGTGCTGACCGTCACCCAGATGCTGCGCAAACTCGGGGTGGTGGGCAAGTTCGTGGAATTCTTCGGCGACGGCCTGCAGCACCTGCCGCTGGCCGACCGCGCCACCATCGCCAACATGGCGCCCGAATACGGCGCGACCTGCGGTATTTTCCCGATCGACGCCGAATCGCTGACCTATCTGCGCCTGTCCGGCCGCAGCGAAGCCCAGATCGCGCTGGTCGAGGCCTATGCCAGGGCGCAGGGGATGTGGCACGACGCAGACACCCCGGACGCGACCTACTCGGCCACGCTCGAACTGGACCTCGCCACAGTCAAGCCTTCGCTGGCCGGGCCGAAGCGGCCGCAGGACCGTGTGCTGCTGGAGGCCGTGCAGGCGGATTTCCACGCGAACCTGGTCGGCCTGATCGCCTCGCGCAAACCGCCGCGCGAGGAAACCACGCGCATGGACGCCGAGGGCGCCGCACAGCCGCAGGCCGAACACCTTGCGGCCAAGCCGAGGGCCAAGATCCGCATCCGCGACACCGATTGCGAGCTCACCGACGGTTCGGTGGTGATCGCCGCGATCACCTCCTGCACCAATACCTCCAACCCGGCGGTGATGCTGGGCGCCGGCCTGCTCGCGCGCAATGCGGTCGCGAAAGGCCTGAAATCCATGCCCTGGGTGAAAACCTCGCTCGGCCCGGGCTCGCTGGTGGTCACCGATTATCTGAAGAAAGCCGGCGTGCTCTCGGACCTGGAGGCGCTGGGTTTCTTCGTGGTCGGTTATGGCTGCACCACCTGCATCGGCAATTCCGGCCCGCTGCCGGACGAAGTGTCGAAGGCCATCGCCGAGGGCGACCTGGCCGTCGCCTCGGTGTTGTCGGGCAACCGCAACTTCGAGGGCCGCATCCATTCCGAAGTGAAGATGAACTACCTGGCCTCGCCGCCGCTGGTGGTGGCTTACGCGCTGGCGGGCACGGTCGACATCGACATGACCAAAGAACCGCTGGGGTTCGGCACCGATGGCCAGCCGGTGTTCCTGCGCGACATCTGGCCCAGCAACAAGGAAATCGGCGACACGATCGCCGCCACCGTCGGCCCCGAGATGTTCGCCAGGAACTACGCTGAAGTGTTCAAGGGCGACAGCCGCTGGAACCTGATCGAGTCGCCCGACGGCGAATCCTATCGCTGGGACGAAACCTCCACCTACATCAAGCATCCGCCCTACTTCGAAGGCATGACGATGCACGTCGGCGCCATCGACGACGTCCACGGCGCGCGTATCCTGGGTCTGTTCGGCGATTCGATCACCACCGACCACATCTCCCCCGCCGGCAACATCAAAGCCGACTCGCCGGCCGGCGCATTCCTGCAGTCCCGCGGCGTGGCGCCCGCGGATTTCAACAGTTACGGCTCGCGCCGCGGTAACGACGACGTCATGGTGCGAGGCACTTTCGCTAACATCAGGATCAAGAACCTGATGCTGGGCGGCGAGGAAGGCGGCAACACCCTGCACTACCCATCCGACGGCAGCGGCGCGCCCGAAAAACTGTCGATCTACGACGCCGCGATGCGCTACAAGGCCGATGGCGTGCCGCTGGTGGTGATGGCCGGCAAGGAATACGGCACCGGCTCCAGTCGCGACTGGGCCGCAAAGGGCACCAATCTGCTCGGTGTGAAGGCGGTGATCGCCGAAAGTTTCGAGCGCATCCATCGCTCCAATCTGGTGGGCATGGGCGTGCTGCCGCTGCAGTTCGAGGACGGCGAGAACGCGCGGACGCTCGGCTTCGACGGTTCCGAAATCATCGATATCGCCGGCCTGGAGGATGGCGCGGGCAAAATCGCGACCATCGTCGCCCGCCGCGCGGACGGCCACGAGCGCCTATTCCGCGCGCGGATCCTGCTGCTCACGCCCAAAGAGGTCGAATACTTCAGGCACGGCGGCATCCTGCACTACGTCCTGCGGCAATTGGCCTCGAAGAAAGCCGGTTGACCGCATGTCGATGGTCCAGGCGTCGGGAAACTTCCTGCCCGTTGCATACGGTGGCGTCTTGCGGCCCCATAGAGCCTATGCTCCAATCAAGGAAGACAACACAGAGCCGCAATCCAGCGGCCTAACAGGTGGAGGGGCCTAATGAATCTCGATCGTCCGTGGCTTGCGAGCTATCCCGCAGGTGTACCTCAACAGATCGACCCGGACGAGTTCGCCTCGATCGTGGCGGTGCTGCAATCGTCGCTCGAAAAATTTCGCGACCGCCCTGCGTTCTCCAACATGGGACGCACGATCACTTATGCGGAGGTCGACGAGTACAGCAAGCAGTTCGCCGCCTATCTGCTGGGCGAACTGAAGCTCAAGAAGGGCGATCGCGTCGCGATCATGATGCCGAACTGCCTGCAGTACCCGATCGCCACGTTCGGCATCCTGCGCGCCGGCCTCACGGTGGTGAACACCAATCCGATGTATACCCCGCGCGAGCTGAAGCACCAGCTTGTCGACTCCGGCGCCAGCGCGATCCTGGTGCTCGACAACTTCGGCAAGACCGTGCAGGACGTGGTCGCCGATACGCCGGTGAAGAAAGTCATCACCACCGGGCTCGGCGACATGTTGCCGTTCCCGAAGGGTGCGATCGTCAACTTCGTGCTGAAGTACGTGAAGAAGATGATTCCGGATTACGACATTCCCGGCGCGATCCGCTTCAGGAATACGCTGACGCTCGGCCAGATGCACCCGCTTCCGGCGGTGGATATCGCATCCGACGACATCGCGTTCCTGCAATACACAGGCGGCACGACCGGTGTGTCGAAGGGCGCGATGCTGACGCATCGCAATCTGGTGTCGAACATGCAGCAGGCCTCATCCTGGATCGGCACCAACGTCCAGTTGGGCAAAGAAATCATCGTCACGGCGTTGCCGCTTTACCACATCTTCGCGCTGACCGCGAACGGTCTGGTCTTCATGAAGTTCGGCGGACTGAACCATCTGATCACCAACCCGCGCGACATGCCCGGATTCGTGAAGGAACTCAGCAATATTCCCTTCACCGCCATCACCGGCGTCAATACGCTGTTCAACGGCCTGCTCAATACGCCGGGTTTCGACAAGATCGATTTCTCGCGCCTGCATCTGACCCTGGGCGGCGGCATGGCGGTGCAGCGGGTGGTCGCGGAGCGGTGGAAACAGGTGACCGGTTGCACCCTGATCGAAGCCTACGGCCTGACCGAAACCTCGCCGGCGGCGTGCATGAATCCGCTGAATCTCGCCGCATACAACGGCGCCATAGGCCTGCCGATTTCCTCCACCGACGCCTGCGTGAAGGACGACGACGGCAATACCCTCAATCACGGCGAAATCGGCGAGCTCTGCATCAAGGGGCCGCAGGTCATGAAGGGGTATTGGCAACGCCCGGAAGAAACCGCCAAGACCATCGATGCCGAAGGGTGGCTGCATACCGGCGATGTCGCGCGGATGGACGAAAACGGATTCTTCTTCATCGTCGACCGCAAGAAGGACATGATTCTGGTGTCCGGTTTCAATGTCTATCCGAACGAAGTCGAGGACGTGATCGCGATGATGCCCGGCGTGCTGGAAGTGGCGGCGGTCGGCGTCCCCGACGAAAAATCGGGCGAAGCGGTCAAGGTCGTCATCGTGAAAAAGGATCCGAACCTCACCGCGGAACAGGTGAAAGCGCACGCCCGCGAAAATCTGACCGGCTACAAACAGCCCAGATTCGTGGAGTTCCGGACCGAGTTGCCCAAGACCAACGTCGGCAAGATCCTGCGTCGTGAACTGCGGGATCCATCCCCCGTGTCATAAGGCGACGCTGGTCGCAATTCTGCTCTGCGGACAGGTTAGCACCATTGCTAACCTGTCCCTTTTAGCGTGTTCGGCTGGCTTGAAGTTTCCAAATTTTCGGCGCATACAGGCGGATATCCGGGCTTTTCCGTATCTCCGCCGATCGCATCGGGCCGCCCGGCCGATGCATCGCCAACCATTTGGGGAACTTCCATGAGCAATATCGAAAAACTGCATCGCACCACTCAGCTCGACACCATCCGCGTCGAATCTTCCCCCAACGGGTCGGCCCACTGGATGTACATGCATGCCGATATCGACTGGGGCGTGCGGCCATGTTTTCGTACGAATCTCATGGAAGACATGTGGTCTTTCCTGACATCGATCACGCTGCGCGACTCGCAGCGCCAGGCCGGCGAATTGCGGCATGTGGTCATCGCATCCAAGGCCCAGGCGTTCAACCTCGGCGGCGACCTCCATCTGTTCGCGCAGCTGATCCGCGACAACAACCGCCAGAAACTCCTCGAGTACGCGCGTCGCTGCATCGACGGGGTGTATCACATCCACACCGGTCTGGGCGGCGATGTGCGCACGATCGCGCTGGTGCAGGGCGATGCGCTGGGCGGCGGCCTCGAACTCGCGCTGTCGTGTCACACGATCGTCGCCGAAGAAGGCGTCAACATGGGCCTGCCGGAAGTGCTGTTCGGCCTCTTTCCGGGCATGGGCGCGTACTCGTTCCTGCGCAAGCGCGTGTCGTCGCAGCTGGCGGAAAAGATCATTCTCGAAGGCGATCTCTACACCAGCGACGAAATGTACAAGCTGGGCATCGTCGACGTGCTGGTGCCGAAAGGCGAAGGCGAAGCGGCAGTGGAAGCGCTCATCCGCAAACAGCAGCGCAGCCCGCATGCGCATCTCGCGATGAACGCAGTGCGCGGTATCGCGGAGCCGGTCGGCTACAACGAATTGATGGGCATCACCGAAGTATGGGTCGACACGGCGCTTGCGCTGGGCGAGAAATCTCTGCGGACGATGGAACGCATCGTGAAGGCGCAGGAACGGCTGGCGCACAGCGTCGCGGCGTGATCGCGGACGATCTGATCACGAAAGCGAACCGGGCACGACCGCCACGATCATGTTGCAAGGATCACGGGGTTCCGTCGGCGCCGCTGTCGTCGCGCGCATGACGCATGGCCTCGCGCGCCTGCAATGCGGCGCGCCCCTGCGTCATGTGTTCGCGCAGGGCGGCGAGCCGCGTCTTCCATTCCTTCGACAACTGCCATTCGGGAATCTGCATGATTTCTCCGCAGCCGTCGCGCAGGCGCAGCAGACCCAGGTTGCTGGCCACGCCCTTGAGGGCGTGGGCATGCTCCCGGACCTGATCCCAACGGCCGGCGACGCTGTCTTCCTCCAGACCGGTGAGACACTCCGCCGCATCCTGCAGGCATTGGCGGATGAACTTCGCCATGAAGGCCTCGCCCATGTCGAGTGAGGCCAATTCGTCGAGTACCGAGGCGTCCATCATCTCGGTGCTGCCGGCGATCGGTGCGCGACCTGTCTGTGTCTGCGCCACGACCGTAGCGGGCTGGGGAGACGCGATTTCGGCGAGGCAGTCCAGCAGCTTCGCCGCGGACACCGGTTTGGCGATGAAAGTACGCGCGCCGGCCTCTTCGCAGCGCTGGATCGAATCCGGGGTGACATCGGCGCTGAGTACGATCACGGGCGTCTGACGGCCGGTGCCGGCTTCCATCACCTTGAGTTGACGCAGCATGTCCAGCCCGGAAATGCCGGGCATGTGCAGATCGACGATGACGGCATCGAAGTCGCTGTTGCTCAACATGTCGAGCACTTCCTCGCCGTTCTCGACAGCGATCACGCGATGACCCGCTTTTCCGAGCAGGCTTTCGAGCACCATGCGGTTGGCGGCATGGTCGTCCGCGATCAGGATGCGCATCGTGCGCACGCGGGCGCGATGCCGCAGGAAGGGGTCGCTGAACGCGATCACATTCGCGTTCGATGCGGCCGCCGGAGCATCCGTCCGTAGTCCGTCGCCATCGGGAGTCCCGGCGAACTTGTCGGCTTCGGCGTGGGCGAACGGCAGTTCGACCCAGAAACGCGTCCCCACCCCTTCGGAGCTTTCGAAACCGATCGAGCCGCCCATCGCTTCGGTGAGTCCCTTCGCGATGGTCGTGCCCAGACCCGTGCCGCCGTAGCGTCTGGACAGACTGCCGTCGAGCTGCTCGAACGCCTCGAAGATCTTGGCGCGCGCCGCGCTTGGAATGCCGACGCCGGAATCGGTGACGACGAAGCGCACGCGATGCACCAGCGGGTTCTCGGATCCGACCAGCCCGACTTCGAGGCGGACATAGCCGCGATCGGTGAACTTGACTGCGTTGCTGACGAGATTCAGCAGCACCTGGCGCAGATGCGCGGAGTCGCCGCACAGGACATCCGGCACATCCGGGGTGACATGGACCTGATACGACAGCTGTTTGCCGCGTGCGGTCGGCGCAACGATCAGACCGATGTGCTCGATGACCTCGGAGAGGCGGAAATCGATCAGCGCAAGCTTGAGCTTGCCGGCCTCGATCGCGGAGATGTCCAGCACATCCTCGACCAGCGACAACAGCGAGCGCGTCGATGCCTGGATGGTGTTGAGATATTTGCGCTGTTCGGCATCCAGTCGGGTCGTCGCGAGCAGTTCCGACATGCCCGCCAGACCGTTGAGCGGCGTCCTGAACTCATGGCTCATGTTCGCGAGGAAGCGACTCTTGGCTTCGTTGGCCCGATTGGCTTCCTCGGTCGCGCGGGTCAGTGCGCGCAACAAACCGGAGAGATACATCGGAATGGCGGCCAGCCCGACCAGCAGGCCGATCGCGAGACTGGGATTCCCGGTCCAGTACGGGGTGTAATAAATCACCGCACCGAACGTGATCACCGCCATCGTGATCGCCGCGCCCAGATAGCGATTGCCGAAGCGCAGGCCGTTGCCGACCGTGACCCACATCAGGATCACGTAGACCCAGGCCAGGGGCTCGCTCAGCTCGATCATCGCCGTGCCCATCAGCACATAGTCGGAGACCATGCCGATGAAACGACGTCGATGCGACACATGCGGGCGGGCGACGATGGCAGCGACGATGGCCAAGCCGACGACGAAACCCGTCGCCACCAGCAGCAGGACGATATTGACCGCGGTGTCGCTGACGTCCATGCCGACCGCGCGGCGCGCGAGCATGTAGACCAGCACCACCGAAAGTACCGCGAGTCTGACGACCGCCTGCTCGTGCTCGGTATCCGGCCGGTTTTCCAGTCGGGCGCGGACCCACTCGACGGCGGCGGTTAGCGGAATCACTCCAGCCCTGGGCGCTGCGAACTGGTGGAATAGCGTTCGCAGATGTTCTCGAGCCTGGGCCGGTTCTGGACCAGCGCCTGGACGCACTGCGGGTCGAACAGCTTGCCGCTCTGTTCGATCAGGAAATCGAGAGCGTTGTCGAAACTCCACGGCGCCTTGTACGGGCGTGGCGAAATCAGCGCGTCGAAGACATCGGCGACCGCGACGATCCTCGCTTCGATCGGGATATCGGCGCCGACCAGGCCGTCGGGGTAGCCGCTGCCGTCGTAGCGCTCGTGGTGGCGCAGCGCGATGGTCGCGCCGGCCTGGATGAAACGGTTCTGGCTGCCGCTCAGCAGCTCATGGCCGATCTTGGGATGCCGACGCATGATCGCAAGCTGGTGCTCGTCGAGCGGGCCCGGTTTCAGCAGCACGTCGTCGGGGATGGCGATCTTGCCCATGTCGTGCAGCGGTGCGGCCAACTCGATCAGCCGCACTTCCTCCTCGGACATGCCCAGCCCTTCGGCGATGAGCCCGGCGATGTGGGCCATGCGTTCCAGGTAAGCGCTGGTGCCGATGTCGCGGTATTCGATGGCCCGCGCCAGCCGCGACAGGGTCTCGCGTTCGCGCTCTTCGACCTCGTGCATGCTGGAGAGCAGCCGCTGTTCCAGCGACAGCGCGCGCTGTTTGATCGATTCGGACTGCTGCCGGAGTTGCAGCAGGTTGCGGCAGCGGGCGCGGAGTTCGCGCGGGCGCACCGGCTTGACCAGGAAGTCGATCACGCCGGCGTCGAGCGCCGCCTGGCGGATCGGTTCGTCGCCCACCACCGTGACCAGCACGATCGGGACATCGCGGTTGCTCAGCGAGCGACGGAAGCGGCGCGCGAACTCCAGGCCGTCGATGGCGGGCATGCGGTAATCGAGCAGCAGCAGATCCGGTCGATTGTTTTCCGACCAGCGCAGCGCTTCCTCGGAGTCGCCGAAGTCGAATACTTCCAACTCGGGACTGATGTCCTCAAGGATGTGCCGCAGCATCGTGCGTGCGGAGGTCTGGTCATCGACGATGACGATTTTCACGGAGTTGCCCCACATGCGGATACCGTGCGTCCTTGCTTTTGTGGTGGATTGATCGGCGCTTGTACGACCCGGAATTTATAGCAATTTCCGTGCCTTGTCTCGTATGGCGACATCTCGATCCTAACGAGTCCAGCGCGGCTTCGACAGTCCCGACCGTTCGATGGATGCGGGATCGGCCGGAGATTCAAGGCAGGAGCGGCGTGTTTGGCGCCGGCAGCGCATGAAGAAGACAGTTTCCGGCTGAACCGTACCTGTCATATCTCACAGTACGGTCTCACCAGCCGATTCCTAGGCTTCAGGACGCATGTACGGGAAGAGCAGGACATCGCGGATCGATGTCGACCCGGTCAACAGCATGACCAGGCGATCGATGCCGACGCCCAGCCCGCCGGTGGGCGGCAGGCCGACTTCCAGCGCGCGGATGTAATCGGCGTCGTAGTGCATCGCCTCGTCGTCGCCGCCCTCCTTCGCTTCGACCTGGGCGCGAAACCGTGCGGCCTGATCCTCGGAGTCGTTCAGTTCCGAAAAACCGTTCGCGATTTCCTTGCCGCCGATGAACAGCTCGAAGCGGTCGGTGATGCCCGGCTCGGTATCGGATTCCCGGGCCAGCGGCGAGACTTCGACCGGGTAATGGGTGATGAAGGTCGGCTGGATCAGATCGGCCTCGACCGTCTTTTCGAAGATTTCCAGCAGCAGCTTGCCCCAGCCGTAGCCCGGCTTCACGTGCACCTTCAGTCTCGCGCAGTGCTGCGCCAGCGCGTCGCGGTTGCGGCAATCGGCCACCGAGATCTCCGGGTTGCGCTCGCGCACCGCTTCTTCCAGCTTCCATCGGCGGAACGGCGCGCCCAGACCGATGGTGTTGCCTTCCCACTCCACTTCATCGATGCCCAGCGTGTCGCGGGCGACGTCGCGGATCATGCCCTCGGTCAGGTCCATGACTTCGGTGTACGTGGCGTAGGCCTCGTACAGTTCGAGCATGGTGAATTCGGGGTTGTGGCGGGTGCTGACGCCTTCGTTGCGGAAGTTGCGGTTGATCTCGTAGACGCGCTCGATGCCGCCGACGACCAGCCGCTTGAGATACAGCTCCGGGGCCACGCGCAGATAGAGTTCGAGATCGAGCGCGTTGTGATGGGTGACGAACGGTCGCGCGGCCGCGCCGCCGGCGATGTAATGCATCATCGGCGTTTCGACTTCGAGGAAGTTGCGGCCGTCCAGCCAGCGCCGGATCGCGGTGACGATCTGCGAGCGCTTGACGAACACCGCACGGGAGTCGGGATTCACGATCAGGTCGACGTAGCGCTGCCGGTAACGTTGTTCGACATCGCTCAGGCCGTGCCACTTGTCCGGCAGCGGGCGCAGCGATTTGGTGAGCAGGCGCAGGGTGCCGGCCTTGACCGACAGTTCGCCGGTCTTGGTGCGCATCAACGTGCCTTCCGCGCCGACGATGTCGCCGACGTCCCAGCCCTTGAAGGCGTCGTAAGCGTCGCCCAGCGTGTTCGCCTGCAGGAACAACTGGATGCCGCCGGTCATGTCCTGGATCTGCGCGAACGCGGCCTTGCCCATCACCCGCTTGGCCATCAGCCGGCCGGCGACCGCGACGCGGCGGCCTTCGGCTTCCAGCGCTTCGCCGGTCCAGCGTTCGGCATCCTCGTACGCGTCCTGCAGATCGCGGGCGACATGCTCGCGCTTGAAGTCATTCGGGTATGCGATGCCCTGCCCGCGCAGCGCCGCGAGTTTGCCGCGCCGTTCGGCGATCAGGGCGTTCTCGTCGTGCTGCGGGGTCTGGTCTTCGGTCATGGCGGTGTCTTCGGTTGGTGCATTGGTGTGTGCGCTGTGGGAGCGGCGGGAGCCGCGATGGATCCAGCTCGAAGCATCGCGGCTCCCGTCGCTCCCACAGGTAGGGAAATCAGACGGCGTCGGTGCGTTTCGAGCCCGCTTCCAGGCCCGATTTGAGACTGGCCTCGATGAATTCGTCGAGGTCGCCGTCCAGCACTTTCTGGGTGTCGGTGCGTTCGACGCCGGTACGCAGATCCTTGATCCGCGACTGGTCCAGCACGTAGTTGCGGATCTGGCTGCCCCAGCCGATGTCGGACTTGGTGGCTTCCAGCGCGTCGCGCTCGGCGTTGCGCTTCTGGACTTCAAGCTCGTACAGCTTCGCTTTCAGCATCTTCATCGCCATGTCGCGGTTCTGATGCTGGCTGCGGCCGTTCTGGCAGGCCGCCACGGTGTTGGTCGGAATGTGGGTGATGCGCACCGCGGATTCGGTCTTGTTGACGTGCTGGCCGCCGGCGCCGGACGAACGATAGACGTCGGTGCGCAGATCGGCCGGATTGATCTCGATGTCGATATCGTCCTCGACTTCCGGCGACACGAACACCGAGGTGAACGAAGTGTGGCGGCGATTGTCGGAATCGAACGGCGACTTGCGCACCAGCCGGTGGACGCCGATCTCGGTCTTCAGCCAGCCGAAGGCGTAATCGCCCTCGACCTTGAACGTGGCCGACTTGATCCCGGCCACATCGCCGGCGCTGACTTCCATCAGCTCGGTCTTCCAGCCGCGCGTTTCGCACCAGCGCAGGTACATGCGCAGCAGCATTTCCGCCCAGTCCTGGGCCTCGGTACCGCCGGCGCCGGCCTGGATGTCGACGAACGCACTGGCCGCGTCCAGCTTGCCGGAGAACATGCGCTGGAATTCCAGCTGGTCGACGCCGCGCGCATAGCGCTCCACGTCGGCCTGGATGGCCAGCGCGGTGTCGTCGTCCTCTTCCATTTCGACCAGTTCCAGCAACTCTTCGGCGCCGGCCAGGCCGTCCTTCAGGTCGCGGATGCCGTTGACGGTCTTGTCGAGCAGCGAGCGCTCGCGGCCCAGGGCCTGCGCGCGTTCGGAGTCGTTCCAGATGTCCGGGTTTTCGAGTTCGCGATTGACTTCTTCCAGACGCTCGACTTTGGCGTCGTAGTCAAAGATACCCCCTCAGCGAATCGAGCCGACCGCGAAGGTCGTCGATGCGCTGGCGGATCGGATTGAGTTCGATCATGGCGTGATGTGCGGTCGCAGCAAAGACCGCGGATTCTAGCAGGCCGCGGCTCCGGCTGGACGCCGCGCCGGCCGGGCGCGGTCTTTCCGGGCGGGCCTGCACACGGCGGGCCTGCTCAAGGCGTGCCTGCTCAAAGCAGACACGTTCAAGCCGCCCCGGCTCGGGCGCGCAGCGCATCGCGATAGCGGCGGCTGCACGGCAGCGCGTGTCCGTCGTGCAGATGCAGGCGCGCATCGCCGGTATCGAGCGGCTCGATCGACGCGATCCGGCCCAGATTCACGATATAGCTGCGGTGGATGCGGGCGAAACGTCCCGGATCGAGCCTCGCCTCGATGCCCGCGATGGTGCTGCGCAGCGGATAGTCGTGGCCGCGGACCCGCAGATTGACGTAGTTGCCCGAAGCCTGCAGCCATTCGATGTCGTGGGCGGCGATCAGGAACTCGCGGCCGAGCTTGCGGACCAGGAAGCGCTCCGGCCGGTCCACCGGTTCGAGCGGTTCGCCTTCGTCCGGGCGGTCCAGCAGGCTGGCTTCGCCCTGCAGCCGCCGCCGGATGAAACGATAGACCTCGATCACCGAGACCATCATCGTGTAGCTGCGGATGTCCTTGAGATATTCGTAGATCAGTTCGACCGGCCACGCGCCGAAATCGTAATGATCGCCCTGGCTGGCGTAGACGAGCTTTCGCAGCGCGACCATGCCCAGGACGTGGATCAGCGAGAACGCCACGCTGGCGGCGACATGCCACGGCAGGTGCCGACGCCAGGTGTCCCAGTGCATCGGGAAACGGCGGGTGAACCAGACCAGGCCGGGCACCAGCGCCAGCATCATCAGTCCGCTGGACCACTCCCAGACCGCAGGCTCCCACACGGCGAAATCCAGCCCCACCCGGCGGATGTCCATCAGCACGGTGATGCTGTTGGCGATGCCGTTGATGAGGGTGAGCATCACCCAGAACCCGATCTCCACGGGCCGCTGCCAGCGATGGAAGATCGCCGGCGCGGCATCGACGGTTGCCTGGGCGGGCGCTGGATCCGGGGCTGCGGTCATCCGCGCATTGTAGGCAAGGCGGCGCGGGTCACGTCCCGGATTCGTCCCTCATGCCTGTCGCTTCGTCCCCGAAGCCCCGCCGACAGGCACTTCGCGGTGGTCTTCGGCGTCCGGGACCGGACACTGCCGACTTTCCGAACGGGGACGCCAATGGAACGTCGATACGATCTGGACTGGGTGCGGGTGGCCGCGTTCTTCCTGCTGGTGCTGTACCACGTGGGCATGTATTACGTGAGCTGGGACTGGCATGTGAAAAGTCCGCATGCGTCCGAAACCCTCGAGCCGCTGATGATGCTGACCTCGCCGTGGCGGCTGTCGCTGCTGTTCCTGGTGTCGGGGGTCGCCACCGCATTCCTGTTCGGCAAACGGCCGGCCGGCTTCATCGGTCAACGCAGCTGGCGCCTGCTGCTGCCGCTGATCTTCGGGATGCTGGTGATCGTCACGCCGCAGGCGTATTACGAGGTGGTCGAGAATCTGCCCGGCGGTTACCGCGACGGCTATCTGGCGTTCTGGGGCCGGTATCTGAAGGGCGACCCCACTTTCTGCCGCGAGGGCGACTGCCTGGACGTGCCGACCTGGAACCATCTGTGGTTCGTCGCTTATCTGTGGGTCTACACCATGATCGCCTGGGCTTTGCTGCGCTTCGCGCCAGGAACGATGGATCGTGTCGGCGGCTGGCTGGCGCGTCGACTCTCGGGCATCGGCGTGCTGGTCTGGCCGGCGCTGCTGCTGGCGATCGCACGGGTCGCGCTGGTCGGGCGTTTCGAGTCGACCCATGCCCTGGTCGACGACTGGTACAACCACGCGCAGTATCTGCCGCTGTTCCTGCTCGGCGTGCTGGTCGCGACCCGCAACGGCGTATGGGATGCGCTCCAGCGGATGCGCTGGCCGGCACTGATCGTTGCCGCAAGCTGCTATGCCTCCATCGTCTGGTACTTCTACGGCAGCGGCTACAGCGACGAAGCCACACCGCCGCCGGATGCGCTGCGCATGTTTCAGCGCGTGGTCTGGGCCACGTTCCAGTGGACCGTGATCGCCGCGATCTTCGGCTTCGTCCGCGGCATCGCCTTCACCGATTCGCCTGCCCTGCGCTATCTGCGCGAAGCCGTGTTCCCGGTCTACATCCTCCATCAGACGATCATCGTCGTGCTGGCCCACAACGCGCAGCCGCTGGGCCTTCGTCCGGTCGTCGAAGGTCCGCTGCTGGTGCTGGCGACGTTCGGGGTGAGCTTCGCGGGTTTCGAACTGGTGCGGCGGGTGCGCTGGCTGCGGCCTTTGTTCGGATTGAAGGCGAATCCACGTCCCGACAGCGCACGTGTCGAGACGCCTCGGATTGCAACGACACGATGAAATCAGAAATGAAATCGGAGTCGTCACCCCGGCCAAGACCGGGGCCCAGCTTTCGCGCATACGCATGAAACTTCGTAACTGGAACCGTGATCCCGGCCTTCGCCGGGATCACGGTTCAGTTTGAAGAACGCTATGCAAAGCGTTCACGATCGCCGAGGCTCGGCGCAGCTCATCTCACCTCGAACTCGCCCACGAACACCGTCTCGCTCTTGCCGCTGAGGCGCAGCGTCACCGTCTGGTCGTTCTGGCGTTTCGTGCCCCAGCCGGTGCTGAACATCATGCTCAACGTGGTCGCGCCGGTAACGATCTGCTGGCGGTCGCCGAAGAAATTGGCTTCGACCTTGTACTTGCCGGGCTTGGCGTCCTTCAGCACGAATTCTTCGGGGCCGTAGCCGCCGGTGAAATCGTCGGACAGCAGCCCGCCCTGATAGGTGTTCTTGTTGCCGTAAAAACAGCGCTCGCCGTTCGGATCGGTCACCCATAGATCCATGTCGCTGTTGTCGCTGTCCCAGGCCAGCACCACGCGCAGATCCAGCGGCATGTTGCGCAGCAGGCGGCGGTCGATGAAGGCGGTGTCCAGCCGCTGCGGGGCGGTGGCGACAATCGCGTTCAGTTCGTTGAGCGCGACCAGCTCCACTTCCGAGAAGCGGCTGTCCCACGGCCGCGCCGCGACTTCGTACAGACGCTCGATGCCTTCCTGACGCTGACCGGATGCCGCCAGCGCCAGACCGAGATCGCGATGACTCTGCGGTTCCTCGTCGGCGAGGCGCAGCACTTCGCGGAAGACTTCGACCGCGCGGGCGTAATCCTTCGCCTGCATCAGCCGATAGCCGAGCACGCGCAGCACGTGGCGGTTCTCCAGCTTGAGTTCGGCCAGATTCGACAGCACTCGTAGCGCTTCTGCGCGGCGGCCTTTCTGCAGCAGCAGATCGGCGACATCGAGATAGAACGCGGTGCTGTCGGCGTGACTGTCGCGCTCGTCGAGATACAACGCGTAGAGATCTTCGGCATTGGCGCCGCGCAGGCGGCGGGCGTAGGGCGAATCCGGTGCCCAAGCCTGCAGTTGGATGGAGACGCCCTGCCCGGCGGCATTCGCATCGGCGATCGGAGCGCTCCTCGCCAACTCGGATTGCCGGATCCGCGCACCGGTCACGGCGACCGAATCCAGCTCGCTTTCGGCATCGCGCTGTCGGGCATCATCATTGAAACGATTCGTAGCAACGGCATCGGCAGACATCATCGGTGCGGGCGGCGCGGGTGGCGGCGGCGCTTGCATCGCAACGCCCCCGGTCGGCGCTTCTTCGCGCCCCGGTCGTCCGCGGCTCGAACGCGCCTTGTCGGCTTTCGGCGCCGGCGGCGCGGTTTTCGGGAAGTCGCGTCCCCACCAGGTGAGGCGCTCGGCGAAACGGCTGGCGACATCTTCCAGCCGCTGGCTGCGCGACTGCTCTTTTTCCTGCATCTGCGTACGCCGCAGCGCGGCGACCTGCTCGCTCAAGGCCGGCGGCGCGGGAATGTCGTAGCGCACATAGTCTTCCGGCGCTTCCAGCACCAGCAGCGAGGTGCCCGGCGTGACGATGCCGAAGCGCTGGCCAAGGCGCGCGATTTCGCCGCGATGACGCTCGGGTTCGGCCGCACGGGCAGCCACCTGCCAGCTGGCCCACAGCGCGCCGACCCGGTTGCTCTGCGGCGTATCGGTGTCGATCGTTTGTTCGAAGCTGCGGGTCTTGCCCGCTTCGCTCACGGTGACGCGCACGGTGGCGGTCGGTTCGGTCAAACGTCCGGCCACGCGCAACAGCCCACCCTCGACGTACCAGGCCTGCGGCTGCAGATCTTCGATGCCCTCGCCTTCCAGCGCCACGATGCGCGTCCCCGCACCGAGCAGCGCATCGGCGGCGGCGGCGAGACCGGCGCGACCCTGCCACTGCACCAAGCGGCCGCCACGCGCTTCGGCCAGCGCCGACAAGCGCGCGCCATCGGCGTCCGCACCGGCGGAATTCAGTGCGTACAGCGACTGTCCTTGGTGAAGCTTCGGAAACGCACGGTCGCCATAGTTCTGCAGGCCATCGCTGACCAGCAGGTATTCGCCGATGCCGGCCGCCGGGGTCCAGTCGGCGAGGTCGCTGGCGCCGTCGTACACCGCTGTTTCCAACGCCTTGCGCAGCGCACTCCAATCGCCGCCGCGTATCTCGAAACGGCCGCCGTCTTCGCCCACGTCGCGAAGCAGGCGCAGCGCGACGCTACCATCGCCCATCGCCTTGAAATAGCGGTCGAGCAGCGCGAACTCGGTTTGCCGGTCGCGTTTGCGCGCCGAGCCGGAAGCGTCCCACAGCAGTGCGACCGATGCGGGCAAGGCGCGTGCGGCCGGGGCCTTCGCAGCCGCTGGCACCGGGATCTCGACCAGCGCGAAACGATCGTTGCCTTGCGTCTGCACGTAGCTCTGCGGAGCGTTCTCCGCGGGGAAACGCAGCGACAGACCGTTCGCAGGCCGGAACGCTTTGCGCTCGACGGTCGCGACATACCCGCGGCCGCTGCGTTCGAAATTCAAGCCATCGAAAGCGCCCACCACCTGCGGCGGCTTGCGCAGTCCCTGGGCGCGCAGCTTCAGCGAAAACGCGTCCGCGCCGCCGAGCAGATGCACCGGCACGTCGAGACGCCAGCCGTCCGAGTCGCGGCGCATGGCTTCATCGATCACCAGCCGCACCTGACGCGTGCCGCGGGCGGGGATCGGATACACGCGCAGGCGGAAATGATTGCCCGCGGTCTGTTCGAGCACGCCCGGATCGACGTTGCGGCGTTCGATGCTTTCGAACACCTGCTGCGCTTTCTGCTTGGGCACCGGCACCGCGTCGCGCAGCGCGCCGCCGACATCCAGCGCGAAGGCGCTGACCTGCTGGCCGGGCTGCAGCGGGAATTCCAGGGTGCCTTCCAGCAGCCGGTCGTTGGGGTTGTACAGCGTGAGCAGCAGCGTCGTGCGGGCCAGACTGCCGTCGGTCTCGACCTGCATCGACGCTGCGCGCAGGCCCACGGGGATCTCGGCACCAGACGCCTTGATCAACGGCGGTGCGGTCAGCGCAGGCGCGGCCATGTGGTCCGGTGTCCGCTGCGCCTGCGCCACTGGGCTCATCGAGTGGATGAACAACAGCCCCGTGAACGATGCGACGACAGCGGAGATTGCGAAATTGCGTTGCATGAGCGTGCCCCTGCGAATGGTGACGACTGAACGGCCCGTCCAAGCGAACGGGGTTAGCGACATGCCGGATCGTAACCGGGAAAAAGCAGGCCAACAAACGATCCTGCATGCGAAGGCGCGACCGGCAGATTCACTCCATCGACCCGCCTCAGCCGGTCGCAAAACTGACGCGCGCCATCGCGGCCGTCACCCGCTGTTGCGCCTCTTCAAGCGTCGCACCGCGCGCGACGATGAAGCCTTGGCGCGAATCCGACGACGTCGGCGGCCCGACCGCATCGCCGATACCGACATCGCAGACGACATGTTCGACGCCGGGCATCGCCGCCGCATCGTCCAAGCCGGAAATGCCCGCGATCACCACATCGCTCAGCGTGAAGAACCGAATCGCCATGGCGGCGGGCGCACGCGACAGATCCACCGAAGCGAGCGACGTCTTCCCGCCGATGCTGGCCAGCGTCTCCCGCACCAGGTCGACGCCGCATGCGCCCTCGACCAGTACAGGCAGAAAATCCCCGCCCGGACGGGTATGGGTTTCGATGATCCTATGGCCCTGCGCGGTGAGGCGAAGTTCGGTATGCGATGGTCCCAGGCGATGACCGATGGCATCCAGCAACGCGAACACGGTGGCCTCGATCCTCTCCCGATCGCCTTCGGCGAGCGAGGCCGGCATCTGATGCCCGCTCTCGATGAAATAAGGCGCATCGCTGGTGAGTTTTTCGGTCACCATGATCATCCGATGCATGCCATCGACGCTGAGCGCTTCGACGCTGTATTCCGGGCCGTCGAAAAATTCCTCGGCCAACACGCCCAGCGCGGCGTCGGGCCCGATCCTCGCCCAGGCTTCGTCGACGCGCTCCGGCGCCTCTACCAGGCACACACCCGCGCTGCCGCTGCCGGACACCGGTTTGAGGATCACGGGCGCGCCCAACTCGCGGCAGAAGTCGCGCGCTTCTTCCGCAGCCATGCATTTTCGGAAGCGAACCGCAGGCATGCCGCGCGCGCGCATCAGTTCGCGCATCGCATGCTTGTCGCGACTGAGCCGCACCGCCTCGGGCGGATTGCCCGCAATGCCCAATCGCGCGCAGATCGCCGCCGCCACTTCGACGCCGCTTTCGGTAAAAGAGATCGCCACGTCGATCGGATGCTGCGCATGCAGCCAGCGGGCCAGCGATACGGACTCTTCCTGCTGCTCGTAATCGAACACATAGAGCCGCGACGACAGTGCAGGCGTCTCCGGACGCACCAGCGCTGCATGCTGGAACATGCTGATTTCGATGCCCAGCCCGGATACGTCGCGGATCGTCGGCCCCATTCCACCCACTATCAATACATGAGGCATACGAAACTCCTGATCGAAATCGCTGTTGTCGATGTTTATGTCGATACCGAGCGTGGTGGCGCGCATCATCGGCGACTTCCGACCCGGATCCGCGCGGCGCGGCAAGCACCGTGCGGGACGGCTATTCCAACACAAGACGGCGCCGATCGGATACCTTAGCAGCGGCCGAAAATCCGATCTTCGTCGACCACCCGCAAAGCCACCGCACCGCGAACGCGGGGCCGGGTGCGCAAGACGAGATGCGATCGCGCCGATTGCGATGTCGCTCGGCATCCCCCTAGACGAAGCCGCGCCGTCCCGTCGCGCGGCATCCAGTATGGAAACAACGTGTCTACACTTACACCGATCAAATTCGGGCTTGTCGATCCGATCCGCACGTCGACGTCGTTTTACGAAGAGCTCAGCGCACGCGGCATCGCCTTCGCCAGCATCGAAAGCGGCAACGTCGGCGCACTCGACAAGGCACCGGGCGAAGTATTGCGTGCGACCGCCACGATCGGCGAGATGGCGGACCAGGTCCGACGTGCGGGCATCACCCATATCGTCGGTTGCGTCGACCCCTCGATCGTCTACGCCGACGCCCTGTGCGCGCAGGTGGGATTGCCCTTCAACGGTCTGCACAAATCCGAAGCGCGCCGCGACAAGGCCCGGATGGCGCGGATGGTGGCCGACGCCGGCCTGCGCGTGCCATTGCAACTCGAGTCCGACGATCTGGAAGCGATACAGGCCTGGGCCCGCGACACCGGCTTTCCGGTAGTGGTCAAGCCGGTCGAATCCGGCGGCAGCGACAATGTGCATCTCTGCGACGATGCGGATGCTGTGACGGCGGCATTCGCGGCGATCTGCGGCCAGCGCAATCTGATGGGAGCGATGAACCGTTCGGCACTGGTCCAGGAATATGTCGACGGCGATGAATACGTGGTCGACTTCGTTTCCTACGCCGGCAAGCACGTGCCCATCGATTGCTTCCGTTACCAGAAAGGTCCGCACAACGGGCGGGCTTTCATCTACGAGAAAGAGTTCTACCTGCCCGCGACCGATCCCATCGCGCGACGCGCATTCGATTTCGCTTCGCAGGCGCTGGATGCGCTCGACTTCCGCATCGGCGCTTCGCATACCGAGCTGAAGATCAACACGCGCGGCGAGATCGTTTTCATCGAGGTAGGGCCGCGTCTGAGCGGCGGCGACACCCACAAGCTGGTTCGCGATCTGCGCGCCGATGGTCGTAGCCAGGTCGAATGCACGGTCGATGCCTTCCTTTCGGCGCCGCCGCCGCCGGTCGACTTCGTGTCGCATGCGCACGCCATCCGCGTGTACCTGATCGCAGAACGCGAAGGCGTGTTGACCGCACTGCGCCACTTGGACGCGATCGAACGCCTGCCGTCCTTTCGTCGCATCAGCCTGCATGTCGAAATCGGCCAGAACGTGAAGCTTACCCACGATCTTTCGGGCGACGCCGGCTGGATCGATCTGGTGAACAGCGACCCGGAAGCCCTGCGCCGCGACGAATTGGCGCTGGATCGGATCAAGGGCGAAGTGCTCGACTTCGATTGAACCCAATCCGGGATCTGGACAGCAATCTGGACCGGCGCTGCGGCCGGTTCAGAACGCCCAGCTGGCTTTGGCGAACACTTCCCAGCGGCGGTCGTCCGCCGCGTCGCGCCGTTCGGCCGCAGTGCAACCCACATACAGCGTGGAACCGAAGCGTCGCGTATGCGCGTACACCAGCGACAATTCTTCGCTGCCTCCACGCACGTCGACCGGAATCGGATAGGCATCCGGATTGCGACGGATGGCATCGCGTTGCCAGATCGCACGCAGTGTGTCGCGCGCGCTGAAGTGCACGATCGACGTCCATGAGAAGGTATCTTCGGCATAGATCCGATCGGCCGATCCATCGCGCGCATCGACCCAGAAACGGCTGTATTCCTGCTCCATCTCGAAGCGATCGAACGGCCGCCAGCGGGCGAATACGCTGACCAGACCGCCGCGACCGAGCCTGCCGTTCTCGTAATCCACCTGATCGCCCAGTTCCGCGTCCACCACGACGCGGTTCAGCCACGCGTTGGGCGCGATGTCGACCGCGACGCGGGCATAGCCCCGCCGCAGCAACGGCGCATCCGGCGCCAGCGCGATGCGCTCGTCCGGCCGCCACTCGACATTCAGGCCGATGCCGCGTGGACCGGCCAGATAGACGCCCGGATTCACGCTCTGCGATACGGTGCGACCCTTGCGGTCCTGGACACGCCCCATATTGAGATAAGGACTGATCTCGCGCCAGGCACCCTCCCGGTAATAACGACGCGTCGCCTCGAGATCGAGCGCACGCACGCCGGACTGGGTGAAGAAGCCGTTGTCGGCGCGGAACCCGTTGCCGATATCGCGGTAACGTCCGTAATAGCGCCACTCGCCAACGTCGCGACTGATGTCGAAGTAGGCGGCGACCCCGTCGCGACGCGCGCCTTCGCGCAGTTCGCCGTCGGCATCGACGACAGCGGTGGTCGACGACATCAGCACTTGCGCGCGCATCCGCGTATCGGCGCCGATCTGCCACACGGCATCCGGGCCGATCACGCGGTTATAGCCGCGGCTGCCGGACAGGCTGCGGTCGGTCAGCACACCGCCCCAGGTAAACCCTGCGCGCGTCGTTGTCGCGCGCAGCACCGTCGCCTGCGAGCTGAAATCCTGTGCGACCACATCGTTCCCGTAGGCGCCGGGCACGATCACGCTGCCGCCGCCCTGGTCGCGCGCGGTCAGCAACGCCAGATTCAAGCTGTCGCTTCGGTACGTGGTACGCGCGCCCCAGCCGGGATCGGTGATCGAACGCGTATGCATGACGTTGAACGGCGACACCAACAGGTCTGCGCCTTCGAGGAAGAATGGACGCTTCTCCGGCAGCAGCACCGAGAAACGGCTGTTGCCCGAAAGGACCGGCAGATCGCTCTCGACCTGTGAGAAATCGGGATTCAGCGTGAGATCGACCACGGTGCGCGGGTTGAGCCGGATCTTCGCATCCAGCGAAGCCTGCAGCTCGGTGCGGTCGCGGGCCTCGTCAGATCGCAGGATGGCAGTGAGCTGCGGCGTGAGCCGCCAGTCCAGTCCGACCGGCAGATCGCGCAGACCGCGCAGCGCGGGGCTATGGCAGAGCAGACAGTTGTTGTCGCGCGGCAGCCGGGCATTGGCGTAACGGATGCGATCGGTACGCGGCATATTGCGCAACACCAGCATGGTCCAGTCGCGGCCCGAGCCGTCGTAGCCGAGCGAAGCGAAAGGAATGCGCAGTTCCGCGCTCCAACCGTCGTCGCGGCGATGCGCGGCGGCGTCGAAGGGAAAGTCCGGCGAGAAATCCTCCCCTTCCGATTCGGTATAGACACCATCGCCGATCGCGCCGCGCGGATTGACCCGGATGAACTGCGCCGACTTGCGCTCGCCGCTGGCGTCGATGAACAACTGGAACATGTCCTGCTCGGCGAACACCTTGTCGCGCCGCGCGAACGGCGCGCGGATATCGTCGGCGACAGGATCGCGCGCCGACAGCGCCACATACAGATGCGTCTCGTCGAAGGAAACCCTGACCGAAGTCGCCAGCGAGGCATCGCGATCGTCGCGCGGACTGAACTCGTAGAACTCGGTCTGCGCCGGAACACCCTGCCACGCCGCGTCGTCGAGCCGCCCGTCGAGCACGATGCGATCACCCGCAGCGAGCGGATGGGCGACGATATCGCCTGCCGCGGCCCGGCCGGCCAGCGAGCAGGCGATCGAGCAGACAATCGCGATCGGCGCGAGCAGGCGCATGCGCGCGACGCTCAACGGACGCCGCCTTCGAGACCATGCGCCCTTGCGTACTCGCGAATGGTCGCCGAGTGGTAATAGTCGCCGCGCACATAGACCATGCCGTCGAAGGTCGTGATCTTGTCGGCATTTTCGCTGGCCTGACGGATGACGCGGTCGTAGTCGTCCAGCGGCATGATGCGGAAATCGATGCTCGAACGGGTCGTGTCCTCGATGTTCTCGGCGGTGCCGTGGATCTTGAGCGGATGGAACATGACCAGCTCATTCGCTTCGGATTGCATGGGCGACACCCTTTCCTTCACGAAGCGATACGCGTCTTCGTCGTCGCGCATCCATTCGAAGAAACGGGGGCGGGATTCCGCGAAATCATGCGCCGTAAGGCCGAGCGAATCGACGAAGCGATCGACGATCCTGCAACTGTCGGCGAGGCTGGCCACCTGCAGCCCGCTGCTGGCTCGGCAACGGGTGATCGAGAGCCAGCAATTGAATTGCTCCGCATACTCGCCGAACATCATATCGTTGTGGTAGCAGGCCATCTCTCCGTTTGCGAGCCGGAAATGGCTCGGCATCGGCTGCGGAAAATGCAGGCGCAGGAAGGGCTTGGACTCGAACACCAGATCGCTGCCGAGTACTTCGTAGGAAATATGCAGCAATACGCGGATGTAGTCGCGATAAAGGGCCGCGTCCTCCGCCTCCTGGATCAGGTGCGTGCAGGCGTTGATGTTGACGTCGTTGGGCGTCTGCATGTCGACGGGTATATGACGATGGAAATCTTCCACCGCCACACCGGTCAGATCCACGCCGGTCACCCGTTCACAGTACTCGCGGGAATGGACGCTGAAATCCATGGCGAGCGACGTCAGATCGATACGTCGCAGATCGAATTCCTCGCGTGCGCGACCGAAGCGCCAGCGCATCGGGTCCATGGCGTCTGCAGCGCTCTCCGCACCCTTGGTGCCTCTGTCCAGATTCATCACGTGTTATCCCTCATCATCGATGTCGATTCCGTTCTCTTTCAGGCCGCTTCCACGCTGGATGACAGCATGGCCTCCTGTTGGCGCAGCAAGGCCAGCTCGCGCATCCGCGCGAACATGCCCATGAACATCCGCCAACCGTCTTCGCAGGCGCTCCTGGCATCGGCGGGATGGCTGAAGCAGTAGTTCTTGATGATCTTCGAGCCGACATCCGCATGCCCGCCGTCCAGTTCGCCGTGCACGCCGACGTAATCGGCGATTTCGGTCTTGCCGGCGCTGGACTCCGCCATGACTTGCGAGAACACGTCTCCCGCTGTCTCCATGACCATATGCACGAGGATCAGCTTGGCCTCGTCGGATCGCGTGTACATCTGGTTGAGGAACCACCCGAAATACGCTTCCAGCTGCGCATCCCAGCGGTATTCGTACTGGGACAGCAGCGAATCGTGACCGAATTCGTCGTGCAGATGTTCCCGGAAGATTTCGGAAAGCGATTTGCAGTGGGTGTTGGCTTGGCGCAGAAACAGCAGATTCTGGAATACGCCCGACCAGCGACCGATGTAACCGTACAGACTTGCGTTGTAGATATCGCCGTGGCTGCTGATGTCGGTGTTCAAGGATGCGCACAGCTCGGCGAAAGACTGCTTCCAATTGCGGTTGCAGGCGAGTATCGAATCGTAATGGCTGACGTCGCCGAACTTGACCAGACTGCGCTCGCTGTCCTCATACAGACCGCGCCCTTCGAACTGGATCGACAGGCACTCCAGCCGGCTGTCCGCCGCGGCCTGGAAACCATGCAGGGCGTTGCTGCGTACGTAGACGATGTCGCCGGCACCGAGTTCGGCATCGTATTCGCCGAAGTAGCGGCCAGCGCCCTCGCACACCAGGATCATGCTGTCGACGGGATGTTTGTGCGCCGCCAACGTCTGCCCGGGCTTGAGCGTGGTCCACGCGAACGACGTGGTCGAGGCATTGGACGTCATGCAGGCGCGCAGCGCATCGTGGCGGCTGAAATCGCGCAGTTCGCCGATATCCACTCTGCGATCGTCCACGTCCACATGGGTCAGGGCGGGCAGCGAATCGCGCTTTACGATGATGATCTTGTCTTGCATCGGTCACTCCTTTGAGTACTGGATATCGATGGAAGCGGCAATGCCGTCCATCAACGTTGTCGGATCGATCGCGAGATCCTGTCTGACGATCAGATAGAGGGGGACTTCGCCCGCGTTGTGCGTGATGTCCGCGCCAAGCGTTTCGTCTGCGCCGATGGCGGTTTCGCTGACGATCCGCGCGCGTTCCGGGTAATCGAAACGCACGGTGCAGCGGCTGCCGCCGTGCGGATGACCGGGAACGATGTAGAAGCCGTAGCGCTCGTCGGTGGCCCGGGATGCGTACGCGGGCGGTGCCATCCCGGCCTGAGTGGCGATATCGGCGGCCACAAGATCGATGTCCCAGCGCAGGCGCATCACATCGTTGATGCCTCCGCCGCCGACGCGCGGCGCGATCTCCAGGAAGCACAGACCGGCCTCTGTCTGGATCATTTCGAGGTGGAAGGCACCGTCCGCGATGCCGCAGGCGCGCACATAGCCGGCGGCGGTCTCCGCCAGCGCCTGATCGTCGAACTGCAGCGAGCCGAGCGATTCGCCGCGCGCGTAGCCCAGACATGTGCCGTGATAGCGACTCGGCTGGATCAGCACGATCTCGCCATCGCGGGCGAAGCCATCGAAATGCAGGATCGGGCCTTCGATGAACTCCTCGACCTGCATCGACTCCGCGGCGGGCTGGTCGGGAATCTCGCCCCGCTCCGCCGCAGCCAGCAGTGTCTGCGGACTGGCAAAAACCGAGACGTTGCGGCTGGCCGTTTCGCAGCGAGGCTTGAGCACCGTCTTCGCCGTCCACGGACAATCCTGCGCCTCGAGAAACTGCGGATAAGGCATGAACGCCGGCGCCCGCAGGCCCAGGGCGCGGATGCGGGCTTTCATGACCACCTTGTCGTCGACCGCGTCGAACGCATCGACGCGCATGCCGGGGCAATCGATGACTTCGCGGATGCGCGCTGCATCGCGCAATGTGTATTGCGATGCGGACACCACGCGTTGAACGCCGCGAAACGCGTCGATGGACCGCTCGACATGGGTGGCATGGTCCTGTCCGGGCAGCAGCGGGATGCGGACAGCGCGCAAATCGGGCGGCAGGTCGCCGAGCCGGTCTTCCGCGCCGAGATAGATCACCTCATGCGCCTCGTGATCGATCAATCGGTCGTAGTGCAGGACCGCGAACGGTACCCGATGCAGGATCAGTATCTTCATGGGTTTGACTCGTGGGGGTGCATCTCGTGGGTCCGCGTCGCGTCCATGGCGGTTCGAGCCGCGACGCCTGCAGGCGTCGAAGCGCCACCCGCGGCATTGTCGAGCGTCACGCAGCGGTCGAAGTAATCGCGCAGGCGCACGTTGTGGGTCACCATCAGTACGGTGCGGCCAGCCGTGAGTCGCAGCAGACTGCGGGCGAAATCGTGCGATTGCGGCTCGTCGAGCGCCGCAGTGGGCTCATCGAGCACCACCACAGGCGCCGGACTCGCCACGATCGAAGCCAGTTTGAGCCGGGCGACATCCACTGCGCGCAAAGCGGTGCCGGTGGGCTCATCCAGTGCTGCGACCGTCGCCGCATCGACATCGGCGAGCGCACAGGCGCTGCGGACAGCGGCGGCATCGAGATCAACGGGGAAGAATGAGTCGCGCATGCGGCCGGGCAGAGACACCGGTTCCTGCGGCAGGATCTGGAACACCCGGCCGAAATCGGCGGCACGCAGGTCCGATGGCGCGATGCCGGCGACGCGGATGCTGCCCGCGCTGGGCGCGAGCACGCCCGACAACAGTTTCAGCAGCGTCGATTTGCCGGCGCCGGTACGACCGACCACCGCCACGCTTTCGCCGGGAGCGATCGATAAAGCGTCGATCCGCAATACGTTACGACCGGCATTTCCATAGGCGAATCGCAGACCGTCGACGACGATGGGCGCACTGCGATCGATCTGCGCGCTGTTTTCTTCAGCGATATCGGCCATCTTCGGGGCGATCACCGCATCGTCGATGAGCCCCAGACTGCCGCGCAGCCACACCAGGTCGTGGTCGAATGCGGCCAGGGTCTTGACGAGGCGTCCGCTGGCCGTGATCGCAGCTGCGATGCTGACCAGAATCAATCCGTCGACGATCGGCGACCCGGCACCGCCAAGCCCGAACCACAGCGCGACGCCCAGGAAGATCAGACTGCTGATCAGCTCGCTGGACAAGCTGAACCAGCGCTCTGCGCACTCGCTGGCTTTCGTCGCTGCGTCCAGCCTCGCCAACCCGGGAATCACGCGGCGGCGCAGCCAATCGTCGATCGCGCCTTCGCGCATGCGCAGGCTGTCGCGGCCGTCCATGAATTCGATCACCGATGCCATCGCACTGCCGCTGATCGAGCCCTGCGCGGACGCGAGCACCGCGATGGTGGCGCGATAGCGCCGGCCCAGCCAGAACATCACCACGTATGCGATCAGGAACAACGGAATCGTCATCGGCACCATCAGCGCCACGAACAGCGACGTGACCGCGAGCAGCGCCGCGGTGCCGAGCAACGCGATCAAGCGCGGCCCCAGAGAGCGGTCGATCACGCTCTGGCCATGGATGCCCGCGGAGAGATAGCGGTCGAGCGCCTCCAAACGATCCAGCCTGCGATAGAGGGTGGATCGCATCAACATGGCGAACACGCGGTCGGTGGCCAGAATCACTGTATCGAGCACCTTGCGCACCAGCAGCGCCGTGATCAGTGCGGCCAATGCGATCAGGCTGGTGGCGAATACGATCTGACCGGCGATGGACGCGCCCGAGGCCATGGTCAATACGTACTGGGAGGCCAGCAGCAAGGCGTCGCGGAACAGCGCCACCATCGCGATGACGGCAGCGAACTGCAGCAGGCGACGCCGCCCGAACATGCGCGACAGACCGACAACGGTATCGGGCACCGGCGCAACCGATTGGTCCTCCCCGGCGAGGGGCGGCACGCTGTCCGTATCGACAGGCTCCGCTGCGGCAAGCGTCGCGACGTCACGGCGCCGGGATGCGATCTCATGCAGGACTGCGCCCTGCTCCGCATCGAAGACGAGCCGGCATTGTGCGTGATCCAGCACGGCCGGGTCGCGGTCGATCAGCAGCAGCGTGCGTCCCGACCAGGCCCGATCGATGCAGGCATCGAGCACATGCCGACGGGTATGCTCGTCGAGGGCCGAAAACGCGTGATGGGCGACGATGGTCGGGGTGTCGTCGCAGATCGCGCGCGCGATCGTCACGCGCTGGCGTTGGCCGCCCGAAAGATTGGCGCCGCCCGGCTGCAGAACCGTGTCCAGACCGTTCGCCAATTGCGCCATATCGGCATCCAGGGCCGAATCGGCGAGCGCCTGTCGAAACCGGTCCGGCGCGACCAGACGACCGTGCAGGATGTTCTCGCGCACGGTGCCGGTGTAGACCCAGGGCCGGTCCGACAGATAGTGCGCATCGCCGCAAACCCGCAGCGCCTGCAGAAATCGACCGATCGAGGCGGCATCATCGATGTCGACATGCACGACACGCCCTCGCGCCCGGCGCAGGCAGGACGCGAGGGACCGCGCCGATGGCGGCGCCTGCCCGATCGTGTCCACTTCCGCATCGAAGCCCACGTCCGCGACAGGAAGCGGCGCATCCCGCAGCGCGTGCAACCCCATGTTCAGGCCGTCGATCAGATCGGGCAGCGAGCCCATCGCCGAGCGCAGGGTACCCAGCATCAGCAGCGACGGAAACACCACCGATACGTCGATACCCTGCGCGTCGATCAGTCCCGGCAGGATGACCGCGAACGCGAGGCACACCGGCACCATCTGCAGGAACAGGTTCAGCCAGGTCAACGCGATCGTGCGCTTGCGCAGGATCGCGACTTCATCCTTGCGCAGCGCAGCGATCACGGTCGCGGCATTGCCGATCAGGCCCGCCTGGATGATGGTGCGCACGGTCTTGAACAGGACCGCGGTGGTTTCCGCGCGCGTCTGCGTACTGCGGTTGAGCTGTTGCGAAAGCTCGGCGTTGCGCCGCGCCAATGCCTGGGTGATCAGCGTGGTCGCCAGCAACGCGGCGATCGACACCCAGCCGAGCGAACCGTTGAAACGGATCAGTAGCGCCGATGAGACGATGGTGATGCCGAGATTGAGCGCCAGCAGCGGCATCACCGACACCGCGGATTCGATCTTCTCCAACTCCTGACCGAAAAACGAGACCAGTCGCATCGATGGCGCATCGCTACTGCGCGCCATCGCCAGGGCCGCACTCGCGCCGAAATGACGGCGCGCTTCGATCCCCAGCCAGAACGCCATCGCGAACACGCCATTCAACGACACATATGAAGCCGCGAGCAACGCGAAGAGTCCAAGCGCGCCGTCGCGCGCATTGCGGCCGGCAGCCAGATCGGCGAGGAAATCCTGGAAAGCGATCGGGATCTGGAACGTCAGTGCGATCGACGCGGCAATCAGCAGCAGCGTCGCCGCCAGCATCGCCGCATGCCCGAACATGCGTGCGGGCGTGCGCGCATCGACGACGCCTGTCTCCAGCGCGTGCGCGTAGCGCATGCGCGTACGCGTCGCGCACGTGCCGGCATCGAGGCGGGCGACATCCACCCTGCCCCCGCCATCCAGCGCGCCGTCCAGGCGCAACCCGCGCCAGTGCAGTCGCAGGCGCCGCCAAGCGTCTCCGGTCCTCATTCGCGGCGGCAGGCGGTCGAAGCTGGCGACGGGTCGCTCAAGCGGCGGAGGCCACGGGCGCGGCATCGGCAGCGCGCGAAAGCGCTGCGCGCAGAGAACGCTCGTCTGCGGCACCGATCACGATCACCCCGTAGCGATCGTCGGAATCGTTGACCGGGCGCGGCGCATTATCGTCATCGTCCAGCAGGCATCGCTCGATCGACACGCCTTCGAGCGCAGCGCGCACATCCGCTTCGCGCTGCGGCACGAAGAAGAACAGCGACGCGGCGGTGGCGTGACGGGCGATTCCCGCACGGGCCGACGGGTCGGGTTCACCCTCGAACGCATAGGTCAATGTTTCGCGGAACATGTCGACGCCACGCGTCAGCCAGACCAGTTCCCAGATGAAATCGCCGCCGGCGCGATTGTTGATTTCGATCAGGCGCACTTCGCCGCCGTCCACCTTGAACTCGATATGACAGGGTCCGTGGCGATACCCGAGCGCATCCAGCACGCCGGTCGCGAGCGCATCGATTCGCGCGACCAGAGCCGTATCGAGCCCGCTCGCCGGAAACACATGCTGCTCCTCGACCAGCGTATCGTCGCGCAGACGCTTTTCGGTGATGCCCAGCACTTCGTGTCGACCGCGGATGGTCAGCGTCTCGACGCTGTATTCCTGGCCGCCGATGTATTCCTCTACCAGCACGCGGTCGATCTGAGCGGTCAAGGCGGTCCACGACGCCTGCAGTTCGACGGCCGTATGCGCGATCGCGACATGGCGGCTGCCCGCGCCGCGCGGATCCTTCAGCACGACGCCGCGCGGATGCGCCGCGAAGAATGCCAGCGCTTCGTCGAGCGCAGTACAGGTCGCCGAGTCGATGCGGAACGGGGTGTGTTCGAAACGCGCACGCATGACCGGCTTGTCGATGCAGGCCAGACAGGCGTCGTAATCGATGCCCTCGATACCGAGTTCGCGAGCGACGGCCGCAGCCGGCAACAGGCCGTCCTCGGTGAACGAGAACACCAGATCCACAGGATCGACGGCATGGATGCTGTGAGCGCGCTCGACGACGACCGCGGTTTCGAGTGCGGGGACGACTTCGATCCGTTCGAGCAGGGCCCTCTGGGCGTCGCCGATGCTCGACGCCAACTGGATCGCGCTGAAGCGGTAAGGCAGGCCGGCGAAACGCGCGAAAGTTTCATCGTGGCCGCCGACGAGGAGCAGGTGTTTCATTGGGTATTCCCGGATGATTCGAGCGTGGAAAGCGCGCGATCGTCGCGCGCATGGTGTTGGTCGGCGAGGATCATCTGCTCGAGCAGATGCCGCGCCTTGACCGCATGGGAGTCGCTGCGCACGGAGACATCGACCGGCTCGACGCCTGCCGCGAGCAGGCGCTCGACCTGCTCGACCGCCGCGACGTCTTCGTCGATGATCTTGCGATAGTCGAACTTGAGCGTCGGCGCAGGACCGCTGCGGTGCAGGCCCGATGCGCGCACGAAGAAATAATGGGCGCTGTTGCGCGTCGCCGGTGTGATCGCATGATAGATGCGCCGCACGGCGAGTTCGCGCCCGGCATCCGCGGCCTCCAGACTGCGACTGCGCAGGAAACGGTCGTGCCCCCAGTGCAGGCAGGGCAGCAGGAAGGTGAGCGAGAGTTCGCGATCGACCACGCCATCGACGCCCCAGGCCGCCGCAAGCGCGGGCGTCAGCGTGGCATCGGTGACATAACGCGTGCTGTTCAGCGATGTCTCGTCGTGCGTGTTGCGCTGTTCGGTGCGCGCGAGATCGGCGGTGCCGATGGTCGAACCGTGCAGGAAACCCACGTGACTGAGATCGAGCAGGTTGTCGTGGAGCAGTTGGTAACGCGCAGCGACGTGCGAGTAGACCTTGACATCGGGCTCCCAGTTGGCGGTATCGGTCAGTCCCAGCGCGACATGGTCGGGCACATCGCGCACATCGGCGAGCTGCGGGTCGCCCATCCAGATCCAGACCCAGTTCCATACTTCGTGCACGGGATACGACGCGACGCGCATCTTCGGCGGGATGTGCTCCTGGCTCGGAATGTGCACGCACGCGCCGGTCGCATCGAAGCGCATGCCGTGATAACCGCATTCGATGGTGTTTTCGCAGACCCGGCCCCTGGCGAGGGGAAATCCGCGATGAGGACAACGACCGTCCAGCGCGACTACGCGACCGGCGCTGTCCCGATACAGGACCAGCGGACGATTCAGGATCCAGCGTTCGATCGGTTGGTCGGTGACATCCTCGTCCCAACATGCGACATACCAGCGGCTTTCCGTGGCGAACAGATCCTTACGGAACGGATACATGCAAATCCCTGCTTCATTGGTACGTCTGCGCACTGTGCGGCGAAAAAATTGCCAGCATTCAGCGGTCTTCAATATATTGTCGAGATTCATCCAGCGCGCGAGATGCGTGCGTGCGTGACCACCGGATCACGCCCACCCGGATGAATCGGGGGGAGGAGAATAGCACGGCCGATAATCGTCACGCGAACCTCCCGCGACATTATCCACGACACTTCGCAATATCGAAAGGCATGCGATCGAAAGGCATGCGCGATGCGTGCCGCCAGCGCCAGTCGCCGCCCTGTTAATCGCGAAAGCTTTGACGCTGCGGCACTCGCCTGCAATAATCCTGGGACCTCGAAGCAGCGCGAACGGCACCGGCCCGACACGACGATCCCTTCGACACGGTATGGACGCGGATCGCAACACGATGCGAATGCATTCCCGCCCACGCCAGAATGGAATCTCAGGAGACGTTTGAATCTGCCAGCATCGAGCGCAATACCGGACGTTTGCATATCGCCAGCATGCGCTGCGCACATACCTACAGACGTATACGCGCGGAAAGCGCGAAATACCCCACGTTTTCAACCCAAAACGCGCCCATCCTCCACTCGCGAATCGCATTGTTTCGGATGGACACGCCTCGTGTCGCATCCGACGCACGCGCTCAATACTCCACACACGTCAACGGGAGACCTCACTTGACATCCAGCTACAGTCTGCTCGGCCGTTCGGGCTCCCGCGATTATCTACGCTTCCTGTCGCATGCCGCGATCTTCGCCGATGTGATCAATGCGTCGCTCGAAACGGGCCTTCTCCAAAGCCTGGACGATACGCCACGCAGGGCCGAGGACATCGCTGCAATGCTCGATCTCGATGCGGACGCCGTCGAGCGCGTGCTCAATGTGCTCTCGGGACTCTCGTTGTCGACCGCCACCGGGCATGGACACGTCGCGACTGCCGAAGGCCGTCTGCTGGTGGACGAATCGCCTGCGGGCATGGGGCATCAGATGCGCCTGTTCAGCGGCCCGGAATTCCGTCGCGCCTGGCAACACCTGCCCGACAGTCTGCGCAGCGGCCGCACCGGCTTCGGCGTGGCGCACGGTCGCGAACTGTTCGATCATCTCGATAAAAACCCGGATGCGTCGCTGCGCTTCAATCGCGGCTGGCAGTCCGTGACCGCGCAAGTCGGTCACGAACTCGCCGCGCATTACGATTTTTCCGGCATCTCGCATCTTCTCGATGTCGGCGGCAACCGCGGCGTGATCCTCGCTCCCGTGCTGCGCGCGCATCCGCATCTTCGCGCCACCCTTTTCGACCTCCCCGCATCGATGGTCGGCGCAGACGCCGATCTGAGCGCTGCAGGCGTGCGCGACCGGATCGATATCGTCGAAGGCGATGCGACTCTGGCGGTCCCGGTACGGGCCGACTGCGCGATGCTCAAGAGCGTCATCCACGTATGCAACGATGCGATGGCCACCGCGATCATGACCCAGGTCGCGACAACGCTGGAGCCGGGATCGAAAGCGATCCTGATCGAACGCGTATTGCTGGACACACCCGATTTCGACTGGAGCAAGGTGGTCGACCTGACCATGCTCGTCATCACCGGCGGGAAAGAGCGCACCATCGCCCATTACGCGCAACTGTTCGACGCGACCGGTTTCGAATACGAGGAGTGCCGGCCCCTACCCTCGGGCTTCAGTCTGATCATCGGCAGGAAGCGCTGAGATGCATGACCAAGTCGACGCCGGTTTCCGCGCGGGAGCGTGCTGATGGAGCGCGCGAGTTTCGAGGCTCTGGAAGGCGTTATCTGGCACAACGGCGAGATGGTGGAATGGAGTCGGGCGCGGCTGCATGTGCTCAGCCACAGCCTGCACTACGGCGGCGCAGTATTCGAGGGTATCCGTTCCTACAGCGGACGGATCCTCAAGGGGCGCGAACATTTCGAGCGCTTTCTGCGTTCGGCCGAGCTCATGCAATACCGTATTCCCTATGGCGTTCAAGCGCTGGAAGCGGCGACGCATGCCGCATTGGCGGCGAACGGCCTGAGCGGCGACGCGTACATCCGTCCAGTGGCTTGGCGCGGCGCCGATTTCATCGGTATCGGTTCGCCGAATCCACAAGTGAACGTGTCGATCGCCGCATTCGCGTGGAACAAACCGTATACGCCAGAAAAGCGCGAAAACGGCGTCCGTTTGTCCATCAGCGAATGGCGACGCGCGCCGGCCAGCGTATTCCCGCCCCAGGCGAAATCATCGCCGAACTATGCGATCGGCACGATGTCCTGGAACAGCGCGGTGGCGCGCGGCTTCGACGATGCCATGCTGCTCGACATGAACGGCGATATCGCCGAATCGACCGGCGCGAATATCTTTTTCGCGATCGATGGCGTACTGCGCACCCCCGCACCCGACTGCTTTCTGGCCGGCATCACCCGCGCGACGGTGCTGGAGATCGCAGAATCGCTGGGCATACGCACCATCATCGGCACAATCACCGTGGCCGAAGCGTTGCGCGCGGAAGAGGTTTTCCTGTGCGGCACCGCATACGAAATATTGCCGGTGGCCGCGATCGAAGAGCGCTGCTACGCCAGTGGCCCGATCACAGCACGGATCCGCGCCGCATATCGGTTACTGGTGGACGTCTGAACCATTCCGAAAGCGAATCGCTTTCGGTTTTTCAATAGCGGCGTCGGACGATCTCCGCGAGTTCATGCGGACGCGGGTTGCCGATGCATCACCACCAGTTGCACCGCATCGCCGCCGCGCCAGTCGTCCGGCTGCAGCCGGTAGGCGATGCGCGAACGCGCTGCCGGCGCTTCGCCGGTCCAGCCACCGAAGTGGATCGCATTCAGGCGTTGGCCGGCGACGCCCGGCCGCGTCAGTTCCAGCTTGAGATGCTGCTCGCCGAGGATCTTCCAACCGACAACCTCGAAGACATCGTCGAACAGCGGCTCGGCGAAGCCCTGCCCCCACGGCCCGCCATCGCGCAGCGCCAGCGCGGTCTCGATATCGCAGACCTCGGGCGGCATGGGGCCGTCGCTGAGGATCACGTCCTGCAGCAATTCCGGCGACAGCATCGCCGCGGCGCAACGTTCGAACGCCGCCTGGAAACGCGGTAGTTCGATCAGCCGCAGACTCAGGCCGGCGGCCATCGCATGGCCGCCGAATTTCTCGATCAGCCCGGGATGTTGCGCATCTACCGCCGCCAGCGCATCGCGGATGTGGAAACCGGCGATCGAACGCGCCGAACCGCGCAACAGATCGCTGCCGGCATCGCTGGGCGCGAACGCGATCGCCGGGCGATGCACGCGTTCCTTGACCTTCGACGCGACCAGCCCGACAACGCCCGGATGCCAGTCCTCGCGATACAGGCAGACGGTGGCGCGGCCGGAATCGATGTCGAACGAAAGCCCCGCCAGTGCGGCCTCGGCATCGCCGACCATCTGCTGCTGCACGCCGCGGCGCTCGGCGTTGATGCCGTCGAGGATCTCGGCGAGTTCGCGCGCGCGGCCAGCATCGTCGCAGAGCAGGCATTCGATGCCGACAGCCATGTCTTCGAGCCTGCCGGCGGCGTTGATGCGCGGCGCCATCGAGAAACCGATATCACTCGCGGTCAGCGTCGTCGCCTGCTTGCGCGACACCTCGATCAGTGCCCGCAGACCGGCGCAGCCGTGGCCGGCGCGCAGCCGACGCAGGCCCGCCGCCACCAGGATGCGGTTGTTCGCATCCAGCGGCACCAGATCCGCGACGGTGCCCACCGCGACCAGATCCAGCAGCACCGACAGATCCGGCGGGTCGCCGTCGAACGCACCCGCTTCGCGCAGCGCGCGGCGCAGCGCCAGCAGCACATAGAACATCACGCCGACGCCGGCCAGCGCCTTGCTGGGAAAACCGTCGTCCGGAAGATTCGGATCGACGATCACATCGGCCTGCGGAAGTCGCTCGCCGGGAAGATGGTGGTCGGTCACCAGCACCTGCCAGCCGTGCGCTTTCGCCGCGGCGATACCGGCATGGCAGGCGATGCCGTGATCGACGGTCACCAGCACATCGGGACTCATGCCGACCAAGTCGTCGACCAGCGCCGGCGACAGGCCGTAACCGTGGATCATGCGATTGGGTACCGCATACGACACCTGTTTCGCGCCCAACAGGCGCAGGCCGCGCACCGCGACCGCGCAGGCTGTCGCGCCGTCGCAGTCGAAATCGCCGACGACGACGATATGACGATCGGCGTCCATTGCCGCGGCCAGCAGACGCGCCGCGGCATCGATGCCCAGCAGCGTATCCGGCGGCAGCAGCTGCGGCAGGCGCGGCTGCGCCAGTGCATAGGTGTGCGCACCGCGTGCGGCGTAGATGCGGCGCAGCAGCGGCGGCAGCAGCGGCGGCCATTCGCCCTGGGGATCGGGCATGTCCGCAGCATCGCGGCGCCGGATCGTGCGGGTCATTCCTGATCCTGCGGTCGCGACGGCGCCGGCAGCGTCCACGCACCGCGCCAGAAGCGCCACCGCTGGCCGCGCATCAGTCGCAGTTGCGTGCCGTCCGCCGCGTCCAGCGCGAGCGCTTCCAGCCTGCCCGAGCGCACCGCCGATACCGCCGGCAGCAGCCAGTCGCGCTGCAGCGCCGCGAGATCGCGGAAGCGGCGCAGATCGTAGAGCGCGACATCATTGCCGCTCGATGTCGCGCTGCCGAAATCCCGCGGCAGCGGCTGCGCGGTACCGCCCGCGAGCTGGATCGACGCCTTCAGAAGATCGTCGTCGCTGCAGGCCTGTCGCGCATCGGCGACGATCCGGTCCGGCAGCACGCCGCCGCCCCAGACCCACAGCGCATTGATCGACACCAGACCGCGTCCGGCGCGCTGCGCGTTCCACGGATGGTTGTGCAGCACGATCTGCACCTCGTTGAGCAATGCGCGCCAGCGGCGGCTTTCGGGGCCGTCGGGCTGATGCTCGAACAGATCGGCGCCCAGCGCGTCGTCCGGCGTGCTGAACTGCGGAAATTTCGCTTCGCGCAACATACGCAGATACCAGCGCGTCGGCGTCGGCGCATCCAGCGTGAAGCCGCTGTCGCCGAACACAGGTCTGAGCGCGGGCAGCAGCGCGTCCACATCGACCTGCGACAGCGACAGCCGCTCGCCGATGCCCAGCAGGCGAGCGCCGGTCATTTCCGGTCGCACGTGCGCGGGATCGGCGCGCAGCCAGGCCGCATCGGCGGCGTCGCCGGCATCGGCCTGGCGGGTGATCGCGGCCGGCGCCCATCGTGCGGGCGTCGCGGCGAAATGACGGATCAACTGCGCATCGATGCCGCTGTCGCCGGGCGCGGCGGCATCGGCGCGGCCGAAGGCTTTCGCCAGCTCCGGCGAAAGCCCCTGACGACCGAAGCCCGACCACGCGGGCAGCAGAAAGATGGCATCGGCCATCGTTGCGCCCCGGTCAGCCTTCGTAGGCGACCTGGATCAGTTCGAACTCGCGGCGACCGGCCGGTGCGTCGATCTCGACCACGTCGCCCTCATGCTTGCCGATCAGCGCGCGCGCGATCGGCGAGGAGATCGCGATCAGCCCGAGTTTGATATCGGCTTCGAGGTCGCCGACGATCTGGTAGCGCTTCTCCTCCTCGCTCTCCACGTCCGCCAGGGTCACGGTGGCGCCGAACACCACGCGGCTGCCGGCGTTGAGCGTGGAGATGTCGATGACCTGCGCATGCGACAGCTCCGCTTCGAGCTGTTTGATGCGGCCTTCGATGAAGCCCTGCTGCTCGCGCGCGGCGTGGTACTCGGCGTTTTCCTTGAGGTCGCCGTGGGCGCGGGCCTCGGAGATGGCGTTGATCACCGCCGGGCGCTGCACGCTCTTCAGCTGTTCCAGCTCGCTGCGCAGACGCTGCGCGCCTTTCGATGTCAGGGGGGCTCGGCTCATGACGGATCCAGTTCCTTGTGCAGTTCCTGCAGCGCCCAGACCGGGCCGCTGTCGCGGAAATCGAGAGAATGCAGCAAGGCTTTCGCGCCCGCAATCGTGGTCGAGTACGTCACCCGGTGCTGCAGGGCCTCGCGACGGATCGAGAACGAGTCGGCGATGGCCTGTTTGCCTTCGGTGGTGTTGACGATATAGGTGATTTCGCCGTTCTTGATCAGGTCGACGACGTGCGGCCGACCTTCGACGACCTTGTTGATCGTTTCGCAGGCCACGTTCTGCGAGCGCAGCCATGCGCCGGTGCCGCGCGTGGCCACCAGCGAGAAGCCGCGGCGGATCAGTTCTTCGGCCACCGCCAGCACGCGCTGCTTGTCGGGATCGCGCACCGAGATGAAGGCCTTGCCGACCGGCGGCGCCTTGATGCCGGCGGCTTCCTGCGCGCGCGCGAACGCGGCGCCGAAGTTGAGGCCTACGCCCATCACTTCGCCGGTGGAGCGCATTTCCGGGCCCAGGATCGGATCGACATTCTGGAATTTCGCGAACGGGAAGATCGCTTCCTTCACCGAGTAGTAGTGCGGCACGATTTCCTTCAGCGCGCCCTGCTCTGCCAAGGTCTTGCCGGCCATGCAGCGCGCGGCGATCTTCGCCAGCGGCATGCCGGTGGCCTTGGACACGAACGGCACGGTGCGCGAGGCGCGCGGGTTCACTTCGAGCAGGAAGATGGTGTCGGTGCCGTCCGCCTCGGTCTGGATCGCGAACTGGGTGTTCATCAGCCCGATCACGTTCAGCGCCTTGGCCAGCGCCACCACCTGGTCGCGCAGCTTCGCCTGCGTTTCGGCGGACAGCGAATACGGCGGCAGCGAACACGACGAGTCGCCGGAATGCACGCCGGCCTCTTCGATGTGCTGCATCACGCCGCCGATCAGCACGTTGCCGTCCTTGTCGGCGATGACGTCGACATCGACTTCGACCGCGTGGTCGAGGAAGCGGTCCAGCAGCACCGGAGAATCGTTGGACACCTTCACCGCGTCGCGGATGTAGCGCGACAGGTCGGCGTCGGAATAGACCACTTCCATCGCACGGCCGCCCAGCACATAACTTGGGCGCACCACCAGCGGATAACCAATTTCACGCGCCAGCGCCAATGCTTCATCGGCATTACGCGCGGTGCGGTTGGCCGGCTGCAGCAGGCCGAGCTTCTCGACCAGCTTCTGGAAACGTTCGCGGTCCTCGGCCAGATCGATCGAATCCGGCGAGGTGCCGATCACCGGCACGCCGTTGGCTTCCAGCGCCTGCGCGAGTTTCAGCGGGGTCTGGCCGCCGTACTGCACGATCACGCCCTTCGGCTGCTCCAGTTCGACGATCTCCAGCACGTCTTCCAGGGTCAGCGATTCGAAATACAGGCGATCCGACGTGTCGTAGTCGGTGGACACGGTTTCCGGGTTGCAGTTGACCATGATGGTCTCGTACCCGTCCTCGCGCAGCGCCAGCGCCGCATGCACGCAGCAGTAATCGAACTCGATACCCTGCCCGATCCGGTTCGGGCCGCCGCCCAGCACGATGATCTTGTCGCGCGAACTCGGCGCGGCTTCGCATTCGTCCTCGTAGGTCGAATACAGGTAGGCGGTGTTGGTTGCGAACTCGGCCGCGCACGAATCCACGCGCTTGTAGACCGGGCGCACGCCGAAGGCCTTGCGCAGCGCGCGCACCGCGGTTTCGTTGGTGCCGGCGAGCTGGGCCAGGCGGGCGTCGGAGAAGCCGCGGCGCTTGAGCGCGCGCAGGCGCTTGGCGTCCAGACCTTCGAGACCGGCGGCGGCGACGTCGCGCTCGCAGGCGATCAGTTCCTCGATCTGATCGAGGAACCACGGGTCGACGAACGACAGCGCATGCACGTCTTCCACCGACATGCCGGCGCGGAAGGCGTCGGCGAGATAGAACATGCGCTCCGGGCCGGCTTCCTTCACTTCGCGGCGCAGGCGGGCCATGCCTTCGTCGGTGCTCAGGTCGAGATCGGTCGGGTCCAGGCCGACCTTGCCGGTCTCCAGGCCGCGCAGCGCCTTCTGCAGCGATTCCTGGAACGTGCGGCCGATCGCCATCACTTCGCCCACGGACTTCATCTGCGTGGTCAGGCGCGCGTCGGCGGCCGGGAATTTCTCGAAAGCGAAGCGCGGGATTTTGGTGACGACGTAATCGATGCTGGGCTCGAACGACGCCGGCGTGAGGCCGCCGGTGATCTCGTTCTTCAGTTCGTCCAGCGTGTAACCGATCGCGAGCTTGGCCGCGACCTTGGCGATCGGGAAACCGGTGGCTTTGGACGCCAGCGCCGACGAACGCGACACCCGCGGATTCATTTCGATGACGACGACACGGCCGTCCTGGGCATTGATGCCGAACTGCACGTTCGAGCCGCCGGTATCGACGCCGATCTTGCGCAGCACCGCGATACTGGCGTCGCGCAGGCGCTGGTATTCCTTGTCGGTGAGCGTCTGCGCCGGGGCGACGGTGATGCTGTCGCCGGTGTGCACGCCCATCGGGTCGAAGTTCTCGATCGAGCAGACGATGATGCAGTTGTCCGCGGTGTCGCGGACCACTTCCATCTCGAATTCCTTCCAGCCCAGCACGGACTCCTCGACCAGCACTTCAGTGGTCGGCGACAGATCCAGACCGCGCTTGACGATATCGATCAACTCTTCGCGGTTGTAGGCGATGCCGCCGCCGCTGCCGCCGAGGGTGAAGCTGGGGCGGATGATGGTGGGATAGCCGACGCGCGACTGGATATCCAGCGCTTCCTCCAGCGTGCGCGCGATTTCGGCCTTCGGGCATTCCAGCCCGATCTCCTTCATCGCGACCCGGAACAGCTCGCGGTCTTCGGCCATGCGGATCGCATCGCGCTTGGCGCCGATCAGCTCGACGCCGTATTTTTCCAGTACGCCGTTGTCGGCGAGGTCGAGCGCGCAATTGAGCGCCGTCTGGCCGCCCATCGTCGGCAGCAGCGCGTCGGGCTTTTCCTTGGCGATGATCTTTTCGACCGTACGCCAGTTGATGGGCTCGATGTACACCGCGTCGGCCATGCCCGGGTCGGTCATGATCGTGGCGGGATTGCTGTTGACCAGCACCACGCGATAGCCCTCGTCGCGCAGCGCCTTGCAGGCCTGTGCGCCGGAATAATCGAATTCGCAGGCTTGGCCGATCACGATCGGGCCGGCGCCGATGATCAGGACGGTCTGGATGTCGGTGCGCTTGGGCATTTCTTCACTCTGTGGACGACGTGGGACGTGATGCGGCCGCATGCAGCGGCCGCGGATCGCGGTGGAGATTCGTATTTATTCTTCGAACAGGACCGAGGTCGGAACCTCGCAGGTCGACATCGCCTTCAGCATGACCTGCAGGGTGATCGTCGAACCGAGCTGTTCGCCGGCGGATTCGTTTTCGCTGGCCGACTTGCCCGGGCTGATCGCATCGCCCAGCCCCGAAAGTTTGCGCAGCTCCGCGTGGTTCGGATCGCCGAAAAAGCTCATGAACGACATCATCTGTTCGGGCGAGGCCTCCTTCAGCACCGCTTCCGGACTGGCCTGCACGCCGCTGCGCTCGCCCTCGGCACCGGCCAGGACCAGCTTGCCGAACAGTTCGGCCGCGCCCTGTTCCAGCAGCGCGATCTCGGAAGCCGCGCGCGAAGGATTGGCGGCCAGATACGCTTCGACCTGGGCCTGCTTGTAGCGGCGATAGCCGGGCGTCGACAGTTCGCCGCGCAGACATCCCAATTGCGTGGGCGTGACCGCATCGGGCTTTTCCTGCATCGGCCACTTCGGGTCGCCCTTCGCCAGCATGTCGAAGATCGCGCCGAACGGCATCATCTTCACCTGCAGGTCGGTCATGCGCTGCACATCAGAATTTACAGCCGCGGAATCGACAGCCGCGGACTTGCCGGGCGCCTTTTCGGCGGCCTGCACCGCAGACACAGCGCCGAACACCAGCGATACGACGAGGACGGCGAGGCTGCGGCGTGACTGGACGGCTTTCATCGTTCGAATCCAAGGTGTGGTGGGTGGTGCGGTGGTTGCGGGTGCGGATGCATCAGTAGAAGCGTTCGCGCCACCGCTCGGGCGGCAGCCAGGTGATGCGATCCGGGTCGGATATTCCGATCCCGCCGCCCTTCACCGCCGCCAGCACGCCGGCCTGCATCTCGCTCCAAGTCTCGGCATCGGCACCGATGCGGGCGCCGAGCCGGTTGTTGTGCGCATCCATGGCGCGTGCGGCATCGCCGCGTCCGCCGTTTTCCATCACCGTGGTGACCCAGTCCACCCAGCGCGACGAGCCGGTGTAGGCCACGGTCGCGCTGGCGAGGCTGTGGCGGTAGGCATCATTTGATCCATAATGGCCGCCTAGAAGATCCGCGCGCAGCATGGTGGCGTAGACCGAATCGACCACGAAGGCGATAGACGCTGCCATCAGTATCCCGCCGCCTGTCGACCATCGCTTCCACCCCGGCACGCGGATGCAAAGCGCGGGGTCATCACGGCACCGGCCCGCATTGCTTGATCGCACGCTGCGCTAAGCGAAGGCCGCTTTCCTGTTGTAGTGGCGCGAGTCGGCTTTGTTGGATGCCAATAAACAATCGACCACCCGGTGTAGCCGCGAACTGGTTCAGCGCGGCGAGGTCGGTCTCGCTGAAGCCAGCGAGTGGATCAGTCTTGTCGAAAATGCCCTCGTCAAAGATTTGCCCGATCAAACGCATGCCGATCTCGGACTCCATGAACGCCAAGACCTGTCCGCGCTCAACCGGGTCGGCGAATATTGTCGAATGGTGTTGGCGTATTTCCTCAATCATCGGCTCACCAGCCATCATGTTGACGTAGCACTCGCGCTGCGTCTCCGGCATCGAGGAGAAGCGGGGATGGTCGTTCAGAATCTGATCCTTGGCGCGCTTCAAGACTTCGCGGACGCGGAAGAGGACCATCAGACGCTCAATCTCCGCGGCTTTTGAAATGGACGCGGCCTCCTGCGGCAAGGGCGGAACGGGTGGTAGAGATTCGGCGGCGAAAGCCAAGGGAGTCGCGAATAGCAGCGCACTCAGCACCAGTGCGTGGAGGCGACAGATCATACCGCCGCTTCCATCATCGCCACGAAGCGGTCGAACAGCGGCGCGACATCGTGCGGGCCGGGGCTGGCTTCGGGATGCCCCTGGAAACTGAAGGCCGGCGCGTCGCTGAGGGCGATGCCCTGGTTGCTGCCGTCGAACAGCGAGCGATGGGTCACGCGCACGTTCGCCGGCAGCGTGGCTTCGTCGATGGCGAACCCGTGATTCTGCGAGGTGATCATCACGCGGCCGCTGCCGATGTCGATCACCGGATGATTCGCGCCGTGGTGACCGAACTTCATCTTCAGCGTCTGCGCGCCGGAGGCGAGCCCCAGCAACTGATGGCCCAGGCAGATGCCGAAGGTCGGGATTTTCCGGGCGATGAATTCGCGGATCGCGGCGATGGCGTAATCGCAGGGCGCCGGATCGCCGGGGCCGTTGGACAGGAACACACCGTCCGGTTTCAGCGCCAGCACCTCGGCGGCCGAGGTCTGCGCCGGCACCACGGTCACGTCGCAGCCGCGTTCGGCGAGCATGCGCAGGATGTTGAGCTTCACGCCGAAGTCGTAGGCGACGACGCGGAATTTCGGCTGCGCGGACACGAAGGCGTTGCGGTCGAGATCGAGCTGGCCTTCGGTCCACAGATAGCGTTCGCCGGTGCTGACCACTTTCGCCAGATCCATGCCCTTGAGGCCCGGGAACTTGCGCGCGGCTTCCAGCGCCGTATCGACGTTCACATCGCCCGCCATCAGCGCGCCGTTCTGGGCGCCGCGATCGCGGAGCAGGCGGGTGAGCTTGCGGGTATCGATCTCGGAAATCGCGACGATGCCGCGGGCTTTCAGCCATTCCGGCAGTGCGACCTGATTCCGCCAGTTGCTGGGGCGTCGCGGCACGTTGCGGACGATCAGGCCGGAGGCCCAGACCTGCTCGGCTTCGTCGTCGAGCGCGGTGCAGCCGGTGTTGCCGATGTGTGGATAGGTCAGCGTGACCAGCTGACGGGCGTAGGACGGGTCGGTCAGGATTTCCTGATAACCGGTCATGGCGGTATTGAACACCACCTCGCCCACGGACAGACCGGGCGCGCCTACGGATTCGCCCTCGAATACGGTGCCGTCTTCGAGGACAAGGATTGCGGTATCGCTCACTGGAGTTCGCCTCGTTTTGCCGGCGGCAGGTTGCACGAAGCCTCGGACACGGTACGGTACCGGTCCGGGGCAAGGGGTAGTCAGGCGAGCGGGAATTGTACCGGCGACCCCCCGCCTCCGCCAGCGAATTTTTCGGCGGCGCGGGCACCCCTGAACAGAAAGACCCCGGCCGAAGCCGGGGGCCGTCGCGTTACAGCGACCGCAGCAAAGCCTTTACGGCGTGGCGTTCAGCGTTTTCAGCACGTCGATGATCCCGGTGCCGATGCACTGCGGCGGCCCAACGCCGAACGGCTCGATATTTCATTTCGAATGGATGCCGCTTTGCGGCATGGCTGTTCCTCAGCCTCGAATGCGGCAACGACCTTGACGACTTCCTGCATCCCAGGCCGGGCAACGCGATGGGCATGTCATATGCCCGCACCGACCATGCGCCGCGGCCAAGGTGCCGTCAAGTGCATTGGGCCCTGTCAGATCTGAGGTGTCGACGCACGATCAATCCATCGATGCGGGGGAATTCAAAGCAGATCGCGGAGGCGATAACTGCCCGGCGAACAGCCGACGATCCTTGATGCGGCATGCAGCGCCCCACCGGCGAAGATGTCCCGGTTGGTGGCGCGATGGATCAGTTCGATCCGCTCGCCGGCTGTCGCGAACTGGACCGTGTGTTCGCCGACGATATCGCCGGCGCGCAGGCTTGCGTAGCGCGGATCAGCGCCTCCGCGCCGGGCGGCGGCGCCCAGCGCGAGCGCAGTGCCCGAGGGCGCATCCAGCTTGCGGGTGTGGTGGGCTTCGACGATGTCGCAATCCCAGCCGGACAACGCCGCAGCCGCGCGCTCGACCAGTTCGTCCAGAATGGCGACGCCAAGACTGAAATTGGCCGACCACAGCACCGGAATCTGTTGCGCTGCGGCCAGCAGATCCGCCTGCTGCTGCGACGCGAGCCCGGTGGTGCCCGACACGAAGGCGGCGCCGCGACGGGCGCACAGCGCCAACAGGGGATCGAAGGCGACCGGGAGACTGAAATCCACTGCGACATCGAACTGGGGAACATGTTCGAGATCGGCGGACGGGTGGAACGGCATGCCGAGCAGTCCCGCGTCGTTGGCGGGCGGCGCGACAGCTGCGACCACGCGCAGATCGTCGCGCTCGGCGACCAGCCGCAGCAGGGTCTGGCCCATGCGCCCGCTGGCGCCGTGGATCAGCAGTCGATGAGGATGTTGTCGAGAAGCTTGATGGGATTCGGACATCCGCGCAGGGTAACCGCCGACCTGCCCGCGCTCAACCATCGCTCGACCTCAGTTCGTCGCCGCATCGATGCCATCGATCACGCGGCCGATGCCGCTGGCATCGATCTCTCGGCACGCTTGCGCCAACGCCGCAGTGGCCGGACCGGAATCGAAACCGATGCGGAAATGCACTTCGCCCGCGGGCGTGCGCGAGGAATGGATCGAGGACAGGCTGATGCCGTGACGCTCGAACACATCCAGCAGCGCCCTCAGCGAACCGGCGCGATCCTCGGGCAGGTGCACGCTCATCGACGGGCTGTCGACCAGATCGGCCAGCAGATAACCGACCCGTTCGAAGGTGTAATTGCCGTCGGACAGCGTACGCGCATCGAATGCATCGCGGTTCTGTTCGAGAAAGCGTTCGCGGAAAGCGCGACGCGCGTTCTCGTCGCCCTGCCCGACCAGGTCGCGCAGCGCCTGAAGCTCGCCGAGCAGACGATCCAGCATGTCCAGCGCATGCGGATTGCCGAACTGGATGTCTTCGTAGATCTGCGGATTGAGCGACAGGATGCGGCTCATCATCGCGACATCGAGTTCGAACGAAGCCGAACGCAGCGGCAGCAGCGTCGCAGGCGGGCCGAGCGCCGGCGCGTAACCGCGCAGCACGCCGGCCTGCGCAAGATGGGTCGCATGCACCATCGCCTGCACCAGCGCCATCGCCCGGTCGTGGTGCTCCGGCGACACCCGCACGCACTCGGCCTGCAGCGCATCGAGCATCCGTGCGAGCCATGGCCGCCAGGTGTCCAGGCGGGCTTCGCAGACCGCCATCACCCTGCCCTTCAACGTCGGCGCCTTCGGCGGCGCGGTCATCGGATGCAGTCCGACCACTTCGGCCTTCGAGCGCAGCATCGCCTTGATCGGCGCCTGCTTGATCGATGTGATGTCCAGCCACAATCGACCGCGTTCTCGCCCCGCAGAACTTGCGATACAGGCGTCGATCGTCTGTTCTGTCAGTCGGATCGGCGCGGCGAACAGCAGCACGTCGGCATCGTCCAGTACGCGTTCGACGACATCGGAATGGGGATCGGCCGGATCGTATCCGAGCACCCGCAGCGCCATGCGGGTTTCGAAAAAAAGCCGCAGCCAGCGGCCGTATGCGCCTGCGCTGCCGACAATGCCGATCGTGGGTTGTAAATGCATCGATTCCGGTCCGGACTTCTGGGTTCGTGCATTCTGCAGGCATTGCGCATATCGGCAAAATTTCTCGGCGATCCGATAAAAATGTCGCCTCTGTCATATGCGATTTGAGCAGTGGCGCACATGTCGACGCTGCCGATTGGGGGTAGGCTTCCGAAGTACATTGCGTTGGGCGTCTGGGCGGGGGGCCCTCATGACCACAGAATTAATCACCACAGAATTGACCGCACGTCGGTTCACCGCTCCACTGCCCACCGACACTCCGCGCGACTGGTTGCCGTCGTCGCCCGCCGTGGCCGCCGCACTCGATACGTACAGCGTTCTGGTGCCCGCGAACGAGGCGTTCTACATGCGTACGATCAACGCCAGCCTGCCGCTGATCGCCGATCCGGCGCTGCGCAAGGCCGCAGCGGCCTTTATCCATCAGGAAGCCGAGCACGGCGTCGCGCACAAGCGCTACTGGCAAACGCTGGATCGACAGGGCTACCGGTTCCATGGTTTCGAGCGCGCGGTCGACCGTTTGACCTTCCGCATGGTCGAACGCATCGCACCGCTGTCGATACGCCTGTCGATGGTGAGTTGCGTCGAGCACATCAATGCGTACATGGGCCATGAGTTCCTGTCGCAGCAGGTTCTCGCCGACGCGCATCCCGAAGTACGCGCACTGCTGGAATGGCATTTCGCCGAAGAGATCGAGCACAAACAGGTATCGTTCGACGTTCTGCAGGCGATCGCGCCGAGTCATGCGATACGACTGCTCGGTCTGGCGCTGACCGTGCCATTGTTCTACACGATAACGACCTTCGGCATGCTGAGATTCCTCGCCCAGAACAGAAGGCTGTGGCGGTCGTCGACCTGGAGCGGACTGCTGCATCATCTGGGCGGCGGCCACCACATGCTGGGGCGCACCCTCAAACATCTGTGGGCCTATGCGCGGCCCTCGTTCCATCCATCCCAGCTCGACGATGCGGCGCTGGCGAAAGCGGTGATCGACCGCTATTCAACGACTGGCGCGGACTGGTTGAAGCCAGCCGAACGCGGTGGAAAAAGATCGCCGGTACCGATGGCGGCGTGAACCACCATCGGTATATTCAAGACGTCATGCTCGATAGGACAGGCTCGACGTCATGACGTCATCCGCTCCCAGAAACTCTTCACGCCGTCGATGAAGGTGCTGGAGCGCGGCGAGTGGCGACGCGCCCCCTCGCCGACGAAGGTCTCTTCGAACTGTTTCAGCAGATCGCGCTGTTGCGGGGTGAGATTGACCGGGGTTTCGACCACGACGCGGCAGTACAGATCGCCGGTGCTGCGGCTGCGCACCGATTTCACGCCCTTGTCGCGCAGCCGGAAGACCTTGCCGGTCTGGGTTTCGGTCGGGATCTTGATCTCCGCTTCGCCGCCCAGCGTCGGCACGCGGATGGTGTCGCCCAGCGCGGCCTGCGAGAAACGGATCGGCACTTCGCAGTGCAGGTCGTCGCCGTCGCGCTGAAAAATGGCGTGTTCGCGCACGCGGATTTCGACGTACAGATCGCCCGCGGGCGCGCCGGCCGGGCCGGCCTCGCCCTCGCCCGACAGGCGGATGCGGTCGCCGTTGTCCACGCCGGCCGGAATCTTCACCGACAGGATTTTTTCTTCTTCCACCCGACCCGCGCCATGACAGGCTTTGCAGGGATTGACGATGCGCTTGCCGGTGCCGCCGCAGTGCGGGCACGGCTGCTGCATCGAGAAGATGCCGCGCTGGAAACGCACTTGGCCGCGTCCTTGGCAGGTGGCGCAGGTGTCCACCTTGCCGTCTTCCGAACCCTTGCCCTTGCAGGGCTTGCACTCGGCCATCGTCGGGATTTCGATCTGTTTGTCGACCCCGCCGACGGCGTCCTCCAGATCGAGTTCGATCACATAGCCGACATCGGCGCCGCGGCGCGGGCCGCGCGCGCCGCCGCCTCCGCCGAAGATATTGCCGAAGATGTCGCCGAAGATATCGTTGATGTCGGCCTGGCCCTGGCCGCCTCCGCCGCCCGTGCCGTGCTCGAACGCCGCGTGGCCGTGCGCGTCGTACGCGCGCCGCTTGTTGGCGTCGGACAGCATTTCATAAGCTTCCTTCGCTTCCTTGAAGGCGGCCTCGGCGCCGGCATCGTCCGGATTGCGGTCCGGGTGATGCTTCATCGCCAGACGGCGATACGCCTTCTTCAATTCTTCTTCGTTGGCGCTGCGGGCGACGCCCAGGACTTCGTAATAGTCGCGCTTGCTCATGGGCGGGAATCACACATCGGGAGTGGAAAATCGTTCAAGGCAAAATCCGGGACGGAAGATGCGGCTCGAGTCTCAGTGATCGGGTCGAAGCAGCGGAACCGTAAACGACGGAAGAGCCGAGGCATGCCGCGGCTCTTCCGGTTTTCGACCTGCACGGCCACAGGACCGGATCAGGGCTTGGTGTCGTCCTTCACCTCGGTGAATTCGGCGTCGACCACATCGTCCTGCTTCGAGGAAGCGGACGGACCGGCGTCGCCACCGGGCTGCTGGCCTGCGCCGGCAGCGCCCATCATCGCCTGCGCCACTTCTTCCAGCGCCTTCGACTTGGCTTCGATCTGGACCTTGTCGTCGCCCTTCATCGCGGTCTCGACTTCGGCGATGGCGCCTTCGGCACGACCGATCAGTTCGCCCGGCAGTTTGTCGCCGTTGTCCTTGATCGCGGTGCGGGTGGCATGGATCAGCGCGTCGGCCTGATTGCGGGCCTGCACCAGCTCATGGAAGCGCTTGTCGTCCTCGCGATGCGATTCGGCGTCCTGCACCATCCGCTGGATCTCGTCGTCCGACAGGCCCGAGCCGGCCTTGATCTCGACCTTCTGTTCCTTGCCGGTCTTCTTGTCCTTCGCGCTGACGTGCAGGATGCCGTTGGCGTCGATATCGAAGGTGACCTCGATCTGCGGCTCGCCGCGACGCGCCGGGTCGATGCCGGCCAGGTCGAAGCGGGCCAGCGACTTGTTGTACATCGCCTGGGCGCGCTCGCCCTGCAGCACGTGCACGGTCACCGCGGTCTGGTTGTCGGCGGCGGTCGAATACGTCTGCGTCGCCTTGGTCGGGATGGTGGTGTTCTTCTCGATGATCTTGTTGAACTCGCCGCCCATCACTTCGATGCCCAGCGACAGCGGGGTCACGTCGAGCAGCAGCACGTCCTTGACGTCGCCGGCCAGCACGCCGCCCTGGATCGCGGCGCCGATGGCGACGGCCTCGTCCGGGTTGACGTCCTTGCGGGGTTCCTTGCCGAAGAATTCGGTCACCGCCGCCTGCACTTTCGGCATGCGGGTCTGGCCGCCGACCAGGATCACTTCGCTGATGTCGCTGGCGCGCAGGCCGGCGTCGTTCAGCGCGGTGCGGCACGGGTCGATCGTGCGTTTCACGAGTTCTTCGACCAGCGCTTCGAGCTTGGCGCGGGTGAGCTTGATATTGAGGTGCTTCGGACCGGACGCGTCTGCGGTGATGTACGGCAGATTCACTTCGGTCTGCTGCGACGACGACAGCTCGATCTTGGCGCGCTCGGCCGAGTCCTTCAGGCGCTGCAGGGCCAGCGGATCCTTGCGCAGATCGATGCCCTGATCCTTGTTGAATTCTTCGACGAGATAATCGATGACGCGCTTGTCGAAGTCTTCGCCGCCCAGGAAGGTGTCGCCGTTGGTGGCCAGCACTTCGAACTGCTTCTCGCCGTCGACGTTGGCGATCTCGATGATCGACACGTCGAAGGTGCCGCCGCCGAGGTCGTACACCGCGATCTTGCGATCCGCGCCGCCGTCGCCCTTGTCCAGGCCGTAGGCCAGCGCGGCCGCGGTCGGCTCGTTGATGATGCGTTTGACGTCGAGACCGGCGATCTTGCCGGCGTCCTTGGTGGCCTGGCGCTGGCTGTCGTTGAAGTAGGCCGGCACGGTGATCACCGCTTCGGTCACCGCTTCGCCCAGATAGGCTTCGGCGGTCTTCTTCATCTTTTCGAGGATGCGCGCGGAGACTTCCTGCGCCGACAGTTTCTTGCCGTCGCTGGTCGCGACCCAGGCATCGCCGTTGTTGTGCTCGACGATGGCATACGACACCAGGTCGAGGTCTTTCTTCACTTCGGCGTCGGTGAATTTGCGGCCGATGAGGCGCTTCACCGCGTAGAAGGTGTTCTTGGGATTGGTGACGGCCTGGCGCTTGGCGCTGGCGCCGACCAGGACTTCGCCGTCCTTGGTGTAGGCCACGATCGACGGCGTGGTGCGGTCGCCCTCGCTGTTCTCGATGACCTTGGCCTTGCCGCCTTCCATGATTGCGACGCACGAATTGGTCGTGCCCAGATCGATGCCGATGATCTTGCCCATGACGATATTCCTCTGGAACGTTTGAGATTGGAGGCGGCTCGCGGCCGCCGATGGTCTGTTTGTGGGGGTCGGCGCGGATGTTTCAAGCGCCAACCGCCAACAATTCATGCAACAACCGTTGTGGAGCGGCGGTTTTCAACAGCCGAATGGCTGGTCAAGCCGCGAAGGAGTGCCGACGATTCTGCCGCAGCCAATCGCGGCTCCCGCCGCTCCCACAGGAGCTGAAGCCGGGCCTTAGTCCTGCTTCGCCACCACCACCAGCGCCGGCCGCAGCAGGCGCTCGTTGAGCAGGTATCCCTTCTGGAACGTCTGGACGATCGCGCCCGGTGCAACGCCCGGGGCGTCGATCATGCTCATGGCCTGATGGCGCTCCGGGTCGAAGGCATCGCCGGCGGCCGGCGCCACTTCCAGCAAGCCATTGGCTTCGGCGATGCGGTGCAACTGACGCAGGGTCAGCTCCATGCCGGCACGCAATGGGTCGCCTTCGGCCGCGGCGGTCAGGCCGGCTTCCATGCTGTCGAAGAGCGGCAGAAGGTCGCCCAGCAGCCGTTCGTTGGCGAATTTGCGAGCCATTTCGACCTCGCGCGCCAGCCGTTTGCGCTGGTTGTCCAGATCCGCGCGTTCGCGCAGGGATTCAGCGCGGAGCTGCTCCATTTCCGCCTTCAGGACTTCGATGATGGCGTCCGGGCTGTTGTCGGCCTCGATATCGGCCTGGGCGGTGCCGCCCTGAACAGTGGTTTGATCGTCCTGCGGGGTGTGTTCCTGATTCATACGCTCGATTCGTACTCGGTCCGGAGGCGGGACAAAGGGAGGAGAACCCGCCGACCGCCCAGCAATGGGGCCGTGTGTCCGGGAATCAAGAGCCGACATCCTGTAGAGCCGCCTTCAGGCTGGCCCAGGACGAACCAGAAGCGCGACGACATCGAAGCCGCGCCCGCGGCTGATGGCAATGAATCGGCAGTTCGAAATGCCCCTGGTGGCAGAAAAGCACCGGCCTAAAGGCCGCTCTACGGGGTGATTTAGCGAATGTCTTCCGGCCCAAGCGCCTGCGTCAGCGCCTCCGCGGCCGCCTGCACCACCGGAATCACCCGGTCGTAGGCCATGCGGGTCGGGCCGATCACGCCCAGCACGCCCAGCGTGCGCCCGCCCACGCCGTAGGGCGCGGTGACCAGCGACACGCCATCCAGCGGCGCCATCCCGCTTTCCTCGCCGATGAAGATCCGCACACCGGGCGCGTGCAGGGTGCGCTCGAGCACCTGCAGGATCTCGCGCTTGCTGGCGAAGGCTTCGAACAGCTCGCGCAAGCGGTCGAGGTTGGACAGATCCTGCACCCCGATCAGCCGGGTCTGCCCGGCCACCAGCATATCCTCGGCATCGCTGGCCAGCGCCTGGTCGGCCAGTTCCAGCGCCTGCGCCATCAACGTTTCCATTTCCTGCTTGGCGCTGCGCAGTTCGGTCAGCAGCATCGCCCTCGCCTCCGCCAGCGGGCGGCCGGCGTAGTGGGTGTTCAGATGCTGGGCGATGCGCTCCAGCTCGCCGGGTTCGTAGCAGCGGCGGGCGTGGAGGATGCGGTTCTGCACGTCGTTGTCGGCGAATACCAGGATCGCCAGCACCCGCTGGCCGTCCAGCGGCACGAAATCGACGTGCTTGAACGCGAACTGCTCGCGCTTGGGCACGCTGACCACGCCGACGAAATGGGTCATCGCCGACACCAGCTCCGACGCGCTGCCCAGCAGGCTCTGGGTGCCGGCGCCCGGCGCCAGTTCCGAGCGCAGCCGCGACACCTCGCCGTCGGCCAGCGGCTGGATCTGCAGCAGGCTGTCGACGAACACCCGGTAGCCCTGCGAGGTCGGCACGCGACCGGCCGAGGTGTGCGGCGCCGACAGCAGGCCCACGTCCTCCAGCTCGGCCAGGATGTTGCGGATCGTGGCCGGACTGACATCCAGCCCCGCGTGACGGGCCAGGGTCTGCGACCCCACGGGCTCGCCATCGCGGATGTAGCGCGAGATCAGCGACCGCAGCAGCAGCCGCGCGCGCGGATCGAGAAGGGAGTCGGTGGGACGATGCATGCGCACTGATATAGGCCCAGTCGTCGGCAGGCGCAAGAGCGCGCGCGCAGTCTCGGCCGGTGAGACGCAGTCGCGCTGAAGTGCCGCGCCGCACGCGACAACGCCCCCGCTACCCTCCCCGCACGCTCGCCGGGCGTCGGAACGACAGACTTTGAGGCACAATTCCGCCCCATGCTGACCCACCTCTCCATTCGCGATTTCGCTGTCGTCTCCTCCACCGAGCTGGAGTTCGGCCACGGCATGACCGTGATCTCGGGCGAAACCGGCGCCGGAAAATCGCTGCTGGTCGATGCCTTGGGCTTCCTGTCAGGCCTGCGTGCCGACAGCGGCATGGTCCGCCACGGCGCCGAGCGCGCCGAGCTGAACGCCGAATTCGACCTCAGCGACCGTCCCGAAGCGCTGGCGTGGCTGCGGGAACAGGAAATGCTGGACGAAGGCCGCGACGACGAAGCGGCCTGCCAACTCCGGCGAACGCTGCGCTCCGACGGCGGCTCGCGGGCCTGGATCAACGGCCGGCCGGTCACAGTGACCCAACTGGCGCAACTGGCCGGGATGCTGGTCGAGATCCACGGCCAGCACGAACATCAGGCGTTGTTGTCGCGCGCCAGCCAGCTCGATCTGCTAGACGCCTTCGGCCGTCACCAGCCGGCGCTGGCCGCGGTCCGCGAAGCCGCTGCGACCTGGTCCGCGCTGCTGCGCGAACGCGATGCGCTGTCGAAGACCGGCGATGTCTCCGACCGCATCGAACTACTTGAACACCAATGGCAGGAGCTCGACCGCGAGACGCTGGAACCCGCATCCATCGCCGGCCTGTTCGCCGACCACCGCCGCCACGCCAACGCCGCCGGGCTGATCGAGACCTGCGAGCGCGGCCTGGAGCGGCTGGGCGGCGACGAAACCCCTTCGCTGCTGCAGACCCTGCTGCAACTGCGCGGCGACATCGCCCGCGCCCGCAACGATGAGCCGCGGTTGGGCGAGGTCGACGGCATGCTCGACGCCGCCGCGATCCAGATCGACGAGGCCACCCGCCTGCTGCAGCGCATCCGCGACGATCTCGACCTCGACCCGGACCAGTTCGAGACGCTGGAACAGCGGCTGGGCCGCCTGCACGAACTGGGGCGCAAGCACCGCGTCGCCCCGGAGACATTATTCGAAGTCCGCGACCGGCTCGCGACCGAACTCGATGCCCTGCGCAACGCCGGCACCCGCCTGGCCACGCTGGACGGCGAGATCGCCAAGGCCACGGCGGGCTGGCGCGAGGCCGCCAGCGCGCTGACCGCCACTCGCCGCGCCTCCGCGGCGGTGCTGTCGCAGGCCACCACCGACCTGATCGCCGAACTGGGCATGGGCGGCGGCCGGTTCGAGATCGCGCTGGAAGCCAACGAGGCCGAACGCCCCGACCCGCTGGGCGCGGAACGGGTGGAATTCCTGGTCTCGGCGAACGCCGGGCAGCCGCCGCGCTCGCTGCGCAAGGTCGCCTCCGGCGGCGAACTGTCGCGGGTGTCGCTGGCGATCGAAGTCGCCGCGCTGGGCCTGGACGCGGTGCCGACGATGGTGTTCGACGAAGTGGACTCCGGCATCGGCGGCGCGGTCGCCGAGATCGTCGGCCAGAAACTGCGGGCGTTGGGCGAAAAGCGTCAGGTGCTGTGCGTCACCCATCAGCCGCAGGTCGCCGCCCAGGGCCACGCCCACTACCGCGTCAGCAAGGCCGAAGCGGCCGGCATGACCCAGAGCGCGGTGCAGCGGCTTGGGCCGAAGGAGCGTCAGGAAGAACTCGCCCGGATGTTGGGCGGCGTGGAAGTCAGCAAGGAAGCGCGCGCCGCGGCGAAGCGGTTGCTGGAAAACGTGGTCTGATCGACGCTCGTAGAGCGGCCTTCAGGCCGCTGCTCCGTTTCGGAAAAACACCAGCGGCCTGAAGGCCGCTCTACAAGATCCGGGTTATTTCTTCTTGCGGACGTACAGCACCAGCGCGTGCTCTTCGATGTCGTAGCCGTATTCTGCTGCGATCTTGCGCTGCAACTCCTCGATTTCCGGGCTTTCGAACTCGATGATCTTGCCGCTCTCGATATCGACCATGTGGTCGTGGTGATCGCCGCGATCCAGCTCATAGACGGCGTGACCGCCCTCGAAATTGTGCTTCAGCACCAGTCCGGCGGCCTCGAACTGGGTCAAGACCCGGTAGACCGTGGCCAAGCCGATCTCGTCGCCGTCGTCCACCAGCTTGCGGTAGATGTCCTCGGCGGTCATATGCCGCGGCCGGGTCTGCTCCAGCAACTCCAGCACCCGGATGCGCGGGTGGGTCACCTTGAGGCCGAGTTTGCGGAGGTCTTTCGTTTCCATGCATGCGTTCCGTGAGTGTTGAACGAGGGGCATCCAACCCGCGATGAACGACGACGCACTGCCGGACTGCCGACTGTGCCGGGCGCCAGTGTATCATCGCAGGGCGCGACACCTTCCTTCAGCCGGCTGCCTCATGCTCAACATCACCCGCCGTTCGCTCCGTACTCCACTGCTCGTTCTCGCCGTCGCGCTTGCGACCAGCGGCTGCGGCATCCTCTACAAACAGCCGATCTATCAGGGCAATCTGATCGAGAAAACCGCAGCCGACCAGCTGCAGGCCGGCATGAGCAAGCAGGACGTGATCACTTTGATCGGCACGCCGGCGATCTCCGACCCGTTCAACCAGAATCGCTGGGATTACACCGCCACGCAGCGCACCGATCGTCAGGGCACCACCGAGATCAAGAACTTCACGGTGTTTTTCGAGAACGACGTGGTGAGCAAGTGGGAAGGCGAATACTTCGCCGAGCAGGACAACGAACTCGCCGCGAACGCGCGTCGCCAGTTCGGCCCGAACCTCGCCAAAGACAAGAAAAAGCGCCGCCGCTGAGCGGACGTCACTTCCCGGCGCGACGCCGCCGGGCTTCCTTGGGATCCAGCAGCAGCGGCCTCAGCAGTTCCACGCGGTCGCCGTCCCGGAGCGGCTGATCCAGCGCGGCCATTTCGCCATGAATCGCCACTGCGGCAGGCACTTCCTGCTGCGGGAATGCAGCCGCAGCCAGGGCATCGGCAACGGTCGCGCCTTCAGGCAGCGCCAGCATCATGGATTCATGCCGACGCGGCCAGGCGCGGATCACTTCGATACGCATCATCTTCGCAGGTCGCTCAATCTTCGCCGCGATCGGCCACGCGTACGAAATCGTCGACCATCCGGTCCGCAAGGCTCTGGAAGCCCAGCGCGAACGCCGGCCCCAGCAGTTTGTTGCTCGATTCGAAATCCAGGGTCAGCGTGACCTTGCAGGCGCACTCATCCAGCGCGTGGAACTGCCAGCGCCCGCTCAGCTTCCGGAACGGCCCGTCGCGCAGCACCATGTCGATGCGATGCGGCGGCGAGAGCGTGTTTTCGGTGGTGAACCAGGTGCTCAGCGCCCCCAACCCCAGATCCAGCCGCGCCACCACCCGCGCATCGTCCGCTTCCATCACTTCCGCCGCTTCGCACCAGTCGAAACGACGCGGATACGCGGCGATATCGTTGACCAGCGCGAACATTTTCGCGGCGGAATGTTCGACCAGGGCGGAGCGTTGGATGACCGGCATGGGGCGTTCGACTCGCAGACTGATTCGCTGATGGCTCGCCCCGACTCGCCAGCCCGCCCCGCTTCAGGGACAATGCCGCAATGAGCAAGCAGAAAGTCGGAAAGGATAAGGCAAAGGCGGGCGACAAGGCAGGCAAGCCTGCGCCGGTCACCAAGACCATCGCCTTGAACAAACGCGCCAGGCACGAATACCACCTGGAGCAGCGCCACGAAGCCGGCCTCGCCCTGCAGGGTTGGGAGCTGAAATCGATTCGCGCCGGTCGCGCCAACATCATCGACGGCTACGCCCTGGTCCAGCATGGCGAGCTGTTCCTGATCGGCGCCCAGTTCACCCCGCTGATCCAGGCATCGACGCACGTCGTCGCCAACGACCGCCGCACCCGCAAGCTGCTGCTGCACCGGCGCGAGATCGACCAGCTGATCGGCAAGGTGCAGCGCGAGGGCTACACCATCGTCCCCACCGCGCTGTACTGGAAAGGCAACAAGGTCAAACTGGAAATCGCCCTCGCCAAGGGCAAGCAGGACCACGACAAGCGCGACGCCGCCAAGGACCGCGACTGGGCCAGAGAGAAGCAGCGCACGATGCGCCGGCACAATCGCGACGCCTGAACGCGCCGCATTGAACACGCTGCGGCAGGCGCGCTTGCCCCCGTCCTCCCCCGCCCCCATACTTGCCCGGTCAGTGGTATGACTTCTCCGGGGGTGCACAGGCTTCGACGGGAGTAGCAACGTCCACTGGTGCATGCCGAGGGGGTAGCTTTCCTCGTTAATCCAGCTGCAAAACTTAGTTGCCAACGACGACAACTACGCTCTCGCCGCTTAAGGCGTAAGCCCCGAACCCACTTGTGCCCGTGCTCGTGGATGTAGGGTCATTATCACGGAACAGCTTCCGGCGGCGACCCGCCAACCGGTAGTGAACTTAGCGGGTGTGGACGACGGCGTGCCTCGCACGTTGTGTTGCCGTCGTACGAGAATCAACAACGAGCTAAGCATGTAGTACCGGAGATCGCGCGCTTTCGGACGGGGGTTCGATTCCCCCCACCTCCACCATTTCAAGCTCCAAAGCAGTCCCAGAAAGGCCGGAATCCCCAATAAAAACAAGGGTTTCGGCCTTTTTTATGTCCGAAGACATCCCATGTGAGCCCTTGCAATCCGGGGGCATGTGGGGGCACATTTGGGGGCATCAGCCCCATCCGGGGACAGAGATGCCCCCAAATGCGCCTCACCGATACCGCAATCCGCAAGGCCAAGCCAACCGAGAAAGTGCAGCGTCTTTTCGACGGCGGCGGGCTCTATCTGGAAATCTCGCCGGCCGGTGGTAAGTTGTGGCGGATGAAGTACCGCCACGGCGGAAAAGAGAAACGGCTCGCGTTCGGCACCTACCCCGATACCAGCCTCGCCAGCGCCCGCGACAAGCGCGACGCGGCCCGCAAGCTGTTGGCGGCAGGCGTTGACCCCGGCGAACACCGCAAGGCCGAAAAGGCCGCAGGCGACGACAAGGCCGCGAACAGCTTTGAAGTGGTCGGCCGGGAATGGTTCGCCAAGCATTCGCCGACTTGGGTCGCCTCGCACGCCGACAAGATCATCCAACGCTTGGAACGGGACGTGTTCCCGTGGCTGGGAAAGCGCCCTATCGCTGACGTAACCGCGAAAGAGTTGCTCGCCACGATCAACCGAATCACCGACCGGGGCGCGACGGAAACCGCGCACCGCGCCCTGCAGAACTGCGGGCAGGTCTTCCGCTATGCCATCGTCACCGGCCGCGCCGAACGCAACCCGGCGACCGACCTGCGCGGTGCCCTGCCCCCGGTCAAGCAAAGCCACCACGCGGCCATTCTTGAGCCTGCGGCCATTGGCGGGCTGCTGCGCGCTATCGAGGGCTATCAGGGCGGGTTCGTCACAAAATGCGCCCTGCGGCTCGCCCCGCTGCTGTTCGTGCGCCCCGGCGAGCTGCGACAGGCGGAATGGTCCGAAATCGATCTGGGCGCGGCGGAATGGAACATCCCTGCCGACAAGATGAAGACCCGCGAACCGCATCTGGTCCCGCTGGCACCGCAGGCGGTCGCGATCCTGTCCGAATTGCACGCACTCACCGGGCGCGGCCGGTACGTCTTCCCCAGCGCGCGCAGTGCATCGCGGCCAATGAGTAACAACGCCGTGCTGTCGGCCTTGCGGCGCATGGGATTCGCCAAAGACGAGATGACCGGCCACGGATTCCGGGCGATGGCGCGCACCGTCTTGGATGAAGTGCTGCACTTCCGGCCGGACTACATCGAACACCAGTTGGCGCACGCCGTCCGTGACCCCAACGGCCGCGCGTACAACCGCACCGCGCACCTCACCGAACGCCGCAAGATGATGGCGGCATGGGCGGGCTATCTGGACCAGTTACGCGACACCACCGGCAAGGTCTTGTTGATGAAGCGCAAAGCATCCGGCGACAGCCGGTAACAAGCGGCCGGCCGGGGTGTTACGACCACCCCGACCGGCCTAACCACCACCGTTCAACAGAGGAACGATCATGGCTCACAACAGGTTATCAGACGCCCCCACGACCACTGTAGACACCGGCTTTCGGGAGATACCCGCCGAAGGCATGCGCCTGCTGGCCGTGTCCGCAGGCTTGGACAGCCGCACGGCCACACGCGAGGCAAGCGACCTAGAAGACGCCGTGCGCCACGTGCTGGCCGGGTCCATCGAAACAGGGGCGGCCGGCAGCACGGCCTTTCTGTGTGAGTTCGCGTTAGAGACGGCGAAGGCGTTGCGTGAAGCGGCAGGGTGCGACGACTGACGCGGGAAAGGCCCACGAAATCCCGCAACGGCTTGCTAAGCTCGCGATGCGCCTAGCCCAAGGGTGAAGACGCCGGAACCCTGCCGGCGTTGGCGCAAATCTGCGCAGGGCTTGGGGACAAAATTGAAGCCAGCCGAACCAATGACCGACGCCGATTTAGACAAGTCCGACGAAGAGCTTGGGCAATGGTTATTTGAAACGTGGTGCGCTTACCAAGCCGAAAAACGCGGCATGCCCTTGGAAGCTATCACGGACGATTGGATCGCTTGGATCCAATCCAACACCATCGAAATCGATTCCGACAACGCGGACAATGCGCCACTGGAAAGCGCGTTCAGAAAAGCCGCAAAGGGCGATTTTGCAGCGGCAGGAAAGGTGCTTCGCGCCTATATGCTGAATAGCGCGCATGCCATAGTCGCGGACAAATACGCTTCCATCGGAATCAAGCAAACACAGCTGAAAATGCAGGGCGGGCGCGCTTCAGGGAAAGCGCGCGCCGACAAGGCGAACAATTGGCAAACCAATTGCATCGAACATGCGAAAGCCTTGCTAGCGACAGGGACGGCGCCTCATGAGTTGGCCGGAAAATGCTCGCTCAAGTACAAGCGAAGCACAGACACCATCCGGCGAGTGCTCAAAAAAGCCGGCGTGAACTAAGTTCGTTCCCGTTCCTAGTCCCATCGTGAAATGCGCTGGTCCGCCAGCGTCGTGTGTCATCCGACACCGGCCAATAAACGGCATAAAACGATGATCTCAGACAATCCGACCCCTCCCGCATCGGGCGCGTTGATCCTGCAACGCTTGCCCGAGGTTAAAGCCCGCTGCGGCCTATCCCGATCCGAAATCTACCGTCGCGTGTCTATGGGAGATTTTCCGGCGCCCGTGAAGCTAGGCGAAAGGGCCAGCGCGTGGCCGGAGCACGAGGTATCGGCTTGGATCGCGTCACGCATCGCCGCACGCGACAGCGCCGCGCTTACAGCGAACCCGGGCGCATCGTCACCAGCGCGCGCGCCTGCGAAGCATGGCACAGCCTGAAGCAAGCGCATGGCCGCCGTACAACACGACGCCGAACGGTTCCTGTCTGCCTTGGCGCCCGATGGGGTGCTGACGTTCCTAACCTTCGACGATGCTAAACTAGGGCGCAAAGGCCTGACGCGCGTTTTGCATGGCAGCTATCAGCGCAACGCTACGACGTTGGGCGAGTTGAACGCCAAGGGTGCGGGCTGCTTTGTCATGGTGAACCTTGGCAACGGCAAAGGCCGCAAGACGACCAGCGTGCAAGCGGTGCGGGCACTATTCCTAGACCTGGACGGCTCGCCGTTAGGCCCGGTACTAGACGCCCCAATTCATCCGGCGATTGTGTGTGAAACGTCGCCCGACAAGTTCCATGCGTACTGGCCGATAGCGGGAATGCCCCTAGCTGACTTCAAGCGCGCGCAGCAAGCGTTAGCCGCTAGGTATACGGGCGATCCGCACGTGTGCGACCTGCCCCGCGTCATGCGCCTGCCGGGCTATCTGCACACGAAAGGCGAGCCGTTCCGTTCACGTCTTCTGCACTGCGACCGGGTGAAGCCGTGGAACTGGCCGGACTTCGCGCAGACGATGGGGCTGCAATTTACGGCGACAGACACGGATACCGGGCAGTACACCGAAGGGAATCGGAACGTATCGCTGTATCGATTCGCATGCGGACTCAGGCAGCAAGGTATTGACCATAACGAAGCAATGCGCCGTGTGATTGTCGCGAATTCCCGCTGCTGTACTCCCCCGCTGGATACTGCCGAGGTTGAAAGCATTGTTGCGAGCGCGTGGGATGGTGAACTGCAGGGCTTCGTTATGCTGCCTTACAGCCTTATCGACAGCCCGGCATACCGGAGCCTGCCTCACACTGCAAAGGCAGCATTGATGGCGCTCGTACGGCGCCACAACGGCAGGAACAACGGCGAGCTGACCTTCACCCGCACGGATGCGGTGCGCTGGGGCATGAGTAAACGGATGCGGGCGAATGCGCTGCGGGCTGTGGAGGAGGCGGGTCTCAGCGAATGCACCGAACACGGCAAATCAGCAACACCCGGATGCCGTGCAACCACTGATCGTTTCCGGCTGACGTTCCTGCCGGATAGGGGTCAATTTGACCCCTATGCAATCGACGGATAGGGGTCAAAACTGCACCCCTTAGATAGATAACAGGCCCATATAAAAAAGCTCTGCCTGTGGGGGAGAGTCCCAAGAATCACAGAATCGATCTGAAGAACTGAAGCCGGCGAAACCTGAAGAATCCGAAGAGGCTAGAACGCAATGACCGACGACGGCTATCTGTCTAAGAACCGACCATATCTAGCCGCGATGCAACGGCAGCGACGGGCACGCATGGTGCGAATCGACTACATGCCCAGCAAGGCCGCTAGGGACGCCATAGAAGCCATGCGGGAGCGCACACGACCCGGCACCGTGTCGGCGACCAATAGCGCCGTGATCGATGCGATTGTGGCGGAGTGGGCACGATTGACCGGAATAAACTACAGCGATCTATCAAAGCCCAAGACTCCGGCGAACCTTCCGGGGTTATGTGACACGTACACCCGCGCGCGTATGACTACGGATGCTCGGAGCAGTACGCGCGCGCATGAGAGTTCGGACGATTCGGCCAAGTGCGCGCCCGTCCGCATGGGAGTGGGTCCGGCAGTACCGGAATTTATCGACGCCTCCATGCGCGCGAACAAGTCCGGCAGCCTGCCCGCTGGGGCGAATCTGGCCCGCGTGATCTGTGGGGCTAAGCGGCGCCGTGACGGCCAAGCTTGTCAAGGCAGGAGCGTGCCCGGGAAGCGGCGCTGCAAGTGGCACGGCGGCGCTTCTACAGGCCCCAGAACCGATGAGGGGCGCGCGCGATCACTTGCGAACCTACGACAAAACAGACGCCGCGATGCAGGGATGACTTGAATTTTTAAGTCGCTTATCGCGGCCTTTCAACCTTAGGAGACTTGTTAAGGGCTTCGTCTGCACCGTAAACAAGCGGTTGATCTGGATGAGCCGTGCAGTAGTTTGTGACTAGCGCATAGAAAGCGTTGTCATCAATAGGGAAATGCTGTTGGTTATCACGCCAATTCGCGCCAGTGAGGAAGCCCATGAGCCATTGCCGCATAGCTAGCTTAGCGCGGGGATCTTGTTGTGCCTCTATCCATGATGCGCACGACGCTGTGCCGGCACCAAAAACAGCAGATTGCTGAGCTTGCGCAGTTCCTGCAACGAGTAGAACTGCAAGAAGGGAAAACGTAGGTCGTCCAAGCATTAAAGTGATCTCCATAGCGGACTAGCACCTGAATTAAATCACGCTGTAGCGCGAAAGCGCTGAGATTTTATCCTAGCGCAGAGATTCTGCAGACCTAGGATCAATTCCCTTTGGCAAGCATGAAAGTCGAAACGTAAAGCCTTGCGGGTCCGTGAACATCGCTCCACTCCCATCGAATTGTACGATGTTATGCTTTATGTCTTTTTCGCAATCGATCTGATCAGAGTACGCCAGCATAGGCTGAGGCTCGCGAAATCCGACAAGCCTGTTCGGCGGTCCGCTTACTTGCGACTGCCACATAATCCAGCTTCCAGACTCTTGCTCTGGCGGCTTTTGCTGCTTTGCTTTTTCTTGAATTGATTCTAACGATTGTTTCAATTCGACCAATCGGAGTGAGGCGTCTTGGGAATCAGTGCTAAGTTGTTCAATTCGTTTCTCAAGAACTGCCAACCTCGCCTCCGCTTCCATCTGTTTCTGTGGGATATCCCCATATTGGCAGCCAACCAATAGTCCGCACAAGGCAAAGCAAAGCCGCTTCATGTTCTCTCCAATGCCATATTCAAAACGATACATAAAGATTAAAGCGCCGCATAGATCATAGGCAGCAACATCGGCACGCACCCTATGCCTATTGCCCGAGGCCGTGACTAGAGCAATGCTGATCTTTTGCAGCGTTGCGCCTCACTCGTCATCGGACTGCATTCTCTTCAGCATAGATCCTGCAACCCTCTACAAAGGATTGCGACGGACCGGAGCAATCATCGGGCGAATCGATGCCCTTCCGTTCCGCCCATTCATAGCCTGCCGTGTGCCCTGAACAATCACTGTTGCAGGCGTAACCGTGGAATCGCGACGTGGTAACGGGCCGCAGGCTAGATTGCTGGATCGGCACCCTTACCAACAATTCATCGCAGCCCGCACGCGGATAATCCATGTAGTGCAGGACGCCTTCGCTATCGGTGCATTGATACACGATGACTTCTTGGAAGGCGACCGGCGCATAGATCGGCGTTTCGGATGGGGCAACGACAAGCGCATAAGACGGGGCCGCGTAAGACAAGCCGCCGCCTGTTGCAGCCTGTCCCGGCTTCCCGGTGTAGGGGTTGTAATTTCCCCGCGCCGAATAGTTGTCTGCCTTCGTGCCGTTGGGCGAGCTTCGGTAGTGCGGGGCGACGTATGTCCCATCTTTGCGAACATACCCGCGAACCCGGACCTGCCCGATGGCGGACGCTGCCAGCGCCAACGCGACCAGTCCACAACAGATTGCTATAACCGTCCGTGTCATGGCCCCCTCCCGACCCGACGAACCCAATCCGCAGTCTACGCGCACGCGCTGCGCATGAAACGGCCTCGCATTGACTGAACGTCCCGCAGAATCCCCTAACGGCACAGTCAAGCGGGCATCGTCTGGGGGCATTTTTGGGGGCATCTCTCAATATCGGTTCGCGCACTTATAATGTAAATCAATGACTTATAAGCTCTATTCGATAGCCCCCACCCCATTTCAAGCTCCAAAGCAGTCCCAGAAAGGCCGGAATCCCCAATCAATACAAGGGTTTCGGCCTTTTTTATGTCCAAAGACATCCCGTGATGGCTCTTGCAATCCGGGGACAAGTGGGGGGGAACAATGGGGGCAACAGGCCCGCCCCGGGCTGGAGTTGCCCCCGATGCCGCTTACCTATGGGTGTGTCTTACAACACTGCTTGGCTGCTCAAACACAAACTGATGCAGGCGATGGTGGAAGGCGAGCATGACCGGATGCTGCATGGCGTTGTGCAAATGGACGATGCTTATTGGGGCGGCGAGCGTCACGGCGGCCAGCGTGGCTGAGGCAGTCCAGGCACGACGCCGTTCGTGGCGGCCGTGGCCTGCACGCCACAAGAAGATCCGCTGCCTGTACGGATGGACAAAGTCGATGGGTTCCGCAATACCAGCCTGGCCGATTGGGCGGCGCGGGTGCTCGTGCCGGGATGCCAAGTGGTGTTGGATGGACTGAACTGCTTCGCGGCAGTCGGTGGCGCAGGCCGGTTGCATACGCCCATCAATACCGACGGCAGTGTCCCCGATGAACTTGCGCTGCGTTGGGTCAACACGTTGCTGGGAAACGTCAAAAATGCCTTGCATGGCACGTATCACGCGATGCAGGACAAATGCCTGCAGCGCAATCTGTCCGAGTTCTGTTATCGCTTCAACCGAAGATTCGATCTGGGGGGACTCGTTACGCAGTTGATCCTTACAGCAACAAGGACACCGCCACTGCCCGACAGGCTCGCAACCTTGGATGCGTAATGCTGGAAATCAGGAATGGGATTGCCCGGACTGGTACGGCAGGCAGGAGGTTGCCATGCCGCAATTGCCGCCCATCAAAACGACGACGGGGGTTCTGTCGCGCAGGCTCCCAGCTTGTCTGCATTGTGCGCCAAGCCCATCGCGCGTCGGCGTGAAGAATCGGCGTGAGGAACCAGACCGCCATACTTGCGTCACCCGCCCACTCACGCAAGACTGGCACCCCGGCCGAACGACGGCCCGACCGCTGTAACGGAATGCCGATCACTCGAGACTATCCCCGCGACCTAGTGGGCTATGGCCGCCACCCTCCCCAGGCCGATTGGCCGGGCGGCGCGCGGGTTGCGGTGCAGTTCGTGCTCAATCTCGAGGAAGGCGGCGAGAATTGCGTGCTGCACGGCGACGCCGGCAGCGAGCAGTTCCTCTCCGAGATCATCGGTGCGGCCTGCTATCCGGACCGTCACCTGAGCATGGAATCGATCTACGAGTACGGCTCGCGCGTAGGTGGTTGGCGCATTCTGCGCGAATTCGAGCAGCGCGCTCTGCCGCTCACCGTGTTCGGCGTGGCGATGGCGATGCAGCGCCAGCCGGAGTTTGTGGACGCCTGCCTGCAACAAGGTCACGAGATCGCCTCGCACGGCTGGCGCTGGATCCACTACCAGAACATGTCGGTCGACGAGGAACGCGCGCATCTGCAGCGCGCGGTCGCCATCCATCGCGAACTGACTGGAGCGGCGCCGCTGGGCTGGTATACCGGTCGCGACAGCCCCAACACCCGGCAGTTGGTCGTCGAACACGGCGGCTTCGAGTACGACTCGGACTATTACGGCGACGATCTGCCGTTCTGGACGCCGGTTCCGCTGGCCGATGGCAGCACCCGCGCGCATCTGGTGGTGCCCTACACGCTGGACTGCAACGACATGCGATTCGCCAGTCCGCAGGGGTTCAATACCGCCGGCCATTTCTACGATTACATGCGCGACAGCTTCGACACGCTGTACGCCGAGGGCGCGACGACGCCGCGGATGATGTCGATCGGCATGCACTGCCGGCTGCTCGGCCGGCCGGGGCGCATCGTCGCGCTGCAGCGTTTTCTCGATTATCTGTCGGGGCATGAGCAGGTCTGGATCTGTCGCCGGATCGATATCGCGCGGCACTGGCGGCAGCGCCATCCGCCCGCAGCATTCGGAGTGCAGCCATGACGCCGGCATTGAATCTGGCCCGGCTCAACGCGATGGATCAGGCCGGTTTCACCGACATGCTCGGCGCGATCTTCGAGCACTCGCCCTGGGTCGCCGAAGGCGCCTGGCCGCAGCGACCGTTCGACACGATCGAGCGCCTGCACGCGGCGATGTGCGGGGTTGTGGCGAACGCCGGCGCGGCGGCGCAGCTGGCGCTGATGCGCGCCCATCCACAGCTGGCCAGCAAGGCGGCGGTGCGCGGCGAGCTGACCGAAGCCTCCCATCGCGAACAGGGCGGCGCGGGGCTGCGCGAGTGCAGCGCCGAGGAGTTCGCGCTGCTCGGCGAACTCAACGCCCGCTATCAGCAGCGCTTCGGTTTTCCCTACATCCTGGCGGTGCGCGGGCACGACCGATCAAGCATCATCGGCGACCTGCAGGCGCGGCTTGAGCGCTCGCGCGCGATCGAGTTCGCCGAAGGCATGCGCCAGATCGAAAAGATCGCCGCGCTGCGTCTGGCCGACCTGCTCGACGCGCACGCCCCCGCCGACTGACCGTTCCCATCATCGAGTACCCGCATGGCCCGCCCCCTCGCCGATCCCGACGCCCCTGAGTTCACCCGCCGCCACGTCAATCTGGCCGACGCCCGTCTGGGCGCGCGCGCGCTGCAGGCCAGCGATGATTTCTTCGCCGACAAGCAGCGCATGCTCAATCCCGAACCGGCGCAGTTCATCCCCGACAAGTACGACGCCAACGGCAAGTGGATGGATGGTTGGGAGAGTCGCCGCAAGCGGGTGGCCGGTCACGACTGGTGCATCGTGCGTCTGGCCCGACCGGGTCGCGTTCATGGCCTGGATCTCGACACCAGCCACTTCACCGGCAATTTTCCGCCGGCGCTGTCGGTAGATGCCTGCTACCTCGCCGAAGGCGATGCCGGCCAGGACAGCGACTGGGCCGCGCTGCTGCCGTCGGTCGACCTCGGCGGAAATCGGCATCACTATCACCCGATCGACAGCGAGCGGCTGGTCAGTCATCTGCGCGTCAATCTCTATCCGGATGGTGGACTGGCGCGCTTGCGCGTGTACGGCACCCCCACGCTGGACGCGGCCGTTGTCGACGACGACGGTCTCATCGACCTTGCCGCGGCGCTCAACGGCGGTACCGCAGTAGCTGCCAACAACGAGCACTTCGGGCCGGCCTCCGCGCTGCTGCTGCCCGGCCGCGGGGTCAACATGGGCGACGGCTGGGAAACGCGGCGACGCCGCGAACCGGGCAACGACTGGTGCCTGATCGCGCTGGCCCAGCCTGGCATCATCGAGGCGATCGAAGTGGACACTTGCCACTTCAAGGGCAATTACCCGGACCGCTGCTCGATCCAGGCCGCGCGGGTCAGCGGCGGAACGCCGGCGTCGCTGGTCACCCAGGCGATGTTCTGGCCGATCCTGCTGCCGGAGCAGACCCTGCAGATGGACCATCAGCATCACTACCGCAGCGGGATCGCGGCGCTCGGCGTCGTCACTCATGTCCGGCTGAACATCTTTCCCGATGGTGGCGTGTCGCGCCTGCGTCTGCGCGGTCGACCGGCGTGACCGAACGGCCACCGACGCGGCTGACGATCGAAGCGCTGAGCGCCGAGGCCTTCGCGCCCTTCGGTGACGTCATCTCCAGCGACTGCGCGGCCCGGCAGTTCCCGATCAACGAGGGCACCGCGCAGCGCTTTCACGCGCTGGCCCGCGTGGACTGCGACGCCGGCGGCGGATATCCGCTGATCAGCCTGGTCCGCGCGCAGCCGCGACCGATGCCATTTCTGATCAGAATGCTGGAGCGCCACCCCCTCGGCAGTCAGGCGTTCATTCCGCAATCGCAGCGGCCGTATCTGATCGTCGTGGCGGAGTCGGTGGAACACCCCCCGCGCGCTTTTCTGGCAAGCGCCGGTGCCGGCGTCAATTTCCGTCGCGGCACCTGGCATCACCCTCTATTGGCGCTGGATCAATGCAGTGATTTTCTGGTGGTCGATCGCGGCGGCGATGGCGACAACTGCGAGGAAGTGGCGCTGAGCCGCGCTTATTTGCTCGACCCGGACGGCGGCGGCTGATTCGCTGCGTTGGCGTCGCGGGCCAGAAACCACGCATCGATGGCGGCGCGTTCGCCGTCCGTCAGCCCGGTCACGTTGCCCGGCGGCATGATCTTCAGCTCGACCACCTGCTTGTGAATCAGTGCGGCATTCGCCTCAAGCTGCTCGGCGCGATTGAACATCGCGCCCTTCGGTGCGCTGGCCATCATCGTCGGTTGCGCTGCATGGCAGGCGCTGCAACGGCGCTCGGCGATCGCCAGGATGTCGGCGGTCTTCGCGCCCGCGACGACGCGGTCGGACGGCTGACTCGTGGACGGCTCACTTTGGGACGGCTGAGTTGTGGAAGGCTGAGTTGTGGAAGGCTGACTTGAGGCAGGCTGACTTGAGGCAGGTGCGACTTGAGGTGCAACGACAGGCCGCGGCACGGGTGCCATCCACGCGAACACCGCCAGCAGCAGCGCCGCCGCCAGCCCGAGCAGCCACCAGGCGCGCGCGCCGCTGTGCCAGACCACGAAGAATTGGCGGATCGACGCCCCGGCCGCCATGAACAGCGTCAGCACCGCCCAGTTGTGCGGATGCGCGAAGGCGGTCGGATAGTGGGTCGCCATCATGGCGAATACCACCGGCAGGGTGAAGTAGGTGTTGTGCACCGAACGCTGCTTACCGCGCGCACCATCCAGTGGCTCGGGGGTCGCGCCGCGACTCAGCGCCGCGACCATGCGCTTCTGTCCCGGGATGATCACGAAGAACACGTTGGCCGACATGATCGTGGCCAGGCAGGCGCCGCTGAGCAGGAAGGCGGCCCGGCCGGCGAACAGCTGCGTGGCGGCGAAGCACACGCCCACGGCCAGCAGACCGACCAGCACGCCGAGCAGGTCGTCGCGAAAACCGACGACGCGGCACAGCCCGTCGTAGAGCAGCCAGGCCAGCACGGGAAACGCCAGGGCCAACGCGACGCCATGGGTGGGCGTCAACACGGCGACGTTCGGGTCGATCAGGTACAGCTGTGGCGACAGCAGGTAGAGCAGCGCGAACAGGGCGAAGCCGGACAGCCAGGTGGTGTACGACTTCCACTTCGACCAGTGCAGATCCTCCGGCAGCTGCGCCGGGGCCGGCAGGAATTTCTGCTTCAGATAGAACCCGCCGCCGTGCACCGACCACGATTCGCCGTACAGCCCTTGCTGGGGCTGCTTGCCGGGCTTCAGACCTCGGTCCAGAGCAACGAAATAGAAAGATTCGCCGATCCAGGCAATTGCGGCGACGACGTGCAACCAGCGCAGCAACAGCCCAGCGGCTTCGATCAGATAGTCAGCCATGAACCCGATCAACTCCCACGATAGGTCGAATAGCTGAACGGGGATGCCAGCAGCGGGACATGATAGTGCGCTTGAGCATCGGCGATACCGAAGCGCAAGGTCACCACATCGACGAAGCGCGGCTCGGGCACAACCACGCCGCGTGCGGCGAAGTAATCGCCGATCGCGAAGTCGAGTTCGTACACGCCGACGCTGCAGGCCGCGTCGGCGAGCAGCGGCGCATCGCAGCGACCGTCCGCATTGGTCGTAGTCCGTGCGATCAACGCCCGGCCAGCGGCTTCGCAACGATACAAGGCGACAGCAATGCCGGCCCCCGGCCTGCCGTGCGCGGTATCCAGAACATGGGTAGTGAGCTTGCCCATGGGATCAGCGGACGCCGGCGTGGTCGAGATACGCGTCCAGTCGATCCAGATCGCTGCGTTTCTCCGCGGCGCTGGCGAAGCTCGCGTTGAAGCTGTTGCGCGCCAGGGTCGCCGCGTGGCTGGCATCCAGCCCGAGCGCGTCGAAGGTCTCGACGAAGTTCTGGTTCAGATAACCGCCGAAATAAGCCGGATCGTCGGAATTCACCGTCGCCATCAGGCCCGCATCGAGCAGTTGGCGAAGATTGTGCTCGGCCAGCGTGTCGAATACGCGCAGCTTGATGTTGGAGAGCGGACAGACCGTCAGCGGCACGCCCTGTTCGGCCAGCCGCTTGACCAGCGCGGGGTCCTGCAGCGCCTGCACACCGTGATCGATGCGCTCGGCCTTCAACACATCCAGCGCACTCCAGATATAGGCCGGCGGCCCCTCCTCACCGGCATGCGCGACCGTGCGAAGGCCCAGCTTGCGCGCCTGCGCGAAGACCCGCGCGAACTTCTCCGGCGGATGACCCAGCTCGCTGGAATCCAGCCCGACGCCGATGAACTTGCCCACATGCGGGCGAGCCTCCTCGAAGGTCGCCAGAGCCTCGTCTTCGGACAAATGACGCAGGAAGCACAGGATCAGTTCCGCACGCACGCCCAACTGCGACTGCGCCCGATCGCAGGCCCGGCGCAGCCCGTTGATCACCGTGTCCATCGACACCCCGCGTGCGGTGTGCGTCTGCGGATCGAAAAACAGCTCGCTGTGCACGATGTTGTCGTCCTTGGCGCGCAGGAAATAGGCCCAGGCCATGTCGAAGAAATCCGCCTCGGTCAGCAGCACGCTGGCGCCGGCGTAGTAGATGTCGAGAAAACTCTGCAGATCGCTGAACGCATAGGCCGCACGCAGCGACGCCACATCCGGATAGGCCAGGGTCACGTGGTTGCGTTCGGCCATCGCGAAGATCAACTCCGGCTCCAACGAACCCTCGATGTGGATATGCAACTCCGCCTTCGGCAGGCCACGCAGAAAATCGGGTAGTCGATCGGCGGATGGGGGCATGTGGCATTCCTTCTTCTGGTATCGCTTGGTGTATCGGGAGTCTGCCCGAAGCGAAGGCAGACGCCTAGCAGGTTGCCGAAAAACGTCACTCCAGGAGGTTTTCAAGATCGCAAGTCCGACGCATGCCCGGACTTGCTCAGGACCCATCAATCGCTTACGCGCTTGCTTCGTCGGCGCAGCCATCCCTACAGCCTGCTCACAATCTCCCATGAGCGCAGGCGGAAACACCCGCTGTCGTCCCGAACGCCCGCATAGCGGGTGGACGGAACTGCTATTGCGACACCATCGGCCCAAAGCAGGTCCCTCCTCGGGCTTTGCTCTCGTTCGGGATGACGGATCAGTTCCAACGCCGCAGGGTGTGTGCAGGCCGGCCTGCGGCCTTCATTGGCGATGCATGGCCCGCCATGGAACTGACGCTTCCCAGGACGTACCATCCAGTCATGATCACCTCCAACACCTTTCGCCTGAATGGCGAAACCCGATCGCTGGCCGAAAGCGACCCCCGCGAATCCCTGCTGCGCTGGCTCAATCGACATCGCCGCACCGGCACCAAGGAAGGCTGCGCGGACGGTGATTGCGGGGCTTGCACGGTGGCGTTGATCGAGGCCGACGGCGACGGTGGGTCGCGCTATGTGGCGGTCAACAGCTGTCTTCTGCCGGTCGGCGTGTTGCCGGCCCGCGAGGTGCTGACCGTGGAAGCGCTGGCCGAGGGCGAGACACTGCATCCGGTCCAGCAGGCGCTGGTCGACGCTGCCGGTTCGCAGTGCGGCTATTGCACCCCGGGATTCGTCATGAGTCTGTTTGCCGGGCTGCACGAAGGCGCGCTGGACGATCATGCGATCGCCGGCAATCTGTGTCGCTGCACCGGGTACGGGCCGATCCGCCGGGCGGCGCAGCGACTGGTGGCCGACGCACCGAGCGATGCGCGCTTCGCCGCGCTGCGCGCGCAGCCCAGACCGCCACTGCCGGCCGCGAACTTCATGCCGTGCTTCAGCCCCGTGACCGTCGCCGATGCGCTGGCGCTGAAGGCCGAACACCCGCAGTCGGACTGGTTTGCCGGCGGCACCGATGTGGGCGTCGATCTGAGCCGGGGCCGGCCGGTCGCGTCGGTATTGATCGCGCTGGACCGGATCGGCGAATTGCAGCAGTTGCACATCGAGGACGACCGGGTGTGGATCGGCGCCGGCGTGCCGTTGAGCCGTCTGGAGTCGGAGCTGCAGGGACTCTTCCCGGCCATCGACGAGATGCTGCCGTGGTTTGCCGGTCGCCAGGTGCGCAATCGCGCGACCCTTGGCGGCAACCTCGGCAGCGCGTCGCCGATCGGCGATCTGTTGCCGGTCCTGCTCGCGCTGGATGCGGTGATTCATTTGCGCAGCCTGGACGGCACCCGCGAGATCGACGCGGCAGAGTATTTTCTCGGCTATCGCGAGACCGCGCGCCGCGCCAACGAGCTGATCGTTGGGGTCACGTTGCCGCGTCGCGCCGACCTGCATTCCGGCTGCGCCAAGGTGGCCAAGCGGCAGACCGACGACATCAGCATCGTGGCGGCAGCATTTTCGCTGGGTCTCGACGACCAACAGCGGGTCAACCACGCACGCCTGGCCTATGGCGGCGTGGCCGCCGTTCCGGTGCGGGCGCGGATCACCGAATCGCTGCTGATGGGACGACCGCTCGATCAGGCGACGCTCGACGCCGCCGCCGCGCAATTGCGCGTGGAGTTCACGCCGCTCAGCGACCATCGTGCCGGCAGCGAATACCGCCGGGCGCTGTGCGCCAACCTGTTCCTGCGCTTCATCGCCGAGGCGCGGCCGTGAGCGCGTCGCCGGCGTCACTGCACCACGAAAGCGCCGTTGGCCACGTCACCGGTCGCGCGATCTATACCGACGAGCAGCGCCCACCCAGCGGCATGCTGAGCGTGTATCCGGTGCAGGCGCCACATGCGCATGCGCGGATTCTCCGGATCGATACCGCGGCCGCGCTGGCCATGCCCGGCGTGTACGCGGTGCTGACCGCAGGCGATGTCCCCGGCGAGAACGACACCGGCCCGATCCTGCACGACGAACCGCTGATTCCGCCCCACACGGTGCTGTTCTACGGTCAGGCGGTGGCCTGGGTCGTGGCCGAAGACGAAGCCCTGGCGCGAGCTGCCGCACGACAGGTGTCGGTGAACTACGAAGCGCTGCCGGCGCTGCTCGGCATCAAGCAGGCGATGGCCGCGCAGGCCTTTCATCTGCCGCCGGTACGGGTGGCCCGCGGCGATGCCGGTGCGGCGATGACGCGCGCGCCGTTGCGGCTGTCCGGCGAGCTGCTGATCGGGGGTCAGGATCACTTTTATCTGGAAACCCAGGCCAGTTGGGTCGAGATCGACAGCGAAGGCACGGTGCAGATCGCCGCCTCCACGCAGCACCCGACCGAAACCCAGATCATCGTCGCCCGCGTGCTGGGCCTGCCGGCGCATCGGGTGGTCTGCCGCAGCCTGCGCATGGGCGGCGGCTTCGGCGGCAAGGAGACCCAGGCCAATCCCTACGCCGCGATTGCGGCGTTGGCGGCGTACAGGACCGGCCGCCCGGTGCGGATCAAGCTGACCCGCGGCCTCGACATGCAGATGACCGGCAAACGCCATCCCTTCCTCGGGCGCTATGAGGTCGGCTTCGATCGGCAAGGCCAGCTGCTGGCGCTGAAGGTCGAACTGATCGCCGACGGTGGGTGGAGCTGCGACCTGTCGCCGCCGGTGCTGATGCGCGCGATGGTGCATGTCGACAACGCCTACTTCGTGCCGGACATCGAGGTCACCGGCCGGATCGCGCGCACCCATCTGGCCTCCAACACCGCCTTTCGCGGCTTTGGCGGTCCGCAGGGCATGCTGGTCGGCGAAGAAGTGCTGGAGCGGGTCGCACGCCATCTCGGACTGCCTGCGCACGAGGTTCGCGAGCGCAATTTCTACCGTGCGGCCAGCGATGGCGACGGTCATGGTCGCGGCGACCGCAACCAGACCCACTACGGGCAGCCGGTGGTCGACAATCACCTGCCGGCGCTGTGGCAGCAGTTGCTGCGCGATAGCGAGTTCCTGGCTCGCCGCGAAGCGGTCGCCGCATTCAACGCCGGCAGCGCACACCGCAAGCGCGGGATCGCGATCACGCCGGTCAAGTTCGGCATTTCCTTCAACAAGACCGAATACAACCAGGCCGGCGCGCTGGTCCACATCTACAGCGACGGCAGCGTGCAGCTCAACCACGGCGGCACCGAGATGGGCCAGGGCCTGCACACCAAGATGCTGGCGGTGGCCAGCCGCGTGCTGGGCATCGACATGGCGCGCATCCGGATCATGCCGACCAGCACCGACAAGGTGCCGAACACGTCGGCGACCGCGGCCAGCAGCGGCTCCGATCTGAATGGTCAGGCGGTCAAGGCCGCCTGCGACACCCTGCTCGGACGCCTGCGTCCGGTCGCTGCGGAGCTGCTCGGCGTGACGCCCGAACAGGTCTGTTTCGCCGACGATGCGGTGTTCGCCGACAGTGACAGTGATCGCCGGCTGCGCTTCGAGGAAGTGGTCGGCGCCGCTTATCGGGCGCGGGTCAGCCTGTCCTCGACCGGTTTCTACCGCACCCCCGGCCTCAGCTGGGATCCGCATACCGGCCAGGGCCATCCGTTCTATTACTTCGCGTTCGGGGCGGCCGTCAGCGAGGTCGAAGTCTGCGGATACACCGGCGTACACACGCTGCGCCGGGTCGATCTTCTGCACGACGTCGGCGACTCGCTGGCCGTCGCGATCGATCGCGGCCAGATCGAAGGCGGCTTCGTCCAGGGGCTGGGCTGGCTGACCTGCGAGGAGCTGCGCTGGAACGACGCCGGCAAGCTGCTCACCGACGCGCCCAGCACCTACAAGATTCCGACCGTCGGCGAAGTGCCGGAGGACGTCCGCTTGACGCTGTTCCGGAGCAGCGAACCGCCGACCACGCAGGTGATTTTCAGCAGCAAGGCAGTCGGCGAACCGCCCTTCATGTTGGCGATGAGCGTGCGCGAGGCGCTGCGCGAAGCGGTCGCCGCGTTTGGCGACGCGCGCGAAGTCGGCCTCGGCGCGCCGGCCACGCCCGAAGCGATCCTCACCGCCATCGTGCGCGTGCGCGGAGGCGTCGGCCTTTGAACGAACGCTTGTTTGCGCGTCTGCACGCCTGGCTGGCGGCGGGTCCGGTGGTGCTGGCCAGCGTGCTGGACACCCGCGGGGCGACGCCGCGCAAAGGCGGCAGCCGGATGCTGATCGGTGCCAGCGGCACTTTCGGCAGCGTCGGCGGCGGCATGGCCGAAACCCAGGTGATCGCGGCCGCGCACGACTTGTTGCACGACGCGGGGCGCAGCGGCGAAGTCCAGATCGATCTGAGCGGCCGGCAGGGCGCCGCCGGCATCTGCGGCGGACGGATGCGGATCGGCCTGCGCCGCTGGTATGGCGGCGATGATGGCCTGCGTGCGGCATCGATCGCCGAGACCCTGGCTGCAGGGCGCGGTCTGACGTTGGGATGCGACGACCTGGGCGGCGGTGAACCGCAACCGATCCAGCCGGACCCGCGCCTGCTGATCGTCGGCGCTGGTCACTGCGGACTTGCCCTGCACGACTTCGCCAATCTGCTTGATTTCGATCTGTGGGCCTATGACGAACGCAGCGAAGAGCTAGCGAAATTCAACCATGCAACCCGCTTGTGCGGCCCGATCGATTTACTGCCCAGCGCGCTGGACACGCAACGCGAGTTGTTCGCCGTGCTTCTGAATCGCGATTTCCATTGCGACATCGCCGCGCTGCGCGCGCTGTGCCAACGGCCGCCGCGCTTCATCGGCATGATGGGCAGCGCGAAGCGGATCGAAGAAGTGCGCATCGCCCTGCCCGAGCACGCAGCGGCGTTGGCAAGTCTGCACGCGCCGATTGGCATCGACATCGGCGCGCAGACGCCGCATGAGATCGCCGTCAGCATCCTCGCAGAGCTGATCCAGCAGCGGCGTGCGCTGGGTATTTGACTTGGGGCTGTAGACGATCCAACGCTGGCGAAACACCGGGCCGCGTCTGGATTGTTGCAATGGACGCTTGCAATACCGGCCGCCAGGACAGCTGCGTCATTTTCATTCGACACCGACGCAACACCGATGGAGTGGTCTGCAGGCAGACACATGGCCCTTCACGCGAGCGTTTTGCGTTTAAAAAAATAGGGTCGGATTCGAATGATACTTGCTTAATCGCGGCATCTTGATTTTCGTCATTGCCGCGTAGGCGCAGGTCCAGTGATTTCAGGACTTTTCGACCAAGAAAAGGCGCTGGATCCCCGCTTTTGCGGGGATGACAGGGCTTGAGTAAGTGCCATTCGAATCAGACCCGATTTTCTTTTACTGACGGCTTGACGATATCGGGGGCATGCGCCGTCGGGAGTTTGTCGGAGCGACGGAAGTCGCGACGGATCGATCAGGCGTGGTGATTCTTCGGAAAATCGGCTGAGTGTGAAAGTACACGCTGATCCCGGTTTTCCTAAAAAAACCTTCCACTTTTTGTAGCGAGGCGATTATGGATATTGTCGGATTAGTACACTCAAGGATTGATGAATCCTGCCCAAGAACTTCACTGAGCGGTTTTTTTGAAACCAATACAGAACAAGCATCCCTCATTGATCACGAAGGACGCATCGTTACAGCGCTTAACCATTTGATTAATCGTGACGACACCACGGAAACCTTATCCATTGCAGCAATTCTGGAGCTCAACCGGCGAGCTGGCATTGATACTGTGCCGGGCGTTTCCCTCACAATAAATGATTCGCTCGTGAAAGCCCTGTGTGATTTGGTGATAACGGGGGATCGCGCACTCACGGACTTTCGCGATCGCGCAGTTGATATCTCTGCTTTACGTGCAGGTCTGCGGATGATGGTTATAGAAGCGCTGGTTGATGACCCGATGGCTGGTGATATTCGAACTGTTGATGCAGAAACCGTTGCCCGTGTATGTGACCAAATTATTAATCGCTGCTTAATCGTACATTGGGCTTTGCATGGCCCCATGCATCACCGTGATAGTGCAAGACCAGCTTTAGGTTGGCTGGCAGTGGACGCCGAACACGATACGCCAACCCGCCCGATCAACGTACCCGGAGCGCTCTGGCCTACCGCCGATAGCGTGTGCAGTGTTGACCACGATGGACGCAGTATTCGGGCGCGAGTGCGTTTTGCCATCCCCGGTGGAGAAGACGCGATTAGCGAGGTCAATGTCCTGGAAGCCTTGCCAACGCTAGATCGTGTGCCGTTGATTCCAGATGACGCAATGATCATGGTGTTTTTGCACGGGCACAGCTCGCGCCTGGAAGAAGCGGGAGGCATCGCCTCGGCGCTGGGGAGTGAGTTCAGAAAATATCTTGTCGCTCGCCCATTGGTAGTGATCAGTTTTGACTTTCCAACACATGGCTACTCGGAATACATTGATCATGACGAACTCTCGCCCTATGATCACACGACTCGCTATGTTCCCGACCGGCCTGAAGATCGTCGCTTTGGTATTTTGGAGTACTTTGAAAAACTCAGCATTGCGCTGTTGGAACAAATCGATGCCGACGCCAGAGCTCAAGGTCAAGCGAGCTTTCTTGAAAGGGTCGTTGCTTTCATTGGCGGTAGCATGGGCGGGAACTTGGCGCTGCGGCTGTCCGAACGTCTGGTTACTTCCGCGGATTGGTTGCCGAGTCTGGTAGCGTGGTCTCCCGCTTCGACATACGGCTCTTTTGGTCGTGACGAAGGGGGCTTCATTCCCATTCCCAGTCCAGGCGAACATGTGGACATATTTGGCAAAGAAGCGCTAGATCGCACCCGCCATCGTTCCCTTGAGGATGAAAGAGATATTTCACGAGCCGACTTTATTCGCCTCCAATTAGAAGGCGAACAATTGATTAACGACGGCACCGACAGTTTTCGATTTTGGATTCATGCTCTGGTAGGGCTTTTTGGTCCGCCAGACATCGCCTTTCAAGCCTTGACTCAAGGTTTGACGGCTGGCTGGGTAGGCGCCATGGTGCCGCTGCGCCAATCAGACTCCTGGCTACGCCCAGCCTGCCGCGCCAGCTACAATGTGCGCGAAGCCGAGCACAGTGCCCGACTGGGTTTGCGCGAAACGTATAACAGCGCTCGTCGACGCATGCACTGGCGAGTTGCGAATGAGCAGCTGCTCTTCAGTCATCAGGATGAAATCGCAGCTAGCCGCAGGCGTGCCTGTTTCGCGGTGTCTTCGATTCCCACATTGTTGATCGCCGGTGCCAATGACATCACGGACGCCCAACGCTTTGATATCTATAACAGCACTCGACGGATCGCACCGCAGATGCGTGCCAATGCGGGTACTGGAGTGTTTGTCGCCAGCACAGGGCACTCTATCCATGCCGAACGCCCTATTTGGCTCAGCCAGCAGGTGGTGCGTTTCGTGAGCGGAAAGTTGAGCATTCCTGGCACTGCGCGGCTCATCAGTGCTGTTCGTCGAGATAATCGCGACCGCACGACGCACCTTTGTGCTGCACTTTCACATTGGTCACCCATCACCGTTGAAGCTGTTATCGACGACATTCAATCCAACCGCTTTCACTATTTTGTACAGTTGGAAGGCCAAGATACCCCAACCGCAATCGAAGTAATCGAGCGCGCAGGCAGCTTTTTTTTGCGTACCGAAACCACGCCCTCTTCGGCGGATAACCTCGATAACCTACCCGGATGGAGCGTACGCCGCCTTGAATTCACCTTTGTCACCGGCGGGGACAACCTGCGAGGTGGTGACGACAACCTGGATATCCACGTGCATTTGCGAGACGGTCGTTTAATAACCCGACGTGCAGTCAATGGTCGTAGCGCTTGGGAAAACGGCAGTGTCAATCGAGTGGAAATAGGGCTGCCAGATGATATCGAGCCCGACGAATTGCTACGCATCGAGCTGGAAACGCATTTCACCGGTGGGACCGATGGTGAAAACTGGAGCATGACCGCCATGAACGTCCGCGGCATTGGCGATGGTTTTGATCAGGAAGTGGGTTACTGGGGATTTATGCGTTTTACGGGGGAAAGTCGACGGTTATCCGTAGCCCTTAACCCCTCACCAGCCACACCGGGAGAAGTGGACAGATTGTTCCTCATGATTGATACAGGCGTAGACGGCCTGCGCGGCGTCAACGACAACATTGCGCTCAGCATTCACTACGCCGACGGCCATACCCAGTGGTTACCGAATATCAATGGTGGAAATGAGTGGGCGAGCAACAGCTCGCGAGACGTGGAAATATTGCTTGATCGCCCAGTAACCGTTGATCAATTGTTGCGTTTACAATTCGAAGATTCGTTCAGCGGCGGCACTTTCAGCGACGAGTGGGAGATGCAGTCCCTGATTGTTCGAGCCACCGGCAACAATTTTGACCGGGAAGTTGCCAGCCACGGTTACTTCCGCTTTACCGGGTCCGAGCGCATTCTGACTGTGCCCATCAGCGCCGTGCTCGCTCCTCCAGGACATGTAGACGCACTGCGTTTTGAATTTTCTACGGGTGAAGATAATTTGCGCGGTGGAGATGACAATCTCAACGTGTGGATAGAATTTGCTGATGGTCGTATTGAAGAAGCCTTCAATATCAACAACAGCGTGCGATGGCACAATGACAGCAGTACCACCGTTAATGTCGCTCTACGGCAGGCTGTGTTGCCGACCGCTATTCGTTTGGTACGCCTCACTGCGACTTTTGGCGGGGGGCATCGGGGAGACAACTGGAACATGCAGTCTGCCGTCGTCATGGCTAGCGGCAGCGACACGGAAGTGGAGCTGGTCCGCCACGGGTTCAAGCGTTTTACGGGAGATGATCGTAGTTTGAACCTGCCGATAGCACTGGCACAGCCCGGTGAAATAAATGTGCTGACGTTAACGTTTGCCACCGGTGGCGATAATCTGCGAGGCGGTAACGACAATCTCGCACTCACGGTTCGATATTCCGACGGGCATGCCCAACTCATTGAAAATATAAATGGCGGAGCCCGCTGGATCAATGGCTCCACTCATACGATCATGGCACTATTGGAACGTGCAGTTCGCCCTGAAGATATTGTCGGTTTAGTGATCGAAGCTGGTTTTGGCGGAGGCAGCGGCGGTGACAACTGGAACATGCAATCCATGCAGGTAACCGGCATTGGAAACGGTGTGGAACTTGAATTGGTTAGCTACGGTTTTAAACGTTTTCGCGGGGATGACAATACCTTATCCATCCCCATTGTTGTTGGCCCGCCTGGTGCTGCCACTCGATTAGCTTTCAACTTCAAAACGGGAGGCGACAATCTGCGAGGTGATACTGACAACCTCCACGCGACCCTTACCTATAGGGCTGACGACGCGGAACAACAGTTGTTCTTCCGCAATGTCAACGGCGGCGAGCGATGGCACAACCACTCCAGTCACACCGTAACCCTCAACCTGCCTGAGCCGATTGAGCCAAGCGTTATGCAACGGCTGGATCTCGAAACCTGGTTCAGTGGCGGTGATCATGGCGATAATTGGGATATGGAAATGTTAAACGTGCGTGTACATGGCCTGGAGCTGGATCAAGATTTGGTCTCCACCGGTTTCAAGCGCTTCAGCGCAGAAGATGGACACCTGTCAATTCTCATCGGCGCTCCGGGTTTGGTAAGCGCTCTGCGTTTTGACTTTCTAACCGGCGACGACAATCTGCGTGGCGACAATGACAATGTGCATGCTGAAGTGCGCTTTGCCGATGGTAGCAGTCAACGCTTTCTCAACATCAATAACCGCCAACGCTGGGTACGCAACAGCGAGACAAACGTAGTCGTCAATCTATCAGGGGCAGTCGCGTTCGATTTCATTACTGGTATCGAACTACAAACAACTTTCAGCGGCGGTTCGGGTGGTGATGACTGGCATATGGCGGAAGTGCGCGTCACAGCGCTCGGCAACGGTCTTGATCGAGCACTGTTTAATCATGGCTTTAAGCGTTTTACAGGTGATGATCAACGTTTATTGTTGGATAGGCTTTAAATCATGGGTCTTCGTGAAAGACAGTGGGTCGAATCGGCCTTTGCCGGCATGTAATTCTCTTTCTGATCAGTTGGTTACCTTGTCGTTTCCGGTGGTTTTTCTTGCATTATTGTCGGATGCAGCCACCTGACCTTCCCCAAGCCCGTCTCATCGATACCTACGCTTTCCCCGGTTTCCGTCCGCTGTCGCGCGTCGGGCATCTGCCCAATGACCCGCAGGCGGCGGAGACCGGGACACCCACAATTCAGAGAGTCCCGATGCGCCGTGGCGACAGGTAGGCGCCGGAGTACACGTTCGGCGATCCCGGCGAGCCGGTCAAACGACCGCGAAGAAGAAGTACATGCCGGCCGTCGCGATGACAGCGCCAGTCCATCGGCGGCCCGAACGGGCGAACATCCTTGTCGATCCGGCGCCCAGCGCAAGCCCGGACGCGAGGATCAGCACTGTCGAGAGCGCAAAGCCCGCGCAGTACGCATAGAGGGAGTACGCAGCGCTCATTTCGACAACGTGCTGATATCCATGCGCAAGCGCAAAGCATGCAACGAGGAGCGCGCCGACGGACGTAGACAGTCTGATCGAGCGCGCGATCAACACCCCCAGGACCGCAACGGAGATGGCGATACCCGCCTCTATTCCCGAGAACACCAAGCCCAGCGAGCCAAGCACGGCGCCGGCCACCATCATCACCGGAAAAACGACGGCCAATGCCCGGCGCTCTCTGCCCCGATGCTGCGATGCCCAAACACCGACTGCGAATATGGCCAGCAGATGATCCAGACCCGATAGCGGATGCAGGAGGCCGGAGACAAAGCCAGAGCTAGTGAATCCGGACGCAACATGGCTCGCATCGATGTGGGCGGAAGCAGGCAAGGCAAACGAAAGGACACAAACGCTCAAGAGTGCGCGTGCGGCAAAGCTGGAAACACTTGATATGGGCGACTGGCGCTGATTCATCGTCATTCTCATGGTTGGTAGCGAAACATTCATGCGCGATCGAGCAGTCCCTGCTTGCGGATGAAGGAGACCACCGCGTCCACACCCTCGCCGATGCGCAAATTGGTGAACACGAACGGCCGATCACCGCGCATGCGCTTGGCATCCGCAGCCATGACATCGAGGTTGGCGCCGACGTGCGGCGCAAGGTCGGTCTTGTTGATGATCAGCAAGTCGGAACGGGTGATTCCCGGGCCGCCCTTGCGCGGGATTTTTTCGCCGGCGGCCACGTCGATGACATAGATCGTGAGGTCGGACAGCTCCGGGCTGAACGTCGCCGCCAGGTTGTCGCCGCCCGATTCGATCAGCATCAAATCGAGCTGCGGAAATTCCGCGCTCATGCGAGCGATCGCTTCAAGATTGATCGAAGCGTCCTCTCTGATCGCGGTGTGGGGACATCCGCCGGTTTCCACCCCCATCAAGCGCTCCGCAGGCAAGGCATCCGCACGCAGGAGGATTTCCATGTCCTCTTTCGTGTAGATGTCGTTGGTGATGACCGCCATCTCGTATTGATGACGCATGCGCTTGCAGAGCGATTCGCAAAGCGCGGTTTTCCCGGAACCGACCGGGCCGCCGATACCGACCCGCAGCGGATTCGGCGTTTGATGATGCGATGCGTCAATCATGATGTCCATGCCAGTGATTTCAGGAGCGATATAAACGACTGTATTGCACTTCATGGCGCATGGACAGCATCGACAACCCCGGCGTCCAGTTGCACAGTTGATCGTCGGACAATGTCCGAGCGACGCATGCGGCCGATTCGAGTTCGACACGAAGCGACAACAGCAATCGCTGACCGGACATCTGCCCGAGCGGAACCGACTTGACGCAAACCAGCACCTGATTTTCCGCCCACGAGTACAAGCTGCCGAGCAGAGCGGCCTCATGCGGCACGCGCAACGCAACGGCCGCACAGGCCAAGGCTGTGGGCAGCGGAATGTCCGCCTGTCTGGGCAGATCGGTCAACGAACGCACGTCGACGATGTCGAGATCGGCGAGCAGCTTGGCCAGGGAATATCCCATCTGTACGGTCTCGGCACGGAACTCGGCGGTATCCCGGGATGCGAGGAACACCTCTGTCCAATATTTCGCCGTCTGTGCATCTGCGGTGGAAAACGCTTCGAGCAATCGCCACAGAACGGGCGCTTCGAACCGCGCGACGGCGTGATGCAAATGATCGACGATCCAATCGCGCGCACTGTGTTCGTCTTTGACCGTACCGTTTTCCATGGCCGCTTCCAGGCCTTGGGAATAGCTGTACGCGCCGATCGGCAGCGATGGGCTGGTCAATTGCAGCAGATGCAGCAAGGCCGCGGATTGCATGCCGCTATTCCACGTCCGAGGGCCGATGGATGCGCTGACGCAGCGGGATCGGTGCGAGCGGATTGTGCGGATGGGCATCGTCGCCCCCATGGCGATGCCCACCGCCATAGGCGCCCGCCTCGGGCTCGAAACAGGCAAGCTCGTCGACAACGACCGCACCAAGGCCTTGCAGCATTTCCGTGAGCACGGCGTCCTTCCGGATGCGCAAGTAACCATCGCCAAGCTGGGCTTGCGTGTGGCGGTTCCCGAGATGGAAAGCGCAGCGCAACAGGGCGAACGCAGATGCGCACTCGACCCGGCACGTCGGCTCACGCGCGGCGACGATCTGCACCACACGGCCGTCGTCGCTCTGCAGCAGGTCGCCATCGCGCATGACCGTGCCACGCGGAGTCATCACGGCAACCTCTTCGCCATTGCTCATCACCGCGCGAAGTCGGCTCTTCTCGCGCAATTCGTAAGGCAATACCAATTGCGCAAACACCGTGTCCGCGCGTGCGATCTTTGTGTGAATGGTCAGCATGTCCGTTCGTCAAAAAAGAAAATATCGTTGCGCCATCGGCAGCACATGGGCAGGCTCGCAAGTCAGCAACTCACCATCCGCATGCACTTGATAGGTCTCCGGATCCACTTCCATCTTCGGAGTGGCGCCATTGTGGATCATGTCTGTCTTTCGCACATCGCGCGTGTTCTTGACCGCGATGACAGTTTTGGTGAGCGCGAGCTTTTCGGCGACACCGTCATCCAGCGCCGCCTGGGACACGAAAGTGAACGACTTTTTCAAGCCGCCGCCGAAAGCGCCGAACATCAAGCGGGCATGCACCGGTTGCGGCGTGGGAATCGAGGCATTCGGATCGCCCATTTGTGCTGCAACGATCATCCCGCCCTTCACGATCATGCTCGGTTTGACGCCGAAGAAAGCCGGCTTCCACAAGACCACGTCGGCGATCTTGCCGACCTCCAAAGAGCCTGTCACGTGAGAAATACCGTGCGTGATGGCCGGATTGATGGTGTATTTGGCGATGTAGCGCTTGACTCTGAAATTATCGTGGCCAGCGCTGTCTTCAGCGAGCGCGCCCCGCTGCATCTTCATCTTGTGCGCTGTCTGCCAGGTGCGCAAAATGACTTCGCCCACCCGTCCCATTGCCTGCGAATCCGATGACATCATCGAAATCGCACCCAGGTCGTGCAGGATGTCCTCTGCGGCGATGGTCTCGCGCCTGATGCGCGACTCGGCAAACGCGACGTCCTCCGCGATCGCGGGATCGAGATGATGGCAGACCATCAGCATGTCGAGATGCTCGTCTAGCGTATTGACGGTGTACGGGCGCGTTGGATTGGTCGACGATGGCAGCACATTCGACTCGCCAACGGCAGCGATAATGTCCGGCGCGTGCCCGCCACCGGCACCTTCGGTATGGAAGGTATGGATCGTGCGATCCTTGAAAGCCGCGAGCGTATGCTTCAGGAAGCCGCCCTCGTTCAAGGTGTCGCTGTGGATCGCAACCTGCACGTCGTAGCGCTCTGCCACCGAGAGGCAATTGTCGATCGCTGCGGGCGTCGTGCCCCAGTCTTCGTGCAGTTTCAGTCCTATCGCACCAGCCTTGATCTGTTCTTCCAGTGGCTCGGGCAAGCTGACGTTGCCTTTGCCCATGAATCCCAGATTCATCGGAAAAGCGTCGGCCGCCATCAGCATGGCGTGGATGTGCCATGGCCCGGGCGTGCAGGTCGTCGCGGCGGTACCGACCGCTGGGCCGGTGCCGCCGCCCAGCATGGTCGTGATCCCGCTCATCAACGCTTCTTCGATCTGTTGCGGGCAAATGAAATGGATATGCGAATCGATGCCGCCTGCGGTCACGATCATGCCTTCGCCGGCAATGATCTCGGTTGCGCCGCCGATGACCATGTCGACGGCCGGCTGGATGTCCGGATTTCCGGCTTTTCCGATCACGGCGATCAAGCCGTTTTTCAGTCCGATGTCGGCCTTGACGATGCCCCAGTGATCGATTATCACGGCATTGGTAATCACCGTATCCATCACATCGGCATGACTGCGCTGCGACTGACCCATGCCATCGCGGATGACCTTGCCGCCGCCGAACTTCACTTCTTCGCCGTATATGGCGTAGTCCTTTTCGATCTCGATGATCAGCTCCGTGTCCGCCAGGCGCATCCGGTCGCCGGTCGTCGGGCCATACATTTCGGCGTAAGCCTGCCTGGTGATCCTGGTCATTCGAGTGGCCCCATCACACGCCCGTTGAAACCATAGACGATGCGATCGCCGGCAAGCGCCACCAATGAAACGGTTCTCGCCTGCCCCGGTTCGAACCGCACTGCGGTGCCGGCTGCAATATCGAGGCGCATGCCATAAGCGCGCTGTCGATCGAATTCGAGAAACGGATTCACTTCGTAAAAATGGAAATGCGACCCGACCTGAATCGGCCGGTCGCCGGTATTCGCGACACTGACGCTCACGGTCTCTCGGCCGACATTCAATTCGACGTCGCCTGGCGCTACGAACAGTTCACCTGGGATCATGGTTTTTCCGTCGACGACAGCATCAGGGAATGGGGTCATGCACGGTGACCAATTTGGTGCCGTCAGGAAACGTCGCCTCGATCTGAATGTCCGGAATCATTTCGGCGATGCCATCCATGACATCGGCACGCGACAGTATTTTCGTTCCTTCGGACATCAGTTCCGCGACCGTCTTGCCGTCGCGGGCGCCTTCCATGATCGCCGCAGAAATCAGTGCGACGGCTTCAGGATAATTGAGCTTCAAACCGCGCGCTTTGCGTCGTTCGGCGAGCAATCCCGCGGTGAAGATCAGCAGTTTGTCTTTCTCTCTTGGCGTTAAGTCCATCGGGCTCTCGTCATTGGCTCTTGTCGTCGTAACGTCGGAACACATTTGCAGCGGGTGGGGCATCAGTTCGTATCGAACAGGCCCTCATCCAGTGGCTCATGACCCAGCGCCGTCTTCGAACTTACGTGTTCCATATCCGCAGTTCCACCGCATCCCGGCCCATCACTTCAATGCGGAGATGGCGCCATGCCAGCAACATCAACGCTCGGGCAGTCTCACTGGCATTGCCCAGATACCGGACCACCACAAGCCCATGCAACTGGGTGACACCTAAGCTGTCTGCGCCATTCAACACCAGGTCCGCATCTGCGCGCAATGCGTTGATCACCGTCGTCGGAACCGTACCACCCGCCGCGATCAACGTAGCGCTGACGCTGTTTCCATTCAAGCCCAAGGCACTGTGCATTGCGGCGCTGCCGCCCGCAAGCGCGCCCTGCTCGAACCAGATCAATTTCCCCTCCCGGCGTATGACCGTATGCTGCGCGATCTTGCCGGTGGAGAATGTCTCGCCTGAAGCGATGCGGCCAAAACACAGGATTTCAGCGGAGATATAGCGCGCGCCTTTCGCCAATGAAATGGATTGCATCAACTGGACATCGGCCGCATCGAAGAAGATAGTCTCCTGTGGCAGCCACTCCATACCAGCATCGGCATCGACCTGTATTCGTATCGTCTGGGTCGAAACCTTGCCGTTCGCCTTGTACCATTTGGCAGCGCCTGGCGTGGTCACAAGCGCATGCGCCGCCATTTGCACATGCACTTCGACAGTCAGTTCATCACCACCGACAACGCCACCGGGTGGATGCACGATGATCGCATGACAGACGTCCGGTCCTTCCGGATACAACGGCTTCTGCACGCGCAATGGTCCGACATGCGAGCGGTCAGTGAGCCTGGTGACGCCGTCGTCGTCGGAAAACCTCAAAAACAACCTCGCCTGCCAATGCCCGGAGGCCGGCGATACATTTTTCGGTGCAAGCGTTTCGGCAACGTCCATATGCATTTCGGGGGAGAATTGAAATCCAATCACGGCAATTCACGAAGGCACGCGAAGGGGATCAAGGCGTATTTCCCTATCGTGCGCTTGCAAGTCGCAACAAGAGCACTGCATTTGCGGCGATGCAAACACTATACCGGGAGGTGTGCGCATGCGTCATCTTGAAAGAAGGGAAAGCGCTGGAAAGACTGGGAGGGGAACGGAAAGACCGGCGGCAAGACCGGGGCACCCCTGACTGAACCGCTCCTTTTTCTCGGAGGCTCCAACTCTTGAGAGGATGGAGCACGGTCAGCCTCCGCCTGATCTAGGGGTTGAGCAACAAGATCCGGGTGATCCAGCGCAGCGCCTACGGTTAATGCGATGAGGACTATCCGAGGCTCAAGATCATCGCCAGCTTTCTGCCACCGCTACCCGAAAACGCCAGACAGTGGCGCCAACCCGGAAGTCCGCAGTGTCGGTGGCGCTGGGCAGACGCAAGCCTGCGCTGATCTGTTCGATCTGCAGGCGGTAACCCGCCGGCACCCGGAATTGGCCGCTGACGCCGCTATAGCCCGCCGGGAACGCGACCATGCCGGTAGCTTGGAACGGTTTGGGACAGGCGTCGCCGTGGACCCGGGCGGCGGCCGGTGCCAGCGCGAGCAGAGCAAGCAGCAAGAACGAACGATGATTCTTCATGAGAGACTCTTGGCTTGCGTGCAGGAGAGGATCGCGGCGGGCGCCGCGGGATTCGGCGCAACGTACGCTGGCGAAGGTCTGCACCGGCCGACGGGATGCCCCTGTTTCAACGGTGTTGCGAACGACCAAGGGGCAAGCGGCGACCGATCTCGGTAAGCTTGGCGGATGCGCACCTTCCATCACGTGATCGCCGGCAACGAGCGCCCGTCGCACAGCGGCCGGGCGCTGGATGTGTTCGACCCCGCCACCGGCCGCGTGTACGCGCAGGTGGCGGCCGGCGAGGCCAGCGATGCCACCGACGCCATCGCCGCGGCGCAGGCCGCATTTCCCGCGTGGTCGGCGCTTCCACCCACCGAGCGCGCGCGTTGGCTCGAACGCCTCGCCGACGCCGTGGAAGCGCGACTGGACGATTTCGCCCACGCCGAGGCGCTGGACGGCGGCAAACCCTTCGCCCTCGCCCGCGACGCCGAGATCCCGCGCGCCATCTCGAACCTGCGCTTCTTCGCCCACGCCGCGACCCAGTTCGCCAGCGAATCGCATCACGGCCAGGCGGGCTTGAACTACACCCTGCGTCATCCGTTGGGCGTGGTCGCCACGATCTCGCCGTGGAACCTGCCGCTGTATCTGTTCACCTGGAAAATCGCGCCGGCCCTGGCCGCCGGCAACACCGTGGTCGCCAAACCGTCGGAGATCACCCCGGCCACCGCGACCATGCTCGGCCGGGTCGCCAACGACATCGGTTTCCCTGCCGGCGTTTTGAATATCGTCCACGGCCTGGGCCCGGACATCGGCGAATCGCTGGTGCTGGACCCGGCGATCAAGGCGGTGTCGTTCACCGGCAGCACCGCGGTGGGCAAACGCATCGCCGCCCTCGCCGCCTCGCAGCTGAAGAAAGTGTCGCTGGAACTCGGCGGCAAGAATCCCACCCTCCTCTTCGCCGACAGCGACTGGCGCGCGCATCTCGACATCATCGTGCGCTCGGCGTTCCAGAACAGCGGCCAGATCTGTCTCTGCGGCTCGCGCATCCTGATCGAACACGGCATCTACACCGAATTCCGCGAGGCGCTGGTCGAGCGCGCGCTGGCGCTGCGCGTCGGCGACCCGATGGATTCGGATACGCGCATGGGTCCGCTGGTGTCGCAGGCGCATTTCGACAAGGTGGTCCGCGCGCTGCAACGCGCCCGCGACGAAGGCGGCCATATCCTCTGCGGCGGCCATGCGCTGGAACGCCCCGGCTGGTTCGTGGCGCCGACGGTGATCGAAGGCCTCGGCCCCGAGACCGCGACCAACCGCGACGAAATCTTCGGCCCGGTGGTCACGCTGCAATCGTTCGCCAGCGACGACGACGCGCTGGCGCTCGCGAACGCGAGCGACTACGGCCTCGCCGCCTCGATCTGGACCCGCGACCTCAATCGCGCCCACCGCTTCGCCGCGCAATTGCACGTCGGCATGGTCTGGATCAATACCTGGCTGATGCGCGACCTGCGCACGCCGTTCGGCGGCGTGGGTCAATCCGGATTGGGCCGCGAAGGCGGCATGGAAGCCATGCGTTTTTTCACCGAAGCCAGGAACGTAGGAATATCGTTATGAATGGAGCCCACAAATGACGCAATCCTTGAACGCACTGCTGCGCAACAACCAGGACTGGGCGGACCGCGTCCGCCGCGAAGACCCCGGTTTCTTCGAACGGTTGTCGCGCCAGCAGGCGCCGAAATATCTGTGGATCGGCTGTTCCGATTCGCGCGTGCCGGCGAACCAGATCCTGGGGCTGGACCCGGGCGAAGTCTTCGTCCATCGCAATGTCGCCAATCTGGTCGTGCATACAGATCTCAACTGCCTGAGCACGATCCAGTTCGCGGTCGATGTGTTGAAGGTCGAGCACGTGCTGGTGGTCGGCCACTACGGCTGCGGCGGCGTGCACGCCAGCCTGACCGGCGCGCGCGTCGGCTTGGTCGACAACTGGCTGCGCCACGTCAGCGATGTCGCCCAGAAGCACGCGGCATTGCTGGAAAGCGTTGAACTCGAATCGATGCGTCATGCCCGCCTGTGCGAACTCAACGTGATCGAACAGGTCGTCAATGCCTGTCAGAGCACCGTGGTGCAGGACGCATGGGCGCGGGGCCAGGCGCTGAGCCTGCACGGCTGGATCTACGGCCTGCACGACGGCGTGGTGCGCCAGCTCGGCCTGGATGTGGATTCCCCGCGCGAACTCGCACAGCAGTATTCCGCCGCCATCGCCCAACTCGGCCGGATCCGGAGCGAACGATGAGCGACGATGGCATTCACGCCGCGAACGCGCCGAAGGCGGTCGGCAACTATCCGCATGCGCGGCGCGTCGGCGACCAACTCTTCCTTTCGGGCATCGGCCCGCGCGACCCGGCCAGCAACGGCATCTCCGGCAACGTCCACGATGCCGACGGCGCGCTGATCGCCTACGACATCGCATTGCAGACCCGCTCGGTCTTCGCCAACGTGCGCGCTGTGCTGGAAGCCAGCGGCGCACGCTGGGAGGATCTGGTCGACGTGACCGTGTACCTCACCGACATGGCGCGCGATTTCAAGACCTACAACGCGATCTGGGCCGAATATTTTCCCGATCCGGCCCGTGCGCCGTGCCGGACTACGCTGGGCATCACCGCGCTGCCGACGCCGATCGCGATCGAGCTCAAGTGCATCGCCGCATCGCCCCCGGACATGGCCGGCTGAGATGGAACTGCTGCTCGCCAATCTCTCCTCGCCGGTCGTGCTCGCCTTCGCGCTGGGGTTGTTCGCCCGCGCAGTGCGCAGCGATCTTGAAATCCCCAACCAGATCCAGACCTATCTGTCGATCTTCCTGCTGCTGGCGATCGGCCTGAAAGGCGGCGTCGCATTGCGCGGCCAGGAACCCGCCGCGCTGGCGCTGCTGCTGACGATGACGCTCGCCGCCGGTGCGGTCACCGCGTTCAGCGCCTATGCGCTGGCGAGATGGTGGCTGGGCGACATCCAGCGCGAAGCCGCGGCCATGGCCGCGCACTACGGTTCGGTGTCCGCGGTGACCTTCATCGCCGCCAACCAGTTCGCCGAACGCGCCGGCACGCCGGCCGAAGGCGTGATGGTCGCGCTGCTGGTGGCGCTGGAAGTACCCGCATTGCTGATCGGCCTGGCCCTCGGCCGCGGTCGCGGCGGCGATGCCGACAGCCACCACACCCTGCGCGAAGTGTTCACGGGCAAGACCGCGATCCTGCTGCTCGGCGGCCTCGCCATCGGCGCCATCGCCGGCCCGGGCGGCATCACCAGCGTCGACGACATGTACTTCGCGCTGTTCCAGGGCGTGCTGATGTTGTTCATGCTGGACATGGGCATGACCGCCGCCAACCGTCTCGCCGAACTGCGCCGCGGCTGGTTCCGGCTCGCGGTCTTCGCCACGGCGCTGCCGCTGGTGCACGGCGTCGCCGGTGTTGCGCTGGCGCACGCCTGCGGCCTGTCGGTCGGTGGCGCCACGGTCTTCGGCGCCATGCTGTCCAGCGCCTCGTACATCGCCGCGCCCGCCGCGGTGCGCGCGGGCCTGCCCGAGGCAGACGTGGGCCGCTGCATCACCGCCGCGCTCGGCCTGACCTTCCCCTTCAATCTCGCGATCGGCATTCCGCTCTACGCCAGCCTCGCGCAGCGCCTTGCCGCCTGACCGCGCACTACCCCGATCCGGAGACGCCCCATGCTGCCCAACCCGATCAATCTGCAGGCCTGGATCGACGAGCATCGACATTTGCTGCAGCCGCCGGTCGGCAACAAATGCATCTACGACGGCGAGTTCATCGTGATGATCGTCGGCGGCCCGAACGCGCGCACCGATTATCACTACGACGAAGGCCCGGAGTGGTTTCATCAGCTCGAAGGCGAGATGGTGCTGCGCATTCAAGAGGAAAATGCAGTCCGCGACATCCCGATCAAGGCCGGCGAAACCTTCCTGCTGCCACCGCGCGTGCCGCACTCGCCCCAGCGCATGCCCGACTCCATCGGCCTGGTGATCGAACGCAAGCGTCTGCCGCACGAACTCGACGGCCTGCAGTGGTATTGCGAGCGCTGCAACCACCGGATCTACGAGGAATACTTCACGCTCATCGACATCGAGACCGACTTCCCCGCCGTGTTCGATCGCTTCTACCACTCGCGCGAACACCGCACCTGCAAGGCCTGCGGCCATTTCAACCCGGCCCCGGCGAAATATGATCAGCAAGGAGATTCGACGTGATCCGTGCCCGACTTTTGACCTATGCGCTGACGATATCTATCGGTCTTTTCCTGGTGACCGGGAAGACAGTGGCTGCTGAAGGAAACGATGCCTCTCAGAAAATCTATCGCCTGGGTAAGCTCGCACTCCTTCAACCGGATTCATTGATCGGAACCAGGGTTTCCGCCGCAGACATCGTCTCAACAACGAACGCTATCGTTTCCATCACGGAGCGATGGTCTTCCGGTCTCGACACAGCCCATTCCTCCAATGAATGCACCATTTTCGTTGCCTTGCGGCCTAAGCAGCGCATCAAGACATGGACAAACTGCAAGACTTTCGAGGCAAGCGATCTCGACAACCGCATTGCGTTGGAACTGAAACCGGAACATATCGCCCGTACCAAAGGACTTGTACTCTTCGCCATGCACGGAAAATCCTCGGACGAGAATGCGTTTCCCGACGCATGGAAAGCCCAACTCGATGGAGCCAAGGAAACGGTCGTCATGAGCGATATCGTCGACCAGATCTGGCCCGAGTAGGTACACGATGCTCAAAATCGACACCCACGCGCACTATCTGCCCCGCAACTGGCCCGATCTCGCGGCCAAGTACGGCGACATCCGTTTCCCGGTGATCCATCACGGCGACGACGGCCGTTCGCGCATCTACAAGGACGGCAAGTTCTTCCGCGAGATCTGGCCGAAGACCTGGGATCCGAAAATCCGCATCGACGAGTTCGCGACCTTCGGCGTGCAGGTGCAGGTGCTGAGCACGGTGCCGGTGATGTTCAGTTACTGGGCGAAGCCGCATCACGCCCACGATCTGCATCAGGCGCTGAACGATCACATGGCCGAGGCGGTGCGCGAATACCCGCGGCATTACGCCGGCATCGGCACGGTGCCGCTGCAGTCGCCGCGCCTGGCGATCCAGGAGCTGGAGCGCTGCGTCGATCAGCTCGGCCTGCAGGGCGTGCAGATCGGTTCGCACATCAACGACTGGAACCTCGACGCGCCGGAGCTGTTCGATTTCTTCCAGGCCGCCAGTGAACTGGACGCGGCGATCCTGGTCCATCCGTGGGACATGATGGGCAGCGAGTCGATGCCGAAATACTGGCTGCCGTGGCTGGTGGGCATGCCCGCGGAGCAATCGCGTGCGGCGTGCTGTCTGGTGTTCGGCGGCGTGCTGGAGCGTCTACCGAAGCTGAAGATCTGCCTCGCCCACGGCGGCGGCAGTTTCCCTTACACCATCGGCCGCATCGAGCACGGCTTCAACATGCGTCCCGATCTGGTGGCCACCGATAATTTCCGCAACCCGCGCGAATACCTGTCGCGGCTGTATTTCGATTCCTGGGTCGCGGATCCGCGCGCATTGAAGTATCTGATCGACACCTGCGGCACCGACCGGATCATGCTCGGCACCGACTACCCGTTCCCGCTCGGCGAACAGGAACCCGGTGCGGGTATCGCAGCGTTGGGTCTGCCGGAAGCCGACGAGGCGCGGCTGTATCACGGCACCGCGCTGGAATGGCTGGGGCTGTCGAAGGCGAGGTTCGCGTGATGCAATACATGCCGATGCCTCTCATCGAGTGCGCCTGTGGCGGAGCGTCCTTGTTCAGCGCGGCGAAAAACAGGTCCGCCGAAGGCACACCCTATGCGCTGGATAGATGGCGCCAACGGCAAATCCCCCCTCACCCCCCTTTTTCAAAGGGGGGAACAGAGCAGGTATTAGCGACGCAAACCAGCATTTCGGTCATACATACCAGCATTTCAGTCATACAACCCGGGATTTCGGTGATGCGGACCGTCAATGCTTTGCCCCCTTTGAAAAAGGGGGCTACGGGGGATTTGCGCTTCGGCATGCAAGCATCGAGGCATCAATGAACGCGGCAACGATCAGCGATCAACACGCGCTGCAACAAGACGCCAATGATCCGTTGCGCGGCTATCGCGACGAATTCCACATTCCGCGCCACGGCGATGCCGAAATGGCGTACTTCTGCGGCAATTCGCTCGGCCTGCAGCCCAAGGGCGCACGCGCCTGCGTCGACGAAGTGATGGACAAGTGGGCGCGCGACGGAGTCGAAGGCCACTTCCTCGAACCCGCGCCGTGGATGCCCTATCACGCACTCGTCCGCGACGCGCTGGCCGACGTGGTCGGCGCGCAGCCGCTGGAAGTGGTCGCGATGAACTCACTCACCGCAAACCTGCATCTGATGATGGTGAGTTTCTACCGGCCGACCGCCGAACGCACCTCGATCCTGATGGAAGCCGGCGCGTTCCCATCCGACCGGCACGCGATGGCATCGCAATTGCAGGCCCGCGGATGGTCCGTGGACACCGATCTGATCGAAGTCGAGCCCGATCTGGCCGACGGTACGTTCTCGATGGCGGCGATCGAACGCGCTATCGCCGAGCACGGCCACCGCCTCTCACTGGTCCTCTGGCCGGGCGTGCAGTACCGCACCGGGCAGGCGTTCGATCTGAAGGAAATCGCCCGCCTCGGTCATGCAGCAGGCGCGATGGTCGGTTTCGACCTCGCCCATGCGGTCGGCAATCTGCCGCTCCAATTGCACGACAGCGGCGCCGATTTCGCGGTGTGGTGCCACTACAAGTACATGAACTCGGGGCCGGGCGCGGTCGGCGGCTGTTTCGTGCACGAACGTCACTCACGCACCGACCGCCCGCGTTTCGCCGGCTGGTGGGGCCACGATCAGGCCAGTCGCTTCCGGATGGGCCCGGAATTCGTCCCCACGCCCGGCGCCGACGGCTGGCAGCTCAGCAATCCGCCGATCCTCGGCCTCGCGCCGCTGCGCGCGTCGCTGGATCTGTTCGCACGCGTCGGCATGCCCGCCCTGCGCGCGAAATCCGAACGGCTCACCGGTTATCTGGAGCGGCTGATTCATGCGCATCTCGCCGACAAGTTGCAGATCGTAACGCCCGCAGACCCCGGACAACGCGGCTGCCAATTATCGCTGCGCGTCGTCGGTGGGCGCGAGCGCGGCCGCGCGCTGTTCGAACATCTGAGCGCGCGCGGCATACTCGGCGACTGGCGCGAACCCGACGTGATCCGCATCTCGCCCGCGCCGCTCTACAACCACCACAGCGACATTCTGCGCTTCGCGCGCGCGGTGCAGGAGTGGCAGACATGAGTACTGATGTCATGAGCAACCCGGGAAACAAGCGTCTCACCCTCGTCGGCGCCGGGCTGGCCGGCCCGCTGCTCGCGACGCTGCTCGCGCGGCAAGGCTGGCAGGTGGATCTGTTCGAGCGCCGCGGCGACCCGCGCGTGCATGGCTATGCCGGCGGCCGCTCGATCAATCTCGCGCTGGCCGAGCGCGGCCTGAACGCGCTGCGCACCGCCGGTGTCGACGACGACGTGCTGAAGCAGGCGGTGATGATGCGCGGGCGCATGGTGCATTTCGCCGATGGCCGCGTGCAGCTGCAGCGTTACGGCAAGGACGACAGCGAAGTGATCTGGTCGATCAGTCGCGGCGATCTCAACATCGTGCTGTTGAACGCGGCGGAAGCTGCGGGCGTGCGTCTGCATTTCGACCGCCGCCTGGACCGGGTCGATTTCGACGCGCGCATCGCGAATTTCGTCGGCGAAGGCGAGGACATCGCGCATCGGTTCCACGCCCTGATCGGCAGCGACGGCGCCGGCTCGAACCTGCGCGCGGCGATGATGCAGGTCTCGGATCTGGGCGAACGCACCGAAGTGATGCCGCACAGCTACAAGGAGCTGGAGATTCCGCCCGGGTTCGACGGCGAATTCCAGCTCGAAGCCAATGCGCTGCATATCTGGCCGCGCGGCGATTACATGTGCATCGCGCTGCCGAACGACGAGCGCACCTTCACCGTCACCCTCTTCATGCCGAACGAGGGCAAGACCAGCTTCGCGTCCGTGCGCGACGGCGCGGAAGGCGAGGCGCTGTTCGCGCGCGATTTCGCCGACGCGCTGCCGCTCATCCCGAAACTGCGGCACGATTTCGAGGCCAACCCGGCAGGGATGCTGGCGACGCTGTATCTGGACCGCTGGCATCTCGACGGTCGCGCGGTGCTGCTGGGCGACGCCGCGCACGCGATGGTGCCGTTCCACGGCCAGGGCATGAACTGCGCCTTCGAGGACTGCGTGGCGCTGGCGGCGCATCTGGAGCGCGACCCGGACACCGCGACTGCGTTCGCGGCCTTCGAAGCCGAGCGCAAACCGAACGCCGCCGCGATCCAGCAGATGGCGCTGGAGAATTACCGGGAAATGAGCGATCGCGTCGACGACCCCGATTTCCTGCTGCAGCGCGAACTCGAGCGCAAGCTCGCCGAGCGCCATCCCGGCCGTTTCGTGCCGCGCTACGCGATGGTCACTTTTCGCCGCATGCCCTACGCCACCGCGTTCGAACGCGGCCGCATCCAGCGTGCATTGCTGGTGGAAGCCACGGCCGGACGCGACAGCCTCGACAACCTCGACTGGGCCGCGGTGGACCGCATGGTCCACGCGCGCCTATCGCCGCTGGAAACGGAGGCCTGAGTGGCCGCAAGCTTCCTGTTCTACGATCTGGAAACCTTCGGCACCGATCCGCGCCGGAGCCGGATCGCGCAGTTCGCGGCGATCCGCACCGATGCCGATCTCAAGCAGATCGACGAGCCCTGGGATTTCCTGGTGCGGCCCGCCGACGACCTGCTGCCCTCGCCCATCGCGACCCTGATCACCGGCATCGCGCCGCAGCGCGCGCTGCGCGAAGGCGTGACCGAGGCCGGCGCCTTCGCGCGCATCTTCGAAGCGATGTCGGCGCCGGAGACCTGCAGCCTCGGCTACAACTCGCTGCGCTTCGACGACGAATTCGTCCGTCACGGCCTGTTCCGGCAGTTCTACGATCCCTACGAACGCGAATGGCGCGGCGGCAATTCGCGCTGGGATCTGCTGGACGTGATGCGGCTGGCGCACGCGCTGCGACCGGAGGGCATCGTCTGGCCACTGCGTGAGGACGGCGCGCCTTCGTTCAAACTGGAACACCTGGCCGAGGCCAACGGCGTGCGCGAAGGCGACGCGCACGAGGCGCTGTCGGACGTGCGTGCGCTGATCGGTATGGCCCGCAAGCTCAAGCACGCGCAGCCGAAACTGTGGGACTACACCCTGAAACTGCGCGACAAGAAATTCGCCGCGCGGATGCTCGACACCGTGGCGATGACGCCCGTGCTGCACGTCTCCCAGCGTTTTCCCGCGTCGCGACTGTGCGCCGCGGCGGTCGCGCCCTTGATCCGTCATCCGAAGATCGACAACCGCATCGTGGTGTTCGATCTGCATGAATCGCCGGAGCTGCTGCTGACGCTGGACGCCGACGAGATCGCCGACCGCCTGTACACGCCGGCCGCGGACCTGCCGCCCGGCGAGGCGCGGATCCCGCTGAAGGAAGTGCATCTCAACCGCAGCCCGATCCTGATCGAATGGGCGCATCTGCGCGACGCCGATTTCGAACGGCTGCGGATCGATCCGGCGTTAGCCGAGTCTCGCGTCGAACAACTGCGCGCCGCCGGGCCCGCGCTCGCGGAAAAGATCCGCCGGATCTATGCGGGGCGCGCCGAATTCGCGCCGTCGGATGCGGATGGATCACTGTACGACGGTTTTCTGCAGGAAGGCGACAAACGCAAGTTCGCCGAAGTGCGCAGCGCGCCGCCGACGGTGCTGGGCCAGCGCGACTTCGCGTTCAAGGATCCCCGCCTGCCGGAGCTGCTGTTCCGATATCGCGCCCGCAATTGGCCGGAAACGCTGTCCATGGTCGAAGCCGAACGCTGGCGCGACTATCGCCGCAGCCGTCTGTGCGAAGACCGCGGCCTGTCCGAATTCACCTTCGAAAGCCATCGCGCCGAGATCGCCGCGCTGCGCGCCACGCATGCCGGCGACGGTCACGCGCAGGCGTTGCTGGATCAGTTGCAGGCTTGGGCGCAGACACTGGAGAAAGATCTGACGTGAGCACGTATTTTTCGGAACGCAGTTTCAAGTTTTTGCGCGCACTGGGCCGCCACAACGAGCGTGAATGGTTCCATGCGCACAAGGCCGACTACGAACAGCACGTCCGCGCGCCGTTCCTCGCACTCATCACCGACCTGCAGCCGGGATTGCACGAGGTCAGCGAACACTATCGCGCCGACCCGAAAACCGTCGGCGGTTCGCTGTTCCGCATCCATCGCGACACCCGTTTTTCCAACGACAAGGCGCCGTACAAACTCTGGCAGGGCGCGCGGTTGTTCCATGCCCGCAGCCGCGAAGTGGAGGCGCCTTCGTTCTATCTGCACCTGCAGCCGGGCAACTGTTTCGTCGCTGCGGGACTGTGGCACCCGGAACCGGACACCCTGCGCCGGATACGCCACTTCATCGTCGACAATCCCGGCAGCTGGGCCAACGCTGCGCATGGCGTCGCGTTCCGCAAGCGCTTCGATCTGGACGACAGCGAGATGCTGGTGCGGCCGCCGCGCGGGTATCCGGCCGACTTCGTCCATCTCGACGATCTGCGCCGCAAGAACCATGTCGCACTCCGCCACATCGATGATGCGACCATGACCGGGCCGCGACTGCTGGCCACGCTGGGCAAGGATCTGCAGCAGCTCGGGCCCTTCGTCGACTACCTCTGCGCGGCGCTCGACCTGGAGTTCTGATCGGGAAGGCTGTGGGAGCGACGGAAGTCGCGATGGTTTCCGGCAGCGCTCGGCCGTCATTAGCCCTTGAAGACGGGCAATGCATCGCGACTTCCGTCGCTCCCACAGGTGTCATCGCTTTGTCGCAGTGCAGCATGACACTGTCAATACGCATCCGTATTCTCGGTCGCGATGCCGCGCGTCAGGGGATGCCGGCAGGTCAAGGACGGGTGTGGCCTCTTGCCGCGCCCGCATTCATGGAATCTGAAACAAACGAGGGGATTACCAAGTGCGTAGATACCTCTGCGGGCTCTTGCTCGCTCTGGCGGCGCCGTGTGCGCTCGCGAATACCGGCGTGGCGTTCGTCCACGGCACCGGTGCCCAAACCAACGCTTACAACGACTACTGGCAGCCGGCCATGGTCGACTCCGTGCGCGGCGGTCTGCCGAACCCGGCGAATTACGTCGTCATCAACTGCGATTTCGGCCAGTACTGGTGGGACAGCCGCGCCGCGGGCTGCCTGGCCGGACAGCTCACCACGTTCATCAACACCAAAGGCATCACCCGCCTGATCGTGATCACGCATTCCAACGGCGGCAACGTCATGCGTTGGATCCTGTCGAATCCGACCTACGACAGCCGTTATCCGAACATCATCAACAAGACCCTGCGCGTCAATGCGCTGGCGCCCTCCTCGACCGGCACCCCGCTGGCCGATGCGGTGATCAACGGCACGGTGTTCGAAGCGGCGGTGGGCTGGCTGCTCGGCTACCAGAACGACGGCGTGCGCCAGCAGCAGACCAGCTGGATGGTGTTCTACAACGCCAATTATCTGTACGGCACCGGCGGCCGTCCGGCGCTGCCGAAAACCTTCCGCAGCGTGGTCGGCACCGATGTCGATTCATCGCCGTTCGATGGCGACAGTTACTGCGGCGGCTACGGCCAGAACGTCGGCCTGGAAGTCACCCAGAACTGGCTCGACGGCTGTTCCGACGGCTTCCTCAATTGCTCCAGCCAGTCGGCTGCGGGCTACGTGTGGTTCTACGACACATCGAGGATGGCCGGCGGCGAACCGCTGTCGCACAACCAGAGCCGTCGGGCCTGCTTCGGCCTGAACAATATTCTCCGCACCGATGCGGGCCAGTGAGGACAACGCCATGAGACTTTCAATCGCAATCGCTCTCGCGCTGTGCTCCTTCTCCGCCGTCGCCGCGCAGCCGCTGCGTCCGGCCGGCGCCAAGGATCAGGCCCCCACCCGCCTCGTCGCCCTGCCTGCGCCTTCCGCGCAGATCGAGCGCGCGCCGGTTTCGTTCTCCTGGAAGCTCGATCCGAGCCAGCAGGTCTTCGACTCGCAGCCCCACGTCGCGCAGAGCCGCGAATACTGGGAGACGGTCGACGCCGCTGCGCTCGACAAGGGCGTGCAGCTGAAGATGTCCGCGCCCGGCAGCCTGATCCGCATCAGCCCGACCCAGGGCGCCCGCGCACTGCGTTCGGACGAACTGCAGGTCAACGACAGCCGCGGTGCCGCCAAGCTGGAGAACATCGCCAACGCCGAGCAGCTGACCAAGGCCGGCATGGACGTGCAGGCCGGCTCGGTCATCGCCAAGCTCGACAGCCAGGAAGGCGCCGACACCTACACCGTGCGCGTTCCGAAGGCCGAAGGCCGTTATCTGGTTCACGTCTTCGAGCCCGAGAGCACGGCCGTGTTGCGCGCCGGCGCCGACCGCAGCCACGCCCTCGCCGGCGGCTCGGTGCGCTTCGACGTCGACTTCAGCCAGGCCGGCAAGCTGTCCGCGATGCAGGCGGAAGCCATGCTGGTGGCGCCGGACGGCCGCAGCTGGCCGGTGGCGCTGGACGCCAGCGGCAACGGCGGCCTTGCGGCCAAAGTGAAGCTGCCCGCCGACACCGGCAATGCGCAGGGCCTGTGGGAACTGCAGGTGTTCGCTAATGCCGGCGGTATCCAGCGCGACGCGCGTACCGCGTTCGCGGTGGCCGCGCCGACCGCCCGTCTCGACGGCATCTTCGCGTTCAACGCGAAGACCATGCGCATGGCGCTGCCGGTGCAGGCCGGTTCCGTGGGCCGCTACGAAGCCCGCGGCACGCTGTTCGCCACCGGCAGCGACGGCGTGATGCGCCCGGTCTCCGAAGCGCACAGCGCGGCGTGGATGAAACGCGGCAAGGGCATGCTGGTGTTGCAGTTCGATCGCGCGCACCTGCCGCAGGGCTACGGCGCACCGTTCGAAGTGCGTCAGCTGGAACTCAACGACCAGTCGCGCATGGCGCCGCTGGAAAGCCGCGAACGCGCGGGCGTCGCGCGCTGAGTTTCCGTAGCACCGTTGAATCGATCCATCGTTGAACAGACAAGGGGCCTCACGGCCCCTTGTTTTTTGGCGTCGCCGGACGACTCACTCCGAACGGTTCGAAACCCCGTGCGGCACATGCCCGGCTGCGACGTGCTCGCGCGCCGAGTCGATGTTGTGCTGCGAATCGTCGAAGAAGATGTCGGCCCCGAATGCCTGCAGGAACGGGCCTTTCGCGCGGCCGCCGAGGAACAATGCCTCGTCCAGACGGATGCCCCACTCGCGCAGCGTGCGGATCACGCGCTCATGCGCGGGCGCCGAGCGCGCGGTCACCAGCGCGGTGCGGATGGGACAGGTTTCGACCGGATACGCGGCCTGCAGCCGGTGCAACGCATCCAGGAAGACGCGGAACGGGCCGCCGATCAGCGGTTCGTGCGCACGTTCGCGCTCGTGCCGCGCGAACGCTTCCAGCCCGCCTTCGCGCGAAATGCGCTCGCCTTCGTCGTCGAACAGCACCGCATCGCCGTCGAAGGCGATGCGGATCTGCTCGCGGGCGTTCGGATCGTTCGCGGGCAACACCAACTGCGACGGCAGCAGCGTCGCCGCCGCGATGCCGTGCTCCAGTGCGCGACGCACCGATTCGGCGTCGGCGGAGAGGAACAGATGTGCGCCGAACGGCTTGATGTAGGGCCAGGTCGGCGCGCCGGACGTGAACGTCGCGCGGCGGATATCCAGGCCGTGATGCTGGATCGAATTGAACACCCGCAGTCCGGTGTCCGACGAGTTGCGCGACAGCAGGATCACCTCGACGTGCGGCACGCCAGCCGGCGCATCCGCGTTCAGGGCAAGCAGTTTGCGCACCAGCGGAAAGGCGATGCCCGGCTGCAGCACATCGTCCTCGCGGCCGCGCTGATAGGCGGCGAAAGCATCGACGCCTTCGCGCTCGAACAGCGTGTGGCTGTCCTCCAGGTCGAACAGCGCCCGTGAGGAAATGGCGATGACGAGGGGTTGGGCGATGTCCGGGGTTTGCATGTCGTCAGTATGGATGGCTGGTGTTGCAGCGGTTGGGAAGGTCGTCGCCATCAACCCGCCAGATGCCGCGCCTGACGCGACGGCGTGGCGCTTTTCCTGCGCGGCACCGGCACGGGACGCGGAGCGTCTTCTTCCTCGAACGCCAGCCGCGAGCGATGGCCCTGGCTGCGGAAGTCGTCGATCAGCGCGCGGTTCGCGACGCTTGCCTCGACGCCGCCATCGGCGACCAGGAATGCCTGCAGCGCATGCACCAGCCGTTCGTGCGCGATCGCGTGGGTCTGCCCGGTGCGGGCGTACAGCCAGTCGCTGAAGGCCAGGAAACGGCGGAACGGCGCATCGCCCAGCAGCAGCGGCAAGGTGCGCGGCAGCCGCCCGGAATTCGCGACCATGTCCCAGTAGCGCGAGAAGCGCGACAGCCGCTGCATGGTCGCGAAATCGATCGCATCGGTGCTGAGGATGTTGTAGGGCGGATCGGGATTGAAGCGCAGGTCGTGCGCCGCCGTATGTCGCGCGACCGGCGCGCCGCGCAGGCGTTTGAGGATGCCGAACTGGATCTCGTGCGGCGCCAGCGCGACCAGTCTGTCGAAGCCAAGCGCAAAACTGTCCACACTTTCGCCCGGCAGGCCCGCTATCAGATCCACGTGCAGATGCGCGCGCGAATGCTCGCGCAGCCAGCGCAGGTTGGCCGCCGCCTTCTCGTCGTTCTGGCGACGGGAAATGCGCGTCTGCACGTCCGGATTGAAGGTCTGGATGCCGATCTCGAACTGCAGCGTGCCGTCGGGAAATTTCGAGATGCCGTCCTTGAGGCGATCCGGCAGATGATCCGGAATCAGCTCGAAATGGACGAACGGCGGATCCTCGGGCGCGGCTTCGATCTTCTGCAGGAAGAAGTCGAGGATCGCGAGCGACGTATCGACCTTCAGGTTGAAGGTGCGATCGACGAACTTGAACTGGCGCACGCCGCGCGCGTACAGCGTTTCCAGCGCATCGATGAAACGCGCCAGCTCGAATGGCCATGCAGTCTTGTCCAGCGACGACAGGCAGAACTCGCATTTGAACGGGCAGCCGCGCGACGCTTCGACGTAGAGATGCCGTTGGCGCACGTCCTCGTCGGTGTATTCGGCGTAGGGCAGCGCCAGATCCTTCAGCTCGGCCTGCACGCCGGGAATGATCCGCCCCGGCGGCGCGTCGTCGCACAGCAGCCGTTCGACCAGCCATGCGAAGGTCACGTCGCCCCATCCGGTAATGACGTAATCGGCGAGTGCGCAGATCCGCTGTTCGCCCGTCTCGTAGCTGACTTCGGGGCCGCCGAGCACGATGATCAGCTCCGGCGCCACGGTTTTCAGCTGCGCGACCAGCCGCGTGCTTTCCTCGACGTTCCAGATGTAGACGCCCAGGCCGAGAATGCGCGGACGGGCGGCGAGGATCTTCTCGACGATCTCCTCGGTCTTCTGGCCGATCACGAATTCGGCGATCGCGGAGCGCTCGCGCAGTTCGCCGAGGTTGGCGCGCAGATAGCGCAGCCCCAGGGAGGCATGCGAATAGCGCGCGTTAAGCGTGGAAAGCAGGATGTCGGCCATGGGCGGAGTATATCGCCCGCGCGGAACTGCAGGCCCGCAGGGCGTAACCGGGCAGCGACGATTCCGAGCCGGGCGATTACGCCATCACCGCGCCGCTTATCGGCATCTGGCGGAATCCGCTTCGCGGGTTCCACCCTGCCCCGCAGGCATCAGGTCATGAACTGTTCGCTGAGAATGCGTTCTTCGAGATTGTGTTCGGGGTCGAACAACAAGGTGACCATGCGGTCGCGGGATTCGCGGATGGACACTTCCACCACGTCGCGGACTTCGTGCGAATCGGCGGTGGCGCTGACCGGGCGCTTGAAGGTATCGAGCACGCGGAAGCGCACTTCGGTATCGGCCTTGAGCAGCGCGCCGCGCCAGCGCCGCGGCCGGAACGGCGCTATCGGGGTCAGCGCCACCACACCGCTGCCCAGCGGCAGGATCGGGCCGCCGGCCGAGTAGTTGTAGGCGGTGCTGCCCGCAGGCGTGGCGACCATCACGCCGTCGCAAATCAGTTCGTCGACGCGGGTCTGGCCGCTGAGCTCGATCGCGATGTGCGCGGCCTGGCGGGTCTGGCGCAGCAGCGACACTTCGTTGTACGCCAGCGAGGTGACGCTGGCACCGGATTCGGTCAGCGCCTGCATCTCGAGCGGGCGCAGTTTCGCGGGTTCGGCCGCGGCGATGCGTTCCAGCAGGCCGTCCTGCTCGAACTGGTTCATCAGGAAGCCGACGGTGCCCAGCTTCATGCCGAACACCGGACGCGCGAGGGCGCCGTGACGATGCAGGGTATGCAGCATGAACCCGTCGCCGCCGAGCGCACAGATCACGTCGGCCTCGCCGGGCGCGCATTGGCCATGACGCGCGGTCATCGCCGCGAGCGCGGCCTGCGCATCGACGGTGGGACTGGCGAGGAAGGCGATCTTCGGCGATGTCGACATGCAAAGTCCTCATGGATCCGTAAGGGACCCGTGAATACTGTCACGTCTCGCGGGCCGCATAGCCACTATCTTCGACATTCGCGGCGCGTCAGGCAACGATCCTGACTGTCTGCCGGGAAAGCGCTGCATCGGGAAGAGACGGCGGCATGCATCTCGCCGCTGCCGGATCACTTCATGGAGGAAACACAATGCTGCCGTTGAAACCGCTCGTCGTCGCACTGTTCGCCACCGTCGCCATCGCGTCCGCGCAGGCGGCCGACACTCCCCGCACACAGCCATCCCAGAATCCGGCGCAGGATTCGCCGGGCCAGACCTCTTCGGAGCAGGCATATCTGGAACAGGGCTGGCTCGACCGTATCGACAGCCGCATCCCTTCGCCGCTGGCGGCGTATATCGTCGTCAACGATCATCCCATGGGCTCGCAGATCCGTCGTCACGAAGGCCGGGCGTCGATGCCGTCGTCGACGTCGTCCATCGTCATTTCCGCGATCGCCTCGGTCAAAGGCATGGACGTCAGCGGCTGGCAGGGCAACGTCAACTGGTCTTCCGCGTACGTCAACGGCGCACGCTTCGCCTACGTCAAGGCGACGGAGGGCACGAGCTACATCAATCCGTATTTCGCGCAGCAATACAACGGTTCGTACAACGTCGGCATGATCCGCGGCGCCTATCACTTCGCGCTGCCGAACAAGTCCAGCGGCAGCGCGCAGGCGGACTGGTTCGTCAATCATGGCGGCGGCTGGTCCGCCGACGGCAAGACCCTGCCCGGCGCGGTGGATCTGGAATACAACCCGTACGGCGCGACCTGCTACGGCCTGAGCAAGAGCGGCATGGCCGCATGGATCACGTCCTTCAGCAACCGCTACCGCACCCGCACCGGCCGCTATCCGTCGATCTACACCAGTACCAGCTGGTGGACGCAATGCGTCGGCACTTCGGGCAACTACAGCGCCACCAGCCCATTGTGGATCGCGCGTTATTCCAGCACCGTCGGCACGCTGCCGTATGCGTGGACCTATTACACGTTCTGGCAATTCGCGGATTCCGGCATCTTTCCGGGCGACCAGAACGTGTTCAACGGCGCATACGACCGGCTGCAGGCGCTGGCGCGCGGCTGAGCGGCCGGCATCGGGTCGAGTCGCAATGGATGAAACGAGAACGGCCCCGGTTTCCCGGGGCCGTCTCATGCAACCGATCCGAATGACGGACGCGGACACACCCGCGATCAAGCCCCCGCGGACAACATCGACAGACGCCGCACCGCGACCGAAGCGGTCGGATAATCCAGCGTCTTCTGCGCGGCAAGCTCACCGAGCATGTTGCGGGTGAAACGCAGCGAAGCGTCGTCGCGTTCGAACCAGTGCTTGAGTTTCGCGTCGGCATTCGCGCCCGGTGCGTCCAGCACCTGCATCGTCAACAGACGCTGCTGCGCCGCCAGTTCGTCGCGCAGCGAGCCGCGCGCGACGGCATGCCAGCGGCCGTCGACCGGCAGCGTATCGATCTGCGCATACAGCCACGGCAGTTTCAGCGCGTCGCCCACGCGGAAGTGCGCCCGGGCCACATCGACCGGCTTGAGCTTGCGCGCGCGCGCCACTTCGATGATGTCGCAGCACCATTCCAGGTACGGCAGCGCCGCCAGCTGCTTCGCGAGCGGTTCCGGCAGCCCCTTGGCCTTCCAGTCAGCGTAGCTGGCGTCGTAGGCCGGCCGCATCGTCGGCGGCAGGATGCCCGAGCCGGCGCGGATTTCGCGGAAGCCGTCGTGATAGCGCTCGACCGCCGTGGCGATGCCCGGAATCGGGCCGGGGCGCGACAGCAGCCAGCGCGTCATCGAGCGCTGCAGCGACCAGATCACCTGCAGCGCGTCGACCTGCACCGATTCCGGGACCTTGCCGCCGAGCGCATCGATCTGCGTCCACAGCTCGCGCGCATCCAGCGTTTCGCGGGTGATGGTGAACGCTTTGGCGACTTCGCCCGGGCTGCGGCCGGTGTCTTCGGTCATGCGCAGAACGAAGGTCGCGCCCATCCGGTTGACCAGCGAGTTGGTCACCGCGGTAGCGATGATCTCGCGCTTCAGGCGATGCTGTTCCATCGCCTTGGCGTACTTCTTCTGCAGCGGCGCCGGGAAGTAGCGCACCAGTTCCTTCGACAGATACGGGTCTTCCGGCACGTCGGAATCGAGCAGTTGCTGGAACAGCACGATCTTCGAGTACGACAGCAGCACCGACAGCTCCGGCCGGGTCAGGCCGATCCGGCGCGCCTTGCGTTCGGCGATCTCGGCGTCGCTGGGCAGATATTCGATCTGGCGGTCGAGCAGACCCTGCGATTCGAGCGTGCGGATGAAATGCTGCTTGGAGCCGAGGCGCGACAGACTCATCCGCTGCATGAGGCTCAGCGCCTGGTTCTGCCGGTAATTGTCGTTCAACACCAGCGCCGCGACTTCGTCGGTCATCGACGCCAGCAGCTTGTTGCGCTCGGGCATGGTCAGCTTCTTGCGCTGCACTTCGCCGTTGAGCAGGATCTTGATGTTGACCTCGTGATCGGACGTATCAACGCCCGCCGAGTTGTCGATGAAGTCGGTATTGAGCAGCACGCCGTTGAGCGCGGCTTCGATGCGGCCGAGCTGGGTCAGGCCCAGATTGCCGCCCTCGCCCACCATCCTGCAGCGGAGTTCGCCGCCGTTGACGCGCAGACCGTTGTTGGCGCGGTCGCCGACATCGGCATGGGTTTCGCTGGCGGCTTTGACGTAGGTGCCGATGCCGCCGTTCCACAGCAGATCGACCGGCGCCTTCAGGATCGCGTTCATCAGCTCCATCGGGCTCATCGACGCCGCGTCGGATTCGATGCCCAGCACCGCCTTGATCTCCGGCGACAGCGGAATCGCCTTGGCCGAGCGCGGGAAAATGCCGCCGCCCTTGCTGATCAGCGAGGCGTCGTAATCGGCCCAGCTCGAACGCGGCAGCTTGAACATGCGGTCGCGTTCCTTGAACGAAATCGCAGCGTCCGGATTCGGGTCGAGGAAGATGTGGCGGTGATCGAACGCGGCCAGCAGGCGGATGTGTTCCGACAACAGCATGCCGTTGCCGAACACGTCGCCGGACATGTCGCCGACGCCGACGCAGGTGAAATCCTGGGTCTGCGAATCGCGGCCCAGCGCGCGGAAATGGCGCATGACCGATTCCCAGCCGCCTCGCGCGGTGATGCCCATGCCCTTGTGGTCGTAGCCGACCGAGCCGCCGGACGCGAACGCATCGTCGAGCCAGAACCCATGCGCATTGGCGATGCCGTTGGCGATATCGGAGAAGGTCGCGGTGCCCTTGTCGGCGGCGACCACCAGGTACGGATCGTCGCCGTCGTAGCGCACCACTTCGTCCGGCGCGACGAGCTTTCCGGCGGTGGAGATGTTGTCGGTGATGTCGAGCAGGCCGTTGATGAAGCGCTTGTAGCAGGCCACGCCTTCGTTGAACCAGGCATCGCGGTCCACCGACGGATCGGGCAACTGCTTGCAGAAGAAGCCGCCCTTCGAGCCCACCGGCACGATCACCGTGTTCTTCACCATCTGCGCCTTGACCAGACCCAGCACTTCGGTGCGGAAGTCCTCGCGACGATCCGACCAGCGCAGTCCGCCGCGCGCCACCGGGCCGAAGCGCAGGTGCACGCCTTCGACGCGCGGGCCGCAGACGAAGATTTCGCGGTACGGCCTGGGTTTCGGCAGATCGGGCACTTTCGATGGATCGAACTTGAAGCTCAGATAGTCGGCCGGACCGCCGTCGGCGCGCAGGCCGTCCTTGTAGCGGCCGTTGCGGTAGGTGATGTAGTAGTTGGTGCGCAGCGTCGCTTCGATCGCGCTGACGAAACTGCGCAGGATGCGGTCTTCGTCGAGGCTCGACACGCGGTCCAGCAGCGCCTTGATCGCCTCGCGGGTGGCGTCGATCTGGGCCTCGCGCTTCGCGGAACGCGCGGCGATCACCGACTCGACCGCAGCCAGCATCGCCGCATCGTCGCCGGCGAGCGCCGCGAACTGGCGGCGCAGTTGCGCCATGCCGGTCTGGATGTCGGCCTTGCTCTCGCTGCCGGTCGCAGGATCGAAGCGCGCTTCGAACAGTTCGGTCAGCAGGCGCGCGAGGATCGGGTAACGGGTGAAGGTTTCTTCGACATAGGTCTGCGAGAACGGCACGCCGACCTGCAGCAGATATTTGCAGTAGGCGCGCAGCATCGCCACCTGGCGCCACGACAGATTGGCGGCGAGGATCAGGCGATTGAAGCCGTCGTTCTCGGCATTGCCGCGCCAGATCTGGCCGAACGCATCCTCGAAGGTGTCGTCGAAATCGTCGACGTTGAGATCGCCGCGGCCGACTTCGACCTCGAAGTCCTGGATGAAGGCCACGCGACCGTCCACCGCCACGCGATAGGGATGCTCAGAGATCACGCGCAGGCCCATGTTTTCCATCATCGGCAGCGCGTCGGACAGCGGGATGTCGTCGTTCAAGCGATAGAACTTGAAGCGCAGGCCGCCTTCCTGATCGCGGCACAGGCTCAGACGCAGGTCGTTGTCGGACGTGAGCGATGCAAGCTGTTCGACATCGTCGGCGGCGACCGCGGACGAGACTTTCTCGATGTAGCCGGCCGGCAGCGCGCGACCATAGCGGTTGGCCAGCGCGAGACCCTGTTCCTCGCCGTGGCGGGTGACCAGTTGCTCGCGCAGATCGTCCTGCCAGTTGCGGACGATGGCGGACAGCTTGGCATCGATCTGCGCTGCGTCGACGGCGACCACTTCGCCCTTGCGCGGACGCACCAGCATGTGCAGCTGCGCCAGCGGCGAATCGCCGAGCTGGATGGTGGAGTCGACGCGATCGGCGTGCAGCGCGTCCTTGAGCATCGCTTCGATGCGCAGGCGGATTTCGGTGTTGTAGCGATCGCGCGGAATATAGGCCAGCACCGAATAGAAGCGGCCGTAGCGGTCATGGCGCAGGAACAGACGGCTGCGCACGCGCTCCTGCAGACTCAGGATGCCGGAGGCGAGCTGGAACAACTCGGTCTCGGTCGACTGGAACAGTTCGTCGCGCGGCAGCGTTTCGAGGATGTGCCGCAGCGCCTTGCCGCTGTGGCCGGTGGGCTGCAGACCCGATTTCAGCATCACGTAGTCGTGACGCTCGCGCACCAGCGGGATTTCCCACGGACGGCGGGTGTAGGCGCTGGACGTGTAGAGACCGATGAAGCGTTGTTCCGCGACAGGACGGCCGTTGGCGTCGAAACTCAGCACGCCGATGTAATCCATGTAGCCCGGGCGATGCACGGTGGCGCGGGCGTTGGTCTTGGTGAGGATCAGCGCATCGACCGCGCCCGACTGCGGAATGTAATGCGCGGCGAGCGAGGTGAGTTTGCGCGGCGGGCCGCTTTCGCGACCGCGCAGCAGGCCCAGACCGGTATCGGGCTCCGCGGCCAGCACGTCTTCGCCGCCCTGCTTGCGCACGCGATATTCGCGATAGCCCAGGAAGGTGAAGTGTTCGTCGGCCGCCCAGCGCAGGAATTCGCGCGCTTCGAGCCGGCCGGCGTCGCTTACCGGCATCTTTCGCTTGCCCAGATCCTCGGTGACTTCGAGCATGCGGGCGCGCATCGCCGGCCAATCGCGGACGATGCTGCGCACGTCGGTCAGCACGTCGCGGATCGCGCGTTCGATCACCGCCGCATCGGCCGCCGACTGGCGGTCGATCTCCAGGTGCATCATCGACTCGATCTCGCCTTCGCCCACCGCGGTGAGCTTACCGCTGCGGTCGCGCACGATCCGCACCACAGGATGTCCCAGCACATGCACGCCGATGCCGCGTTCGGCCAGCGCCATCTTCACCGAGTCGACCAGGAACGGCATGTCGTCGTTGACGATCTGCAGCACCGTATGCGGCGATTCCCAGCCGTGCTTGGCCAAGGTGGGATTGAACAGGCGCACGCTCGGCGTCCCGGGCTTGCGGACGCGGGCGTAATCGAGGAAATCGTTGGCGAGCGCGGCCCAGCCTTCGGGACCGTGCAGCGGCAGTTCGTCCTCGGTCATGCGCTGATAGAACGCGCTGGCGAAGGCGCCGGCGGCGTCTTGATCGCGCTTGCCGGCGCGCCTGCGGATCGCATCGAAGATGGTCTCCAGCGCGGTGGTATCGGGGCGTTCCGCTTTCCGTGCGGCCGGCTTTCGTGCAGCCGGTTGTGACGCGCCCGGTTTCGATGCGGCCGGGCGACGCGGGGCGGAGGCTTTCTTGGTCATGTGCGGTCTTTGTCCGTACGGCGCGCGGTCAGCGCAGGCCGGTCTCGTTGCGGGCGATCACCAGACGCTGGATCTCGCTGGTGCCTTCGTAGATTTCGGTGATCTTGGCGTCGCGGAAGTAACGCTCCAGCGGCATTTCCTTGGAATAGCCCATGCCGCCGTGAATCTGCAGCGCCTGATGGGTGATGTACATCGCCGCCTCCGACGCGGTGAGCTTGGCGACCGACGCCTCGGTGCTGAAGCGGCCGCCGCTCTTGTCGGTCTGCGCCTTGGTCCACGCCGCGCGCAGGGTCAGCAGCTCAGCGGCATCGAGCCGGCACTTCATGTCGGCGATCTTGGCCTGGATCATCTGGAACGATCCGATCGGCTGGCCGAAGCTCTTGCGCTCCTTCACATAGGCGACGGACGCCTTGTACGCGGCCCTGGCCAGGCCCACGGCCTGCGAGGCGATGCCGATGCGGCCGGCGTCCAGCACGCCCATGGCGATCTTGAAACCTTCGCCGTCCTGGCCCACGACCTCGTCCGGCGTGGCCACGTAATCCTGAAATTCGATCTCGCACGTCGCCGACGCGCGGATGCCCAGCTTGGGCTCGGTCTTGCCGCGGTGGAAGCCGGGCTTGGCGGTGTCGACCATGAACGCGGTGATGCCCTTGGCGCCCTTGGACGCATCGGTCACCGCGAACAGGATGATGTACTTGGCGACCGGGCCGGAGGTGATCCAGCTCTTCTTGCCGTTGATCACGTAGCTGCCGTCGGCCTGTTTGACCGCCTTGCAGCGCATCGCGGTGGCGTCGGAGCCGGACTGCGGTTCGGTCAGCGCGAACGCGCCGATCTCGCGGCCCTCGGCAATCGCGCGCACGTACAGTTGCTTCTGCGCCTCGGTGCCGAACTTGAGAATGCCGTTGCAGAACAGCGAATTGTTGACCGACACGATGGTGGAATGCGCGCAATCGGCCTCGGCGATCTCGATCATCGCCAGCACGTAGCTGATCGGGTCCATGCCCGCGCCGCCGTATTCGGCCGGCACTTCGATGCCCATCAGGCCGTTCTCGCCGAGCGTGCGGATGTTCTCGAGCGGAAACTCACCGGTGCGGTCGTGGTGCTCGGCGCTGGGCGCGATCTTTTCCTGCGCGATACGGCGTGCCACGTCCTGAATCATCAACTGCTCTTCTGTGAAGCGGAAATCCATGGGCGCGTCCTCGCTTGTGAAATCGAAACCACTATTGTAGCCGCGGGTCCGGCGTAACCCCAGCACGTACCCGGCGCGCTTGACCTGACGACGTCCGGGGCAGACAATTATCTCTATATCGCGATATTGAGATATGAGGCCTGTCGAATGGATCTGGAAGCCTGGTCGGCGAGACTGAAAGTGTTGGCGGACGCGACCCGGGTCCGGCTGCTGGCGCTGCTGGAACATGAGGAATTGACGGTCGCCGAGCTGTCCTCGATCACCCGCCTGGCGCAGCCGCGGGTGTCGACCCACCTCGCACGTCTGAAGGAGGCCGGTCTGGTCCGCGACCGGCGCGCCGGGGTCTCCGCTTACTACCGTTTCGAGGAGGCGTCCCTCGACGCCGCCCAGCGCGCGCTCTGGCGCACCCTTCGCGAAGGCAGCGACGACCCGCTGCTGCGCCAGGACGCGGAACGCATACCGGGCGTGCTGGCCGCCCGCGCGGTCGACGCCAACTGGGCCGACAGCGTGGCCGGCGACATGGAGCGGCATTACTCCCCGGGACGCACCTGGGAAGCCCTCGCCCGTTCGGCGCTGCCGCTGCTGGCGCCGGGCCACGTGCTGGACATCGCCTCCGGCGACGGCGTGCTGGCCGAACTGCTGGCGCCGCACGCCCGCGAATACGTCTGCATCGACGCCAGCGCGCGGGTGGTCAACGCCGCCACCGAGCGCCTGCGCAAGTTCGCGAACGTCGAGGTCCGCGAGGGCGACATGCACGCCCTGCCCTTCGAGGACGGTCATTTCGATCTGGTCGTTTTGATGCATGCCCTGACCTACGCCGCCCGCCCGCAGGTGGCGGTGGCCGAAGCCGCGCGCGTGCTGCGTCCGGGCGGGCGGCTGCTGCTCAGCAGCCTGGCCAGGCACGAACACCGCGTCGCGGTGGAAGCCTACAGCCACGTCAACCTGGGTTTCGGCGACAAGGAACTGCGCAGGTTCATCGAAAAGGCCGGGCTGACGATCACCGCATCGGAAACCGTCACCCGCGAAAAGCGCCCACCGCATTTCGAAGTCATCTCGCTGATCGGAACCAAGCCATGAACACCCACGCCGACTCCACCGTGCCGCCATCGTCCGCGCGCCCCGCCGCGGATTTTCCGCAACTACAGCCATGGCTCGCGCCCCGGCGCGTCGCCCGGCTCGAAGCCGCGCTGCGCGAGCGCATCCTGGTGCTGGACGGCGGCATGGGCACGATGATCCAACAGTACGAACTGGGCGAAGACGACTACCGCGGCGCGCGGTTCGCCGCAGGCTTCGACGCCCAGGCCATCGCCGATCACAGCCACGCGCCGGGCTGCCCATGCGGCCACGACAGCCGCGACCAGAAAGGCAACAACGATCTGCTCAGCCTCACCCGACCGGACATCATCCGCAGCATCCACAGCGCGTATCTGGATGCCGGCGCCGATCTGATCGAAACCAACACCTTCAACTCGACCACGATTTCGCTGGCCGATTACGGTCTGGAGCATCTGGCCCGCGAATTCAACGAAACCGGCGCACGGCTGGCCCGCGAGGCCTGCGATGCCGCCGAGGCCGCCGACCCGTCGCGGCCGCGGTTCGTGGTCGGCGTGCTCGGCCCGACCAGCCGCACCGCTTCGATCAGCCCGGACGTGAACCGCCCGGGCTTCCGTGCGATCACGTTCGACGAACTGCGCAGCACCTACCGCGAAGCCACCGAGGGTCTGATCGACGGCGGCGCCGACGTGATCATGGTCGAAACCATCTTCGACACTCTCAACGCCAAGGCCGCGCTGTTCGCGATCGAAGAGGTATTCGAAACGCGCGGGGCGCGGCTGCCGATCATGATTTCCGGCACGATTACCGATGCCTCCGGCCGCACCCTGTCCGGGCAGACCGCGGAAGCGTTCTGGTATGCGCTGCGCCACAGCCGGCCGCTGACCATCGGTCTGAACTGCGCGCTGGGCGCGAAGGATCTGCGCCCGCACGTCGATGTGCTGGCGCAGATCGCCGACGCATTCGTCAGCACCCACCCCAACGCCGGCCTGCCCAACGCGTTCGGCGGCTACGACGAAACGCCCGAAGACATGGCCGCAGTGCTGCGCGAATTCGCCGAATCCGGGCTGCTGAATATCGTCGGCGGCTGCTGCGGCACCACCCCCGCGCATATCCGCGCGATCTCCGAAGCGGTCGCAGGTCTGCCGCCGCGGACATTACCCGCCGCACGCGCAATGGAAGCCGCATGAACGCGATCCTGATCGATCCCGCACCCGAAGACCTAACGCCCCAGAACGTCATGAACGACGACACTTCCGCGCCGCCGCCGCGCTACACCTGCCTCAGCGGTCTCGAACCGCTGGTGATCACGCCGCTGACGAATTTCGTCAACATCGGCGAACGCACCAATGTCACCGGCTCGGCGCAGTTCAAGAAGCTGATCCTCGAAGGCCGCTTCGACGAAGCGGTGGTGGTGGCGCGGCAGCAGGTGGAGAACGGCGCGCAGGTGCTCGACGTCAACATGGACGAGGGCATGCTCGATTCCGAAAAGGCGATGGTCGATTACCTCAATCTGATCGCCGCCGAGCCGGACATCGCCCGCATTCCGGTGATGGTCGACAGTTCCAAGTTCAGCGTGATCGAGGCCGGCCTGAAGTGCCTGCAAGGCAAGGGCATCGTCAATTCGATCTCGATGAAGGAAGGCGAGGCCGAATTCCTGCGCCAGGCGCTGCTGGTGCGCCGCTACGGCGCCGCGGTGGTGGTGATGGCGTTCGACGAAGTGGGCCAGGCCGACACCGTCGAGCGCAAGGTCGAGATCTGCTCGCGCGCGTACGCGCTGCTGACCGAGAAGATCGGCTTCCCGCCCGAAGACATTATCTTCGATCCCAACGTGTTCGCGGTGGCGACCGGCATCGAGGAACACAACGATTACGCGGTCGCCTTCATCGAAGGCACCCGCGAACTCAAGCGCCGCTTCCCGCTCAGCCACATCTCCGGCGGCGTCTCCAACGTCTCGTTCTCGTTCCGCGGCAACGAACTGGTGCGCCAGGCCATCCACGTGGTGTTTCTCTACCACGCCATCAAGGCCGGCATGGACATGGGCATCGTCAACGCCGGCGCGCTGCCGCTGTACGACGATCTGGAACCCGATCTGCGCGAGCGCGTCGAAGATGTGGTGCTGAACCGGCGCCCGGATTCGACCGAACGCCTGCTCGAAATCGCCGATCGTTTCAAAGGCAAGAAGGGCGAAAAGAAGGTCGAAGACCTGCGCTGGCGCGAGAAGCCGGTGCGCGAGCGCCTGTCGCACGCGCTGGTCCACGGCATCGACCAGTACATCGAAACCGATACCGAGGAAGCGCGCGCGCTGTCGACACGGCCGCTGGACGTGATCGAAGGCCCGCTGATGGGCGGCATGAACGTGGTCGGCGACCTGTTCGGCGCCGGCAAGATGTTCCTGCCGCAGGTGGTGAAGTCGGCGCGGGTGATGAAGAAGGCCGTGGCTTATCTGCTGCCGTTCATCGAAGCCGAAAAGCTGCGCACCGGCGATGTCGGCAAGAACAACGGCAAGATCATCATGGCCACGGTGAAGGGCGATGTGCACGACATCGGCAAGAATATCGTTGGCGTGGTGTTGGCCTGCAACAATTTCGAGGTGATCGATCTGGGCGTGATGGTGCCGGCGCAGATCATTCTTGACCGTGCCCGCGAAGAAAATGCCGATCTGATCGGCCTGTCCGGCCTGATCACGCCGTCGCTGGAGGAAATGAGCCACGTCGCCCGCGAAATGCAGCGCCAGGGCCTGCAGATGCCGCTGATGATCGGCGGCGCCACCACCTCGCGCGCGCACACCGCACTGAAGATCGACCCGCATTACAAATCGCCGACGGTCTGGGTGAAGGACGCCTCGCGCGCGGTCGGCGTGGCGCAGTCGCTGATCTCCAAGGAACTGCGCGAAGCCTTCGTCGCCGCCAACGACAGCGATTACGCGGAAATCCGCCAGCGCCATAAGAACCGCGGCGACGCCAAACGTCTGGTGCCGCTGGCCAAGGCGCGCGGGCAGCGTTTCGACGGCGGCTGGGACACCTACACGCCGCCGACGCCACACGCGCCGGGACTGCACGTGTTCGACGATTATTCGCTGGCCGAGCTGGTGGAATACATCGACTGGACGCCGTTCTTCAGCACCTGGGAGCTGGCCGGCAAATATCCGGCGATCCTCAAGGATGAAGTCGTGGGCAAGCAGGCGACCGAGCTGTACCGCGATGCGCGCGCGATGCTGAAGCGGATCGTCGACGAGAAGTGGCTGACCGCGAAGGGCGTCTTCGCGCTGTGGCCGGCGAACAGCGTGGGCGACGACGTTGTGGTTTCCCTTCTCCCCCCGGGAGAGGGTCGAAGTCGCCTACAGGCGACTGAGGGAAGGGCGGATGAGGGTACGGCGGACACGGCCGCATCTGAAACGCCGTCGCTATCCCGTACCCTCTCCCCAACCCCTCTCCCGACGGGAGAGGGGCTCAAAGCCACCCTCCACTTCCTACGCCAGCAGGTCGACAAACCCGTCGACCGCCCCGATTTCTGCCTGGCAGATTTCATCGCGCCGCAGGACTCTGGCAAGCAGGACTGGATTGGTGCGTTCGCGGTCACCGCGGGCATCGGCATCGACGCGCATGTCGCACGCTTCGAGGCCGATCACGACGACTACAACGCGATCCTGCTCAAATCGCTGGCCGACCGCTTGGCCGAAGCCTTCGCCGAGCGCCTGCACCAGCGCGTGCGCAAGGAATTCTGGGGCTACGACAGCGACGAAACGCTCGATAACCATGCGCTGATCGACGAAGCCTATCGCGGCATCCGCCCGGCGCCCGGCTATCCGGCCTGTCCCGAGCACAGCGAGAAAGGCACGATCTTCCGTCTGCTCGACGCCACCGCCAACGCCGACATGACCTTGACCGAGAGCTTCGCGATGCTGCCCACCGCGGCGGTGTCCGGCTACTACTTCAGCCATCCGCAGAGCCAGTATTTCGTGGTCGGCCGGGTGTCGAAGGAACAGGTCGAGGACTACGCGAAGCGCAAGGGCGCGACCCTGGCGCAGGCGGAACGCTGGCTGGCCTCGAATCTGGATTACGATCCGGAGTGAACATTCAGCGTTAACCGGCGGGCGCATCGTCCGTCTGCCCGCCATCCTCTCTCGACGCCGTGACCGACACCCTCGTCTTCTCCCACGCCAACGGCTTTCCGCTGCCGGTCTATCGTCGGCTGCTGGACGCGCTGCGGCCGGAGTTCGACGGCACCGGCGTGCTGCGCTTCGGCCACGACCCGAGCCGGCCGGTGACGGTCGGCTGGCCGTATCTGGTCGATGAACTCACCGAATTCGTGCATGCCCTGCCCCGCAACGGCGGCCGGGTGTGGCTGGCCGGGCATTCGCTGGGCGGTTATCTCAGTGTGCTGGCGGCACAGAAGCTGCAGGGTCGCGTCGCCGGGATCGTGCTGCTGGATTCGCCATTGATCTCGGGGATCAGCGCGGGTTTCGTGCGGCTGGGGCGGCTGACCGGGCTGGACCGGCTGGTGATGCCGCTGCAGCAGACCCTGGTGCGCCGGCGGCACTGGCCGGATGCCGATGCCGCGCACGCGCATTACGCCGCGAAGGACGTGTTCGCGCGCTGGGATCCGCGGGTGCTACGCGATTACGCCGATCACTGCACCACGCCCGACGGCCGCGGCCAGCGCGAACTGCTGTTCGACCGCAACATCGAATACCGCATCTACCGCTCGCTGCCGACCGCGCGCGTCGCGGCCGCCGCGGCGCAGCTGCGCGTGCCGGTGGCCTTCATCGCGGGACGCAAGTCGCGCGAAGTAAGGCATGTCGGCCTTCGTGCGACCAGGGCGCTGGTCGGCCCGCGCCTGACCTGGACCACCGGCAGTCATCTGTTTCCGATGGAAGCGCCGGACGAGACCGCGCGGCTGATCCGCGCGGCGATCGATACGATGAGCGGAACCACCACGACGGAAGAGACCGCATGAGCGAGGACGACACCAGCGGCACGACCGGCAACGCGGAGTTCCTGCTGCGCCACGCCGCACCCGGACGCATCGGTCTGGTCGCGGGTGGCGATGTGATCAGCCACCTGATCCGTACGGCGCAGTCGCCGCTGACCCGCGACGGCCACCGCAGCCTGTGGTCGCATGCCTTCATCTTCAGCGAACGTCGCAGCGACGGCCGCTGGTGGGTGATCGAATCCGACCTCGACATGCGTTACAAACAGATGCGGTTGGGCGTGCAGGAAAACCGCATCGACCGCTATTTCGACGCCGATGAATTCCCGAACCTCGCTGTGCTCGACTTCGGCCTGGACGACGCGCAGACGCGACAGGTCGTGACTGCGGGACTGGACCTGCTCTCGGGGCTCACCAGTTATTCGCTGAGCGAACTCATCGGCACCCTGTTCGCGATGCGCAGCCGCCGCCTCCGCAAACGCGACAATCTGCTGGCGCGGGAAGGCGCGCTGTACTGCTCGGCGATGGTGCAGCACTGCTACGCCGCAGCCGGCCTGCATCTGTTGCCCGAAGTGTCCGGGAAGAATCTGGCGCCGCACGACATCGCCGATTCGGCGCTGCCGCATCGATCCTATCGGCTGCTGCGCGACCTGGGGGTGTCGTCGCTGCGCGAATTCGCGCACAGCGCCGAAGCGCTGCTGGCGACGCCGGTGGAAGATCTGTTCTGAAGATGTTCGGCGCACCGCGGCGACCACGAAGCCGCGCTTTTTGTGGGAGCGCCGGAAGGCGCGGAGCCCGCGACCTTAATGCTGAGACGGTACTCGCAATCAATCCATAGCTCGGATGGCGAATGGCGGTGTCCAGAAAATTGGCGGGCTTCGCGCCTTCCGGCGCTCCCACAGGGTAGCGCCGGCTTGAGCCGACCCGCGGTACCGAGAGCTTTACCAGACGAGATCGTCGGGCACCTGATACTGCGGATCCGCATAGGGATCCTCTTCCGCTGTCGCGTTCGGATCCACTTTCAACGCCACCGCCTGCGGGAAGATCGATTCGGCCTCGGCCAACAGTTCGGCGGTGACCAGCATGTAGCGGCCGTCGAGCTGGACCACGCCCAGTTCGCCGGCATTGAGCTGTTTGAGCTGCGCTTCGTTGACGTAGATGCGCTTGATCTTGCTGCCGTACGCGAAATGGCGGGCGATGTCGGCGGCCGGATCGTTCAGGCCCTTGTCCTTCACCAGCTCGGCGAACTTCGCCTTGGCTTCGCGACGCACGCGCGCTTCTTCCTGCTTCACTCGTTCGGCTTCGATCCGCTCTTCTTTCTCGCGCTGGGCGCGGATGGCGTAGGCCTTGGCGAGATCGATTTCCTCCTGCGAACGCGGCTTGCGCTGCTGCTGCGCGCCGGCGTTCTGCTGCGGACGGCCGCCGCCCGGGCGCGCCGGCCGGCTGCCGGGATGCGCGCCGGGCTTGGTGCCGGGTCGCCCGTCGGCTCTGCCGTCGGGCTTGCCGCCCGGCCGGGCGTTCGCGCCGCTGCTGTTCGGCCTGCCGCCCTGCGGCCTGGCGTTCGGATGCGCATTGGCATGCGGACCACGGTGCGCCTCGTTGGGCGGACGCGCGGGCTTTTCGGGTTTGGGGGCGGGCTTGAAGCCGAGACCCAGCAATTGGTCGCGAAGCGTATCGCTCATGGCATTGGTGTCGGCAGTCGTCGGATCGGGGGAATGACCAGTGAATTCCGGTCAGTAATGAGGCGGTGGCGGTTCGTCGGCCGGGTTGGCCATCGAATCCCCACGGTTGGTCTTGAGTTCTTCCAGCACGCGACGCAGCAGGTCTGCGCTGCGCGCGGCTTCGCCGCGGAGATCGGCCAGGGCGTCGCTCAGTTCCTGCAGCGCGTGCTCCTGGAACACCAGACGGGTTTCCAGTTCCACCACGCGCGCTTCGAGCAAGTCGGATGCCGTCATGTCAGCGCAGCCGTCATATCAGCGAATGAGGATCGAGCGACCGCGCCCGATGCCGTAGTAGGCCAGACCCGCGGCTTCGATCTCGGCCGGGTCGTAAAGATTGCGGCCGTCGAACACCGCCGCGTCCTTCAGTGCGGCGCGGAGTTTGCCGAAATCCGGGCTGCGGAACTGTTTCCACTCGGTCACCACCACCAGCGCATCCGCGCCCTGCAGCGCGTCCTGGGCGTGCTCGCACAGCGCCAGATCGGGGCGCTCGCCGAAAATGCGCCCCGCTTCGTGGCTGGCTTCGGGATCGAAGGCGCGCACGCTGGCGCCCGCATCCCACAGCTGCTGCAGCAATCGGCGGCTGGACGCTTCGCGCATGTCGTCGGTGTTCGGCTTGAACGCCAAGCCCCACACCGCAAACGTCTTGCCGCGCAGGCCTTCTTCGCCGCCGTAGTGACGCACGATCAATTCGTACAGATGACCTTTCTGGCGCTGGTTCACCGCCTCCACTGCATCCAGCAGTTCGGCGCGGTAGCCGTGCTGGTGCGCGGTGCGGGCCAGCGCCTGCACGTCCTTCGGGAAGCAGGAGCCGCCGTAGCCGGCGCCGGGATAGATGAAGTGCCAGCCGATACGCGGGTCGGAGCCGATGCCCTGACGCACCATTTCGATATCCGCGCCCACCTGTTCGGCGATGTTCGCGATCTCGTTCATGAAGCTGATCTTGGTCGCCAGCATCGCGTTGGCGGCGTACTTGGTCAGCTCGGCCGAACGGACGTCCATCACCACGATACGCTCGTGATTGCGGTTGAACGGCGCATACAGGCGCTTGAGTTTTTCGATCGCAGCCGGGCTGTCGGCGCCGATCACGATGCGATCCGGGCGCATGCAGTCTTCGACCGCGGCGCCTTCCTTCAGGAATTCGGGATTCGACACCACGTCGTAGGCGACATCGGCGCCGCGTGCGGCCATAGCTTCGGCGATCGCCGCACGCACCTTGTCGGCGGTACCCACCGGCACCGTGGATTTGTCGACGACCACCGCCGGACGCTGCAGGTGGCTACCGATGGTGTTCGCCACCGTCAGCACGTATTGCAGGTCGGCGCTGCCGTCTTCGTCGGGGGGCGTGCCGACGGCGATGAAGATCACGTCGCCGTGCGCGATCGCGCCAGCGGCGTCGGTGGTGAACTCCAATCGGCCTTCGGCGTGGTTGGACTTGACCATCGGTTCGAGACCGGGCTCGTAGATCGGGATCACGCCGCGGCGCAGACCTTCGATCTTGGCCGTGTCGATATCGACGCAGACCACGTGATGCCCGACCTCGGCCAGACAGGTACCGGTGACCAGGCCCACATAGCCGGTGCCGAAAATGGTGACGCGCATGAGGGCCTCGCTGTGCATTCCAGTGTCGATGCGCCGCCGCGGCGGGCGGCGCATCGGTGATCGCTGTGGTCGCGCCGGTCGTTACCCGATTACGGCTTGACGATTTCGATCAGCTCGACGTCGAACACCAGGGTCGCGTTCGGCGGGATCGGGCCGCCCGGGGTGCCCTGCTCGCCGTAGCCGAGCTTCGACGGGATCCACAGCTTGTACTTGCTGCCGACCGGCATCAACTGCAGCGCCTCGGTCCAACCCGGCACCACCGAATTGAGCACGAACTGGGCGGGCTCGCCGCGGTCGACCGAGCTGTCGAACTTGGTGCCGTCGAGCAGCGTGCCGGTGTAATGCACCTTCACAGAATCGCTGGCGGTCGGCTTCGCGCCCTTGCCGGGGGTCAGCACCTGATACTGCAGGCCGGACGCGGTGGTGACCACGCCCGTCTTCTTGCCGTTCTCGGCGAGGAACTTGGCGCCGGCTTCGACGTTCTTCTTGCCCTGCGCTTCCATCTCGGCCTGCTTCTTGGCCGCTTCTTCCTGCTGCTTGGCCTGCATTTTGGCTGCGAAGGTCTGCATCACCTTCATCGCCTGCTCTTCGTTGAGCAGCGGCTTCTTGTCGGCAAAGGTATCGTTGATGGCGCGCTGCAGGACGGCCATGTCCACTTCGTCCTTCATCGGCTTGAGCGACTTGGCGATGTCCATGCCGATCATGTAGCTGACCTGGTCTTTTTCGGTCGGCAGGCCGGCGATCTTTTCGGCGCCTTCCTTGCCGGCTTCATCGGCCTTGGCATCGGTTTTCGCGGCGCCGGCGGCATCCTTTTCGATCGGCTTGCAGGCGACGAGCGCGAGCGCGCATGAGGCCGTGGCGACGGCGAGGGTGAGATTACGCGACAGTTTCATCAACAGGGACTCCTGGGTGGGTACGCGCGGCCACGGCAGCGCAGGAAAGGTTCGGGGGATGGAAAGATATTCAATCGATCGCTTCCGGTCGATCATTTCTGGAAGCAGACGCTTCGGAAGCGCGGGGATTCAGAGGATACCCAGCAGTTCGACTTCGAACGTGAGCATGGCGTTCGGACCGATCGGGCCGCCGGGCGTGCCCTGCGCGCCGTAAGCCAGCTTGGCCGGGATCCAGAACCTGTATTTGCTGCCGACCGGCATGAGCTGCAGGCCCTCGATCCAGCCGGGGATCACCTGGCCCACGCCGAATTCGGTGGGCTCGCCGCGGTCGACAGAACTGTCGAATTTGGTGCCGTCGAGCAGCGTGCCGGTGTAGTGGACGCGCACGAACGCCTCGGCCGTCGGCTTGGCGCCGGTACCTGCCGTCAACACCTGATACTGCAGACCCGAAGCCGTGGTGACCACGCCGGTCTTCTTGCCGTTCTCGGCGAGGAAGGCCGTCTCGGCGACGAGATTCTGCTTGCCCAGCGCTTCGGCAGCGGCCTGCTGCTTGGCCTGCATCTTCTGCGAGAACGCCTGCATCACCTGCTGCGCCTTCGCGTCGTCCAACGCCGGCGGCTTGCCGGCCAGCACGTCGTCGATCGCGCGCTTGAGGATCGCCATATCGACTTCACCGGCGACCGGCTTCAGCGAATTGCCGACATCCATGCCGATGCGGTAGCTCACCTGCTCTTTTTCGGTCTTCAGTTCGATCGGGGTGTCGGCAGCGGCGGCATCGCCGGCGACGGCGATCGCCAAAGCGCAAGTCGCGGCGGCGAGGGTCGTGTTGGAGCTTTTCATCGACAGGCACTCTCAGGATAGGTGGCGCATCGCCGCTGCGGTGCGCGAAAGATGGAAGGCGAAGGGTTTGTTTTCAGAGGACGGGGTTTCAGAGCACGTCGAGCAATTCGACATCGAACATCAGCGTGCTGTTGGGCCCGATGCTGGGCGGGCTGCCGCGTTCGCCGTAAGCGATCGACGCGGGCACCCAGAGCCGGTATTTGGCGCCGACCGGCATCAATGCAAGGCCTTCGGTCCAGCCGGGAATAACCTGCCCCAGCGCGAAATCGGCGGGCTGCCCGCGCTGGTACGAACTGTCGAAGATGGTGCCGTCGAGCAACTGCCCCTGATAATGCACGCGGACTTTATCGCTCAGACGCGGGCGCGCGCCGTTGCCCTGGCGCAGCACCATGTACTGCAGGCCGGATGCGGTGCTGATCACGCCCTTGGCGCTCCTGTTTTTGGCGAGAAACGCGGCGCCCTCTTCCGCGTTCTTGCGCGCGGCGTCGGCGAGGCGCGTTTTCTCGCGCGCGTCCATCCGCTTGGAGAACGCATCGCGCACTTGATCCATTTCGGCATCGGTGAGCAGCGGTTTGGCCGACGTCATCAGCGTGCGCACCGCCTGCAGGAACACCGCCATGTCGATCTCGTCCTGGATCGACGTGAGCGAACGGCCGACATCGGCACCGATCATCTGGCCGACCTTGTCCTTGGCCACCGCGGGCGGCTTGGTCCCGGGCGCCAGACCCGGCGCAGGCTTGCCGGCGCGCTCGCCGATGCGCTGCACCAGCGCGGTGCCGACGGTGCGCGCTTCTTCGTCGGACAGCAGCGGTTTGCCGCCCGCGAACGCATTCCTGATCGCGCGTTCGAACGCGGCGAAATCCAGGTCCGGGCCCACGGCGGAGATCGAACGGCCGACATCGGCGCCGATCATGTAGCTGACTTTCTCGCGATCCGTCGTCAACGCGGCCTTGTCCTGTGCCTGCACCCAGCCGGCCAGCAACAGCGCCGCCGCCATCATCCATGCGGCCAGGCCGCGAACACCAACACTCATCGAAGTCTCCAGGAAAAGAACGCGGCTTATGCACGGATCGTCCAGACCGTCCGTGCATCGCCAGCCGCCTATTGTCGCGGCAGGCGCCCGAGGGGGCAATGACCGCGGCCGCGACAGGCATCATGCCCGGCACCGCCTGCCCGGCACCGCATTACTTGGGCGCCGGCTTGCGCAGCGCCGCCTCGATCGCAGCGACCACTTCCGGAGCATCCGGCTTGGTCCGGCTGCCGAAGCTGGCGATGACCTTGCCGTCGCGACCGATCAGATACTTGTGGAAATTCCATTTCGGCGCCTCGCCGGTGGTGTCCGCCAGTGCCTTGTAGAACGGCGTGGCCTGCTTGCCGGACACGTGCACCTTCTGGAACATCGGGAATTTCACGCCGTAGGTGAGCGTGCAGAACTCCTGGATCTGCTTCTCATCGGCATATTCCTGGCCCATGAAATCGCCGGACGGGAAGCCCAGCACCGCGAACCCGCGCGGCTTGTAGCGCGCGTGCATCGCTTCCAATGCCTCGAATTGCGGGGTGAAACCGCATTTGCTGGCGGTGTTGACCACCAGCAGCACCTGGCCGCCATAGGTCTTGCCCAGATGGACCGGGGCTTTGCCCGCCAAGGGACGATAGCTGCGGTCCAGAAGCCCGCCTCCGGCCGCCAGAACGAGGGCCGACAGGCCGCACAAGGCCGCCACGGCAAGGGTTTTGGCCAGAAATTTCGGCATGACAGGACTCCAGAGGGGGAATGGCGGAAGTATGACTTCAGTTGGGTCGAAATGGTTTCCAGGGCACTTGACCTGACGTGTTTTGGTGTTATAGTTGCATACAACACCAGTCAACAAGAACAGGAGTTGACCCATGCACCGCAAGCTGATCAACACGTTCCGCGCCATCGGCCTTGTGCTGAGCCTCGCCACCGCCGCCCTCATCGTGGCGGTTCCCGTGACCGGCACGGCCGATCCCGCCGCCGTGGGGGCAGCGGTCGTCGCCCCGGCGACCGCTGCGCCGCAGGCCGGGACCGGCTCGGCCAAAGCGCACAGCCGCCATCGCAGAGCCCAGGCCCGTGAAGCCATGGCGCTCCCCTTCTTCTCTTTCGCGCAGGGTCTGCGCAGCGGCAAACGGAGCTGACCATGACCGCTATCCAATGGAGCGACGGCGCTCCGATCTACCGCCAACTGAAAGACCGTGTCATCGCCATGATGTTGGACGGCTTGCTCAAGCCGGGCGACGCATTGCCCTCGGTCCGCCAGGTGGCCGCCGAATATCAATTGAACCCCATCACTGTCTCGCGCGCCTATCAGGAACTGGCGGACGAGTCGCTCGTAGAAAAACGCAGAGGTCTGGGCATGTACGTCACCGAAGAAGCCGCCAAAAAACTGTTGTCCAGCGAACGCGAACGCTTTCTGCGCGAAGAATGGCCCCTGGTGCTGGAGCGCATCCAGCGCCTCGGCCTGCAGATGGACGAACTCATGAAGCAGACCGCTACCGGAGGTGCCGCATGAACGCCCTCGCCTCCAGCCAGGCGGTCGTCTCCGCCCGCGGCCTGCGCAAGGCCTACAAAAACAAGGTCGCGCTGGATAATACCCAGTTCGAGATCGGCGCCGGCAAGATCATCGGTCTGATCGGCCCCAACGGCGCCGGCAAGACCACCGCACTGAAGGCGGTGCTCGGCCTGATTCCGTTCGAAGGCGACCTGAAGGTGCTGGGCCGCGACCCGCGCACCCAGCGCGACGATCTGATGAACGATGTGTGCTTCATCGCCGACGTGGCGGTGCTGCCGCGCTGGATCCGGGTCAGCGAGGCGATCGAATTCGTCGCCGGCGTGCACCCACGTTTCGACCGCGCCAAATGCGAGCGTTTCCTCGCCAATACCCAGCTCAAGCCGGGCATGAAGGTCCGCGAGATGTCGAAGGGCATGATCGTGCAGTTGCACTTGGCGCTGGTGATGGCCATCGACGCGAAACTGCTGGTGCTGGACGAGCCGACCCTCGGCCTGGACATCATGTACCGCAAAGAGTTCTACCAGCGCCTGCTCGAGGATTATTTCGACGAACAGAAGACCATCATCATCACCACCCACCAGGTCGAGGAGATCGAACACATCCTCACCGACGTGATGTTCATCCGCGACGGCAGGATCGTGCTCGACGCGACGATGGAAAGCCTGGGCGAGCGTTACGTGGAAGTGCTGCTGAGCGCCGACCGCATCGACGAAGCCCGCGCCATGAAACCGATCGACGAACGCTCGCTGCCGTTCGGCAAGACCGTGATGATGTTCGATGGCGTTCCGCTGGATCGGCTCGCCGCATTGGGGGAAACCCGCATCCCGGGCCTCGCCGATCTGTTCGTCGCCACCATGAAGGGGACCTACGCATGAACGCATCCATCCAAGAACCCGCCGCGCTCCACAGCCATGCGGCATCGAAAAGCTTCGGCTTCGCCAGCAAATTCAAGCTGCTGCTGAGGCGCGAATTCTGGGAAAACAAGGGCGGCTTCTTCTGGGCGCCGATGGTCGCGGGCCTCGTCTCGCTGGTGCTGCTGATCGGGGTGATCGCGACGTTCGAGATCAAGGTCGCGCCCACGATCGGCGACCAGGAGATCATCGCCGACGACGGCACCCGCATCCAGATGAACGGGCTCGACCTCAAGGCCTTGACCAAACACATGTCGCCCTCCGACATGCAGCAGTTGGGCGGCGCGGTGGACCTGAGTCTGTACATCGCCTCGATCTGGCCGTTCATCGTGCTCGGCTTCGTGGTGTTCTTCTACTGCCTCGGCAGTCTTTACGACGAGCGCAAGGACCGCAGCGTGCTGTTCTGGAAATCGCTGCCGCTGTCGGACGGGGCGACCGTGCTGTCGAAAGTCGTCAGCGCCACCGTGGTGCTGCCCACCATCGCAGTGATCGCCGCCATCGCGACCATGCTCGGCTACCTCGCCATCATCAGTCTGTTCATGCTGTTTCACGGCGGCAATCCGGTGCAGCTGCTGTTCGGTGCGGGAAACCCGCTGACCGTGGCCGCGAATCTGCTGGCGATGGTGCCGCTGTTCGCGGTGTGGTCGCTGCCGACCGTCGGTTGGCTGATGCTCTGCTCCGCCTGGGCGCGCCGCGTGCCGTTCCTGTGGGCGATGTTGATCCCGGTAGTCGCGACCCTGCTGCTGGGCTGGATCACCCTGATGGATGCCATCCCCGAGGACAGCTTCGTGTGGTTCCTGCACAACGTCAGCTCCCGCTTGCTGTTCAGCGCTGTTCCGCTCAGCTGGCTCGACGTCGTCGACACCTCTGCATTCGAGAACATCGACGGCCCGGACGACCTGACCAATGGGATCGGCATCGGCACCATGTACACCGCGTTCCTCTCCGCGAAGATGTGGATCGGCGCGCTGGCCGGCGCGGCGATGATCTTCGCCGCGACCCGCCTGCGGCGCTGGCGCGACGAAGGCTGAGGTCGAGCAGGCTGAAGTCGAGGGCGGACCGGCAGTCGTCGGTTCGCCCTCCAGCCGCCGATGCACGGTCGTCGACAGCATCCCGACGGACTTCGATACGGCAACGCCCACCCCGCACACCCCATCCCGAGTCATGAAACCTACATGCGCAACCAAGACGACATTTTTCCGGCAATCCTCCTGACCGTCGACGTCCCGCGCAACGATTGACCGCAATACGCCCCACCCTCCGCACAATACCCAAGAAGGTCGCCATGAAAACGTCCCGTCCAGCGCTTCGCCATTCGCTGCTGTTCGCTGCCCTGCTCTCCGCATCGATGCTGTCGGCCTGCTCCGACAAGCCGTCGTCCGGCACGGATCCGGGCGAACCCACCACCATGCTCGGAAAAGCGGTGAAGGGCGCCACCGATCAGGCGCGCAAGGAGCTTGTCAGCGCCAACATCCAGGTATCCAAGGATCAGCAGTCGAAAGCGGAAATCACGCCGGAAGGCGATCTGCTGGTCGATGGCAAGCGGATCACGCCGACCGCCGAGCAGCGCAAGCTGTTGCTCGAATATCGCGGCCATATCGTCGGCCTCGCCGAGGCCGGCATCGATATCGGCCTGCAGGGCGCCGACCTCGCCGGGAAGGCCGTCGGCGAAGCGCTGAAGGGCGTGCTGACCGGCAATACCGATCAGATCGAACAGAAGATCGAAGCCGAGGCCCAAGGCATCGAGAAAGCGGCGGTGCAGTTGTGCAAGCTGCTGCCGGCGATGAAAGTCACCCACGACAAGCTCGCCGCAGCGATGCCCGAATTCAAGCCATACGCGACGATGGACCAGAGCGATGTGGACGACTGCGGGAAGGACGGCAAGTTCAATGTCGATATCCCCGGCGGCGTGATCAATGCCGGCGTCGATGCGAACAGCGGCATCGACAGCGGAAACACCGCCGCGGAAGCCGAAGCCGCGACCGCCGAACCGGCGAAGTGACGCCGCGACAGTAATTCCGCGACACGCCGAGCGGCGTCAGACGTCGCTCTCGCCTGCCCTTTTACGCGTCGTAACCTTCGGAACGTCGGCATGAATCGTGTCACCGCAACCGCACTCGCTGCCATCCTCGCTTCGATCGCGTCGGCGTCGAATGCCGCCGACGATCCAGGCCGCCATCGCGCGTTCCAGGACCATATCGCCTACGTCGCGACGTTCGCGATTCCGGTCATGAGCGAAAAATGCGCGGCCATCGATCCCGGGTACATGGCGGAAGTGGCGCCGCTGTACTTCGCTTTCGTCAACGCGCGTCAGGACAGCATCGAACGCGGACGGCTGCTCACGCTGGCCGAATTCGCGCCCGATGAAACCCTGCGCGCTTACCGCGAACGCGTCGTCGCCTCTCGACTCGGAGCGCTGGATTCCGGCACGCGCGAAGAGAAACTGCGGATGTGCAAAGGCGCCCTCGCCTTTCTCGGTGGGATGGAAGTGCCGGGAGAATGGCCGTCGCGGGAGGAAAGCGCCGCACCCGCCGGAAAAGCCGCCGGACGGTAACCCGTACATCCGAGTCATGATCGGCGCCGACCGACAGGCTCAGCCGCCAGCCCCGCCGCCAGCGCGCACGCCGCCCTCGGTCAATGCAGCAGGGTCCAGCAGCTTCTTGAGTTCGGCCGCCTCCAGGCCGCTGTCCTCCAGCGCGACATCGAAGACCGGACGCCGCTCGCGATACGCCTTCTTGGCGATCGCGGCGGCTTTTTCGTAACCGATCACCGGATTGAGCGCGGTCACCAGGATCGGATTGCGCGCCAGCGCGTCGGCGATGCGGTCGGCGCGGAAGGTCATGCCGGCGATGGCGTCGTCGGCCAGCGCGCGCATCGCATTGCCGAGCAGGCCGATGCTGTCCAGCAGGTCGGCGGCGATCAGCGGCAGCATCACGTTGAGCTGGAAATTGCCGCTCTGCCCGGCGATGGTGATCGCGGTGTGATGGCCCATCACCTGCGCGCAGACCATCGCCACCGCTTCGGGAATCACCGGGTTGACCTTGCCCGGCATGATCGACGAACCCGGCTGCAGGGCCGGCAGTTCGATCTCGCCCAGGCCTGCCAGCGGCCCCGAGTTCATCCAGCGCAGATCGTTGGCGATCTTCATCAGCGCCACCGCCAGCGCGCTGAGCTGGCCGGACAGCTCCACCGCATCGTCCTGCGCAGCGATGCCCTCGAATTTGTCGTCGGCGGACACGAAGCGCACCCCCGACATCACCGACAGCGTCTGCGCCACGCGCTTGCCGAAGCGCGGGTCGGTATTGATGCCGGTGCCGATGGCGGTGCCGCCGATCGGCAGCCGGCGCAGGCGCTTGAGGCTGTCCTCGATCCGCATCCGCGCCGACTCGAGCTGCGACGACCACGCGCCCAGCTCCTGGGCGAAGCTCATCGGCATCGCGTCCATCAGATGAGTACGGCCGGTCTTGATCAGCTTGCGCGCCTCGCGGGCGCGACGGTCGATGGCGGTGCGCAACTGGCGCAGCGCCGGCAGCAGGTCTTCGGTCGTCGCCAGCAGCGCGGCGACCCGGATCGCGCTGGGAATCACATCGTTGGAACTCTGGCCGAGATTCACGTCGTCGTTGGGGTGGATCCGCCCCCGCCCGCTGCGCATCACCAGCGCGGCGATCACCTCGTTGGCGTTCATATTGGTCGAGGTGCCGGAACCGGTCTGGTAGATGTCGACCGGGAACTGGTCGTCGTGATCGCCGCCGGCCACCGCCAGCGCGGCGCGGCGGATCGCGGCGGCGCGGGTCTTGGACATCAGCCCCAGGTTGGCGTTGGCCTGGGCGGCGGCGGCCTTGATCAGCCCCAGCGCGCGCAGGAATCCGCGCGGCATGGGCTGGCCGGAGATGCGGAAATTCTGCACGGCACGCTGGGTCTGGGCGCCCCACAGGGCCGCGGCTGGCACCCGCAGCGCGCCCATGCTGTCGCGTTCGGTGCGGAAGGGATCGGGCACGGTGCCGCCCCCCGGAATCGCGCTGCGTTTCGCCATGATCGGCTCCCAATTTCGAGTTGTGGTCGAGTTGCGGGGAGCATACGCCGCGGGCGTTTGAAATTCCGGGCGCTTACAATTGCGGTTTCCACTCGACTGCGCCGCGCGCTTGCGAATCCCCATGTCCGATGCCCAGCTCCTCGCTCTGTCTCCGCTCGATGGCCGCTATGCCGGCAAGGTCGATGCCCTGCGCCCGATCTTCTCCGAATACGGTCTGATCAGGGCGCGGGTGAAGGTGGAGGTGGAATGGCTGCTGGCATTGGCCGCCGAGCCCGGCATCGTCGAACTCGAACCCTTCTCCGATGCCGCCGTCGCCCGCCTGCGCGCGCTGGCCGATGGTCTGTCGGTGACCGACGCGGCCCGGGTGAAGGAGATCGAACGCACCACCAATCACGACGTGAAAGCGGTGGAATATCTGATCAAGGAGCGGCTGAAGGACGACGCGGAGCTGGCGCAGGCGCTGGAGTTCGTGCATTTCGCCTGCACCAGCGAAGACATCAACAATCTCAGCTACGCGCTGATGCTCAACGAGGCGCGGCAGCGGGTGATGCTGCCGAAGCTGGACGACCTGATCCAGAAGCTCCGCACGATGGCGCATGCGCACGCCGGCCTGCCGATGCTCTCCCGCACCCATGGCCAGACCGCCTCGCCCAGCACCGTCGGCAAGGAAATCGCCAACGTCGTCGCCCGCCTGCAGCGCCAGGGCGAAACCCTGGCCGGCGCGCTGATCGCCGGCAAGATCAACGGCGCGGTCGGCAACTACAACGCGCACGTCGCGGCGTATCCGGAAGTGGACTGGACCACCTTCTCGCGGCGCTTCGTCGAATCGCTGGGCCTGGACTGGCAGCCCTACACCACCCAGATCGAGCCGCACGACGGCATCGCCGAACTGTGCGACGCCCAGAAACGCATCGACACCATCTGCATCGATCTGTGCCGCGACCTTTGGGGCTACATCTCGCTGGGTTATTTCAAACAGGCGGTGAAGGCCGGCGAAGTCGGCAGCTCGACCATGCCGCACAAGGTCAATCCGATCGACTTCGAGAACGCCGAGGGCAATTTCGGCATCGCCAACGCCCTGCTGGAGCACTTCGCCGCGAAGCTGCCGATCAGCCGCTGGCAGCGCGACCTCACCGATTCCACCGTGCTGCGCGCGTTGGGCACCGCGTTCGGCCATGCGCTGATCGGCTACGACGCGCTGCTGCGCGGCCTCAACAAGCTGAGCGTCAACCCGGAACGCCTCGCCGCCGATCTCGACGCCGCGTGGGAAGTGCTGGCAGAAGCCGTGCAGACGGTGATGCGCCGCCACGGCCTGCCGAACCCGTACGAACAACTCAAGGCGCTGACCCGCGGCCACGGCATCGACGAAAGCTCGATGCGCGAATTCATTACCGGCCTCGATCTGCCGGCCGACGCGAAACAGCGCCTGCTCGACATGACGCCCGGCAGCTACACCGGCCTCGCGGAACGCCTGGCTGGAGAGATCTGACATGCCGAAGCGGTCGCCGACAACAGCCAGCACGCTTCCGTTCGAGATCGACGCACGTGCGCAGCCCCCGCTCGGCATGCCCGCCGCCGATTTCCTGCGCGATTACTGGCAGAAGCGGCCGCTGCTGATCCGCAACGCGTTTCCGGATTTCGTCACGCCGGTGATGCCCGAAGACCTCGCCGGCCTGGCCTGCGAGGAAGGCGCGCTGTCGCGGATCATCGTCCACGACAAGGCCACCGACGGCTGGACCGTGCGCACCGGCCCGTTCGCCGAAGAAGAATTCCCGGGCATGCCGCACCACGACTGGACACTGCTGGTGCAGGACGTGGACAAGTGGGATCCCGACATCCGCGCCCTGCTCGATCACTTCGATTTCCTGCCGCGCTGGCGGATCGACGACGTGATGATCTCGTTCGCCGCGCCCGGCGGCTCGGTCGGCGCGCACGTCGACCAGTACGACGTCTTCCTGCTGCAGGCCCACGGCCACCGCCGCTGGCAGATCGACGCCAGCGAAGCCATGGGCAAGGGCGTGCCGTCGGCCGAGTTCCGCGAAGGCGTCGAACTGAAGCTGCTGCGCGAATTCCACCCGACCCACGAGTGGCTGCTCGGCCCCGGCGACATGGTCTATCTGCCGCCAACCGTGCCGCACCACGGCGTGGCCGAGGACGCCTGCCTCACCTTCTCGGTGGGCATGCGAGCCCCAAGCGCCGGCGAGCTGTTGGGCGATTTTGTCGACACGTTGCTGGTGGATGCCGACGAATCGGTGCGTTATCGCGACGACGACTTGGCGCCGCCCAAAGACCCGAACGAGATCGACGCTGACGCCATGCGCCGCGCCATCGCCGGCTTGAACGCGCTGCGGATGAACGACCCGGAGCGACTGGGCGACTGGTTCGGGCGCTTCATGACCCTGTACCGCAGCGTCGGCGACGCCCTCAATCCGGACCCGCCGCGCTCGCGGATCGAAGTCGAATTCGATCTGCAGCAGGGCGTCGCGCTGCAGCGCCACCCGTGGACCCGGGTGGCCTGGCGGCGCAGCGCCGAGCACACGTCGGCAGCAACGCTTTATGTCGCGGGCCAGATCCACGCCCTACCGCTCGCCGATGCCCGCGCGCTGGCCGCCGCCGACACGCTGGACGGCGACACCTACGCCGCGCTGTCCGCCGAGGGCCAGTCGCTGGTCCTCGACCTGCTGGCGCAGGGGCATTACCGGCTGGAAGGCAAGGATGACGAAACCGCGGAGAGCGATGATGACGAAGGCTGAGCACAACACGCCAAAAGGTCCGGCTCCAAAAGGAAACTTCCGGGTCGAAGCCATCGACTACGCCAGCGGCGTCGACGATCTGCGCGCGGTCCGTGAACCGGTGTTCGTGCAGGAACAGCAGGTGCCGCTGGCGCTGGAATGGGACGAACTCGACCCGCTCTGCGTGCACGTCATCGCTCGCGACGAGACCGGTCGACCGATCGGCACCGGCCGGCTGACGCCAGAGCGCAAGGTCGGGCGGATGGCGGTGCTGCCGGACTGGCGCGGCCATGGCGTCGGCGACGCCCTGCTGCTGGCGCTGATCGACGAAGCCGAGCGGCTGCGATGGCCGGAACTGCGCCTGCACTCGCAGGCGTCGGCAGTCGGTTTCTACGTCAAACACGGCTTCGTCCCGTACGGCGAACGCTTCATGGAAGCCGGGATCGAGCACCAGAGCATGCGCCGGCAGATCGGCGGCCCCACAGCCATCGACACCCGCGACGCCGCGGTCGCGATCACCACCGCGATCATTACTGCGAGCCGCCGCGAGCTGTCCATCTACAGCCGCGCGCTCGACCCCGGCCTGCTGGATACGCCCGAGGTGCTGGAAGCCCTGCGCCGGCTGGCCACCCGCCGCCACCGCGTCGAGATCCGCATCCTGCTGCAGGACGCCGACACCGCGCAGCGCGCGCACGCGCCGCTGATCGGCCTGGGTCAGCGCTTGTCCAGCGTATTCGGCTTCCGCGAAGCCGACGATCCGGCCGACCGCAGCTACGCCTCGGCCTTCATCGCCAACGACAGCGGCGGCTACTACTTCCGCACCCTCGGCAACCGTTTCGACGGCGAAGCCGCGATCGATTTCGGCGGCCGCGCCCGCCAGCTCGCCGACGGTTTCAAGCCGGTCTGGGAGCGGTCGCGGATCGTCACCGAGTTCCGCGCGCTGGAGATCTGAGCGTCGCCCCCGGACCCGATCCGTTCGGCCAAGGCCGACTTAGACCATCGGACCACAACCGGCGCATCCCGAGTGGTGCGCTGCGGCAACGCCTGCGGCTATAATTCCGGTCCTTTCGCCGACCCACTGCTCCGCCCGGCGATTCCCCGGCGGATCAAGCGGTTATCCCCAATCGGTCATCCCGATTACCTCCGCGCTTCCCGACATTCGAGTGTGATCCCCGAGTGGACAGTCTCCTGAAGCAGTTTGCCCAGTCCTCGCAGCTTGGCGCCAACGCCGCCTACATCGAAGACCTTTACGAGCAGTATCTGGTCGCCCCCGACAGCGTCGGCCCCAAGTGGAAAACCTATTTCGACGGCATCAAGGGCCGCGAAACCGGCGATGTCCCCCACTCCGCCGTGATCGCCGCCATCGCCGAAGCCGGCCGCCAGGCGGCCCGCGGCGCGACCGTCGCGAACAGCAGCGGCAGCGACAGCCGCGAATTCGCGGTCGGCAAACTGATCGTGGCCTATCGCTCGCGCGGCCATCTCGCCGCCGACCTCGACCCGCTCGCCATGTGGGAAAAGAGCGAAGCCCCGGACCTCGACATCGCCTTCCACGGCCTGTCCAACGCCGACCTCGATGCCACCTTCTCCAGCGGCGGCGTCGGCGGCCAGGCGCAGATGAAACTGCGCGACCTGCTCGCCAGACTCAAGGCCACCTACGCAGGCAGCATCGGCGCCGAGTTCATGCACATCACCGACGTCGAACAGCGTCGCTGGATGTACGAGCGCCTGGAAACCGCCGGTGGCGACTTCAAACGTACCGAGGACGACAAGCGCCGGATTCTCGAACGCCTCACCGCGGCGGAAGGGCTGGAGCGCTACCTGCACACCAAGTACGTCGGCCAGAAGCGGTTCTCGCTGGAAGGCGGCGACGCGCTGATCCCGATGCTCGACGTGATGATCCGTCGCGCCGGCAGCGACGGCGTGAAGGACGTGGTGCTGGGCATGGCCCACCGCGGCCGTCTCAACGTGCTGGTGAACACGCTCGGCAAGCCGCCGCGCAAGCTGTTCGACGAATTCGAAGGCAAGTTCGACCACGACGATCTGGCCCACGCCGGCGACGTGAAGTACCACATGGGCTTCAGCGCCGATGTCGCCACCCCGGGCGGCCCGGTCCACATCGCCCTCGCCTTCAACCCCTCGCATCTCGAAATCGTCGATCCGGTGGTGGTGGGCAGCGTGCGTTCGCGCCAGCACCGCCGCGGCGACAAGGCCCGCAAACAGGTATTGCCGATCGTGATCCACGGCGACGCCGCGTTCGCCGGCCAGGGCGTGGTGATGGAGCTGTTCCAGATGTCGCAGGCCCGCGGTTTCCGGGTCGGCGGCACCGTGCACATCGTCATCAACAACCAGGTGGGCTTCACCACCAGCGAACGCCAGGACGCGCGCTCCACGCTGTACTGCACCGATGTCGCCAAGATGGTCGGCGCGCCGGTGCTGCACGTGAACGGCGACGATCCCGAAGCGGTCGCGTTCTGCGCCGAACTCGCGTTCGACTTCCGCCAGCAGTTCGGCAAGGACGTGGTCATCGACCTCGTCTGCTACCGCCGCCACGGCCACAACGAAGCCGATGAACCGGCGGCGACGCAGCCGCTGATGTACCAGGTCATCCGCAAGCGCAAGACCACCCGCGAGCTCTACGCCGAGCGGCTGGCCGCGGGCGGCACGCTCAAGGCCGAGGACGCGCAGGCGCTGGTCGACAGCCTCCGCGACAAGCTCGATGCCGGCGTGGTCACCACCGAACTGGCGCAGGTGAAGCCTGACCAGTACGCCATCGATTGGCGTCCTCTGCTGCAGGGCAAGCTTTCCGACCCGGTCGATACCACAGTGCCGCGCGCGAAGCTGGATGCGCTGGCGACGATCATCAACACGCTGCCGGACGATGCCGTGCTGCATGCGCGCGTCGCCAAGATCTACGAGGATCGCCGCAAGATGGGCGCGGGCGAGCTCGCCGGCGACTGGGGCTTCGCCGAGAACCTTGCCTACGCCACTCTGCTCGACGAAGGCTACAAGCTGCGTCTGGTCGGCCAGGACTGCGGTCGCGGCACGTTCTTCCACCGCCACGCGATCCTGCACGACCAGAAGACCGACGTCGACCATATTCCGCTGCGGCAGCTGGTCGAAAATCCGGAAGACGCGACCATCATCGACTCGCTGCTCAGCGAGGAAGCGGTGATGGCGTTCGAGTACGGCTACGCCACCTCCGATCCGCAGACGCTCGACATCTGGGAAGCGCAGTTCGGCGATTTCGCCAACGGCGCGCAGGTGGTGATCGACCAGTTCCTGTCCTCCGGCGAAGCCAAGTGGGGCCGCCTGTGCAGCCTCGCGCTGTTCCTGCCGCACGGTTACGAAGGCCAGGGCCCCGAGCACAGCTCGGCGCGCCTGGAGCGCTTCCTGCAGCTGTGCGCGCTGGAGAACATGATGGTCTGCACGCCGACCACGCCGGCGCAGGCCTTCCACATGATCCGCCGGCAGATGCGCATGAAGACGCGCAAGCCGCTGGTGGTGATGACCCCGAAATCGCTGCTGCGCCACAAGCTGGCGGTTTCGACGCTGGACGAGCTGGCCAACGGCGAGTTCCAGCACCTGATCCCGGACGCCAGCGCCGACCCGAAATCGGTCAAGCGCGTCGTGGTCTGCGGCGGCAAGGTGTACTACGACCTCCTCGAAGACGTGCAGAAGCGCGACCAGAAGGACGTGGCGCTGATCCGCATCGAACAGTTGTATCCGTTCCCGCGCGCCCGGCTGATCGCCGAACTCAAGCGTTATCCGAAAGCGAACGAAGTGGTGTGGTGTCAGGAAGAACCGCAGAACCAGGGCGCCTGGTACCAGATCCAGCATCACCTGCGCTTCTGCCTGCAGGGCAAGCAAACCCTGCAGTACGCGGGTCGCAGTCGTTCGCCATCGCCCGCCGCCGGTCATTTCAACGATCACGTCGAAGAGCAGTTGCAGTTGATCGCCGACGCGCTGGTCAATTCGCTCAACGACGGTCACGCTGCCGAATGACGGCCGCTGAATGACGGCTGCTGAATAATATTCCCGCCGACGCCTTCCGGCGTCGGCTTCACCTTTCAATTCCGCTGTCAGGACGCCACTCATGGCCACCGAAATCAAGGTTCCCGTTCTTCCCGAATCCGTCTCCGACGCCGTCATCGCCACCTGGCACAAGAAGGTCGGCGACGCGGTCAAGCGCGACGAGAACATCGTCGACCTCGAGACCGACAAGGTCGTGCTGGAAGTGCCTTCGACCGTCGATGGCGTCATCAAGGAACTGAAGTTCGCGGAAGGCGCGACCGTCCTCAGCCAGCAGGTCATCGCGGTGATCGAGGAAGGCGCTGTGGGAGCGGCGGAAGCCGCGAAACCCGCCGCCGCACAGCCCGCGGCAGGCGCTCAGGAAGTCCAGCCGAAAGCCGAAGCTGCGAAAGCCGCCGCCGCGGCGCCGGCCAGCACCACGCCGGCGCCTGCCGCCGGCAACGCCGAACTGCCGCCGGGCGCACGCTTCGCCGCCACCACCGCCGGCGTCAATCCGGCCGACGTGGCCGGCACCGGCCGTCGCGGCGCGGTCACCAAGGAAGACATCGTCAACTACGCCAACGGCAAGACCGCCGGCGTCGGCGGTGGCGCCCGTCCGGAAGAGCGCGTGCCGATGACGCGCATGCGCACCCGCATCGCCGAACGCCTGATGCAGTCGAAGAATTCCATCGCCATGCTCACCTCGTTCAACGAAGTGAACCTCGGCAAGGTCATGGCGATGCGCAAGGAGCTGGGCGAGTCCTTCGAGAAGGCCAACGGCATCAAGCTCGGCTTCATGAGTTTCTTCGCCAAGGCCGCAGCGAACGCGCTGCAGCGCCACCCGATCGTCAACGCCTCGGTCGACGGCAACGACGTGATCTATCACGGCTACGCCGACATCAGCATCGCGGTCTCCACCGAGAAGGGTCTGGTCACGCCGGTGCTGCGCAACGTCGAGCGCATGGGCTTCGCCGACATCGAAGGCGCCATCGCCGCTTACGCCAAGGCGGCGCGAGAAGGCGGCCTGAAGCTGGAAGACCTGCAGGGCGGCACCTTCACCATCACCAACGGCGGCACCTTCGGTTCGCTGATGTCCACGCCGATCGTCAACCCGCCGCAGTCGGCGATCCTCGGCATGCACGCCATCAAGGAGCGCGCCATCGTCGAGAACGGCCAGGTGATCGCCGCGCCCATGATGTACATCGCGCTGAGCTACGACCACCGCATCATCGACGGCAAGGACGCGGTACTGTTTCTGGTCGACATCAAGAATCAGCTGGAAAACCCGCACCGCATGCTGTTGGGCATGTGATGTTTACTCCCCTCTCCCATCGGGAGAGGGGCTGGGGGTGAGGGTTCGGCGAAATCATCGACATCGAACCATCATCGCTCCGCCGTACCCTCATCCGCCCTTCGGGCACCTTCTCCCGAGGGGAGAAGGAAGAGCAGGAATCCACAATGATCGAACAACAAGCTTTCGACGTCGTCGTCATCGGCGCCGGCCCGGCCGGCTACCACGCCGCGATCCGCGCCGCGCAGCTCGGCATGAAGGTCGCGTGCATCGACGCGGCGCTGGGCAAGGACGGCAAACCCGCGCTCGGCGGTACCTGTCTGCGCGTGGGCTGCATTCCGTCGAAGGCGCTGCTCGATTCCTCGCGCCAGTTCTGGAACATGGGCCACATCTTCGGCGAGCACGGCATCAGCTTCGACAACGCCAAGATGGACGTCGAAGCCATGGTCGGCCGCAAGGACAAGATCGTGAAGCAGTTCACCGGCGGCATCGCGATGCTGTTCAAGGCGAACAAGGTGACGGCCTTCTACGGTTTCGGCACCCTGCACGCCGGCAACATCGTCAAGGTGAAGCAGCACGACGGTAGCGAAGTCGAGCTCAAGGGCACCAACGTCATCCTCGCCCCCGGTTCGGATTCGATCGAACTGCCGTTCGCGAAGTTCGACGGCGATGTGATCGTCGACAACGTCGGCGCGCTCGACTTCACCGCCGTGCCCAAGCGCCTCGGCGTGATCGGCGCAGGCGTGATCGGCTTGGAACTGGGCAGCGTGTGGAACCGCCTCGGCGCCGAAGTCGTGATCCTCGAAGCGATGCCGGACTTCCTCGCCGCCGCCGACGGCGAAGCCGCCAAGGTCGCCGCGCGCGAATTCAAGAAGCAGGGCCTGGATATCAAACTCGGCGCGAAGGTCGGCAAGGCCGAAGTCAAGAAGAACGGCACGGCCAGCGAGGTGCACGTCACCTTCACCGACGCCAAGGGCGAGCAGACGGTCGTGTTCGACAAGCTACTGGTCGCGGTGGGCCGCAAGGCCGCGAGCAAGGGCCTGCTGGCCGATGGCACCGGCGTGCAGCTCGATGAGCGCGGCCGCATCGTGGTTGACGACCATTGCCACACCGGCGTCGACGGCGTCTGGGCGGTCGGCGACTGCGTGCGCGGGCCGATGCTGGCGCACAAGGGCTTCGAGGAAGGCATCGCGGTGGCCGAACTCATCGCGGGCCTGCCCGGCCACGTCAATTTCGACACCATTCCTTGGGTCATCTACACCGAGCCGGAAATCGCCTGGGTCGGCAAGACCGAGGAACAGCTCAAGGCCGAAGGCATTCCGTACAAGGCCGGCAGCTTTCCGTTCGCTGCCGTCGGTCGCGCCGTGGCGATGGCCGAACCCGCCGGCTTCGTGAAGGTGCTGGCGCATGCCGAAACCGACCGCGTGCTGGGCATGCATCTGGTCGGCGCGAACGTGTCGGAACTGGTCCACGAGGGCGTGCTGACCATGGAGTTCAGCGGCTCGGCCGACGATCTCGCGCGGATCTGCCACGCGCATCCGAGTCTCTCGGAAGCCGTGCACGATGCGGCGATGGCGGTGCATAAACGCGCAATCCACAAGGCCAACTGACGGCAGGATGCCGTCATCCCGAGCGGCACATGGATGTGCATGCGAAGGATCTGCTTTCCCGGGCCGACCGGAGAAACGGATTCGCCGCATTGCTCGAAACGACATCAATGGCGCACCTCGGTGCGCCGTTCTGCTTTTCATCCCGGGACCTGCCATGAGCGAACACAATTCGATCCGCAACGTCTCCGACACCGCGCGCTGGGTGGCGATCTATCGCGCGATGGAAAGCGAACGCAGCGATGCGATTTTCCACGATCCTTACGCGCGCCCGCTCGGCGGCGAACGTGGCGAATCGATCGTCCGCGAAATGCCGGACGGCACCGCGATGAGCTGGCCGATGGTGGTGCGCACGGCGGTGATGGACGAGATCGTGACCCGTTGCGTGCAGCAGGGCGCGCGCACCGTGCTCAACCTCGCCGCCGGTCTCGACGCGCGTCCCTATCGCATGGACCTGCCCGCCTCGCTGCGCTGGATCCACGTGGACATGTCGGAGATGCTCGATTATTTCCGCGAGCAGATGGCCGGCGAGACGCCGCGCTGCCGGCTGGAATTCGTCGCCGCCGACTTGCGCGAGGCGGACGTGCGCCGCACGCTCTTCGCCGATGCGGCCAGGGAAGGTCCGGTGCTGGTGATCACCGAAGGTCTGCTGGTGTATCTCAGGCCCGAGGACGTGGCGGCGCTCGGGAAAGATCTGAACGACGTCGCGCATGCGCGCTGGTGGCTCAGCGACCTAGCGTCGCCGCGGCTGCTGAAGATGCTCGAACGACGCTGGTCGCCGAAACTGCGCGAAGGCAACGCGCCATTCCTGTTCGGACCCGCCGAGAACACCGCATTCTTCGCGCCCTACGGCTGGCGCGAAATCGAATTCCGCTCGCACTGGGACGAATCCATCCGCCTCGAGCGCACCATGCGCAATATGTGGTTCTGGCGCATGCTGATGAATCTGCAGCCGCGCGCCGCGCGCGAACAAGGCCGGCGCATGTCCGGCATCATGCTGCTCCAATCCGAATACTGACCCAGGAAGTATTTTCCCGACATGAAATCGATCTGCGTCTACTGCGGCTCCAACGCCGGCAACAAACCCGTCTATGCCGAACGCGCGCAAGCGCTGGGCGCGCGTATCGCGGCCGAAGGCCTGCAACTGGTCTACGGCGGCGGCAACGTCGGGCTGATGGGCATCGTCGCCGATGCCGTGCTCGCCAACGGCGGCGAAGTCATCGGCGTGATCCCCGAACAACTGGTGCAATGGGAGGTCGCGCACAAAGGCGTGACCCGGCTGGAAGTCGTCGCCAACATGCATGAGCGCAAGGCGCGCATGTTCGATCTCGCCGACGCCTTCGTCGCCCTGCCCGGCGGCTTCGGCACGCTGGACGAAATGTTCGAGATGTTGACCTGGCGCCAGCTTGGCCTGGGCAAGAAACCCTGCGCCTTCCTCGATGTCGACGGCTTCTACGCGCCGCTGATCGGCATGATCGATCGCATGGTCGAAGAACGCTTCCTGCACGCCGAACAGCGCCACGACCTGTGGCACGGCGAAGACATCGACACCCTGTTCGTCTGGATGCACGGCTATGTTCCCGCGCAGGCGGACAAGTGGCTGGATGAGAAACGGCGGCGGGAGTTGCGGTAATTCCGCAGCCAACGCCTCTCGGCCCGTAAAGTTTTTCCGCCCGCCACATTGCCGGACAACAATATGACCACCTTCCAGGCCTTCCGCATCCGCAACGACAGCGCCGGCTACCGCAGCGGCATCGAAGAGATGTCGATCGACGACCTCGCTCCGGGCGAAATCGTGATCAAGACCGCGTATTCGTCGGTGAACTACAAGGACGCGCTCGCCGGCACCGGCGAAGGCAAGATCCTGCGCTTCTTCCCGCTGGTCGGCGGCATCGACGTGGCCGGGCATGTGGTGTCGTCGACCGATCCGAAGTTCAAGGAGGGCGACGCGGTGCTGGTCACCGGCAGCGGGCTCAGCGAGACCCGCGACGGCGGATACGGCCAGTACGCGCGGATCGAGGCGAAATGGGCGATCCCACTGCCCGCCGGCCTGAGCCTGCGCGAGAGCATGATCATCGGCACCGCCGGCTTCACCGCCGCGCTGGCGCTGCTGCGCATGCAGGACAACCGGCAGGCGCCGGCACAGGGGCCGCTCGCGGTGACCGGGGCCACCGGCGGCGTTGGCTCCCTGGCCGTCGATATCTTCAGCCGCGCGGGTTACGAGGTGCATGCGATCAGCGGAAAACCCGAGCACGCCGATTACCTCAAACAGCTCGGCGCCACCCAGGTGCTGGGCCGCGACGTGCTGGCCGAAGCGAAAGCCATGGAGGCCGCGCGCTTCGGCGGCGGCCTGGACAATGTCGGCGGAACGATGCTGGCCAGTCTGCTCGCCCGCACCCGGCCCTATGGCAATGTCGCCAGCGCCGGTCTCGCCGCATCGGCGGACCTGCCGACCACGGTCATGCCCTTCATCATCCGCGGCGTCTCGCTGCTGGGCGTGGCCTCGGCCGGTACCGCCCGGGATATCCGTGATGAAGTGTGGAAACGTCTTGCATCGGAGTGGAAACCCGCCCATCTGGACGCGATCTGCACCCGCGAGGCGACATTGGGCGAGCTTCCGGACGTGTTCGCGGGCATGCTGGCCGGCGGCTCGTTCGGGCGGACGCTGGTGCGCCTGGACTGATCCGCCCGGCGCCATTCGACGGGATATTCCAGCCGAAAGGCCCGAAGCTTGTGCATGGCATCAACAAATGGCGCGCCCCCGCTTCCGGGTGGCGGGCCGGACGACTACACTTGCGGCAATCTACTGGGGGTCCACATGGCACGCATCCTGATCGTCGACGATTCACCATCGCAGCTGATGGGCATTCGCCGCATCGTCGAAAAACTGGGGCATGAAGCCCTCACAGCGGAAGACGGTGCCGCCGGTGTGGAAGTCGCCAAGCGCGAGATCCCCGATCTGATCCTGATGGACGTGGTGATGCCGAACCTCAACGGGTTCCAGGCCACCCGCACCATCTGCCGCGAGCCGTCCACCAAGCACATCCCGATCGTGCTGGTGACCACCAAGGATCAGGACACCGACCGCATGTGGGGCATGCGTCAGGGCGCCAAGGCGTATTTGACCAAGCCTTTCAGCGAAACCGAGCTGTCGGACACCATCACAAAGTATGTGACCGGTCTGGGCTAGTCCCTCGCTGGGCGAGTGGCCTGGGCCGCCGACCCGGCGGCCTTTTCACCGGGCATATTCCGGGCGATCACGCCCGGCGCCAGTCGTCGCCGAACACATCGCGCATCTGCCGGTAGGCCTCGCGTTCCTCTTCGGTGTTCGCCTTCGGCGCCAACACTTCGAGTTCGACGATCTGGTCGCCCGCCGGCATCGTGCCGGTACCGGGCAGGCCGCGACCGCGAAGCCGCAGTTTGCGGCCGCCTTCCGAATCCGCGGGAATCTTCAACTCGACCGCGCCGCCGAGCGTCGGCACGCTGATGGACGCGCCCAGCGCGGCTTCCCAAGGTGCCACCGGCAGCACATGGATCACGTTGCGGCCGTCCACCTCGAACTGCGGATGCGCGGCGTATTCCACTTCCAGCAGCAGGTCGCCGCCGCCCGGCGCCTGGCCCGCGAGCCGGATCGCCTGGCCTGGACGAATGCCTTTCGGGATCCGCACCTCCAGCGATTTGCCCGCCACCGACACCCGCAGCGGGTCGCCGCGATAGATGGCTTCCAAAGGCACGGCGCATTTGGCCCGCGTCGGGCCGCTGCGCATCTGCGGACCCGCGCCACCGGGGCCGCCGGCGAAACCGGCGCGCCGACGACCGAAGAGTTCCTGGAAAAAATCGCTGAAGCCGCCGTTGTTGCCGCCGGCGAAGAATTCCTCGAAATCGGCACCACCGTGCCCACCGCCGAAACCGCCGGGCGGCGGCTGCACTTCATCGCCGGGCCGATACCCCCGTGAACGGAGTTGATCGTAGGCCGCGCGCTTCTCGGGGTCGCGCAACGCCTCGTAGGCCTCGTTGACGGCCTTGAACTTCTCTTCCGCGCCCGTTTCCTTGCTGACGTCCGGATGGAATTTGCGCGCCAGCCGACGATAGGCGGTCTTGATCTCCGCCTCGCCGGCGCCGGGCTCGACGCCGAGCGTGTCGTAATAGTCCTTGAAACGCATGGTGCGGTTCCGCAAAAGTCGTGACGATACGATCCACTATAACGAAGTCATTGCGCAACGCTGCTGTCGCTGTAGCGGATACACGACGCGAAGACGATTGGCGTCGAGAAATCTCCTGAGAACCACTCGGCATGAGACACGGCCCGCGAACGCCGCGGGCCGTGCGTGGTCTCGACGAATGCCGGAGAAGCTGGAGTCTGCCGGTCAGGTCCTGACGGCCACTGCGCCCACCTGGATGCGTCGCGGTGTGGACTGCGGACGCTTCGGAATGGCGATTTCCAGCACGCCGTTGTGTCCGCTGGCGACGATGCCATCGGCATCCGCGGTATCGGGCAACGCGAAGCGGCGATGGAAACTGCCGTAACGGCGTTCGATGCGCGAGAACCGATCGATCTGCCCGCTGGTTTCGTTCGCGCGTTCGCCCTTGATGCTGAGAATGCCCTTGTCCATCAGCACTTCGACGTTCTGCGGATCGATGCCCGGCAGATCCGCAAGGATCACGAAGCGGTCTGCTTCTTCCTTGATATCGACGCGCGGCACCCACTGACTGGTCACGACGGACGACTCGTCGGGGCTGTCGGCGTTGTTGAGAAAACGATCGAAAACCTGCTTCAGGTCGTCGTGGATGCGGGCCTGTGCGGGCCACGCCTGCGAGTAGCGCATGAGGCTCATGTTCATCTCCGTTGAAGGCGGCACCGCGCCGCCATGCCGGGGAAATAGGCGCTGCGGCGAGGTTTTCAAGCGCCGTCCCACCCACATTCAGGATCCGTTTTACTACACTGTAGGCTTCCCCCAGCGCACAGGAGCGACACATGACCATCCAGATCGGCGACACCATTCCCGAGGTCAACATCAAGCACATCAAAGAAGGTATCGAAACCGTAGATACCATCTCGTTCTTCGAAGGCAAGAAGCTAGTGCTGTTTTCGGTACCCGGCGCGTTCACGCCGACGTGCTCGGAAAAACATCTCCCGGGCTTCATCGAGCACTTCGAAGCCTTCCGCGAAAAAGGCGTCGGCGTGGCCTGCATGTCGGTCAACGATCCTTTCGTCATGAAGGCATGGGCCGCCAGCCAGAACGCGCCGGCAGACATGGAAATTCTCGCCGACGGCAACGCCGATTTCGCCAAGGCCCTGGGTCTGGAAATGGACGCGAGCGCCTATGGCATGGGCATCCGCGGCAAGCGTTTCGCGCTTTATGCCGAAAACGGCGTGGTGAAGCAGTTGGAAGTCGAAGCGCCGGGCGAGTTCCGGGTATCGTCGGCCGAGCACATGCTGACGCTGGTGTAGCAGAACGGCAACGAAACGATCATTGTTACGATAAAGCGGCCTTCAGGCCGCTTTATCGTTTCTGCAGAAGAAAAAACAGCGGCCTGAATGCGGCTCTACGGCATATGGCATGCGTTTTCATGATCGCCGCTGCACACGCGCGGAAGCTCATGGGAATGATCTGTTCGCTATGAGCTGTTCGCCATGATCCGGTCGAAACGATCGGGATCAACCTGCAGACGCCTGACCCAGTCGCAACGTTTCGGCTTTCGAATTCGCCTTCAGCCACGGCCACCAGCCGCGTCCGGTCAGTGCGTAACGATCGGCCGCGCGCTCGAAACGGTTGCGCACGCTCACCCCGCCGAACAGGAAATACAGCGGCAGGAACAGCGGCCCCAGCGCCATGTACTGCAGTACGTGCGCGCGCTCATGATCGCCGATGCGCGTTTTCGGCTGCACGCACCACTTCGCGCGATGCGCGTACGTGGTGCACAGCGTGTCCATGTCCGAGTGTGTGCTCAGCATGACATTGCCGAGGGTCAACGCACCGCCCGGCCCCAGCGGAAATCCATGGAACACCAGCGCAAGATCGCGTCTGCATAACTTCGGACGGGCGCCGAAGGGCATCGCCAGCAGGCCGGCGACGAGTCCAAGCACGCTGTTGGGCAAGGTCCACAGCACGCCCAGCGTCATCAGCGCGCGGCGCTGCCAGAGGCTCAATTGCTGCCTTCCTCGGGCATGAGCAGCCACAGGATCAGATACACCAGGATGCCCGGAAATGCGGCCGAAAGCGCCGAGATCAGCACGAAGAGCACGCGCGTCAGCGTCGGGTTCCAGCCCAGACGCGCGGCGATACCGCCGACCACGCCGACCAGCACGCGATCATTGCGGCTACGGGCAAGAGTTCTGGTTCCGGCCATGGCGATCACCTCGATGAAAGTAGAGTCGTACTCAACGCGGAGGCTCGGCGCGCAATGTCCGCAGCCGCTGTTCGAACCAGTGCGCCGCGGTGTCCACAGCCTTGCCCGGGCAGCGGACGCGATAGGGCTTGCCGCTCATGCTGCTCTTGCTGGCGCCGCGTTCGATGAACGATTCCGCGGTGTCCGCCATGCCGCGCCTGCGCAGGTAGTCGTACTTTTTCTGCAGGTGCGCACGCGCCGTTTTCGCGTCGTGCCAACTGCCGTTGCGCTCGAATTCGCAGCCGGAGTCGCCCAGCGCGGCGATGAGCCCGTCGATCTCGCGCTGCGCTTTCGGGCTGGGTGCAGCGGAGGCGGCGACGGCCGAAACAGCCAGCGCAACAACCACAACCATGCGCAACAACCCGTTCACTTCGCGCGCTTCGCCAGCCAGTCGTGGATCGCCGACGGCACTTCCTTCTGCGCACGGCCCGAGACGTAGATACCGATATGTCCGCCACGGAACGAGACTTCGGAGTAGTCGTCGCTGCCGACCAGATCCTTCATCGGCCGCGACGCCGACGGCGGCACCAGATGATCCTGCTCGGCGTAGATGTTCAGCACCGGCATGTCGACGAGGCCCAGATGAACCTCGCGCCCGCCGATGTCGATGCCGCCGTTCACGAAGCCGTTGCCCTGATAGTACTGCTTGATGAACTGGCGGAAGGCTTCGCCGGCCTGATCCGGCGAATCGAAGATCCACTTCTCCATCCGCAGGAAATCCTCCATCGCCTTCTTGTCGTCGAGGATGTCGACCATGCCCACGTATTTCTGCACGAACAGCCGGTACGGCTTGAGCGTGAGGTAGCAGAGGTTCATCAGATCGGCCGGCACGTTGCCCAGCGTATCGACGAACAGATCGATATCGAGGCCGCGGGTCCAGTTCGACAGCATGTTGTCTTCGGTGTGGAAATCCACCGGCGTGACCATGGTGATGAGATTCTTGATCTTCTCCGGATGCAGCGCACTGTAGGTGAGCGAGAACGCACCGCCCTGGCAGATGCCGAGCAGGTTGATCGCGTCCAGATCGTGCGCATCGCGCAGATGATCGACCGCGCCGCCGAGGAAACGCTCGATGTAATCCTCCAGCGTGAGGTAGCGATCGGAACGGTCGGTATAGCCCCAGTCGATCAGATAGACGTCTTCGCCCAGCGCCAACAGGTTCTTCACCAGCGAGCGGTCGTCCTGCAGATCGACCATGTACGGCCGGTTCACCAGCGCGTAGCAGATCAACAGCGGAACCTTCGCGGTCGGCGCCTTGCCGCCCTTGAAGCGATACAGCACGACCTTGCCGTCGCGCCAGACTTCTTCTTTCACGGTCACGCCGTAATGCACGTCGTCGAGTTCACGCAGGGTCGCGAGGCCCGCGCCCAGCTTCTGCTGAACGGTGGCGGCTTCCTGCGCGAGTTTCTCGGGCGAGACATCGAAGGGTGTGTACATGTCAGCGTGTCCTCTTCGCGGTCTTGGCGGCGGCGGTCTTGACAGAAGCAGAGCGCTTCGCCGGCATCGGCTTCAGGGGTTCTGGCATGGCGATGGCGGCGATGGCCTGTCGCTGCGCTTTCTTCACCACGGGTTTTACCGCTGCGCGTGAAATGCGGGTTTTGTTGACCGGAGCTTTTTTGGCTGGAGCCTTTTTTGCGGCTTTCGCAGGAGACGGTTTGCCGCGAATCGCCTGCTTCGGCACAGGTTCGGCCTTCGCGACTTCCGCAGACACGGATTTCTCGGATGCGGACTTCGCAGGCGCAGCCTTGAGCGGCGCCGGCTTCGCCTGTGCGGATACCGCATCGCGCAAACGGCGCAGCTGGCGTTCGAGTTCGGCGATCTTGCGGTGCGCGGAATCGACCTCGGTACGCCCGGGCATGCCGAACATGCCGCACATCCGCTCCACTTCGCCCTGAATGCCCGCACGCACTCGCATCTGCGCATTCACCAGTTCGCCGTACACCTTGCGGAAGCCCGCGGACAGCGCGATTTCTGCGTAGGCCTCCTCGGCCGCATCGATCCACAGGTCGAACAGCGCGCGAGCCGACTGCAGCTGGCGGCCGGGCTCGCTGCGTTCGGCGAGCTTGCGTTCGAAGCGGTCGAACGCGTCTCGGCCGGCTTCGAGCATCAACGCGTTGTAGGCGTCGTTCTTCTGCTGCAGTTCCAGCTGCGCCGCGATCAGCGCCTGCCAGCGCTCCTGCTGTTCGCGGTTGTGGCCGAACGCGGGCGTGTGCAGCCAGCTCATCGCTTCCTGGCGCATCCCGCCGAGCATGTTGCCGCCGGACAGGCCGTTGAACATGCCGTTGAACATCGGCGCTATCTGCGCGTACCAATCCTCGAAACCGGATTGGCCGCGGCCGGTCATGCCTGACAGCAGACTCGTGAAAGGATTGCCGCCGCCGCCCATCGCCTGTTTCCACGCAGCGGCGATGTCCTGGGCGCTGGCGGATTTTCCCGCGAACTGTTCGGCGACCTGCTGCATGGTGCCGAACCACTGCCGCGCCTGCGCGGAAAAACGTTCGATGGCGTCGCCGGCATCGTTGCGGTTCTGGCCGCCGCCCGCGAGCTGCGACCACTGCTGCATCGCGGCCTGCCATGGATCCTGCTGACGCGCGCCGCCGCCGGCCGAACGCATCGCCTCGGTCAGTGCGCTCCAGTATTGCTGCGCCAAGGCGCCGGGATCACTCTGCCCGCCGAAACCCGACCCACCCGCACCGCCTGCAGTCCACATCGCATCGCTCCCGGTCTGATGCCGACATCATAGCAACGGCCACGACAACGATTGCGCGATGGAGGCGACGCGTGCCGCGCGTTCACCACTTCGGAATGCGGATCGTCTTGCTGACCATCAACGAGCCGGACAGCGCATAGACCAGGACCAGCGGATGCAGGACCCACGGCCCGATCTGATAGGCGCCGAACCAGAAATCGTCGCCGATGCGTCCGGCGTCGGCGGCGATCACCAGCATCACCACCAGCGCGAGGCTGGTCGGGATCGGCGTGCCTTCGAAGTGTTTCACCTTGTCGTCGCCTTGGGACAGCTGCTCGGCGGTGATGTTGTAGCGCGCGAGGCGGCTGACGCCGCAGCAGACGAAATAACCCAGCACGATCCAGTCCCAGGCGCCCTGTAGACCCGCGGCGAAGCCGAGCGCGGCGGGCGCCACGCCGAACGAGATCACGTCGGCCAGCGAGTCCAGCTCGCGACCCAGGATCGAGGACGATTGCCGCCAGCGCGCCACGCGGCCGTCGAGCGCGTCGAACACGAACGCCAGCGGCACCAGGGCGATGCCCCAGACCAGATCGTGTTTTTCGCCCGACTGCATGTAGCGCATCGCGAAGAACACCGCGCAGACGCCGCAGAAGGCGTTGGCGAGCGTGAGCCAGTCGGCGAGATGGAAATCCCGGAACATCGAGAAGTGACGCTGACCCAGATATCGCGGCTTCATGCCCACCTCTTGCAACTCGACGACCCCCAGCGTGCCAAACGCGCCCGCCGGGGGCAAGCCCGGCGAACGATCAACACTGCCCGATCAGCGCCCGGGAATCGCCAGATGGTCCGCCGTCAGCGGTTTGCCGGCGCGCGGCACGGTCTGGATGATGGCGTCGCGCACATCCAATCGTGCCGGCTTGCCACCGTCGGCTTCGAGCATGGACAAGGTGCGATCCAGTGCGGCGTAGACATAGGGCAGCATCGGCAGATAGCGCGCGCCGTAGTCCGGCAGGCCCAGGAATGCGTCGAAATGCTGGGCGTTGCGGACCTGCCAGAAGCGCACGTCGCGCCCCGAGGCGCGGGCGTTGGCGACGTAAGGCGCGCTGGTGAACGCCATCGGGATCAGGCCGTCGTCGGCGCCGTGGATCACGATCACCGGCAGACCTTCGCGCGGCAGTCCGGCCCGGGTTTCGGCGATGCCCTTGCGCACGCGGGCGGCGTCGGGGGACGCACCGCGCCACAGATCGCGCAGACACTGCAGACGCGTGGCGGCGGGATCGACCTTCGTCACTTCATCGACGATCCCCACCCCGGCGCCCGGCGGAATGCCGCTGGCGTCGCTCCACCACGCCGCGCGTTCCTGCGCCGTGGCGGCACGCGCGGTCGCATCCGCATTCAAGGCCGCATACGAAAAGCCGCAGGGATGTTCGCCCACGCCGTAGCGCCCATAGGCCGAGGCATAGGTGACCGCCACCGCGCGCCACAGGTCGAAACCGACGCTCAGCGCGCCGGCGCGCAGGGCCTCGTCGGTCCAGCCTTCCGCGCGCATCCGCGCATGGGCGTCGCGCGCCTGCGCGTCGGCATCCGCGCCTTCGATCAGACCCGCCGCCTGCAGGGCCGCGCAGCGCTGCGCCCAGACGGTGCGCGCCGTGGCCTGCAGCGGCGGCTGCGGCAGATGCTCCATCGCCAGCAACGCGCAGGGCATCAGCAAGGCGGCTTCGGTGGTGTAGTCGTACAAGGCGCGGCCGCCATGGCCTTCGACCAGCACGCTGGGCTCGCCCGCGACAACCGCATCCAGCCAGTCGCCTTCAAGCTCCGCCGCGCGCAGCACCGCACCGCCGCCGTTGGAAATGCCGACCGCGATGGTGCGGGTATTCGCGAACGTGAAGGGCGCGTCCTCGGGGAACGCGCGATTCAGCGCTTCCAGCCCGAACTCGGCCGCCTGGCGGACGTGCCGGCCCCAGTCGGCTTCCGGGTTGTCCTGCGAATGCGCATGTTTGAACGCGACGCCGGACATCGCGCCCGGCACCTCGGGCGCGAAGGCCAGGTCGTTGCCCTGCCCGGCCACGCCCGGCGTGCCATCGGCGCGCACGCCGCTGCGGGTATCGAGATCGAAATAATCGGTGCCGGTGCCCTTGTCGGTGTAGGCCACGGCGCAGCCTTTCGGCAGCCCCCAGGCGCCGGCCACCGCGATGGCGCCGTAGACGCCGCGCGAACCCGACGACGGCGCCACCAGCAGGCAGCGGCGTTTGTGGTCGAAGCCATCCGGCACCTGCGCCAGCACGCGATGCGGATGGCGCGCGCCCGGCACGGTCGCGAACGCCGAGAATTCGCGGCCCGGCACCGTCGCGGTGCTGCCGTAGATCTCGCCGTAGCCGCCGCCCGGGGCGAGATCGGCGATGCCGCGCCAGTTGCTCCAGATCGCCCGTCGCCGCAGTTCGATCGCGGTGGGCGCAGCCGCGTCGACGAATGCCGGCGGCGTCAGGCTGCGCAATCCCGCAAGGCCCAGGCCCGCGGTCAGCAGATCATCGCCGTCGCGATGGGTGGTCGCGCGCTCGGCGCTGAACATGGTCGATTCCCGGTTTTTGACATCTCCCGAGGTACGCGGGCCCGTGGCGCACGCGGCCATGGACAACACCAGCGCCAGGGGCATGGACAACCGGAACGCGGAACGGAGCGATATCGTGGTCATAACTCCACACCGTAGCAGCCGGTCGATGTCGGGGCATCGTACTTTGGTACCAGATCGCCTGCGTATCGGCGACGTCCGGGATGCTTCCCTCCCTGCTAGGCTTGACGACGACATGCGCGCCGCGCAGGGAACGATACCGACACCGCGATGCCGCCATCCTCATGCCGCAACTGCTGATCGCCGACGACCATCCGCTGTTCCGTGCCGCACTCCGCGGCGCGGCGGCCGACGCCGTGGCGGATGTCGGCACCTGCGAGGCGGCGTCGCTGGACGAAGTGTTGGCCATTCTCGAAGCGCGCCCGGATATCGATCTTGTGCTGCTGGATCTGCACATGCCCGGCAATCACGGCCTCGCCGGATTGGCAGCGATCCGCGCCCAATACCCGGCGGTGGCGGTGGCGCTGGTGTCCGCGAACGAAGACCCGCAGATCATCCGCCGCGCGCTGGACCACGGCGCCGCCGGCTACATCCCGAAAAGCGCCGGGCTGGAAGAACTGCGCGACGCCATCCGCACCGTGCTGGGCTGCGAGGAATGGCTGCCGCCCGCACTGCGCCCCGCCGTGGCCCGCGCCCGTTCCGCGCCCGGCGACGCCGACCTCGCCGCCCGCCTCGCCAGCCTCACGCCGCAGCAGTTCCGCGTGCTCGCCCTCGTCGCCCAAGGGCTGCTCAACAAACAGATCGCCGACCGCCTCGACGTGCAGGAGCGCACCATCAAGGCCCACCTGAGCGCGATCTTCGAGAAACTCGGCGCGCGCAATCGAACGCAGGCGAGCGTGATTTTGCGGGAGTTGGAGATTAGTGATCCGGCGAGGCAGACTGGTGAGTAGTCAACAGGTTTCATGTTATTAGCTGCTTTCTGATATCAACCTAGTTTCACCACATACAGCCTGTAGGCACTCAAGTCGAGTTCAACTTTTTTCAAAGTATTTTGCAAGGAGCAACCCAATGTCGTGGCTTCAACAGATCTGGACGGACTCACTAAACACTGAAAAAGCGCTGGAAGATATAAAGATCGATGCTGCAAAGAAGGAAGTTTTGGCGGCAACTGCTGAGCGCGAGGCTCGCGTTGCACAAGAGTTGGCGATTGCTGAAAGAATAACAACGGCGCTAGAAGTTTCGATTGAAGAGTTCTATGAGTACAAGGGAGAAGGCGCTGTCGGAGCCCAGGTTGATGCGGCGAAGGTCAATGTTGGCCTCTCTGGCTCAGGCCAGAGAGTGAGCAGGCGCATCTACAAGTTCAGCGGCCTTGCGCAAATGAGATCGGAAATTACAGACCCAGATACGGGGGCCTAACAATTCGTTCAACCGACCCCTCATCGAGGCGGCTTAACACAGGCATTAGATTTCTTGTGAGATTCAATGAGAATTCCTGAAAAGCAAGTTAAGACTGGATATTTCTGGCTTCCCGGTGAGGACGACAAAAAAGTGCCTGGAACTCTAACCACCAGAGATGGAGGGACATCAGAGCTTGAAATTGTTGGGCTCTTCGGAGATGAAATCAGAACTATTGGCAGTCTGGACGAATTCAGTCGGATCATTGGTCATGTAGAGGGTTTCGGGTACGTTACTCTGGAAGAGTGCTTCTACACACGAAAGAATTTTTCGCTAACCGGAGGCATCTCAAAATCTCTTCTCTGCGTCAACCAAGTAATGGCGGGCGTTTCTTATGACAAAGATGAGTCAGTAACATTTCATTCGTTTTCTTTCAGCATAGAAGGACTGGATGAATGGCTCGGGCTGACCGGAATAACTGTTATTCACAGCAATGATTACAGGAGCGCCACGATCAGTTACGCGCCCCTTACCGAAACTCGCTATCGCCTCATTGATGGATTTGATTTGCGGATACACTTTACTTACAGCCTACCCGGCTCTCCAAACGTTACAGAAGCAAAAATTTCACAGAAAGCATTCTTAAAAATCAGTTCAGAGAGCGCAAGGAATTTAGAAGAGTTCGTTAGCTTGGCTCACAAACTCACTACCTTTCTATGCTTTTCAATAGACGCAACTGTCTCAATTAGGGATGTCTTTGCAACCTCAGAAGATTTACAAATTGACCTTGGAGAAGGACGACGCAGGCCCGCCGAAATCCAGCTTTTTTACAGCAGCCTTCCATTTTCTGAGAAATTGCCAACCATAGATCCACATAGAATGCTCTTTACCTTTTCAAGGATTAAAGGCAACGCAGAAGTAATAATAAATAACTGGCTTGAAGCATACTCAACGATTCGTCCGGCCCTTGGCCTTTACTTTTCCTCGGCCGCAGGCACCCACAAATACTTGGATGGAAAGTTTCTTGCTCTTGCACAGGGCTTAGAAACGTACCATCGCCGGACATCAAACGAGACGCTCATGGACCAACCTAAATTTCGAAAGTTGGTAGCCGAACTGCTCTGGAAATGCCCAAAGGAAGAAAGAAAATGGCTCAGAGGCAGATTAATTCATGGAAACGAGATTAATCTTGGGAAGAGAATCAAGAAAATTATCGAGCCGTTCAAGAGCCACTTGGGCAAGAGCAAAGATCGAGCCAAGTTGATACGCGCCATAGTAGATACTCGAAACTACTTGACGCACTACAGCGAGACGCTTGAATCAGGTGTTGTAAGAGGTGAGGCCTTGTGGGTGCTATGCCAAAGAATGGAAGTTATATTTCAATTGCATCTACTCCAGCAGCTTGGCTTCTCGGCATTTGAGATTGAAGCTGTTCTTGTGGGTAATTATAGGCTCAAAAAAAAGCTCGGTTGAAATCTAAAAATTCGTTCAAGCCGACCCTGTGTCGTGACGTCGGCCATGTACTGTACGCCAAGCAAGCGGGTCAGATTGATTTTCTGGATGTCTGTCCCCGCCTGCAATCTCCACTTTTTTTCCGAAGAGAGTCCACAATGTCCTTCAAACACGCACTACTCAGCGCCGTCCTGATCGTGTCCACCTATCCGGCGATAGCCGCTGACCAACCGCAAGTGATCGTGGTGTCTGGAACCGGCGAAGTCGGTGTCGAGCCCGACGAAGTGGTGCTGACCATGCGCGTCGAAAAATTCGACAGGGATCTGCAGGTCGCCAAGCGCATGAACGACGACAGCGTGGAGAACATACTGGCGCTGACCCGCCGGTTCTCGATTCCGGCGCGCGATGTGCAGACCAATCAGGTGTCGATGGATATCGTGCGCGACCCGCCTTCGAAACAGAGTGCCGCCATGGACGACGGCCTTCGGCGGACCGGTGCGCTGCGGGGCTATCTGGTCTCGAAGACCATCGTCGTCAAACTCGGCGACATCGCGAGATTCGAGCCGTTCTATGCCGAGATCCTCACCACGGGCGTCAGCGAAGTCGTGAATATCGAACTGGGCACGTCGCGACTTCGCGAACACCGGGACACCGCCCGGACCATGGCGATGAAGGCCGCGCGCGAAAAGGCGGTCGCGATGACCGCCGCGATCGGCCAGACGATCGGCAAAGCGGTACAGATCACCGAAGAAGACACCGCATCCAGGCGCATGTCCAACATGAGTACCAATAGTTCGGTCGCCGTCGACGGCTTGTCCGGAGACACCGCGCTTTTCGCGCCGGGGGCCATCAAGATCAAGGCGTCTGTGAAGGTGAGCTTCCAGCTGGATTGACCGATGACGTTCAAGCCCTTCCTTCGGCCGATCATCGTCGTTGTCGCCCGGAATGTCGAACAGCATTCGCAGGCTGGGCTGTGCGCAGCGAAGCCCAGCCTGCGACCGACAATGCGTTCAAACCGGCCCCATGTCGTGGCGTCGGCCACGAGGCTGGTCGACTCGGGCATCAGGCCTTTGCACGAATACTTGTGCGGCCCGGAGTGATACTGTAGTGTCACTTCATGCGTACAGAATTAGTGACCACCCTGAAGCGTCAAGCCACCGAGCTCCTCTCGGACATCGAGCGGGACAAGGAGCCAATCCTCATTACCCAACATGGTCTGCCGAGCGCTTACCTTGTGGACGTTGAGAGCTATGAACTCATGCAGCAGCGTATGGCGCTCCTGGAGGGCATTGCCCGGGGAGAGCACGCAATCGCTGAGGGGCGTGTAGTGACTCATGCGCAAGCCAGGAAGCGTCTCGCCCGATGGCTGAAATAGTTTGGTCGGAGCCGGGATTGAGCGATCTTGATGCCATCGCCGACTACATTGCATTGGAAAGTCCGGCCGCAGCGGCAGAGTTTGTCAAACGCATATTCGGCCACGTCGATCAGCTTGCCGAGCATCCTGAGAGTGGCAGCAAGCCAAAGGAACTCGGCCGGTCCCGTTACCGTCAGATTGTCGAGCCACCCTGTCGTATCTTCTACCGCCATGACGGTAACCAGGTCTTGATCCTGCATGTCATGCGTTCAGAGCGCTTGCTTCGCAAGGGCAAGCTCGTATCTCGCGCCAAGCAAGCAAAGGGGTGAATTCGACCGGCGATTGCAACAGTCATACGACGGGATGCAAGGAAGTCACTGCGGGCAAGCTGATTTTCCGATAGCCGATCAAGCATGAAGCCCACGCATTGCGTGGGCTTCATGCTTTCATTTTTCTGATTTCTGATTACCGGTGATTTATCCTGGACCGCATGGATCATGCCTCTCGGCAAGCCATGGGCCGCGGGCGACGACAGCCGCCCGCAACCATCACGGATCGACGCACAGCAATCAAACCAGCGTCGCGTCCAGCGTCACCGGCACCGCCAGCGCGCGCGAGATCACGCAGCCGGCTTTCGCGGCGTTGGCGATCTCGGCGAACTGTTCCGCGGTGATGCCGGGGACCGAGGCGCTGAGAATCAGATGCACGCCGGTGACCGTCGGGCCGGGATCCATGCCCGGGTCCATCGAGAGCTCGGCGCGGGTGTCGATCTTCGCCGGGGTGAAGCCGGCGCGGCCCAGCACCGCCGACAACGCCATGCTGAAGCAGCCCGCGTGAGCGGCGGCCAGCAGTTCTTCCGGGTTGGTGCCTTTCTCGTCGCCGAAGCGGGTCTTGAACGAATAATTCTGGTCGGCGAACAGGCCGCTCTGCGGCGTGCTCATGCCGCCTTTGCCGGTCTGGATGTCGCCTTCCCAGTGCGCGGTGGCGATACGTTTCAAAGCCATGGTCGGACTCCTTTCGTTGGGGGGGATTCCAGAGTCTACGCATTTCCCGCGACCGGGAAACCCGCCTGGGCGTGCTCGACGAACGCGCGGACCCTGGGCGTGAGGAAGCGCTGGCTGGGGAACACCGCATGCACCGGCACCGCGGGCGGGGCCCATTCCGGCATCACCCGCTGCAGACGACCGGGGGCGATCTCGGGTGCGGCGATCAACTGCAGATTGTCGGCGATGCCAAGACCGGCCAACGCCGCATCGCGCTGCGCGTAACGACTGTCCACGCGCAGCCGCGGCGCGACGTCCACGGTGTCCGTTTCCGTGGCGCCGTGCTGCAGACGCAGCGGCGCCGGCTTGCCGCCGGGCGCGAACGCGATGAAATCGTGCTGCGCAAGGTCCGCGGGCATCCGCGGTTCGCCGTGACGCTGCAGATACGCCGGCGCGGCATACAGGCCGTAGCGCAATTCGCCGAGCCGGCGGGCGGCCAGCCGCGAATCGGCCAGCGGCCCGATCCGGATCGCCAGGTCATAGCCTTCGTGGACCAGATCGACGATGCGCGAACTGCTGTCGACTTCGATCGACAACTGCGGGTAGCGCGCCAGCAGCGCCCGCACCCACTCGAAGCCGGCCAGCAGCCCGAATTCCAGCGGCATCGTCACGCGCAGCAGGCCGTGTGGTTCGCCGTGGACGGCCTGCGCCACCCGCTGCGTGTCCTCGACCGCGGCGAGGATGCCCAGCGCACGCTCGAAGACCTCGCGGCCGACTTCGGTCAGGCGCAGCGTCCGGGTGGTGCGCTCCAGCAGGCGCACGCCCAGTTCGGCTTCCAGTTCGCTGACCTGACGGCTCACGCCGGCCTTCTGGCTGCGCAGCACATCGGCGGCCCGCGTGAAGCTGCCGCCCTGCACCACCGCCACGAAGGCCCGCAAACGGGAAAGTTCCATTGTTGCTCGATTTGTTAACGATGGGTCTTGTTCCGGATTATTTATCACGAATGAAGGCATCCGGATACTGCGCGCACCCCAACCGAGGAGCGCACCATGAGCCTGCACGATCCCAACCCCGTCAATGCCGAGCGCCGCAAGCGCGTGGCGCTGGTCATCGCCAACCCCACCACCTCGACCACCACCGGCTGGCCGGTCGGGTTCTGGTGGAGCGAACTGACCCATCCCTGGCTCGCCTTCACCGAAGCGGGCTATGAGGTCGACGTGTTCAGCCCGAACGGCGGCGCCTGCGAGGGCGACGGCATGAGCGACCCGAACGACGCCAGCGGTTACAGCAGCACCGATCTGATCAGTCAGGGCTTCATCCACACGCCCGAGCTCAAAGCCCTGGTCGAAAACACCCGCCCGGTCTCCGAGATCGATGTCGCCGCATTCGACGCCATCGTCGTCACCGGGGGTCAGGCGCCGATGTTCAGCTATGCCGATGCCACCGGACTGCACGACACCTTCGTTGCCTTCTACACCGCCGGCAAGATCGCCGCCGCACTCTGCCACGGCACCGCGATCCTCGATTTCGCGAAGCTGCCGAACGGCGAATATCTGGTGAAGGGAAAAACCGTCACCGGCTTCGCCAACGTCGAAGAGGATTTCGCCGATAACGCGGTATGGAGCTACAACCTGCTGCCGCGCGACAAGCACCTGATGCCGTGGCGGATCGAAGACGCGCTGAAGGCCCGCGGCGCGAACTACGTGCAGGCCGGCCTGTGGCGCAGCTTCGCGGTGCGCGACGGCAACCTGATCACCGGCCAGCAGAATTTTTCCGGCGCCGAGACCGCGCGTCTGGTCATCGAAGCATTGGGGCGTTGATATCCATATGAATACGCATGCAGACCACATCGCGATCCTCGGTGCCGGCAACGTCGGCAGCGCCCTCGCGCGGAACCTGATCGCCCTCGGCGAACGCGTCCACTTCGGCGTGCCCGAGCCCGAAAAATATGCCGTTGCCGCCGCCCGGCTCGGGGCCGGCGTCGGCACGGTCGAAGAAGCGATCGCCGATGCCGGCATCGCGATCCTCGCCGTGCCCTACTCGGCGGCGCTGGAGATCGCGACGCAGATCGAGCACTGGAACGACCGCATCCTGATCGATGCGACCAACCCGATCGCGCCGGGATTCGGCGGACTCAGCGTCGGGACCACCAGCTCCGCCGCCGAGCAGATCGCACAGCGCGCGGCCGGTGCCCGTGTCGTGAAATGCTTCAACGTCACCGGCGCGGAAAACATGGCCGATCCGCGCACCGGCAGCGCATCCGTCTTCATGCCGGCCGCGGGCGAGGATGCCGATGCGCGCGCCACTGTGGTCGCACTGGCCACGCGCATGGGCTTCGATGCGATCGACGCCGGCCCACTGTCGGCGGCGCGTTATCTCGAACCGTTCGCGATGACGTGGATCCATCTCGCCTACGCGCGCGGACAGGGACGCAACTGGGCGTTCTCGAGGACGAAGATGCGCGGCTGATTCCGCCGCGTTCCGCGGTCGACGACAGTGTCGACCGCGGAACGCGCAGGCATCGCCGCGCGGTATGACACCATTTTTTTCCATATCCACTTTTTTCCATAACCAAGGAGAATTCCATCGTGACATTGCACCGCACATCATCCGCGCACTGGGAAGGCGACGGACTGACCGGCAAAGGACAGCTCGATACGCAGAGCGGCGTGTTCGACGCGCAGCCATACTCGTTCCAGACGCGCTTCGTTTCCGAAGACGGCAAAGCCGGCACCAATCCGGAAGAGCTGATCGCTGCCGCTCATGCCGGGTGCTATGCGATGGCCCTGTCGTTCATGCTCGCAGGTGCGGGCCATCCTGCGCAGCGTCTCGACGTGTCGGCACGGGTCGATATGGAGAAAGTGGATGGCCATTTTTCGATCGTCGGTATCCGACTGCATCTCGAAGCCGATGTACCCGGACTCTCCGAATCCGAACTGCTTGCGCTGGCAGAGAAGGCCAAGATTCATTGCCCGGTCTCGCAAGCGTTGAAAGCGGTGCCGATCCAATTGGAAGCGCATGCCGTCCGATGACGCTGAATGGTCCGGGCCGCGCTGCATCGCCGCTTGACCCGCGCGCCCGAACTTCCCATGCTTGGCCCGCGCCCTCCCCCGGGCGCCCCGCCATGACCGCCCGCCGAGCGCCTGCTCGGACGGCAGGCTTCCGATGCGGACAGCCATGACGGCCTTCCTTTCACGCCTTCGCGCAAGGAGAGTCGCTCATGTCGTATTCCACAGAACAGATCCGCAACGTGGCCCTGGCAGGTCACCCCGGCGCCGGCAAAACAACATTGTTCGAAGCCCTGCTGCATGCCGGCGGCGCAATCCAGACGGCAGGCGTCATCGAACGCGGCAGCACGGTGTCGGATTTCGACCCCATCGAAAAGGAACGCGGGCATTCCATCGATGCGGCGATCGCCGGCATCGACCATGCAGCCCCCGGGCAGCCGCTCATCCACGTCAATCTGATCGACACGCCCGGTTATCCGGATTTCCGCGGCCCGACGCTGTCGGCGCTGGCAGCGGTGGAAACGGTGGCGGTGGTGGTCGATGCCGACACCGGCATCGGCTACGGCACGCGCCGGATGATGGAATACGCCCAGGCGCGCAATCTCTGTCGGGTCATCGTGGTCAACAAGATCGATCACGACGGCGTCGATCCGGGCGCGCTGCTGGCCGAACTGCGCGAGACCTTCGGCAACGAAGTGCTGCCGCTGAACCTGCCCGCGAACGGCGGCAAGGCGGTGGTGGATTGTTTCTGGAGCACGACCGGCGACAGCGACCTGGGGCCGGTCGCAGACTGGCACCAGCGCATCATCGACCAGGTCGTCGAGATCAACGAAGGGGTGATGGATCACTTCCTGGAAGTGGGCGAGGAAGGCCTGAGCGGCCAGGAACTGCACGACGCCTTCGAGCAATGCCTGCGCGAAGGCCATCTGGTGCCGGTCTGCTTCGTGTCCGCGCGCAGCGGCGTGGGCGTGAAGGAGTTGCTCAATGTCGCCGAAAAACTCTTCCCGCATCCGGGCGAAGCCAATCCGCCGCCGTTCGTCAAAGGCGTCGGCGACGCCGCGCAGCCGATCGAATCGAAGCCCGACGCCTCCGCGCACGTGATCGCCGACGTGTTCAAGATCGTCAATGATCCCTTCGTCGGCAAGCTCGGCATCTTCCGCGTCTACCAGGGCACGGTGAAGAAGGACACGCAGTTGTTCGTCGACGACGGCAAGAAGCCGTTCAAGGTCGCGCATCTGTTCCGGATGAAGGGCAAGGATCACGTGGAAGTGGCGCAGGCGATTCCCGGCGACATCGCGGCGGTCGCCAAGATCGACGATCTGCATTTCGACGCGGTGCTGCACGACAGCCACGACGAGGACCAGATCCATCTCGCGCCGCTTGATTTCCCGAAACCGATGTTCGGCCTGGCGGTGGACGCGGCGAGCAAGGGCCACGAGCAGAAACTGTCGATCGCGCTGCACAAACTGTCCGAGGAGGATCCCTGTTTCCACGTCGAGCACGAGGTGGAAACCAACGAGACCGTGGTGCGGGGTTTGTCCGACTTGCATCTGCGCATCAATCTGCAGCGCTTGAAGGACCGCTACGGCGTGGACGTGACCAGCCGGCCGCCGCGCATCGCCTATCGCGAAACCGTCGGCGCGAACGCCGAAGGCCACCATCGCCACAAGAAGCAGACCGGCGGCGCCGGCCAGTTCGGCGAGGTGTTCCTGCGCATCGAACCGCTGCCGCGCGGCGGCGGCTTCGAGTTCCTGGATGAAGTCAAAGGCGGCACCATCCCCGGGCAGTTCATGCCGGCGGTGGAGAAAGGCGTGCGCCAGGTGCTGGCCAGCGGCGCCGTCGCCGGTTATCCGATCCAGGACGTGCGGGTGATCGTCTACGACGGCAAGCATCATGCGGTGGACAGCAAGGAAGTGGCCTTCGTGGCTGCCGGCAAGAAAGCGTTCCTGGATGCGATCGCGAAGGCGCGGCCGCAGGTGCTGGAACCGATCGTCGATCTGGAAGTGGCTGCGCCCGAGTCGCACATGGGCGACATCAGCGGCGGGCTGTCGTCGAAACGCGCGCGCATCAACGGCACCGATTCGGTGCGCGGCGGCGAGATCGTGGTGAAGGCGCAGGTGCCGCTGTCGGAACTGGAAGGCTATGCCGCCGAACTCAAATCGGTGACCGCGGGCCGCGGGCGGTATTCGCTGGATTTCAGCCACTACGAGCCGGTACCGGCGCAGGTGCAGGCGAAACTGACCGATGCGTACAAGCCCAGGCATGAGGAAGACTGAGCACGGAGACTTGAGCATGCAGGTTGCACGGACGGCACAAGGCGGTCCGTTGCCTTTAGGGCAAGGGCGCCCCTCATCCGCCCTTCGGGCACCTTCTCCCCGCGAGGCGGGGAGAAGGACATCGAAAGAACATTGATCGGCTGGCGAGCACGTCGTTCCAGCCCGCTTCGACCATGATCGCGGGTGCATTTGATCTGGATCAAGGCGACTCCGGCCCCCGTGCCGAAAATGCGCGCATCCCCGATTCGGATGCCGCCATGCAGGCTCTCGCCGCGACCGCTGCCCCACCCTCCGCGCCCCCCGGGCAGGATGCCGATACCTACAACGACAAGGTGGTGCTGCAGTTCGCGGCCATGACCGTCGTATGGGGTCTTGTCGGCATGCTGGTCGGCGTGCTCATCGCCGCCCAGCTCTACTGGCCGGCGCTCAACTTCGATCTGCCGTGGCTGTCCTTCGGCCGGCTGCGACCGCTGCACACCAATGCGGTGATCTTCGCGTTCGGCGGATGCGCGCTGATGGCCACCAGCCTGCACGTGGTGCAGCGCACCTGTCACGTGAGATTGATCTCCGACCGTCTCGCGGCGTTCGTGTTCTGGGGTTGGCAGGCGGTGATCGTGGCCGCCGCCATCACCCTGCCGCTGGGCATCACCCAGGGCAAGGAATACGCCGAACTGGAGTGGCCGATCGACCTGCTGATCGCGGTGGTGTGGGTGGCCTACGCGGTGCTGTTCCTGGGCACCATCGTCAAGCGCCGCGTCCAGCACATCTACGTGGCCAACTGGTTCTACGCGGCGTTCATCATCACTGTGACGCTGCTGCACATCGTCAACAACCTGGCGATCCCGGTTGGCCTCACCAAGTCCTATCCCATCTACAGCGGAGCGGTCGATGCGATGGTGCAGTGGTGGTACGGGCACAACGCGGTGGGCTTCTTCCTGACCGCCGGCTTTTTGGGAATGATGTATTACTTCGTGCCCAAGCAAGCGGGCCGTCCGGTTTACTCTTATCGCTTGTCGATCGTCCACTTCTGGGCGCTGATCGCCATCTACATGTGGGCCGGTCCGCACCATCTGCAGTACACGGCGCTGCCGGACTGGGCGCAGAGCCTGGGCATGGTGTTCTCGCTGATCCTGCTGGCGCCCTCGTGGGGCGGCGCGATCAACGGCGTGATGACGCTGTCGGGCGCGTGGCACAAGCTGCGCACCGATCCGATCCTCAAGTTCCTCATCGTCGCCATCAGTTTCTACATGATGAGCACGTTCGAGGGGCCGATGATGTCGATCAAGACGGTCAACTCGCTCAGTCACTACACCGACTGGACCATCGGGCATGTACACTCCGGCGCGCTGGGCTGGGTGGCGATGATCTCGATCGGCTCGATCTACGTGCTGATGCCCAGCCTGGTCGGCGCGAAGCGGATGTGGTCGATCCGCCTGATCGACATCCATTTCTGGCTGCACACCCTGGGCGTGGTGTTCTACATCGCGTCGATGTGGATCGCCGGTGTGATGCAGGGTCTGATGTGGCGCGCGACCAATTCGGACGGAACGCTGACCTACAGCTTCGTCGAAGCGCTCAACGCGACCTATCCCTACTACCTCGGCCGGCTGATCGGCGGGCTGCTGGTGATCGTGGGCATGGTGCTGATGGCCGTCAACATGATCCGCACCTGGCAGACCGCAGGCGCTCTGGCGCGCCAGTCGGTGAAAGCGCCGCACCTGTCCGAGGCCCGCGCATGAGCCGCACCGCATCCTTCTTCACACCGGGTGTCCCCGCATGAGCCATTCACACGAAAAGATCGAAAAGAACGTCGGCCTGATGGCGATCCTGATCGCCGTGGCGGTGTCCTTCGGCGGCCTGGCGCAGATCGTGCCGCTGATGTTCCAGGCCGAAGCCATCGAGCCGCTGCCGGGCGTCGTGCCCTACCCCGCGCTGCAGCTGGCCGGCCGCGACGTCTACATCCGCGAGGGCTGCTACAACTGCCATTCGCAGATGATCCGCACCCTGCGCTTCGAGACCGAACGTTACGGCCACTATTCGCTGGCCGGCGAGTCCGTGTACGACCGCCCGTTCCAGTGGGGCAGCAAGCGCACCGGGCCGGATCTGGCGCGCGTGGGCGGCCGCTATTCGGACGACTGGCACCGCGAGCATCTGATCGACCCGCGCGCGGTGGTGCCCGAATCGAACATGCCGCGGTTCCCGTGGCTGGCCGATGCGCGGATCGACGGCCAACTGGTCAAGCGCAAGATGATCGCGCTGCGGCGCCTGGGCGACCCCTACAGTCAGGCCGACATCGACGGCGCACCGGAGGCCATCGGCGAGCACACCGAGCTCGACGCGCTGGTCGCCTATCTGCAGGCACTGGGGCGTCATGCCCCGAGGGGGAACTGACATGTTGTCCGGAATCATCACGGCACTGCTGCTGGCGCTGTTCGTCGGCGGCTGCATCTGGGCCTGGAGCCCGAAACACAAACGCGCATTCGATCAGGCGGCGCGCATTCCGCTGCAGGAAACGGAGACCGCCATCGACACCGAACTTGCCGGCACCCGCCGCAACCGCACGGAGACGCCGCGATGACCGCTGGCTGGACGTGGTACATCATCGCGCTGGTCGCGCTGAACATCCTCGGCTGCGTATGGCTGATCTGGTGGACCGGGCGCCGCCGTCCGGGCGATCCGGCCCCCACCGACACCAGCCATGTCTGGGACGACGACCTGACCGAATACAACAAGCCGATGCCGCGGTGGTGGATCAACCTGTTCTACATCACCATCGTGTTCGGCCTAGCGTATCTGGCGTGGTTTCCGGGTCTGGGCGGATTCATCGGCGCCGGCGAATGGAGCTCCGGCGGCGAACACCGCGCCGAGAAGACGCTGGAAGACCGCCGCCTCGCCGCGACCTTCGCGCGCTTCGACAAGCAGCCGATCGACGCCATCGCCCGCGATCCGAAGGCCGTCGCGCTGGGCCGTTCGATCTTCGCCAACAACTGCGCGACCTGCCACGGCTCCTCGGCCAGGGGCGCGGTCGGCTATCCCAACCTCACCGACGACATCTGGCAGTGGGGCGGCACGCCCGACGAGATCCTGACCACGGTGCTGGAAGGGCGCACCGCGGCGATGCCGGGATGGGAAACGGCGTTGACCGGCATCGGCGGCGAGAACGGCGTGCTGTCGGCGATGGTCTATACGCGCTCGCTGTCCGAAGGCAGCCACCGCGGCGATTACTTCGCGGCGCAGGGCCAGCCCCTGTTCGAGAGCGTCTGCGCGGCCTGCCATGGCATCGACGGCAAGGGCAACCAGGCGCTGGGCGCGCCGGATCTGACCGACGATTACTGGCTCTATGGTTCCAGCACCGAGGCGATCACCGCCAGCATCGCCAAAGGCCGTCAGGGCGTGATGCCGGCGCACCGCGAACTGATCGGCGAAACCCGCGTACGTCTGGCCGCGGCCTATGTCTGGTCGCTGTCGAATCCGGCGCCGAAAGCAATTGCGGGCGGCACGCCGGCCGCACCGGCGAACGCGAAGGCGGCGGGCACGCCATGACCCGCCCGCCGGCCTTCGATCACCCGCCACGGCCGCTCGTGCAGCGGCTCGGCGCGATCCTCTGGCCGAGCTTCTTCTCGGCCGGCGTCGCCACGATGGTCTGCTTCGCGCATATCGATCCGCTGGCGCTACGCGACCTGACGTTCCCGGGTCTGGAGATCGGACGCGAAGCCGGCTACACGATCGGCTTCTTCCTGTTCTGGATGGCCACCGCCGCGTCGAGCCTGTTCACGTGGGTGCTGCTGCGGCCGGCCAGCCGGTTCAATCAGCCCTCCTCCAACCAGCCCCGCTCGAGCCAGCTCCGCTCCAACCAACCCCGCTCCAACCAGACGCCGGGTGGCTGACGTGGACAAACGCATTCCCGCCGAGCTGGTCGAAGCAGGCAACGCGTTCTACGTGAGCGAGGCGCACATCCAGGTGCGCGCCGTCGACGGACGCTTCCAGCGTCTGCGCAAACTGGCGGTCTGGGTGCTGCTGGGCATGTTCTACGCCTTCCCGTGGCTGCGCTGGGACGGCCGCCAGGCGGTGCTGTTCGACCTGCCGGCGCGCAAGTTCTACGTGTTCGGGCTGAATTTCTGGCCGCAGGATTTCGTATTCCTGTCGATGCTGCTGATCATCGCCGGCATGAGCCTGTTCTTCTTCACCGCGCTGGCCGGCCGCCTGTGGTGCGGCTACGCCTGCCCGCAGACGGTGTGGACCGAAGTGTTCGTGTGGATCGAGCAGTGGACCGAGGGCGACCGCAACAGCCGCCTCAAGCTCGACGCCTCGCCGTGGAACCGCCGCAAGATCATGCGTCGCGGGACGCGGCACGCGCTGTGGATCGTGTTCGCGCTGTGGACCGGCTTCACGTTCGTCGGCTTCTTCACGCCGATCCGCACGCTGGCCGCCGAGGGCCCCATGGGCTGGAGCGGTTGGGAGACCTTCTGGCTGCTGTTCTACGCCATCGCCACGTGGGGCAACGCCGGTTTCCTGCGCGAGCAGGTCTGCAAATACATGTGCCCCTACGCGCGCTTCCAGAGCGCGATGTTCGACCGCGACACCCTGATCATCGCCTACGACCCGCTGCGCGGCGAACCGCGCGGCCCGCGCAAGCGCGGCCTGGACAGCGTGCTGGCGCGCGCGCGCGGGCTGCTGCCCAAGGCCGTGGCCGACGCCTGGGTGACGGACGCGGTGCGGCGCGAGCACGCCGCCATCGCGGATGCGGCACCGGTGCGGACGCGCCATGCGCCCGAGGACCTGGGCGACTGCATCGATTGCACGCTCTGCGTGCAGGTCTGCCCCACCGGCATCGACATCCGCGACGGGCTGCAATACGAGTGCATCGCCTGCGGCGCCTGCATCGACGCCTGCGACGGCGTGATGGACAAGATCGGCTATCCGCGCGGCCTGATCCGCTACGCCAGCCAGAACGCGGTCGACGGCAAACCGACCCGCGTGCTGCGTCCACGCATCGTGCTGTACGCCGCGCTGCTGCTGACGCTATTGGGCGGATTCGCGTGGGGCGTGAGCCATCGGTCCACGCTGATCGCCGAGGTGCTGCGCGATCGCAATGCGCTGTATCGCGAAACCGCGGACAGCGTCGAGAACGATTACCTGCTGAAGATCGCCAACAAGACCCTGCAGCCGCAGCGCTACCGCATTGCGCTGGTCGCGCCGGACGGCATCGCTCTGCGCGGCGCGCCGGTCGAAGTGCGCGCGGATGCGGAACAGATGGTCTCCACGCCGATCACTGCCGCGTCCGGCGGGCCGGTGACGGGGCGCAGAAACATCCGTTTCATCATCGTGGCCGGCGGCGGCACCCGGGTCGAAGTCGACTCGACATTCTTCGGTCCTTCGCCATGAACGCAGTGCAGATTCCAGCTCCGACGCCCCTCACCCCGCCCCCCGCGCCGCACCGGCCGGCATGGCGGGAACCCATGGTCTGGCTGGTGACCGCACTGCCGGCCGCGGTGCTGGTGGCCGGCATCTCGACGCTGGTCATCGCGGTGCGCGCGGGCGGCGACGACGCTCTGCCCGACGACGTGCGCCGCACCGCACAGATCCAGGTCGCCGATCTGGATCCCGATGCCCGCGCGCATGCGCTGGGTCTGGCGCTGCTGCTGCGGGTGGATGGCGATGCGCTGGAAGTGCTGCCGGTCTCCGGCGCCATCGACCGCACCGCGCCGCTGCGGCTGCGGCTGCGCCACCCGACGGTCGCGGCCGCCGATCGCGACATGACCTTGGCGCCGACCGCACTCGGCTGGCGTGCGCCGCACGCGCTGGACAGCGGCCACGACTGGCGACTGGAACTGGGCCCGGACGACGGGCAGTGGCGGCTGGTCGGCCGCCTTCAGGCGAAGCAACGGGCCGCACGGCTGTCGCCGGCGCTGGCCGAATGACAGCCTCCGAATGACCGCTCCCGAATGACGCAGATCGCCACCGGCACCTGTTTCCACTGCGGCGAACCCCTGCCGCGCGTGCCCGCGCGGACCGAACACGCCGACGGGCCGCGCGCCTTCTGTTGCGACGGCTGCGCCACCGCGGCGGCGTGGATCGAGGGCGCCGACCTGGGCGATTACTACCGCCTGCGCAGCGCCGACGCCGCGCGGGTCGATCCCGACGCCCCGGACTTTTCGGTGTGGGATCGCGAAGACGTGCTGCAGGGCCACGCCATCGCCGTCCCCGGCGGCCGCGAGATCACGGTCCTCACCGATGCGATGCGCTGCGGCGCCTGCGCATGGCTGATCGACGGCTTCCTGCGCCGCCAGCACGGCGTGCTGGACGCCGGTGCGAACGCCGTGACCGGCAGGATCCGCATCGCCTGGGATCCCGCGCGTACGCCGCTGTCGGCGCTGCTGTCGAAGCTGGCGACGCTCGGCTACCGGGCGACGCTGGCCACCGGCCAGGCCCGCGAGCGCGAGCGCCGCAGCGAACAGCGGCGCTGGATCCTTCGCCTGGGCGTCGCCGGCCTGGGCGCCATGCAGGCGATGATGTTCGCCGAAGCCCTGTATCTGGACACCGCCGCGCAGATGCCCATCGCCACCCGCGATGCCTTCCGCTGGCTGGCGTTCCTGGTCTCCACGCCGGTGGTGTTCTTCGCCGGATGGCCGTTCCTGATCGGCATGGCGCGCGAACTGCGCGCGCGTCGAATCGGCATGGACACGCTGATCGCCGGTTCCACGCTGCTCGCCTACTTCGCCAGCCTGGCCGAAACCCTGCGCGGCGGCGTACACGTCTGGTACGACGCCGCGGTGATGTTCGTCTTCCTGCTGCTGGCCACGCGCATGCTGGAACAGCGCGCGCGCAGCGCCGCGTCGGCGCAGGTCGACGCGCTGTCCCGGGCGCGGCCCGCGCTCGCGGTGCGCGAACGGGCGGACGGCACGCGCGAACGGGTGCCGTTCGAGGCGCTGGCGCAGGGCGACATCGTCAGCGTCGCGGTCGGCGAGGCGGTCCCCGGAGATGGCTGCCTGCTGGACGCGTCCGCCGCTTTCGACGAATCGCTGCTCACCGGCGAAGCGGCGCCGGTGCGCAAACAGCAGGGCCATGCGGTCTACGCCGGCAGCGTCTGCCGCGATGCCCCGGCGCGGGTGCGGCTGACGCTGACCGGCGCGGGCACGCGACTGTCCGAACTGGTGCGCCTGGTCGAACGCGCGCAGGCCGAGCGCCCGGCGCTGGCGCGTCGCGCCGATGCGGTCGCGACCTGGTTCGCGGCCGCGCTGCTGTGCGCCGCGGCCGCGACCTACATTGTCTGGCGGATATACGACCCGACGCGCGCGTTCGAAGTCGCCCTGGCGGTGCTGGTGGTGAGCTGCCCCTGCGCGCTGTCACTGGCGGTGCCTGCGGCGCTGGCAGCCGCACACGGCACGCTGGCGCGGATGGGCGTGCTGACGCTGCGTCCGGATGCCCTCGACGCCCTGGCGCGCGCGGATCGGGTGGTCTTCGACAAGACCGGCACCCTGGGCGACGCGCTGCCGCGTCGCGCCGGCAGCGAATGCTGGGGCGGGCTGGGCGACGATGCGGCGCTGCGGATCGCCGCTGCGCTGGAACGCGACAGCCGCCATCCGCTGGCCCGCGTGTTCGACGATGTGGCGAACGATATGCATGCCCCGGCGACCGACGTGCGCGAGGTCGGCGGCGTCGGCATCGAAGGCAAGGTGGACGGCGTGCGCTGGCGGCTGGGCCGTGGCGATTGGGCCGCGGGACGCACCCACGACGGCGCACTGTGGCTCGGCGACGGCCTGCTGCCCTCTGCGCGCTTCGCACTGCGCGAAGCGCCGCGCGCGGATGCGCGGGCTGCGGTCGACGCACTGCGCCGGCAGGGCCTGGCGCTGACCCTGTGCACGGGCGACGCCGCAGCGCCGGCGGCCGCCATGGCCTCGCAAGTCGGCATCGACGCGAACGGGATCGACACCTTCCGCGCGACGCAGTCGCCGGAGGACAAACTCGCGTTCGTGCGTGCCTGTCAGGCGCGCGGCGAATGCGTGGCGATGGTGGGCGACGGCATCAACGACGCCCCGGTGTTGGCCGGCGCGGATGTTTCGCTGGCGCTGGCCGACGGTTCGGCGCTCGCGCAGCATGCCGCCGATGTCGTACTGGTGGGCGGCGCGCTGCAGCGCATTCCCGATGCCATCGCGCTGGCGCGCAGGACGCGCCGGGTGATCCGCCAGAACCTCGCCTGGGCCATCGGCTACAACCTGCTGGCGCTGCCGCTTGCCGCGTGCGGACTGGTCACGCCGTGGGCGGCGGCGCTGGGCATGGCCGCGTCCTCGCTGCTGGTGACCGGCAACGCCCTGCGCCTGGCGCGCGTGCCGGCATCGCTGCCACCTGCATCCCTTCCCGTTCTGCCGGCGTTGCCGGCCGGAGTCGCCGCATGAACAGTCTGCTGATCCTGGTGCCGATGAGTCTGGTGTTGCTGGGGATCGCCATCGGCGCGTTCTGGTGGGCGGTCCGCCAGGGGCAGTTCGACGATCTGGACACCCCGCCGCTGGACATCCTGCGCGACAGCGATCGCCCGGCGCCGCGCCCGCGCGCGCTACAGGAAGAGGGCGACGATGGCCGCTGACTGGCTGCTGCTGGGCGCCGCGTTCACCAGCGGCCTGATGGGCGGCGCGCATTGCGCCGCGATGTGCGGCGGCATCGCCGCAGGATTCTCCGCCACCGCGGCACGCCCCGGGCTGTCCACCGCGCTGCAGGCCAACGGCGGCCGAATCGCCGGTTACGTGCTGGCCGGCGCGCTGGTCGGCGGTCTGGGCGACGGGCTGCTGAGCGTGGCCCGCATCGATGGCCTGGTGGTGGCGTCGCGGGCCGCGGTGGGCCTGGTGCTGGTCCTGGCCGCGCTGCGATTGCTCGACACCAGGGGCAGGCTGCGCGCGCTGCCGCGGCCGGCGCTGGCGCTATGGCGGCGGATCCAACCGCTGCAGCGGCGGCTCGGGCCTGCGGACTCGGCGGCCAAGCGCATCGCCCTGGGCATGCTGTGGGCATGGCTGCCGTGCGGGTTGAGCACGACGCTGCTGGCCGCCGCATGGCTGCAGGCCGATGCCCTGCAGGGCGGGGCCACGATGCTGGCGTTCGGCTTGGGCACGCTCCCGCTGATGGTGTCGCTGACCTGGTCCGGCGCACGCCTGGGAAGCTGGCTGCAGCGCCCGGGGATGCGTCATGCCGCCGGCGCATGCGTGCTGATGGCCGGGGTGCTCACGCTCGCGGCGCCGTGGCTGGTGTCGCATCCCGGGATGGATGGCGCCCTGAAAGCCCTCGGCTGCGGCAGCGCGTTTGCGGCGACGGGCTGAGGTTCCGCGGCCTCAGGAACGCGCGCGCGCCGGCGCCGCGTCCTCGCCGCCGTGCGCCAGCCGTTCGATCGCGCCCGGGTCCACAATCTCGATCCGGCGACCCTGCACTGCGATCGTGCCGTCCTCCTGCAGCCGCGTGAAGCCGCGGCTGACCGTTTCCAGCGCCAGCCCCAGGAAATGCGCGATGTCCTCGCGGCTCATCGGCAGCTTGAACACCTGCGCAGAATGCCCGATGCGGGCGTAGCGTTCGCCGATGCCGTGCAGGAACAGCGCAATGCGTTCCACCGCCTGCCGGCGCATCAAAATTTCCACGTGGTCCTGATCGCGGCCCATGCTGCCGCCGATCACCCGCATCAACTGCAAGTGCAGCCCGGGCACCTGCCCAGCGATCTCGCCAAGACGCGCATAAGGCACCTCGCACACCTCCGAATCGCCCAATGCCACCGCCTCGCAGCGGTGGCTGCCGTCGCCCAGCGCATCCAGACCGACGATTTCGCCCGGTAGATGGAAGCCGATCAACTGCGGCTCGCCGCCGGCGCTCACGCCGATCGTCTTGAAGCCGCCGGTGCGCGCGACATAGATCGAATGCAGCGCATCGCCGGCCCGGAACAGCCGATCGCCGCGCGCCACCGGGCGCCGGTTGCGCACCAGCGCATCGATCAGGATCAGACCCTCCGCGCCGATTCCCGCCGGCAGGCATAGCTGCTGGAGCGAACACTGTCCGCAACTGCGGCGCAACCGGCCGAGATCGAGAACGTTCGGCTCAGTCATGGTCGTGCCCGCGCGCGATCCGTGCTGCGATCCGTATTGCACCCGCTGCCGGCATGACGGTCTCCACGTGGAATCGCCGCGATTATGGCAGCGTTGCCCCCGCAGAGGCGAAGAAACGCGCGCCGCAGACGTTTTTGATCCGGGTCAAGGCGACGATCGCCGGCCGCCCTACCCTGTCCGCATGCCCACGCCCCCGATCGATGCAGACCTGTTGCGCCGCCACGACCTGCCCGGCCCGCGCTACACCTCCTATCCCACCGCCCCGCATTTCCACGCGGGTTTCGGCGAAAACGAGCTGCGCGAGGCCGCTCTGGCCAGCAATGGCGACCCGATCCCGCGCCCGCTGTCGCTCTATGTCCACGTGCCGTTCTGCGCCGATCCGTGCTTCTACTGCGGCTGCAACCGCGTCATCACCCGCGACCGCACCCGCGCCGCGCGCTACGTGACCTGTCTGGAACGCGAGATCGCGCTGACCGCGTCGCTGTTCGACGACGACCGCGAGGTTGTCCAGCTCCACTTCGGCGGCGGCACTCCGAACTTCCTGACGCCGGCGCAACTGGCGGGCGTGGTCGCGAACCTGCAGACGCGATTCCGGTTCTCCACGCGCGAGGATCGCGACATCTCCATCGAGCTGGATCCGCGCACGGTCGCCGTCGAGGACATCACCACGCTCGCACAGGCGGGCTTCAACCGCGCCAGCCTCGGCGTGCAGGACTTCGACCCGGTCGTGCAGGCGGCCGTCAATCGCATCCAGAGCGTGCACGAAACCGACGCCATCGTGCAGGCCTGCCGCAGCAATGATTTCCGCTCGATCAACATCGATCTGATCTATGGCTTGCCGAAGCAGACGCCGGAGGGCTTCGGCCGCACGCTGGACAAGGTGATCGGGATGCGGCCCGACCGGATCGCGCTGTACGGCTACGCGCATCTTCCGACCATGTTCAAGGCCCAGCAACGCATCGAAGCCGCTGACCTTCCCGACGCCGAATCGCGGCTGCAACTGCTGTGGCAGGCCATCCAGACGCTGACCGCGGCCGGCTACGAGTACATCGGCATGGATCACTTCGCGCTGCCCGGCGACGCCCTGTCCATCGCCCGCGCGCAGGGTCGCCTGCATCGCAACTTCATGGGCTATACCACGCACGCCGAGAGCGATCTGTTGGGGCTGGGCGTCAGCGCCATCAGCCATATCGGCGATACCTTCAGCCAGAACGCGCGCGACATCGGCGCATGGGAATCCATGCTGGATGCCGGGCATCTGCCTGTGGCGCGCGGCGTGCGTCTGGACGACGACGATCTGCTGCGCGCCGACATCATCCAGTCGATCATGTGCCAGGGCGAAGTGCGGATCGATGTCATCGCCCGCTGCCATCACATCGATTTCCCGCACTATTTCGCCGATGCCCTGCAGCGCCTGACGCCGCTGGAAGCCGATGGACTGGTGAAGACCGATCCGCAACGCGTGTCGGTTACGCCCCGCGGGCGGCTGTTGCTGCGTCGCATCGCGATGTGCTTCGACCGTTATCTGCATGCGGCGCAAGCCGGATGACTGCGCGGAGATTCGCCGGACGGCGATCTGCGCATCAGGCTCGGCGAAAACGCGCCGGCATCAAAAAGCCCTCGAAACGAGGGCTTTCATTCAAAGCGCTGGGTGCGCGCCAACACGCCAGCGGCGACGACATGTACCGGCCACTGCATCTCCTCATCGCCTGCCGATGCCGACATCTGCGCGCGGCAATTCCGCCGCCACATGGTTGACATGCGCAGAATACAGAATATGCTCAAACTGAACTGAACCATACCATCACTGAGAAGGGAAGGAACCACATGACCGAGACGACGCAGGAAGCCGAGACGCCCCAGGACACCCTGACGACCCCAGAACTGTTCAACCCGTTCACGCCGGGGTTCGACGAAAATCCGTACGAGCACTACCGGACGCTGCGCGACACCCACCCGGTGCACGAGCATCCGATGGGGTTCTGGTTCGTAACCCGGCACGCCGACGTCTCCACGATGCTCCGAGACGCCCGACTGTCCGTGGCGGACCACAACCTCGCCGCCGGCCCGATGCGCGACCAGTTCGAGCAACTCGTCATCGACGCGCCCGTCAAGCTGGTGACCATGATGGACAGCGATCCGCCGGACCATACCCGGCTGCGGTCGTTGGTGGGCAAGGTGTTCACGCCGCGCTCGATCGCCGCGCTGGAGCCCATGGTGGCCAAAATGGTCGACGAGTCGCTGGATCGCATCGCCGATGCCGGCTCGGTGAATCTGATCGACGCACTCGCGTTCCCGCTGCCGTTCGAGGTGATCTCGGCGATGCTCGGCATGCCGAGCACCGATCACAAGCGGCTGCTCGAGTTGACCGAGATGCTGGTCGTAGCGCTGGAACCCGTCGCCGATCCCGACGTCATGACGGCGATCGTCGGGGCCCAGGTCGAACTGTCCGACATGATGCAAGAGGTCATCGCGTGGAAGCGGAACAATCCGTCCGACGACCTGCTGACCGCGCTCATCCAGGCAGAGCATAACGGCGACTTGCTTTCCAACGACGAACTGGTAGCCCAGGTTCTGCTGCTCTATGTCGCCGGCCACCATACGACCGTCAACCTGATCGGAAACGGTGTCACCGCGCTGCTTCGCCACCCCGACCAACATGCGCTGCTGCGGTCGAACCCCGACCTCATCGGCAACGCCGTCGAGGAGTTCCTCCGCTACGACAGCCCCATCCACCAGACCCGCCGGATCACCCTCGCCCCGTACTCGATCGGCGGCCGGGAGGTCCCGGCTGGCACGATGATGATCGCCTGCCTGGGCGCGGCCAACCGGGACGAGCGGATGTTCGGCCCGGACGCCGACCTGCTGCGGCTCGACCGCGAGCAGGCCCGCCAGCACGTGTCGTTCGGTGCCGGCGCGCACCACTGCCTCGGCTCTGCGCTCGGTCGGCTGGAGGGCCGGGTGGCGATCAGCCGGCTGGTAACCAGGTTCCCCCGACTGGCCTTGTCCGGCCCGGTGAGCTGGAACGGCCGCATCAACCTGCGCGGCGCGACGGCGATCCCGGTCAGCGTCTAAGTACATGCCCGACTGGTCGCAAGCGGCGAAAACCTCGTCGACATCGGGCAACTCCTGAAGTCGGCGGGGTACGTATCGCCCCACGCCCCACCTCGCGCCGGACAGAATCCTCTTGTCCGGCGCAGTAGGCGCACTTCCGAAAAGGTCAGCGAGTCGCCTGTGCATCCGCATTCTGCAACGCGGCATTGCGCTGTGGCGCCTGCCACGTTACCGGGCGTGTAGCGCACCACCCATCGGCGCCTATCGCAGGGCCGGGATCTGACGCTTCCTGCGACGCGAAGATGCGATCGTCAGCGGCGGCGGAAGCGCATCTCGACCGCCTTCGCATCCTCGATCGCAGCTTTGTCCTTCGGCTTGCGCACCCGCGCGGGATCATCCTCGCGCCGTAGTGTCGGCATCGCGCCGATCAGCTCATCGGATGAAGCCTGAGATTCGACGAATAAATATCAGGAGCCTCTTGCCATCTCCAACAGCATTCTGGCCATGAACATGGGACGGCGATAGACGCTGCGGGGCTTGACCAAATTCTGCACCTCGACCATCAACTTGTGCACATCGGGTTTCCGGGCCGCAAGCCGCGTAAGGGCTGCTCCGAACTTCAGATTGCGTTGCAGATCCGATGGGCGCTGTCCGATGGTCTCAGGAAAAATGAAATCGGGGATCGCGGCCATCATCCATGGCGTATCCACCAGAGTATTCACCTCCGAAAAGAAAGTGGGCGCCAACATTGCAAGTGGATCGCTTGCGCCATTGGATCGCAGCAGGCGCCGCAACAAGACTGCCTCCTGCGCAGCCACGCTCATCCCTTGACCGTAAATAGGATTGAACTGGCAAATCGAATCACCGATAGGAATCAGCCCGCGCGGCCATCCTTGAATCAGTTCGAAATGTCGACGCATACTTTGCGGGAACACATAGCGCGCGATATCGCCAACCCGCGTCGCATCGCGAATCGCGTTGTATATCGTCGGCGTGCGCAGTTGTCGTGCGTAGTCGAGAAAGCCAGCTTCGTCGCCTGGTGGTTTGTCATCGCCGCGCCCGCCCAAGCCCAGCATCCAGCGCCGGCCTTCAAACGGCAGCAACAGCCCGCCGCGGCTGCTCTGTGGCATCAGCGGGAAAGTCATTACGCCTTTCCAGTCGCGCGGAGCGTCGTCCGGAATTTCATAAATCGCTGTGGAGTAACCGAGGTCGACACCGATGGTGGTCTCCGGTGGCGTCTCTCGTCCCGTTGATTTCAATACGGCAAGCGTGAGCGCGCCTCTCCCCGATGCATCGATGACCAGATCGGCCGGCAGCATCTGCGCAACCCTGTCCGCACCGTGAAAATTCACGCCTTCGACAACCGCGCCATCCGCACTGGTCACGATCCCAGCCACTCGGCAGTCCGACTGCAGGCTGATGTTGCTGTGCTTGAGGACGCACTGTCGCACCGTGAACTCAAGCGTCGACCGCGATATCGCGAAGTTGCGGATGTTCAGGTCACGCATAGGAAAGGGATCGAAGCCCGGGCGCTCGATGCGAAGATCCAGGCCACTACGCATAGGCACCGCACCAGCACTCTCCAAGAGAGATTGAAAGTCCGGAAACAGCTCCGATAGCGCTATCAATCCACCGGTCATCAATCCATGCACGTGACGTGCTTGCGGCGTGCCTGCGCGATGAGCGGCAGTTGTCGGCAGCGTATCGCGCTCCAGCACAGTCACTCGTTCAAAATGATCCGCCAGCACCCGTGCAGCGGTCAGCCCTGCGATCCCGGCACCGATGACCACTGCTTGCTTGCCCAGAATTCGTGTCGTCATTGATTGAACCTGCAATTAAATATCTTAAGAAACCATCTCAAAATAGAAATTCGAAGAATGTTTCTGGAAAATAGTCGAACGATGAAGGTTTCTGATGCGCACCGGCTCTGGATCAGGAATTGTTTTCCGTAGGAAAACAAGGCGCTGACACGTTCCATTCCGCTCGAAGCAGGAGCCGACAACTCGCCGGCGCAGCTTTGCAGTCGGACAACTCCTGAAGGCATAGCGCAATCGGCTTTCAACGCGACGGAGCGAAATCGTTGGCCAACCAGCCCCATCGTGGGACCGAGTCAGTCCGTTGGCGCTTGGGGGCAAGTATTCCTATCATCGCAGCCGGCGAAAGCATGCACTTTCCTTTGCCTGCTCCCCGAGATCCCGCTTCGCGCGATCTCGGGGGCAAAAAAGGCCTTGATGTAACCGCAGCCACCTTCGATGAGGCATGAAGCGGTGTTGCCTGATTGCAGTTCGCAAAGCCCACTGCAATTCGTTTCGGATATCTGTGCGGGCGGATGGCATGCACGAACCGATAGGGCGCTGGATGTTCGAGCGTCCAACAGGCGCCCCACCCTACCGTTCGAATGCGGCGGTTGGGGCCGTGTGCCGAGTGACCCGCAGGAATCCGCTCAGCGGATGTCGTCAATGAACTCCAGCTTGGCATTGACGAACCGGGGTTCCTTCAAGGTCTTGCGCAACGTGGTCGCGAAGAACTTGTGGCTCTCATCGACAAGGGTCACGTTCAGCAGGAAATACGGAAAGAAGCCGACGCCCGGCAGATCGACGTCCTGGATCAGCGACACTTCCACCTTGCCGTTGGCTTTCGGCGTGTACACCCAGCGGTTGTGCATCCGCTCCACGCGCACCACACCGGGCGTATGCGGCAAGGCGTTCGGGATGGACACTACATCCAGCACGACCTCTTTGGTCTTCTTGTCCTGTTCGAACATTGTGGTGATCAACAGCTCGCGATCGGCGAACGGTCCGGGGAGCTCCACGCGCCACATGTCCTTGTCGTAGCCGCCCAGCACCGGGTCGAAGTCCTTGATGCGGGTCATATCCTTGCATCCGGGAATCCATTCTTTGCAGACCTGCAGCGTGTCGCCGACGAAAATATGCTGCGAGGTCAATTGGGTCAAGGTGTAGTCGCCCTCCATCACCGTTCGCGCCTTCATGAGCGGGTCGCCCGGGGCTTTCAACAAGTAGACCTTGATGCCGTCCTCGTCCTTGGCGAGTTTCCATTCAGCCGAACCGGAAGCCACCCACGTGAAATGCGCGACGAGCACAGCCATCACGACCAGGCTGAAGGCGAAATAGAGCCTCTTCCAGAGCGGATCCTTGATTTTTTTGGGCGCGGCGGCCTTGTCGGCGGCCGCGGTATTCGATACTTCTGTCATGTCGTCTTCCTGTCGTTGGGATGGGCTGGATGGTCGAACGCGAGCGCCGCTCGCGAGGGCTGCGGCGTCAAGCCGACACGAGCCCCGCTTCAGCGGGCGAATTACGGGTTTGGGTCAGGATGTCGGCGAGATACTTCGCCAGGCACAGCAGCGTGAGCGTCGGCGCGACCCGTCCGTTCTCCGGGATGAGCGACCCGTCGCAGACGTACAGATCGCGCACGCTGGTTTCGAGTCTCGCGTCGACATCGCTGCCTACGCGCAGCGTACCGAGGGCGCCGCCGGAAAACATCGGCGCCTTGAATATGTCGCCGGCACCGGCGCGTTCGAGGATCGCGCGCGCCGCCTGCTCGCCGCGCGCGAGCTTGTCGAAAACCGCGGCATCGAGCGTCTTGTGGTAGCGACCATCGGCGGAGAGGCCCCCGCCGACTTCGTCGTGGGCCATCACCGTGATTCCGAGGTGCTCGGGGTACGCGAACATCCGCGCAACTTGCATGTACTGCAGCATGAACATGCGGAACGGCAGCTTGTGGACGTTCGCGTCCTTCAGCACGATGCCCTCTTCGAGCGTCATTTCCATGACGCCGCAGAAACTGTCGACGCCGCGAAGGCCCGGGACGCGCCCGAACAGCGTAAAGCTGGGATCGATGTAATAGCCGCCGGCAGCGACATGCTGCAGCCCGCTGCCGCGCAGCAGCAGCGGCGTCGCCAGCGAGCCCGCACAGACGACCACCCGCTCCGCCCGGAACCGGACGGTACGGCTGCCGAATGCGCCTTCCTTGAGCCGGCATTCCACGCCGACCGCGCGCCCGTTCTCGATCAACACCCGTTCCGTGAGTGCCTGGCACTTGAGCACCGCGCCTTGGCGCACGGCGTCGTCGACGAAGGTCAGCGCCTTCCACTTGGCGTCGTACGCGTAGACGCCGCTGCACTTCGACTGGTCGATCAGCATCAACTTCTTCTTCCAGCCGTCGTAACCGGCCGCGATGGCGCCTTCCCGCATCCTGTGCGACTGCGGGCTCATGAGCGCGTCGGGCATCTCGGCGAGCGGAATCTGTCGCCGGATCGCATCGTAGGCGGGCTGCAGGTCGATCCCGAGCGCGCGATACGCATCGATCGGCGGTTCGTCCATCACTGCCAGATACATCGCGCTCGAGCCGCCTGCGGCGTGCACCTTGGCGTCCTTGAGCTCCTCGGCCACACGGACCTCGTTGAACATCGACGCGAGCGTCCAGACCGTCTCCTTGAGCGGGAAATATTTGCCCCGCTCCAGGATCAGCACCTTTTGCCCGCGACCGCTGAGTTCGCGCGCGATCACGGCTCCGGCGGTGCCGGAGCCGACCACGATGCAGTCGTAGATTTCGCCGTCTTCGGAGTTGGTCATGGTTTGGCCGGTGGCTGCTGCGTCCCGCCCTTCCCCAGGGTCAGGTGCTTGCGGTAGCTCTGCATCTGACGCTCGCGATAGGCGAAGTCGGTTAGCGAGCGCTGGGTATGGAACTCGTCGTCGATGGCGACGTTGAGCGCGACGGCGGACGTCTCCACGACGGTGATCCGACGCTTGAGGAGGTTGTTCATCGACGCTTTCATCGGCAGCCAAACCCTGCCGAACTGTTTGACCTCGATCACCGAGTATTCCTTGTAGAAACGACCAGAGGGGTCGTACAGCTCGTCTTTGAGCACGTTGAAGCGTTCCTTGTCGACGTAGGTCACGATGCGGCTGTAGTACGAACGTTTGCGGCGGCTGGCTGTCGGGGTCATCTCGATCTTCCAGACCGGGCGGCCGCGATACGTGTCCTGTCCCAGCAACTTGTAAGTGTAGTCGCGGATCTTCCTGTCGTCGGAGGAGTCCTCGGTCGACACTTCCGATCCGAACATCGCGGCAGCCTCGCTGCCATTGGAAACAGCGGCCAAACGCTTGACCTTGGTGAGTACGGGCAGGTACACCCAAATGTCGAAAGGCTTGTTGTCGTCGGCATAGATCCACGACAGCATCGTCGTGCCCTTGTCGCTGATGGGCGCGACAATGACGTCGAGCGACTTGTGGTCGACTCCGCCCTGCGCGACGGGCTTGTGCTTGCTGAATACTTCGAACTGGATGTTGCGCGGCTTTTCCGCGCAGGAGAGTTTACCGTTGGACAAACTGTAACGGCATGTCGAGAACTTCATCTGGCGGACCGACGACGAATAGCTGCGATTCGTCACATCGTCCACCTTGATCATGATCTCGCGGGCGTCCTGCGCGACGGATACGGCCGGGGCGGCCAGGAACAGCGCCGCGAGAAAAATACGGTAGGCGGTTTTCATCCAACAATCTCCTTTTGAACTTCGGTCTGAATGTCGACAACGGGATGGGCAGCAGCAACAAATCGTTGAGCGGACCCAAGATCGCTAACGCAAAAACATGACCGTATTGGACATATCACTGCGAAAGCGATCACATCAATGTCGAAGTTCAGACCAACGTCAGGGCAGTTGAAACTTTTGCCCGCGACCGCTGGATTCATGCGCGATCACGGCTCCGGCGGTGCCGGAGCCGACCACGATGCAGTCGTAGATTTCGCCGCCTCCGCACAACGTCATGGTTTGGACGGCGCCTGCTGCGTCCCGCCCTTCCCCTGGGTCAGGTACTTGCGGTAGAGCTGCATATGACGCTCGCGATAAGCGAAGTCGGTCAGCGAGCGCTGGCTCAGGAATTCTTCGTCGATGTCGACGTTGAGCACGAGGCCGGGATGCGCCCAGGTGGTGAGCCGGCGTTTGGTCAGGTTGTTCATCATGGCATCCGTGACAATCCAGACCTTGCCCAACTGCTTCACGTTCAACACCGACAACTGCTTGTAATGCCTGCCGCTACGATCGTAGAGATCCTCCTTCAGCACGAGGAAGCGCTCCTTGTCGACGTAGGAGACGATGCGGCCGTAGAAGGAACGCTTGCGACGGTTGGCCGTGGGGGTCAACTCGATCTTCCAGACCGCGCGGCCGCGGTAGGTGTCCTCGCCGAGCATCTTGTATGTGTAATCCCCTACCTTCCTGACGTCGGCGTCTTCGGCCGACAGTTCCGTACCGAACACGGCTCCGCTCTCGCCGCTGTCGGCGACGGACACGATGCGCTTGACCTTGCTCAACACGGGCAGATAGACCCAGAAGTCCGAAGCCTTGTTGTCTTCGGCGTATCCCCACGACAGCATCGCCGTGTTCTTGTCGCTGACGGGCTGGATGATGACGTCGAGCGCCTTGTATTCGAGCTCGCGCAGTCCCGGGGGGCGACGGGTCTTGCCGAACGACTCGAAGATCACGATGCGCGGCTTCTCGGCGCAGGACAGCTTTCCGCCACTGACGTTGTAGCGGCAGGTCGAGTACTTCATCTGACGGACCGAAGACGAATAGCTGTGATTCGTCGCATCGTCCACCTTGATCATGATCTCGCGGGCGTCCTGCGCGAAGGATACGGCCGGGGCGGCCAGGAACAGCGCCGCCAGGAAAATACGGTAGGGGGATTTCATCCAACGGTCTCCTTTTTGAACTTCGGTTTGAATTTCAGCAACAGGGCGGGCAGCAGGAACAGGTCGTTGAGCAGACCCATGAAGATCGCCAGCGCGCCGAACTTGCCCAAGTTGGACATGCCCGCCCCGGAGGCGATCGCCATGATGCCGAAACCCAGGCCCAGGATCAGCGAGGTGAACACCACGCCCGGTCCGGCTTCGGTCATGGTCCGCCGCAGCGCGGCGTTGACGTCGTTGTCCTTGGCCAGTTGCAGTTGGTAGTTGGAAATGAAGTGGACGGTGTCGTCGACGGAGATGCCGATGATGATCGGCGCGAGCATCATGGTGAAGAAATCGAGCGGAACTCCGGTGATCCCGAGCAGCCCCAGCGTGAGCAGCGCAGGAATCAGATTGGGAATCAACGCGATCAATCCGACCTTGAACGAACCGAACACCAGCAGCAGGATCACGCTCACCGCCACCAGAGCCATACCGAACGTGATCGCCTGATTTTCGGTGATGTACTGGGCCGCCTGCATCGCCAGCGCGAAGATGCCGGTGATGGACACCTCGGTCTTGGGGTATTTCGACTTCAGCTCCGCCATCATCCCGTCGATGTCGACGCGCATCTGCTGAAAGACTTCCTGGTACTCGTACGACCCGTAGCTGTGCAGCGAAATCTTGATGTTCGCCTTGCGGTAGCTGTCGTCGACCAGGCGCTGGCGTTCGCTCGGGTTGGCGTTGTTGAACAGGAACAGCGTCTGCGACAGCGTTTCGCGCGTGTCGGGGATCCGATCGTACTCCGGTGCGTTGCCGTTGAGTTTCCGGTTGGCGTCCTTCGCCACATAGGCGATGGAATTGGTCGTCACCACGTACTTCTTGTACTTGGTCTCGAACTTCTTCTGCAGCGCGTCCATCGCCTTCAGCACGTCCGGATCCTGCAGGGCGAAGTCCTCCTTGAAATCGAGGAACAACACCATGGTGTAGGCGCCCATCATGTGCTCGTCGGCGACCTTCACGCTCTGCGTGAACGTCGAGTCTTCCGGATACTGGTCCAGGATCTGCGTGTCGATCTTCATCTGGGTCGCGCCGTAGATGGAGCCCACAAGCACCAGGATGAAGGGAATGATGAACGCGACCGGACGCTTCTCCACAAGTGGAACGACCTTATTCAAGGCCGACCTGAGATGCGGCAGTACATCCAGGAACCGCTTTTTCTCCGGCATGTTCTCAGGCGTGACGACGATTACCTTCTTTTTCGATACCGTCGGCCAGAAGTCGATCAGTAGCGGCAGCAGGTAGAAGGTCAGCAGCAAAGCGATCAGGATGCCGAGAGTCGACATGATCGCGAAGTTCTGGATCGGAACGACCGGCGTGATGTTCAGCGCCATCGTGCCGGTCATGTTGGTCAAGCCGGTCAGGAGCAGCGCCACGCCGGCGAATTTGTAGGTGCGGCGCAGCGCATTCTGATGGTCGATGCCGGATGTGCGCAGGTTGGTGTAGCCGGTCAGCGCGTGCACCGAATCGGCGACACCGACCGTGAGGATCAGCAGCAGGATCAGGATCACGAAAGGGTTGAGGGTGAGGCCGAGCAATCCGGCGGCGCCAAACGTGAACACCGTGCTGAGGATGACCATCAGCATCGACCACAGCACGGCCGACACGGAGCGGAACAGGAAACACAGCAGTAACGCGATGATCGCGAACGCGGCGACGTAGAGAATGCCCATCTCTTCTCCCATCTTCGCGTCGTGCTCGGCGGCGGCGGTGTTGCCGAGCGCGTAGTAGTCGAACTGCTTGGCGTACTCGGGCTTCTCGAGGATCTTCTTGATCTCTTCGAACAGCTTCAGGTAGTCGGCCTGGTCGGTGGGCTTGAACTCGACCAGCTTGTCTTCGTCGGGCGAAGCGGCCTGATCCATCGACAGAACCGTTTCGTCGGTGATCTCCTCCGCGTCGACCGGGACGGTGCCGAAATCGGTTTCGATATGGATTCCGCCGTACTTGTGATCGCGCGAGAAGAACTGCAGCGGCAGCTGCTTCTCGGCTTCCGCGATCGCCTTGATCTCGGCGAGCGCTTCGGGCGAAGTGGGCACCGTATCGCCGACGAGCGCCCTGGAAGCCAGCACGTCCCCGTCGACCGTCAGCACTTGCGCATTCACCAAGGTGTCGACCTTGACGATGTGTTCGAGCGCGGATGTCTCGCCCTCCTTGAGCCTGGCACGGAAGTTGATCAGCTCGTCCTGGATGCCGCGGGCCGCCTCAAGAGAGGCTGGGGAGAAGACATTGCCGTCCTTCGGCTTGTAGACGATATAGACGCCGTCCTCGCTGCCGAACTGCGCGTGGTAGCGATGGAAGGCGACCAGCGTCGGGTCTTCCTTGTCGAACCAGCCCTCGATGGTCGCGTCCATGCGCAGCTTGCTCATGCCGAAGAAGCTCGCGGCCAGCAAGGCAAGGAAAACGATGCCGACCAGCAGGCGTCTTTTGCGCAGCGCATCCGGAATGTTTTCAAAGTGGTCGGACAATCGGCTTACGATTCGCTCTCTAACGGACATAGATGCACTTCCTGTTGGTCATGATGATTGCCTTGCTGAGGTTCGATGCCCCTGCAAAAACAGACTGATTGGGGGTTCGATGCGATGCGTTCCAGGTCAAGCCCGTGCCATCGGTCGCGCCAGGCCAGCGGTTCATTGGAAGAGTCTCGCAATCACCGCACTGCCCTCCTCGCCGACGACGGACACATGGTCCGCGTCGACGTCGATGCAGACGGCAGGCTTGGCCAGGAACTTCTCCCACCCCAGTTCCGGCGGCTGGTCGCCGTTGCCTTGGGTCGCGCGGACGATCACCGTCTCGCAGGCTTTCGGGAGCTTTTTCGGACGATAGCTGCGGCAGGCATTCTCGTTGGCGATCGAAAGCTTATAGGCGAGCATGAAATGCTTTTTCGGTATCCAGATGTTGTTGCGCTGGATAAGTTCGAAGAGGTAGTCGGCGCGCTGGTCCTCGGAGACTTTGCGGAATTCTTCGGCATTCAACTGCTGCGTGCCCTTGAACGACTTGATCAGGTCGACGAAAGCCGCGGCGATCTCATCCGAGACACTGCGGACGGACGACGACGCCGGGCAGCGGCAATCCACCAACACCAGACGATCGACCGCGATCTTCTTCTTCAGCAGCTGATGCACCATCTCGAAAGCGACGACCGCGCCATTGGAATAGCCGAGCAGGCTCACACTGCTGCAGTCGCGTAATGCCGCAAGGGCTTCGACGTTGGCTTCGGCCATCGCCTGTATGGAGTCGAGCGGTTCACGCTTGCCATCCAGGCCAATCCCCTGGAACCCGAACATCGGGCGGATTCCGTTCATCAGACGGCCCAAAGTCGCCAGCGACAGGACGCTGCCGTCGGCACCCGGGACGGCGAAGACCGGTTGGCCCGAAGCATTGATCTGCATCGGTACGAGAAGGCCGCCGGAGACCGCGTCCCGGCTCACGAACCACGTTTCGAGATCGGTTTTCGGCGCGGCCGTCCGCTGCGGCTTCGCACGCGTGTCCGCAGCGGACGCAGCGGACGCAGAAGATGCAGGAGACGCAGCGACCTTGCCGACGACGTGGATACCGTCGATCTTGTCCCGGTAGTTTTCGGCGAGATGCCGGCCGAGAAGCTCGATGTCAGGGTAATTGAACACGACGCTCGGGGAGAGGTTCTCGTCGAGCAAGTCGATGATTTTCTGGATCAACGAGGCCATTCCGATCGAATCGAAGCCGAGGTCGATGAAGCTCTGGCCAACGTCGATGTCCGCGCGCGGCATGCGCAGCAGTCCGGCGGCTTCCTGTGCGAGGAAGAGCGCGATCTTGTCCTCGGCATCGAGCGCTTCCGCCCGTTCGCCGGCGGCGAGCGCATCGACGAAGCGCCATTCGCGCGCGGCCTCGGGCGCTGCACCGCCGTCGTGCTCGATTTTCGCTTTCTGCGGCCTTGCCACGGTGGGGATTTCCACGCGCGAGGGCGCATCGGCGTCGTCGAAATCCAGCCAATAGCGGTTCTTGGCGAACGGGTACGGCGTAATGTCGATCAGCTGCGGCAGCGCTTGCGCGTTGCGGCGGCGCGTCAGCACCACCTCGCGCCAATGACGCTCCCAGGGCATGTCGATGCCGCCGACCCACAGCAGCGCGATATCCTTCAGCATGCCTTCGCGCAGGTTTTCGAGCAGCTTGCCCTCGCCGATCTGCGACTTGATGACGTCGAAGACGCGTGCGTTGTCGCGCTCCTGCGGGCCGCCGATGAAGATCGGCCCGTTGCCGTCCGCCGGCTTGTTGCCGGCCAGAAGCTTGGCTGCGCGCGCCAGCGCTTCGATCAGTTCCTTGTGGCTGGCGGCGACGATAGCGAGCCGATGCTCCATCGGTACGGTCGCCAGCTGCATGGTGTAGGCCATGTCCTCCAGCGTCGGTGCGGATCGACTGCCGTAGAGGGCCAACGATTCCTGCAGGGATTCGCTGGTAAGCGCCAGCGACTCCTGCAGGGATTCGCGCGTACGTGCGGAGAAGACGAACAACTGGCGCCCGCCCTGCTCTGCGCGCGCAACGCCGGGGTCGGCGCGGTATTCCTCGAACACCAGGTGCACGTTCACGCCGCTGTCGGAGAAGGAGTTGACGCCCGCGCGAATCGGTTCGTCGCCGCGGCGCAGCGCGTCGAACGACAACGGTTGATCGGCGATATACAGCGGATGCGCCCTGGATTCGATATCGATGAAGCTGTTGAGCTTCTTTTTGGTGATCGTGGCGGGAAACTGCTTGTGGTGCAGCGCCAGCGCGACCTTGATCGCGCTGGCCACGCCGCTGGCCGGCTCGAGATGGCCGATGTTGCCCTTGATGCTGCCGAGCGCACAGTGCTTCTCGCCCGCAGTCGACGCGGCGAATGCGTTCTTGATGCCTTCGAACTCGAAGGAATCGCCCCACTTGGTGGCGTAGCCATCGACTTCGATGTAGCGGACCGAGTTCGGCGCGATGCCGTGCTTCTCGTAGCATCCGGCGATCAGCTGGGTGATGGCTTCGTGCTTGATCTCGGAAATGAAGCTGGCGCGGCCGCGGTTGTTCTGATGGGTCGCGACGACCTTGGCGAAGATGCGGCGGTTGTCGCGCTCGGCATCGTCCAGCCGCGTGAGCACCAGCAGGCCGAGGCCTTCGCCGCGGGTGAAGCCGTTGGCGGCATCGTCGAACACGCCGCAGCTGCCGTCGGTCGACAGCAGGCCGTAGCGCGCGATCGCCGCGTAGTCGCCCTGGAAGAGATTGAGCGACACGCCGCCGCAGATGGCCACGTCGCACTCGCCCTGCGCCAAGGATTGACAGGCCCGGTGGATCGCAAGGCCGGACGAGGCGCAACTGGCGTTGACCACTTCGCTCGGGCCCTTGAAGTCGTACAGGAACGAGATGCGGTTGGCGAGGTAGTAGATCGGGCTGGACGAGCTGAGCGCCGGAGCGTTCGGGATGCGGTGCAGATTGCGACGCAGGTGATGCTCGTATTCGGCGTACTCATAACCCAGGAAAAGTCCCGTGCGCGTACCGCGCAGCATGTCCGCGCGCAGGCCGGCGTTCTGCAGCGCGTGGTAAAGCGCCTGCGTCACCAGGCGTTCCTGCGGGTCGCACAGGCGGGCTTCGTCTTCGCTGAGGCCGAAGAAGGCGGGGTCGAACCGATCGACATCGTCGATCAGCGCGCCCCAGCGCGGCGCGGCGTCGACGTCGGCAGCGCCCCAGCGGACTCCCTTCAGCGGCGCGATCAACGAGCGCTGTTCCATCAGGTTGTGCCACAGCGCTTCCGGAGAATTGGCATCCGCGAACGTGCAGGCCATGCCGACGACCGCGATCCCGGGGCTGCCGGTCGGTAGCACGACCGCCTGCATTTCTGCGGGCTCGGCGCTGCGCTCGTCGACGGACAGACCGTAGTAATGCGAAAGCGCGTCGGCGTGGTGCTCCAGCAGATGGTCGATCAGCGCCTGCCTGGATGCGAAGCGTTCGGCGTGCAGATCCAGGCCGTATTCGTCGCGGACGAAGGCCAGCATGCGCGCGACGCCTCCCGCCCCATCGTTGCGTGGTTGCGGCCGCACTTCAGCACGGCGGCGCGGGGCAGCGCCCCCTGCAGACGGTCCCGCCGATGCCTTGGCCGCCGCGACGGGGGCAGACTGCGCGGCGACGGTCGGCTGCGCCTTCGGCACGGGCACGGGCGCAACGGGAGCCGCGGCCTCGTTCATCGAACCGCCGATGACGCCGGCCAGCTCCCTGATCGAGTTGACCGCCGTCAGCTGCGCCGGCGTGATCGAGACCTTGAGCTGTTTGCTCAGGTTCGTCATCAGCTCGATCGCGATGATCGAGTCCATGCCGAACGAATCGAAGTCGGCGTCGACGTCCAGCCGATCGACCGGGATTTTCAGGGTGGACGCGACCGTTCTCGCGATCGTGTCCAGCAATATCGGTTCCGCGACAGCGCTCATCTCAAGTTCCCTGATTCTTCTGCCAACGCGAGGTCGGCGGCGAGCAGCGCCTTCAGGCGCTCCATTTCGTTGCGGGGCGTCGCGTTGCCTGACTGCGGAGGCGCGAATGCCGTGGCTTCGGGCAGCGCTGCGGCGTCCTGCACTGCTTCCTCATCGGGTTCGCGGAAGAACCCGCTGCGCTTCAACATCGACATGCTGACCTTCACGCCGGCGATCACCGCCTTGATGTCCTCGTCGGTGTGGGCCGTGGTCAGGAAGCAGTTGCCCTGGATGTTGGTCTCCACGCCTTCCATGCGCAGCAGGATGAAGAACAGCGCTTCGGTCACGCCCCAGTAGCTGTCGACGAAACGGAAGCGGAACAACGATCCGAAGGTGTCGATGATCACCGGCAGGCGCTCTTCGCCGAAGAACGCATTCAGCGTGTCGGCCAGCCGCGTGGTCTTTTCGTTGAGGGTGCGCTGGAAGCAGGTGCAGTCGTCGCACGACTGCACGCCATCGCCGCAGCTCTTTTTGATTTCTCCCAGTACGGCCAGCGCGGCGGCGATCTTCAGCGGGTTCTGCGAATGGGTACCGGCCATGCCCGTGCGCTTGGAGCTGGGCATGCTGTCGTCGTCGAATCGCCAGGTGCCGCCATCGATCAGGTCCATGTATTTCGCCGCACCTGCGATGACGCCCGTGGGCAGGCCGCCGCCGGGAACCTTGCCGTAGGTGGCCATGTCGGCCTGGATGCCGAAGCGGCCCTGCGCACCCTTCGGGCAGACACGGAAACCGGTGATCATCTCGTCGAAGATCAGCGGGATGTTCTTCTCGATCGTCAGCTGGCGAAGCGCCTTGAGGAATTCCACCGGCTTCTTGTAAGGATGGCGCGATTGCACCGGCTCGACCAGCACCGTGGCGATCTCGCCGGCGCGCTGCTCGATCGCGTCGAGCGACGCCATGTCGCCGTAATCCAGCACGATGATCTGGTCGGCGAAGTCCTGCAGGATGCCCGGCGCCATCGGAAAGCTGTTGCCGGCAAGATCCCTGGTGGCCGCCACCGCATCCGAGAGGCCGTGATAGGCGCCATCGAAAAGAACGATCTTCTTGCGGCCGGTCGCCGCGCGCGCGATGCGTACCGCGAACATCACCGCCTCGGTGCCCGATTGGGTGAACAGCGCGCGCTCGTGGCCGGTGATCTCGCAGAACAACTTGCAGGCCTGAAAAATCATGTCGGAATAACCGACCAGCGGGATGCCCTGATCCAGGCTGTGTTTGACCGCGTCGATCAGGAAGGGTGCGCGGTGCCCGAACAGGTTCACGCCCATGTCGCCGGAGATGTCGATGTACCTGTTGCCGTCGGCGTCGTGGACGTAGGCGCCTTCGGCCTTGGTGTAGGTGATCTGGAAGTGGAGTTTCTTCAGATCCTTGATCAGGTGGAAGGCGCGACGCTGGTCCACGAAGTGGGCCTGATTTTCGAGCACGTTGGCCTTGGACTTCGGCACGAAGCGGTCGTACTTCTCGACGAGAGCCGCGATCCAGGCGCGGTGCTCATCGGTGAGGTCGCGCTGGTCGAGCGTCTTCAGGGCCCGCGCCGCGCCCTTGCCGTCGTGCGCCGGCGCGACGCCGTCCGCACGGCGGACGATCGCCAGCACCTGCAACTGCGACTCTTTGTCCAACGACTGGAACAGGCGCATGGCGTCCTGCTTGTCGATCTGCTTCGACAGGATTTTCTTGGATACGTCTTCAACGGGCATCTGCATGGCGTGGTCCATCTCGCGGTCGCTAGAATTGATATTGATATCGGATGACGAACTGCTTCTGGTCGCGATACGGCCAGGTTCCACTGCGTTCGTCCCGTTCGTCAGGATAGAACAATTCAAAATAAACCGTGGAGTTGTCGTCGATGAGGTAGGAACTGAGGAATTTGTGCTGGAAGCTGGTGTATGGCCGGGTATAAATGGTGAGCCAACTCAGGGTCAGGTCGTCGTTGAAGAAGCGGTTGCTTACCGAGCCCACCAGCGAATATTCGTTCTGTTCGCGACCGACGATACTGTCGCGCCAATCCAGCAACCGGCTCCATGTGACTTCGGCGCTGTAGCTGAGCGCACGGCCGCCGGGCGAGTAATCGAAGCCGAAGCTCGAGTCGAACTGGTCGCTCTCGACGATCGACAGGTCGGTGCCGCCGGCCGGAAGCGCAAAGAACGCGCGCGGCTGTTTCAGCGCCGCTTCCGCGCGCAGCAACAGGTTGTCGATCGCGATATTCGCGGTGAGCCCGTACATCTGGAAACGCTGCTGGCGCACCAGGTAATCGTTGTCGATCAGTCGCGCCGCGATCAAGCTGATGTCGCTCTTGCCGAACGAACGCTTCCACCGCGCACCGAATTCATAGGTGCCGGCGTTGCCCCAGTCGTCGTCCGGCGCGTTCCTGTCGAAGGCGCCGGGGATGTCGTACTCGGACCCGCGGTCCGGATATTTGTTGTAACCGGGACGCGGCACCAGGAACGCGGTCCACTGGCCGGAGCCGCCGAAGTGGTCCATGGCGAGCATCGGCTGACCGACGCGAGACTCCTCCAGCGAAATGAAGAAGAACTCCGCGCTGTTGCGGGGACTCACTTCGTCGGTGATCGCGCCGCCCTCCGAAACGCCCCACGGCAGGATCTGGTAGCCGAGCCGGAAGCTCGTGTTGCCGAAACTGCTCTGCAGATAGGCTTCGCGCGTGACCAGCTCGCGGAAAGGATTTTCGTCCTTCGCCTTGGCGCGGTGATCGTTGCCCCAATGCAGATTGAGCTTCGTATCCAGGCGGAGAAACAGATTACTCGTCAAGGGCTTGGAATATTCCATCCGCACAGACGACCGGTTGTTCACCACCCGCTTCGGCGAGGCGAACTTGTACGAGGTTTCATGCTTCAGGCTGACGCGCAGTGGCGCCAGCCAGGCCGCGAGCGTGCCGTCGTCGAGCATGCTGTCGTCCGCCGTGCCCACGGTGGGATCCTCGTCGCCCCCGGTCGCCGATACCGGGCCGTCGGGCTCCTGAGCGACAACATCCGGATCAGCAGGACTCGGATCAGTAAGATCCGGACCAGTAAGATCTTGACCACTAAGATCCTGATCCGCGAGCTCCGGACCATCCAGCGAAAGCTGGCCATCGGCGGGCTGTGCCGGCGCGCCCTGGACATTGTCCTTGCCGTCGTCCATGTCCGGATCGAGGTCGATTTCGAGGTTGTCGAAATCGACGGTCGTGTCGGTGCCCTGCTCCGGCGGCGTCTCCGAGGGCTGGTCGATGACAACGCCTTCGATGACATCGCTGTCCGGATCGGGCGCAGGCTCGGTCTTCGGCGTCTGCGCGCATGCGCCGAAAGCCACTCCGAGGGCCAGCAGGGAAATACTCACCGACTGCACCGCCATCGACTTCATCGATCGCACCTGCAGCGGGAGTGGGCCACAGCCCGGTTCGCGCGCGCGCGACAATACGTTCATGTGCTTCCGTTTCACGATGCGATCACCGCTTCGCCGCCGTACCCGCCCGATGCGTCGTGATCCCGGTAATAGCGGACCTCCTCCGACACCCACAGGTCGTCGAGCGCGCGCTGGGAAATCACCTTGATCAACGCCACCTGATCCATGTCCGAGGCGACGAAGGCTTCCAGCTCCCGCATGGCTTCGTCCGGCTCGATCGAGCCGATCCCCATGCTTTCCATGCGCTTGCGATAGAACGCATCGGTGACGACGCCGACGCTGCCCCAATAGGCCCAGTTGACGATCTTGACCGGATACGGATGACGTGCGCGCATGGCCTGCGCGAAGCTGTCCTTGAAGGTGCAGCCGGCGCAGTAGTTCGACTGGCCGGCGTCGCGGTGAAACGACGCCACCGACGAGAAGAACAGCACGAAATCGAGATCCAGGCCGGCGAAGGCACGTTCGATGCCGACGCTGACGTCGACCTTGGCCGCGAGGCTCTCGCGAAAGACGACCTCGTCCATCGTGCGCAGCGTCTGATCCTTCAGGACCAGCGCGGAATGGACCACGCCGTCGATCCGAGGGAAGCGCTCGCGGATGGCCGCGACTGCCGCCGTCAGCGCCGCCGCATCGGTGGCGTCCGCAGAGACATAGTGCGGACGACGGCCCAGGCCCCCGATCGCGTCCAGCTTCGCTTCGATCGCGGCATCCTGCGGCCGGCGACCGATCCAGATCACCTCGGCATCGAAGTGCGCGACCATGTGCCGCGTCCAGACTTCGCCGAGCCCGCCGGCGCCGCCGATCACGACGTAGACGCCCTTCTGCCGGTACGCGGCGCGCGGGAACGACAGGCGGCCGACATCGGCGAGTTCCTGGCGGAACCATTCGTCGCGGCGGAACGCCAGGCCCCTGCCCTGCTCGTCCCAGGGCAAGGCGAGGATTTCGCGTGGGTCAAGATGGGCGGTCGATTCGATGTCGAGCAGCCGGAAGCGCCACAGCGGCAGCTCCTTGGCGACGCTGCCGACCATGCCGTGCACGCTGGCATGATGCGGCGACACCGATTCGTCGTCGAAGACCTGCAGCGCGCGGCGGGTGACGACCGTGAACCTGAGTTCGCGCTCGAACCAGTCGAGCCGACTCAGGGACTTGAGGATGCGGAACAACGAGAGCACGCCCGCCTCCTGGCTGGAGACGATCGCGTCGTGGTCGCCGACGTCCGCCTCGGGGGCGAACCACAGCAGATGGTCGAATTCGCCATCGGACAGCAGGCGCTCGATCCGTTCGACCGAATCGCCGGCGACGATCGACTCATGTCGCAGCTCGATAGGCGCCGCACGCAGCCAGGCGGCCAGCGCCTCGTCTCCGCCGAGCAGCAGGCAGCGTTCGCCCGGCGCCGGCGTCACCGCGTCGCGTCCGAAGCGGACCGGATTCCAGATCGGAACCAGCGCGCGCAGGGCAGGCTTGGATGCAGCGATCACGGCCGGCTTCGAGAGCGCGGGCGCAACCCCGACGGCGCGCGTCGACGCAACTGCGGGCGACGCGACTCCGGGCGCGCCGGCAACCGTGCGCGAGATCAGCCCGCGGATGCTCACCCGCGGCAGGCCCTGGTCGTCGAGCAGATCGATATCCAACGACGGCATGCCCGCGATGGGCGCGCCCGGTGCGCGGCGGACCCAGACCCACATGTCGTCGGTAGTGCCGCCGTGGACCATCATGTCGTCGAAGGCGAACGGCATCACCGCAGCGCCGACCTCGCCATCCAGGCCCGCGAGCAGACAGACCGTACACTGCATCGCCGCATCCATCATCGCGGGATGCAGCCCGAAGCGCGGGTCCGACGCACCCGGCAGCCGCAGGCGCGCGATCACCTCGTCGCCGTCGCTGCGCAGCTCGGCGATGCCCTGCATCGTCGGCCCATAGCGCAAACCCAGCGCCTCGAAACGCGCGTACAGGGCATCGCAATCGCGGTTCGCGCCCACGATCGCCCGGTTGACCGCAGCGAGGTCCACCGGGTCGGCAGCGGAAGCGTCGGCGCTGCAGCGGACCCTTCCGCTGGCATGGGGCGTTTCGCTGCCCCTGCCTTCGGAGAGAATCTCGTATTCGAGCCAGCGTCCGCCATCGTCGTCTTCGCCGTTGTCGTGCAGCACCACCGTCAGCGCGAACGCATCGTCGACCACCACCGGATGGATCCAGGCGTGATCCTGGAAGTCGAGCGTTCGCGTCCGGTCGCCCGGCAACGCCAGCGCCGCGGCGGCGCGGACCATCTCGATATAGGCCACGCCGGGGAGCACGCGGCGTTCGAGCACCACATGGTCGCGCAGGAAGAATTCCTCGCCGTCGAACTCGGACGTGAAGATCAGACCTGTGACATCGGACACGTTGGCATGCAGCAGGGGATGCAGGATCGACGCCGTCGCTGCGATCGGTTCCGGTCGCGCGATTTCGGGGCGCTCCGGTATCGCAAAGCGTTTTTTCTCGAAGGGATACGTGGGCAGCGCGATGCGCCGCGCTCCCGATCCCGAAAACAAGGCATCCAGCGACACCGACGCCCCGCGGCAATGCAGATCCGCGAGCGCGAGCAGCTTGCTGCGCACGTCTTCGGCCGGCAAACCGCCGAGAATCTGCTGCACCAGGAAATTCGCGAACTCGTCGAGGCCCGGCGTCGCTTTGCCGGAACGGTCGACGTCGCTGCCGACGAAGCAATCCGGTGCGCGCCGATGTCTGTCCAGGCGCTCGAGCTTGGCGATCAGATCGCCGATATCGTTCACCACCAGCACGCAGCGATTAGCGAACAGACTGCGGCCCGTGGCGAGCGTAAAAGCGATATCGTCGAAATGTTCGCCCTTGCCGGAGTAGAGCCAGGCAATGAGATCGGCGACCTTGCGCCAGAGCGCGGCCTCGGTCTTCGCCGACAACACCACAATGCGCGGCATCGCCGCCGAGCGCAGCGGCAGCGGCCGCTGCGGTGGCTCTTCCAGCACCATGAAGGCATTGGTGCCGCCGATGCCGAGGCAGTTGATCGCGGCACGTCGAGGCGTGGCCGCCTGCGGCCATTCGATCGAATCGGTATTGACGTGGAATGGGCTGTTTTCGAAATCGATCTTGGGATTGGGCGTGGCGAAATTGACGCACGGCGGAATGCGCTGATGTTTCAAGCACAACGCGACTTTTATCAGACTCGCCATGCCGGCGGCGATATCAAGATGGCCGATGTTGTTCTTGACCGATCCGATCGCGCAGAACTGGCGGCGATCGGTCTCGCTGCGGAACAGCCGGCCGAGCGCGAGCGTCTCGATCGGATCGCCCATCGCCGTACCCGTGCCATGCGCCTCGATATAGCCGAGGCTGTCGGCGGACACGCCGGCGTTGTCCAGCGCCGCGCGCATGCAGTCGAGTTGGCCCTCGACCTTGGTGGCCAAAAAACTCATCTTCTGGCCGCCATCGTTGTTGACGGCTGATCCCTTGATCACGGCATGAATGCAATCGCCGTCGGCCAGGGCCTGTTGCAGGGGCTTGAGCAGGACCATGCCGACGCCGCTACCGAACACGACGCCGCGCGCGTCCGCATCGAAGGCGCGGACCTGCCCGTCGGCGGAAAGGATGTTGCCGCTCTCGTACACATAACCCGCCATGTGCGGCGTTCGCACGGCGACCGCGCCGGCCAGGGCCATTTCGCACTCGCCCAAGCGGATGTTCTGGCAGGCCAGATGTACCGCAACCAGCGAGGTCGAGCATGCGGTCTGCACCGCGACGCTAGGACCGCGCAGATTCAGTTTGTAGGACAAGCGCGTCGGAACGAAGTCCTTGTCGTTGCCGACATGCCAACTTCCCCCGGTCTTGCCGACGACATCGTTGTAGTGCTCGGTGCACGACAGCAGATGGCTGGAAACGATACCGCCGGATCCGGCGAATACGCCGACACGGCCGGGCTGGGTGTCGGGTGGATAGCCGGCATCCTCCATGGTCGCCCACGCGCACTCGAGCAACAACCGATGCTGCGGATCCATGATTTCCGCATCGCGCGGCGGAATCCAGAAAAACTCCGCGTCGAAGCAATCGTAGTCCGCGAGCAGCGGCGCGACTTTCACATAATTCGGATCGGCCAGCGCTTTGGCCGATACGCCATTGGCCAACAGTTCTTCGTCAGAAAGTGCGGCGATACCGGAGCGGCCGGCGCACAGATTGGTCCAGAATTCATGCGTCGAGGCCGAGCCGGGAAATTTCCCGGCCATTCCGATGATTGCAATGTCGCTGTGCTGCTTTTCCATTCCGAATCCTGCTGCAACGGAAACCACCGGGCCTGCCACGCAACGTGGTCGGCACGGGAACCGATTGCCTCCAAAAAAACGACTTGATCAGCGCTCGTAGGCGGCGCAAAGATCGCCGACCGTACGCAGGCCGGTGATCGGTACATCGCCGCTCGCGAATGGGTCGTAGGAAAACTCGATTTCCAGGATCGCCAGAATGCGGGCGAGATGCAGCGAACGGAATCCGAGATTATCGATGAGCGCGCTGGAATCGGTGATCGTGCCGAGTTCTAGACCTTCCTCCTCGGCAACGCGACGGAGGGTGTCGTAGATGATCTGCTGGTGTTCGTTCATGGTGTTCCTGAAATCGGGGTTGAGCAGAGAGGCCAGCGACGGGGCTGGGTGTTAGGCGGAGAAGCCGCCATCGACCGAGAGGGTTTGACCGGTGATGGCGCGCGTCGACAGCAGGAAACGGGCGCTTTCGACGATGTCCTGGGTGGTGCACATGGCGCGCATCGGCGTCCGGTTGATGATGCGGGCGCGCTGGGCATCGGTCAGGTGGCCGACCATCTCGCTTTCGAAAAAGCCGGGGGCGATCGCATTGACGGTGACCCCCTGTGGCCCGACTTCGCTCGCGAGGCTGCGCGTGAACCCCAACAGCGCCGCCTTGGTAGCGCTGTAGACCGACAGGCCCTTGTGACCGCGCAGGGCGTTGACCGAGGAAATATTGATGATGCTTCCGTGACGGTTCGCGATCATGGCCTTGAGGCAGGTACGCGTCAGCACGATCACCGACTCCAGATTCAAGGTCAGCGCCAGATGGATGTCGCGCTCCGAGGTCATCGTCAGCAAGCCCTCGACGCCGACGCCGGCATTGTTGATCAAGGCATCGATGCGCTTGTACCGGCGCATGACGTTCATGCCGAAGGCCCTGACCCCGTCGAGATCGGTTCCCTCGATCGCTTCCCAATGGAAACGCTCGCCGTTCGGATCGGCGGCGCGCAGCTGATCGATGAAGCTGTTGCTGGAACGGCTGAACGTGGCGACGATGTCGCCTGCGTCGAGCCGGTCCTGCACCAATGCCTGGCCCAGTCCGCGGCTGCCGCCGCTGACGATGACTACTTTTTTCTCAGTCGACACTTTCTTGCTCCCTTTTGGCATCGGTGACACCGTCCTGCGCTGCGCGCGCGGGGCGACGGGTTTTCTTGAAACGTGCGCCGAACATGGGTTCTTCGCTGACCTTGACCCCGAACGGCACCTTGTACGCCGGCAGATGCTCCCGACAATGTGCGCGCACGCGGCGCTCCACCTGTGCCGTCGGCTCTGGCGCGATCAGTTGTACCGTCGCGAACACCAGTTGGCCGGTCAGCGCGCTTGCCTTGCCACTGACGACGACATCGCTGATGTTCTCCACCTGCAGGATCAGGTTCTCGATCTCGCTCGGGTAGACCTTCTCGCCACCGACGTTGATGATCTCCGACTCGCGCCCGAGGATGCGCAGGTAACCATCGCGCTCCTCGACCATGTCGCCGGTGTTGAGCCATCCATCCTCGTCGAAAGGAGATGGCGCATTCAGATAGCCGATCATCGCTGCATCGGTACGGATCCAGAGGATGCCGTCGACGATCCTGGTCTGATGGTGCTCTCCACCGACCTTCATCCAGGTCGAGCCTCCGTCTTCCGACCGGGTCGGCAATATGCCGACTTCGGTGAGGCCATACGTCTGTTTGCAGCGCACGCCGGGCAAGGCCTGATTCAAAGCCTTGAGCGTCGCCAGCGACATCGGCTCGGTGCCGTAGGTGATCAACTCGAGCGACGACAGATCGTAGGCCTGGCGCTGATCCGAGATGAGGAGCATGTTGAGGAAGGTCGGCGTCGTCGGCAGCAGCTGAACGCGCTGCGACTCGATCGCATGACACACCGCGGCGACCGAGCGGTCCGCGACGAACACTGCGGTGCCGCCGTTGCACAGGACATGCAGCAGCGTGTTGATACCGCCGATATGGTCGAACATCAGGAAAATCAGGGTGCGGTAGGCAGCCCCGGGCTTCTGCAGAACATTCGCGATCAGCCGCGAGAAACGATGCACCGAGGCCTTGTTCTTGCCGGTCGAGCCGGAAGTGAACAGGATCAGCCCGGCCTCCTTGGGCTCGCCTCGCAGGCGATCCAGCAGCGGGTGACTCTGCCCATAGCCGCAGTGCGTGTATCCACTGCTGCCGTCGTTCGAAAATTCGAAAACGCCATCGACGCATGCGGTCGCGAGCGCGTCGTCCACTTCGAAATCGCTGGCGGAGAGGAAAGGCACGACGATATTCGCGTTTTCGACCAGCGCGAACAGCAGCCCGATCATGTCGCCGGAGACCTGCCCGCGAAGCGCGATGCATGCGCCCGGGGCGATACCCGTCGCCTGCAGTTGCTCCCGCCAGTGACAAACCTTCGCGTGCAACTGGGCGTAGTCGAGCGTCGCGCCGTCACAGACGATCGCTGTGCGCTCGGCGTAATCGGCCCAACCGTCGATAAGTGTCGCCAGATTCTGCATTCAACGCTCCATGTTCGAAGACCCGCGACGCGGGTGGATCAGCCGATGTTCCGGTCCCGCATTACCAAGCCGAAGAGCGGTTTGATAGGCAGTTCGATAAAACACGTTTTCGAGCCGAGTTTCGCAGGCTCTGTGTGACCGCGCAATCTCCGTGCCGAACGTCATGCCCCCTTCCAGCACGGACCACAGGATCGATGCCTGCGCACCGCGCTTGCGGGCGTGGCGAGGCGCATGGCGCCCCACCTTGGGTTGCGAAGATGCGATGCCCATCAGGTCGCGCCCGCCTCGTAGATCGCGTCGAGCGCATCCTCGAATTCGAGGCTCGCCATACGCTGCGCCGTGTGATCGGATGCTTGGGTGCGACCCGGGGCGTAGAGCGATTCGAGCATCGAGGCGAACTCCTCGTCGTGCGCGCGTTCTGCGTCCAGCGTCGCCGGGTAGCCGATCGTCAGGCTCTTGATCTTGATGAGCACTCGACCTTCGGCATCGATCACGTCGATGTCGATCACGGCACGGCCGTCGTGGCGGCCACCGCCGCGTGCCGAGCGAACCCAGATCGTACCTTCACGGGCACCGACCGAAGCGAACGCGATGCGTTCCAGTGCGAGCATGGTCGTTGTCGACGGTGGGACGCCGCCGCCGGCCAGATGGTCGAGACAGGCCAGGTGCGAGAGCGAGAGCAACGCAAGGGTGTGCAGCGCATCGACCGCATCAACTGCGGTCGCATCGACTGCGCCACCCGGCTCCGGCGGGAGGCGGAACTCGAGCAACTGCTGTCGCTCGCCGCGATGACAGGCGACAACGCCATCCGGCAGGCGGTCGCGGACCATGCCTGCATCGACCAGAGCGCCATAGAAGTGCGCAGCGTCGTGGACTTCGCCACTGAACATCGTGCGCAGTTGCGACACATCGATGCGGTCCGGACTGTCGCTCGCCTCGTAGCGGCCGACGCCCTGGCACAGCATCGATTCGCCGTCCGCGCCAGCGGTCCTGACGTCGAAGTCGAAGCCGCTGTCGCTGGTCGCGTATAGATCGGCGGAAACGGTGCCGCCCTGTGCGGTGGGCTCGAAGCCCGCCCACGTCAGAGAACGCAATTCGATGCGCGCCTTGTGCCCCCGGTCGCCGAAGGATTCCCGCACCGCCAGCCGTACCATTTCGACCGGCAGCAGTTCCGGCAATCCGGCCTGCGGACGCACGCACACGCCGCGCAGCGCTTTTTGCAGGGCCTCCTCGTCGGACACGAAGGACTGTCTGCCGAATACCGAAACATTGCGATGCAGCAGCGGATGCAGGGCGGCCTGGGTGCCCGACTGCGCTTTCTGCGCCTCGGGATTGATGCTGAACCAGTAGCGTTCCCGCGCGAAGGCATAGGTCGGCAGCACGCAGCGGCGCATCTTGAATCCGGCGTACAGCGAGGCCCACGCCGGCTCCTGGCCCATCAGCCAGATGTCCAGCAGTGAGGCGAGATCGCGCTCGCGCAGATGCTGTGCGATGACGTCGGCGGAGATCGTGCCGATGTCCGCCTTGCGGCGGACGCTGGCCAGTTTGACGCCCGCGCCTTCGTCATCGCCCTGCACGAAGCGCTGCAGGCGCTCGATGAGATCCTGCATGGAATCCACGATCAGGCCCATGCGCTCGGACATCGGATCGCGGCCGACCTGCAGGGTGTAGGCGACATCGGCAAGCGTGTCCGCGTCCCTACCGGCGACGAGATGCGCGAGCAGGCGCTCGGCGTTCGCGCGCAGGCGGTCGGCGGTCTTGGCGGACAGCACGATCAGAGAGGGGCCGGTCGGACGCGCGGCAGAGACGGTCGGCGGCTCGATATATTCCTCGAGCACGACATGCACATTCGCGCCGCCGAAACCGAACGAGCTGATGCCGGCGCGGCGCGGGAACGGACGGCCCTGGTCGTCGAGCGCGGGTTCCCAGTCCTTGGTCTTCTCCACCGGATAGAACGGCGTGTTGTCGAGGTTGATGTAGGGATTGAGCTTCTCGAAATGCAGCAGCGCGGGAATCTGCCGGTGCTTGATCGACAGCAGCACCTTGAGGATGCCGGCGATGCCCGCCGCGGTTTCGAGATGGCCGATGTTGGTCTTGGCGGAGGTGAGCCCGATGTGCGGCTTTACGGCCGGCGGGAGTTGATGCTTGCGGTACAGGTCCGAGAACGCCTTCTTCATGGCCTGGACCTCGATCGGATCGCCCAGGCCGGTGCCGGTGCCGTGGCATTCGAGATAACCGACGCTGCGGGGATCGATCTCGGCCTTTTCGTAGGCTTCGACCAGCAGATCGGCCTGCGCGTTCGGGTTCGGCGCGGTCAGCATCGTCGCCTTGCCGCCGTGGTTTTCGGCGGTGGATTTGACGACCGCGTAGATGTGGTCGCCATCGGCGATGGCGTTTTCCAGCGGTTTGATCAGGATCGCACCGGAACCTTCGCCGCGGACGTAGCCGTTCGCGCGCGAATCGAAGGTCTTGCACTTGCCGTCGTCGGCCAGCATGCCTGCCGCGCCGAAGGAGATGTGACCCGCAGGCGTGAGCATGACCTGCACGCCGCCGACGATCGCCATGTCGCAACTGCCGGTGTGGATCGACTCGATCGCACGATGCAGGGCGATCAGCGAACTCGAACACGCGGTGTCCAGCGGCGCGCTGGGTCCATGAAGATTGAGCAGGAACGACACGCGGTTGACCAGAATGGCGTGCGAGGTGCCCGAGGCGGAATAGCCGTCGAGTTCCGCCTGGTTCATCGCCATCAGGTCGATGTAGTCGCGGGTCGCCGCGCCGACGAACAGACCGGTCCTGGTGCCCGACAGATCGGAGACGCGGTGGCCGGAATCCTCGATCGCGCCCCAGACGCTTTCCAGGAAAATGCGCTGCTGCGGATCCATCATTTCCGCTTCGCGCGGCGAGATGCCCCAGAACAGCGGGTCGAACTTGTCGACCTCGCGCATGAAACCGCCCCACTTCGACAGCGTCTTGTTCTTCTCCGCCATCGGATTGCCGTAATACGCTTCCCAATCCCAACGATCCGGCGGAATGAGCGTGACCATGTTGTTCTCGGCCTTGCTCAACTTCTCCCAGTATTCGTCGAGCGTGTCCGCCTGCGGCATCACACCGCTCATCCCGACGATGGCGATCGGCCGCTCGATGAAGCGGCGGCCCGGCGAGAAGCTGTTTGCGCCCGTCGCGCCCGTTGCGCCCGTGGACACCTGGACGTCCGCCACCCTTAGGGTGTTCTTGGACGCGAACGCCGGCTGATCCGGAACCGCCTGGACCGTGGCTGTCGCTCCGGCACTCGCAGCTGCAGACGGCACGCCCACCTGCGCATGCACGCGCAGCATGTTCTCGCGGAAATCCTGGGCGAGATGCTTGGCGATCTCGCGGATGCTGGGATATTCGAAGAACAGGACCGGCGTGATGTCCAGGCCGTACTTGTCATTGACCATGTTGCTGAACGACGTGAGCCCGATCGAATCGAAGCCCAGGTCCAGCAGGATCGAGTCCAGATCGACATCGTCGGCATCGATCTTGAGGAAATCCATGACGATCTGCGACAGCGCGCCCTGGACCAGGATCGGCAGATCGCCGTCCTCGCCGGCCACCGCTGCCGGCGCAGCCGCAGACGCCGCCACGGCGGCCTTGGGCGCTTCGGCTACGCCGATGCCCCACGCACGCTCGACCTTGTCCTTCACGCCCTGCATCACCGCCAGATGCGGCAGATCGCTGTTCAGGCCCAGCATCAAAGCCTGGATGCCGACTTCGCGCTGCAGCGGCCGGATGCCGAGATTGCGCTCGAAGAACATCGCGGTCTGCTCGTCCAGCTGCATGCCGCCCTCGGCCCAGATGGACCAGTTGAGGCTGAGCGCCTTGCCGTGCCGCTGTCCGCTGCGCGCGCGCGCATTGCGCTGCGCGGCGAACGCGTCCATGAAGTGATTCGCGAACGAATAGTCGCTCTGGCCGGCATTGCCCGCCAGCGCCGCCAGCGACGAAAACATCGCGAAGAAATCCAGCGGCTCGTCGCGCGTGGCATCGTCCAGCAGCACCGAGCCGCGGATCTTGGGCGCGAACACGGCCGCCATTTCGTCGCGGGTCTTGTTGCGCACATACGCATCGCGCAACACGCCGGCGCTGTGGATGATGCCGTGCAGCCCGCCATAGCTGTCCTTGCACACGCGGACGAGTCTTTCGACATCCTCGCGCTTGGACACGTCGGCCGCTACGTACACCACTTCGCCGCCAGCGGCGCGCATGGATTCCAGCGCCGCTTCGGTTTCGGGCTTCAGCGCACCACGGCCGCTCAGCACCATCCGCGCCTGGAACTGTTTCGCCAGATGTTCGGCGAAGATCAGGCCCAGACCGCCCGCGCCGCCGGTGATGAGATAGACGCCGCGATGCCGGATCGGGGCCGCGTCCTGCATCGGAGCGGCGGGTTCGGGGCAGTCGTGGATGCGGCGCAGATAGCGCACACCTTCGCGGTAGCGCACCGCGAGGGCCTTGGTGTCGTCGCGGAATTCCGCTGCGATCGCGGCCACCGACTCCCGCTCGAAGCCGGGTTCGACGCCCGAACCCGCGCCGACGATTTCGACGACCTTGCATGCGAGTTTCGGGGACTCCGCGCGCAGGATCGTCGCGAAGCCCTGGATCGCCTCGTTGTGCGGTTGCGCGACGGGCGGCGTGCTGAAATACAGATATTGCAGGCGGACATCGGCCTCGCATTTCTTGGCGATGACCGCCTGGGCCAGGTACAGGAAGGCGTACACGCCGCGATCGAGCGCCCGCATCGTGGCGTCTTCGGCCGACAGACCATCGGCGTCCATGCCGGGCAGCGCCGACCACGCGAAACAAATGTGCAATGTGGCATCGGACTGTTCGCGCAGCGCCGAAAGCAGTGTGTCGAAATCCTCGCGCTTGCCGGCATCGATGCGATAGCGATGGGCGTCGACGCGGGCGAAACCGTCGCCCGGCAACACCGCGATCAGCGTGTCGGTATCGGCGCCGGAGGCCACCAGCGCGGCGCGGTAGGCGTCGTGGCTCGCGTCGTCCGGCGCGAACAGCACAACCGTCTGTCGCGACGGTTCGCCCGCGTGGATGGAGAGCGGCGACGGCTGCCATTCGGTGCCGTAATACAGTGTGGAAAACTCGGAGCCGTCGCCCGATGGCGGCGCCTTCGACGCAGCGCCGGGCTTCTCGTGCACGTCGAGCAGCGGCACGCCGACCGAATCGCGCACCCGCACCAGCACCTTGCCGTGCTCATCGACGATGAGCACGTTCATTTTCGAGACGTTCGACGATTTCTTGGCGTCGTTCGCATCGGTCACATAGCTGTAGCAGACCGGCGTGAGCGGATGCACGATCTCGACTTCGCCCAGCGAATACGGCACGAACATTTCGCCGCCGGCGTCGGCGAGGCGCGCGCCCATCGCGGCCTGGAACGCGGAGTCGACCAGCGAGGGATGCAGCACGAACTCGTCGAAGCGCAGCGCGTCGAGTTCGGGGATCTTCAGTGCGCCGAGCACTTCGAAGCTGGACTGCGGGTTGCGATGAACCTCCTGCAGCGCCTGGAAAGTCGGGCCCAGACCCAGACCGAGGGTCTTGAACTGCGGATAGGCGCGTTCGGCATCGCTGACCTTATCGCAGCGTCCGCGGACCGCATCGAGGTCGACGAATTCGTCCTCGGCGGCCTCTTCCTGCGCGGTGGCGTATTGCAGCTTGCCCTGGCAGTACAGCTGTTTGCCGCCGCCCTCGCGTTCGCTGAAGACCTCGAACGTCACCGTGTCGCCAGCCGGCTTCAGTTCGATGAAGACTTCGTTCGGCACGCCGTTCTGGACCGTCAGCGGGCTGACCCAGAGGATGTTCCTGATCCTGCGGACCTTGCGCCCCGCGGCGATCTCGCCGGCCTTGCGCGCCAGATCGAGATAGGCCACGCCCGGAAGCGTCGGGATGTCGGACACCAGATGGTCGTAGATGAAGAATTCGCGGTCGGTGAAGACCTTGCGGAACACCTGGCGCTCGAAGGTCGATTCGTTGCTGTCGATCAGCGGATGCAGGGCGGCGGCAGAGACGGCCGTCATCGGCCCGATCGTTCCGCCCTCGGCGGGCTCCAGCCAGTGGCGTTTGTCGGCGAACGGATACGTCGGCAGGGAAATGCGCCTGCCCTGCCCGCCGTTCTGCATGCCCTGCCATTCGGACACCAGTCCGTCGATCCACAGCTGCGCCAGCTTCATCGGATCGCGCGATTTCGCGAGCAGATCGACGAACGCTTCCTTTTCCTTGCGGCTGAGCATCTTGGTGATGCCTTCCGCGTTCTTCACGTGGCCGTTGAGAATGTTCTCGTCGCGCGTGCCGGCCAGGAAGGACTGCAGCCTGTCGATCAGCCGTTCGGAACTGTCCGCAAGAATGGCGACCCGGTGATCGAAGGATTTGCGGCCGAGCTGCAGGGTGAAGGCGATCTCGTCAAGGCTGGGCGCGGAGGCGTCGTCGCGATGCTTCTCGACGAAGGCTTTCAGCCGGATAGCGACTTGTCGAAGCTGCTCTTCGTTGCGCGCGGACAGCGGGAATATCCGCAGGCCGCGCTCAGCCGCCGCAACCTCGGCCGACGTTTCCACGGCTTCCAGGATCACATGGGCATTCGAACCGCCGGCGCCGAAGGAACTGATGCCCGCGCGCAGCGGCTGCAGTACGCCGTCGACCTCTTTCGGATGCCACGGCGTCAGCGCCTGCTGGACCACGAACGGCGAATGCGCGAAATCGATGAACTCGTTGAGCTGCGCCGAATGCAGCGACGGCACCAAGGTGCGGTGACGCATCTGCAGGATCGTCTTGCAGATGCCCGCGATACCCGCGGCGGCTTCCAGGTGCCCGATGTTGGTCTTGATCGAACCGATCGCGCAGCTCTGCAGCGCGACGTCGTTCTTCTCGAACGCCTGGTTCAGGCCGGCGATCTCGATGGGATCGCCCAGTTCGGTACCGGTGCCGTGTGCTTCGATGTAGCCGATGCTGCGCGCATCCACGTTCGCATTTTTCAGCGCTGAGGTGACCACATCGCACTGCGCCTTCGAGTTCGGCACCGCGAAGCCGCTGTTGCGTCCGCCGTGGCTGATCGCCGAGCCCTTGATCACCGCGTAGATGTTGTCGCGGTCGCGACGCGCCTGCGCCAGCGGTTTCAGCAGCAGCGCGCCGACGCCCTCGCCCGGCACGTAGCCGCTGGCATCGCGGCCGAAGGCGCGACACAGGCCGTCTTCCGACAACAGACCGCCGGCGACGGTGATTTCCTGCTTGCACTGGTGCACATCGAGGTTGACGCCGCCGACGAGCGCGGCCGCGCATTCGCCGCGGCGGATGGCATCGCAGGCGAGATGGATCGCGGTCAGGCTGGCCGAGCACGCGGTGTCCACCGCGATGCTGGGGCCGGTGAAATTCATGAAATACGACACGCGGTTGGCGACGCTCCAGAGGAACGAATTCGCGACCACTTTGTTGCCGACCAGGCGCTCTTCCGCGCCGACCATCTGGTACATCGCCCAGACCGCGCCGACGTAGACGCCGATCCGGCGCGCGCCCAGCTCCTCGCTCTGGAACGCTTCCGGATAATAGCCGGCGTCCTCCAGCGTTTCCCAAGCCACTTCCAGGAACAGGCGTTCCTGCGGGTCCAGCGTTTCCGCTTCGCGCGGCGAAATATTGAAGAACAGCGAATCGAATTTGTCGAGATCGTCGATGAAGCCGCCGCGATAGCGGCCCAGCGCGTCGCGGTTGCGCCTGCGGTCGTAGCGCGACTGCGGAATGTCGTCGATGCAGTCGCGGCCCCGGGTCAGATTCTCCCAGAGCTCATCGGCATTCGTGGCCTTCGGCAAACGCGCGGCCATGCCGACGATCGCGATGTCCATATCGATCTGCATCGGCATGTCGGATGCGCGCGGTGCGCCGGCCACGACGGCAAGCGAGCTGTCCGCCGCATGCGGCTCCGTGGCGTGCGGCGCTGAAGCGTGCATCACCGTCTGCGGCTGTTGCATGGCAGAACCCTGCGCATCGCCTGCGGGCGCCGCTGCGACGCTCTGCGGCGACAGCAGTCGATGAAGCGCGAGCCGGACGTTGAGATTGCCCGCGCCTTCGGCGGCGCTGAGGTCGGGAATATTGACGATGTCCGCGAACGCATTCACCAGCAGGTCGCCCAGCCGCTTTACCTCGTCGGCCTTGAGGCCTACGGGAATGGCCAGCCTGACCAGCTGATTGAGCGAGGTGTTCTGCTGCATGCCGACGCTATGCGCGCCGGCACGGATGCCCGTCGCCAGATAGAGCCATGCCGCGAACGATGCGACCGGTGCGACGAGATCGCGAAACGCCGGAATCCGCTTGACGTCGATCAACACACAGTGGGCCAAGGCCGGACGCACGACAGGCACAAGCCGTTCCGCGAGACGCAATCCAAGCGCACGCACCGCATCGACGCGGCGACGGACCTGGGTCTCGATGTAGCCGCGGTTCTGCAGCGATGCCGCAATGCATTTCTTTTCGGTGACGTCCAGCGCTTTGCCGCCGCGCTGTTGCAACGCCTGCAGCCGGTCGTGCAGCGCCTGATCGTTGGTGGCGATCAGTCCACCCTTGTTGACGCAGAAATCCTTGGCCAGACTGGTGACCACCGCATCGCCCTGCGACAGCAGCGCTTCGACGACCTGCCACAGCGAAGCATCGCGCCACTCGGGGTCGCGCTCAAGCACCACCAGCGCATTTTCCAGCACGCGGGTGGCGTCGAGCACCAGCGGAACGCCGTGCTTCTGCAGCAGCGCCTTCACCTGCTTGAGGTGCGTCAGCGACACCGCGCCGCCGCCGCCGGCATTGTCGGTCAGCTCGATGCAGACATAGCCGATCTGCGCCGCGTGCGCTTCGATCTCGGTCTGCAGCGCGGACAGGTCGATATTGCCCTTGAAGGGTTCATCGGACTGCAGGTCGAATACTGTCGCCACCGGCAGTTCCAGCGGCGAAAAACCCTTGTCGATCTGATGGTAGATGGTGCTGGGAAACAGAATGTTCTGCGGTACCCGGCCCTTCTTATCCCACGCCTGGCAGAACAGGTCTTCGGCGGCGCGTCCGGATTCGGTCAGCGTGAAATGCGCGAACGGAAACACGCGACGCAGACTGGCGTTCACGTCGATCGGTCGCTGGATCTGCGCGAACAGCGTGGCCATCTGCTTGTCGATGGCGGGCAGCTGCAGTTGTGCCCAGGAATCGGTCTTCAGGTCGAAATCGACCTGTGCTGCGGCGAGATTCTGCGGATTGAAACCGGCCGCTTCCAGCGCATGCCAGCGCGGCGTGGAGGCGATGTCGGCCGTGACCGTCGGTGCGGGCGAAGTCGCCGCGATGGCAGTCGCTGGCGCCGATGCGGGCGCGGTCGACGCATCGTTCGCAGGCGGCTCGTCGCTGTCCGCGGTCGACGGATCGGCGATCATCAGAATGATGTCGAGGACGTTATCGGCCTTGCCCGCGTCGACCGCGCGGCACAGGAAAATATCCTTGCTTTCCGGACGGAACTTGTTCTTGAACTGCAGGTTGCCCGCGTCGTTGAAGATGTTCTGCTGGCGCAGATCCTCGAGGATGCTTTCGATCGCGGGATCCGCGTCGGGCGAATCGCCGAGTTTGCAGCCATAGGTGCCGCCGAGGCTGAAGACGCCGCAGCCTTCGTCGCGCAGGGTCTGCATGATGTTGACGATCGCGAATTCCAGGCCGCCAAGCGGCATGTCGGGCCCGTAGAATTCGAGATCCATCAGATAGCCCACGCCGGCCGCGAGCGGCGAGACCAGGATCGCGTTCTGCAGCACATCGTCGACGTAGCTCAGGAACAGCCGATGCTCGCGATCCAGCGTGCCGGCCAGGATTTCGGCTTTGACGATGTGGATCAGCGGATTGACCATCGTGCGCGATGCGCACCATTGGTCGATGATCGCGGCGACCGCTTCGGCGGTCTTCGGATCGCTGCCGCAGATGTACTCTTCGGTACGGCAGGCGCCAGCGTTCGCGAACTTGGACACCAGATAGCGCAGGCGGCGCATCTTCTGGCCTTCCAGCGTGAACGACGCCAGGTCGGTCACACGCTGCATCACCCCGAACGGCGTCGCGGAGAACGCTTTGCCGCAGAGCGCCGGCAGACGGTCTTCGACGAACAGGTTGAACTGCAGGCCGTGCGCATCGCAGTACCGGTACAGCTGCTCGGCGAGCGGCACGAAATGTTCTTCCGGGCCGGTGTAACCGTAGGCGAGCAGGATGCCCCTGCCCTTGCCGCAGTTGAAATAACCGCGCTGCTCATCCCCGAAGAACAGCAGCGGCGCGATCATCGCGGTACCGCGCGACACCGAGGATTCGTTTTTGTACAGGTGGAAAATCTCTGCCCGGCGCTGGCTGAGCTGCGGATAGCGATCCAGATGCCGCAGCGCGACCATCTTCGGCAGAGGCGGGGCGACGACGGCGGCCGGGGCGATCGCGGCAGCAGGTACGGCCTGCGCAGGCGCAGCGTGCGGTCGCGGGGTCTCCGTCTGCACCGCCGGCGCGCGCGCGGGCGGCGGCGCGTCCCCGAACTTGCGCATCAGCACGTCGGGATGCGACTTGACGAAATAGCGGGCCAGATCGCGAACATTGAAGTTCTCGAACAGAAGCGTCTTCGGCAACGTGCCGAAGTCCTGTTCCAGGCGCTTGAGTATCTTCAGGACCAGGAAGGAGTTGACGCCGAGTTCGCCGAACGGCGTTTCCGCATCGAAAACCAACGCCGCATCCGCCGCTTCGCAGATCAGCGATTTCAGATAGTTTTCGGTGCGTTCGTGCAGGGTATCGTGGTCCATCATCGGTCGGCAGCCCTTGCGTTCCATCCCCGGCGCCAAGTCTTTTGGACGCCACGTTGAATCATAGTCACTTGAAGATCGAGTAACAACTCGAATAAAGGAAATTCCTTGGGAATTCCGGTGTTTTTCCGCGAATCGAGGTCCGCGCCGCGCCGTCGCGCGGCCGCGTAGCCGCCTCCGCCCGCGATGCTTCCCGGATACAGGTCAGATTTCAACAACGATCTTTCCGCACGCATGGCCTTTCTCCAGATGACGGATGGCATCGACAGCGTCCCCAAGCGGGTAACGTCGATCGATGACCGGGCGAAACGCCCTTTGCTCGAGCAATCCGGCGAGCGTCGCCAGATCCTCGGCCGTGGAAGTTTTCGACACCACAAGCCAACGATGTTCGCGGTCGACGAGCGGCATCGCGAATACGCTCAGCGCGAGACTCAACGGACCGACCCAGCGGTTCGTGCTGGGCCCTCCCACCCACACGAACCGGCCTTGCGGCGCGAGCACGCGCCGGCAGCGACGCATGGGCTGGCTGCTGATCGCGTCGACGATGACGTCGTAACGCTCGGAACCGGCCGTGAAATCCTGCTTCCGGTAATCGATGACATGATCGGCGCCGATGTCGAGCATCAGCGACCGCTTGGCTTCGCTGCACACGGCGGTGACCGTGGCGCCGAAATGCTTCGCGAGCTGCACGGCGTGCACGCCCACTCCGCCGCCCGCGCCGTTGATCAGCACATGCTGTCCGGAAGTCACTTGGCCGTAGTCGCGCACTGCATAGAGCGCGGTGCATCCCGCCATTGGAACCGAGGCGGCTTCGGCGAAGTCGATACCATGCGGCTTCTTCACCGCGAGCGCTGCGTCGACGCACAGGTATTCGGCGAGTGCGCGGGTACGCCCGGTGGAATTGTGGGCGATCTGCCCGAAGACTTCATCGCCGACGCGGAACTGGGTGACCTCGTCGCCGACGGAGTCGACGACCCCGGCGAAATCGAGGCCGATGCCGTTGTTTCGCGGGCGTTTCAGGCCGATCTGAAGCCGCATCATGTAAGGGCTTCCGCGCAGCACATAGAGATCGGCCGGGTTGATCGAAGTGGCGCGCATGCGGATGCGCAGCTCATTCGGGCGCGGCTCAGGCATCTCCACGTCCCGCAGCTGCAGAACATCGGGCGACCCGTACTCGTGGTAGACGATGGCTTTCATGCGCCCGTCCTGATATCGGTTTCGATCTTGACGATCGTGCCCTGCGCCACCGCGACCAGCATGGATTCCTGATTGCGGACGACGTAGACCTTGCATTCGCACACCGCCTGCCGCAATGCGAAGGCCAGCACGGTGGATTTGGCGACCATGAGATCGCCGATGGTCGGCATCACATAATTGATCTTGAATTCGGAGGTCACGCAATTACCGAGCACGGTCGCGCCGGCGAAGGTCAGGCAGTTGTCGGCCAGGTAACTGACGACGCCGCCGTGCACGAACCCGTAACTCTGCTTGAAATCCTCGCGGATCCTCAGCGACAGTTCGGCGTAGCCCTCTGACAGCTCGCACAGCTCCGTGCCCAGCAGTCTGCTGAAAGGTTGCGACACCAGCACTTGCTGGCCCATTTCGAAGAATCCGGTCAACTCAGTGCTTTCCTGTTGAATAGGTGGGGATGCGCGGGTCGCGCTCGGCGTGGCGACTATCGTCCAGACCGATCCGCTCAAGCGCACTGCGATATGTTTTTTCGTCCCTGCCGAAGGGATTGATGACATCGCTGAACGTCGAAGCGCTGCCGGTCGGAACCAGATATTTGACGAACGTCGACAGCGTGCCGCTGGGGCCGACCTCCATGAAATGGAAGTCTCCCCTGTCGAGCAGGCCGCGCACCGTGGCATCGAATGCGACCGGGTGGCGATACGTGGCCCACAGGCGCCGCGGCCAGCTTCGGACATCGGTCCTGTCGTCGTACACGCTGCCGTCCAGGCACGACACCATCGGCGTGCGCAGCGGTTTGAAGTCGAGTTTTCCCGCCATCGCCATGAACGACGCTTCCAGCGGCTGCTGCATTTCGGTGTGGAAACCGTATTTGACGGCCAGAACCTGATGCAGCGCGCCGTCGCGCGTCAGTGCGTCGCGTAGCCGTTGGATCGCTGCGACAGGCCCGGTCACGACCAGGTGCCGGTCGAAATTGCGCGCGGTCACCCAGCAACCCGTGAGCAGGTCGGCATAGCGCGTTTCGATATCGGGCACGTCGACCACCGCCAGCATCGTCGCCGGCGGACTTTCGGCTTCGATCAGCCGGGCGTAATCGACGACGAAGCCGATGCCCTGCTCGATGGTCAGCGCTTCGCCGACGATCGCGGCGCTGAGTTCGCCGAGACTGTAGCCGAGCAGATAGTCCGGCCTGGCGCCCGCTTCGATCAGCACCCGCGCCAGGCTGAATTCGAACGCGATCAGCGCCGGATTGGTGTGCAGCAGACGATCGAACGGCTGGCCTTTGTCGCCGTCGCGGTACAGCACGTCGCAGAGCGAACCGCCGATCAGCGGCCCTGCGATTTCGTCGCAATAGTCCATCCACATCCGGAACCTCGGATGCCGGTCGTAAAGCTCGCGCCCCATCTGATGGTATTGCGAGCTTTGTCCGGGGAACATGAAGACGACGGGAAGGCGCATGTGCGATCAGGCCGCCGAACGTTCTTCGAGCGACAGCTCGTCGAGATCGAAGTAGCCGTTGAAGCCTTCCATGTACACGGCCGCGCGATGACCGAACAGCACCACGGCCGGCGTACGCGTGATCAGCGCGCCGTGCTCGGCCACCAGCGACTTCACGCCGGTGCCGACGGGATGACGGCTGTTCCAGGCAGCGACCTTCTGCTCGGCAAGCGCGAAACGATCGCCGTGCGCACCGCCATTCGATTCTGCATTGGCGACGCCGGCATCCTTGGCGACGCTCGCGGACGCCGCAACAACGGCATCGGCCTTGGGCGCCTCCGATTTCTCCGCGGCTTGCGCCGCCGGCGGCGTCTGCTCCGCAGCGGCCTTCGCGGCGATCTGCCTGATCTTGAGGATCATTTTCGCGAGCACGTCGCCGTGGCCGATCTCGACGAATTCCATCGCATCCGACAGCGACATCAGATGGTGGATCGTGTCGCTCCACAGCACCGTGCTGGAGATCTGCTTGGACAGGTACTCGACGACGGCACCGTTCGGGTAAGGCTTGGCGGTCAGGTTCGCGATCACCGGAATCTTCGGCTTCGAGAATTTGCGCTTCTTGAGGAAGGCCTCGAATTTCTGCTTCGCCGGGATCATCAGCCGCGAATGGAACGCGCCGCTGGTATTGAGCGGCACGTACATGACCCGGTCGAACTGGAAAATCTCCTGGCATGCGGCGATGTCGGCGGTGGGCCCGGAGATGACGATCTGCAGCGGCGTGTTGTAGTTGGCGATGTCGACGTTGACCAGCCCTTTCTCCTTCAGCAACGCCTCGATCTGGTCGCGGGTGGCGTTGACGATGGCGGCCATCGCGCCCTGGGTGGCCTCGCTCATCAACTCGCCGCGCTTCTTGACCAGCTTCAGGCCGGTCTCGAAGTCGAAGCATTCGGCCGCCAGCAGCGCGTTGAATTCGCCGAGGCTGTGACCTGCGAGGTAATCGGGCGTCTCGCCCGTGTCCTTGATCCGCTTGTAGTACGACAGCGCATTGACGACGTACAGCGCGGGCTGGGTGAACTGGGTCTTGCCCAGTTCGCGTCGCGGATCCTCGAGACACAGTTCCTTGATGGAGTAGCCGAGCACCTCGTCGGCCTTCGCGGTGAGCTCCGGAAACGCATCGAACAGGTCGCCGCCCATGCCGCGCGCCTGCGAGCCCTGCCCCGGGAACATGTAGGTTTTCATCGAATCCTCCTCAAAGAAACATATGTATGAAAGTGTTGTCGATCAGCCGCGTTGCAGGCAGATCGCAGTATTGATGCCGCCGAAGCCCATGCTCATGTTGAGCGCGCGCTCGACGACGTGATCGATGGCGGTCGCGCCCACCCAGCGGAATCCCGCGTCGATGGGGTTGTCCAGATTGCGCGACGGATGCAGGCGTCCCGCCTGCATCTGCAGCATCACCGCGATCAGTTCGACCATGCCGGCGGCGCTGAGCGCATGCCCCACCAGCGATTTGGTCGCATTGATGTAGGCGCGATCCAGCCCGCAGGCGCGCAGCGCGGCCAGCTCGGTTTCGTCGCCGACCACCGATGCGGTGCCGTGCGGATTGACATAATCGATCGCATCCGCGGGCAGCCCGGCCATCGCCAACGCGCCGCGGATCACGGCGGTTTCGCCTTCGAGCGACGGATTGGGATTGCGGTTGGCGTCCCAGGCCATCGCCCAGCCCTTGAACTCGGCGTAGGGCGTGCGCGTCGCGTCGGCGGCGCGGCGTACGACGATCGCTCCGCAGGCTTCGCCGAAGATGAAACCGTCGCGGTCGCGGTCGAACGGTCTGCAGGCCAGCGCGGGCTCGCGCGCGAAGCGATCCGAGCCCATCGCACCCAGCGAACGGAACGCCTGGCACTCGAAGAACGAGAGATCCATCAGCGCGCCGAGCGCGATGCAGACATCGACCTGTCCGGAGCGTACCGCTTCGATCGCCTGGATCGCGGCCAGCTGTCCGCTCGCGGACGCGCCGCCGACGGTGATGGCCAGACCGCGGATGCCGAAGACTTCGCTGCACACGCCGCACAGATCGGTATCCATGAACGTCATCGCATGCGTCGGGCGCAGGAATTCCACCCGGTCCTGATACTTGGCCTGGCTCAGCGCCAGTTCGCGCTGCTGGACGTTGGACCCGCCGACGATCAGGCCGATCCGGCGCGGATCGACGGCATCGAGCCCGGCGTCTTCCCACGCTTCGTGCAGCGTCGCGAGCGCCACCTGCGCGGACCAGGACAGGTTGCGCAGCTTCGCCGCGGCGATGGCGTGAGGCATGCGCAGATCGGCGATCTCCGCGCCGATGAACGGAGCGGCGACGTCGTCGGCCGCAGGCGGCTTTTGCCGGCCGGGACGCCGCATCGCCGCGAACCGGTGTTCGCCGGCCAGCAGCGCATCGGTGAAATCCCGACGGCCCTGGCCGATCGACGCGGTCACGCCGATCCCGGAGACGACGATGGGCGTGTGCTCAGCGGCGTGCATGTTCAGAGCCGTCCATCCTGGGCGCGTTTCATGGTCATGGGGCGCAGGCTCAGAGTCGGGCGTGCAACAGCGTCGCCAGCTCGCCCATGTTCTCGGCCTTGGCGAATTCGATCATCGGCGCCTTCAACGACAGCGATTCGAGCGTCAGCATCACGACTTCGGAGCGGTCGATCGAATTCGCGCCGAGTTCGCGCAGGGAGTCGCTGAACTGGAACGCATGGTCGTCGAGCCCGGGCAGGATTTCCCGGGTATGGCCGACGATGGTGGCGAAGATTTCTTCAAGGGTCATGGCGATCTCGGTTTTGGAGTGTTCGGTTGCGGAGTGAGCGTTTGCGGAGGGTGTCTGGCGGGTGCGGATGCGATTCGGTTCGCGGTGCGGATTTCGATTGTCTGGTTTTGCCCTCGGCGGATGATCCTGTGCGCTCATGCGCCGAAGAGGGTGGCGATCTTCGCCTTCACCTCGGGCTGGGCGAAGGTCACCGCATGCATGGCGACCTCCTGCGCGATCGTGGCGGGCAGCGCCTGTCGCAGCGGCGCGCTCAGATGGTCCTTGAGCGCGACCAGCGAGACGCGCGGCTTTTCGGCCAGCGTCTGCGCGAGTTCCAGCGCATGCGCCAGGACCCGGTCGCGCGGGAGGACCGGAAACGGAACCCCGCGCTGCTGCAGCTCTTCGCCACGGTAGTTATTGGCAGAGAGCATCATTTCCGTGGCCAGGCCCAAGCCCAGTTTCTGCGGAAGGATGAAGGTCGCGCCCATGCCCGGCGTGAAGCCGTAGCGCATGAAATTGGTGGTGTAGATATTCTCCCGCCCCAGCACCACCAGATCGGCAAACATGCCCAGCACGAATCCGCCGCCGATGCCGTGCCCCTGCATCGCGGAGATCACCGGCACCGGACAGTGCAGCGGCAGACCGTAGAGCGCACGGTCGGTGAATGCGCCGCGGCCCTCCGACAGATTGGTCAGCTGTTCCTGGGTGCCGCCGCTCGCGAAATAATTGTCGTAGCCGGTCAGCACCACGACCTTGCAGTCCGGCAAGCGCTCGACTTCCGCGAACGCGTTCATCAGCCCTTCGGTGAGCGCTTCGGAAAACGTGTTCTTGCTCGCGCGGTCCTGCATCCTGATCTGAACGACCTGCGGAGCCACGAACTGCAGGTCGACGACTTTCTCGCCGCTCACGCCGTGCCCTCCCATGGAAACTGGCCGGTCTTCACGTAGCGCGAGATCCTCTGCAGGTTCTCGACGTCGGAGAACACATCGCGGTTCGCGGCCAGCGCCATCGGCTCGGCCGTGGCGATGGACGTCTCGATCGCACTCATGTAGCGCTTGTAGCGTGCAAGGCTGGTCTTGTTGAGTCTGCGCAGGCGCAGCAGATGCTTGCGCAGCAGGTTGTCGCTGTTGTCCTCGAAGGCATCCACCAGCCCCCACTCGCGCGCGACCTGCACCGTCACCGGCTGGGTCGACAGGGTCATGACATTGGCCTTCGCGAAACCGATCCGACGCACCAGGAACGGCAGCACGCAGGCCGGCATCAGTCCGAACAGCAGCTCAGAGAGGCTGAACACCGCCGCGGAATCGGCGAGCACGATGTCGCAGGCGGCGACGAAACCGATGCCGCCGGCGTTGGCCTTGCCGCGGACATGCGCGATCGACACGTAGGGCCCGGTCGCGAGGCGCCGCCAGACGTCGTACAGCGGCTTGGGGTCGTTTTCGGGCATGCCGTGCTGCAGCGCGCCGCCGTCGAAGCTCTTCTGCAGCTCGGCGAAATCCGCGCCGAAGCAGAAGACCTCGGGCAGGCCTTCCACCACGACGATCTTCGCGCGCGCGTCGCATGCGTCCAGGGCCGACGCGAACTCGGCGATCAGGCGGTCGCTGATCGTGTTGTTCGCTTCCGGCCGGTGGATCTGCAGGTACGCGATGTCGTCGTCGAAACGCATGCGCAGCGCGGTGAAGTCGGCGCTGTCGATCAAGCCACCGTTCATCAGCCGACCCACTCGTATTCGCGGTGGAATTCCTTGATTTCCTTCAGGAACATCACCGGCTTGCCCATCGCGCCGCGGGCCCGGGCGATGAAGTCGGCATCGAGCACGACGTTGCGCGTACCGAACTTGACGGCGTTGCTGCCGACCAGCAGGCGGTCGTATTCCTCCATCGTCAGTTCGGTGCGCCGGTCCAGATGCGCCTGGATGCCCATCGCGCGCAGGCGCTCCTGGCCTTCCTTGCGCACCACGCCGCTGAAGAATTCGGAGCAGCAGCCGGAGCCGTAGGAGAAGGCGCCGATGCGCTTCGGGGTTTCGAAGTCGCCGTGGTCGATGGTGCTGGCGATCGCCAGCGCCATGGTCGCGCCCATGATGTTGGCGACGCGCTGGCAGTGGATCATGCCGGGGGTGACGCGGCGCTGGAAATCGTCTTCGATCTCCTTCGGCTTGGCCTGCACCATCTTGCGCATCATGTTGCGGTGCGCGCCCTTGATCATGCCGCCGAACGGGCAGTGATAGGCGATATAGCTGAAGGTGGCTGCGAAATCCGCGTCCGGCACGCGTTTCTTGTATTCCAGGAAGGCGTTCTCGCAGCAGTCGAGATAGGAGAGCAGCGACAGGTCCGAATCGCCGGCGTCGCCGTCGACGGTGGGCCGGCAGGTATCCATGACTTCGTAGCCGTAATAACCGTTCGCGCCGACGTCGACCTGGAAGATGTGCGGCTGGTCGCTGATCAGCATCGCGACCGCGCCGGAACCGCCGCTGGGTTCGGCGAACGACCAGTCGGCGGTCAGCGCGTCGCCGCCCTCCTCGACCATGAAGCGCGAGATGTCGGTGGCGATCACCAGCGCCTTCGCGCCCGGCGAGGCCTGCGACAGCACGAAGTTCACCGCCATCTGGATGCCGGCCGCGCCGGAATAGCAGGCGTTCTTGATCTCGAACAGGCGGCAGTTGCGATTCAGCCCGAGCAGCGAGTGGCAATAGGTGCTCATCGATTTGCCGAAATCGAAGGCCGATTCGGTACAGGTGATCACCATTTCGATGCGGTCCCGCTCCTCGGGGCTCAGCGCATCGACGATGGGCTTCGCGGCGTTGACCGCGAACGTGATCGGATCTTCGTACGGCAGCGCGACCGTCTTCTCCTTCATCAGCAGGTTCTCGAACCGGGTGGTGTCGAGCCCGCGATGCGCGGCCAGTTTGCTGACGTCCAGGAATGCCGTACCGGCGAACACGTTCATTGCTTCAATACCAACTGCTTTCATGCTGTTCTTCTCCAAAAACCAAAAAGTTGTCGTGTGTCGCTGCGTCCGATGCCGGCCGCCGCTAAGGGCGCAGGATCCGCCAGTCCAGCTTCGCGCCCGTGACCCAGAGTTCCGCGATCTTCCCGAGCTCGCCGGTCTCGACCAGCCGACGCATGAACTCCTGACCTGCCTGGGTATCGCCGATGTCGCCCGTGCCGGCCTTGCTGGATCCGCGGTAAACCTTGCGGTGGTAGAAATCGTCCTTCTCCTCCAGGAAGCCCTTCAGCAGCTCGTCGAACTCGTCGATCGAACGGGCGACGAAGGCGACCCGCTCCTGCATGCCGGTCCTGCCGGTCTGCAGGGTGTGGGCGATGCGCCGCAGCGTGTCCGCGCTGCGGTCTGTCCTGGCGAGGAATTCGGGATAGGCCTGCAGGGTCGCATGCAGGGTCTCCGCGTTGCGCGCCGAGAACACCAGCAGCTGTTCGCTGTCGTCGTTCTCCGCGCCATGAGCGGACGTCAGGTCGACGTACTCTTCGATGACCACGTGCGCGTTCACGCCGCCGAACCCGAAGCTGCTGACCCCGCCGATGCGCGTTTGCCCGGCCGGAACGTCCCAGTCGACCGCTTCCTGCGCGACCTTGTAGGGCGTGCGTTTGAGGTCGATCAAAGGACTGATGGTGTCGCAGTTCAGACTCTTCGCGATTTTCCTGTGGCGGATCTGCAGGATGACCTTGATCATGCCGACGACGCCCGCGCCGTACTCGAGGTGGCCGATGTTGGTTTTGATGCTGCCGAGGTAACAGGGCGCAGCGATCTGCTTTTCGGCGGCGGCATCGGCGTCGAGCAGTTCCTTGGCGACGGTCTTCAATCCGCTGATTTCGACCGGATCGCCGAGCTCGGTGCCGGTACCGTGACATTCGATGTAGCCGACGCGATGGAAGTCGATCCCGGCATCCTCGATGGCGCGCAGGATCACGGCGGCCTGCGCGTTGGGATTCGGCGCAGTCAGCGACGTCGTTCGTCCGCCGTGATTCTCGGCCGCACCCTTGATGACGGCGTAGATATCGTCGCCATCGCGCTGGGCGGCCCTGAGCGACTTGAGCATCAACATGCCGACACCCTCGCCGCGCACATAACCGTTCGCTTTGTTGGAGAACGTCTTGCAGCGGCCGTCTTCGCACAACATGCCCGACTTCGCGAAACTGACGTACACGTCCGGCGAGAGCAACGCGTTCACGCCACCGATGATCGCCACCTCGCAGTGTCCCCCACGGATGGCTTCGATGGCGCGATGCACCGCCACGAGCGAACTGCTGCAAGCGGTGTCGATGGGATTGCTGGGGCCGTGCCAGTCCATGTTGTAGCTGATCCGGTTCGGCCCCACCGAAGACAGGGTGCCGGTCACCGAATAGGCTTCGATGGGAAGGTGGCTCATCATCGTGGTGTAGCTGCTCGGGCCGGAGCCGACGTAGATGCCGGTGTTGGTGCCCTTGAGGCTGTCGCCGCCGTAGCCCGCGTCCTCGATGCATTCCCAGACCGCTTGCATCATCAGCCTCTGTTCCGGGCTCATGTACATCGCTTCCGCCGGCGAGATGCCGAAGAACAGCGGATCGAAGTCCTTGATGCCGGAGATGAAGGAACCCCAGCGGCTGACGCCCGGGTAATCGCGCCAGTCCCAGCGGTCCGCCGGGATCTCGCTGATCATGTCGCGCCCCTCATCGAGCATCCGCCAGAACTCGTCGGGGTTGTTCGCGCCGGCGATACGGCAACTCATGCCGACCACGGCGACGTCTTCATCGCGATAGCTGGAGCGGTTCCGGTAGGCTTCGCGGAACCGGCGCGCGAACTGCGACACGGTCGCGCCACCCGCAACCACCGGCTCGTGCGCTGCCGGCTGCGACGAGGCATCCGCCGCAATCTTCGCTGCGGGGGCGGCGGCCTTGGCCCCGTTCACCCCGAACTTCCTGATCATGACCGCCGCGTGGTTCTCGGCGAGGAACTGGCTGAAGCGCAGCAGGTTCGACGCCTCGAACATCGCCGTCGGCATGAGATTGAGATCGTAGACGTTGTTCAGATGCGAGACGAAGCTCGAGATGAGAATCGAATCGAAGCCGAAGTTGGTCCAGTCCTCGGTCTCGTTGATCTGGTTCGGCTTCATTTTCAGATGCTGCGCAGCCTGCAGGCGCATCTCCTGCAGGATCTCGCGCTGCAGCTTGTCCAGTTCGACCGAAGATTGCTGCGGCCGCGCGTCCGCCGCGACGACCTTCGGGGGCGCGAACAGAGCTGCATGCGCATTCTTCTGACCGTAGAGCGGCAGCAGATTGGCGTGCGGCGAGGCGATGGCCAGACGCAGCGCCTTCAGGCCTTCCGCACTCGGCAGCGGCTTGATCGCATACGTCCGGGCGAGCGTCTCGCGGCTGGCGTCGTCGAGTTGCATCGCGCCTTCTTCCCACAGCGGCCAGTTGAGGCCGAGCGAAAGACCGTGCGCCTGCTGTGCACGCACGCGCGCCGCGCGCGCTTCGATATACGTGTCCATGTAACCGTTTGCGGCCGAATAGTCGAACTGCCCGGCGTTGCCGAGCGCGCCGGCGACCGACGAGAACGCGATGAACACTTCGAGTGGGCAGCCGGCCGTGGCGCGATCGAGATTCTCGATGCCCTGCACCTTCGGCGCGAATACCCTGTCGATGGCATCGGCGGTCTTGTGGATCACCAGGGCGTCGTCGATGAGCCCCGCAGCGTGCACGACGACATTGATCCCGGGATGCTCGGCGACGATTTTTTCGACCTCATCGAGCCGCGCGATGTCGCAGCGGCGATGAATCACGTTCGCGCCCGATGCCCGCAGCGCTTCGATGCGCGCAGTCTCCGCCTCATCCGGCGTGCGCCGGCCCAGCAGGATCAAGGTGCTGCCCTTCGTACGTTCGGCGATGTCCTGTGCGACCAGAAGGCCCAGCGCGCCCAGTCCGCCGCTGATCAACGCGATGGTGCCGTCGCGCCAGGCGAACTCGCTGCCGATGTCGGCATCCGCGTCCTGATACGACAGCGCCACATACGCGTCTCCGGACTTGAGGCGGACATCGATCTGCGAATGTTCGATCGACACCGTCTTCAACGCCGCCCAGAGCCCGCGCGCGGCGTGGTTCTGATCCGTCACGTGCAGTTCGAGCGCCGAGCGGGTGTGCTTGTCCACTGCGAGCGACTGCGCCGCCGCGAGCAACGCTTTGGTCGTCGCGACATAATCGTCGCTCGCTTCCACCACATGCACCGCCAGATCATCGGCGTGCGGCGGCGTGATGGTCTTCCAGACCGGCCGATGGAAGCTCAAGCGGTCCTGCTTGGCGTTCAGATCGATCTCGCGGGTCTGGAATCCTTCGATGATCACCAGCACCCGGCCGTGTTCGTCGGTGGCTGTGTAATGAAAGCCGTCGGGGCGTTTGCGCGCGTGCACGAACATCGTGTCGGTGAGCGCATCGACGACCAGGGTGCTGGTCACCGCGAACGGCACCACGTTCGCTTCCGGGTTGTCGACCAGGGCTAGGCCGCTCTGGATGATGCTGTCGAGCGCACCCGCGTCCATCGCCATGCCGCGCGCGGACGAGCCCGGCAGACGGATCCTCATGAAGCCTTCGCTGCGGTCCTCGGACATGAAGATCTCGTCGACGCCTCGATGCGACGGCCCCAGTTCGACACCACGATTCCTGTAGATCTGGTAGAACGCCGATTTCGTCGGACCGGGACGCGTGATCCCGGCGCGCAGCCCGGCGATATCCAGCACGGGGGCATGACCTTTGGCAGCGAGGTACTCGGATGTCTTCTGCACCGAGACACGGGTCTGGAAATGCACGCCTTGCTCGGTGCTCACTTCAACGCCGAACTGGCCCGCAGCGCCCGGGTACACGCGCACGGTGGCCGTTCTCTTGTCCTTCACGGTCAACGCATTGACGAATACGCTGTCGTTCAAGACGAGCATGGCGCCCTCACCCGGAGGCGCCGACGCCGCGACCGCGGCGCGCGCGATCTCCAGATAGGCCATGCCCGGCAGGATCTTCTGCCCCTGGATGATGTGGTCGGCAAGAAACGGCTCGGTGCCGTCGAACACGGAGCTGAATTCGCCGATGGGATAGTCGTTGTTCGCGCTCATCGATGCCGAGGTCTTCATGAATTCACCATCATCGAAAGTCGCGCATGTTCGTTCGTCGCGATGCCCGACGGTGGCGGCACCAGGGCGCGCACGTAGAAATTGGTGATTTTCACGAGCGTTTCGCCGCTTTCGCTGAGGATGTGTACGTTGAACTGCAGGATGCCGGTGCTGGCGGCGCCGACGCTGTCGCTGGACCGCTCCACCAGCACATGGCAGCGCGGCGTGAGGCTGCCGAGGATTTCGATCTCGTCGATCGCGAACGGCAGATGCGGCACGCCGCCTTCATCGGCGGCCAGCAGCGCCACCACCGTCTGCAGCGCACCGTCGATCAGGCAGGGATGCAGCACGTACTGCTCGAAGTCCTTGGCCAGCGACGGATCCAGCACAAGCCTGGCCAAGGCGCAGCCGTTGCCGATCGCCACCTCGTCGATGACCCGGAACGTGGGGCCATAGTCGAACCCGAGGCGCTGGAAGAGCTTGTAGTAACGGTCGCCGTCATGGCTTTCGCCGCAGCGCTGGCGCCATTCCTGCAGCGACTCGCGCGATGACGACTCGGGCCGATTGCTATCGTCGAAGGGTGTGGAATCGAAGCATGCGCGACCTTCGCAATGCACGACGCGCTCGTGATCGTCGTCGACCGTGGTCACGACGAATTCCACGCTGTCGCCGTTCGGATTGACCAGTCCGATCTTGAGGTCCTGCTGCGGATCGGTCAGCGATAGCGGCTGAACCCAATAAATGTCCTTGAGCCGGCGTACGCGTCTTTCTCCAGCGACCGTCGCCGCGATGCAGGCCATTTCGATGAAACCCGCACCCGGGAACACCGCCTGGCCCTGGATCCTGTGATCCCGGGCGTAGTACTGGTCGTCGACGAGCGCGGCATCGAAGCACACCCGCTCCAGCGTCGAGGCATTGTGCGAAATGAGCGGATGCAGGCGCGACGGCGTGCTCGCCGGTGTCGCCTCCATCGCGCTGAAGTCGACCGCCCAATGCCGATCGCGCGCGAACGGATAGACCGGCGCCCCGGCGACGGGCCGCAGCGGCGCGCCGTGCGGGCCGACTGCGTCGTGCAACAGCAGCCAGTCGACCTTGCCGCCCTGCGTCCAGAACACGGCCAGCCCGGCAAGATCGGCTTCGGCGCACAGCGCCTGCATGCGTTCGCGCTGCTCGCGCGCGGAGTAGCCGGCGCCGGTCTGGTTCTGGGCCTCGGCACCGCCCTGCCACAGCCGCGCCGTGGCGGAGAGGTTCGGATCGGCATCGAGCCAGCGCTGCAGGGTCTGCCGGAGCTGCAGCGCGCTGTCGACGATCAGCGCCAGCCGCACGGGCATCGCCTCGCGGCCGATCCGCGCGGTGCGGCACAGCGCCGCGAGATCGCAGCCAGGATTGAGCGCGAGGAAATCGATGTGCCGATAAGCGTATTCGCGCAGACGTTCGACGTTCATGGCCGAAAGCACGAACAGGGATCCGCCGGCGGTGGCCGGAGCGACCTCCGCCTCCGCGGGCAGGTATTCCTCCAGCACCGCGCAGGCGTTGACGCCGCCGGCGCCGAACGCGTTGATCAGGGCCCGGCGCGGGACGCCCGCCGGGGACTCCCACGCGCTCAGGCCCGTCTGCAGCACGCATGGCGAACGCGCGAAATCGATGTCCGGATTCACGACCTCCGAATGGATGCTGGGCGCGATCTGCCGGTGCTTGAACTGCATCAGGATCTTGGCGATGCCGGCGATGCTAGTCGCGGACTCGGCATGGCCGATGTTGGCCTTCAGCGACGCCAGCGCGCAGAACCCGGTGTCGGCGGTCTGCTGTGCGAAGGCCTGGGTGATGGCGGCCACTTCGAGGCTGTCGCCCATCTGCGTGCCGGTGCCGTGGCCTTCGATGAAACCGATGCTGCGCGCCGGCACGCCGGCCTGGGCCAGCGCCTGCGCGATGACGTGCGCCTGCGCGTTCGGGTTGGGCGTGGCGTAGCCGCTGGAGCGGCCGCTGTGGTCGTAGGCGCTGCCGCGGATCACGCCGTAGATCCGGTCGCCATCGCGTTCGGCGAGACGCAGCGGTTTGAGTACCAGCGTGCCCACGCCTTCGCCCGGGATGAAACCATCGTCGCCCGCACCGTAGCTGCGGCAGGCGTCGCCGACCGCGAGCATCCGGCGATGGCAGAACGACTGGTACTTGGCCGGATGCAGATACAGGTTGACGCCGCCGGCCAGCGCGAGCTGGCACTCGCTGCGCCGCAGGCTCTCGCAGGCCAGATGCACCGCGACCAGCGACGACGAACAGGCGGTGTCGACGGGAATGCTCGGGCCCTGCAGATCCAGGGTGTAGGACACGCGGTTGGCGATCGACCAGGGCATCGCGCTGGGCGTGATCATTTGACCGCGCTGCCAGGCCTCGGGGGCCAACAATTGATAGGAGTTGGTCGTCACGCCCACGAAGACGCCCACATCGGCGCTCTTGCCCTTCGGGTACCGCTGCTTCAGGCGTTCGCGCGTGTAGCCGGCGTCTTCGATCGCGGACCAGGCGGACTGCAGGAAGCGGCGCTCCTGCGGGTCGATGATGTCCGCTTCGGCATCGGCGATGTTGAAGAAGCCGGCGTCGAACTTGTCGAAGTCCTCCAGGAAGCCGCCGCGCTTGCAATAGATCTTGCCGTGCTCGGACTGCGCGGGGTCGGGATCGTAGAACGACGACGCATCCCAGCGGTTTTCGGGCACGCCCTCGATGAGATCCGTGCCGGCGCGCAGATGCGCCCACAGCGCGTCCATGTCGTCGGCCTGCGGGAACGAGGCATGCACGCCGATGATGGCGATCGGCTCGGCATGCGCGTGCGCGTGCAACTCCGCATCGGGCGCGGGTGCCGCAATCGCCGGCGGTTGCGACCGCATGGCGATGGGCGCGGCGGTGACCGACGGTGTCGACGGCGTGGCGTCGGTCGCGGCGGCATCGTTCATGGATGCCGGAGCGTCGACGGCGCCTTGCGCCGCGCCCTCGCCCGCGAACCTCGCGGTCAGCGCGGCCGTCGCGTGTTCGGCGAGATACGCGGCCAGCTCGGCGACGGTCTCGTATTCGTACATCAGGGTCTTCGGCAGATCGCCCAGATCCTGTTCCAGGGCCGCACTGAAGCGTCCGATCATGATCGAGTCGAAGCCGAACGCCTCGAAGCGTTCTTCGATATCGATCCGGTCGACCGGAATCCGGGTTTCCGCATGGACCAGCCCGCACAGATAGGTGCAGGTCTGCGCCAGCAGGACGTCGCGGTCGATCGTCGCTCCGCCGGCCTGCGCGGTGGTGGTGGAGAGCGTGCTGGTGGAACGGGCGACAGCGATGCTGGACGGGTCGCAGTAGGCCGCGATCTTCGAGGGATGGCCGTACAGCGCCAGCGCCCGCGGCAGATCGGAACGCAGCAGCGTGTTCCAGTAATCGATGCCGATCGCGGTCGGCAGCGCGCACAGGCCGGTACGCGCTTCAGTGCGCTGCAGATCGGCCGCGGACAGCTGCATGCCGCCATCCAGCCAATACGGCCAGCCGATCGACAGGGTCTTGCCGAAACGCTCGCGGCGCATGCGCGCGGCGTCGCGATGTTCGGCGAACGCGTCCATGAAGGCGTTGGCGTAGGCGTAGTCGGTCTGGCCGACGTTGCCGAAGCTGCCGGCGCCCGACGAGAACAGCACGAACAGGTCCAGCGGCTCGTCGGCGGTGAACCGGTCCAGATGCAGCGTGCCCTGCACCTTCGGCGCCAGCACCCGGCGGAATTGCGCGCGGTCCTTGCGGATCAGCAGCGCATCGTCGTTGACGCCGGCGCTGTGCAGCACGCCGTTCAGCGCGCCGAAGCGCGTCTTGACGTCGGCGATCAGTGCGCGCGTCCGGTCCGCATCGGCGATGTCCGCCTGCAGATACACCGCCTCCGCGCCGAGCGCACGCAGTTGTTGCAGCGCTTCCTCGATCCGCGCGTCCGGGGCCGAGCGCCCGGTGATCGCCAGCTTGGCGCGGTAGTGTTCGGCCAGATGGCGCGCGAACAGGATGCCCAGGCCGCCGAGGCCGCCGGTGATCAGATACGTTCCACCCTGCTTGAGCGGTATCGGCCCTGCCGGCACGCGTTCGGGCGACTGCAGCGCCAGGGCGCGCACCGACCGCTGCGCCGCGGCGGCGCCGTGCGTCCGGTAGCGGACTTCAGTCTCGCGCTGCGGCGCGGTCTGCAGTTCGTCGATGAGCGCTGTGACGGTGTCGATGACGGTGGTCGCGGGATCGATGTCGTCGTGCTCGATCGACAGCACGCGGCCGTGATAGCGGTTGTTCTCCAGAGCGAACGAGCGGTAGAAGGCCGCCAACGCTTCGCAGGGCGCGGTGTTCGCCTCGGCGCTGGCGTGGAAGAACGACACGAACGCGCACGGCGCCTGCTGCGCGCCGGCGCCGGCCAGCGCCCTGCAGAATCCGGACAGCGCGTCGATGCCTGCGTGCAGGGCGCGTTCGATGGCCTCGCCCGCCGTCTGGTCGGCTGGCTGGTTCGTCTGCGCGTCGGTGTGCGACGACAGCCGTGCAGCGTTCGCGTTGTGGATCACCCGGGTCGGCGTGCGGCCCTGGCGCCTCAGCGTCTCCAGCAGCGACTCGAAATGCTGCGGCTGGCCAGCGTCCACGCAGAAGTGATCGGCGGCGTCCTGCCGGAACGCATCGCCCAGACGGACGAGCAGAATGGTCTTCAGCGGCGACGCGGTGTGCAGGCGCGCCTTGATCTGCTCGAACAGTTGATCGTCGGTGTCGATGATCAGCAGCGCGTCGTCGGGCCCGAAGGCGGCGCGCGGCGCGGGCAGCGCGGCGTCCCGCCAGACCGGCGCATAGCAGGTCGACCGCTTCTCTTCGCCGCTGTCCGCAAGCAGCGGCGCAGGCGCGGATGGCGCTGCGGCGGGCATGGAAACGAGAGACGGCGTCTGGACCGGGGCCGGCTGCGGCCAATAGCGTTCCTTCGCGAACGGATAGCCCGGCAGACCGTGAAGCCGCTGCGGCAGCGAGGCCGAGTAGAACGACGGCCATTCGATCTTCGCGCCCTGCGCCCACAGCGCGGCGAGCGCGGCGGACTGGCGCAAGCCGTTCCGCAGCAGCAGATCGGCCTCTTCGGTCGGAATCACCGCATCCTGGGTGCGCGACACCGTGCCGCGATAGCAGGGGCCGCCGCCGAAGGTCGACAGGAATTCGCGCAGCTGCGTCCGCAGTTCGGCGACGGAGTCGACGGCCCAGGCGCAGCGCTCGCGCATCGGGTCGCGTCCGATCTGCAGCGTGTACGCCAGATCGCGCAGCGCGATCTCCGCGTCGTTGCGATCGGAGCTATCCCGCGCATCCTTGTCCAGCCGTGCGAGCAGATCCTGCGCCATGACCATGAGTTGCGCCGAGGTGCGCGCGGACAGCGGGACGATGCAGGTCGGCGACGCGTCCATCGGTGCGGCCACGCCGTGCGAACGCAGCGCGGGCACGTACTCTTCGATGACCACATGGGCGTTGGTGCCGCTGAAGCCGAATGCGCTGACCGCCGCGCGCCGCTTGCGGCCCGCCACCGAAGGCCAGTCGTGACGCGTCCGGCTGAGGTAGAACGGCGAGGCGGCGAAATCGAACAGCGCGTTCTCCTGCCTGAAATTCACGTTCGGCGCCAAGGCCCTGTTCCGCAGGCTCAGCAGCACCTTGTGCACGCCCGCAACGCCGGCCGCGCCGGAGATGTGGCCGAGATTGGTCTTGATCGCGCCCAGTGCGCAGGCGTTCTTCCTGCCGCCGTGCTCCTTGAACACCGTCGACAGCGCTTCAAGCTCGATCGGGTCGCCGAGCTTGGTGCCGGTGCCATGGGTTTCCACGTAGTCGATCGACGACGCGTCGATCGCGTAACGGCGGTAGGTGTCGCGCAGCAGGTCGATCTGGCTGTTGACGCTGGGCGCGGTGATGCCGTTGGTCTTGCCGTCCTGGTTGATGCCCGAGCCGATGATCACGCCGTGGATGCTGTCGCCATCTCGCTCGGCGTCGCTGAGGCGCTTGAGTACGACCGTGCCCACGCCTTCGCCCGGCACGAAGCCGTCCGCGCTGTTGTCGAACGTCTTGCACTGGCCGTCGTGCGCCAGCATGCCGGCGCGGCACATGCCCTGATAGGACTCTGGAATCAGGTACAGGCTCACGCCGCCGGCGAGACCCATGTCGATTTCGTGGTTCAGCAGCGCCTGGCAGGCGAGATGGATCGCGACCAGCGAGGACGAGCACGCGGTGTCGATGGGGATCGCCGGCCCCTTCAGATTCAGGTGATAGGCGATGCGCGCCGCACCGATCGCGAAACTGTTGCTGGTCGTCTCTATATTTTGCGGATTGCCCTTCGTCAGCAGGAACGAATACTCGCTGCTCATGATGCCCATGTAGACGCCGCACTTGCGCTCGCTCAGCGCGGCGCTGGAATAACCGGCGTCCTGGAAAGCGCGATAGCTTTCCTGCATGAACAGGCGATGCTGCGGGTCCATGACCTCGGCTTCGGACGGCGAGATCTGGAAGAACATCGGGTCGAAATGCTCGGCGCCGTCGAGCATGCCGAGCCATTTGCAGTACACCTTGCCCGGCTTGCCGGGCGTCGGATCGTAATACGCATCCACGTCCCAGCGTTCCGGCGGGATTTCGCGGATCGAGTTGCAGCCCTCGGCGAGGTTGCGCCAGAGCTGGTCCAGATCGTCGGCGCCGGGATAACGTCCGGACATGCCGACGATGGCGATCTTCTCGTCGTTGCGCTGCGCTGCGGCCGCAGGCCGCGCTTCGGGCAGGGTCTGCACTGCACGCGAACGGCGCTGCAGGACGATGCCGTCGCCGGCGGGCATCCGCATCGCCGGGCGCGGCGCGGACAGCGCGGCGGCTGCGGACGATGACGTTGCGGCAGGCGCCGGCGTTGCGCGCTGTGAGGTGGGCATCGGCGCGGATGTGGATGCGGCATGCACGGCTGCATCAAGCGCGGATGCCTCAGGCGCGGGCGCGACCGGCTGCGGACGCGATGCGAGTTCGCCCTGAAGGAAACGGGCCAGCGCCTGGATGTTCGAGTAGTCGTAGACCCGGGTCGCGGAGATCTCCAGGCCGTAGGCCTTGTTGATCATCTTCACCCATTCCACGCCGACGATGGAGTCCAGCCCCAGATCGACGAACGAGCGGTCGTCGTCGATCGCGGCTTCGTCGAGGTACAGCGCCTGCGCGAGGCTTGTTCGCAGCGAGCGCTTGAGCGCATCCTGGTCTACGCCGACGACGGCCTGCGCGACGGGCGCAGGCGGCGGAGCGGCTGGTGCATGCACAACGGGGGCATGCGCAACGACTGCAGGCTCAACGAGAGCAGGCTCAACGACAGCAGGCTCAACAACAGCCTGCGCATCGGATGCCGGCGACGCCTGCACCACGCTCGCCGGCCGCGCGAGGGCCTGCACGGGTGTCGCGGGCGTGGCGGACACCACGGGCAACTGGCTTTCGACGAACGCGGCCAGCGTCGTCAGGTTGCTGTAGTCATAGACGCGGGTCGCGCCGATCTCCAGGCCCAGGCCCTTGTTGATGTTCTTGACCCATTCCACGCCGACGATCGAATCCAGACCCAGATCGACGAAGGGACGATCATCGTCGATATTCGCCTCGTCGAGATACAGCGCCTGCGCCAGCGAACGCTTGAGGAAGCCGCGGACGTCCTGTGCGGGCGACGCGGCGCTTTGCGACGCGGTGTTCGGTGACGCGGTGTTCGGTGATACGTCGATTGACGGGGCAACGCTCGCCGCGACGCTCGTCGGGTTCGTCGCCAGCGCAACGGGCATCGCCGCAATGGACGTCGCCGCTTGCAGCATCGGCAGGCGCGAAGCGTTCGGCTTCGGCAGCGGAACGCCGACGATCGCAGGCACCGCGGCCGGTTCGGGCAGCGCGATGGCGCAGGGTTTTCCCAGCACGGGAGCAGCGACGAATGCGACCGCTACGGTCTGAGGATCGATCTGCCGATCAATCTGTGCGCCGGCCTGGGCCGGCAGCAGCCGGCCGCGGCCCTGCGCGTGTACGTATTCTTCTTCGGCTTCGCCGCTAAAGATGTCGAAGTCGATGCCGTCGTCTTCGCTCGATGGATACAGCGCGATGTGCAGCGCGGTCGCACCGTCGACCACGAAGGGCGACGCGAAGCGCACGTCGCTCAGTTCGACCGCCGCGGCGGTCGGCGACGCGCGCCTGGCGCAGGCGACGGCCGCGCGCGCCATGTCCAGAAGCACCGATGACGGCAGCTGCGCGCCGGTACCATCGGAATGGCCGACGACGAACGGCTCATCCGGCTGGAACACCGACGAATAGCGCAGCTGATCGAGATCGGAGGTGTTTTCGTGCAGCAGCGGATGCAATGCGTTGCCGGCGGCCGCGACCGCGGCGCCGGACGCGGCGCTCAAAGGAATGACGTTGGAGAACAGCCCCTTGATCGGGTCGATCCAGTATCTGTCCTTCGCGAACGGATAAGTCGGCAGATGCATCCGCTGCGGGGTCTGCCTGCCGTGGAACTTGCGCCAGTCCGGATCGAACCCCTTCGTCCACAGCTCGGCCAGCTTGGCGAGCTTGCGCTGCGCGATCCACTTGTCGACGGCTTCCTCGTAATCGGGATCCGCGGCGAACAGGCCGAGCATCTCGCGGTGCGCCTTCAGGTTGCCGCGATAGGCGCCGTCGGCAGTGGCATCGACGGCCCCGGCCTCGACGAATGCGCGAAGCAACTGCTGCAGCCGCGCCGCGGAGTCGACGACGAACGCCAGTCGCTCTTCCATCGGCTCGCGCCCGACCTGCAGCGTGTACGCCAGCGCCGCATGATCGATCCGGCGGCCTTCCTCCACGGCGTCCTGCAGGAATACCAGCAGATCCTGGGCCTTTTGAAGCAGTTGCTCGGCCGTGCGCGCCGACAGCGGCACAATGGTCGGCACGCCCGGCAGCGTCGAATCCGCGCCATGGGCATGCGCAGCGTCGGCAGGTTCTTCGATGACGAAGTGCGCATTCGCGCCGCCGGCGCCGAACGACGACAGGCCGGCGATGCGCGGCACGCGTCTGCCATCGACCACGGGCGCGTCCCAGTCGCGCAGCGACTGGTTGACCTCGAACGGCGTGATCCCGAAATCGATGTTGGGGTTCAGCCGCTGCGAATGCAGCGACGGCGCGATCTGGCGGTGGCGCATCTGCAGGATGACCTTGGTCAGCCCGGCGATGCCCGCTGCGGATTCGCAGTGACCGATGTTCGACTTCGCCGAACCGATCAGACAGAAACCGGTGTCCGCGGTGTGCTCGCGGAACGCTTTGCCGAGCGCCGCGATCTCGATCGGATCGCCCAGCTTCGTGCCGGTGCCGTGCGCTTCGATGTAGCTGATGTGGCGCGCATCGACGCCAGCGTCCTTCAGCGCATCGGAGATCACCGCGGCCTGCGCCTGCGGATTAGGCACCGTGTAGCCGTTGGTCTTGCCGCCGTGGTTCAGCGCGCTGCCGCGGATCACCGCATGGATCGCATCGCCGTCGCGCTCGGCGTCGGACAGACGCTTCAGCACCGCCACGCCCACGCCTTCGCCCGGAATATAGCCGTCGCCGCCTTCGCCGAAACTCTGGCAATGGCCCGTGCTGGAGATGAATTGCCCCGCACTCAGCATGCTGTACTTGTCGGGATGGATGCTGAGATTGACGCCGCCGGCCAGCGCCATGTCGGTACGGCCCAGCTTCAGATCCTGGCACGCGAGATGGATCGCGGTCAGCGACGACGAGCACATGGTGTCGAGCGTCATGCTCGGTCCGTGCACGTTGAGCGCGTACGACACCCGGTTGGCAATGCTGGCGAGGCTGCCCGAACGGTTGTATTCGCCGTACATCACGCCGGCGTACACGCCCACCTGGCCGGGCAGCGCATCGGCGTGCGGCATCCGCAGGCTCTTGCGCGAATAGCCCGCGTCCTCGATCGCCATCCACGCGTGCTGCAGGAACAGCCGCTCCTGCGGATCGATGTACGGCGCCTCGCGCGGCGAGACGTTGAAGAACTGCGCGTCGAACTCGTCGGCGCCCTGGATGAAGCCGCCCCACTTGCTGTAGTGCCCGGGCTGTTCGCGGTCGCTGGTGTAGTAGTCCTGCCAGCGCCAGCGCGACTCGGGAATCTCGACCACGCAGTCCTTGCCGTCGCGCAGATTGCGCCAGTAGTCCTGCAGGGTTTCGGCTTCCGGATAGCGGCCGCTGAGCCCGACGATGGCGATCGGTTCGGAGGTGGTCGCGCGCGCGGACGGCGCGCGGCGCACGAGTCCCTGCGACTTGCCGCGCAACGACGGCTGGGCGGTTGGACGCGCTGCGGCGGGCGCATGCCGTGGAGCCGGCGCGTTGGGCAGGTTGTTCGGTGCTGCGGTGTGCTCGACGGCCGGCGCCAGCAGCGCCTGCAGCGCAGCCCGGTACGCCTGCGCGAGATGGTCACCGAGCGCCGCGACCGTCTGGTATTCGAAGAACAGGGTCTTCGGCAGTGGGCCGAGATGTTTTTCGAGCTGGGCGGTGAGGCTCATCGCCAGGATCGAATTGATGCCGTAGTTTTCCAGCGCCTCGTCGATGTCGATCTGCGACGGGGCGATCTTCAGCAGCGGCGCGAATTCCCTGCGCAGGAAATCGCGGACCTGCGCGCGCAGATCGCTGCTGCCGGTGCCGGTGCCGACAACGGCATCGACGGTGGAAGGAGCATCGACATCGCGCATCGCGGGCGCAGGCGCGGGCAGGCGTGCCGGCGCAGAACGTGGCGTAAGAGCCGGCGGCGCGACGGCCGGCGGCGCATCGAACAGACGGCGCAGCCGGCGGCCATCGCCTTCGACCGTCAGCACCTGCGCGTGCGCGGACGCCAGCGCCTGGCGAAACACCGCGATGCCCGACGCGCTGCGCATCGGCAGCATGCCCGTCTGCGTCTGCAGCCAGCGCACGCCGTCGGCATCCGGACGCATGCCGCCCTCGTCCCACAGCGGCCAGTCGATCGCCAGCGTCCGGCCCGAACGCCGCCCTTGGGCGACCCGCGCCTGGCGGAAGCCCGCGAACGCGTCGAGGAAACCGTTGGCGGCCGCGTAATCGGCCTGGCCGACGTTGCCGAACACGGACACGCCGGACGAGAACAGCGCGAAGAAATCGAGATCCGCATCCGCGGTGGCGTCGTCGAGATGCCAGGTGCCGCGCACCTTGGGCGCGAGCACGACGGCCACGTCGCCGGCGGTCTTCTTCAGGATCAGGTCGTCGCTGCGCGCGCCGGCGCAGTGCAGCACGCCGCGCAGCGCACCGATGTCGCCGAGCGCTTCGATGACGCGCCGGCACTGCGCGGCGTCGTCCAGGTCGAGCTGGCGATAATGCAGCCGATCGCCGAAACCATAGGCGTCCAGCCGCGCGGCGATGTCGCCGTCGGGCGCCGAACGGCCGGTCAGCACGACCCGCGCGCGCTGCGTATGGTCGAGGATGTCGCGCGCGAACAGACCGCCGAGACCGCCGAGGCCGCCGGTGATCAGATAGACGCCGTCTTCCCTGTAAGGCGAGTCGCCGAGATCGCTCTGCGCATCGTGCGCGTCCGCAGCCGCCTGCGGCAACAGCGTCCAGTCGAGCGTGCGCCACCCTTCCGCGGACGACAGCAGCGGCGAGCGCTGCGGCTGCGCGGCGGCTTCGGCCAGATCGGCGGCGAGCGCTTCCGGCGTCGCCTGCGCCTGCACGATGACGAGCTGCGCGGTCAGCGCGGGATTCTCCAGCGCCGCCGTTCTGAGCATGCCGCCCAGGCCGGTCAGCAGCCGCCCTTCCGCGGTATCGGCGATCACGCACTGCAGCAGCGTCGTTTCGCCGCCGGTCCGCTTCAGCGCGTCCTGCAGATGCTCGAACACCTGCAGTGCGATGGATTCGTAGCGGAGCGCCGGATGCGCGGCTGCGGCTGCGGACAGCGACTCGACCGCGCTTCCCGGACGCAGCGCCGACAGCGCGACAGGATCGACGCCCGAATCATCACAGAGCAGCATGCGCACATGCGCGAACTCCGGCGCGTCGGCAGGCACCGCACTGCGCGGACGCGGTTCGCTCCATCGCGGCACCGCGACCAGCGTTTCGACGGCGGACGATTCGTTGGCGGCTGTGTCGAAGCGGCGCGCGCAGAACCCGCGGATCTGCACGCAGATAGTGCCGTCCGCGTCGCAGAGATCCAGATCGAGGGTGATCTGCGCCGCATCGTCGGACGCTGCATCGGCGCGGCGCACGAATACATGCAATTGCTGCGCGCAGTCGCCGAGGATGCACAGCGATTCCAGTGCGAAGGGCAGCATCGGATCGGCCGGCGGCGCGTCGCGCCCGCCCAGTCCGATCGCCGCCTGCAGCGCGCTGTCGATCAGCGACGGATGCAGGATGTAGGCGGCGTTGTCCTCGTCGGCGAGCGCCTCGGGCAGCGCGAGATCGGCCAGGACCTGACCGTCGCCGCTGTCCAGGGCGACGATGCCGCGGTGCGCAGGGCCGTATTCGATGCCGATGCGCGCATACTGCCGGTACACCGCGTCGGCGTCCCAGTGTTCGCGGCGCATCGCGTCGCGCAGTGCGGCCAGATCCAGCGGCGCTGCGTCGCCTTCGAAACCGTATTCCCCGGGATCGTGGAAACGCACGCGGCCGGAAGCATGGTCGGTGCGGTGCCCTGCGTCGGTTTCGCTGAACACGCTGAATTCCAGCACGTCCTCGTCCGCGTCGAGTTCGATGAGGTCGAGTTCGATCGAGATGGTGCGCTCGGCTTCTACCGCGAACGGCGACAGCCACAGTACGTTCTCGAACGCGATCAGCGACGTGGTCGCCAGCTCGGGCACCGCGTCGGCGACCGCCGCGCGGGCCATTTCCAGATAGGCGACGCCCGGCAGCACGCCAACGGCAGCGCCCGACGGCATCCTGACCCGATGATCGCGAAGGAAGAATTCGTCCCCGGTCAGCTGCGTGCGATAGCGTTGCCGGGTCAGGGTCGAGACATTGAGATGCAGCAGCGGATGCAACCGCGCAGGCGTCGCCCGGCGGCCCGAGAGCTGCCCGGAAAATTGCTTGATCAGCTCAAGCGCGTTGGCCTTGCCCAGGCGTCTGCTCTTCAGCTCGGAAACAATGTATTCGACGAAATCCACCATGCCATCCGTTCTCTCATGTCCTTATCCGCTGCTTCATTGCAGCAAGTTCAACGCGTTTTCCGTATTGCCCACCGCTTCAGGCCAACTGCTTCACCCGCGCCGTCACTTCCGCGGCGCTCATCGTGTCCTCTTCCAGTTCCGCGAAGAGCCCGGCGATGACGTCCAGGTTGTGCAGGTATCGGCCGGGCGGCGGCGCGGCGGGCGTCGCCGGACCGTTGGCCGCACGCACTACCTCCTCCGACGGAAGCCAGCACTGCATGCGCGCGAACGCGTACGTCGGCAGATGGATCCGCTCGGTCCGCCGCGCGCTGTCCGCGTCGGCGTTCTGTGCATGGGCCGCCTGCCGGTAGCCCTGCGCGCCCAGGTCGGCGACCTGCTCCTGCAGCAGCGGATGCGCATGCCGGGCTTTTTCGCCGGCATGGCGCGGCATCGGCGCAGGAAGGCTGTCGCCAGGCACGATCCAATACGCGTCCTCGGCGAACGGATACGGCGGTAGCGCGACCATCTGCGGCGTGCGCGTGCCGTGCAGCCTGCGCCAGTCCAGCGCCAGGCCCTTCACCCACAGTTCGCAGAGCTTGAGGGCGTTGCCGTCGGCGATGCACTTGTCGACGACCAGCGCCGCCATGTCGGGGTCTTCGTTGAGCAGGCGCACGCTTTCGCGCCCCTGGCGCACGTGCGCGGCGAAAACGCCATGCGGCAGCGGCCGGTTCGACCCTGCGGCGTCGATGTAGGCGCCCAGCGTGTCGATCATCTCCTGCACGCTGCGCGCGACGAACCCCAGTCGTTCGTCCATCGCATCGCGATGGCACTGCAGGCTGTAGACCAGCGCAGCCGGATCGAATCCGGGATCGCGCGCACGATCGCTCCCGGAACCCGCCTGCAGAGCGTCGCGCAGATCCTGCGCCTTGCGCAGCAGTTGTTCGGGCGTCCGCGCCGACAGCGGCACAAGGAAGCCGGCATCGGTCGCCATCGGCGGCTCGACCGCGATGACCGACGGACGCGCGGCGGACACGTGTTCGGCCAGTGCGTATTCGGATAACACCAGATGCGCGTTGGTGCCGCTGAAGCCGAAGCCGCTGATCGCGGCGTGGCGCGCGGCGCCGTCGGGCGACGCCCAGTCGCGCGCGATGGTGTTGACGAAGAACGGGCTGGCGTCGAGATCGAGGTGTTCGTTCGGCGTTTCGAAATTGGCGCTGGGCGGCAGCGTGCGGTGCTTCAGCGCCAGCAGCAGCTTGATGAAGCCGGACACGCCGGCCGCGGTCAGGCAATGGCCGATGTTGGTCTTCACCGAGCCGATGGCGCAGTACTGGCGGCGGTCGGTCGCGGGGAGGAAGGCCGACTTCAGCCCGTCGATTTCGATCGGGTCGCCGAGCTTGGTGCCGGTGCCGTGCGCTTCGACCAGTTCGATGCGGCCCGGATCGATGCCGAAGCGGTCGTAGACGTCGCGGATCAGACGCTGCTGGGACTCCGCATTCGGCGCGGTGATGCCGTTGGTGCGGCCGTCCTGGTTCACGCCCCAGCCGCGCACGACGCCGAGGATATTGTCGCCGTCGCGTTCGGCGTCGGCGAGACGCTTGAGCATGACCACGCCGACGCCTTCGCCCGGCACGAACCCGTTCGCGCGCTGGTCGAAGGTGTAGCAGCGGCCGTCGGGCGAGAGCATGCCCGCATGCGCCGTCTTCAGGAACATGTCGGCGTTGGCCATCACGTACACGCCGCCGGCGAGCGCGATGTCCGACGCGCCGGTGATCAGGCTGTCGCAGGCCGACGCGATGGCGACCAGCGACGACGAGCACGCGGTGTCGATCGACACGCACGGCCCCTGCAGGTTCATGAAATACGACACGCGCGCCGCGAGGATCGAGGTCGCGTTGCCGGTGAAGCCAAGTGCGTTGATCTGCTGCTCGCGCGACAACAGGTTGTAGTCGCCGTTGGCGCAGCCGACGAACACGCCGCATCGGCTGCCGGACAGCCGCTCCGCGGTGTAGCCGGCGTTTTCCATGCCGTGCCAGCAGCTCTGCAGGAAGATGCGCTGCTGGGGGTCCATCGCTTCGGCTTCGACCGGCGACAGACCGAAGAACAGCGGGTCGAACCGGTCGTGCCCTTCCAGCACGCCCATCCACTTCGAATTGCTCTGGCCGAGCCCGGGCTGCCCTTCGACGTAATAGTCGCGGGTGTCCCAGCGCGACAGCGGGATTTCGCTGATGCAGTTGCGGCCGCTGACGATGTTGTCCCAGAAGCTGTCGATGTCCTTCGCCATCGGGAAGCGGCCGGCCATGCCGATGACGGCGATTTCGGTGGCGTGCATGCCGAAGGTGTTGGCCGCCTGCCGCGTGGGTGCGGCCGCCGCGGCATCGGCGTGGCCGCGCCACGAGGTGAGCACCGGCCAGTCGAACAGCGGCATGGCCGCAAGGGCAGCAGCAGTGGCGGCAACGCTGCCGGCCACGCTATCGATCAAGGCGCGCGGCGGGACGGCGGGCGCGACGACCGATGCGGGCGCCTCCGCTTCGGCGCGCTGGACAAGCGTGTCGCGCACGAACCGGGCGAACTGCTCCACCGTCGGATGGGTGTAGACCCGGGTCGCTTCGATGGCGGTGCCGTAGCGCTGGTTGATGGCGCGGACCCAGGTGACGCCGGAAATCGAGTCGAGCCCCAGTTCGACGAAGCCGCGATCGGCATCGATGCTGTCGGGTTCCTGCCGCAGTTCCTGCGCCAGCAGCTCGATCAGGCTGCGACGCACGGCGCCAAGATCGACGCGGGCCTGTGCGGGCGCGGACGGTGCAGGCGCGAACGGTGCGGATACAGGTGCTTCGCGACGCGGCGCGACGGCCTGGCTCACGGTGGCGGGCAGCGGTGCCGCGGCGCGGACGGCGGCGGTGTCCGCGCGGCTGGCATCGCTGAGCTTCGCATCGATACGCGGCAGGTCGGCGGACGGCACATCGCCGGCCGCCGCATCGCTCGACCGCTGCTCGCCGACATGCTGGGCGAGCGTGCGCAGGTTCGGGTAGCTGTAGACCTTGGTCGCTTCGATCGCAAGACCGAAATGCGTGTTGATGTTGCGGATCCAGGCGACGCTGGAAATCGAATCGAGGCCCAGATCGACGAACGGCGTGAGCGCGTCGATCTCGCTTTCGTCCACGCGCAGCTCTTCGGCCAGCAGACGCCGGATCGTCGGCAGGATATCGCCGCCCGCGGCTGCCGCAGGCGCCGCAGCAGGGGAGCCTGTGTGTGCGCGCTGTGTCGGTGCCTGCTGCACGGGCTCATGTTGCTTGGGCGTGTGCTGCTCGACGGCATGCTGCGCCGGCGAGAAGCGCTGCTCGATGCGGCTCAGCGCATCGGCATGCCCCACCAGCGTGGTTTCGTGCATCGCGACTTCGCGCGCGAGCAGCGCCTGCCAGGCGTCGAACTGCGGCGCGATGCGCGCAGCCTTCCACGCCGCCAGATCGGTGCGCGCATGCCGGACGACGCTGCGCGCAAGCGCCAGCGCTTCGTCCAGCACGCGATCGCGCGGAAGTACGGTCAGCAGCGGATTGCGGCGCGCCAGTTCCGCGCCGGTGATCTCGCGCCCGGTGAACAGGCTGTCGCGGGCCAGATCGAAACCCAACCGGGCCGGCAGGATGCCGGTGGCGCCCGCGCCGGGCGTGAACCCGAAATTCATGTACGGGCTAACGTAGCGGCTTTCTTCGCTGAACAGCACGGCGTCGCAGAACAGGCCGAGGGTCCAGCCGGCACCGATGCCGTGGCCCTGCATCGCGGCGATGACCGGCAGCGGGCAGCGCATCGGCAGCTGGAAGACATCCAGATCGGTGAAGCGGACCTTGCCTTCCTGGATCGATTTCAGGCCGTCGCGGGTGCCGCCGGAGGAGAAATAGGTGTCGTAGCCGGTGAGCACGACCGCCTTGTATCCGGGCGCCGCCGCGATGTGGTCGAACACTTCCTGCAGGCCGGCGATCATCGCGTCGGAGAACATGTTCCGCGCGTCGCGATCTTCGAGGCGCACCAGCACCACGCCGTCGGCATCGACGCTGGCGTGGACCACGGACGAAGTCAGGGTCAGCGCGCCCGCTTCCACCGCGATGTCGGCCGGTTGATCGGCGGTGCCGCTAACCGGGAGATCCTGCAGCGACTGCAGCAGCGCGTCGCATGAAGCGGACGATGCGGTGGCCGCAGCGAAGCCGCTATCGAACTCACGGGCCAGATGTTCTTTGAGCAGTCGCAGCGCGTCCGCCGATTTGTCGGACAGATGGGCGCAGAACGCCTCCACCGCAGCCGCGACGCCTTCGCGCGGCACTACCGTCGCACCCCAGCCGGCGGTCTGCAGTTCGCGGCCGCTGATCGGGCGCTCGCGGGCCGCCAGCAGCGATGCCAGCGGCGCGCCGAAGCGCGCGGCGAGCCAATCGAGCTGCGCAGGCTGGACGAGGACCGGGCCGTCTTCCGGCATTGCGAAACCGTAATCCTGGTCTTCGACCGCGATGACCGCATCGCAGGCGCAGGCGAGCCGGAAACCGGCGCCCAGCGCCTGCCCCGTCAGCACCGCCAGGGTCGGCGCGGGAAACGACGCCAGCGTCTGCAGCAGCGAGCGCGTGCTATCGGCGTCGAGCGCCGCGTGTCCGCCCTGCAGGAAGACGCGTTCGTCGCTTTCGATCAGCAGCGCCTTGAGCGACGGCAGCTGGCGCGCATGCGCCAGCGCCCGATCCAGCGCATCGACGAGTCCGGCCTCCAGCGTGTCCGCAGGGGCCTGCAGACGCAGCGCGACAATGCCGTCGCCACGGTCGCGCAGCACGACCGATGCGCGGGCGTGATGCCCGCCATCGGCAGAACCGCTGTCCGCATCGGCGCCCGCTGCCAGCGACAGCACAGGCTTGTCCAGTGTGGGCTTGTCCGGCGTGGCCGCCGCTGCGGCTGTCGTCTCTTCGGGGGCTACGATCTGTTCGGGTAACGCCAGCGCGATCGCGCTCGGCTTGGGAAGGAATGCTGCGGTCGCGAACGCGGTCGCCGCCTGGCCGACACCCGCAGGCAATGCTGCGGTTGGGTCCGCTGCGCCGCTTTCGAAGAGCCGGTCCGGCATACGCAGGGCCGGGGCGGTCTCCCGCGCGACTTCGGCCTTGTTCTGCGGCTTGTAGTCCACTGCCGGTGGAGCGGCGGTGACGACGGCGGGCATCGACGTCAGCGCGCTGAAGGCGATGCATACGGCGCCATCCTCGGCGCACAGCGCGATATCGACGCACAGCGCATCGTCGCGATGCGTGGCGGCGTTCGCGCCGATCCACGCGTATCGCGGCCGGGCGGCCACGGGATACACGCGCATTTCCGCGAATCCGGCGGGTAAATGCAGAGCGTCCTGCGCGGGCCGCAGCCACTGCGCGGCGAGCATCGCGGCTTCGACGATGGCCGGATCGATCGCGCAATCCGCGAACGCGGTGTGCGACGGGTCGGATGGCGCGAACGTCAGCCACAGTCCGTCCGCGGTGCGATGGATCGCAGCGACGGCCTGATACAGCACATCCACGTCGAGACCGATCGCACGGCCGGCTTCGAGCACCGCGGCCCGGTCGGCGAATAGCGGCGAGGCGCCGCGCGACAGTGCGACGATATCGAGGGTGGGCATCGGCGCATCGGGACAGGCTTCGACGAAGCCCTGGCACAACACATGGCCATCGCTCACGTCGGACAGTTCGAACGCCGCCGCGTGGAGCTGCGGACGCAGGCCCTGGCCCGGCGGCAGCACCGCGATGCCGATGTCGATCACGGACGGCATGATGCGCGGCGCGGCAAAACGCACCTCGCGGAATGCCCATGCCCCGCCCTGCTGCTGCATGCTCTGCTGCTGCATGCCCAGTTGCAGCATGCCCAAGCCGTCCGCCAACGCGGCCCGCGCGGCTTCCAGCTGCAGGCCCTGCGGCAGACCCGCATGGCCCTGGATCCTGAGCCCGCCGATGCGCGGATCGTCCGCGCGGAAGCTGCTGAGATACTGCTGCTGCCCGGGTTTGGATGCGTTGCGGTGTGCCAACGAATGGACCGCATGCGAATGGAGCGACTGCGCAGCCGTCGCGGCGGCAATGGCGTCCACTGGCTCTTCGCGCCAGTAGCGCTCCCGGGCGAACGGATAGACCGGCAGATGCATGCGTCCAGGCAGGGGCGCGCTGTGCAACTTCAGCCAGTCCAGGTCGAGACCTTTGGTCCAGACATCCAGCAAGCGCGAAACCTTGCCGGAGACGAACCAGCCGTCGACGCTGGCCTGCAGGTCTTTGTCGACGGTGAACAGCGCGATGGTTTCGCGGTGGCGGCGGGACTGCGCGTAGTACAGATCGTCGGCGAGCGCGCCGTCTTCAAGGCTGTCGTCGGCGAGGAATATGGCGAGTTTTTCGAGCAGATCCGCGCGGGAGTCCACGCGCATGGCGAGGCGCTCTTCCATCGCTTCGCGGCCGATCTGCAGCGTGTAGCACAGGCCGGGCAGATCGATGTCGGCATCGCGTTCGACGAAGGCCTTGATGTCGAGCGCTTTCTGCCGCAGCTGCGGCAGCGTGCGCGCCGAAAGCAGGACGACGCCGGGTGTGGCTTCGTGGTGGGACGCGCGGGCCTGCGCGCCGGCATGGGCTTCGACGACCAGATGCGCGTTGCCGCCGCCAGCGCCGAATGAGGAAATGCCTGCGATCAACGGCAGTGTTTTGCCGTCGATCACCGGGGCATTCCACGGACGCAGGCGCTGGTTGACCTCGAACGGCGTGACTTCGAAATCGATGTTCGGATTCAGCCGCTCGGAATGCAGCGACGGCACGATCTGCCGGTGGCGCATCTGCAGGATGACCTTGGTCAAGCCGGAGATGCCCGCTGCGGATTCGCAATGACCGATGTTCGACTTCGCAGAACCGATCAGACAGAAGCCGGTGTCCGTCGTGTATTCGCGGAAGGCCTTGGTGATCGCCGCGATTTCGATCGGGTCGCCCAGCTTCGTGCCGGTACCGTGCGCTTCGATGTAGCTGATGTGGCGCGCATCGACGCCCGCATCCTTCAGCGCATCGGAGATCACCGCGGCCTGCGCCTGCGGATTGGGCACCGTGTAGCCGTTGGTCTTGCCGCCGTGGTTCAGCGCACTGCTGCGGATGACCGCATGGATCGCATCGCCGTCGCGCTCGGCGTCGGACAGACGCTTCAGCACCACCACGCCCACGCCTTCGCCCGGAATATAGCCGTCGCCGCCTTCGCCGAAGCTCTGGCAATGGCCGTCGCTGGAGATGAACTGGCCGGCGCTGAGCATGGCGTACTTGCCGGGATGCAGACTGAGATTGACGCCGCCGGCCAACGCCATGTCGGTACGGCCCAGCTTCAGGTCCTGGCAGGCGAGATGGATCGCGGTCAGCGACGACGAGCACATGGTGTCGAGCGTCATGCTCGGTCCATGCAGGTTGAGCGCGTAGGACACCCGGTTGGCGATGCTGGCGAGGCTGCCCGAACGGTTGTATTCGCCGTACATCACGCCCGCATACACGCCCACCTGTCCGCCGCGGCAGGCCTGCAGCGCGGCGCGGGTATAGCCCGCGTCCTCGATCGCCATCCACGCGTACTGCAGGAACAACCGCTCCTGCGGGTCGATCTGTTCGGCGTCGCGCGGCGTGATGCTGAAGAAACGGGGATCGAATTCGTCGGCGCCCTGGATGAAGCCACCCCAGCGGCTGCTGTGCTGTCCGGGGGCCAGCGCTTCGCCGCCGACGGGCTGGCGATAGTAGTCCTGCCAGCGCCAGCGGTCGGCGGGAATTTCGCGGATGCAGTCCACGCCCTGCGACAGGTTGCGCCAGTATTCGTCCAGGTCCCAGGCGTCCGGATAGCGGCCGCTGATGCCGACGATGGCGATGCTTTCGCTGTGGAGGAAGGGGCTGAGGATGGGTTCGTCGTCGATGGGCGGCGTGTCGATGCGTGCTGTCGCGACTGTCTCGACAGCGGCGTCCGCGCCGCGCCTGTCGGCGTCGCTTCGCAGCGGAAGCCCGATGGGCCGCGCCTCGACGTGCGGGTGCGACTGGATGGCGTCGGGCGTTCGGCGCGCCGTACCGATGCGCTTGCCGGGCACCTGCGATCTCGCGGCCGTTGTCGCTGCGGCGGTTGCGGCGATTGTCGTCGCGGATGGATCGGTCGCGCTATCCGGGGACACGGCGCGTGGCGACAACAGCGAAATCAGGCGATCCGCGTGCGCGTCGCAGAAATAGTCGTTGAGCTGTCCGATGGTCTGGTATTCGAACGCCAGCGTCTTCGGCAGCCTGCCGAAGATCGTTTCGAGGTGCGTCACCAGCTTCATCGCCAGGATCGAATCGATGCCGTACTGCTCCAGCGGCGCCTGCGGCCGCAGCCGGGCGGCAGGAATCTTCAACACCAGCGAGAACTGCCGACAGAGGTACTCCAACGCTTTCTCGCGCAGGGCGTCGTCCATGCCGACCGGCGTTGCGTCCACATGGGTTGCGTCCACATGGGTTGCGTCCACGTGAGTTGCGTCGACGACACCGGCGGTCGCGCTGTGACGGGCGGTCTCGCGCGCAGTCCCTGTCGCGGAACCCGTTGCAGAAGCGGTCGCGGAATCCGTCGCTTCGAGCAGCGCCCGCATCGCCGGCAGTTCGCCTTCCATCACCAGCAGACGCTCGCAGGGAAGCGCGAGGCCGCGGTACACCGCGCGCATCGCGGCGACGGTGGACAGCGGACGCATGCCGGTGTGGTCCAGCAGCCGCTCGCGGGTCGCAGCGTCCATGCTCATCCCGCCGTCCTGCCACAGCGGCCAGTTCACCGACAGCGTACGGCCATGGCGTTCGCCCCGTGCCGCCAGACGGTTGCGGTGCGCGGCGAACGCGTCCATGAACGCATTCGCCGCGGCGTAGTCGACCTGGCCGACGATGCCCCAGCAGGCCGCGAAGGACGAGCACAGCAGGATGAAATCCAGCGGCAGGTCGCGCGTCGCACGATCGAGATTCGCCAACCCGGCGACCTTCGGCGCCAGCACCGAGGCGAACGTCGACGGCGATTTGCGCAGGATGAAACCGTCGCGGAGGATGCCCGCGCAGTGCAGGATGCCGCGCAGCGGCTGGTCCTGGTCCCGCAGCTGGGCCACAAGGGCGTCAACGGCGCTGCGATCCGCCACGTCCAGCGCGACATAGTCGATCCGGTGCAGCGGCGTCGCCAGCGCATCCAGCGTGCGGCGCGCCTCGGGCGCGAGCGCCGAGCGCCCGGCCAGCACGATGCGCGCGGAACGGCACTGCGCGACGATCTCGCGCGCGAACTGCAGACCGATGCCGCCGGCGCCGCCGGTGATCAGATAGCAGCCGCCTTCCTTGAACGCGACCGGCGCTGCAGATTGCACGTGGCCTTCGGCATATTGTCCCAGCACGCGCCATCGCAAAACTTCGCGGCGCAGACCGCTGGCGTCGCGCACATGGCGGACGGCCGCGCCGCGCGGCGTATCGGTGCAGGACTCGTCGTGCACCAGCTGCCGCAGTTCGGCAGCGCCGATATCGGCCGGCACCCTGATCACGCGCGCGACCAGAGCCGGCGTTTCTTCCATCGCCGTCCTGAACATGGCGTCGAAGCCGCAAGCGACAGCCTCATCGACAGCCGCTTCATCGACAGCATCCGTATCGGCAACGATCACCAGCGCGCGAACGCCCCGCACCTCCGCCAGCATCGACTGGATCGCCGCGAGCGCCTGCAGCGCCGCGTCGGTGAAGATCCCATCCGCGGCGGCGACATTCGCGGGAGGCGCGAACGTTTCGATCCGCGCGTCCCCATGCGTTGCCTTCAGCGACGCGGCCACCGCCGGATCGACGCCCCAGACGAAAATTCTGTCCAGAAGCTGTCTGTCTGCAAGCTGCCTGCCCACGGGCTGCGCTGGGGCAGACGTCGCCGAAGCGGCGACCCATTCGGGCGTCGCGAGCAGGACGCCCTTTGCGGCGTCGGATGTCTGTCGTTGCAAGGCCTTGATCCGCACCAGCGCTTCGGCCTGCGCGAGCCGGCCTTCGGCGACCGCGCGATAGATGGACAGCAGCGAATCCTTCATGACGGCAACCCGAGTTCGAGGGCATCTTCGGCAGACACGTCCTTTCTGGAGATGCTCTCCAGCAGCTCCCGATAGAAGGTTTCGTCGAACATCTCGGTTTCATCCGAAGCTTCGTGCATCGATGTTTCGTCGTACATCAGGGTCGCGTCCGCCATCCGTGCCTCATTCAACATGCTTGCGTCATCCGGCAATCCCGTCCTATCCAGCATCCCTCCTCCGTCGAAACCACGTGCGCCGTCCACAGCCCGCCAGCCGAAGCCGCGGATGTCGACGCAAAGCGCGCCGTCCGTGCCGAAGATGGAGACATCGCAGCTCTCCACGGCCGCATGTCCGCCGCTGCCGTCGAGGGTACCCGCCGCAGGTGTCAGCACGACGACGACTTCCGACGGACACGGTGCGTGCAGCGTCAGCGAGCGCAGCGCGAACGGCACCGACGGCGCTTGCGGCAGCGCCTGCAGCGACGGCAGGAAGCCGATGCACGCCTGCAGCGCGGAATCCATGATCCCGGGAGGCATGCGGTAGGCGTCGCCGGCGATGGCGGGCAGCGCGACATCCGCGACCAGCTTTCCGCCCACCCGCGAAATCGCGCGGATGCCGCGATGCGCGGGGCCGTAATGCAGTCCCATCCGGGCGAACGCGGCGTAGATCTCGTCGTCGCTCCATCGCTCGCCGCGCTGTGCCGACGCCAGCAATCCGGCGTCCGCCATGCGCTCGCCGGCCGCATCGACGAAGCGCGCTTCGCCCTGGCAGTGCAGGACACGACCGTCGCCCGAACCGCTGGCGATCTCGAAAGCGATCACGCCGTCGTCCTCGATGCCGAGTTCGATCTCGACGGCCATCGGCCCGTCGACCACGATCGGCCGCCACCAGACCACATCGCGAAGCGTCAATCGTCCGTGCGGCCCCGATGAGTGCGACTCCGCTTCCGCAAAGGCATCCGGCAGCGCATCGGCGATCGCCGCCGCCGCCATTTCCAGATACGCGACGCCGGGAAGCACATGCTCGACCCGACCCTCGCGGAAACGCACGCGGTGGTCGCGCAGGAAACTCTCGCTGCCGTCGAAGGTGGACCGATAGCGCTGCTGGCGCAGAGTCGACGCGTTGACGTGCAGCAGCGGATGGATCGCCGCCGCCGCGCCTTCGATGCGCTGCGCCACCGCTGCGGTCTCGTCTTCCAGCCAGTAGCGCTCACGCGCGAACGGATACAGCGGCAGTTCGACCCGTCGCGGACCACGGCCGGCTTCGGCCGGATAGAGTTTCGCCCACGGAAGATCGACGCCGTCGACCCACAGCTCCGCGAGCTTGTCGAGTTTTCCGTCGCGCAGGCAGGTATCGATCAGTACCGCTTTCAGCTCGGCGTCCTGACCGATGAAGGCCAGTTTGCCGGCACGCGACAGGCTGCTGCCGACGTGCATGCCCGCAGGCAGCCGTTCAGTGGGGAGCAGCTCCGCGGCGAACGCACGCAGCCGCGCTTCGAGTTCGACCAGCGAATGCGCGACCAGCGCGCAGCGTTCCTCCATCGCTTCCCTGCCCAGCTGCAGCGTGTAGGCGATGTCGTGCAGCGAAGGCGTGGCCTGGGCGTCGTCGTCGGCGATGCGCGCCGCGAGTCGACCTGCCAGCGCGTCCGCCAGCGACTGCGCGCGCTGCCGCAGCTGTTCGGGGGTTTTGGCCGACAGCGGAATCAGCGCCGGTTGCGCAGAGATCGCGTCGTGCCCAACGGCGGGACGCGCGTCGCGCGTCGGCGCCGCTTCCAGCACCAGATGCGCATTGGTGCCGCTGAAGCCGAAGGAGCTGACCACTGCCGACCGTCCGCCCTTCGCGTTTTCGGGCCACGGCTTCAGTGCGGTGTTGACCACGAACGGGCTGTCGGACAGATCGATGTGCGGATTGAGGCGTTCGAAGCTCGCCGCTGGCGGAAGCTGACGATGCTTCAGCGCCAGCACCAGCTTGAGCGCGCCGGCGATGCCGGCCGCGTAGAGGCTGTGGCCGATGTTGCCCTTCACCGAGCCCAACGCACAGTAGCCGGTCTTGACGGTGTAGTGACGGAAGGCCTGGGTGAGGCCTTCCACTTCGATCGGATCGCCCAGCTTCGTGCCGGTGCCGTGGGCTTCGATCAGTTGGATGTCTTCCGGATCGATCCCGAAGCGGTCGTAGACGGCGCGCATCAGGCGCGTCTGCGACACCGGGTTCGGCGCGGTGATGCCGTTGGTCTTGCCGTCCTGGTTGACGCCCCAGCCGCGGATCACCGCGTGGACCATATCGCCGTCGCGCTCGGCGTCGGCGAGGCGCTTGAGCATCAGCGCGCCCACGCCTTCGCTGGGCACGAAGCCGTTCGCGCGATGATCGAAGGCGAAGCAGCGACCGTCGACCGACAGCATCCCGGACTGGGCGGTCTTGACGTGCATCGTCGGGCCCGCCATCACCGCCACGCCACCGGCCAGCGCGAGGTCGCAGTTGTCCGCGACCAGACTGTCGCAGGCGTTGGCGATCGCGACCAGCGAGGATGAGCACGCGGTGTCGATCGACAGGCACGGCCCCTGCAGGTTGAGGAAATAGGCGATGCGCGCGGCGAGAATCGACATCGCCGCGCCGGTGAAGCCCTGGGTGCTGAGCTGGTGCTCGCGCGAACGCTGGTGGTAGTCGGTGGCGCCGCAGCCGACGAACACGCCGCAGCGGCTGCCGGACAGGCTGCGCGGGTCGATCGCGGCGTTCTCGATCGCGTGCCAGCAGTTCTGCAGCATGAGCCGCTGCTGCGGGTCCATGCTCTCGGCTTCGGTCGGCGAAATATTGAAGAACAGCGGATCGAAGGCGTCGCAGTCGTCCAACACGCCCATCCAGCGGCTGTTGGTGGTGCCGGGAATCGAGATGTCGTCGCTGAAATAGCGTTCGATGTCGAAGCGCTGCGGCGGCACGGTATCGATGCAGTCCTTGCCGCCGGCGATGTTGCGCCAGAACGCGTCGAGGTCGCCGGCGCGCGGGAACTGGCCGGCCATGCCGATGATGGCGATGGCGTCGCCCGTGGTCCGGCGCGCGGCCTTGCCGCGCCACGAGGTCAGGGTGCGGGCCGACGGTGCGGCCGCGCGCGCGCGCGCGGCTAGAAGCCTGGCATCAGCCAGCTTGGCGTCAATCTGTACTGCCGGCGCGGAGGACGGCTGCGGCTGGAGCGGACTCGGTTGGACCGGGCGCGCCGGCAGCAGGCCGGCGAGAAAACGCGCGAACTCGGCCAGGGTCGGATGGCTGTAGACCTTGGTCGCTTCGATGCGGGTGCCGTAGGCGGTGTTGATCCTGCGAACCCAGGTCACCCCGGTGATCGAATCCAGGCCGAGGTCGACGAACTGCCGGTGCTCGTCGATCTCTTCCTCCGGCATGTGCAGTTCCTGCGCGAGCAGCTGCCGGAGCGCAACGGAGAGATCCGCTTCCGCGGCGGCGGCGGCATTCGTCGCCACAAGCTCGGTCGCGACGGGGCTGGTCGGCACGGTCGTCGTCGGCATCGGCATCGGCAATGCCGTCGACGATGACGCGGGTGCCGCGGCCGGGGGTTCCGCGGCGTGAAGCACCGGCTTGGCGGCATTGGCGACGACCTGCGTCCGCGCGGTGCCCAGCAACGCGACGCGCTCGACGACGAAATCGCGGAACTGGCGCAGCGTCGGATGGCTGTAGACCTTGGTCGCCTCGATCCGGGTGCCGTACTCGCTGTTGATCTTCCTGATCCAGGTCACCCCGGTGATGGAATCCAGGCCGAGATCGACGAACTGGGTGTCTTCGTCGACATCGCCGACGTCCATCTGCAGTTCGGACGCGAGCAGCGTTTTCAGGAAATCGGCGATGTCCTGCGGCGTGTCCTGGGAAGCGGCGGGCGCGGCGGTCTGCGCAAGCGGCGCGTCCACGCTGGGCGCGGCCGCCGCGGCGGCCTGCGCCGCAGGTGCGGCGGGCCCGGCATCGGACAGGAAATGCTGCATCACGCCCTGCAGCGCGTGCCCCTGGCCGACGAAGCTCCTGTCGTGCATCGCCAGTTCGCGCACATAGGTCGCTTCGACCGCATCGAGCAGCGGCGCGCTGAAATACCGCTTGAGTGCGCGCACGTCGCCGGCATCGCGTGAGGCGATGGCATCGGCCAGCGCCAGCGCGCGCGGGAGGATGTCGCCGCGCGGGCAGCAGCCGTGCGGCAGACCTTTGGCGCGCAGTTCGCTGCCGGTGTATTCGGCGGCGGTGAACAGCGTTTCCCTGGCCAGATCCAGGCCCAGCCGCGCCGGGAAAATCAGCGTGGAACCGGCGCCCGGCGTGAAGCCGTACTGCATGTACGGGCTGATGTAGCGGCTTTCGGCGCTGAACAGACAGAGGTCCGCGAACATGCCCAGCGTCCAGCCGCCGCCGATGGCATGCCCCTGCATCGCGGCGATGACCGGCAGCTTGCAGCTCATCGGCAGCTGGTAGACCTTCGCATCGGTGAATTTGGCGGTGCCCTGCTGGATCGCCAGCAGACTCTCGCGGGTGCCACCGCAGGCGAAATACGTGTCGTAGCCGGTGAGCACCACGGCGCGGTAAGCGTCGGAAGCGTCGATATGCGCGAAGACCGCCTCCAGCCCGTGGATCAATTCGGGCGAGTACATGTTCTTCGCCTCGCGATCGACCATGCGCACCACGATCACGCCGTTGTCCCGCACCTCGATGTCGATGGCGGAGCACTGCGGCAGAGGCGATGCGGCGCTATCTCCGGCGCTGGACGCTGCCGGTGCCCGGCTGTCGGCACCTGCATCGCTGTTGCCATCGCTGTCGCCATCGGCCGAAGCCGTGCGACCGAGGCTGCGCCACTGGCGCAACAGCGCGGGCGAACGCAGCGGCGAGGTTTCGGCAAGCGCCAGCGCGGTCGACAGCACGGCGGCGCCGTCGCGCGCGACGATGCCCGCGGAGGACGCGAGTGCATCGCTGTCGACGGCGGTCGCGCCGAACAGGCTATGCCTGGACAGGTTGTCGCCCAGACGGTGCGCGAACCGCGGCATCGCCTGCCGCAGCAGCGCGGGATGCTGCCAGAGCGCATCGGCCGAGCACTGGCCGCGGTCGCCGTGGACGCAGGCGTCCGCGCTCAGGCCGAGCAGCCAGCCGATGCCGTCGGCATCGTGTTCGAAAGCGACGACGACCGGTGCCGGGAACGCCGACAGGCTCGCCTGCAGCGCCGCAAATGCGGCCAGTGCCAGCGCTTGCCCCTGCGGAGCGTCAGCCTCATCGGAATGCAGCGGCAGACCCGGCAGAAAGCCGGCGACATCGCTGCGCAGCACCACCGCGGCATGGCCGCGGGTCGCCAGCGCGTCCAGGGTCTCGCGCAGACGGCCGAGCATCACCGGCAGCGCCGCGTCGCCTGCGCAGAGGCGGACCGAAGCGACGGTGTCGTCGGACAGCATCTCGATCGCGATGCCCGGAAGCGCTGCGTGCGGTTCGCCCGCGGGCTGCGACTCAGGCTCCACCGTCGGCTCCGGCTCCCTCGGCGGACGCGGCTCACTGCCGAGACGCTCGACAAGCGGCGCGAGCGCCTCCGCCATGCGCTGTTTCAGCAGCCTCAGCGATTCGCGCGGTTTGGCGGCCATGTCCGCAGCCAGCGCCAGCGCGGCCGGCATGACCTGCTCACGCGCCACGACCGGGAAAGTCCAGCCCTTGTCCCACAGCGCGCGCCCGTCCTGGCCGCCGCTGATGTACAGCAGATCGTTCGCGCGGGCGCGGCCGAAGCGCGCCGCCAGCAGTGCGGCTTCGGCCAGCGTCGGATGCAGGCCGTGTACGGCTTCGGAGAACGCATAGCGCGACTCGCGCGCGCAGACCATGAAATCGCAGAGCGCACCGAGCAGGAAGCCGGCAGCGCCCGCATCGCCCTGCATTACCGCGATGGTCGGCAGCGGAAAGCCGGACAGCGCGCCATACAGCCCGGCGTCGATGGCCGCGTCCAGCGACGCGACATCGCCAGGCAGGAAGCCGGTGCCGCCATCGGCGACCAGCAGCACCTTGGCGTCTGCGCGATCCTGCACATCCTCCAGCGCCTGCAGCAGTTGGTCGACGACCGCGGCCGTCGGCGCGTGCTGCGCGACGGTCAATGCGTAGACGCCGTCGCCGAGCGCGCGCAGATCGACGCAGGCCTGCGCCGGTTCCGCACCGCCGTCGTGTTGGGGACGCGGCAGGGTGACCGTGGGTCTGGTCAAGCCAGTGACCGCAGCGCTGGGGGCATCGATGGCGCTCAGCGACACCATCGGTTTTTCGATCGCCGCGGGCGCGCGCACGACCGAAGCCGAAGCGCGCAGGAACGCGATTCTGCGGCCCGTCTCCGGCGATACGGGTGCCGGCGCGCGCGCTTCAGCGGTGGCAGGCTGTTCGGCGGCAGGCTGTACGGCGGCGTGCTGTTCGGCGGCGTGCTGTTCGGAGATCGTCGGCGCAGACGCCAGCACCGGCGCAGGGGCCACAGTGGCAGATGCGCTGGCAGCGGCAATGGAATTCGCGCCGTACGGGGTGCTGCCCTGCGAAACAGTGCCCTGCTCACCCGGCACGCACGCCAGGCGCAGGCCGCGCATTTCCAGCACGGGAGCGCCGAGCGCATCGAAACAGGCCACGTCCCAGCGCGACGCATCGGCGTCGACGGACGCGCTGTCGTCACAGCGCAGAACGAGATAGCCCTGCGTGCCGCAAGGGCCGAACCACCGCACCGCATCGATGCTGTGGATCTGCCAGTCCAGCGGCGCCGACGGCAGCGGGGCCAGTTCGCCCCGCAGCCAGGCCGCACCCTGCATCACGGCGGCCAGCAACTCGGGCGGCAGGCCCCATGTTCCGGGCGTCGATGGCTCAGTGCTGGCGGCGTATTCAAGCACCAGCTCGCGCGCGGTGTGCGCGATGCGCTGGACGACGCGGCGGTCGGCGTTATCGGTCAGACCCAATGCCGCAAAGCGGGCATGGAAAGCATCGGCGGCGAGGCCGCGCGACAGGCGCGCGGCGAGCGTGGCGACGTCCGCCGCTGCCATGTCGGCAGTGGCGCTGTCCGCACCGGCGGCGGCGAAGCGCGCGCGGCCCTGTGCGTGCACCTGCTCGATACCGTCGCGCGCGCTGAAAATTTCGAAGCGCAGCGCGTCGTCGGTCTCGGGCAGGAGGGCGATATGAAGTTCGCAGGCGGCGTCGATGCGCAGCGTGTCGTCCAGCGCGATGTCTTCGCAACGAAGGCCGCGGGCGGCGACATCGTCGGGACAGGTTTCGGCGATGGCCGCACGGGCCATTTCAAGGCACAGCAACGCCGGCACGCGGCGCTGCCCGGCGCTGTCGATATCGAGGAAACGTTCGTCCCCTGTCAACGCGACGCTGAAACCCGGGCTACGCAGGGTCGACGTATTCCGCTGCAGCAGCGGATGCTTCGCCGCCACGGCCTGTCCCTGTCCCTGTCCGGCCGTGCGCTGCGGCGCAAGCCAGTGGCGTTCGCGCGCGAATGGATATGCCGGCAGCGGGATGCGTCCCGGCAGCGCGCCGGCATACAGTCCGGCCCACGCGATATCGACGCCTTTGACCCAATGTTCGGCGATCCGCGCGTCGTCGCGCTGCGCGATCCAGGCCTCGCAGCGCCGTGCGAAATCGGCGTCCGCCCGGCAGGCGGCGAGAAATTCCCTGCTTTTTCTCACACTGCCGCGGTAGGTCCGCGGAGCGGTGCGGGCTTCATGGGTGCCTGCTCCAGGGCTGGATGCTTCGTCAGTGCGCCCGTCGTCCGACAGGGCCTGCAACTGGCGCTGAAGATCGTCCAGCGATGCGGCGATCAGCAGGATGCGCTCGTCCATCGCCTCGCGCCCGACCTGCAGCGTGTAGGCCAGCGATGGCAGATCGACGCCCGCGCCGCTGCGCTGCACGAAGGCGAGCAACTGGCGGATTTTCTGCTGCAGCTGATCCGACGTGCGCGCCGAAAGCGGCAGCAGACAGGCGCGGCCGTCCCACGCGTGCATGCGCGCCGGGGCCGGCGCTTCCTGCACGACCAGATGGGCATTGGCGCCACCCGCGCCAAAGGACGAAATGCCGGCGATACGCGGAATCTCGCGGGCAGCGGCGCCTTCGCCCACAACCTGCCGGCGCCATGCGGCGGATTCGCGCTGCAGCCGAAACGGCGTGACCGAGAAATCGATCTCCTCGTTGACCTCGTCCGCGTGCAGGGTCGGCACCAGTTGGCGATGCCTCAGCTGCAGCAGGACTTTGGTCAGTGCGGCGATGCCGGCTGCCGATTCGCAGTGGCCGATGTTGGATTTCAGCGAACCGATGGCGCAGTGCGGCCCGAGCGCGCGGTCGGCGGCGCGGCGGTTGGAGCGGAACGCGCGGGTCAGGCCCGCGACTTCGATCGGGTCGCCCAGCGCGGTTCCGGTGCCATGCGCTTCGATGTAGCTCACGTCTGCGGAATCGATGTCGGCGCGCGCAAGCGCAGCGGACACCACTTCAGCCTGGGCGGCGGGATTGGGCACCGTGTAACCGTGCGTGCGGCCGCCTGTGTTCAGGGCGCTGCTCTTGATGACGGCATGGATGGTGTCGCCGTCGCGCAACGCATGCGCGAGCGACTTGAGCACCACCGCACCGACGCCTTCGGCATCGACGAAGCCGTCGGCGTTACGGCCGAAGGAGCGGCACTGCGCACCTTCCGAGAGCATCCCGAGAGCGCTCAGTTCCACCATGTGCTGCGGATCGAGGATCAGACTGACGGCACCGGCGATCGCGGCCTCGCACATGCCGCTGTACAGGCTGTCCAACGCGAGATGGATCGCGGTGAGCGACGAAGAACAGGCGCTGTCCACCGCGAACGAAGGGCCTGAGAAATCGAACAGGAACGAGACCCGGTTGGCGATCGAGTAGAACAGCGGCTGCACGGTGTAGCGCGAATTCATCACCCCGACGAACACGCCGACCTTGCCGCCCGGCGCGAGCGTCGCGGGCGTGTAGCCGCTGTCCTCGATCGCGTGATAGCTGGTTTCCAGGAACAGGCGTTCCTGCGGATCGATCTTCTTCGCTTCCTTCGGCGCGATCCGGAAGAACAGCGGATCGAACTTGTCGATGTCGTCGAGAAAACCGCCCCAACGGGTATAGCTTTTGCCGGCCTTGCCCTTCTCGGCATCGTGATAGTCCTGCCAGCGCCAACGGTCGGCGGGGACTTCGCTCGCGCAACTGCGCCCGGACGCCAGGTTGTCCCAGAACGATTCGAGATCGGGCGCCTGCGGATAGCGGCCGCTGACGCCGACGATGGCGACATCGAAGCGCACAGCGCGCTCCGCAGATGCGTCGACCGAAGGCGTCGCGTCCGCTGCGGGCCGCACCGGCAACGCGGGCGTTTCGTCGCTGCGCGGCGCCAGCCGTCGGCCGAAGCGGTCCAGCGCCTTGCCCCGCGCGCGCGCGGCGGGCACCGACATGGCCGGCACGCGCGCCGATGGAAGCGCAGCCGAAGCGGAGGGCGGCGCCGTAGCCGCTTGCACGGTCGCCGCGTGTACGGAGGCCGCGTGCGCGGCGGTTTCCCGATCGTGTTCCAGGAAATGCGCGACCAGGCCGTCGATGCTCTGCACTTCGAAGAACAGCGTGCTGCGCGTGCCCGGAAAAAGCTTGCGGAAATGCGTGGTCAGCTGCACGACCAGAATGCTGTCCAGCCCGTACTGTTCCAGCGGCTTGTGGGTTTCGATCTCGCTCACGTCCATCCGCAGCGCGCCCGCGATCATCTCCCGGAACAGCAGCGCGCAGGCCGCACGCAGCGCGGCATCGTCGGTCTCGACCAGCGCGGAGGCGCTGGTCGACAGGGAGGTCGTCGCGGGCGCGGACGTCGTCGTCGCGGGGGCCATCTCAAGGGTCGCCGCATGCAGAGAAGCCGCGTGCGCGGCGGTTTCCCGATCGTGTTCCAGGAAGTGTGCGACCAGGCCGTCGATGCTCTGCACTTCGAAAAACAGCGTGCTGCGCGTGCCCGGAAAAAGCTTGCGGAAATGCGTGGTCAGCTGCACGACCAGAATGCTGTCCAGCCCGTATTGCTCCAGCGGCCTGTGGGTTTCGATCTCGCCCACGTCCATCCGCAGCGCGCCAGCGATCATCTCCCGGAACAGCAGCGTGCAGGCCGCGCGCAGTGCGGCATCGTCGGTCTCAACCAGCGCGGAGGTGCTGGTCGACAGGGATTTCATGGCGGGCAGCGACGCCGTCTTCGCGGAGGGCCTTTCAAGCGCTGTGGGCGAAGACAGTGCGGCGGCCGGCGCGCTCCTGCGAGGCGGCGCTGCCTTCGCGGGTGCAGCCGGCGTCACCAGCCGCTGGCGAACCACGCCGTCGCTTCTCGCCGCCAACGTCAACTGGCCCAGCCCATGATCCGCATGCGCCGGGAAGCGGATATCGAGGAAGCGCTCGGCCTTCAGCAACGATTCCCACTGCGCCGGGGACAGGCAGGGGCTGCCGGACAGACGCAGCTTCTCGTCCTCGTACAGCCACCAGCCATCGAGCAGGCCGAAGGTGAAATGGGTATACCACGCCCACGCGCTGAGCTCGTTGACCAGCAGCATGCCGCCGCGCTTCAGCAGTGCCTTGGCGTTGCGCACAGTCTCGCGCATGTTCGAGGTGGCGTGCAGCACGTTGGTCGCGATCACCGCGTCGTAGCGGTTGCCCTCGATCGACTGCAGCGATAACGGTTTGCCCACATTGAAGATCGCGGTGCGCAGCGCCGGGAACTCCGGTTTGTAGGTCTCTTGCGCATGCAGCAGGAAGGCCTTGGACAGGTCGGTGTAGCAATACTCTTCGACCAGGTCGCCGAAACCGCGCAGCATCGGCAGCAGCCCCGCGGTGGTACCGCCCGTGCCGGCACCGATTTCCAGCAGGCGCAGGCCGCGCTCGCCGCGCTCCGCTTTCGCCGCGCATTCGGCGCGCAAGCTTTCGCACAGCACAAGATTGAAATGGTCGGCGATGAGATTGTGCTTGTAGATGCCTTCGACCAGATGCATCGAAGACTCGGGAAACATCACGTCGGTCGCGGGCACCGCGCCGCTCAGGACCTCGGGCAGCCTGCGCAGGCAGGCTTCGACGAGCGCGAGATAGGCGCGATGGTTGGCGTCGGCGCTCCACGTCCGCATGGCGTCGTCCCAGCGCGTCCACAGCGCCTCGAGCGGCTCGCCCTCGAAAAAACGCCCGCGCTGCGTCTGCGCATCGGCAGCGTACAGACCGTGGTTTTCGAGATGGCGCAGCGTGGCGTCCAGCCACCTCCCGTGCGATGGCCGCAGCATGGCGACGCGTTCGTCCGGCACGTATTCGCCGTGCGCGTCGGCGAACAGCGCGCGCACCTGAGCCGCCACGATCGCGGTAGCCAAGCGCTCGGCATCGGCCGGCAGCCGGGCGGCTTCCAAGTCGGAGGCAGAGATATGTGGAGACGACAATTCTGAGACAAATACGCCCAATGCTCGATCCTTCAAGAAGGCGCGACGAAGCCGCGCACATGGCACACATTCCTTAAGCTTTGAGGATTCATCCCCTGAGATCGGTCTGAGTCTACGATCTCGATACTTCGCGTCCTTGTTACGTTATTCCAATTTCCCCACTACATATAAACAGAACCTCCGGAATATTGTCAACGTGGACATTTGCTGAATGACGCATTGCAAACGTTTTCTTGGAGGTTTTTTTGCGAACTGAGTCTCACGTGGGCCGCGAACCTGAAGACAGGTCCGATTGCACGATGCGATCACAATTTCGCAAGCGAACTAACGCATTGCCGCGATTCGCCAGGACACGCTCCGCGAAGACCTGTTCCGAGCCTTGGCAAGATCAACTTGACCGGATTTGATTTCATTCACCGTACTTTCAGGTGATGATGTTCCCTCAAAATGACGAGCAAGTTACCGATGGGAGAGAAGAAAGCAGGCGTCCCCCCCACAATCTTCTAGTAGAACCCTGCACCGACGAGATAGCGAAAGAATGTCTGCATCCATGCTCTTGCGGAAGGCCCATGGCGCCTCGCGGCCAACTGTCACGATGACCGAAGTCGCGGAGCTCTTGTGCGTCGCTCCGGACCGGCAGCAGGATCACGTCTCCGAGCATTAGACCTTGAAGCCGCCGAGTCTTACATCTAAAGCGCGCAGCATGGGCTTGTCGCTGCCGCTGGACGGTTTCAGCTTCGGGTTTCCGCACCACAGCACGTCAAGCACCAGTATCAATCCCGAGCTGCAGGATCACGCCGATCCGCTGTAGCTACTGGCAGTACCGGCCGACCGCGGACTATCTGATGGCGATCTGCGCCGAACGCCATGTCGATGATTCGCCTGCGATCTCGCTGGGGAAATTGAAGTGGCAAAAAGTGTGGGATGCACGAGCGGTATCCCTTTCCCATCAAGGAGCGATGGCACGCGTTCTCCGTTACTCAGGATTCTGGTCGTGGTTCGATGCATGCATGTCGTTCCCGAACGTTTTGAGCAGACATGCAACCGCACGCGTCTTCCTGGACCGCAAACGTCAAAAAAAAAGCGGAAATCCCTTGTAGAAGAGGGACTTCCGCCTTATTTGACCAACTATTTTTCAGGTGTTCGTCAGAACGGAATGTCGTCGTCCGAGAAATCGTCCATCGGCGGCGGACTGCTGGCCGCCGGAGCCTGACGCTGACCGCCACCGCCGCTGCCGTACCCACCACCGCCGCCGCCGCGCTGACCACCGCCGTAACCGCCACCACCACCACCGCTGCTCTCGCGCGGCGCGCGCGCCGGCCGCTGTTCACCGCCCGCCGCGCCGCCTTCGCTGCGACCGCCAAGCATCTGCATCTCGTCGGCGATGATGTCGGTGAAGTACTTCTCAACGCCGTCCTGGCCGGTGTACTTGTCGTAGCGGAGCGAGCCTTCGACGTAGACCTGGCTGCCTTTGCGCAGATACTCGCCGGCGATCTCGCCGAGCTTGCCGAAGAAGGTCACCCGGTGCCATTCGGTGCGCTCCTGGGTATTGCCTTCCTTGTCCTTGCGCACCGAGGTGGTCGCCAGACTGACTTTGGTGACGGCCATGCCGCCCTGGGTGTATTTGGTTTCGGGATCGTTGCCGAGATTGCCGACCAGGATCACCTTGTTGACGCCGCGTGCCATGAACAGTTTCCTGTCTTGAGTCGCCGGTAGTGGCGATGAACATTCAATTATAACCGCCCCCTGCCCTAGTATCGGAAACCTCCGCCCGTACGGGTAGGAATTCCCTGAACCGCCGCGACCCGACCGCGACCTCCGATCCTGCGCGCCGCGGCTCTTATAATGTCGGCCTCCCCCGTCTGGATACCCCATGGAAGCGACTTCGGCGCCCGTTTCGCTCGACCTGCCCGCCATCCAGGCGCTCTGCGCCGCCGACATGGCCGCGGTCGACGCCCTGATCCGCCGGCGCCTGGGCTCCGAGGTGGCCCTGGTCAACCAGGTCGCCGAGCACATCATCGCCGCGGGCGGCAAGCGCCTGCGCCCGATGCTGCTGCTGCTGGCGGCTCGCGCCCTCGGTCACGGCGGCGCGGATGCCCATCAGCTGGCGGCGGTGGTGGAATTCATCCATACCGCGACCCTGCTCCACGACGACGTGGTCGACGAATCCGACCTGCGCCGCGGCCGCAAGACCGCGAATGCTTTGTTCGGCAACGCGCCGAGCGTGCTGGTCGGCGATTTCCTCTACTCGCGCAGCTTCCAGCTGATGGTGGAGCTGGAACGGATGCCGGTGATGCGGATCCTGGCCGATACCACCAACGCCATCGCCGAGGGCGAGGTGCTGCAACTGCTGCACATCCGCAACCCCGACACCGACGAACCGGCCTATCTGAAGGTGATCGAGCGCAAGACCGCGGTGCTGTTCGCAGCCGCCACCCGGATCGGCGCGCAGCTCGCGGGCGCCGATGCGGCGGTCCAGCAGCGGCTCCACGATTACGGCATGGCGCTGGGCTACGCCTTCCAGATCGCCGATGACGTGCTGGACTACAGCGCCGACGAAACCGCGCTGGGCAAACATCTGGGCGACGATCTGGCCGAGGGCAAGGCGACGCTGCCGCTGATCCATGCGATCCAGCATTCCGGTGCGGAAGTCCGCGCGCGCCTGCGGATCATCGTCGAGAACGGCGATATCGATGCGATGCCGGAGGTGTTGGCGGCGATCGAAGCGACTGGCGGCCTGGAGTACAGCCGTCGCCGCGCCGAAGCCTATGCGGCGGCGGCCGAAGCGGCGCTGGAGGGGCTGGACGACAACGATGCCGTGGCCGCGCTGCGCGGGCTGGCGCGCTACGCCGTCGGCCGCGATCACTGATCGCACGCACTGATCACTTGGGCTTTTCCGCCGACGACCGCGCGACATTGCTGGCGGTGAAAGGCGTTGGTTCCACCGTAATCGAACGGCTGGAACAGATCGGTTTCGATTCTCTGGACACGCTCGCCGATGCGAGCGTGGAGGGCATCGTCGGGCAGGTCGCCGCGATGCTGGGTACGACGTGTTGGAAAAACAGTCCGCAGGCGCGTGCGGCGATCGCCGGAGCGATCGCCGCCGCCGGGATTCAGCCGCCGAAACGCTCGAAGAAGAACTGATTCATCATCGTCGTCGCGCGCTTGGCCGCCGTCGGGTTGTAGACGCAGCCAGGCGGGCTGTTCGCCGATTCCAGCGCGAAGCAATGCACCGCACCGCTGAAATTGACGAACTGCCAGTCCGCGCCCGCACCCTTCATTTCGCTTTCGAAGCCCGCGATCTGCGCTGCAGGCACGTAGGTGTCCTCGGCGCCGTTCAGCACCAACACGCTGGCCTTCAATGCGCCCGACTGCGCGGGCATCGTCGTATCCAGACCGCCGTGGAAGCTGACCACGCCGGCCAGATCGGCGCCGCTGCGCGCCAGCTCCAGCACGGTCTTGCCGCCGAAGCAGAAGCCGAACGCGCCGATGCGGTTGGTGTCGATGGGTGCGGTCGCCGCCTGCGAACGCAGGAAGTCGAGCGCGGCAGCCGCACGGGCGCGCAGCGTGGGCAGATCCTGATAGATCTTGCCGACCAGCGCACCGGCGGCCTTGTCGTCCTTCGGACGCACGCCCTTGCCGAACATGTCGGCGACCAGCACCACGTAGCCGGCGTTGGCGATCAGCTTGGCCTTCTCGACCGATGCGGGCGTCACGCCCTTCCAGTCGGGCACCATCATCAGGCCGGGACGTTTCGTCGTATTGGAATCGTTGTAAACCAGGTAGCCGCTGAAACGCTGCTTGCCCTGCTTCCATTCGACCGGCTTGGCCTGCATCGCGGCGAATGCCGGCAGCGAAACCAGGAAAGAGAAACACAACAGAGCGAACAGACTCGCCCAACGCATCGAACGCATGACCGTACTCCTTAGTCTGGGGGAGACGCGCAGACTACCCGGAAAACAAGACGGTTGTCGCCGCGATCGTCGGCAGGATCGCTACGCCCGGGCAGACTGCCCGACCCGCGCCCGAACGGCCTGCGCAAGATGCCCAACGCCCCCAAGCGGCGAGGCGCCCGATGCGCCGTTCAGCCGATGCCCAGCCCGGGAATCGCCGCGATCGCCTCAGGATCGAAGCCGGCCAGCGCGGCGAAGTGGCGGCCGCGTTCGGTGTAATCGCGGTATGCCCCGAAACTCGGCGCACCGGGCGACAGCAGCACCACACCCTCCCCGCCCAGCAGCGCGCGCGCCCGGGTCACGGCTTCTGGCAGGTCGGCAGCGTCGACCAGCGCGAAGCCCGCTCCCTCCGCCAGCGGCGCCAGCAGGGCATGGATCTTCGGGCCGTTCTGGCCCAGGGTCACGATGGCCGCCGGCGCATGCCGATGCATGGCATCCGCGAAATCAGTCCAGTCGATGCCGCGATCGTGGCCGCCGGCCAGCAGCGCGACGCGACGCGACCGGAAGCAGTCCAGCGCCGCGAGCGTGGCGTGCGGCGTAGTGCTGATCGAATCGTTGACGTAAGTGATGCCATCGCGCACGCCCAGCGTCTGCAGCCGGTGCGGCAACGGCTGGAACGTGGTCGCGTGCGGGGCCAGGGCTTCGGCATCGAGGCCCAAAGCCTCGATCGCGGCCAGCACCGCGCACAGGTTGCCGCGGTTGTGGCGCCCGGGCAGCGGCACGTCCCGGGTGTCGAACACCGCATGCTCGCCGCGATACACGACATCGCCGCGCAGATGCCAGCCCTCGGTCCCGCCGAAGAAGCGCACCTCGCTGTCCGGCAACGTCAGCGCCGCCAGCGTGCGGTCGTCGCCATTGAGGATCGCGATTCGCGGTTTCGCATCGGTAAGCAAGGCAAGCTTGTCTTCGATGTACCGCGCCTCGCTGCCGTGCCAGTCGAGGTGTTCCGGAAAAATATTGGTCGCGACCGCGATCTCCGGCGATACGCCAGACGCAGCGACATCGCGGGTCTGGTAGCTCGAGAGTTCGATCACCCAGAATTCCGGAGGCTGCACATCGCCCGATTGGTCGATATCGAGCAACTCCAGCATCGGCAGACCGATATTGCCGCAGAGCGCGATGCGGTGGTCGCCCGCGCGCAGCAGGTGCGCGAGCAGCGCTGAAGTGGTGCTCTTGCCCTTGGTGCCGGTGACGCAGATCGTGCGCGCATCGGCGTGTTCGGCGAACCACAGCGTGGTGCCGCCGATGAAGCGGGTGCCGTTTTGTGCTGCCCGCAGAGCTTCGGGCTTGTACGGGCTGATACCAGGCGATTTGATCACGACATCGAACGCGGACAGCCGTTCGGCGCTGGCATCGGTCTCGGCGCTCAGCAGCGCATCGCTCAGCGCATGCGCCTCGGCGAGTTCAGCGGTCGAACAGAACAGGGTCAGCGGCAATGCCGGCAAACGACGACGCAGCGCGCGGTACGCCGCGCGGCCCTCGCGGCCCCAGCCCCACAGCGCGACCCGCTTGTCGCCGAGCCGCGCGATGTCGAGCGGCGGATGGTCAGCCTGCGAATTGCGCACGCAGGCGCTCCCATACGGCAGACGGCACGCGATGTTCGTCGTCGAGAATCAGCAACGGTGCGATCTGCTGTTCCAGCGGCGACAGTTGCGGACGGATCTCGCGGGCGAAGCGTTCGACGATCTCGTCCTCGCGCCACTCGGGGCGTTCGCTGAGCCAGGCCATCGCCGCGCGCGACTCCTTGCCCTCGCCCACGCATTCGAACGGTTTGTGGTCCTGATATTCGAGCAGCGCGTCGTAACCGCCGATCTGCGACGCATCGTCCAGCAGATTGCGGCCGAAGATGCCGACCAGACGCGGCTTGGACATGAACGGCGCCAGCGCCAGGAATACGAAATGGCATTTCGGGCACACGCCGCACCAGCGGTTCACCGGGCGCTCGCCGAGGATGTGGAAATTGCGGTTGCAGCTGGAAAAATGCGCGTCGTAACGGTCGGTCTTCGCGAACTGCCGCGCCACCGCCAGCTCACTGAGCGGGCGCAGCAGCGAGTAGTACTTCAGATCGGAGGCGATGTGGTGTTGGACATAGTCGCCGAACGCCTGCTCGAAGGCCCAGCCTTTCGACCACTGGTGATTCACCTCGCCGGTGCCCCTGCCGTCATCGAACATGATCATGCTGCCGTAGCTGGCCGAGCGTTCGTTCGAGAACACCACCTGATCCGCATCCAGCAGCACCGCCGCGAACACCAGGATCGCCGAATTGATCGCAGTCACCGGAATATGTCCGTTCCATGCGCCCTGGCGGTTGTATTCGAAGAGTTCCGGCGCCAGCTGGCGGCCGAGATTCAGCGTCGGCAGGCCCGTGCGTTCCGCGCAGGCCTTGATCAGCTGCGAACCGCCGATCCAGGTCACGGTCTGTTCCACGCCGATGCCGCGCAGTGCCTCGATGCTCACCAGCGAATCCTTGCCGCCGCCGATCGCGACCAGCGCGTGTTCGCGCAGGCCGAGCGATTCGGCATTTGTAGGAGGGGCTTCAGCCCCGATCCCTTTCCCCGACGGCACAATCTCGTCAGAGCTCGGGCCTGAAGGCCCTCCTACAGGAAACGTGATCCTGCCGTGGAGATTCAGGACATTGCGATACGCGAACTCGCCCAGACCGTTGAGATAGATCGTTTCCAGCAACGCGGCGGTGTCGGCATCGATGTAGTAGCCGTCGATGCGGATATCCTGCGGCACCGCGGCCTTGTAATAGCTCACGCCGGCGATCAGGTGCAGCAGGCGCAGCGCCTGTTCCGCCGCAGCGGCGCGGGCATCATCGAGATCGAACGGTGCGCCGGGCACGGTCACGGTTTCGATCAGCTCGGGGCCATGGTCGAAGGCATACACGAGCTGCGCAACGCCGGTCTGCGCATCGAAACCGCAGCGGACGAAACGGAAAGCGCGAATGTCGTCGCGCTGGAATTCCCACGCGGGAATGGAGACATCAGACATCAAGAATTTCCTCTGCCGGCAGCGCCCGCAGGTTGTAGGTGTGCGCCATCGCCATGCCGTAGGCGCCGGCGTCGGCGATCAGCACGACGTCGCCTTCGGCCGTGGCCTTGGGCAGCATGCGCGCGCGGCCGAAGACATCGCTGCTTTCGCAGATCGGGCCGACCACATCGAATGCGGCCGTTTCACCATCCTCGATGCGCGAAAGATTGTGGATGCCGTGGTAAGCGTCGTACATCGCCGGCCGCATCAGCGCGTTCATGCCGCCGTCCAGACCGACGCGGCGCAGGCCGTCCTTGTCGATCACTTGGGTTACATGCAACAACAGCACGCCGGCTTCGGCGACGAGATAGCGACCGGGCTCCACGGCAAGGCGGAAGCGCGGGAACGCGGCCTTGATCTCGTCCAGACCGGCGCGCCAGGCGGCGACATCGAACGGTCGCGCGTCCGGCGTGTACGGCACCGGCAGGCCGCCGCCGATATCCAGCGTGTCGACGGTGCCGATCTGCTCCGCGAGGCCGGCGAGGTCCGCATAGACATCGCGCCAGTGACCCGGATTGTCGATACCGCTGCCCAGATGCGCATGCAGGGCGACGATTTTCGCGTCCAGCTTACGCGCCTCTGCGAGAAAAGCCTCGACACGGCCCAGCGGCAATCCGAACTTGGCGTCCGCGCCGCCGGTGCGCACTTTTTCGTGATGACCGTCGCCGCGACCGAGGTCCAGGCGCAGCCAGAACGCGCGGCCGCGGAAGGTGTCGGGCCAGCGCTGCAGCGCTTCGACGCTGTCGACGGTGATGTTCACGCCGCGCGCGAACGCGGCGTCGTATTCCGCGCGCGGCGCGAAGCTCGGGGTGAACAGCACGCGCTGCGGATCGATGTCCGGCAGCGTGGCGAACACGTGCTCCACTTCGCCCAGCGACACGCATTCGAAGCCGGAATCTTCGGCTTCCAGCGCGCGCAGGATCTCCGGATGCGCATTGGCCTTCAATGCGTAGAACCGACGGTCGATGGCCGTGGTCTCGCGCAGCATCCGCGCCCGCGCGCGCACGGTCGGCAGGTGGTAGACGTAACGCGGCGTGCCGGCGGCGGCGCGGGCGACCAGATCGGCCGCATGCGCGACCCACCAGGGCGCTTCGCGCTGCGGTTTGCCGTGCGCGATCTCGCTCCAGCTGGGGCCGAACACGGTCGCGTCCTGCACCGGCATCGCGCCGCCGCGGATGAGTTCGCCGTGCAGTTCGTTCAACAGGCCGTCGGCATCGGCTTCGTCGATGACGAAGGTCAGGTTGAGGTCGTTCGACGACTGCGAGATCAGATGCACGCGCTCGCGCCCGAAGGTCGCCCACACGTCCGACAGCTTGTGCAGCAGCGAACGCATGCCGCGGCCGACCAGGGTGATCGCCGCGCACGGCGCGATGACCTTCACCCGGCAGACTTCCGACAGGTCGGCGGACAGCTCCGCGAGCACGTCGCTGCTGACCAGGTTTTCGCTGGGGTCGAGCGACACGGTGACGTTGGTTTCGGACGAGCCGATGAGATCGATCGACAGGCCGTGGCGCTTGAAACGCTCGAACACGTCGGCGAGGAAGCCGACCTGTTGCCACATGCCCATGCTTTCCATCGACACCAGCACGATGCCGTTGCGGCGGCTGATCGCCTTCACGCCCGGCACGGTCGCGGCGCTGCCGTCGATGCGCGTGCCCGGCAGTTCGGGGCGTTCGGTATCGAGGATCGCCATCGGCACGCCGCTGTCGCGGCAGGGCGCGATCGAGCGCGGATGCAGCACTTTGGCGCCGGTAGTCGCGATTTCCTGCGCTTCGGCGTAGTCGAGGCGGGCCAGCAGGCGCGCATCGGGCACTTCGCGCGGATTGGCGCTGAACATGCCGGGCACATCGGTCCATATCTCGACGCGCTGCGCTTTCAACAATGCGCCGAAGTACGCGGCCGAGGTATCGGAACCGCCGCGACCGAGAATCGCGGTGGCGCCGTCGGCGTGGCGGGCGATGAAACCCTGCGAAATCAGCATCCGCGACGGCTGCATCGCGAATCGCTGCGGGAAATTCTGCTGCAGCCCGTCCTGCTGCGCACCGGCGTCGTCGCGATATCTGCAGTTGACCGAAAGCCGCTGCGCCCAGGCGCTGGCGTTGGGCAGCGACACCGCCGACAGCCAGTCGCGGGCATCGCACCACCCGAAGTCGAACCCCTGGGTGCGCAGATAGGCCGCGCCGAGCGTCGACGACAGCAATTCGCCCTGCGCCAGCACTTCGGCCTGCCAGTCGAGGCTGCGCGATGCGGCGCGCGGATCGCTGCCGAGCGCGCGCAGGATCGCGAGGCGCTCGCCGAGCACGGCGTCCGGGTCGAGATCGAGTTCGGCGCAAAAGGTGCGATGACGTTCGACCAGCGCGTCGATGCGCGCATCGATCTCGCGTCCGTCCGCAATCGCGGTCAATTCATTGGTGACGCCCGACAGTGCGGATACCACCACAAGCACGCGCGTTTTCGAACCGTGCGCATCGCCCTCGTCCGCCCGTTTCTTCGCCAGCCGACCAATGGTGTCCCAGCGGTGGCGGCGCGACACGGATGTGCCGCCGAATTTGAGCACGATCCAACGGGGATCGGCAGAGTACGTCTCGGGCATCGGAAGTCGGGCTTGGTTAGACTGGGGGGAGCCGGCGCAGGGCCGGAACCCGTCATTCTATTCGACCCGGACCGACGCCACGATGGCCCTTCGTTATCTGCAGATGGATGTCTTCGCCGCCCGCCCGGGCGACGGCAACGCACTCGGTGCCGTGCTCGATGGCGAACGATTCGATTCCGCACGGATGCAGGCGTTCGCGGCCTGGACCAATCTGTCCGAAACCATCTTCCTGCTGCCGCCGACTGTCGCCGGCGCCGACTATCGCGTCCGCATCTTCACGCCGTGCCAGGAGCTGCCCTTCGCCGGGCACCCCAGCGTGGGTGCGGCCTGGGCGGCGCTGGATGCCGGACGGGTCGCCCCCGGCAAGACACGACTGGTGCAGGAGTGCGCAGCGGGCCTGCTGCCGGTGCGGATCGACACCATCGGTGATGCCCGGGTGCCGAACGTGCGCGCGCCGCGGGCGCGACGCATCCATGACGTCGAACCGGCGCCGACGCTGCTCCCGGCAGCGGTCCGCAACATGCGGCTCGGCGCGCTCGAACCCGCGCTGTGGGACAACGGCCCGCGCTGGTGGCTGCTGGAACTCGCCGACGCCGATGCCGTGCGCGGCCTGCAGCCCGACCTCGCCGCCATCGCGGCGCTGACTGCGGCGACCGGCGCGGTCGGGCTCGCGGTGCATGCCGCCGATCCGCGCGATGGCCATCACCTTGCGGTGCGCGCGTTCTGCCCGGCCGACAATATTCCCGAAGATCCGGTGACCGGCAGCGCCCAGGCCGCCATCGCGGCACAGCTCGCGGCGGCCGGGCGGCTGCCCGGATGCGACGGGCGCTATATCGGCAGCCAGGGGCGCGAAATCGGCCGCGATGGCCGGGTCAACATCCACGTGGACGCGGAGGGCGACATCTGGATCGGAGGCGGGGTACAGCCCATCATTCGCGGCACCGTCCGCTGGGAATGACGCGCCCGATGCCGAACATCTATTTCATCCACTACGAACTGCGCCCGGCGCCGCACAGCGAAGACTTCGCCACCACCGGCGGCGCGTTCGCCCTGTGCTATGTCCAGGCCGCCGACGCTGCCGCAGCGCAGATCGCAGCACAGCGTTATTTCGAGGAAACCGACTGGATCGTGGTCGACCTGGAGAGCGGTCCGGACCAGGTCGAACGCGCACTGTATGAAGACGAGCCCGATTTGCTCGATGCCTACGACGAAGCCCTGGCGCACGGCGAATGCTTCCTGTTCCATCTCTGGCCGCCCGAAGTCGGCAGTAGCGGCGCTGTGCATTGATGCGCTCTGCATCGAAGCGTGCCGCATGACGATCGACGGGCGCGACGGCTGCTAAGCTGCGCGGCCGCACCGAAGGACTGCCCTGCCGATGAGTCGCCGTTACGTTCAAGTCGATGTCTTCGCCGACCGCCCCGGCGCCGGCAACCCGCTGGCCGTGGTACTTGAAGCGGAAGGCCTGAGCGACGACGACATGCAGGCCATCGCGCGCTGGACGCGGCTGCCGGAAACGACGTTCGTGTTCCCGGCCAACAGCGACGACGCCAGCTACCGCATCCGCATCTTCAGCCCGCGCCGCGAAGTGCCGTTCGCCGGCCACCCCAGCGTCGGCACTGCGCATGCGGTGCTGGAAGCGGGACTCGCGACACCGCGCGACGGTCTGCTGGTGCAGGATGGCATCGCCGGAAAACTGCCGCTGCGCGTGACCGGCGAAGGCGCGAAGCGGACCATCGCCGTGCGCACGCCGCGCGCAAGCGTGCGCGAGATCGCCAGCGCCAGCGACCCGCGCCTGTGCGATGCATTGCGCGATCTGCCGCTGGGCAGACTGCCGCCCGCGCTGATGGACGGTGGCCGTCGCTGGTGGCTGGTGGAACTCGAAAACGAAACCGCGCTGCGCACCGCGACGCCGCCGTGGGACGCGATCGGCATCCTCGCGCAGTCGACCGAAAGCATGGGCATCTGCGCCTATGCGCGCAGCGACGACCCGGTCTATTACCTCGCCGTACGCGCCTGGGTCGGTGCACCGGCGCAGTTCGAGGACGCCGCCTCCGGCGCCGCCAACGCCACCCTCGCCGCCTGGCTGGCGTCGCAGGACGCGCTGCCCGGCGACAGCGGTTTCTATCGCATCAGCCAGGGCCGCGAAGTGGGCCACGACGCGATCATCGAGCTCACCGTGGATGCGCAAGGCGATGTGTGGTCGGGCGGACGGGTGTGTACGGTGGTCGAAGGTACGATCCGCTGGTGATCTCCCGCCGTGCGGCCACGGAGATCACGCAGGCGGCGGGCCGACCATCGCCTGGAACAGATGCGGTTCCTTCGTGGACATGGTCTCGCCCACCGCGACGCCGCCCAACGGCGTCCAACCCGACACGATGTGCTCGTTGACAAGCTCGGCGAGCCGATCCGCGGCATCCTGGAAATCCGCGCCGAATCCCGACACCGCGTCGACGACCAGAATCTTGTAGCTCATCGCGAAATACTCCGTTGATCGCACATCTATGGCCTCGGGCAGCGATGGATCATCGGCCAAACCGTCCCAGTTGCACGCCAGCCAGCAGATGCAGATGGATCTGGAACACCGTCTGCCCGCCGTGATCGTTGCAGTTCATCACGATGCGGTAGCCGTCTTCGGCGAAACCCTCGGCCTTGGCGTAGTTGGCGGCAGCGATGGCGAGGCGGCCGATGATCCCGGCCTGATCGGGCTGCAGATCATTGAGCGTAGGCACCGTCACTTTGGGCACGAACAGCACATGCACCGGCGCCTGCGGTGCGATATCGCGGAAAGCGATCAGGTGTTCGTCTTCGTAGACAATGTTCGCGGGAATCCTGCGGTCGATGATCTTGTGGAAGATGGTGTCCGGCATGGCGAGGCTCCTTGGGGGGTCAAAAGCATTGTAAACATGCGTGCGGACGGCGGGGGCGCGGGAGAAGCAAGAGCAAATCCCCCGTCAATCGCTACGCGATTGCCCGCCCCCTTTTTCAAGTGGCATGGAGGTTGCCGGCCATGCAGCGGGAGCTTGCTGTTGCCCGACAAGACGTTCCCACATCTTTCATGGCTCTTCACCTGCACCGACGCCTGCTGTTGCCCCCTTTGAAAAAGGGGGTCGGCATCGCAACGCGATGACGGGGGGATTTGCTCTTGCGCGACAGGAAGTTGGCACGCGTCCACATGGACTTGCCGCGAAGCCAAGAGCGCCCAGCCCACAGCCGATGCCAGTCAGTTAACGCCGACTGGCATTTTCGTATTCGCGGAACTCTGTTTTTTGTAGAGGGACCTTCAAGCCGCTGATCGCCCGCGGCAACAGCTTCAGCGGCCTGAAGGCCGCTCTACGGACGGCGGATATCGCATGAATGACGGGCATTGACCCCTACAGCGGCATTTCGCCGCGCGTGCCGAACGCATGCGACAGCGTGCCGCGGTCGACGTATTCCAGTTCGCCGCCCAGCGGTACGCCGTGCGCGAGCCGGGTCGGTTTCACGCCGTGCTGACGCGAAAGCTGCGCGAGGTAGTGCGCGGTAGCTTCGCCTTCCACGGTGGGATTGGTCGCGATCACCAGTTCCTGCACCTCGCCTTCCGCAAGGCGCGCGGCGAGTTTTTCCAGACCCAGTTCGCGGGGACCGATGCCGTCGAGCGGGCTGAGCCGGCCCTGCAGCACGAAGTAGAAACCGCGATAGCCGGTGGCCTGCTCGATGACCAGACGATCGGCGGGCGATTCCACCGCGCACAGCAGATGCGCGTCGCGGGAGGCGTTGGCACAGGTGGCGCAGAGCTCCGACTCGCTGAAGTCGCGGCATCGCGTGCAATGGCCGATGCGGTCGACCGCGGCGGCCAGCGCTTCGGACAGCCGCTGCGCGCCGTCGCGGTCGCGCTCCAGCACGTGATAGGCCATCCGCTGCGCGGTTTTCTGGCCGACTCCGGGCAGGATGCGGAAGGCTTCGATGAGTTGTTCGAGAAGGGAGATGGTCATGACATCGATCCGTAGAGCGGAGCGCAGCTCCGCTGCCACCTCTCCGGAGACGGGCTACCCGAGTTGGACGGGGTAGCGGAGCTTCGCTCCGCTCTAAGATGCAGCGTCAGAACATCCCCGGAATCTTCATCCCCGGCGGAATCGGCATGCCGGCGGTGGCGCCGGACATCCGCGACTGCGATTCGGCGTTGACCTTGTTCACCGCATCGTTGATCGCAGCGACCACCAGGTCTTCGACCATCTCCACATCGGACAGTACGCTGGGGTCGATCTTCACGCCGCGGCATTCCATGCGGCCGGTGAGCGTGATGCTGACCATGCCGGCGCCGGCGCTGCCGGTGACTTCGAGTTTGGCCAGTTCTTCCTGGGCGCGCTGCAGGTTTTCCTGCATCTTCTGCGCCTGCTGCATCAATTGGGCGATATTTCCACGCATGGGGGCGATCTCTCGTTTCAGTCTTCGAAGGGACGGATGGAATCGGGCACGAGCTTCGCGCCCTGTTGGCTCATCAGCCGCTGCACGTCGGGATGGGCCATGAAATTTTCCTCGGCGGCGGTCTGCTTGGCATCGCGCTGACGCTCGACGCGCTGGTGCAGGGTCTCGGCGTTGGCCGGTTTGCCGGTCTCGAATTTGAGCTGCACCGTGCCGCCGAGCTGCACGCACAGCGCATCCGTCAGCGCCTTCACCAGCGAGGGGCTGCGCAGGTGATCGTCTTCGGCCGACAGCGACAGCCGCAGCACGCCATCCGCGTAACCGGTGAACGCTGCATGCGCAGCCAGCTCGCGCGCGGGGCCGCGCAGGCCGGTATGTGCGACGAGTTCGAGCCAGCGATCGTTGTCGATGTCGATCATCGGCACTGCGGCGGGTGCGGCCACCGGCGCCGCGACTTCGATGATGGCCGGCGTCGGTCGTGCCGGCGGTGCCGCCTGGGCAGGCGGCGGCATGCGCGTCGGCGCGGCCGGGTTTTCCATCGCGGCGGCCGGCAACGGCCGCGGCGCCGGCCGACTCGCGGCCGTATCCAGCGCCGCACGGGCGGCATCGGGGCCGCGCGACGGCGCGACGGTCTGCGATTCGACGGTCGTCGCGCCCGCTTCGGCCGGCCGGAACGCCAGCATCCGCAGCGCGGTCATTTCGAAGCCGCCGCGTGGGCTGGGCGCCAGACCCAGATCGCGCCGACCGTGCAGCGCCATCTGGTACCACAGTTGTACGACTTCCGGGCGCAACTGGCCGGCTAATGCATCGATGTCGACACCATCGGCCTCGATCTCCGCCGAAGGCACCAGCTGGCGCACCTGGATCCGGTGCAGGGCCTCGGCCATCGCATCGATCACCCCGGCCCAGTCGGGCGAGAAATCGGCCAAAGCCGCGATTTCGGTCAGCAGGCTTTCGCCGTCGGCCGCCGCCAGCGCGTTCAGCACCGCGCCCACGCGCATGCGGTCCACCGTGCCCAGCATGGTCGCCACGCCGGCATCGGTCAGCGTCGCGCCGCTTCCGCCTTCCCGCGTGCTGCTGGCGCCGGTGTAGGCGATGGCCTGGTCGAGCAGCGACAGGCCGTCGCGCAGACTGCCGTCGGCGGCCTTGGACAACTGGCGGATGGCGCCGGCCTCGGCCGGAATACCCTCGGCCTCGAGAATCTTGGCGATCTGGCCCTGGATCTGCGGCTCTTCCAGACGCTTCAAATTGAACTGCAAACAGCGGGACAGCACCGTCACCGGCAGTTTCTGCGGGTCGGTGGTGGCCAGCAGAAACTTCACGTGCCCCGGCGGCTCTTCCAGCGTCTTGAGCAGCGCGTTGAAGGCCGACTTCGACAGCATGTGGACTTCGTCGATCAGATAGACCTTCACCCGGCCGCGCGACGGCATGTACTGGGCGTTGTCGATCACCTCGCGCACATCGTCAACACCGGTGTTGCTGGCGGCGTCGATCTCGAGCAGATCGATGAACCGCCCGGCATCGATGTCGCGGCACGAGTTGCACTCGCCGCAGGGCTCGGCCGAGGTGCCCTGCTCGCAGTTCAGCGACTTCGCGAAGATCCGGGCGATGGTGGTCTTGCCCACCCCGCGGGTGCCGGTGAACAGGAACGCATGGTGCACGCGGCCGGTATCGAGGGCATTGGTGAGCGCGCGGACGACGTGCTCCTGCCCGACCAGTTCGGCGAAACGCTTGGGGCGCCACTTGCGGGCGAGGACGAGGTAGGACATCCGTACATTCTGCCACGGGCGGCGGTTCGCCCGGCACGCGGGAATCGCTTCCTTGTCCGCGGCCGGCGGGCCGGCTAGAATTGCCGGTCCCGAGCGGCAGGATGCCGGAATCGGGAAAGACACGGAGAGGTGTCCGAGTGGTTGAAGGAGCACGCCTGGAAAGTGTGTAAGCGTCTAAACCGCGCTTCGGGGGTTCGAATCCCCCTCTCTCCGCCAAATAAGATAAGCCGTTGATTTTCAACGGCTTTTTCTTGGTTTTGAAATCACTGACGGAATAGTCATCGGGACACTTTCCGATGCGTATTCCTCACTGTCCCATTCGCACCGCGTCGGGGTTGTATCGCTTTCGATTGCGGGTGCCGTTGAGTCTGCGTCCCGCTGGGCCGCCGCGTGATCGAGCGCGCATTGCGCAACGCCGATACGCGCCAGGCGAAGATCAATGCGTTGGACCTCGCGTCCCGCTATGTATGGTCCATATCGCGGCCATCGAAGCTGCCGTCGATGACGATCTGCACGAAGAGTGGCAGGAATATCCGGCCGGGACGCATCGGCACGAAGCGGAACTCGTGGCAGCAGCATGCATCGCGCTGGCCGAAACCAAGGATCACCAGATAAATCCTTCGTCAGCTCTCATCGATCACGTTTCCGAATGCTGCCGATGGCAGCATTCGGTGTCTACGTAAGCCCGTCCGCGTTTTCAATCAACGCGCACCAATGGCTACCCTCGGCTGTTCCTGCGCATCCTGCTGCGTCTGCGACGGCTGCTGCGCCTGTTGTGTCGCGGGCTTCAGCATTTCAGCCATTTTCGTGCTTTGCTCGACCGTCTGGTTCACCGCTTGGCCGTGATCGATATACGAATTCTTCGCCGACGCGCTGGTCGGGTCGCCTTGCACCGCGACCAGGAAATTCTGGCCGCTCGGTGCAGTGGTTCGGCTGATGTGATTGATCTCGCCCAGACCGCTGGCCTTGGCATCCACTGCAACCGCGGCGGCGGCTTTCTCCAGTTCCTCGCGCGACTTGAAGCCGCCGCTCGGGCCCAACTGCTCCAGATTCGAGACCGCTTGCTGATACAGCCTGTTGTCGGGGTGATTGGGATTGGAGATGAGCGGTTTGTCGTTCTGCGTGGGCTGCGGTTGTGCTTCGGCAGGGTTGGTCGGGGTCGGCGGCTTGTCGGCGCTGGCGGCCGGCGGCTGCGGATTTTCCGACGCATTGACGGGCGGCTGCGGTCTTTCGGCCGGCGTCGCTGGGGTGGCCGGAGTAGCCGGCGCCACCTGCTGGCCCGGATAGATGCCCAGCGCAGTCAACGTATCTTTGCCGGCCTTGCCGTCGTCCGTCAGCCCTTGCTGCGTCTGATACTTGCGCACGGCCGCTTCGGTCATGTCGCCGTAGTAGCCGGTGGTCGGCAAGGGCTCGCCGCGATCATCGCGAATGCCCGCAGCGTTCAGGGCTTCCTGCAGGCGCCTCACGCCTTCGCCCCGCTCTTCCTTGAGCAGCAAGGTGTCGTTGACGCCGCCGCTCTGCGCTTGCGGCTGGCCCTGCGTCTGGCCGCCTTGCGTCTGCGCAGGCGTATTGGGATCGCCGCTCAGTGCGCGATAGGCTTCGGACGGACTCATGCCGCTGCCGATGTTCTGCTGGTACTGGCCGCGCATCTGGTTGAGCGCGGTCGCGACTTCGGCCGCCGAAATCGATGCGCTGTTGCCGGCGGAATCGCCGTCGTACACGCTGCGTCCGGTGCGGGGATCGGCGACGCTGGCGAATTCGCGGGCCAGCGCGAGTTGCGCGCCCTGCAACCCCTGCGCGCCGCTGGTTTCGCCGGTGATGTAGGCACGGACCTGCGGCCGTTTCTCGTCGACCAGATAGTCGGCGAACATGCGCTCCTGCAACTGCGGCGTCAGCCTGGCGTTGCGATCGATGCCCAGCGTGTTGACCGCTTCCTCGAACGTGCCCGGGATCATCTGGTATTTGCCGACCGCGAACAGACGCTCGGGATCGTTGCGCGGCAGATCCTGGCGGCGCATCACTTCGCCCACGGTCATCTGCGAGAAATCGATCTGCGCACCGTTGGCATCGCCGGCGCGGCCGCGATTGTAGGAGCCATAGCCGCCCTCGCCGCTCGAAATCAGCGTGCCCAGCACGTTGTTCGGACCGAAATCGTTCGGTCCCCCGGAAATCCGGTTGCCGGTGGTCGGCTGCGTGGGCGCCTGCCCGGTGGGCGCAGGCGTTTGTGGCGCAGGTGTCTGTGGCGCGGGTGTCTGCGGATTGGGTGCCTGTTGCGTCGGCGCCTGCGGCTGGCCCGGCTTCAAACCCAGCGCAGTCAACGTGTCGTTGCCGGCCTTGCCGTCGTCGGTGAGCCCTTGCCGCGTCTGGTACTGGCGCACCGCCGCTTCGGTCAAATCGCCGTAGTAGCCCGTGGTCGGCAGGGGTTCGCCGCGGGCATCGCGGATGCCGGCCGTGTTCAAGGCGACCTGGAGCGCCCTGACCGCATCGCCGCGCTCGCCGTGCTTCAGCACGCCGTCGGCCATCGGGTCGACGTTGTTGGACACGGCCGCGCCGTTGGACTGGATGCGCCCGCTGGTGATGTCGTTGATGTAGCGCTCGAACACCCCGGCCGGCGCCTCGACGTGCGCGTGGATCGAGCCGGGGCTGCCGACATCGCCCATCCGGCCCATGGTCTGGCCGTATTCGATGCGGCTGCCGTCCGCCGGCTGGCTGCCGCGCGCCATGTGCAGGGATTGAGCGAGCACCCTGCCGTCGTCGCCGATGATCTGCACGGTGTTCCACTGATCGTTGAGCGCGCGGATGGTGCCGGAAGCCGGCGCCGGAATGGTCGGCGGATCGATGATGAAGTCTTTCTTGACGTGCGGTTCGGGGCGGTTGTTGACGCGGACTTCTTCGAGTTCGCCGTCGATGGTGCGATAGTCGCGCCCCGCTTCGCGGCCGCTGCTGGGGTGGTGTTTTTCCAGATCGCGATAGTTGTTGACGCGTTCGACCCGGTTGCCAACGCTTTCGGTGATGACGTAATTCGGCATGACGGTATCTCCTTGTGTCGAGGATGCGGAATGAGGTTGGATCCGGGCTCAGGGCGAGGGCGCGTCGGGATCTTGGGCGAGATACCAGCAGTCGCCCCTGTCTTCGAAACGGTAGGAATTGCCTTCGGACATGCCATAGCGATAGCTGACCGCGCGAACGCGGTCGCCTTCGCTGGCGATATCGAGTTTCAGCGGCGTGGTATCGACCTTGCCTTCGCTGTCCACGAAACGGTATGCGTTGTCGACATGATCGACGTTGAAATCGTCGTACGCACCGCCAGCGACATAGACCATGCGCGTCTGGTCGCCCGCGTCACCCGAATAGAGTTCCGCCACCTTCACCAGGGGCGCGGTAAACGCACGCTCGATGCGGGGGTCGGAGGCGAAGGTTTTCAGGAACGCATCGAAATCGCGCGACGGACAGGCAGGTGCCGCGCCTTCGATCGACTTCGCGACCGGCTCCAGCGCCGAGACGTCCCATGATTTCACTGCGAATGCGGCTTCCTCGCCGGGCACGTTCCAGCGCTCCGAAGGTCCGTACGTGGTCACGCGCATGCGTTTGCCTTGATCGGCATTGGCGAAATGCATGACGCAATGGCCGTCGCCGCTGCAGCTTTCGACCTCGGGCAGTTCGCCGCAGACGCGGGCTTCGCCGCCGACGTTCTCACGGCACATCGGGTCGCGCAGCGGCAGCCAACCGGCATCGGTCAACCGCTTGCGCAGATCGGCGTAGGCCATGTCCACGGTGAATGCGGACTCCAGCGCGGGCGCTGCCGGTGCGACAGGCGCTGCGACGGGCGCTGTCGCGGGTGCGGCCGCCGCCGGCGCAGCGGGTGCGGCTTCCCCCGCAGGCGCAGTCGGCTTGCACGCGGCGGCCAGCAGGGCCAGGACCAGTATCCAGACGTTTCTATCGCGCATTGTGCTGTCTCTTCTGATGTGGAATGTCCGGGCAGTCACCCGGGAATGCGGCGGTGCGGGAAGCGTCAGACACCCCGCGCGCGCTCCTGTCGCTGGCCATCGCCGGCCTGATCGGGTTGCGCGCCGAGGGCGGCGAGCTGTGCGGTGGACGTTTCGAGCGGCTGCGCGGCGAGTTCGGCGAGCTTGAGCGGAAGCAACCGCTGCGAGGGATCGCTCAGGTCGCCCTGGACCGCGAACACCGTGCCGGCCGGGCCGGGCACCAGATGATCGACGCGCTGCATGTCCGCGGCCTTGGTCGCGAGCAGGATCGAGGCGGCCGCCTGCTGGCGTTCCTGGTCGCTGTTCAAGCCCGGCACATGGCCCAGAGCGACATATACGTCGCGATAGCGGCCGTGCTCAGGGTGATCGGCCTGCGCCACCGATCGCTGCGCCGCGCCGGTCGTCTGCGTACGCGAGGCCATCAGCGCATCCAGGCCATCGCCGTTGCGGCTGATGTCGTGGATGTGGTCGTAATTGCTGACGCCGTTGAAGTCGCGATACGCGCGGCCGCCGATCATCGCCTCGCGTGCGCTGTTGAAGCCGACGATGTGCGCGGCCTTCAGGAAGCCGGCGACCCGGCCCGGCTTTTCGTCCTCGCCGATGAAGCCCTGCTCGCGGGCGCGGCCGTAGTCGTTTTCGGCATTGAGCTTGAACGCGAGATCCTGGCGGTCGGGAGACAGCTTGTAGGCTTCGAGCGCCAATCCGCCTTTCCAGTTGGAAGCGTCTTCCAGGAAAGTCGCCATCCCGCCGGCTTTCGCCCACGCCGATTCCGAGCGGTGGCCGCGCATGGCCTGGTCGAATTTGTCTTTGTCGACGTAACCGGCTTCGGCAAGGAAATCCGCCCCGGCCCGGTAGCGCCCCACGAATCCGAGGCGATCAGAGGCGGCCGGATCGCCACCGCGACCGACGGTCAGCACGGTGGAGGCGATCAGCCTGCGGGTCATCGCGTCGTCCAGTGTCGCGATATTCCCTTGTGTGTACGCATCGGCAGTGGCCACTGCCTGTTGTCGAATATCAGCCAATCGCTGACTCCCAAATGGATATTCAACAGACGCCGCGCAGTGCCTGTCGGCGCTCGCGACCTCCCAGATTGTCTCAGCAGGGGCAAGTGTCACCCCCGCAGCCATCCGAGCATACCTGCCCCGGAGACGTTCCGATACACGCTGGAGCACCACGCTGGAGCACATCGGTGAACCTGGAGGTTCGATCCAACCCGTCGGTGGACGCAGCGGCAAACCGGGCGCACCGCCCATCCCGACCGATGAATCCGTGGTCCGGGGGGTGACTCGGGGACAACGGTTGCGCCGTATTCCGTTCCAGCGCCGGGGGCTTTGCTGCGATCATGTGCGCGCATTCATTCCGATCCAGCCCATGACCACCCTGCGTTGCCTGTCGCTCGCCTTCGCCTTCACCCTGCTCGCCGGCTGCGGCGGCGAATCCGTCAAACCCACGCCCCCCGCACCGGCCGTCAAGGTCGTCCCGCCCGCGCCACCCGCCAAGATCCGCATCGGCATCGCCCTCGGCGGCGGCGCAGCCAAGGGCTTCGCCCACATCGGCGTGATCAAGATGCTGGAAGCCAACGGCTTCAAGCCCGAAGTGGTGTCCGGCACCAGCGCCGGCAGCGTGGTCGGTGCGTTCTACGCCAGCGGCATGGACGCCTTCCAGATGCAGCAGCATGCGGTGGCGCTGGACGAAGCCAGCATCCGCGACGTCACCCTGTTCAACGGCGGCATGGTCCGCGGCCAGAAACTTCAGGACTACGTCAACCGGATGGTCGGCAACCGCGCGTTCGACAAGATGAAGAAGCCGTTCGCGGCGGTGTCCACCCAGCTCGAAACCGGCCAGCGCACGGTGTTCGTCAACGGCAATATCGGCCAGGCGGTGCGCGCCTCGTGCAGCATTCCGGGCGTGTTCGAGCCGGTGAAGATCGGCAAGTTCTATTACGTCGACGGCGGCGTGGTCAGCCCGGTCCCGGTGGACGCCGCGCGCCAACTGGGCGCGGATTTCGTCATCGCCGTGGATATCTCGACCCGGATCACCGGCAAGACGCCCGAAAACCTGCTGGGCGTGGTCAATCAGTCGATCACGATCATGGGCCAGAAACTCGGCGAGCAGGAAATCGCGCGCGCCGATGTGGTGATCCGCCCGAAGGTCAACGACATCGGCCCGGCGGATTTCGAACAGCGCGCGCGCGCCATCCTCGAAGGCGAAAAGGCCGCGTTGGCCGCGATGCCGCAGATCCGCGCCAAACTCGCGCAGATGCAGCAGGCCCGCGTCGAAGCGCAGGCCGCACAGCGCGCTGCCGCGGCGCCGCCGCCGGTGAAATGCGAGGAGCCAGGCTTTTTCGGCGGGCTGCTGGGCAAGGAACCCGAATGCGCGCCTGCGGGCAAGCGATGAGGCACTCGGTTTCCGACCGAAAAAAAGGGCCGGCAATGCCGGCCCTTTTCGCGTGAATCGATTGCGATCAGAGTTCAGTGCGCAGCGGCGATTCGGCGGAACAGCGCTTCATGCAGGATAGCCGTGGCCCGGCAGTTCTGTCCCGAGAGCGAGGCCAAGTCAAACTGACGTCTTTGGAGGTCGCCGAAACTGCGCGTGACGAATGTCGGATTGATCGGATCCTTCTTCTGGAAAGACGAAGGCGAAGACAATCTCCCCGCACCGATCATGAACTTCGAAACATCGCTCTGCACGTTGAAATCACGCGGCGTGATGTGGACGAAGCTGGTGTCCGGCCCCATCGGCAGCGTTGGATTGATGCTGTCCATCTGTAGAGGATTGTTGTTGTAGCGCGCTTCGCCAGCATGGCATCCACTGCAGGTCTTCAAGGAGAACTTGTGCCTGTGCTCGTTCATCACACCAGGCGCATTCCACACTGCGCCGTCGGCGACCGAGGAATAAATCGTCGAACCGGTCAGGAAATTCGCTCCTGCCCATATCAGCGGCAAGGTGTGGGTTCCGTTCGCCACACCAGGAGCTGTGTTGATGTAGTTGGCCAGCAGCGCTGTGTTGTTCAGCGTGTGGTGCGGCGTGTCCTTGGTGGAGACGATATGCAGCATACCGTCCCACTGCAGATGGAATTCCCGCAGTTCCCAGGGGCCACGTAGCGGAATTGCTTTGATCGCACTACGGGTGGAGAGCGGCGACGGATCGATGTCGATACCGCCATAACCGACCAACGCGACCTCGTTGGTGCGGATCTGGTTGATCGCGCTTCCATTGGGTTTGTCCGGCGCGACGCCGGCCGCGGTGAACTGATCGGTGATCGCCTGCAGCGCCGGGTTGTAGGCCGCGCTGCCGAGGCCGATGTTGCCAAGCGCGTGCCACTGCTGGGCATAGCTGCGGATCGCCGTGCACTGATTGATCGGCACGCCGTACTCGAGGATCACCGTGAAATCCATTTTTCTGCAGCCGCCACCGACGCTGCGATCGACCACGCCGAAGACGAAGCGTCCCTCGCCCGCATTGATCGGAATGCCGCCATTACCCCCGCCGTACCTCGGCTGGCCGACCGCAGTGCTTCGCAGATCCACCCGGTTGACGATCGCCAGCAGGCGCATCGGCGATTGCGACAGATCGAGCTTACCGTCGATTCGGGGCCACGCGTTCAGGACGCGGGTGTTGATCCGGTTGCGCGCCGGCACCGGGAAGCCGTTGATGGTATGCGTCGTGTTCCAGGACTGCAGCCAGTTCTCGACAAAATCCGCGGGATTCACGCCTGTCCCCGACTGGTTGGCCATGTTGGTCATCAGCGTCTTGAAGGTCCATGCGCCGTCCGGGTTGCCGGTGTTGCCGCATATGTCGTAGGTGCGTTCCGGATCCTCGACCACCGACAGGTCTGTCACCGCCAGCGTGGCCGCCGGATCGAGTCCTGGCGGCGGCGGCGGAGTGGTGATCACCGGATCATCGATCGGAATCGCCAGCGACAGATCGCGGGCACGCCTCAATACCTCCGGGTCGATGAACTCCAGCTTCCGTGTGCCGACCAGTTCGCGTCCGCGGAAGACCGGAAATTCCTTTGCCCCCGTGCTGACGATCAGTTCGCGCCGCTTCGCCTGCTCTTCGACGAACTGATCGAAATCGAAATGGATCATCGCAGCGAACTGTCTCGGATCCTTCCCGTCGCGTTTGAGGACGTATTTGTGCTTGTCGATCACGAACTCCAGCGTGTCTTCGAGCCTCTCGGCGTTCTCGTAGCGCACCGCAAGCAGTGCGTTGCCCGCGGGATCGCCCTTGTCTTCCATCGGGGTCAGTTCGACATCGACGGGGATCGGTGGATCCTCGTCGACAGGCGGGGGTTCTTCCGCCTTGCTGCGGGCCGAGATGCGGACGTCGCCGAGGGCTGCGAACGTTGCGGCGGCATCGGAATCCTGCGGCGGCGCGGCGACGGACGCGGACTGCTGGTCGCCTTCGCTCTTCTGCGCTTGCTGCCATGGGACATCGCATGCGCTGAGCGCGCTCGCCAGCAGCAGGACGCCCGATGCCCGGATGAGAGAGCGCAAATTCCATGAAAAATCGTACGGCATGGTGTGTCACTCCTGTGATCACTGTGGAAATCATCAAAGAAGCCGATACCACTGGAATACACACGGCGGCATTCGCGCTTCGATAGTCTTTGAATGCTTATACGCCCGTTTTTTCGCACGGGAAGGCCGACCTGTCGCTTCTTACAGCCGTCTTGCGGAGGTTTCCATGACGGAAGCCCGGATGTGGGCACTCCAAAAAAAAAACCGGCGAATGCCGGCTTTTTTTCTTATCGATCGATTCGTCGGAAACGATCGATAGCGGCAATCACGCCCGCGAATCGCGCCTCGCCGCACCCGGCCTGGCCGCACCGCTGCGGTGCGGCTTCTGGCCCGCGTGCGCGTGCGCGCCGCGATCGGCCGGCTTGCCGTGCGGACGGTGCGCCGGCTTGCGCGGCGCCTGAGCGCCGCCCGGACGCTGGTTGCCGCCGCGGTTGATCGGCTGCATCGGACCGTCCATGCGGATCGGACGGCTCGGCGCGAAGCCTTCGACCACGTCCATCACCACATCGGCCTTGAGCAGACGCTGGATCTGGCGCAGCAGGCCGGCTTCGTCCGGCGACACCAGCGAGAGGGCTTCGCCCTGCGCACCGTTGCGGCCGGTACGGCCGATGCGGTGCACGTAATCCTCGGCGACCATCGGCAGATCATGGTTGATGACCAGCGGCAGGTTCGGGATATCGAGTCCGCGAGCCGCGACGTCGGTCGCGACCAGGATGCGGGCCTTGCCGGACTTGAACTGGTTGAGGGCTTTCTGGCGCGCAGCCTGGCTCTTGTTGCCGTGGATCGCGACCGCGGGCAGGCCGGCGGCTTCGAGCTGCTCGGCGAGGCGATTGCAGCCGTGCTTGGTCTTGCCGAAGATCAGCACCTGATCGGTATGGCGACGAGTCAGGATGTCGATCAGCAGATCGCGCTTGCGCGAACCGTCGACCGGATGCGCGCGATGGGTGATGGTCGCAGCGATCGCATTCTGCGCCGCCACCTGCACCTGCTGCGGGTTGTGCATGAATTCCATCGCCAGTTGCTTGAGCTGGGACTCGAACGTGGCCGAGAACAGCAGGGTCTGGCGCTGCGACGGCACGCGTCCGAGGATGCGCTTGATCGCCGGCAGGAAGCCCATGTCGAGCATGCGGTCGGCTTCGTCCAGGATCAGGATTTCGACCGCATCGAGCTTGGCCGAACCGCGCTCCATGTGATCGATCAGACGGCCGGGCGTGGCGACGAGGATGTCGACGCCGCGGCGGAAGTTGTCGATCTGCGGCTGCATGCCGGCGCCGCCGAAGATGGTGGTGACGTTCAGACGCATGTGCTTGCCGTAGCTGCGGATGCTGTCGGCGACCTGCACCGCGAGCTCACGGGTCGGCACCAGAATCAGCGCGCGCGGCTTGCGCGGGCCGGTCGCGGGCTTCTTGCCTTCGGCGAGGCGCTGCAGCAGCGGCAGGCCGAACGCAGCGGTCTTGCCGGTGCCGGTCTGGGCGCCGCCCAGCAGGTCGTGGCCGGCCAGCGCCAGCGGGATCGCCTGGATCTGGATCGGCGTCGGCGTGGTGTAGTTGTTTTCCGCGAGTGCGCGCAGAAGCGCAGGCGCAAGCCCGAGCGATTCGAAAGTCATGTTGGAACTCCAGTGTGGATTTCGCACCGCAAACGAATGCGGGGCGTCACTCGGAGCTTTCCAAAACCGCGCTGCGAGCAAAATGAAACGGCCAGCCACATGGCGGGTCGTGTTCGGCGCGACGAAAGACGTGCGGGAGAGTGCTGCGAGGTCGGGTGCCGTACGGATGTACCGGCGCTGGAGCTGCAGCGGGCTGCCTAAGGAAAACGGGCCAGCCGTGCGCGAAACGAGGCGAACTGTACGTTAAAAGTGCCTGATGCGCCAGAGAAAATTTTTGGACCGGCCCCAAGACCCATTCAGGGTCGAGGGTCAGACCTCCATATCCAGACCCGGCCGCGCCAGGGTTGCGGTGATGCCGTAGGCCTCGCCCAGCTCACCGGCCAAGGCTTCCCGGGCCTTGTCCTCGCCGTGCACCAGGGCCAGCGGCGGATGACCGGCGAAACGACCGTACCAGTCCATCAGACCGCGCTGATCGGTGTGCGCCGACAGCCCGCCGACGGTGTGCCGCTGGGCATTCACGCGCACGTCGTGGCCGTGGATGCGCACCCACTGGGCGCCGTCGACCAGCCGCCGCCCGGTCGTGCCCTGCGCCTGATACCCGACGAACACGACGTGGGTCTGCCGGCGATGCAGCCGGTGCTTGAAGTGATGCAGGATTCGCCCGGCATTGGCCATGCCCGAGCCGGCGATGACGATGATCCCCCGCTCGATCCGGTTGATCGCCATCGATTCGTCCGACGTCTCCGAGATGTGCAGGTTGGGCAACTTGAACGGATTGGGACGCCCGCGCCAGACCGCTTTCGCGTCGTCGTCGAACAGTTCCTGGTGGCGGCCGTAGACATTCACCACCTTCGACGCCATAGGACTGTCGAGGAAGATCTGCCAGCGCGACATCTTCCATTCGTCCCAGTGTTTCGCGAACCAATACAGCAACTCCTGAGTGCGGCCGACCGCGAACGCCGGAATCAGCACGCTGCCGCCCGAGCGCCAGGCCTCGTCGAGGATTTCCTCCAGCTCATGGATGGTTTCGGCTCGATCGCGATGCAGACGGTCGCCGTAGGTCGATTCCATCAGCACCAGATCGGCTTCGGCGATCTCCGCCGGATCGCGCAGGATCGGCGTGCCCTTGGGGCCGAGATCGCCGGAAAAGACCAGTTTCCTGCCATCGCCCCACAGCTCGACGCTGCACGATCCCAGAATGTGGCCGGCATCGCGAAAGCACATCTCGACGCCCGGGAACAGTTCGGTGCGGTTGTCGTAAGGAATCGTTTCGACTTGGCGCATCGCGTCGCGCGCCTCGTCTTTGGTATACAGCGGCACCGCTTCCGGCTGCCCACGGCGGCGATCGCGATTGGCGCGCCTCGCCTCGCCCTCCGCAATGCCGGCGGCGTCCTGCAGCATGATCGGCATCAGGTCGGCGGTGGCGTTCTGGGCGTAGATCGGGCCGCTGAAACCGCGCTGGACCAGCAGCGGAATCCGGCCGATGTGATCGATATGCGCGTGACTGACGATCAAGGCATCGAGTTCACTGGGCTCGAAGGGGAACGCCTCGGCGTTGCGGGCTTCAGCCTCGGGGCTGCCCTGGATCATGCCGCAGTCGATCAGCAGGCGTTTGCCGCCGGCTTCGACTTCGTGCAGCGAGCCGGTGACTTCACCGGCGGCGCCGTGAAAGATGACGCGCATGGGTCTTGCCTCGTCTTGCGGTGACGGCAGCATCCAGCAAATATGGCGTTGTGGCAATCGGTGCGGAGATCAGGGTCAGGTTCACTTCGAGAGAAGTGAACCTGACCCTGAGTACTGGATGCCCGGTTACGCGCAGTGCGCGCACGTGCGGTGCAAAATCCCCGAGTTCGCTTCGCTTACCCGGGCCCCCATTGAAAATCAGCGCCCGGGGATGCGACAGCAACGCGCAGAAACAGCAACTCCCTTTGCACCCGAAACATTCACTAGGCATTGGTGATTTGTATTACTAGTTTCACTGCCCCACAGATTGAAGTTAGTTGTGGTTGGATAGCATCCGCCGCTAACAATTGTGTATCCCACCGGACACGATGGACTAAACGCAGTGTGGGTGCCTGCGGGAACAATTGTGGTAGCTGATACTGTAATACAGTCCAACGCCGTCGCCTCCGGCTCCCGAAAATACCCCACCACATCCGCCACCAGATGCGTCTGCGCAAAGCTGTAGACGCTGAACTCATTGGTCGCAGCGCTCTGATCCAAACGCACGATCGCAAGACCATTGCGAATATCGCCAGCGACATAGTTGAGGGTCGCGGCGGTAGGTTGGCTGGAGAGGTACGGGAAGGCGGTGATGTAGCCAGCCGTGCTCGGCGTGACCACGGTGATATTCAGCGCCGCTGCCGCAAACGATCCCTTGTCGCCGACATTGCAGTTACTGGTGTCGCCACCCTGCGGGGCGTAGCGGATCACATCGGTGAGATCGAAATCGCGGAAACTGTTGGCGGGAATCGGCCCGCCGGCGATACGCGTGTCCAAGATTCGACACGGCGTGACCGGCACGTACACCAGATCCCGGTCCAGGTCTCCCAAGCTTCGCGTAGCGATACGCTTTGAGCTGGCGCCGTTGGGCGCCGAGGCTGTGGTGGCTTGCAACGCAGCCGGATTGGTCCCGGCCAACAACGCATCGTTCATCGCCGCAAACGTGCGCGCCTCTGCCGCACGCTTCAGCGCATCGGGGCTCGCTTTCGCAAACACCTGCGCCATCGACTCCGCCCAGCGACGCGGGTCGGTGCGATAGGCCTCCTGTACATGATCGCCCCACTTCGCGACGATGCGATACACCCACTGCGCGCGCAGCGAGCGCGGGTTGCCGGATCGATCGACCATGGACCTGTCTGTTGCCGTCGACTGTCGTGCAGTGTCGGGCGTCGAATCGCGTGCCCATGCCGTCGCCGCAGCCACCATCGCGAACGAAATCAATGCGCGCTTCAATAAGACGTGTTTCATGAGACCTCCTGTCTGGATGATTGAGAGGCCCAGCCGGCGCGATGCCCGGGGCCCACCCGGCCAGACCGGAGCGTCATGGCACCGGATCGACGGACGGCACATCCCCTGTGCTGAGCTGCACGCGCGGAAGTGAATCGAACCCCCATCGCTTCTCGAGCGCACAGCGAGGTTAGTCCAGGCGTTTGCATGCAACAACCGCAAGGCTTGGACCAAAAGCAACATGGATACGCGGCACCAATCGCTATTGAGATTTCCATAGCAACGACGAATCCCGCCGACACGAATAGTGCAATAAACGAGCGCTGCGGGTAAGCGAAGCGTACCCGGGACTGGCGCAAATGCCCCGGGTGCGCGTTGCTTACCCGGGCTGCTTGTTATCCGTTTGCGCGACCTGGTGCGACATAAGCCGGCAACACCGCCGATGCGGGCAGGTTCCACAAGACCGAAGGCCCGCACTGGGCGGGCCTTCGGAGTAGAGCGATGGGCAATGTGCGCCGTGCTTGCCGATGTGCGATCGGCAGTGGACGGGGGTGACTCAGCGCCCCGGTATGCGGCAACAGGTTCTCGAAGCGCGCAGCGTGGCGGTGGCAGCGGAATTGTTCTGCGCCGAACACACGCCGCCCTTGAAGAACACGAACGGCATCTGCCAGGTCGAGGATTCGCAGTTGGTGGCCGTCTGCGTATAAGTGCCCGGACAGGCGCTGGCGACAGCATTGGAAGTGGCGCCAGCCCCAACGGTCACGGCGACAGCGGTCGTGTCCACGCAGTCGAGCGGCGTGATCTGCGGATTGATGTAGTAGCCGACGATATCGATGACCAGATGGGTCGCAGCGAACGAATACACGCTCAGTTCGTTGGCGGAAGCGCCCTGATCGAGCTTCACCACGGCGTAATTGCCGACGATATCGCCGGCGGCGTAGTTGACCGTCGCGGCGAGCGGCTGGGTGCCCAGGAACGGGAACGCGGTGATGTAGCCCGCGCCGCCCGGGGTGACGACGGTGAAGTTCAGTGCCGCCGCCGCGAACGAACCGACAGAACCGGCACCGCCGCAATTGCTGGCGGCACCGCCCTGGAAGCTGTAGTCGGTCACCGCGGTCACGTCGAAGCCGCGCACCGTGTTGGCCGCGATCTGGCCGCCCGCCACACGTGTGTCGGCGATACGGCAAGGCGTAATCGGCACGAAGACCAGATCGTTGGCGATCTCGCCGAGCGTCTTGACGGCTCCTTGGCCGGAATCGCTCATCAACGTGTTCTGGGCACGGCTGCTGCGCTGGGTATTGGCGACGAACGCCTCGTTCATCGCGTCGAAACTCGGCGCATCCGCAGCGCGGCGAAGAGTATCGAGATCAGCTTTGGCGAAGACCGACCCCATGTCGGAAGCCCATTCGCCGACGTCCGCGCGATAAGCCTCATGAACGTGGTTGCCCCACTTCATGACGATCCGGTGGACCAGTTCGCCGCGCGGGCCGCGCTGACCTTTTCCTGCGGCATCGGCATCCATGCTCATGCTCAACGTGGGCAGCGCCAGGGCCAGACAAGTAGCGATCAAATATGAATTCTTCACGTATTTACCCTCGGAGTGTCGATTCTGTGCGGTTTGGACGTCGGCTGGGCGGTGTCTCGGGCGTCGTTGGAACAAACGGTGAACCAGTGGAATCAAGGACAGGCCGACCTTCGCCGGGCCAGCGCCGTGCCTCTATGACCTTCGACACCGGCCGGCGACCTTGCTACGCGCTACAGTCGTGCGCCGCATGACTTCGCGGCCCGACACTGCCGCCTTCCCGCACGCCCTCTGGGCCGGAGACTTCCTTGAAAACCCGATCGAATCCGCTTCTGCGACCCCGTACCCTGTTGCTGTCCGCCGCAGTGGCGGCTGTCGTTTCGGGCCTTTCGCTGATGAATGCCGAACCGGCGATGGCAGCCAAGGACAGCGGCTTGATGCTCGACCAGAGCAAGCTGCCGCCCTTCAACCAGTTCAAGGCGACCGATCTCGACGCTGCCAACAATGCATGCACCGACTTCAACGGCTTCGTCAACGGTCGATGGCTGGCGGCCAACGCCATTCCGGGCGACCGCACCTCCTGGGGCGCTTTCGAAATGCTCGGCGAACGCTCGCTCGCGGTGCAGCAGCAGTTGGCGGAACAGGCCGCCGCGATGAAGGGCGCCAGCGGCGTCGAGAAGATCGTCGGCGATTTCTGGGCGACCGGCATGGACGAGGCCAAGATCGAAACCGCGGGCATCGCGCCGCTGAAGAGCCGCCTCGACGCCATCGACGCGCTGAAGAATGGTCCCGGGGTGGCCGAATACCTGCGCCAGTCGTTCGCCAAGGGCGAACAGGCGGTGTTCGGTTTCGGACCGAGCCCCGATTTCAAGAATTCCTCGATGAACATCGCTTACGCGTTCCAGGGCGGACTCGGACTGCCGGACCCCGGTTACTACACCGACAAGAAGGACATCGTGGCGGAGTACGAAAAGCACATCGCCAAGGTGCTTGAACTGTCGGGCATCGGCGCCGCCGATGCCGCAAAGCAGGCCAAGGACGTGATCGCGTTCGAAACGCGCCTGGCGAAAGTGTCGAAGTCGAGCGAAGAGCTCTCGCGCGACGCCGGGTTGTCGTACAACCCGGTCAGCCTCGCCGACGCCGACAAGCTGGCGCCGAACTTCCCGTGGACGAAGTTCTTCGAGTCGCAGGGCGTGGCAGCGCCGAAGATGTTCTCGCTGGCGATTCCGGCGTTCCACGCCGAAGTCAGCAAGATGCTGGCCGACACCCCGGTGCCGGTCTGGAAAAGCTATCTTCGCTTCCACACCGTGGACGGCGCCTCGTCGTTCCTCAGCAAAGCCTTCGTCCAGGAAAACTTCAACTTCTACAACCAGACCCTGCGCGGTCAGAAGGAAATGCGAGCGCGCGCGAAGCGCGTGCTGGGCACGATCGAAGGCCAGGCCGGCGAGGCGCTCGGCCAGATGTACGTGCAGGTGGCGTTCCCCGCCGAGTCCAAGGCGCGCATGGAAGAACTGGTGAAGAATCTCAGCGTGGCGCTGAAGGGTCGCATCGAGAATCTCGCCTGGATGAGCCCCGAGACGAAGAAGAAGGCGCTGGAGAAATGGGCCACGTTCACGCCGAAGATCGGCTACCCGGATCGGTGGCGCGAGTGGAACGGCCTGCAGACATCGCGCAACAGCTATATCGAGAACGTGCTGGCGGCGAACGCGTTCAATTACCAGTGGAGCCTGTCGAAGATCGGCAAGCCGGTGGACAAGACCGAATGGGGCATGAGCCCGCAGACGGTCAATGCCTACTACAACCCGCTGCAGAACGAGATCGTGTTCCCCGCTGCGATCCTGCAGCCGCCGTTCTTCGACGCGAAGGCGGACGACGCGCTGAACTATGGCGGCATCGGCGCCGTGATCGGCCACGAAATGATCCACGGCTACGACGATCAGGGCAGCCGCTTCGGACCGACCGGCAACTTCGAGAACTGGTGGACGGAGGCCGACTCCAAGGGGTTCTCCGCGCTCACCAGCAAACTGATCGCACAGTTCGACGGCTATGAAGCCGCACCGGGCAAGATGGTCAACGGCAATCTCACCCTGGGCGAGAACATCGCCGATCTCGGCGGACTGGCGGTGGCTTACGACGCCTTCCAGCGCGCGAGCGCAGGCAAGCCCGATCCCAAGGTCGACGGTCTCGACCGCGAACAGCGCTTCTTCCTGAACTGGGGCACCGTGTGGCGCCGCAACTTCACGCCGAAGGAACTCGAAGTGCGCCTGGTCACCGACCCGCACGCGCCGGCGAACTTCCGCGCGGTGGGCTCGCCCTCGAACCATCCTTCGTTCGCGAAGGCGTTCACGTGCAAAGCAGGCGACCCCATGTTCCGCGATGGCGAAAAGCGCATCGCGATCTGGTAAGGGATTCGCTGGCGCTCAGCCGCGAAATGCACGAGAAGGCCCGGGCATGTCCCGGGCCTTCTCGTTGTGGGCATCGCCGCGCCTGCATCCGTCGTGCGATACGCCCCGTATCCAACGGCATGTACGCATTCCCGCACGATTTTCCTGCATCGACCCGCTCCGCTGCTTCGCCCGGCCGCGGTCGACGACCGTCCGCAACCGGACCGGCATCGATCCATGCATACTTGCCGCCGGGCGCCTTGTCCGGGAACATGGCGCCACGCCTGTTCCCCACGCAAGGACTCCGGATGCCCGAGATGCGCCCACACAACGCAGTACAGAACGCAGCACAGGACATCCCCGGGCTCGATACATTGCTCGTCGAGATCGCCAGCGGCAGCCGCAACGCATTCGAATCGTTGTATCGCGCCACCTCGTCCAAACTGTTCAGTGTCTGCCTGCGGGTGATTCCGGACCGCGCCGAGGCCGAAGACGTGCTGCAGGAAGTATTCACCACCATCTGGCACAAGGCGCACCAGTTCGATCCGGGACGCGCCAGCCCGATCTCCTGGCTGGCGATGATCGCCCGCAACAAGGCCATCGACCGGATCCGCTCGCAGCCTGCGCGCGGCACGCTGTCGCCCATCGAATTCGCCGACGACATCGCCGACGGCGGCGCGTCGCCGCTGCAGAGCGCGGTGTCCGCCGACGAACGCGAACGTCTGGAAGCCTGCATGGACCAGCTCGACGCGCGCCGCAAATCGCTGATCCGCGCGGCCTTCTTCGAGGGGTCCACTTACGAGGAGCTGGCCCAGCGCATCGCCTCGCCGCTGGGTTCGGTCAAGAGCTGGATCCGCCGCGGCCTGCTGCAACTGCGTGGGTGCCTCGAAGCATGAACGTGCGACCCTCATGAACATCCGCGACCTCCATCATCAGGAATTCGACGGCCACGAGCCGCCATCGGCCGATCTGCTCGCCGGCGAATACGTGCTTGGCGTGCTCGATGCCGAGCAGCGCCGCGAAGCCCAGGCGCGCATCGCCAGCGACAGCGGCTTCGCGCGTCTGGTCGCCGACTGGGAACAGCGTCTGGCCCCCTTGCTGGCCGAATACGGCGATGCCGACGTGCCGCCGCATCTGTGGCCGCGCATCCGCACCCAGCTCGGCTGGCCCGCGGTCGGAACGACGGACGCAACCAGGACAAAGCCGGGCCTGTGGCAAAGCCCCGGATTCTGGCGCGCAGCCACCGGCCTGGCGGCTGCGGCCGCGCTGGCCGCCGTCGCGATCGGGCCGCTCGGTCTGTTGCGCGACGATGCCGATGTCGGCCCCGGGCCGATCGCGGTCGACCCCGGCCCCACGCCACCGCAACCGCCTGTCGAAGATCCCGACGCGCCCAAGCCCGTCACCACGCTCGCCCGCGACGACGGCAGTCCCGGTTGGTTGGCATCCGTCGACCGCAAGGACGGCACGGTGCTGATGGTGCCGGTGCCGGCCGCGGCCGACGCCGAAGGTCGCGTACCCGAACTCTGGCTGATTCCGCCGGGCGAAAGTCCGAAGTCGCTGGGCGTCGTATCGATCGATCGATCGCACACGGTGAAAGTGCCGGATGCGCTGCGCGACGCGCTCGCGAAGGGCGCGCTGCTGGCGATCACGCTGGAGCCCGGCGGCGGTGCGCCGCAGGGTATTCCCACCGGCCCGATCGTGGCGAAGGGCGATATCGTGACCCTGTGACGACGGGTTCCATGATGGAACCTGCGTTCGGATAAAGCCGCATTCCGACTGCATCCGGATCCCGGGTATCGACGTAATCAACGTCGACACCCGAGGAGTCGAATATGCCGGTCCCTGCCCCACTCGATCCGCCGCAATCACCGGCGGATGTTCCTGCCGCGAAGCGGATCGGCATCGCTATCGCACGCTGGTTCGACACGGCTGCAGCCGAAACCGACGTCACCGACGGCGACCGCATCGACTGGCTGCGCGCGCTGCCGTTCCTGGCGATGCATATCGCCTGCCTCGCGGTGTTCTGGGTGGGCGTCTCGCCGGTGGCGGTGGCGGTGGCGGTGGCGCTGTACGCGGTGCGCATGTTCGCGATCACCGGCTTCTATCACCGCTATTTCTCGCACAAGACGTTCCGCACCTCGCGCGCGGTGCAGTTCGCGTTCGCGCTGATCGGCGCCTCCTGCGTGCAGCGCGGCCCGTTGTGGTGGGCGTCGCATCACCGCAATCATCACCGTCATGCCGACACAGCGCACGACGTGCATTCGCCGGTCGTCCACGGGTTCTGGCGCAGCCATGTCGGCTGGTTCCTCACGCGCGGCGGTTTCCGCACCGATTGGGACCGCATCCGCGACCTCGCCCGCTTCCCCGAACTGCGCTGGCTCGATCGCTACGACATCCTGGTGCCAGTGGTGCTGGCGGTCGCGCTGTTCCTGCTCGGCGCCTGGCTGGAAACCGCCGCGCCCGGACTCGGCACCAACGGCTGGCAGATGCTGGTCTGGGGCTTCTTCGTGTCCACCATCGTCCTCTTCCATGCCACCGTCACCATCAACTCGCTGGCGCATCGGTTCGGCAAGCGCCGGTTCCAGACCCGCGACGACAGCCGCAACAATCTGTGGCTGGCCCTGATCACGTTCGGCGAAGGCTGGCACAACAACCATCATTTTTTCCCGGGCTCCGCGCGCCAGGGTTTCCGCTGGTGGGAAATCGATCTGACTTACTACGGCCTGCGTGCGATGGCGATGCTGCGCCTGGTCCACGACCTCAAGCCGGTTCCGGCCTGGGTCGTGGCGAAGGCGAGGGCCGGCTGATGCGCATCGCTGTCGTCGGATCGGGCATCGCGGGTCTCGCCTCGGCGTGGCTGCTGTCCAGGGACCATGAGGTCATGCTGTTCGAGGCGAACGATTATCTGGGTGGTCACACGCACACGCACGATATCGAGCTGCACGGCCGTCGCCATGCGATCGACACCGGTTTCATCGTCCACAACCCCGAGCACTATCCGCTTCTCAACGCGCTGTTCGCGGAACTCGGCGTCGCGTCGCAGCCGACCACGATGAGTTTCTCCGTGCGCAACGAGGCCAGCGGCCTGGAGTACAACGCCACCGATCTGGATGGCCTGTTCTGCCAGCGGCGCAATCTGGTCTCGCCGCGATTCTGGGGCATGCTGCGCGACCTGTTCCGGTTCTATCGCGAAGCGCCGGCCTTGCTTGCCCTGCCCGGCGAAGGTCCGACGCTGGGCGATTATCTTGCCAACGGCAGCTACGGCGCGATGTTCCGCGACGAGCATCTGGTACCGATGGCGTCGGCGCTGTGGTCGTCGCCCTCGGCGAAGATCCTCGCGTTCCCGGCGAAGTATCTGGTGCAGTTCATGGCCAATCACCAGATGCTGCAGGTGACCGACCGCCCGCAGTGGCGCGTGGTCCGCGGCGGCTCCAACAGCTATGTGCGCGCGCTGCGCAGCCTTTGGCGCGTAGAAGAACGATTGAACACGCCCGTCCGCAAGGTGTTGCGCAGTCAGGACGGCGCGACCGTTTTCACCGACGCCGGCATAGAGCGCTTCGACCAGATCGTGCTCGCCTGTCACAGCGATCAGGCCTTGCGACTATTGGGCGATGCCGGCGACGCCGAGCGTTCGATCCTCGGCGATCTGCCGTATCAGACCAACGACACCGTGCTGCACACCGACGCCTCGCTGCTGCCGCGGCAGCGCAAGGCCTGGGCCGCATGGAACGCCACGATCCCCCGCGACCCGGCCGATGTCTGCACGGTGAGCTACTGCATGAACCTGCTGCAGGGCATCGACTCGCCCGATCCCTTCATCGTCACCCTCAACCGCACCGATGCGATCGATCCCGCGAAGATCCTGCGACGCATGCGTTACGAACACCCGGTCTACAGCCATGCATCGGTCGCGGCGCAGGCGCGCAAGGCCGAAATCCAGGGCCAGCGGCACACCTGGTTCGCCGGCGCCTACTGGGGCTGGGGCTTCCACGAGGATGGAATGCGCAGCGCGGTCGACGTCGCCAAAGCGCTGGGCGTGCAGTGGAATTCGACACCGCATGCCGGCGACGCATCGCCTGAAGTGATCGCGCCGGAAAAGGCCGCAGCATGAGCGGCCCCTTGGCCAGCGCGGTCTACGAGGGCGTGGTGCGGCATCGGCGTCACGCGCCGCATCCTCATGCGTTCCGCTATCCCATGGCGCAGCTGTATCTGGATCTCGACGAAGTCGATTCGGTCTTCGACCGCCGCTGGCTGTGGTCGTCGAACCGGCGCAATCTCGCCGAATTCCGCCGCAGCGATTTTCTCGGCGAACCCGATCAACCGCTGTCCGATGCTGTTCGCGATCGCGCAGCCGCCGCGCTCGGCCGCCGGCCGCAAGGCCCCATCCGATTGTTGGCCCATCTGCGCTACGCCGGGCTGTCCTTCAACCCGGTGAGTTTCTACTACTGTTACGCCGCCGACGGCATCGCGCTCGACTGCATCGTCGCCGAGATCACCAACACGCCGTGGAAAGAGCGCCACGCCTATGTGCTGCCGGTCGACGGCGCCGACCTGCACGGCCGCGCGATGCACTGGTCGTTCGCGAAAGCCTTCCACGTTTCGCCGTTCGTCGGCATGGCACGGGACTACGGCTGGCGCTTCACCGCGCCCGGCGACGATCTGCACGTGCACATGGAGGTGACGCACGATGGCGATCGCGAATTCGACGCGACCCTGCGTCTGGAACGCCGGCCGTTGAATGCGGCGTCGCTGCGGCGTGTGCTCTGGCGCTATCCGCTGATGACCGCGCAGGTCGTCGGCGCCATCCACTGGCAGGCGCTCCGCTTGTGGCTGAAACGCAATCCGGTCCACGACCACCCCGCAAAAGACCTGTCCCTCCGAGGTTCACGATGAACGAGATCGCCAAGCACGCCGCCGGCGACACGACTGCCGACTACAGCAGCTTCGAACGCTTCCTGCGCCAGCGCCTGATCGCGCAGATGGCCCGACTGCGTCACGGCAGGCTGATACTGCACGACGCCTTGGGCACCGTGGAACTGGGCGAACCCGCGCACGTCGTGACCGACCTGCAGATCCGTATCGAGGTGGATTCGCCGGTTTTTTACCGTGCGATCGCCGCGAACGGCAGCGTCGGCGCCGGCGAGTCGTACATGGGCGGCCAGTGGCGCTGCGACGACCTGGTGGCGCTGGTGCGCCTGCTGGTGCGCAACCGCGATCTGCTCGACGGCATGGAGACCGGCATGGCCCGGCTCGGCGGCATCGCGATGCGCGCATTGCACGCCTTCCGCCGCAACACCCGCACCGGCAGCCGCCGCAACATCGCCGCGCACTACGACCTCGGCAACGAATTCTTCAGTTTGTTCCTGTCGCCGGACCTGATGTACTCCTCGGGCATCTGGGCCGGCGACGGTGACGCGCTGGACAGCGACAGTCTCGAACTCGCCTCCACCCGCAAGCTCGACCGCATCTGTCGCAAGCTCGATCTCAAGCCCGGCGATCATGTCGTCGAAATCGGCACCGGCTGGGGCGGCTTCGCGGTGCATGCCGCGCAGCACTACGGCTGTCGCGTCACTACCACGACGATCTCGAAAGAACAGCATGCGCTCGCCGCGCAGCGCGTGGCCGAAGCCGGCCTCGAAGACCGGGTGACGCTGCTGCTGGAAGACTATCGCGACCTCACCGGCACCTACGACAAGCTGGTGTCGATCGAGATGATCGAAGCCATTGGCGCGCAGTATCTCGACACCTACTTCGCCAAGATCGGCTCACTGTTGAAGCCCGACGGACTGGCGTTGATCCAGGCGATCACCATCGAGGATCACCGCTATGAGCAGGCGCTGCATTCGGTGGATTTCATCAAACGCCACGTCTTTCCCGGCAGTTTCATCCCGTCGATCGCGGCGATGGTCGCCGCCAAGGGCCGCGCCAGCGATCTCGCCCTCACCCAGCTCGAAGACTTCGGGCTGTCCTATGCACGCACCCTCGAAGCCTGGCGCCACCGTTTCATCGCCGCGTTGCCGCAGGTGCGCGCGCAGGGCTTCGACGACCGCTTCATCGCGATGTGGGACTTCTATCTCGCCTACTGCGAGGGCGGCTTCCGCGAACGTTCGATCGGCGTCGCGCAATTGCTGATGGCCAAGCCCGGGCATCGCGCGCCCGCGCCGATGCCCGAATTCATCCCGCGCAGCGAACTGCAGGCATGAGCTTCTGGGCCAACGCCATCGGTTACCAGATCGTCTGGTTCAGCGCAGTGATCGGCGCCGGCCGCGGGCTGTGGTGGCCGGGCGTTTCCGCAGCGATCGTCTTCGTGCTGCTGCATCTCGCACTGTGCCGGCAGGCGCCGGCGCAGCGCGCGGTCGATGTCCGGCTGATGCTGGTTGCGCTGCTGTGCGGTCTGATCATGGACGGCGGACTGGCCCGATCCGGGCTGGCCGACTACGCCGCCGATCCGTTGGCGCTGCCGTCCGGCGGGCCGCCGCTGTGGATCCTGGCGATCTGGGCATCGTTCGCACTCACACTGCGGCATTCGATGACATTTCTGCTCGACCGTCCGCTGGTCGCTTTGTTGCTCGGCGCCCTCGGCGGCCCGCTTGCTTACCTGGGCGCGGCGCGCGGCTGGGGCGCCATCGCCTTCGCCGAACCGCGCTGGATGGCGATCGTCGCCCTCGTCGTCGGCTGGGCGATCGCCATTCCGCTGCTGACGACGCTGGCGTCGCGATGGTCGTCGGGCGCGGTCGCGCCGGCCGCCTTTCCCGCAGGCCATCCCCGATGAATTCCACCCCCTTTCCGAGCGACGCACCATGAACGAGACCATCGCCATGCCGCACGAACTTCCGCAGGACACCGCCGCACCGGGATTGCTCGGGCTGGCCGAGCGCGGCCTGCTGCCGGATGCGCTGTTGCGTTATGGCATCCGTCGGCAGTGCGAAGACCGCCTTCGCAGCGAACTCGACGGCGGCCTGGAAGCGCAGGCAAAGCGTTTCCACGCACTTGTCGCACTGCTGCGCGACAGCCCGGTGGCGATCCACACCGATGCCGCCAATGCGCAGCATTACGAACTGCCGCCGGCCTTCTTCAAGCTCTGCCTCGGCAATCGCCTGAAATATTCATCTGCTTATTACCCGCGCGGCGACGAAACGCTGGACCAGGCGGAAGAGGCGATGCTGGCGCTGTATTCCGAACGTGCCGAATTGGCCGACGGCCAGCATATCCTCGAACTCGGCTGCGGCTGGGGTTCGCTTACGCTGTGGATGGCGCAGCACTACCCGAACGCGAAGATCACCGCCGTATCGAATTCGCGCCCGCAGCGCGAACATATCGAAATGCAGTGCCGGATCCGCGGCTACGACAACGTGCGGGTGATCACCTGCGACGTGAACCAGTTGCTTCTGAGCGACGGTCAGTTCGACCGCTGCGTGTCGATCGAGATGTTCGAACACATGCGCAACTACGAGATTCTGCTCGGCAATATCGCCGGCTGGCTGAAACCCGGCGGAAAGCTCTTTGTGCATATCTTCGCCCACAAGACCCTGATGTATCCCTTCGAGACCGAGGGCGAGGACAACTGGATGGGCCGGCATTTCTTCACCGGCGGACTGATGCCCGCCTCCGACACCCTGCTGTGGTTCCAGCGCGATCTGAAGATCGAACAACGGTGGCACGTCGACGGTACGCACTACGAGCGCACCGCCAATCACTGGCTGCAGAATCAGGATGCCGCACGCGAAGATGTCATGGCCGTACTTCGGGAAGCCTATGATGACGCGACCGCCGCGCTCTGGTTCCAGCGCTGGCGCATGTTCTGGATGGCCTGCGCAGAATTGTTCGGTTATGCCGATGGCCAGGAATGGCTGGTCGCCCATTACCGCTTCGCCCGGCCCGAAGCCGCCCCCTCATCCGTTGGAGCGACCCCATGAAGAAAGCCCTCGTCGCCACCCTGCTCATCGCACTGGGAGCCACCGCCTTGTTCGCTTTCAACGCCAACGGCAAGACCCCGATCCCGCCCGTCGACAGCGTCGACCTGCCCCGCTTCATGGGCGACTGGTACGTGATCGCCAATATCCCGACCTTTCTCGAACGCGAGTCCTACGACGCCATCGAAACCTACGAACTGCGCGACGACGGCAAGATCCAGACCACCTTCCGCCAGCGCAAGGGCAGCTTCGACGCCAAGGTCGACACCATGCGTCCTGTCGGCACGGTACGCGAAGGCACCAACAACGCGGTCTGGGGCATGCAGTTCGTCTGGCCGATCAAGGCCGAGTACGTCATCGTCTATGTCGACGATGACTATTCGCAGACCATCATCGGCCGCAGCGCCCGCGACTACGCCTGGATCATGGCCCGCACCCCGCAGATCTCCGACGCCGACTACGCTGCGCATGTCGAGCGGCTGAAAATGCTTGGCTACGACATCTCGAAACTGCGGCGGGTGCCGCAGCGGCCGGCCGATTCGAGGGATTGAGCGGACTACGCGCCGATCGCCCGGATCGAATGCCGATTCCGTGCAAAACGCACACGCACGACCAGAGCCTCGAATATCGTGTGAACGGTATTCACGACCAACAAGCCATCCAGGGCCCCCGTGCCATCAATTGCGGGCGTGACGCCAATCACGTCCGCAGATAGACCGAAGGCGTTTCACCGAAGACGATTCAGGACGACCCGGCACCCACCCTTGCTACACTGCGGCACCTCCACCAAGGACCGCCGCCGCGATGATGAACCTGCACATCCTGCGCCCCTCTGCCCTCGCCTTGTGTCTGGTGCTTGCGGTTGCGGCCCCGCACGCGGACGCCGCGAAGAAGCGCAAGCCCGCCGCGCCGGCCCCGAAGGCTGCACCCTCAGCGACGGCCTGCACCGATTTCTACGCGTTCGCCAATGCCGACTGGCTGAAGGCGCATCCGGTCCCGGCGGACGGCAGCGTCAGCGCATTGGGCGAGCTGGCGGCGCGTGCGCAGCAACAGCAGCGCGATCTGTTGGATGCGTCGATGAACGCGCCGCAGAACGGCGTACAGAAACTGCTCGGCGATTTCTGGGCCAGCGGGCTGGACGAAGCGGCGGTCGAGCGCGACGGCGCCGCGCCGATCGCGCCCCTGCTCGCGCGCATCGGCGCGATCAGGAAGGCGCAGGACGTGGCGCCGGCGATCGCGGCGCTGCACCAGATCGGCATCCCGGTAGCGTTCAACTTCACCGCCGACATCGATCTGAAGAATCTCGATACCTACCTGGGTTATTTCGCGCAGGGCGGCATGGGCCTGCCCGATGCCACCTTCTACACCCGCAGCGACGCCGACGCGCGCGCGCTGCTCGGTCGCTACAACGGCTACGTGCAGAAGATCCTGGCGCTGTCGGGCACGCCGCAGGACAAAGTGGCGAGCGAATCGCAACTGGTGATCGATCTGGAAACCCGGATCGCGCGCCTGTCGAAAACCCAGGAGGCGCTGCGCAGCATCAATGCCAGCTACGGCCCGGTGCCGACCAAGGATTTCGCGAAGAAATACCGCAACCTGCAGCTGGCCGCGTTCCTCAAGGCGCAGGGCGTGAACGCCGAACAGGTCTCGATGGCCGATCCCGCGCTGTTCGCACAGCTCGACAAGATGATCGGCAGCCTGAAGCCGGCGCAGTGGCAGGCCTATCTGCGCTTCCATGTCGGCAACGCGATGGCGCCGTATCTCAGCAAGAACTGGCGCCAGGCCGACCATGAATTCCGCGGCCGCCTGCTGCGCGGCGAAGACGAACCAGCCGAACGCTGGCGCCAGGTGCTGGATGCGATCAATGCGTCCGCAGGTTCGATGCTGGCCCACGAATATGTGGCGCGCCATCTGCCGGATGCCGATCGCGAACGCGCCGATGCCATCGCCCGGGGCGTGAAGGACGCGCTGGGCAATGCGATCGAACGCAACACCTGGATGGATACGCAGACCAAGATCGAAGCGCGGGCGAAAGTGGACCGCGTCAAGATCGAGATCGGCAGCCCGCGTCACGACCTCGATTTCACGACCCAGCCGATGGGCCGCGGCAGTTTCGGCGGCAACATCCTGATCGCCTCGACCTGGCATCACCGCGAGGAAATGAAGCGCATCGGCAAGGCCAACGCCAGCCGCCGCTGGGACGTACTGCCGCAGTCTCCGTCGTTGAATTACGACCTGGCACACAACCGTCTTTACGTCACCGCCGCCGTCCTGCAGGCGCCGGTGCTGGACATGAAGCAGCCGCTGGCCGCGCAATACGGCGGCTTCGGCGCGATGGTCGGCCACGAGCTGGTCAGCGCGGTCGATGCCAAGGGCCGCCTTGTCGATTCCGCGGAAACCCTGCGCGACTGGTGGTCGCCGGCTACGGCAAGCGCATGGGACACGCGCATCGCGCCAGTGGGCACGTACTTCGCGCGGTTCTCCTATCCGGGCAACTCCGCGCTCAAGATCGACGGTCTTCGCACCCGCGACCAGAACGTCGCCGATCTGTCCGGCCTGGAACTGGCGTGGGCCGCTTACGCCAAAGCCGAACCGCAGGCGAAGGCCGCGGACCAGCAGCATTTCTTCCGCGGTTGGGCCCGACTGTGGCCGCAGCAGCTGTCGACGCGCGCCGCCACGGTGCATGCCGCGACCGCGGCTTATCCGCCGGGACAATCGCGCACCAATGGCCCGCTGATGCAACTGCCGGCGTTCGGCACTGCGTTCGGCTGCAAGGCCGGCAACGCGATGCTGCTGCCCGACGCCGACCGCCTGTCGATCTGGCGCTGAGCCGGATCGCTTCTCCATGAGGCCTATCGCATCAAGATGACCAGCGACACCCTCAACGCCCTGCTAGCGGCGCTACGCGCGACCCCGGACAACGCACCGCTGCGCGGGCTGGTGCTGGATGCGTGTTTCGATCAGCGCGATGCCGCGGCGCTGCTGACGGCGCTGGAACTCTGCGGTTCCGAACTGCTTGAGCCCCAGGATCGACGCGAGCGCGCGGTACGGTTGCTCGCGGACGCGGGCGAGCACGAAGCACTGCTGCGGCTGGCGCCCGATTCCGCCGAAGCGTCGATGGCCAGGGCGCATCTGTTGTTCGGCGAAGGCAGGCGCGCGGAAGCGCAGGATGCCTATCGCGCGGCGGTCGCCCGCAACCCGGCGATCGAGGATGCCGCATTCGCATCGCAGCTCAGCGGCAAGGTGGTTTCGCTGTCCGATGCGCGCTCTTCGGAAGCGCGACTGCGCGCGGTGCCGAGCATCGCCAACGACGACACCGGCGCATTCGATGCTGTGCGTTATCAAGAGCCCGCGGCGCGCATCGGTTTCGACGATGTCGGTGGTCTGGAAGACGTGAAGCGCGAGATCCGTCGGCGCATCATCACGCCGTTCCTCAAGCCCTCGCTGTTCCAGCGTTTCAAGCGCCAGTCCGGCGGCGGCATCCTGCTGTACGGCCCACCCGGCTGCGGCAAGACGCTGCTCGCGCGCGCCACCGCCGGCGAATGCGGCGCCAAGTTCTACAACGTCTCGATCACCGATGTGCTGGACATGTACATCGGCGAATCCGAGCGCAAGCTGCACGAAATCTTCGAGCAGGCGCGGCGCACCGCGCCGGCGGTGATCTTCTTCGACGAGATCGAAGCCATCGGCGGCAAGCGCCAGCACGCGCGCGAAGCGACATCGGCGAAAGTGGTCAGCCAGTTCCTGACCGAGCTCGATGGCTTCTCGCAGAACAACCATCACGTGCTGGTGCTGGGCGCGACCAATGTACCGTGGGCAGTGGATCCGGCGTTCCGTCGGCCCGGCCGTTTCGACCGCGTGCTGTTCGTGCCGCCGCCGGATGCCGAAGCGCGCAACATCATCCTCGGCCTGCTGCTGGATGGGCGCCCGGTCGCGGACGGCATCGATCTGCGCGACATCGTCCGCCGTACCTCGGGGCATTCCGGTGCCGATCTGCGCAATCTGGTCGACACCGCCGCCGACGAGGCGATCGAAGCGTCTATCGCCTCCGGCAAGGAAACCGAAATCTCGCTGCAGCATCTGCGCGACGCGCTCGAACAGATCCGGCCGACCACGCTGGAATGGCTGACCAGTGCGAAGAACCACGCGCGCTACGCCAATCAGGGCGGCCAGTACGACGAAGTGCTGAAGTTCCTCGAAAAACAGGGGTAATCCTTCCTTGCACGCCGCGCGTTACCGCATCCCCGACGAACCCCGGCCCACCGGCTTGATCCGCTACGCCGTCGACCCGATGTGGCCGCTGCTGGCGTTGATGCTGTCCGGCAATGCGCTGGGACTGGCCTGGTTCGCGTTCAACTCGCGCGCACTGGGCAGCGCCAGCGCGGCGCGCGAATGGGCGTACATCGCCGCCAGCCTGGTCGGCTGCGTGCTGCTGGCGCTCGTCATCGGCTGGGCGAGACAGAATGGACTGCTGGAGAATTCGGCGATCCATTACGCCGCGCTGGCGTTCCCGGCGCTGAAACTGTCGCTGGGCTATGCGCTGTACGTCAGCCAGTCGCGCAGCACCGAACTCATCCTTCACTTCGGCGGCGTACTGCGCAACGGTGCGGTCGGTCTGCTGGTGTGTTTCCTGCTCGCGCGCAGCGTGCTCGATACGCTCGCACTGCCGGGCCTGTTGGAAGAGGCGCTGCGATGAACGACGATCTGCGCCTCGCGCGATTGCTCGAACACGCGCTGCAGTTGATGCACGGTGGTCATCACGATCAGGCCATCGACGTGCTGACACGCGTGCTGGGCGAGGCGCCCGATCACAGCGATGCCCATGCGATCCTCGCGTCCTGCCTGGTGCGGCGCAAACGCCTGCACGCCGCGAATCTGGAAGCCGCGCAGGCGCTGGAACTCGACCCGGACTCGCTGCTGGCGCATCTCGCGATGGCCGCGGTGCAGATCGCACGCGGCGCGTTCAAACAGGCCGAGGCGCACATCGATGTGGCCCGCGCGCTGGCGCCCGAAAGCGCGGAGACGTGCCGCTTGGCCGCTACGCTGTATCAGAACTGGGGCAAACCCGAACGCGCGCTCGCGGAGATCGTCGAGGCCAGCGAGCGCGAGCCGGACGACGCCGGCGTGTGGGCGCAGTACGGCTGGATCGAATACGATCGCGGCCGGCGCGAGCCGGCGCGCGCGCATGCCGAGCGCGCGCTCGAAATCGACCCGGAACACATCGACGCGCTCGTCCTGCTTGGTCACTGCGACCTCGCCGCCGGCCGCGTCGAAGAGGCCCGCGCGCACGCGCTGTGGGCGCTGCAGAACGAGCCCGGGGACGAAGGCGCCTTGACGCTGCTGGCCGCGATCAAGGCCCGGCAGAACTGGTTCCTCGGCGTGTGGTGGCGCTTCCAGACATGGATCGCGGCGGGATCGAGCCAACGCGCGATCGCGCTGCTGGTAGGCATGTACCTGCTGTATCGCGCCGTCGGCATCGCACTGGTCGACCACGGCCTCAAGACATGGACGCCGGCCCTGTCCATCGTCTGGCTGGGCTTCTGCATCTACACGTGGTTCGCGCCCGGCATCTTCATGCGCAGCGTGCGCCGCGAATTGGAGACGGTGAAGCTACGGCCGGATTTCTGATTCTTTTAGCGTCTGTCCAAGATCCATCGATCATTCGAGTACGCGGAATGAGAGCTTCGTCCACGCACCGCTGTCGGCCAGCGCGGTCAGCGTGTGCTCGCCGGGATCGCCGAAATCGCGGATCAACGACTCGCGGCCGCCGGTTTCCGCAATCCAGCGGCCGTCGAGCAGCCACTGGACGTTGCGATCGGTGCCCAACGCGCGCAGCGATAGACGCAACGCATGTTCGCTACCCGGCGCACGCACCAGCGTCGCGCCATCGTTGAGACCTTCGATCCGCAATTCTTCGCTCGCGTCGCGGCCGTCGGCCATACAGTCGTCGGCCAACAGCGGCAGCGTCGATGAGCGCCGCGTATCGGCGGACAACCACGGCGAGGCCAGCGCAGGCCAACGTGCGATTTCGACGGTCTTCGCACGATGCGGCAATGAACATACTGCGGAGATGCGTCGACCGCTGTCGGCATCGATCTCGAACCGCTCGCGTCCCGCATTCCACAATCGTGCGCCGCGTTCCGCGAACGTCGGCGGCACCGCGCCGTCGAGCGTCCACGCTTTCATTCTGCGCTGGCAAAGCGATGCCGGCGCGCTGTCGGCGGCGATGCCCAACGGCCAGCAGATCTCGACCTCGGCGACGCTCGCTGGCGGCGCCAGCGGCGATGCGTCGCGGCTGCCGGCGGGCAGCGAATCCACCACTTCGAACAACAGCGGCAACGCAGTGAGCGCGCCGTACTGCCCCGGAAGCGGCGTGCCGTCGGGGCGCCCGACCCACACGCCGACCGTGTATCGGCGCGTGCCGCCCACCGCCCAGGCATCGCGGAATCCGTAGCTGGTGCCGGTCTTCCAGGCCACGCGCGGACGCGAGCCGCGGTCGTACTGCTCCAGCTCGCCGGGCCGCGGATTCGATTCGAGGATCTCGCGCACGATCCACGCCGCACCCGGCGACAGGACGCGTCGGTCGATCTTCGGATCGGCCGGCGTATAGCGCACGCGCCCGGCGATACCGTTGCGGTTGAAGGCCGCATGCGCGCCGACCAGATCTTCCAGCCGCGCGCCGGTGCCGCCGAGGATCAGCGCCAGATTCGGCCTCGAACCCTGCGGAAATTTCAGCGCGATGCCGGCGTGGTCGATGCGCGCGGCAAAGCGCTGCGGACCGATGCGTTCGAGCAGATCGACCGCCGGCACGTTCAACGACAATCGCAGCGCATGCGCGGCGCTGACCGGGCCATTGAACGATGCGCCGAAGTTCCCGGGCCGGTAATCGCCGAAACTCTGCGGCGCATCCACCAGCAGACTTTCGGAATGGATCATGCCGTCGTCGATGGCCATGCCGTACAGGAACGGCTTGAGCGTGGAGCCCGGCGAACGCCACGCCTGCACCATGTCCACGTGGCCGAGGCGCTCCTTGTCGCCGAAGCGCAGCGAGCCGACGTAGGCGCGCGCTTCCATCGTGTCGTTGTCGACCACCAGCAGCGCCGCGGACGTGCGCTCCGGCAGATTCGAGAAATACGAGGTCACGCGCTCTTCGAGCGTGCGTTGCAGATTCGGATCGATGGTCGAAGTGATGCGCGCGTTCTTCGGATGCGCGACGCGCAGCCGCTGCGCCAACAGCGCCGCGCTGAGCGGCGACTGCAATTGGCGAGAAACCACGGATTCGATCCGCGCGTCGTCGACCTCCGCTTGGCTCCATACGCCCAGCGCGGCCATGCGGTCCAATACTTTGTCGCGCGCGGCCTGCGCCGCTTCCGGATGCCGGTCCGGACGACGCCGGCTCGGCGATTGTGGCAACACCGCGAGCAGCGCGGCTTCGGCTTTCGACAGGCGCGATGCCGGCTTGCCGAGGTAGGCCCAACTCGCGGCTTCCACGCCTTCGATGGTGCCGCCGAACGGTGCGCGTTCGAGATAGAGGATCAGGATCTCGCGCTTCGACAGGTACGCTTCGAGCTGGATCGCGCGCAGGATCTGCCGCAGTTTGCGGAACGGCGTACGCGTATGCCGCGTGCGTTTGGAATCGAGGATGCGCGCGACCTGCATGGTCAGCGTGGAGCCGCCGGACACCACTTGACCACTGCCCAGCATCTGCCGCCCAGCGCGCAGCAGCGCCACCGGATTCACACCGGGATGCCGCCAGAACCAGCGGTCTTCGTAGTTGAGCAACGCGTCGAGATAGAGCGGCGATACGGTTTCCGGCGTCGCGGGATAGCGCCAGACGCCGTCGGCATCCGCGAACGCGCGCAGCGGCGTGCCGTCGCGCGCGACGACCAGCGTGCTGGTGTCGCGCGCCTTCGGCAACTGCGGCGGGAAGATCAGATCGAGCAGCAGGAGCGACGACAACAGTGCGACCGTGCCCCAGCGGAGCCAGGGCAACAGGCGGCGGTATCCCGGCGAGCGTGGGCGATTCATGGGATGTGCGATGCCGATCACGAAAGAACGAAGGCTGCGAGGCATGGGCAGCGCGTAACGGATGGCAGACCAGAAATCATCTGTCATCCCGAACGAGGGCGTAGCCCGAGGAGGGATCTGCTTTGTTGCTCGATCAATCGAAGCACAAGCAGATTCCTCCGTCCGCTGCGCGGACGTTCGGGATGACAGAGCTTCCCGACAGCTTCACCCGATGCCCGGCCCTTACTTCGGCTGCACCACTGTGATCGTCGACGGCATCGACTTGCCTACGCCGCGCAGCTGCGGGCGATACATGTCTTCGACCAGCGACGGCGGCACGGTGTAGGTGCCGGGCGTGACCGCACGCACCAGATAAAACACGCGCGCGGCCTGGCCCCGATTGAGTTTCAGCGCGGCCACGAAACGGTCGTCGCGATACTCCTCGTGCAGCACTTCGGCGGCGCTGCCGCGATCGGTGATCTCGATCCCATCGACCACCACATCGGCCCACTGCTTGCCGTCGCCCAAGTTGAAGTTCTCGATTTCCAGACCCGCGGGCAACAGGTCGGTCAGCAGCGCGTCTGGCATGGTCTGGTCGGCGGTAATGCTCAGCGCGACGATCAGCGCCTCGCCCTCGGCGATCGGACCCGGCTTCCACGGTTTGCCGTCGGTGGTGTAGAACTTGCGTTCGATGCCGATCACCGACTTATCTTCCACCGGCGCCGTCCGCGGCACGCCGGCCACTTCCAGGCTGGCGTACAGCGGCACCGCGCCCTGCGGCTCGAAGCGGAAGCCGCGCGACAGCGTGGTGTAGTCGACGCGACGACCCTGCATGCGTCGTTCCGCGACCGGATCGCTCACGTCGCCGAGTTTCCACACGCCGGACACGGTCTTCTTCTGATCCGCCAACAGCGCCCGGCCGACGCGCGCCAGCGCGACCTGTTCCTGTGTGCTGAGATAGAACCAGCGCTCATTGCGGCGCACGTCGAGCTCCTTGCCCAGCGCGACCACCTTGGCGTCGTACTCGGGCTTGTCGAGGCCGCGTTCGTGGGTCAGCGCGATCATCAGCGCGCTGTCGCGCAGCGGGCTGCTGTAATCGCCTAGGTACTCGTACGTCTGACCCTTGAACCCGAAGCCTGCGGCGATGGCCTTCGCGCCGCGGTTCTTGTCGCCCTGCAGCGACAGCGCCAGGCCCAGATGCACCATCGACAAGCCGTTCTTGGCCTTGCCGCGCTCATTGTCGTAGAGCGCGCGCAGCGTACCGAGCGGCGCCCGATTGACGCGCGACAGCACGTAACCGGCATGCGCCTGATACGCGAACTTCAGGTGATCGCGATGGGTCTGGCCGTAGAACTCATTGCCGCCGGCCAGCAGATCCTCGCTCAAGCGTTTCAGTGCGTTCTGCAGCATCGTTTCCGGCACCGCGAACCCGCCCTCGCGCGCATCGAGCAGGAACTCGACGATGTACGGGGTCAGCGCCGGATTGACGTAGTTGTCGTTACCCCACATCGAGAAGTGGCCGTTCGACATCTGCATCGACGCCAGCCGCCCGAACGCGCCGTCCATGCGCGCCTTGCGCGTCGCTACATCGAGGCCCTTGGCATCGAGCATCTTCGCAGTGTCCGCGTCCATCACCAGCGCGGCGAAGCCCTTGCTGGTGGTCTGTTCGGCACAGCCGTAGGGATACTCCAGCACATCCCTGAGCGCACTCGCGAACGGGATCGGGGGCAGCGCACTGACCGTCATCTGCGCGTTGACCGAACCGGGCATCAGGCCATCGGCGAAACCGGCTTCCATCGTGATCGCGCCAAGTTCGCTCAAGGTCTGCGTGCGCGTGCGCAGCACGCTCGGCCAGGCCGGGCGCACCGGCACATCGAAGCGGCGGTCGACCTTGAAGCCGTTGCCGTTCACCTGCACGCGGATCTTCGCGGTGGTGTAGCCCTCGCCCGCGGTCAGCGGGAAAGTCAGCGTGGTCTTGCCGCCGGCGTTGAGCTTCGTCGAACGTCCGCCCTGTGCGACCGTCAGCGGGCCGATGCCTTCGACCTTCACGTCGAAGTCGCCGGGCTTGCCGGTGAAGTTGGTGATGTCGAGGGTGACGTTGCTGCGGTCGCCCGGGGCCAGCACGCGTGGATAGCTGGCTTCGGCCACGATCGGCGCGCGCACCACCACCTCGGCATCGCCGTTGCCGTAGCGTTCCGCCGAGTACACCAGCGCCGACACCCGCAGCGTGCCGTTGAAATCCGGCACCTTCAGCACGATCTTGGCGTTGCCCTTGGCGTCGAGTTTCACCGGGCCGGAGAACAGATCGACCGTCTGCACTTTCGAGGTCGGCCTGCGCGCCTGCGCCAGAGGCTGCAGCGCCATGTCGCCGCCGAAGCGGAGCTTGCCGATCTCGCCGGCCAGACTTTCGATGATGCGGCCGTAGACGTCGTAGGCGTCCACGCCGAGCCTGCGCTGGGCGAAGAAATGCTTGTTGGCGTCGGGCACCGGGAAGCGGGTGATATTGATGATGCCGACATCGACCGCCGACACCGTGACGTAAGCGTCCTGGCCGGCGAGTTTCGGCACCGCGACCGTGGTCGTGAGCGTCTGTTCCGGGCGCATCTGCTTCGGCAGCGACAGCCCGACTTCGACGCGACGCGACGCGCGATCCATCGGCACATGCGCCACGCCCACGGCGCGCGCCGGGGTGATCTTGCTGGACGCGCTGCCGCCGCGGAACACGAGTGCGGTCACGTAGATGTCGTGACGCTCCCACTCCTTACCGACCGGAATCTCGAAGCTGCTGCCGCGCTTCACGTCGACTTCCTGCACGTAGATCATGCGCTCGCCGCTTTCGACCATCAGCAGGCCCTTGCCCGGATGCGGCGGCGTGAGCGTGACCTTCAGCGTGTCGCCGGTGTTGTAGGCAGTCTTGTCGAGCGCGATCTTGACCTTGTCAGGGCGGGCGTCGAGACCGCGGTTGTCGTCGTCCCAGCTCCAACCGGCCTGAAACGGATAACGCGTGGTCAGGCCGGTGGCCGGATCGAGCACGTCGACGCGATAAGCGCCCCACTCGACCGGGAAATCGAAGCCCACGGCGGTGAGGCCGGCATCGACGATGCGGGTTTCGACGTTCTGGAAGCGCGAGGTGAAATCGAAATCCCAACCCTCGTCGTCATCGTAATTCCAGTGGTAATCGCGATGCTCGCGCACCAGCGTGACCTTCAGCCCCTTGGCCGGGCGCGACTTGCCGTCGCTGCCCACGCGCATCAGCTGGAAGCGCGCATTGCTGTCGCTGTCGGCGCCGTCCTTGTCGTCGAACAGCGGACGCACGCCGACCAGCGCATCGGCCGGCCACATCACCCGCTTCAGCGAACGATTGACGCTGCGGCCGCCGGTTTCGAACAGGCTGCCGGAGACGATCGCCGCGATCGGCGACACGGGCTTGACCTCGGACGGCAGCACGATGTCCTGCAGCAGCGTGCCGTCGTCGCCAAGCGTGGTATCGACCACATCGTTGGCTTCCTTCGGCAGTTGCAGCGTGGGATCGCCGAAGAAGTAGCCGGGCATGTTCTCCAGCGGGTGCTGCTCCACCGCCACCGCGAGCTTGGCGGTGAAACGGTTGCCGGCCGCGGGTGCGCCGTACAGATAAGCGCCGACGGCTTTCAAGGCCAGCGGCTTGCCGGGTTTGAGCACCGCGTCGGCGGTGTCCAGATCGAGCTTCATGCGCTCGGGCAGGAACTCCTCGATCCGCAGGGTCATGCCCTGCACGGCTTCGGCACTGGCCGGATCGGTGCGGAATTCCACCTGCCAGCGGCCGGTCGGCGCTTCGACCGGGATGAGTTTTTCGAAACTGTAGTAGCCCTGCGCGCCGGCTTCGATCCTGCTTTCGACGAAGGGCTTGCCGTTGGGCTGCTTCAGGCGCACGAACAGCGGCTGCGCTTTCTTGCCCTTCATCGGCACGGGCTTGCCGTCGTTGTCGCGCAGCAGCGCGGAGAGGCGCACGACTTCACCGGGGCGATAGAGGTCGCGTCCGGCCCAGGCGAACACGTCGAACCACGCGGGCTCGCGGCCGCTGACCGCGAATTCGGACAGATCCAGCGCCGGCTGGTTGAACGGCAGCAGCGACACGTCCTTGCCGCGACGCGCGACCAGCACGTGCGTGGCCTGCAGCTTGAAGCCCAGCATCGCGTTGCCGTTGCGGTCGGTCTGGCCTTTCAGAACGGTCTCGCCGGGGCCGTCGAGAATCTGCAGATCGACGCCGCTGATCGCGCTGCCGTCCTGCAGCGAAGCGGTATGCACGAACAGCTTGTCCTTGTAAGCGCGCACGTGCAGGCCGATGTCGCTGACCGTGAAGAACGTGGTTTCGTACTGATCGCCGAACTGGCCGGTTCGCTTCATCACCGCGAAGTACAGACCCGGCTCCTGCAGCTCTTCGATGTCCTGGGTCGGCAGGTAGGTGACCACACGCTCGTTGCGCTTGCCGCCGAGTACGAAACGGTTGGTGTAGACCGGCTCGGCCAGCTTCGCCAGCGGGGTTTTCTCGTCGTATTCGCTGTCCAGATCCCAACCGCTGCGACGGCCGCCGCGCTGGTATTCGGAGAAGAACTGCGGCAGCGATTTCTCGCGCACACGGAGGAATTCGACATCGACTTCCGGCACGTTCACCGAGACCACCGGCAGGCCGCGGCTGTCGCGCGCGGGCAGCACGCTGCCCTGCGAGGCGAAACCGACCGCCGGGTCGAGTTCGCCGGTGTAGACCTTCTGCTCGATGTCGCGGCCGAGCGTGTTGCCGTCGGCCGCCGCCAATTTGGCGGAGATCTTCAGCGTGTACTCGGTGTTCGCGGTGACGAACGGGAAGCGCAGGATCTTACCGCTGTCGTCCAGCTTCCAGCTGCTCTTGTCGCTGACCGACGTGGCGAAAGTGATGAGCTTGTCGAAGTCCTGGGTACCGACCAGCGGCCTCGAGAACTCCAGCGCGATCGCCAATGCGTCGCCGTCCTGATCGGGGTAAGCCCGGACCAGGGCGAATTCCTTGATTTCATCACGTTTGGGCTGGATGGCCTCTCCGCTGACTTCGGGCAACTGCCCGGTTTCCTTGTTGCCGCAGCCCGGCAATATCGCCAGAGCCATGACCAGTCCCACACCCGCGACCCACTTGCCCATCAAACCGTGAACCCGACTCAACGCTGCGAACCGCGACGTGCGACACATATGGCCTCCTGGATGTGCAGCGGAGTATAGAGAAGCTTTAGAGCAATCGATCACTTTTTTTAAACATTTTTTTGACTTTTTTTTAACATTAACGAAAGCCAACTTAGCATGGTTACAGCTTGCCGGTCCGGGCGAAAAATTCCGTAAAGCTTCCTTTCGAGTCGCTGGGATTTCGAGGCGGTAGCTCGCAAATGACCTCCATATCAGGCGTCCGGCGAACCGGAATCGGGACTCGACCCCACCAAACCCGAAACCCCGGCCCCGATACCGGAAACGAAAGAGGCGGGCCGAAGCCCGCCTCCCGGAACACGCGATTCGGGGTCGATCAGATCCCTGCGTCGGGCTGCTGCTGATCGGCGTCAGGCAGGGTCGATGCCACCGGCGCCTCGACTGCCTCGTCCTCATCCAGCGAAGCATCCAGCCGTTCGATCGCCTGCAGGGTCTCGTCGTCGGCCAGACGCATCAGGGTCACGCCCTGGGTGTTGCGGCCGACCTGCGAGATCTCGGCGGCGCGGGTGCGCACGAGGGTGCCGCCATCGGAGATCAGCAACACCTCGTGGTGATCGCTGAGCTGGATCGCGCCGACCAATTTGCCGTTTCGCTCGCTGGTCTTCATCGCGATCACGCCCTTGATGCCGCGACCCTTGCGCGGATACTCGGTCTCCGGGGTGCGCTTGCCGTAGCCGCGCGCGCTGGCGGTGAGGATGTCGCCATCGCCTTCGACCACGACCAGACTCACGACTTCGGACGAGCCGTCGGCAATGATCTCGCCATCGGCCTCGGCGTCCGCGCCCTCTTCGACTTCCACCGCTTCGCCCGGCTCGATCCCCGCCACCAGCCGCATGCCGCGCACGCCGGTGGCGGTGCGGCCCATGGGGCGGACTTCTGATTCGTGGAAGCGCACGGCCTTGCCGTTGCTGGCGAACAGCATCACGTCGCGATCGCCGTCGGTCAGGGCCGCGCCGACCAGCGCGTCACCTTCGTCGAGATTGATCGCGATCTTGCCGCGCGCCAGACGGTAGGCGAATTCGGTCAGCGGGGTCTTCTTCACGGTGCCGTTGCGGGTGGCGAAGAACACGAAATGGCCTTCGTCGTACTCGCGCACGGGAACGACGGCCTGCACCTGCTCGCCCTGCTCCAGCGCCAGCCAGTTGATGATCGGCCGGCCGCGCGCGTTCGGGCCGGCGTCCGGCAACTGATACACGGGCAGCCAGAACACACGGCCGCTGCTGGTGAAGGTCAGCAGGGTGTCGTGGGTATTGACCAGCCACAGCTGGTCGATGAAATCCTCGTCCTTCGTCGCCGCGGCATTGCGGCCGCGGCCGCCGCGCTTCTGGGCGCGATAGGCGGTGACCGGCTGGCGTTTGGCGTAACCGGAATGCGACAGCGTCACCACCACGTCTTCCGGCGCGATCAGGTCGAGAATGTCGAGATCTTCCTCGCTGGCGCGGATTTCGCTGCGACGGTCGTCGCCGAAGGCTTCCTTCACTTCGCGCAGTTCGTCGCGGATGACTTCGCGCAGACGATCGGGGTTTTCGAGGATCTCGATCAGCCCGCGGATGACTTCGAGCAGATTCTTGTATTCCTCGGTCAGCCTGTCCTGCTCCAGCCCGGTGAGGCGGTGCAGGCGCATTTCGAGGATTTCCTTGGCCTGCACTTCGGTCAACTGATAGTACGGTTTTGAATCCGTACCCTCGATCAGACCGACGCCCGACTGCAGGTCTTCCGGCTTCGACGCATCGCTGCCGGCGGCGGCGAGCAGGCTCGCGACCAGACCCGCGTCCCAGGTCCGGGCGAGCAGGCGCTCGCGCGCTTCGTTCGGGTTCGCCGAGGTCTTGATCAGCTCGATCATCTCGTCGATGTTGGCGAGCGCGACCGTCAAGCCTTCGAGGATGTGCGCGCGGGCGCGGGCCTTGCGCAGTTCGAAGATGGTGCGGCGGGTGACGACTTCGCGGCGATGGCGCACGAAGGCTTCGAGGATCTGCTTGAGATTGAGCAACTGCGGGCGGCCGTCGACCAGCGCCACCATGTTGATGCCGAACACCGACTCCATCTGCGTCTGCTGATAGAGATTGTTGAGCACCACTTCGGCGGAATCGCCGCGCTTGACTTCGATGTAGATGCGCATGCCGTCCTTGTCGGACTCGTCGCGCAGCTCGCTGATGCCTTCGAGCTTCTTTTCCTTCACCAGCTCGGCGATCTTCTCGATCAGCCGCGCCTTGTTCACCTGATAGGGGATCTCGGTGACGACGATCGCCTCGCGGCCGTTGTCGGCGACTTCGACTTCGGCGCGGGCGCGCATACGCACGCGGCCGCGGCCGGTGCGATACGCCAGATGGATGCCGCCGACGCCGTTGATGATGCCCGCGGTGGGGAAATCCGGGCCGGGGATGTGCTGCATCAGGCCGTCGATGTCGATCTCGGGATCGTCGAGCAGCGCGACCGTGGCGTCGATCACTTCCTTGAGATTGTGCGGCGGGATATTGGTGGCCATGCCGACCGCGATACCGGCGGAACCGTTGACCAGCAGATTCGGGAACCGCGACGGCATGACCGTGGGTTCCTGTTCCTTCTCGTCGTAGTTGGGCTGGAAATCGACGGTGTCCTTGTCGATATCGGCCATCAGCTCGTGGGTGAGCTTGGCCATGCGCGCTTCGGTGTAACGCATCGCAGCGGCGTTGTCGCCGTCGACCGAACCGAAGTTGCCCTGCCCGTCCACCAGCAGATAACGCAGCGAAAACGGCTGCGCCATGCGCACCAGGGTGTCGTACACCGACTGGTCGCCGTGCGGATGGTATTTACCGATCACGTCGCCGACGATACGCGCCGACTTGTAATAGGGCTTGTTGCTGTGCGCGCCCAGTTCGTTCATCGCGAAGAGCACGCGGCGATGCACCGGCTTGAGACCGTCCCTCACGTCCGGGAGTGCGCGGCCCACGATCACGCTCATGGCGTAGTCGAGATAACTGCGGCGCATCTCGTCTTCGAGATTGACGGGAATGATTTCCTTCGCGAGATCGGTCATTACGACTTCTTATGCTGGAGTGACGGCAGGGCTGTGCGGACGCCGCGGCGGGGCAAACGGCAGGGCCGCCAGCGCATGCAGCAAAGGCGGCCGGGGAGTCGCTCCGGAGGGCGCACGCGGTCCATGCGCTAAGCCGCAATTGTAGCACGCGGGCGCCTTCGACGCCCCGTCGCGGTCGGCGTTTTTTCCATGTAGAAACAGCGACTTGCGAACGCCTCCGCGACTTCGGCGGCGGCATCGCGAAAAGCGCGGCTCAGTGGCCGAAGAAAGTCTGCATCGAAACGCGGTTCGGACGTTCGACGACACCACGATCGGTGACGATGGCATCGATCAGTTCGGATGGCGTGACATCGAACACCGGATTCCAGGCAGTGATGCCCTCGGCAGCGGTGCGCACGCCGCCGATGCCGAGCAGCTCTGCGGGGTCGCGCTCCTCGATCTCGATCTTGCCGCCGCTGGCCGTGGCCATGTCGACCGTCGACGACGGCGCCACCACCATGCATTTCACACCGTGGTAGCGGGCAGCGATGGCGAGCTGGTAGGTACCGATCTTGTTGGCGACGTCCCCATTCGCGCAGATGCGATCCGCGCCGACGATCACCCACTGCACCTGTCCGGTCTTCATGAGATGCGACGCTGCGGCGTCCGCGATCAGCGTGGCGTCGATGCCGTCCTGCTGCAGTTCCCACACCGTGAGCCGCGCGCCCTGCAGCCAGGGCCGGGTTTCGCCTGCGAAGACGCGTTCGATCCGCGCCTGCGCCACACCGGCGCGGATCACGCCCAGTGCGGTGCCGAAGCCGGCGGTCGCCAGCGAGCCGGTATTGCAGTGGGTCAACACGCCGCTGCCCTTGGCGATGAGCTGCGCGCCGAGCTTGCCCATCTTGTGGTTCGCGGCCAGATCTTCGCTGGCGATGGCCTGCGCCTCGCGCAGCAGCACGCTGCGCCAGTCGTCGCCGGCATTGGTCAGGGCACGACGCATGCGCTGCAGCGCCCAGGCAAGATTTACTGCAGTCGGCCGCGCGGCGTTGAGGTGCAGCATGACGGGTTCCAGCCGCTCGGCCGCCTCTGCCGCGGTTTCGACTTCGCCGCCGCTGGTCGCGTCCAGTTCGCGTGCGGCCAAAACCACGCCCCAGGCCGCAGCGATACCGATCGCGGGCGCGCCGCGCACGATGAGCGCGTGGATCGCCTGGGCGACCTCGCCGCTGCTACGGCAGGCTGTGTATTCGACGGTGAAAGGCAGTTTGCGCTGGTCGAGCAACTCGAGAGTGTCGCCGGTCCAGCGGATCGGGCGGATGCGGTCGTAGCGCGCGTAATCGATATCTTGTTTCATCCGTGCATTCTACCGGCAGCCGAAAAAACGCGTCCCGGCATGGGCCGGGACGCGATTGTCAAGCAGGGAAAGTGCGCGGCGGTCAGTGCGGACGTTCGCCACGCTGGATGACGCCTTCGCGTTCCCGGGGTGCGGGTTCGCTACGGGGAACTGGCGCTTGTTCAACGACGCCCGGCTGCGCAGCGCCGCCGGTATCGCGCTGTTCGACCTGCGCGACCGGGCGTTCCACCGGGCGAGCCGGGACAACGGGCTGGGTTTCTTCGACGGACCGGATCTGCTGACCACGGGTGGATGCGTCTCTGTTGTCCTGATAGCCGCGAGGCCGTTCGATCACAGTCTGTGCCGGAGGGCGCTGGTTGTCTTCCCTACCGGCCGTGTTCTGGAACACACCCGGTTGCTGCGTGCCGGACTGCTGACCGCCCGAAATGCCGCCGCCGAGATCGCCGGGCGGACGCACATTGGCGCCCGGTGGACGCGAATTGCCGCCGCGATTGCCGCGGCCGATGACGAACTCCGCACGGCAGCCCTGAGTCACCCACACGCCATTGCGCGAACGGCCCCAGGTCTGGTTCTCGACGCAGGGTTTGCCGGACAACTGGCGCAGGAGGCGGATCTCGCCGCGACTGTTGCCGGTGAAGCTGCAACTGCGGCTGCGGTTGTCTGCGGATTCGCAGCGGATCAAATCGCTTCCGCCATAGCCGCCGTTATTGTTGTTGTAGCCACCATTATTGTTGCCGTAACCATTCCCATAACCGCCATTGCGGAACAGCCCGCGGCAGCCATTGCTCACCCAGACGCCGCGTGAGTCGGTACCCCAACTCTTGCCACGGACGCAGGGCGTATTCGAGAGCTGGCGAATGAATTCGGCGCGCCCGGAACTGGCGCAGCGTTCGGTGCGGTTATTGGTGGATTCGCAGCGGAAGGTGTCTCCGCCGTTGTTGCCGTAACCACCGCCGTAGCGGTCGTCATCGTAATCGTGATCGCCATAGCCGTAACCACCGACGCTGAACTCGGCACGGCAACCGCCGCTGACCCAGATGCCGCGCGAATCGGTGCCCCAATTACGACCGCGGACGCAGGGACTGCCGGACAACTGACGAACCAGGCGGATATCGCCGCCACCGCCTACGGCGCAGCGTTCGGTACGGTTATCGCGGGATTCGCAGCGGATCACCGAATCGTTGTAGCCGTTGTCGTAGTACTGGGCTTGGGCCGGTAAGACAGAGGCGCCGGCAAGGAAGACGGAAGCGGTGAGGACAAGACGGGTACGCATGGATGTATCCCCTGATGAGTGGCTTCACTCTAGTCGCGCCGGATGAATGGTCGGCGAATTTTCCGGGCTTGCCCGTGGGCGGAGAATACCCGTTCAGGTTGAGAGCAGGCCCAGCCGGACGCCTTCAGCTGCGCGAGAACTCGAACGTCAACACATCCGCGATGCGGTCGGTGTCCGTCATGGCCATCAGCAGGCGTTCGACGCCCAGTGCCACCCCCGCGCAGGCCGGCACTCCGCAGGCCATGGCCGCGAGCAGACCCTCGTCGAGCGGCGGCTGCACGGCGCCACGCATCGCGCGCGCGGCACCATCGCGCAGGAACCGCGCGCGCTGCTCGTCGGCATCGGTCAGTTCGTGGTAGCCGTTGGCCAGTTCCAGCGCGCCGAGATACAGCTCGAAACGCTCCGCCACCGCCGGCTCGCCACCCTGCCCCGCGCGGATCTTCGCCAGCGCGCTCTGCGAAACCGGATAGTCGCGTACGACGAGAATGCCATCGCGATCGAAGCCGGGCTGCAGCCGGTGGGTCATCAGCAGATCCAGCCAGTCGTCGCGATTCAACCCGGTCGGATCGATCTCGATATCGCCAAGCGCCGCGCGCAGTTCCGCTTCATCGGCGGCGAAAGGATCCAGACCGAGTCGCTCGCGATAGAGATCGCGGAACGTTGTCGTCGTCGCGTCCGCTTTGCGCCCGACCAGCGCCAGCGCAGCCTGCACGAGTGCAACGGTTTCGTCGATCAGCCGATGGTGATCCCAGCCGACGCGATACCACTCCAGCATCGTGAATTCGGGGTTGTGTCGGCCACCGGCTTCGCCGTTGCGGAACACCCGGCCGAGTTCGTAGCAATCGCCGACGCCCGCAGCCAGCAGACGTTTCAGCGCGAACTCCGGCGACGTGCGCAGCCAGCGCGTGCGCGGCGCGCCATCGGTGCGGCCGGAGAATTCCAGCGAGAACGATTCGATGTTCGGGTCGGTGTTGCCGGCCATCGACAGCACCGGAGTTTCCACTTCCAGCATATCGCGTTCGGCGAAGAACGTACGGATCGTCGCGTACAGTCGCGCGCGCAGGCGCACTGAGTCGAGACTGGCGGTCGGCTGCCAGTCCCTCATACGCCGTCGTGGTCCGCGAGGAACGCCAGCAGCGCCGCTTCGTCCCAGATCTCGATCCCGAGCTCCTGCGCCTTCGCCAGCTTGCTGCCGGCCGCTTCGCCGGCGACGACGACGCTGGTTTTCTTCGAGACGCTGCCCGAAACCTTTGCGCCCAAAGCTTCGAGTTTCACGCCCGCTTCGTCGCGGGACATCGCGGAAAGGCCTCCGGTCAACACGAACGTCTTGCCTTCGAGCGGGCCGGCAGCGCTTTCATCCACTTCGGGAATCCGCGCCCGCAACGTCGCCAACGCATCACCCGCACGCCTGAGCAGTTGCGCATTGGCGGCGTCCGCCAGCCACGACGCGAGCGATTGCGCGCCGTCGGCCGGCAATCCTGCGGCGACGAACGCATGCATCGGCGCGTCCGAGACTGCGGAAGCGCTCGCGAAAGCGCCCGCAAGCTGTTCAGCGCGGATGCGCGTGACTTTCGGGATTTCCATGTCGACGAGCAGCGTCGCCAGCGTCAGCTCGGGCCGCAGTTTCGGCGACGGCGGATGCGCGTCGACGGTGCGAACGCCGCGTTCGATCAGCGCATCGATCACCCGCTGGTTGCCGGACTGATCGAAGAAATGCCCGAGGGAGCGCGCCACTTCGCCGCCGATGTCGGGTACGCGCTTGAACAGCGGCCACGGCAGATGGCGGATCAGATCGAGATCGCCGAACCAGACGGACAGCGCTTTCGCCGTGCTTTCGCCGACGTGCTGGATGCCGAGCGCGAACAGGAAGCGTTCGAGCGTGGTCGCGCGACTGTGGTCGATCGCTTCGATCAGGTTGTCGGCCCATTTCGTGGCGATCTTTCCAGCTTTCACGGTCTCGGGCGTCGTGCCGTCGCGCTCGTCGACGCGACGCTTCATCTCCAACAGATCGTCGAGCGACAGCCGATACAGGTCCGCGACCGATTCGAGATAACCGAGGTCGGAAAGATCCTCGATATAGCGGTCGCCCAAGCCTTCGATATCCATCGCGCGACGCGACGCGAAGTGGCGGATCGCTTCCTTGCGCTGTGCGGCGCAAGTCAGTTCGCCGGAACAGCGCCACACCGCTTCGCCCTCTTCGCGCACGATCTCGGAACCGCAGACCGGGCATGCTTCGGGCATGCGCCACTCCGGCGCGCCGGGTTTGCGGTGTTCCAGAACGACCCGCACGATCTCCGGAATCACATCGCCCGCACGACGTACGATCACGGTGTCGCCGATGCGCACATCCAGACGCGCGATCTGGTCGGCGTTGTGCAGGGTCGCGTTGGTAACCACCACGCCCGCGACCTGCACCGGCTTCAGTCGCGCGACCGGCGTCGCCGCGCCGGTACGGCCGATCTGGATCTCGATCGCTTCCAGTTCGGTCGACTGCTCCTGGGCCGGGAATTTGTGCGCGATCGCCCAGCGCGGCGCGCGCGAGACGAAACCCATTTCGCGCTGGCCGGCGTAGTCGTCGAGCTTGTAGACCACGCCGTCGATGTCGAACGGCAGCGCATCGCGCTTCGCACCCATGTTCCGGTAGTAGTCCAGCAACCCGTCGGTACCGACGACCACATCGCTCTCTGCGCTGACCGGAAAGCCCCACTCGCGCAGGCACTTCAACGTCGCCGAATGCGTAGCAGGCAAATCGAAGCCTTCGACCACGCCGACCGCATACGCATAGAACGCCAGCGGCCGCTGTGCGGTGATGCGCGGATCGAGCTGACGCAGCGAACCCGCTGCACCGTTGCGCGGATTGGCCAGCACTTTGCCGCCGTCCTTGAGTGCGCGCTCGTTGTAGGTTTTGAACGCCGCCAGCGGCATGTAGATCTCGCCGCGCACTTCCAGCACGTCCGGCCACTCGTCGCCGCGCAGTTGCAACGGAATGGCGTTGACGGTACGCAGATTCGTGGTCACGTCCTCGCCCGTGGCGCCGTCGCCGCGGGTGGCGCCGCGCACGAACACGCCGCGCTCGTAGCGCAGGCTGATCGCGAGACCGTCGAGCTTGGGTTCGGCCGAAAACACCGGCGCACTGCGGTCCAGGCGCTCTTCGATGCGGCGAACGAAATCGGCGACTTCCTCGTCGGCGAAGGCATTGCCGAGCGACAGCATCGGTACGGCGTGGGCGACTTCCTCGAATTTCGAGGACGGCCGGTCGCCGACGCGCTGGCTGGGCGACGACGCGTCGGCGAATTCCGGATGCGCCGCTTCCAGCGCTTCGAGATCACCCATCAGCCGGTCGTAATCGGCATCCGGAATCGAGGGATCGTCGAGGACGTGGTAGCGGTAATTCGCGTCTTCGATCAGGCGACGCAGTTCGGCGATGCGGGCGGCGGGGTCGGTCATCGATGCGTTCTGTAGCCCGGGTAAGCGCAGCGCACCCGGGGGCGTTCCGGGGTGTGCCTCGGAAACCCGGGTGCGGCCTTTGGCCTTCCCCGGGCTACGTTGGTCTACCAGCGGGTGTTCTTGGAGATCGGCGGCGCTTCGTGCTGGCGGTCGTAGGCGCGCAGGTCGTCGCGGATGTGCGCGATACGCTGGCGGCCGAGGGCGTTGCGCGATTCGTCCAGCACCACGCCATCGAGCAGTTCGGCCATGCGCTGCGCCGTGGGCAGCAGCTTTTCCCAGGCATCCAGCGCGGCGATCGGCGCCGGCAGGGTAAGAAAAAAGGCGATCGCCGGTGTTTCCAGCGTCTGGATCTCGCTCATCTCGAAGCTGCCGGGTTTCTTGATGTTGGCGACGCTGAAGATCGGGCTGTTGTCGGCATGCCCATCCATCAGTCGATGGAAGATGCTCATGTAGCCGTAGCTCAGGCCGGCTTTTTCGGCGGCGACCACGATGTCGGTGCCGCGCAGCACCTGACCGGATCGCGCCGCGACGTAGAGCGTCACGATCTTGTCGAAATCCTCGCGGTCGCGCTTGCCGACTTCCGGCCCGGACGGTGGCGGTGCGGTTTCGGGCGACAGGTCGTCGAGAGGCATGCCGTCCCGCGCGAACGCCGCGTCGCTCCAGCCCGGCGCGTCGCCGCGCGCGTCGGCGACCGTCCGCGGCGGCGTGCGCCCGGTGGACTCGTCGCGGAGCTTTCGACCCTGACTCTGCTTGCGCGGGCGGCCGAAGAAATAGATCGCCGCCATCAGCAGCACGCCTGCGACGACGATCCCGATGCGCAACCACCAGATATCCGACATTACATTGACCTCACTGTGAGTTAGGCCGCACCGACGAGGCGCGCGGCCTCGGCCAGATCGACCGAGACCAGGCGGCTGACGCCCGGCTCGCGCATGGTCACGCCGCTCAGTTGCTGCGCGGCTTCCATGGTCGCTTTGTTGTGGGTGACGAACAGGAACTGCACGTGTTCGCTCATTTCCTTGACCATCGCGGTGAAGCGGCCCACGTTGGCCTCGTCCAGCGGCGCGTCCACTTCGTCCAGCAGACAGAACGGCGCGGGATTCAGCTGGAAGATCGCGAACACCAGCGCCACCGCGGTCATCGCCTTCTCGCCGCCGGACAGCAGCGAGATGTTGGACACGCGCTTGCCGGGCGGACGGGCCATGATCGCGACGCCGGTATCGAGCAGATCCTCGCCGGTGAGTTCGAGATAGGCGTGACCGCCGCCGAACAGCCGCGGATAGAGTTCCTGCACGCCGGTGTTGACGCGGTCGAAGGTGTCCTTGAAGCGGCCGCGGGTTTCGCGGTCGATCTTGCGGATCGCTTCTTCCAGCGTTTCCAGCGCGGTGGTGAGGTCCAGATCCTGCGCGTCGAGGTATTCCTTGCGCTGCGCGGCTTCGGCGTGTTCCTGGATCGCGGCCAGATTGACCGGCTCCAGGCGCCGCAATTTCGCATCGAAATCGGTGACGATCTTTTCCCAGGCGCGCGGATCGGCGTCGTCGGCGAGCGTGTTGATGACCTCGTCCAGCACGAAACCGGCGGCGACCACCGCTTCGGCCAGTTGTCCGGCCTTGAGCGCCAGCGCCTGCTGGTCGAGCCTGCGCTGCGAGATGCTCTCGCGCCGCGCCAGCGCCTGTTCGTCGCGCTGGTGGCGGGTCTGTTCGAACGCTCGGAGTTCGCTGTCGACGCCTTCCAGCGCCGCGCGCGCCGCGGCGAGATGACGCTCGGCGAGTACGCGCTGTTCAAGCGCGGTCTGACGCTCACGTTCCAGCGCGACCACCGGCTCGTCGCCGTCGGTCAACTGCGAAGCGAGTTCGCCCAGACGCGCGTCGAGCTGGCCGCGCTGGCCGCCCATGCGGTCCAGGGCCTGCGCCAGCGCGACGACCTGCGCGCGCTGCGATTCGAGATTCAATGCCAGCGCATGCGCGGCGTCGCGCGATTCGCGCGCGCTGATACGTGCGGTGTCGCGGGCTTCGGCGAATGCGCGCCGCTCGGCTTCCAGCATCTGCCGGGTGCCTTCGAGTTCGCCCATCCGCGACACGGCGTCTTCCAATCGCGAACGCGCCTCGCGCGCCTGCTCGACGCTGATGTCGATGGTTTCGATGAGCTGGCCGACATCGAGATCGATCTTCTCGATGCGGTTGCGCGCGGACTCCAGCCGTCCGTGCTGGCTCTGCAACTGCCCGGCGAGTTCCGAAACATTGCGATGCGCGAGATACAGCGCGCGCTGCGCGTCCTCGCGCTGCTGCTCTGCGCTGAGCATCTGGTCGCGCAGGCTGGCGATGGTGCGGTCGAGCTCGGCCTCGCGCTGCTGCAGGGTTTCGATTCCGGCGCGCAGCTCGTGGATTTCGCGTTCGCGCAGCAGTGCGCCCTGTTTCGCGGCGCCGGAGCGCACCACGCGCACCCAGCCGGCGCCGACGCGCTCGCCCTGGCGGGTGATGACCGATTCGCCGTCGCCCAGCCCGGCCAGCAATTGCCGCGCATCGACCAGCGTTTCGGCGACGTGCAGCTTCGACAGCATCCGCCGGATCGCCAGCGGGCCCTGCACTTTCGCGGCCAGCGAGGTCGGCGAGAACGCATCGCCGCCGCTGTCGGGCGACACCAGCGCGATGCGGCCTTCGCCGAGTTCGCCCAGCGCGTCGACCAGCGCCTCGGGCGCTTCGACCAGCACGCCTTCGATCAGTTGACCGAGCGCGCCTTCGACCGCGTTTTCCCAGCCGGATTCGACCTTCAGCACTTCGCCGACGCGCGCGGCGGAATCCAGACCGCGCTGTTTCAGCCACGCGACGGCGGCGCCCTGTTCCTGGCCCAGCGCCGCATGCTGCAGGGTTTCGAGCGACGACAGCCGGCCACGCGCGGCCTGCGCCTGCTTGCGCACGTCGGCGAGCGCAGCCTGCGCATTGCGCACCTGATCCTGCACGCCGACCACGTTCTGTTTGCGGGTTTCGAGGTCTTCGCTGAGGCCGTCGAGCGCAGCCTTGCGTTCTTCGTGCTGGAGCTCAAGACCGGCGAACGCTTCCGCCAGAGTGTTGAGATCCAGCGCGCTGCGCTCGCTGTTGAGCTGTTCGCGGCGACGCTCGGCGTCCAGCGACTGGCGGTCGAGATAATCGACCTTGGTGCGTTCGACATCGGCGGCGCGCGCGGCTTCGCTCTGCGCGCGGCTGTGGGCGTCCCAGCGCTGCTGCCAGTCGGCGAGCCTGGATTCGGCATCCTGCAGCGCCTGCTGGCGGTCGGCGTCGGCGTCCTTCAGCGCGTCCAGACGCGGCTCGGCGTCGGCGATCTCGTTGCGCAGTGTGTCGAGGCGGCTCTGGTCGGTTTCGATATGCAGGCCGATTTCCGACAGCGCCTGCTGGGCTTCGTCGCGGGCGCGCTGAAGGCGCTGGCCGAGTTCGCGCTGATGCGCGATCTGCTGTTCGATGCGGGCCAGCGTGCCGCCGACTTCATAGCCTGCGGCCTGAGCCTTGTTCAGCGCATCGGCGGCCGCTTCGCGACGCTCGCGGCCGGTTTCGATCTCGCGCTCGGCCTCGCGCTGCTCGGCGATGGTCTGCTGCAGCCGGGTTTCTTCCTGCGAAAGCCCTTCGCGCAGGGCCTGCAACTGGGTGTCGAGCAGCCTGAATTCCAGCGCCTTCCACTCCGCGTCCTTGATCCGGCGTTCGGCCTGGATCGACTGGTACTGCTCGGCCTGCCTGGCCTGCCGCGCGAGATGTTGCAGCTGTTTGCCGACTTCTTCGCGCAGGTCGTTGAGGCGGTCGAGATTCTCGCGGGTGTGGCGGATGCGGGTCTCGGTTTCCTTGCGGCGTTCCTTGTATTTGGAGATGCCGGCGGCTTCCTCCAGATACACGCGCAGTTCTTCGGGCTTGGCCTCGATGACCTGCGAGATCATGCCCTGCTCGATGATCGAGTAGCTGCGCGGGCCGAGACCGGTGCCGAGGAACAGGTCGGTGATGTCGCGGCGGCGGCATTTGGTGCCGTTGAGGTAGTAATTGCTCTGGCCGTCGCGGCTGACCTGGCGCTTGACCGAGATTTCGTTGAACGCGGCGTATTCGCCGGTGATGGTGTGGTCGGAATTGTCGAAGACCAGTTCGACCGTGGCCTGGGAGACGGGTTTACGGGCCGAGCTGCCGGAAAAGATCACGTCGGTCAGCGAGTCGCCGCGCAGGCGGCTGGCCGCGCTTTCGCCCATCACCCAGCGGATGGCGTCGATGATGTTCGACTTGCCGCATCCGTTCGGCCCCACCACGCCGGTCATGTTCGTGGGCAGGTGCAACGTGGTCGGATCGACGAAGGACTTGAAGCCGGAGAGCTTGATGGTGGAAAGACGCATGCGCTGATCGGGTGCTCCGCCGGCCCGACCGCTGGAAGCCGGCGCTGGCGCAGGTAGAAATGGGTTGAATGTCGAGCGCCAAGCGATTGATTCCACTGGCGACAATCCGGCCTGATCGCCGCATCGTCCCCGCAGTATATAGAACGTTGCGGCCCACGAAACTCAACCGGCGGCGGTCAGCCTCAGCCCGGTCGCGGGGTCGAAGACATGCCAGTGCCCCGGGGCCACGCGCAGCGGGAGGATCCCGCCCGGCTCCGGCAGGTCTTCGGGCGCGAACCGCGCCACCAGCGCGTGCGGGCCGTAGCGCAGGTACGCGAAAGCTTCGCTGCCGATCGGCTCGATCACGTCGAGCTGGGCGCCGAAATGCGGGGTTTCGCCGGCGGGACAGCGCAGCAGGTGTTCCGGGCGCAGGCCCACGTCGAGATCGCGGCCCAGCCATGCGGGATCGATCTCCAGCCCGGGCAACGGCAGCACCAGACCGTCGGCCAGATGCAATCCCGGCGCGCCGCCCTCGGCGACCAGCCGGCCGCGCACGATGTTCATCGCCGGGCTGCCCAGGAAGGTCGCCACGAACAGGTTGGCCGGGCGGCGATACAGGGCCATCGGCGTGTCGATCTGCTGGATCTCGCCGTCCTTCATCACCACGATCCGCTGCCCGAGGGTCATCGCTTCGATCTGGTCGTGGGTGACGTAGACCATGGTGGCGGCGAGGCTGCGGTGCAGGCGGGCGATTTCGGTGCGCATCGACGTGCGCAGCTTGGCGTCGAGATTCGACAGCGGCTCATCGAGCAGGAACACCTTCGGCTGGCGCACCAGCGCGCGGCCCAGCGCGACCCGCTGGCGCTGGCCGCCGGACAGCGCCGCCGGGCGGCGTTCCAGCAGCGCCGTGAGTTCCAGGGTGTCGGCAGCGGCCTTGATCCGCGCGGCGATCTCGGCTTTGGGATGGCCGCGGAGCTTCAGGCCGAAGGCGAGGTTCTCGGCCACGGTCATGTGCGGGTACAGGGCGTAACTCTGGAACACCATCGCGATGTCGCGATCCTTGGGCGCGACGTCATTGACGATGCGCCCGTCGATGGCCAGCGTGCCGTCGCTGATCGCTTCCAGGCCGGCGATCATCCTAAGCAGCGTGGATTTGCCGCAGCCCGATGGCCCGACCAGCACCAGCAGTTCGCCGTCGGCCACTTCGAAGCTGGCGCCGTGCACGGCGACATGCCCATCCGGGTACACCTTGCGAAGCCGATCGAACACCACTGTCGCCATCTTCCGTCCCCGGTCCGTGACCGATTGCCCTGGTTGCGACACGGCGCCGATGCGCCGTGCAAGCGAGGAGGTTACAGACCGGAAAGCTTGATATAGTCTTGATGTAACCGTTTACATATCCATCCGCATCATGCCATCGAACTCGCCGCCGAGGAACCCCGCCGTGCCGCAGGCCAACGACAAACGCCATCCCAAGTCCTACGAGTTCCCGCCCGGCTTCCTGTGGGGCGCCGCTACCGCCGCGCACCAGATCGAGGGCTCGCCGCTGGCCGATGGCGCCGGCCCCAGCATCTGGACCCGCTTCGCGCACACCCCCGGCATGACCCTCAACGGCGATACCGGCGACGTGGCCTGCGACCACTACCGGCGCTGGAAGGACGACGTGAAGCTGATGCGCGACCTAGGCCTGCAGGCCTACCGCTTCAGCGTGTCGTGGTCGCGGATCCTGCCCGAGGGCACCGGCCGGGTGAATCAGGCCGGCATCGATTTCTACTCGCAGCTGGTCGACGAACTGCTGGCCAACGGCATCGAGCCCCTGCTCACGCTGTACCACTGGGACATGCCGGCGGCGCTCGACGACAAGGGCGGTTGGCTAAACCGCGACTGCGCCGACTGGTTCGCCGAATACGGCACGGTGCTGTACCGCGCGCTCGACGGCCGCGTAAAGAAGTGGGTGACGCTCAACGAACCGTGGGTGATCACCGACGGCGGCTATCTGCACGGCGCGCTGGCACCCGGGCATCGCAGCAAGTACGAAGCGCCGATCGCCTCGCACAACCTGATGCGCGCGCACGGCGCCGCGGTGCAGGCCTATCGCGCCGAGGGCAAGCATGAGATCGGCCTGGTGGTGAACATCGAACCGAAATACCAGGCCAGCAACAGCGCCGAGGATCAGGCGGCGACGCAGCGCGCGCATGCCTATATGAACGAGCAGTACCTGCACCCCGCCCTGCTCGGCCGCTATCCGCCGGAGCTGAAGGAGATCTTCGGCGACGCCTGGCCGGACTTCGATCCCGAAGACTTCAAGCTGATCGTGCAGCCGTTGGATTTCGTCGGCATCAACTACTACACCCGCAGCGTCACCCAGGCCAACGACAGTTATCCGCTGAAAGCCGGCGCGGTGCGCCAGCCGCTGGGCACCTATTCCGAAACCGGCTGGGAAGTGTTCCCGCAGGGGCTCACCGATCTGCTGTTGTGGTTCAAGAACACCTACGGCGACCTGCCGGTGTACATCACCGAGAACGGCGCCGCGTTCTTCGACCCGCCGGTCGCAGAGAACGGCCACATCTGCGACCCGCTGCGCATCAACTACCTGCACAAGCACCTGCGCGCGATCCACGACGCCATCTCCGCCGGCGTCGATATCCGCGGCTACATGGCGTGGTCGCTGCTGGACAACCTGGAATGGTCGCTCGGCTATTCGAAGCGCTTCGGCATCGTCCATGTGAACTACGGCACCCAGGAACGCACGCCGAAAGACAGCGCGCTGTGGTATTCGCAAGTGATCGGCAGCCACGGCCGCAAACTCGACGAGCCTTCGCCCTACTGATCCTGCCCTACTCATCCTGCCCTACCGATTCAGTCCAACCGGCCCCGACCTTACCGATTTTCTCTGCACCCCCTCCCCCCTCCTTGGGCAGGTGCGCCCGACGACACAGCCTCCTGGGTCGTCGGGTTTTTTTTGCCTCGTCGCCGCTCAGCGCAGTTCGACGACCACAGTCTGCGTGCCCGCGGGAATCCAAAATTCATCTCCGCGCCACTCCCCCGGCCGACCATCGACGGTGACGCGTCCCGGCCGTGCATCCGCCAACGGCCACGGCAAAGCGGCGCCGCCAGCGGGCAGTACGCTGCCCTCGGCGATCGTAAGCTTCAAATGATTTTTGTCGCGACGCAACGCGTAACCGAACGGCCCCTGCGGCGTACGCAGTCCCTCGATCGCGATGCCCTCGCCGTCCAGCCACCGCGACGGGATGCCTGCGGCCAGCACCAGCCGGTCGTCGGCTTCGCGGTGATAAGCGAACATGTCCAGCGCCGAGCGCATGAAGTCCGACGCGACCCAGGCGTGCGGCAGATCGCCGAGGAAGAACGGTTTGCGCGGCGTACGCGAGACCACTTCGCCCCACTGGTTCCAGCCGCGCGGCGCACGGTCGTCGAAAAAGTAACTCACAGCATCCCACGCGCGCTCGCGCCAGCCGAGGCGCACGAACGCGCCGACGTTGCGCCATTCGTAGGGCGTGTAGTCCTTCCACTCGCGCTTGCCGTCGCGGCGTTGTTCGAATTCGCGCCAATAGCGCTCGAAGGTGTTGCGCAGCAGATCCTGCGGCAGGCGGGCCTGTTCGCCGCCCGGCGCCAGCGCGATGGTGGTCGAAGTCGGATCGAAGTCGCCGAGTTCCGCCGCGCCCGGCAGATAGTCGATGCCGTGGCGCGCGGTAGCCGCGCGCAGCGAAGCGTCGAGATCGGCGCGGAACTCGTCGCGCGCCGCCGCCATCCGCGCCGCGTCGTCGCGCTTGCCCAAACGCTCCGCGATCCACACCGCATCCTCGTAGCCGCGCAATGCCCAGAAATTGTCCCAGTACGAATGCATCGGCTTCGCCGAATAGCCCTCGTGGCTGATCGATGCCGGCATCATGCCGTAGAACGCGGGATTGATTGCGCGATTCTCTTCGGTGCGCTCGCTGGCGCGCAGGGTTTCCATGTACGCGAACGCGCCCTGCACATGCGGCCACATGGTGATCAAAAAAGCATCGTCGCCGGTATGCCGCGCGTAATCGGCGATCGCGAAGATCAGCTCGCCGTGACTGTCGTTCTCCGGCACCGGATCGCTGCCTCGATCGTCGACGCAGCACGGCACCTTGCCGTTCTCGAACTGGTACGGCGCGTACCAGTCGATGTATTCGCGCACGGCATCCTCGCGGCCCATGCGCAGCAGGCCTTCGGCGATCATCGCCCCATCGCGGATCCAGCTTCGCGCGTACGAGCGGGTTCCCGGCTGCAGGCGCGGGCCGATGCGCGAGATCAGCTGATGCGCCAGCGCGGTGCGCAGCGTGTCGACCAGGGGCCGGCCTTCCTCCGGCACAACGAAGCGCACGCCGTCGAGTTTGCCGCGCCATTGTTCGGCGACGATCGTCTGTCGCTGTTCCGGCGAGCAGGTGCTGCCTTCGCAGAACGGCGTGCCGGACATCGGGATCACCAGCGCGACCTCTCGCGACTCGCCCGGCGCGAGCCGCCAGCGATACAGCAGCGCGCCCGAGGCCAAGCCGGTCGGATCGTCCACCGTAGTCGCCGACGGCAATGCGCCTGCTGCGAGATGATCTGCCGCCATGCCGGCATCGAACGGCGTCGCGAACGCGGCGTCGGGCGCATGCTGCGAATACACGCGCGCACGTCCATCCACGCTCACGACGCCATCGTCGGCGAAGGCCAGCGACGCGATGCGGCTGACGCCGCCGGTGGTATTGAGGAACTGGCTGGGCGGATTTACCTGGAACGGCTGCACCGCGAGCGCCAGCGTGTAGTCGCGAGCGGTCGCGCCGGGATTGCGCAACACGTAACGCGCGACGATCTGCGAGCGCGGCGACCGGCTTGCGGACGAATCGATGTCGACGAACGCGGTCGTGCGCAACTGCGCATCAGGGTGCGACCAGTCGACGCTCGGGATCGGCAGATAGCCGTCCTGCAGCGACTGCACGCTTTCGACATCGGCCCAGCTCAGCGATCGTCCGTCGATGATTACGAACGGTTCGATGCTGAAGCCACCCTTCGCGACCTCGATGGCGCCATCCTCGCCGATCAGCCCCTGCTCGGTGCCGCCGTCGATGCCGAGGATGGTCCAGTACGCCTGTTCGCCGCTGAATCCACGCGGGAACCAGCCGCGCGACTGGTCCTTCGCCACCGACGCGAAGAAATCGTTCGGTGTGGCCGCGAACGCCAGCGGCTCGACGCGGATTTCGGCGAAAGCCACGGACTTCTTTCCCGCATCATGGATCTGGATCGCGAGATGACGCGCTTCGGATTCCGGCAGCGCGATCCAGTCGCGTCCGCCGTCGCTGCCGACGACGTCACGCAGCGTGCGCCAATCGCGGCCATCGTCGGACGACAGCACGGCATATGAGGCCGGATGCGCGCCCTGGGCCCAATCGATGCGCAGGCCGCCGAATTCGGTCGGCGCGCCGAGATTGAGCGACAGCCGCTGCGCGCCTGAGCCCGCACGCCAGACCGTGGCCGCATCGCCATCGAATGCCTTGCCCGCGTCGCGCGCAGCCGTGGTGGCATTCGCGGATGCGATCCGCGGTTCCATGACATCGGCCGGCAGCGCCGTGAAGCGCAGATCATCGAAGCACACCGTTCCTTTGCCGCCCACGCTGTTGTTGAGCGTGAACTCCAGCTTCGCGCTGCCGCGCAGCACCGGGTCGGCGCCCGGTCCCCAAGCCTTGCCGATATGCCGGCGCTTGTAGCGCACCGGCGTCCACTCGCGCGGGAATGCGTATTTCGGCCGATTCACCCACCAGACGTTGTCGCCGCTGGCGTCGATGAGCTTGAACTGCAAATCGTTGGCCGGCGATTCGCCGCGCAGCCGGAAATCGAAGCGATAGTTGTCCGGATAGGCGATGGCGATATCGCGCTGCATGCCGACATAGCCGGACACGCCGTTGAAGTCGTAATCCAGGCAGAGTGCGCCGCCATCGCTGCGGGTTGCCCCGGTCACCTGCGTCGATGCGATGACGCGCCACTGCTCGGGGTCGTCGAAGGTATCGAGCATGCGCGCGGCGTCTTCCGCATATACGCCGGACGCCGACATCGACAGACACACCATCACGCAGCTGCGAAGCAGGATCATGTTCGAAGCACCTCGAAAAACCGGATATGCGGGGAGCCGAAAAGCCTCTCGGCTTTCAGCCTTTGACGCTGCCCAGCAGCAGGCCTTGGATGTAATAACGCTGCAGCATCAGGAACAGCAGCAGCACCGGCAGCACCGTCAGCACCGCGCCGGCCATCATCATTTCGACATCCTGGATATGCTCGCGCGACAGCGAGGCCAGCGCCACCGGCAGCGTGTAGTTGGTCTGGTCGGTCAGCACGATCAGCGGCCACATGAAATCGTTCCAACTGCCCATGAAGGTGAAGATCGCCAGCGTCACCAGCACCGGCTTGAGCATCGGCAGCACGATGCGGAAGAAGATCCGCCATTCGCCGGCGCCGTCGATGCGCGCGGCCTCGATCAGTTCGTCGGGTATCGAACGCGCGTACTGGCGCACCAGGAAGATGCCGAAGATCGATGCCAAGCCCGGCACCACCACGCCCGCATAGCTGTTCACCAGGCCCATCTGTTTCAGCATCAGGAACAGCGGCAGCATCGCCACCTGCGACGGAATCACCAGCGCGGCGAGCAGCAGCTTGAATATCCGCTCGCGACCAGCGAAGCGCAGCTTGGCGAAAGCGTAGCCGGCCATGGTGTTGATCAGCAGCGACAACAGGGTGATCGCCGAAGCGACCAGCGCGCTGTTCGCGAAATAGCCGCCCATGCCGATGCGATCGAACAGCGCGCGATAGTTGTCGAGGGTGATCGACGACGGCAACAGCGGCGGCGGGAAACGGCTGGCGCCGCCCGCGGGCATGAACGACACCGACAGCATCCACAGCAGCGGCGCGAGGCTCAGCAGGGTCAGCGCGATCAGCCCGGCATGCACCAGCAGCGTATGGCCGCGGGATTCTCCGACGCCTCCGCGAATCACCGCGCTCATACGATGCCCTTCCTGCGCCCGAAGCGCATCATCGCGGCGGTGATCGCGAGGATGATCAGGAACAGCAGGAACGCCACCGCCGACGCGCGGCCGAGGTTCCACCAGCGAAAGCCTTCCTCGAACATGAAATACAGCACGCTGACCGTGCTCTGCAGCGGATCGCCGCGGGTCATCACGTAAGGTTCGGCGAACAGTTGGAAATAGCCGGCAACCGTGATCACGCCGACGACCATCAGCACCGGCCCGAGCATGGGCAGCGTGATGTGCCAGAACTGGCGACGACGCGACGCGCCGTCGATCCGCGCCGCTTCGTACAGATCCTGCGGGATCGCCTGCAGTCCGGCGAGGAAGATCACCATGTTGTAGCCGAAGTTCTTCCACACCGCGAGCAGGATGATGGTCGGCATCGCCCACTGCGGGTCGCCCAGCCAGTCGATCGGTGCGATGCCGACATGGCCCAGCGCCCAGTTCACCAGCCCGTAACTGGAGTGGAACAGATAACGCCAGATCACCGCGACCGCGACCAGGGTCGTCACCACCGGCGCGAACAGCGCGGTGCGGAAGAACGCGCGGAAACGCGCGACCGGCGCATTGAGCAGCAGCGCGGCGCCCAGCGATACGCCGATCGACAGCGGCACGCCGACGATCACGAAATAGAAGGTATTGCCGAGCGATTTCCAGAACAGCGGCATCTGCAGCAGTTCGATGTAGTTGCCGAAACCGACGAAGCGCAGGTTGCGCCAGTCCGCGAGCGCGTAAAGATCGAAGTCGGTGAGGCTGAGCAGCAGCGCAGCGAACACCGGCAGACCGAAGAAGACGCCGAGCACGACCAGCGCCGGCCCGACGAACACCCACGCCACCAGCGAGCGCTTCATGGCGCAGATTCCGAAGGCGCAGCTTTCATTCGCGCCACGCGCTGCGATTCGACCCAGCGTCGTTTTTCCAGCAGCGCGTCGACGCTGGCGTCGAGCGCGCGCACCGCGTCGTCCTGCGATTGCCCGCCGCGCACCACGCGTTCGCTGGTCAGGCGCATCTCCTGCACCACCCGCTCCCACTCCAGCACCTTCGGCGTCGGCTTCACCCGTTCCAGCTGATCGCGGAACGCGGCCGCGTACGGATCGGCGCGCAGTTCCGGATGCTCCCAAGTGCTGCGACGCGGGGGCAAGTCGCCGATCTCGGCGTGGAATTTCTGCTGTATTTCCGGCCGCGACAGGAATTCGATGAACTTCCACGAGGCCGCCTTGCGCGGAGAATCGCGGAACAGCACAAGGCTGGTGCCGCCGGCGATGCCCGCGCCCAGAGCATCCGGGCCCGGCAGTGGCGCGGTGCCCCATGCGTCCTTCAGGTGCGCCGGCGCGCGCTTGCGGAATTCGCGGATATTCCACGGCCCGGACACGTAGAACACGAACATACCGTTGAAGAATTCGTCCCACACGTTGGAGATCTGCGTCTCCGACATCGGCGGCGCCAGTCCCTGCTCGAACATGCCCGCGTAGAAACCCAGCGCACGCCTGAACCCGGGGCTGTCCAGATTGCTGCGGCCATCGCGCAGCAGGGGATCGTCCTGCTGCAGCGCCAGCGACAGCAACTGCTCGAACTCGTTCAGCGGCAGCAGGATCGCGTAGTTGTCCTTGCCGCGCTGACGCTTGATCGCAGTCATCGCCGCGCTCCACTCCGCCCAGGTCTTCGGCGGATGGCCGTAACCGGCGGCGGCCAGCAGATCCTTGCGATAGAACATCAGCCGCGTATCGACGTACCACGGCACGCCGTAGAGACGGCCATCGATGACATTGGTGTCCCAGATGCCCTCGAAATAATCCTTCTGCACGACGACGCCGGATGCGTCGACGTACGGCTGCAGCGGCTCCAGTGCGTTCAACTCCGCGAATTCCGGCACCCAGGTATTGCCGAGCTGGCAGAGGTCCGGCAGCGCGTCGGCGGCATAGGCGGTCAGCAGTTTTTCGTGCGCCGCGGTCCACGGGATCTGCTGCAGTTCGACGCGCAGGCCCGGGTGTTCGCGCTCGAACTGCGGGATGAGTTCGCCGACGACTTCGGCCTCGCGGCCCATCGCCCAGAAGCGGATCGTCACGCGGTCGTCGGCCCGACGGCAGGCCGTCAGACCGATCACCACGCACAACACGACCGCGATCAGGCGCATGGCCTACCTTACCGCGTCGCTGCGGGGCGAAGGCGAAGGCGATGGAGATGGCGACGGCGACGGCGAGGCCAGCCATCCGCCTTCGAATCCCGCGCGTTCCAGCCCGCGACGGATGTGCGGATTGCGCTTCATCACCTCCCAGACGAACCCGTCGCGGTGATTGGCGATCATCGCGAGGATCGGCCCCTGGTCGATGCCGAGATAATCGCTGGCGAACCAGCCCTTGCCCGGCACGACCTTGCCGGTGATCAGCGGAATGTCGCACTCGAAGCTCGGGTTGAACGAATCGAGAAAACCGTAGCGCCCGTAGAGATCGTCGCCGTAGCGCGCGCGCATCGCTTCGGCGGCAGGCACGACCAGCTCCGGCGCGAACGGCAGCGATGCCAGCGCGGCGGTCGGCGCGAGCGTGCCGTCGTCGAAACCATCGATCGGCCCGGGGCCGCGCGCGCTGTAGCCGCGGAACTCCCGCTGTTCGCCGCGATAGGTCTGTTTCGTTCCCTGCGGCCCGTCGCTGGCGGTCAAGCCCCAGACCTTGCCGTCGTAGCCCTTCCAGCCCATCGGGTTGGCGACCGCGTAGGCGTGCTGCGCGAGCGTCGCGCGGCGGCTGTTCTCGAAATAGTCGAGACCTTTGTCGCTCAGGCTTTGATCGCGCATGTACGCGTCCTGGATACCGCGAAAATCGATCCAGACATGGCTGTACTGATGGCCGAACTGCGGCCCGAAGCGCAGATGCATCTGCCCCTGGAATTCGCCCCAGTTGCGGTCGTAGGTGCGCGTCCACGCTTGCCATGCCTCCGGTTCGACCGGATGCGTGGGCGATCCCAGCGCCAGCACGTAGACCAGCATCGCCTCGTTGTAGCCGCGCCAGTCGTGATCGATGAAGCCTCCCGTTTCGGGACGCCAGCCCATGGAAATCAGCGGCGCGCGCGGCCGCATCCAGTCCCATTCGACGCGCCGGTACAACTGGTCGGCGATCTCGCGAATCTCGCGCTCTGCGGCATCGTCGCGGTCGTAATAACTCTGGGCGAACAGAATGCCCATCATCATCAGCCCGGTATCGACGCTGGACAGCTCGACCCACTCGGCGAAGCGCTGCCCGCTGCGCATATCGAGGAAGTGATAGTAGAAGCCGCGATGGCCGGCCTTTCCCGTCGCCTCGGGTCCGGCCGGCGCATCGCGGAGGAACTTCAGTGTGGTCAGCGTGCGTTCGGTCGCCTGCGCGCGCGTGATCCACGTGCGCTCGACGCCGATGGGATAGGCGGTGAGCGCGAAGCCGAGCGCGGCGATGCTGGAGAACGGTCGCGAGGGATGCCGGTCCGGCGCGAGGCCGTTGTCGGCATTGGTGGTGTCCCAGAAGAAATCGAAGGTGCGGCGTTCGATGTCGTCGAACAGCGGCGGCAGCGGCGCTGCAGTGGCTGCGGTCGGCAGCGTGTCTGTGGCGGCCACTGCGGGCTTTTCCGCCGACGGCGCACAGGCGGTGATCGATGCGAACGCCAGGCACGCCATGAACATGGCGCCGAAGCGGAATGGCGGATGGCTCAAACGGATCTCCTGTCGCGGGGGAAAACATCGGCCGTCCAGGACAGACCGGACGGCCGATGGAGAACGATTACCAGACCATCACCAGACGAGGCCAAGCGTCAGCTTGAAGGTACGTGTCGGACGCTCGATGCCGTCGCCGGTGCGACGGCCGAAGTTCGCATCAGGATTGCCGTCGAAACCGCGCCAGTTCGAATACTCGCCGGGACTGTAGTTGCGCCAGTTGAACACGTTGATGAAATCGCCGCGCACGCGCAGCTTGACGTCGCTGCCGGTATCCCACTCCTTCTGCAGCGCAACGTCGAACTGCTTGTAGGCGACGGTACCGTCAGGACGGTACGGATCGAAATAACAGTTGCCCGGCGCGGTCGTGGCGAAGCAGTTGATGGCCTCGACCGACTTCGGACTGGAGAGGATCAATTTCGCCGATGCGGTGATGCCCCAGAAATCGGCGATGCCGGTGGTGACCAGACGATGCTTGGAAACGCCCAGCGCGTCGGTGAACGCGACGCCGTCGAGGTTCGGATAATCGAACGAGAACTGATCGGAATTGCTGCGGTTTTCCTCGGCATCGCTGTAGGTGTACGCGAAGCTCGCGCCCCAGTGCGATTCGCGGGTGTAGGGCTTGTCCAGCGACAGCAGCAGCGAATTGAGTCTGGTTTCGACCGCGTTGTCGCCGAGGAAGAACCGTCCCCAGCCCGGCAGCGATTCGTTCCACGGCTGGCCGCCCCAGTCGAGCGCGGGATTGTTGCGGAACTCGCCGTTCGGATAGCGGTTGCCCATCGTGAACAGGATGCCGTCGTGGCTGCGGACGTGCATCAGGGTGACCGACGAGTTCCAGTCGTGGCCGAACATCGCGAACGCATTGCGCATGCCGATGCTGAACTGGTCGGAATACGGCGTCTTCAGATCGTTGTTGATCAGGAACACTTCGGCGCCGTTGGACGTGCCCGCCACCAGCGCGGCGAGGTTGGCCGGATCGAGATAGCTAGGATCCCAGTTGTAGCAGGTCGGCCCGACCGTACAGGTGTGGCCCGGCGTATTGAAGTTCAGTTCGTAGCGCTGAAACGCGAGACGGTATTTCTCGTAGGACAGATAATCGAACTGGTTGCGGTTGTACGACCGCCCCGCCCCGCCGAAGATCACGTGGCGCTCGTCGCCGCTGAGATCGTAGGAGAAGCCGACCCGCGGCTGCCACGCGTCCTTGAACGCCTTGCGGTTGCCGCCGGTGCTGATGTAATCGTTGTAGTCGTAATCGACATTGGCGTTGTTGATGTTCGGCCAGGCCCGCAACGCGCTGACCAGACCCGCGGGCGTCACGTGGTCTTCGTAGCTCGGCGTGCTTTCGTAATCCCAGCGCAGGCCCAGATTCAGCGTGAGCCGGTCGGTCACGTCCCAGTCGTCCTGCAGATAGATGCCGAACTGTTTGCTGTCGGATTCCACCGTCGTGGGATAGCTGTTGCCGGAAGCCGAGAACTGTACGAAATACGGCACCGTCAGGCTGCGCAGACCGTCGTAGCGGAACTGCGGCGAGGACGGACTCTGCTCGAATGCGCTGATGTCGATCTGCTTGTACTTGATGCCGGCCTTCAGCGTGTGGCCTTCCCAGCCGAAGAACGTGAAGTCGTTCTGCAGCGAATAACCCTTCTGGCCCTTGTCCTGGAAGTCGCCGCCGCCGCCGGTGCGGATGATCTGGTCCATGCCGGGGTTGTTGTTGGCTTCCTGACCGGCCTGCGGGATGAACAAGAGATAGCCGTTCTCGTTGGAGGCGGCGCGCGGCGCGAAGCTGCTGTCCTCGAACGTGATGTGGGCGTCGTTCAACCAGTTCGTCGCGTTGTACTGATGGCGCAGGTCGACGCGGGTTTCCTCGCCGACCTTCAGGGTGCCGCTGGACAGCAGATTCTGGCCGCCGATGCTGGTCAGCTCGTCTTCTTCGCGACGCTTGACGCTGAGTTCGAGCAGATGGTCGTCCGCCGGCGTCCAGCTGAGCTTGCCGAAATACAGGTCTTCGCGGAACGGCGAATTGGTGGTGTTGCGGGCTTCGTCCTGGAACTGCAGGGGCAGGTCTTCGATCTCGAGATTCCTGCCCGGATCCACGCGACGCGCATCGTCGCGGTCCTTCGCCTCGTAGGACACGAAGAAATGCATGCGGTCCTGAAGTATGGGGCCGCCGAACGCGACGCCGTACTGCAGATCCTTGGTGTCGGCCTTGCGGTCCAGCCCCTTGTCCTCGCGGATGGTGCGCGAGATCCACTCACCGTCGGAACTGTCCCAGAAGAAACTGCCCTTGAATTCGTTGGTGCCCGACTGGGTGACCGCGGTGACCGCGGCGCTGCTCAGCTGGTCGTACTCGGCCTTGTAGTTCGAAGTGATGACCTTGTATTCGGCGATGCTGTTCTGCGGGAACGGATTGCCGCGGCTGGAATCCTGGCCGGTGATGCCGCCCTTGAGGATGTAGTCCTTCTGGCCGACGCCGTCGATGAAGACGTTGATGCCGTTCGACAGCTGCGCGCCGCTGCGCAGATTCAGGGAGTTGTCGTTGCCGCTGCTGACGACCACGCCCGGTACGATGTCCGCAAACGACAGGAAATTGCGCGAGTTCTGCGGCAACGCTTCGATCTGGCGGTTGCTGAGGTAGGTCGCGATCTCCGAGGTCTTGGTTTCGATCAGTTGCTGGCCCACCACCACGACCGTATCGAGTTCATCGGTCGCGCCTTCCGCCGGCTGCGCCACGCGCTCCGGATCGAGGGTCACGGTTTCGCCCACGCGCAGGGTGATGTTGCGAGTGGTGATCTGACCACCGGCTTCGATGTTGATGCGATAGGTGCCGGGCGGCAGGCCGGGCAGCGCGTATCCGCCGCTGTCGCCGGCTTCGACGCTGCGGGTGAAACCAGTGGCGACATTGGTGGCGGTGACCCTGGCATCGGCGGCTGTCTGGCCACGGACGGTAGCGCCGGTGGACTGCGCGAGCACTGCGGGCGTTGCCCAGATCAGGCAGCTCGCGAGTGCGCAGCTCAGCAATGTGCGCTCGAACCGGCGCTGATACGGACGACGTTGTTGGTTCATGGTTTCACCCCTCCCGAGGGTGTTGGTGCTTCTGGTTTCGTTATCTGTAACCGATTACATCCAAACTCAAAAAAAACCGTCCCGGTCATCCGTCCCCGACGGGTCTGATTGCGGAGCGATCGTCTCCCACACGACGGCTGGAGTCCCGTTCGATCAACTCGGGCACCAGCGGCGCGAGGCGTTCGCTCACGTCCTCTCCGTTCTGCAGTGCGAGCAGCAGGCGCATCGCGTGCGCGCCCAGCTCGGGCATGTTCACGCGCATGGTCGTAAGCGAAGGCGCGACATAGCGCGCGATCGGAATATCGTCGAAGCCGGCCAGCGCGATATCGTCCGGAACCCCCATGCCGCCTTGGGTCAGCGCGAACAGGCACCCCAGCGCCATCATGTCGTTCGCGGCGAACACCGCGTCCGGTCGCTCGTCGGCATCCAGCAGCATCTGCCCGGCCTGATGGCCGGAAGCCTCGCTGAAATCGCCGGGCAGCACCCAGGGCGTGGCGGTCGCATCGGCGGCCAGCAGCGCATCGCGATAGCCGCGCAGGCGCTCGAAGGCGTCGAAGTTGTTGAGCGGGCCGGCGATGAATGCGATCCGGCGATGGCCGGCGGCGAGGAGGTGCTGCACCATCGCCCGCGCCCCGCCGTAGTTGTCGATGCCGAACGCGATGTGCTCGGACTCGGTCGGCTGCGAATTGATCAGCACCGCCGGCAGCGCGGCCAGGTTTTCGCTGAGGAAATCGATATTGCCCACGTGCGGCGACATCACCAGCAGGCCGTCGACCCGGCCGCGCATTGCGCGCAGAGCGGACGCCTGCTCCTCGGGATGGCCGTGATAGCTCGACACCAGCAAGTGCAGGCCGCAGTCGCGGGCGACGAGGTCGATGCCGCGGACCAGTTCGGAGAAGAATTCGCCGTGCAGATCCGGCAGCACCACGCCGATGGTGTGGGTACGGCGGCTGCTGAGGCTGCGCGCGGCGTGATGCGGGCTGTAGCGCAGTTCGTGCGCGACCGCCAAGACCCGGCGGCGCACGGCTTCGGTGACGTTGTCGTGCCCGTTGATGGCGCGCGAGACCGTGGCCACCGACACCTTCGCCGCACGCGCCACATCTTTGATCGTCACGCTCAATGCATTCGCCCCGAATTCATGGAAGGAACAGGTCGCGCAGCGGCAATGTAACCGTTTTCATCGAATGATGTAAAGCATGTGCAACGATCGCATTGCAGGCATACGCTGAACATCCAACCCTATGATCCAAATCGATATTTTCGCGATCTGGAGAACCTCTGAACTGACGCAGATCATGCTGCAGCGCAGCAACCGCGACGGTCCGGATCTCAATCGCTCGCCTGAATCGAAAGCGCATGGATATCGGTCTGCATCAGATCGCCCAGTGCCGCGTACACCGCGCGGTGACGGGCCAGCGGCGCCATGCCGGTGAAGGCCGCGCTGATCAGCCGCACGGTGAAATGCCCGCGACCGTCCTTCGCACCCTCATGGCCTGCGTGGCGATGACTGTCGTCGATGACCTCCAGCGCACTCGGCGCGAAGGCCGACTGCAGCAAGTCGCGGATCGCTTCGACGCGGGCTTCGCGGGGCAGCGGGCCGGCAGCGGTCACGGCAGCACCTGCCGGAATGGACGCACCTCGACCCGGGCGTAGACGCCGGTATCCACATAAGGGTCGGCATCGGCCCAGGCGCGGGCGGCGTCGAGCGACTCGAATTCGGCGATGACGATGCTGCCGCTGAATCCGGCCGGGCCCGGGTCTTCGGCATCGATCGCCGGGCATGGGCCCGCCAGCAGCAGGCTGCCGGCGTCCTTGAGGGCGAGCAGCCGGGCCAGATGGGCGGGCCGGGCTTCCAACCGTCGTTCCAGCGATTGCGGGGCGTCGTAGCCCTCGATGGCGTACCACATATATCAATGTCTCTTTGTCCGGATCCTGCGGCACAGGATAGTGGATCGTCGCACCCACTTCCCCAGCCGCAACCACAGCGCGCGGCGGCTGGACAGCGGCGCCCCCAGCCCGTACCCTTGGCACCGCATCGTTTCGAGGCCGGCTGCGACGACCCATCGAATCCACGCAGGCGCTGCCTAGACAGCATCCGCATTCGATCCGCCGCCTCCACCCGGCTCTGGCCCACGACACTTCCGCTCACGCCCCGGCCTCAGGCACGGGATGATTCTGGATGGTGCTGTCGTAGCCCTTGGTTTCTCTGGATCTGTCTTCACGTGGTTCGCGCCCGCCCGAACGTGGCATGCGCGTTCCGATGTTCAACCAGTTGTCGTTATGTCAGGCCCGCGGTTCGCCGCTTTTCTGGGCGACAGCGCCAACGTGTCGCCCGGATCGGCCCGCAGAGGCCGGCCGCGCCACGCACCTACCGATCGTGCAGCACGCGATCATGCCCGCGATTGCCGCCTGTCCGGCGTCTCAGCCGCTACCAGCCATCGCTTTCGAATGCCGAATCCGCAATGACCCTGCTGTCGAATGACCACTGATACTGCGTCCGACGCGCCTGCCCCCGCCGAGGCGGCGGACGCGCATGCCCCGCAGCCGCACGCTGTCGCGCAGCCGCTCGCGCCGCAGCAGCACGAAATGCGCCTGGCGACGGTGCTGGGCCAGCCGGTGCTGCAGATTCCGCAGGATCTCTACATCCCGCCGGACGCGCTGGAAGTCATCCTCGAAGCCTTCGAGGGCCCGCTCGACCTGTTGCTGTACCTGATCCGCCGCCAGAACCTGGACATCCTCGACATCCCGGTCGCGGAAATCACCAAGCAGTACGTGAGCTACATCGGCGTCATGCACGAGATGCGCTTCGAGCTGGCCGCCGAATACCTGGTGATGGCCGCGATCCTGGCCGAGATCAAGTCGCGGATGCTGCTGCCCCGCCCGCCCAGCGACGAAAACGCCGAGGACGACCCCCGCGCCGATCTGGTGCGCCGGCTCCAGGACTACGAACGCTTCAAACAGGCGGCCGAAGACATCGATGCGCTGCCGCGGATGGAACGCGACACTTCGACTGCCGCCGCCTTCCTGCCCGACCGCGCCAGCGTCAAACTGCCGCCGGCCGTGCAGCTGAAGGAAATGTTGCTGGCGCTGCACGACGTGCTCAAGCGCGCCGAACTGTTCACCGGCCACGCGATCAAGCGCGACGCGCTGAGCGTGCGCCAGCGCATGACCGATGTGCTGACCCGCCTCGGCGACGGCAGCTTCCACCGCTTCGAGTCGCTGTTCGACGCCCGCGAAGGCAAGCTGGGCGTGGTGGTGACGTTCCTGTCGATCCTCGAACTGGCGAAGGAACAACTGCTGGACATCGTCCAGGAAGGCCCACTGGCGCCGATCTACGTGAAGTCGCTGGCGACCGGCGAAGACGGCGACACCGTCGTGCCGGACCTCAGCAGCGAGTTCGACGACGACATCGTCGAGCCCACGCCGGCGGCCGCGGCCGCCAACGACGACGCGCAGGCATGACCCGCGCCCGACATTGCCCGTCTTGCCCGCGTCGGCGGCTTTGACCACGCGCCAGACCGATCAAACACCAGACCCCATGGATCAACACTTCATCACCCGCATCGTCGAAGCCGCCCTGCTTGCGGCCAATCAGCCGCTGACCATCGTGCAGATGCGCGGGCTGTTCACCGTCGACGAGCCCGCTCCGGAAGGCTGCATCGAGCAGGCGTTGACCGATTTGCGCGCAAGCTGCGAAGGCCGCGGCATCGAGCTGGCCGAAACCGCGTCCGGCTACCGCTTCCAGGTGCAGGCCGACGTCCACGCCTGGGTCGCGCGGCTGTGGACCGAGCGCCAGACCAAATACACCCGCGCCACGCTGGAAACACTGGCGATCATCGCCTACCGCCAGCCGATCACCCGCGGCGAGATCGAACAGGTCCGCGGCGTGGCGGTCAGCAGCAACATCATCAAGGCGCTGGAAGAACGCGAATGGATCCGGGTCATCGGCCATCGCGACGTGCCGGGTCGTCCGGAACTCCTGGGCACCACCAAGGGTTTTCTCGATTACTTCGGCCTGAAGAGCCTCGACCAGTTGCCGCCGCTGTCGGCGCTGAAGGATTTCGGCGAACTCGACCCGCAGTTGTCGTTCACCGATCCGGATGCGCCTAAGCCCGAGGCCATCATCGCCGGCGTGCACGACGATGCGGAGCCGGACGACGCGGAGCCGGATGATGCTTACAGCGCTGGCGAGGCCGCCAATTCCGATCCGGCCGACGACGCAGAACAGAACCACGATCAAGACGACACCGATGGCGGCAACGATGCCGGTATCGCCGACGAAAACGCAATCGAAGACGACAAGACAAGCACTGACCAAAACAGTGCCGAACACCACAACGACGACGCCATTCCGGCGTCCGACGACACCCACACCGCCCTCGTCGACGACGACGACAGCACCGGAGCCTGACATGAAAGAAAAACGCCCCACCACCCTCTCACTCAAACGCGAGAAGGACGCCCCCGCCGAAGCCCCGCGCCTCGAAGAACGCCTGCATAAAGTCCTGGCCCAGGCCGGACTGGGCTCGCGACGCGCGCTGGAGCAGCGCATCGCCGAAGGCATGGTCAAGGTCAACGGCGAAGTCGCCCAGACCGGCATGAGCGTCAAGGGCGGCGATCGCATCGAGATCGACGGCAAGACCTTCGTCGCCAGCGCGCTCACCGAGCCGGCGCGCGTGCTGATCTACAACAAGCCCGAAGGCGAGGTCACCACCCGCGAAGACCCCGAAGGCCGCCCGACCATCTTCGAAGCGCTGCCGGTGCTCAAGGGCGCGCGCTGGATCGCGATCGGCCGCCTCGACATCAACACCACCGGCCTGCTGCTGCTAACCACCGACGGCGAACTGGCCAACGCGATGATGCATCCGTCGTTCGAGATCGAACGCGAATACGTCTGCCGCGTGCGCGCGCCCGAAGGCGAAGACACGGTGTCCGACAAACTGGTCGACCGTCTGCGCCGCGGCGTCGCGCTGGAGGACGGCCCGGCGAAGTTCGACAAGATCGAGCGCATCGGCGGCACCGATTCCAACGAATGGTTCCAGGTCTCGCTCAGCGAAGGCCGCAACCGCGAAGTCCGCCGGCTGTGGGAATCGCAGGGTTGCCAGGTCAGCCGGTTGAAGCGCGTGCGCTACGGCGACGTGTCGCTGCCGCAGCAGCTGCTGCGCAGCCAGAGCCAGGAACTGGCGGCCGCGCAGGTCGACAGCCTGCGCAAGAAACTCAAGCTGGAAGAAGGCCCGCCGCCGGCGTTGACGCTGCAGCCGGTGATCGGCCAGCGCAAAGCCGCGAAGGCGACCGTGCACATCGGCCGCGAAGGCCGCAGCAGCCAGGCCTACGTCAACGGCCACAACACCGCCGACGAAGGCCGCGAACTGCGCCGCTTCGACAACGTCCGCGAAGACCGCGGCCGTTTCGGCAACAAGAAAAAGCGCGGCGACCTGACCGTGAGCGGCGAAGCCGCCGCCCGGCAGTCGCAGAACAAACCGTTCAAGCAGCGCACGATGAAAGGCCCGAAGCCGCTACCGGAAGGCAATCCCGCCGCGTTCCGCAGCTGGTACGTGCCGGAAGGCGTGGATACCGGACCGACCGGCCATCGCAATGCCGACCCGAGCGCCCCGAAGAAACCCTATGCCAAGAAATCCGGCGGCCCACGCCCCGGCGGCGCTAACGGGCCGGGAGGCAATCGTCCCTACGGCGACCGTCCGGCGGGCGCCGGTTACGCCGGCGAGAATCGCGGCCCTGGCGGCCCCGGTGCCGCCCGTCCGAAGCGTCCCTACGGCGATCGCCCGGCCGGTGCCGGCTTCGCGGGCGACAGTCGCGGCCCTGGTGCCGGCGGCCCTGGTGGTCCACGCCCCAAACGTCCGTACGGCGACCGTCCTGCGGGCGGTGGTTTCGGCGATGATCGCGGTCCCCGCGGTCCCGGCCAAGGCCCCAAACCCGCACGCGCCGGCAAACCCTACGGCCATCCGGGCAGCGCGCCGAGCTTCCCCTCGGATCATGCCAACCCCGGCAGCTTCAACGCCTATGACCGTCCCCGTGGCCCCCGCCCGGCCGGCGCCAAGCCCAGCGGCCCGCGTCCTGCAGGCGCCCGTCCCGCCGGCCCGCGCCCGAACGGTCCGCGTCCGGGTGGCCCGAAACCCGGTGGGAATCGTGGTCCGCGCGGCGGCGGTGGCGGATTCAGGGGCGGCGATCGCTGATCGTCGCTTCGCCGTCGAAACCATCGCTTCCTTCCGGAAGCGGTGGTTTTTGCTGAAGGAGATGCCGGAACCCAGCGATGTCTCCGTTTATCGGCGACTGGGCTGGTAGAATTCGCACATAACCCGGCAGAATGCCCTTATAGGATTTCGTCATGTCCATGCACGACTTCCCCGGTCGATCCCATCTGATCGACACCATCGATGCCGCAGTCTCCTTGGGGGATAACACCGCCGTGGTGCAGGCGCTCCGCAGCGATCTCTGCAGGATGATGCGCGAACGCAGCGTCGAACTGCCTGCCTGCGTGCTTGAGCCGGTTCAAGGCCATTACGCCCGCCGCGAGATCTACATCAGTCCGCAGCATGGCTATGGCGTCATCGCCATGACCTGGGGGCCGGGACAAGGCACGCCCATCCACGATCACGATGGTCTGTGGTGCGTCGAAGGCGTCTGGCACGGCCAGCTGGAAATCACCCAGTACGATCTCACCGAGCGCAATGGCGAGCATTATCGCTTCACCGAAGTCGGCAGTCTCATCGCCGGCACCGGTTCCGCCGGCAGCCTGATCCCGCCGCACGAATACCACACCATCCGCAACGCGAGCGACACCCATGCCGCGGTCTCGCTGCATATCTACCAGCGCGCGATGACCTGCTGCGGCATCTTCAACGACATGGGCGATGGCTGGCATATGCACAGTAGCAAGCAATTGCAGCTCGATCACGCCGCTTGAGCATCGAACGTATGCCGGCCGCACCGGACCTTGGGCTATACTATGGCCCCGCGCCGGAATGGCGGAATCGGTAGACGCAGCGGACTCAAAATCCGCCGCCCTTAAAAGCGTGTGGGTTCGAGTCCCACTTCCGGCACCAGGCCATGACCCGCATGGCGATCATGCATTCAAGACGTCGGCTCGGTCATTCGTCGATCCTGATCGACGAATTCACACGATCCGGATGCACTCCAAGAATTCGATTGAACGGCTGCATACGCGCACAAAGTGTCGGCGCACTGAATATACTCCTTGCGCCTTGATACCGACCTCTGCGGCTCATAAGATTTTCGTACGCGCAAGCTAAGCATCGAACATGCTTAGTCATTCGATCATGCCCACATGATTCTGACCTGGACTGCAGATCGGGGCGAAACCATTTGGTGCATTGTCGAAAGCGACTTCAACGCGAATCTTCTACGCGTATTGGAATAAAAAATCATTGATCCAGGATATGCATCACTGTACGCGTTCCGCGTAACTGCATGCAGAGTAGTAAAGGTCACAATTTGTCGTGCCTTTTTCGCAATTATTCAGCGCGGTTGCCTCTGCGTCTTTCAGGTCTGGCGAGCGCGCCCAGAAGCTCACCTTATCACCCCACGCTACTGCAGCGCATTGATTGTAGTAAACAGCAAGGACTTTACCAAACGTTGCCACGGGCGTGCGGTTGCACTGAGACATCGCCTCCTGCTCTGCGCTTTCCCTGGATTCCTTGCCCGCTGAAACCCCCATAGCGCCATCGGTCGTAGCAACAGCTCCCCAGCGTGTTTTCCACTGGGGCTCCGGCACTCCCGCGTTGCCTGCGCCCGCTTGTGGCCCCATCGGCGCACAACCTTCCCAACCAGCATGACCTCCGCCGATCGGAAAGTATCCATCCGGGCAGCGCCCTTCAGCACGAATATCTGTATGGATAAACAGAAGCAGCAGTATCAGGGGCGGACTAAGAAGTAATTTATTGAACGAATACATCACTGCGCACGTTCGGCGTAACTGCATGCAGAGTAGTAGAGATCGCAATTAGTCGTACTTTTTTTGCAGTTATTCAGCGCTGTAGCCTCCGCGTCTCCAATGTCGGGCGAGCGAGTCATACGACTCCCACCATCACCCCATGCGACTGCAACGCACTGATTGTAGTAAGCGATACGCACCTGACAAACCTTGCCGCCGGAATGCGCCTGACATTGAGATATCGCCTCCTGCTCCGCGCTGTCTTGAGAGTTTTTAGCAGTTGAAACCCCCATGGCACCATCAGTAGTAGCAACCGCACCCCAACGTGTTTCCCACTGAGGCTGAGTTGCTCCTGCATCACCTGCCCCCGCTTCCGGTCCCATTGGCGCACAGCCTTCCCAGCCAGCATTACCCCCGCCAATTGGAAAGTAGCCGTCTGGGCAACGCCCTTCAGCACGAACATCCGCATGTACAAAAAACAGAAACAGCAGAGAGAGATGAGTAAAAAATCCTTTCATGGCATTAGCGTCCGGAATGAATATCTGTTTCGGATCATTCACAACCATGGCCGAATGTGAAGTGAACGAGCTTAATCAACCGCCCTGAGGCCCAGACCGTGTCGCGGCTCCGAGTCGCCCTGTCGGCTGTGTTGCATCTTCAGCCTGCGGATTGGTTGATCGGCCAGCGAAATTAGTAGGCCTTGCGGATTCGTTACCAATCGTATCCCCCCGGCTGTAATTGGTACCTGACTGATAACCACTGCCAGTGCTACCGCCGCCGCCGCCAGCACCACGCCCGCCAGCCATACCACCACCTGCAGCATGCGAGCCACTGACCTGCGCATAGGGTGAGAAGCTGCCCAAGGTGCCTTGGAAGAAGTTGGCCACCATCGGCGGCGTGCTGATCAAGAGAACCGTCAGCAACAAGCCGATGCCCCCCTGTTGCATCGCCATGGACGTCATACCTGTGGTGAAATTGCTCCCGAGCAGACTCCCCAGCAGCGCCGATGTCCAGAACGCTCCAGCCACGGACAACACCAGGTCCGTCGCGATCGCGATCATCGCCGCAAGCACCGCAAGCGAGAACATCGTACCGATCCCATACAGCAGCCACTTCTGGAATAGCGATTTGGTCGAGTCGAAAAGAAGACACAAAATGAAGATCGGCCCCAAGCCCACGAACAGTGCCAATGCAACGTTGTACATCAAGAGCATCGCACCACCCACCATCGCGGGGCCTCCTGTACCTACACCGATCATCCACATCGCGCGGTTCTTTTCCTCGAACAGATTCTGATCATCAACAATCTGCAGGGCGTCGATGCTGGACAGACCCAGTTGCATATAAGCGAGATTCTTGTCGATGAGATCCTGCGGATCCTCATCTTCGCCAGTCACCAGAGTGGTGATTGCACCTTTCATATCGTCGTTGATGAACGTATAGATATTACTGCCGCCCGCCGCGAAGGTCGTGGCAGCAACGACGATGAGCATCGCGCGCAATGTGGTGATCACGAAGGCCATGAAGGATTCACGGCTCTGGCCCGTTACGAAGCGGAGGCCTTGGAAGAAGACCCAGATGGTCATGAGCACCAGCGCAATGCCGCCGGCAGTGGCCATCGCGGAGCCCATCATATTGAGGCCGAAGTTCTGGATCCTCTCGTTGAGGTAATCATAAATCAGGACGAAATACGCCAAGTCGCCGATCGACTGCACCATCGGACGCATGAGCGCGCCCAACAATTCACCACCCTCTGCGATCATCATATCCGACATCGTCCTGAACATATTTTCACCTGCTAATGCGATTCTGAAAGGCTCGCCGCTCGTCAGGCGCGCAGGGGGGTCGAGCACACCCTGCGCGCTTTCTGGCCGGATCAGTCGTCGGAGGTCAAACTCAGAGCACCAGCAAGTACACCGGTATTGACCATGGTGCCGAGGGCTGAGGATTGCCCCTTCAAGGCCCGGGTCGCCAGCGCTTTCTGCGACTCTTTCAGTACACTGATCAGATCGTCGTACATCCGCATCCGCTCCTGAGTGCTCTGATAGTTGACGAGAATCTGCTGGATGTTTGACGTTGCGCTAGCGTGATTGCTGTCATTCGCGCCATTCGTGTCGGAAGATCTGATCTTGCCTGCCTGGTCAGTGATCTCGGCTTGCGTTTCATTGACCAGCTTATTCATCGCCTCAACCGAATCATTGTATTTCTTGTTTTCAAGCACAACGATCATCGTGCAGAGACGGCGCTGTTGTGCCACGACATCGCCACCAAGATCCAGACCGAGCGTCGTGAACAATTCGCCCACGATCGAACCACTACCGCTTCCCTGACAACGCTCGCTAACGCCTTCTTGTTCACTGCGTCGTTGAAACTGCGGACCGAAGGACATAGAAGACATCTGAAACGCTTGAAGGGGCTGAGTCAGCTGTTGGGTCATGTGCTGGACTTCTTTCGCATACTGGGCGTAATCCTGCCCTTTCTGCGTCAAAGTGTTGAGCTGATTCAAGTACGACTGGATCTGCGTAACAATGTGGTTCGGCATGTTGCCCACATCGGTCACGGGAATACCGGCACCGGCGTTGCCTGTCATGAAGGCGCAGGCCAGCGCCAAACTGGTCAGGAACGGAGCTTTACGCGATGTGCGGGACTTGCGGTCGGTCTTCATGGGGCACCTCCGGTGTGGTCTAGGCTTGATGGTTGGCGGGATGGAAACTGAATGAGTCGGATCTTACATATATAACGTGTTAAAGCGCGATTGTGGTCACAAAGTCAAGGCGCAGCCGCCCGGCGGCCGCCGCTTTCCGACGAACCGGCCTTCTTGCCCGACCCCTTGCGGTTGGTATAAAAATCCTCGAGCCAGTCCTCCGGCACCAGCGCATCCGAATCGGTACCCTTGGCCGTGGCCCGGTCGGCCAGAACCTGGTGGAGGATCTCGATATTGTCGGTCGAAGCGGAGATGACCGCCAAGGCATCGTCCATGCCGCGCAGGTTGAGCTGGCAGACGCTTGACGCATGACCCTGTTTGACCAGGAAGCAGCGCGAGCGCTCGTCGAGGCTCTTCACGACCTGATACTCGGCATCGGTCAGCTTGAGACCTTCGATGTAGTCCTCACGGTTCGCATTGGGGTTGGGCAGGAGTATCATGGTGGCGGTCTGTTCGATCAGGGCCGCGGCGATCGAGCTCTTCAAGGCGTCTTCCGGGCTCTGGGTGGCGAAGATACCCAGGCCGTTCTGTTTACGGATGGTCTTCTGCTTGTTCTTGGCGAACTCTTTCAATCCGCCCTCGCCATCCAGAATCTTCCAGAATTCGTCCATCACGTAGATGAGCGGGCGGCCGTCGATCAATTCCTCCAAACGGTGCAGGAGGTAGTTGATGACCGGCACACGGACTTCGGGATTGTCGATGATGTCCGTGTAATCGAAGCCGATGATGTTCGCTTTCTGCAGGTCGATGGTGTCGACCGGGTTGTCGAACACCCAGCCCATGGATCCGGAGTTGGTCCATTTGCGCATGCGCGCGAACAGGCCATCGTCGCCCATGTTGGGCAGACTCTTCTGGAAGTTCGTCATGCTGCGCAGATGCATCGGCGTGTCGAGCATGTTCTCGACGCCGCGGAAGATGTCTTCCTCATCGCGCGAGGTATATTCTTTTTTACCGAGCAACACTTTGATGAGATCGGCGAGGAACTGCACGTTGCCTTCGTTGCGTTCGCACTGGAACGGGTTGAAACCCGTCGGCTGGCCGTTTTCGAGCGCCAGATAGTTGCCGCCACAGGCACGTACGAAGATCTCGGCGCCGCGGTCCTTGTCGAAGAAGAAGATGGTCGGCGACGGGTTGTATTTCTGGACCTGGCTGAGCAGGAAGTTGATCAGAGCGGTCTTACCGGTACCCGATTTGCCGATGACCATCGTATTGGCGATGGCTTTCTCGCCCAGCGAATTCTCGGCCGGGTGGGTCGCATGGAAATTGAAGTAGTACGGCTGGCCGTTGGTCGTCTGCAACGTGGTGACGCACTCGCCCCACGGATTGTTGTCGCGCTTGCCGGAGGCGAAGTTGTGCAGCGGCGACAGCCCCAGGAAATTCAGCGAACTGACGTTCGCGATACGGGTACGGTATTTCCAGTTGGCCGGCATCTGCGAATAGAAGGACGGCGCGACGGCGAGATCCTCCTTCGACGATACGAAACCGGCATTGGACAACTCCGCACGGGTGGTCGCAACCCGCTGGCTCAGCGTTTCCTGAGTCTCCGCATACACCGCAATGATGAAATGGTATTCGCCCAGCACGAAATTACCGGACACCATCTCGTCCATGGCGTAGTCGAGTTCGACGATCTGGCTCACCGCCTTGTCGCCCGAGGAAATCATCATGCCCTTGGTGCGCTCCAGCACCTTGAGCCCGTCCTGGCGGCCCATCGGACTGAAGGAATGGGTCATGACATACTCGAAATCGAGATACTTCAGACCATTGAGGATTCCGGGATAAGTGCCGTCGGCATATTCCTTGACGTTGAGGACTGCGCCGAAGTGATTGACGCCATTCGGCGTCGTAATCACGAAATCGCCACTTTTGGTGGAGAACATGTGCCTGCTGACCGGCAGGTAGTTGTAGATCGGCGCGTGCAGCACCGGCACCGGCTCTTCGATGCGGTTGAGGACGTAGCCCAGGAACTCGAGGGTTTCGGAGAAAACCACGCCGTTCGCGCCCTCGTACATGCCGAGACGATAGGGCGAGTAGTCCTTGATGACCGCTTCGACGTTTCCGGCGAGTTCGAGCAATTTGGCGACTGCCTGCTCTTCCTCGGCCTTGAGTTTGGCGTGCTCGGACGTCTTTTCCATGAGGCGTTTGCCGCCCACCACAGGACGGAAAATCATGGTCAGATACAAATCGTTCTGCATGATCTTCTGCGAGGAAAGCGCCGCGTAATAGGCGTCGGACATTTCCTGGTTGAAGCGCTGGCAAAAATTGCTCTTGATGTTCACGCGTCGCCGCCGGCGGATATCGTGTACCCAGAACGCGACGTTGACGAAGTCCGGCGCTCGCAGGGTCTGCAGCAACCGGTTGAAGGTGTTGTGGCGGTGTTCGATCTCCCATTCCTCGCGCCCTACGAAGGGCAGGCCTTCGAGATGCCAGGACAGCAGATAATCGCCCTCGCGGGTCTTGATGACCGAGGGAGAGACATGCGAGGAGAACGGAACGAACTCGCTGATGGAAGTGTCGGGAGTGAACATGCGCCTTCGGGGTCGGAACTGTGCGGTGAAAACGAGGTCGGTCGAAAAACGCCTGACCATGACGGATCGGTATCGTCCCGGCGAGCCGTCGATCGATACCTTGAGCCGGTAACGGGAGGATCCGTCTTCTCGGAAACTCCGCTATGCGTAACCTGTACGCCATTGCTCCCGGTGTCCGAACGCGTCGGACACCGGGAGCAACGGATCAAGCCGTGGAAACACCCCGTCGAGTCGCTTTGCCGGGACCGGTCATCTTGCCGCTGATGATGAACGGGCCGGAAAATTTGCGCTTCTCGCCGGGCTGCGTGTTGCGATATCCATTCGGGGAAAACACCCACATCCCCGCATGGTGTTTAACGTTGCGCGCCCGCAGCTTGAATTGGAGATTCAATCCAAGCAGACGGAAAATCATTTCGTCGCGCCTCGCCATCTGTCTCATGACGAAGATGACGGGCGGTATCAGCAGCAGATACTGCAGACCGAAATAAAGCGCAAGCAGAAGCGAGCCGCCCGCACCGACGAAGAAGGGCACATAGGGCACCCCCATGAACATCGCCGGGCGGGTGCAGCCGCGGAAGAGCACATTCTTATGCATTGAAGACCGGCAGCACGTTCAGGAGCATCGCAGTGCCGCAGTCCTCAGTAGCACCGCCCTCGCCACCCATGAGCATGCGAGCGATCTGGCCGGCGGCACCGATCAGCAAGCCACCGATGAGAATCGGCGCGACGTCGGAAATGCGCTTGTGGGCGAAAGCAATCTGATAGCCGGCGAAGATGACGGCGATGGTGACGACGGCGATCGAAGCCATATTGAGCAGACCGGCGATATTTTCAAAGAAACCGCAGATACGCTCGTCGGCGCCCGCGAATTCTTGAGCGAACAGCATGTTCGGAACGGCAAGCACGGCCACGAAGACCAGTGCCATCAGCATCGAGGACACGTTGCCCTTGTTGGACATTTTCATCAGTTACTCTCCTTGGGTTGGTGGGGTGGAACGCTTGTTGCAACTATATACACGGTCCATGACAGCCCCGGGCATAGGGGGGAAGCTAGAACACGAAAGCATCGTCCTGGTCCGGGGCGCTGATGACGAACGCTTTGTCCGAGGCCCGGCCGCTACGTTTGGGTTTGGCGTCGGCCGACTCGGGAGCGGGAGCCGCTTCAGCGGAGACGACCCGAGCGACGCCAACGGGACCATTGGCCAGGACCGCACGCCCCATGGATGATGATGGTGGCAGCATAGCGGGAAGCGCAGCCACTGCGGGCGCCGGAACCTCGGCCACCATCGCAGCAGGCTCGGTCTGCGAGATCGACTCGATCCGCGATGTTTGCTCGATCCGCGACCTCACGCGCTCGCTCCGTGAAGGAGCGACAGCCGCGAGTGGGGCGGGCGATTCCGCCGCCGCGACACGCTCGGCGGAAACGCCAGTGTTGTAAAGCGGATGCTTCGAAACCGGAACCGTTCTGCGGGCCGTACGCCCAACGACTTCGATCGCGGGAGTGCCCGGCGCGTCTTCAGCCGTTCGCCCCTGGCGGACGGAGGCGTAGATCTTCTGTACGTAACCGTGACGAAAGCCCGTGGAGAAATTACCCGAGTAGTAGCAGCTGAACGACTTGCCCCAGTCGCCGCTGGCGCGCTGGTAGCATTCGGCGAGGATTTTGGAACCTGCGGAGAGGTTCGCGCACGGCTCGAAAGCTTTCTCGTAGGTGTCGAGGCCGTACTTGTCGAGGTTGTAGCGATTCACCTGCGCCAGGCCGATCGAAAAATTGAAGCCACGGCTCTCGAGCATCCGCACGGTGGCGAGCGCTTCGGGAAGAGTCTTGGGCTGGCGCACCAGACGGCCGCCGACCACGCCGATGGCGTACGGATTGTACGAAGACTCGACACGCACCACGTGGTGCATGACTTCAGTAGGGACGGCCAGCCCCTGGCAACCCATCAATTCCATACCCGGTAGCAAGACGGAACCCTCCTTTCCGGAGCGGCGTACATGCCGCAGCGATCATACTGTTGCCAAAACACGACATCCCCATGTCCTCTTTGTGCCCGGACCATACTCTACAGGCCGGTCAGACCTGTCAACGAATGAATGTGCGCTGATCATATCAAAAACATGTCTTACGTCTCAAAACAGTGCCATCGAGAGACATTCAAGACATGAATGAGAGGCATCTCATGTCTGCAATCAGCACGCTTGCAGCCATGGCTGGGGGATGACGTAAGATCGCATCCGGTCGACAGGGGGCAGATGGATGACAGGATCGTCAGAGAAAGTTGCAATTGAAACCGTAGGGCCGCCGCCGTTTCGCGGCATCCGTGCCCTGCGCTTCCATCTGCGCGGAGCGAGGCGGACGCCTCCCATCGTCGTCACTAAAAACCCGTCCCGCCGGACGATCGCCCTCCCCCGGACACCTGAATCACTGCAGGACGCCTTCCCGTGAGCAGCCAGAACTCAAATTCCAAAGCGAAATTCATCTTCCTCCTTGTGCTTCTGGTCGCCGCTGTCGCCGCCGGGTTCTACCTGTCCGGCTATATCGTGCTGATGCAGCTCAAGCTGCGTGGCGTCGATCTCCACTGGAACACCTGGTGGAACTACTACCAGGTCATCGATCAACCGCAGGTTCTGCCCTACGCCAAGAAGATCAAGAACAGCGGCGCGATCGGCTTCGGGATTCCGATCGCAGGGTGGCTGGGCATGATGCTGTTGATGCTCAAACCGAGGCCGAAGGCGCTGCACGGCGACGCCCGCTTCGCCACGGGCGGCGATCTGTCCGAAAAGGGCATGTTCAAATCCGAGAAGAACGGGATCGTGGTCGGCAAGTTCGGCGGCAAGCTGCTGCGCCTGAGCGGCCAGCAGTTCGTGATCCTGGCCGCGCCCACCCGCTCGGGCAAGGGCGTGGGCATCGTGATCCCGAACCTGCTCGACTACCAGGAATCGCTGGTGGTGCTGGACATCAAGCAGGAAAACTTCGACCTGACCAGCGGCTGGCGCGCCAGCGTCGGCCATGAGATCTATCTGTTCAATCCGTTCGCGGAGGACCGCCGCAGCCATCGCTGGAATCCGCTGACCTACGTCTCCGACGACCCCGCGTTCCGCGTATCCGATCTCATGAGCATCGCCGCGATGCTGTATCCGGACGGCGCGGAGGATCAGAAGTTCTGGGTCAGCCAGGCGCGCAACGCGTTCATGGCCCTGGCGCTGTATCTGTTCGAGAAGTACGACGACGACCAGAAGATCGGCTTCCCGTTCTCGAAACCGCCGTCGCTGGGCGCGATCTATCGCCTGTCCTCGGGCGACGGCCAGAGCGAACTCAAGCCGTTCCTCAAGGATCTGGCGCAGCGCCCGTTCCTGAGCAGTCACGCCAAGACCGCGTTCTCCGGCATGTTGTCGCAGGCGGACGAGACGTTCGCCTCGATCCTCGGCACCTTCAAGGAGCCGCTGAACGCGTTCATCAACCCGATCCTGGATGCAGTGACCAGCGCCGACGACTTCCTGCTCACCGACGTGCGCAAGAAGAAGATGACCATCTATATCGGCATCCAGCCGAACAAGCTGGCCGAGAGCCGGCTCATCATCAATCTGTTCTTCAGCCAGCTTATCAACCTCAACACCAAGGAGCTGCCGCAGAACAACAAGGAGCTGAAACACCAGTGCCTGTTGCTGATGGACGAATTCACTTCGATCGGCAAGGTCGACATCATCTCCACCGCGGTGTCGTACATGGCGGGCTACAACATCCGGCTGCTGCCGATCATCCAGAGCATGTCGCAGCTCGACGCCACGTACGGCAAGGATACTTCGCGGACGATGATCACCAATCACGCGCTGCAGATCGTCTATGCGCCGCGCGAACAGCAGGACGCCAACGACTATTCCGAAATGCTCGGCTACACCACGGTCAAGAAGGACAGTTTCACCCGCGGCCGCGAGTTCAGCCGCAGCGAGTCGGAAGAACGCCGCGCGCTGATGCTGCCGCAGGAGCTGAAAGCGATCGGTTTCGACAGGGAAATCTTCTTCTACGAAGGCATTCCGCACCCGGTGCTGTGCGACAAGATCAAGTATTTCCAGGACAAGTATTTCACCCAGCGCCTGTTGCCGGCAGTGACGGTGGAACCGATGGTGATCAAGATCTGATCTACCGCCAGGATCCGATGCCGGGGCGACCGCGTTGCCCCGGCACGCTATGATCGCGGGACGTCTACGAGGATTCCCGCCATGACCCGTTCCACGATCGCCGTCGCCCTGTGCTGCCTCGCGCCGTTGCATGCCGGCGCAGCGGATATCGCGCTGCAATGCGAACGCCTGTTCGACAGCCGCAAGGGGCAGATGCTCGGCGCACACACCGTGGTGGTGCGGGACGGCAAGGTCGCCGAAGTGCGCGCAGGCCGCAGCGAGATCGCGGGCGGCCGCACGATCGATCTCGCAGGACACACCTGCACGCCCGGCTGGACCGATCTGCACGTACACCTGGGCAGCCAGTCCAGCCCGCGCAGCTATGAGGAAGGTTTCCGTCTGGACGACACCGCGTTCGCACTGCGCGGCGTGAGCTACGGACGCAAGACGCTGATGGCCGGATTCACCAGCGTGCGCGATCTCGGCGGCGAAGTCGCGCCGCATCTGCGCGACGCGATCAATCAGGGCCTGATCGAAGGGCCGCGGATCTGGGCCGCGGGCAAATCGATCGCCACCACCGGCGGCCATGCCGACCCGACCAATGGCATGAATTCGGCGCTGGCGCATCTGGTCGGCCCACCGGGCCCCACCGAAGGCGTGATCAATTCGGTCGAGGATGCGCGCCAGGCCGTGCGCCAGCGCTACAAGGAAGGCAGCGACGTCATCAAGATCACCGCCACCGGCGGCGTGCTCAGCTATGCGCGCTCCGGCGATGCGCCGCAGTTCACGGTGGAGGAAGTGCGCTCGGTGGTCGACACCGCGAAGGACTACGGTTACCGCGTCGCCGCGCATGCGCACGGCGCCGAGGGAATGAAGCGCGCGGTGCTGGGCGGCGTCACCAGCATCGAGCACGGCAGCTACATGAACGACGAGATCATGGCGCTGATGAAACAGAAAGGCACCTGGTACGTGCCGACCATCTCTGCTGGCCGTTTCGTTGCCGAGAAAGCGAAGATCGACGGTTATTTCCCCGACGTCGTGCGCCCCAAAGCCGCACGCATCGGCGCGCTGATCCAGGAAACCGCGGGCAAGGCCTACAGGGCCGGGGTGAAGATCGGCTTCGGCACCGACATGGGCGTGGGTCCGCACGGCGACAACGCGCGCGAATTCATCCATATGGTCGAAGCCGGCATTCCAGCGACGTACGCGCTGCAATCGGCAACGATTTACGCCGCCGAAGTGTTGGGCGTGGACGATCAGGGCACGATCGAGGTCGGCAAGCGCGCGGACATCGTCGCCATGCCCGGCGATCCGCTGAAGGACATCGACGTGGTGATGAACGTCGATTTCGTGATGAAGGACGGCGTGATCCACAAGCGTCCCGGCGACGAGAATCGAGCGCACTGATGGCGAACATGGAATGGGTCGGTTATCTGGCCGCGGCGATGACCACCCTCGCCTTCGTACCCCAGGCGGTGCAGACCATCCGCACCCGCGACACCCGCGGCATTTCGCTGGGCATGTATGTGGTGTTCACCATCGGCATCGCCTTCTGGCTGGTCTACGGCATCGCCCTGGGTTCCATGCCCATGATCCTCTCGAACGTCGTCACTTTTCTGCTGTCGGCGACGATCCTGGGACTGAAACTCAAGCACGGCTGAGCGGCGCTTCGCGGCCGGCGTACGTTGCCCAGGCGAACCAGACCAGGAACGCCAACCGCGGCGCGAACGCCGCCATCGCTCCGGGCCATGGCGGCAATGCGAGCGCCAGCGTCGCGATCAATGACACCAGCGTCGTCCATTTGAACCCTCGCGGCGGCCCACCGAACGCAAGCAGAGCCCCCGCAGCCGCGAATGCGATCCACCACACTGTCCAGGCCAGCGCATGCAGCGCGTTGGCCTGGCCTCCGATGTTGTCGGGATCGAGCGGCAGCAGCCCCTGCGCCGCGAATGCCAGCGCCGACAACACCGCAAGCTGCGTCCCGATCCGCACCCGCCAGCCCGCCGTCGCCGGCAACGCCGAACGCATCGTCCAGAATACGAACGCCACCAACAGCCCCGGCAATACGAAAGCGAGAGTATTGAAAGCCAGCGCCCCCGGCACGCCGACGGCGCCGAGCAGCGCCAGCGGGTGTTCGCGATGCGAGTAACCGTCGAGCATCGTGCCGCAGATCGTCGCCGCGGCGGCGAACATCGCAAGGGCGACCGGGCCGCAGAATCGCGTGCGACGATTCATGCGCCGTCCTTCCACTGGAACACATCCTCGACACCCACGCCGAACGTCCGCGCGATCCGGAACGCCAGTTCCAGCGATGGCGCGTAACGCCCGGCTTCCAGCGCGATGATCGTCTGCCGGGTCACGCCGCAGGCCTGAGCGAGCGCTTCCTGGGTCATTTCGCCGCGCTCGAAACGGAAACGGCGGATATGGTTGGCGATCGGCGTCGCGGTCATCGACGGTCGCGCCAATAAAGGAACGCGCAGATCGAGGATTCAATTACCCACGCAACCGCCAGGCATGCCATCAAATAGTGCTCGAACCAGACCACAGGATAGGCGGCGGTCAGCCGACCGGCGTAAGTTTCTATATCCATGATTATCAGCGAAAAGCTGATGATCAACGTCAATGCCATCAGTGCTGACTTGGAGGCGAACGCGGAGATAGCCCTGTCGCGCTCATCCTCAACCACACCTTTTCCAGGCCGGAACGTCGCCACAGCGATTGCGGCCATGAAGACGTATGACATATTTGATAGGTAGTCTCGGACCTCTTGCCGTACAGTGACCTCGGAGGGCGAATCGATCAAGAACAGTTTCCAGCACAGGTATGCGAATACCGATGCCGACGCTCCAAAACGAATCCATGCGAGCTTTTGCTGCGCGTTCATCACGCTTCTCCCCTGCGGTCTTTCCAGTAATGCGCCAACGTCGCCGCGTATTCGCACAACCAGCCCCACATCAACGCGAAGATCAGCAGGTTTCCGATCATCAATGGCGTCGCCCATTCGAGTTTTTCGGCAGGCGAAAAACTCAACATCACCGCAATGCCGACGATGCTGAAGATCAGTGCGCCCCTGCCCCAGCCAGCAGCCTGCACCGCGATCTCACGGTCCCGCTCGTCTTCCTCAACGATTCCTTTCCAGCGCGACGCGAGCACGCCGGACAGGATCGTCCAGGCAATCAACATCAGCACCAGATTGCGGCCGACAGCGGTCGCGTCCGGGTTGTGCGGGATCGGCGCATCGTCGAAGACATGCATCTTCGCGAAGAAATAGACCATCGCGATTAGGGTGAACCCGGCCCCTATCCTCGCCTTCCATTCCGCCGGCGACGCGGACCGCGCCAGCGCCTCGCGCGGGAGCCTCGACACCGAGTACAGCAGCCCCCAGGCGCTGGCGATCAACAGCACCATGCCGAGATTGCCGGCATCCCAGCCCAGCAATTGCTTCGGCCCTGCCAGCAACAGCCACAGGGCGCAGCCCGCGGTCAGCATCAACACCCATCGTATCCAGGCCGGAACAGCCATCGACGTAACCTCATAGTGACTAAATGTAATGCAAAGCATACATTTCGATTTTCGAATGTCAAGTGCACCTTACATCGCCATCAGCGGTCTCCGACTTGGCACAATCGCGGACGAAGCTCGAACGCAGCCCGAAGGAAATCCGCATGTCAGCCAGCCTGTCCGCAACGGCAGAACCCCCGATCCAACCGCCCGCCGCTGGAACCGGCCCGCGTCCGCGCTGGCGCAACCCCGCCCTGTATTTCGCGGCCGCCTGGAGCGGCTTTTTCGTGATGGGCGTGGAGCTGCTGGGCGGACGTCTGTTGGCGCCCTACTTCGGCAGCTCGATCTTCGTCTGGGGGGCGCTGATCGCCGTGTTCATGACGGCGCTGGCCATCGGTTACCTGATCGGCGGCCAGTTGTCGCTGCGCGCGCCGTCGCAGATGGGGCTGGGGCTGCTGCTGATCGCGGAGGCCCTGTTCGCGCTGCCGATCGTGTTCTTCGGCGATGCGGTATTCGATGCGCTGTCGTATGCGATCTCGGACCCTCGTTACGGGTCGCTATTGGCTTCCGCGCTGATGTTCAGCGTACCGACGCTGTTCTCCGGGATGGTGTCGCCGTACGCGGTGCGCCTGCTGATCCGCGACATCGAGAAGTCCGGGCAATCCGCCGGTCGCCTGTATTTCGCGTCCACCCTGGGCTCCGCCGGCGGCACCATCCTCACCACCTTCTATCTGGTGCTGCTGTTCGAGATCGACACGATCATTCTCGGCCTGATCGCGATCTCGTTCGCGATCGGCACGGCGCTGTGCGTGACCGGGCGTCGCCGCGATGCGGCTTGAGCGCTGGGTCCACCCATTGCTCGCGTTGCCGTTGCTGGCGACGCTGTTGCTGGCGACCGTCGGCTGCGCCCGCGACGCCGATCCGAACAAGGGCAGGATCGTCCACCGCGAAAAATCGATGTACCGCGACATCATCGTGCTGGATACCGGCACGCATCGCTGCATGTCGTTCGCCCGACGCGGCGGCATGCAGAGCTGCATCTATACGAACGCCCCGGACCAGTTGGCCATTCCGTACACCCGCGCCGTGTTCGCGGGCCTGATGGCCAATCCCAGCGCCCGGCGCGTGCTGGTGATCGGCCTGGGCGGTGGCGTGATTCCCACCGCGATGCGCCGGATCGACCCCAAGCTGCGGATCGACGTGGTGGAGCTGGACCCCGCGGTCGTCGCGGTCGCCAAACGCTACTTCGGGTTCCGCGAAGACCCGGGCCTGCATACGTTCATCGGCGACGGCCGCGTGTTCGTCCGTCGGCAGGCAAAGGCCGGGGTGCGATACGACCTGATCGTCATCGATGCCTACGAGCGCGTTTACGTCCCCGAGCATCTGATGACACGCGAATTCATCGGCGAAGTGAAGTCGTTGCTCGCCCCGGGCGGGGTGGTCGCCTCCAATACCTTCGCCCGCGGGCCGCTGGCGCCGTACGAGGCAGCGACTTATCAATCGGTGTTCGACGACACCCGGACGGTGGAGATGTCGATGGGCAACCGGATCATCCTCGCCGGCCGCGACGGACTGCCGCCTGCGGAAACGCTGCGCGAACACACGACCCGGCAGCAGATGAAGCTGCTCGCGGTCGGCATTTTCGCGGCCGAGCTGGAATCGCAGGCACAGCCGAAGATCGGCGGCTATCGCCCGCTGACCGACCAGTATTCGCCGGCCAATCTGCTGTTCGGGGAATAGGGCGATGCCGGCCGAACATAGGCGGCCACCTTGGAATCGCGGCCGGCTGGCACAATAGTCCCGACTCACGCCAACGGAATCGCCGCATGTCCTCCACGTCTCCCCACGTTTTCGATGCCACCACCCAGGGTTTCGAGACCGATGTCATGCAACGCTCGCTGCAGACCCCGGTGCTGCTGGATTTCTGGGCCGAATGGTGCGGCCCCTGCAAGACCCTCGGCCCGATGCTCGAAGCGCTGGCAGCCGAATACAACGGCGCATTCGTGCTGGCGAAAGTCGATGTGGATGCCGAAAAGGAACTCGGCGCGGCGTTCCAGATCCGCTCGATCCCGACCGTGGTGCTGGTCAAGGACGGGCAATTGGTCGATGGCTTCCAGGGCGCGCTGCCCCTGGGCCAGTTGCGCGAATTCCTGACCCATCACCAGATCGAACCGGGCGCGGCCGACGAAGCGCCCGGCGAAGACGCCGCGCCCGAGCCGCCGACCGTGGACCCGCAGGCCGAAGTGGAGCGCCTGCGCGGCGAGATCGAAGCCGCGCCGGAGAACGACGGCCTGAAGCTGGAACTCGCGCTGGCCCTGCTGCAGACCGGCGCCACCGCCGACGCCGAACGCCTGCTGGACGCCCTGCCCGCCAATCTTTCCACCGACGACCGCGCCGTGCGCGCCCGCGCCCGCCTCGGCTTCGCCACGCTGCTGAAGGACGCGCCGCCCGCTGAAACGCTGCAGGCCGCCGTCGCCGACGACGAAAGCGATCTGCGCGCCCGGCACCTGCTCGGCGTGCATCACATCGTGGCCGGTCGTTCGCAGGAGGGGCTGGAGCAGTTCATCGAAATGCTGCGCCGCGATCGCGCTTATCAGGACGGTCTTGCGCGGCGCACGCTGATCGACGCCTTCCGCATCATCGAAGACGAGGATCTGGTCGGCCAGTACCGCCGCAAAATGTCCTCGCTGTTGCTGGTGTAACGCCCGCATGCCGCGTCAACTGTCGGCGCGCGGGCTGCGCCGGATCATGAATCTGTGGCCGCCGTATCTGTTCAGCGGCGTACGCGTGCGCACGATCGCCGAGGACTGGCGGCACGCCGAGATCGAATTGCGCTCGCACTGGTGGAACCGCAATTACGTCGGCGTGCATTTCGGCGGCAATCTGTTTTCGATGACCGATCCGTTCTGGATGCTGCTCACACTGAACGCCCTGGGCAAGGATTACATCGTCTGGGACAAGGCCGGCGCGATCGATTTCCGCAAACCCGGCCGCGGCACCGTGCGCGCGCATTTCCGGGTGGACGATGCGATGCTCGACGAGATCCGCGCAGCCACCGCAGGCGGCGAGAAGTATCTGCGCTGGTGCGAGACCGAGATCGTCGATGCGGACGGCGAAGTCGTCGCCCGCGCGCGCAAACAGCTCTATATCCGCAGGAAAGAGAGCGCCGCGCCTTCAACGTGAAGCGGGGACTGCGGCATGCTGGAAATACGCAGGCAGCGGTATTTCCCAATAATCTCCTGAGTTCTTGCCGTAGGTCTTGAGCCTCAGCGTGCGTCCATCCGGACCGATGCCGATTCCGCGCTCCGGCGCACCGACATACGCTGCGGATGCGCGCAGACGTACATTGATCGGACGGGTGTCCGACGTGTCTGCGCGAAGGCGCAGCAACAGCGCGATCAGCCGCAGCTTCGCATTGGCGTCCTGCACGCGCCCCGGATAAGGATCGTATGTTGGATTGGCGATGCTGGACAGCATGCATCCGGTAGGATTGCCGACACATTGAAACCTCAGGAAGCTTTCATCGACAGGAGCAGGCGGCATTGGCCGATCCGCCCTCATCGCATGCGCCGCGCTTTCGCCGCAATAGAACGCCAGAGTTTCCGCGCGCTGCGCTTCGGTCATGTCTGCGCTGTAGAACAAAGGCAATGGCAGTCTTGCGAATTTCGATGCATATCCCGAATCACCGGTTTCGATCTGCCGTGTCGCCGATACGAGAAAGCGGAACTCGCCCTGCATCGCGAGGCACATCGACGACTCCCGGGCGGTCGTTGCTGCGAACGCCTGCGAACATGAGGGCGGCAATTTGAAATCGCGCGGCGTTTCCGCCAGCATCTCCGCGAACAATCGGCCATGGACATCAGCTGAGTACACGACACCGATCAACCGGGTAATCAGCGTATCGCTGTCCGCGCCCAGACGCCTCCACGTCGCGATCGCGACGCACGTGCGATCGAACGCTTCATACCGGCGGCCTTCGACGAAGTTCATGGCATAGCGCGTGGCCGGCAGTTTCCCGAATTGGTAGGGCGGCATGACGAAACCGAGCGAGTCAACGATCCGCGGATGACGGATCCCGTCATATGCCGACAAGCTCTCGGCGCGATCAATGATCGCGGCATGGCGTTCGATCAATGCGATATACCGTTCGCGGTCGGCCCTCACTTTCTGCAGACAACCGCCATCGCGATCGCACCAGAGGTCCATCGCTTCCGGGGGAGGCGATTGCTTCGGATAGCGTTTCTCGGCGCTGCTGGAGAACGCGTTCGACGGATTGGACTGCCCGGACTGTCCAGGAGAAACAGCCGCAAGCCTGCGCAGATCTTCCGCCAGCACGCGTTCTTGTTCAGCCTTTGGGATGTCGTACGACAAGAGCCACAGCGCCCCGAACGCGTTCTTGCCCTCCAGTGAGGGCAGTTGCCGGATCGTCCTCAAGGCGGTTTCTTGGGCTTCCGTCGGCCCCAGCCAGCGCGACAGCGACCAGGCCGTCACGGTCAGCAACATGAACGCCAACAGCGCCCTGACCGCCCACTTCAACGCTCGCCTGATCACCATACGGCGCCGTTTTTCCTGTTTTTTGTCGTTGGATGAGCATACCGTCATGAGAATGCGCATTCACTCCCGGGGCGGCCTTGGGTATGCTCGGCGGGTAACAGGGGGATGTACATGAGTTCTACGCAAAAGGAGCAGCAGGAAGGATGGCCGGAGATTCCCGGCTACCGCCTGCTGCGGATTCTCGGGCACGGCGGCATGTCGACGGTTTACCTTGGCCAGCAGTTGTCGCTGGGTCGCGAGGTGGCCATCAAGGTCATGCGCCTGGAAGCGCTGACCGACGAGACCGGCCGTCGCCGTTTCGAGAACGAAGCGCGCACCATCGCCCGCCTCGACCATCCGCATATCGTGCATATCCACGAAGTCGGCCGGACCCGCGAAAGCCAGCCCTACCACGTGATGCCGGTACTGCCGCGCGGGCATCTGGGCAAGCGCAACCTCACCCGCGACGAGTCGCGGGTGCGCGAAATCCTCGAAGCCCTGCTCAGCGCACTGGCCTACGCGCACGGCCGCGGGGTGATCCATCGCGACGTCAAGGCCGAGAACGTGCTGTTCGACGAGGCCGAGCGGCCGATGCTGACCGATTTCGGTATCGCCCTGCGCCGCGGCTACGGATCCCGCGTCACCACCGCCGGCGTGGCGATGGGCAGCACCGCCTACATGGCGCCCGAACAGGCGCGCGGTACCGAGGTGGATCTGCGCGCCGACCTCTACAGTCTCGGCGTGCTGGCATGGGAGATGCTGGTCGGCAGCCTGCCTTATCAGGCCGAAGACGGGCTGTCGATGGCGCTCAAGCATGTGCAGGATCCGATCCCGCGCCTGCCGCCGCATCTCGGTCACTGGCAGCGGTTCTTCGATCGCGTCCTGGCCAAGACCCCGATCGAACGCTTCAACGACGCACCGGACATGCTGGCCGCGATGCATCGCGTGCCGCATGCGCGCCGCCAGCCCATGCGCGCGTCTCTGGCGCGGCTGCGCGCCCGCATCGGCCCGAAAGAGATTCTGCTCGCGGCCGCAGGCATCGCGGTCGTCGCGGGCGGCATCGCGCTGCTGATCCGCTTCGACCAGCGCAGCATCGAACGCAGCTTCGCCAGCGACAGCGCAAGCCCGGGCACGCAGATGCCGATGACCGCCGACCTGGATCCGACCCGCGGCGCGCCGCTGTCCGACCCCACCGACTCGATGCTGCGCGCGGCGCCGGAGTCCGCAGCGCATCGCTTCGTCTTGGACGCGGAGCGGTACCTGCAGCAGCGTCGGCTGATCTCGCCTCCCGGCGGAAACGCCTACGACAGCGTGATGGCGGCCTGGCGCACCGATCCCAGCCATGCCGGCCTGGCCGCGATGAGCAACCGGCTGCTGACCGCACTCGGCGGCGAGACCGAACAGCGCCTGCGCAAGGGCGACGACGCAGCCGTACGCGATCTGATCAGCCGGATGCAGCGCCTGGCCGAACAGGATCGCGCCACGGGTGTCGCGCGGATGGCGCAGCTCAGGAAACAGCTGGGCGCCGGCCTGTCGGCGCGCATGAGCGAGGCGCAGGCCAAGTTCGACCGCGCCGCTGCCGGGCGCGTAGTCGCTTCGGCCAAAGGCCTGGGCATGGACAGGGCGCAGATCGCGGCGCTGCAGTCGCGGGCCGCGAAGATCGTGCAGCCCGGCGACCGCGTCGCCGACAACACCATCGGCGACATGACCCTGGTCGATACCGGCGGCAAACTGGTCGCGGTGTCGCGGGCATCGGTCAGCCGCGACGATTACGCGGCCTTCGTGAAGGCGACCAAACGCCCGCCATCGCTGTGCCGCGAACGCGCATCGCTGCTGCGGGTGCTGGCACCGCGGACCTGGGAAACGCCCGGTTTCGAGCAATCAGGCAGTGGCTCGGTGGTCTGCGTGTCGTGGCAGGACGCCGACGCCTACGCGCGCTGGCAGAGCCAACGCGGCAACCATCGCTATCGCTTGCCCAGCGCTTCGGAAGCGCAGGCCGCATCGCGCAACGACAACGGCAAGGCGGTGGCCGAGTGGCTGGGCGAATGCGCCGGCGGCAGCTGCGCCAAGCGCATGTCGGCGGGCCGCAGCTGGCGCGGTGCGGGCGGTGGGCGTCCGCTGGAAGCGGCGCGCGGTTACGACGATGTCGGTTTCCGGCTGGTACGCGAGCTGTAACCGCCGCGCCGGCCGCCCGTACAATCGCCGGATGTCGAATCCCCGCTCGTTCAGCCGCCGCCTGCAAGGCCTCTTCTTCACCGGCCTGCTCACCCTCCTGCCGATCTGGCTGACCTGGGTGGTGGTGAAATTCGTGTTCGTGATGCTGTCGGATCTCAGCCGGCCGCTGATCGATCCGCTGCTGCAGAATCTCGCGTCGACAGGGCCCGAAGCGCTGGGCTGGCTGGCGCAGGCCTGGGTGAAAACGGCGCTTGGCCTGATCGCCACCCTCGGCGTGATCCTCGCGGCAGGCTGGCTGACCCGACGCGTGCTCGGGCAGCGGCTGCTGCGCTGGTTCGAGGCCCTGATCAAACGCATTCCGCTGGCCAATACCATTTACGGAAGCGCGCGCAAGCTGCTGGACATCCTGCAGACCAAGCCGGACGGCACCCAACGCGTGGTGTTGATCGATTTCCCGCACGCGGAGATGAAAACGCTCGGCTTCGTCACCCGGGTCATGCGCGAAAACGGCACCGGCCGCGAACTCGCCGCGGTCTATGTCCCGACCACGCCCAACCCGACATCGGGCTATCTGGAAATCGTGCCGGTCGAAAAAATGACCCCGACCGACTGGACCGTGGACCAGGCCATGAGCTTCATCATCAGCGGCGGCGCGGTCGCGCCGGATTCCATTCCGTTCTCGGCGCCGGGCGCCGCATCGAAGACCAGCATTCCGCCGGAGACCGCAACGCCATGACCCCGCATCTGCTCGACGACCGCGCCACCCGGCTGTTCATCGGCCTCGCCGCTTTCTTCTGCGTCAACGCGGTGCTGGCCGAATTCATCGGCGTTAAGATCTTCGCGCTGGAGGACACGCTGGGCATCGCGCCGCTGGAGTGGAACCTGTTCGGCCAGACCGGCTCGCTCAGCTTCACCGCGGGCACGCTGCTGTGGCCGATCGTGTTCGTGTTCACCGATGTCATCAACGAGTTCTACGGCAAGCGCGGCGTGCGCATGATCTCGTGGATCGCGGTCGCGCTGATCCTGTACGGCTTCGTGTTCGCGTTCGCCGCGATCCATCTGGCGCCCGCCGACTGGTGGGTGGACTCGGTGAAATCGCAGGGCGTTCCGGATTACCAGAAAGCCTTCGCCGCGGTCTTCGGACAGGGGCTGTGGACCATCGCCGGCTCGGTCGTTGCGTTCCTGCTGGGGCAATTGATCGACGTTTCGGTCTTCCATCGCATCCGCCGCATGACCGGCGAAAAGTACGTCTGGCTGCGCGCGACCGGCTCTACCGCGGTGTCGCAACTGGTCGACAGCTTCGTAGTGCTCTACATCGCCTTCGTACTCGGGCCGCAACAGTGGCCCACCTCGCTGTTCATGGCGGTCAGCAGCATCAATTACCTCTACAAGATGCTGGCCGCGATCGCCCTGATACCGCTGATCTATGTGATGCGCCGCGTCATCATCGGCTACCTCGGCGAAGCGCGCGCGACGCAGTTGCGCGACGAAGCCGCCGGCTGATGCCCCGCCCGAGCAGGGCCGCAGGCGAACCGCGCCACCCGTTCCGTTCCCTGCAATGACCTTTGGCCGATGCCAACCCGGGCCGATGCGGTGAGTCTTGCGGGGTCGCGCCGGCGCAGCCGCGCGCCCATTTCGCGATCGCCATTCGCCATCGTCGCCAACCAGACCGGAGTCCGTCATGACCACAACATCCACCGCGCGCGCGCTGCTCGCACTTGCCGTCGCCGCAGCGTTGGCCGGCAGCGCTTCCCTGCCATTCGCCGCATCCGCCGCGCCGCAGGCGAGCCCGGCCGCTTCCACCGCAGAATCCAAGGCCCAGCGCCTGAACGCCCTCTACGCCGAATACTGGGAAGAGACCCTGAAGCTCAACCCGATCCAGGCGACGTTCCAGGGCGACACCCGCTACAACGATCGACTGCCGAATTTCCTGACCGCCGAGTCGCGCAAGGAAGCGCACGACTTCAACGTGCGCTGGCTGGAAAAGATCGAAGCGATCGGCCCCGACGGTCTGGGCGGACAGGATCGCTTGAGTTACGACATCTTCGTGAAGAACGCGAAGGACACGCTGGAGGGCGAACGCTTTCCCGGCCACCTGATGCCGATCAACCAGTTCAACAACATCGCCGGATTCGCGGCGCAGTTGGGCTCCGGCTCCAACGCCCAGCCGTTCAAGACGGTGAAGGACTACGACAACTGGCGCGCCCGCGGCGCCAAGCTGGCGCCGATCATGGATCAGGCGATCCTCAACATGCGCGAAGGCATGCGCGAGGGCGTGGTGCAGCCGAAGGCGCTGATGCAGAAGGTGTTGCCGCAGTTCGACGCGCTGATCGCCGACCAGGCCGACAAGACCCTGTTCTGGGGCCCGATCAAGAACATTCCCGCGTCGTTTTCCGAAGCCGACAAGGCCAGGATCACCGCCGAATACAAGACGATGATCGAGCAGGAGATCATGCCCGCGTACCGCCGCATGCGCGAATTCATCGCCAAGGAATATCTGCCGGCATGCCGCGACACCGCAGGCATGGCCGATCTGCCGAACGGCCAGGCCTGGTATGCGTTCAACGCATATTCCAGCACCACCACCCGTCGCATGCCCGCGCAGATCCACCAGACCGGCCTCGACGAAGTCGCGCGCATCCACGACGAGATGCGCAAGGTGATGCAGCAGGTCGGGTTCAAGGGTTCGTTGCAGGACTTCTTCAAATACGTGAACACCGACAAGAAGTTCGAGTTCGCCTCGGAAGACGCCCTCCTCGCGCACTACCGCAGCATCGAAGCGCTTCTGGAGCCCGGCCTGAACCGCATGTTCAACCTCAAGCCCAAGGCCGGCTTCGAGATCCGCCCGATCGAGGCCTTCCGTGCGCAATCGTCCGCGGGCGGCGAATACCAGTCGCCGAGCGAGGACGGGACGCGCCCGGGCATCTTCTACGTCAACACTTACGACCTGCCCAGCCGCAAGACCTGGGACAGCGAGGATCTGTTCCTGCACGAAGCCAAGCCCGGCCACCACTTCCAGCTCGCGCTGCAGCAGGAACTGAAAGGTTTGCCGAATTTCCGCCGCTTCGGCGGCGAGACCGCCTTCATCGAGGGTTGGGGCCTGTACTCGGAAACCATCGGCAAGGAGCTGGGCATCCTCAACGACCCATACATGTACTTCGGCATGCTGCAGAACGAACTGTGGCGTTCGATCCGCCTGGTCGTCGACACCGGCTTCCACAGCAAGGGCTGGACCCGCGAGCAGGTGATCAAGTACATGCTCGACAACTCGGCGACCAGCGAAACCGATGCCGTGGCCGAAGCCGAACGCTACATGGCGATCCCCGGCCAGGCGCTCGCCTACAAGACCGGCCAGCTCAAGATCACCGAACTCCGCGCGCGCGCCGAAAAGGCTCTGGGCGCCGGATTCGACATCAAGGCCTTCCACGATGAAGTGCTGAAGGACGGCTCGGTACCGCTGGATGTGCTGGAAGCGAAGATCGACCGCTGGATCGCGGAACGCAAGAAGATGTAATCCGGAATCGAGGCTCCGTCACAGGCTTTATCCGCATGCCCGCATTTGCGGGCATGCGCCTTTCCGGCGCTTCGATCTTCGCGCGACGGCACTGCCTTCAATAAGATTTGCTTTCGCGCATTTCGCGCGTGCGTGCGCAAGGCGCAAAAGCATCGCTACGCGACTGCGACCAGTATTCGCGAAACACCGCGTGCTCCACGCTGCCGTCCAGCAGCGCACCCGGCGCGATGAAGCTGTACAAGGCGCCAAGCGATCGCACTTCGAACGGCGACACCCTGCGCAGGATGTGTTCCGGACCCAGTTCGGAAGGATGTTCCAGTCCTGCCGCGCACAACATCTCGCGCAGCGCCTTCAGGGTGTTGCGATGGAACTGATGCACGCGGGTCGCCTTGTCCGGCACATCGAGCTTGCGCCAGCGCGAGGGATCCTGGGTCGCGATGCCGGTCGGGCATCGGTCGGTGTGACAGCTCTGTGCCTGGATGCAACCCAGCGCGAACATGAAACCGCGCGCGGCGTTGCACCAGTCCGCGCCCATCGCCAGCGTGCGCGCGATATCGAAAGCGCTGGCGATGCGTCCGGCGGCGCCTATGCGGATGCGGTCGCGGAGATTCAGCCCCACCAGGGTGTTGTGCACCAGCATCAAGGCTTCGTGCATCGGCACGCCGACATGATCGATGAATTCCGCCGGCGCCGCGCCGGTACCGCCCTCGCCGCCGTCGACGACGATGAAATCCGGAAGTATCCCTGTCTCGTGCATGGCTTTGGCGATCGCGAACCATTCCCATGGATGGCCGATGGCGAGTTTGAATCCAACCGGTTTTCCGCCCGACAACTCGCGCATCCTGGCGATGAATTCGAGCAGGCCGATTGGCGTGGAGAACGCGGAGTGCCGCGCCGGCGAGACGCATTCGACGCCCTGCCTGACGCCGCGGGTCGCGGAAATTTCCGCGCTGACCTTGGCCGCCGGCAACACGCCGCCGTGCCCGGGCTTCGCGCCCTGCGACAGCTTCAGTTCGATCATCTTCACCTGCGGGTCGCGCGCATTCGCGGCGAAACGCTCCTCGCTGAACCCACCGTCGTCGTCGCGGCACCCGAAATAGCCGCTGCCGATTTCCCAGACCAGGTCGCCGCCGTGTTCGCGGTGGTACGGCGAAATCGAACCTTCTCCGGTGTCGTGATAGAAACCGCCGCGCCTGGCGCCGTCGTTCAACGCGCGGATCGCGTTCGCGGACAACGCACCGAAGCTCATCGCCGAGATGTTGAACACGCTGGCATCGTAGGGCTGTGCGGACTCGCTGCCGATGCGCATGCGGAAATCCTCGGAAGCGATCTCCGTCGGCATCACCGAATGATTGATCCATTCGTACTCGCTGCCGTACACGTCCTGCTGGGTGCCGAACGGCCGGGTGTCGTTCACCGATTTGGCGCGCTGGTAGATGAGCGCACGCTGCTGGCGCGAATACGGCACCTCGGCGGTGTCGGACTCGATGAAATACTGGCGCATCTCCGGGCCGATGGATTCCAGTCCGTAGCGGAAATGGGCGAGGATCGGATAATTGCGGCGCAGCGTGCTGCGCGTCTGCGACAGATCCCACACGCCCAGCGCAGCGAAGCCACCGAACAGCGCCACGCCCGGAATCCAGACGGGACCGAGGAACGCGACGGCGATCGCGCACAGGATGGTCAGTGCGACACTGGCGAACAATGCGGCGTAACGCGACATGCAACCCCCTGCGTGTGTGCGGAACGAATGCGCGCCGCAGCGCGTATCGAATTCATGGAATGACGGTCCAGCAGCGATGCCTTGCGACCATCGCTCCGCGATGCCTGCAGATCCGGATTGCCCCGCAACTTTCGGCCGGGCCGTCCCGCTTCGATGATAACCGCGCACTTCCAGTAAATCGATACGAACATCGACACGAACGCGGCTTGCGCACAGCCCGCAATGCCGGGATCGAACGCGTGCCGGTGCGAAATCGATGAAGGCATCCACAGCCAAGGCACATGCTGAACCGCGCCGAGCAGGAACGGCCGCAACGGCGGCTGGAACGGCGCGCGGTGATAGCCTCGAGGCCGAGACCTCCAAGCGAGAATCCCATGCATTTTCGAACCCATGCGCATCCATGTCCCGACGTTTCCGTTGCCCTGATGCCGCAGGCGCTGCGTGTCGCTTGCCTCATATTTGCGGGGGCAGGCCTCGCCGCATGCGGCGACAGTGCGCTGCTCATGGCCAATGAAGATACAGGCGCATCGCCCCGCATCGTCGCGCCGAACAAGAGCCTCATCCCGACACTGAAGATCGCACCGGCAGTCGGCTGGCCCGACGATGCGCTGCCCATCGCCGCCGACGGCTGGACGGTGACCGCGTTCGCGCGCGATCTGTCGCATCCGCGCTGGGTGTACGTCCTGCCCAACGGCGACGTGCTGGTGGCCGAAAGCAATGCCCCGCCCGGCAAATCGGGCATCGACGGATTGAAGGGCGCGATCATGGGTTCGGTCATGAAGAAGGCCGGCGCGGGCACGCCCAGCGCCGACCGCATCACCCTGCTGCGCGACGCCGATGGCGATGGTGTGGCCGAGATCCGCAGCGTACTGCTGAAAGGTCTGCATTCGCCGTTCGGCATGGCGCTCATCGATGGCACGCTCTACGTCGCCAACGCCGATGCAGTGGTGCGCGTGCCCTACGCCACCGGCGACACCCGGATCGATACCGCGCCGGTGAAGGTTGCCGACCTGCCGGGCAAGGGAGACGAACTCAATCATCACTGGACGAAAAGTCTCGTCGCCAGCGCCGACGGCACGCGGCTGTATGTCGGCGTGGGTTCGAACAGCAATGTCGGCGAGAACGGCATGGCCGCGGAGACCGGCCGCGCGGCGGTATGGGAGTTCGATGCCCGCAACGGCGCAGGACGCGTGTTCGCCTCGGGCCTGCGCAATCCGGTCGGTCTGGCGTGGCAGCCGGCCAGCGGCGCATTGTGGGCCGTAGTGAACGAGCGCGACGAACTGGGCAGCGATCTGGTGCCGGATTACCTCACGGAGGTACGTGACGGCGCCTTCTACGGCTGGCCCTACAGCTATTACGGCCGGACGGATTCACGCGCGCCCGGGCCACCGGACGGAGCGGCGCCGCCAAGCGCAGCGCGCCCGGATTACGCGCTTGGATCGCACGTCGCGCCTCTGGGCCTGGCCTTCGATACGCACGGCGCCTACATCGGCTTGCACGGCTCATGGAACCGCAAACCGCTCAACGGCTACAAGGTGGTTTTCGTGCCGTTCTCCGGCGGCAGACCTGCCGGCCCGATGCGCGACGTGCTCACCGGATTCCTGGACGACGACGGCAATGCGCGCGGCCGACCTGCAGGCGTGGCGATCGATGCGCGCGGCGGCTTGCTGGTGGCCGACGATGCAGGCAACGCCGTGTGGCGCGTCGCGGCTACACGGTAGCGTGTGCGAAAAAAATGCGCGCACCAACGCCAAGGGAGAATCCGTCTGCAAAATGGAGCACTTGCCGCGCGACAGATGCTCAGCGGATCTCGTCTCTGCACGTGAGGCTTCCAGATCGTGGGCGATCACGGCACACGAAGAAGATCGGCCGATCTCTCGACGGAGTATTTAGCCCAGCGTTCGGAAAAGCGGAGCCGATGAATTGGATCGGCTTCAGGTCGCCAGGCACTCAGGTATCGATCGAGCCATAACAGGCGACACTTATCGTATGAATCCGGATATGCAGGGAAGTCGTGCTTTCATATCGCACGACTTCCTTGCAATCCGCACGCCAGAACTACGGCCGCTTAGCGATCGGCGGCATCCTTCGTGGCATCTTTCGTCTGCTCGGCGCGCGCTTTGGCTGCGTCGTATTCGGCCTCTGCAGCGTCGTTGCACGCACTCTGCTGGCCGGCGGGCAGGCCGTCGCACTTCTGCTTCGCGATGTCGTAATCGGCTTTCGCCTTCGCATCCGCCACATCTTCTCTGGCGTCCGCATTGTCCTTCATCGCGTCGCTACGGGCTTCGCGGACTTCCGCGGTATCGTCGGCTTTGACGATATCTTCGCGATTTTCGGCTGCTACGGTCGCCGCATCCGCAGCCTCCTCTGCAACCTCCTGATTGCCTTCGCGTTGCGCTTCGGCCACATCTTCCTGCGTTTCGGAAGGCGTTTCCTGCCTGTTGCACGCCGACATCGCGAGCACGCTACCGAGGCCGATCGTGGCGGCGATGATTCTTGCGGAAATGATTTTCATGGTCGTCCTGGGATGTAGTAGAGCGGTACGCTCTCTGTGCGGGTATCAAATTGCGTGCCAACTTCACCGCCATGAATGCCGGATTGGAATCGCCTGCCGAAAACGATTCATCAACCCATTTTTTGCGCCATCCTCGCCATGGGCGCGGGTAGGAGCGGCACCTGTGGGAACGTGCCGAATGCATGATCCAGAACTGCGTCCTGCACGTTTCGGAACTGGAAACAGGCACGCCCGTTTCAGCCGGCCGCAAAGACGTAGAGTCTGCGATGCGATCAGGCACCGGGTGAATGCGACCGACAGGCCCAATCGGTCTGCTCTGGAAAATTCCATAAAAAAAGCCGCCCCGTTGATGGGGGCGGCTTCCGTATTGGTGCCCGAGGCCGGAATCGAACCGGCATGCCTTGCGGCGAGGGATTTTCTTCCCACTTCGACTTTCGCCGCCAGCGCGCATGCGCTGTTCGTGGGCTGGAGCACGCCTTCACCATCGCCTTGCGGCCTTAGGTGCCCGCCGTCTGCTCTCTACACCTTCCCATGGACCTTGCGATCGGGGCTTGGCTCGGCGTTGGCTCGTGCGCTTGCGCGCCCAGGGCGTTCACCGAATTTGACGGGTTCACCTCCGGAGTTTCCTCCGGAGGGCTCAAATTGTTTCAAGTCCCTTGTGTCTACCAGTTTCACCACTCGGGCTGGTCCGACCCGCGACCGAATCCACGTTCGCCCGGCTACCGCCGGACTTGATCGCACTGTACCGCGCCTTCGGCTACATGCGCACCAGGCCGGAATATCCTAACCCAAGGAGCCGGCCAACGCCGTCGGCATCGTGGCGGAATGCATCGATGGACTTCCACGAGCAGCAGAAAGCCGGGCGCTTCCTCAATCGCCGGTCAGAGAGCGACGCGGCACGACACCGAAAGATTCGCCTGGCGAAGCCAGGTCGCGAACGGTATGGGAGGAACGCGCTTGCAGGTATTCTCGAGATTGCGCAGATAGATTTCTTCGCGGTGCACGGCCACCGACTGCGGCGCAACGACGCCGATACGCACCTGGCGCTTGCGAAGCGAGCCCGAACTCAGGTAGGAAGGCGTGAAGCTGACCATGAGTTGCGCATCGTCGATGCGGAACGTTTCCTTGCTCAGCAGCGAGATCAGATAAAACCGCTCGCCATCCGGAAGCGTTGCCGGGCGCATGCGGGTTTCGCCGTAGAACACCTGGGCTTCCGGCGGTGCGACCACGCCCATGGTGACGTGATAGCGCAACTTGTCGTACACCGTGACGGACACATCGTCGCCGATGCGGATCGTTTCACCAATGCGTCGGTTCAATATCAACATGGCGTTATGGCCTCATCCCGGCAAAGAGGGAAAAAAGAGCGGAGGGCGCTCGTGATCGGGCATCCATCGACCGGATGTCGAGCGCCTGCCGTTCGCAGGACACCTGCAGAGCATTTGGGGCGAAGACACCGACATGCAGAAACTCATCGCAATCGGCCGCCAGCGAAACGGTATCGCCGGGCAACCAGACGCAGACTTCGACATCGCCGACGCGATAGCGCCGCACGCCCAGCATCGAAAAAAGGTACGACCACGCGCCACCCGGCAGCACCGAAGGGCGTAGGCAGGCGTTATCGAAATGCAGATCCACACCTGCCGGCGAGACTACGCCCACCGTCACCCGGTCTCGGCACCGGCTCTGCACGGTCATGGACAGGTCATCACCGATGCGTACGGTGTCGCCGATGCGACAAGTGAGAACCAGCACGCTGCACCTCCCCTGTGATGACGCCCCACATCACTGCGGATCCATCGAACTCCGGGCATCAGCCAAGCGCGACAACCTGTCCTGCCACCGTTGTCATCGTCTGCGACTGCGCAATCCCGGCGGCGATATTCCGCGCCCGAATACCCGGATGGCTGCATTTTGTCCGACTGCAGTCATCCATTCATGTTAGCTAATCTGATTTTGAAGTTAGCATAATTGACATCTGTGTCAAGCCTTGCGCTATGATCCGGTCACCACACTCAGGTCGGCCGAGTCAACGGTATGGACAAGTACGCTGAAGCACTCATGCAGGCGATGGACGACACCGACACCAGCAGTACCCGGGTAGCGGAAGTGGCCAGAGTTGGACGCAACAATGTTGCGCACTGGCGTGCCGGCCGCCGGCCCATTCCGGCCGAACACGCGCTCTCGATCGCCGCGCTGCTCGGCGTCGCGCCCGAACGGATCAGCAAGGCCTACGACCAGAGACTGCGCACGGATTCGGCACGACAGATCATGGGCGTGCAAAGTCTGCGCTCGGCGACCTGCCCCGAAGGCCACGTGACGATCGATCGACTCGCGGGCTTCGGACGCGGGGATGGTCCGAACCGAATCTGGCTACCCGAGTTCATGGTGCGCCGCGAACTCGGCCTGACCGCTATCGACAGTGTCCGCTGGGCCGTCCAGCCTTCCCGCGCCATGGAGCCCGAAATCAGGCGTCACGCCGTGGTCCTCCTGGATGTCGCAGTCTGTCGCCAGGAGCACGTGCTGGATGGCGGAATCTATGCCTATACGCTTTGGGGTCGGCCCGACATCCGTCGCATTGCGATCCGGCGCAACGCCTGGTTGCTCATCGGCAGCGACAAGGACGCGGAGCGCATGGAAGTACAGGAATCCGATCTTCCGAACCTGACCATTCTGGGCACGATGGCGGGCTGTCTCTGATCGTTCACTGACGAATCAACCGCTTACAAAGCCGTATCGTCGATACGGCAATCCGCATGTGCATCGGATCGCGTTCCGGATGCCTTCCCGCAGGCGTCGCTTCATGTCGTGCCCGACACATTACGGTTTGACGAAACGGGGTTTTTGTGAGAATAAATCCTCGAGAGCAGCGCTTCTGAGCTGAACCGCGCCGGACGGGACCTGAGGACAGGGGGAAGCAATGGACGATGCGAAACGCAATACGGCAATCAAAGGGCTGACGCTGAGTGCGGCCTACTGCGCGGCATATTTGCTGGCGTGGTACTACTCGCTGGACCAATGGTTCCTCCCTGCCGGCATACGCGTCGCCGCCCTGCTGTTCCTGCCATCCCGCTACTGGCCCTACGTTTTCGCCGGCGATGCCGGCGCACTGCTGGTTCTCCGCGGCCCGAAAGTCGACCAATACGGCGAAGCATGGGCCTATCTGAGTCCATTTCTGCTGATGCCGCTGATCGCCTGTCTGGCGCTGGCTTTCAATCGCAGATTCAAGACGACGCAGGAACGGTGGCGGTGGCTGCCGCTGATCGGAATTTCGCTCGCGCTGTGGTCGGCGCTGTCGAACATGATCCTGAACGTCGCGCTCGCCGGGCCCGGAGCTTTCGATTCTTTCGCGGAGTACTTCAGGGTCGCGCTTGGGCAATACCTCGGAATACTGATCGTGGTGCCGCCTCTGTTCGTCTGGGCAAGGCGCAGCCCCACCTGGTTTTCCACGGACAACCTGACCCGCGACGCGACCATTTCCGGCGGCATTCTCGGCGCCATGTGCTTCGCGATCGTGCTGAGGCACGACATGGAAGCCTCGCTGATGCAGAGCCTGCTTCTGCTGATGATGCTGCCCGCAGTCGGCATGACGTTCAGGCACGGCTGGCGCGGCGCGGCGCTCGGCATCGTCGCCGTCAATCTCGCGATCGGAATGACGTTGCCGCGGATTGGTGTGGCCGGCGCGTACGACGCGACCGCATTCGTCGCGCAGCAGGCACTGGCCGCTGCCGCTAGCGCGCTGCTGATCCTGGGCACGGTGATCTCCGAACACTACGAGAAGGCCCGCAGATCCGGCGTTGCCGAGCAGGAGGCCATCAAACTCGCGCAAAGCAGCTTTTTCTCGACGGAACAGGTTCTGCGCGAGCAACTGCTGTATCTGGCGCAGATGCAACTGGGCGTCGACGATGAACGCAGGGACATGACCGAGTGGCTCAAGAGCCGCGGCCATTACGAAGCGGCGATGGATCTGAATACCCGGGGCGTGATGCACCGCCGTATGTTCGATGTGCAGTCGCAGGCGCTTTATCCGATGCGGATCGAGCAGGATGGGCTGTATGCCGTCGTACATTCCGAAACCTTCACCGATTTCTGGGCTGGCGACGCGGAAGTGATCTATGCGTTCAAGGGCCAGCCCCGGAATCTGTCGGTGGATCTACAACTGGTGGCGTACCGCTGCATATGCCATGCCTTCGCCTTGCTGTCGGAATGCCAGCCGGACGAGTATCGGATCAAGATGCGGGTCTGGCAGGGTGAACAGCGGCGCGGCATCGTATTGTTCGTGACGACACCCAATACTGCGCCCCAGGTGACCCAGGCGGGTGTCGCCGCAGCGGCGTTACTGAACGCACGCGTCAAGGCGCACGGCGGCATCGTGCATCGCAACCCATACAGGGTCAGCATCCTGCTCTCCGAACCGATCGCCGCGGAGTACGCGTATATCGAACCGTCTCTGGCTTATTCATAGCCCGGATGTGCTTTGCACATCCGGGCTATGAGGCGGCTCACTCCGACCGGCTCGGCACACGGACCCGCGGACGAACCGGTACGCTATTGATCGACAGCGGCGGCCTGCGGACCGACCAATTTTCCTCATCCCCGTTCCTGTAGAGAATGACCTGCAGGTCCTTGGAGGTGTAGAGCGTCGTGGGTATGCCGGCGGGTACGGCATCGCCAGCCACCGCCACGCGATCTGCGTCGATGCCGATGGGCAAGACCCAAAACGTGCCGTCGATATGTCCGACCGCCACTCGCACGATGCCGTACCGGTCGTTGACCTGCAGATACCGGATTCCGTCACGCTCGAACTCATAGACCTGCCATGCAGGATTCGGCGCCATGTCGGGCGCCGCCGGGAACGGCAGGCCCAAGCCGAAAGGCGCCTTGGGCGCGCCATTCTTGTCCGATGGACAACCGCACTGCGCGCTTGCCAGCGGGCTCGCCATCGATGCCCCCATAAGGACGGCGATGGACAATAAGTGCGTACGGGGCATGTTCTTGTACATTGATATCTCCTTGGTGTATTCCATATCAGAATTGTTAGCACTCCGAGGCAGAAAGCCGGTTCCGCTAACGAGTAGATGCCCGTCAAGGAATCCCTTCGGGCGCTTCGACGGTACCATTGGAATACGCCCTTCCGCGCAGCGTCGGCACCCGCCAGCGGACGCTGGAATGGGGCTTGTGCGGGCGCAGTATCGACCTGGAGCCCACTGGCGGCCGTACGGAATCACACCCCCGGCAACGGTCATCCGGTTCTCCGCCCAAGCGACGACACAGCTGAACATGACCGGACAGAAAAAGGCGCCGCCGCCGACGATGTCATCGAAAGACGAGTCGATCCCATGTCCCGGACGATGCTGTCCAGAAAAGTCTCACGGGCCGCGAACCGATCAGCGAAACCAATCAGTAGAACCAGACGGCGAAACGCACTCGGCAAAAAAACAGTCGCCGTAGCGCCGCCATATCGCAGACAACAAAAAACCCGCCGAAGCGGGCTTTCGCAATACTGGAGGCCTGGGTCGGAATCGAACCGGCGTACGCGGCTTTGCAGGCCGCTGCATGACCACTCTGCCACCAGGCCGGTGACTTCCTTGTGCAACGAGCTCCGGCGGCAAGCCGGGGTTTACTTGAATCTGGAGCGGGAAACGAGACTCGAACTCGCGACCTCAACCTTGGCAAGGTTGCGCTCTACCAACTGAGCTATTCCCGCGGTGGAATTGAAATTTTACCTTCTGTGGCGGAACTGTCAACACTCTTTCCCTCATCGGCCATCAATGCGGGCCAGGCGGCGATCAGATATTGGGCGCCGGACCACAGCGTCAACAGTGCGGCGACCGCCAACATCCAATCGCCGATATGGAAAATCATGTCGCCGGGCCACGGCGCAGGTTTGCGGCCGGGCACCACGGAATACAGCAGGCACAGCAGCGCCAGCATCTGCACGACCGTCTTGAACTTTCCGATCGCGGCGACTTTCACGGTCGCGCGCTGACCGATCTCCGCCATCCATTCGCGCAGTGCCGACACCGCGATTTCGCGTCCGACGATCACCGCGGCCCAGAACGCCATCCACGGCGTGGGATGTCCCTGCACGATCAGGAACAGCGCGACCGCGACCATCAACTTGTCTGCGACCGGATCGAGAAAAGCGCCGAACGCCGAATGCAACGCGTAGCGGCGCGCGATCCAGCCGTCGAGCCAGTCGGTCAGCGCGGCAAGCGCGAACAGCGCCGCGGAGGCGAAATTGCTCCAGCCGTACGGCAGATAGAAGAACAACACCAGCACCGGGATCATCACGATCCGCGCAAGCGTCAGCATGGTGGGTACCGTCAACTTCATGGCTGTCCTTGTGATTCCAGACCGTGGAGGGTCGCGTAGATGCGCTCGGCCAGCGCGGCGTTGATGCCTTCGACCCGGGCGATCTCCTCGATTCCGGCCGACTTCAGGCCGCCCAGCCCTCCGAAATGCCGCAACAGATTAGCGCGTCGGCGCGGCCCGATGCCGGGAATATCCTCCAGACGGCTCACATTGCGCGCTTTCTGCCGCCGCCCGCGGTGGCCGGTGATCGCGAACCTGTGCGCTTCGTCGCGGACCTGCTGGATCAATTGCAGGCCCAGCGAGCCTGCCCCGGGGTGCAGTTCACGACCCGGCTTGCCATCGACGCCAGGCAGCAGCAGGGTCTCATCGCCCGCACGCCGGGCTTCGCCCTTGGCGACTCCGACCACGTACACGTCGACCACGCCCAGATCCGCCAGTACGGCGTTGGCCTGGGCCACCTGCCCTGCCCCGCCATCGATCAGGAGGAGATCCGGCAGCACGACCGGGGCCCGGGACGACGCAGCGGCCGTTGCGGCAACGTTCGCGACTTCGTCCGGCATCGACTGCGCCACGGCATTTTCCACGGCGTCTGCGGACGCTTCGACAGCGCGGCGGAAGCGGCGCTCCAGCGCCTGGCGCATCGCGGCGTAATCGTCTCCGCCGGTCACGCCCTCGATGTTGTAGCGTCGGTACTGGCCGCGCACCGGGCCATCCGCGTCGAACACCACGCAGGACGCCACCGTCGCTTCGCCCATGGTGTGGCTGATGTCGAAGCATTCGATCCGCTGCGGTATCTCGCCCAGCCCCAGCAGGTCGCGCAGCGCCTCGGCGCGCGCGCGCTGCGCGGCATTGCTGCCGATCTCCGCCGCCAGCGCCACTTCGGCATTGCGGCGCACCAGATCGAGATACCCGGCGCGTTCGCTGCGCACGCTGGTCTTGATCTGGACTTTTCGGGTTGCCGACGCGCTTAGCGCTTCTTCGATCAATTCGCGCTCGGGAATATCGCGATCGAGCACGATTTCGCGCGGCGGGCCGTGCTCGGCGTAATACTGCGAAACGAACGCGCCCAGCACTGCCTCCGCGCTGTCTTCGCCGTTGGTCTTCGGAAAAAAGCTTCGGGTGCCGAGGTTGCGTCCGTCGCGGAACATCAACAGCATCACGCAGGCCTGGGCGCCGCGCATCGCACAGGCCAGCACGTCGAGATCGGCGGCGTTGCCGTCGACATACTGCCGCGATTGCAGTTTGCGGATCGAAGCGATGAGATCGCGCAGGCGTGCGGCGTCCTCGAAATCGAGACGGACGCTGGCGTCTTCCATCGCCATGGTCAGCTCGACGGTGAGATCGTCGCTGCGGCCGTCCAGGAACATCGTCGCCTGGCGCACGCTGTCGGCGTAGTCGCGGGCCGGTACAAGCCCGACGCAGGGCGCGCTGCACCGACCGATCTGGTACTGCAGACAGGGCCGCGAGCGGTTGCGGAACACGCTGTCCTCGCAGCTGCGCAGGCGGAAGATCTTCTGCATGAGATTCAACGTATCGCGCACTGCCAGCACACTTGGATAGGGGCCGAAATAACGTCCGGGGAGCGAACGGGCACCGCGATGAAACGCGATCCGCGGCCAGGATTCGCGGGTCAGCACCAGATACGGATAGCTCTTGTCGTCGCGCAGCAGCACGTTGTAGCGCGGCAACAGCGACTTGATCAGCTGGTTTTCCAGCAACAGCGCCTCGGCCGACGTGCGGGTGACGGTGACGTCCATGCGCGCGATCTGCGCGACCATCGCCGCGGTGCGCGCCGGCAGCGCCTTGGTGAAGTAGCTGGCGACGCGTTTCTTCAGCGCCGCGGCCTTGCCGACGTACAGCAGGGTGCCGTCGGCGGCGTACATCCGGTAGACGCCGGGCGCGGTGGTCAGATCACGGGCGTAAGCGCGGCCGTCGAATGCATCGTCGGCCGGCGCGTCGATCCGGGCGGTCATTCGCCGATCGGAACCTGACGCAGGTTGCCATCGGCGGTATCGAAACGCAGGACCGCATGGGCATCGGTGTCGGCGATCCAGACCACGCCGCCCACCACCGCCAGGCCGCCCGGAAGATGCAGGCGCTGCGGCAGGTTGATGGTGGCCAGTTCGCCGCCGCCCAGGCGCAGGGTGCGCAACTGGTCGTTGCCGCTGTCTGCGATCCACAGCACGGGCGATGCGCCGTCGAGCGCGATCGCCTGCGGCTGCTGCAGCAGCGCGTCGCTGCGCGAACCGTCGAGGCTGCCGAACCGCCAGGCGCTGTGCCCGACCAGGGTCGTGACCTGGCGCGTGCGCAGATTGATGCTGCGCACCGCCGAACCGGCCTCGTCGCACACGTACAGGATCTGCTGGACGATGGACAGCGAACCCGGGCCGGCGAATGCGGCCGCGGCGCCTTCGCCATCGACGATATCCAGCGCGCCGGAGCCGGCGAGCAGCTTCAGCGAACGATCGCCGAGATCGTAGGCCCAGATCTTGTTGTCGCCGGCGGTGGCGATGCAGATCAGGTTGGAGGGCGAAATCGCGACCGCCCGCGGCTGATCCAGCGCGACCGCGCGCGGATCGTGGACCACGCCTTCGACCGGCGCGCCGGGGCGACCGGCGCCGCAGAGGGTATCCACATCGCCGTTGCCCAGCTTGATCCGGCGCACCGCATGGTTGCCGGTGTCGGCGACGTACAGCGCATCGCGCTGCAGGCACAGCCCCTGCGGGTTCTGGAACGCCGCCAGCTCCATCGGGCCATCGATGAAGCCGGGGCCGCCGCTGCCGAACTGGCGGCGGATGCGGCCGTTGAATTCGCATTCCAGCACCCGGTGATGGCCGGAATCGACCACATACAGGTACTGCTGATTGACCGCGACGCCCATCGGGAACCGCAGCGGCAGATCGGGCTCGCGATGGCGCCGCAGTTCGACCGGTTCGTCGTTCACCGATTGCGGCACTTCCTCGGCGCGAAGCTTGGCGAACAGCGCATCAAGGTCGCGCACCGGGGTGTCGCCGACGATCCGGTCGCGCACCCGTCCCTGGCCATCGATGAAGACCACGGTGGGCCAGGCATCGATGCCGTAGTGCTGCCAGAGCACCCAGTCGGCGTCCTGCGCCATCGGGAAATCCATCGCCGACCGGTGCAGGCGCCTGAACACACGGCGCGCGTCGCGTTCATGGTCGAAACGCGGCACATGGATGGCGACGACGTGCAGGTGTTCGCCATGACGCCTGCGCAGGGTTGCGAGATCGGCCAGCCGCTGCTGCGACCAGGCGGAACCGGCATTGACGAAGGCGAGCGCGGTGATGCGGCCGCGCAGTTGCGCCATCCGCAACGGCTTGGCGAGATTCAGCCATTCGAGGCTGTCGGGGAATTCGGGGGCGGGAGACATATCCATCAGTAGAACAGCATCCCTACTCTGCGAGCGAGCGTCAACATTCCATCATACGGGTGGACGCGTCGATGAGAGGCGGCCGACGATGCCCGCAGCCGCGGCGTCGACCATCGCCCAGACCGTGCGGAAGTCTTCCGGGCCGCCGGTGTAGGGGTCCGGGACTTCGGCACCCTCGCCCTGCCCTGCCCATTCCATCAGCAGCGCGGCCTGTGCGGCCGACCCGGACGGCGCCATCGCCTGCACATCGCGCAGGACGCTGCGATCGGCGCAGAGCAGCCAGTCGAAGCGCTCGAAATCGGCGCTGCGCAGTTTGCGCGCGCGCTGGCCGCGGATATCCACGCCGAAGCCGGCCGCCACCGCGATGCTGCGGCGATCCGGCGGCTCGCCGGCATGCCAGCCGCCGGTGCCGGCGGAATCGACTTCGACCCAGTCCAGGCCGTTGCGGTCCAGATGCGCGCGAACGGCGCCTTCGGCCAGCGGAGACCGGCAGATATTGCCCAGGCAGACCATCAGCAGACGCATCGTTCAGGTTCCGCCCGTCGCCGCGAGGTGGCGCTCGGCGCGTTCGAGGTCTTCCAGAGTGTCGATGCCGGGCGGGAACGCGGCGGGCGTGATCGCCACCGCAATCCGGTGCCCGGCTTCCAGCGCGCGCAGTTGTTCCAGCGACTCGATCCGCTCCAGCGGCGACGGCGGCAACACCGCGAACAGCTTCAGGAAGCCGGCGCGATAGCCGTAGATGCCGATATGACGCAGCCACGGTCCGCCTGGCGGCAACGCCTCGCGGCTGTGGGCGAACGCGTCGCGCGGCCACGGGATCGGCGCGCGGCTGAAATAGAGGGCGTCGCCATTACCGGCGCGCACCAGCTTGACCGTATTCGGGTCGAGCAGCGCGGCGACATCGTCGATCTCCGCCGCCAGCGTGCTCATCGGCGCGCCCGATGCCACCAGGATCTCGGCCACAGCCCGGATTCCCGCCGCCGGCGCGAACGGCTCGTCGCCCTGCAGATTGACCACCACGGTGTCGTCGGTCCAACCCGCGAACGCGGCGCATTCGGCCAGGCGGTCGGTCCCGGAGAGATGGTCGGCCGAGGTCATCGCGATGCGCACGCCGCTGGCGGCCAGGGCATCGGCGATGCGGGCGTCGTCGGTGGCGACCCAGACCTCGCGGGCGCCGGCGGCCAGCGCGCGCCGGGCGACGTGCAGCACCAGCGGCTCACCGCCCAGCATGCGCAAGGGTTTGCCGGGCAGCCGCGACGCGGCGTAACGGGCGGGAATGGCGACGACGAAATCGGAGATGGCGGGCATGGGGGAATGATAGCGGTGAGCCATCGACAAAAATCATTGTCATCCCGAACGCTCGCGCAGCGAGTGGAGGGATCTGCTGGGCTTCGTCAGGGATAAGCAAAAGCAGATCCCTCCTCAGGCTGCACCCTCGTTCGGGATGACAATGCTGGGGACCACCCTGTCGCTCTGGATGACAGGCTCACTGCGCCCTTCCCCAAGTCACCGCTTCAAACGATCCAGCAACGCCACCCAGAACGCTTCCGGCAATTCCGCGCGGATCGGCACGCTGTAGCAGCGTTCGCTGTCGAATCCGGCGCACTTCACCGCGTCCTTCTCGGTCATCAGCACCGGCAGATCGCTGCCGAACTGCAGATCCTCGGCGCGGTAGCGATGATGGTCGGGAAAAGCGTGCGGCACGACCGCGATATCGAGGCCACGCAGCATCGCGAAGAAGCGTTCGGGGTCGCCGATGCCAGCCACGGCATGCACGCGCTGGCCCGCGAACGCAGACAGCGGCGCACCGCGGTGCCCGTGCAGCGGCACGGCGTCCTGCGCGCGCAGGTGCATCGACCATTCGCCGAAGCCGGCCTCCTGCTGTTCGTCGCCCCCAAGATTCACCACCCGGAAATCGCAGCGATCGCCACGTTCCGGCGGCTCGCGCATTGGCCCGGCCGGCAGCGACAGGCGGTTGCCGTAGCGACGGCGGCCGTCGATCACTTCGATCTCGACATCCCGCACCAGCCGGTAATGCTGCAGGCCGTCGTCGCAGACCACGATATCGCAGCCGGATCCGATCAGCGCCTGCGCCGCGGCCACGCGGTCGCGATCCACCCGCACCGGGGCGCTGGTGCGACGCGCGATCAGCACCGGCTCGTCGCCGCCCAGCGCGGTATCGGTGCCGGCGTCGACCCAGCGGGCAATATTGGCGCTGGCGCGGCCATAGCCGCGGCTGGCCACGCCCGGCTTCCAGCCCTCGGCGCGCAGGCGCTCGACGATGGCGATGGTGAGCGGCGTCTTGCCGCTGCCGCCGGCGATCAGATTGCCGACCACAAGCACGGGTTTGCCCGGGTGCCGGCTTCGGAAGATTCCTTTGCGATAGAGCGCCGCACGCGCGGCCACCGCGCCCGCATACACGCCCGAAAGCAGGCGCGCGGGCCACGGCGGCGGGCTGCCGTCGAACCAGTACCTCGGCGGCTGCCGGCGTGCGCCGCTCATGCGAGTTGATTCATGACGATGCGTCTGCACCCGGCTCGCGGAACTGCATCCGGTGCAGATGCGCGTACAGCCCGCCCTGCGCCAGCAGTTCGGCATGCGTGCCCTGCTCCACCAGCCGGCCCTGATCCAGCACCAGTACCTGATCAGCGTGTTCGATGGTCGACAGCCGGTGTGCGATCACCAGCGTGGTGCGATCCGGCATCAGCCGGTTCAGCGCATCCTGCACCAACCGTTCGGATTCGGTGTCGAGCGCGGCAGTGGCTTCGTCCAGGATCAGGATCGGCGCGTCCTTGAGGATCGCGCGGGCGATGGCGAGGCGCTGGCGCTGGCCGCCCGACAGGCGCCCGCCCTTGCTGCCGATGCCGGTTTCGGCGCCTTCGGAGAGTTTGTCGACGAATTCGCTGGCGTTGGCGGCGTCCAGTGCGTGACGCACGCCTTCGCCCGGCACGTCGGCGAGTTCGCCGTAGGCCACGTTCGCGGCGACGCTGCCGTCGAACAGCATCACCTGCTGCCCGACCAGCGCGATCTGCCGGCGCAGGTCCGCGAGGCGGTAATCGGTGAGCGGATGGCCGTCGAGCAGGATTTCGCCCGACGCCGGTTCATAGAAACGCGGGATCAGCTTGATCAACGTGGATTTGCCGCTGCCGGAACGGCCGACGATGGCGGTGACGGTGCCCGGTTTCGCGACGAACGTGATGCCCGCGAGCGCAGGTTCGCCCTGGCCCGGGTAACGCGCGCCGATGTCGCGGAATTCGAGTTCGCCGCGCGCGCGCGCGAGTTCGCGCGCGCCGCTGTCGCGTTCCTCGTCGGCATCCAGCACGCCGAACAGACGCTCGGCCGATGCGATGCCTTTCTGCAGCATGTTCTGGACGTTGGTCAGCTGCTTCAGCGCCGGAATCATCGCCATCATCGACATCATGAGGGTGACGAAACCGCCGGCGGTGAGCCGCCCCGCCGCCGCCTCGCGGCCGGCAAAGAACAGCAACAGCGCAAGTCCCACCGCGCCCATCAACTGCACCACCGCCGACGAGATGCTGCGGGTGGATTCGACCTTCATCGACAGCCGCAGGTTTTCATCGGCGAGCGCGCCGTAACGCGCCAGCTCGGCTTGCTGGGCGCCGTAGATCTTCACTTCCTGCTGGTTATTGAGGGTCTGGTCGGCGGCCTGCAGCAGCCGGCCGCCGCTTTCCTGCACGCGATGGCTGAAACGCCGGTAGCGCTTGGCGACCTTGTCCATCAGCAGCGCCAGCGGCGGCGCCATCACCAGGATCGCGATGGTCACCTGCCAGCTGGTCCACAGCATCACCACCAGCGCGCCGATGATCTGCAGCGACTGCTGCAGCATCACCTTGGCGGCGTCGACAGCGGCGTTCGCCACCTGATCGCTGTCCGAACCCAGACGCATCAGCATCGACGGCACCGGCTCGCTGTCGAAACGCAGCCCGGGCAGACGCAGGTATTTGCCGAGCACGCGCACCCGCAGATCGCGGGCGATGCTGCGCGCGGACTTGCCCATGCACACGTCGGTGATATAGCCGGCGATGCCGCGGATCACGAACAGGCCGACGATCGCCAGCGGCAGGATCAGGCTGAGTTCGGCGTTCTTACTGATGAAGGTCTCGTCGACCACCGGCTCCATCAGCTTCATGAACGCCGAGCCGGCCGCCGCTTCGATCAACATGCCGCCCAGCGCCAACAGAAGCAGATTGCGGTACGGCGTGGCGAAGCCGAGCAGTCGCCGGTAGATCGGCCACGCCGGGGCGCGGTCGGGCTTGCTCATTCGGGCTTGCTCATTGTTTGGCCGCCGGTGCCGTCGCCGACTGGGCGGGAGCGCGCTGTTCCGGGGCCGTCGCGATGCTGATCTGGCGGAAGCCGAGCTGACCCAGCGCGTCGAGCGCGGTGACCACCGATTGATGCGGCGTGCGCGCATCGGCGCGCAGCAGGACCGGACGTTTACGGTCGTCGCCCGCCACTTCGACGATGGTCCGCTTCAGCGACTCCAGATCGGTGCGCAAGGCTTCGCGGTCCTGCACGAAATAGCGGCCCTCGGCGTTGACCAGCACGCTCAGCGCCTTCGCGGACGCTTCGCTGGGCTCGCCATTGGCCTGCGGCAGCTGCAGTTTCAGCACCGATCGCGCGTCGAACGTGGTGGTGACCACGAAGAAGATGATCAGGATCAGGATGACGTCGATCAGCGGCACGAGATTGATCTCGGGCTCGTCATCGGCGCGGAAGTCGCGGATGCGCATGTCGGTCAGGTCCCGGAGACCGGCGGCGTGATGCCGCGCGCGCCGGCGGACATCGGCTCCGAGGCGTTGCGTGGGGTATCCAGGGTATCGAGCAGTTGGATCGCCTCGTGTTCCATATCGACGATATAGCCGGCGATGCGGCCGCGGAAGTAGCGGTGGAACATCAGCGCCGGGATCGCCACGATCATGCCGGTGGCGGTGCAGATCAGCGCCTTGCCGATGCCGCCGGCGAGCTGGTTCACGTCGCCCAGACCGCTGTCGAGGATGCCGAGGAACATCTGGATCATGCCGACCACGGTGCCGAACAGGCCCAGCAGCGGGCCGGCGGCGGCGATGGTGCCGAGTCCGTTCAGGAACCGCTCCATCCGATGAACCAGATGGCGGCCGACGTCCTCGATGCGCTCGCGGATCTGGTCGCGCGGGCGGTTGCGGACGTCCAGCGCGGCGGCCAGCAGCGCCCCCAGCGGCGAGGTACGGCGCAGCGAGTCGATATGCGTCGGATCGAGATTGCCGCGCGCCGCCCACGCCCGGACTTCAGCCCCAAGCCCCGGAGGCAGCACGGTCTTGCGACGCAAACTCCAGAACCGCTCCAGGATGATGCCCAGCGCCACTACCGTGAGCAGTAGCAAGGGAATCATCGGCCATCCGCCCGCCTTGACCAGTTCCAGCACGTCGTATCCTCCGGCTTGGGGCCGCGTAAGTTCAGATCGTAAGTTCAAATCATTCAGGGGGATAGGATAACTGAGCCGCCCGCGCCTGCCTGCCGACCGCGTCCCACAGCCGGCGATGACGGCTGCGCTCGGTCTGCACGATCACGCCGTCGTGCCCGATCCGCAGCCGCAGGGCGCCGGCCTCGGCCGTCACCGGCGTGTCCGCGCCGTGGTGACGCCAGAGATCGAGCACCTGCGGTTTGGGATGCTTGAACCGGTTGCCGTAGCCAGCCGAAATCGGCGCCCAGCGCGCGCCGGTGGCGGCAACGAACCCGGGATCGGACGAACCGTTGCTGCCGTGGTGCGCGACCAGCACGACCTCTGCCCGCACCGAGGCCGGATCGCGGCGCAGCAGATCGCGTTCGATCACGTGGCCGATGTCGCCGGTCAGCAGGGCGGCGCCGTGCAGGGTTTCGATCCGCAACACGCAGCTCGATTCGTTGCGCAGGTACGGAAAATGCGGCGGCGGGTGCAGGAACCGGAAGCGCACGCCGTCCCAGGTCCAGGCGTGTCCGGCCCGGCAGGTCTTCAGATCAGGAATCTTCGCCTCCAGACCACTGGCCTCGGGCGCGAACCGCTTCCCGATCGAAAACGCATCGGCCACCGAGGCATAACCGCCGGCATGATCGTTGTCGCCGTGGCTCAGCACCGCGGCGTCGAGCGTCCGCACGCCCAACGCCCGCAGCGCGGGCACGACGGCGCGTTCGCCTGCATCGAATCCTTCCGGAATCGCCGGGCCCATGTCGTAGATCAATGCGTGATTCGCGGTACGGACCAGCACCGACAGCCCCTGTCCGACGTCGAACATCACCAGCTCCGCTTCGCCATGACGCGGCAACTCGCGATCCGGCCACAGCAGCGGCAGCCATAACAGCAGCGTCAATGGTTTGCCCGGCACCCCACGCGGCAACAGGCACCAGAATGCAGCGAACAGCGCCAGCGGCAGCGCGAAACAGCGCGGCTCCGGGAGCCACCACAGCGCCAGCGGGCTGTCGCCCAACCACCCGAACAGCGACCAACTCGGATCGAACACCGTCGCCGCCAATCGCCACACTGGCGCACCCCAACCGGCATGCAAGGATTCCAGACCCGTGCCGATCAGCGACAGCGGCACGACCAGCAGGCTCCACCACGGGATCGCCAGCAGATTCGCCAACGGGCCTGCCAAAGATGCCTGGCCGAACAGCACCACCGTCAGCGGGAGCAATCCCACCGTCGCCACGCCCTGCGCCGCCAGGAATTCGCGCAACGGATGCTGCCCGCCCTGCGGCAGACACCACAGCAGCCACGCAACGCCGCCGAAACTCAGCCAGAAACCCGCGGTCAGCACGCAGAGCGGATCGACCATGAGGATGGCGATCATCGCCAGCGACAGCGCATCGACCGGACGCCAGCCGCGACGCGACAGGCACGCCACCGCAACGACGGCGATCATCAGCACGGTGCGCACCGTCGGCAGCGCGAAGCCCGCCAATGCCGCATACAGCGTCGCGCCGGACAGCGCAGCCAGCACCGTCGCCTGCGGCCGCGGCACGCGGCGGCCCAGCGCAGGCCAGCACCACCACAGTGCGCGCATCGACCATGCGAAAAACCCCGCGACCAGACCGACGTGGAATCCGGAAATCGCGATGAGATGCGTCAACCCGGTCGCACGCAACTGCGCCCAGTCGTCGCCGTCCAGCGCCCGCGTATCGCCCAGCGCGAGCGCGCGCACGAAACGCGAGGACGCCTGCGGCACCGCATCGGCGATCCGTGCGGACATCGCTTCGCGCCACGCATCGATCCCGCGTGGCCGGGTCAATTCACGCGCGAACTGCGGATTGCGCACATAACCTGTCGCCACGATCCGTTCGACCATCGCATGCTTTTCGCCATCGACGCCGCCGGGATTGCGCAACCCACGCGGTGCGCGCAGCTTCGCCGACAGCGACCATCGGCTGCCGGCAGCGATGCGCAGACGTGGCGCATCTACAGGCTTGTCCTCTGCATCGAAATCGTCGTACCAGGCCAACCACACCCGCCGCCCGCGCAAGGCCTCCGGTTGGGATGAGGCATCATCCACTTTCAGCACGAACCGCGTCCGCCGCGCTTCATGCTGCGGCAGTTCGATAACGGTCCCTGTCAGTTCCGCCTGCCGATGCTCCATCGCCAACGGCAACTGACGTTTCAAGGCGAACGAAGCATGCGTGCCGGCGAGAAGGAAACCCAGCGCGAAGATCGCGAGATGCCGCCATTGGCCTCGCATGCACGCTGCGATCGCTGCGATCGCTGCAGCCATTCCCAGAAGTCCTGCGCCGGGCGACGACGGAAGCCGAAGACAGATCATCACGCCGAACAGCAAGGCCAGCGCAAAGCGAAGATCGAGCATGGCGGCCTCAGCGATCGAGCGGGCTGAGTACGCCGCCCGCACCACGATTCAGTACGTGGGTATAGATCTGCGTGGTCGCGACATCCTTGTGCCCGAGCAACATCTGGATCGTGCGAAGATCGGCGCCGAACTCCAGCAGGTGCGTCGCGAAACTGTGCCGCAACACATGCGGCGTCACCGGCTTGTCGATTCCGGCGCGCCTACGCGCGACCTTGATCGCACGCTGCAGCACCGCCTCGTCGACGTGATGTCGCCGTCTTGCGCCGCTGCGCGGATCGATGGACAGCGAACGCGCAGGAAATACGTATTGCCAGGCGAATTCACGCTCGGCATTCGGATACTTCCTGGACAGCGCGTGCGGCAGCCATACCGTCCCATTCCCTGCAACCAGATCCTGTTCATGCAGGATGCGCACGCGCTCGACGGCCGACTTCAGCCGATCGCGCACACTGTCCGGCAACGGCACCTGCCGATCCTTCGCGCCCTTGCCATCGCGCACGGTGATCTGACGACGTTCGAAATCGATGTCCTTCACCCTCAGGCGCATGCATTCCATCAATCGCATGCCGGTACCGTAGAGCAACGCCGCCATCAACCAGACCTCACCATCGATCATCGTCAGCAGACGCTCGACTTCAGCCCGCGACAGCACCACCGGCAAGCGCTGCGGACGCTTAGCGCGCGTCACGCCTTCCATCCATGGCAGATCGAGCCCCAGCACCTCGCGATAGAGGAACAACAGCGCGGACAGCGCCTGATTCTGGGTACTGGCGGCCACGTTGCCGCGCACCGCCAGGTCGGTGAGGAACTTCTCGATCTCCTGCGCACCCAGATCGCGCGGGTGGCGCTTGCCGTTGGCCAGAACGAAACGGCGGATCCAGCCGATATAGGCGCGCTCGGTGCGAACGCTATAGTTGAGCCGACGACAACGTGCCCTCACCTGATCCAGCAGCCTGGGCGGAGGGGTCTCGCGCTCACCGCTTGAAGCCGATATCACTTTATCTTTGTGGCGGTACTGCATACCACTCTCCTGATGGGGCATAGGGAGAGCAAGGTAAAGGTGTAGGTCATCGTCAAGAATCAGAGAAGGTCTTGATCTTCTGTAGGTTTTTCCTGATTGACACACGGGAGCGGACGGGATCAGTATTCTTTACCGCCCCGTATATGGGGTCGACTAAGCGTTAGGCCCCATGAAAAACATATATGAAGTCGACCTTGAAAAAAGACTTTTAGCTGCAGCTGTATTCGAGCTTAGGGTGCTCCTTTCAAGCTACATCGACCATGACAATAAAAGTTCAGCTGGTACGGCTGGTTTGCTCGCGTACGCTCTTCATAACCAAGCTCTATCAGTTCTTGATGGTCGCTCCTTCAATGTCACTGAAGCACTTGATGCCGTTGACAGACTGGAGTCAAGGCTTGGCAGCAAGCACCTTCAACAATTCAGGCAAACCGTCCTCGCTGGGGCCTAACAATTCGTTCAAGCCGACCCCGCATCGTGGCGTCAACAGCGTGCTATGCGCTACGCTGCACGCTGTTGCCACCCCGCCGCGGGGCGGCTTAACTCAGGCGTTAGGCCCGTAAAAAGCAGAATGCCGCAGGCGGATGTTCCTCCGTCTGCGGCATTGTTCGCATTACTCTTCGGCCACGATCGTGATGCCGCTCTCAGTCACTTGCACTCGTGCTTTCTGGCCTACTGCAAATCCTGCCGCTTGCAACCAATCGCCGCTCAAACGTAAAAATGGAACTTGTCTTGGTCGGGTTCGGCGTTCTATGTCTTTGTGCTGGCTTTCGTAAAACTGATAGCCAACCGTTAAAAAGCGTGGCTTCGGCAACACTCTCTTCTTCGCAGCCATTGCGGCCTCCTGACATTCGTTCAAATGCGCCCCTGTTCAGAGGGCGGCCGGGTACTTGAACACGGTGTCAGGACCGCCCGCAGATTTCCCCCAAAGGGTGTTGTATAGCTGCGCGCTACCCGGCCATAGTTGTACAAACGCTGGACGCAAAAAAACCGCAAAGCTTTCGGGTGCGGTCTTCCGCCTGACAAGGTGTGTTCAGCACCTGCTGACAATTTAGCCGGCTGTGGGCTAGCGGTCAACTCGCGGGCACGGGCCTAACAATTCGTTCAAGCCGACCCCGTGTCGTGGCGTCGGCCACGTGCTTTTGCGCTACGCTTGCACGTGTCCGCCGCCCCGCCACGGGGCGGCTTAACTCAGCAACTGTCTTGCGATGGATGCGTTCAAGTGGCCATCATCGCCTCTACCCTCAACTCATCACGACGCCGTGCGTTGACAATGCTCAGCAGCTTGCGCATGCAGGCCACCA